>QFCK01000010.1_pt1:555000-1488955 | contig 1488955 bp, 1383 predicted proteins | sample 5346021 | NCBI WGS metagenome assembly QFCK01 (sample SAMN09062258, study PRJNA434731) | Human gut metagenome, whole genome shotgun sequencing project. | isolation source: stool timepoint C chromium assembly | host: Homo sapiens | collected 2016 | reverse complement strand
TCTACCTTATTTGATAGTAGATTTAAAACTTTGCAACAGAACCAGCCAGCGTTATTTAATACCTTAATGACTGCTTCTACTGCTTGTTCACTTTGCGCTCCTAAATTTTGTAAATCAATCGAACCATTGCCAAATAATTTTACTTTGCCAGGTCCTTCTAACCCAGCGGTCCACATTGTGTTTCCTAATAAAATATTTTCGTAAGGCACGTATTTTTTGATAATATCTTCGTGACCAATTCCATTTAACAAGCATAAAACTTTCGTATTTTTATTAAGGAAATGTTCTAATGCTTCAAGCATTCCTGCCAGTTGCATTGCTTTTGTAAATAGGATAACTAAGTCTGCTGTAAAATCGATGCTTGCTACTTCTGTCTGAGGATAAATAGGAATTTTAGCGGTCACCACTTCGCCATTAAAATCAGCAACTAACCCGTTTTTTCTTATTGCTTCAATATGTTCTGGCCAACCATCGACAAAAATAACGTCATTTCCTGCTTGATGTAACATTAGTCCAAAGCGACTGCCCATAGCGCCAGCACCTGCGATAATAATCTTCATTTCTTTTCCTCCGTTCAATTTTTTATTTTTAGGTAAAAATCTGCTAAGAAAATCTCTATCTCTTACTTTTATAGCAATAAAAAGGCAATACATATGTTATATTATAAGTGATCTATTTATTATTTTTTATCCAAGTGCATTTATGTAAGCGCTTTTAAAAAGAAGGGGAGTTTCTGATGAATATTCAGCTTTTAAAGTACTTCATTGAAATTGTTAATACCCGCAGTTTATCGGCGGCCGCTCGCAATTTATTTGTCACCCAACCAACACTTTCTTTAGCATTGAAAAAAATGGAATCTGAGTTAGGCACAGCGTTGTTTGATCATTCTGATCAACCGTTTCAATTAACCGATACAGGTGTTTATTTATATGAACATGGCCAAGAAGTTGTTTTTCAATTCGATCAATTGGTAACAGATATTCGTGAAATGAACCAGAAACCAGTTAAAAAGCAATTGCGTTTAGGCTTAACTACTTTATTTGCTGTACAATTTATGAAAGAAATTTCACGATTTTTAACAACCCATCCACATGTGAATTTAATATTACAGCAAGATGGCTCGCCAAAATTACAAACGATGTTAGCAAATAAAGAAATTGATATGGGACTAATTTCTTTCCCAAATACCTTACCTGAAATTATTCATATTGAACCTTTAGAAACGACTACCAAAGGCTACCATGTTTATGTCGTGGTACCAGAATCAAATCCTCTCTCCCAATATGAAAAATTAACTTTTAAAGATTTGAAAGATCAACGATTTTCATCGTTAAGTGATAATTTTATGATTGGTCGCCTACTACTAGATCGGACTCGGAGCTTCGGTTATGAGCCGAATATCATTTTGCATAACGATGATTTACAAGTACTTCTTTATAGTTTACAAAAAAATAATTCGATTTGTTTGCTGCCGATTGAATATTATGAAGTGGGAAAAAGTCAGGGACTGAAATGGATTCCTTTAAAAGATAAGTTTGACTATTTCCCCATCGGCATTGCTTTGCGCCGCGATTTTAGTATGACAGAAGATGTTAGAGATTTTATACGAATCATTAAAGAAAATTAATGGATAGCCTAGCCTTGATAAGCAAAGACGACTTTACTATCATAAAGTTTCAACACTTTTTCAAATAAGAATTTTGAGAATAAACCCGCGACAATTGGAACAACAAACCAAGAAAAGAGTAAGGGTAAGATCCCTAAGCCCGCATCCAATGAAGCAAGTGGTCCCACGAGTCCAACCAAGCCAAATCCAGCCGATTGTGGGGTTCCTGAAATGTTGAATAGAACCACAGGAATTGCTGAAATAGTCGCTGTAAATAAACAAGGAATTAAAATAATTGGGTATTTAAATAAGTTAGGCATCATCATTTTCATGCCGCCCAAAGAGACAGCCAGTGTCACTCCCGATTGGTTGACATTCCAAGAATTAATCACAAGAACAACAGTTGTGGCTGCAATTCCCATTGCAGCAGCACCTGCAGACAAGCCATTCAACTGAATCGCCAAACCAATTGCCACAGTAGTGATTGGCGAAATAATCAGTGCAGCAAATGAACAAGCAATTAAAATACTCATGATAATTGGCTGAAAATCAGTAAAATTGTTAATCACTTTCCCGATGGCAACCGTAATTTGTGTCACATATGGATAAATCAACATGCCAAACAAACCTGCACCTACTCCAACAACGATCGGTAAAGCAATGATTTCCACTGAACCGAATTTTTTATCGATGACTAATAAAAGTAAGACTGCAACAGAAGCGGTAATCATAATATTAATGATGTCACCAGTGCCTGCACCAATAAAGCCTTTCACTTCTGAATTAAATTTAATCACGCCAGAGCCAGCAAATGCTGCACCGCCAGCAATCATCATTTTCTGTGGCGTTAAGCCAAATTGAAAAGCAATCAGTCCACCAATAATTAAAGGGGTGGCTAGTTGGAAAATTTGCGCCGCATGAATAATCATTTCGATAATCTTGTATTCTGCAAAATATTTTAAAATGGCTCCTAATACAGCATTGGGAATTAAGGCGATAATGGTGCCGGAAGCTGTTCCAGCTAACACTTTGTTAAAAAATATTCTTGGGGTTAATTGAGCATCCAGTTTATCAGTGGGCATTTTCAACACTCCTATTGATTATTTTTGTTTTTTTAGAACAAGTTTGAGAATGATTGAACTTTCTGTTAGATAAAGAGCGGCCTCAAAGAAGAGCGCTTATTTCTTTGAGGCGCTTTTTATTTAACTAAAGCAAGGAACGATTTTTAATATACATCCGTATCCGCATTATATTTCGCTAAATTATCTTTAACATCTCGCAAGAACTTACCTGCTTGTTGTCCATCTAAAATTCGATGATCAATAGAAAGACATAAATTAACCATATCTGCCACTTTAAAGCCTCCATCTGCGGTTGGCACAAGGCGTTTATTAATTGACTCTACTTGTAATATCGCAGCTTGTGGATGGTTAATAATTCCCATCGATTGGACGGAACCTAGTGTTCCAGTATTATTAAGAGTAAAGGTCCCTCCTTGCATTTCTTTGCTTGCTAGCGTTCCTTGTCGGACTTCTTGTGCCAAGCGATTGATTTCTTTGGCTAGCCCTGCAATCGAATAGTTATCCGCTTGTTGAATCACTGGCACATAAAGATGCTCGTCTGTCGTTACAGCTATGGATAAATTAACATCTTTATGATAAATAATTGAGCCATCATCCCAAGATGTATTGATTTTTGGATTTTTCTTTAACGCTTGAATGACTGCTTTGGCAAAAAATGGGAAGAAGCTTAGAGACAGGCCTTCTTGTTGTTTAAATTCATCTTTTAATGAATTTCTAAGTTGGACTAAGTTGGTCACATCCGCTTCCACCATTAACCAAGCGTGAGGGATTTCGTTGACACTTTGGACCATTTTTTTAGCAATTGCTTTACGTACAGGATCTGCAGAGACAATTTTATCTGTGGTTGTTTCAGTTGGACTAGCTGTTGCGGCGCTTTCATTTTGCGAAGCAACTGGCTCCTCTGAAATTGAAGGGCTAGTTCCTGGACTCACTGTTTTCTCAGGCGTTCTTGCCTGTGTTGGTGTAAAGTTTGTAACATCTTTTCTAGTAATTCGACCATCACGACCTGTCCCTGTAACTTGTGTTAAATCAATCTTTTTTTCTTGGGCAATTTTAAGGACTGCTGGGGAATAACGACCATTATTTTTTTGATGGGACGTCGCAGTGCTTGTTGTTTCAACCGTTTCATGTTCTTGTGCTTGTTCCGCACTTGCTTCTTTCACTGGTGCTAAAGTAGCTTCTTCTGTTTTTTCGGTTGTTTCTTCTGTCTCTAACGTCATCACCGCTGTTCCGATGGGCACATCTGTATCTAGAGAAATCAGAAATTCTTTTACTACACCATCAAAATCTGATGGGACTTCCGTGGTGACTTTATCAGAAACGACTTCCATTAAGGGATCATAACGTTTCACTGAATCTCCTGGTTTAACTAACCATTGGACAATGGCTGCCTCTGTGACACTTTCGCCTAGATGAGGCATTTTGATTTCTTTTGTGGCCATTTATTTTTTCCTCCTTGCTTCAATTAAAATTCTGCTAATTCTTTCATTGCTGCTAATACTTGCTCTTCATTGATTAAAAATTCTCTTTCTAAAGGTAATGCATAAGGCATGCTTGGACAATCAGGTCCTGCAAGTCGTTGAATCGGTGCATCTAAATCAAAGAGAGCATCTTCTGAAATCATTGCCGCAATTTCACTCATCACGCTGCCTTCTTTATTGTCTTCTGTTACGAGTAAAACCTTCCCTGTTTTCTTAGCTGCAGCTACTAATGTTTCGCGATCTAAAGGATATAATGAGCGAACATCGACGATTTCGGCATCAATTCCTTCAGCGGCTAGTTTTTCCGCCGCAGCTAAAGCTAATTGCAAGGTCATGCCGTAACTAATCACGGTTAAATCACTACCCGTTCTAACGACATTGGCTTTGTCAATTGGTACGATATAATCATCTGCAGGCACTTCATCTTTTAGTAAACGATATAAACGCTTATGTTCGTAAAAAATGACTGGATCATCGGAACGAATCGCTGCTTTAATCATCCCTTTTGCATCATAAGGATTAGAGGGGGTCACCACTCTTAATCCTGGTTGTCCACAAAAAACTTTTTCTGTAGACTGAGAATGATACAGCCCACCACGAACACCGCCGCCATAAGGGGTCCGATAAACGATTGGCGCAGTCCAATCGCCTTTTGTTCTATAGCGCATTGTCCGAGCCTCTGATAACAATTGATTGGTTGCAGGCAAAATGTAATCCGCAAATTGAAATTCACCAATTGCGCGATAGCCCATTAAACCTAAGCCGACAGCTAAACCACCAATTAAGCCTTCTGTTAACGGTGTATTAAAACAACGCTCGTCACCGTATTTAGCAGCCAAGCCCTTTGTTACACCGAACACGCCGCCTTTGTCGCCGCCGACATCTTCCCCAAAAATAACTACTTTTTCATCACGAGCCATTTCTTCAGAAATTCCTAAGTTAATTGCTTCTAAATAAGTCATCTCAGCCATTATATTTCTTCTCCTCTTCTCTTATTTTGCATACACTTCTTCTAAAATGGATGTCGGTACAGGATCTGGCATTGCTTCTGCTTCATCCGTTGCTTGATTGATTTCTGCACGAATTTCTTCATCAATTTTGGCAATGTCTTCGTCTGTTAAATAGCCCTCTTCTAATAATTGTTTTTCAAAAAGCTTCACTGCATCGTTCTTTTTCATTTCTTCAATTTCTTCTTTTGAACGATAAACAGATTGATCATCGTCAGCGGAATGAGAAGTCAAGCGAGAAACCATTAATTCAATCAATTTTGGTCCTTTTTTCCCGCGAGCCGCTTTTACTGCTTCTTTAAATGCTAGATAGACTTCAGTAAAATCACTACCATCAACGGTTACACCTTCAAAGCCATAAGCTTTCGCGCGATCGGCCATTCGTTTATTGGCATACTGTTCTTCAATTGGGACAGAAATCGCATATTCATTATTTTCAACAACAAAAATGACTGGTAATTTTTTTACGCCTGCAAAGTTCATAGCTTCTTGGACTTCTCCTTGATTGGCAGAGCCTTCCCCAGTGGTGGTCAATGCAACAAAATCAGCTTTTTGAAGTTGCGCTGCATAACCAACACCTGTCGCTAATGGCATTTGTGTACTTACTGTTGAAGAGAAGGAAACAATATTATGCTCTTTTGAACCATAATGATTCGGCATTTGACGACCATGGGAAGAAGGATCCGCTTCTTTTCCAAAAGAACCCATTAAAATATCTTTGGAGGTCATGCCCCAAACCAAGCACGCGGTCATATCACGATAATACGGTAAAAAATAATCTTTTTGAGGATCAAAAGCCATCGCCATCGCTACTTGTGCAACTTCTGCCCCTTGACCAGAAATATTGAAAGAGGTCTTACCAATCCTTGTTAATTGCCACAACCGTTCGTCTAAACGACGTCCTCGTAGTACTTGACGATATGCCTGAATCAATTCTTCTTTTGATAAACCCGATTTTTTAAGCGTTTTCATTTTCATCAACCTTTCTCTATTTGTGAATCGCTAAGCCATAAGTATCTAAGGCTGCTTCTTGCAATACTTCTGTCATTGTTGGATGCGCATGGATTGCTTCACCAATTTCAATGGGCGCGGCATCTAAATACATGGCAGTACTTGCTTCGGCAATTAAATCCGTGACATGTGGCCCAATCATAGAAACCCCTAATAAATCATCGGTCTTCTTGTCACGAATTACTTCTATAAAGCCATCTGTTTCTCCATAAACAAGTGATTTACCATTACCATTAAAATTAAAGGTACCAATCACTACTTCTTTATCTGCTGGTAAAGTTTCTCTAGTATAGCCGACACTTGCTATTTCAGGATTTGTATAAACACCTCGAGGCACGTTTGTATAATTTAAAGGTTCAACTGTCTCGCCTAAAAGATGCTGAACAGCTAACTCTCCTTCTTTCATAGCCACATGGGCTAGTTGGAGTGTATCGATACAATCACCGATCGCATAAATATGTCCTTCTGTGGTTTGATAAAATTCATTTACTTCAATGCCTTTGTCAGTATATTTCACTGACGTATTCTGTAACCCTAACTTATTGATATTGGGTTGACGCCCAATTGCTACCATGACTTTGTCAACAGCGAGGCTTTCTTGTCCTGCAACTTCTATTTGAACCTTCTGCCCGGTAACTTTCGCTTCTTGGACTTTGCTACCTAATAAAATGCTAATTCCTCGTTGCTCTAAACGTTTCTTTAATTCTTTAGAAATTGTTGCACTCTCATTTATAAGTAAACGATCCAAAAATTCAATGATAGTTACGTTGACACCTAAACTATTTAATAAAGAAGCCCACTCGACACCAATAACGCCACCACCAATAATTGCAATTGATTCTGGTAATTCTTCTAATTCAAGCATCCCATCAGAAGATAAGATAAATTCTTCATCCAGTGGCAAATTAGGTAACGTTTTAGGACTAGAGCCTGTCGCAATAATGACATTTTTAGGAACGATAATTTCTTCTTCCCGTGTTGGATCATTAAACGTAACTGCCACTGCGCCAGAGACTGGTGAAAAAATAGAGGGACCTAAAATTGCACCTTCGCCTGCTAAAATTTTGATTTTATTTTTCTTGCATAAGCCTTCAACACCTTTGTGTAACTGCTCAATAATTCCTTCTTTCCGTTGTTGTATTTTAGAAAAATCAATGGACGCTGCCTCTGTTTCAATCCCAAAAGAAGCCGCTTGTTTTAAGGTATCAAAAACCTCTGCGCTTCTTAATAAAGCTTTTGTAGGGATACAGCCTTTGTGCAAACAAGTGCCACCTAATTTGTATTTTTCAACAATTGTGACGTTTAGCCCTTTTTGTGCAGCTCGAATTGCTGCTACATAGCCTCCTGTTCCGCCACCTAAAATCAGTAAATCTGTTTGTTCCGCCATTTTGATCACTCCTGCTCAATTTTTGCTTCACTATAATTTAAAGCTTGTTCTTCCCCTGTTAATACTCGATTGACGCCTTCATATAAAGCAGCCATCTCCATTTCACCTGGGTAAACCTTAATTGGTGCAATCCAAGTGATTTTTTGACTAATTTCTTGAACAACGGTTTGCGAGTAGGCTGCGCCCCCTGTTAAAATAATTGCATCAATTGTGCCTTCAAGAACTACGGCCATCTCGCCAATACTTTTTGCGATTTGGTAACACATTCCTTTTAAATAGTAATTTGCTGTTTGATCACCTGCAGCTATTTGTACTTGGATATGCCGTAAATCTGTTTCACCTAGGTATGATTTAAGACCGCTATTCCCCGCAATTAGCTTTTTCACTTGGCTAATCGTCAACTCCTGTTCAAGTATCCATTGCGCAAATTCAACGAGCGGTAAGGCGCCACTGCGTTCTGGCGTATAAGGACCTTCACCATCAAGCCCATTTACCACATCCACCATGCGGCCTTTTTGATGCGCCCCCAAGCTAATGCCCCCACCTAAATGAACAACGATAAAATTGCTTTGCTCATATGTTTTCCCTAAATCCTCAGCGATTTTTCGAGCGACCGCTTTTTGATTTAAGGCGTGACCAACGCTACGCCGCTGAATGCCTTTTAATCCAGAAATCCTGGCTAATGGCTGTAGCTCATCTACAACAACAGGATCGACAATAAAGGCTGGCACGTGATATTTTTCTGCAAACTCATTAGCTAAAATCGCCCCTAAATTTGAAGCATGGGTATTAAAGCGTTCTGTCCGCAAGTCTTCTAGCATTTGTTGGTCGACAAGATACGTACCGCCAGGAATAGGCTTAAGCAAACCACCACGCCCCACGACAGCGGCTAATTGTGTGATGTTATGTGTTTCTAAAAATTCCGCGATCATTTGTTTTCGAAATGGTGTTTGACTGACAACATTTTCAAAAGGGGCCAATTCTTGGACGCTATGTCTAAGCGTTTCTTCTGCCAAGCAATCATGATTAGCAAAAAGCGCTAACTTCGTGGAGGTCGAGCCAGGATTAATAACCAATACTGTTTCCATTTTTTTCTGCTCCTTTTTTTAAACTTGTCTCATGGCAAATCTTAATGAATGGAATTTGCTTTCTGTTGAATCGCTTCTAGATGTTAAAACGACTGGGACTTTTGTGCCAACAATCGTTCCTCCCACTTTGGCGTGCCCAAACAAGGTTAATGATTTGTATAAACAATTTCCAACATCAATAGTTGGGACCACTAAAATATCTGCATCCCCCATGATAGGACCGCTGTAACGTTTATGCGCAACCGCTTCTTCAGAGGTCGCTAAATCAAGCGAAAGTGGACCAAAAACCGTAGCCTCTTGTTGATCATTAAAATGTGCCGTGACTTCTTTTGCTAAAACAGACGAAGGCATTTTAGGATTGAAATTTTCCGCTGCGCTTAACAAAGCAATTTTCGGGTGGTGCAGTCCCAATTTTTGGGCGACTTCTTTAGCATTTTCAACAATTTCAATGAGGGTCGCTTGAGTGGGAGCGATATTCATCGCACAATCGGTTAACAAGAAGGTTTTTCCTGCAGGCAGCTCCACCATTGCTACATGGGAAAGAATCGGTTTATTTTTTAATTGATGCTCACTTTTCAACATTTCTTTTAGTAATGTGTGGGTCTGAATAATTCCTTTCAATAAAATTTGTGCTTGACCAGTTGCAACTAAACTGACAGCTTCCTGTGCTACCGTGGCCTCATCTGAGCAATGAACATATTTCCAGAGATTTTCAGTATCAAGATTTTCATTTGTATCAAATACAATAAACTGTAACGGTTGCTCGGCTTCTTTTAGTGCTTTTTTAACTAACTGTAAAATCTCTGGTTGTGAACCTCCTGCAATTGAAACAGTGATCATTTTCTCACCTCATTTTTTCTTCTTTACACTTTAAATCTACCTTAGTATGTAAGCGCATACAAATTGTTAATTTTTATGTCCTTATTAATATTTTTTATAGAGAAGGAAAAGCTTAGTAAATCAAGCTTTTCTTTCTCTAAACAATTGTTATCTAATTTACTTTTCATGAAAAAACTTCTTTTCTAAGAATGAAAGGAAAACTTATGCTTCGGCACAGCTGTTTATTTATGTCCGATCCTAAAGCATGTTATACTTTAGATACTTATTTTTAGGAGGAATTAAATGGCACTACTACTATTCTTTTTGTTTATCGCCCTACTAGGATTTGGTATATTAAAAATTAATAACCGCAGTATCCTCGGCGGTATCACTCTGGCTTCTGGCACCTTATTGTCATTAGTCACCTTACTATTTATCGGACTAGACAAAATTTATTTACATTTTAAGAATGGCGACCTAATTACCTTGGCAATTGCTTATCTATTAATTCCCGCTGTGTTTATCGGCATTTGCCTTTACTTTATTTTTAACTCACGTACGATGCAAACGAAAGAAGGCAAAAGTGTCACGGCTAAATTGTCGGCGGGCTTAGGGCTGAACTTATTAATTGCTTTACCAGCCTTTCTATATTTATTATCAGTTGGCACAGCGCAAATACCTTATGTGCTTTTTCTGTTCTTACTTTTTCTATTGTTAATGGATCTTTTGCTGACCTTTCTATTTGCTGCTTACGTCTTGTATTCATGGATGTACCAAATGATTCCTTTAAAAAAAGCGGTTGATTATATCATTGTTTTAGGTTCGGGAATTCGTAGCGAGGAAGTACCTCCACTTTTGAAGAGTCGGTTAGATAAAGGGATTGAATATTATGAAAAAAATCCCACCGCTAAATTTGTAGTCAGCGGTGGTCAAGGTCCTGACGAACCTGTGGCCGAAGCTTTCGCAATGAAAAAATATTTGCTTTCACAAAATATTCCTGCAGAAGCAATTTTGATGGAGGACCAATCTACAACCACTTATGAAAATATGTTGTTTTCTAAAGCAATAATTCAGGCAGATTGGCAAAAGATGCCGTCTGATTCTAAACAACCCTCTGTTATTTTTTCAACAAATAACTATCATGTCTTACGAGGAGCTATGTATGCCCATCGTGTTGGCTTAAAAGCTGAAGGTGTCGGGGCGCCAACTGCCTTATATTTTTTACCAACTGCTCTAATCCGAGAATACATTGCCTTACTGGTTCATGATAAGCGAATTGTGCTTTTTGTTTTTCTACTTGTCACTCTTCTTTTAGGAATCAGTATCTTACCCATCTAAAAAAACAGCGACTCACATTTTGGTGAGTCGCTGTTTTTATTTTTTTAATATAAAAAGGTTTAATGAACGTAATTGGCTATCAATGCAATCAGCCATAAATGAAGCGGATAGAATCCGTAAAATAAATATTTGAAAAATGGTGCTTTGCTCCCTCTCTCACCATTGTAAAGCGATATAAATGGTAACACAGTGATAAACATAAAATCAGAATTATAAGCTAACATTTCAATTGTCGTTGGCCAATCTCCCAACCATTGAAAACTTGTAACTAAGAAAAAGAGCGCTAATGCACCATATAAACAGTTCCGTAAGACAAGTCTCTTTCTGGCTAAATACGTAATCAACATAAAAGGTAACATCACAATGCCACCTTCAGCAAACATTGCTCCTATTCCTAAAATTGCTAATATACTAATCAATAAAACAATTTTTAAACTGATTTTTGGCATCTCTAGCATCGCTTTTGTCACAATTAACATACTGACACCAAGGGCTAAGGTGAAGAAAATATTGTTGTGAACAGCGACAGCTGGATTATTCACTAAATGATTTAGAAGCGTATTTCCAACAAACATGATTGCTGCCCAAATATACAAACGACCATTGTAACGATAAACATTCCGTGTATAGTTGAACCCTTCTACAGCCATGTAACCAAAAAAAACACCGACACAACGAGTAATTACATGAAAAATCAGTGCCCATTCTGGTGGAACAAAATAACTAATATGGTCAAGAACCATTAACCCCATCATCAATAACTTTAAGCGATTTGCGTTCATGAATCGTCTCCTTTATTTTTTCTACAGAAACTATCATATCTTTTTATATAACAGAAAACAACGAACATTCTTGTTAGATTCAACCATTCTTTTTGTCACTTCCGTTAAACTTGGTACCGCAAAGATAAATCTTCAAATAAATAATGTTGGTATTTAAATTGTTCAAAATGAATTTTTCGAATTTCTTGCTTAATGGCTATTAAGCATTCATCGACCGTCATCAATGATTCTTCTTTCAGAAGCGCCTCTTCTATTAACAATTTGCATTGGCAATCAATCAATAAAAGTTGACTATAGAATGTGTAAAATGTTTCTTTATTTAATTTTTCAATCAAATTTTTAGCTTGATTCTGCAGCTTTTGATAACATTTGGTCAATTTTTGATAATCCATTAAATCAACTAACTGACCTTGTTTTAACATGTTACTAAAGTCTAAATCCCAAAGCATTTCTTTAGTCGGCTGTTGCAATAAATAATACATAGAATGACTACTAATAATTTCAGTGGTCGGTTCTTCAATTGTTTCATAAAAAGTCACAAAATATTCTCGCTCAATCACAGTAATAATTTCTTCTTCTGAAAGCTCACAATCTTCTAAATTTTGATAGAATATCAATAATTTAATCCGCTCATCTATTTTATTCAGCGAAGCGACTAATTCAGGAAAAAGAACCGACTGACAATTCTCTACTAATTCTCTTGCCTTATTTTGTTCATTTTTATAAAAGTTGTATAACTTTTTCCGCTGTTTTAACGAGTTTAATAAGTTATCGGGTATATTCCAGTAATATTGTTTCTTCATAGCATTCCCACTCTTCTTTTTTATGTACAATTTTACAAAATTGGTCTTAGCCAATTTCGTCTCTAGTTATTCTATCAAAAAAGTGACGCTTTTTTACTGACAATAATTACTCGTTTTACGCCCAAAAAGTGAAAACTCAGCTGTTAAGTAATTATTGGGGCTTGTTTCTCGCGGGCCGAAAAAACTTTTTCCTTTTAAAAGTCCAGAAAAAGACCTACACTAGAGATAGACAAACGTTGGAGGGATTTAAATGGATTTACACTTAACGAATAAATTAGCATTAATTACTGGTTCAACCAAAGGAATTGGCAAAGCAATTGCGATTGAAATGGCTCGTGAAGGGACCGATGTCATTATCAATGGGCGCAATGAAGCCGAAGTAACTAAAGTTGTTAAAGAAATACAAACAATGTTTCCAGACACTCATCCTCAAGCAGGGACTGCCGATATTTCCATTGAAAGTCAACGAGCTACTTTGCTTGAAAAATTCCCTAAAGTCGACATTTTAGTGAACAATATGGGGATTTTTGAGCCAATGGAATACTGGGACATCGATGACGCCACTTGGGAAAAATTTTTTACTGTGAACGTGTTGTCAGGCAATGCATTAGCAAAAGCTTATCTACCTAAAATGCTTGCACAAGATTTTGGTCGCATTATTTTCATCGCTAGCGAAGAAGCGGTGATGCCTTCTGGCGAAATGCCCCAATATAGCATGACAAAAACGATGAATCTTTCTTTAGCTAAAAGTTTATCCAACTTAACTGTTGGCACACATGTCACCGTTAACACGGTTATGCCTGGCTCAACCCTTACCGAAGGTGTAGAAAAAATGTTGGAAGATATGTACGCTGATTCAGACATTCCCAAAGAGGATTGGGAAAAAGATTTCATGAAAAATCATCGTTCTCGTTCACAAATCCAACGTCTCATTCGACCAGAAGAAATTGGTCGTTTTGTTACCTTTGTGGCCAGCCCAGATTCTTCTTCTTTCTCAGGAGAAGCCTTAAGAATCGATGGCGGCTTAGTTCCAACAATCTTCTAAAATAAACAAAAAAGACAGCCAGCAAAAATTCACATTTTTTGCTGGCTGTCTTTTTAAGCATATTAATTGATTACTTACCAAAAGTAAGTTATATTTATCTCGAATTCGAAATAAAAAGAGGTGAAACAATGAACCAACAGCAAGAAGCTTTAAAAGCCTATATCGGTTTATTAAGAACCAGCCATCGACTAGAGCAACTTGCCAAGCAAGATGTCACTTGTTATGACTTAAACATTACAGAATTTTCAGTATTAGAGCTGTTACTCCATAAAGGTCCTCAGACCATCCAAAAAATTAAGGAGAAAATTTTAATCGCTAGCAGTAGCACCACTTATGTTATTGACCAATTACATAAAAAAGGCTATGTAACGCGCACCCCCAGTGAAAAAGACCGACGCATTACTTACGTTGAATTAACAGAAGCTGGAAAAACATTAATTGAAGAAATTTTCCCGACGCATGCAAAGCGAATTGCAGAAGCATTTGAACAACTCTCTTCCGAAGAATTAACACTTCTTCAAAAAACTTTACGAAAAATAACAAATGAAACGAAATGAGGAAATAATGATGAAAAAAGAAGATCAATTATTAGGAATCCACCACGTTACAGCTATGACAAGTGATGCAGAAAAAAACTATCACTTCTTTACAGATGTTTTAGGGATGCGTTTAGTCAAAAAAACAGTGAATCAAGATGATATCTATACTTACCACACCTATTTTGCCGATGATTTGGGTACACCAGGTACAACCATGACCTTTTTCGATTTTCCCAATAACCCTAAAGGATTAAAAGGAACCAATACAATTTCAAGAACAGGGTTCCGGGTTCCTTCAGATGCAGCTTTGACTTATTATGAAAATCGCTTCAATGAATTTGCTGTCAAACACACAGGTATTTCTGAAGAATTCGGGAAAAAGGTCCTTCGCTTTTGGGATTTTGATGATCAAGCGTATCAATTAATCTCTGATGAATTAAATCAGGGCGTTGCAGCGGGCATCCCTTGGAAAAAAGGACCTGTTCCAACAGAATTTGCGATTTATGGCTTAGGACCTGTCGAAATAGCTATTTCCTATTTTCATGAATTCAAAGAAGTCTTTGAAGAAATTCTAGGCTTTCACGTAGTGGCACAAGAAGGCAATCGCTATTTACTAGAAGTTGGCCAAGGTGGCAATGGTGCTCAAGTCATTTTGGTAGACGATGATACTAGCTCACAAGCGCAACAAGGATATGGTGAAGTACATCACGTTGCATTCCGCCTAGCGGATCGTAAATCACTTGGGACTTGGCAAGCGCTCTTTGATCATTTAGGCTTACAAAACTCTGGCTATGTCGATCGTTATTACTTTGAATCATTGTATGTTCGCATTGGACATATTTTAGTCGAATTAGCCACCGATGAACCAGGATTTATGGGGGACGAACCTTACGAAACATTAGGAGAAAAGTTATCTCTTGCGCCATTTTTAGAAAACCGTCGTGAGTATATTGAGAGTGTTATCAAGCCGTTCAATACAAAACGAGCCTAAGGAGGAAAAAACATGCATTCAATTTTTAAAAAAGGACATCTTGAAGCACCTGTCTTTGTGCTACTTCACGGTACAGGTGGTGATGAAACAGCTCTCCTACCAATTGCTCAAGAACTAAATAAACAAGCTACTGTGCTAAGTATTCGTGGTGATGTTTCAGAAAATGGAATGAATCGTTATTTTAAGCGCCTAGCGGAAGTTCATTATGACTTAGAAGATCTAGAAAAACGCGGCGAGGCGCTTCATAAGTTTATTCAACAAGCCGCTAACGAGCATCAATTTTCATTGGATAAAATTATTTTTATTGGCTATTCAAATGGGGCCAATATCGCTATTCAATTATTGCTTACTCACCCCGACAGCTACCATCAAGCTGTCCTCTATCATCCCATGTTTCCTGTTGAATTGACCAATCAACCAGACTTGACCGACACTTCTGTTTTATTATCTCTAGGAGAGCATGACCCGATTGTCCCACTTCCTGAGAGTATGCGTGTGATTCAACTATTTCAGAATCATGGAGCAACCGTACAAGAGGTTTGGACACAAAGTCATCAATTAACTTATCAAGAAATTAAGGAAACACAAACTTGGTTGGCACATCTGTCCTCTTAACAAAAAAGTGGGTCCTAAGTCGAAATGACTTAGGACCCACTTTTTCTATTTTAAGATAATTCACTGTCTGAGCTTCTTTTTATTCTGCCATTTGAACAACTATTTTACCAACTGCATGGTGCGTTTCACTGAGTGCATGTGCATCATAAATCCCTTGTCTAGAAAAAGGGAAAACTTCACCAATAATTGATTTCACTTTTCCAGCTGCCATCAAATCAGCAATTTTTTGTAATTGTTCTCCATTTGGTTGAAGCCAAATACTTTCAGCAGTAATATTTTTTTCGGCTGCCAATTGTTTATCTTCAATGCCCACAATTGAAACAAGACGACCTGTGTTTGGTTTTAAGACGTCAAAACTATTTTTTTGAACCTCACCACCCATTGTATCAAAAACCAAATCAACATCAGCTAATACCTCTGCAAAATTCGTTGTATGATAATCAATCACTTCATCTGCACCAATTTTTTTCAGTAAGGCATGATTTTTTGCGCTAGCGGTCGTGATGACATGTGCGCCCGCTTCTTTTGCTAGTTGAATCGCATAAGTACCGACCCCACCTGCACCAGCATGAATTAAAACAGTTTCTCCTTCTTTAAGGTGACCATGATCAAACAATGCTTGCCAAGCGGTTAAACCAGCCAACGGAACGGCAGCAGCTTCTTCAAAACTAATTGTTTCAGGGATTTTTGCTAATAAATGATCATCCACAATCGTTACTTCTGCATAGGTACCAAAACGAGTAGTTTCAGGACGAGCAAAAACTTTATCGCCAACTTGCCAATCCGTTACTTGACTCCCCACCTCTGTAATCACACCAGCGACATCCCAACCAAGAATAATCGGAAAGGACCAATCAAACATCTGTTTTAAATATCCTTCACGCAATTTCCAATCAATCGGATTAATTGATGTCGCGTATTCTTTTACCAACACTTGATGTTCCGATAATTTCGGTAGTGTTACTTCTGCTTCTTCAAGTACCTCTTTACTTCCGTACTGATTAATCACAACAGCTTTCATAAACCAACTTCCTCTCATTTGTTTCATTTTTCACACTTTTAGTATACGCCTATTGCCTTCTTTTTATATAAGAATATGCTTTAGTTAAATTGAGAGAAAGTGGCTGTTTTTAGTCTATTATTCATAACGTAAAGATTCAATTGGATCTAATTTTGCTGCTCTTCGAGCTGGTAAAGTTCCTGCTAAAAAAGCAATAAACATAATAACTAAGATAATCGTTAGTGAAGATGGCAATGAAAATTGAATTAATTTAAATCCTGTTAAAGCCTTTAAAAAAGAATCCGTTGCTAAACGATTAACTAAATTTCCAACCCCAACAGCTCCTAAAATGCCTAATATTGAGCCAAAAAAGCCAATTAAAGCCGCCTCAACACTAAAAATTGTAAAGACTTTCCCGTTGCTAAGTCCCATGGCTTTCATTAAACCAATTTCTCGCGTTCTTTCTTGGACAGACATATACAGCGTGTTAATAATGCCAAAGCTTGCAGCTAACAAGGCAATTGCACCAAACATGGTTAAAACGCCAGTGATTGCATTGATTATATTACGAATCATGCCAATTTCATCTTCGACAGTAGTCGCTAAATAGCCAGCTTTGTCTAAATCTTTTTTGATGTCCTTAATCTGCTCTGGCGTGCTGTCTTTTTTAACTTCAGCAATAATCATCGCGTATTGATTTTTTAAATGTTCTGGAAGATCTGCTTGATTGATTGAGACAACTTTATCAATCAATGCTTTATTCATCAACGAGAGCCCATTTTGAATGACACTGGCATTTCTAACGCCAACAATTTTTGCTTCAATAACTTGCTCTTGTCCTTTCAAGGAACTTGAGATACCTAATTGAACTGTTTCTCCCACGGCAGCTTTACTAGATGTATAGCCGAGCGCTTTTACATATTCTGGTGACAAATTAATTTCGAAGTCCTGGCTCGTTTGCGAAACTTTACGGCCAGCCGCTAAATCAATGGTCATCTCATCTAGCGCAGAAGTAGCTGAAAATACATATTTATACTTATCTGCTCCTTTTATATAATCGATAGCAACGGATTTCATTGGTTCCACTGATGTAACATCCGAGATTTTTTTAATCTTCTCAATATCTTTTTCAGCAAGCATACTTTGTTGTTGAATCGTACTGGTTTTTTTCTCTGGATTATATTTACTTGGTTCTGTTCCGTTACCAACATTCATCTCCATTTTTGGCTGAATAAATAGCTGATTTGCACCACCGACACTGCCGACTTGTTTGTCAATATAATCATTTACACCAATATTGACTCCTGTAGTTAAAGCTATGGTAAATGCTCCAATAAAGATTGCAATAATGGTCAATACGGTTCGACCTTTATTACGCATTAAATTGGTACTAGCTGATTTTAAAATATCTCTAAATTTCATTTACTCATCTCCTCCTACAATCAAGCCGTCTCGAACATGAACTTGCCGATCACAACGTGCTGCTAAGTCTGGATCATGTGTCACAATAATTAAGGTAATTCCTTTATTTTTATTTAAATCAAATAACAATTCTTCAATTTTCTTCCCAGTGGCAGAATCTAAATTCCCTGTAGGTTCATCTGCAAAAATAATTTGCGGATTATTAACTAAAGCACGCGCTATACATACCCGTTGTTTTTGGCCACCAGATAAATTATTCGCTTTATTTTGAACTTTATCTTCCAAACCGACTGCTTTTAACGCATCTAAAGCCATCTTTTTCCTCTTGCTACCGGAAATCCCACCAATTTTTAATGGTAAAAGAACATTATTTAAAACTGTATCCTTGGCATTCATAAAGAATTGTTGAAAAACAAAACCAAATTCTTCATTTCTCGTTTTATTCAGCACTTTCTTTCTAATACTAGTAACATTTTTACCATTTAAATAAATATCTCCTGAAGTTGGTTGATCTAACAATGCCAAAATGTGCATAAATGTTGATTTCCCAGAGCCACTTTTACCAATTATGGCCACAGATTCACCTTTTTCAACTTTTAAATCAACACCTTTTAACGCATCAAATTTTGTTTCGTTCTTTCCATAACTTTTTTTAATATTTTTTGCTTCAATTACCGCCATGTTACCCCTCCATTTTTCATTCTTTGTCGTTTACTTATTTACAAAGTTTTTTACTCTTTTCATACTCCTTTCTTCTCTTTCTATTTTGACGGAAGCCCTTTCCTTTGTCATGGTACTTCCGATGTATCTCTCAATTAAAACAATAAGAACATGTTCCAAATTCACCTCATTGAACATGTTCTTATTAATTAGTTATGCATTTACGCGTTTAATTTCACGATGTTTATTCAATAAATAGGCCAAGCCAAGATTAATACCCACAAAGCAACTGATTGTCAGAAGAAGTGGTAGGACAGTAAAACCAGTGGATTGATAACCAACCATTGCTTGCAAGACATGGAGCATTCTCAGGCGCATTGGTGCCCCCCCTAATTGTGCAATCGTGCCCAGTAAAATAGGAATCATTAATAACAGCAATAAAACAATGAGTTTTTTTACGCCATCTATCCGATCATTAAAGACACCTGCTAACAAGCCAAGTGAGCCGCTAAGCATTAGTAAGATAAAAAAGAGCAACCACGACATGAAAAAGTCTCCTTGCGCATAGACATCAATTAATTTCATTGATAATTGAAAATGAGAAATGAAATTGCCGCTAAATACTTTAATCAGTACAAGTACAGCCAAGGATCCAACCAAAGATAAAATAGCATTACTTACAAAATTCACCAAAAAAATTGTCCAGCGGGAAAGCCCGTTTTGAATAAACAGTTTAAAATCTGTGTTTACCCCTAAAAATGATAGTATCCCCATAAAAACCAGACAAGGAATTACTGCATCAGAGCTGACAGTATTTACGTCGTTAGAAAAGAGCAAGCCAATAAGAGGAAAAAGAATGCCGAACAAAGCATAAAAGCCAAAATAAATTGCTAAAGAACGGACTTGATAAATAACACGATACTGCAAAGCTGTTTTAAATTTCATTTTACTTTTCCTTCTTTCTATTGGTTAATTGCACAAAATATGTTTGTAAATTTAGCGGCGCAATTTGAACCTCTGCTTTTTCAGTCGGCAAGTCGCCGTACACGTAAGCCGTAACTGCCCCACCTAAAGTGTCCATGCCTAAGATTTCCAATGACTGAGTATAGCGCTCTACTTGTTCTTTCGGCCCAGAAACAATGCGACCGTTTTTCAAAATTGTTTCAATAGATTCTGCGCGAATCAATTTTCCTTGATCAATGATGATAATATCTTCTAATAAATTCGCAATTTCTTCAATCAAATGGGTAGAAATCACAAACGTACGGGGACGTTCTTGGTATGTCTCAATTAAATAAGTATAAAATAATTCCCGATGATTGGCGTCTAAACCTAAGACTGGCTCATCTAAAAAAATATACTCACAGGGGACGGATAGCGCCACTATTAATTTAGCAATACTCCGATAACCAGTTGATAATTTTTTGAATGTCTTTTTACTATCTAAACCAAAATCGCTTAACATTTGTTCGGCCAAAGACCAGTCAAAGGATCCATAAAAACCTTCAGTCGTTTTAAAAATATCTTTAATTTTTAACTGAGGAGGAAACAAATTATCTTCACTCATTAAGTAAATATGATTCAAAGCAGTCTCATTATCGGTCACTGTTTCTCCCGCCAATTGAACGGAACCTGAAGTGGCAAAACTTCGATTATTTATGATATTTAATAACGTACTTTTACCAGCCCCGTTTCTGCCTAAGAGCCCATAAATCGTTTCTTTTTCAAAAGTAATTGAAATATTATCTAGTGCTTTTTTTTGATGATATTTTTTGCTTACTGATTCCACCCGCAAACTCATGCGTCATACCCTCTTTCAATTAGTTGTTTTAATTGTTCAGCTGTAATCCCTAATTTTTTAGCTTCTGCGACAACTTCTAAGACTTCTTTATTTAAAAATTCTTCTTTCCGTGCACTTCTTACTCTCTCTTGAGCGCCTGGTAAAACAAACATGCCAATCCCCCGTTTCTTTTCAATCAACTGTCGTTCTACTAATAAATTCATTCCTTTTAAAACGGTGGCTGGATTGATTTGGTAACTTTTTGATATTTCTGTGGTTGAGGGAATTTGTTCGCCTTCTAAGTAAGCGCCATTAAAAATTCCTTCGGCAATCTGATCGGCTACTTGCTGAAATAAAGGCTTTTCCCCCGAAAAATTAAATTCCATTTTTACACCTCGCTTAAACGGTTAACTACTTATGTAACTAACTATATATCTTAGAAATTCTTTTGTCAATAAAAAAACCATTGTTTCCAAAGAAATTTTTCTTTGAAAACAATGGCTATACTTTTGAATTTATTGAATGGTTTCGTTCTTATAGGGTTCCATTGTACAACAATTCATCGGTTGTTTCGTTGACAATTTTTAAGCGATTTTGTTTTTTTATCAAAATACTTTTATAGGTCGTTCCTGTAGCCTTTTCTTCCATCACAAGAATGCGTTTATACTCATTATCAGTGACTTTCTTAATCGTTGTTTGATTTAAGGACGGGATTTTTTCTTTTAGCGTTTTTTCTTCCGCCAGACCTTTTAAGATTTCTGATTCTGTAGTGGAACTTGTGGATTTACTAGAATCGCTTGATACACCTTCGTTATTAGACGCACTTTCAGATGACTTGCGACTTGATTCGGTTACTTTAGGCTGTGATGATTCACTGGTATTAGTTGAATTCATTTGAGTTTGGGTTTGATTCCCACATGCACCAATTAGCAACCCAACGCCTAAGATAGAACTTGCTAAAATTGTTTTTCTAATCATTTGCATGACCTCCTACATCTATCATTACTTTAACCTTAACATTTTTCAGCTAAGAGAACAATTTTTCAGATTAGAAAAGACCACTAGTCGTTATTTAAATAAACGAACTAGTGGTCTTACTTATTTAGGAATGATCTTCATATGAGTGAGTGGGTAATAAACAAATTGTGCTTTCCCTAAGATTTGATCTGCATGTATTGCACCAAAAGAACGGCTGTCTTTGGACATACGGCGATTATCACCAAGCACAAAATAGCTATCTTTAGGTAATTTTTCTTGCATTAACAATTCTTTTGAATCAAAATTCGTAGTATAAGGCATCGTTTCATGATCTTTTTTTCTGTTTTTAGTTAAATAGGGTTCAGCGATTGGCTGATTATTGACATATAATTGATCGTTTTCGTAACGCACAGCTTCTCCTGGTAAACCAATCACGCGTTTAATCAGAATCGATCCTGTGTCTGTTTTAAAGACCACCACATCAAACCGTTTAATGGCGGAGAATTTTTCCATCACAATCATATCTCCTTGATTCAAGGTTTTTTGCATGGAATGGCCATCCACCCGAACAGGAATCAGGAAAAATCCTCTTAAAATAAAAACGGCTACGATTGCTGGTACTAAGATTTTCAGAAAGTACATTAAATACCCAACATAATCACGTTTCTTCTTCAACTTCGTGCCACCTTTTTTCTAGTTTTTTTGAATTTCTTTGACTGCTGTATCGTAGGCAGCGTCATTTTCAAGAATTAATTTACCTAAAGTGGCTTCAATTTTTGTGGCTGTTTCATTGTCGATTTCTCCAGTTACAGGCAAGCCATTTTTCTGTTGAAGATCGCTAACCGCTGCTTTTGTTTCTGCGGTGTAGTTTGCATTGTTTTCATCAACAGGATACGCTAATACAGCTAAAATAGCATTTAAGTTCTGAATATCTTCAGATTGATCTCCTTCTTTTAGCGTTTTATCGCGAGGAATCAATTTTAAATAGGCATACTCGGGGTAATCAGCTTTGATGGTTGGTTCAATTCCTTTTTCGTTGATCCATTCGCCTTTTGGTGTTAACCATTTTAAAACAGTCAATTTTATTTCGGTTTGGTCATTTAAATCCTTCACCGTTTGGACCGTTCCTTTGCCAAATGTTTTCGTTCCAATTAATGGGACATTCGCAGATTCATGCAGTGCTGCAGCAAAAATTTCGGATGCACTGGCACTATTGCCATCAATGATAACTGCAACAGGTTCTTTTACTTTAAAGCCGTCGTCTAATTCTTTGGAAGCAACTTCTTTCATCGTACGACCTTTTTTGTCTTCAAATTGAACAATTGTTTCGCCATTTTTTAAAAACATACTGGCCATTCGCTCTGCTTGATCTAGCAGTCCACCAGGATTTTGGCGTACATCAATTACAAAGGATTTAGCTCCTTTGTCACGTAAATTCGTGATTGTTTCTTTCAATTCTTGATATGTTTTTTTACCAAAGGACGTAATTTTAATCGAGCCAATTTGTGCATCTTTTTTGTCTAACTCACCTGTCACTGTTTTAACGGGAATTTTCCCACGTTTGATTAAGATATTTTTAGTTTCTCCCTCTCTTTGGATAGTCAATTCAACGGAAGTTCCTTTTTTACCTCGGACTTTTGAGACGACTTCTGCTAGTTTCATCCCTTTTGTAGCTGTACCATCAACTTTTTCAATAATATCGCCTTCTTTGATTCCCGCTTTTTCAGCTGGGGAATCTGCTACAGGGGCCTCTGCTACAACTGGTTCGCCATCTTTCATTGTCATAGTGGCACCAATTCCTTCAAAATCGCCAGATAAGCTTTCGTTTAAATCATTGGCAGCAGATTCATTTAGATAAGTTGAGTATGGGTCTCCAATAGCTTCAGACATGCCTTTTAAGGCGCCTTCAACTAATTCATTTTTATCTACTTCACCTACATAATTGGTACTAATTTCATTATATAAATCCTGCACTTTGCTTAAATCAGCATTGGTAATTGCCCCTTCTTGACTCATCTTTTTAACACGATGATCAAAATAAATATAACTACTTCCTCCAGCTAAAAATGCGACACAGAGGAGCGAAATAATATATTGATAAAAAGGAACAGTTCGTTTGTTCTTCATAGATTTCATCTCATTTCTAACAAATTCGTCACTACTTTTGTTTACTATAACATGAATGAAAAAAGAGGAAAAGCTTTGTTTGCTTTTCCTCTGGATTTATTTATTGTTTTCAAGGTACTTTTCCCATAACTCATCAAAGATGTCCATGTTGCTTAAATAGTCAGCATTCATTTCTAAATAAGAAGAAAGTTCATGATAATCCTCGGTTTGTTTTGGAAACTGAATATCTTTGGCCGCTTCATTGGCAAAATCAGTTTCAGAATCTTTAGCCGGACCTTTTAATGTCATTAAGTAATGGTAAAAGCTTCGTCTCATGTAAATTAATCACTCCATTTTTCTTCAATAAATTCACTTCTACGTTGATGGGACAATCCATAACGCAAAGCGTCTTTTTTATAAAAGTCTTGATGGTATTCTTCAGCAGGATAAAATGGTGCTGCTGGTTCGATGGTGGTAACAATTGGTTCTGTAAAACGGCCACTATTAGCTAGACGTTCTTTACTTTTCTCAGCAATTTCTTTTTGTTCTTGGGAACGATAAAAAATAACTGGCCGATAATTATCGCCGCGGTCTTGAAACTGACCGAAAGCATCAGTAGGATCTGTTTGTTGCCAATAAATATCCACTAATTGTTCGTAAGAAATAATCGCTGGATCAAAAGTGATTTCTACTGCTTCCGTATGGCCTGTTGTGTGTGTTAGAACCTGTTCATATGTTGGATTAGGCACGTGCCCACCTGTATAACCCGAAACAACTGAGATAATCCCTGGTTGTGTATCAAAAGGCTGCACCATACACCAGAAACAGCCGCCTGCAAAAATTGCTTTTTCTTCCATCTCTAACACTCCTTTTTTATTTCTCTTTTGGCAAGTATATATTCATCCGAATGTCATCGTCAACTAAATTAATCTTTTCTGCTCGAACAAATAGACCATTTTGCATTCTAAACTGATCTAAACGTAATAAAACAGTTTGATCATCTGGATTGATTTCAACCCATTTAGGTAGTTTGTAAGAACGTTTAGCAAATTTCAATACTTCTTTAATTGGCAAGCCTAACGTTCCTATAGATAAACTTTTTGCTTTTAATTGTACATTACCATTCGCCATCACGTAAGGATCAAAATATAAGTAAAAAGGAATGTCATGCCCTAACACCTGAAATGTTCCATTTAATAAAGCATCATTTTCTAAATAAAATTTATATTTGATCTCCGAACCTTTTTGAAAGTCGGCTAAATAAAAGTCAATCAGTTTGTTCACTTGTTGTTTTTTTGACTGAATGGTGACGACTGGCTCGCCTTCTTTTTCAACAATTGCTGGTATTTTCTTTAAATCTGGTTCGCGAACTTGTGTTGCTCGAAATGTTACGAAAGCTACACTACCAATGACTAAACCCACTAGAACAAGAAAAGCGATTTTCCAGGGATTTCGTTTAAGATTGGTTGGTTGTGTCTTTTTAATTGATTTACTTGTTTTTGGCTTTTCTTCATTCATTTTATTCACTACCTTCTGATTTGGTTATCCATTCTTTCTCTGTCTTGACCATTTCATCCCGGACAGCTCCGGCCATAATTTGGTAGCCAAGATTATTCGGATGGAAGCGATCTTCTTCATATAACAAATTGTTTAAATCCTCTTTGCTAGCACTACTTCCTGTAGTTTCTGAGTCACCACCAGTTACGCCAACTTCATCGCCACGACCTTTATAGAGTAAATCATTGATAGGAATGAAATAGGCTCGTTTTTGCTCTTGAACCATTTCTTCGGTTGCTTGATTCCAGTTATCAACGATTTCTTGCATTTCTGTAATTTCGGAAAAGTTTAAGTAGAAGGGATTGTAAATTCCTAAGACATAAATAGGGGCCTTCTCGTTGTACTCTCGGATTTCTTCAAGTAGTCGTCTTACTCGGCGTTGATAGGCTTTTTGTGGACGATTGAACGAGCTGACTTTCAAGTCGAAAATATTACTACTAATTACTTTCATTAAGTCATTTCCGCCAACCGTTAGCGTAATCACGTCCGCAGAGGCAAGGCCTTTTTGAATTTCAGGTTTTTCTTTGATTCGTTTTAAAATTTGATCACTACGATCCCCATTTTTCCCAAAATTGTCTGTTTGAACACCGTTCAAGTTGTAGTGTTCTTTTAAATCATCTGCCACAATAGGAACAAAACCTCCACTATTCGTCAAATCGCCAATTCCTTCAGTTAAAGAATCACCGATTGCTGTATAATGAATGACTTCTTTTTGATTTTTTTGAGCAGTTGTGGCCACTTTCTCTTGCTTTAATAGTGGCTTTGCTTTGGGGATGGCCACACTTAACAATGTAAAAACACCTAGCGCAATGAGGATAGGTGTTAAGACGGGCAGCAAAATATGCTGTGTTTGTTTTTTCATCTTCGTCACTTCCTTTTAAATAAACCAACAAGAAATTTTCCTTTTCTTGTTAGAAAGAGGTTGCGTCTACTCATTTAAGAGTGAGACCCAACCTCGTTATTTCTTAGTCTGTATAGTACATAATAGCAAAGGCATTTTTTCCTGTATGTGTTGCAATGACTGGATTCGTATGTAATACGGGAATATCCATGTCTTTAAAGATTGCTTGTAATCCTTCTTTGAATCCATTTGCTAGTTCTAGCCCATCCGCATGAGAAATGCCAATTTGTCGAACATTTGGAATCTTACTTAATTCTGATTTCAATTCGTCAAACCATTTATTAAACGTTTTAACGCCGCGGCCTTTCGCTACAGGAATCAATTCCGTATTTTCAAAGTCCATGACAACTTTCATATTAAAAATGTTTGATAATAATCCTGTTGTACGGCTGATTCGTCCACCTTTAACCAAATTATCCAATGTTGAAATGCCAATGTATAATTTAGTATTTTGTTTGACGCGTTCAATTTCAGCTAAAATTTCTGGAACACCCGCTCCCGCTTGTGCCAATTTTGCTGCTTGAATGACTTGGAAAGACAAACCTTGGTCTGTAAAATCGCTATCAATCACCGTTACTTTACTTGATGATAAGTTGCTAGCTTGACGGGCCGCTTCAACCGTTCCACTTAAGCCTTTTGTCATGTGAATCGAAATTACTTCACTGCCATCTTCACCTAAGCGATCATATAATTCTACAAATTCACCAATTGGTGGTTGACTCGTTTTGGGTAAGGCCTTCGCATTAGCCATCATGTCCATAAATTTTTCGCCTGGCAAATGATCATCATCTGGATAAACAACGCCATCAACCATAATTGATAAAGGCATCATATGGATATTTAATTCATCTCTAAGACTTTTTTCCATCGTACATGAAGAATCCGTTACGATTTTAACGTTTGTCATAAATTTATCACTCTTTCTTTAAAAGGAACCTGTTTTCATGGTAGAATACCATTAAACGGTTAATTATCTAGTTATAGTATAACAGACACTGCCGAATTTTTCATCAAATTAAAATAAAGGAAGTGAATTTATTGGAAAAAACGCATTTCTCAAAAAAATACCTAATCGTGAACGAAGTCTTGAATGCAGTTACACATGGCATAGGCGCAGGTTTAAGTATTGCTGGCTTAGTCATTTTACTTGTTAAAGGAGCTCGTTTAGGCTCACCGATTCACGTGGTATCTTATGCTATTTATGGCTCCATGTTGATTCTACTTTTTTTATCTTCAACGTTATTTCATAGTTTAATTTTTACAAGAGCCAAAAAGGTCTTTCAGGTCTTCGATCATAGTTCTATTTTCTTATTGATTGCTGGTAGCTATACGCCATTTTGCTTAATTAGTATTGGCGGCTGGTTAGGTTGGACTTTATTCAGTTTAGTTTGGTTAATCGCCATCGTCGGTATTGTCTATAAATCCCTCACGTTGCATAAACAAGAAACAGTGAAAAACATTTCAACGATTATTTATATTGTTTTAGGTTGGCTCTGTATCATCGCTGCTCGTCCGTTATATGAATCTCTTGGGTTTACAGGAACAGCGTTATTGGTCGCAGGGGGTGTGTCTTACACATTAGGTGCAGCCTTCTATTCATTGAAAAATGTGCGGTTTATGCATGTGGTTTGGCATTTGTTCGTCATGCTTGCAGCGATCCTCATGTATTTTTCTGTTCTCTTTTATACGTAATCACAGCACAATAAGAACACGATGCTCAAAGCATCGTGTTCTTTTATTGCCCTAAATCTCTTTATTATAAAGGATTATTCTTCTTTTCGAATTATTTTAACATAAATTAGTAGAAAAGACTTTACAAAACGAACATACATTCGTATAATAACAATACGAACACTCGTTCGAATCAAATGAAGAGGTGATACACATGGAAGCAATTCGTCGTGTTGGATTTTTATTTTTTGTATTGGTTATAGGTATTTTTTTGGGAACATTAGGATTACGTCTTGCTTTTATGATCGTGACGCCGTTATTTATTCTTTGGTTTATGTCATGGGATGAGAAGCGTTATACACGTACACGTAAACAACAGCAAGCAAGATACGTTTATCGTAAGTTCCCTTAATAAATAATAAAACGGTGTGTCCCCCCAAGCTATGCTCCGTTTTTATAAATATGTCAAAGAAAGAGCGAAGGATTAAATCCTTCGCTCTTTCTAATTAAATTAGATTAGTATTCCATTAAGGTAACAATATCGTAGCCATCAATTTTATCACGGCCATGTAAATCCATTAATTCAATTAGGAACGCACAACCAACCACAATACCACCTAATTGTTCGACTAATTCGATGGTTGCTTTAATTGTACCACCAGTTGCTAACAAGTCATCACAAATCAAAACACGTTGACCTGGTGTGATGGCATCTTTGTGCAACGTTAATGTATCTGAACCATATTCTAAGTCATAAGTCACTTCGATGGTTTCACGAGGAAGTTTTCCTTTTTTACGAACCGGAGCAAAGCCAACCCCTAGTTCATAAGCCACTGGACAGCCGACAATAAAGCCACGAGCTTCCGGTCCTACAACCATATCAATTCTTTTTTCTTTCGCGTAATCCACGATTTGTTTCGTTGCTTCACGATAGGCATCCCCATTAGCCATTAATGGAGAAATGTCACGGAACACGATCCCTTTCTCAGGATAATCTGGAATGCTTGCAATGTAATCTCTTAAATCCATTTTTATTTGTCCTCCTCATTCCACAGCCATTGTTGTATTGTTTGACAATCACTGTAAAGTAGAAATTCTTCTGTTTTTATTTTTTTCAATCGTTGTTGGTACACTTGACTTTCAGTCAATGGTCGATTGTCGGGTTTCTCAATACTGTTTAAAACACCGCTTTCTATTGTAACAAATCCTAAGTCAAAAAACACCTGTATCATGAAAATTAATAATTTTTCTTGGATATTTAAGTAATTTGCCACCTTCGATAGCTGGGAACGTAGATTTACTTCTTTTTGCTGTAAAATAAATTTATACAATGTTGCAAATTGTTCACGTGAAGCCATACCGTTTAAATAAGCTTCTTCTGGTGAAATAAACATCATGTATATACGTTGTATCTCAGTTGCTTCAACAATTTCTTTAACCGTGATTGCTTCCACAGGACAGTCGACAAAAACCAGTTGTTCGATTTGATTTTGAGAAACAGCTTCCACCAATTCTTCTTGGTTTGACCAAACAATAATATTAGCGGTTGGATCTGAAATGAATTTTTGATTTTTTTCATCAAACAAAAGATAAGCTGTTGCTTCTGAAGGAATTGGTTTCGTTTGATTATTTTTGCCACGAAAATCAAATAATTGTCTTCCCGATACAGCAAAATCAGTCACCATTAATTGTGGTTTCTTACGACCATTCCATTCATTGATGGAAAGTTGGCCTGCCACATCGGCGGTTCCTTGTGCTAGTTCATCCGCTTGAGGCCCCATTTGAAAAGCAATTGCATCCAATTGTGCCCCTTCTTGATTCATTTGAAATTTCAGATGTGCATTATCTGCACCAATTTGCCGAATTTGCGTAGGCGTGATTTCCTTAAATACGAAAGTTGGCACAGTATTATCAGTCCCAAAAGGCGCCAAAATACGCAATTGATCAATAAAAGCAGTCGTTGCCTGCGAAACCGCTAAGCTCTCACTAATGAGTAACTCTTGTCCATTAGCCATATCAATTTGATTTTTTTCAATAAAGTGTACCAGATGTTCTTGAACAAAAGGAATATTTTCAACAGGTAAAGTCATTCCCGCTGCCATATGATGCCCACCAAAATGAGTGAATTGCTCACGCACTTCGTTCAACGCCTCATAGAGATTCAATGCGCTAATGCTACGTCCAGAGCCTTTAGCGGTCGTACCAGATTCATCTATTGCTAAAATAATGGTTGGTTTCCCCGTTTCTTGCATAATGCGGCCCGCGACAATCCCTAAGACGCCTTCATGCCAGCCTTGTTTCGCTAAAATATGGACCGGCGCATTCGGGTCGATTAAATCCAGCGCTTCTTTGGCAATCGTCGTTACAATGTCTTTTCGTTCATTGTTTTGTTGATCAATATATTTAGCGATTTCCAGCGCTTGCTCTTCATCAAATGTAGTCATTAATTCAACACCTGGTGCGGCTTCCCCTAATCGACCTAACGCGTTTAAACGAGGTCCGATGGTAAAGCCAATTGATTCTTCTGAAACAGCTTCCTTTTTCACACCCGCTTCTTGTAGTAAAACGTCCAAACCAATTCGATCACCAGTTTGAATCATTTGAAGGCCCATTTTGACAAACGTTCTATTTTCATCGGTTAATGAAACCAAGTCAGCAATTGTCCCAATTGCTACCAAATCTAATAACTCAATTGGCAATTCACCAAGTAACGCAGTAGCGACTTTGAAAGCCACACCAACACCAGCTAAATCTCCAAAAGGATAGTCTCCTTGCGGATGTCTAGGGTGGACAATCGCATAGGCTTCTGGTAATTGTTCAGGCAATTCATGATGGTCAGTAACGATTACATCTACCCCTTGAGCCATAGCGTAGTTAATTGCTTCATGTCCGGCTACACCATTATCAACGGTTACAATTAATTGGACTCCTTGTTCAATTTGTTCAGCAAATACGTCTTTATTAGGCCCATATCCATGAACAAAACGATTCGGTAGAAAGTACTGAACCATGCCACCGACTAATTCGATTGCTTCTTTCATAACCGTGGTACTAGTGATGCCATCTGCATCATAATCCCCATAGACAAGGATTTGTTCACCCGCTTCGACGGCTTGCTGGATGCGGGCTACCGCTTTCTCCATATCATGCATTAAGAACGGATCATAAATATCTTCGATAGTCGGATGTAGAAACTTACGTAATGCTTCTTCTGTCCGGATATTGCGGTGCCATAAAAGTTGGCCAATTAATGGATTAATTTGTTCTTTTTTTAATTGTTCTATAAATTCTACAGGTAATTCTGTCTTTGTCTGTAACTGCCATTGATAGTTTGATTTTTTCACGACGTCACTCCTAACCAAGTAATTATAGCAAAATTTTTCCAAAAACTAAAGAAAGCATTTTTTTAAATCTGAGAAAAAAACTGTGATATCTGTTAGATAAATAGCAGATATCACAGTTTTATTTTAAAAGAAACTTAGTGATAAAGTCTCTTCCTTATTTTTGTTCCTCTTCATTCACACGAGGTTTCACATAACGATCAATACGACTACCTGACACAGGCGTTGCGTCTACTTCTGTGTTTGATGTTTGTTCGTTGACCACTGGTTCTGCGACTTGTGGTGCTGCCGCTTGTTTGGCTTGCAAATCAGCCAATTGATTATCAAAAGAACGTTGAACTTTTTCCGTTTCTTCTTTGACTAATTTATCCATATCATTTTTATAAATATCCAACTCTTTTTGTACAGCTTTTAATTCCTTACGTTGGTTCCAAATGGTGGTTGTGGAGGTTAGTAATCCAACTAGTGCGCCAATAATTGCAGAACCTAAAATAATTAAGATTAACGGTCCACTAATTTTAGTAAAACCAAAGTTTACTGGAACAGCTTGATTATTTAAAACAGCAAAAATAACAACAATTAAGACCAACACAAGGCCCAAAATAACACGCCATTGATTTTTCATGACTTGATCGACTCCTCTATTTTTTATTTAAAATATTTCCCGCTATGAAATCTCCTAAATGTGGAAACAATGTATAAAAGCGGGCAGCCGCTTCCATGACAAACGGACGATTAATCTCACGTCGAGAAGTCCCCATACTCCCAACCACTTCTCTCGCTAATTTCGTAGGGTCTAAAACAATTTTATCCACCGCAGCTAGATAAGTGCCTGTCGGGTCCGCCTTATCAAAGAATTCTGTTTGGATTGGTCCTGGATTAACAGTCGTTACTGCTATACCCAACGGTTTCAATTCTAAACGTAAAGCATTTGAAAAACCTAACACAGCAAATTTCGTTGCAGAATAAACGGTTGATTTAGCTGTAGCCATCTTCCCAGCCATTGAAGCAACGTTGATAATATGTCCTTGCCCAGCTTCAATCATTTTAATAGCTACTTTTTGAGTAAACGTCATCATTCCTAAAACGTTGACATCAAACATTTGGCGTGCAACAGCCAAGTCAATTTCAACAAAATTTTCAAACAAGCCAAAACCAGCATTGTTGACTAAAACATCTATAGAACCAACTTCTGCTGAAATAGCTTCAACCACACGTTCAACACTTTCTGGATCGGCAATATCTAATTGATAAGAAAATGCTTCTCGTCCGCTTAAAACAGCACACTGCTCGCGAACTTTACCAATCAAATTAATTCTGCGGGCGCAGACAACGACGACCGCCCCTTGTTTAGCTGCTTCATAACAAATTTGTTCACCTAAACCAGCTGAACCTCCAGTTACGACAACGACTTTATTTGTTAAATCCATCTAAGCTCCTCCTTCATTGGCAAATGGAATCTCAATGATATCCATATCTTTTACGATTTTTGTATTGGGGAAAATTTCTTGGGCTTCTTCTTGAAGCTGATAGGCCTCTTTGGTTAAATAACGGGCACTAATATGCGTTAAGATAAGTTGTTTTACTTGCGCTTCTTTTGCAACTTCAGCTGCTTGTTGACTGGTTGAGTGGAAGTAGGCTTTTGCCATTTTTGCTTCGTGTTTATTAAACGTACTTTCATGGACTAAAACATCCGCTCGTCGTGCTAAGGTTACGCTATTTTTAGTTTTGCGAGTGTCTCCTAAAATCGTCACGATTCGTCCAGGTTTACGCTCTCCCACAAACGCTTGTCCATTAATTTCCTGTCCATCAAAAACAATCGTTTCACCACGTTTGAGTTTGCCATACAACGGCCCAGAAGGAATCCCTAAAGCTTGAAGTTTCTCTACTTGTAATTCTCCTTCATGCGCTGCTTCCTCAATTCGATAGCCAAAGCTCGTGATGCCATGGTCCAAGATATTACAGCGAACAGTGAATTGTTTATCTTTAAAAATAACGTCATTTTCTTTCGTTAATTCAATAAATTTCAGTGGATAGGACAACCGCGATTGCGAGACCCGTAAAGAAGTCTTGACAAAGTCAGCAACCCCAACTGGTCCATAGATTTCTAAAGGTTCTGTCCCGCCCTGAAAAGAACGACTACTTAACAAACCAGGTAAACCAAAAATATGATCCCCATGTAAATGTGTAATAAAAATCTTTTCAATTTTTCTTGGGCGAATACTACTTTTTAAAATTTGCAATTGCGTCCCTTCACCACAATCAAAGAGCCAAACTGCATTTCGTTCATCTAATAATTTCAACGCAATTCCTGTGACATTGCGATGTTTTGCTGGTACACCAGCGCCTGTTCCTAAAAATTGTATTTCCATCTGCTACCATACTTTCTTTTAAACTTCCTTTTTATTTTAGAAGAAGTTTGCTCCTTTAGCAAATAATAATTTATCTATTTTCTCAAAGTTTTCTTCTTAGTTTACCGTATTTTACGATAAAATAACAAAAAATTAGCAAACTACCATAAAAAACCGTGATTTCTTAGTATTTTAAAAGACTGTTTTCCTTTATTCAGAAAACAGTCTTTGCTCCTTATTCTTCTTTCGATGTTGCTTCTTTGTGTTGTTCTTTTTTTGCTTGCCACGATTGTTTCGCTTCATTTGCAACTTCGTTCGCATCGTTAATTTCTTGTTGGACTTCCTCTAAATCAAGCCGCGTGATTTCGCCACCTAAGTCAAACATAACCAATTGGTTGAGCGGACGGTTGTCTTCTTCTTCTGCAATTAATAATAATCCCGTTTGTCCTTCATCAATCTTTTGAATCACATGTTCAAAAACCGTTTGTGCTTCTTGAATTTCTTTGGCGTCTTTGCTTGCACCATACATACTTCCAGCAAACCAGCCAAAAAGAATGCCCAGAGGACCACCTAATATGCCTACTAGCATCCCAATCATGCTATCTTTTGATGTATGATTGTTGCCTGTAAAATCGATAAAATCATTGATTTTAAATTGATGCTGGCCATCATTAACATGCGTAACAACCGCCATTTGCTCACCTTTAAGCTGTCTTTCTGCCTGCATCTTTTTTATTTCGGAAAATGCTTGGTACGATTTACTTTCAATATCAAAGTTCATAATGATAATTCGTTTTGCCATACAAATCGCTCCTTTATTCTGGATACATCTATTTTAGCAAGAAAGGCCTGTCTCTAGCAATGAAAACTTTTTGGTTATGTATAAAAAAAGAAGATAGCTAGGCTACCTCCTTGTTAATGCTTATTTACCATCAAGAATATTTAAGCGGACCTTTTTCGGACCATCGATACGTACACTATAAACAATTGTCCGAATTGCTTTTGCAACACGCCCTTGTTTACCAATGATACGTCCAATATCTTCTTTGGCCACAGTCAAATTATACTCGAGGAAATCAGTTGATTCCTCAATTTCTAATGAGACTGCTTCAGGTTGACTGACTAACGGACGGACAATAGTTAAAATTAACTCTTTCACATCTGCCATATTCAATCACCTTATTTCTTAACGTTTTTAGCTTCATGATGTTTTTTCATAACGCCTTCTTTTGAAAGGATGTTACGAACTGTATCAGAAGGTTGCGCACCTTTAGATAACCAATCTAAAACTAAATCTTCTTTTAAAACTACTTCTGCAGGGTCTTTCAAAGGGTTGTAAGTACCTACAGTTTCGATGAAACGTCCATCACGAGGAGAACGAGAATCAGCTACTACAATACGGTAAAAAGGACTCTTTTTAGAACCCATACGTTTTAAACGAATTTTAACTGCCATTATTAAATACACCTCCATTAACTTAATCACAAGAGTTAGTTTAACAGATTAACAACAACCTGTAAAGAGTTTTTTCTTGACACCTTTACTTTTTTTCAATTTTTTTAGCCAATTTGCAGGAAAACAAACGAAATAATGAAGAATTTTTACAAAATTTGATAATAGTTGTACTGGTTTCTCACTTGAAAGCCTTCTGTTTGATAGAGATGAAGCGCTGCTTGATTTTCTGTTTCAACTTCTAAAAAAATAGTCGCTGAGGCTGACTTTTCTAAAATCATTCGGAGCGCAGACTGTAACACTTGACGGCCAAGACCGCGACCTCGTTGCGTTTTTGTCACAACAAAGCCATAAATCCCCCATTCGTTTTCAAAATGATCCAAACGTAGCGTGGCTAAAAGTTGATTGTTTTCTTTATAAATAAGTGTTCGTTGAAGGTCCTCCGGCAAAGGCGTACCTTCTAGTAACCTAGCCAAGGAATGCAAATCAGCCACTTGTGGTCGGAGAAGTGTCAGCTTCGCCAAATCCTGTGAGTAAGTTTCTCTTTGAAAAACCAGATACTGTTCTGAAAAAGCTGGCACAATTCCTTGTCTATTAAAATAATTCAGGCCAACAGATTGCTTGTCGTCCATCACGAGAAAGACTTCTTTCATTCCCCACAAAGCTGCTTGCTTTTCGAGTTCTTGAACAAGTTCTTCAAAAAATGGCCCTACATTTGGCGCAACAATCGTCGCTTCCAAGGTTTCCCCATCAAAACAATACCCTACGATATACGCTTGTATGGTTTGTTCCTTCCTGTATAAACCATAATAAGTATAAGCTGATTCCTCAGGAAATGTTTGTTCCAATTTATAAAAAGTTCCTTGTTTAATCATTTCCTTGTTTTTTAATTCAGTCAATGTTTGTTTCTCCAACTGTGTTAACTGTCGGCGCCAATTTATTTTTTTATTCAAGCAGTTGCTCCTTTACTCATCCTTTTACTAGCTATTATACGTGAAGTTACGAAGTTCAACAATGTACAAGGATAAAACGTTTGCGCTTTTTTTGAAAAAGTACTATCATAAAGTAAGTAAAAGAAAAATGGAGGGATTTACATGACAAAAAAAATTGGTATTTTTGTAGGGAGTTTAAGAAAAGATTCATTTAACAAATTGGTAGCAAAAACAATGGCGGACTTATTTCCAGCTGATTTCGAACCTGTTTTTATTAACATTGGTGATTTAGAATTATACAATCAAGATTTGGATGATGAAGGAACCCCCACCGAAGCTTGGACAACATTCCGTGAAGAAGTCAAACAAGTAGATGGTGTGATGTTTGTAACACCAGAATATAACCGTTCAGTACCAGCTGTTTTAAAAAATGCATTGGATGTCGGTTCACGTCCGTATGGCGAAAGCGTTTGGGATAAAAAACCAGGACTTGTGGTGAGTGTTTCCCCAGGTGCAATTAGCGGATTTGGTGCAAACCATCATTTAAGACAATCATTAGTCTTCTTAAATGTTCCAACTTTACAACAACCTGAAGCCTATATTGGCGGTATTACGAACTTAATTGGTGAAGATGGTAAAATTATTGATGGCACTGTTGGCTTCTTACAATCAATTGTAGATGCTTACGTGGATTTCTTTAATCGCTTAACTGCCTAATTGAATCAATCGAGAAAAAGTGAGGCAACTTTTTACAGGTTGTCTCACTTTTTTTATTTTTTTGCTTGACCCTCTCGTTACGTAAAGGTTTATGATAGATTTTGTCAGGAGGAATGAATGATGGAATATACAATTAAAAAAATGGCTTCACTATCTGGCGTCAGTGCACGGACGTTACGATATTATGATGAAATTGGTCTTCTTCAACCAGCCAGAATTAATTCTTCTGGTTATCGAATTTACGGGCAAGCCGAGGTGAATCGTTTGCAACAAATTCTTTTTTACCGTGAATTGGATCTGAAACTAGATGAAATTAAAGAAATTTTGGAGCAACCTGACTTTAATGTTGAACAGGCTTTATACGAGCATCAACAAAAACTATTGGAAAAGCGCAATGAAATTGATCGTCTTTTAGCCTCTGTTCAACAAACCTTACACCATTACAAAGGAGAGATAAACATGTCAGATCAGCAAAAATTCGAAGCATTCAAACAACAAAAAGTTCAAGAAAACGAAGAAAAATATGGTAAAGAGATTCGGGAAAAATATGGCAACGAAACGATTGAACAAGCCAACAAAAAATATTTAAACTTGACGGAAAAAGACATGCAAGCAATGCAGAACGTGGAAAAAGATTTATTTTCTAAGTTAGCCATGTATCAAAAATCACCCAAATTGACTAGCCAACTTGCGCAAGAAATTTTCCAATTACACAAAGATTGGTTAATGTACTCTTGGTCAAGCTATTCGCCAGAAGCACATAAAGGGTTAGGGCTTATGTATGTTGGTGATGAACGATTTACGTCATATTATGAACAACACGGCGCTGGTTTTGCCGAAGCGTTAAACGCAATTATCCAAAACTACGCTTAAACAGAAAGTGCGCCATCAGTCTCTTCGACTGATAGCGCACTTTCTGTTTCTTCCAATAATTAACTAAAGCCTGTTTATCTTTTTTTCTTTTTCTTCTTTTTGTTTTTCTTCATCATACGATTCATGGCCATTTTACCTAGCTTGCCTTTAACGCCGCCACCTAACATTTGATCCATACCAGGAATGTTCATATCCCCTTTGGACATTTGTTGCATCATTTTTTTGGATTCTTTAAATTGTTTAATCATACGATTGACTTCAACCACACTATTTCCTGAACCAGCTGCAATTCTGCGGCGGCGACTAGGATTTAATAGATCAGGATTTTCACGTTCTGCAGGGGTCATTGATAAGACCATCGCCCGTTTCCGTGCCACATCTTTTGGATCGACTTTGACATTTTCAATACCAGGCATGTTACTCATTCCAGGAATCATTTTTAATAAGTCTTCAATCGGTCCCATGCCCATAACTTGATCCAATTGCTCAATAAAATCGTTAAAGTCAAAACTGTTTTCTTTCATTTTTTGAGCAAGTTCTTCTGCTTTTTTCTCATCGTAATCTTGTTGCGCTTTTTCAATTAGCGTCAACATGTCCCCCATACCTAGGATACGACTCGACATACGATCGGGATGGAAAATTTCTAAATCGGTTAATTTTTCACCAGAACCGACAAATTTAATCGGAGCGCTCGTTACTGCCCGAATTGACAGCGCAGCCCCCCCACGAGTATCGCCGTCCATTTTGGTAATAACAACCCCAGTAATTCCAAGCTGTTCATTAAAACTATCTGCAACGTTGACAGCATCTTGCCCCGTCATCGCATCAACAACTAACAGAATTTCATTGGGATTAGCCAACTCTTTAATTTGTTTCAATTCGTCCATTAAAGCTTCATCAATGTGTAAACGGCCGGCCGTATCAATTAAGACATAATCATTTTTCTTTTCTTTTGCTAACGCTAACCCTTGACGAACAATTTCCACTGGATTAGCATCGGTTCCCATATCAAAAACGGGAACTTCTAATTGTTGACCTAAAACCTTCAACTGATCAATCGCTGCTGGACGATAAACGTCACCAGCGATTAAAAGCGGACGAGCGTTTTCAGTTTTCATTAAGTGTTTGGCTAATTTACCAGTAAAAGTTGTTTTACCAGCCCCTTGTAACCCTGTCATCATAATCACTGTCGGGATTTTTGGAGATTTATTCAGTTCAACCGTTTCTGAACCTAACGTTTTCGTTAATTCTTCATCAACAATTTTTACAATTTGTTGGGCTGGTGATAAGCTTTCTAATACTTCGACTCCTACTGCCCGTTCTCTGACGCGTTTTGTGAAATCTTTGACCACTTGTAAATTAACGTCGGCTTCTAATAAAGCCAAACGGATTTCTCGCATCATTTCTTTTACGTCGGCTTCGGAAACTTTTCCCTTACGACGGATTTTACTCATTGCCTGTTGTAGGCGGTTTGTTAAACTCTCAAAAGCCATAGTTTCATTCCTCTATTTCTTGAATTTGTTCAATATATTTTTTGATTTCACTATCTTTGGGATAAGTTTCTTGAACATACTGCTGTAGTTGTTCAAGATATTCTTTCCGTACAACATAGTTTGAATAAAGATGTAACTTTTTTTCGTATTCTTCTAAAATTTTTTCGGTTCGTTTAATATTATCATAAACCGCTTGGCGACTAACCTCATATTCTTCCGCAATTTCTCCTAAAGAAAAGTCATCAGCATAGTAAAGCTCCATATAATTCATCTGCTTTTCCGTTAATAATGTCGAATAAAATTCAAATAACGCATTCATGCGGTTTGTTTTTTCCATTTCCATGAGCCGTGCTCCCATCTTCAATCCCTTATAGGTTACCGATTTCATAGGGAATAGTCAATCTTTTTTTACTAAGTTTTTACCTTTTAAAAAGAAATGTCCGCAAGTTGCCATGTTTCTTCAGAATAAACGGTCATTCCTTGTTGAATAAAATAAGCAGTTGCGACTCCAACTCCAGCTTTTTTAATGCCAGAAAATTGTCCATCATAAATCAGCTGGCTGCCACAGCTGGGACTTTTTTCTTTCAAAATCAAGGTTGTAATTTGTTGGGCTTTTAATTTTTGATACGCGCGTTGTGCCCCTGCTTTAAATGCCTCAGTCACATCTTCCCCGTTATCCGTATATACATAAGCAGTATTCGCCCAAACATCAAAGCCATCCCCGCCAATGATTTCTGCTGGCGGACGTGGAATAGGCAACTCTCCTAAAACTTCGGGACAAATCATTATTGCTTTTCCATTAGTTACAAGTTGTTTTAACGCTTCTTGTTCTTGAGATTTTCCATCGTAACGGCAACAAATCCCACCTAAGCAACTACTAATACCAATCATTCGCTTCTCCTCATTTCATTTCTCTATTATACCATGAGTTGACTTTTCTCAAAAGTAGCATTCTCGCTTACTTTAAAGTACGTTCTTCCTCTAAAAATATGTTAAACTAACAATAGTGAAATATACACTTATTTTCAGAAATTTCTTGAAGGAGTTATGTAAATGAAAAAAGTTCTTGTCGTCGATGATGAACCATCGATTTTAACTTTGTTAACCTTTAATTTGGAAAAAGAAGGCTATCAGGTGACTACTTCCGAAGATGGTAAAAACGGCTTCGAATTAGCTTTGTCTAATCAATATGATTTTATAATTTTAGATGTAATGCTTCCTGGTATGGATGGCTTAGAAATTACCAAAGCACTTCGTCGAGAAAAAATTGACACGCCTATTTTGATTTTAACTGCCAAAGATGAACAAGTAGATAAAATCATCGGCTTAGAAATTGGGGCAGATGATTATTTAACAAAACCTTTTAGTCCCAGAGAAGTCCTAGCACGCATGAAAGCTATTTTTCGTCGTTTAAAACCTACCACGACCGAAACGCTTCAAGAGGACACACCTAAAGCTCCGCTTGTGATTGGCGAGATTCGTGTAGATGAACAAAATTATGAAGTCTTTGTGCGCAATCAGCCCATTGAGCTAACACCGAAAGAATTTGAATTACTCGTTTACTTCATGAAACGCAAAGATCGGGTCATTAATCGGGAAACCTTGTTGGAACGAATTTGGCAATATGACTTCGCTGGACAAAGTCGCATCGTCGATGTCCACATTAGTCATTTACGTGATAAAATCGAGCCCGATCCCAAACGGCCCGTTTACTTAGTAACTGTCCGTGGCTTTGGCTACCGTTTTCAGGAGCCAAAACGATGAAAAAGAGACTGCGGATTGAATATTTTTTAGTTGCGGCAGTCATGCTTTTATTATTTGTCGGAAGTATTGCAGCGACCAATTTTTTCTTTCAAAAAGAAATGGTTGCTCAGCAAGAAACCTATTTAAGAAGAAAAAATACCCTTTTAACAGACCAGTTGCCCCCTTCCGTTTTCGAAAAAGGGCAACTGACAAACCAACAACAACTCCTTGTCACCCATGCGTTAGATGATGCAGAAGAACGGGTAACTTTGTTGCAAAAAAATGGTACCGTCTTTTTTGACAGCAGCCAAAATGAACCGCTAGAGTCGCACAAAAAACGACCTGAAATCGCTGCGGTTCTATCAGGAGCTGCCTATGGTTCAGCTTTACGAAAGAGTAAAACGTTAAATAAAGAACTTCTGTACGTTGCCACGCCTGTTTTAAAATCAGGAGAAATCGTTGGCATTATTCGGATTTCGGAACAAACCGCGCTATTTTCTAAAAATATCCAATCTTTTCGTCGCTATATTATCTTTACATTTGGCATCTTGTTCCTACTAATTACCTTGTTTATCTTTTTACTGTTACGGCAAAAAAATCAACCGCTAGTGACTGTCTTACCGATTCTGAAACGAATGCTTAAACATCCAGATGAAAATCGATCCATTATCCAGCAATCTTCTGAATGGAATGAACTTTACGAAACTATTAACCTACTGAGTCAACAAGTAAGTCAAACGTATAAAGCGTATACGTCTGCGGATGAGCAATTTCACGAACTTTTAGATGAGTTGATGATTGGTGTCTTTATCATTGATACGCAAGGACGGCTTCGTCTGTTGAACCCTAAAATGCAGGAAATGTTAGGACTCTCTGCTAAAAATATGCAAAGCAATTATCTCGAAGTGATTCAAGACGCCGATTTGATTCATTTAATCCATCAAGTCGTCGCTGAAAAAAACAGTTTACATCAAGAAATCACTGTGACACAAGGACCAACACCTTTACGATTAGATCTTTCTCTTCGTTACTTGGATGATCAAAGCGCCAATGATTATCAAGTGTTAGGAATTGCCTATGATTTAACGCGCGTTCGCCAACTAGAAAAAATGCAAAAAGATTTTGTATCAAACGTGTCTCATGAATTAAAAACGCCTGTCACTTCTCTTTTGGGCTTTACCGAGACACTCATAGACGGTGCCAAAGAAGATCCGGAAGTCCTTAATCAATTTTTGCACATCATGCAAAAAGATGCCCAGCGTCTGCAACAATTAATTCAAGAAATTTTAGAACTTTCTCGGGGCAGCGCAACAATTCCTTATGCAGAACAAGAAATTACTTTAGAAAAATTTATTACAGAAATTCTCGGTTCTTATCAGCAACAATTGGCAGCAAAACAGCTGAAAACAGTCGTTCATGGTCTGCCAGAGAGCCAGTTTTTCACCAAATACGAATTGTTTTATCCAATCGTGAAGAATCTAATTGAAAATGCCATTCAGTATTCCCAAGAAAATGGTCAGATTACTATTTCTTATGCTATTGAAAATCAGCAATTACGTTTATCTGTTCAAGATACTGGCATTGGCATTAGTCAAAAAGACCAAGAACGGATCTTTGAACGGTTCTATCGTGTCGATAAAGCACGTAGCCGTCATTCTGGTGGCACCGGTCTAGGTCTAGCTATTGTCCAAAATTACACAGAATTATTAGGCGGTAAAATCGCCATTGACAGTCACTTAGGCTTAGGGACCACTTTTACAATCACCTTGCCTTTAACAAAAAAAGAAGCCTAAAAAAACTCAGCCAATCCTGTTTATTGGCTGAGTTTTTTTGTTTATTTTTCAGTTACTTTTCCATTTACATCACGTTCTACTTGCATATCTGTGATGGCTAAATAACCTAAGTCTTTGACAATTGTTTTTTGAACATCATCGGTGACCATATAGTCTAAGAAGGCTTTTACTTCTTTATTAGGCTCCCCTTTTGTATACATATGTTCATAAGACCAGATTTTCCATGAATTGTCTTTCACGTGTTCTTCTTTTGGTTCAACACCATCAATGCTTAAGGCAACGGTGGAATCATCCATATAAGAAAAAGCTAAATAGCTGATTGCTCCTGGTGTTTGTTCAACAATTTTACGAACTGTTCCCGAAGAATCTTGTTCTTGTGATTGAACTGGTTTAGCTCCATCTAAGCCCCATTTTTCAAATGTTGCTCGGGTGCCACTTCCGTTTGCGCGGTTTATTACGACGATTTCTTGATCTTTGCCGCCCACTTCTTTCCAGTTTTTGACTTTGCCAGTAAAGACATCAATCAATTGTTGCTTCGTTAAATTCTTCACGCCGACTTCTTTGTTGACCACTGGTCCCATACCGACCACGGCCACCCGATGATCAACTAATTTAGAGGCATCCACGCCATCTTTCTCTTCGGCAAACACATCGGAATTTCCAATGGTCACTGCGCCATCTGCAACTTGCGAAAGTCCTGTTCCGCTGCCGCCACCTTGGACAGAAACTGTATAATTGGGATGTTCTTGTGTAAATTGATCTTTCGCAGCATCTACTAACGGTTGTAAAGCGGTGGAACCAACAGCGACAATTTTAACTGGTTTGTTACTATCCGCTTCGCTGGATTTTTCAGTTGTGCCTCCTTGAGCTCCGCACCCAGTTAATAATAACCCTAGACTCAGCATAGTTGCTGCAATTACACGTTTTTTCATCTTTGCACTTCCTTTTCAATTAGTTACAAGTTTAGTCTACCAAGACTCTGTTAATTCTGTTTCAATTAAATGTAAATAAAAGGTAAAGGTGTGTAAAGAATCTATAAAGGCTAGTGCGTTACGCGTTGTGTCGCCATGTAATGTGCGATTCGTTCCATGGCCGTTGTTAATTTATCCATATCGGACGCATAACTAATTCGGACGTATCCTTCTGCTTCTGGACCAAAAGAAATACCTGGAATCAACGCTACTGCTTCTTTTTGCGCTAAATCAATACAAAATTTCATAGAATCTTGTTCATAACCAGTAGGAATCTTAGCAAAAATATAAAAGGCGCCATTTGGACGTGCAACCTCAAACCCCAATTGAGTCATCTGTTCATAAACAAAATCGCGCCGTTTCCGATACTCTTCTTTCATAATTTCAGCATCATGCATTCCTTCGATTAAGGCACGAACAGCCGCTTTTTGAGACACTGTTGCAGCCGCAGTAACTAAATACTGATGAACTTTAATGATCTCCGCTGTTAAAATCGCTGGTGCAAAAATAAAGCCAATCCGCCAGCCTGTCATGGCATGTGATTTCGACAAACCGTTAATTAAAATCGTTTGGTCACGTAACATTTCAGCAATCGAAACATGACTCTCATCATAAGTTAACTCACTATAAATTTCATCGCTAATCACAAAAATGTCGTATTTTTTTAGAACATCAGCAATTGCTTGCAACTCTTGGCGGTTATAGGTGACACCAGTTGGGTTGCTAGGATAATTTAAAATAATTGCTTTGACTTGTTCCCCATGCTCGGCCATTGCCGCTTCAATCATTTCAGGGGTCAAGACAAAATCATTGTCTCGTGTATCCAAATATACCGGTTCCGCCCCCGCCAATGTAATAATTGGTTCATACCCTGGGTAAATAGGTGCTGGCAATAGCACTTTGTCACCTTGTTCTAAAATTGCTAATAACGAAGCTGAAATCGCTTCTGTTGCTCCAACTGTTACTAAAATTTCTGTCCCAGGCTGGTAAGTCAAATGGTACTTTTCTTTCATAAAATAAGCGGCTGCTTCACGGACATCTAATAAACCAGACATCCCTGTATAATGAGAAAAATTCGCATCAATTGCTTCTTTGGCTGCTTTTTTGACATGCTCAGGTGTGTTAAAATCCGGCTCTCCTAGCGTTAATTTTAAAATACCTTCAATTCCTGAGACTTGTTCGTCAAATTGACGAATTAAAGAAACAGCAATTTTATTTACTTGACGATTAAAACGATTGGTTAAATCCATTTAGCTTCACTCCTTCAGTTGACGTTATAGTAGCACAAATTGACCGTAAAATGAATGATTTTCTCATTGTTTCGCTAGATTTTTATTATAAATATCTCAAAAAAACGACAGAGAAGAAAATAGGAGAACTTTGTCCTTTTCAACAAAGTTCTCCTATTTATTTATTTTTCGAAACGCCATGTCCGAATTTCAAACGGACGTAATGGTGCATCAACTTCTATCGCTGGTGTCAACGGTTCTTCTAATACATTTGTTAAACAAGTCGCTGGTTGTGTCTCTTTGTGAAGTTCACAAGGAATATTTTGCGCTGTTAGATTAAAGCCACGAACGACTAAATGATTCGTTTGCTCTTGACGTTTAACGGCTGTCCAACCAATCGGTCCTTCTGCCGTTGTCAAATAAACATGGTTCGGTGCTAGTTTACCTTCATGACGCGCAGTAGTAGCTGCAGTAAAAGGAATTTGTGCACTATAGGCTTGTTGATACGTAGCAAAGCGTTCTTCTGGTTTTCCATGCAATGACAAACCATATTTAAAGGTATATTCTCCTTGGCATTGTGCTTCTGGTGTCGCAAAATAGCCCCAATCACCTAGTTCGCCAACACAACGAATTAATGTGACCGCAATGGTTCCATCTGCTAAGACTTCATACTCATTTAAGCCTTCATTGAAGATAGTCACGCCTTTGTTTTGGTCATGAACATTCACAAACGCTTGTTGGTGCTGCGGGTTTGTTGGATTTTCCCATGTGTCGCTTACTTGATTTGGTCGTGTCACGACTTCATAAATACTATCCGCTTCGTGTGTTTCTGTGACCATGCCAGTTGGGAAAAGCACGCGTAAACGATGATCTTTGATTTGATTATTAATGGTTGTTTCAAAGAACAATTGGTTACTTTCTTTGATCATTGTAACCACTGTCGTTATTTCGAACGGGCGAAGCGTCGTTGAACGTTGTGCTTGGCGTTCTCTAAACTCACGAACAGCCTTCTGTTCTTCTTCTAATCGTTCATCTGCTGAAACTGGTAACATGACGGTTTGTTTAATTTGATAACTTGCTTTTACAGGGGAATTTTCTTTATTCATAATTTCAGCCGTTACATTTTCAGTTGTAATTCCTTGGTCTTCGGTCGGTTTGAAAAAGATATATTCATTCCCAATATCGCCAGTATCTTCAAATGTTAACAATTTTGAAAATGTTTCTCCTGTTTTTTTGTCAGCAATGGTTAAGCTACCATTGTTTTCAATTTTCACTTGAATAAATTCGTTTTCCATTTCATTTATTGCTGGTTGAGCCAAAAGACTTCCTTCAAAAGCTTTCGTTTCTCCTTGAATCAATGCAAAGCTATCCCAAGAGAATGGCGCCATTTCTTTGACAGATAATTCGACCGTTAAGTATTTGGCCATGTACGGTTGACGGAAAGCATCTTTAGGTAAATCGTAACCAAAACGAACATCTTCTTTGACAATACGGCTTGCAACGGCTTTTCCAGTTGGATCAATCACTTGATAATCTGGGGTGGCTTTTTGTTTTAATTCATGATAAAGATCTTCAGGTTTTCCTGTATAAAATGGCAATCGTTCAATCTCCACTTCCACAGTGACAACCTCCGTTTTCTGATAGCCACTAGTATTAAATAAAACAAACGGGTGCGCTTTTTCTGGGAAAACACTTGTATCAATTGCTTCTGTTAATTGTCGTGTTGCTTCATCTGCTAAGAAATGCCCGACATCATTGGCATTTTCAAAGCGAGTCATCATGCCTCGGTGAACCTCGTCGACAGAACAGCCACAAATACTATCGTGCGGATGGTTTTGAAGCAATGTTTTCCAAGCATAATCAAATTGGTCATGTGGGTAGTCGCCAGTTACTTCGTAAGCCATCGCTGCTAAAGGTTCTGCGATATTTTCTAATTGGCGTTGGACTTTTGTGTTCCACTGTTTTAAATAGACGCGAGCAGAAGAAGTATTGGCTAATGTGTACCAGCCATCCGTTTCTTGACTCGTTAATTCACCTGTTACTGTTCCTAAATCTTCTGGTAACTCCTCTTGAACAGCTTTCAAATAGTCATCGAAATTGGAATGAATAAATTCATATTCTGGGAATAGTTCATTGGCTAAAGCGATGGCCTTAGTAATATCTCTTTGTACCGGTTGGTGGTCGACCCCATTCATCATCAATAAATGGTCTGTGGAAGCGTAACGTTCCACATCAGCCAATTTTTGTTTCCAAAAAGCGATTGCTGCTTCTTTTTCTGAAGGAATTTCGTTCCCATTACTATACCAGTTAGCAAAAAGCAAGCCGAAAATTTTCGTTTGATCAGGACCTTCCCACCACATTTCAGAATATTGTGAGCTATAGTCGCTTTCTAAGACTTGGTTATCAAAGCCAATCGGTTTCACCCCGCGTCCAAAGGCAGCCGCAGGCAGATTTGCTAATTGCATCATTTGAGGCGTTTGACCCATATTCCCAAATGTATCCGGGAAGTAACCTAATTGAACTGGTGCTCCCCATTTTTGACTTTCTAAATGCCCAATCAGCATGTTTCGAACATTGGATTCAGAGCTAATTAAAAAGTCATCTTGTAAAATATAAAATGGTCCGATTTTTAGTTTGCCTGCTTGGACAGCTTTTTTTACGGCTTCTTTTTTCTCTGGGCGAACTTGTAAATAGTCGTCTAAGATAATCGTCTGTCCATCTAAATGGAAACTGTTAAACTCTGGATCATTTTCAATTAAATCTAATACATTATCCACTAATTCAATTAAGCGCATATGATGTTCTTCATAAGGAAGATACCATTCACGATCCCAATGACTATGGGAAACAATATAGACTTTTTTCTTTGTCATCACTTTTCCTCCTATTTTTCCACTCGGATGTCAAAATAATCCATAACTAATTCACAAAACATCATATTAGCCCATGAAAACCATTCTCTTGTATAATTTTCAGGATTATCTACGTCAAAACCTTCATGCATCAAATGAGTCCCCGCATCTGTGGCAACTAATAAATCTAAAATCCGTTCTTTTTCTGCTTTATCTTTGGTTGTCATTCCTTCCATTGCTAAAGCAATCGGCCACACGTAATTTTCTGGTGTATGCGAGCTACCAATCCCTTTCGCGTATTTACCTTCATAGAAGTAAGGATTTTCTTTACTTAATAAGGTTTGACGGGTTGTTAAATATTGTTCATCCTCTGTTGAACAATAACCCAGATAAGGGGCTGCTACTAAATTGGGAACATTACTGTCATCCATCACGCTTGCATTGCCTAAGCCATCCACTTCATACGCATAAATCGTTTCGTTATTTTGATTTTTTGTTCGTCCAAATGTTTGAATGCCTTCTTCAATCTCTTCTTGTAATTTTTTAGCAATCGCCACAATCGTAGCATCTTCTAAAACATCAGAGAAAATTTCTTGAATATAGCCTAAAATTACGACTGCAAACATATTAGAAGGAACTAAGTAACCATATTGGCAGGCATCATCACTAGGACGGAAGCCTGACCATGTCATCCCTGTTTTGCCGACTGGCGTTCCTTTCCCTGCTTCAACCAACGTATCTTCTTGACGCCACGTATCTCGTTCAAATAAATAAGGTGACTGTGCGTGATCTTGTTCTGTTGTGAAAACGTTGAGAATTTTTTTGACGCCTTCCACAAAATCTGAATTAAATTGTTCGGTCATCCCAGTATTTTTATAAAGTAAATAGGCTAATTGGACCGGGTAACATAATGAATCAATTTCATATTTCCGTTCCCAAATCCAGCCATTCATTTCGGTCTTATCAGTTTGATGGCCTGCATGATTATCTGTTTCATTAAACGCATTGGCATAAGGATCAATGCAAATATAACGAAACTGGCGCTTAACCAACCCAGCAATCATTTGAGCAAGGTCTTCGTCTTCTTTCGCAATCACTAAATAGGGACGAACTTGCGCTGTTGAGTCTCTCAACCACATTGCTGGAATATCGCCTGTTAATAAAAAGGTAGTACCATCTTCTTGACGTTTCACTGTTGTTAGTAAAGTATTGGCAAAGGCCGCCTGAAAGTTTTTTGCCCAATCTTGATGTGCTTCACCGCATTTTTCTGTAATTGTCTCCATAAATGTTGCTACGGATTTTGGAACTTCTGTATAAACCATTCTCGTCACCTCTTAAATTTGATATATCATTTCACAATTGAATTATAGCGTTTACATTTCATTTTGTCTAGTGATTTCAATCATTTTTTTCATTTTAAAACCAATTAATTTATGGTAAACTATAAATAAGATATATCTTATTGTGAGGTGAAATGAATGAAGCAACCATTATATCAACAAATTATTGATTATTTACAAAATGAAATTGATTCAGGGCGATTGCCTGTTGGAGCGCAAGTTCCTACCGAAAAAGAATTATCGGCTCAGTTTAACGTCAGTAGAATTACGTCCAAACGAGCGCTAACTGAGTTGGAAACGCAAGGCGTAATCCAACGTCACCAAGGAAAAGGAAGTTTTGTTCAAGCACCAAAGCATCCTCTTCATACCTCTTTAAATAAAGTTCTTTTTTTATTGCCTTTTGCAGACGATTTATCAGTAGGAAATTTCTATAGCGGTTTGGCCCCTACTATTCAAGCAGCTGGTTTAGAAGTCTTTATGACCTCGCCTAATTTTTTGAGAGAGAAAAATGCTGCGGACATTGTGAATGAGTTTGCCGGGCTTGTCTATTATGCTGCTACTAGTAATGACTACCTCGACTTATTATTTGAGTTGGCTTTGATGAATTTTCCAGTCGTTGTCTTGGATAAAAAGATCCATGATTTACCTTTTGCAACCATTCAATCAGACAACTTTGCTGGTGGTAAAACAGCAACCGAACGCTTAATTGGCTTAGGACATACAAAAATTGGATATATCCTTTCAGGAAGTCCAGCCCTACAATCCGTTCGGCAACGTTATTTAGGTTATCTCCAAGCTTTAAAAGAAGCCAATCTGGCGTTTCATACAGCAATCACGGAAACCAATCTCTTAGATGAACACAACTTTAAACAGTATTTTGAGGCACACCAACTCACAGCCGTGGTCTGCGATAATGACTTCAGCGCGTTACATTGTTTACGAAACTGTAAAAACCTAGGTATTCATGTGCCAGAAGAATTATCGATTATTGGTTTTGACGATATTCAAGCAGCAGCATTTGTCGAACCGCCATTAACAACCATGGCGCAAGACTTTAAAGAAATGGGAAAACTAGCTGGTGAAGTGTTATTACAAACGATGCAACAAGACCTTCAAATCATAGAAGACATTCAAGTGCCTGTCACATTAATTGAAAGAGAAACCATTTCTACTGTTTCAAAATGAGCCAAAAAAGAAGGGACTATCAGTCAAATCACTGATAGTCCCTTCTTTTTATTCCTTAGTGCTAAATGTTTTGGTATCTACCTCTTTTTTAAACAACGCTTTTAATTCTTTGATAAAGTAGCGACCAATTGGACTGATTTCCCGATTTTTGGGAAAGAGTAAACAAATACGATTTTCCAAAGCTGGCGCCAATGGCACTAACCGAATTTCTTTCTTCGTAAAACCCGTTACGACTCCTGAACCAGAAGCATAAGCATTGGTTTCTACCAACAAATTCATCAAGGTTCCACGATCTGTAGTATGAATGACCGATTCCTGTTCAGGAATTTCAACTAAATCTTCAGAAAAATAGGAAAAATTGCTTCCTTCTTGATTAAAGCGAACTTGTGGATAGGGAACTAATTCCTCTAAATGAATTTCTTTTTGCTTGGCTAAAGGATGATGATTTCCTAAAAAAATGTGTGTATTAAAGGTACTAATTACCTCGTAGGCTAGATTAGCTTGTTCTAAATACCGTTCAATACTGACACTATTTTGTTCATTTAAATAAATAATCCCCAATTCACTGTGAAATCCTTTGACGTCTTCAATTACTTTTAAGGTTGTGGTTTCAAAGACACGAAAATCTTTATATTGATCCCCATACTTTTTAAGAACTTTGGCAATTACCTCACCTAAAAAATCGTAATGTTGCGAAGAGATGGAGAATCGTTCGCTGGTCACTGTCTCGCGATAGCGATTTTCCAATAACTCCATTTGAACTAAGACTTTCTCTGCTTGTTCTAAAAAAACCATTCCTTCTTCTGTTAAAAAAGCGCCCTTATTGGTACGTAAAAAGAGGGAAATCCCTAGTTCTTCTTCTAATTCTCGAATACTATTTGACAAGCTAGGTTGTGTAATAAATAGTTTTTTGGCTGCTTCCCGAAAACTCCCATTGTTAGCTATGGCAGCAACATACTTCATTTGTTGAATATTCAACACTTTTTCCTCCACACACTAATCATTTGAAAAATAAATCTTACGCCCATTCAACGGCTGAAGGGGCCGATTGTTAAAGGCCAACATACCTTCCTTGATCTTATTTAAAAAAGCTTGATCCATTTTTTGAATGGTATCAAATACAAACCATTTCACTGGACCCTTAGTTGGCGGTGTTGTTAACGAGCCTACATAATGGTAGTGTAGACGCTCCTCTGGTAAAAAGATTGACGGATTAAACCATTGTTGGTGCGTGCCGTTTTCCCAGTCCATCGGATGATTCGCTTCTGAAAAACGATTTTCTTCCTCAGTGATGGTAAACAGGCAACCGACAACTAAATTTTCGCCAGCGTCGTTCATATGAACCAAATGGAATTCTAGCGGATACTGCTTTCCCGATAGCAAATGTTCGCTAGGCATATGAAAATGGATATCGGTTAAATGATACGCAACATTTTCAAACATTACGTAACTTTCCATATTTGGTGGTACAAAATGAAACGTATTTTTGAATTCCTTTTCAGTGAATTCTTCTTTTTTATAATGAAACGTAATCTGAGAATTTATTGTCTCAGCACTTTCTTTTTCTAAAGCAATTGGCGATTGATAAGCAAACTTAGCACCTTCTGCAAACCAGTCACATAGCGTATGCCAATGTTCTGGTCCATCGTTGCCTGTATAGCTCCATTCAACGTCCATATTTTTTATTTTTTTCATACACTCTTCCTTCATTTCCACATAGTAATCAGGTAAAACTCATGTTAAAACTCTATCCTAACATCTTTTCTACGTCAAACAAAAGAACTTAGATCATTACGCTCCTCGGCAAATGACCTAAGTTCTCCTACCGTTAAATCTGGTTACTGAAAATGACACTAAAAATCAGACGACAAGAACTATCTTTAGTTCAACGGTTATTTGCCCCAGTTTTCAGGATCTTTTTTCCATTCTTGTAATAAGGTAACATCTTTTTCTTCGATATAATTTGCTTCTAATGCAGCATCAATTAAAGTTGAATAATTGGTTAACGTTAGTAACGTCATCTGTTTATCTGCAAAATTTGCCGTTCCTTTGGGTAACTCATAAGTGAAGATTGCCGCAACGCCTAAAACCGTTGCTCCTTCACGTTCCGCCGCTTCTGCCGCTTCTAACACGCTACCGCCGGTTGAAATTAAATCTTCGATAACTACCATTTTTTGTCCTTCAGAAATTCGGCCTTCAATTTGATTCCCTTTGCCGTGATCTTTGGCTTTACTGCGGATATAAACCATTGGTAATCCTAAAATATCGGCTACCCATGCCGCATGTGGAATCCCTGCGGTAGCTGTCCCAGCAATCACTTCGACTTCTGGGAAAGTCTCTTTAATTTTTGCCGCTAAGCCTTCTGCAATTTCTTTACGCACAGCAGGATAACTCATCGTGATACGGTTATCACAATAAATCGGGCTTTTTATGCCACTAGCCCAAGTAAAAGGCTCATTAGGGTTTAAAAATACCGCTTCAATATCTAATAAATCTTTGGCAATCTTTTTTGCTACTTTTGTCATGTTACTTTCCGCTCCAGTCTTTTTTGATTTCTTGATAGGCTTCATAAGGATTTTCTGCTTGGGTAATAGGTCGGCCAACAACGATATATGTGGACCCGATTTCGCGAGCATGTTGCGGCGTAACGACCCGTTGTTGGTCACCTACTGCACTTCCTGCTGGACGAATACCAGGTGTTAAGCAAATAAACGTTTGCTTGGTTGCTTCTTGAATACCACGTGCTTCTAATGCTGAACAAACCACGCCATCCAGACCCGCTTTTTCCGCACATTTAGCATAATGAATGACACTTGTCTCTAAAGGAACGTTGATTAATTGATCGTGCTGCATCTCTTCTTCACTAGTAGAAGTCAACTGGGTTACAGCAATTAACTCAGGAACCTTAGCGCCTGGCTGAGTCCCTTTGATTAGACCTTCCTTAGCTGCTTGCATCATTCGAACGCCCCCTGCTGCATGGACATTGGTAATGGCAACGCCTAATTTTGCTAAATTTGTCATCGCTTTTTCCACAGTATTCGGAATATCATGTAATTTTAAATCCAAGAAAACATCGTGTCCTTGTTCTTTAAGCCAGCGAACAATCGCTGGTCCTTCTGCGTAAAAAAGTTCCATCCCCACTTTAACAAACAAGGCTTCTTCCTTAGGGAATTTTTCTAAAAAAACAGCCACTTCTTTTTGCGTGGGAAAATCTAACGCAATAATTGGTCTATCGTGCATTTTGCTGCCCCTCTCTCACTTCTTTAATTAATTGTTCCAACGATTCAATACCTAACTCTTCCATTCGCTTAGGTAATCCGTCAATCAACTTCGGACAAATATATGGATCTGTAAAGTTGGCCGTACCAACCCCGACAGCGCTAGCACCTGCCATGAACATTTCCAAGACATCGTCCACTGTTTGAACACCGCCCATTCCAATAATTGGCAACTGAGAAACACTGGCTACTTGTCGGATTAAGCGAATGGCAACAGGTTTAATGGCTGGGCCAGATAGTCCGCCAGTTTGATTGGCTAAAATAGGTTTTCTCGTTTTTAAATCAATGCGCATCCCTAGCAATGTATTAATCATAGAAAAACCGTCTGCGCCCCCTGCTTCAATTGCTTGGGCGATCGGCACAATGTCCGTTACGTTTGGTGATAGTTTAACATAAATCGGAACAGAGGCGACTTTTTTGACTGCTTGTGTTAATTGAAAAGCAACCTCTGGATCTGTACCAAAAGCTATGCCGCCATGTTTCACATTAGGACAGGAAATATTCAATTCAATTGCTTTGACGTTAGGCGCTTGCCCAATTTTTGCGCAAACAGCCACATAGTCTTCTTCGCAAGCACCTGCAACATTTGCGATAATCGGTAAGTTAGGGTATTTTTCTAATTTCGGTAATTTTTCTTGCATAACCACTTCTAAACCTGGATTCTGCAATCCAATGGCATTTAGCATACCACTAGGTGTTTCAGCTACACGTGGTGTGGGATTTCCATATCGTGCTTGGGGCGTTGTTGCCTTAATCATAATTGAACCTAATTGATCAAGGTCATAATAGTTAGCATATTCTTCCCCGAACCCAAAGCAACCACTGGCGGGAATAATTGGATTTTTTAATGTTAAACCTGGAATTGAAACAGCTAAAGGATTTTTCATCATAAGATAACCTCACTTGCTTTAAAAATCGGACCTTCATCACAGACCTTGACACTTTTTGCTCCAGTAGTGTCTCCTTTTTTATGGCAAACGCAGGCATAACAGGCCCCAATTCCACAGGCCATCCGTTCTTCTAAAGAAAGGTAAACGTGTGGATGTGTTGGAAATAAAGAATCAATTGCTTTTAACATACCATTCGCACCACAAGCATACACTGCATCAGGGATCCGTCCTTTTGCTAACGCTTCTGACAATAAACGGCCCACGTTGCCATGAGCGCCAAACGAGCCGTCATCTGTGGCAAAATGTGTTTCTCCTAATGCCATAAATTCTTGTTGGTAATAAGCAACCTCTTTTGATGCATAACCAAGAAAATGAATCACTTTCACGCCTTTTTCATTGAGTTGTTTTGATAATTCATACAATGGGGGAATCCCGATTCCTCCGCCAACGATAAAAGCAGTTTGACCAGCTGCTACGGTAGTTATATCAAAGCCGTTTCCTAAAGGACCTAAAATATCTAATTGTTCACCAGCCTTCATGGTGGCAAACACTTCCGTTCCAGCGCCTTCGACTCGATAAATCAAACGACAGGTTTCATTCGAATGATCAATTTGGTTGATGCTAATCGGTCGCCGCAAAAGTAAATCTGCACGCGGAACCTTGATATGCACAAACTGTCCAGGTCGTGTCATCTCTTTCACTAACTCGCCTTGTAAGTCTAACTGATAAATCCGTGGCGCTAACTGTTTTTGAGCTACAATGGTCATCATTTCTTGCTTTCTCTGCATCAGTATCCTTCACTCCTTTATTCTCTGATTCCCCTATAAATGATTTTCTATTTCTTCGTAAAAGAATCTGGAACAGTCCTCCTCAGACGATTGTTCCAGATTTTTGCTTAAATGGCTTCTGTCGTAAAGGCTCTTGATTCTAAAACTTTTAAAATCGCATTCGCTGTGTCAAGCGAGGTAAACAATGGAATCCCATGTTCGACTGCTTCCCGACGGATTGAAAACCCATCTTGGTTGGCACTGGAACGATTTTTATCCATGGTATTGATTACCACTTGTGCATTCCCATTACGAATGACATCCAGCACGGTTTCCCCTTCAGGATTAGAAATTTTCGTCACTTTCTTAACAGGCAACTGATGCTTCGCTAAAAAGTCAGCGGTTCCTTCCGTTGCGACTAAACTATAGCCAATTGCTGAAAAACGCTTAGCAATTTCTAACGCCTCTTCTTTTGTTTCATCAGCAATGGTGAAAAGTACAGCCCCATAACTTGGCAAATGCAAGCCAGATGCTTCAAAGGCTTTATACAAGGCTTTTTCTAAATAATAATCACTACCCATAACTTCCCCAGTTGATTTCATTTCAGGCCCTAAGTACGTATCTACTTTTTGTAGTTTCGTAAAGGAGAATACAGGGGCTTTCACATGAACTTGTTTACTTTCAGGATATAATCCATCTTGATATCCTAGGTCAGTCAGTTTCTCACCAAGAATCGCTTTTGTAGCAACTTGGGCCATCGGAATCCCTGTGATTTTACTTAAGAAAGGAACTGTTCGACTCGCACGAGGATTCACTTCAATCACATAAACACGATTTTCATGAATAACAAATTGAATATTCATCATGCCTACACAGTTTAAACCAAGTGCCAGTTTTTTTGTATAATCGGCAATCGTTGCTTGAATTTCTTGAGAAAGATACTGCGGTGGATAAACCGCCATTGAATCACCAGAATGAACGCCAGCCCGTTCAATATGTTCCATAATCCCTGGAATTAGTACTGTTTCACCATCACAAATGGCATCAACTTCACATTCTTGTCCCAATAAATAGCTATCAACTAAGACAGGATGTTCTGGAGAAGCTTTGACTGCATGTCGCATATAATCTTCCAAATCCTTTTGATTTTCGACAATTTCCATTGCACGACCACCTAAAACATAACTTGGACGCACTAAAACGGGATAGCCGATACGATCAGCAATCACGATTGCTTCTTCTGCACTTGTGGCCGTATCTCCTGGTGGTTGAGGAATCGCTAACTCTTGCAAAGCTTGTTCAAATAAATCACGATTTTCCGCACGATCTAAATCTTCAATCGTTGTTCCAAGAATTTTAACGCCTTGTTTTGTGAGCGGCTCAGCTAAATTAATCGCTGTTTGTCCACCAAATTGGACGATCACGCCAATCGGATTTTCTAAATCAATCACATTCATGACGTCTTCTAAAGTTAATGGCTCAAAGTATAATTTATCAGAAACAGAGAAATCTGTTGAAACTGTTTCAGGATTACTATTCATAATAATTGCTTCATAACCAGCCGCTTGGATCGCTTTGACAGAATGAACCGTTGCATAATCAAACTCGACCCCTTGACCAATGCGAATGGGACCAGAACCTAATACTAGTACAGAAGGCTTTTTCGAAACATTGCTTTCGTTTTCCACTTCATACGTGCTATAAAAATAAGGCGTATGTGATTCAAACTCTGCAGCACACGTATCCACCATTTTATAGACGGGCACAATTTGATTGGCTCTGCGGAAGTCAGCGATGGCTTGTTCTGTTTGGCCCCAAAGTGCCGCAATTTTCCGATCAGAAAAACCATTTTGTTTGGCTTCTTTCAAAACAGCTACGTTGTCCACGTGACTTTCAAGGGTCGTTTCAATTTCGATAATGTGTAAAAGTTTATCCAAGAAGAATAAATCAATTTTCGTTAAACTTTGTAATTCTTCGATGCTATATCCTCTGCGAATGGCTTCTGATAAGTAGAACAATCGATCATCTTGCGCATGGACCATTTTCTTCGTTAATTCTAAATCACTGACATGACTTAGTTCTGCTAACTCGTTGTGATAAGCACCAATTTCTAAAGAACGAACTGCTTTTAATAAGGATTCTTCAATATTGCGGCCAATTGCCATGACTTCCCCGGTTGCTTTCATTTGCGTTCCTAGTTCTCGAGCACCTTTTTCAAATTTATCAAAAGGCCAACGAGGAATTTTGGAAACAACATAGTCCAAAGCCGGTTCAAATTCGGCATAAGTGGTTCCAGTAACTGGATTTTTCATTTCATCTAATGTTAAACCAACAGCAATTTTTGCAGCTAACTTCGCAATGGGATACCCTGTGGCTTTACTAGCAAGTGCAGATGAGCGAGAAACACGAGGATTAACTTCAATCACATAATAATTAAAGCTATGCGGGTCCAAAGCTAATTGAACATTACAGCCACCTTCAATTTTTAATGCACGAATAATTTTCAAGGACGCATCTCGCAACATTTGGTATTCATAATCTGATAAGGTTTGACTCGGAGCAAAAACAATCGAATCCCCAGTGTGAATGCCGACAGGATCAAAGTTTTCCATGTTACAAACCACAATCGCATTATCAGCCGAATCACGCATCACTTCATATTCAATTTCTTTAAAACCAGCAATACTTTTTTCAATTAAACATTGTGTAACTGGTGATAATTTCAGACCGTTTTCGGCAATCTGACGGAGTTCTTCTTCTGTATCACACATGCCGCCGCCTGTTCCACCTAAAGTAAATGCGGGACGAACGATAATTGGATAGCCAATTCGTTTGGCAAAAGCCACGGCTTGTTCCACCGTATTGACAATTTCACTTTCTGGAATCGGTTGTTCTAATTCTTCCATCAATTGTTTAAATAAATCACGGTCTTCCGCTTGGTCAATCGCACTGAGCTTTGTTCCTAGCAATTCTACATTTAGCTCATCTAAAATTCCTGATTCCGATAATTCCATCGCCATATTTAATCCAGTTTGACCACCTAATGTTGGTAGAAGAGCATCAGGACGTTCTTTTCGCAAAATTCTTGAAACAAATTCTAAAGTAATCGGTTCGATATAAACATGATCCGCGATTTCCTTATCGGTCATGATAGTCGCTGGATTTGAGTTTACTAAGACAACTTCATACCCTTCTTCTTTTAGCGCTAAACAGGCTTGTGTGCCTGCATAGTCAAATTCTGCTGCTTGTCCAATAATGATTGGTCCTGAACCAATCACCATGATTTTCTTGATGTCCGTTCGTTTTGGCATTAGTTTTGCTCCTTCCATGCATCCATTAATTCCATAAATTCGTCAAATAAATGAAGACCATCGTGCGGTCCTGGAGCCGCATCTGGGTGATATTGCACAGTAAAAGCTGGATAATCTCGATGACGCACGCCTTCAACCGTTCCATCATTGACTTCCACGTGGGTCACAAGTAATTTTTCTGGATCAATTGTTGCTTCATCTACGGCATATCCGTGGTTTTGTGAAGTGAAATCAATGCGTCCTGTTGCAATTTCTCGTACAGGATGATTCAAACCGCGATGTCCAAACTTCATCTTATACGTATCCGCACCATTTGCTAATGAAAATAACTGATGACCTAAGCAGATGCCGAAAATTGGAACTTTTCCTTGGATTGCTTGAATCATTTCAATAGCTTCAGGCACATCTTTGGGATCTCCAGGCCCATTTGTCAACATGACACCATCGGGACTTAATTCTAAAATCTCTTCGGCCGTTGTATTATAAGGCAACACGGTTAAGTTGCATTGCCGTTTTGATAATTCTCGCAAAATACTATGTTTCAACCCAAAATCAACGACGACTACATTACGCCCAATACCTGGACTCGGATAAGGCTTAGTGGTGGAGACTTGTGCCACTTGATTTTTCGGCATGACTGTCGCTTTTAATTGATCAAACGCATGCGGCAAATCATCCACGGCATCAATGATGCTCCCTTTCATTGTTCCAACTGATCGTAACTTACGAGTCAGCGCACGCGTATCAATTCCTGAAATTCCCGGAATCCCTTTGCGCTTTAAAAATTCATCCAAGGTCATTTGTTGACGCCAATTTGAAGCAACCCGCGCATGCTCTTTAACAATGACACCTTTACAGGTTGGTGCAATGGATTCATAATCATCTCGGTTGACCCCGTAATTTCCAACTAATGGATACGTAAAAGTAATCATTTGTCCATTAAAACTTTGGTCAGTAATTGCTTCTTGGTAACCTGTCATGCCAGTAGTAAAAACAACTTCTCCTACTACATTGCCTTCTGCACCAAACGCTTTTCCTTCAAATACTGTTCCGTCTTCTAAAATCAATAACCTTTTCAAACCTACTGCGCCTCCTCCGACCAAGCTAATGCTCCGTCAACAAATGTCATAAGTGTCTTTCCTTTGACTGTCCACCCTGTAAATGGTGTATTGACAGCCATTGATTCAAATGCTTCTGCATCAATTGGTGCAGCTGTTGCTAAGTCAAAAACTGCAATGTCTGCTGGTGCACCAATTGTTAGTGTTCCTGCGTTTAATCCAAAAATTTCTGCCGGTTTCACTGCCATCCAATCAATCACTTGTTCTAATGTGAAAATGCCTGTTTCGACAAAGTTCGTATAAATCAATTGGAAGGCCGTTTCACTACCGACAATGCCAAAAGGTGCGTTTAAAAATGATTGTTGTTTTTCTTCTAAACCATGGGGCGCATGGTCGGTAGCAATACAGTCAATCGTGCCATCTAACAAGCCGTCAATCAATGCTTGTCGATCTGCTAAACCACGTAATGGCGGGTTCATTTTCCAAAACCCTTCGTCACCAGGAATATCCTCATCGACTAAAATTAAATGGTGTGGCGAAACTTCGGCTGTTACGTGAATCCCTGCTTTTTTAGCATCTCGAATAACGCGCACGCTTTCTTCTGTTGAAACATGACAAACATGATAATGAACGCCTGTTTCTTTTGCTAAAGTAATATCCCGAGCAATTTGTGAAGCTTCCGTTGCACTTAAAATCCCTGGTAAGCCTAATTTCTTAGAAACTTCTCCTTCATGCATCACACCACCAAATAATAAAGATTCATCTTCCGTGTGCGCAACAAGCGCCATATTTAATGCAGCCGCTTCTTTCATGGCTAAGTACATCGTTCCTGCCGTTTGGACACCAACACCATCATTCGTAAATGCAAAGGCGCCCGCTTCTTTTAAGGCCTTCTGATTGGTTAAAACTTCACTCCGTAGCTCTTCTGTAATGGGGGCATATTGTAAAACTTTCACGACTGCATCTTTTTGAATTAAGTCGTAAACCTCACTTAATTTTTCAGCCGTATCTGGTACTGGATTCAAATTGGGCATTGCGCAAACCGTAGTAAAACCACCGCGAGCAGCAGCTTTACTACCCGTTTTAATCGTTTCTTTATACGTAAAGCCTGGTTCTCTAAAGTGAACATGCACATCCACCAAGCCTGGCGTGATTAGTTGCCCTTTCGCATCAAACACTTGCTCAAAATCTGCTTCGTCAAACGATTCTCCGATTGCGTGAATCACACCATTTTCTAGCCAAAGTGCTGCCTCAATCAATTGATTCTCTTTTTTGATGATTTTTCCATTCTTAATTAACGTCTTCATTTCTCCACCTAGGCCTTTCCATGTAAAATTGCTTCTAAAATTGCCATGCGCATAAAGACTCCGTTACTCATTTGCGCGACGATTCTTGATTGCAGACTTTCCACTAATTCATCTGCCAGTTCAACATCCCGATTGACTGGCGCTGGATGCATAATAATTGCGTGTTTCTGTAAACGAGTTGCCCGTTCGTTGGTTAAACCATATTCCAAATGATAGCCTTCTTTTGAAAAACTTTCCTTACCATCATGACGTTCGTGCTGCACGCGAAGCAACATCATCACATCGACTTTTTCAACAATTTCATCTAATGGCACATATTGTCCATAGACATCAAACTGATGATCGTACCACTCTTCTGGACCTGAAAAATAAATTTCAGCGCCTAAACGGTTTAATAACTGCATATTTGATTTAGCAACGCGAGAATGTGTAATATCTCCCACAATCGCCACTTTCAAGCCTTCAAATCCACCAAATTCTTCATAAATGGTCATCAGATCCAATAAACATTGTGTAGGGTGTTGTCCACTCCCGTCCCCACCGTTAATAATAGAACATTGAATCGTTTTACTTTGAATCAATTCATCGTAATAATTTTCTTTACCATGACGAATGACTGCTACATCTACACCAATTGCCGACATCGTTAGTACTGTGTCGTATAACGTTTCTCCTTTTTGAACAGAACTTCTACTTGCTTCAAACTCAATCACTTCTAAGCCTAATTTTTTCTCAGCTACCTCAAAACTTTTATGTGTTCGAGTACTATTTTCAAAAAACAAGTTTGTTGCAAAATATTGACGTTCTTCTGGGTGCCATTTTGCCCCCTGTTTAAATTCTCCTGCGCGACGGATTAACCCCATGACTTCACGGTCGGTTAAAGCCTCAGCAGTTAAAAGATGTTTTAAACTAATTCGTTCAGATGTAATAATCATTCGTACAGTCCTCCTACTGTTCTTCGCTACGTGCGTTTTCCGGTAAAATTAAATTCAAAACAATTCCTAAGACAGTTGCTAATGCCATTGAAGACAATTCAAAGGTTCCTACTTTGAAGACTAAGCCACCAATGCCGATGACTAAAATTACTGAAGCAATCAATAAATTCTTTTTCTTATCAAAATTAATCTTATTATCGATTAAGATTTTCAAACCACTTGCGGCAATCACACCGAACAAGACGAAACTAATTCCTGAAATAACTGGTCCTGGGATACTTAGAATCAAGGCACTTAATTTTCCAACAAATCCTAAAGCTACAGCGAACACCGCGGCTCCACCAATCACGAAGACACTGTGTACTCTTGTAATTGCCAGCACGCCGATATTTTCACCATAACTTGTAACTGGTGGTCCACCAACAAAACCTGCTACAATTTGCGCTAAGCCATCTCCCATTAAAGTTTTAGATAAGCCTGGGTCTTGGAAAAAGTTGCGCTTGGTTAATTTATTCAAGACCATTAAATGACCAATATGTTCTGTCATTGTTACAAAAGCAATTGGTGCCATTGTTGTAATGGCATTTAAATACAATTTCGGTTCATATTGAACAAAAGGTACTTCAAAATTCGGTAAAGCAAACCAAGCAGCTTCTTTAATAGGGGTTAAGTCAATAATTCCGAAAGCTAAAGCGACTAGGTACCCACTAACAATTCCCAAAAGAATTGGAATTAATCCTAGGAAGCCTTTGAAAAACATGTTGTAAAAAATGGTTAAGCCTAAAGTAATTAAGGCTACGGCAATATATTTAAAATCATAAACGTTGTTGTTATACATTGCGTTATTTGCGGCATTAGCTGCCAAGCCTAAACCGATAACCATCACGACAGGTCCTACAACGATAGGCGGTAAAATTTTATCCAACCAGTCGGAACCAATTTTTTTAATGATTAATGAAACGATTAGGTATACCAAGCCGGTTGTCATAGCACCTTGGGCAATGGCTGGATAACCATCACTCTTCATTAACATCTGCATCGCTGCAATAAAAGCAAAGCTACTGCCAAGATAAGCGGGGATTTTTCCTTTTGTAGTAATCAGATAGACCATTGTTCCTAATCCTGAACTGACTAACGCAATCCCTGGGTCAATTCCTACTAAGATTGGTACTAAAACCGTTGCACCAAACATCGTAAATAAATGTTGTAAACTTAGGCCAACCCAGTGAAAAGCTTGCGGTCTGTCTTTAATATCTAAGACTGCATCCTCATTTCGAAATTCTTTTTCTGACAACGTTGTTCACTCCTTTTTATTCGTTTCCTTTACTGATCATAATACGATCTGCGCCGTCACGCTCTTCCATTTCCACAATAATTTCCTCAGTTTTTGATGTTGGAATATTTTTCCCTACATAATCGGCACGAATCGGTAGTTCCCGATGCCCACGATCTACTAAGACTGCTAAAGAGATTTTTCTTGGACGACCTAAATCCATAACAGCGTCCATCGCAGCACGAATGGTCCGGCCCGTGTACAAGACATCATCCACTAAAATAACTTCTTTACCTTCAATTGAGACTGGTACGTCAGAAGAATGTAATTCAGGTTCCTCCATATCTTTCACATCATCACGATACAAAGTAATATCTAATTCACCAACTGGCACGTCAATATCTTCTAATTGTTTTAAGCGTTCGGCTAGACGTTGTGCAATGTATATCCCACGCGTTTTAATTCCTACTAAAACAATGTCTTGAATTCCTTTGTTTCTTTCAATAATTTCATACGAGATTCGAGTAAGCGCTCGTTTCATTGTGACTGCGTCAACAACTTCTTTCTTTGGCATAATAATTTCCTCCTCATTTCTTTTTTATCTACGTCCTCGCTGTCTTGGGGTCAGCGATTCTTCCTTCAATTGAGCAGCTGAAAAATAAGTGGATTTTTATTGAAATTGTCCTGTTATTTTTTCCAACAAAAAATCCTCCTACCCGTATGAGGATAGGAGGATGTTGGTTACAGTTTAAAAAGGTACAAGGGTACCATGTAGCCCACACAACTTACTAACTAAGCGCACCTAGTGTTCTTTTGCATGATTCCTTCTTAGCCTCACGGGACTAAACTTAAAGGTTACAGTTATTTAGTTATTTTTCTTCTTAAAAAAGAGTTTACCTCTTCTTCAGAAAAAAATCAATGATTATTTCTTAATTGGTGTAAAGTTTTTTCAAAAACTTCTGGTAAAGGTGCTTCAAAGACTAATTGTTCACCTGTAGTAGGATGTGTAAAGCCTAATAACTTCGCATGTAAAAATTGTCCATTGCCAGGCAATGTTTTTTTCGGTCCATATAATGGATCTCCAGCTAATGGATAACCGATATATTTCATGTGAACACGGATTTGATGTGTCCGGCCTGTTTCTAGTTGTAATTCAACTAAGGTAAATGCATCAAAACGCTCTAAAACAGTAAAATGCGTGACTGCTTCTTTACCGCCTTCAATGACCGCTTGCATTTTGCGGTCAACCTTGGAACGACCAATAGGCGCATTTATCTCTCCCTTATCGTGAGGAATAACACCGTGGACCAAGGCAACGTATTTACGTAATGATGTTTTTTCTTTTAGCTGTTTCGCTAATGATTCATGGGCTTGATCATTTTTAGCCACCATCAATAGCCCCGAAGTATCTTTATCAATTCGATGAACAATTCCCGGTCGCACCACATCATTAATCGCCGATAAGTGATCCGCATGATGAAGTAACGCGTTCACTAATGTACCATTGGGATGCCCTACCGAAGGATGAACAACCATGCCTTGAGGTTTGTTGACGACAATCACATCATTGTCTTCATAAACAATGGTCAAAGGAATATCCTCTGCTACCATATCTAGAACTTCTGGTTCAGGAATTGTTACAACAATTTCATCGCCTGCTGTAACTTTGTAATTTGCGCGGACCGTTTCACCGTTAACTGTTACGTGTTTTTCTTTTAACCATTGTTGAATTTGCGAGCGGGAATGATTGGGTAAATGTTCACTTAATACTTTGTCAATCCGGCCTTTTTCTGTTTGAATCGTTACGTTAATTTGTTCCATTTTTGCCTTCCTTTGCTGCTTTTTCATCTAAAATCAAATAAATAAATATACAAATAACGCCGACCACTAACGTACTATCTGCAACATTAAAAATAGGAAAATTCATAAAATCCGTTTGGAGCATGTCCACCACGTAGCCTAAACGTACACGATCAATAAAATTCCCAATGGCACCTGCTAAGACAAAAGATAAACCTACAGAATACCAGATACTTTTTTTATAATTCTTAATTAATAAATAAATAATCACGACACTAACAATTACTGTGATGACATAAAAGAATATCATCTTTCCTTCTAATAAGCTCCAAGCGGCTCCGGTATTTCTTAAATGGGTCAGCGACAAAAATCCAGGAATGAATTCTTTTGTTTCACCCAAAGAAATGTTTTGGACCGTCAAATATTTGCTCCATTGGTCAAGCCCTACTAATAAGGCACTGATTAAAAAATATACTACTAACAATCGCGTCATTCCTTTTCTCTATGAATACTTGCTAAATCTCTTGGTCGAACAATGCCTACTAACTCACCATTAGGATGGCCACTTTTACTAATAAGCACAGCTTCTAAGCGTGGCTGCTCCCGAAACATTTGTTCAACTTCAAAAACGGTTGCTTCAATTGAAACAAATTGATAGTTGCTGCGTTTATAATTTGATGCCAACAATTCTCGCACCGTTCGGTTGGCAATGTGAACTTCGCCTTTGGTGCTCTCAATGGCAAACCATACACCAATCCCTCGAACCGTGATTAATCCTTTAAATACACCTTTTTCATAAATCGGAAATTGGGAATATTGTTTTTTTGCAATAATCGTTAATAACGTTTCTAAAGAAGTGGTGATTTCAAAAGCTGTAACACGTTTCGCAAATTTAGGCACTACTTTTTCTGGTTTTGTTAAAGCTTGTTCAATCGTTTCAATTCGTTGAACTGCCCATTCGTTTGGCTCTGCAATTACAAAATCATCAGCAATTCGCTCATGAACGATGGCATTTCTTAACTGAGCCATTTGAAGCAAATCCTCTTCAAATTGAGCAATCTGTCCTTTTTCTTTTCGGGAAAGACGTCTTGTCATTTCACTGAATCCCATATTGACAGGATTGTTCAGTCTCTCTCTCATCCACTTTTCAATGCGATTAAAGTGTGCTAAAAATGTATCTGCTCGTTCCCCCATAGTCGTTGCTCCTTATAATAAACTACGCAATAAATTTCCGTCATTATTTTTTATTGAGCTACTTTCAAGTATATACTAAAAATAGGTCTCAGGAAAGAGCGGCTTTAAAAGAGACCGCTCGCTTGACCCGTTTCGTCCACATCCATATTTAACGCAGCAGGAACCTTCGGCAAGCCAGGCATCGTTAAAATGTCACCCGTTAACGCCACGATAAACCCTGCACCGATTTTTGGAACTAGCTCACGAATCGTAATCGTAAATCCTTCTGGCCGTCCTAATTTTTGAGGATCGTCAGAAAGTGAATACTGTGTCTTCGCCATGCAAATTGGTAATTGATCCCAACCATTTTTTGTAAAGTCTGCGATTTGCTTTTGCGCTTTCGGAGAAAAAATCGCCTGTTCCCCGCCGTAAATCGTTTGTACAATGGCTTGAATTTTTTCTTCAATAGTTTGGCGATGATTATATAAAGGTTGAAACTGTTTTGTATTGGCTTCAATCTCTGCTACTACTGTTTTCGCTAGGTTCGTGCCACCTGCGCCACCTTGCGCCCAAACACTTGTTAACTCGACGGGCACGCCTAACGCTTGGCAAGCTTCTTTCAACAGTTGAATTTCCTTCTCTGTATCCTGTGTAAACTCATTAATTGCAACAACTACTGGTACATCATAACGTTGCATGTTTTGAATATGTTTTTCTAAGTTGGTAAAGCCTTTTTGTAACGCTGGTAAATTTTCTTCTGCTAACTGATCTTTCGCCAAACCGCCATGCATTTTCAACGCGCGAATCGTTGCCACAATCACAACGGCATCGGGTGCTTTTCCTAAAGAAGGTACTTTAATATCTAAAAATTTTTCGCCACCCAAGTCGCCACCAAAACCTGCTTCTGTTACGACATAATCCCCTAGATGCAAAGCTGTTTTTGTCGCTAAAATACTGTTACATCCATGAGCGATATTGGCAAAAGGACCACCGTGAACAAAAGCTGGAGTTCCTTCAATCGTTTGAACTAAATTAGGTTTTAAGGCGTCTTTTAATAATAAAGTCAGGGCACCTGCCACGTTTAAATCTTTAACCGTCACCGGCTCTCTTTGGTCATTATAGGCGACAATAATCCGACTTAAGCGTTCTTTTAAGTCCGTTAAATTTTGCGCTAAACAAAGAATCGCCATAATTTCGCTTGCCACAGTAATATCGAAACCGTCTTCTCTTGGTACACCTTGGAAAGGACCGCCTAAACCAACAACGACCTGTCTGAGCGCACGATCATTTAGATCCACTGCCCGTTTCCAAATCACCCGTCGAGAATCAATCTTTAATTCATTTCCTTGCTGTAAATGATTATCTAGTAACGCAGCTAAGGCATTATTGGCTGTCGTAATCGCATGCATATCACCAGTAAAATGCAAATTGATTTCTTCCATTGGTAATACTTGTGCGTAACCACCACCTGTTGCGCCACCTTTAATCCCCATCACAGGACCTAATGATGGTTCTCTTAGGGCAATAACTGTTTTTTTATTGATTTGATTTAATGCATCTCCTAAACCAATGGTCACGGTTGACTTTCCTTCTCCTGCTGGCGTTGGATTAATCGACGTAACGAGGATTAATTTACCTTCTGGTTGCGCTTCTAAGGATTGAAGCGTTGGAAAATCTATTTTCGCTTTGTATTTCCCATAAAGTTCTAGCGAATCTTCTGAAAGACCGATTGTTTCGGCAATCTCTTGAATAGGTTTTAATGTTGCTGCTTGTGCAATGTTAATATCTGTCTTCATAACGGACCCCTTTTCAATTCTTTATCGTCTTTGTGACACATTGTTTCTTTTAAATTATAGCTTGTATTGAATAGAATGGCTAGAATAACCTTTTTTAAACAACCCAACCATTGACGTTTGGTAGCCTTTTCTCGTATAATGAAAGTGTCTTTACAAATCTAAAAGGAGCGTGAATTGGATGCAAAAAGGAATTGTCAAATGGTTCGATAACAGAAAAGGTTATGGTTTTATCGTTTACAACGAAGAAGATGAGATTTTTGTCCACTTCACTGCTATAGAAGGTGACGGATTCAAATCACTTGATGAGAATCAATCTGTAGAGTTCGAGATAATGGAAGGCAATCGTGGGCTACAAGCAGCACATGTCAAAAAAATAGATAACTAAAAAAGCTGAACCATCAACGCTTTGCTCCAAAAAGTAAGTAAACGTAGCGTTTGTTTCAGCTGATTCTTTTAAGATTTTGAGAGTGGGTCACCAGTCGTTTCGACTTATGACTCACTCTTGTTTTTTTCTTCTTTTTTATGAAGGCCCAAAGAATGATCTTCTGCTACCTTCAATTCAGGCTTTTTTACCTTAAGTGCCTCAAGAAATAACGGAATCGTTTTCTTTTTCATTAAAAAGACTTTTGAGCCTTCCTTAAATTCTGAGGAAAAAATTTCGATGCTTTTTTCATTGTAGGTTACTTTTTCTATCTGAGAAAGTGGAAGTGCTTTTTTGCGAAACCACAAAACATCTCTGACAATTAAAGATGTTTCTGTCATGTTAAAAGACCGCGCAATTCCTAGATAAGCAAACACAAAAAATGGAACCATCACCAGATTACTAATCAAGTAAGGACCATTATTTTCCAATGCTAAAATTAAACTAATAAATAATATACAAAATGTGCAAGACCAGTAAATAATTGTTGATGCTAATTCTGGCTGCCAATAAAATTTCTGTTTTTTCATAAAGTGCCCTCACTACTTCTGGATCAACGCCGCTAAATTTAATATGTTATAATAGTAACATACTTTTTTTAAGAACAAAAAGAAATTAGGAGTAATTTTATGTTAAGAATTTATGTAGATGCTGCAACAAAAGGCAATCCAGGTGAATCTGGCGGCGGTATCGTTTACCTCACCGACCAATCGCGGCAACAATTGCATGTGCCTTTAGGCATTGTTAGTAATCACGAAGCCGAATTTAAAGTGCTGATTGAAGCTTTAAAACAAGCGATTGCCAATGAAGACAATCAACAAACCGTTCTTCTCCACTCAGATAGTAAAATTGTTGTCCAAACAATTGAAAAAAACTATGCTAAAAACGAAAAGTACCAGCCTTATTTAGCAGAATATCAACAACTAGAAAAGAATTTTCCTTTGCTCTTAATCAAATGGCTACCTGAAAGTCAAAACAAAGCGGCCGATATGCTTGCACGGCAAGCATTACAAAAATTTTATTCCAATAAAAAGTAGCACTGTTTACTTAATGCTTTTCCTTTATTAATTTGATAATTAAACACGTGGAGCAAAAATTCCAAGTGATTTTTGCTCCACGTTTAAAAACAGATAAACGGTTCTGTCTCGACTTCTTCTTATAGCCACTTATTCTTTTGTCGTTATTTCCGCAAATTGTCCATTGGTTAGCGAAAGGATTGCTTCAGGAGCTAATTCAATTTGCATGCCACGTTTGCCTGCAGAAACAATAATTGCAGAATATTGTTGAGCTTCTTCAGCCAAATAGGTGGGAAATTGTTTTTTCATCCCAATTGGTGAACAGCCCCCACGAATATAGCCTGTGGTTGCTTCTAAATCTTTTAAGTGAAGCATTTCTACCTTTTTGTTGCCACTAGCTTTCGCTAATTTTTTCAAATCTAATTCTTGATTACCAGGAATGACAGCCACGACTGGACCTGTTTTATTACCTACTGTAACCAAGGTTTTAAAAATTCGTCCTTTTTCAATACCTAAACTTTCAGCGACACTTTCTGCACTTAAATGATCTTCGCTCCAAGCAAATTCATATTCTTTATATGGTACTTTATGTTGTTCTACCATGCGCATCGCATTCGTTTTTTGTTGTGTTTTTTTCTTTGCCACTTTTTTCACCTTCTGAATCACTTGTTTTGTTCGAATGTCTTTAAATAATTTCTTAATACTTGTACGGATAGTTGGCCTGGTGCAGACGCTTGCTGGGCTGAGCCAAAAGTTAGTGCCGATCCGAACAGTTGACCTGTTACGCGACTAATCATCCCTAACTGTCCCATTGACATAGTAACGATTGGAACGGATGCATAATGGGTGTACATTTCATTGGTTGCTGAAAGTAACGTAAGCACATCTGTCGCATCTTGTGGCATCACAGCTATTTTACAAATATCTGCCTGACGCATTTGCATTTGGCGTAACCGCGCGACAATCTCCTCTTGCGATGGTGTTTTCTGAAAGTCGTGATTACAGAGAACAATTTTAATCCCCGCCTTTTTAGCTTCGTGAATTAACGTATCTGCCGCCAGCGGATTCGCAAATAATTCAATATCTAATAAATCCAACGCACCCTTTTTCACTAATTCATGATACAAAGCAAAATAATTTTCCTCAGAAAAAGCCATTTCGCCGCCTTCTTTTTGTGTACGAAAAGTTAACAATAACGGTTTTTGCCCCAACCGTTCCATTACTTGTTGTGAAAGATTACATACATCGGAAAAATCAGCGACATTTTCATAATAGTCTAAACGCCATTCTACCAAATCACAATCTAGTGTTTGGCTCGCCGTTGCTTCGGCCAAAATATCCTCGGCTGTTGGAGCAACAATGGGCACCACAATTTTGGGATTCCCTTCACCTATTCGTACATTTTTGACTATAACTGGCTTCACAGTTCCACCTAACTTCCTCGTTTGTTTTTCTCTCTTCATATCATACCATTTCTATTCTTTTTTGCAATTTAAAGAGCTACAAAGACACCTAGAATTAGGAATTTCCTAACACTAAATGCCTTTGTTTGGGTTATTTAACTCTTTCTGTTGTTACGTTAAACTTCCGTACTTTGTAACTGATACATATCCGCATAAAGGCCACCTTCTGCCAGTAACGTTTCGTGCGTTCCTCGTTCTACAATCTGCCCTTTGTCTAAAACTAAAATCAAGTTTGCATCACGAATCGTCGAAAGGCGATGCGCAATCGCAATTGTCGTTCTCCCTTGACGCATTTTGGCTAATCCTTCTTGAATCAATCCTTCTGTTTCTGTATCAATATTAGCGGTTGCTTCATCTAAAACTAAAATTTTGGGATCAGTCACAATCGTTCGTGCAAACGAAATTAATTGACGTTGCCCGCTAGAATAACTCGCTCCTCGTTCAATGACTTTCGCATGATAGGTATTGGGTAACGTGTGAATAAATTTATCTGCCTGAACAAATTCCGCAGCCTGTTTAATTTGTTCATCTGTAATATTGGGATTCAGTAAACGGATATTTCCAGCAATATCTCCATAAAACATGAAAGCATCCTGTAATACCAAGCCCATCTTTTCCCGTAATTCTGTCATGGGAAAATCACGAATGTCTCGATCATCAATTAAAATCTGCCCTTCATAAAATTCATAGAAACGCATGAGTACATTAATAATTGAACTTTTACCACTTCCTGTATGACCGACTAAAGCGACGGTTTCCCCGGGATTTGCGACAAAGCTAATATTTTTCAATACTTCGTTTTTGCCGTCATAAGAAAAAGTAACATTGCGAAATTCAATTTTCCCGCGAATAATTTCCCCATTCGCACCTACTGATTGTTGCGGCGTTAATTCTTCCGTATCCATAATTTTTAAAATACGACTACCTGCGACAATCCCATCTGTAAAGATACTTAGGAAGTCCATCATTTGCGTCATCGGATTAAAAAAAGCTTGGACATACGTTACAAAAGCATAAATCATCCCCGCTTCTACAGGAGAATGTAAAGCATCGATGCCAAACATAGTTAAGGCCAATGCAATCGCTAACGTATACAACAAATTAATGATGGGACTTAATAATAACGAATTCATACGAATCATTGCTACTCGTGTTTTTAAATAATCATCATTGGTTTCCTCAAATTCTTTTTCCAAACGCTTTTCTTGGCGAAATTGTTGAATGATTTGCATACCAGAGATGTATTCATTTAGTTTGGTGTTTAATTGACTTAATTTTTCCCGCATACTGCGATATAATTTTGAACTAAATTTTTGGTAATACCAAATCACAACTAATAAAATCGGCAAGAAAATTAGACAATAAAATGAGATTTCTGGACTGAGTTGAAACATTGCAAAAAATGACGAGATTACGGCAAAAATTCCTGTAATCACCATTAGGAATACATACCAGAATTCAAACAATGTTTCTGTGTCATTTGTAACACGAGACACCGTCGAACCCGCTGGTGTTTGATCAAAATAACGCATACCTAAAGTGTGTAATTTTTCAAATAATTTCACTCGTATATATTGATACGTTTTTAAAGAAGCCATCGAATACAAATACCATTGGAAAAACCAAACAATACTTTTGACAATGACACCAAAGAAATAAATAGCAGCAAAAGTTAGAATCACTTGCATTGTAGCAGTTTTAGGCGTTAAATAATTATCCATAAAAACTTGAATGACTCTAGGCAAAAGAATATTGATAATTGATAAGCCAAATGCAAAGAGAATAGCTGTGTAAAACATGCGTCGAAACGGTTTGGCAAAACGAAACAAACGCTGAACAATCGTTAATTGTTCTTTCAGCGGTAACTCTCTGGACCATTCGGATTGATACTTTTCTTCCATTAACTCTCACTCCCTTCAATTTTCGCTTCTAATTGCTGTTTTTCCCACATCCGCTGATACCAACCCTTCTGAGCCAGTAACTCCTGATGCGTCCCCCGTTCAATAATTTTCCCTTCATCCAACACTAAGATTTCTTTTGCATGCATGACACTACTTAAACGATGCGCTGTAATGATAGTGGTTTTTTCTTGGCGCGTTTCTTTTAGATTTGATAAAATCGCCTCTTCAGTCTTCGCATCGACTGCAGATAAGGCATCGTCTAAAATTAACAATTCTGGTTCAACAATCAAGGCCCGTGCAATAGAAATCCGTTGTTTTTGTCCTCCAGAAAGCGAAACGCCACGTTCCCCAACCATTGTGTCATAGCCTTCAGGGAATGCTTTAATTTCTTGGTTAATAAATGCTAATGCTGCCGCTTGTTCAACTGCTGCTTGTTCCAAGTCTGGTTTAGCAAAACGAATGTTATCTCGTACCGTCATGGAAAAGAGAAAATGGTCCTGTGGCACGTACCCCATTGCACCCATCAATGCATCTAATGTGTAATTTTTAATGTTATGTTTTCCAAAGGAAATCGTTCCTTGGTATTGGTCATATTCACGCATCAACAATTTCAAAATAGTGGTTTTACCAGCGCCTGTTTTGCCAACAATCCCCAAGGTTTCTCCTTCTTGCAACGAAAATTGGATATTTTCCAACGCCACCGTCTCTTCTTTTGGATAAGAAAAAGAATCAATCTTCATTGAAATTGTCCCTTGCGCCATTGTTTTGATGGCATCTTTTCGTTCGATAATATGCGTTTTTTCATGTAATAATTCGTTCACACGATCGTAACTAGCATTCCCACGTTCTAACACATTAAATAAGCGCCCAATCGCAAACATTGGCCAAACTAGCATCCCAATATAGGCAATGAAAGAGACCAACTGACCTAAACTAATCGTTCCTTTCATGATGAAACGACCACCAATAATAATTGTCAAAACATAAGAAACACCAATAATCAGCGTAATAAACGGATCAAATAGTGCATCTAAAAAGTTCGTTCGTTTATTTTTGACGATAGCATCATCAATTTTCTCTGTAAAATCAGCAAGATCTTCTTTTTCTTGCCCAAATGTTTTAATGACTTTAATTCCAGTAATACTTTCTTGTGTTTTATCATTAATCGCTGAAAAAGCAGCTTGTGAATCTCGAAAGGCATCATGCAACTTAGAACCTAGAACTCGTGAAGTGACGGCTAATAAAGGCAGCGGTAATAAAGCAATTAATGTTAAGCGCCAATCGACAAATAGAACCATTGCGATAATCGTTGTTCCTCCCGTAATCACAGAGTCGGCAAACGTTAAAATCCCAGCTCCAGCCACATTTTGGATGGCATTTAAATCATTGGTTGCATGCGCCATCAAGTCACCTGTCCGATATTTCTGATAAAAGATGCTATCCATTTTTGTGAAATGATGAAATAATTGAGTCCGTAGCTCTTTTTCCAAACGAGCCGCACTCCCCCAAATATGCATCCGCCAAATATAGCGAAAAAGATATTGGGCAAGCCCAGCACCAATCAAGAGTGCAACCCACACGATAATTTTCGTTAAGCGAATTTCTTTGTTAACGATTTCATCTACAACGACGCCAATAACTTTGGGCGGGACTAATTGAACAAGAGCGACCATCATTAATGAGAAAACCCCAATAATATAACTTTTTTTCTCTTGCTTAAAAAACCAGCCTAATTTTTTGAATATGGACATTCAGTTGTCCCTCCTTTTACTTTGTTGTTCTACGAAGACTACTTTCGAGCTAGAAGGTTTCTTCGTTATTGTTGTTTTTGATTAAACGTTTCGCTCTTTTCCTCCTAGATTATCCTATTCTCCCGCAAAACAACAAAAAAACGGACTGAAAATCAGCCCGTTTTTACACTTATTCATGATTACCTGAATAACCTTTACTATTTTCCTTGGTTTTTCATTTGTTGCATCATTTGTCTAACCTTTTTCTCTGACGGTTTTTGACCCATTGATGCCATCATCATGCGTAACATATCCTCATTAACGGGAGGATTTTTTTTGAAATAATCTTGCATATATTTGCGTGCAAGGAAAAAGCCCCCTGCAGCGCCTACTAATAAAGCGATTACTGCGATTAATACTACCCAACCTGTTGCCATTGAAACTCTCTCCTCTCCGTATAGTTTTGCTCTCAATGAATTATTTTACTAGAAATAGCAAAAAAAGAAAAGTTCTTTTTGCGGGATTTCTCTTAAATAATGAAAAAAGTCTGATTTTTTTGCAAAATAGTGATTAAAAGTCAAAAATATACGCTCTTAAATGTCAATAGGACCTTTAAGAGCGATTGTTGCTTCAGTTTTGTCCTTGAATTTTTTCTAATAATTCTGGATCAAATGTTTGATTTTTTAACATCGCAATTTCAAAGCCGTAAGGGGCCTTTTTATTTTTTTTGTCTTCTCCGACATAAGGTGTTTCTAAAATTTTTGGTAAAGCAGCTAATTTTTCATGGTGAACCACACCGTTTAAAGCTTCAAAACCAATAGTGCCAAAGCCAATATTGGCATGACGATCTTTATGTGAGCCCATAGGATTTTTAGAATCATTCACATGAATAACTTTTAAACGATCCAATCCGATAATTTTATCAAATTCAACTAATACGCCATCAAAATCATCTTTTACATTATACCCTGCATCATTAATGTGGCAAGTATCCAGAGTGACAGAAAGCTTATCATTTAGCGTAACTCCGTCAATAATCGCAGCTAGTTCGTCAAACGTACGGCCGATTTCGGTTCCTTTACCAGCCATTGTTTCTAAAGCGATTTGAGGGATTTGCTCTTTCCACAAGACTTCGTTTAGACCTTTAACAATTTGTTTAATGCCGGCTTCTGGACCTGCACCAACATGCGCACCTGGATGTAACGTGATTTGCGTTGCTCCCAACGCTTGTGCTCGCTCAATTTCTTGACGCAAAAAGTCTACGGCAAAACCGAAATTTTCCGTTTTAATTGTATTACCTAAATTAATAATATACGGGGCATGAACGACGATATTACTTAAATTGTGTTCCTTCATAAAAGCTTGCCCAGCTTCAATATTCATTTCTTCAATCGGTTTCCGACGCGTGTTTTGTGGCGCACCTGTATAAATCATAAAGGTTGTTGAGCCATAACTAGCCGCTTCCTCGGCAGAGCCTAATAGCATTTTCTTGCCACTCATACTAACGTGTGATCCTAATAACATGTGGTTCCTCCTAATAATTCTTCTTTTTCTTTTGGTAGTGTTGATACTGTTGCAGCCATTCTTCAAGCGTGATTTTTGTTACTAATTCGCCAATTAGTTCATAGGGTATTCGCTTAGGATTAGTGAAGCGAAGACAACTTTTCCCCATGTTTAGCTTTGTTGACACTTGTTCCTGATAGGCTTCTTGAAACCAACTTCGGACGGCTTCATTTCCCATTAATCCCATGTGATATAAAGCTACTTGCCTTTTAGTAGCGCCTAAGCTGATAAATGGTAACGGTTCATCACCACGGTTAAGATAGCCTTCTGGAAATACTGAAAGCGGCACAACAAAGGTTGGCATGCCATATTGCATCGTTAATTCAAATCCTGCTGGCAAATTTTGCGAAACGACGTCTAATACTTGCTGATAAGCAATTCGCCATTTTGGTTCAACTGTTTCGATGTATGCTGTAACTGTTTCAATTGACTGCGCCATTATTTCTTCCTTTGCTGATAAAGAGCTTTGGTTTTATAGCCTTCTTTTAAAATGACTAACATTTCAGTTTGCCGCTTTTTCCGTGTCTCCGCTCGCTTTGCACTAAATACATACCGCGCCCACTCTTTTTGATAACCAGGCGTTAATGCAGCGAATGTCGCTGCAGCAGCTGGTTCTGTTTGTACCAACGCTTCAATTTCCGGTAAATATTGAACATAATCCCCAACAGCAGAACTGGTCTGATTCTTCGCTAGCTTTTTAAGAACATTCTTCATGCCGACAACCGTAAAAGTCTCATCTAAACTAACCATGCGATTAAATTTTAAGGTTGAGCCTTTAATATACCCATCTGCCTCGTTTACTTGTAATGTTGGAAAAATTTCATCTCGGTGGACAAAGGTTGGATACATTTTATTGCCTTTTTTCGGATAAGCCACATATAACAACCCATTTTCTACTAAATGTTGACCTTCAATCACCATTGAAACAATCTCTTGAAATTCCGCCATTGTTTTCACAAATGCAAAAATCAGCTCAACTGGTTCTGAGGGTAATTGCTGCGCGGCTGAAGCAAATTCAGATAGATACTCTCCCTGTGGTCTATTTAAAATAACTAGTTGCTGATACTTCGTTAAGTTTAACTTTTCGACAATTGATTTCATAACCTACTCCTTATAGCGACTGCACTTTTTATTCTAGCATAGCACAAGTTATCTGTAATTGAATATGCCCAATAGTAAAAAAGAGTTTTTTGTAACAGAATTAATCCCAATTTATCTTTTTTAAAAGCGAAAGCTTGGAACCTGTTGTCTAAACGACCTTCGTCCCAAGCTTTCATTTTTTTAGTATTTTAACAAGAAATATTTTTTCTTACCGCGACGAATCACAGTAAATTGTCCTTCGATTTTATCAGTTTCTGTCAATTCAGCTGCTAAATCTTGTCTACGTTCTCCATTGACGTAAATCGCTCCATTTTGAACATCTTCACGGGCTTGACGTTTGGATGGTTCTATTTTTGAGGTAACTAATAAGTCGACTAAACTTAATTGATCCTCTGGTTGCACCTCATACGTCGGTACATCTTTAAAGCCTTGTTTAATTTCTTCTGCTGTTAAGCTTTGGATATCCCCGCTGAATAAAGCTTCTGAAATTTTAACCGCTTGATGATAGGCTGCTTCACCGTGGACTAAAGTAGTCACTTCTTTGGCTAACGCTTTTTGCGCAGCACGTTGACCTGGGTTCGCTGTAAATTCTTCTTCAATTGTTGCAATTTCATCCAATGTTAAGAAAGTAAAGTATTTCAAGAATTTCACGACATCACGATCATCTGTGTTAATCCAGAATTGATAAAATTCATATGGCGAAGTTTTTTCCGCATCTAGCCAAACTGCGTTTCCTTCTGTTTTACCAAATTTGGTACCATCTGCTTTTGTAATTAAAGGCATAGTTAAGCCGAATCCTTGAACTTCTTGTTCTCGGCGTAATAATTCAATCCCTGAAGTAATGTTTCCCCATTGATCACTGCCGCCTAATTGCAATAAACAACCTTCTGTTTCGTACAATTTCAAGAAATCATACGCTTGTAATAATTGATACGCAAATTCAGTATAAGAAATTCCTGTTTCGATTCGGCGTTTCACGCTTTCTTTACTCATCATATAGTTAATTGTAAAGTTTTTTCCAACATCACGTAAGAAATCAATTAATGAAAGCTCTCCAAGCCAATCATAGTTATTTGCTAGAATCGCTGGATTTTTTTCATCTTCAAAATCGATAAAACGTGACAACTGGCCCTTAATACTTTCAGACCAAGCTTTCACTGTATCAAGTGTGTTTAAACTACGCTCTGCATCTTTGAATGATGGATCACCAATCATGCCTGTTCCGCCACCAACTAAAGCAATGGGCACATGACCATTTTGTTGGAAACGACGTAACATAAGAATTGGGAGTAGATGCCCGATGTGTAAACTGTCTGCCGTTGGATCAAAGCCGATATATAATTTAACAGATTCTTCATTTAATTGTTTTTGTAAGGCTTCTTCATCTGTGACTTGGTAGACCAACCCACGGGCTTTTAATTCTTCAAAAAAAGCTGAATTCATGATTTTCCTCCTATAGTAAAACATAATAATAGATCAAATTCCCCTATTCATAGTAACCGATTCTGTCACACTTGAAAAGTCAAAAAATGAGATTTCCCTATTTTCTCTTAAGTTTTTTCAACAAAAAATGGCAATTGGTGTAGAAACTATTCATAGAAGCTTTTTTTTGCTATAATAACACAGAATGTATCATTTTATTGAGGTGAAGCTTTTGAAAAATAATTCAAGTAACAATAAGCAAAAACCAACGACCTCTTCTGGCGGCAATGTCTTTTTACTTATTTTAAATGTCATTATTCGCGTTTTTCAGTCATTAGTGGTTTTTGGGGTTATTCTGATTGTCTTAGGTGGCTCTCTTGGCTTAGGTATTGGAATGGGCTATTTTGCTTTTCTAGTTGAAGATACACAGCCCCCAACGAAGGAAGAATTGCAAAAAGAAATCAGTGATATTACCGAAGTGTCAAAAATGACTTACGCAGATGGTACTCCGATTGCTAACATCAAATCAGATTTAATTCGGACACGAATTAATGGCGATCAAATGTCTCCATTGCTAAAAAAAGCCATTATTTCAACAGAAGATGAATATTTTGAAGAACATCATGGGGTGGTACCAAAAGCGCTAGTTCGAGCGTTGATTTCTGATGCGACAGGTATCGGCGGTTCTTCTGGTGGTTCAACATTGACTCAGCAATTGGTCAAGCAACAGATTTTAACTGACGAAACGACTTTTAAACGGAAAGCCAACGAAATTTTATTAGCTTTACGTATTGAAAAATACTTTTCTAAGGACGAAATCGTGACAACTTATCTAAATGTCTCCCCTTTTGGTCGTAATAACAAAGGTGAAAATATTGCAGGCGTGGAAGAAGCAGCCAAAGGACTCTTTGGTAAAAGTGCCAAGGACTTGAATCTTCCTCAAGCGGCCTTTATCGCAGGTCTTCCCCAAAGTCCTATTGTTTACACGCCCTATACTAACACTGGTGCCTTGAAAGACGATTTGTCTTTAGGAATGAAGAGAAAAGATTTTGTTCTTTTCAGTATGTACCGAGAAAAAGCTATTTCGCAAAAGGAATATGAAGAAGCCAAAGCTTACGACTTGAAAAAAGACTTTTTACCAACAGAGCAGGCCAATGTCAATACAGAAGGCTATCTATACTACACGGTGTTAGATAAAGCAGTTGAGATTGTCATGGATTTAGATATGAAAAAAGCTAAAGTTAATCGTGATGATTTAGATCAAGTTGGTTTAGATCAATATGAAGAACAAGCACGTCGCGAAATCCAGTCGCAAGGCTATACAATCCAATCGACCATTGATCAGAATATTTACAACACGATGCAAACCGCTGTCGCAAATTATGGTTATTTGCTTGATGATGGCACTGCAGATGTCAATGGGAATACAATGATTGAAACTGGCAATATTTTAATGGATAACGCTACTGGTCGTATCCTTGGTTTTATCGGCGGCAGAAACTTCGATATAAATCAAAACAACCATGCCTTTAATGCCGATCGTCAAGTTGGTTCTACGATTAAACCAATTTCTGTCTATGGTCCTGCGATTGATCAAGGACTCATTGGTTCTGAAAGTCGTCTGGCCAACTACCCAACGACTTATGCTGATGGTCGTGAATTTGTGAACTCAACAACTGTGGATTTAAATCAATTCGTGACTGTTCGGAATGCCTTGAATTGGTCTTTCAATATACCTGTCGTTCATGTTAATAATGAGCTAAGGAAAAAAATGGGTGATGATAATTTTTCTTATAATCACTACTTAAGCAAAATGAACTATCCAGCTTCAGATGCTTGGGCTTACGAATCTGCACCTTTGGGTCCAGTAGAAACAAATGTTGTAACTCAAACAAACGGTTTCCAAGCACTTGCTAACAAAGGGAAATATCAAAAAGCCTACATGATTGAAAAAATTACAGACAATAGCGGACATGTGGTCTACGAACACAAAGATGAAGGAACGCAAGTTTATTCACCGGCGACCGCTTCTATTATGAATGACTTGTTGCGTTCAGTGGTGGATTCTGCGAATACGACAAAATTCAAACCAACGTTAGCTGGCTTGAATCCTCATTTAGCCAGTGCTGATTGGGTCGGAAAAACTGGGACAACTGATGAGTTTAAAGATTCATGGCTGATTGTCTCTACTCCAACTGTGACACTAAGTTCTTGGACGGGACATGATCTACCAGCGCCAATGACGACAACCAGCGGCGACAATAACGGGAATTATATGGCGAACTTAGCTAATGCGCTGTACTATGCGAATCCAGAATTGTTTGGCATTGGTCAAAAATTTGAATTAGACCCAAGTGTCATTAAATCAAAAGTTTCTGAATTTACTGGTGAAAAACCTGGCTCAATTACCTATAATGGTGCTAAGTTCAATACACCTGGCAAAACAACGACTTCATACTATGCCAAAGATGGTGCACCACAAAGTACCTATAAATTTGGGATCGGTGGAACAGACAGCAATTACGCTTCTTACTGGGGAAATCTTGCTCCACGTGCCACTACAAATAATAACAACAACAATAAAAACAACGATAATAAAAAGAACAACTAAAGAATTTGGTAAGTTAAGCTTGCAACCAAAATTATGTAAAAAAGTAGAGACGTAATCCATCAATTGATGAATTATGTCTCTACTTTTATTGCTTCTCTTATTCTTTACCATCGATACTAGCTCGAGCTATTCAAAAATAGCTCCTACATTTAATGAAATAATATGCAGCAATCAACCTATTTTAACTAAAATAATCCCTTTCTGTTTCTCAAAACAATAGCAGATACTATTAAACTTATTAATACATAGACAACTATCATCTTTAAAGAAAAATCAAATGTGAGACCTATCTCATCCATCGGCTCATACCCATTTCCTCCATTAATAATTTTAGGAAAATTCATATAAGCTGTAAAGAAAAATTTATTGGAAATCAGGCTAACTCCTGAAGATAATACCACACCAACAATTAGCAAGCTATGAACAATCAAATTTCCAGTAAACAGCGAAAGCAAGAAACTGAATACTGTCAATGCTAATAACAGCATACCAAACATAATTAGGCTTCTCGACAAATAGTTAGAAAGAGAAATGATTGTAACACTTTGTCCCTTTTCAATAATCGCGACTGGATAATCAGGGTTTCCCAGACCATTTTTGAAAAATGCACTGATTACAGAAAGAAAGATTGACAGATAAGAAACCAATCCGACTGTAAACAAAATACTACTTATTTTAATAGAATATTTTTTCCATAGTTTTAAGGGAAGTCCATTCCATAAAGAAACAGTATTTTTTCTTTTTTCTAAAGTTGCGAGCGCTATAATCATTAAACTAGGGATAATTAATAATAATGTGTATGGAAAATCCATCGATAAAAGAAAACCTAGGTAATTCAAAGCAGGCATTTTAGCAACTTCAGAAGAATCCACTTGTTTGATCCTGTTTTCAGATAAATATTGTAATTCTTTGACTCTTTTTTGTTGCTCAATAATTGGTATACTATACAACGTTCCTTTTAACATTGCATTTAAATTACTTTCTTCCAATTTTTTCTCAGCTTCTAATAAAGCCCATTCATCACCAATTTTGATGGCATTAATTGCTTTCCTTAATTGCTCACTTTCATCTTCTATCTCATTTAAAGTTTCTTTTGCTGCAGGTTCATTTTTCATTTTTCCTTTCGCTTGTTCGTTATTTTTGATTCGGTTTTCATATTGCATTTCTTTAAAAGAAAGTTGTTGGGGTTGAGCTAGCAGCGGATAAATTAACATTAAAATAAAGGCTATAAACACAAACCACAGACTCTTCTCTTTCAATATTTTTATCGTTTCTATCTTAAGCATTTCTCTCTTCTCCTCTTAAATATAAGTTATCATATTGTTCACGTAAAGAAAGGTTACGTTGATCGTTCTCAACCAGCTTTTTATTTTTCATAAATAAAATACGTGTACATGTGTGTTCAACATTATACAAATCATGAGAAGATAAAATAACTATTTTATCTTTATAAACTATTTCTTTTAAGCACATTATGAATAAACTAACACTAGTAGGATCCAATCCATTAAAAGGTTCGTCTAACAAAAGTATTGTTGCATCACTTGCTAGATACATTGCTAATAATACATGTTGTTTCATTCCAAGAGATAATTTTTTTATTGTTCTATTTTGATATTCTTTCATCTTTAATTGTTCAAAAATATGCTCTATATCGCTATTGCTTTTCCAAGCGGCTTTAATATATTCAAGATGTTCTTTCGGCGTCAAATAATCATATAAATTTTTACTACTTTCAAGAAAAAATAGTTCTTTTAAATACGTTGCACTTCTACTATTGTAATCAATCTTATTTAAACTAATATTTCCATTTTTTCTAGGGATTAAACCAGATATAGCTTTAAAAAACGTGGTTTTTCCAGTTCCATTAGGAGCAACTAAGCCAATTATTTCACCAAATTCAGCTTGCATAGATAAATTTTCTATAATTGTTCTATTACCATACTCGACAGTTAATTCTTTTACCTTCATAGAAACACCTCTTTTTTTAATCTAAAGATACCATAAGCAATGCTTTACCGACTGATTTACTAATCAACTTAATCTTATTTTAATTTTCAATCTTACTGTGTATTAATAGCAGAATGCAAAAAAGTACAAGAAGAAATCATGAAAATGATTTCTTCTTGTACTTTTTTGCATTTCTAGTAGAATTTTCTCTTATTTTGTTGAACCTTTTTGATCAATTCCATAAGGTAAAACAACTGTTTTTTCTTCAATTTCTTCTTTGTTCATTAGTTTTGTTAATAAGCGCATTGACACGGCACCGATATCATATAAAGGTTGTGTAATACTTGATAGACGTGGACGAGAGACTTCTGTAAGCAATGAGTTATTGCTTGTAATGATTTCAAATTCTTCTGGAACTTTCACACCAGCATCTAGCATCCCATCTAATAAACCAATCGCTAGCTCATCATCTGTAACAAAGGCAGCAGTTGCCCCACTATTACGGACACGCTCAGCCAAATTAATGCCTGCTTTAAATTTATATTCAGATTCAAAAACTAAGCCTTCATTATAAGACAAGCCATTTTCCGCTAAAGCTTCTTTGTAGCCTTTCATTCGGTTTTGACCATTAATTGGATCAATTAATGCACCACTAACAAAAGCAATTTTTTTGTTCCCATTTTTCGCTAAAGTCGCTGTTGCATCTTTCGTTGCTTCTGTGTAATCAATATTAACGCTACCAACTTGTTCGTCTGGATCAATTGAACCTGCTAAGACAACAGGTGTTTTTGAACGTGAAAATTCACCACGAATATCATCTGTAATGCGATGACCCATAAAGATAATCCCATCTACTTGCTTGGCAAGTAAATTGTTCAATACAGTAACTTCTTTTTGATCGTCTCCATCTGAATTAGCTAAAATGATATTATATTTATACATTGTAGCCACATCGTCAATGCCACGTGCTAATGAAGCAAAAAATGCATTACTAACATCTGGAATAATAACACCCACTGTTGTCGTTTTTTTACTTGCTAAACCACGAGCGACTGCGTTAGGACGGTAATCTAAGCGATCAATCACTTCTAAGACTTTTTTACGCGTTGCTGGTTTTACATTGGGATTACCATTGACAACACGAGAAACAGTAGCCATAGATACATTTGCCTCTCTAGCAACATCATAAATTGTAATTGTTTGTTTTTCCATGTTTCTTCTCCTATAAATATGAATTTGTTCTCATTTTCTGAAAACACTGTTTACATTTCTTTCCTAGCCTAGAATATCAAAATTCTTCTATTTTTGCAACCGTTTTATCGTTTTTTCATGAAAATTTACTTTCCATTTCAAAAGGAACTTTTTGTCATTTCATGTTATGATAGTACTGTGATTCACTTCAGAATAAAAGAAAGAAGGATGTTTTATGAATCAAGAAAAAATTGCCGATTTAAAAAATTGGATGCACCAAGAAAAGATTGACTTCACTTATATTAGTGATCCTGGTCATATCGCTTACTTTTCCGGTTACGAAAGCGAACCTCATGAACGCGTGTTAGCTTTGTTTATCGCTGCGGACGACCAATCATTTTTATTTACACCTGCATTGGAAGTCGAAGATGCCGAAAAGAGTAGTTGGACTTATCCTGTTTATGGTTATTTAGATAGCGAAAATCCTTGGGAAAAAATTGCGGCTTTATTAAATAAACGGACACAAGGCACGCCACGCTTCGCTTTAGAAAAACAAGCTCTTTCTTTAGCTCGTTTCGATCAATTGAAAACCTATTTCCCAGCTAGCGATTTTTCGCATGATGTTACGCCTTTAATTGAAAAACTTCAATTAATTAAAACAGAACCTGAAATTCAACGTTTACTAGAAGCTGGTAGTTGGGCTGATGTCGCTTTTGAGATTGGCTTCAAAGCAATTCAAGCAGGCGTTGCGGAACAAGAAATTGTTGCAGAAATCGAGTATCAATTAAAACGTCAAGGTATTCGCTCGATGAGTTTTGATACGTTAGTCTTAACAGGAAAAAACGGAGCTAGTCCTCACGGGGTACCTGGCGAAACAAAAATTGAGCCCCATGACTTAGTGTTATTTGATTTAGGTGTCGTTCATAATGGCTATTGTAGTGATGCCACACGAACAGTCAGCTACTTGGAACCTTCTGATTTCCAAAAAGAAATTTATGGAATTGTTTTAGAAGCACAATTAGCAGCAACTGAAGCGGTGAAACCTGGTGTTACAGCAGGCGAATTAGATGATATTGCTCGAGGTGTAATCACAAAAGCTGGTTATGGTGAATACTTTAACCATCGCTTAGGCCATGGCATTGGAACCACTGTCCATGAATACCCATCACTGGTTCATGGCAATGATTTAGTTATTGAAGAAGGTATGTGTTTCTCTATTGAGCCCGGTATTTACATTCCTGGAAAAGTAGGCGTTCGTATTGAAGATTGTTTACACGTAACGAAAACAGGCTCCGAACCATTCACTAAGACAACCAAAGAATTGCAAATTATCCAATAGCATAAAAATAAAATGAGGCCATCAGTCAACCGGACTGATGGCCTCATTTCTAAATTTTAAGGTAAGCCGCTGAACAAAAGCAACACGATCCGTTGCTAACTTTCATAAGCTAAACACTTGTTACCCTTTAAATTCTTTTTTTACGTCTTTCGCTGCATCTTTAACATCTTCTTTTGCTTCTGCAGCTTTTTCAGGAACATCTTTGGTGGTTTCTTTTGCTTCATCGACACCAGCAGAAACAGTTTCTTTGGCCGCTGCCGCAGAATCTTTAACGTCAATATAGATATCTTCTGCTGCATCTTCGGCAATTTCACCTAAATCTTCTGCGTGATCTTGAGCATCGTCAGCTGCTTTTTTAAATTGATCAGATAAATCACCTGTTTGTTTTTTAAAGTTATCAAGCATGTCGCCAGAAACACCTTGTGCTTTATCCAATGAATCTTTTGTTTTTTCTTTGACAGAACCTGCCAAATCAGAGGCTTGATCTGATAAAACGCCGGCTTTTTGTTTTGCGATTTCTGTTAATTCTGTTCCTTTTTGAACAGCATAATCTGTGTAATCTTGCGCTTTGTTTTTTAAATCATCTGTTTGATTTGATAAATCATCACGTAATTCTTTACCTGATTTTGGTGCAAGTAATAATGCGGCAACGGCTGCTGCTGTTCCACCAATTACTGCTCCTAAGAAAAATCCGCCTTTTTTAGCCATAAAAATCTCCTCCAATTAGTTATTTGTTTTTTTATTTTTTGAACGCATTGCTCTAAAAGCAGAACCGCCTACTTTACTCACTAAACCAGCTTTCGCTGTGCTTTTCCCTACGGTTCCTACCTTTGTAATCAAATGTTTACTTGAGGTGTTCAATTCAGAGACACTTTCGCTTAAATCAGCAACGGCCGTAAACAACGGATCAATCGTTGCCACTTTTTGATTCACATCTGTCAATAGTTCATTGCTTTTAACAAGCAAGCCTTCCACTTGGCGACTCAATACATTCACATCGCTAGTCACGACTTTGATTGTTGTATTTGTTTCATCAATTGTATCTTCAATTTTTGAAACAACTTGAGAAACTTTATATAACACAAGTACTAAAAAGATGACTAAAACAACAAATGCTACCGCTGCAATTAAGGCAGCAATTTCCCCACCTGACATATCATTACTCCCCTCTGAAATTTTATTTATAATCTTAGGATAACACCAACTTATATTTTTCACAACTCATAAAGCTAAGAATGACAATTTATTTTATAAAATTCTCATGCCCTTTTCTTTAAGAAAATAAGCGTAAAATTTCCTTCTAACGAATTGAAATTTTACGCTTATTTTTATTTATTTTTCTTTTGGTTGCTCTTTTTTCGCTAATTGAGCACCTAAATTAATAATGTATTCTCGTAAATTATCTTTTACTTCTGGATGAGTCAAACCATATTCAATGCTTGTTTTCATAAACCCAAATTTATCGCCAACGTCGTAACGTTCTCCTTTAAACTCACGAGCAAAAACGCGTTGTGTTTTATTTAAAGTGTCAATCGCATCTGTTAACTGAATTTCGTTACCAGCGCCTGGCTTTTGATTTTCAAGTACATCAAAAATTTCAGGGGTTAATAAATAACGGCCGATAATCGCTAAATCACTTGGTGCTTCCTCGGGTTTTGGTTTTTCAACAAAATTCTCGACATTGTATAGTCCTTTTTCGATTTCTTTTTCTGGGTTGATAATACCATATTTTGAAGTATCTTCATGGGGTACTTTCATTACCGCAATTGTCGAAGCATGTGTTTGTTCGTAATCATCCATTAATTGTTTCGTTAATGGCACTTTATCTTCCATTAAATCGTCGCCTAACATCACGACAAAAGGTTCATTGCCAACAAATGCTTTCGCTTGTAAAACAGCGTGTCCTAAGCCTTTCGGATGGGATTGACGAATAAAATGTAAATTAACATCCGTTGTTTCTTCGACTAATTTCAATAAATCGGTTTTATTTTTTTCTTTTAAGTTATTTTCTAGTTCAACATTTGAATCGAAATGATCTTCAATCGGACGTTTGGCTTTGCCTGTCACAATTAAAATATCTTCGATTCCTGAAGCTAGTGCTTCTTCTACGATAAATTGAATCGTTGGTTTATCAACAATCGGTAACATTTCTTTTGCCATCGCTTTGGTAGCCGGCAAGAAACGTGTTCCTAACCCAGCTGCTGGAATAACTGCCTTTTTAACTTTCATCTTTTTTCCTCCTAAAAATCAAGTGTAAATTCGTTTTCGGTTTTGCCATCGCGCAACATGATTTCTTTTGCTGCTTGTTGTACATCTTCGTCATTGTACAAGACATTGTAGATTGTTTCTGTGATTGGCATTTCGACTTCTAGTTGTTGTGCCAATTCATAGGCTGCTTTAGTTGTTGAAACACCTTCCACAATCATGCCCATGTTTTCTAAGACTTCATCTAACTTATGGCCTTTTCCTAATAAATTACCCGCACGCCAATTTCGAGAATGGACACTTGTACAAGTAACAATTAAATCCCCAACACCACTTAAACCAATAAATGTTAATGGGTTTGCTCCCATCGCAACCCCTAAACGACTAATTTCTGCTAAACCACGAGTCATAATTGCCGCTTTGGCATTATCACCAAAGCCTAAGCCATGAATCGCTCCGGCGCCCAAAGCAATAATATTTTTTAAGGCCGCCCCTGTTTCTACACCAATCACATCATCATTCGTATAAATTCTAAAGTAATCATTCATAAACAACTCTTGCACATACACAGCGTCTGCTAAATTTTCGCTTGCTGCTGTAATGGTTGTAATGTCATGAACAGCGACTTCTTCTGCATGGCTTGGACCAGATAAAACCACAATCCCTTGCCGTTTTTCTGCTGGAATCTCTTCCGCTATCACTTCTGAAATCCGCTTATGTGTACCTTGTTCGAGCCCTTTACTTGCATGAATAATAATTGGTTTTGTTTTTAAATGTTGGGCCACTTCTTGTGCTACTGAACGAATGGCTTTAGTTGGTACCACAAACAGTACCGCATCCACATCTACTAAAGCAGTGGCTAAATCAGTGGTTGCCTGAATTGAAGTAGGTAAGATTAATTCTGGTAAATAATGTTTGTTGGTGTGTTTTGTATTTATTTCATCGATTTGCTCTGGTTTATTTCCCCAAATACAGACCTCGTGTCCATTTTCGGCTAATACTTGAGCTAAAGCTGTCCCCCAGGAACCTGGACCTAAAACAGCGACTTTTTGTTTCATCGGTGAAACTCTCCTTTCGCTAAACAACGTTACTTCTTTAGTTTACCATATTCTTCGATCAAGTTGGATTAAGAAGTTGTTATTTTTTTCTTTTGTTTCTCCCGATTGTAAAATTTCAAATTGGGATTTCTTCTACGAACGATCACAATAACAATTGCTGCCACGAACATCACTAAAGACAACAATTGTGAGACACGAATGTTACTAAACGCATACAAACTATCCATCCGTAAGCCTTCGATGAAGAAACGGCCGAAAGAATACCATATTATATAACCTAAAAAGACTTCGCCTTCTTTTAAAAAGTGTGGCTTTTTGCGTAATAACACTAAAACGATAAAGCCTAAAACATTCCAGACAGATTCATATAAAAATGTTGGTTGATGATACGTTCCGTTGATATTCATGTTATCAATGATAAACGTTGGTAAATGGAGATTTTCTAAAAATTGTCTGGTGGTCGCTGGCCCATAGGCTTCATGATTCATAAAGTTGCCCCAGCGACCAATTGCTTGCGCTAAAATCACACTTGGTGCAGCAATATCTAAAAAAGTCCATGTAGAAATGAAACGATGACGCGTAAAGAAAAACAGCGCCAGTCCCCCACCAATAAGACCACCATAAATCGCTAAGCCACCATTTCGAGTAAAGAAAATTTCAATCGGATTGTCTACATAATCTTGCCATTGAAAAGCGACGTAATACAAGCGCGCGCCAACAATTGCTGCAGGTAATCCCCAGAGCATAAAGTCAAAGACATCATCTTCTTTTAAACCAACACGAACGGCTTCACGACTACTTAGCCAAACAGCTAAAGCAATCCCTGAAACAATAATAATTGCATACCAATAGACGGGAATACCGAAAAGGCGAAATGCAATTGAATTTACTTGAGCTAACATCATCACATCTTCTCCTTCTATTCTCCTGAATTTTCTTCAATCAAACGGGTTAAGCGCTCTTCGAACGTTTTTGTTGCATCATAGCCCATTGTTTTCGCGCGGAAGTTCATTGCTGCTACTTCAATGATAATGGCCACATTTCGGCCGGTCTTAACAGGAATACGAATCTGAGGGACATCAACGTTAGCTATTTCAACCATTGCATCATCACTACCAAGACGATCATATTTCTTGTCTTTTTCCCATGCCTCTAAATAAACGACCAATTGAACTTGCATAAAGCCGCGGACCGCACTAGCTCCAAACAGGTTCATGACGTCAATAATTCCGATACCACGAATTTCAATTAAATGCTGCAAAATTTTTGGTGGCTCTCCCACCACGGTTAATTCATCTTGCTGATAAACATCGACACGATCGTCTGCGATTAGCCGATGTCCACGTTTAATAAGCTCTAAAGCTGTTTCACTTTTACCAATACCGCTATCTCCTTGAATCAAAACACCAAGTCCATAAACATCAACTAAAACCCCATGGACACTTGTCCGAACAGCTAAGCGACCATCTAAATAACTGGATAGCTCCCCTAATAAACGGGAAGTTGAAATCGGTGAACGTAATACAGAAACCCCATTTTCTTTTGCTGCTGTAATCAATTCTTCGGGGATTTCTAGTCCTCTGGATACTATAAAGGCTGGAGTATCTTTCGCACATAAACGGCGCATCACTAATAAACGCTCTTCAGGCATCATTCGTTCCGCAAAGGTAATTTCTTTGCTCCCAAATAATTGTAAACGATCATGGGAATAATAATTAAAATACCCAGTTAATTCTAAGCCTGGCCGGGAAATTTCACCAGTTTTAATTGTTCTATTTAAGCTTTCTTCATCTCCGTAGACTACTTCTAAAGAAAGATTTTCTACCAGTTGATAAATCTTTACCACTTCTGTCATATCGAATGTCAGTCCTTTCTGCTACTTGTTATATTTTATCATTTAAAAATACAAGTTTCTAGCTATTCACTAGATAATTCCTAGAATTATCATATTTCAAAAAAATGAAACTATTTTTCTTTGAAATTATCTATGCTATTTTTGTCACTTGACTATTTCAGAAAACTTTGTATACTTGAAGCCGATCCTTTTAAGAAAAGAGGAAACTTATGAAAGAATATTTAAAGGAAAAAGCCCATCAATTACCGTTAACACCGGGTGTTTATTTAATGAAAGACGCAACCGACACAATTATTTATGTGGGTAAAGCCAAAAAATTAAAAAATCGCGTGTCGAGCTATTTTATTAATAGTAATCAACATTCTCGAAAGACGATGCGTTTAGTCAAACAAATTATAGACTTCGATGTTCTCCATACTGACACAGAATTGGATGCGCTCCTTCTAGAATGTCAACTGATTCAACAGTATCGGCCGCGCTACAATCGCCAAATGAATGCTTATGAACAATATTCTTATGTATCAGTAGCCGTTAATGAGCGGCAATTAGAGATTAAACTCTTAAATATTCCCACTAAAGAGAACTGTTTTGGTCCTTATTCGATTCGCCGAAAATTAAACCGTTTAAAAATAATTTTGGATAGTATCTACGATCTCGTCCCAACCAACTATTGGCATCAAACCTTTCAAAAAGAGAGTGCCATTCCGACCGAACTATTTCAACAAGAATTGTTCGACTTTTTCCATAATCAAGGACGAGAACCAATCAAACGAATTGCTCAACAAATGCAAGAAGCTGCTGAAAAACAAGCCTTCGAAAAAGCGGCAAAACTCAAAGAAGATTGGCTCTTTTTGACGCGCTTTGCAAACCAAAATCAACGAATTAGTCAAGCTAACCAACGAGATTGGCAACTGATGTGGTTACCTTGTCAGAAAAAAATCAAATACTATTTAATTTACCAAGGCTTGGTGGTAGCAACACGTGTTGTAACTAAACAAACGTTTCAAAAATATTCACCGCTTGAACTAGCAAAAAAAATCATGCCCAAAAAATCACCGAAAACAATTGAGCATTACTCGAAGCAACAAGTTGATTTTTTAAACATTTTATATGGCTATATCAGCCGCCATCCAGAATGTCACCTAGAAAATTTAACCATCGAAAAAGCCTGAAGAACGCATTTTATGCTACGTTCTTCAGGCTTTTTTTATTCATATTTCGATAAATTGTGATCCGTAACGATCGTATTGACAATTGACATAATTACAGCCATTAGCACCGCTGCCCAAAAACTTGAGAAGCCAAAGTTCATTTCCCCCACAAAAAACGAGGTCATTTGTAAAATCGCTGCATTGACAACAAAGCTAAATAGACCAAACGTTAATAAAGTAAATGGGAGCGACAAGATTGTTAAGACTGGTTTCACCAACATATTTAGGATTGAGAGAACAAAGGCGGCAATAATTGCAGGCATTATGCCTCTCACATGAATCATGCCAGGAAAAACAACTGATAAAGAAATGAATGTCAGTGTATTAACAACCAATCGCTGAAAATATGTCATTAAAAGTCACTCCATTCGTCATCATCAATTTTTTCTGCTTCTTTACGTTGCTTTTTATTGGCAGCATAAGGATTTTCATTGCGAACATTTCTATTATAAGGATTTTGATGGCCGTAGCCGCGATCGCTTCCTGTTCTTCCAGAAGGGATCAAGACTGCTAAGGCAATGTATAAGAGAATGCCTGGAAATCCTGCTGAGAAAAAGCTGAGCAAGACATAAACGACACGAATAATTGTTGGGTCAATTCCTAGCCAATCAGCAATCCCAGCTAAGCTTCCTGTTAAAACCACGTTATTCGGAGATTTTGTTAGTTTTCTTTTCATATGTTTTCACCTCGTCTACTAAATTTTACACTAGAAAGGCTGATTCGTCAGCCCATCTAGCTTAAAATTATTAATTATTTATCCGTATCTTTTAGGAAAATACTTCCCGTTGTTGTAGAAGCATTAATTTGAGCCATTGATTCTTCCAGTACACGTCTAAAATGTAATTGTTGATTGCCGCGATCTTTCTTTTCACGGACAACTTCAATATCTGTTAAACGGCTGTTAATACTACCTAAATTCGTTTTCACTTGCCCTTCAACGCCTAAGTCATTTGGCAAGGCCAACTTGATATTCCCATTTGCAGAGCTTGCTTCAACACGGCGAAGCGTTTTTTCTTTAGCTGTAATGCGGATATCTCCATTAATCAGAGAGACACTTAGACTTTCTGGTGCCGCGGAAATAGACACATCACCATTGACTGTTTCAATAATGTTATCTAAAATCGTTCCTTCTAGGACTTTAATTTCACCATTCACACCTTCAATTTCTAACATAGTTGCATCAATTTTTTTAAACGTAATCGTCCCATTCGTTGATTTTGTGTAAACATCTTTCGCTGTTAACTCTTCTACTAAGACATTTCCGTTTAATAATTTAACAGATACATGATCGTAAGTGCGTTTTGGTAAATAGAACGTTAAATCTGCTTTCACCCGTTTGTTTGGCACTTGGAAAGAAATCGTTTCATCATCCACATCAATGTCACTTCGTTCTAAGAAAGCTTCCATTGGTGAATCTCCTGCCATTTTACCATATAATTTGATTTTTGCTTCGACTTTCACATCTTCTTGATCCCAAGTTTTGAAAACCACGGTACCATTTGCTACCTTGACATCAATTAAACTTGCTTGTGGATTTGGATAGTTAAATTCATGTTCAAACTTAGTTGTTGCCACACCAGGAACTTTCATTTTAATGTCTTTCCATTCCACATTATCATTCATGGTATCACTGAAAGAATTAAATGTTTTTTTCAAGAATTCTCCCACTTGGCCGCCAACTTCGGCAACTTTGCCGCCGACTTGGTTAAAGGTGTCTGTGGCTTGATCTTTCCACTCTTCAGAGAATTGAGAAGAAACTTTTTCTTTTGTATCATTCCATTGACCTTTCCATTGTTCTTTGCGAATGTTTTTTAGTTCTTCTTCCAGTGCTGTTTTTTTAGTACTTTGAGTCGCTAATTTTTCTTCTAATTGTGCAAGTAAAACGTGCAAGTCTTTTCGTTGAACTTGTTCATCTTCTGTTAATGCATCTAACTCTTCTTTTGTATCTAATGTTCCAATTTCTTCTACGACTTCTTTAATTTCTTCTTTGATGCCGGCAATTTCTGCGTTGACTTCGTCCAATTCAGCCGAAGCACGATTGGCTTTTGTTGCTAACTCATCAAGAATTCTTTCTAAGTTTTCACGATCTTTTTCTGCACTGTCCTGTGTATTTTCTTCAAACGGATCAACAGTAGGTCCTTCTGATTCGCCTTTTTCTAATGCATCCATTAAATCTGCGACTTGATCTTCTTTATTTGTTGTTCCAATATTTTGTGTATCGACTTTTTCAGCAGCTTTTTCGATTTGTTTTTCATCTTTTTCAGTTGCCATATTTTCTAATAAAATTAACGCTTCTTCTGACGTTAGAATACCTTTTTTCACTAATTCTAATACGCGTTCTCTTTCTTTCATGGATATTGCCTCCTTAGCAAATTTTTCACTCAATAGTGTTTTCCTTACATGCATTATTATGCCTTGTTTTTGATCATTTGTCATAGGACTTAAGAACGATTTCTTCTCATTAGTAAGGACTAGTTTTATAAAATCAGTTCATTTTACGCTAAAAAAACTAGGAATTGGTCTAAAAAAGGCCGTCTCCTAGTTTTTTTTATTTGTTTTTCTTAAAATTGTTCGTCACGATTACTATTCAATTCGGTAATTTTACCAGTTGCCAAGTAAACAATCCACTCACAAATATTTGTGACATAGTCGCCAATTCTTTCCAAGTATTGTGCCACATGTAGATAATCAGTTCCGCTAATGACCGTTTCTGGATTAGCTTTCATTGCTTCTACGGCATGTTTGTAAATACTATCGAAATATTCATTAGTACGATCATCCATTTGTGCAATCATTCGTGCATCTTTTTGATCCGTTTTAACATAGGCGATTAAAACATTATCCACCATTTTTTTCACATAATCAGACATATCTGAAATTTCTTTTTCAATTTCAGGAATACGTGTTTCTCCTTTTAAGCGAATCGTTGATTTAGCAATTGAAACGGCATGGTCCGCCATTCTTTCTAAATCCGAACTAGCTTTCATAACAGTAATAATCATACGTAAGTCTGTTGTCACTGGTTGTTGTAACGCAATCATTTCAAAACTCTTTTTCTCAAGTTTGACTTCCATATCATTAATTTCAATATCGCGATCAATCACTTCTTGAGCCAATTTTTTATCATGATTAATATATGCCTTCACGGATTTATGGACGGCACTACTAACCATCATACCCATTTCATAAAATTGATTGTGCAGATTCAATAGTTCTTCTTCAAATTGTGTCCGTAACATTCTTTTTCCCCCTTTTAACCAAATTTACCAGAAATGTAATCTTCTGTTTGTTTTTCTTTTGGATTTAAAAATACTTTTTTCGTGTCATTAAATTCAATTAAATCACCTTGTAAAAAGAAGGCCGTTTTATCAGAGATCCGTGATGCTTGTGACATATTATGTGTCACCATAATCATGGTATATTTCTCTTTTAATGTTAACAGCATGTTTTCAATTTTACCACTAGAAACTGGGTCCAAGGCGCTAGTTGGTTCATCTAATAAAATAATATCCGGTTCCACAGCTAAAACACGAGCGATACAAACCCGCTGTTGTTGTCCACCAGAAAGTGAAAGTGCACTTTTGTGAAGTTTATCTTTGACATCCTCCCAAACGGCAGCAGCTTTCAAACTGGTTTCAACTGCTTCATCTAAGACTTGCTTGTCTTTGACTCCTTTTAGGCGCAAGCCATAAATCACATTTTCATAAACTGAAAACGGAAATGGATTAGGTTGTTGGAAAACCATGCCAATTTCTTTACGTAATTCAACGTTATCTGTTTTCGGTCCATAAATATCTTTTCCTTTATAGACGACACTTCCAGTAATAGTTACGTCTGGGATTAAATCATTCATACGATTCAAGCAACGTAAATACGTTGACTTCCCGCAACCAGAAGGACCAATCATGGCAGTTAATTCTCCTTGATTAAAAGTTAAATCAATACCTTTCAATGCTTCTTTTTTCCCGTAATATAAATGTAAATCTTTTGATGAAATAATTTCTTTGCCCATCTTGCTCCTCCTAACCAAAATGTCCTGAAACGTAGTCTTCCGTTGCTTGAATTTTTGGTCGTGTAAAGATTTTTCTTGTATGGTCGTATTCAATGACTTTACCCATATAGAAGAAAGCTGTATAGTCACTAATCCGCGCCGCTTGTTGCATGTTATGTGTCACAATGATGATCGTGTAATCATCTTTTAAATTCACTAACGTTTCTTCAACCGTTCCTGTTGAAATCGGATCTAACGCGCTTGCCGGTTCATCTAACAATAAAATATCTGGTTTCATCGCAATTGCCCGAGCGATACACAAACGTTGTTGTTGCCCACCAGACAGAGCTAAGGCGCTTTTATTTAAGTTATCTTTCACTTGATCCCAAAGTGCGGCTTGCTTCAAACTTGTTTCAACGATTTCATCTAATTTTTTCTTATCCTTTTCACCATGCTGTTTCAATGCGAATGTGATATTTTCATAGATAGATTTACTAAATGGATTGGGCCGCTGAAAAACCATGCCAATGCGTTTTCTCATTTCGTAGACGTCAACTTCTTTCGTATTGACATCGACATCTTTATACATGATTTTTCCAGTAACACGTGAATTGGCAATGCCATCGTTCATACGATTTAGCGAACGTAAATACGTGGATTTACCGCAACCAGAAGGTCCAATTAAGGCGGTTATTTTGTTCTTTTCAAATTGCAAATCAACACCTTTGATAGCCTCATTGTCCCCGTAAAAGACATGTAAGTCTTCCGTGTGTAACGCAATCGGGTCTTTTTGGCTATCTAGTTGAAGTAAATGGGTATCATTTAAATTGTATTCTTTCATGCTAATTCCCCTAACATTAAGCTGATGTCATTCTCTTATAAAGACGGTTGCCGATAAAACGAGCGCCGAAATTGAAAAGTAAAACTACTAAAATTAACACAGCGGAGGCACCTGCTGAGACCGCAGCGCCATCTGGCATCGTTCCTTCGGTATTAATTTTCCAAATATGCACAGCCAACGTTTCCGCTTGACGGAAAATGCTAATTGGACTTGAAACGCTCAATGGATTCCAATTACTGAAATCTAAGGCAGGTGCGCTTTGTCCTGCTGTATAAATTAACGCAGCGGCTTCACCGAAAATCCGACCAGAACTCAAAATAACACCTGTCAAAATTCCTGGTAATGCTTCTGGCAAAATAACTTTTTTAACTGTTTCCCAACGTGAAAGACCTAAGGCTAACCCCGCTTCACGCTGTGTATAATGAATGGCTTTCAAAGATTCCTCAACATTTCTAGTCAATAATGGTAAGTTAAAAAATGTTAATGCTAACGCACCTGATAAGATTGAAAAGCCATATCCGATTTGTACAACGAAAATCAAGAAGCCGAACAGCCCGACAACAACGGAAGGCAATGAACTTAAAATTTCAATCGAGGTACGAATTAAATCAGTTAACCAATTCTTTTTCGCATATTCCGATAAGTAAATTCCAGCACCCAATGAAATTGGAATACTAATAATCATTGTAATCAATAGTAAATATAGTGAGTTAAAAAGCTGAATACCAATCCCACCACCAACTTGATAGGCTCTGGATGGTTGTGTTAAAAATTCCCACGAAATATGTGGAATTCCTCTAGCTAAAATGTAAATCAGTAAGGCCGCCAAAATTAAAACAATGACGCCAGATACGGCATATAAGATACCTGTTGCGATTTTATCTGCTTTTTTTGCATTCATTATTTTAAGGCTCCTCTCTTACCGATAATTCGGATAACAATGTTGAATAGTAAAGACATCAACAATAGAATCAAGGCTAAAGACCAAAGAACGTTGTTTTCAACTGTTCCCATAATTGTATTCCCAATCCCCATTGTCAAAATACTTGTTAGTGTCGAAGCTGGTGTTGTCAAACTAGTTGGCATCACAGCTGCATTTCCGATTACCATTTGGATTGCTAAGGCTTCACCAAACGCACGAGCCATACCAAAGACAACCGCAGTTAAAATACCAGGCACAGCTGCCCGCAAGACAACTTTATAAATCGTTTGCCAACGCGTAGCACCAAGCGCCAACGACGCTTCACGATAATGTCGAGGTACAGCTTTTAATGCATCTACGGTCATCGTAGTAACCGTTGGTAAAATCATGACAAATAGCACAAACGTACCAGCTAAAATACCGAAGCCAGTTCCGCCAAAGATTGAACGGACAAAAGGAACAATGACAGATAAACCAATAAATCCATAAACAACAGAGGGAATCCCTACAAGTAATTCAATAACTGGTTGTAAAAATTTTGCTCCTTTTTTAGGTGAAATTTCTGTCATAAAAACAGCCGCTCCAATCGCAAATGGTGTCGCAACAATCGCTGACAAAAACGTTACAATAAAGGAACCCGCAATCATCGGTAAAGCCCCAACCATGGGTTTACCGTCTGCGCCGATATCACTTGGGTTCCAGTTTGTTCCAAATAAGAAATCAAACACATTAATCTTATCTTTAAAGAATGTAGCAAGTCCTTTACTTGCAACAAAATAGAAAATTGAAACAACCACTGCTACAATTAAGGCAATACATAGGAAACTAATAAATTTCCCTCGTTGCTCCATCTTGGCTCTTTTCGATTTTGTTAATATTTTTTTCTGTACATCTTCCAAGAATATTTCCTCCTCAAACAATCCAACTTTTACAGATAAAAATAGTGTACCTTTTTTACATCAATTTGTTTTTAATAACATGTAAATTTTATGTTAAGTTTGTAAATTTTGTGTTAAGAGAATTATTTAATGACATTTCCTTGCCAATCCCGTTCAATTTCCATTTTCGAAACAGGAATATACCCTAATTGACCAATCACACGTTCTTGGATATCATCTGACAACATAAAGTCTAAAAACTCTTTGGTTAAATCACTTGGATTTTTACGAGTGTACATGTGTTCATAAGACCAAATAATCCATTTATTGTTCATTACATTTTCATCTGTTGGCTGAACACCATCAATACTTAACGTAGCTACTTCATCAGTAACATATGAAAATGCGGTATAACTAATCGCTCCTGGTGTATCAGAAACAATGGAACGAACCATGCCGCTGGAATCTTGTTCTTGCGCACGAATGGCTGTTTTATCTCCCAAGACCCATTTTTCAAAAGTAGCGCGCGTACCACTACCGGCCGCTCTGTTCAAAATAACAATTTTTTGGTCTTTTCCGCCAAGTTCTTTCCAGTTTGTTACTTCACCTAAAAAGATTTTCTTTAAATTTTCCATTGAGATATCTTTGACACCGACATTTTTGTTAACGATTGGTGTAATCCCAACGACAGCAACTTTATGATCAATTAAGTCTTCCGCTTTGATGCCCTTTTTCTCTTCTGCAAATAAATCAGAATTACCAATGTCTACCGCGCCAGATTGGACTTGACTCAAACCTGTTCCGCTTCCGCCACCTTGGACATTAATAAATCTTCCCGGATTTTGGCTTTGATATTCCTCACTCGCTGTCTCTACTAATGGTTGTAAAGCTGATGAGCCTACCGCTGTGATGGATTCACCACGATCAATCCATTTTGCACATCCTGTCAAAGTAAGTATACTTGCCAAACCAATAAATAATAGCAATCTTTTTTTCATCGATTCATTATTCCTCCAATTAATTTCAATCTATTCTATTTTACCATTATATGTAGGACTTGAAAATTATAAGTTATCAATTTGTTGGTACAACTGAGAAAACTCTTAAATTAAATAACAAGTATTTTAAAACTAAACGAAAAAAAGCTCTCCAAAATGGAGAGCTTTTTTTCGTTTAAATTTTCAAGAAACGACGCATTGAAATAACTGAACCTAGTGATCCAATAATCATTCCTGTTGCAATCATTAATAGATTGACTTTCCAGATAAAATCTTCTGGACGAATTAATGAATAATTCGAACGCAATAACTGCGGGTTGAACATGTTATAAACTTGATGGTAGCCTAACGTCATAATAATGACTGGCACGATTGCGCCAATCAACCCAATCCAAGCACCTTCTAAGAAGAACGGCCAACGAATGAAACTGTTTTTGGCTCCTACAAGACGCATAATTTGGATTTCTTTTTGACGAGATAAAATCGTAATCCGAATAGTGTTGGAAATTAAGAACACTGCAACGAATAAAAGTAATGCAGCAGCTGCTAAGCCCCAAGTTCGAACGGTTTGAGCGATTTTAAAGATTTTGTCTGAGTTTACACCACCGTAATCGGCTTTAAAAACACTTGGGAATTTAGCTGCTTGTTTCGCAATATCTTTCGTGTCTTCTGGTGTTTTTGCACGGACATAATACACGTCGTATAATGGGTTACTGTCGCCTTCGAAAAGATTCCAGGCATCCCCCATTTGTTCTTGGATTTTTTTCAATTGTTGATCTTTGTTTGAATAAGAAATATCTTCAACATTGTCTAATCCTTTAAGTTGTTTTTCTAATGTTTTCATTTCATTTTGTTTTGTACCAATATCGACAAAGACAGACACTGTCACGTTTTTTTCGATATCATCAGCAAGTTTCGTTGCATTAAAAATAACGCCCATAAAAATACCAACTAAAACTAATGTAATTGTAACCGCACTTGCTGAGGCAACAGTCATCCAACCGTTCCGTTTTAAACTTTTGATACTTTCAAATAAATGAGAAAAGAATGTTCTAATCATCGTAGCCGTATTCTCCTTCCACTTGGTCACGGATAATGCGACCATTTTCAATGGCAATAACACGGTGACGAATCGTATTTACAATTGTACTATTATGCGTTGCCATCACGACTGTTGTTCCTTGTGCGTTAATCCGGTCCAACAATTTCATGATTTCCCATGAATTCTCTGGATCTAAGTTCCCAGTTGGTTCATCGGCAATTAAAACTTTCGGTGTATTTACGATTGCTCGTGCAATGGATACCCGTTGCTGTTCCCCACCAGAAAGTTCGCTTGGAAAAACACGTACCTTATGTTTTAGACCGACTAAATCTAAAACTTCCATCACGCGTTTTTTGATTTCGCGAGGACGTCGTCCGATAACTTGCATCGCATAGGCCACGTTCTCATACACAGTTTTCTTTGGTAATAGTTTATAGTCTTGGAAAACGATGCCGATTTCACGACGTAAATAAGGAACTTCTTTATTTTTTATTTTCATTAAATCATGACCTGCAACTGTCAAATTACCTTTTGTTGCTTTTTCTTCACGATACATTAATCTAATAAAGGTTGATTTCCCTGCACCTGAGGGACCAACCACATAGACGAACTCGCCTTGGTCAATCTCTACTGAAATATTTCGAATCGCTGTTGTACCATTCGAATATTTCTTCATTACATCTTTCATTTCAATCATGGCGTTCTCTCCATCTCTTTTTTCTTCAATCCTACTCATTATAACATGTCAATATTGCAAACTTCTTGCATTAAGTTACATTTTTATTTCAATTTAATGAAGAGCTTAACTTAAGCGCTGTTTTAAGTAGGCATCAATGAAACCATCAAGGTCTCCATCCATCACAGCTTGTACATTGCCGGTTTCGTAATTTGTCCGATGGTCTTTGACCATTGAATACGGATGGAACACGTAAGAACGGATTTGTGAGCCCCAGCCAATTTCCATTTGTTCACCACGTAAACTTGCTGCTTCTTGGGCTTTCTTTTCCATTTCCAATTGATATAATTTGGCTTTTAACATACTCATTGCTTGCTCACGGTTTTTTAATTGAGAACGTTGTGCTTGGCTTGCGACAACGGTACCTGTTGGAATATGTGTGATTCGAACAGCCGATTCTGTTTTATTAATATGCTGACCACCAGCACCACTTGCTCGATAGGTATCAATTTTTAAGTCATCTGGATTGATCGCAATTTCTATTGTGTCGTCTAATTCAGGCATTACATCAACTGAACAAAACGAAGTATGACGGCGTTTAGCGGAATCAAAGGGCGAAATCCGCACAAGACGATGGACACCTTTTTCAGATTTTAGGTAACCATAAGCATTGTAACCTTTGATTAATAAGGTGACACTTTTAATCCCTGCTTCATCTCCAGCTTGGTAATCCAACGTTTCAACTTGGAAACCGTGACTTTCTGCCCAACGTGTATACATTCGTAAAAGCATACTTCCCCAATCTTGTGATTCAGTACCACCGGCACCAGGGTGTAATTCAATTAGGGCGTTATTATGATCATATGGCTCATTTAGTAGTAAGGATAGCTCATACGTTGTTAAACGTTCTTGCAAGAGATGAATTCTTTCTTCCAATTCTTCTTGAATCTCTGCATCATATTCTTCTTGTTGTAATTCAAACATCACCGTTAATTCGTCAAGTTCCTCAGAGAGCTGATGAAATTGTTGATATTTTTCTTTCAAACTATTGGTTTCGTTAATTAGCTTTTGAGCCGTTTCTGTGTTGTCCCAAAAACCAGGTTCTCCCATCCGATTTTCCGCCTCGGCAATGTCTTCTTCTAACTGGTCTAAGTCAAAGAGACCTCCTGAAGCTAGTAATTTTTTGTGTCATTTCGTCTAATAATGTACGAATTTCTGGGTTTTCCAAAATGATTCCTTCTTTCTCTTTATTGTAAAAAGAGCAAAGGCGGGACAAATTGCCCCACCCTGCGTTTTTTCTTTAATTAAGCGTTTCTTCCATGACAATTTTTGAATTTTTTGCCACTTCCGCATGGGCATAAATCATTACGGCCCACTTTTTTATCTACACGCACAGGTTGACGCTTCGCACTTGTGTTGCTTTGTGCAGCTGCATCTTGTTCTGTTTCTGGATGTTCCGCTTGTCCTTGAGCTACTTGCTCACGTTGGACATTTTGGCGAATTTCCGATTTCATGAATAAACGTGTTACTTCATATTCGATTGAACCCACCATATTGTTATACATAGAATAACCTTCTGTTTGATATTCTACTAATGGGTTGTTTTGACCGTACGCACGTAAGCCGACAGATTGGCGTAATTGATCCATTGCATCAATGTGATCTGTCCATTTAGTATCGACAACACGCAAGATGACTACTTTTTCAAATTCTAGCAATTGTTCTTGGCCATTCAATTGTTGAGATTTTTCTTCAAATACTTCTTGCGCACGTGCCACTAAGTAGTCTTTGATTTCTTCAGCTGATTTATTTTCTAAATCTTTTTTAGAAATCGTATCTTCATGGACAAGTGTTGAGGCTGCAAAATCGACAATCCCATCTAAATTCCATTCTTCTTTTTCTAATTGTGTATGGCTATCCACCACTCGGCCAATCGTCCGTTTTACCATGCCCATCAATACATCAGACAAGTCATTTTCTTCCATAATTACTTCTTGTCGTTGCGCATAAATAACTTCACGTTGCTCGCGCATCACGTCATCGTATTGTAAGACATTTTTACGTGTGTCATAGTTATTTCCTTCCACACGTTTTTGAGCAGACTCTACTTGGCGAGTAAACATTTTACTTTGAATAACTGCATCTTCTTCTTGCACATTCATTCGTTCTAAGAATGTTTTAATTCGTTCTGAACCAAAGCGTTTCATTAAGTCATCTTCTAAAGATAAATAAAATTGTGAAACCCCTGGATCCCCTTGACGTCCTGCACGTCCACGCAACTGATTATCAATACGACGTGACTCATGACGTTCTGTCCCGATAACCGCTAGACCACCTAGTTCAAGTACACCTAAACCAAGTTTAATATCCGTTCCACGACCAGCCATATTTGTTGCAATTGTAACTGCGCCTTTTTGACCGGCATTCATAATGATTTCGGCTTCTTTAAAGTGATTTTTCGCATTTAATACTTCATGAGGAATTTTAGCTGCGTTTAATTTATCAGAAAGTAATTCTGACGTTTCTACCGCAACAGTCCCCACCAACACTGGTTGTCCTTTGTGGTAACGTTCTTTAATATCTTCCACCACTGCATTAAATTTACTTTCTAAGGTTGGATAAAGTAAATCTGGACGATCGTCACGGATAATTGGACGATTGGTTGGAATTTGAATGACTTGAATATTGTAAATTTCACGGAATTCTTCTTCTTCTGTTTTAGCAGTACCAGTCATCCCGGCTAGTTTTTTGTACATCCGGAAGTAGTTTTGGAACGTAATCGTCGCCATTGTTTTTGTTTCATCTTCAATTTCGACGCCTTCTTTTGCTTCAATCGCTTGATGCAAGCCATCAGAATAACGACGACCATCCATGATACGACCAGTAAATTGGTCAACAATTAAGACTTTATTGTCTTGAACCACGTAATCAATGTCTAATAACATGATATAGTTTGCCCGTAACGCTTGATCTAAATGGTGCGTTAATGCTGTATTTTCAATATCGTACAGGTTATCCAATCCGAAAGTTTGTTCAGCTTTTTCAATCCCTGCTTCTGTTAAACCAATTGTTTTAGACTGAATATCAATTTTGTAATCTTCGTCTTCTTTTAAGCGTTTGACAAAATTATCGGCACGCGTATAGAGTGCTGTCGATTTTTCAGCTTGTCCAGAAATAATTAATGGGGTTCTTGCTTCATCAATTAAGATTGAATCCACTTCATCGACAATTGCATAGTTTAATGGACGTTGAACCATTTGGCTGCGATAAACAACCATGTTATCACGCAAATAGTCAAATCCTAATTCGTTATTTGTACTATAAGTGATATCACAGTTATACGCTTCACGTTTTTCATCAGAAGATTTAGAGTTAATGTTTAAACCAACGCTTAAGCCTAAGAAATTATATAATTCTCCCATTTCGTTAGAGTCACGGGTTGCTAAGTATTCATTAACTGTAACAACGTGTACTCCTTCGCCAGATAGTGCATTCAAGTATACAGGCATTGTGGCAGTCAAGGTTTTCCCTTCACCTGTTCTCATTTCAGGAATGTTCCCGTCATGAAGCACAATCCCACCCATTAATTGGACACGGTATGGGAATAAACCTAGTACTCGTTTAGCAGCTTCACGGACAACCGCAAACGCTTCTGGTAATAGTTCGTCTAAGGTTTCCCCTTTTTGATAACGGGCTTTAAATTCATCTGTTTTTTCACGTAATTGTTCATCGCTTAGTTGTTCCATTGCACTTGCATGTGCATCAATTTTATCGGCGATTTTTTCTAATCGTCTTAATTCTTTTTTATCGTTTTCAATCATTTTTTTCAAAAAATTTGCCATTGGTATCTGTGTTCCTTTCAATTACCTCTTTTTATTTTTGTATCCTTTTTGTACAAGAAGCACAATCTATCCGTTTTATTTTATCATTACTTGACGAGAAAGAAAACCATTTCTCTCTATTTTACAGACATTTTCCTTTAAAAGAGGAACTTTTAAAGTTATTTTATGTATTTCTTTATTTTTTCTTTACTCCGTGCTTTAAAGATGTTTAAAGAGCTGAAATGCACGAAGGCATTTCAGCTCTTATTTTAAGCTTTAGTCTGTTTCAATCAAGCCATATTTGCCATCTTTACGACGGTAAACAATGCTTGTTCCATTTGTTTCAGCATCTTCAAAAATGAAGAAGTTGTGTCCTAACATGTTCATTTGTAAAACAGCTTCTTCACTGTCCATCGGTTTTAATGATAGACGTTTTGTACGAACGATGTCTAATTCTGAAGGTGTTTCTTCTGTTTCTTCACCAACTAAGAAGACAGCGGCTTTTGTATTGTTACGTCCTGTTTCACGAGATTTTCTGTTGATTTTTGTTTTAAATTTACGAATTTGTCGTTCTAATTTATCGACAACCAAATCAATACTTGCGTATAAATCAGGTGACGTTTCTTCAGCTCGTAAAACTAGATAAGGAAGAGGAATAGTAACCTCGACTTTGGCTGTTTTTTCAGTGTACACTTTCAAATTCACGTGAACCGTTGCTTCAGGTGAATCGCTGAAATATCTTTCTAATTTACCGACTTTTTTCTCAACATAGTCTCGAATCGCTTCGGTTACCTCGATATTTTCTCCACGTACATTATATCTAAACATAACAATTACCCCTTTCATCTACCAGTAAAGAAAAGATTAAAGGACCACTCTTTAATTCCCTTCTTCTTAATTTCATTATATCGAATAATCTGGGTTTTGCCAACAAAATAGTCATCAAATTTATGAATTCTTTTCTTTTTACCGCGCGAGAGTAAACGTATTCAAACTTTTAGGATAACAGTCATTGATAACAGCAGCTGCGTGGAAAAGAGTTCGTCCAGTGGTATAGATGTCATCCACCAAAATAACAGAACAATTTTTTAATTTTTTTTGGTTTTCTTTTTGGATGGCAAATGGTTGTTGCAACCGCATCCTTTCCTTTCTAGTTTTCTTAGATTGCGGAACATTTTCCTCTTTTCTAATTAAAAAAGGGCTGTACGGAACATCAGCCGCTTCTAGTAAGCCAATTACTTGGTTGAAGCCTCGTTCTTGCATTCGTTTTTCGGATAAGGGCACCGGAATAATATAGTCCGCAGATTGTTGCCGAAAGTAAGAGTTGATTTCCTCATTAAAACACGTTCTTAAGCGATAGTCTCCTTGAAATTTATAGCGTTCCATCCACTCTTGCATTCCTTCATCATAATGGAACAACGCTGCATTATGAAAAGAATACTCGGGATAAAGCAGCTGCCACCTTTGACAATCAAAACAATAGCGCTCTTGGCTGACGCGACTACAGCCAAAACAAGTGCCTGTCATTGGCAGTTTCTGGAACTTTGCTTGGCAGTGCTGGCAAAGTGAAGGCCTCGCCCATTTTTTAAAACGTAAGAGCATTTTTAATGTTATCTCCAAACGAATGGGGCTTGCGCAATTTTTACAATCCATCTAACATCCCTCGTTTGCTAGCCAAGCGATTCATTTGCTTTATTTGCCGAATTGCCTCTTTCATGTCTCTTGTTTCCCCATCATGTAAAAATAAAACTTCGCCGTAATTGAATTCTTGTCTTCGATCGACTCGGCCCGCAATTTGGACAAGTGTTGAAGAAGTGAAGACTCGATGATTGGCACCATAAACAATAACTGAGACTGCATCAAAAGTCACACCACGTTCTAAAATGGTTGTAGTGATCAAAATATCCGTTTTCTGCTGACGCATTGCTTGAACTTTTTCTAGGCGAAGCTCATCACTACCATAAACGGCGACAACTTCTTTGTCGGAAAATCGCTGAGCTATTAATGCATGCAATTGGTGAATTAATGAAATGCTTGGGCAAAATAGTAAAACTGAATTACGCACCAATAAACGTTTCAAATGATGTGCAATGATTTTAATATTTTTGCTAGAAAGACGTTGCCACGACTGAACCCAAAATCGGCGTGGCACAGGTAATGGCCTACGATGATATCTTGCTGGCAAAATACTGGCTGCTAACTTCTTTTGCTGTAAAAGCTTCCGCAATTCTTTCGTAGGCGTTGCTGTTAAGTACACCAAACTACTTCTTTTTTTTCGTGCGTTACGCACTCCATAATAAAGATGTTCGTTATTAACAAAAGGAAAAGAGTCGACTTCATCAACGATAAGTAAATCAAACGCTTGATGGAATTTCAATAATTGATGGGTGGTGCAAATCACTAGTTTCGTATAACGATACGCTTCTTGACTGTTTCCATGAAGTAAAGCAATTGCTTCGTGAGGAAAAACCGCTTGGATTCTGGGAAAAAGTTCTAAGCAAACATCGACACGCGGCGAAGCCAGCGCAATTCGTCCCCCTTCTTGTAAGGTTTGGTGCAAAACAGCAAATAACATTTCTGTTTTGCCTGCACCTGTAACTGCCCACACTAAGCGATTCTCTCTTGCTTTTGCTGTCTCACAAAGTTCAACCGAGATCGCTTGCTGTCCCTTTGTTAATTGTCCAGACCACTCAAAAAAGACAGTTCTTGGGCTATTGGGCCTTTCTGGTAAATGACAAAATTTTTGACAAGAAGTCACACGGCCTAATTGAATGCACGCATGACAGTAGTATACATTTGTCGCCAGTCTGTTTTCTTTTTTGGATACGACTTCCCCGCACCGCTGACATTGAATTGTTAGGGGGGAACGCTCTAACATTGTTGGTAAATAAACCAGTTTTGTCTGTATTGAACGTTCTGTTTCTTCAATAATTATTTTACGTCCATGCAAGTCTTCCATGTTAACCACCTCAATTATAAAATACGCATTTCTCTAGCTTTTTTACGAAAAAAAAAGACAAGTTGCTTTTTCGAAGATTCTCGAAAAAACAACTTGTTTTTACTCTTTTTTATCTGCTTGTGCTAACAAATCCAAGGCTTGTTCCAACACTTTTTCCCCGTTCATTAAGCCGTAATCAGACATGCTAATGACATCTGTTGGGATACCTTTTGGTGATAGACGCTTTTCAAAATCACTCTTCATATAACGAACTTGTGGACCTAACAATAACACATCGACTGGATTATTTTCTAAATTTGTGTCTGCTTCCGATGCAGAAGCCGCAAATATATGGGCATCTAAGCCTTGATTAAATGCTGCTTTTTGCATTTTTGTAACAAGTAAACTAGTACTCATTCCTGCGGAGCAAACTAACATAATTGTTTTTTTTGACATTTTAACAGCCCCTTTTACCATTGCCTTTTTCAATTTTCAACATTATCTATTAAAAATATTATAGTGTAAAGTTAATTTTTGTCAATCATTCTTGTTTTTTAAAGCGGATACAATCCTAGTTTAAACGTACCATGCTGATTTCAGTAATTTATTAAATACCACATATTCTTTTTCCAAATTCACTTGAACTACTTGGTAACTCGCATTCAACCAACCATAAGCGCCCTTTTCTGGATGCTTATAATCGTTCGCCCACCAATCGACATCTGTCTTAGCAGTTTTTGGTAAACCAGAATGAGGGAATAACAATTCATCAAACTGAGTAAAGGTCAAAGTAACTTGGGAACCGCCATTCGTTTTCAAATAATGAGTAATTGTATCATATTTTTTCTGTCGTGTATGTACCATTTTCCAGCGCCTCCCTTTTCTCTATCGTACCTTATTATAACGTTTTTTTCCAAAAATCTCACAAAAAAGATGAGAGAAAAAGTTGCTATTCAGTTGATTCTTTTTTATACTGACTTTATTACGAGAGAAAAGGATGCCCATATGTTAGAAAGCTATATTACAGTCAAACAAGATGGTTTCAGCGAGATTGAAATCAAGAAATCGCGGTTTATCTGTTCTGTAAAGCGCGTAACATCAGAAGAAGAAGCAAAAGCCTTTATCGCCGCAATAAAAAAAGAACATTGGAAAGCCAATCATAATTGTAGTGCTTTTGTGATCGGCGAAAAAAATGACATTCAGCGGAGTAGCGATGACGGCGAACCTAGTGGCACTGCTGGTGTTCCAATGCTGGAAGTCTTAAAGAAAAAAGAGTTAATCAACGTAGTGGCTGTTGTCACTCGTTATTTTGGCGGAATAAAATTAGGCACTGGTGGTTTAATCCGAGCATATAGTCATGCTCTTTCCCACACTTTAGATGAAATTGGTTTAGTCATTGGCAAATTGCAACAAGAGCTATTGATTACGATCGCCTATCCTTTATTAGGAAAAGCCCAAGCCTTTTTGGAACATAGTCCCTACACGCTTAAAGAAACTATTTACACAGAGTCTATTCAGTTAATTTGTTTAGTAGATGAACAAGCAACAGAAACATTTATAGCTGAAATGACGGATCTACTTAACGGCCAGTTGACAATTGAAAAAGGCGCAACAAGCTATCACGAACTACCATTTAACGAAAAAGGAGCACAAGCAAATGACATTTGAAGAAGTATTGCCACAGATTAAAGCAGGAAAAAAAGCCGTACGTAAAGGCTGGAGCGGTTTTGAACTTTTTATTGAATTACGTGATGAAATTGGCACCTCCGAAGGTGAATTTTTACAAGTTACCCCGTATTTTTTAATCAAAACTTCTGATGAAGGCTACAGCATGTTTTCACCAACACCTTGTGATGTCTTAGCAGAAGATTGGGTGATTGTTGAAGCATAACTACACACATAAGGTCTGGCAGATTACGGCGATTGCTCGTTCTTCCAGACCTTAATTTTTAAATGTTTAAAGGAGTTTTTCTTATGCCAAAAGAATTTGAAACAAAACGGGTGCTTGTAACCGGTGCAGCTTCAGGGATTGGCCAAGCACAAGCAATTGCCTTTGCTGAGCAAGGTGCTGAAGTTATTGGCATCGACCTAGACGAAACGGGGTTAAAGCAGACAGCCGCACTGGTTAACCCAGATTCTACTAAGCCATTTACTTATTTTGTCGGTGATGTGTCTTCTCCCTCATTTGTGCAAGCCACGATGAAACAAATTGTGAAAGACAACGGCCAAATTGATATTTTATTAAATACGGCAGGTATTTTAGATGATTATCGTCCTTCTCTAGAAACTTCGGAAGCTTTATGGGATCAAATTTTAGCAACCAATTTAAAAAGTGTCTTTTTAGTGACCAATGCTCTATTACCTTATTTCCTCCAACAAAAAAAAGGAGTAATCGTTAATATGGCATCTATCGCTGGCTTAGTAGCTGGGGGCGGCGGCGCAGCGTACACTGCCTCCAAACACGCAATCATCGGGTATACAAAACAACTTTCCTACGATTATGCCAAATTAGGCATTCGAGCAAATGCGATTGCGCCAGGTGCCATCCAAACACCCATGAACGCAGCTGATTTTGCAGGAGAAGGTGAAATGGCTACTTGGGTAGCAAGTGAAACACCTGCGGGCCGTTGGGCACAGCCACAAGAGGTAGCAAAACTTTCATTATTTCTAGCTAGTGATGACGCTGATTATATCCATGGCACAGTTATGACCATTGATGGTGGTTGGACCATGAAATAAAAAGACTTTACAGAGTGTCTGTTCTTCAGTAACATGTAACACAGTGAGGCAACTCACACCATAACACTTCAGTTGGCTTTACTGCCCTTCCTTTGGTTATGGTTATCACTAAAACACGTCGTTGTTTTATAAAGGAGAATCTTAAATGAATCATTCATCAAATCCACAAACCAGTACGTGGTCAGCTACGGCTTTGGCTAAAATGGCGCTGGTTACCGCTTTGTATGTCGTTGTCACTGTACTTCTCGCTCCGCTTAGTTTTGGTCCGATACAGCTTCGTCTTGCCGAATTATTTAATTATTTAGGCGTTTTTAACAAGCGATATATCTGGTCCATTACGTTAGGGGTTGCGATTGCCAACGCCGCTTCGCCTCTTGGTATCATCGATATAGTCATCGGTAGCGCTGGAACGTGCGCAGTCTTATGGATTGCCTATTTTGCGACAAAAAATCAGCAAAATTTATTGATTAAACTAATGCTAACGGCCATTCTTTTTGCTTTGTCCATGTTCACTGTCGCCGGACCTTTAACGTTCTTTTATCAGTTACCTTTTTGGTACACATGGTTGACCGTTGGACTTGGTGAACTTCTTTCAATGACCGTCGGCGGTATCCTGATTTACGTATTAAATAAAAAAATACAGCTTGTAAAACGCATCGAAGAATAAAAAAGCGCTTGGGGTTTAAACCCCAAGCGCTTTTTAGCACTATCCTTTAGGTTGAATGAAGTCTGCTTGCCATTTTCCAAGAGATGGATTGTAATCAAAATACCAAAGTTGTGAAAAATATTGTTTTTGATGCTTGTATCCCGATAAAACAAGACCGCTTTGAATATCTTCCTCGTAGTCAATACAAGAAAAATGAAGCATCAGTGAAAAACTGGTTTCACTAATATGATGATAATTCGAAGCTGGCGCTACTTTCACTTTTTTTACATGATTTCTGATGCCCGCTTGTTGATTTGCTTGTAATACTGCAAGATGTTTTTGATAAAGTTTTTCTGTATAGTTATCTTTGACTACAGACAAGTTTTCTTGATCCCACGCTTGTTGTATTTCTAAAAACGTTTGTTGTATTTCTTTTAAGAGTGCCTTTTTTTCTTTTGATGTTCCAGGTAATACTGCCCACATTTCTTGAAAAGCGCCTTCATCGACTGGTTGATTTCTACGGCGTCTTTGCCAAATCATCACGCCCCCAAAAAGAACAAAAAACACTGTTGAAATTAAGCCTTCCAGTGGCGTTGTGTTGCTGGTCCCGGTCTCGTTATGATGAACATAACTTCTTGATCCATCACCGCCTGGCGAAAAACCATTCGAGGGATTACCCCCGCTAGGACTTTCTACACGTCCGCCGCCATAGCCACCAGCTACAGCCGCCGCTTGATTAGGCCATAAACAAAAGGCCATGGCACAACCCACAAAAACTAAAATTAACTTTCTCATTTTCTCACCTTTCGACCCCTTCAAACCAACAAATGAATAAATAGACGCAGGATACTAAACGAAGCGCCAAGATTAACAATGATTAAGAACACCTTCAGCCACCTACCATATGGTTGTACTGATTGATAACTTCGTTGATAAATACTCAAGCCAAACAGGACCACTGGCCACATAAATATACTAGATCTTGGGCCAAACGAATTACCCTTGCCCCAAAAATTCACATGAATGGGCACATGAGCTGGTAAATCAGGATAAACCAGCGCACTTAATAACAGTAAACTGACTGCCAAGACACTTGTAACAATAAACAACCGTTGACTAACTTTTTCAATCTGCTTGTTTCTCATTATCTTAGTTTTCTCCTCTATTTAATGATAGATATACTTTCAGTTTATGCCTCCCTATCTGAATTTGCAATAAAAAAAAGACAAGGAAACATTCGATTAAATGTCCTTGCCTCTGTTTTTAAAAATCCTAAATCAAGCCTTTCACACCTATATCTTTTCGATAGTACATTCCAGGAAATGAGTAATTATCCAATGTTTGATAAACTTTTTTGCGGGCTTCTTCAAGAGTCGAAGCAGTTGCTTCTGCTAAAAAGATTCGTCCGCCAGCCGAAACCAGAGCCTGTTCTGAACGAGTTACCCCTGCATAATGGATGGTTTCACCAGACATTTCGGGCAATGGTAGATTTGTCTTGTATTGATTAGGATAGCCTTCTGCTGCTACAACAACACCAACACTCGCTAACTCATTCCATGCAATCGTTGGTTGCTCTTTCGCCAGCAATGAAGAAATTATTTCTGAAAGGGGACTCTCTAAACGTGCCAACACAACTTGTGTTTCTGGATCCCCAAATCGAGCATTAAATTCAATAACCTTGGGGCCAGTTTCTGTTTGGATTAAACCAGCATATAAAATCCCTTGAAACGGACGTTTTTCAGCCACCATTCCTTTAGCAGTCGGTTTCAGGACTTGGCTAATGGCTTGCTGAACCGCTTCTTCTGGGATCTGAGGCACTGGTGTGTAAGCACCCATCCCCCCTGTATTCGGACCAGCATCCCCATCGAAAATCCGCTTATGATCTTGAGCAATCACCATCGGATATACCTTCTCATTAGAAACAAAGGCCATTAAGGAAAATTCTTCTCCTTGCAAAAATTCTTCGATTACGACCGTTTGACCGCTTGCTCCAAATTGTTGGTCCTCCATCATCGCAACTAGCGCCCGTTTTGCGGCTGCTTTTGTTTCGGCAACTACTACTCCTTTTCCAGCTGCCAAACCATCTGCCTTAATAACAATTGGTACTCCTTGCTTTTCAATATATTCTAAGGCAGGTGCCAAACGTCGAAAGACCCGATATTCCGCCGTTGGAATCTGGTATTTTTGCATAAAATCTTTCGCAAAACTTTTTGAACCTTCAATTATTGCAGCTGCTTTTGTCGGGCCAAAAATCAGTAATCCCGCTGCTTGAAAGGCATCTACAATCCCTTCAATTAATGGCGTTTCTGGTCCGACAAATGTCCAATCAATCTGATTATCCTTCGCAAATTGAATTAGTTCCGTTTGTTGCTCTTCACTGATAGGTACAGTCCGAATATTATCACCACTCATACCAGGATTACCTGGTGCACAATAAACAGTCTTGACTTTGTCTTCTTGCTGTAATTTTTTGGCGATTGCATGTTCACGACCACCACGCCCAATCACTAATATATTCATCGGTTTCTCCTTTAAAAATTAATGTTTGAAATGACGAGTCCCAGTAAAAATCATCGCAATGCCATAATGATTCGCTAGATCGATTGATGCTTGGTCTTTAATGCTCCCGCCTGGCTGAATAATTGCTTGAATACCATGTTGTGCAGCGTATTCCACACTATCTGCCATGGGGAAAAAGGCATCACTTGCTAAGACGGCCCCTTGTAATTTTCCAGCTGCTTGGGCTTGATCAACTGCAATTTTTACTGACCCAATTCGATTCATTTGACCAGCGCCAATTCCCACTGTTTGACTTTCATTGGCTAAAACAATAGCGTTTGATTTTACATGCTTGACTGCTTTCCAAGCAAAGTTCAATGCGTCTCTTTCGGCTGGTGTGGGTTGGCGCTCTGTAACAACTTGCCATGCTTGGTCATTTTCAACAACTGTATCTTGTTCTTGAATTAATAACCCGCCCATAACAGAAACTAATTCCACCGCTTTTTTTTCTTGAGCATGAAAATCTAACGTTAACAAACGAAGATTCTTTTTCTGAGATAACAATGCCAGAGCTTCTTCCTCAAAACTAGGCGCAATAATTATCTCTAAAAAGATTTGATGCATTTCAGCCGCAGTCGCTTGGTCCACTGGACGATTCAAAACAACAATGCCACCAAAAATTGAAACTGGATCTGCTTCAAATGCCTGACGATAGGCTGCCAAAATCGTTTTTCCTGTTCCAATTCCACATGGGTTCATATGTTTAACAGCGACGACCGTAGGTTCTGTAAACTCGCTAGCAATCCGGAGTGCTGCATCAGCATCTCGAATATTGTTATATGACAGTTCTTTGCCATGAAGTTGTCGAGCGGAAGCAATGGATAATGATACAGGTACAACGGATTGATAAAAGGTGGCCTGTTGATGGCTATTTTCACCATAGCGCAATGTTTGCTTACGTTCATAAGTAAGCGTCTGTTTCTCTGGTTCAGTTTCACCCACTTGCGTCGTTAAATAGTCAGCGATAAGCGCGTCATAAGCAGCGGTATGACGAAAGACTTTTGCTGCTAATCTTTTTCTGGTGGCTAACTGGCTAGTTCCAGTGCTGCTAATTTCACTTAATACCTGTTCATAATCACTAGGATCAACCACTGCTGTTACGTCTTGATAATTTTTTGCCGCTGAACGTAACATGCTAGGACCGCCAATATCAATCATTTCAATTGCTTCTGCTTCAGAGATTGCTGGTTTTAAAATTGTTTCTTTAAATGGATAAAGATTCACTACTACAAGGTCAATAAATTGAATGCCTTGTTCAGTCAGTGCTTTTTGATGCGTTTGGTTTCCCCTTTTTGCCAAAAGTCCGCCATGGATATTCGGATGTAACGTTTTGACACGGCCATCTAACATTTCGGGAAAGCCAGTGATGTCGTCAATAGCAAGTGTCGGTACCCCGGCTTCTTCTAAGACAGTCCTTGTTCCCCCAGTGGAGATAATTTCAAAGCCATTTGCAACTAAGCCTGCTGCAAATGTTGTCACTCCTGTTTTGTCTGAAACGCTAATCAATGCTCTTTTGGTCATTTCATTGTCTCCTTTACAATTTGTGAAATTATTTTTGGGTACCATTCGTGCTCAAGAGCATGAATTTTCTCTGTTAATGTGTCCAAAGTATCTTCAGTATCAATCTTGGTGGTTGTTTGGAAAATAATCGGTCCTGTATCAACCCCAGAGTCAACATAATGGATAGTGATTCCTGTTATTTTCACTCCATAATGAAATGCCTCTTCAATTCCGTGAAGACCTGGAAAACTAGGTAACAGAGAAGGATGAATATTGACGATTCTCTTTGGATAAGCCTCCAGTAAAGTCTTGCCGATAATTCTCAAATAACCAGCTAACACGATTAAATCGATCTGATGCTCTTTTAAATGTTTCAATACTTGTTCCTCATATTGCTCACGAGATGAAAAATCAGATGGCGAAAAGCAAACAACGGGAATCTTGCGTTTTTGGGCACGGGTCAATACGTAGGCTTCAGGCTGATCACAAAAGACTAAGCTCAACTGCCCTGCGATTTTTTTCTGGGAAAAAGCTGCAGCAATCGCCTCAAAATTGCTACCATTGCCAGATGCAAAAACAGCTATCTTCATAAGGCTTCCTTAAAAATAACGGCTTTCGTTTTCCTAGGTACCAAACGACCAATTTCAAAAGCTTCTGGCAAAAGCTCCTGAACTTTTTCAACATGCTCTGGACTCACCGCTAAAATCATCCCTAAGCCCATATTGAAAATTTCATACATTTCTTCAGGTGGAATTTCACCGTATTTTTGAATCAATTTAAAAATTGGTAGCACTGGCCAACTATTTAATTGAATCTCTGCAGCTAATGCGGAAGAAAACATTCTTGGTAGATTTTCTAAAAACCCGCCGCCAGTAATATGCGCAGCCCCATGCACGAGTCCTGCTTTTAACAATGGCAATAATTCCTTCACATAAATTTTTGTTGGTGTTAATAATTCTTCCCCTAACGTTTTGGGTGCCAATTCTGGAAGCTTGTCCGTTGTTTTAAACGAATGTTTCTTAAAAAAAATATTTCTTACTAAAGAGTAACCATTAGAATGAAGACCACTTGAAGGAAGACCAATCAAGAAATCGCCTTCTTTTACGTTACTTGGAGTCAAGAGTTGACTTTTCTCAGCAATACCCACGGCAAAACCAGCCACGTCATAAGCATCTGCTTCATACATATCAGGCATTTCAGCTGTTTCGCCCCCAATTAAGGCTGCATTCGCCTCACAACAGCCTGCCGCAACACCCGCAACAATTGCTTCAACTTTAGCTGGATTAACGGTCCCTAACGCTAAATAATCTAAAAAATATAACGGTTCGGCGCCTTGTGCGACGACATCATTGACACACATTGCTACACAATCAATTCCGATTGTCTCGTGTCTCTGTTCTTCAATTGCCAAGAGTAACTTTGTGCCTACGCCATCCGTTCCTGATACCAAAACTGGTTCTTTAAGCTTGTAACTACTTAAATCAAAACAACCACCAAAACCACCAAGCATGCCCAACGTTCCCGTCCGTTGTGTCTTTTGGCTATGCTTTTGAATTCGTTCCACTACTTCGTATCCTGCCTCAACATTTACGCCAGCTTTTGAATAGGCATTTTCCATGTCAATTCCTCCTAGTTTCTTTTTTCAAGGATGCTTGATATTGTTCTTCATAATCATACAAAGGCGTTGGATAGTCTCCATTAAAGTAAGCCATACACAGCCCAGAATAAGGAGCATCATAATTTAATTGAATCCCATCAATCAGCCCTGCTTCACTCAAAAAAGCCAGCGAATCTGCGCCAATCTGCTCTTTGATCTCTTCAATTGAATAGTTTGCCGCAATTAGTTCGTCCCTCGTCTGTATATCAATGCCATAAAAACACGGATATTTTAATGGCGGTGAAGCAATTCTGACATGAACTTCTTGCGCTTCTGCTTCTTTTAATAAATGGATAATGCGCCGAATAGTGGTTCCGCGAACAATCGAATCATCTACTAAAACGACTTTTTTTCCTTTGACCACGCCACGAACTGCCGATAGTTTCATACGGACACCTTGTTCTCTTAATTCTTGTGTCGGCTGGATGAATGTTCGAGCGACATATTGATTTTTTACTAAACCTAGTTCGTAAGGTATCTGTGCTTCTTCTGCATAGCCGCTAGCTGCAGACAATGACGAGTTCGGTACACCAATTACCATATCAGCTGCGACTGGACTTTCGATTGCCAAGTTCTTCCCCATTCTTTTACGAGCTGTATGCACATTAACTCCAGCAATATTTGAATCTGGTCGTGCAAAATAAATATATTCCATTGCACAAATTGCCGGTTGGACTTCCGTAGTGAAAACCTCTATTTTCAAGCCTTCATCAGAAATGATGACTACTTCACCAGGCGCCACATCTTGAATAAAGCGAGCCCCAACTGTTTCTAATGCACACGTTTCGGATGCCACAACGTACGCCCCATTGTTCATTTGTCCGATGGAGAGAGGGCGAAAGCCGTTGGGATCCAGTGCAGCAATCATCATCGTTTCTGTTAATAAAAGATAAGCAAAGCCACCCTTAACCAAATTCAAGCTCTCTTTTAGTTTATCGAGAAACGAGACAGCAGTGCTTTTTCGAATCAAGTGCATTAAAATTTCAGTGTCTGAATTGGAATGAAAAATAGCTCCTTCTCTTTCTAGTTGTTTTCGTAAACGCTTGGCATTTGTCAAATTGCCATTGTGTGCTAACCCAATTTGACTATCATAAAATTTAAATAAAAATGGCTGAATATTATCCACGCTACCCGTACCAGCGGTTGCATAGCGCACATGACCAATAGCCGCCGTTCCTTCTAACGCATTCAGTTGTTCTTGCTTTTGGAATACTTCTGCTAATAAACCTAAATCACGGTGGCCATCTAATTTCCCAGAATTGTTCGCCACAATTCCCGCGCCTTCTTGGCCTCGATGCTGTAAGCTGTGTAAGCCAAAATAGGTCACTTGTGCCGCATCAGGATGACCCCAAATACCAAAAATACCACACTCTTCATTTAAGCTTTTTGCTTCATAAGACATGGAATCGCATCCTCCCATAAGGCTTTGGCTTCTTTTGTTGAACAATTGATCACATCATCTAACGCATGAATGACCAAACCAGTTTCAGTCACTTTCCCAATATGTTGAGCTTTTCTTCCGATAAGAGTTTCAAATGCTTCTTGATGCTGGGGACTAACTGAAAGAATAAAACGGGATTGCGTCTCCGCAAATAGATATTCTTTTGTTAATGGCAGTGTCACTTGTAGTCCAAGTTCGTTAGCAAAAGCCGACTCGGCTAAAGCAACGGCAACGCCGCCTTCAGCGCAATCATGCGCGCTAGCAACTAGGCCTGCTTGAATTGCTTTTAAAACTAATTCTTGGTTTGCTTTTTCCTCTTTTAAATCAAATGAGCGTAATAGCCCTTCAATTCGACCCAGTTGCATTTTTTGAATTTCTGAGCCGTTAAAATCTGGGTGGGTTTCACCGATGAGATAAATTAAGTCATCAACTTGTTTAAACGCTTGTGTGGTAATTTGTGAAACATCTTCAATCACTCCCACCATGCCGATCATTGGCGTTGGATAAATAGCTTGACCATCTGTTTCATTGTAAAGAGAGACGTTCCCTGAAATCACGGGTGTTCCTAGCTGACGGCAGGCTGCGGCGATTCCATCCGCCGACGTCCATAATTCCCAAAAACTTTCTGGTTTATCAGGGGAACCATAATTCAAACAATCAGTGATAGCCAAAGGTTGTGCTCCACTTGCTACAATATTACGGGCTGCTTCTGCAACCGCAATTTGCCCACCAATTTCAGGATTTAAATACAAATAACGGCTATTACAATCTGTTGTCATCGCTAAGGCTTTATTGGTGCCCCGCACTCTTAAAACAGCTGCATCACTTCCTGGTTGCACCACTGTATTCGTTTGTACTTGACTATCATAGGTTTCGTAAACTGATTTTTTCGATGCAATCGTTGGCTGTTGCAATAGGCGTTTTAATAATTCCGTACTATTCGTAATTTCTGGAATGAAGGGCGCTAATTTTTTAAAAGCACGCATCCGTTCTGGTTCTTGATAGGCTTTCTGGTAAACAGGTGCTTCTTCTGCCAAAGCATCTACTGGTACATCTGCGACTATTTTGCCACCGTGAAAGACACGATACTGTCCATCATCTGTTACGGAGCCAATCGCTACCGCTTCTAAGTTATACGTTTGAAACAATTCACAAGCTTGCTGTTCTGCTCCTTTTTCCACACAGATTAACATCCGTTCTTGGGACTCAGACAAGAGCATTTCATAGGGGCTCATCTGCGTCTCTCTGTGGAACTTTATCTAGCTCTAGAATCAAGCCTGAACCTGCTTTTGATGCCATTTCAGCACTTGAAGAAACCAAGCCAGCCGCCCCCATATCTTGGATGCCGATTAAAATATCCTGATGATTTTTGATTAAATCAAGACAAGCTTCCAATAATAATTTTTCCATAAACGGATCACCTACTTGTACCGCAGATCGTTGCTGTTCTTCACCTTCACTAAATTCTTCTGAAGCAAAGGTCGCACCGTGAATTCCATCTCGTCCTGTTTTTGCACCTACATAAAGAATGCTATTTCCGACGCCTTTTGCTTGGCCTTTTTGAATCTCATCATGACGAATCAATCCCACACACATAGCATTAACAAGTGGGTTTCCTTGATAACATGGCTCAAAAGCAATTTCGCCGCCAACGGTTGGAATACCAATACAATTTCCATAACCGCTAATCCCCGCCACAACTTCTTGAAACAAATAACGTGTTCGTGCATCCGTCAGTTCGCCAAATCTTAACGAATCCAGTAAAGCAATCGGCCGCGCCCCCATACTGAAAATATCGCGAATAATTCCACCAACGCCTGTAGCTGCTCCTTCGTAAGGTTCTACTGCAGAAGGATGATTATGGCTCTCTGCTTTAAAAACAACAGCTAATCCGTCACCAATATCGACAATCCCAGCTCCTTCACCAGGGCCTTGAAGCACTTGTGGCCCTTCCGTCGGAAACTTTTTTAAAACGGGCTTGGAATTTTTGTAAGAGCAATGTTCACTCCACATCACGGAGAATAAGCCAGTTTCTGTATAATTAGGTTCTCTTTGCAAAATGGTCTCAATCTGATGATATTCTTCATCTGTTAGTCCCCATTCTGCATACAACCGTGTCTCCTTGATTTCTTTTGGTGTTGGTTCATTCATCATTGGCTTAATTCCTTTCCAAAGTTTTTAATGATTGAAGCAAAAAAGCTGCGTCCATCTGTTGAACCTAACAATTCTTCCATCGCTCGTTCCGGATGAGGCATCATTCCTAGAACATTGCCCTGTTCATTACAAATACCAGCAATATTCGCAAGACTACCGTTCACCTTTTCTTGATACGTAAAAACAATTTGGTTCTTTTCTTTCAGCTCTTTCAACGTTTTTTCATCACAATAGTAATTCCCTTCGCCATGCGCTACTGGTAAATGTATCGAAACATTTTCAGGATACTCGCTTGTAAACTTTGTGTGCGTATTCACTTTCAATGGGACACTTTTACAAATAAAACGAAGCGAATCATTTCTTAGCAACGTGCCAGGAAGTAAGCCAATTTCTGTTAAAATTTGAAAGCCATTACAAGTACCAAAAACCATTTTGCCTTCTGCAGCAAAGCGAATCACCTCATTGATAATTGGCGAAAACCGAGCAATTGCACCACAACGTAAGTAATCGCCATAAGAAAAACCACCAGGCAATAACACGCCATCAAATTTTGCTAAAGAAGTGGCATCGTGTCGGACAAATTCTGCATCGACGCCCATCACCTCTTTGACAGCCCACAATAAGTCTGCATCACAATTGGATCCTGGAAAAACAATCACTGCCAATTTCATTTAAATTTCCTCCAAAGATAAAATTTCAAAACGATAGGATTCCATATTTACATTGGCTAATAGTTGATCACAAATTTGTTCAATTTTCTCTTCAATTGCTTCTGTCTGCTGGACGTGCATTTCAAAATACTTACCGACACGGATTTCGGCTACTTCTGTAAAACCAAGCCGATGGACTGCTTCCTTAACCGCTTCACCTTGGGGATCCAAAATTGATTCTTTATACGTAACATAGACTTTTACAAAATACATACGCGCTTCCTCCTCAATTAGCTGTTAGTAAACGTTGTAAAACTTCTTCATATACAGGAACTATTTCTCCTAATTCACGGCGATAAACATCTTTATCCAGATGTTCGTTTGTGTTTAAATCCCATAGACGACAGGTGTCTGGAGAAATTTCATCTGCCAGTAACAATTGATTGGCCTTCGTCCGACCAATCTCGATTTTAAAATCGATCAAACAAATATTGAGGCGTTGAAAGAGTTGACTAAGCGCCTGATTAATTTGTAAAGCCAATGCTTTAATCTCCACAATTTCAGCAGGAGTGGCTACTTTTAGAAATTGAATATGGTCTTCGTTAATAAAAGGATCATCCAGACGATCTTCTTTGTAATAAAATTCAATAATGGGCGTCACTAATTTAGTGCCCTCTTCAATCGCTAAACGCTTTGAAAAACTTCCTGCCGCATAATTACGTACGACAACTTCCAAAGGAATCATTTCTACGGCCTGAATTAATTGTTCGTGTTCAGATACTTTTTTGATAAAATGATTGGGAATCTTCTGTTGCTGTAAATGTTCAAAAATTAGACTAGTGATTTGATTATTTAAAGCGCCTTTCCCAAGAACTTTGTCTTTTTTTTGACCATTTAAAGCTGTTGCTTGATCAAGATATTCCACAAAAAGAACCGCTGCATTTTCTGTTTGATACAACTTCTTCGCTTTTCCTGTATACACAAGTGCTTTCTTTTCCATTCTTTCCCTCTTCTCGTTAGCTTCATGAACCCTATTCTTTCTAACTCAGCTGATTTACATCAGTTAAAAACTTACATTAGTTACAAAAAAACAATAATCGTTCGTGTTTGTCGAATGTAAAAATAAAAAACTTGCTTGGAGCAAGCATTTATTAAGTTACGTTCCAAATACCAACAGTCTCAATTTCCTTTAACGTTTCTGATAAGCAAGGTGTTGTAATGGTGACGTGGCCCATTTTTCTGCCAACTTTTGATCCGGCTTTTCCATAGTAATGGACTTGCCAAGTGGGTTTTGACGTGCATAACTGGTAGCTTTTTTCTAAGTGTTCACCTAAGAGATTCACCATAACCACTGGTTGAAGTAACTGGGGTAACCCAATGCCCCAATTGCTAATCCCTCGAATATGCGCATCAAATTGACTAAATGAGCAAGCTTCAATAGAGTAATGACCTGAGTTATGAGGCCGTGGCGCTAATTCATTGACGTACAACTCTTCTGAATCCGTTAAAAACAGTTCGATAGCTAAAACCCCAGATAAATTTAATTCCTCAGCAATGTGTTGCGCCAATTCCGCTGCTTTTTGTTGCACATTCTCAGAAATTCGAGCGGGCACAATTGATTCATGCAAGATATTCTTTCGATGAATGTTTTCAGATACAGGAAAGCTTTGGTAACCATGCTTATTCCCTGCAACGATGATTGAAAGTTCTTTAGTGAAAGGCACCCACTTTTCTAATTCACAAGTGGCGTTAGCTAATAATTCAGTCGCTTGGGAGAAATCCTCTTCGCATTTTAAGACGACTTGTCCTTTTCCATCGTATCCACCTTGAATAGTTTTTAAGACACATGGAAAACCAATCTTTTCTGTTGCTTGTGGCAGCCCTTTCTGACTTTTCACTTCCGCAAAAGAAGCAATCTTACAGCCAATCGATTGAAGAAACATTTTTTCAAGCAATCGATTTTGAGTAATTTTTAACAATCCTGTTCCTTGTGGCAGCTTTTCTAGTGGAATGGCCTTTTCTAGGGAGGCCACTTCAATATTTTCAAATTCATAGGTGATCACATCGCATAACTCTGCTAGTTCAGTTAAAGCAGATATCTGATCAAAGGCTGCCACAATTTGACGGTCAGCTACTTGACCAGCTGGACTATTGAGCGTTGGGTCCAACACAATCATTTGGAAACCCATTTTTTTACCACTCATGACTAGCATTCGCCCTAACTGTCCCCCACCTATAATGCCAATAGTTGCTCCGACTTTTAAAGGTTTATTCAAGTTGTTCCCCACTTTCCATAACCGCTTTTTCCAATGATTGTCGTCTTGCTTGGATTCTTTCTGCTAACTGTAAATCATCAATACTTAGTATTTCTGCAGCTAATAACCCAGCATTGGTAGCACCTGCTGAGCCAATCGCAGTTGTTGCTACAGGAACTCCCCCTGGCATCTGCACAATAGACAACAGTGAATCAATACCGTTTAATGTTCGTGTTTTAACTGGAACACCAATGACAGGTAAGGTTGTCTTTGCAGCTACCATCCCTGGTAAATGGGCCGCTCCACCAGCGCCAGCGATAATAACCTTCAATCCTTTTGTTCGTGATTCCTCTGCAAAACGAAACATCAAATCAGGGGTCCTATGTGCTGATATCACTCGTTTTTCATAAGGAATTCCCAACTCTTCCAACACAAGACAAGTAGCTTTCATCGTTGCCCAGTCTGAGGTACTTCCCATAATCACAGCGACTAATGGTTTCATGAATGTAATAACTCCTTCCGCCTTTTTTCACTGTTATTCTAACAATGAGAAAAAGAGATGTCAAAGAAAAACCGAAATATTATAGATTAAAATTATATAATGTTCGTGTTTATCAAAAAAAGAGTCATCTTTCCGATGACTCTTTTTTTGCTATTTTTAGCGTTGCTTCCTCTTTAAGAAGAAACGTCGCCTGTATTAATAACTGGTTGTGTGCCCTTATCAGTAATGATTGAGACTAGTAAATTATTAATAAGTTGTACTTTTCGTTCATCGGTAAAATTAATTTCTTGCCCTTCTTCAATCTGTTCTAAGGCCATTTGTGTCATGCTTACCGCACCTTCAACAATTGTTTGTCGAGCCGCTAAGATTGCTTTTGCTTGCTGTCTTTGCAACATGGAGCTAGCAATTTCAGTTGCATAAGCTAAATGATTCAACCGTGTTTCGATAACCTCTACACCAGCCACTGCTAAGCGTTCTTGCAATTCTTTGGTTAACTCCTCGGAAATTTGTTCGGTATTTCCTCGCAGAGTTACATCATTATCTGAAAAAGTGTCATAAGGATATTGTGTTGCTACATGCCGGATTGCCGTTTCACTTTGAATTTCCACAAAGTCTTGATAATAATCGACATTAAATAACGCCTTAGCTGTATCGACTACCCGAAAAACGATGACCGCAGAGATTTCGATTGGATTCCCGTCAGAGTCATTGACTTTTAATAGAGAACTATTGAAATTTCGTACTTTCAAAGAAATGTTCATTTTTTGCGTAAATGGAATGGTAATAAACAACCCATTTTCTTTAATCGTACCTAAGTAACGACCAAAAAATAAAATCGCTTTCGCCTGGTTGGGACTAACAATAGTTAAGGAACTTAAAAATAAAATAGCCCCAACTAACAAAATAATACCTAAAACAACAAGAACTCCATTGGTATGACTTGCTCCATAAATAAATAAACCAATTCCCGCAATTAAAATAACTAATAAGCTCGCAATTCCTACGTAGCCACTCATATAAAATGTTTTTTTCTCTTCCATCTGTTTCACTCTCCTAACTCATTTATCTGGTCCTTATTATACACCTCATTGCCTTCAATAGAGTAACTTTTAACATTAATAAACTGATTTTTTCGGGGCTCTTGTAGTATACTGAGAACAAAGAAATCCCAAGAAAAGGAGTGATAGAATGCGCTATTTAAGCAAGGACATTTTAGAGGAAGTCATCACTCAACGCCCCTCCGACTCTTATAAAAGCAATTTTGGGCGTGTCGTATTAATCGGAGGAAACCGTCAATACGGCGGAGCCATCATCATGAGTACCGAAGCGTGTATCAATAGTGGCGCTGGTCTCACCACTGTGATTACTGATGTTAAAAATCACGGGCCTTTACATGCAAGATGCCCAGAAGCGATGGTCGTGGGCTTTGAAGAAACAGTCCTTCTGACGGACGTCGTAGAGCAAGCGGAGGTTATTTTAATTGGTCCAGGTTTAGGCTTAGATGCTACTGCACAACAAATATTAAAGATGGTACTCGCCCAACATCAAAAACAACAATGGTTAATTATCGATGGCTCAGCAATTACCCTGTTTAGCCAAGGCAATTTTTCCCTTACCTATCCTGAAAAAGTTGTTTTCACACCTCATCAAATGGAATGGCAACGTTTGAGTCACTTACCTATCGAGCAACAAACACTGGTAAATAACCAGCGCCAACAAGCAAAATTAGGCAGTACGATTGTTTTAAAAAGTCATCGCACAACAATTTTCCACGCAGGAGAACCTTTTCAAAATACAGGTGGCAACCCTGGGATGGCTACTGGCGGAACTGGGGATACCTTGGCTGGCATCATTGCTGGTTTTTTAGCTCAGTTTAAGCCGACAATTGAAACCATTGCTGGCGCCGTCTACTTACACAGTCTCATTGGAGATGATTTGGCCAAAACCGACTATGTTGTTTTACCAACGAAGATTAGTCAAGCCTTGCCGACATATATGAAAAAATATGCCCAGCCACACACTGCACCTGATTCTGAACTATTAGAACAGAAGCGTTCGAGATAAAACCCGAAAAGGCTAAATGGTGACAAATTTTGGGTTAAAAAGCAGGATTTAAGCCTGGGCCGAAAATCAAAAGCGATTTTCAGCCCAGGCTCTCTTTTTATTTTTCCTTATAAACATTTTTTAACGTTAACGGAGCGCCAAAGGTATGAAAATTCAAGCCTTTGACTTTATCATTTTGCAGGACTGTTTGTTCATTTTGGCTAAGTGGAATCATGCCAGCAGTCGTTTCAATCACTTCTTTTTCAGCCGCAATCAGTGTCGCCCATCTTTTTTCTGGCTCTAAGGCATAGGTTGTGGCTGCTTCATCTAATAATTTGTCATAGACAGGGTTTTGATAATTGCGATCATTGCCCTTGTATAAAGTCATTAGGGTAGAAATAGGGTCTTGATAGTCTGGTGTCCAGTAAATTAAGAATAAATCATAGTCACTTTCTCGCCCAAAGTTCAATGCAGCTTCGGTCGGCAATGCGGTTAGCTCTATTGTCAAACCAGGAAACAGTTCTTGTAGCGAGCCTTGCAAACTTTCACCAATTTTTTTGTAAGAACCATCATCTGTTACCATCAATTCAACGTTAACCTTTTCTCCTAATTCTGCTTGTGCTTTTTTCCAATAACTTTGCGCTTTTTCTTTGTTATAAACCATTAAATTACCTGCTTCTTGACGAAAATCGAGGCCCGTTGTGGGATTCGCCACAAAGCCTTCCGTAATCGCACCATGTAGCGCTTTAGAACCATCTGCAATAATATTATTGACTAGATTTTCTTTATCTATGCCTAAAGCCAACGCTTTACGCAGGTTTTCGTTTGCAAGCGGCGTTGTTTGCCCTTTCCGTTTTTGATTTAAGCGCAAATAGTTCATTGTCGCTGTTGGGTACGAATGATACAACGTATTATTTTTATTCTGTTGCGCCAATTCACCACTTAGTGTAGCCACATCTAATTGTCCATCTTCAAAAAGATTCAATGCGGTAGATGTTTCTTTGATAACCGTATAATTGATAATGTCTGAGCGCACGTTCTGGTGATCCCAATAGCGATTATTTTTTGCTAGTTGCCAGTCCATCTTTGTTTGCTGCCAATCTTTTACCACAAACGGACCATTATAGACGACTTTATCACTAGCAGTTCCATAGTCCGCACCAAATTGTTCGACTACTTTTTGATTTTGCGGGAAAAATGTAGGAAAAGCTAATAAGGACGTAAAGTACGGTTTTGGCTCTTTGAGCGTCACTTTTAATGTATAATCATCCACAGCTGTGACACCAAGTTCATTGGGTGCTAATTTCCCAGCTGAGATTTCTGCACCATTTTGAATTGTTTCAACGATGAGGAAGCTATAAACAAAGCCGTTTTTAGGATCAATCATTTTTTTCCAAGCATATTCAAAATCATGTGCTGTGACAGGATCATCGTTACTCCAAACCGCTTCTTTTCTCAAAGAAATCGTGTAGGTTTTTCCATCTTCTGAAATCATCGGCAATGCTTTTGCTACGGCTGGTACCAATTGGTCTTGTTCATCTAAACTATATAACCCTTCAAACGCTGCTGTTTGGACAATAGCATCTGGAAAATCCAATAATACAGAGGTGTTGAGCGTTGTTAATTCCGAGGGTGACATCAGTTGAACGGCTTCTTTGGTATTTTTCTGTTTCTTTTTATTTTCATTTTTATTGGTACACCCAGCTAAAAATCCTACCAATAAAATACAAACCATTATGATTTTTAAATACTTTTTCATCTTCTTTCTCCTATAACTCTTCATTTTTTTATGCTCTTACTTACAGAAAGACAGCTCCCCTTTTATTTTGTCCTTTCCACAAGCATCCAGACAACGACCGCTTGCTCCAACCCATCATTATAATTAATGTGCCCCTCACCAGCTTCAATTAATTGGGCTTGTCCAGCTTTTCCAACTAAGTCTTGACCATCTTCTAAAATCGTATGTGCTTCGCCAGAAATCACATAAGAATATTCATCCTGTTCATGGCGAGCATATCCAGCTAAAGGCCGTTTTTCACCAGGTTGTAATGTAATAATGCCCATTTGAACTTGTGCATTTGGTTGGTTTTCTTTATCAAAAAAAATCGTCATTTCTTCTGATTCTGCTGATTTAATAAGCAATAGCTTTCCCTCCTTTTTTAAATCTTGTATCTTCCATTATTCCTTTAAATAGAATCAAAGTCAATATTTTTATAGAAAATTCTGAATATTATACACAAAAAAAAAGAGAGCATGAATTCTCTCTTTTTTGTCTCTTTAAGCTTTTACAATCCAGCCTTCTGGCGCTTCTTTGTCACCAAACTGTATGCCAACCAGTTCATCATATAGTTGCTTAGTCACTGGTCCAACTTCCGTTTCACTATAAAATACATGGAAATCTGTGCCGTTTTGAATCCCACCAATAGGAGAAATAATCGCCGCTGTGCCACAAGCACCCGCTTCGGAGAAGTCCGCTAATCGATCAATGTAAACGTCTCCTTCAAGCGCCGTCATCCCTAAACGTTCTTTTGCTAGCGTCAATAATGAATATTTAGTAATACTTGGTAAAATAGACGCTGATTTCGGCGTAATAAAAGTACCCTCTTTGGTTATGCCAAAGAAATTAGCTGCACCAACTTCTTCAATTTTCGTATGCGTATACGGATCTAAATAAATGCAATCACTAAATTCTTTCTCATGTGCTTCTGCACCTGGTAAAAGACTAGCTGCATAATTGCCCCCCACTTTAGCGGCCCCAGTTCCTCGACCCGCTGCTCGATCATATTCAGAAACGATAAAGTTGGTGGGTGCTAAACCATTTTTAAAATACGAACCAACCGGCACGCAAAAAATAGAAAAAATGTATTCTTTGGCAGGTGCTACGCCAATATTATCGCCGACACCAATCATATAAGGGCGAAGATACAACGTACCGCCCGTTCCATATGGCGGTAAATAAGCAAGGTTGGCTTTCACCACTTCTTGGCATGCAGAAACAAAGGTTTCTACTGGTACTTGTGGCATCAGTAGACGCGCACAACTTTTTTGTAGCCGTTTGGCATTTTCATCTGGACGAAACAAATTGACAGAACCATCTGCACATTGATACGCTTTTAATCCTTCAAAACATTGTTGGCCATAATGTAGAGCAGGCGAACCTTCACTAATCGTTAACTGATTGTTATCTGTTAGCGTGCCTTCTTCCCACTTGCCATCTCGCCAATAACTAATATAACGAAAGGGCGTTTTAATGTAAGAAAATCCTAAATTATTCCAATCAAGATTGGCTTTTTCCATTGTCGTAGCACCTCAATTATTTTGATTTTTTATCTTAATTAGTGTAATTGTACCCACCAAAAACTAGAAAAGCAAGCCTTATTCTCATTCTTAACTTTTGTTATTTTTTCTTACTTGTCCATTTCTCCCTCACCAAAAAACCTTGATAGCCGTTTCTTGAATTGCAACGGAATATCAAGGTTTCGAAAAATTATTCAGTATACTCTTTGGTTTCTTGTAACGTACCATCTTGCTTATAGATTTTCAGCTTTGTTTGCTTATTCCGAGCAATTTCTTGAGCTCGTTCAATCGCCTCTTGTTTGTGGGTAAATGTATTACTTGCTTTTTCAGCGCTGTCTGAAATCACCAACCATTGGTCGTCTTTATATTTAACGTTGACAGCCGCCGTTAATAATTTCCCCGCATGTTTATCCTGTTTATGCGAATCTTGTTTCGTAGGATTTGCTTCTTGTTCGAAGGCCTTTTTGTCTGCTGCACTTGCCTCTTGATACCATTTCTCCGCTTGACTAATCGCAATTGGAATGGCGCGATCATCAGGGTAGCCATCCGCAAGCAACGCATTGCCAATATCTATCGCTTTTTTCCGAATCAAAGGTGCTAAATTTTTCATTGATGTAGGATAATCATTCATATTCCAAGGCATCAAAATCTCCTCCTAAAATTCTGTCTATTAATAGCTTACTACAGAAAAGGAACATTTGAAAAAGAAATGATTACTTTGAATATTTCCTGAACCTTCTTGAGAGAATAAGCCTAATTTCCCATTAGCCAAACTTCTCAATCTTTGAGTGTATGATTACTCATTTCCCTTTGAATCAGTTATGATAAAGGAAGAAATAAATAAATTTTTTGGAGGGATTTTCATGAAAATGTCTAAAGTACTCACCACTGTTTTGACGGCAACTGCTGCTCTTGTGCTGCTTAGTGCTTGTTCATCTGATAAAAAAACAGATAGTAGTTCTAGTAGCAAAGAAACAGCTAATTCAAGTACAGAAGTAGTCTCTGGTGCTTCAATTAGTGCCAAGCCTGAAGAGCTCGAAATGGCGTTAAGTGATAAAGGAAATTGGATTGTCGCAGCTACTGACAATGTCACTTTTGATAACGAGGTAACAGTTGCTGGTACTTTCCATGATAAGGGGAAAGATTCCAACGATGTCTATCGTAAATTAGCGCTTTATTCTCAAGATGATAATAAAAAAGTAACTGCTGAATATGAAATCACGGTTCCTAAGCTAATCGTTTCTTCTGAAAATTTCAACATCGTTCACGGGACTGTCAAAGGTGATATTGAGGTGAAAGCAAATGGCTTTACTTTAAATGGTACCAAAGTTAATGGCAATATTACTTTTGATAAACAAGAATACAAAGATTCTGCTGACTTAGAAAAAGATGGTGCCACTGTTACTGGTGAAGTCACCGTAGCCAATAATTAAGTTATTACCAGACAATTTTAACTAGTAAAAAACCAATGACAAATGTTCAATCAAATTTGTCATTGGTTTTAGTTTGTAAACACAGTGCCAGCATTGGTAGATAATTACAAAATGAACTCACTCTTTGCCATAAGCCTAAATAATTAAATGGTTTTACCTGTTGCAACTGTGGAATCCTTGCTAAGCCATATAAGCCGGCTGCAAGCATACATAAAATAAACAAAAAGCCAAAAAGGTTTTTATTTTTTTGCGAACCGTATTTACTGTAGATAATGGTTAAGACGCCTGATAACAACAAAAAGCCTGTATAACCGACTGCTGATCCTCCGTTATGAAGCGCGGCAGCAACTGTGCCAGCGGTTGAAGTGTCTACGCTGAAGAGCCCACTGAAAATACAATCAAATAAACCATAAGCGCCAATCATTGCCACTACTAACCAAGCACCTTTTTTCGTTTTTCTGGAAAAAATAGCATATATCCTAGGTAAACTTGCTAACATCAACATTCCCGCAATGATAGTTAACCGATTAAAGTTTTCCCTAACTGGACTATTCACATCACCTAATAAGCTAATTACTTCTGTCAATTGATTGTAACCTTGATCTTTGAATCCGACATAATAAGGTGTAAAAAAATCAAGTAAGACCCCTAAAACTAAAAAATAGCCGCCATATTTTTTTAAAAGCTGCATTTATTCACCTCAATTTTGATTTTCTATTTACTTCAAGTATAGCATATCAAAAATTCCAAATAATGAAACTTTCTTTCCCACTAAAAAACTTTTCGTCAACGCGAGACGAAAAGTTTTACTTTAGGATTCAATAGAATCTACAATCTTATCATTTTCTTTTGATTCATTTAGCCACTCCGAGACAATAATTTTAATGATTGCAGCAACAGGAACTGCTAAAAACATCCCTAAGACGCCGAAGTACGCTCCCCCAATCGTGATTGAAACAATAATTAAAATCGGATTGACATTTAGGGCATCTCCCATAATTCGAGGACCAATAATATTGCCGTCAATTTGTTGTAAAATTAATAAAACTAGTAACACCGTAATTGCTTGAGTAACACCACCTGTGAAAAGCGTAATCACACCAGCAACAATTGACGCAAAAATCGAACCAAAATAAGGAATCATATTACAAATACCTAATAAAATACCCAAAGTCACAGCAAATTTCACATTCAAAATACTTAACAAAATCGTTGATGAAACGCCAATTATACAAGCATCAAGAAATTGGCAGCTAATAAATTTATAGAAAATTTTATTCGTTGTATTTAACCAGGTTTGTGTTTGCTTGTACACTTTTTCAGACAGCAATTTGTGGGCAGCCTTTTCAACAAATGTCAAAATAGATTGCTTAAATACCAGCGCATATATTGAGATAATCAACGTCAAAAATGCATTTAAAAAGAATGAGGAAACATTTTTAGTCAACGTTCCTAATGAAAATAACGCTTGTGTCCATTGATTTAAAAAACGTTCCGGCGACAAATCTTTAAGGACACTATTTAAATATTTTTCAATCGCGGCTGTTTTTAAAATCCCTTTATCTTCTAAACTCATCACAAACTGAACCATGTGATCATAAAAAGTAGGTAAAGAGTTTGCTAAATCTACTAAATTACTAATGAGTAGCGGAACGATATAGTTTAATGTCAAGACAAAAATAAACAAAATAATCAGGTATAAAAGGAGTACACTCAAGCCGTGTTTCGCTTTTTTAACGACTGGTAAAGGTACTCTTTCTAGTAATCCCTCGATTTTTTTCTGACTTCCACTCAATAAATAAGCAATCACGAACCCAGTAATGAATGGGGATAAGATGCCTAACAAACCCGAAACGCTATGGACAAAGTGCTGATAATTCGTGATTAATAAATAGCCAACAATCAGCGCCATTACAAATAAAAAGCGGACAACCCAGTAATTCCAATCAACATTGTATTTCTTCAATCACTTCACCTCTAAATAAATTATGCCTATCATTGTAATTGTAAACGATTTGTGGCAAAAGGCAAGTTTGTCCATTCGTTCTTGATGAAATACACAAAGAAGCCTGACACTTTAAAAAATGTGTCTGTTTATTCTGCAGTATAAAAATGAGGCACTAGACCTTGCTTCTTTTCATAAAAGAAGTAGAGCGTGGGACAAAAATCACTTTGGATTTTTGCTTCACGCTCAAAAACTGATAAACGGCGGGAACAGAAGCAACACTACGCGTTGCTCCGATCTCAACAACTTCTAAGGTGTTTTCTCGACATGCGTCTCGTCACAGTACAGCCTTCAAAAGAGCTACAGCTCTAAGAGTTGCGATGTTTCACTGTGAAGCATGAACAGATGAAATCATCGTACCTACTTGGTGAAGGTCCTTCGGAAATAAGCCGAAATTGTTGAGAATCACGAAGAACGTAGTGATTCGATGATGAACAATACCTACTTGGTTCTCGGAGTTAAGCACTTCTGTCCCGACCTCTTCTAGATAGACTAAATTTATTTTTTCGATTCCACTGTGACCATAAAGTTATCCATAATGAAATCTTTATCGGCACCTGTTGTAAAAATACCAAACGTAGTGTTTCCTGAAGCATCCCCAATTATTTCTGCTTCATAATGCTTGGTTTGACCATCTGCTGCTGTCGAAGTCAACTCACCGACTGGCTTAAAGTCATTGTTATTTTTCAACTCCCCATTAATGGTCCCAGCAGTAAAGACATTTTCACCATCAGTTTGATAATCAAATTGGACCGTATATTTCTTGTTCGGTTCAAATTTAATATTTTGCGGAATTGTTTGAAGCATCAAACCTGCTCCTTGTTTATGGGCTTTCAAGGACCAGTTGCCTTCTAATACATCTGAAACAAGGTTTCCATTCCAACCATATTGTGTGTAAGGTTCATTTCTTTCTGATAAATGAATCCGTGGATCTTCTACACCACCAGCTGAGCCTTTAACAAACGGATATAACCCAACTGCTTGTGTGTCTTCAAAATCTTGCTTAATAACTGTTTGTTTGTCTGGGTTCATGATATCCGTTTGACGCTCAACAATTCGTAAATCATCAAATTTTGTAACGGAATTGCCTTTATCAACCGCTAACGTCACCGAGCCTTTTTTGGCATTATCTGGGATTTCAAAATCAATTCGTATATTTTGCATATACTGCGGATTTTTCCTGCTTGTATGGTTAATATCTGCCTGAATATAGTTTTGGGCAACCGAATTATTCACTGTCCGCGTATATTTTTTACCACCAATTTTAACAGTTACTGTGGCTTTGCGATCATGTGTTTCTGTGTTTAGATACAAACTATATTTTCCTGGTTTAGGAAGATTGATGTCTTGTTTGATTTCGGTTCTTTCTTTTTCTGAACTAAAGACATAATCACCGTTAGCATCTTTTTTAACCTCTCCATCACCTCGGAAAACTTTCCAGTTATTTTTCAAGGTATTGGCTTCATTAAATCCAGGATCTTTAAATGGTGTTCCTGTTCCAAATGTCATCGGTTCAATACTGTCAGGTTCAGCAATGACATACGGTGTATTAGCCTCGGCTTGGATGGTCACTTGGTTATTTGTAGTGGCAATTGCGCCTTTGTCAATACGCCCTTGATCTGTTAATTCATATAAATGTAAATTCGTTTTTCCTTGCATTTTCTTATCCAATGACCAAGTGCTGGTACCGCCTTTTGGATTCCAGTGATATAGTTTGTCTTGACCATTGACATTCCAAGGCAGTAGATACGCATCACCTTTTAGAACTTCTGTCTCATTTAACGTAATGCTTCTTGGCGAATTAGCATCTGCTTGAGTAACGGTCACTTTTTCAGCACCGTTCGCTAATTTAATCGTACCATAGATTTGACCATCTGTTGCTGTTGTAGTTTCCCAGTTTGTAATTTGGTAATGCTGTAAGAACTTAGTTGGGACATTAATGGCAAAAGTTTTTTGGCGATAGGTATTAAAATTGGTTTTACCCACCCAACCTTCATAGGCTTCAAATTCAGCTCCACCTAACAAAGGGTTGTCGGAAATAATCCAAGTGTCTTTTTGATGATTCCGAATAAAACGAACGATTGTACTGTTAAAGCCTTTCGTTGTTGTACCGCCGTAATCTTTTTCTGCAGACCAATGGTTCCAAACCGAGTCATACTCTAAAGCATTCGGAAATTCATTGGTTGTAAACCAACCGAGTGAATTAATTTCTTTACTTAGTTGACGACTTGCCCAACCTGATTCGCCTTGATTGCCCCAAACATCAACATAAATATAATCTAGATTCGGTGCTTTTTGTTTTAATTCTTTAAAGCGCTCATAGCGACGACCACTCAATGCATCGGGTCTTTGTTTAATAAAATAAGACGGATCTAACCAATCCCAGCCACGCTTCGTTGGATCAACTAATTCCTCATTAAATCCTTTTGCTTCTGGGTAAGACTCGGTGTCATTAATATGCACACCGAAAACGGCATTTAATTTATGTCCTTCATCAATTAATTGATTAAACGCTTGTTCCCCACCAGGTCGCTGACCAATAGCACCGTAATCTGGATGCGCAGAATCATGTCCTTCATTTTGATACCCTTTTAGTAAATTCATTTGTCCTAATCCATCTGTTAAATTGTAAATACGTTTTGATTCGTCTAACGTCACTAAGAATGGGTTTGTCGCCTGACTAGCAAAGTTAAAAGGAATCCGTTGGTTGACTAATTCAGGGACTTTTTCCGCGCCCATTGGGTTATTCATAATTGAACGGAACCCAATTGCCGCATCTTGCCAATCCACCCGATTGTCGTCGTTGCTATCTTTTGAGAATTTAACTTTCACTTCTGGCGTTTCTCCAGTTGTGTAATCTTCCGGTGCATCAAATGGTCGATAGGTCCATGCCCCACTTGACAAGGTTGTTACAAAACCAGTCGCCGTTTCTTTTGTTTGTTTATGGATTCGATTGTTGTCACTACCATCGACAGAGCCGTCTCCATAGGCGTTCGTCCAAAAACTTGCAGCATAATTCGCCGTATTTAAGAAACCATACATATATTTTTTCGTTTCTTCTTGGCTTGTTGTAGTTAAATCTTGGATAGTATCACCATTTTTATTTCCGTTATTTGCATTTGTCCCAGTATTCATCACAACGCCAGCAAAAGTCGCCCCTTCATCTGTACTATTGACAGAAATCAAGCCTTGATTTGGAATTGAAATTGTGTGTATTTTGGTTCCTTCTTCACGAATATCTGAGAGTTTCATAGCTAATTCTTGGCCTTCGGAAACAGTCAATGTTGTTGTGAAATGCAAACCAATTTCTGGGACAGCTACGTTATAAACGGCTTGATTTGCTTCACTCTTTTGTTTTTCAGCAGTTGCTTTATATGCTTTGCCATCAATCATTACTTGGTCAATTTTCTCGTGTTGGCCATTAAAAATCACTTGATTACTCTGAGGGTCTTCGTAGCGAATAATTCGTGGAAATTGTGGATCAACCACGGCTGTTAAATCTGCGGAAGAGATTTTGTCGCCTTTTTCAGCTTCATTGTCTTTAGCAACAACAATGCTGGCTTTTGCTTTGATGTTTGTATTTTCCAAAGTACCGTCGACTTCAAAAGTTCCTGGTTCTTTGTATGCATCAGGATCGATTTCATTCCAACTTACTGCTTCATTGGCTTCTTTACCAGTATTATAGGTCACTTTTACTTGTTTCGGTAATTTTGGTGCAACACCAATTTTTGTAAAAACTTTGACTGGCGCAATTTGGGTCACTTCTGGCACAATTTCCGGAATGCTATCTACGGGGCCATTTTTAAAATAGTCATAATTGACAATTTTTTTGTCGTACCACAAACGGACACCCACATGTCCGGCTTCTGTTGGAATTTTGTCTCCGTTGGCCAAAACAGGTTCTCCTTCGTAAATCAACGTGGTGTTAAGCCAGATAGTAATTTTTTCACCAACATAACGTACTTTCAACAAATAATTCGTATCTTCATTTAACGTTGGCCCAGAAATTGAATCATTCCACGAATTAGGGCTTTCAACTAACCATTTGCCATTCGCGTTATAGCCTACAAAAACCCAGCTATCTTTGGTATTACCACGAATAATCACACCCGTTCGACCGCTTCCAGCAGTGTATTTAAACTTTGTTTCTACTTCACCATCAGCTAATTTAGGGGAATCTAAATTTAAAGATACGGCATTATTACCTGCTGCTGCATCTCGTGAAATCGCCAATGACTCTCCTGCTAATTCTCGATTTGTTTTACCAATCACATCTTGCCACTCACCAATTTTCCCTCCTGGAAAATCAGATTGCCACAATTTTTCTTCTGTTGCGGTAGGTTCCACCATTGATGAGCTTGTTTCAGTGCTGCTGTTTGTTGTTTCTTCTGCAGACGTACTTAATGGTACTAAAATCGTTGCGCTTGCCAATAGTGTCAATGTACTAAATCGTTTTATTTTTCCATGTTTCATCTGATAAATCAGCCCCCTAACATTTTTGAACACGCTTTCATTATTAACAATTAAAGGGGCGTTCCAAAAATAAATTCTTTTATTTTTGGAACGTCCATTTCTAAATCATTCTCTTAAAAACTTTAATTACTTACGACAACAAGTCAGAATTATTCATCCTCATCATCTACTGCAACATTTAGCAACAATTCGTTGACTTTCACAATACTTTCTGCTGATTCCTTAACATAGTCACCTTCGATCGCTAATAAACTTGCATTTACATAGCTGATAACCATCGGTAAATTCATCCCAGTATATAAGTCAAACGAAGCACCTTGCATAATTTTTTTCGATAAAATATTACAAGGTGTCCCCCCTAATAGATCAGCAAAGACAACAAAATCTTCTAGCGATTCCGTAATCGCTTCAAATTTTTCTAAAAAGTCAGCTTCACCTTCTTCTGGTAATAAAGTAACAGTTGAAATTGTTTCTTGCGGTCCTATAATCATCTCCGCACTTTTTTTCAATTCCTCGCAAAAACGGCCATGACTTACTAAAACTAAATGTTCACTCATCGATTTTCTCCTGTCTTACTTATTTTGAAATAACACCTAACGCAGACAATGCGACACAGACAATTAATACGATAAAAATGGCTTTAGTAGACGTCATATTCTTTTTACCTAGCATCCAATAAACGCCACCGACAATTCCTGCAGGAAGTAGACGTGGTAAAATCATATCCAAGTTATTTTGCATGTTAAGTGTTACATCCCCAATACTTGGTGCCCATGATAGTTTCACATTAACCATCGTTGCCACTAAAGCGCCAACCATGAAGACCCCTAGTAAAGTTGCAGCGTCTGTTAAGGCAGTTAAGCGGTGTTGCATAGTTGTTACCAAAGAAATTCCTTCGCGATACGCAAATTCCAATTGTTTCCAACGGAAGACCATCACGGCAATTTGAGCAACAATCCAGATAAAGATACCAGTTGGGTTGCCATTAATCGCCATGTTGGCAGCTAGCGCCCCAAAAATAGTTGGAATTAAAGCTGCGAAAATTGAATCCCCAATTGCTGCAAACGGTCCCATTAAACCAGTTTTCAAACCTGAAACTGTTTGTTTTCCAGCAATGCCTTCTTTTTCTTCAATGGCCAAATCGATCCCTGTAATAATCGTATTAAAGAAGTTTGAAGTATTGAAAAATTGCGTGTGTGTTTTCATCACTTCTTTTAATTCAGGCGTATCATCCCCATAAATTTTACGCAATTGTGGCAAAATCGTATACAAGTAACCTGATCCTTGCATTCTTTCGTAGTTCCAACCTAATTGGAAAGTAAACAAGCTTCTGCGATTAATTTGTTTAAAATCTTCTTTCGTCAATTTATAATTAGATTTCGTCATCTTCAATCTCTCCTTCGTCTGAATCATTCGCTGCATGTTCTTTTTTGGCTGCTGGCCCACTCGGAATCATTTGGCCATTTTTGTAGCTAATTGCGGCTAAAGCGAAACCAATTAAAGCAACTGCTAACATTGGTAGTGCGTTAAATACACCACTGAAGTCTTTCACAACGCTCGCAACAGATGTTCCTAAAAGTTGCATGTTTGTAAAGATTGTTCCTAGTAAAGCAGTTACAGTGAAACCAAGAATTAAATAAGGGAAATGTTTTTTCACTGGTAAGTAACGTAGTAAAATTGCAAAACCGACCGCTGGTAAGACCGCCCCAGCAACAGACAAGCCATCACCTAACCATTTCAAATCGCCATTTAGGACAGATACAACTTTTTGTACTAAACCACCACCAAAAGCAAGTGCTAAGAAGACTGGAATCATTCGAGAAAGAGACCATGGTAAAGCACCCATTAAGAAGTTACGTTCAATTCCTTTGTAGTTCATATCTTCGACCATTTTATCAATCCGATGTGCAAAGTAGGTATTCGCAAAGCGAGCCAAAATGTCTAATTGAATCATTAAACTAGCAACTGGTACTGCAATAGCAGCGATTGCTTGTTCAGGATTCATTCCTAAAGACACAGAAAATGCTGTGGCAAGAATCGTGCCTGAGTTAGCATCAATTTTGGAGGCACCCCCGAAAGTCCCAACTCCTAATACAGTTAATTGCATACTTCCACCAATAATAAGTCCTGCTTTAATATCCCCCATCACTAATCCTGCAAAAAGACCTGCAAACACTGGCGCACTTAATGAAGAATAAATTTGTAATTCATCTAAAATTTGGTATCCTGCGTATAATGTTAATAATAAGATCTGCCACCATAAGATATTCATTTTTTGTTCCCTCCTATTTTGTTATCAAACTCATAAAGTCTTCCGCTTTGTCACTTGGCACCATTTGAGCAATCAGATGGACACCTTTAGCATTTAACTCTTTAAAAACATCAATATCTTGATCGACCACATTGATTGACTTAGTAATCGACCGTGTTTCGTTTGTTTGAGACATGTTCCCAACATTGATTTCTTTAATCGGCACCCCAAGTTCTACTAGTTTTAATAAACGATCTGGTTTCCGTACCACAATTAGTAAACGTTGTGAGTCGTATTTTCCTGCTAAAATATTTTGAGCAGCTTTTTCAACTGGTAACACGCTTAGTTTCACGCCAGCTGGTGTTGCTAATTTTAAGCCACTTTTTTCAATGGCATTCCCTGCAACCTCATCATCAACGACCATAATTCTGGAAATATTCAATTTTGTCGCCCATAAATTTGCCACTTGTCCATGAATCAAACGTCCATCAATTCTTACGCCAATAATACTCATTGTAATCCCTCTTTCATTTCTTTATATAGTGGTTCTTTTACTAACTGAATTTCTGGTCGGTACGTTCCTTCCGTTTCAAAAATGACGATCTCATTTTGCCCTTCTTTTAATAATCCTTTGGGAATATATAAGGAAAGCGTCGGACCAACATTCCAGAAACGACCAAGATTGGTTTGGTTAACAAAAACAATTCCTTTGCCGAATTTAGAAACATCAATAAATGTATCTTTCACTTCTGCTAACTCCATATGATACTGGTAAAAGCTTGGTTGATCAGGTTGCCATTCTCTTGAATAGTCTACCTGTTCACAGCTTGTCATAGGTAAACAATATTGTTGCCATTGCGTCATAAAATGTAAATCTGCCATGACACCCGTTCGAATCCCTTTTTTCTGAGTATCTGCGAATAGTTTATGCCCGTAATTGACACGACCCATATTTTCTATTAAAACATCGATTTGATTATTCTCTTGCGGAAGTGTAACGTAAATATCTTCGCCAATTTCCGTTTGATATTGCGTTGCTTGATGTACCTGATTGACAAATAATTGCAGACGATCACGACCGTCAATCACTCTTAGCTTTTCTTCTGCAGCATCTTTTTCAATGCTTGTTCGGTAAAGAAGATAGCCTGTATTTTGTCCTAATTGTTCCATGGTTTGCGGATAAACGCTGACCACTGGCTGACTAATCGTTTCTAAGGTCGCAAACAAACTCACTTTGTTGGTTAAAGGAATTGCTGTTTGCGCAAAAGAATCTTTTACTAATGGTTCAGCTTGTGGTAACGCAGGGTACTCTTCGTGAAGCATTTTTTGTAACGCGAAATACTTTTCGGTTGGGTTCCCTTGTTCATCAAGTGGCGCATCATAATCATAGGAAGTGATTTGTGGTAAATCAATGGTTCCTCGTGCGGAGCAGCCATTCATAAACCCAAAATTGGTGCCGCCATGAAACATATATAAGTTGATACTGCCTAATGCTAATGCTTCTCTAACTGATTCAGCCAATTCTTGCGGATCTCGTTTAATAATTGGCTCTTTCCAACGATTAAACCAGCCATCCCAAAATTCCATACACATTAACGGCCATTTTTTACCATGTTCTTCAAAAAAGGCTTGCATCATACCGAAATTTTCTTTGGCTTTTGAGCCAAAATTCCCAGTTACTAAAATATCATCTTCAATCATGCTGCCTGCCCGCAATGTTGCGCGCCATGGCCCGTCAGAAGTAAAAAATGGTGCTGTCACGCCACGTGCAATCATCAAATCGCGAATCGCCCGTAAATACGCTTTTTCTTCGCCAAATGAACCATATTCGTTTTCGATTTGAATCATTAAAATATTGCCACCGTTAGCAAGTTGATGCGGAACAATTTTTTCCATTAAAACATCATAATATTCCGCAACATGCTTCAGATAGGTTGGATTATTCGAACGCATCCGTCCTGGTTCATTTAATAGCCAGGCTGGAAAACCGCCAAACTCCCATTCTGCACAAATATAAGGAGACGGCCGCACAATCGCATATAGTCCAAGTTCTTGTGCTAATTTTAAAAAGCGCTCCAAATCTAATATTCCCTCAAAATGAAATGTTCCTTTTTGCGGTTCATGTAAATTCCATGGTACATAGGTCTCAACTGTATTGAAGCCTAAAGCTTTCAAGTTATAAAGTGAGTGATGCCAATCTGAGGGATCTACACGAAAATAATGAATAGCGCCTGATAAAATTTTAAATGGTTGACCATTTAAAAGAAACTCCTCTTTAATTTCAAATCTGTCCACATTGCCACCCTTTCTAGTAAACGCTTTCAATTACTGGATAATTGCTAAATAAAGAAAGCTCTTTATTTAGCAATTTCAACTACTTGGATGTTCATAAGATGTTTCTTCACGTTCTCTACGTCTACATGCCCAGTCGTTCTTTCTTGGGCATTAGCCATTCCAGCCGCCATGCCCCATTTTAGCAGTTCGGCCGCTGGGGCATCCTTGGCTAGTCCATATGCAAGACCAGCAATGGTTGCATCTCCTGAACCAACAGGATTTTTAGCTTGAATCGTTGGAATTTTTACACGATAGAACTGATCGTGATGTTTGGCAATTGCACCATCTTTTCCTAAAGATACGACAATCCATTCAATTCCAGCAAACATTGGTTTTGTTAAAGCTGTTTGTACAGCTGCTAATGGATTTTCTGAAAAATCTTGCTCTAGCAATCCTTCTAGTTCCTCTAAATTAGGTTTAATTAAATACGGTTTCCATGGTCCTTGAAGAACTTGCCTTAAACTATCCCCAGAAGTATCTAGTAGCACTTTAACCTCTTGTGCGTGAGCTTTTTGAACTAATTCTTGATAAAAATTTGATGGTAATCCTTTCGCTAAACTGCCAGAAATTGTGACAATTTCTGCTTGCTTAATTAATTGATCGAAATTTTCAAGGAAGTTACTGATTTCTTCTGGGGAAACAGTTGGTCCAGCTTCTAAAATTTCAGTTTGATTCCCCTCGTGCAAAATCGCAATCGAATCACGCGTTTCTTCTTTGATTGACGTAAATGCTTGAGGGATGTTTGCTTTCTTTAACTCGTTTGCAATAAACGCCCCATGAAAACCACCAAGAACGCCGGTAGCGATAACATCTCCACCTAAATCATGAATAACGCGAGTGACATTTAGTCCTTTGCCACCAGGGGTTTTGGTCACCTGACTGGTCCGATTAACGGTATCAAGCTTTAGATGATCTAATAGGTAGGAGATGTCAATTGACGGATTCATTGTTACTGTTACTATCACAGCTATGCCTCCCAATTACCCTTCGTTTACTTGAACTTTCGCATGCCAAGAGCTGGCGGTTGCTGCGATGACTTCATTTAAACTTTCAATGTTTTCTCGGCCTTCTGTTTTTAACCAATCACAAGCCGCAGTTTCTCCTGCTTCAACGAAAGGTTTCACGCCATTTTTCCACGTAGCTCGGCCACATAAAACACCATTAAATGTTGAACCAGCTTCTTTAGCGAAACGTAGTGTTTCTTGGAATAGCTCTGTTGAGACACCGGCACTTAAAAAGATGAATGGTAAATCAGTGGCTTGACTTTGTTCTAAGAAATAATTCGCCGCTTCCTCTTTTGTATACGCTGTTTCAGCCGGCGCAAAACCTTCTACAAAATTCATATTAACTGGAACTTCCACTTTCAATACATCTACTTTATATTGGGGTTTAGAAAATTCTTTCATCATTTCATTCACTTTATGCGGTTTAACTTTTGCATATTCTAAAGAAGTCGCATCTGCTATTTGTGCATCATAAGAAACTAATTCTAAGTAAAATGGTAGGTCTTCTTCTGCACATTCACTTCCTAAGCGTTCAATGAATACATGTTTTTGATGATTGATTTCTGAATCCTCATCCACATCATAGTATAGTAAAAATTTAATCGCATCTGCGCCTTCTTCTTTCAAGCGTAAAACAGACCAATCTGCTAGTAAATCAGGCAATCGTCCCGGAGTTGTTGCATCATAGCCCGTTTTTTCATAAGCGAGTAACAATCCAGCCTCGGTATCGCGTGCTTTTGCAGCAGGCAATCCATATTCTGGATCCAATAAAATGGCGGACGCATAAGGTGTCAATTCTTTCGAGACTAATTCTTTAAACGTTTCAATTTGTGCATCAGTTGGCTCTACATCTAGCGCTTTGATCATTTTTTTCAAGGCACCTCGTTGATCAATGGCTAATGCGCTAATGATTCCTTCTTGGGTTGACAAACGATCCATTGCCGCTTTTTTTCCAGCTGTTAACGTAAGCATAGTTCCTCCTCCAAATGTTGTATTATTTATAGTCATAAATCGTTACGCCTTTAACCACACGATTCACTGTACCTGTCGGTGAAGGGGTATCCGGTTTATTTCCAACTTTAATAGATGTTAAAAGTGCGACTGTTTGGGCTACCATGATATCTGCTAATGCTAAATAGCCATCAGGTAATAGAGCAGTTTCTGCGGAATATTCAATAGTTGAACCTGAGAAATTACGTTTGCCAGGTTGAGCAATCGCAAAAACACCCGCCGCAATTTCGTCACCGTGAACTTCTTCTAAGATATCCAAGTCATAATCTCTTGTGTATGGTGTATTATTAACAAAACCAAACATTATTGTTTTTTCATTAATAAATGATTTTGGTCCATGACGGAAGCCCATAGAAGAGTCAAAAATTGTGGCAACTTTGCCGGCTGTTAGTTCTAAGATTTTTAATTGCGCTTCTCTTGTCAAACCAGCTAAACTTCCAGAACCAATATAAACAATTCGTTCAAAATCAAGGTTAACAATTTCATTTAATTCTTCTTCACGGGATAGCACTTCTTCACCTAATTTAATTAGAGCGGTTACATAATCTTGTTTTTGCTCAAAGGCTGTTTGATCAAAGAGTAGTAATGTACCCAAGGTCATGCAAGAAAAGCTACCAGTCATCGCAAAACCACCATCATTGGAACGTGTTGGCATTAAGAATAAAAAGCTGTTTTCTTCTTTTTGGCTTATTTGTGCCAGTTGTCCTTCTTCAGCACAAGTAATCGCTAAATGATGAATTGTTTCAACCACTTGATTAGCTACTTCAACTGCCGCTAAACTTTCAGGACTATTTCCACTTCTTGCAAACGAAACTAACAATGTTGGTTCGTCTTTAATCAGATAATCTTCTGGTTTGGCCACAATATCCGTTGTCCCAATACTTTCGAATGAAAAGGCTTGTGTGTCACCGTGTGCTCGGAGATAAGGTACAACCGTATCACCGACATATTGCGAAGTCCCTGCTCCTGTAAAAATTACTCTTGTGCGTTTTCCTTGCGCTTTGGCTTGGACTTCTTTTAAAAAGTTTTCCAAAGCTGTTTGATTTTCATGATAAAGTGTCACGGTTTCTTGCCAAAGCTCAGGTTGCTGACGAATTTCACGTGTCGTGATTTCCGCTCCTAGTTGTTCTAGTTCTTCTTTTTCTGCTGTAAACATACTTAACTCTCCTAACTATTCCGAATATGGCGTATCTGATAATGAAATTGATCTGCTCGCGCCACACTCAACGTAAATTCAATAATTTCATTTTTCATGTTATATGTCTGGCGTGCTAAATGAAGGACTGGCGCTCCTTCTGGAATCATCAATAATTTGGCATCTTCTTTTGAAGCAATGCTAGCGTATAATTCTTCATCAGCTAAACGAACGGTTTGCTTAAAATCTTCCGAAAATAGATCATATAATGGTTTGCTACGTAGTAATTGATCCGTGAGTGATAAGAAAAATTTCACAGGCAAGTATGTGTCTTCAACCATTAATGGCTCGTTATCAGCAATCCGCAACCGACTTAATTTAAAAACTGCCTCTCCTAACGAAAGATTCAAATGCTGACAAATAAATTTATCCGCTTCCAATTTTTCGAAGGATAATATACGGGTATGTGGTTTTCGACCCAGCCCTTTCATTTGTTCTGTAAAACTATATGCGCCAGCTAAATCAGCGGCCTCTTTTTTTATATCTGAAACAAATGTTCCTTTGCCATGACGACGATAGATGGAACCTCTATTTTCTAGTTCTTGTAGCGCTAACCGGACCGTCGTCCGACTCACTCCATATTGTGCAGTCAATTCACGTTCAGAGGGCAACTTGTCATGAGGAATCATGCATGTTTCGATTCGTTCCTGCAGCAAATCAACAAGTTGATGATACAAAGCTTTGTTTTTAAAGGCATTTTCCATAACTTTCTCCTTTACCCTAACTGGTTATAACCACAAACCAATAGTACGGTGGTTTTTTTTATTTTGTCAATAAAAAGTATTAATAAATATCTTCATACCGCTATAACCTTGAAATGATAACGTTTACATTTTTTTATTTTTCTTTATTGTAATATTTTTTTCCTAAAGAAATCATTTTTTTATAAAAAACCACCCTTAAATATGATACCAGTTGATGGCTTTATTTTAAATAGACAAAAAAGAGTATGAGACAAAAATCACTTTAGATTTTTGTCTCATACTCAAAATCTGAAAAACAGTTCGATCCCGACTTCTTCGTTTCTATTGTTTGGTTTTGGCAACAACTAACAAGTAACTGATTTTACGAAATCCATGAAAATATTCATTATTGAGCATATTCAATCCTTCTGCTAATTTTCGTATAAGATAAATATTGATTGAATGTGTTGACACAACGAAAGGCCGTCCTATTCGCATATTGATCATAATAACGCTTGGTATACCACTGAAATTCTTTCGTCCAAGGTTTGACATGACCAGTAAAGTGGATAATGGATGGTGCTCTTCTCGTTTCTTCATATTGTTTTTCTCCATAAATAGTTGGATGTTTTTTCGCTTTTGACAGAATATAACCTTGGGCGTTCCACTTAGGATGCAACAGGGTCCAACGGTCGTGTAAAACCGCATTCAATGCATCTTGATCATGGAAACGTAATTTATCTGGATTTTCTTCAATAAATCTTAAGACTTTAGTGGTTACATCTAAATTCAACCATTTTTTAACATCGATTAGCAACAAGCCTGAGTTAAAATAACACATAGATTCTGCAGGAATCGCCATTTTTTCCAAACGTTGATGGAACCCTGCATCTTCCACAGCGGCGATGATATTTTCACCTAAATCAACTGTCCATAATTTTGCGACATCGTCTAAGGCAATCATGTCACAATCCATATACAACAGCCGTTCGATCTGGCTTCCTCTAAACAGCTCTGGAATAGCAATCCTGTAGTAAGCTGTTTTGGGAATTCGTTCACTGGTTACAACATTTTTGAAAAAATGGGGGTTGATTTTTAAAAATGTTAACTCTGCATTGATTTGGGTATGTTTAATCGTAAAATACAGTAGTTGCTTGCTTTCAAAATTGATATTGTCATCAATCACATAAAAATGAACAGCTGCCGCTGAAGGACTATTTTCTAAAATTGAAACAAACATAGCAGCAAGATGCGGCACAAAGTTGGTATTGCAACAGGAGACAATCGCTAATTCTTTTCTATTTTCCATTTCTTGCACCTACTTTCTTTAACTTGTTTAGATAAAGAGCTGAATAAGGATGATTTTCTAACGTATTCCAAGGTTTATCGTGTCCAGTAAAATGAATAATCGCTGGCTCTTGATTTCCCGCTGTATATAATTTTTGATAGGCTTCATTAGGCGCTTCATGACGATTAAAAACTAAAGACGTCTGCATATTCCATCTTGGTTCTAGAGCTAGCCAATCTTCATAAAGAACAGCGTTTAAAGCATCTTGATCATGATAAACTATGCGGTCCCCATTTTCTTCTAGATACTGAATTGTTTTTTGCGTGATTGCTTTCTCGTTCCATCGGTCAATATCAATAATCATAACTCCTGAATTAAAATAATAATCGGAGGAATGGATGCCCAAACGTTTCAAGGCATATGCTTGACCAGGATCAATAACCGCGCCAATCGTTTGGTTCACTAATGGCGTATCATACAACTGGACAATATCATCTAAAACCAGCGTATCTGCATCTAAATAAAGAACCTTTTTATAGCTATATTTTTGTAAAAGTGACGGTAAAGAAATGCGTAAGTATGCGGTCGTTGTAATATGATCACTCACTAAAAAATTTTGATAGACTTCTTTGTCTGCTGTTAGAAATTCAACAGTCGCATTTTGTGAGTTACTACTAACCGTTTCTTGGAGTGCTTTTTTGCTAGATAGCGACAGCCCATCATCAATCACATAAAAATGAACAGATCTCTCCGAATGACAATTTTCTAAAACAGTTGTCATCATTACATTCAAATAAGGAGCATAATTTTCGTCTGAAGCTGTCACAATTGGCACAATCTTCTGATTTTTTCTCATCAAAACCACTCTCCTCTTTTATTTTTATAGCTAAGTTCCTATTCAGAATAGGCCCTGAAAAAATTATCTGCAAATCATATGCTCATTATTTTATAATATAATTATAATAAAAATATATTTTATGGCTATAAAATAATTTTGTTTTCCGTTAACAACTATTAAAAAAACAACATTTCTCTTACTTTATCCTCAAAAATACTATTTATTTAATACTTGTTTTACTAATTTTTTTATCTAAAAATTCGCCTGTTGTATTTTCTGTTGATGGTAATTTTAAAATGTACAGCGAAACTTAATATAAATTCTAAACTGACTTCTTACTCAATAAAAGAGCGAAAAAGCCTGGGACAAAAATCACTTTGGATTTTTGTTCCAGGCTCAAAACCTGATAAATGGTGGAAACAGAACCAATTGCTTCGAAAATAAACGACTCTGTTCTGACCTCTTTCACTTCATATATGATTCTCTTTCCCTTCCAAAAGTTATCCTTCTTAAATGATCTATGGCGTAGTCGGATAATTTTGGACTGTCGTTTGATTGCCATTTTGACTAAACAAGCTGGTTGATTGTGCATTTTTTTGTTTTTCTACTTCTAAGACTTTGTTTTTTTCAAAAGCCACATCATAGTTGTAGTCCTTTGGTTGCACTTCTTGGAATCCTTGTGGTTTATAAAAACGTAAAAGGTTTTCCTGATTTAATTTGTCAGATAAACTTAACGATTTTTTCACCCAATCGTTATCTTTCGTGACTTCTGCTTTTAAATCTGCTGGAACTTGGTCTAATTTTTTCCCTTGATTATTGTAGATTTCCCCACCTAGATAAGAAAATCGAGGCGTTACAAAATCGCCATTTCTAAAAGGAACCACTTGTTTATATTGAGGAGATAAAAGGTCCGTGCCAAAATGGATATAATTTTTATCATCGACACCTAAAAGATGGTACAGTGTCGGTAAAACGTCAATTTCCCCACCATATTCGTGCATGATTTTCCCTTGCGTATAGCCTGGCATGTAAAACATCAAAGGTACTCTTTGCAATTGCGCATTGTCATAGTTTGTCCACGTTTTTGGATCGCGGTTGAAAGCTTTACATAAGTCCTTGTTGTTCGCATCTGAAATACCGAAGTGGTCACCATAAATAACAAAAATAGAATGATTGTATAAACTTGTTGTTTGCAAGTAATGGAAAAATTGTTCTAGCGATTGATCCAAATAGTGCGCTGTTCGAACATAATCATCCACAATCGAATTGCCTGTGTTCAATTTAGGAAACGGGAAGTTTTGGTCATCCGTATAATAAGGGGTATGATTGGTCACAGTTAAAAACTTCGCATAGAATGGCTGCTGTAAATGTTCAAGCTCACTAGCTGATTCACGCAACAATTGTTTATCTAAAATACCGTAACCTAGCATTTTGTCATCTTTTGAAAAATATGACCGATCAAAAAAGTATTGATATCCTAAGTTTTTATACACATGGTCTCGATTCCAAAAACTCCCCACATTTCCATGGAAAACAGCGGTTGTATAGCCTTTTTGTCCTAAAACTGCGGGAGCCGCTTCGAAAGTATTGTCTGATCCTAATTGTGTAAAAAGAGAGCCTTGCGGTAACCCGAATGTTCCTGTTTCCAACATGTTCTCCGCATCACTCGTTTTTCCTTGCCCTACTTCATGAAAGAAATTATCAAAACTGATTGTCGCTTTGTTTTGATAAAGCTGATTTAAAAACGGTGTAACCTCTTGGCCTTGGACTTTCATATTAATCAAAAATTGTTGAAAACTTTCTAAATGAATCACAAATACATTTTTTCCTTTGGCAATCCCGGCATACTGTGGATTAAGCGGTAAATTGTTTTGCTTGGTAAATTTCATGATTTCAGGTAATTCGTTTGAACTAGCTTCTGCTCTTACCTCATTTGACATGGCTGTTTTGACACCATCGATGGCTGTGAATGCATCCAAGCCAAGATATTTTACAATATAATTACGGTCAAAAATTCTTTGAAGCAATTGAGGACGATCGGTTTCGCTTAAAAATAAGTTAACCGAAAAGAGCAAGACACTTAAACAACTAATTGAGATCGCCAATCTTCTGTTGATAGGTTTGGTCACAAAGACTTGATGATTCCGTCGCTGTTTAAAAGAGTAAAATACCAAAACGAGCAGCACTAAAGTATCTAGCCAATAAAAGACATCGTGGACCCTCATTAAGGCAAGTAAATCACCAGAAATTCCTTCTGAAACTTTTGAAAAGCCAAAAACAGATTGGATGGTAATAAAGTCAGTGAATTCACGATAAAAAATAATATTCAAATATAAAATTAATGTATTTAAAACATTTAAAAGAGTTAAGCTAAGCATAAATGTTTTATGCTTTTTAAAATACAAACTAAAGCCAAATAATAACAGCGTAGTAGCAACTGGATTGAACCATAAAATTTCTCGTTGGAGACTGCCCTTAACGCCCAATGAGAAATCTAGGTAATACGCCAGAATCGTTTTTGCCCAAAAGAGTAAAACAAAAAATAAAAAGAGTCCTAATCGGTTATTTATTTTTTTCATCTAAGTTTGTCTTCCTTTCCCTTCAAAAAAATCTTGATTTGTTAAAAATAAAACCTAACTCTGCGCAATGACTTTTTCGCTAGCGGAGAATTGGATAAATAACTTAAAAAGATAATCGCAATGGCGCAACATCCAAATAAAAGCCATACGTTTGTAAAAGGTGTTCGAGTAAGCGAACTAGTAATAGGCTTTGTAATTAAAAGACTTGGTAGCGCCACCCCTAAAGAATTGCCAATTTGCTTACATGTCACCGCAATGGCTGCTGCCGTTCCTGACTGAGAAAGTGGCATTCCTTCAATCGCTGTAATGGTAATCGGTGAATTTAACATCCCAAACCCAATGCCTAAAAAGATATAAATAATAAATAAAATAATCATAGGCGTTGTTTTAGTTACAAATAATTGTAAAAAGCTAACAGCCAACATTGAAATACCACAAAGCATAATAGGACGTTTCGTCCCTATTCTCCCTACCATTTCGCCGGCTCTCGGTGCAACAAGAAAACTAACAAAAGCCAAAGGAATGGTTGATAAGCCAGCTTCCAACGGGCTGAAGCCTCTCATCTCTTGCAAATATAGCGTGTTTAAAAATAAATAGCCGTTATATATGATAAAGCCAAAAATAGCTAAAAAAGAAGCCGATGTAAATGGAATAGATAAAAAGAAACGCGGGTTGATTAACGGATTGTCAATGTTATATTCATAAATAAAGAAAATGACAATGGCTAAACAGCCGATTATCCCAGTACTTAAAATATCTGGCGCGAAAAGCCCTTTTCTAGGTAGTCCGATAATGGAATAGATAGAACTAAATAGAAAAAGAATCATCAATGCTTGACCAACAAAATCATTTTTCGCCGTCTTCTCTACTTTTGACTCAGGTACAAATTTTTGTGTAAGGATGATTGCCGCTGCAATGATCGGTACATTTACAAAAAAGACATACCGCCAGCTAAAATAAGAAACAATTAGTCCGCCAATAATCGGGCCCATTCCTAAGGAAATCCCTGTAACAGAGCCCCACAAGCCAATTGCTTTCGCACGTTCTAACTTTTCGGTAAATACCTGTGTAATAATAGACATTGCTACCGGATTTAACATAGAACCACCAATCCCTTGCAACATGCGAAACGCGATCAATTGCCCTGGGGTTTGCGAAATCCCACATAGGAAAGACGCTAAACCAAAACAGGCTAAGCCCAATTGAAGGACTCGTTTACGGCCAATTCGGTCTGCTGTAGACCCAGATAACAATAATAAGGATGCTACCATTAAAGTGTAGCCATCTGTTACCCACTGTAATGTAGACAGATTCGTGTGAAAATCACTTTGAATGGATGGTAACGCCACATTGACAACCGTAACATCCATGGTCACTACAAACAAACTCATGCAACAAGTATACAAAATAACTTTTTTTCTATCGATCATAAAAACAGTCCTTTCTAGCAACTACATAAAACAGGAAAAGCAACAATGACACTTAAACTTCTAACGACACAGTTATCGCAAGTACTCACGTATCAACAGTTCTTTATATTCCTTGCCATTTAGTTATTTTATATTTAAAAAAGTAAATCTTTAGATAGCCAAACTATACACCAGAACCCCTTTAAATTGAACCGTAATAGATACGATTTATCGATTCTTAAGTTATTAAATAATTGAACATTCTGTTCAGAAATATCGAACAGCCCCATAATTGAGCATCTCTTTTAAACAACGAACAACAAAAATAGCCTTATCCGCAGCAAAAGTAAATCTAAGCGAATAAAGCTATTTTTGGTAACTATTCCAAAGTAATTTTAATGGCTAAGTCTCTAGCAACTTTTGTAAAGTTGCCTTGATTTGACCAGGTTGGACAAAAACCGAACTGGAAACATTTCGGTATAAATAAAATTTTTGTTTTCGTTCAATCGGTAAAAAGAAGAGTTTAGAATCAATTTCTTGCAGTTGTTCTTTCCGAAGAGAGATTACCGCATAAACTCCTTTACTTTTTTCAATGAGACGAGTAAGCATCAACGTATCATAGCAACAAACAAGCGGACTTGTTAATTGCAACATTTCTAGCACACTCTTGGTAGCTTCTAAATGATCTAAGTGATGCGGCAAAAATAGAAATGGATAGTTGGTCAAACAGGTGAAGCCTTCTTCCTCAATTTCTTGTTTAATTTCTCTTGAAACACAAAGATACATTTTTAGTTCAATTAATTGTTCTTTCTTTAAAACTGGACTATTCACATCTGCAGAAGTAATCACAAAATCCAACTCATGATTCTCCAATTTATTCAATAACTCAAACGATGAACCATGGTAACATTCCCAAAAACGATTCAGTTGATCCTCGTTTTCTGTCACTTTATACATCAAGGACGTATTTCCAAAACCTAAACGCATCACTGGATTCTCAATCATTTCGTGCAGATTAAGTTTCATTTTCTTGGCCTCGTTTAAAATGATATATACAGATTGGACGATTTTATCACCATAGGAATTTAACGTCAAAGAATTACCGTTACGGTCAAAAAGTAAATGGCCCAATTCACTTTCCAAATCTTTTAATGACGCACTTAAGGTTGATTTACTAACATGGAGTTCAGAGGCTGCTTTGGAAATACTATTATATTTTGCAATGGTATAAAAATATTCTAATTTTTCAATAGTCATCTTTTGTCATCCCTTTTATTCAAATTCATTTGCCCACGTAACCTGTTCAAAACACGCCTCACTCTTTATCAATAGCGTAGTTATTTTTGCTCTAATAAGCTATGTCCATCTTGTTATTTTTCTATAACTAATAGCAGATGGATATGAAAGTGCCTTTGGTAAAACTTTTTTTCGGAAATAGCATGAACATTCGCAACAAATTCAGCTTATTAAAAAAGGCGTCTAGCTTTTTCTATTTTACGCAAATTTACTTAAGAAATTCCATTTCAATTCTTCTCTAAAAAAGGTAAGATGGACACAACAAATGTTTCAGTTTCCATGCCCATTTACTTTAAGGTTCAGCGTTATCTACTAAGTATGAAGAATGTCAAAGAAAGGTTAGGTACTCCCAATGAAAATCAACTATTTAGGTACGGGTGCAGCAGAACGGATTCCGGGAATTTTTTGTAATTGTAAATTATGTAAGTACGCTCGAGAGAAAAAAGGACGAGAAATTCGTACACAAACTCAATTAATTATTGATGATGTCCTGCTGATTGATTTTCCAGGGGATTCTTATTTACACCTGTTGCAGTACGACTTGTGTTTTGCAGACTTTGACTCTTTACTAATCTCTCATTGGCATTCCGATCATTTTTACGGCGAGGATTTGGCTTATCGAATGTCTGGTTATGCATTAGATATTCCCAATCGTTTAACTGTTTACGGAAATGAAGCAGTTAAGACGTTTTATCAGCGCGCCTTTGATTTAGAAGGTCGTCAAGACGATACCCGATTACAGTATCAGGTTATTCAGCCCTACAAGTGTTTTACTATTGCGAACTATACGATTTATCCCCTTCCTGCACAACATGGAAATTTCAGTGAAGATTGTTTTATTTTCGTTATAGACGATGGTAAAGATGCTTTTTTATCCACCCATGATACAGGTTACTTTACGTCAGAAATGTTTGAATATCTTGAAAAGAGCCACTTACTTCTTAGTATTGTTTCTTTAGATTGTACTAGTCAAACAAACGAAACTGGCAATAGTCATATGAATTGGGAAGAAAATTTAAAATTAATTGCAGAATTAAAAGAAAGAAAACTCGTCACAGATAAAACGATTTACGTTGCCAACCATTTTTCTCACAATGGCGGCTTGTCTTATGCGGAGATGGCGGCTTTATCTCAAAAGCATGAAATCATTACGAGTTATGATGGTTTAGAAATACTAACTTAATCGGATTATTTGCCTTCTTTTCAGCACTATTATATGCTTTTAACCGATAATTACAAGGTACTTATATCGTAACTTACACTATCTTAAAAAACAAAAATACTCGAAATTTCCCGTGATCCTGGAAATTTCGAGTATTTTTATGGTTCTTTACGCTGCTGGCACAGCGGATAAACGTTTATTTTCTTCTTCATTCACTCGATTGACAATAAAGTTATAATTCACTTCATTTAGTCTTTGACCATGGTTTCCTGTTTGCTTAATGCCGCCATTGGAATGAACACCAACTACTTCAAACTGAGCATTATAGATTGGGGAACCAGATTGACCACCTGTTGTATCGATATCATAAAATAGTAATGGATTTTCTAAGTCTGTAAAGTTAGATGTAAACAAATCATTTTCATGCGACCATTGCGTGTGGTTTTTCTCACCTGGATAGCCTGATATTGTGACATGGGTATCTGAAGATTCAAACTTTTTCAAAACAAATGGCGTTAAAATTTCTCCCAACTCTGGGCCATCTGGACGATCGTTTTGTTTGCCGACAGTCACTACCGCAATATCCGCATTCGGGGAAAAAGCTACATCAATCACTTTGAATTTGCCAAATGGTGTCGCACTGCCATCACGACCTGGATAAAACCAAGCATCATCTTTGGCATTCGGATTTAATACTTTGGCATTCTTAAAACTTTCAGCCACATGATTATTGGTGACAATTGTATTAGTTCCAACAACAAAGCCTGTTCCTAAAGAAATATAGCCTGGTTTACTGGCAGGGGAAATGATTCTTCCGATTGACGCAAAAGGCGCTTCGGTTGTATCTGCCACTTCTTGTCTTCTGTCCTCAGGGTCCAGTAACGATCTTTTTTGTCGTGAATGACTTTCGGCAGGAACGATATACTCTTCTGCATTTGCAGACAGGCTAAAACCGGCTATCAAAGTTACTAAAATCAGAAACAAAAAACCAGCACTAATTTTTCGTATGGAGAACTTTTTCATAAGATCATGCCACTCCTTATCCATTTTTATTTAATTGGGGAATTTTTTTCATTCATTGACCAGAACAGATTCACTTGGTTGGTTTACCTGAATGTCTTCTTTAGCTCCGATTCCAGCAGAGTTAAAGGCTGCTGACACCACTGAAGCTGCTTCATCGCCATATTGAACTTTTGCAGCAGCAAGCATCGCATCACGAGCATCACTGAATTGTGCTTTAGGTGTTAAGTAATTTACTAACGAGCTGTAGAAAATAGTCTGTGCTTTTTCAATGCCTAAGTTCTGGATAATGGTGTAACCAATCCGATTAATAATTCCACTATTATAATGAACACCGCCTTGATCATAATAAGGCGTTCCTTTATACCGTGCTCGATCGTCGTATTGAGCCATGGTTTCTGGTTGTCCGTGTTTACTTGGCGTTTGTAAATTTCGAATACCTGTTTTTCGGTCAACACTCTGAGTATCCGCACCAATTTCTGGATTAGATGCACCCGAAATAATATAACCCATCAAATCAGAATAAGATTCATTCAAGGCACCTGATTGTCCTAAATATTCTAAACCGGCAGTATGTTCCGTCACACCATGTGTCATTTCATGACCAACTACATCTAAAGAGGAAGCATACGTTTTTCCTGTTGGTGTACTTGTTTCACCATAACGCATTGCTTTTCCATCCCAAAAAGCATTGTCATAAGCATCTGGATGTTGTTCATCAACAACTGACAAGATGGGCATCCCTCGATCATCAATACTGTGTCGTTGGAAATGATCTTCATAATATGTTTTCACAAATTTTCCATGCGTATAGGCGTCAACAGCATTCTGATTTAATGTCGCTAGTGATGGCGCTTGAATAATAGAATAATTATTTTTGCCATCAACTACTGCATGGTAAACCCCTGTGTTATCCGTTCCGTGTAAAGCAATTCCCGTATTGCTTTTTTCAACTGGTACATTAAACGTTACTTGAAAAGAGTTTTTTAACGTTACTTCACTACCGACATGTTCCGTTAAATCTTGTTTTTCCATAATTGTTCCATCTGTAGCGTTCACTTTATAAACCAATGATACGGGGTCACCAGTTGGTGAAGAAGTTACTCTGACTTTATAAAATAATTGCCCTTCATTATTTACACGTTTGTCAATAGCTAAAAAGACAAGATCTTTATTTTCCAGATTATCAGAAGCAATAATTTTTTTAACTCCTTCTTCACCGATTGCATCAACCGATTGAATTTTCACTACTTGATCAACTGGATTTCCTGTAACACTTGTTACTGCACCATTTTTATCTAAATGAATAATCACATTATCTGAATCAACAGTAACGCCTTCCGTTTGCTTTTCTAACTTAAGATGCTTCATCCCCCACGCATCTTCTTTTCGATCTACAGCCGTATATTGTTCAGCAGCTGCCTCAGAAATTGCCTCCTTTTCCAACTTCGATAAAACTGTTGAAACTTCACTTTCTGAATAAACTTGTTCTTCTGCTGCTACAAAAAGTGAAGAAAATAGACATGAACTTCCAACAAAGATGCCTGTACCTAAAATGTATAAAATTTTATTTCCCTTCATCAAACAATTAACTCCTTCCCCAGTTTCCTTTTATTTCTTTTCCCAACAAAAGTATTGCTTTATCCTCCCTAATTTTTCCCGTTAAACGACCGCCCCTTTCCCTGCGTAAATATTTGTTGCTATTTTCATTATAGACAACTACCTAACCGGCACTATCTAAATTCCTTAATCAGCCGACATTTTTCCCTGTATTGCCCCTCATAACTCAATACCATAGCAAAAAAGTTGTTAACAAATTCATTCGTTAACAACTTTTTTACTGTTATGATTTTTTTCAATAATTAAATGTTGAGTAACCGATCCTTCATTGAAGGACGTTTGCAAGTCAAATTGATCTGAAAAATCAACAATTTCTTTTACATATAACAATCCCCAACCGTGCTCTTCTGGGTTACTTTTAGAACTAAATTTGGTTTTCTTCATAACCCTAAAATCAAATTCGGCTTGGACACTATTTGTTATCACAAACTCTTGTGTTTCATTTTTATTGAAAATTGAGATAGCGAACATTTTCAATTCTGATTTTGCACTGTTTTCAATCGCGTTATCTAATAGAATAGCCAACAAACGAATCACAACCACTAAGTCGATTGATGTATCGAGAATAAATACTTCTGGCACATCAACAATCACTTTTAGTTTTGCTTGCTTTGCGGTATTAATTTTCATACTTATGAGTGCCTTAAGTTCCATATTTTTCAAACGATTTAACTTCATAAGTTCAAATTCTTCATTATCAATAATTTTTTTGGTTGGTGCAATCGTTTCTTCATAAATTCTTTTGATTTCCAGAATATCTTCGTATGAAATAGCAATTTGTAAACTATACAATAAATTTTTATAATCATGACGAAACATCGCTAGCTCTTCGTTAATGGATTCTATTTTTTCAGTATAAATCGTTAAATTATTCAATAATTGAGTGTTGATACGTTGTTCTTCCAAATAAGCTTCAATGACTAAGCCAATCAGAATTAAAAATAAACCTACACTTATTAATAACTCCAATTTAGAACTATTTACCGTGACAAATCCTCGCATAAAGTCAGGTGAAATCTCTGGCGAAATCAAAAACACAAAAAGTAACAACAGAATCAACAATAAAAGTAAACAACCAAAAAAATTCGGCTATTTTCTAACACACGATTTAATCTTAAAAAAACACTATTGGGAATTTTTAAAGCAATCCAGATATTTATAAGCAACAGAATAACATTTGAGGCAATCCATAATAATTTATTTTGATAAATCTGTTGAAAAAAAACACTTAAAATCGTTTGCTCCGTGTAATTGATAAACGAAACCATAAGCAATGTAAAATAAGTATGGTGGCTTCCCTTCTTGATCCCACTTTATTTTATCAGCGACAAACAAAACTAAATCTATGTCCGAATAGTTTTTCTTCAGTGTTGTATGGCATTCAATAGCTGATAAAATTTCATTGTCTTCAATACCAAAATCCATTTTCGCAATAGACTTAGAAATTTTTTGATGAATTATCATTGGAAAGGCCATTTCTGCTTCGTTTAATTCAATCCCATATTTTTGTGCGACACTAATTCTCTGATTATTTGGATAAATCGCAGAGATATCGTGTAAATATCCTGCAATACTTACTTTTTCTGGACTAGTTAAATATTTTTCACCAAGTTGATAGGCATACTCTCCAACTTCCATACAATGATAATACGTCTTCTCACAGTTTTTACTCACTAAATATTGTTTAATTTCATTTTTCAACACCTGTTGATGATCCATTTCCACAGCCCTTTCTCATTCCGATTACTCTTCTAGATAAATAAAGTATACTCCTTTCATCCTCTAGCAACCTTTTATTTTTTATTAAATAAACAGCTAACTAAATTGAAAAAATTGAAACTTTTTGGTCCTCAAATTCGTCTATAACTAATAGGACGTTCAATTTTGTATAACGTGGAGGTGTATTTTTTAACTTTTTCATTAACCAAAGAGGAGTGAAAGTATGCGACATAAGAAAAGAAAATTCAAAATAAACGGGTATGTATTATTTAGTGCGTTAATCCTCATTGTTCTTGTTTTCATTCAAACGTTCCTATTAACTCAACCCAAGATAACAAGTAAAAATGATGATACTACGCAGACATCGACTAAAAATTCAACTGCAAAAAAAGATTCCCCGACCAAGTTAGAAAAGGAATCAACACACATGACTATTTCATCAAAAAAATATGCTTACTCAGCAGACAAAATCAGAAAATATATAACTGGAGAAGAACCTTACAAAGGTGAAAAATTAGTATTCTTAACCTTTGATGATGGCGTTAATAATCAAATAACCCCACAAATCCTAGATGCATTAAAAAAGTATAACGTCCACGCAACTTTTTTTCTTGTAGGAAATACCCTAACTTCCGAAAATCAAAAGATAGTGAAACGCGAAGTTGCAGAAGGACATTCAATAGGCTTTCATAGTTCAACTCATGATTATGCAACGTTATATCCAAACGGGATTGTCAACACTGAAGAAATACAAGCGGAAATAGCAACCATGGAGAACTCTCTTAAAAAAATATTGGGCGAAACATTTCAAACAACTCTCTGGCGATACCCAGGAGGTCATATGTCATGGGGAGGTACAGAAAAATCTGATGAATTATTCAAACAACTTGGCATCCATTGGATTGACTGGAATGCGATGGTTGGAGATGCGGAGCCGTTAGACAGACAGCCTACTACAGTCGCAGAAATGCTCGCTTTCCATCAACATTCACTTGAGGTCTATCCAGATTATAATATTAGAGTAGTCTTAATGCATGATTCAGTAGATAAGGAATTAACAAAACAAGCATTGCCACAATTAATAGAGTTTTATCAAGCAAATGGTTATCAATTTGGCGTGTTATATTAAAGCAACTCGGAGCACTAAAGGAAGCATTTCTGGTCTTAGCCAATGTTGATTTTTTGTTTAATTACACAAAAACGTCTCTATACTTTCTGATGTTGGTAAAAAAACTAACATCAGAAAGTATAGAGACGAAAAAAATAAAAATTTTTAGCCTTCTTTTTTATGACTTAACTATCCTATTTACCACCAAAATCACCATACACATTACCTTCTGCATCAGATATACGTTTACCTTCATCAACTTTTTTAAACTCTATTTTTTTCGTTTTTTTGTCCAATTGACCTATAATTTCATAGCTCTCTTTATTTTCTTGTATTTTAATATTTTTATATACCTTTTTTTCTGTTCTACTTGTTTTTTTGTGTCTTCATTATTGGGATTAACTAAATATTCTTTTTCAAGCGTCATGGTTTTATCCTTGTTGAAAAAAATTGAACCTTTCGTTAGGTCTTCTTCTTTTTCAATAATCGTGGTGAGTATTAAAGGAAACGAACTGGCATTCAAAAGATTGCCGTTTTCTTTTTTGTTATTACTACAACCTACCAAAAACATGAAAAAAATAATACAACTAAAATACCCGATTTTTTTCATGATTACTCCCTCCTATTACATAAAGTTAGAATAGCTATTGTTCATTAATATCGACAATTCTTTGCGCCGGGCTTGAACCATTGGTAACGTAGCCTCCATAAGTACAGATATATCCTCTTATGTTTGGATCTTCTCCGTAGTCTTGCCAACGTTGAAGTTTTAGATTTCCTCTAAATTGACCATCATCATACCAATAGTAATTAGGTATACTTGCACCTTTTCTTATTGTAATGGTTTGGTAAATAAACTTAGTCGTTGTATTACTTAAAGAATAATTTGTATCAGAAATGAATTATCTCTTGGATCATAAGGTGACACTTTTTCAAACTCAGGAAGTTTTCTCTGTATTTGTACTTCAGGAGTATTCGCAAAGTAATCTACTATCTTGACAGTTATTAAAAGAATCACTACCCTCAAAACTATAGCAAACATAAAAATTATTCCATTCTAATTCTTCCATAATTATCATGTCCTTTTACAATTAATATACTTATTTTATCGTATATATTTTAAAAGGAAAAGAACACTATTTAAATAGCAAACGATTCTTAATTAAGTTTACTACTATTTTCTTGTATTCTTATAGCACCAACAGTTCTGCTATTTATTGGTTACTTGCTAAAATACTTATCTGTGTTCTTTGTATTTATTTCTTTTTGATTGAATATAAAAAACAAAAATCCTGTAACCATGGCCCTGAATAATTGACTTGCCAATACTATAACCCCATTCTGCTTATTCTCTAATTTCAACTGATATTGACAAACTAACGTAGTTTTTGTTTCTTGATCCAAGCACTTAACTGAAATTTCGGTTTTCAGTACTCCCTCTTTTTATCTTTCTAAATTTCCTCACACCTTCAATTTTCAAAAGATTTCTGAATCATTATCCAAAAACCTAATTTTCACACTTATGTGACTTCAAAAAAAGTCAATGTTGATTTTCTACTTAATTACACACAAAAACACCCTCTTGCTGAGCAAGAGGGTGTTCGTTTGTCGAATAGTAAAGATTAACGACGGATTTCTTTGATACTTGTGAAAAGTCTTTACAGTATTGATATAAAAGAATTTTTATTGCCTCTGACTACACTTTGACTAACCTATTAAAAAAATGTTTTTCAAGAATCCTGTAATACCAGTACTTTCACCATCTTTTTAACCTTCTAAAGAATTAAAAGCAGTCAGAGGCTTTAACTTTTCAGTTGATGTTAAATGGCGATATATTTTTGAGGTTGTACTGTCTGTATGACCTAAACGATCCTTTAAAACATCCCAACTGCAATACTCTGCCACTAAACTAGCCATAGTATGACGAGCCAAATGGGTGTGAAAATCTTTGTTAATTCCACATCGCTCTACACAACGTTTAACATGATCGTTTACATATTCACGACGATAAGGAACTCCACGCTTTCCAGGATCGAGATAAACAAATAAATAAGTTTCATCTACAACAAAATTACTATTTCTTTTTGTTTTATTTAATACATCAATTAATTCTTGTAATTTCTCCATTACTAATGGTGTGACGGGTACTCTTCTTGCAGAACTAACAGTTTTTGTAGTTTCTATTCGAAAATCTTTACTTTTTCCTTTTACTGCTGTCTGTTTATAAAACAAAATTTCATTTCGTTCAAAATCTATATCTTGAGGCTGTAAAGCAAGCGCTTCACTCACACAACACCCAGTATAAAACAAAACATGAAAAAGAACAGACATGGGTAACTCTTCATAAACTATCCCATAGTTTAAAAAAGCTCGTAATTCATCCACTGTTAAAAACTTATCTTCTAAACTGTTGACAGACTCTTTTAAATCTTTAAGAGATAACTGATATTTAGGCATTTTAACAAACTTCATTGGATTCTCATTTATCAAATTCTTTTTCTTACAATAATTAAAAACCATATTTAGAACCTGAACAAGAGATTGTAAACTATTTTTAGCATAACCAACATTAACGCCATCAATTCCCTTTTCTTTTAAAATGAAAAGGAATTTTTGTAGTTCTTCTGATGATAAACTACTTAATTTTTTACCACCAATCCATCGATTAAGTATTTTCACCTGTTCTTCTCGTTTATCATACGTTGCCACCTTTTGTTCGTTTAGTGATCGATAATATTCAAACCACTTTTGACTAACAACACTAAATTTATCATTACTAGCAAGCCTTTTTTGCTTATTTCTGTGTTGTTTTTCCATTTCAAGATAAGCAAGCTGAGCTTCACGTTTAGAATTAAAACCTCGTCTCGTAGTTCGAAAAGCCTGAAAGTACCAAGTAATTTTTCCCGTTGCAGTAATATGTTTTTTAAAACGACTCATATTTTCCATTTATTCTTACCTCCAATTACGAAGGAACCCAACAATCGGAAGTGCTTGAAAATCTTTCTATCTATGAAATAATTATACAACATGCAGACGAAAAGATAAATTCTACAATAATCGTAATAAACGAAACTGATCGCAAAAATATTCTTCATTTCCTTTTTTTACCCATTCTAAAATGTCATCTCTAAGGTAATGTCCTCTAATGCCAAACCAGCAGCTTGGAAAATCACCTAATTTTATAAGACGGTTTAAAGTACTATCACTTATTTGAAATTGTTCTTTTAAATCTTTAATGGTTCCTCATTTTCTTTTATTTTATCGTTTCGTTTTCGAATGGACTTAGCTTCATTGCGTAATACTTTTTTACAGTAGGCATCAAATTGGTGTTGTGTAGATATCTCATTGTTGTTTTGTTGCACGATCAATATGCTTCTTTATCCCCTTTCCACTAATACAACGATCAGAGAATACCTATTTTTCGAAAAACTAGAAGAAAATAAAGAAGATAATTGAAAATATCAATATAACAAAAAAGTCAGCATTCAATCCTAATTGTCTGATTGAATGCTGATTTTCTATGCTATACATGTAGCTTGAGTATTCCTTTTTAATTACTCACCAATAATCAATTAGGAATATTACTAAATTTGGAGTTATTTGTACTTGCTCAATTGATATTCTCAAATAACCTAGACTCTCATTTTTTATAGTTTCTTCGAAAAAAGCAATGTATCTGTGATGAATCTATAATTATACCTTTTATCAATGATCAAATGCTTAAATTATCTCTATCATTTAGGATGTTTATCGCGAATATAAGTCAATCTCAAAAGAAAGTGTAAATTATTCACTGCTTGAACCATAAATGAAAAGTAAAAATCATTCGAGACTTGTTGAGATAAATATTTGTGATGCGTTAGAATAAGTATTGAGATTTGGAAAAATCGCGACACATACAATGATTGGTTTGCTGCAATAAATTTAAACTAGCTGTCTATATGGTTATGGATATTTGAACCTATTTCAGAAAAATCATTAGTCAAAAGTTTCTTGACTATCGGTTGTCCACAAAAGATGAGCTCATTAATTTCTATCCCTTCCGTTTCAAAAATCACGATCTCATTTGTGCCTTTCTTCAAAAACTCTTTCGGACAATACAAGGAATGAATCGGTCCTCTTTGCCAGTAACGACCTAAATTGATACCGTTGACGATGACCACCCCTTTGCCATAGCTGCGGCAATCGATAAATGTATCCGCGAGGTCAGTCAATGTGAATTCAGCTTGATAAAAAGAAGGCTGGGCCGGATTTTTACCGGCAGTATAATCGATTTTTTTGAGTTGATCTGCTGACAATGTCAATGCATATTGCCGATAGCCTTGATGAAAATGGATGTCTTGCATGATTCCCCCACGAATGCCTTTCACTTGTGTCGGCCCATTCAATTTAAAGCCATAGTTCACTCGGCCTAAGTTCTCTACTAAAACATCTAGTTCAATCCATTCTTTCTCTGGCGTACCCTTGATCATCACTTCTTCCCCAAGGTTTTCTTGATATTGAATTGTCTGCAGGCTACCGTCTGCAAAAAGATGCAATCGGTCACTGGCCTCCACAACTTTGAGCTTATTTTCGTGATGATAATTTTTTAAGTTTACTGAATAAAGCATATACCCATAACCAGATTCTGCTTCTTCCATCGTTATTGGATACATCGTTTCTTGGGCCGTCATCATCTGGTCTTTTACCGCCAACAGTGAGACGCTGTTTTGCACAGGGAATGTTCCTAAAGAACCAAATGTTTTCCTGCGGGGCTCGGCTTGCCACACTTCAGGACATACTTCTTTAATGGCTCTTTGTACATGGAAGTATTTCTCAGTCGGCTCGCCAGCTTCCGTCAATAGCGCATCGTAGTCATAGCTAGTCACTTGTGGCAAATCCAACACACCACGAGCAGAACAACCATTATAAAAACCAAAATTGGTTCCGCCATGGAACATATAGAGATTCAATGAACCTAAGGCTAGCATATCCTTGACTTCATTAGCTAAATCTTGGCCATCACGCTTGATAATCGGTTCTCCCCAACGATTGAACCAACCGTCCCAGTATTCCATGCACATAATCGGCCACTTTTTGTCGTGTTTTGCCATAAATGCTTTCATCACTGTAGCGTTCTCTTTGGAATGACTGCCGAAATTTCCTGTCACGAAAACATCCTCTTCAATCAGTGTGCCCACATCCAGCACTTCTTCCCAAGCACCATCTGACGTAAATAACGGAACATCGATGCCAAATTCTTCCATCACCTGTTTTGTTTGCCGCAAATACTCTTTTTCCATGCCATAAGAACCATATTCATTTTCGACTTGCATCATGATGACTGGTCCGCCATGTGTCACTTGCAAAGGAACTAATTTTGGTAAAAGCACACTGAAATAAGTACGGACTTTTGCAATAAATCGCGGATCAGTTGAACGCAATCGCACGTGCTCTTTCAGCAACCAAGCAGGTAGCCCGCCGAATTCCCATTCCGCACAAATATAGACAGATGGCCGCAAAATCACCATCAAGCCAAGTTCTTGCGCCAATGACACAAAAGCAACGATGTCTTTCATGCCCTCAAAGTCATAGACGCCTTCCACTGGCTCATGCAGATTCCAAGGAATATAAGTCTCTATGGTATTCGCACCCAGTGCTTTCAAATTGTATAAACTATCTTCCCATTGTGCCGGTGTCATGCGAAAATAATGGATTGCGCCACTAATCAATTTAGTTGGTTTTCCATCTACCAAAAATTCTTCTTTTATCTCAAACGTTTGCATGTCTTCTCCTTCCTTAATATATCAAAAATGAGGCTTATCATACTTCTAATACACACTAACTACGACTTACTTAAAAATTATCCAATTTTCTTATTTGCCATTCTAACAAATGGCAAATAAATTAACGTGGTTAAAAATAAATTAATAATTGATAAAATAATTGATCTCCAATCAAATCCTGTCGAAAAGAATCCATATAAGACCGGTGGTATTACCCAAGTTACATTTTGTGTTACTGGAGAAACCCAACTTAAAATCTGTTACTAAATAAGCCACACTAGACATTACAGCAGGACATAACAAAAATGGAATAAATAAAATAGGATTTAATACAGTAGGTAATCCATACATTACTGGTTCACCAATATTAAACAAAACAGGCATAATTCCAAGTTTTGCAACTTCTTTATAATGACTATTTTTTGATACCCAAAAAATCGCAATTAATAAACCTAAAGTTGCATACCAGACAAACGATCCGTATGATACACTTGTCCAAACATAAGGAATAGTTTCATTGTTTTGATAAGCTTCTAAATTAACTAAAAGCGCTACTCCAAATACACCTTCCATAATAGGTGCCATAACATTTCCACCATGAATACCGAAAAACCAGAAAAATTGAACTAAGAAAGCAACTAATATAACAACAAAAAAACTTTGGGAAAGTCCTAACATAGGGCGTTGTAATATTTCGTAAATTACATCTGTTAAAATTTTTCCTGTAATTCTATTTAACAAAAATGTCAAAATAGCAATTATATAAAGAGAAACTAAAGCCGGAATAATTGATAAAAATGGTTTAGCGATAGCTGGAGGAACTGTATCAGGTAATTTAATTGTCCAATTTTTATTCATGAGTTTACAAAAAATAATTGAAGATAAAAAACCTATGATTATTGCGGTAAAATAACCATTTGAATTAATTTGTGTACCAGGCAACAATCCTGATATAGTCACATTTAAACTGTTACCTGTAACTGTTATTCCCTCAACATCAGTAAATAGTGTTGTTAAGTCAATATTATTATTATTCGATAAATTATAAGTTGAAGTCATAGAATTACTTATAGAAATAATAAATGAAGACAGGGCGACTAGTCCTGAAGACAAAGTATCTGTTTTATATATTTTAGCAATATTTACTCCTAAACAATAAATAAACAGTAAGGAAACAATAGAAATGCTTCCTTTTGATATCAAATTATTTATATCTACTAACCATTGAAAATAATCAGTAATCTTCTCATAGCCAAATTGCATAGGAAAATCTACTAAAAAAGCATTTAATAATATTGCAACCGAACCTGTCATTATTACAGGCATCGTACCCATAAATGAATCTCTTAACGCTACTAAAAATCGTTGATTCCCAATCTTAGTAGCTATAGGTAAAACTTTATTCTGGATTGTATTCATTATTTTCTCACTCATTATGATTGACTCCTTCAAAAAATAGTTAGAAAGCGCTATCTAATTATAGTATAGATTTTTTTGACCATTTGAACATGATAATCTATACTTAAAACATGGTATTTTCTTCATAGTTAGTTCTATAAAGGAGGATAATAATGGAGGATTTTTGGTATCATAATAAGTCAGTTTCTGCTCCAATTTCCCTTTCCCAATGCGGATATGAATCTTATCATCCCAATTCTTCTATTCGTAATTATATAGTTCAACAAAAATGGATATTTCATTATGTTTTATCTGGTAAGGGATTCTTAGAAGTAGAAGCTCAACATTTTGAACTTATAGAACACGATATTTTCTTTTTTTTCAAGCTCAAAAAGTGAAGTATTATACAGATAAAAAGGAACCTTGGACACTGATTTGGTTAGGTATACAAGGTGATAAGACTTCTGAATTTTTGAAAGAAACAACTTTACTAAATACTCATACAGTTAGCTTGACTAAGAATATAAATAAAAAACACACTATTGAAAATAGTATGTGAAAATAGAGAACTAATTGGGGTTTGTCAACTAAACTGTGGAAGTTAAATAGTTAAGAGTTTTTAACCACCATAATTCTCTCGGCTATTTTGAAATCAGATAAATTTTGATCGGACACATAGTTGAATAAACCTACCGTTGTTACGGAAGGTAAATCGCATACTTTTCATTCTAGAGGAGAAGGTCTCGTTGATCATTAACTGCTTAAGCACCATAGCCCAGTTTTGAATTCGACCACCTGACCACTTCGCGTGTAATTCTTTCGTGCGTAAATAAAGTAGTTTTAGGAGTGCATTCTCATTAGAGAACGCTCCTTTTTTTGTGACTTTTCTGAAGCTGGAGTGGACACTTTCAACCGCATTGGTAGTGTACATAATTTTTCGAATGGCACTACCATAATCAAATAGTTGTTCAACATGTGCAAAGTTCCGTTTCCAGACATCTACAGCACCAGAATAATGAGACCACCGATTTTGAAAACTGCCAAAAGCAGCATGTGCAGCGTTTAGAGAAGAAGCACCGTAGAACTTTTTCATATCTCGGCAGACTTCCTTATAGTCCTTACTTGGAATATAGCGCAATGCATTTCGAACAAGATGAACAATACAGCGCTGAACAATTACCGATGGAAAGATCGCTTTTGCGCCTTCTTCGAGGCCAGAAACACCGTCCATCGAAATGAAAAAGACATCTTCGACACCACGTGCTTTCAGTTCATCAAATACTTGTATCCAGCGATTTTTAGATTCTGTTTGATTTAACCATAATCCTAAAATCTCCTTATTTCCTTTGAGATCATAGCCAAGAATGGTGTATACAGCATATTCTTTGGCTTCATAATTTTCTCGTAAAGTAACATACATACAATCAACGAATAGAAAGGCATAACACTTTGCTAGGGGGCGGGCTTGCCATTCTTCCAATTCAGGAAGGACAGCGTCAGTGATATCTGAAATTATTTCATGGGAAATATCAAAGCCATAGATAGCTTCGACGGTTGCGGCAATATCTCGTTGACTCATTCCTCGTGCATACATGGAAAGAACCTTCCCTTCGATGTCGGAGACATCTCGTTTTCTCTTAGGAATTAACTCTGGTTCAAAGGAAGCTTCCCGGTCTCTAGGAACATCAATAGCTACTTCACCAAAACTGGTTTTAAGCGTTTTAGTTCCATAGCCATTTCGACGGTTATCGTGTTCCTTAGGCTCTTTAGAATGGGCATCATAACCTAAATGATTATTCAATTCTCCTTGAAGCATTTTTTCAAAAAGGGGCCCAAACACATCTTTCAAAGCATCTTGCATGTCATCGACAGATTCAGGTTGATAGGCATTCAGAATGGATTCAGCTAACTTTTCGGCATCAGGATTTCTTTTCTTTCTAGCCATCGTGTAATCACCTCTTGATCTTATTGTAGAAAAAGAAAAACCGCGAAGCAACCACCTGCCTAGGATTAATGGTTACTTACACGGTTTACATTACACTCTCATCATTAAAAAAGTATCTTTCGATATTACTAAAAAATGAAATTATCTATTTGAAATTTAAATCTGATAATATATTGAGTGTTCCAATGAGGGCTTTGATCCTATTATCCATATCTTTTTCAGTTTTAATATTGATACACATTATAAGAAAAAGAAACTTTTGGTTAATTTATTTCATCCCAGTGCAAAATATAAAAAAGTAAAATAGACCATAGGCAATAGATTAACAATTAATATAATACAAGCAAATATTCTATTCATTGTATTTCTGCTTTCAAAAAGTTCTAATATTGAAAGTATAATTCCACAAATGCCTATAATAAGTATGGGAATAAGATTAGAAAATAACACCCCGAGCCAATCTGTGAAAATTACTATATTTACTAATATCCCTATTAACATACCTATCATATTTATTAAATCAATTTTTTTCATTAGATATTTCTCCTTTATTAAATCTGAAGTACTTATATTAAAATAATTCTAAACTATTTACCTCAAAAAGTGCAATAAATTATTTCTGAACAATAAAATGATAGTCAAAACAAAAAAATATTGTTAATCGTTCAGAGCCATCCACCATTTTTACAATTAATGTATTCATATAAACTATTTACGATACTATAATAAAAGCATTATAGTTATTTATAAATAATTAAAGCAACTAATAATTCATTCAAATCGCCTTTGTTCGCTAGAGTCTTTAGAATTTCTGTAGTAAAATCGTTCATATGGAAGTCCTCTTTTCTGTGAATGTGTTGTGGTAACTCTATTCTACAGAAGGGACTTCCTTTTTTCTATTTACACAAAATATTTTACACTCTCAATTGAAGAATTTCATCTATTGGAATGGCAACACTTTTTTTGACAAAAATTATAAGGTGTTGTGAATGCTGCGGTGTTATGGCTCCGATTGCCCTTGACAATGAGCATCCTCGGATCTGATTTTCTCCGGCAGAAGCACTGGATAGGCTACAATTAACTAGACAGAAAAATTAAGGTGTGTAGACTAGAAGAAAACATACCAGGAGGAATTTTTATATCTAAGAGAACACGAAGAACTTTTTCACAAGAATTCAAGCAACAAATAGTCAATATTTACTTAGCTGGAAAGCCACGTGTAGAAATCATTCGAGAATATGAACTAACGGCTTCAGCATTTGACAAATGGGTAAAGCAATCTAAAACGAGTGGTTCATTCAAAGAAAAAGATAATCTTACGCCTGAACAAAAAGAATTGTTAGAACTACGTAAAAGAAACCAGCAATTAGAAATGGAAAATGATATTTTAAAGCAAGCAGCGCTGATATTCGGACGAAGAGACAAGTAATCGATGCGAATAAGCATCTTTACCCTATATCAGCGATGTGCAGAATATTAGGTCTATCACGTCAGTCCTATTATTATCAATCAAAACCAAAGAAAGACGAATCAGAACTTGAAGAAGTAGTCGCTGAAGAATTTATCCTCAGCCGAAAGGCCTACGGCTCAAGAAAAATAAAAAAAGCCTTATCAAAACGAGGCATTCAGATCAGCCGACGAAAAATTAGTAGAATCATGAAAAATAGAGGATTAAAATCGAGCTATACTGTTGCTTATTTTAAAGTACATCATTCTACTTGCAATGAAGCCAAAACGACAAACGTATTGAATCGTAAATTCTTAAGAGACAACCCATTAGAAGCGATCGTAACAGACTTGACTTATGTACGAGTCGGGAAAAAATGGAATTATGTCTGTTTCATTTTGGATCTGTTCAATCGAGAAATTCTCGGCTATTCTTGTGGAGAACATAAAGATGCCGTTCTAGTAAAAAAAGCATTTAGCCGTATCAGACAACCTCTGACAGAGGTTGAGATTTTTCATACTGATCGTGGAAAAGAGTTTGATAACCAAGCTATTGATGAATTATTAACGACTTTTGACATCAATCGATCATTGAGTCATAAAGGCTGTCCTTTTGATAATGCCGTAGCTGAATCAACTTATAAGTCGTTGAAAGTAGAATTTGTCTATCAATACACATTTGAAACCTTACAACAATTGGATTTGGAGTTATTTGACTATGTCAATTGGTGGAACCACCTTCGGTTGCACGGTACACTTGGCTACGAGACACCGGTTGGTTACCGTAACCAGAGATTGGCGCAGCGAATCCTTGATAATGAGCTCGGATGTGCTAACGCTAGCGAGGCAGTCTAACTTTAACTGTTAGCTCCTGCCGAAGATCGTCACATCCGAGGAGGCTCATTGTCTAGGACAATCGGAATAGTATACGGAAAGAAGTTCTGCACCTTATAAAATTTGTCAAAAAAACTGTTGCCATTTCATTAACGAGTTCTGTTCTTTTTCATACAGATCAAGGGTCTCAATATACCTCTTTTGAATTTAGAAAATTTATAGAGGATCATCCGATTGTCCACTCACTTTCAAAACCAGGTTATCCGTGGGATAACGCCGTTACCGAAGCTTTTTTTTAATATATGAAAAAAGAAGAATTAAATCGCCGTTCATTCCATTCAATTGAAGAAGTACGGTTGGCTTGTTTTGCCTACATTGAAGGCTTCTATAACACCAAACGTCCTCATGGAACATGAGATATGCTTACACCAAATGAAATGGAGGCTCTTTACTTTGAAAATCTTTAAGTATCTTCTCTTTTTGTGTCTACTTTATTGACATCTATCCAATTAGTAATCAATAAATATTTCAATAATAGTCTAGCTATATATAAATAACATTACAAAACCTAAAGAATTATATCTGATAACCTTCCATGTTTTTCATATGATGTTACTCTTTCAACTTTATTATTATCATCGACAAAAACAACCTTAGGTCTATGATCCTTAACCTCATTTTCATTTAATTCACAATATGCCATTAAAATTATTTTATCTCCAGTTGATACACATCTAGCTGCAGCTCCATTCAAGCAAATCATCCCTGTTCCTCTCTCTCCAGCTATTGTATAAGTTTCAAATCTATTTCCATTATTAACATCAACTATTTGTACTTTTTCATATTCATATATTCCTGCTGCTTCTAATAAATCCATATCAACAGTAATACTTCCTACATAATCTAACTCAGCTTGTTCAACTTTAGCTCTATGTATTTTTCCTTTTAACATTGTAACTTTCATTATTATAGCCCCCTATTGTAATTCAAATGTAAAATTATCTATTAATCTTGTTTTTCCTATAAATACTGCTATTGCAACTAAAACTGATTTTTCAATATAATTTACTCTTTGTAATGATAAAGAATCAACAACTTCTACATAATCAATCTTTGCCAAATTATAAGTATTTATATTTTTACTTATTATCTCAATTATTTTTAAGCTATCTCTCTCTCCATTATTTAAGGCTTCCTTAGCTAAAGTTAAAGATTTATTTAAAATAGTAGCTGAAGATCTTTCCTCTAAACTTAAGTATGTGTTTCTAGAACTTTTAGCTAGTCCATCCTCTTCCCTTATAATTGGACACCCTACAACGTCTATATCAATATTAAGGTCCCTAACCATTCTTTTAATTACAGCTAACTGTTGTGCATCCTTTTCTCCAAAATAAGCTCTATCTGCTGGTATTATGTTAAATAATTTACTTACAACAGTGCAAACCCCTCTAAAATGTATTGGCCTACTAGCTCCACATAAACCTTCTGTTAATCCAGTTATATTAACAAAAGTACTTGCATTGTCACAATACATCTCTTCAACTTCAGGATTAAATATTGCTGTTGCTCTACCTCTTGTGCATACTTCTATATCTCTTTCTAAGTCTCTTGGATAACTACCTAAATCTTCATTTTTCCCAAACTGAGTTGGATTTACAAAGATACTTACAACAACTTTATCATTTTCTTTTGATGCTTTTCTAATTAAACTTTCATGACCTTCATGTAAATATCCCATAGTAGGAACTAATCCTACCTTTAAGCCTTGTTTTTTCCACTCTTTTACTTGACTTCTAACATCATTTACTGTTTTAAATATAACCATATTTCTTGACCCTTTTAATATAATTTTTCTAAAACATCATCACTTATTTTAAACCCATGTTCTGGACCTGGAAAAACTCCATCTTTTACTTCCTCTATATATTTTGTAAATGCTTTATTCATCTCTTCTGATAAATTAGCATATTTCTTCACAAATTTAGGGGTAAAATCACTATACATCCCCAACATATCTTGATATACAAGAATTTGTCCATCACACCCTGCACCTGCTCCAATACCAATTGTAGGTATTGATATCTCTTTAGAAATTAACTCTGCAAGCTTAGTTGGAACACATTCTAACACTACAGCGAATGCTCCTGCTTTTTCTACAGCTTTAGCAGCTCTTATTAATTCTTTAGCAGCTTCCTTGTCCTTTCCTTGTACCTTAAATCCTCCAAATGCATTAACAGATTGAGGTGTTAAACCTATATGCGCCATAACAGGTATAGAAGCCTTTACTATAGCCTCTATTTTATCGCATACTTCTATCCCTCCTTCTAATTTAACAACCTGAGCTCGTCCTTCTTTTATTAATCTTCCTGCATTAACTACTGAATCATATACTGAAGTTTGATAAGACATAAATGGCATATCTGCAACAACTAAAGTGTTCTTAGCTCCTCTTGTAACTGCTCTAGTATGATGAATCATGTCTTCCATTGTTACTGAAAGTGTATCTTCATGTCCTAGACATACCATACCAAGAGAATCTCCTACTAATATTCCATTTATCCCAGCTTCATCAATTATTTTTGCTGTTGAATAGTCATAAGCTGTAAGCATTGTTAATTTTTCATTTCTTAATTTAGATTCTTTAAATGTAACTGCTGTATTTTTCATCTATCTCTCTCCTAACTCTCTCCTAAATACTTTTCTAATTCACTATAATCTCTATTAATATTTTTTAACATAGCTATCTCTAATACATTTTTTGATAATAGCATATATAAAGCTCTGTCTTCATCTGATAAAACTTCACAGTGACCTTTAATTGTTGAAATATCACAACGTTCAACTGGTCCTGTCAAACTTTCTATAATTCCTTTTTCTTTTATATTTCTAATATTAAATTCAATTAATGGATATAAAGCTTCAATTGCCATTTTTTCAGTAAATCCACATTGAATTAGATATGTAACGCTTGTATTAATAAGTCCTAGCACAAGGTTACTAGATACTACTGATGCGGCATGATAAAGAAATTTATTCTCCTTAGATACAATTACAGTACTATTACCTAACTTTTTGAAGAAATCACATAAAAACTTTGCATATTTTTCATCGCCTTCAATTGTTATAAAAGATTTTTTTAATTTTTTGTATGAATTATATTTATCTGATATTGAAAACATAGGATGGACAGAATAGCCATAAGCACCATAGTCCTGTATATTTGAAAAGATATCTGAAGATATTGCACCACTGCAATGGCAGATTAATTTGTTTTTGATTTGATAATTTTTAATTTCTTGCCATACCTCCTGAATTTGACCATCAGGAGTCGTAATGAAAATAGTATCATTTTCATCTACTAATTCTCTTAAGTTTAAATATTGTTTACTAGATGTAAAATTCGAAGCTGCTAATGACGAGTCTTCGCTTTTACTATAAAATCCTGTTACTTGTATTTTATGTTCCTGGAAATACTTCCCGAATGAACAACCTACCTTGCCGGCTCCAATAAAACCAACGTTCATAATTATCACCTCCATAAAGAAGTGAGACTACAAGTCCCATTCTTACGATATGAGCTTAAAAATAAAAATTAAATCAAACATACAGTATGGTTTTTTCAAATATCATCCATAGTTAATTTTATCATAATATCCCATATTTTAAAATAAAAGATAGCGTAAAATATTTTGTGTAAATAGAAATTTAGGGTAGAAAAAAAAGTCCATTCTGTAAAATTAAAGTTACCACACAGAAATTTTATAGGAGGACTTTCTCATGACTAAATTTACTATAGAAATTATGCAAACACTACTCAATAAAGGGGATTTAGATGAATTATTTCAGGATCATTTAGAGCGAGCGATTAATTCACTTCTACAAGCAGAGCTAACTGCTTTTTTAGATTACGAAAAATATGATTGAAATGGATTCAATTCAGGAAATTCCCGTAACGGGAATTATTCACGTACATTTAAAACAGAATATGGCGAGTTGAATTTAACTATTCCTAGAGATCGGAATGGCGAACTTTCTCAACAAACACTACCAGCATATAAGCGAACCAATGATTCATTAGAAACGACCATTATCCAATTATTTCAAAAAGGCATTACTATGGCTGAAATCTCCAAATTAATTGAAAAAATGTATGGTCACCACTATACGCCACAAACAATCTCCAACATGAGTAAATTGGTGGCTGAAGATGTTTTAGCTTTTAAAGAAAGAACGTTAGAAGCCAATTATTCCGTTATATTTATGGATGCGACGCATATCCCTGTGAAGCGACAGACTGTTTCGAAGGAAGCAGTGTATATTACGATTGGTATTCGTTTGGATGGAACCAAAGAAGTTCTTGGGTTTACTATTGCCCCAACTGAGTCTGCTTATATTTGGAAAGAAGTTCTTCAAGATCTTAGAAAACGTGGGTTAGAAGAAGTTTTATTAGTAGTGACAGACGGATTAAGCGGTATTGAAGAAAGTATCCATAGTGTGTATCCGAATGCCCAATTTCAACAATGTTGTGTGCATGTATCTAGAAATATCGCTCATAAAGTTCGTGTTCGAGATCGAAAAGAAATTTGTGAGGATTTCAAATTGGTTTACCAAGCGAATTCAAAAGAAGAGGCATTGGATCACATCGACTTTATGATTAGGAAATGGAAAAAGCAGTATCCAAGAGTCGTCAATTTACTCTTGAATCCTGCCCTATTAACCTTTTATAATTTCCCTCACGCCATCAGACGAACAATTTATTCGACGAACCTGATTGAAGGCTTTAATAAGCAGCTAAAACGATATACTCGAAGAAAAGAACAATTCCCTAATGAAGAATCTCTAGAGAGATTCTTCATTTCTCAATTTAATCAATATAACCAAAAATTTTTAGGTAGAATTCACAAGGGATTTAAAGAAATTCAGGATACATTAGAGTCGATGATTTAACTGTAATTAACAGAATGGATTTTCCATTTACACATAATTCTTGACGCTACCATAATCTAAATAACCATCATATTCATCTACTACTTATATAATTGAGTTTTATTAAACTTTTTAAGTTTCTATTCTATCAAATATTTAAACAATCTCTGCATCCGAAAAGACTACCTCGTATAGTTTTACTAACAATATTTTTATTAGCGTGTTCAAATCCTGATTTCTTGTATCAATTATTTTCTGTTCACTTTCAATAAGAAAAAAGTCTTTACTTCCATGGCTAATAATAAGTCTCTATTTTTCAATAACTATTGCAAAATTATATCTTAATTAAGAAAATATTTTTATTTTAAAGATAAAAAATTCTTCATCCTGCAATACTTTATATTTTATATTGTAATTATTCAGAATATTACTTACAATATATAAACCTAATCCATTACTATTTTCCTTATTTAAATCAAATTTAACATCAAATATTTTATCCATATTCGAAATTTTATTGTTACCGTATGAATTCTCTATATATAACCAATCATTAACTATCCCAATATTAATTACCCCATTTACATCAGTATATTTTACCGCATTACTAATCAAATTAGATAGAATAATCTTTAAAGCTGTTTTTCCTATATAAACATTCTCGTCTAATATATAATTATTGACAGTTATTTTCTTTTGATTTGCTAATATTTCATACTTTTTTAATATGTCTTCTAATGTATCATTTATTTTCAAATATTCTTCATCATTATTCAAATTTTCTATAGAATGAACTGATAATATTTGAGAAATATTTTTTGTTAAACTATCAACGATTTCAATACATTCATTAATATAAATATCTCTTTCTTTATATTTTCCAATATTGTATTTCATGTTTTCCAGTATTATTTTAAGACTAGCAAGAGGGGTTTTAAGTTCATGGGATGCACCTTTAAAAAAGTCATATTTTAACTTTTCTAATTTTAAAATTTCTTTATTTTTAAATTCCAAATCGTCAATTGTTCTTAATAAAGTAGAATACAAGTCATTAATTTGTTGTTTTAATTCTCCAACTTCATCATTAGAGCTAACTTTTAAACTCATTTTTTTATCAAGTTTCATCATTTTATCAGTAACAATTTTTATTTCTTGTATATTATTTTTTATTGATTTTGCATAAATTAAAGAAATAATAGCAGAAAATAAAATTGATATTAATAAAGAATATGGTAAAAATTTAAGGCTTAAATCTTTCGCATCTTTTTGCATATCAGCTGTAGAAACAAATTGTAGATTTGTTTTTTTACCATCATTAAGCTTTATTTCTCTTTCTTCAATTATCAAAGAATTACTATCACTTTCTAAATTAACATTTATATTATCTTTTATTTGTATTTCATTCTTATTATTTTTTTCTTTTATGAATACTTTTATTTCACTACTCTTGGAATAAAACTCCAAAGTTTGTTCTATATATTTTATTTCTTTTCCATTCATATTACTAGAAATTTCATTTGCCATATTATGAATCTTTTCTTTTCTCGTCTCCAAATATGTTTTAGGAAAGATAAAAAAAACTAATGAATGAACTAATATAATTATTATTCCAAGAACAGAAAATATTTGTATGAACATTTTTGGAAATATCTTTAATTTTTTCATTTTCTCTCCAATTTATATCCTACATTTCTTATAGTAGTTATACAGTCTAATTGTAATTTTTTTCTAAGTTCTTTTATATATACATCTATTACTCGATCATAAGGAGTTTCTTCGCTATCTTTCCATACATAATCAATAATTTGCATTCTTGTTAACACTTGTCCATTATTATCCAATAAACATTTTAATACTTCTAGTTCTTTTGCATTTACATCTATTTCTTCACCATTTATTTTAGCTGTATAGCTATTAAAATTAACCGATAGATCCTTATATTCAAACTTCTCTAAATGTCCATAATTCTTCTTAATTAAAGAATCTATTCTAGCTTTTAAGACCGGCAATGAAAATGGCTTTTCTACATATCCGTCTACTAAATTAGTAAATGCATCAATTTTATATTCTTCATCACTAAATGCAGTCAAGATTAGAATTGGTAAATTGCTTTTCTTTCTAATTTCTTTCAACACTTCTAAACCATTTATAAAAGGTATCTGAATGTCTAAGATAACCAAATTTATATCGCTATTAAATTTTGACAAGGCTTCTCTTCCATCTTTAGCTTGAATAACAGTATATCCAAATTCTGAAAGATATTCACTTATTCCCTCTCTTATCATATTATCATCTTCAACAGTTAATATTTTCATATATACCTCCACTTAAGCCTATACACTAGATATTATACAGCATATTATGGCTCTATAATATCTAGTGTTGGTGACGCCTTCTGTTGCCAATACTTTTTCTTTTTTTTAATAAATGCAAACAGACACCTTGAAATCCTTTAGAATAAAGGGTTCTATAATATTTTGTGTTGTTGGAAAATCGAAGGCGATTTTCCAACAACACTTTTTCTTCGTTTCAACTCAAAAAGAGACTCACTTTTGGTAAAATTTAGTCGACCAAAGGAGTCGCTCTATGGATAATCATACTAGAAAATTACTCGGATTAACAGATAAACATTTATTTTTTGATGAAGATTGGCTGATTGAAAAAGAATATATGAGTATCGCACTTATCTGGAGTTGAAGAAACAACGATTTAAATGTAAGTCTTGCCAAAGAACATTCGTAGCGGATACCTCTGTCGCTGAAAAATACTGTTTCATTAGTCAAAAAGTTCGTTGGTCTGTTATTGCTCGCTTAAAAGAGAATACTTCCATGACGGAAATCGCCCGTCAGAAAAATATCTCCACTTCTTCGGTCTATCGTGTCATGAAGAGATTTTACCGCCCATTGAATCCTTTCAAACAGACTTTGCCAAAGGTCTTATGCTTTGATGAATTCAAATCGGTTCGACATGTGACCAGTGCAATGAGTTTTATCATGATGGACGGACAAAGCCATGCATTATTGGATATTGTCGAAAATCGACGCTTGCCTTATTTAGAACACTATTTTCTCGGTTTTCATTAGCGACTCGTGAAGCCGTTCAATGGATTGTTATTGATATGTATGCGCCTTATGTTTCATTGGTGAAAAAGCTTTTCCCGAATGCTCAGTTGATCATCGACCGTTTCCACATCGTCCAACATATTGGCAGAACCTTCTTGAATCATCGAGTGAAAGAAACCACGGCACGGCTTAAAGGAACTTCCCACTCTCAACGAGGGTTAGGGAAAAAATTGAAACGCTATTGGAAACTCCTACAAAAAGAAGAAGCAAAGTTAAACTACGAAAAAAGGGTTTGGCGTGCCAGTTTTAAAGATTATTTGACTGAAAGTGAGATTGTCGATCGACTGTTATCTGCTTGTCCCAACCTGCGCCAAGGCTATCAGTTATACCAAGACATTCTTTATGCGGTAAAGAAAAGAGATCAGTCATTATTTGAGGACTGTTTAAACAGAGAAGTCAGCGGTCTTCCTGAAACCTATACAACCACTTTACGAACGTTTAAAAAGTTTCTGCCACAGATCCAAAATGCGCTTCACTACAGCTATTCAAATGGACCATTGGAATGTTTAAACAACCACATCAAAGTATTAAAACGCAATGCGTACGGCTTTCGCAGCTTTTACAATTTCAAACTACGGATCATGATTCGTCATGGCAAAACATTTTTAACCAAATAAACAGAACAGGAAGAGGGTTTCTTCTTTCTGTTCTGTCCAAATTATTCTAAGATTTCTCTTTACCAACATCATTTGACAAAGAGCCTTTATACTACACTCTCATTTTTGGTGCTAAAAAGCACCGAAAATTTTAATTATTGTCAATTAATAATTCTTTTGGATTCCTTCTTAATATATTGAATGAAGAAATAATCAATGATACAAGAAGTACTAAACTCATAAATATAACTACATAAATCATGAATTTAGGTAATACATTGATATCTAAACTTGATAATGTCTTGTTAAATCCTTCAGCTTCTGCCCCACCACCTAATTGGCTAGATGCAGATTGTTTAGCTATTTGTTTAGCTATATCACCAGTAACCTTATTCAATATATTATTCCCAAGCTTGTCAGCTGTATATTGAGCTAAGAAATAGGAACCAACGAATGCGGGGATTGATATAAATACCATCTCAATTAGGAATTGACCAAAAATTTCTAATTTTGATATACCTAATGATAGTAATACTGCTATTTCTTTCTTTCTAGCATTCATCCATAAGAATAATAATAATGAAACTACAACTCCTGCAAATATTAATGAGCCAAAAAATAATTTATTTGAAATTGAGTAAATACCTGATATAGATTGTTGTAATGCAGGGTAATTTGATGAACTTTTAATCAAATTATATTCTCTCCAATTTATATCTAATTTCCCAAGATCTTTTATTACACTATCAAGATTCTTATCACCTTTTACAAAGAATGTTGCATCTTGGTATACAGCTGTATCTTCGGTATTACCATAAACTTTAGCAGCTGTATGAACATCAGTGATTAATGTATTTTCGTATAGTTCTTGTGCTGCACTTACTCCACCGCTATTATGCCCATCGAATAGACCTTTAATTTCTACTTCTACTGTTTCATCTGCACCTTTCTCATTATCAGCATCAAATAAATTAGATTTTATTTTTATCTTATCTCCAACTTTAAGGTTATTTTTTTCAGCTAAATCTTTATGCATTAAGATTTTATTTTTATCTTCATTTTCTAAATGCTTTCCTTCTACTAATTTATATGCTTCTGATACAAATTTTGTTTCTTTTGTTGAGTCGTTAACCCCAGTTAACATAACTGTTCTTTTAAAATTCTTTGCTCTTTCAGGTGATTGATTCGCAAGAGTCTCTTGAGTTTCAATAATATCATAATCAACTAAATCTGCAACACTGTTTATTCTTTTTACATAGGAGTCTATACTATCTGTTTGAGATATCTTTTTAATATCTTCACCTTTTACATTTCCCCCACCTCTAGGTGTTCCTGGATTTACTTGTCTATTTATCTCCATAGAAAAACTATTTGTTATATTAGCAAATGTTTCTTTTGAAGCTCTGTCCGTAGCATCTTTAATAGATAAACTAATGAGACTTAAAGTTGACATAGATAAAATAACTAATATGATAATTAATGATTTTAAACTTTTTCTAGTTACATAAGCAAATGCATTTTTTATCATTATTCAACCTCCAAATTCATTTTATTTACTTTTTTCAACTTTTTACCACTTAGTTCTAAAATGATATCCGCAGAATCTGCTACTTCCTTACTATGTGTTACAACTATTACACATTTATTTCTATCTTTAGCTAATGTCTTTAATATATTAATTATTTCTCCAGCAGTAACACTGTCTAGATTACCAGTAGGCTCATCAGCTAGTATTATTGGAGCATCTGATACCAATGCTCTAGCAATAGCTACTCTTTGTTGCTGTCCACCAGATAATTTCATAACATTTCTTTTTATTTGTTTTTTATCTAAACCTAGTTCAAACAAGATACTTTCATCTGCTGATTTATTTACTAATCTAATATTTTCAATTGGTGATAAATAATCTATTAAATTATAGTTTTGAAATACTAAAGATATATTATTTTTTCTATGATTACTATATCCTTTATTTTGTATATCTTCATTCTTAAACAATATTTTTCCTGTTTGAGGTTTATCAAGTCCAGCAAGTAAGGAAAGAAGTGTAGATTTTCCTGTTCCTGACTTTCCTACTATCGCATAAAACTTCCCAAGTTCAAATTTTTGATTTACTCCTGACAAAACTTTTTCTTTAGAATTTGCATAACTATATGCTACATTCTTTATTTCTAATATATCCATTATTTTCTCCTAACTTATTTTTGATAAGATTTCTTTAGGCTTCTTGATTAACATTAATGAAGAAGCAAATACAACTGATAAAACAATAATACTTATTAATATTAAATAACTTTGTCCAAGCGTTGTTATATTTGACATAAAACTACTATTATTTATTAAACTTCCACCGGAAATCATTGAATCCTCTGAGTTAATGAATCCATCTACAATTACTTTTAGTAATACATTTCCTAAAAATAAGGAAGATATTATACTTGGTATCGATATGAATATTAACTCGAATATAAATTGCATTATAATTTGTATCTTAGATGTTCCAATAGATAAAAATATACCTATTTCATAAATTCTTTCCCTTAACCATAGAATCAAGATTAATGAAAGAACAACCATCCCAACTAACATAATAGAATAAGTCATTACTTTTATTATATATTTTATTCCACTCACTGACTCTAAAGACTCTTCAAACGCATTAGAATCTTTTTCAACAAAATACTTTGACTCATCAATTTTAAGCTCTTTCAATTTGTTTAAGGCTAAGTCTGTAGATTCTGCACTACCAGAATACATTAAAATTTTATTTGCAATTTCATTATTTTCTGAATTGTTTAATATCTCTTGGCTTGTTGAATAATCTACAAACACCATATTTTCACTAAAATCAGAAGATAATCCTGTATATGTTTCCTGTTTTTTACCAGAAAAGATCCCTATAATTTTAAATTTATGACTTTTTATTTTTCCACTTTTTTCAATATCTAGTAATTCAAGATCAACTTCATCACCTAATTTTAGATTGTTTTGTTTAGCAAATTCTTCATGAACAATAATTGAATTCTTATCATTTTCTTCTATATTTTTACCTTCTTTAATTGTAAATACTCCACTACTAAATAAAATATTTCTTTTAGTATTATTTGTAGCTTCGAGTGAAACAACATTCTTAAATTCGTCAGATAAATCTTCTCTATTTATTCTTTGTTCTCCGCTAACTACTTTAGCATCTTTTAGTTTTGCTAATCCATCATATTGAATTATTTTTTCTTCAATTTCTTTTAATTTTTCAATATCTTTAAATTGATTAACATTAAAATATTTACCATCTTTTTTTGTTATTGATATTGAAGAATTAGAACTTTCATATAAAGCCTTTTCTATTTCATTGCTTGATTTCATTATTGTTAAACAAGAATACAAGCAAGAAAGAACTATAGTTAATATGATAAAAATTATTAAAGTTCTATTTTTCTTTCTTGTAATATATGCTATAGCATTTTTTATCACTTTCCTAACTACTCCTCTCTATTTTCTTACTCCATAACTAATTGCATCCACTGGACAAGCATTTTTACATCGTCCACATCTGATACACTCCAGATGATTGCAATTCTCAATTGAAATAAATGCTTAAAACGATCTCTTATTTTATATTTATCTTTTTTTGTACTACCATTTATAATATTTTTAATTCTATCCAATTCCAATACACTCCATACAAATTCTTATCGCCTTATCCAAGACAACTTTAGTTTCTCCATTACTATCAACAAAGAAAGTCTCTGGCATAGCCTGTATACCATTCAATCTACCATTAAAGTTTGTCTTATCTGGCATTAAGAAAGGATATGAAGCCTTTGTCTTTTCATGTATTAACTTTGACTTTTCAATTGCTTCCTTGTTTTCACCGTTATCATCAACAGGATCTGTAACAACTCCAACGATATTTACACCCTTGCTTTTCATTTCATTCTGAACCTCAACCAAATCAGGAATTTCCTTTACACAAGCTGTACACCAAGTTGCAAATACATTTACCATAGTAAGATCATACTTCTCAAAATCTTTACTTGTAAAATCCTTGCCATTTATGTCCTTTGTTGATAGTTTACGTAAATCTTTAACCGATTCTTTGTTAAATGCTTCTGTATTTTCTAAATCAGTTTTTTCTGATAGCACAAAACCATTTTTAGGACGTTCTTTTTTATCTATAATTTGAATCTCAGTTCTTTTTAATTCATCCAGAAGATTACTTTCAGCTCCGCTATTTGTGCTTAAATAGCAATCGTATTTTCCATCACTTGAAACTCCTATTTTAGTATGAGTATCACATTTTATAATTTTAGATTTTTTTCTTCTGATGTATTTTTTTCAAATATACCAATAGTCCCAATTCTTTCAAGCTCATTTTGCCAATTTTTATATCCATCGCCCATCTTTTCTATAACTGCATTCTTTTGTTCTTCTGTCATTTTTTCAAATGTCAAAATAGCATACTTTAGTTCTTTATCTATAGGACTTTGATCATCTAACATCGCTATCTTTTTATCAGCTATATAATTTCTAAATTTGTCTGAGAGTTTAAATTTAAGCCCTAAATATTCATAAACATATTCTTTCTTTGCCTCCAATGTATAATCTGATGGCTTAAAAGTTTCATTTTTGCCATTTGCATTAATTGACATGCCTTCCTCTTCAGAACTTATGGATTGTCCTTCTTTTATTTTTACTTTTTTGACACCCAACTGCGCTTAAGCTCAAACATAATGCAAGTAATAGGCATGCTCCTCTTGGTACTATTTTTTCATAAATTATTCCTCCTTTATTTTTTACACAATAGCATTTTATAGCTACTTTCAATAACATTCTACACACCTTTTATGAAACGTTGATGAAATATAATTTTTTATTTTTCCAAACTATGGTATAACAATATAAGTATTATGCTTAAAGTTGTTCTTACACGATTAGTATATGATCGATTAATATATGAGCAAGCACAGTAAGTGTACGGACACTTACGAAAAAAATGATGAGGCAGCCCTTTGGGATCTGCTTCTTTTTTTATCAATTTTTAACTTGTTAGGGTGTACCCTAAGACCCCGAAATACATTCAAAGGAGGATTACCTATAGCAAATAGAATACGAAATGAAAGGCTTGAAATTAAATTAACAGAAGAAGAAAAGGCTCTTTTTGAGGAGAAAAGAAAACTTGCGAAATGTAAAAATATGAGCCATTTCATCCGCAAGTGTGTTTTAGAAAAAGAAATATATTAAGTGGATTTAGAGCCGTTTAGAGATTTACAGGGTTTCCTTTCCAATGCTACCAGCAACATAAATCAGATTGCAAAGCGTGTGAATTCCACCGGCATAATCTATAAGGACGATATAAATGATATGAAAAAGCAGATTGAGTATTTCTCAAAAGAGTTGTGGCAAATACATTCTCTGCTTCTTAACAGAACTTCCGGAGTGTTAAATGAGAGTGTAAAATATTTTGTGTAAATAGAAAAAAGAAAGTCCCTTCTGTAGAATAGAGTTACCACAACACATTCACAGAAGAGAGGACTTCCCTATGAACGATTTTACTACAGAAATTCTAAAGACTCTAGCGAACAAAGGCGATTTGAATGAATTATTCCGTGTCCATTTGGAGAAAGCAGTCAATACGCTTCTCAAAACGGAGTTAACGGCTTTCCTCGATTACGAAAAGTATGATCGCATTGGTTTTAACACGGGTAATTCTCGTAACGGCTCCTATGACCGTACGGTCAAGACCGAGTATGGGGAACTTCATCTCCAGATTCCGCGCGACCGCAATGGCGAGTTCAAGCAACAGACTGTTCCTGCTTATAGACGGACGAATGACACGTTAGAGGAGACCGTCATTCACCTCTTCCGAAAAGGTATTACCATGTCGGAAATCGCAGACTTGATTGAGAAAATGTATGGGCATCACTACACGCCCCAAACCATGTCCAATATAACAAAATCATTTACAGAAGAGGTAACGGCGTTTAAAGGGCGGGAGCTTCATGACCGTTATGCCGCTATTTATATGGACGCAACGTATATTCCGTTAAAGCGGAAAACCGTCGCCAAGGAAGCCATTCATATCGCAGTTGGCATTCGCCCGGACGGATCAAAGGAAGTATTGAGCTATGCGATTGCACCGACTGAATCCATCACGATTTGGGAGGAAATTTTATTGGACCTTCAAGAGCGCGGTTTGAAAAATGGCCTCCTGTTCATCACGGATGGCTTAAAGGGGATGGTAGGAGCGATTAGTCGGTTCTATCCCAAAGCTCGTTTTCAACATTGTTGTGTACACGTTTCCCGTAATATCAGTCACAAAGTGCGTGTCGATGATCGTAAGGAAGTCTGTGATGATTTTAAAATGGTGTATCAAACCTCATCTAAAAAGGTGGCGTTGGAAGCACGTGGTGCTTTTGCGGAAAAATGGAAAACCAGCTATCCAAAAGTGGTTGAATCGATTCTTTCGAACGATCACTTGCTCACTTTCTATGATTTCCCCTTGGCCATACGCAAGAGTATTTATTCTACGAACTTGATTGAATCCTTTAATAAGCAAATCAAGAAATACAGCCACCGCAAGGAACAGTTCCAAAACGAAGAGTCGATGGAACGTTTCTTAGTCTCGTCTTTTGATACTTACAACCAAAAATTCCTAGGTCGCAGTCATAAAGGCTTTCAACAGGCCGAAGGCGAACTTGAACAAATGCTAAGCCAACTGATTGAGAATTAGAAACAATCTGCAGTAGGGAAGAATCATTTACACAAAATTATTGACGCTCCCACAAGTTTACAATGATTCATTCTTTCCTTGTTTTTTATATTCTCCTTAAAAAATTATTCTCCATTAATAATTTTCCAATTTTCTTCTTTGTTTAACAATAGATTGTATTGAAAACTATTTGTCACCTTTTCAATTTCATTTAGGTATTTTACTACGATTTTTACTTGTACCGAACCGTCCTTTTCAAGATAAATAGGATTGGTTATTTCTACAAATCTAAGATCGCTACTAACTTGGCTCATAGATTCATTTTCACTATAATACTCTAGCTCTTTTTCAGAAGCAGTTGGATAAAGTTTGAAAAATGTCTCTAGAAACTCAGTAATTTCTTGCGTTGTTTTTGCATCAATGTCAGAATCACTTTCTACTTGTTTTACTTCATATTTTGCCTTACCTGGCTTACTAATCATAGTTGGTAAACTCGTCACTATATGATTTTCTTTTTCATCTTCAAATATCTTCACTCGATACGCAGAAGAAATTTGTTCTGACTTTTTTCCTTCTGTAATCTTTTGGTCTACTAAAAATGAAACGACAAAATCTTTCGAACGTTTTTCAACATCTAGAATTTTTACTGAGTTTACTTCTGAACTAGTGGGAATATCTACTCGAACCATATCTTGACTCAAAGCAAGGCCTTCTTCTGTAAGGTACTGTCCAAGATTACTCATTCTCTTTTCAATTACTTCCTTGTTATTCTTCCATGAAAAGTATTCTTTCACAAAATTCTTTGTAAAACTTTCAACTCCAGAAGTATTTATTACTTTTTCTTTTACAACCATTTTTACGTGAGTTGTATGCTGATCAATGGCGGTGAAATTTTTGTAGATACCAAAAGCAAGACTACATGACAGTAAAAGCCAAAGGGCAAGCACCATTTTTCGATGCTTGCCCACTGAAATTGTCCGCTCTTTTTTCTTTTTTGACATCTTTTCCTTTTGAATCCGTTCAATTTTTATCTTCATTATTTTTCCTCTTTTCTCTTAATTGTATCGGCCGGCTCCAATCAGATGCTGCTGCCAATAGCTTTCTGTAAGATTCGTCCAACCCACTGGATTTCCTGCGTGAAACATGCGATTCTCTCCTGCATAAATACCTACATGAGTCACATAAGTACCGGCATCATAGGTTGAGTGAAAGAAAATTAAATCACCAGGTTTGGCATCTTTTAAGTCAATATGAGTCATGACATCATACTGATCTTGAGCCACCCGGGGAAGTTTCAGACCAACTTTGGCATAACACCACTGGGTCAATCCACTACAATCAAAACCCGTTGCGGGACTCGAACCGCCAAATACGTAGGCAGTACCTTCATACTTAAAAGCCTCGTCAAAAATCCCTTGGACTGTTTTATCATCAAACTGTGTCGTGGTCAGGTATTGCTTCACTAATAGGCAATAAAACATATTGCCATAGTTATAGCGCCACCCGCCATTTTCTTTAATCGCTATTGGGTTGGGGTAGTCTACTTTTTGACCACCCGATTTTTCCTTTGAAAATGATTCGGCTAAAGTAAAACTATGCTTCTTCCCGTTTTTTGCGACATAATTCAAATAGCCGCCACCATAGTTATAGGCTTGAATAATACTATCTTGATCACACCCTAGTTCTTTGGAGCTCTTAACCAAGGAAGCAAAATAAATACATCCCTGCTTGATAGATGCTTCGGTACTTAATGAATTTGGTGGTAAACCCGCAGACTCAGAACTTTGCATGACGTCCTCCATTGTGCCACCAGATTCAACTTGGATGATTGCCAAAAGAATTGGTACATAGTCTAATATGTCCGATTCTTTAGCATATTTTTCAACCATTGAGCGATGTTTCAAGACTTCTTCTGAGACACTATTGCCACCAGGAGAAATACCAGAAGTACCACTCCCCTCACTATCTTCCCCAAACAATAAGCTCACACACATCAAGATGCCCATAAAAGAGAGCATCAACATGGTTAACGAAATGACACTCAATTCTTTTAAATTCATTTTTTATCACCCGACTTTGGTTTTGGACGAGCCTTCATTATTCTTTGTACTTTTTGATTGGCTCTCTTCGGAAGAGTAGATCGTTGCTTAACTTGCTGGAAAGAATTTTTCTTACTTAATAGTTGGTTATTCTCTCTCGCAACCAAATTCTGTTTAACAAGTCTTCTCCTTACCTCAGAATTCGGTTTTACCATCACAATCCGTTTTGGAAGTTCATTTTTCAGTATCCTATCCTTCTGAGGTTTTGGATCCTCTTTTATCGAAACATTACTTCTTCTTTTTCCATGACGGTCTGTTACTTCGCCCAAGTTTTTTCGCTTTTCATCCATTTTCTCATCTCTGCGTTGTCGTTGTTTGTCTCGCAGCTTCTCTCGATCTGCTTTTTCTTGAACAAGCCCTCGCTTAAATTCTTTCGGTGCTTTTTTCGTCTTTTCCAGACCTTTATGGAGGATGTATTTCAAGTTGGTCGGCGTATTCCGTACCTGATCCTTTACTTGTTTTGCCTTATCTTTCACCAAAGCCTGGGTATCCAGAACTTTGCCTATTTTTCTCCCAGTCAAATTCATTCGGGATTGTTTCTTATTATTTGAAATTGGATTCTCCTTAGCCGAGTCTGAGGATACCTCGCGATCGTTAGGTAATCGTGAATTCTTTCGTAGAGAAGAATCGGATGGCTTAAATTTGGGTTTTGATTGTTCCTTTGCCAACTTATTCCCAACTGCTGCAGCACCGCCAAAAGCCAGAGTTCGGCCCACATTTCGATTGAGTTGCCGCAATTTACGGTTCATCAACATTTGCGGTCTTCGCATGACCCGTCTGCCCATTGACTGACTGTCATTACTCTGAAGGTTGAACATACTCATAATGTCACCCAATTTGAAATAGATACCGGCAAAGGTCACAATTTGTAGAAAAGCTACCATAAAGAAGGGATAGGTAGCCGAAATATTGAAAAACATCGTAGAAATACTGAATGCAGTCGTAATCACCAAGGTGACACCCGCTCGCATCATAATCGTATTGAATAAACGAATAATCGCCATCTTGCCCAAACTCTCATAAGTCGGCAACATGGACAATAAGAAACTAATTGGCAGAAACATCGCAAAGATAATGAAGAGAATTTGCGAGAACAACATAATCCCTGTTAGAAGAAAAACAAAGAAGGAAATGCCAATATTGAACAATACCAAAAAGACCACGATCCCTAAACGGTTCATGGTCTTGGTAATACTGAGATTCGCATTGTCATTGTCTTCAATCTCTGCCTTGACCGCTTCTTCCCGATCTTTGCCTTTGTTTTCATCTGGACTCACAGATAGAATCTTGTTGACCCGGTCTTCACCAATTTCTTCTATGTTGGAATCATCAAATTGCAGTAGTAACCAAGGTTGTTGGACTTGAATCGAAAACAAACTATCCCGAATCAAATCCACACTATCTTTTCCTTGGCTTTCTGAATTGGGTACAACGATCTCGGTTCCAAGGGTAAGGGCCGCTTCACTAACATCTGAGCTAAAGTCATTGATTTTTGTGATATAGGTAGGCGCATAAGCAATGAACGAACCCGATAGTAGAAAAATCATCACAAAATTAATCACGGCTCGAACTGCTTTCGTGGTTTCTCGTTTTAATAATCCGGTATACGCCACATACACCCCCAGAGCTAAAATCATCAATAATAGAAACCCAAAATAAAATCCGGAGGTCTGGAGTCCATTTTCAGTAATATCAGCCAATGTTTGGATATTCTTTCCAATACTTTCAGCCGTATCCGAAATGAAATCTAATTTATAGGCTTCTTGAACCACATAACCCGTGGCGTTCGACAAATACAAACTCACCGTCCAAATGAAATTAGTAATGGCATAAAGACCATACATCACGCTTTTCCCTAAGCCATCACCCCAATTCCAAGGCAACCAATCCCAAGAGCTATCCACAAAGAAATCTAGTTGATAGTTGTTCAGTGAATATTTGGAATATAGATTTCCTGATTCAACTGTATCATCAACTAGCCCTGTCGCCTCGGCTACCGTACCAACTAAACTCAATAGAACTATCAGAGTGAGTATGCTAATAAAAACGATTCCCACAATCCGAAAAAGTTTCTTTTTCATCCCCTCACTCCATTCTCTCTTGAACAGGTGGACGGGTATCAAAGGCATGGAAGAGTTCTTCAAAGACTGGATGTACCTGAACCACGCCTACCCGACCATACAAATCCTGCATCAAGCATTGGCCGTTTTCCAAATCTCGTAGGCGTTTTTGATTACTTTCATCTTCTTGATCCAACCCAAAAAATTCCAAAGTCTTCTTGATTTCATGAATATCGGTACTACGAAAAGCAAATTTCAATCCGATATTATTCTTCAAGCGTTCATCCAGTAAATCGTCACTATTTTGCGTGACAAAGTAAACACCGGCATTCATGGCCCGACCAGCACGAACGAGCTTATTTGAAAGGGTCTTTCCTTGAGCCACTTGAAGAAAACTCCAAGCCTCATCCAGGTCCACAATCTTGAAGATTTCTCGATTACTATGGATAAAATCCAAGGCAAACGTGGAAATGACGATTAGCATAGAGACACTTAGCAACTCCATCGTGGTATATTCTTCAAAAGTGGTTTCTGCATCTGGTAAAACCAAATCCGCTACTTGAATGATATTCAACTGCTTATCTAAACTAATTGATTGGGTAATCGAACCATCTGAGAAAAGCAAATGGGCAAAATCATAATCGGTAAAGGACTCGATATGATCGGCGATATTTTCCGCGACTGGAGAGTTCTCCTTTCGAAGCTCATTAATGACTTGCAGCAATCCTCGTTGATCACTTTGGGTAACCGTCCGAATGGCTTTGCGCAATACTGGAAACTTCTCCCCATCCCGACTGGAAATTCCTGTTAAAAAAGTCAGGATATCAATTGCTAAACTTTCTGAATCTTTCTTTTTCTTCATAATCACATAAGGATCAAGTAAGCCTTGATTTTCTGGTTTACTAGTCAAGTTGAGAATATTGATTTCATCCGCAATTTCTGGCAAGTTTTCTTTCCAACCACCTCGTTCTCCTTTTGGATCGACAATCACAGCTTGGCCACCAAAAAGAACAGCATAGTAGACCAAGAGATTGTTACTAAAGGATTTTCCGCCACCGAGTGAACCAAGGAACGCAGCAGCCAAAGCATTGGTAACTGAACCCTTGACCCCTTGTGAAGCTAATGCCGGTTTCAGGTAAACATTCCGCCCCGTATCTACATTGTAGCCAAAGTAGATGCCTTCTAATTCCCCTAGCTTTTGAGTAGCCCCAAAACCAAGTCCCGCTAAAAAGTCAGAAGTAACATATTGGATATAATCGTTCATATAGCGTTTGCTTGAGGGCAAGAATTCTTCATGTAGCCCCATCATATCGCCAAAGGGTCGGACTAGTTTTACATTAGTATCATCATAAAAATCGAACACTTCATCACAACGGCGTTTTAATTCATCCACGGATTCCGCACTCACTCGAACTACATAACTTAATTTGTACATCGACTCCTTGGATTGATCCAAGGTAGTTTCCAACTCATTTACTGAATCCAAAGCATCTAAGACATTGGAATTTGTCTCATTATCGGATTGGTAGGCATGGTTGTCTAAATCTTTCAGTTCTTTTTTCTTATTGCGAACAGTGGCAAGAGCTTTTTTATTGGTCACAATCTCCACATTCATTGAAGTATCAATGGGAAAAGTGAATTGTTGTTGCTGGTAATAAAAAAGTTCTGAAGAAGGAAACTCCATCTCCCCTACAATCGTATTGATTGTCAAATAGGCTACATACGATTCATGATTTTCATGTTCCATGCGTAAGTACCGAGGATTTTCTTCAATCAAGCAACGACTAGGATGTAATAAATCATAACGTTTCACCAGCGTTTCTGATTTTAGCTTTTTCTTTGGTAGCTGAAATTCATATTCTTCAAACGGTGTGCCTTTTTCGCCATAAATATGTTCAATTAAATACGTCAGATCACTCGGTGTGACCCGTCTGACTTTGAATCTTCTAGCCAATTTACTTTCCATTAGTTTTTCAAGCTTGGTATATCGGCGAATTTCTTCATTGGATAAGGAAACAAAATCACCCATCAAATGATGGTTCACCCCATAGACAAATTCTTGAAGCCCAGAAAGGAAAGATTTCTTGAGACTCTTTAAATTGACCTCTTCATCTGTTGCAATTAGTTTAAAGCCAATAAAAAAGCGATAATCAATCTGACTATCGCCAATCATAGATACTAATGTATCTGTTTGAAGGTCAATTCGTTGTTTCGCGACTTCTTTGAGTCTGCCTGTAATTTCCTTTTTTGATCGTTCTTGCGTGGCACGAATACTACTTTCTGTGGCAATTTGTAAGGCATGGATCTTGCCTTCACGATTCTGAGCAATCAATTGACGAAAGTTATCGTGCACTTGATACTTCTGTTCAGGCGATAAGAAGGAATAGTTATAAGGCACAAGTTCATAGTAGGCAAAACATTCTCCCTCTTGATTAAAGACAAGATTATTTTCAACATACTTAATCGGGTACATAGTTCACACTCCTTACTAGAGTGATGGGTTCATCCCATCGTTTCTTCTGTTCTTTGACCTTCTTTCCTGCAAAAGTGACCTTAAACCGTAAGTGATAACTGAGAAAGGATCGTAAAAATCCCAGTGGTTTCTTACCATCAAAGGTTTTTTGCGACATGAACCAAGTGACCACCACCGGTATGCCTAAGTATTTTAAAAAGGCCCCCTCTATCATAGATAGCGGAGGCACATGGGCAAAAACGATGACAAACAGCAAGGACAAAACAAACCAAGCCATCTGATTAAAGGTCACAGGAAAAGGTAGCTGAAAGTCATTGATTGCATAAATGACCTTTTCAACTGCCCAGATACTGGTGTAGCTTTTTATTTTTTTCATATTCAATCGGCTCACTTTCTAATATAATATAAACATCATGCTTAATTTTTTATGGAGGTATATATGCAAAACTTAATAACAATGGCAAGTGGAACACTTAACGAAGTTTACTCGGGAACTGAGATTGCAACTTTATTTGCTGAATATGGAGCAGAATTTAACTCTTCTGTTCCCTTTATTTCGACTCCCTTTCCGAACTTTACTTCTAAGGCTACCGCGATTCAAAATAATTTACAATCTTTCACAGAAGAACAGCAATTTAAAATTATAAAAGAGCTTTGTGAAAGTGTGCTTGCTCAAAATCCAGCAAATAAAGACGTTGCTAAGATTTTAAAACTGTTACTAAAAAATTATGGTTCAGTTTATTCTAATGATAAAATAGATAGAAATATCATCAATGAAACTAACACTTGGTTGACTGCTTCCTCAAGAGCAAAAGAAGAATTTGAAAAAGCCATACAGTCTTACGACAACAGCATCTATAACCGTTATACTTTAGACAGTATCAGGCTGGCCTTTGAGTTTTTTATGCAGGATATTTTAAAAAACTCAAAGTCTTTAGAAAACCAGCCTATCGAAGGAGAACTCCTGCCCTTATTGAGAAAAAAGGGCATTCCAAAAGAAATAATCAATTTGGTCCGTTTAATTATTAAAGGACTTATAAGCTATCAAAATGAAAATGTTAAACATAGTCAAACATTCACTGACCTAGAAGTAGAATTTGTTATAGAACAAACTAGTATTCTTATGAAGCTATTCGCAAAAATTGAAAAGATAGAAAATGAGAGCTGATAAAAATCAACTCTCTTTTGCATCACTGAACCTTTTTCTCTTTTCATACTTTCGAAATAGATACTCACATAAAATCATTGCTGAGTTCGCAGTAAGGATAGCTTCTTCTTCATTAATTACAATCCTCCTGGAGCCCTGAGCATGGGCATCACCTTGACTATTCCTCATCTCAAGAATTTTGTCTGACAAAGTGTTTAGAGCACCAACTAAAGCTTTTATTCTTTTATCCATATCTTTGTCAATTTTTATATTTAGTCTTTCAAAGGCTTGATTTCTTAAGTCTTTAGACCTTACAGTATTATTATCAATGCTTTTTCCTTTTGTGTTCTCAATGATATATTTCAAGACTTCATCAATCATAGTGTTTGATTTTGTTAAAACAGAATCGAAATCTTTATTTTGAATATCCTTACTTATACGAGTAGGAAGTTGTTGAATATACTCTAAATTCACTTCTTTCGAAAACTTAGTACCATTAAGCAATCTTGCACTATCTTTCTTATGATATGCCTCTTCAATCAATAGAGTCACAAGTGGATTCATTTTAGGTGACTTATATGAACTTGGATTTTCAAATTGGCGAATAGAAGCAATTTGCTTCATAGTTTCATTTAATGAGTATATTAATTTGAACTTTAGGTGATCACTAATATCCTCTGAGACAAGAAATTCTTTGAAGGAATTTCCTTTAGAGCCACCAAATCTTTCTTGAATTCCAAATCCAACTATTTTCTTAGTATATAGGTCCCATTCAAGATTATTGAATTCCAATATATATCCAGGAGATCCGTCTGAAAAATAATTTGCAAGCTGTTTTGCCTCATCAATATTCACCACTTCCACTCCTTTGAAATACTACTCGATATTTTCTATTGTAGTATCTTTAAGGGCAGTATTCAATATACTCTCACTCACATAGCTCAAAGACCCCACGACTCGTAACCAAATAATTCCCTTCAATTTCTAAATCTCGACCATAAGCCTCATAGTCAATATAATTTTGTAAATGAGTAGGAACTTCACCTAAAGCGCCTGTTTCCTCAATCAAGTAATACGCTAAATCACTCATGTCATTACAATCTGGATAATAAACAATATTATCCAGATGCTCCACCATTTCTTCAAATGAATTGAAGAAAGCGTGTTGAATCTCTGAAGCAACCTCACCAATCGGCGTTCCTTCAAGCTCTTCCGCTAAACCACACAACCGATTAATCTCTTCAATTGGTGTATACTCATCAATCTCAAAAGGAAGTTCATAATCATGAATCGCATATTCCTCATATTCATTATTTAATCCAATTCGTTCTTTTATCTCATCAAAATCAACAGGTGGTGTAAACCAAGCACCAACTAATTCGCCTTCGTTATATCGACCTAAGTTCGCAATATAAACACGCATCTGTTCCATCGTGACTCCTCCTTACGCACCGACGATTCGATTGAATAAATTGAGTAAGACATCTTTTACACCAGAAGCATTAAAGACCAGACCTACCGCAATCAAGGCAATCACCAGGAAGCCAATCAATTTAGAAAACTCCCGCTTAAATCCTAAAAACAAACCAATGACCACAATTGCCAGTAAGACTAAGGATTGGGCATTGGTTAGAAACCATTGATACAAATTTTGTCCGAAATTCATCTTGTCACTTTCCTCGTAATATATATTTTGAAGAAACTTTCATTCCTTCAATCGCCCTTAGGGGCTATTCCTAATATGTTTAAATAAAATAACGATTACTACTTGGATACTGTAGGATATTCCTGAATAATAAGTCTTGGAAAGGACTTACGGGAAGACGCTATCACCTTCTGCAGTTTTACTGCGACAGAAAGTCTGTGACCCGAACCGTTGGTATAACCTCCAACACACTAGCTGAGTCCATTGACCTCTACCAATCCTAGTAGAGATTGGGTGGCTTAGAGGTTTAATGAATGAAACTCTATTATGCGAGGCTGTCGTTAGACAACGTGATTCTGGGATATCCCACAGTACCCAAGCAATTTCCGAATAATCAATGAAAGGAGGTCCTTCCACATGAAACTATTTGTCGGTTTAGACGTTAGTTCTGAAAAATTAGATGCTTGCTTTATGACAGACGATTCAACTTGCTCTGTTTTAAAAGAAGCATCTTATGGAAATAGTCAACTTGGCGCAAGCCAGATCAAAGAATACATTCTCGAATTTTCTCAAAAATTTGAGATAGAGAGCTTAGTGATTGGAATGGAGGCCACATCTTTATATAGCTTTCATCCAGCTATGTTTTTTAAAGAAGATCTTGAGTTAAATCAATTGAACCTTATGGTTTCAGTTGAACAACCAAATAAAATTAAAAAGTATCGTGATATTTTTGAAGAAAACAAAAACGATCAAATTGATGCTTTTTATATCGCTGACTATTTTCGCATCCAAAGGCAAGTCAACTCCATCATTAAAGAGGAAGAATACCTTGCCCTCCAACACTTAACTAGAACGCGTTATCAGCTAATTAAACAGCTGGTTCGTACAAAGCAACACTTTATCGAAAACATTTATTATAAATGCAACACGCTTTCTAAAGAACTAAAAGCAGAAGGTGGATCCGTTTTAAGTGCCACATTAGTAACTCTAATGACGGAAGATTACACAATGGACCAACTTGCCGAACTGTCATTAGAAGAGTTTGCGAACCTAATTCAAAAACTAGGGAAGTATCGTTTTAAAAATCCCGAAGGAATTGCAAAGGCAATTTCTAAAGCCATACGTAGTTCCTACCGGTTAGGAAAAGTCCATCAGGACTCTGTAGATATTGTTTTGGGTGTTCTAGCCAAAGAAATTCGTAGTCTTGAAAAGTTAATTAAAGACTTAGACAAAGCCATTGACGATTTAGTCGTTGTGCTACCTGAATATCAATGTTTAACCAGTATTCCAGGAATCGGTCCTGTTTATGCTGCGGGTATACTCGCTGAAATTGGCCCTATCAATCGCTTTTCAGATGAAAGCAAATTGGCTAAATATGCCGGTTTATATTGGCGACAGAACCAATCAGGTAACTCTGAGTATGAAAATACTCCTATGGCCAAACGAGGCAATCGTTATCTCCGTTATTATCTAGTTGAAGCCACCAACTCCGTAAGGAGATACGAGCCTGAGTACCATGCGTATTATAAGAAAAAATACGCTGAAACACCCAAGCATAAACACAAACGAGCCATCGTACTAACCGCAAGAAAATTTACGCGTCTGGTGGATACGCTACTACGTAACCATCAACTCTATATGCCACCAAGGAGCGTGATAGATAAATAACAGTATGTTATTGACGCTAATCCTTGGAAGTACCCGAAAAAATTTTTAATTTTGGTCGGGTTTAGTTCAGTGCGCTTCAAAAATTAACTACCTTTAAAAATCTTTTGAAAAATTATCTTGACTTATTACCACTAGACTTTCTTTTCCATTGCTTGGTTCGCCGCTACACTTGCATGCATCAAGCACATCACGGTAACACTAAGCATGCTGCCACCAAATGCCAATAACATATCTTTTACACTTCCTACCACAATTCCTCTTTTCATATAATCAAGTTTTCGATTGCCATACTTTGTTGTTCCAAAATCTTTTTATGCCGGTCTGATAAGCGCGCATTCTGTACCATATCCTGGATATAGGTTGTCTGATTCAACCGATCCAACTCCTTGGCCATCTTCCACGTAGGGGCGACTTGTCTACCTAGCCAATTTAAGGTTCGTTCAATGGTATACGGTTTCGGCTCAGAAGTCAGTTGTATCTCTTTCCGATTCCGTCCAATAAAACGCCCCCATTGTTCATTTAATGGCCAGTTAGTTCGCCTTTTGCCTTCTACTTTATCCGCAAATCGCAAGTAACGATTGATAATGGAAAACGTGGTACTTTCAATGCTACGACCCTTTAACAAATCTTGAATTGCATGATAGGCACGGTCATTTTTTAGTCGAATCTCAAAGCGATTTTTCGTTTCAGTTTTGTCTAATGGAATCCCTAGCTTGATATATTGTTCATAATCTTTTTCGTACAAACAAAAATAAACTTCACTTTTGAGACTGCCAATGTATAAGGTATTCCCCATACCATCCTTTTCATCAGCTTTCAACAGCTCCCCCGAACGGTAACTTTTAAAGGTACGAAACAAGGAAATACATTCTTCCTTCTGACATTTTTTCGTTAAATCAGGAATATCCAATAGCCCTACTAGATCATTGATTGCCAAATCTAAGCGTTTCATTACGCCACCGGCTTTTAGACAATCTTCGAAAAAGTCGTACCAGCTACGCTTTTGGGCGAGTAAAAAAGTTTCAAACTGCCGACAACCACGACCCTTTAATTCCAAAAGAACTCCTTTATCTTCTTCATGAGACAACATCACCACAATATCGCCCATGACATATTGTTCTTGATAGGAGTAAAAGGCGTAATCTTCGTGGAGCATATAATCAAATTTCAGGTGGAGAATCTCTTGAATGATTTTCCGTGCATCCGTTGTGGGGAAACGAATCCTTACATAGTCAAACAGTAACGATAAAGGTAAATCGGGATTAAAACTTTCCAGTTGGTTAAAAATTTTTCTCATGGTTTTTGTAGAGGCAGTTACGCCACCGTTTTCTATCTGATTTAAATAGGGTCGACTAAGCCCACAAGCGGTAGCTAATTTATTTTGCGAAATACCATATTCATTGCGACGATCTTTTAATAACCGATAATCTAAATTCCGTTGTACCAAGTTCTCACCTCCAAATTCAAGGTGTTAACTTTTTCAAATGAGTTAACACCTATGCAAATTACTTAATATCCTTGCTACACCAGCAATTCTTAATCGTTGCTTGCTTATTTCTTGTGTTTTTGTACCCCCCTGTTAGATGCGGGGGGTGAGACATCATGGCCGGCTAGCGCCGTCCATGAACAGGCACAGGACCACGGACGATTTCTGCTTCGCAAATCCTCCGCGGTCAGTGCCTATCAGTTGAGTTGCTGATTGTGATTTCCTTTCCTTCCATATCTACTTTCATTGCATAGAAAAAAACCAAGAACATTTTTGCTCTTGGCTTCTACAACTATTCTCATTTCATATTTATTTTTCTTTATCCAAACCAATCAATTCACGTTGTTTTCGGTTGGATTCATCTGCTACAAATTTAAAGACTGTCTTCAGCTCTTTCGCAGAAGCATTCTTTTGTAATGTGGAAAAGTTACGGTTATACTTTTCCATAATTTCCTCAACTTTTTCTTTCTCAGTCATGTAGCTCTTCCTCCAATATTTCTTTTGTATAACTGATTGGCAATGTCAACTCAACATTATCAATATCCATCAGAAAATCAGAAATCGTATTTTGAAAGTCCTTCACTAAGATATTGATTGTCACTTGATCTTGAAATTTGCTCTTTCACACGCATCAAATTTTTTCGTGATTGGAAAAAAGCATTGATAAAACGCTCTTTAGAAACAAAACGCCCTTCAACCACTTCTCATTTTTTGGTAAAATCCCAAGCAATAAATGGATCTTGATAAACATAATAGACAAGCACATTGTAATTCTTTTTCAGTGCCCGTTCAATATTTTGTTTTACCTTAGAGGTCGCAAAAGTAGCATCAAGAATAAAACTATAGCCTTTTTTAAGAACTAAATCGAGAGCTGCATCTACCAAGAGTGATGATCCTCGTTGAAATTCATCTGAATTATTCCCAACATAACCTGGAAATAATACACGAAACTTATCAGCATCAATCACACAAAGATTACTATTTAATACCGTTAAAGTTTGGGCAGCCTCAGTCTTGCCAGCCCCAGGACTTCCAGCCATAAAAATGGCAGTTTTTTCCTCTTCTTTTTCTTTTCCATCAATAACAGAAGAAATAATTTCCTTCTTGTTCTCCTTGGCATATTGTAAAGAATCATCCTCTGTCATTTTTATTGCACCTCCCTGACACCTTCAAAGCTAGTTTATCATACTTTTAACCCGATGAACTAGTAGATTAAATTTTTCTGTATCTGTCATTTTTCTTTTGATTGTGCTACTTGTTTGATGGATTCTAAGAAATCATACCCTTTTGGCACAAGTGGCGTATAAAACTCACTAATCACACTCCCTCCAGTATCCACATAGCCTCGACCTTTGATGCGTTTCATAAAGAAATTTTTATCAACTTCTCCAAACATCATGGAATACCCGAGTTCACTCATACGACCCAAAGCCACTCGGAAGTTAAATTGATCGCGAATCCCGTCTCCTAAATATTTTGCATCCGGTCTTTGACAAGCCAGAATTAGAAAGAAACCAGACTGACGACCCAACATCACGATTTGTTTGAGCTTATTTAAAATCACCGCACTTTCTTTCGTCGTTAACATTTATAACGATAGGTAAGAATTTGATATAATCTCCATCTTTTCCCCCGCTCCACACCGTACGTGAGCCTTTCACCTCATACGGCGTTCCATCTATTTATTTTCTATTGAATGTTTTGCAGATTACACATTTTTCGATAAAGGTTGATTTTTGCTATTTGCTCTGGCAGCAGTTTCAGTTCATTGACGTAGTGATCGATTATCATTTTATTTGTGGTATGGATCAAAAGATGGATATCCTTATGAATAATTCTCAAGTTATCAAATTTGTCGTCTCCACCAAGACTTTTTGGTAAATAGTGATGACAGTGAACGGCTTTTGCTGGCAAAAACTGTTTTGTAATCTCACACTTGCCTGATTTCATTGAGTAACGAGATATTCTATTATCTAAATACTCAACCATTCTATTCAGTATTTTCGATTCCATCAATTTTCTTAATTCTTGGTATACAAGAGACTGTAAGCTTTTGTGCTCCAACCTTTGACGACCAAACGGGGTAAACGGTGTATCTTCCGTATTAAATCCGTAAATTGTTTTTGTAGATACGTCGCAAAGAGGGTACAAATAGACTCCGGCTACTTTATACGTTTTCATCGTTGTCGAGTAAAACTTTTTGTAAGTAGGGGAAGCTTTGTTGGGATAACATCTTGTACTACAATTTGATAATCGGTTATACGTAGTGAATGAAAGAACGTAGTTCATCCTATTCAAATCTAAGTTAATATGAGTGGCATACCTGAAATAATTATGAACACCAAGCACTAGAGCATTAAATAGGAGAGCATTTTGTGCTGTAGGGCTCTTTTGAATATCTTTAATTCTTTGTTTAATCTCTTTTTTAATTTGATTTTTCTTTTTGTCAGAAATATGCGAATTACAAACCCATTTTTCCCCTTTTGTTTCACGCAAATGGTGAATCCTAAAAATTCCGATTTGCGTTTACGCAAGTTGACGATTTTAGACTTCTCATTGGAGATATCTAATTTAAGCCTGTCTTTTAGGTAGAGCTTGACAGCGTGGAACCATTTTAATGCGGACGGATAATCATTAGTCATGATTTTAAAATCATCTGCGTACCTGACAATATAGCCTTGCTTTAGATTTGTATCTCTTAAAGCACGAAATTTATTGTAACCTTTCGTATAGGGATACTTTGTTTCAAAGGTATGCCACTGCTTTGAGACCCAATGGTCTAAGTCGTTTAGAACAACATTAGATAATAGTGGAGAAATGATACCTCCTTGGATCGTTCCTTTGCTCGAAATACCTTCTCCCTGAATGGGTGATTTCAGAGATTTTGAAAGAATAGCTAAGACTCGTTTGTCACAAATTCCTATATTCCATAATTGTTTTATCAGTAAACGGTGATTTACATTATCAAAGAAACCCTTGATATCAATGTCTACTGCATAGTGCATCTTACTGATGTTTATGAGATACATAATGCGACCTAGAGCATGTTTTGCACTTCTCAATGGTCTGAACCCGTAACTATGTTCATAAAACTTTGCTTCACATATTGGCTCCAGTACCTGCTTGAACATCTGTTGGATAATTCGATCAATCATGCATGGAATTCCTAATGGGCGTTTCTCGCCGTTGGGTTTAGGTATCATTACTCGCTTTATGGATTTTGGTTTGTAATTTTCTAACTGACTGAGAATAAGATGTATAAACTCTGCTTGGTTCATTTCCTTATAGTTATCAATTGTGAAGGAGTCCGTTCCTGGTGTCGAAGACCCCTTGTTTGCCTTGATAGTGCGGTATGCTAAAAGAATATTATTTTCAGAAATGATTAACTCGTATAATTGATAAAACTTTTTCCCGTTTTTACTTTGAGTAAATAGCTGATCGAATGTTTCTTGTAGATCGTAATATTCCCAGTAACGTATTTTTGTGTTCAAGCGTGGCACCTCCATAACGGATTTCCCCACGTTCTTACCAGATCCTTGAACTTCATCTGTTTCAACATTCATTGTTATTAAATAGACTTAGGGCTATCCCTCCACGTTTGTTAGACGCTTCATCGGTACTGTGCCCTTACTTTCACAGAAACAAAGCAATTTCGTTATTACTTATATGCACCTATCTAGAAGTAGTCATTTATTTGATAGTTTTCTGCTTACATCGTTCCAATGTTTTTAGCTATCATGTATAACCTTAGGTATCTACTATGAGCCTGTGAAATTATAGCTTCTTCGTTAGCTATCCCGATTTTCATATCATGGAACCTTACTCGTCGGTATTTCACCATACGTCCGTATGTTCCTATCTTTCGACAAGATCAGCCTTTTAGACCCGTACATTCGCAGATTCGTCAGTCATTTTCAGACATTCTTACCATAGTTATCTTTTTCAGCCGCCCGCCCTATAGTCAGCCTTATGCTCAAACACTTAGGCAGATTTCAGACGACTTCACCTAGCTTCATACCAAAACCAATCTACTTCATTGATTAGAGCATGTAGGAGTATTAGCGGAGATGTTTCAGCTCAACTTGAAGGCTTTCATTCCATCTCTCAAAACATTAGTTGTCACTATTGATAATCTCAATAGGCTTCCATTTCACATCTATTCGATGCTTGTAGGAAAACGATTCGCACCCATATAAGCCACGTATTCATCAAAGATTAAAAAGTTTGGTGGAAGTCCAAGATAGGCATAATTTTCTCCTGGTTTGTAGTTGGGCATTTCTTTCATTGCCTTACTACGAGCTATCATGCGTTCATAAAAATCTTCCACACAAGCAGAAATTTCTTCCTTTTGAGAATATACGTGAGGCATCACCGTACCTAAATCAGCTAAATCTGCATTTTTGGGATCGAGGATAAACAATTCTGCATCTGACTTCAATAGTGCTTCGATAATGGTGAGGAGGAAATAGGTCTTCCCCCCACCTGTGCCACCAGCGATTAACATATGGGGTAAAGAATCATAAGCCCATACTTGATTTTTCATCAATCGCAGAGTCCCATTTTCTGCCACTACTTCGTCTATCCCAATTCGATTGGCGATCATATCATACAGTAAAGTATACTCCACATAGGAGTCTTTGAGTTCCTTTTCTACTAACTCACAATACAATCCACTTTCTAGCTTCTTTTCCAACTTCAATAGCTGCTCCTGATATTTCCCTAGTGAAATTTGAACGCGAATAGAAAGTAAACCCTCCTTCATTCGATAATAGATTTTGGGGAAGTAACTGATAGTCTCTCTGGTTCGACTACTATTTAAATCTTTGAAAAAGCCCTCACTTTGAGTTTGTTTCACTTCATACCAATGGTTTTCTAGAATCATCCGAGCTAGTTTTTGCCGATGCCACAAGCTTCGCCAATGATCAGGAAAAAAGTGAATATAAAGCAACAGCATAGCTCCTGAAAAACCGAGACTTCCAAGTAAGCAGATTAACTCCTTCATGGACCAAACAGTTTCAATAGTAGAAAGTGATACCCTAGAAATATCAAATTGTCTAAACTCTTGAAAATAAAAGACACCCATCCAACTGATTAACAAAGCAATTAGCCAGCCAAGAATAAAGTGATAAACCAAATGCTGATCTCTTGCACGTATGCGATGTTCTTTGTACATTTTGATGGTTTCCACCTCCGATCAAAAAACGCCCGATAGGATTTCATTGGGCATTTTCATATAGTTATGCTAGCCATTTATTACTACGGGGAATTGTTTCTTTTCAACCAATTGATTTAAAAAGCCTTCAATGGCATCTGGCATCTCCACACCGATTTCTTCCAAGACGGATTCTGCCTGCCGACATAAGTTTTCATTTACTTCGACAACCATAAAGAAGGACTCTTCTTCTTCTAACCAGTCTTGTACATCAAAGTCGTCTTCACTGTCGCTATTTTCTCCAAGTAAACCTTGATGCATAATCAGAAACATTTTTTCATCATAGGTTAATGCTTTAACGAGTTGTTCCTCAGTTAACTCACCTTTTCCATATTGATCGAGACAATCTAAAATATGTTCAACATTAATTTCCATAATCTTCACCTATTTCTTTCCTTCAATTTGGTTCGTAGAATTTCCTTGATTTGGTTGTCGTTTCAAGACTAAATCGTCTGCCTTAATAAACCAATTGACAGTAGTTCCTTCTCGAAAAACATAATTGGCGACTGTATCCACGATTGGATTGACCAACTCTACCTCTGCATCATAAGCAAACTCGCGTAAGGGCACATTAGCCGGGATACTAACTTGAATCATTCGCCCTTGTGCAGAGGATTTCAAATTATATGTTCGTTCTTTTACCTCATTACTAACCGTTCCATCCTCATTTTGCTTCCGTACTTCTCGGCGTAATGCGGAAAAACGCAACTTTCCAAATGTTAATACTGAATCTACGACAATACCTTCTGTTAATCTCATCTTCTTTTCCTCCTATTCTTTCACTAAATCATCAACATACAACACGTAATCAGTAAACCCACGATTTTCAATCTCATAGCCTTTGGCAACCAAATGGGGATTCACGGCTTTTAGCGGTTGGTCTTGATCAAAATCCTTTTCACCGGCTTCCGCAGCTACTACCACCTCAATATCATCGGCCCGTTGTTTGCTGGAGTATAGATGGTAACTGCGACCAATCACCGTAGTATTCCGTCCATATCCTTCTGTTAAAATTTCTCCTTCACCGGCATAACTTAACTTTCCAAACGTTTCGGCCATATCTGGCACAACAAATTTCAATTCCATCTTCTTTTCCTCTTTTCATTGTTAGTTTTGGATACAAAAATAGCGCGACCACTTTGTTAGGAGGCGGTCGCGCACGTTGGTTCTTAGGATTTACTTGTATCATCTCATCACCTTAGTTACGGCGATTCCAGAAATAATAGCCCGCCGTCGCAAAAATCAAAGTAAAACCAATGAACAGTAAAACATTGGAATTTTTCTCCCCAGTTTGAGGGAATGTCTTCACTGTGGGACTAGATTCTTGATAGCCACTTGGAACAGTTGGTGTTTCCGGTTGTTTCGGCGTACGTGGTGTGGTTGGAACTTTTTTGGGCGTTAAGGTTTGATTTTTTTCTTTTAGATCCTCATTGTGTTTCCCATTGATATTCTCATCTTTATCATAATTGATTTCTGCAAAAGTAAACTTAGTACTTTCTGGAAACTTTCCGGTATCTACTTTTTCCGCAAGCATAGTTTTGGTAAATTCTTTATCATTTACTTCATAATCAATCTTGCCTGATTTCCAAATTTCTTTGTTTGTACCATCCGGTAGTAGTGCATACAGAATTGTTTCGAAAGCCTCTTTTGAGCCATCCAGCACATCATGGGTAATCGATACATCATCAAACATATCCACCACATCACCATGAGTAAAGGTCTGAGAACCATCTTCTAGGTGGGCTTTTGTTTGGATGGAAACATGACGTTCCACCGTACAATTAACAGTTTGGGCTTGATTATTCAAGCTAGCATCCTTCGCTACTGGCTCATCGCCTGCTTCAAAAGCTTCCTTGTTTTCATACACATAGTTAAACAAGACGATAGTTTTATCCAAAACTTGTTCGGTCGTTAATTTATGCCGAATTTTCCAAGTACCTGTTTTCTCTTTGTTCGCCAAAGTGGTCGTTGTTTCGGCAATTACCACTGGTTTGGCTTTTTCATCTTTTTCTTGAGCATCTTTTGTGGCTTCTACATCAATGGCTTGCGCTACCACATACCAGTCTTCTTTAATTTCATGTAAGTTATAACTCAATTTATCAACGAGTTCAGTAGAATCAAGAGTACTCAATTCTTTGTTTCCGTCCTTCCAAGTTGCAAGAGAAGTCAAACTATCTTCTTCCTCAGGCAAATCATAGAGCATCAAACGGTTCAAACTAACAGAAAATGCTTTGTTCGTCAGCTTTTCGTAAGGAACGGTCACCGTTTTAATTGGTTGCTTTTGGCCTTGTTCGGTAATGGTAAAGACATACTCACTCTTCACAAAGTCTTCTTTGTTTTCCTTAAAAGTAGAACGGATTTCTAATGGCGTAATTTTTTGAAATCCTTCTGGCGCTTCTACTTCTTCAAGTAAATAATCCCCATAAGGAAGATTTTCAAACTTGCCGTAGCCATCAAAGCCTAATTGCTCATTATAAGCTGTGATTGCTTCATCTTCAGCACCTGTGATCTCATTGGTCCCTTCTAATGGCGACACTTTAAAGGTTAAGTCATTAAACCCAGTTTCGGCAGTGCCAGCGGCTGATCCGGCAAATTTGAAGAAATCAAACCCAAAACGAATAATCTGTTCTTTTGCCGTAACATCTCGGGTAATCACGGCATTTTTTTCGTTATCATCTACCTTTTTGATAGAAACAGGATACTTCGTTTCATCCAAGGTATATCCTTCAGGTGCTTTGGTTTCTTGCCAGTAGTACTCGTTGATGGCTAAGTGTTTAACGGCAGCTTGATTCTTTTCATCTAAAGCCAGAGTCACTGTTTCATCAGAAGCTTTCGTTCCCTTTACCAATTCTGGTTTAAAAGCTTCACTCCATTTAACCGCTTTTCCATCCTTAGCAGTAAACAAGGTATATTCAGTCCCCTCAAAGACTGCCCTGCCTTGTGTTTTATCTCCAGTATCCTTGTCTTCTTTTATCAGAGTTGTTTCCCCAGTAATTTCTTGGTTTTGCCCTTTGATATTGCTGGTCACAAGGGCCACGGTTTGATTGGCATACTTCAATTCGACTTTTACTGCTTTAAAGGTATTCACGAAGCCATTAGATGCTTTGGTTTCGGTCACGTAGTAAGTTCCCAATTCCAATGCATTAGCAATCTCTTTTGGTGTTTCTGCATGACCTTTTTCATCCGTGGTCATTTCTTGAACAATTTCACCAGTAGGACTGTCCTTGCGAATAGCAAACGTGTTTCCAGCTAAAGAGTAATTGTCGTTCCAAAGATCACTTCCTGTTTCAATCCCGGTTTTATCCAGAATGATTTGACCTTTTTCCCGCGTATTTTTTGAAGTCATAAAAATGGTTTCGCCTGCTTTAATCGTAGCAGTCATGGCTATGGTATCAATCGTATAAGGCGCCGGCACCGATTTTTCGGTAATGGTTACCTTTGTACCATGAGGAATCCCATCCAATGTAGCAATGCCTTCTTTGTCAGTAGTCACGTCTTTTGCAGGTAAAGTTTTTCCAAAGTCTAAATGGAAAACCGTTCCTGGTACAATAGCACCTGATTCTTTATCAACTTTTTTGATTTTTAAAGAACCCTCGGTTTCTACATCAATTTTGACCGTGTAAGTGTTCGGTTTATCAATCGCCCCAGCCATCAGGGTTTGTTGGCCAACCTTTTTATAGGCGACAGGTGTTCCGGTGCCAGCAGATTTCTTAAGCGTCAGCACACCACTTTCTTTTGAACTGGCATTTGGGGTGATTATCAACTGATTGCCATTCACACGATAATCAATGTTTGCGGTATTTTCCACCACTTCATCAAACTCTGACAAATTCAGATTATTCGTATCCGTCATAGTAGTCGATTGCCCTAATACTATTTTAGCCGTACTATTATGGAAGCTTGGTTTCTTCTGATAATCGGCAATGGCTTGATTGATTTTTGCCTCAATGGCTGCGATATTTACGGCACTACCATTCAATCGTTTGATTGAGTGAAGGGTATACCCATTAACTTCTTGCCAGATCATCTTCTGTGCCACAATATGAGTATCTACATCTGTACCGGCTTTTTTCCATAGAACGGAAACTAGTTTCGCTTTCTCTGGCATATCAGGCAATGGATTTTTCTCATAACCCGGCGTGAACTCATTGTCAATTGGGACTCCTGGCTCAATACAGAAAACATCTTGTTTCACGCCGTTGTACACAGCATAATGTGGAACAGTGACTTCTGACATTGGACGACCGTCACTGAAAGTTCCTTCAACAACATATTGATGCGCTAAATCTAATTCAACCGTCACTGTTTGTGGATGAGCAATTTCATCAGCAAAGACAATCATAGGATCAATCGCCCCTACAATTGTTTGACCTAATAAAGCTAAAGCCGCAAACAATCGCCATTTTTTAAATATCGGCTTTATCATAAAATAAAATCCCCTTTCGTTTTTAGGTAATAAAAAAGACGTTCAACTTTTTAGTTTGAACGTCTAGTCTAGAGTTTTACTATTTAGTTTTCTTCTTTTTAGATAAGTTATTTCTCTGCTTATTGATTTTGATTTTTCGATAGTCAAACCCTATTTCTGTCATCAACTCTTCCCAATTTTTATTTGTTCTTTTCATTATTGTATCAACTGATGGTAACTTTGGTGATTGAACTAGTTTTCGAAATTTCGTCATTGATAAATCATCCTGTAATTTTAATCGGACTATTTCATTTCTTAGTTCAATCATTAGTTCAAAATCAGTAAAAGAAGACTTCTCTGTATTCTTTCTAAATAGATACCTTATATCTCCAAATCTCTTTTTTAATGTACTCAATGAAGGAACGTCTTTTCCTACTGATCTTTTTTCATACATACGCTGAGAAGTTATTTTCTCAACCGTGATAAAAGACTCTACTATTTTCAATAAATCTTTTTCTGATATTTTTGCCCATTTCCCATATTCTCCATTATCACACCCAAGACTAACTAATAAGTTTTTCCATGAACCATATTTTTGATTGATAAACCACATACTTGGTGCAGAATTGGGATTTTCTAATAATTTCCTATGATATTGACGGCTAGATTTTATTTCGTGTTTTTCGATAAATTGATTGATTAACAAAATCAGTTTTAGATCACTTAGATTCTTCCATACGATTCGTCCATCATCTTGTTTCACGATAAAAACTCCTAAAAATTATTTAGATAGAATCCTATCACATCAACTTTTTAGTAGAAAAGTACATGTTTTGGCTTTTTCGAAAAAAGTCGACCCTTTTAGTAACTCGGGTTCAGAAGTTGCTAAATTCGGTAAATGTTTTGGTATTTTTCGTATTAAATTTGTCGTCAAATTGACTACGAAATTTTGCCCTATTTTGACGACACTGATAGTCAAAATCGGACAATCTAGGGCAATTTAATGGAATATGAATGAAAAATGATCCAAAATAGCCAATTGAGGCTTAAAACTGTGATAGTGAAAAAAGAAAAAGCCCTTGATATACAAGGACTTTTCACAGATTTCAGATTTCCAAGGAAGTTTTCCGTGTTTATCTTCTGATTTCTTTGATACGAGCTGCTTTTCCGTGTAATGCGCGTAAGTAGTAAAGTTTTGCACGACGTACTTTACCGTAGCGAACCACTTCAATTTGAGCAACACGTGGTGTGTGTAATGGGAATGTACGTTCCACACCAACACCATTTGAAACTTTACGTACTGTGTAAGTTTCGCTGATTCCAGCACCACGGCGTTTAATTACAACACCTTCGAATAACTGGATACGTTCACGAGTACCTTCGACTACTTTCGCATGAACGCGAACAGTGTCACCAGGGCGGAACGCAGGAATATCCGTACGTAATTGTTCTTGTGTTAATTCTTGAATTAATGGATTCATTTTATCCTTCTCCTTATTCCCAAATATTCTTATGGTCACTTCTGCCACAGCGGAATATTGTAATAGTTAGAGCGCATTGCACTCACCAAATTAGTTTACCACAGACAAAATAAGCTGTAAAGAGAATTTTCTTGAAAGTTCCCTTATTTTTGCTCTTCTTGTTTAATTTCCTCTAATAACTTCAACATTTCAGGCGTCATTTCTACTGATTCCAACATGTCAGGTCGACGCAAAAAGGTCCGTCGTAATGATTCTTTTAGTTGCCATTCTGCAATTAATTTATGGTTACCATTCGTTAGCACGGCAGGGACTTCCATATCGTTGAAAATAGCAGGTCTGGTATATTGTGGATGCTCTAATAGGCCAGTGGAATGTGAATCCGTTTGTGCAGAAAGATTGTTACCTAAGACATCAGGTAATAAACGGACTGTCGCATCAATCATGACCATTGCGCCTAATTCGCCCCCTGTTAAAACGTAATCCCCCAATGAAACTTCATCTGTGACCATCGTGCGAATTCGCTCATCATAGCCTTCATAATGTCCACAAATAAAAACTAAATGTTCTTCTTGTGAAAATTCCTCGGCCATTTTCTGATTAAACGGTTTTCCTGCTGGATCTAATAAGATGACCCGTTTTGGTTGCTGGTTTGTCTCTTCTTCAATTGCCTTTAGGTTATCATAGATCGGTTGTACTTTTAAAAGCATCCCCGCGCCACCGCCATACGGATAATCATCGACCGTTTGGTGTTTGTTATCTGAAAAATCGCGAAAATTAGAGACATTCAATTCTAATAACTGCTTTTCCCGAGCTTTCCCAATAATTGATTCCCCCATTGGTCCTTCAAACATTCTAGGAAAAAGAGTTAATACATCAATTCTCATCGTCAATCAATCCTTCTGGAATGTCCACATCAATCCGTTGATTTTCGACATCGACTTTTGTAACAACGCCTTCAATATACGGTAAAAGCAAATCTTTTTTCTTTGGTCGTTGGACGACCCACACATCATTCGCACCAGGAGATAAAATTTCTTTAATTTTTCCCAGTTCACTACCAGTTTCATCATAAACAGTGGCACCAATGATTTGGTGATAATAAAATTCGTCCTCTGCCAACTCAGCGAGATTGTCTTTTGCAACTTTTAAAATACCGTCACGATATTTTTCAACATCGTTAATATTTGGATGTCCTTCAAAGCTTAAAATGTCAAAATTCTTATGCTTGCGGTGGGACTTCACGACCAATTCAATTGGTGCTTTTTTCTCTTGAAATAGCAGTAAGGTTGCTCCTTTTTGATAACGTTCTTCTGGAAAATCCGTTTTCGAAATGACCCGAACTTCTCCTTTGATTCCTTGTGTGTTCACAATTTTTCCTACATTTAAATAATCTGTCACGTGAAAGCCTCTCTTCCTTGTATTTCATCTTTCCTATTCTACCATTTCTTACGCGCAAATTCTATGAAAAAACAAAGGCCAACTTTTCCAGTCAGCCTTTGTTTTTATTAATTCGTTAAACCAGTTAATGTGCCATAAATTAAAAATAAATTCAATAACGTCAAGGCAATTGCAATAATCCAAGCTAAAAATTTCACCCACGCTGGATTCGCAAATTGGCCCATTAATTTTTTATCACTTGTATACATCGTTAAAGGAATAATCGACACTGGCAAAGCAATACTTAGGAAAACTTGAGTATAAAGTAACAAGTCTTCAACAGCCGTTTCGCTACCGCCATAAATAATGACACAGATAATGACTGGCACAATTGCTAACAAACGAGTTAACACTCGTCGTGCCCACAACGGCATTTTTAAATGGATAAAGCCTTCCATTACAATTTGTCCTGACAGCGTACCTGTAATCGTTGAATTTTGACCCGAAGCCAGTAAAGCAATTGCAAAAAGAATACTTAACACTGGGCTAGCAATATTACCAACAATATCTGGATTTTTCAGAGCATCAAATAAATCAACGAATTTACCTAATTCACTGTTGGTTCCATAAAATAATGCTCCTCCTAAAATTAACAACAAACAATTTACGACAAAAGCGACAGTTAATTGAATATTTGAATCCCAAGTAGTGAAACGAATTGCTTTGGCTTTCTCAGCATCATCGTTACGATCAAATTTCCGAGCTTGCGCAATGGAAGAATGCAAATATAAGTTATGAGGCATGACTGTCGCTCCAACGATTCCCAAGGCTAAAAATAACATGGATTTATCTGTCGCTATTTTTGTGTCTGGAATAAAACCTCGTAATACTTCACCAACATTTGGATCTGCTAATGCCACTTCATAAGCAAAAACAAAAAAGATAACTGCAATTAAACAAGAAACAATTGCTTCGATTTTGCGAAAGCCTAACTTTGTCAGTAGCAAAAGTAATAAAACATCAAACGTTGTTATCAACACACCAATTAATAATGGAAAACCAAATAATAATTGCAAAGCAACGGCACCACCAATTACCTCAGCGATATCTGTTGCCATTATGGCTAACTCCGTCACCACCCACAAGGCAACGCCCGTTCGTTTACTTGTATGCTCTCTAGTCGCTTGAGCTAAATCCATTCCTGTCACGATTCCTAAGCGTGCAGCCATACTTTGTAGTAACATGGCAACTAAACTAGAAAGTAAAATCACACTAAGTAACGTGTACTTATATTCCGCTCCGCCAGCAATTGACGTAATCCAATTTCCTGGATCCATATAACCAACAGCCACTAAAGCGCCAGGTCCGCTATAGGCTAACAAAGTTCGCCAAAAGCTTGCGTTTTTAGGTACCTCGACGGTATTATTTATCTCTTCTAAACTAGGTCCATTTGCATAATTAAGCATTTTTTCCGTTTTCTTTTCTTTCATCCAACATCCCTCAATCTATCTTGTTCACACATTTCATTTTTAGGTACACCTAAAACTAGTTAACATAATTATAGTCTTCTTATTCTTCGTTGTAAACTGTTACATTCTAATTTTTTAAGCACTTTCGCTATAAATCGTTTTGTTTTTACCAAAAAATCCCTTACACTTATTTTATCATAGATCGGAGGTTATGAGGATGAAGTTAGATATGGTCGGTATTATCGTCAACGATATGACACAAGCACTCTCTTTTTACCAAACGCTAGGTTTTAACGTGCTGGGAGAAGCTTCGCCCGATTACACAGAATTACAAAACAATGGCGTCAGAATTTCTTTAAATTCACTACAAATGATTACTGGTGTCTATGGGTTTGCGCCTAGCCAACAAGGCGATAAAATTGAACTTGCTTTTCTTTGTGAAACGGCCGCAGAAGTTGATAACACCGTGAAAAAAATGAGCCAAGCTGGTTACATTGTTTTTAAAGAACCTTGGAATGCACCTTGGGGCCAACGATACGCAATTATTAAAGACGTGGATGCAAATTTAATTTCACTCTTTGCCCCTCTATAATATTACTAAAAGATGCGCCACTTTCGTTTCTTTTACTCTCTTTCGAAAGATCAGTGCAGAATGGGTCTTAAGTAGGATGTCTTTTCTGTCTCTTTTTTTGTATAATAAACTTATCAAATGATGTGTATCTTACAACTTTGTTCGTTTGCAGAAAGAACAAACGATGTTTTTTATTGATAAAAAGTTATATACTAAAAGTACGATGAGTATAACTAAAGGAGATGAGAAATGTGAGTGTTACCCTATCTAGAAAAATTGTTAATATTATTTCCATTTTGGGCATTGTTGCAACCATAATTGCAACCATCTATTTTATCCGATTAGGTGTCTTCAAGGACATCAATGCACTAAGAGGACTAGTAGGGCAATCTGTCATTCTCGGTCCGATTATTTTCATGTTAATTCAGATTATTCAAGTGGTTATTCCGATTATTCCTGGTGGTGTTAGCTGTGCTGCAGGGGTCTTGATTTTCGGGCCAACAATGGGCTTCGTCTATAATTACGTTGGTATTGCACTTGGCTCTATTATCATTTTCTTATTAGGTCGTAATTATGGGAAACCATTCATTATGAGCCTTGTCAGTGATAAAACATATAACAAGTATATCGGTTGGTTAGACAATGAAAAACGTTTTGAACGATTGTTTGCTTTAGCAATTTTCTTCCCGATTGCACCGGATGATGCGCTTTGTTTAATGGCCGGTTTAACAAAAATGTCTGTGAAAAAATTTACTCTGATTATTTTATTAGCAAAACCTGCTTCTATCTATTTATATAGTCTTGCGTTAATTTATGGCGGTACATTTTTAACTAGCTTACTGGGAATGTAAAATAAATAAAAAAGCGAACGGACTAAATCAAAACTCTGCCTGTGTCAGTTTGATTTAGTCCTTTTATTATGGAATTTTGGTAGAAACTGGGGGACTTTTGATGTTTAGTTATTTTAAAAATAGTATTGTGAATACGCTAGATTTTCTTAAAGGAACAACGGCGTATTTTCGCGACGTGCTCTTGATGCACGGATTTATGTTATTCGTTCTATTGCCTTTATTGACAAGTTTGTCCAAATTGGTACTCAAAGAAGGTGGGATTGATTATATTTCCTACGATAACTTAGGGGCAATTGCTACGCAACATCCCTATGTCCTTTTGACTTTTCTACTAATTGGGCTGTTAATTTTACTGGCGCTCTTTTTTGAATTTACCTTTTTATTGCTTAGTGTTTATTTTATTAAGAAAAAGCAACCAATTACTCTAACGCAATTATTGCACGGCACCTTGCTTCAGATCAAAAAAGTTCGAGGAATTACCTTTCTGTTTTTCCTGGCATATTTCTTTTTGATTTTACCATTAAGTGGGTTAACCTTCCGCTCTTATTTATTAACAAGAGTTAAGATTCCAGCCTTTATCTTAGATTTTATTTTTGCAAATCGCGTCATTATTATTATTGGTTTCGTATTGTTAGAACTGATTATCTTATATTTAGCGATTCGACTTGCTTTTGCCCTTCCAGAGTTGATTTTACGTGATGTTGGTTTTCGTGAGTCTTTAAAACGTAGTTGGCAAATTACAAAGCGACGCTTTTTCCAGATTTTAGGGCAATTTATTATCATTGGAGGAACTGTTTTAGGGATTTTTACGGCTGGCTATTTCTTGATATTTTTAGGTCAAACCGCAGTCGAAACGTTTAAACCTGAGTGGTCTTTACCTAGCGCTGTCATCGCTATGACACTCCTTCAGGTTATGATGCTCTTAAACTTGGTGTTGTCTAGTGTTGCTATTTTTTACATTATTGTTGATGATATGGAGGATGAAGGGATTTTGCCTGACACGCCAGAATGGTTCACCCCGAAATCAGAGGTTCGGGTAGAATGGACCACCTTCAGAGTCGTTCTTTTTTGTTTGATTGCAATCATCTTCGGAATTGGTGTAGGCACCTATAATACGAATTACCTAAGTCATACACCTGACCGAAAACCGGTTACCATCTCCCATCGTGGTGTCAATGGTAACAATGGCGTTCAAAACACCTTGGACTCTTTAATCGAGACCAATAAGGCAAAACCTGATTATGTTGAAATGGATATTCAAGAAACCAAAGACCATCAATTTATTGTCATGCACGATTTTAATTTACGGGCGTTAACGGGTGTTAATAAACGACCAAATCAATTAACACTTAAAGAATTAACGAACATGAATGTCACAGAAAATGGTCAAACTGCTAAAATGGTTTCTTTTGATGATTATTTAGCCAAAGCCAATCAATTAAAACAACGTTTATTAATTGAAATCAAAACCACGCCTCAGGATAGCCCTGATTTAGTACAGCGCTTTGTCAAACAATACCGTGAAAATATTTTAGAAAACGGCCATATCCTTCATACCTTAACCTATGATACGGCGATGGCCTTAAAGAAAGAAGAACCACGCTTTTATGTAGGCTACGTTATTCCTTTCAACATTGTGGGACCGCCTAAAATGCCAGTTGACTTTTTTACTATGGAATACAGTACAATGAATCGTAACTTTGTAAATGCCGCTCATCATGATGGGAAAAAGGTTTATGCTTGGACAGCAAATGATGAAGATGTTATGACGCGAATGATTTTTTATGGCGTCGATGGTATCATTACCGATCAGCTCAGTCTACTGAATGAAACAATGAAAACCGATTTAGAAAACCCAACATACTCCGATAAACTGTTGAATTTCGCTATTGGAATGGGTTAAAAAAAAGAGCGTGGGACAAAAATCACTTTGGATTTTTGCTCCACGCTCAAAAACTGATAAACGGCGGGAACAGAAGCAACTCCTTCGGAAATAAGCCGAAATTCTCCAAAAATTAAAGAACAATTTTCGGAAATTCCTTCTTATTTCTCGGAGTTAAACGCTTCTGTCCCGACCTCTTTTACGTTCATGTTAGTTGTTTTTACCAAAAATTCTTAAGAAAGCTAAGAATAAGTTGATGAAGTCAAGGTATAATTGTAATGCGAAGAAAACGGCCATCCCAGTACCTGCTTGATCACCTGTTTGCGCATAGACTTGGCGTATACGTTGGTTATCATAAGCAGTAATCCCTGAGAAAATTAGGACCATTAAAATGGAAATAAAGAATTCTACAGCACTACTGTGTAAAAGGAACATATTTAGCAACATCGCAATGATAATTCCGATTAAGGCACTATAAGCGGCATGACCAACTGCTGATAGGTCTTTCTTCGTAAAGACACCTACTAATGACATCGCGCCAAAGGTAGCTGCTGCACTTAAAAATGCGCCGGCCACTGTTCCACCAGTATACATTAATAACGTCACGGATAAAGTGACACCATTTAATAATGCATACGCAACAAATCCTGCAATCGCAATGGTTGGATTCTTCTGTGCTTTTGCGCCTAGATATAAAACTAAGCCAATTTCAACAAGCCAAATCATCCAAAAAGCTAAGCTTGATTGGAATAAAGTAGCTAGAACAGGTAAAAAGACAGTTGTCATTGCATAAGCCATGATTGCGCTAATACCAATTCCTAACGCTAAAAATCCGTAAATTTTGGCATAAAATTTATTCAAACCTGTGCCAGTTTGGATATACTCTTGATTATTCATAAGTTAAAGTCCCTTCTTTCTCTGTTAGTTCATCAATCGTCACTTGGGGTGGTTGAACCATCACCACTGCATCTAACACGCGATTTTCTTGCTCATTAACAGCCTCAACTGAAATGGTAATCACATCTTTCATTTTGTCGACTTTGATTACTTCTAATTGGAAAGTCAATGTTTCGTAATGAAAAACGGGTTCCACAAAGTTCACAGAGAAATTCACAACATGTGAACCTGGTCCTGGTAAATGTTTTGAAATCGCACTAGTGATAATTCCCATCAGCATAATTGATGGTACGATTGGTTTTTCATATTCTGTTTTTTGGGCATAATCATGTTGGATATATAAAGGATTCGCATCATTGGTCAAGCCCAAGTAAAGTAATAAGTCCTTGTCTTCAATTGACTCTGTCAAGGACAACGAATCTCCCTCTTCGATATCTTCGATGGTTTTGCCTAATTTTCTCGGTTTTCCGATATTCAAATTAGTACACCTCCGTTATTGATAAGATAATTGTACCAAAATGTACTTAAAAGGCAAGCTAAAAAGTAGTCTTTAAAGGATGTTTAAACAAAACCAACTTATCTGCCATGCTAGATTTTAAAAACAAACAACGGAACAGGAGCAGCTTCTTATTTTTTGAAGCCAGATACCCCTGTCCCAATTTTGTTTATGTTCTCTTATAAAACGTTTCTAGTTGTGTTACTTAGTAATGTTTCGTAGGCTTGTTCAAATTTCTGAACGTCGCCAGCACCCATAAAGACCACCACTGCATTTTCAAAATCTAGTAAAGGCGACACATTATCTTCGGTAATTACTTGTCCACCTTTTTGAATTTTTTCACCTAAATCTTCAATGCGTACCTCGCCTTGTGTTTCACGCGCAGAGCCAAAAATATTACATAAGAATACTTCATCTGCCAAATCCAGTGCTTCAGCAAATTCATCCATTAAGGCAATTGTTCGTGTAAATGTATGTGGCTGGAAGACAGCAATAATTTCTTTGTCAGGATATTTTTGGCGGGCGCCATCAATCGTTGCTTTAATTTCAGCTGGATGGTGCGCATAATCATCAACAATAATCATGTCACTGACTTTTTTCTCGCTAAAACGACGTTTCACACCTTTAAAACTTAGCATTTCTTCTGCGACTTTTTGCATATCAAGTTTTTCAAAATAAGCCACAGCAATCACACCTAGCGCATTCATGATATTGTGATGGCCAAATGCTGGTAAGACAAAATGACCTACAAAATCAGCCTTGTGATAAACATCAAAAGATGAGCCTTCCGTTGTTCGTTGAATATTTCGGGCTTGGATATCATCCTCTTCGCTGACGCCATAATAATAAACTGGCACTTCTGATTCTAACTGGCGAAGATACTTATCATCACCATAAGCAAAAATTCCTTTTTTGACTTGATGAGCCATTGTTTGGAACGCTGAAAAAACGTCCTCAATGCTCTTGTAGTAATCTGGATGATCAAAATCGATATTCGTCATAATCGCATAATCTGGTGAATAAGCCAAGAAATGACGGCGATATTCACACGCTTCAAATGCAAAGAAATCAGCATCTGGTTCGCCGTGGCCAGTGCCATCCCCTATTAAATAACTAGTTGGATTGATACCACTTAATACATGTGCTAGCAAACCAGTCGTACTTGTTTTCCCATGTGACCCTGTTACAGCAATGCTTGTGTACGGTTCGATAAAACGAGCAATGAAATCGTGGTAACGAATTACTTCTGCGCCTAATTCGATGGCGCGGGCGATTTCCTCATGGGTATCTGGAAAAGCATTTCCAGCAATAACAATCATGTCTTTATCAATATTATCTGCATTAAATGGTAAAATAGGGACACCTGATTTTTCAAGATCCCGTTGTGTAAAGAAATACTCTTCTACATCTGATCCTTGAACGTTGTAGCCTTTTTGGTGTAAGACCAACGCTAATGAGCTCATGCCAGAACCTTTAATTCCGACAAAATGGTATAATTTGTTCTCTTGATTTCCCATTATAATCCTCTTCTCTGTCACTATATAAAACATACCTTTTTTAAAAAATTTTCAATCATACGAGATTCATTATCGTATAAAACAAAAAAATAATCAACTATTAAAACAGAATAAAAAACTTACATGTTTCAAATCCACATGCAAGTTTCATCTCTTAACTAAAATATTTACTGTTTTCTAATACAGAACTTGAATCTTCTAGCATCCCACTTAATGGTTTATCCAAGATGCCCTTTTTCTTCTCTTCTGTCACAGGTGCTTCCGGCTCCACTTGAGCATTCGCTTTAGCTAATTTTTTCCCATAAGCAGTTTGACTTTTAGCATTTTTCTTTGCGGCATTCAAACGGGAACGCGAACGTAAATCCAACGCATCTTCGCCAAAACGTTCTAAGTCTGGTTTGATTTGTTGATATTGTCGTCTAGTTAAAGGAATCTCAGGTTCTGAGGTTGGAATATTAAACTTCCGCACCGTTGGATCTTCTTCCGTATCTTTCACTTGAAAAGCCGTTGGTTCATCATCAAGAATGACATATGAACGCCGATCTTTTTTCATTGCTTTTAGCAACTCTTCTTCAGTAAAACTAGGTTCCTGTTCCTCAGGAATCACAGAAGCCGGGATATATTTAGGAACAAAATAAGAAGGTGTCGTTTTCTGCACTAATGGTGATGCGGCAGGTCTACTTGGTTTCGCTACGACTTCTTTTTTTTTATACGTTTGTGTCCAGCCATTTCCTTTTGGCGTCCCAAAAAGGCTATTATTTTTTTTCGTTGCTTGTTTATTTTTCGTTGCTTTACTAGCATGTTTTGTGTAGTCTGGCAAATTAGAACGATGACGTGCTAATTGCTCTTGTTGTGCTGCCGTTAATTGTTGTGTTTGTTTATTTGTAGTTGATTGATTCGTTGTTGGTTGTTGGACGGATGGTGTGCTTTGTCTAGTATCTTCGGCAGATGTTGCAGTTCTTCTGCTACCAGACATTGCTTTACCAATCAGATCATCTTGAAATAAGTTACGTTCATTATCTGTTGGTAATTTTACGCCCTGTTCATCATCATACGCTGGAAAACGGAAATGTTTTCTCTTCACTTGAGCATTATCCATTGCGGTCATTCCTTTTATTTTTCTTTCTCATTAGTTTAACACATTCTCAATGAATACTAAAGAACTTGCCTGAATTTTTAAGAGAACAAAAAAAAGAAACCTCCGTTTAAAAAGGTTTCTTTTTTGTTTATTTATCTAGTTGTAATTTGGCAAAGTCCGCTTTGACTTGAATGAATGACTGAAACAATTGTAAAAACTGAAAGAGTCGCGCCCGATTTTCAAATTCACTTCTTGTTTGCGGTAATGGTTTTGTGCGATAGGTTTCATAAACGGTCTTAATTCGATTCATAATTTCTTGTCCATCATTATTCTCTGCAAATGTTTCTGCCGTATATTCCAACAATTGTTGAATATAGCGAACTTGTTGCGCATCAACAGTAATATCTTCTAATAATTCCAACATGTTTTTTAGAATATTACTTTGCATTTTTCTCATCGCAAAGTACTCTAAATAGTACGTATTGGTAGACAGCAATTGATTCTCGGCATGATTTTTGGCCCACGTCTCGCCTGTGCGAATAAAGGTTTTTAAATCTGCACAATGCATGACCAAATTTCGCTCTCCTGCAGCGTTGTTTAAATGTAGCGCCATTTCCCTTAAAATTTTACGAAACATTGTTTCAATGACTTCTTGGTCTTCTCTTAAACGTTTTTCTGTATCAGGCATATAGGAATTAGCTAATAACGCTAGTCCCACACCAATACTCATTAATAAAAACTCATTTCCAATAATCGCCCAAGAAAGATTTTTTTCGACTAAATAATGAGTTACCAAAACGGAACTCACAACAATCCCATCAGATAATTGAAAATACACAGCTGCTGGAATAAATAATAACAAAAAAATACCAAAAGCAATCGCTGTAAAACCCAAAAAAGTAAAACAAATATACGCTAAAATAGTTGCTAAAGCTAAGGATAACAAACGATAAATTCCTGTCATGACAGATGTTTTTTTCGTGCTAGTAACACTTAAGACCGAAATAATCCCTGCCGAAGGGGCATAAAGTAATCCCAGTTTTTCCGCAATAATCATTGCTAATGCAGCGCTAATGGCTGTCTTGACTGTTCGTAAACCAATTTTCATGCATACTCCCCTTAAAAAATAATAATTCTTCACTTTTCTCTAGTAATTTTACCTCTATTTCGGTTATCATTAAAGAGAAAAGTTATTTAGGAGCGAATATTTATGATAGTGGGTCGATTTCGTTTAGGCATGCGAACGTTAAAAACAGCAATTGCTGTCATGCTGTGTATTCTTTTATTTCAATTTTCCCATCGTGGCTCACCTATGATTGCCTGTTTAGCAGCTGTTTTTTCGCTAAGACAAGATTTAAATACCAGTTTGTCTTTTGGAAAATCGCGCATTATTGGAAACACATTGGGTGGCTTTTTAGCTTTGCTTTATGTATTAGCACAAGATTATTTTCCTAATCAACACTTAGTAGAATTACTGCTACTACCACTTTTAGTCATTATCGTCATCGTTGTTTCTGATGGGATTAATAACAATGCTGGGATCATTTCTGCAACTGCGACACTTTTAATGATTTCTTTAAGTATTCCGCAAAGCGATTCCTTTCAATATGCAATGGAACGTGTGTTGGATACATTCATTGGGACCTTTATAGCGATTGGTTTAAACGTCTTTTTACAACCTAAGCCAGCAGAAGAAGCCCATGAAATTTCTGAAGATTTAGCTGAATTAGAAAAGAAAGAAAAAGAACTAGAAACTTTACGCCAACAAGTTCAAGCGCGGATTGCTGCAGAAGAAAACACTGATGACAAGGCAAATAAATAAAGAAACAGCCGATTGAAGAGAATAACAATCGGCTGTTTCTTTATAGTTCCCAATTCGTTTTTGCTTGAAAGTTGGCGGCTGCGCCAATCAAGTTGGCATCATTTTGATAATGGCAGGTCACGATTTCTGGAACAAAATCTTTTAATTCAAAGGTCTGTAAATGCGTTAGCATCCGGCGATTAATCTCTGCTAATAAGCCTTCTTTAGCAGAAACACCGCCTCCGAGTACAATCATTTCAGGATCATAAGAAAACTGTAAGCCGAATAATCCTTGTGTTAAATAATCATAAAAATTATTGACTTCTTCGCGAGCAATCTCATCCCCTCGTTGTGCCAGTTCAAAAACTTCTTCTCCTGTCACCGCCTGTTTTTCGACTCCAATTCGTTCACAATAGCGCTGAGCCATTTTGACAGCTGTGCCAATTTCACTGAATGTTTGGCCATTACTTAAAAAGTTCAGTCCAAACTCGCCTCCATATAAATGAGCGCCTTTGTACAATTCACCATTGCGAAAAATTGCTCCGCCAATTCCTGTCCCAATAACGACAAAAAGCACTTCTTTTTTCCCTTTCGCCGCGCCTTCATATATCTCAGCTAAACCAGCACAATTCGCATCATTTTCGATAGTCACTGGTAAGCCAAACAACGCTTCTAATTCTTCATAAATGTTAAAATGATGAATATATGGAATGGCGGAAATCCCTAAAATCTGTTGACTTTTTTCGTCAACTACTCCAGGTGAACTAAAAGCAACACCACTAATCGACTCATTTCTTTTGTCTGCATAAACCGAATATAAATGCGCTTTCATTTCTTCCCAAGAGCCAGGTGTTGGAAAGCTCCCTTGATTTGTTAATTCTTTGCCTGTCCAAACGCCGTATTTCACGGAAGAACCGCCAAGATCAAATGCTAAAATTGCCATATTTATCCATCCTTTTCTACTTCTGTTTTCTTATTTCTTCGATACGTATACGGTCCATGATAGGTCTCATCAGGATTTTTCGTCAAGCGAAATTTCAACGGAACATAGTCAATGCCGCCTTTAACAAAAGGATGACATCGTAAAATCCGTGCTACCCCCATCGTTGTTCCTTTGACACTTCCATGTGTATGAATTGCATCAATCATATATTGTGAACACGTTGGGTAATAGCGACAACGTGCAGGCAATCCTGGAGAAATAAATCGTTGATAAAAACGAACACCGCCGATTAACGGATTTTTCATAAAGTGCCTTCTTTCTAACTAATTCTTACTAAAGAATAGCTTGTTTTTTCATGTTTGGCAAGTCTTAGTTACGAGAAATTACACCAGGTGCACCTATGACGAATTCTTACATTTCTGTTGCTATCCAAATGAAAAAAAACGTGCTACACTATAAAAAAAGGAATGGAGGCTTAGTAAATGGGATTAAAATTTGAACGTTCCAATGACTTAGATAAACTCTTCGATTCTTTCGCCGTTGATCCATTAAAGAAAGAAGTACCTCTTGAAGAACTGGCAAAACAACGACAAGAAGTAAAAAAAGAAGAAGCAAAAAAACAAGCAAAAGAGTAATTTTGCTTGTTTTTTTCTATAGAAATTTTTCAATTGCTGTCCAAGCTGCTTCTTTTCCTTCTTTTGTTTCAGAAGAGAAAATAATAAAGTCATCTTGTTTATCAAAATTCAAGGCTTTTTTGATGACACTCTCGTGTTTGTTCCATTTGCCCCGCGGAATTTTGTCTGCCTTAGTTGCCACAATAATAACTGGCAAATCATAGTATTTCAAAAATTCATACATTTGGATATCATCTTGGGTCGGCGGATGACGTAAATCAATTAAAGAAACGACTGCACGTAATTGCTCACGTTGCGTGATATACGTTTCAATCATTTTTCCCCACTTCGCACGTTCTGTTTTAGAAACTTTGGCATAACCATAGCCAGGAACATCCACAAAGTGTAAGGCATCCTCAATTAAATAAAAGTTTAGCGTTTGCGTTTTACCAGGTTTACCTGAAGTTCTTGCTAAATTTTTACGATTAATCAAGGTATTAATAAAAGATGATTTCCCAACGTTCGAGCGTCCAGCTAAAGCAATCTCCGGTAACTGAGATTCAGGATATTGTTTAGGGGATACCGCACTAATCACGATTTCTGCATTATGTACGTTCATTGTTTTCCTCCGTTCTTCTGTTCAGTCTTTCATTCAAAAGCTTAACAAAAACAGCTCTTTCGGAGATCCGCCGAAAGAGCTGTTTTCAGCTTCAATCTTATACAGCTTCTTTATCTTTTTTGTTATAAATAATTGTTGGTTTACCGGTACCTTCAGCGGCCATTTTAGTAATGATAACTTTTTCAATGCTTTCATCTGAAGGAACATCAAACATTACGTCCATCATAATTTCTTCAATGATTGAACGAAGTCCCCGTGCGCCAGTATTACGTTCAATGGCTTTGGCTGCGATGGCTTTTAATGCTTCTGGTTCAAATTCTAATTTAGTGTCATCAAGAGACAATAATTTTTGATATTGTTTCACCAAGGCATTCTTCGGTTCTGTTAAAATTCGAACTAAATCATCATTCGTTAATTTATCAAGCGCAGCCATTACAGGTAAGCGTCCAATAAATTCTGGAATTAAACCAAATTTCAATAAATCTTCTGGAATAATATGTTGCATGATGCTTTCTTCTTCATTTAAAGCAGAATTAGTTTTACCAAAACCAATAGTTTTTTCGCCTAAGCGGTTTTTAACAATGGTTTCAATTCCATCAAATGCTCCACCAACGATGAAGAGAACATTCGTTGTGTCAATTTGGATAAATTCTTGATGTGGATGTTTGCGGCCCCCTTGTGGTGGTACACTTGCAACTGTTCCTTCAAGAATTTTTAGTAAGGCTTGTTGAACACCCTCACCTGAAACATCTCGAGTAATCGAAACATTTTCACTCTTACGGGCAATTTTATCAATCTCATCAATATAGATAATGCCCTTTTCCGCACGTTCAACATTATAGTCAGCAGATTGTAGTAATTTTAAAAGGATGTTTTCAACATCTTCCCCTACATAACCTGCTTCTGTTAAACTGGTCGCATCAGCGATTGCAAAAGGTACATTTAATGTTTTTGCTAACGTTTGAGCCAAGAAAGTTTTACCTGAACCTGTTGGTCCAATTAAACAAATATTACTTTTTTGCAATTCAACGTCATCTTGAGTTGCAGCTGTTTCTGATTGATTCACACGTTTATAGTGATTGTAAACAGCAACAGAAAGTGTGCGTTTTGCACGTTCTTGTCCAATAACATATTCATTTAAAACATTTAAAATTTCTTGGGGTTTTGGCACATCCGTTAATTCTCGGACTGCTTCATCATAAAATTCTTCATCAATAATCTCTTTACATAGATCAATACATTCATTACAAATATAGACACCCGGACCAGCAACAATTTTTTTTACTTCTTCTTGTGTTTTCCCACAAAATGAACAACGAACGGTCCCGTTATTATCCGTATTGTCGTACATGTTCGTCACCCCTCTAAAAATCAAAAAATGACTGTCATCACAGTCTCTCATCATAATAGCACAAACCACTTTAAAATGCGAACATCTCAGATAGAAAGTTTTATTGTTCTTAGACTTCTTATGGTATACTACATTATATAAAAGCACTTTCATAAAAAGTGATTGTGTTGAAACAAATTGGAGGAATTGTGATGTTAGAACAAATTTTACTAGGTACCTATACTCGAAGAGCCAGCCAAGGCATTTATAAAATTGCATTAGATACGACACAAGGTCGTTTAACAGAAGCGACACTTTTGTTAGAAGAAACGAGTCCTACCTATCTTGCTCTGAGTCAAAAGGGCGAACTTTTTAGCGTCACTAGTGTTGACGGTGAAGGTGGCACTGCCGCTTATCAACCAGAAATGGACCATTTTAACTTATTGAATAAAGTAACTGAGGAAGGTGCGCCGCCATGTTATGTAGCTGTTGACGAAAACCGACAACTTGTCTATGCAGCAAATTATCACCAAGGTATCGTTCACGTGTATCGTATCTTAGAAGATGGTTCTTTGGAAGATGCTGACAAAGTGATTCATACAGAGCCAACTGGTCCTCATGAAAACCAAAACAATGCCCATGTTCATTACACAGATTTGACACCTGATCAACGCTTAGTCGTCTGTGATCTAGGAACCGATCGTGTGTATACGTATAATGTTAGCTTAGATGGAAAGCTTTCTGAGATTGCTCAATTCGTGACTGAGCCAGGGACTGGTCCACGTCATTTAGTGTTCCACCCAACAAAATCATTGGCTTATTTATTTGGTGAATTAGATAGCACTGTTTCAGTTCTTTCATATGATGAAACAGATGGTTCTTTCACTGAATTACAAAAAGTTTCTACTTTACCTGCTGATTATGATGCGTTTAATGGTGGTGCTGCGATTCGTATTTCTTCTGATGGCCGTTTCCTTTATGCTTCAAACCGTGGCCATAACTCAATTGCTGTCTATGCTGTTTCAGAAAATGGCGAAGCGATTGAACGAATTCAATTAATTTCAACAGAAGGCGATATTCCGAGAGATTTTGATTTAGATCCTTCTGAAGATTTCATCGTTGTCGCTAATCAAGACTCTGATAACTTAACACTTTATCGTCGGAACCAAGAAACAGGCTTATTAGAAATGATTCAAAAAGATGTTGCTGTTCCCGAATGTGTTTGTGTTTTATTTGTATAATTAAGTTGACTATTTCCTTGGAAAATAACAGGAGTCAGATGCTAATTAATGTTTGCATCTGACTCCTGTTTTCTTATTTTAAACGATGGATTAGTTCTCCAATTCTTTAACGTATAAATAAAAAGAGCCAAAGTCTAAGCGATTCATTTGTAAAGATTCATGAATTTTTGTGAACCCTTTACTTTCGAAAAATCGAATCATTCTATGGTTTGTATGATTAGTTTGAGCATACATTTTACGTCTTCCTTCCCAGACTGCTCGTTTCTCCAATTCATGGAACAACAAACTGCCATAACCCTTGGCAATATAATTAGGCGAAGTTGCAAAGCGCTTTAACCAAACAAAGTCTTGTTCCTGCTCCATACATAACGTTGCCATTGAAAAAATCATTTCTTCGTGCACTAGCAAATATAATCGTTTTTTTGTAATGTCTTCTTGGATATCTCCTTGAGAAGGATAGTCCTTTGTCCACTGTGTAATGCCCACAACATCCATATATGCCTTTACTTCTGTTAAAAATTGAAGAATCATCGGTAACTCTTTCTCATCAGCCACTCTAATTTTCATTGTTTATTCTCTTAATAAGGTAACAATAGAATCGATAAGACAATCACTCTAATAATGCCAATGATGGTCGGTACACTCGTCCGTTTTAAAATTCTGATGGGACTAACTCCTACTGTTGATGCGACAATCATGACAACTGCTGCTACAGGAGAAATCGTTCTAGTTAAATTCGCAATCATCTGCATTGGCAAGGAAATTAAAATACCATCAATCCCAGCTTTTTCAGCAATCCCAGGAATTAGTTCGATAACCGCATAAAACATTGCCAGTCCACCACCGCTTAAAATTCCAAAAAGGGTCGTTGCACCGCTGAAAATTAAGGTCGTGACAATTCCTGCTGAACTTGATGCTTCGACAGATGCCATAATACTATCAATAATTCCTAACGTTTGAATCGCAGACGTGAACAATGAACCGCCTACGACAAGCATCACAACTTGACTAAACCCTTGCCCCATTCCTTTAAACATCTCGACAGCCGTATCTTGAACCTTTTTAAAAGATTTCAAGCGAAGCGTCTCAACCAATACAGCAATGAAGAAAGAAATAAATGTAAGAACAAAAATATCCATCGTTATTCCTTTAATAAACATTCCTGCGATTCCCACTCCAACAATTAATAATAGCGGTAATATTGGCAATATTGCATAAAATTTAGGAACATCAAATTCTTTTTGTTTGCTTAAGCCCTCTTCATTTAATGAAACATAGGCAGCCTCACCTTCTTTTTTATCGCAGTATTTTTGCCAGAAGTACTGTGCAACCGCAATGATTAATAACGATGGCAGCGAAATTTTGGCATTCCATACAACATAATTTAACACATCATAACCAAGGGTATTTGCGGCGATTACGTTATCCGCGCCTAAAGGTGTTGGCATGATAGTTGCCGTCATTGCAATCACACCTGCAGCAGTTAATGATGAAATCCCCATGCTGGCTAGCATCGGATATAATATAGACATTAAAATAATCGCTAAACTTGATGCACTAGGAACTACTAGTGACATTAAATTTCCAATTAAAAAGACCACAGGGACAAATAACGATTTACGTTTAATCTTCATTAATGGTTTCACCAAAAAGTTGACAGCCATCTGATTGGCCCCGATTGCATTCATATAGCCTGAATAACCAAAAAGAATCATAATTACAATTCCTGCTGAACTCACTTGTGCAATAATTGTATCTTTAAACTTCAAGAAAATATCAAATAATCCAAAACCGGTTCCTTCTCCTGCAGGATAAATGGGATGTCCTAACATCCATGCACATGCAAGTAGAACAAGCGCACCAATAATTAAGCTGAGTGCGGGATGATAATTTTTTACAATCAAATAGGCTACAACAACTAAAACGACCAATACCAATAAACTTTCAATCATACTTATCCTCCTTCAGTTAATTAACCGCTTTCATTTTTTCGACAACCCATTTTTGAAAAGCTTCAACATTTACATCTATACAGGCAACAGCATTCGTGTTTTTATGATACTTCATTTTTAAATCCGCAACAGTAGCTCCCGCAGCTGGACCTTCCAAAGCAACTTCAATGAACGTTTCAGTTGTCTCAAATAATTCTGGTGAAGTTAAATAGGCAATCGCACAGACATCATGCATTTTCAAACCTGTAGTTAGACTGCCGCCTCTATAATGACGGAAAAGACCATAAAACATTTCCCCAACTCTACCAAGCGCTCTGATGGCTGTTACTTCATGATTCGTTAACACAGCTTGACTTGTAACATCTAATCCTACCATTGTTAGCGGGACACCTGATTGGAAAACAATTTGTGCAGCATGTGGATCGACATACGTATTAAATTCGGCACTTGTATTTGTATTTCCCCTTGCTAATGAGCCACCCATCATGACGATTTCTGCAATATTTTCTTTGACTTCTGGATAGAGGGTCAGTAACAAAGCAATATTCGTTAATGCAGCAATTGGAACAATGGTCAAAGGAACATCACTAGACAGAATTTCTTTTCGCATAGCTTCCACTGCATGAATATCTAAACACGTAGAGATAGGTTGCGGAAACTCAAAGCCATCCATGCCAGTCTCCCCATGAATCTCAGCAGAATCTTCCAATTGAATAAGTAACGGACAATTACACCCCTTGGCTACAGGAACCTTTTTCCCAAAAAAATCGACAAGTTTCAAGGCATTATTTGTTGTTTTTTCTACATCTACATTCCCTGCAACCGTCGTTATTAAGCGAACTTCTAGGTTAGGATGATTCAGTGCAATCGCTAAAGCTACAGCATCATCAATTCCTGGGTCCGTATCAATAATGATCGGTCTTTTCTTTGTATCCATTTTTCTTCCTCCATTCACATTTAGGAAAAACATTTCCGGAAACGTTTTCTTAACTTGAGATTAACAGCGCTTTCATTAAAAGTCAAGCAGAATTTCTAAATAATAAATAATTAGGCTTTTTCTTGACTTTCTGCTTTTAGAATGCTTACTATAAAAAAGAGTTCAGTGAAAGGACGAAAATGATGAATATTAAAGATATTGCAAAATTAGCTGGCGTTTCCGCTTCAACTGTATCCAAAATTATAAATAATAAAGATCAAACTATTAGTAAAGAAACCCGTGAGCGTGTCTTAAAAATCGTTCGAGATTACAACTACACACCTTACTCAGCAAATCTCGTCACAAATAGTACTACAAAAACCTTCGTGTTATTATTAAATAGCCATGAAACTTTTGAGGCTTGGGTTACGAGCTTTATTGATAAAGCTCAAGAAAATGGCTATAACTGCTTGATTTTAAATAGTCACGGTAGTTTAGAACAAGAACTGAAAAATATTACCTCGCCAACTTTAAAACAAGCCAGTGGCATTATTTGGGACCCAATCAATGAAAACAGTAAACAATACGCGAAATTTATAGAAGAATTAACGATTCCTTACTATTTCGTCAATCACTCAACTAACGAATTACCTTCTCTAGCGGGGCTTTATGAAGAAGCTAGTTATGTTTTAACCCAAGAATTATTACAGAATAACCATAAAAAAATTAGTTATTTCGTCACTAACCCAAAATATAAAGAAGCAATTATTGCAGGCTATAAAAAAGCCTTATTTGATGTCAATTTACCCTTTAGTAAAGAAAATATTTTAACTACTATCCCTGCTGATTTCAGTAATCAGCTTATCACAGATGGGATTACGGGTATCCTTACTGATGACTATACCCAGGCTGTTTTTTTGGAACAGCTTTTAAAGCAGAGCGGTTTGCGAACCCCCGATAATTACTCTTTACTCGCAATTAAGCGAAAAATTGATCGTTCATTTTTACCTGATCATATTTCTTCCGTCTTATTAGATACAGAGACGTTTGGCAGCCAGTTAGCCTTATCATTGCTTAACAAACGCAAAGAAAAAACAGCCTTGATTAATGAGGCTGAAAAATTGGTGCTAGATCACAAAAATACATTAGGCATGTCTAGTGTTAATCCACATAGCAAAATGATTGTAGTGGGTAGTTTAAACGTTGATAATTATCTGTATTCAACAAATTTACCACATAACGGCAAAACAAATTTTCTGTCTAGCTATGCTAAATTCCCCGGCGGAAAAGGATTAAATCAAGCTGTTGGCTTAACCAAACTGGGGCATCAGGCCACCTTAATTGGTTGTTTAGGCTCAGACACAGATGCGAATTACTTATATAAAGAATTAGAAAAATACCACGTTACGACAGATGGTATCACACGTATTCAAGATACTGAGACTGGTCAAGCTTATATTTATGTTGAGACAAGCGGCGACTCCATGATTTCAATCTTACCTGGTGCAAACACAGCGCTTACACCTAAAAAAATCGCACAGCAAAAACACCTATTTATGGATGCCAGTTTTTGTCTCATTCAAACAGAAATTCCTTTGTCTGCTGTAAAAAAGGCTTGTGAAATCGCCCAACATTCAGGGGTACCGATTATTTTAAAACCAGCTGCTATTCATCATATTCCAGTGAATATACTAGAAAAGGTTGATTTTTTCATTCCCAATGAAGATGAATTATTGGAACTTCAACCAGATACTGGTACATTAGAAGAGAAAGCGGCGTACTTCTTAGAAATGGGCGTAAAAAATGTCATTGTTACTTTAGGAAAAAAAGGCGTGTTATTAAAAACACACCAAGTGTGCCACTATTTTCCTGCAACAGAAAATATAGCTGTGGATAGCACTGGTGCCAGTGACAGCTTTATCAGCGCGCTCGCCTCCTATCTTTCGAAAGGTTATCCGACTGAAGCAGCCATTCAAATAGCAATTCAGGCTGCAGGATTTTCAGTTTCTAAAGAAGGGGTGATTGATTCTTTAGTTGATCACGTCACTTTGGAAAATTATTTGATAAAAAAAGAACCCGCTCTTTTTGCTCATCGTAACACCTGTGTCGACTGACACAGGTGTTTTCCTGCTGAATATCTTGTTATTTTCTCATAAACCAATGAGAATTGTTCTTTTTTATTACAATTTATTAGGCGAACTATTATAATAAAAGAGAAGTTATTACTAAGGAGTGAGTCTCATCAAAACACAAGATGCCATAAAAACATTTTTACTTTCAAAGAAAACACAAAAAAAATTGGCTGTCTTTTTATACTTAGCAAAACAAACGAACCTTGATTTATCTAGTGTTGCCCGAAAATTCGATCTTTCTACTAAAAATTTATCAATTTATCTTCGTGAAATTCAAGAAGACTTAGCAACCCTTCCTGAAAATACCTTAGAGATTCAGATCCATCACGGAAAAATTTCATTACATACGACTTCCAATGATTTTCTTTCCCACTATTTTTTATTATTTAATTATTACTGTGTCCATTCTACTGACTTCATTCTTTTTCAAGCAATTATCAAAAAAGAAAACAATTCTGTCTGGAAAGTGAGTCAAGAAACTAATTTTAGCTCATCTTACATTTACAAACGGTTAAATAACATTAATAAACTATTTGGTTTGTATGGAATTTCCGTCCATTTTTCCCCCTCCGCGAGTAAAGTGATTACAGGTTCTGAATTTCAAGTCCTATATGCTTTTCTTGATGTCTACTGGACCATCTTTTTAAATACCTTAGCCTTACCACGTTATACCTCTACTTATTTTGAAGATATACTGACGCAACATATTAAACCAGAAATTCTTGAACGCTTGGAACACGCTTCTCTACTAAAATTAAATTTACTTTTACACATCGCAAAATATCGCTTTCCATATACTTGTGAAGATGATCTCCAAAAAGAATTTGAAGAACATCCTTATTTAAGGCTTTTCTCAGACTCAAAACAAACTATTTTTTGTTCCCAATCAAATTTTTCAGAAGATCAACAGCGGGTTGTAGATATCATTGCACCCATTGCCATTGATAATTTTGATTCAGCAAAACGAGCCAAAGATTTACTGGTTGCTCTAAATGAAATTTCTTGCCCAGAATATTTCTACGTTGATTCTTTATTAACCAATTTTTGCGAAGTTTTTCAAATTCCAAAAATGCGTGAATTTGATCGTCATTACTTCTTACTTATTTTATTTAAAAATATTATCTATAACCAATTATTTATTTCGCAGCAACCAAATACCGCAATTCTAGATTTTTTAGTCAATAAAAATAGTACTTATCAAAAAGATTTACAGAAAAAAATTTATGCTTTTTATCGAAACTTTTCAGCGCATTCCCCTTATCAGTTAAGATTTAAGGATCAGGAGAACCCAATTTGGACATGTGAATTGTTGTTACGAATTTATAAGCACTATAGTCCCCGCAAAAAAATTAAAATTGGTGTTGCATATTCTCGCGATTTTTACATTGCTAGCTTTATTATGATGAAAATCAAGCAAGCATTTAGTGAGGATATTATTTTTGAACGAACCGATTTTTCTAGTTGTGATATTGTGATTACTGACTATCCCTTATTTGATTTACCAAAAGAAATAGACCGAATTTACATTTTAGAAGAAGAATTAACCCGAGAAGATTGGGAACTAATTTTCAGTAAAATAAGTATCGCCATTTTTGATTTGCAATATTAAAACAAACACCACAAGCGCTAACTTGTCTCACCAACCATAATGAAAACAAGCGACCTACAAACCACTTCTGCCAGTTTTAGTCTGACAGAAAATAGTTTGTAGGTCACTTGTATATTGCTGTTCTTTTCTACGTTACCTTCAAGACAATCTAGTAAGTGGGTACACGTCGTACTTCAGTCCTTAAAGTGCTACGGTTCCACCGCTAATCAGTTTTTAAGCCTGAGACAAAAATCCAAAGTGTTTTTTGTCTCAGGCTCTTACATTTTTTCAACAAAGATGTTACTAGGCACTACTTGAAGCTGAAAACTATTTTCTCTATCAAGATTCCTCATCAGTAGACTCAAATTTAAAACTTTTTTCTATAAAAGCAACTTCTTTTGCGTATGTTTTTACAAAAGAAGAATAGTCTTTGGGATCTTTGACCTTTTCCAATTGGTCAACAGAGACTTCTAATTCAAATCCCGTCCCATCTTTAAAGAGATAATATTTTGAGATGTCTGTATATCCTTGATTCCGTTTTAAAATATAGCCAGTTTGTACATCAGCAATTTTATCAATTGGGTATGCTTTGATAAACTCTTTACTTGTATCTAAATAATCAGAAAGACTGTTGACAAGATTGCCAGAAAGGTACATACCTGCCGATGTATAATAGTCTCTTTTTTCATAAAAACTGATATTGCCTAGATATTTTGTATCTGGATACTCCTCTGTAGAAGGTAAAATTAAAAAGTTCTTTCCGCCACTGGTTTCAATATCGGCATCGCCGATAATTTCTATTTGGTAGCCTTGATTAAATAAAAGTTTATTTTGTTCTATTGTGACTTTTAGTGGTTTTTCTAAATCAACAGGTCCAGTTGTGGTAAGTCCAGCTTCTTTTAAAGGATAAACATCTTCTGATGAAGCGGAGTAATCCCAATAATCATCTTTCTCCGCAAGATCAATATATACTATAAAGCCAATTGCTACAGCAATGCCTATCCAAATAATTTTTTTGTTCTTTTTTTGTTTTTTCTTTTTTTTCGTCTGTGGTTTTACCACTTTTTTATTGGGGTTAGGAAGTTGCTTTGCTGTGTCTGTTCTTGTGACAGGAAAAAACGACCATTTTGGCTTTTGAAAAAGCGCATCATATGTATCATAAAAATTCTTTTGTTTAGCCATTTTTTCTCTCCACTAATTTTTTTGATAAGGAAATTTCCTCAGATGCTTCGGAGACTAATTTTTCGTAATCATCTGTGATACTTTCCGACAACACTCGTATGGTACTTAAGATACCATTGGTTGCAAGTGTTATTTCTTCTGTTGACAATTTATCTTCTTTAATGCTTAAAAACCGTTCTGATGCTCGTAAAATCTCTGGTACCTTATGATATAAAAAATCACTAAAATGAGTAATTGCTTCAGGATACTTCACTAAGTGTTTAAAGATGCCTTTAGCGGAAGCAACACCCAGTTCTACTTGTTCAATTTTTTTTAAATTTCGTGACTTATTCGTTAGTTCGTTTAAATAAATAATTTGTTTTTTTAATTCGTCCATAATTCTTTGGTACATCTCTAGGTCACTGTCCGTTAGATGGTGCGTCGTTTGATATTTTTTCAGATTTTTTTTATAACGGAAATACGTACGACCATTTCTATAAATAACCCAACCGATGTACCCAGCGCCCACTAACAAAACCATTATCCCATTCAAATCATGTACTCCTTTTTAAATTAGTATATATTACTGAACACATTGTCCAGCTTAAAATTGACAAATAAGTATGAAATGTTACTCCCCCAATTACTTGTGCACTTTTATTGTATCATATAGGAAAATTGTTCTGTTCCGCATTTGGACAAATTGTCTAAATGTCTAAGGAAATCTTTTTTGGTTTAAATATGTAGCAAAAAACACTTGCAAGAATTGATTACTTCTCACAAGCGTTTTTTATTGTCTAAAACAACTATTTACATTTCATTTTATTAAATAGTGAATAAATAAATTACTGCAGCTAATGAAGCACCTAAGATAGGTCCCACAATTGGCACCCAAGAATAAGCCCAATCGGAATCACCTTTTGTTTTCACAGGAATAATTTGGTGCGCTAAACGAGGTCCTAAATCACGTGCAGGGTTAATTGCATAACCTGTAGGTCCGCCTAATGATAGACCTAGTCCTAAGACCAAAATCCCAACAAGCATTGGATTAATGCCAGCCGCTAAGTCATTTTGAGAAAAGGCTAGTAAGCCAAAAACCAAAACAAATGTGCCGATAATTTCTGTTAAAACATTGGCTGGATAGTTACGGACAGCTGGACCAGTGGCGAAGGTTCCTAAAATAGCACCTTTGTCTTCTGTAATGTTCCAATGGGGTAAATAAGCTAACCAGACAACTAAACCACCAATAAAACCGCCTAGGACTTGAGCTACGATATAAGGTAAAACCATGCCCCATTCAAAGTTTCCAGTAATTGCCATCGCAACTGTTACAGCAGGATTTAAATGCGCTGGACTCATATACCCAGACATGTAAACAGCTAATGTAACAGCAGCGCCCCAACCTAAAGCAATAACGACCCAACCAGAAGCAAAGGCTTTGCTTTTCTTCAAGTTAACTGCGGCACAGACGCCATCCCCTAGTAAAACTAAAATCATCGTTCCGAAAAATTCACCGAATAATTGTGTCATCATCGAAGTTCCCATTTTTTCTTCACCCTACTTTCAAATTTTTTAAATCTGATTCTTCAATTACTTTTTCTAATGTTTCAATGTGTCGTGCTCTTTCTTCCGCTGTCCATTGATAATGCTGTGCCATTTCTTCAATGACTCCCGCTTTCACTTGGTCCAAACGATCACGCATAAATAATAAGTGGTTGGTCCGTCGCAATAAAAAGTCGACGGGTGTTAAAGCCATTTCTTCTTCCATCGCATAGTTTAAAGAGACAGTTTCTGTTAAGGTTAAACCAGGAATTACTTTGGCATCATCAATCATTTCAAAAACAGTTGGTACGTTGGAGCCATATAAATGAGCTAAGTATAATGCATCCTTTTCACTTAACCCTTTAGACACGCCATGTTTTGCCAACGCTTCTAATTCTTCGTCTACCGTTGCAGGGTTCAATTTCCCGCCTGAAACTGGATAGTTTTTAGAATCAATTAAGGTGAATTCTTTCTGGTATTCTTCTGCTAAGATGGTTTGAATCATTTTCATCGCACCTTCTGCCATTTTACGATAATCTGTTAATTTCCCACCAGCCAAAGTGAGCAAGCCATCCGCTGATCTTTCCAATGAGCTGCCTCGAGAGACAGCTGAAGGATTGACTTTATTTTCCACCAAACTGTCTTCCAGATGGTTTAGGACTTCTTCAATTTCTCGTTTATCTGTTTGATTTTTTTGGTATCTGTCAACGACATCAATGACTTCATCAATACTTTTATCTGAAAGTTTGCCATTGTTTCCCCCGTTATAATCTGAGCCACCGTTAGCAGAAATTAAAGGTCGTAAGCCAGCCCAGCTGGCTTCAATATCATCAATTGTCAATTGTACCTCTGGATAACGATTATTGACTACTTCCAATAGGTAATCCACATCACTTTGTTCTACTGTTGGATGTTGAAAGTCTCCATGGTAATCTGTATCCGTCGTCCCAAAATATGTTTTTTCTTCTCTTGGAACAACGAAGACCATGCGGCCATCTTGTTTACCTGTATCAAAATACGTTGGTTGAGGAACATTTAAACGGCTTTTGTCGACAACTAAATGAACCCCTTTGGTTGGACGCATTTGTGGTGTAAATGAATCGTTTTTGTCTAAGCCTCTTAATTTATCTGACCAAGGACCAGTAGTATTAATTAAAACATCTGCGTGAATCTCAAACTGTTCATCAGTTAGTAGGTCCTTTGCTTGAATGCCAGTAATTTTACCTTCATCATTGTATAAAAAGCCCACCGCTTGAACCCGACTCACAGCATGTGCCCCGTCAGCTACTGCTTGTTTAATATTTTCAATAACTAAACGAGCATCATTATTTCGGTAATCTAAATAAACACCGCCACCTTGTAGACCTTCACTTTTTAGTTGTGGCTCACGTGCCAAAACCTCGTCTTTTGTCAACAGATAGTTGGCGTACTTGGTACCTGTTACATCAGCTAACTGATCATATAAATCCATTGCTATTTTGACAGAAAATAGATTAAATGTTGCATTTGGCTCATCATAAATCGGCAGTAACATGGGATCCGCTTTAGGGATGTGTGGCGCAATGGATTGAACGACGGCTCGTTCTTTCACTGTATCTGCTACCACCTCCACGTCAAACGTTTTCAAATAGCGGATACCACCATGAACTAATTTGGTTGATCGTGAAGAGGTGCCCTCTGCGAAATCCTGCATTTCAATTAACCCTGTCTTCATTTTAGCGGCACTGGCTTGCAGAGCAACGCCTGCGCCAGTAATGCCACCACCAATAATTAAGACATCTAAGTGTTGTGTTTTTAAAGCGTCGATTGATTGTCGGCGTGTTTCTATTGAGAAAGTCATAGAAAATTCCCCTTTTCCATTTACTTATTTTTACGTTTGAATTGTTGGGTAGCTGCTACTGCTTGTTGCCAACCTTCATATAAATCTTCTCGTTCTTCTTCCGCCATAATTGGTTCAAATTGTTGTCCTTCTTCTTGGAATGCTTTGATTTCTTCTAAGTCTTTCCAGAAGCCAACCGCTAAGCCCGCCAAGAAAGCTGCGCCTAAGGCCGTTGTTTCTAAGTTATGGGCTCTTTGAACAGCAGTGTTTAAAATATCTGCTTGGAATTGCATCAAGAAATCATTGTTTGCTGCTCCACCGTCTACTTTTAAGACGGGAATATCTATGCCTGTATCTTCTTTCATCGTGTCAATAATGTCACGAACTTGATACGCAACTGCTTGAAGTGTCGCTTTGACAAAATCTTCTCTCGTGGTACCACGTGTCAATCCAAAGACAGCCCCACGCGCTTGTGAATCCCAATATGGTGCGCCCAAACCAGTGAATGCCGGAACCACATAAACTTCATTGTGTCCTGTTGACGCTTTGGCTACTGCTTCAGATTCAGCAGCCGTTTGCAACATTTTTAAGCCATCTCGTAACCATTGAATCGCTGAACCAGCCACGAAGATACTTCCTTCCAAGGCATAATATACTTTGCCGTTAATGCCATAGCCAATAGTGGTAAGCAGATTATTTTTAGAAAGTTGAGGTTCTTCGCCAGTGTTCATGACAATAAATGAGCCTGTTCCATAGGTATTTTTAACCATCCCAGGTTCAAAGGCCATTTGACCAAATAAAGCGGCTTGTTGGTCACCAGCCATCCCAGCGATAGGAACTTCACTTCCGTAAAAATGGTAATTTTTTGTTAGTCCATACACTTCAGAGTTCGAAACGACTTTCGGTAACATCACTCGTGGGATATTTAAAAGATCCAAAATTTCTTGATCCCAATCTAAATCATGGATATTAAACAACATCGTCCGACTTGCATTTGAATAATCAGTGACATGAGTATCTCCCGTTAATTTCCAAACGAGCCAAGTGTCAATTGTCCCAAACATCAATTCTCCATTTTCTGCACGTTCTTGCGCACCTTCTACGTGATCTAAGATCCAACGAACCTTCGTTGCTGAGAAATAAGCATCAATGATTAACCCAGTTTTTTCATGAATCATTTCGCTGTAGCCATCTTCTTTTAGTTGATCAGCAATAGGTGTCGTTTGGCGTGATTGCCAAACAATTGCGTTATAAATTGGTAACCCAGTTGCTTTGTCCCAAACAACGGTTGTTTCCCGTTGGTTTGTAATCCCAATTCCGGCAATATCTGTAGGTTTCACTCCTGACTCAATTAAAGAACCTGCAATAACGGATTGAACAGAATTCCAAATTTCATTGGCATTATGTTCCACCCAGCCTGCATTAGGAAAATATTGAGTAAATTCCTTTTGTGAACTACCAATTTTGTTTCCTTTTTTATCAAAAATAATTGCACGAGAACTAGTCGTTCCTTGATCAATCGCCATAATGTATTTTTCTTCTGCCATGATAATTCCTCCTAAACGTTTTTGAAATCGTTTTCTTTATATCCCTATCTTACAAACAAAAGAATAACTAAACATGTCAAAAACTTTTTTTATTTTAAAAAAATTGAAAGGATTTCTACTAAAACCAACAAAGACAACGCTTTCAATAATACTTTTATTATCTCTAATTTTTCAATAAAAAGAAACATTTTTGTTTAAAAAAGCCTAATTTTCGACTTTTAGTTGTAAAAAGGCTGGTGCGAGGATCAGACAATTTCCGTCACACCAACCTTTTGTTTATTTCTCCCGCAAGGTGCGTATTTTCTTTTTTAATTGTTGCACATCATAGGTCGAACTTAATTCTGACAAAACATAGACTTCCGGTGTTCCTTGATAGCTCGTTTGCTGATAATTGGTCACAATTAAATCATATGTTTGTTCAGGCTGATACCTCTCCACCAGCGTGCCATTCATATTTTTAAGACTAAGCATTAATACTTGTGTTAACGCCGCTTGATAAAGAGCATCCATTGCTAAATGAATTCCAATTTTTATTTCACCAATCATTTTAAATTCAATTAATGTCAACACGCTTAAATATTTGACCAGAGAAAGTTCATGCAAACTATCTCCTGGTTGATACGTTTCATCAAAACAAGCTAAAGCTTTTTCTAATAACGTTGTTGAAAAAGAAGCTAATTCCCGACTAGATAATTGCTGTTCTTTTTCCCAGATATGGGCCCGATCAAAAACTTCCAATTCTCCTTTAAAAAAATACAGTTTTCCATGAATTTGTGAAAAATAGTAAGCCATGGTTTTCTCAAGAGTAGGTTCAAATTTATGGGGCCGATAATACAAGACCACATTTTCCAAGATAAACGTATCAGCTAAAGAAACAGCGGAACGACGTCCCCGAATTAAGGAATATTCATCAAAAGCTGATTCTGGTAAGACCGACATTGTGATTAGAAAAACAAAATGAATCATGCTTTCTCCTTCGTCTAATTCTAATGAATAGCGACTAGAAAAACGGAAAAACAATTGTCGAACTTGCTTAAATAACGGATCTTCTTTAAAATCAATCATTTTCTTTCTCAATTGTTGATATTTTTTTGAAGTGACCGCTAGGCGCTTTTTCGTAATACTCAACCAAAGGCTAACTTTTAACGCATTATGTTCATTAAAAGTAAAACCTAAGCCAGTCTCAATCCCTTCAATTATCCGTTTATTTAACGGCGACATCGTTTTTTTCTGGTGTATTTCATAGGGAGTAATATACCAATACAACTGAAAGTAAAAGTAACGAATCTGCAATTCTTCTCCCTGTAGTTGTCCATTTTTTATTTGCAATTCAAAGGCGGCTAACAATTGATTGAGTTCTTTAATCTTTCGAAATAAAGAAGACTCACTAATCATAAATTTAGTCGTTAATTGAACAATAGAAAACTCTTTATTACGATATAAATAATCTAAAAGTTGAAATTTAAGAGACTCTTTTACAAATGCTTCAATTAAATGATTCAACGAAAAAAAATCCGATAAGGTGATTGATAGCTGTTGGCCATCATAAGTAAGCTGACAATCCTGTCCAAAAGGTTTCAAAAAATAATGTAAATCCTCTAAGTCTTTTTCAAAGGAGGCTTTTGTGACCGCTAAAAATGCTGTTAAATCAGAGACTGAGCAGGTGCCGCCTGCTAAGATGGTTTGTTGCACCGTTAATAATTGTCGCATCGCTTTCTTTTCCAATAACGTCTCAACTTTCATCGTTCTCTCTCCAATAAGCCGAAGCACCCATCAAATTTGTAATATCATAAATATTGGTTAAGGAAGGTTGATAAAAATAATCTTTTTGTAATAGGTCTGTCAGTGTCTGACCTGTTTGGATACTTAATGCTAACGTATTTATTTTTTCTAAACAATTATTTTTTGAACAAAGCTGTGCCCCAAGGACCCGTTGTGTCACTTTATCATAGATTAATTTGCCTAAAATTTCTGTCCCGTGTTGTAGAGGCGGCGCTGGCTGTCTAACAATTACGGAAGCAAGTGTTTGCGGAAAAAATAAACCTTCCGTTTCGGTTAGACCTGTACTAGCAAGGTAATAGTCCCCCACTTTTGTTCCCATTGTTCGCAAAGAGCCAATGAATCGGTGTGTTTTTTCTTCTAAATTGTTGGCGACTACTAAGCCAGTTCGTACCGCATTGTTCACTAACGGAGCATAAAAAGTTTCCGCGACTGGTTCATTCATAACTGAAATGCAATCTCCGATGGCAAAAACATTCGGCACTGAAGTTTGTAAATAAGAATCCACCGCGATTGTCTGATCCAGATTCCGTTGAATTTTTTTATCCAAATAGGCTAATTGAGGATGTAAGTTTAAAGCAAAAATCCCACTGTCACAAGAAATTTTCTGTTCGCTTGTTTCAAGAACAATACCATTTGCTGTTTCTTCAATTCCTAGGACCGTTTCTTCAAAATGGAAAATTACTGCTTGTTTTTCCAAAGATTTTTGAACTTCTGCGACCATTTCTTTATCAAAATATTTAGGCAATAGATTTTCCAAGCTTTCAAAGACATGAACCGTTTTCTTCATTTTCACAAGAAAATCAATAGCTTCCATTCCAATGGGTCCTGCACCAATGACGGCTACTGTCTGGCTTTTTTCCAGTAATGGAACAGCCGCTAAAGCACCTGATAAAAATTTATATTTGAGTAATTTTTCTGTTTGACTACCACGAATTTGCGTGGAAAATTGGCTCGCGCCTGTCGCTAAAATCAATTTATCATAAGAATACCACTGTTGCTCTTCCTTTCGTGCCCAAGCAATCAATTGGTTCTCAACATCCATTGCCACGACTTCTCTATTTAAAAGCAGCTGAATCTTTTGACGACGTAATTCTTCTTCCGTTATGTAACGTGCTTCGTGTAATTCATTGATGGTATGATTAAAATACGCACTTAAGCCACCAGATAAATACCCCACTGTTGCTTGTTTGTCAATTAAAGAAATTTCTGCTTGGGGATATTTTTTCCTTGAAGCAATTGCTGCGGAAATACCTGCGAATGATGCACCAATAATCACAATTTTCATTTGTTTCCTCCTCTGTCAGGACCTACTATACTTCTCTCAGTTTATCATGATTAAAAAGAATGCTAAAGCAACAACTATAGTTTTCCCTTAAAATAATTATTTTTGCTGAGCGCATTGCTTTTCAAGCACTTTCATTTTCATTTATAATAAATGTTACTACTGTTTGAGGAGGAGTTTTCATGTCTGCAACAAAAGAGCAATTGGAACTATTTTTATTTTATTTATCTGAAACCCATACAAAAAGTTTATCTTTACATGACTTAGTTACAAGTCGACCACGCCCAGAAGAAGCGCGTATTTTATTAAATATTAACGAGGTTTTCACTTACTATCATAGCGCTCGTGTTCTCTACACAAGTGTTCCTGCTCTTGAAAACAACAAGTCTGAGCCTTTTTTCCAAGCCTTCGAAAATTTTTATTTTGAATTAAAACAACATTTTTTCAATGAAGAAGATGAAACCAATCAATTGAATGAACGTCTAGAGGAAATGAAAATTGCCTTTGAACAATTGACGGATGACTACAATGTTCTATAATAGAAGAGAACAATTCGTTGAGAAGGGGTCCTTATGAAGCAAGAAGAAGTGATTGAACGTTTAAAAGAAGAACTAAATTTGCCATTTTTTAATGGTACGCTAGAAGAAAAGAACTATTCTGAAGCAGATTATCAACAAATCAAGAAAGAGTTAATTCAATACTTTGATGATTATGTGCGAAATGTTGAAAATTAACAAGCTAAAACAACCTTTGATTTTAATAAAATCAAAGGTTGTTTTATTATTAAATAAAAAAAATAACAAAAAAAACCACCGGCAGTTTTGCCGATGGAAAAGGAGTATTTACTCAATAAGAGTAAAATGAAAAATAAAAAGGTTGTTGTTGGTATGAATTAATAATACAATACACTTTCTCTTTTGTCCATAAAAAAGACATGAAAAAAATATTAAATTCGTTAGTTATTTTTATTAGTTTTTTATTTTTTCAAAAGAATGTTGCTCATCCGCGTAATGGCAAAGGTTAATTCATCCGTTGCTTGGTCTTGCTTTTCTTCTGAAGCGTTAAATAATTCTGCATCAATGCCTGTTTCTGGATCTGTTGCTAAAATCATTTCATTGCATCCTGCTACATATTCTGTATAAGCATGTTGAAATTTTTTGTGAATGCCAAGTACTTGTGGCGTCGGTTTTAATGTTCCGACTTTTTTGAGCATTAATTCATATTTTTCAGTACCTTCTTTAAATTTTGCTTGAATTTCTGCAATTCGTTCGGCTGTTAAATCATTCACTTTATTCTTATCGATCGCTTGACGAACTTCTTCGTAATATGGATTCATGACTTCGCCAATGTCTTCTGTTGTTTTAACGATATCATTAATTGTTTGAACGTAAAATCCTAAATTTGGTCTCATAACCATCCCTCTTTTCCCTTTTCTCTTTCACTCCATTTTACACTTTTTCTATTCCATCTGACAAGTGGCACTTTTTCAGTCTTCATTCTTTTGATTTTTAACAGAGAAAACATAGTGAGGCATCGTTTTGCCACGGTATGTTTTAATGTATCGATCCCTAACAAGCATCTGGTTTCGAATAGCGACATTCATAGAGGCTAAGTTCGTATCACGAATCGTTGAAATAACTTCTGGAAAATTTAATACATCGAATGCGTACTGTTTTGCCGCTGCGGCAGCTTCAATCGCATACCCTTTGTGCCATTCTTTCACACATAAATGATAACCAATTTCTGGATAGCTCTTACCTTTTACTAATTGATTGGTGAGACCACACTCGCCGATGACTTCGCCTGTTCGTTTCTTCTCTAACGCCCATAAGCCGTAGCCGTATTCTTGATAGGACTGTAAGTTCCACTTTAGCCAGTTTGCAACCTCTTCATCAGAAAAAGCGTGTTCATAGGCATACATCACATTTTCATCTTGCAAAAATTTTTTCAATTCCACTTCATCTTCCGACTGCCATTCTCTGACAATAAGTCGTTGTGTTTCGAAAATAATTTTCCGTTTCAAGCCCTTTCACTCCTTACATAAAGAAAAATTGACTGGTTTAAGTACCAGCCAATTTTCTTTTCTTATTTATTAAGCACCTTTACCTGCTTTACGTTGGAAGAACTTCACAATTTCCACAATTGGGATGATAGCAAAAGAAGTACCTGCTACAATTGCCCATTGATATGCATCTAAATGTGTGACGCTGAATAAATCATTAAATCCTGGAATAACAATCGTTGCAGCTAATAGCAAGAACGAAACAAGAATCCCATAGTTAAATGATTTGTTGCGGAATAAGCCAACTTTGAAAATTGATTGATAAATCGACTTCACATTAAAGGCATGGAACAATTGAATTAATCCCAAAGTAGCGAAGGCCATGGTTAAAGCATCGCCGTGTTGTAAATCATACAACGCTTGCGCCGATAAGTTTGTGTTAGCTGCGGTATGTGCTGGGAACATAATTGACATTTTGTACACAATCAAAGTCAATGCCCCTTGCGTAATCCCTTGATAAACAACACTGCTTAAAACGCCGCCAGAGAAGAAGTTCGATTTTTTACCACGAGGTTCATGGCTCATCACATCACGTTCTGCTGGTTCCACACCTAACGCAATCGCTGGGAAAGTATCCGTTACTAAGTTAATCCACAATAAGTGAACAGGTAACAAGGTATCCCAATTGAGCATTGTTGCAATAAACAAGGTTAATACTTCCCCTAAGTTAGCTGAAAGTAAATATTGAATCGTTTTTTGGATATTTGAGAAGACTTTACGTCCTTCTTCTACCGCTACAATAATTGTTGAAAAGTTATCATCGGCAAGTACCATATCTGAAGCACCTTTTGATACTTCTGTTCCGGTAATTCCCATACCAATCCCGATATCAGCAGCTTTTAAGGCTGGGGCATCATTTACGCCATCACCAGTCATCGCAACCACTTTTCCTTCTTGTTGCCACGCTTTAACAATCCGAACCTTGTGTTCTGGTGAAACACGAGCATAGACAGAGTAGTGTCCCACGACTTGTGCGAATTTTTCATCTGACAATTCATTTAATTCAGCGCCTGTGATGACTGCATCGTCGTCGCCTTCTTTGATGATGCCTAAACGTGCCGCAATTGCTTCTGCTGTATCACGGTGGTCACCCGTAATCATAATTGGACGAATACCTGCTTCTTTCGCGACTTTTACAGCATCTGCAGCTTCTTTTCTTTCTGGGTCAATCATACCGACTAAACCAGCAAATGTTAAATCTTTTTCCACAAGTTCAGAACTCATTTCGGCTGGAATCGTCTCAACATATTTATAAGCCATTCCTAAAACACGTAAGGCTTGTTTCGCTAATGAGGTGTTTGTTTTCAAAATTTCTTGACGTTTTGTTTCATCTAATGGACTTGTTTCTCCATTTGATAAGATTTCCGTACAACGTTTCAATAATTCATCTGGTGCACCTTTGACAGAAACTAGGAAGCCACCTGTTTTTAATTCATGAACAGTAGTCATTAATTTACGATCAGAGTCAAAAGGAATCTCTGCCACACGAGGTTCAGCTGCTACTTTTTCGGTTACGTTAAACGCATGATCTAAACCAAATTGTACTAAGGCAGTTTCTGTTGGGTCACCAATTAATGAACCATCTTGAGCGATTTTTGTATCATTCGTAAAGTTCATGATTTTTAAAGCCATATTATCAGCAGGGATTTCTGTGGAAGCAGATAAAACTTGACCATCTGTATACAACGCTTCAACGGTCATTTGATTTAAGGTTAACGTACCTGTTTTATCTGAACAGATAATGTCTGTACTTCCTAATGTTTCAACGGCTGGTAACTTACGGACAATCGCATTTTTCTTGGCCATTTTTTGAGTCCCTAAAGCCAAAATAATTGTGACAATCGCTGGTAATCCTTCTGGAATTGCCGCTACAGCTAACGAAATTGACGTTAATAACATGTCAATCCATGAACGACCATTCATCATTCCTACCACAAACATCACCGCTGCAATGACTAAAATGGCAATTGTTAACATTTTACCCAATTGGTTTAAGTTTTGTTTTAAAGGCGTTTCCGTTTCTTGTTCGCTTGCTAGCATGCCAGCAATTTTACCGACTTCTGTATTCATTCCTGTGCCAACCACAACGCCAAGACCACGTCCATACGTCACATTACTATTGGAATAAGCCATATTGATTCGGTCACCGATACCAATATCGGTTCCCTCTAAGATGGTTACTTCTTTTTCAACTGGAACAGATTCACCGGTTAACGCTGCTTCTTCAATTTTTAAGCTATTCGCTTCCAATAAACGTAAATCAGCTGGAACGACATCCCCTGCTTCTAATAAAACAATATCGCCTGGTACTAATTCATCACTTTTAACAGTAATGACGTGTCCATCACGGCGAACATTAGCATTTGGTGAAGACATTTCTTTTAATGCTTCAATGGCTTGTTCCGCTTTAGCTTCTTGGATGACCCCAAAGATGGCGTTCAAGATAACAACCACTAAGATGATAATCGAGTCTACCACATCATGGGAAAAGACGGCTGAAATGACCGCTGCCGCTAATAAAACAATAATCATAAAATCTTTGAATTGCTCAAAGAATTTCACGGCAAGTGATTTTTTCTTCCCTTCATCTAGCACATTTTCCCCGTACGTTTCTAAACGCTTTTGAGCCTCCTGTGCACTTAATCCATCAGTTGTTGTGTTCATTTTCTCCAAAACAACTGTGTCGTCTTGTGCGTAAAACGCTTCAGACAATTGTGTTTTCTTTTCTTCTGACATGTTCTTCCTCCTCTATTTTTTGCAGCATCCTCCAAGTACTATTTTACATTTCATCAAAAATAAATGAAAAAAAATAGACTTGTGTATGCTACTTCGTCGAACATACATAAGTCTCACCGTTTAAGACAACACCAGAAATTGCTTTCGGAGTTGGTGATGTTGTCACAGCATAAATACTGTCAGTTACTCCCTCATGAAAAAACTATTTAACATTGATTGGAGAACCAATGTTATGAATAATTACTTAATTAGTATACCGTTTTCCACTCTTTTTTTCAAATAAAAGTTCTGCTCATTTGAAAAAAACTGAAATCCTTTCATTCGGATTCCAGTTTCTTGATTTGTATTCGTAAAATACGCTGTTGTCCCCGCTTTCTCGACCAACTAATAACCCAAGAAAGTAAGAAAAGACTAATCACGGTTCCTTCACGAACAAAAATCGGCAAATGATAACTAATGGACAATCCTAGTGCTAAACTGACACAAAAAATATCAACTAAATAACGATAAAACTGAAAACTATAGCGCGTTCTTTCAGAAATAAGTGTACAAAATTTTTCAATGGGAAATTGCAAAACACCTAGCGCAACTACCTGTCCTGTCCCGATTCCTGCTATGATTGTCCCTAAAATAAATAGAACAATTTTAACCAAATAATTTTGAAAAACAAGCGAACCAAATAATTGATATAAGAAAAAATTAATGACAAAACCAAAGCCAATTAACGCCACCAAAATAATCAAATAGTCCTGAATTTTACGCTGCTGATCTAACAACCAACACGTGCCTAAAAAAGCTAAATTGATAGCTGTGGTAACAGTTCCGACTTTTAAATGAGTAAGTGTTGCAAAGGTCACATTAAACGCATTAAAACTGCTAACCCCGATGCCTGCTTGAATTGTCAAACTGATGCCCAATGCACTAATTAAATAAAAAAGAAACGATAGTACAATTTTTTTCTTCCACATTATAAAAACTCCTCTACTCTTGATACGTCTATTATGTGCTACAATAGAAGAAACAAATAGGAGATATCTCCTATTATAAGGAGAAAAAATGCTTAAAACAGCCTACCAACAATCACCGAAACAAGAATTAGCTAAAAATACGCCTTTTTTTAATGAAACTGATTTAAAACACAGTTTTATTATCGATTTTGAAAATCAAGAATTCATTCATCACCAAGCAGAGCCATTAAATTATCTTTTTTATTTAATCAAAGGAAAAGCGAAAATTTTAAAAACAGAACGCAATGGCCGCCAATCCATTGTTCAGTTTTTAACGACAGGTGATTTAATTGGCGATTTAACATTAGTTCAAGCGGAAACGATACCCAAGGACGTTATCGCCTTAGGTGAAACCTGTTGTTTGGCTATTCCTTTAGCTTACGCAGAAACTGTTTTAAAAAACAAGGTGCTTTTTATGCAGCAACTCAGCCATTATCTAGGGAAAAAAATGCTCCAACGGGTGGACCACTTTACAACGAATCAGACCTATGAACTAAGTTATCGGCTAGCGGAATTGCTATTGGTTGCCGCTAATCACGAAGATGTTTATAAAGAAAAACATACTGAGATTGCCGAATACTTAGGGGTTAGTTATCGCCATCTTATTTATACCTTCAAACAATTTCGAGAGCGCGGCTTTATTCAAAAACAAGGAACTGCTTATCACATCAACCGCTTAGCGTTACATTCTTTTGTGCAAAAAATGAAGAGTTAAAGTGGTGGATTGTTGACAAATAGTGCGCTTCCCGCTACCCTATTCTTATTAATAAGAAAGAAGGGACAGCAATGGAGCAAGCATCATTTACTGTATCTAGTTGGCAAGAACAACCGATTGACAATCTTAATGAAAATTTCCCAGTGAATCAAGCGAGCGCTACTTATCAATTGTCAGGCGCCTTATCTGGGACAGCTTCTGTGGAATACTTAATGACTTATCAAGGCTCTTCAATGGCTGATGGGCTTGAAGCTGTGGCTCAAGTGGTCGGTTTCCTACATTTCGAAGGAACTTATTTAGGAAAAAAAGGCACCTTTACGGCTTGCGAAAAAGGGACGTTTACACAGGGTCTTTTAGACTGCCCAGGTGAACTATTTCAAGCATCAGGTGAGCTTGCCGGTTTATCCGGTCGCTACACTTATGAATTTAGTCAAGAAGAAGCGCTTCTTCATTTAGACTTTGTATAATAAAAAATTTCAAGGAAAGTTGGTGACATTATTTTACTTATTTTAAATTTGGCGGTTGTAAAAGACAATGGGTGTTTTTGATTAGATTAAACTTTTAAGGAGAAAAATCATGAAAAACACCCGAAACACCGTCCCATCATTACTAATTATTATTTTGCTTGTGGGATTTCCACAAATCAGCGAGTCGATTTTCACACCCATTTTGCCAGCGCTTAGTTCTGCTTTTAACATTCACGATAGCGTAGCACAATTAACCATGAGTATTTATTTTGTTGCCTTTGCCGTTGGCGTTTTATTCTGGGGAATTTTATCCGATACGATTGGACGTCGCCCAGCTATGTTATTAGGAATTTTATGCTATTTAATTGGAAATATTGGCCTTTTTTTGAGTCCGACATTTCCTTGGCTGTTATTCTTCCGTTTAATTCAAGCATTTGGTGCAAGCGTTGGTTCTGTCATTACCCAATCAATGATGCGGGAAAGCTTTAACGATCTTCAAAGAGGGAAAATTTTTGCTCAAACAAGCGCTGCCCTATCGCTATCTCCTGCCATCGGACCCTTAGTCGGCGGACTTGTTCAAACCTATTTTGGCTATCAGCATGTCTTTAGCACCTTAATTGTCATGGCTGTTCTATTACTTTTCTATAGTTTTTATCGTTTACCAGAAACCTTTCACTTAGGAAATACCTTAACGAAAGCGCCTTTTTGGTCCGTGGCGAAACGCCTTTCCTTCGACTCGAAAGTTTGGTGCTACGGCTTATTGATTGGGGGCATTAATGGTTTATTGTTTAGCTACTATGCAGAAGCTCCGTTTATTTTCATCAATCACTTTGGCTTTAGCAGTGTCCAATATGGCTTTCTTGGTTTAGTTTTAGCTGTGTCTAGTATTCTTGCTGCAGTTCTTATCAATTGGTTGCTAGGATATTGGTCAGCGGAAAAAATTGCCTTTGCTGGTTTGCTGCTAAGTATCTTTGCGGCTTGCTGTTTATTGATAATGACACAATTTGAATCAATCATTGGTCTTATTTTGTTTATTTTTCTCTTTTTCTTAGGGATTAATATTACTTTGCCCAATGCCTTAAGTATGGCCTTAAAAGGCTATGAATCTGTGATTGGTACTGCCAGTGGGATTTTTAGTTTTGTCTATTACTTGTTTGTTAGTTTCTTTACCTATTTGATTAGTTATTTTCACAATGGTACCATTTGGGTCTTGCCGCTTTACTTTTTAAGTTTTGCCTGCCTGTTAGCTTTCAGCTATTATGTCATTGTTTATCGTAAAACTTTAAAATAAAAATCAAAAAACACACGAATATTGTAGTGACCCCAAAAAGTTAGACTTTTTATAGAGTGGATTTTTCCACTCTATTTTTATGCAGTTTTTTGATTGAATTGTCGAAATTCTACTGGGCTTTTCCAGTTAAGTTTTTCCTTGATTCGGTGATGATTGTAATAATAAATGTAGTTCTCAATTGCTTCTCTCAATTCATTTTGACTTTGATAGATTTTTCCATAGTACACTTCTTGTTTTAGGATACTGAAGAAATTCTCCATAGGAGAATTATCTAAACAGGTTCCTTTTCGAGACATACTTTGAAAGATATTGTTGTCCTTTAATGTTTGTATATAGACATTCATTTGATAAGCCCAGCCTTGATCAGAGTGAAAGGTGCGCCGATAGGGACAATCATTTGTTTGAGAAATTGCTTCTTTCAGACCTTCCATAACTGTTTTACCATTTGGTTGAGTAGAAAGGCTATAGCTTAGAATTTCACTATTATACATATCCATAAATGGATCTAAGTATAGTTTTTTCTGACGAAAGATGCCTGCGTTATCTGCTTCAAAGTACTTAAATTCAGTTGTATCAGTTGTAATTTTTTGATGAGGAACAGAAGTTTTAAATCGGCGACGAATCAAATTTTTAGCGATTTTACCAACGGTTCCTTTATAGGAATTATATTTTCTTGATTTCTTAGTAAAAGCTTTGACTTGTAACTTTAACTTTTGTATTAATCGCTGGACTTTCTTTTTATTCACTTGAAATCCACGTCGTTTCAATTCTTGGGTCATCCTTCTATAGCCATAATGTTGATGTTTTTTACGAATCGCTTGAATTTCTTCTTCAATGATTTGTGTTGAAGCTGTTCTGTCGAGGCGTTTTTGCCAGTACATGTAAGTAGATTTTGGAAACCTTAGGGTTTCCAAAATATCTTTTAATCGAAAGTGTCTTCGGAGACTGTGAATGATTCGTGCGATTCGTTCATTTTTTGTTCGTCCTCTAAACGCAGTCTCCTCAATTCTTTTAAATAGGCATTCTCAATTTTTAACATTCTATTTTCTTTTTCTAGTTTCTCTACTTGAGATCGTTCACTTGGTAGTGGTTGGGGTTCATTTCGTTTCTTTTTAGACATGGTAGGTGGACGTCCTTTCTGTTTAGAGAGTCCCTCTATACCAAACTTCTGATACGTTCTAAGCCAATTCGCAATCAATGATGGATTGTTCATTTTTAGAAGATTAGCTACTTCTTGATAGGACAACTCTGTTGTTAAATATAACTCTATCGCATCTAGCTTAAATTGAACAGAGTAATTCTTATTTTTTCGACTGCGAAGTAGGCCTTCTTCACCAAGTTCTTTATAGGCATTTATCCATTTGCTTATTTGAGAACTATCTTTAAACCCATACTTCTTTGCGAGAAACCTTAGACCTCCTTGACCAGATAAGTAGTCATGAACAAGTTTAAGTTTAAATTCAAAACTGTATTTTGCCATACAAAAAAACCTCCAAAAGTTAGATTTCTAGGTCTAACTTTTGGGGGTCGGCTCAACTAGCCATTTTCTCTGGTGTTTTTTTTATTTATTTCAACGTAGTTATTCTGCGGCAGTTGCTAATTTTTTCGCAAATTCTTCTAAACGTTGGATGTCGTCTTCTTCAGCGGCTAAATCAACTTTAACGCTGTCGGCGCCTTTTTTTGCCCCAATTTGAGTAAAGACTGCTTCGAAGTCGTCCACCGATTTACAAAAATCATCATAAAACGTGTCTCCTGAACCACAAACGCCGAAGATTTTTCCTGATAAATCAATTTCTTGTAAGTCTTCATAAAAGTCGACAATTTCATCAGGTAAATCGCCATCGCCATACGTATATGTAGCTACTACACAGATATCGGCCTCTTCAAAATCAGCGGCATCGACTTGCGTACACTCATCAATTTCAACCTCTAATTCTAAATCTTCAAATGCTTCTGCAACAATGTCGGCAATTTCTTCTGTATTCCCAGTCATGCTTGCATACACAATTTTAGCTAACGTCATAAACTTTCTTCCCCCTCATACAATTCTGTCACTTATTATAGCAGATGCGCATTTCTTATAAAAGACTAGCGAGTGCTTTTATTAAGGGACTTTTTGAAAATTGGTGTTTGAACAATCTTTTTTGCAAAAAATGTGATAAAATAATTTGAATGAAACAAGTTTAGGAGAGATAGTATGATTACATTAAAATCACCACGAGAAATTGAAATGATGGATGAATCAGGGGAATTATTAGCGGATGTTCACCGTCATTTACGGACGTTTATTAAACCTGGCATTACAAGCTGGGATATTGAAGTATTTGTGAGAGCCTTTATTGAAAGTCATGGTGGCGTGGCGGCTCAAATTGGCTATGAAGGTTACAAATATGCTACTTGTTGTAGTATCAACGACGAAATCTGCCACGGATTTCCTCGTAAAAAAGTATTAAAAGATGGCGACCTAATCAAAGTAGATATGTGTGTCGACTTAAAGGGCGCAATCTCTGATTCATGCTGGTCTTATGTCGTGGGTGAATCAACACCTGAAATTGACCGCTTGATGGAAGTAACCAAAAAAGCGCTATATCTTGGAATTGACCAAGCACAAGTAGGAAATAGAATTGGCGACATTGGTCATGCAATTCAAACGTATGTAGAAGGAGAAGGCTATGGGGTTGTTCGCGACTTTGTAGGCCACGGCATTGGCCCAACTATTCATGAAAGTCCAATGATTCCTCACTATGGTGAAGCAGGTAAAGGACTACGTTTAAAAGAGGGAATGGTTATTACCATTGAGCCAATGGTTAACACAGGAACTTGGCGCATGAAAATGGACCCAAATGGTTGGACTGCTTATACTGAAGATGGCGGTCTAAGCTGTCAATATGAACATTCATTAGCGATTACGAAAGAAGGTCCAAGAATCTTAACGTCACAAGGCGAAGAATTGACTTATTAATAAGGAGAGTGTGTGATGAAGTTTCTCGACAACATCAAAAAGAATCAATCTTTGATGCGTTTTATTGAGACAACGCAAAGTCACATGGTCACAGCCGAAATAGGCAACAGCTCAGTGGTTGTTGCCTATTATTTATTACTCTCGCTGTTTCCATTACTGATTGCGGTAGGTAATGTCTTACCTTATTTAAGAATCGACCCTAATTCTGTGTTGCCTTATATTGCAGAGGCGATTCCGAAAGATGTTTATAAGAACTTAGAACCAGCGATTCGTTCACTACTGACTCAACGTTCAGGCGGGTTGCTTTCTGTTTCCGCTTTAGCAGCATTTTGGAGTGCCAGTCAAAGTATTAATGCACTACAAAACGCGATGAATAAAGCTTTTGGTGTCGAACAAAGGAAAAATTTTATTCTCGTAAGAGTGGTCTCATTTTTAGTTATTTTGTTATTTATGGTAGCGATTGTTGGTGTAGTAGTAATTTTAGGTCTGGGTCAGTACATTATTGAATTACTGCAACCAATTTTCCATTACTCAACGTCTGTGATCGATACTTTCCAAGCGTTAAAATGGCCGTTAACGACCGTTGTTTTATTAGTGATTATGTGTTTGATTTATGCGGTCGTTCCTAATCGGAAATTATCGTTACGTTCTATTTTGCCAGGGGCTATTTTTTCGACAGTCGGTTGGATGCTATTATCACAAATTTTTGGTTTGTACGTAAAATATTTTAGTTCTAGAATCGCAAGTTATCAAATCATCGGGAGTTTTATCATCTTGATGTTATGGCTGAATTTTGCTGCCACGATTATTATTTTAGGAGCAATTGTCAACGCTGTCGTCGATGAATACTTATCTGGAGATAAAGAAAAGAAACAACCAAGTTTTGAACAACGCTTGTTTAGATGGTTTAAAAAGAAAAATAAATAGATTTCTTTAAAAAAGTCTAAACCGTTGCCAGAACACATGTTTCAGCTTGTAAATGCTTCAGTTTACGGTATAATATACCCTGAACGAGAAGAAAGTGGGTTCGACTATGTCACTATTTATTTATGAAGTTTTAATACGTTTATTTATGACATTTATCTTATCTTTGCTATTAACACCACTTGTTAAGCTTCTAGCGTTTCGGATTGGCGCCTACGATGCACCAGGAGAGCGACGAATCAATACCAAAAATATGCCTACAGCAGGAGGACTTGCAATCTACATTGCTTTTGCTAGTTCATGTTTATTGATTTTTCGTTCGATTATCCCACAAGATTATATTTGGCCGATTATTTTGGCTGGTGGAATGGTTGTTTTGACAGGCCTCATTGATGATATTAAAGAGATTACTCCAATGAAAAAAACAATCGGTATTTTGTTAGCAGCATTAGTTATTTATTTTGTTGCTGGAATTCGGATAGATTTTGTGACGTTGCCAGTTGTTGGAATGATTGATTTGCGCTGGTTTAGTTTACCATTAACTTTATTGTGGATTTTAGCGATTACGAATGCAGTAAATTTAATTGATGGTTTGGATGGTTTAGCATCAGGCGTATCCATTATTGGATTAACCACGATTGGTATTACAGGGTATTTTTTCCTACATGCTAAAACGGTCTATATTCCAATTGTTATTTTTATTTTAGTTGCTAGCATTGCGGGATTTTTCCCATACAATTTTTATCCGGCTAAAATATTTCTAGGAGATACTGGGGCGTTATTCCTCGGGTTTATGATTGCAGTAATGTCGTTACAGGGCTTAAAAAATGCTACGTTTATTACGGTAATTACGCCAATGGTGATTTTAGGTGTGCCAATTACGGATACGGTTTATGCAATTATTCGACGGCTATTGAACAAGAAGCCCATTTCCTCAGCAGATAAAATGCATTTGCATCACCGCTTGTTATCTTTAGGTTTTACCCATAAAGGGGCGGTCATGACTATTTATGCGTTAGCGTTAGTTTTTTCCTTTGTTTCTTTATTGTTCAGCTATTCAAGTACAGTAGCATCAATTTTATTAATTGTCTTTTGTTTAATTGGCTTAGAATTATTTATTGAATTAATCGGTCTAGTTGGCGAAGGGCATCAACCGTTGATGTATTTGTTACGGATTTTAGGGAATCGTGAATATCGTCAGGAGCAAATGAAAAAGCGACTTGGCAAGCATTCTAAGAGAAAGTAAAGAAATCTTTAGGTTGCTTTGCGAGAGCGTGAACCTATGATATAATTCCATTAAACTTAAAAAAGTATATGTGTGAAACATATGCTTTTTTTTTAAGACGATGTTTCAGTAGTAAGGAGAAATGAGCATGCAAGAAATGGTAACAATCTCGATTGTCACTTATAATAGTCGTTACATTTTTAATGTATTAGACCAATTAAAAGCCGAACTAGGTACTAATAGTATCTATGATATTCATATCTATGACAATCATTCTGAAACAGCGTATCTTGAAAAATTAACAACATATGAACCATTTATTACTATCCATCGCGCTGAAGAAAATCAAGGGTTTGGTCATGGTCATAATCAAGTGTTATTCAATGCTTCGACAAAGTATGCAATTATTTTTAATCCCGATGTTTTGGTTACTAAAGACGTGCTTGATCGTCTATTAGACCGTATCAAAATAGATAAGAACATTGCAGTCGTTAGCCCTAAAGTGCTAAATGAAGATGGCACGACGCAATATTTAGTTCGTCAAAAATTAGATGTTTTCGATTATATGTTACGTTTTATTCCCTTTCAATTTGTAAAGAAAATTTTTGATAAACGTTTGAGTATTTATGAATGTCGCGATTTGTCGGATACAGAAACAACGGATATTAAAATGGGCTCAGGCTGTTTTATGTTGATTGATCGTGAAAAATTCGTTGAAATTGGTGGGTTCGATGAACGTTTCTTCATGTACTTTGAAGACAACGATTTATGTTTACGCTTTGGCAAAGCAGGCTATCGGATTCTCTATACGCCTTTTGAAACGGTTGTTCACATGTATGAAAAGGGCGCCCATAAAAGTCGAAAATTGTTTAAAATCTTTATGCAATCAATGGGGAAATTTTTTAACAAATGGGGCTGGAGGTTCTTTTAATGAGTCAAAGATTAGCGGTAGTCATCGTCTTATATCAAATGAAAATGGCTGATACGCCGAATTATTTGTTATTAAAAGAAGTGGTAAATCATCCCGAATTGCACTTATTTATTTATGACAACAGCCCACTTCCTCAAGAAGATGCATTATTTTTACAACAAAATGTTACTTATCGACATAATCCTGATAATCCAGGCCTAGCGACCGCTTATAATGAAGCGATTGCTTTTAGTCAAACGAATCAATGTGAATTATTGTTGCTCCTTGATCAAGACACAGAAGTACCAGCTTCTTATTTTGATACGTTGATCATCATGCCGTTAGATCCGACTGTGGCAGTCTATGTTCCAATTGTAGAAGCAAATGGACAACAAATTTCGCCAGTATATAGTGATCAATATGTTGGACTTAAAGGAGCAAAGCCAACAGCAGGGATAGCCAACCAACCGTTGATGGCTATCAATTCTGGTACAGTCATTACGGCAGAAACACTGCGCTGGTTGGAAGGATTTTCGGAAGAATTTCCTTTGGACTATTTAGATCATTGGTTCTTTTATCAATTGAATCAAGCCAATAAAAAGATTGAAGTCTTACCAATCCACCTAAAACAAGAATTGTCTGTTTTAGATTATCGTACAATGAGTCCTCAACGTTATCGCTCTATTATTGAAGCAGAAACGTTATTTTATCGTCGATATGATCAAGAAAAGTTTTCCCATCATCGACGCCATTTATTTTTACGCAGTAGTAAGCAATTTTTAACTGTCAAAAATCGCCAAATTTGGCGGCAAACATTGGCAGAATTTCTCAAGTTAATGAAAGGATAATCTATGATCTCAGTTTGTATTGCGACATATAATGGAGAAAAATATCTCGCGGAACAATTAGATAGTATTCTTTTACAAGTCAGTGAAGAAGATGAACTAATTATTTCAGATGATGGTTCTACTGATCATACGTTGGAAATTTTGAGGACGTATGCAGCGAATTATCCCCAAATTCAATTGTTACAAGGTCCAGGGCAAGGAGTGATTGCTAATTTTGCATTTGCGCTTACGCATACGAAAGGCGAAGTGATATTTTTAGCAGATCAAGATGATGTTTGGTTGCCAAATAAAGTAACGACGGTGACAGAATATTTTGAAGCGCACCCTGACATTCAAGTGGTTATTAGTGACTTGAAAATTGTTGATGCGGATTTACAAGTTACCAATCCCTCTTATTTTAAGTTCCGAAAAGTCAAACCAGGGTTTTGGCGAAATGCGATAAAAAGTGGCTATATTGGGGCAGGTATGGCCTTTCGTCAAGAGATGAAAAATGTCATTTTACCCATTCCGCCAGAAGTTCCTATGCATGATATGTGGATTGGCTTATTAGCTGCACGGAAGAAGCAAACGGGTCTCATTAAAGAACCATTAGTGCTTTACCGAAGACATGGAGCGAATGTCAGCCCTATTATTACCAAAACAAGTTTCCAACAAAAATTAAATTGGCGTGTGAATTTATTAAAAGCTTTACATCAGCGTTTAAAGGAACAACGCTAAACTTTTACAGATTTGTAAAATTTACGTAAAAAACATGACAAACCCTATGCTTAATGCGATAATAGGGAAGGATATTTGGTTTTATAGAAACTAAAAATAGAAGTATTTAAGGAGATTGTTCATGAAAGGAATTATTTTAGCAGGCGGAAGCGGGACACGCTTATATCCGTTAACAAAAGCAACATCAAAACAATTAATGCCAATTTACGACAAACCAATGATTTATTACCCAATGTCAACGTTAATGTTGGCGGGAATTAATGAAATTTTGATTATCTCTACACCAGAAGATACACCACGTTTTGAAAGCTTATTCGGCGATGGCCATGATTTAGGCATTCATATCGAATACGCGGTACAAGAAAGCCCAGATGGTTTGGCGCAAGCATTTATTATTGGTGAAGAATTTATTGGTGATGACAGTGTCTGCTTAGTTTTAGGGGACAATATTTATTATGGTGGCGGCTTATCAAAAATGTTGCAACGAGCGGCTTCTAAAGAGTCAGGGGCAACAGTCTTTGGTTACCATGTAAATGATCCAGAGCGTTTCGGCGTGGTAGAATTTGATGAAGAGATGCGGGCGCTTTCTATTGAAGAAAAACCAGCACAACCGAAGTCAAATTACGCAGTGACAGGTTTGTATTTTTACGACAATGAAGTGGTTGAAATTGCGAAAGGGATCAAACCGTCAGAACGTGGGGAATTAGAAATAACAGACGTTAATAAAGTCTACCTTGAAAAAAATAAACTTTCTGTTGAGGTAATGGGCCGTGGCTTTGCTTGGTTAGATACAGGCACACACGAATCCTTATTAGAAGCGTCAACATTTATTGAAACAATTGAAAAACGTCAAAATTTAAAAGTCGCTTGTTTGGAAGAAATTGCTTATCGAATGGGCTATATTACAAAAGAACAATTGGTAGAATTGGCACAACCATTGAAGAAAAATGGCTACGGCCAATACTTGCTACGTTTAGCAGCAGAATAGGAGCGAAGAAACGTGAAAGTTATTGATACAAAATTACAAGATGTCAAAATTATCGAAATGGATGTTTTCGGTGATCATCGTGGCTTTTTTACAGAAAGTTATTCCAAAGCTAAATTTGCAGAACATGGATTAGACTTTGATTTTGTCCAAGATAATCATTCATTATCAACAGAAGCAGGTGTCTTGCGTGGATTGCATTTTCAAAAAGGCGAAGCTGCGCAAACCAAACTAATTCGCGTTGTAACAGGTGCGGTATTAGATGTGATTGTTGATATTCGTAAAGGGAGTCCAACCTATGGTCAATGGGAAGGCTACATTTTATCAGAACATAATCACCGTCAGCTTTTAGTACCAAAAGGTTTTGCCCATGGTTTTGTCACTTTGACACCGAACGTGAACTTTATGTACAAGTGTGACAATTACTATAATGCGGCAGCAGACGGCGGTATTGCTTTTAACGATCCAGCGTTAGCTATTGATTGGCCAATTGCGCCAGAAAAAGCGATTACGTCAGAAAAGGATCAAAAACATCCAACCTTAAAAGAATTTGAAGCGGAAAATCCGTTTATCTATGGCGAAATTTAAGAAAAAAGTAGGAGAGTTTCAATTATGAAAAAAATCATCGTAACAGGTGGAGCTGGTTTTATCGGCTCAAATTTTGTTCATTATGTTGTAAAGAATCATCCAGAAGTTCATGTAACTGTATTAGATAAATTAACGTATGCAGGAAATGAAAAAAATCTTGAAGGTCTACCAAGTGATCGCGTGGAATTAGTCGTAGGAGATATCGCTGATGCTGAATTAGTTAATCGTTTAGTCGCTGAAACAGATGCGGTCGTTCACTATGCTGCTGAATCGCATAACGACAACTCATTAAACGACCCATTCCCATTTGTACAAACCAATCTGATTGGGACGTACACATTGATCGAAGCTTGCCGTAAAAACAATGTTCGTTACCACCATGTATCGACTGATGAAGTTTATGGCGATTTACCTTTAAGAGAAGATTTACCAGGACATGGAGAAGGCGAAGGGGAAAAATTCACTGCCGAAACGCCTTACAATCCTTCAAGTCCTTATTCTTCAACAAAAGCAGGCTCTGACTTGTTAGTCAAAGCGTGGGTTCGTTCTTTCAACTTACAAGCAACAATTTCAAATTGTTCAAATAACTATGGGCCATATCAACATATTGAAAAATTTATTCCTCGTCAAATTACCAATGTCTTAAGTGGCATTACACCAAAACTTTATGGTGCTGGTAAAAATGTTCGTGACTGGATTCATACAAACGACCATTCTTCGGCTGTTTGGGCAATTTTAACAAAAGGACAAATTGGCGAAACGTATTTAATTGGAGCCGATGGTGAAGAAGACAATAAAACAGTGATGGAATTAATTTTAGAATTAATGGGACAACCTGTTGATGCCTATGAGCATGTCAACGATCGTGCAGGACATGACTTACGTTATGCGATTGATTCAACCAGATTACGCGAAGAATTAGGTTGGGAACCAGAATTCACGAATTTCCGTGAAGGCTTGGCAGAAACAATCAAGTGGTATACAGAAAATGAAGACTGGTGGCGTGCAGATAAAGAAGCTGTTGAAGCAAAATATGCACAAAATGGTCAGTAATTTTTTCTGACATGTGAGATAACAGTCGAAAGGCGATGGCAAAGTACAAAAGTTACTTTGCCCTGCCTTTTTTTCAAGAAGGAGCGAAAAAAAATGATTTTAATTACTGGTGGAAATGGCCAATTGGGCACAGAATTACGTCACCTATTAGACGAACAAGGAATTGAGTATGTTTCAACGGATTCCACAGAATTAGATATTACTGATGCGGATAGTACGTTGGCAAAAGTGAAAGAAATTCAACCAAGCGTCATTTATCATTGTGCTGCTTATACAGCTGTTGATAAAGCAGAAGACGAAGGCAAGGAATTAGATGAAAAAGTGAATGTAGATGGCACACGTCATGTTGCAGAAGCTGCTAAAGCAGTGGGGGCGACACTTGTTTATGTAAGTACAGATTATATTTTTGATGGAACTAAAAAAGAAGGCGTCTATGCGATTGATGATCAACCGAATCCTTTAAATGAGTATGGTCGGACGAAGTTATTAGGTGAACAAGCGGTACAAGAAATCCTGGACGACTATTATATTATTCGAACATCATGGGTATTTGGCCAATACGGTCATAACTTTGTCTTTACCATGCAAAAATTAGCGGAAACAAGAGACCAACTAACGGTAGTGGACGATCAGTTTGGCCGCCCAACTTGGACAAGAACGTTAGCCGAATTTATGGCATTTGTTATTGCAGAAAAAGCACCATTTGGTGTTTATCATTTGTCTAATGAAAACAGCTGTAGCTGGTATCAGTTTGCTAAAGAAATTTTAAAAGATACTGAAGTGGAAGTACTGCCAGTGGATTCAACTCAATTTCCACAAAAGGCGCAAAGACCACAATATTCTGTCATGGATTTAAGTAAAACAGAAGCGTTAGGCTTTAAAATTCCTACTTGGCAAGAAGCCTTAGCACAAATGTTAGAAAATGTTCAACAATAAATTGTTTTGTGTAAGTGAGGGGTTTTGTTAGAGAAAAAGTGGAAAGGTGTTTCTCTTTATGAAGGTACTTTTAATCATTCCTGCTTACAATGAGGAAGAAAACATTTTGCGGACGATTGCTTCCATTGAAACATTTAAACAGGAAGTTACGCATTTTCAACATGAATTGGATTATGTGGTAATTAATGATGGCTCGACAGATGGAACCAAACAAATTTTAGAAGCCAACCAAATTAATGCCATTCATTTAGTGTTGAATTTAGGTATTGGCGGGGCGGTACAGACCGGCTATAAATATGCCTTAGAAAATGAGTATGATGTTGCGGTTCAGTTTGATGGTGATGGTCAACATGATATCAATAGTTTACCTATTTTACTGGAACCATTAGCAGAGGGTAAATGTGATTTTTCGATTGGCTCTCGTTTCATTCCTGGAAACGAAGCGTCTTTTCAAAGTACGAAAATGCGCCGTTTTGGTATTCGTTTGTTATCCTTTTGTATTCGAATGGCTTCTGGTAAAACAATTTATGATGTGACTTCTGGTTATCGAGCAGGAAATCGGAAAGTGATTGCTTTTTTTGCAAAGCGTTATCCGACAAATTATCCCGAGCCAGAATCGATTGTTCACTTAATTAAAAAACGCTTTGTGATTGTTGAAAGACCTGTCAATATGATGGAACGGCTTGGTGGTGTTTCTTCGATTCGTGCCTTGGCTTCTGTGAAGTATATGCTGGAAGTCGGCTCAGCAATTCTGATTGCTGCCTTTATGAAGGAGGGAGATTAATGCTACCAACCGTGTTATGGCTAGCTTTATTTTTATTTGCAATTGGCTTTTTCTTATACATTATTCGAGGGATTAATAAAAATATTTTTCTCCTAAAAAATGCTTTGATTTGGTTATTAATCTCAATTGTCTTAATTATTTTTGCTATTTTCCCGCATGTGGCAGAATGGTTAGCAATGGCCTTTGGGTTTGAAACAACATCAAACTTCTTATTATCAGCTGCGGTGATTGTCCTTTTAATTATGGAAATTAAAAATTCTGTGTTGATTTCAAAACACGAAAATCGCATTAAAACATTATTGCAGGAATTATCTATCATGAAATCTGAAGAAAATAAAAAAGATCGCTAATGTGTAGTGACCCTTAAAAGTTGGACCTGAAAGTCTAATTTTTAAGGGTCAGCTCAATGAATAGCGATCTTTTTTATTTAAGATTCATAATCACAATGCCGACAATAATAACCACAGCACCAATAAGGGCATTCGTTGTAATTGTCTCTTTTAGAATAAGATTTGAAGCAATTAAAATAGCGATGTTTGTACAGGCAACGCCTAAAGGAACAATGTAAGAAACATCGGAACGACTAATAATTAACATCCATAAAATAAAACTAATTAAATAACAAAATAAACCTAATAAAGATATAAGTGAGATATTCATTGAAAAGATTGTTTGTTGGAGTTGGATGTTCAAACTGCTAGAACCTAGTTTAAATAAGACCAGACCAGCAGAAGACAGAAATACGTAAATAATAAAAAGAACCATAATTTCCCTTCTCTCAAAAATAGTTTCCGTGCAAAAAATGCAAGACCTCCATTATTGTAGCATAATCTCCTAAAAATTGGACAAGATTTTTTAATATAGCGAAATCAGTTAAATTTTTCTTTATAAAAAGGGGTCTACTATTGAAAAGCTAGGCGTTTATCGATAAAATAGAAATGTTGTTTAAAATGGCATTTTTGTATTCAAAAATTTTAGATAAAAATAGTTTATTACGGAAGGAATAAGTATATGTTTAAAGAAACATTTTCAATTTTCAAGAATATTTTTCAGAACAAAAAATTGTTACTACAATTTTCATTTAATGATTTTAAGGCCAAGTATGCTGGTTCAGCACTAGGAATTGTCTGGGCGTTTTTAACGCCATTAGTAACTGTTTTGACGTATTGGTTTGTCTTTTCTGTAGGCCTTCGTTCTAGAGCAGGCGACAATATGCCGTTCATTGTCTATTTAGTAACAGGGATGGTACCTTGGTTCTTCTTTTCAGATTCGTTATTATCAGCCACGAATGTGTTTCGTGAATATAGTTATTTAGTTAAAAAAGTCGTGTTTAATGTACAAATTTTACCAACGTCTAAAATTTTATCGAACTTGTACACCCACTTGTTTTTCATTCTAATTGGTTTTGTAATTACTACAGCTAACGGTTATTACCCAAGTCTGTACAGTTTGCAATTAATTTACTACTTAGCTTGTTTATTAGTCTTTTTAACAGCAATTACGTGGATTACTGCTTCAACACAACCATTTTTACCTGATATTATGCAATTTATCAATATCATTATGCAAACAGTTATGTGGACATTGCCAATTTTATGGCAACCAACTGGAATGATTGCGACAATCTTAAAAATCAATCCATTATATTATATTGTTCAAGGATACCGCGAATCTTATTTAGGCGGTGCATGGTTCTGGGAACATTGGCAATATAGCTTATATTTCTGGGGAGTTACTATTGTTTTACTATTAATTGGCTCAACCGTGTTTAGACGCTTAAAACCACATTTTTCAGATGTACTATAAGGAGAGAACGACATGTCAGAATATGCAATCGATATCCAACATATTACCAAAACATACAACATGTATAAAAAGCCGTCCGATCGGTTTAAAGAAGCGCTTAGTCCAACTAAAAAATCTTACCACGATTTGTTTTATGCTTTAGACGATGTCACGATGCAAATTAAAAAAGGCGAGATGATTGGTTTTGTCGGCGAAAATGGCTCTGGGAAATCAACCATGTTAAAAATTATTACAGGAGTACTAACACCAACCTCCGGGTCCATGGTGATTAATGGGAAAATTTCAGCGTTGCTTGAATTAGGTTCAGGTTTTAACCCTGAATATTCAGGATATGAAAATATTTTCTTAAATGGAATGGTCTTGGGTTTTTCCCGAGAAGAGATGGAAGAGCGTGTCCAAGATGTCATTGATTTTGCTGACATCGGCGATCATTTGTATCAACCAGTTAAGACATACTCTAGTGGTATGTTTGTCCGCTTGGCTTTTGCGGTAGCTATTAACGTGGACCCAGATATTTTAATTGTCGATGAAGCGTTGGCTGTCGGGGATTTAGAGTTTCAATTAAAATGTATGGAAAAATTTACGGAAATTAAAAATTCTGGTAAAACAATTTTATTTGTTTCTCACGATGTAAACTCCATCCGTCGTTTTTGTGATAGAACTTTTTGGTTGCAACACGGGAAAGTCGTTGAATATGGAGATACGATGGACGTGACTACCAATTACGAAAACTTTTTGAAAAAGAAATCAATTAAAACAGTTGACCGCGAAGCGACCATGAAAGATGAAACCCCAACACCAGATATTATTGAGGTGGATCATGCGGAACTTTTAAATGCGGATTATGAACCATTAGAAATGGTAACGCAAGATGAAAAAGTGATTGTAAAAATTGAATATACTGTCAAAAATGACCAAATTAAGAAGCCTGTTTGTGGGGTCGCTATTCGAACAGTGGACAACCATTATGTCTGTGGCTTAAATACGTTATTAGATGGCGTGCAAATTCCTTGGAAAAAAGGACGGAATGTTTTTTATTTAGAATATGAAAAAATGTCATTATTAACAGGTGAATATTATTTTGATATTGCTTTCTTTGAGGAACATGCAACAGTCCCATTAGTCTACAAAACAAAATACGTGACGATGTTTATTACCGGTCGTTATGCCGGAGAAGGAATTGTCATCTTAGATCATAAATGGAAGGATACGACAAAAGATGAAGTATGATTTTGAAATGGAAACAGACGAGAGTACCAGTGTTGGGAAAATCGTAGCACAAATCAAAGAAAATAGTGATGTCTTGGAATTTGGTCCAGGTAATGGGCGAATGACTAGCTATTTGATGGAAGAAAAAAAGTGCCAGGTCTCAATTGTTGAATTAGACAAAGAACTTTATGATCATGTCAGTCAATTTTCAACAGATGCCTTTTATGGCAATATTGATGAAAATGATTGGGTCGAATACTTTGCTGGTAAGACGTTTGATTATATCGTTTTTGCGGATGTGTTGGAACATTTAATGAATCCTCAAAGCGCCTTAGCAAAAGTTAAACCATTTTTAAAACCAGGCGGTCAAATCTTAATCACTTTCCCTAATTTGGCGCATAATTCGGTCTTAATTGATTTATTTAATAATCGTTTAACGTGGAATGAAACTGGGCTGTTGGATGCTACGCATAAATCATTCTATTTACAAGAAGGATTTGAAAAAGTTTTTGCAGAAGTTGGTTTATACATTGCCAAAGAAGATTTTACATTTAATCAAGTTGGCTACAACGAAATTCCTACGACATATGAAGCGTTACCTGTAGAAGTACAAGCAGCTTTTAAAGCGCGTCCCTTTGGTGAAGTGTATCAGTACTTTTTTGCCTTGACTGCTGAACCAGTAGAACAGCCAGAGCGAGTGACACCAGTAAATTCATACAATGAAAAAAACGTTCATATTTTAATTAATTGCGGCGAAGAAAAAGAGACTGAGTTGGATCAACCAGTTGATTTACAAAAACCTGAAACAAAACAGTTCCAACTGAAGATACCAGAAGACGTCCAACTGATAAAATTATTCCCAAGTTTAACGGGGGCAATTGTCAAATTATCCATGACGATAGACGGCGAGACAGTCCCAGTCGCAGCCACGAATGCTTTTCTGGTACAAGAGAATATCTATTATTTCTTAGATACGCAAGTCCCTGTAATCGAAGTAACCGATGCACAAATGGCAGGCAAAGACCTGACAGTAGCCATTGATTATTTCTTTGAAGGCAACTATTCAGAACGTGAAAATACCTTTATTCATGCACTGTTAGATGAAAGAAATCAATTTTTAGAAGAAATGAATAAACAGACGGAGACTGCCCCTATGCCTACTGGAAAATATAAACGAATCACGTTAACTAAATTTGATAAAATGATTAATTTAACCATCGACGATATTGCTCGCGATGTAGAAAATAACGTTTCTGTTATCAGAGGGTGGGCGTATGACAAACAAACAAATTATCCGCTAAGATTCAGCATTGCAGAAGCTAGTGAATCAGTCACTTATACGGTGGAAACAGAATATCGTCGGGATGTTATTGATATGTTTGAATTAGAAGGCGATCAAGATTATGGTTTTGTCATTACGATTAAAGACCCAGAAGATTTACCAGCCTACACGCTAAACATTGACACCAAATCAGGCCAGAAGGTTCAATACGTGGTGGAACGTCCAAACATGGTTCAACCAGGCACGAAATTTGATCGAGCATGGCGTTCGATTCAGACACGTGGTTTCATGGGCTCAGTGAAGTGGTGCTTTAAACGACAAGAAAAAGCAGAAGCCCCTGTTGACGTGGAGGCAGTTTTAGCGGAAATTAAAACGTTCCAATTCCAGCCTAAAATTTCTGTCGCTGTGCCTGTTTATAATGTCGAAGAAAAATGGCTTGCAGCATGTGTCTCTTCTTTACAAAATCAGTACTATGAAAATTGGGAGTTATGTTTAGCAGATGATGCATCGCCAAGCGAACATATTAAGCCCATGCTAGAAAAATATAAAGAACTAGATCAACGAATCAAAGTTATTTATCGCGAAGAAAACGGACATATTTCAGAAGCAACTAACTCAGCTTTGTCGATTGCTACTGGCGATTTTATTGGTTTCATGGATAACGATGATGAATTAGCGCCACAAGCATTATATGAAGTGGTTAAAGCTTTAAATACAGATCCAACGATTGATTTTCTTTATACTGATGAAGATAAAATTACAGAAAATGGTCGTCGCTTCAACGCGTTTTACAAATCGGACTGGAATCCAGAACTGATTTTAAATCATAATTACATTACACACTTTGTTGTTGTGAAACGTGATTTATTAGAAAAAGTAGGCGGATTGAACTCAGCATATAACGGTGCTCAAGACTATGATTTCGTATTACGAGCAACGGAACAAGCAATGAAAATCAAGCATATTCCTGGTATGATGTATCATTGGCGTGCCATTGAATCATCGACTGCTCTAAACCCTGAAAGCAAAGGTTACGCCTATGTAGCTGGTCAAAAAGCGGTCCAAGCGGCGACGGAACGCCGTGGCTTAAAAGCACAAGTAGAGATTGCCGAATTTTATGGTTCCTATAAAATTAACTATCTTTATGATCATGTGCCGATGGTATCATTGATTATTACGAATGATACAGAGAATATGAGTAGTTACTTACGTCAATTATTAGAAAAAACTGCCTATACAAATTATGAAATTCTATTGCCTGCACGCTTCGAGAATCAAATAAATATCCAAAATGACCGTCTTCGTTATGTTTCAACAGAAACTCGTCATGGCATGATTCAAGCTGCTAAGGGAGAATATGTGGCTTTATTAAATGCTGGATTGGTACCAACGAAAAATGATTGGTTAAAAGAGTTAATGAACATTGGTCAACAAGAGACCTCTGGTTTAGTGACTGGCCGCGTAGTTGACGCACGCTATCGCGTGGAAACAGTGGGAGTATCAGTTGATACAGACAAAGGTCGATTACTTTATCCTGAAAAAGGCACCCCTGGTAAAAGCTTAGGTTACTATTACAGAATTGCTTTACCAAGAAATATTCAAGCAGCAACTGAAGACTGCTTACTATTCAACAAACAACTTTACCTAAATTTAGAAGGAATTAACGAAAGCTTAGGAAAAGAATGGATGGGTGTCGATTTATCGTTACAATTTGCTAGCGCTGGTAAACGAAATGTATATGTGTCCTATGCAATTTTGAAAGCAGACGAAAAAATGCAAAACCATGATAAAAAAGGATCTTATAAAGAACTTGCGGAAAAATGGACCGCGGAAGCTTTAGTTGATCCCTACCGAAATCCGAAACATCTATAAGGAGAATGCACATGAATGAAGACATTAAGGTGATCTTTGATAGTATCTATCGCGACAAAACAACAAATAATTTAACCATTACAGGTTGGGCGTTGGATACAATCACTAAAGAAAGCCCAACTTTCACAATTAATAATGAAAACCAAGTGTCCGCTTATAACATTCAGCGCGTTTTACGTGAAGATGTTAATCAAATTTATCAAACAGAGCCTGCGATTGAAGCTGGCTTTGTTGTTACACTTGAAGGAATTAAACAAAAAAAAGTACTCCCTTTTCATTTTCAATCATCAGCACATGTTGTAACGGTGGATTTTCCCTTGAATAAAAAATATCCAGTGATTCCAGGGACAGAAGATAAAGTGACTCGTCTTTGGATAAAAGCCAAAAAAGGATTTAAGTATATGGCTAAAAATGGTATTTCTCATACCATTCAACGAGCGAAAATTGAGAAACTAAGAAATCAAGCTTCGTATCCTAACTGGTTAGCTAGAAATGAAGTACTAGACATAGAAGCGATGACGCAAGAAATCGCAACATTTCATTATCAGCCTAAAATTTCCATTGCGATGCCAGTGTATAATGTTGAAGAAAAATGGCTTCGGTTGTGCATTGATTCTATTTTGAATCAAGTCTATACTAACTGGGAATTATGTATGGCCGATGACGCCTCAACAGATCCTAATGTCAAAAAGATTTTAACAGAGTACCAGCAATTGGATGAGCGAATTCGGGTCGTCTTTCGTGAACAAAATGGTCATATTTCCGAAGCAACCAACTCTGCTTTAGCGATTGCTACCGGAGAATTTGTCGCCTTACTAGACAACGATGATGAATTAGCGATCAATGCTTTTTATGAAGTGGTTAAAGTGCTGAATGAAAACCCAGAACTGGATTTAATTTATAGTGATGAAGATAAGATTGACATGGATGGAAATCGTTCTGATCCAGCCTTTAAACCAGATTGGTCACCTGATTTACTTTTAGGAACCAATTACATTTCGCATTTAGGCGTGTATCGTCGGAGTATTCTAGAAGAAATTGGCGGCTTTCGAAAAGGTTACGAAGGTTCTCAAGACTACGATTTAGTCTTAAGATTTACTGAAAAAACGACAAAAGAACGCATCAAACATATTCCAAAAGTTCTTTACTATTGGCGGATGCTGCCAACCTCAACAGCAGTGGATCAGGGCTCCAAAGGTTATGCTTTTGAAGCGGGGCTAAGAGCCGTGCAAGATGCGCTCGTTCGTCGAGGAATTAATGGTCATGCAACGCATGGGGCGGCGAATGGCTTATACGATGTTTATTATGACATTAAATCCGACAAGTTAGTCTCAATTATTATTCCAACTAAAAATGGCTATAAAGACGTACAACGTTGTGTTTCATCGATTATTGAAAAAACAACCTACCAAAATTACGAGATTATTATGGCTGATAATGGAAGTACAGATCCAAAAATGCACGAATTGTATGCAGAATTTGAACAACAATTACCTGGCCGCTTTTTCGTTGAATCAATCGATATTCCATTCAATTTCTCAACTATTAACAATCGTGCAGTGAAAAAAGCGCACGGAGAGTATTTATTATTTTTAAATAATGATACCGAAGTGATTACAGAGAATTGGTTAACCTTGATGGTTTCATTTGCTCAGCAAGAACGGATTGGCTGTGTAGGTGCTAAATTATTGTATCCAAATAATACGGTCCAACACGCAGGCGTTATTTTAGGATTAGGTGGCGTCGCTGGGCATGGTCATTATGGTTATCCCCATGGTGACTTAGGCTATTTTGGTCGGTTAGCTATTAATGTTAATTATTCAGCAGTAACTGCCGCATGCTTACTTATGAAAAAAGCAGATTTTGATGCAGTTGGTGGTTTTGAAGAAGCGTTTACCGTAGCTTTCAATGATGTTGATTTATGCTTGAAAGTCCAAGCTTTAGGACGTGACAATGTCTGGCTTCATGAAGCAGAGCTTTATCATTTTGAATCTCAAACTCGTGGATATGATGATAAAGGCAAAAAGAAAAAACGTTTTGAACAAGAAAAAGTGATGATGGAAGAAAAATGGGGACCTTTAATTGAAAATGATCCATTTTATAATCCTAATTTGACAAGGGATATTCCCAACTTTTCATTACGAATTGACTAGATGCAATTGCGGATGACGAAATGGAGCGAAAAGATGGAACAACAACTAACTACAAGAAAAGAAAAACAACCATTACGCAACCAAGCTGAGCAGAGCGCTCGCTTGGTTGATCATTTGTTACGCTGGCGCTATCTGCTAGCGGCAGTCATTTTTATTTTACTGGTAGCCTTTAAAGTCCATGGTAGTTCATTAAACATGTGGGATGCGTATGTTTCTGAATATGCGGATGGTCAAAAAAGTTCATTAATTGCTGGTGAACCAAGAGGTGTTCGCTCGGATGAATGGCTCGTTCAAACCCCATTTAGCCTCTCACAAACACAAACAGGTTTGAAAACACATAATGATGTGATTACGTTAAATGGGCAAGACATGGTGGTAGGCTATAATTCACCAGCATGGAATCTGGCCACGTTAGCGAAACCTTTTACGTGGGGCTATGTACTATTAGGCAAAGAATATGGCTTATCGTGGTATTGGAATCTTAAATTAATTGGCTTAATTTTATTTTCTTTTGAAATTGGTTTGATCGTCACACGGCGGAATAAATATTTAGCTTTGTTAGCAAGTGTTTGGATTCCGTTTTCTTCGGCCCTTCAATGGTGGTTTGTCTCGCCAGTTGGAGATTTAGTATTTTTTGGTTTAGGTTTTTTAGTGGGAATTTATAATTATTTCTATTATCATAGTAGTGTTCGACGTCGTGTCATTTGTGCGATAACGGCTGTTATTATGGCCTCAGGATTTGTTTTAGTTATTTATCCTGCGTTACAAGTACCACTTGGTTATTTGATTTTATTATTTTTAATTTTATTCTTTTTAGAATTTCGTAAAAAAATTAAGTTGGATAAGTGGGATGGGGTCCTGATAGGTGGGGCACTCTTGATGACGGCGATTATTGTTGGCGGATCGTTATATGGCTCATTGGATTCCTTAAAAGCAGTAATGGATACCGCTTATCCAGGAAAACGGGTAAGTTTAGGTGGCGATATGCCTAAACGCGATATTTTGTTATTTTTAACAAATTGGAAAATGCCGTTTCAAGATGTTCCATATTCAAATAATTCGGAAATCAGTAGTTTTTATCAATTATTTTTTGTTATTTTGCCGCTCTCACCATTTATTTTTTATAAAAAAATCAAAGAAAACATTTACGGTTTTGTCTTATTCGTGTATTGTTTATTTAACTTAGTTTGGATGAGCGTTCAATTTCCAACAATTTTTGCTAAGTTGACATTGTGGTCTTATGTGCCAGAACAACGGGCGATGTTATCCTTCGGGTTTGCCGCTGTGTTGTTAAGTTTATGGTTCATCGATTATTTATGGAATCGCCAAGCAAAAATTCCAATGATGGCCTGGTTAGGGGCGCTAGGATTAAATGTTGTTCTGTATTTCTTTGTTTTATATACGGGCAATTTACGGTTATACGTTACACGAATGGACATCATTGGTGTCTTAGTTGTCGCTACCGTTTTAATTGTTGCTTTATTTAAACGTTGGCGCACGTTATTTGTCCTTGTCTTATTAGGAATCATTATGGTTTCTGGTGCCTTTGTTAATCCAATTTCTCGAGGCGTTTCTGCTGTCTATGGTAAAAAATTAGCGGTAGAAGTGGAAGAAATTAACAAAAAAGACCCCAACCAATTGTGGGTGGGCGAACGCTTGATGTATGGCTATTTGCCAATGTTAGGTTTGCATACATTTAACGGTGTTGCTTTTACGCCTGACTTAGAGGCTTGGAAACCATTAGATCCAAAAGGAAAAGACACATTTATTTATAATCGCTATGCGCACATCAATGTTGAAGTAGGAAATCAGACCCCTGTTTTAGAGTTGATGCAAAAAGATGCGATTATTGCTCGTTTATCTCCAGAAAAATTAAAAGAATATGGGATTAAATATGCGGTCGTTTATAAACCATTAGAACCGTTAGACACACCAACGATTCATTTTGAAAAATTATATGGACCTGATCAGAACGGGGCATATATTTATCGAATAAACGACTAGTGATTCATTCATGGAATGAGGTTTGAATATGGGAAAAGTATTGAATAGAATCGGTCGACTTATTTTATTAGTTACAATGATCGGCTCGTATACGATGTGGGTCGTAGGAATTGATGCGCCAGTCACAAAATATATGTATGCCAATAGTTCAATTTTATTATTAATAGCAGTAATACTTGTACTGCTATTAAATTGTACGAAATTAAAATTTATTGACTGGCTGACCGTAGCGTTGGCGCTAGCCACCTGGCTCTTGTTTCACTTTACGGAATCAATCCGTCATAGCACGATGCAAACAGATACAATGATTCCTTTAATTATTTTGTTGGTTCTTTGTTTTAAAGTTTGTGTCTTTGATCGTTTGGATCAAACGCTTTTATTAATTGTCTCTTTAGTTGCTTTGAGTGCGACTTTGTATCGGATGTCCGTGGAGTTGCCTCAGTTGATTCCAGCAGACGAAATTTTTAAAGAATCAAATAAACTAGAAAGTATTTGGATTAATACCAATACGATTGGTGCAACGTTGATGTTTTCAACAATGATGGCCAGTAGTTTGATCAAAGCATATAGAAATAAGGTTTTTAACCTGCTGCTTTTACCTGTATACATTGGTGGTGTTTTAGGTACATGGGTCAGTCAATCAAAAACCTCTTTTGCCATTTTAGTTGGTTTTATTCTGGTGGATAATCTTTTACCAAAACGTTTCTTGCAACGTTCGAAAGTTTGGCTGTTTGGTTTTGTCGGAGTAGCTGCATTGGGACCATTGTTATTTTACTTATGTGCGGAATCGGATACTGTTGATTTATTTACAGGAAGAGAACGAATTTGGCATGAGTTTTTTGCTAAATGGTTATCTGATCCTCAACATATTAAAGTCGGTATGGAGCCTTTTGTGGCCTCATGGAAACCGCTGGGGACACATAATGCTTTTCTATTTACGTTAAGTAATTTTGGTGTCATCGGCTATCTGATTTTATTTGGTTTTTTAGTCAGTATGATTTTATTGATTGGTTTCCGCAAAAAAACATTGGATCGTTTGCAAGTTAGTTTACTTTTAGGCTTCCTTTTAATCTGGATTCATTCATTTATGGAAGATATTTTATTAGCGCCTCATTGGATGCCGATTGTTTATAGTTTCCTTGGGCTAGCCTTCTACTTCCGGCCAGAGAAAAAACGAGGAAGACATGAAAGACCAACGACACCTAAAAGAAGAAAACGAGTGAAACAAACAAGTCCTGTTAGCAATGAAGAGCGCCCGATAGCATCTGTTGACGAAGAGGGCTGGGACCAACCTGAAGAATTAAGTCGTGTCCAAAGACATCGCAGATAATTTTCATCCTATAGAACTTTCTTGTCCGCTGACATTATGGTATTATAGGGGTTGCATGTTATTACAAATAATGTAATTACTGGAAGTGAAGAGAGGAAGTTTTTAATGACATCAAAAAGTGAATGGAGTAATGCAAGACGAATTGTAATTATTTTAGCAGACGTTTTGCTCTATAATTTATCAATCATCTTAGGGTTTATGGTGAAATTTGGCCGAGAAATTCCTTCATTTAACTTTGTGGCTTATGAAAAATCTGCAATTTACATTTCAATCTTTTTTATCTTTTTGAATTTGTTGTTAGGTTCGTATATTTTTTATAATCGCAAAATTAGTGACATCATTTTTGTCACGGTGATTGGTCAAATTTTAATGACTTTAACGATTATGATTGTGACATTTGCCGGACGTTGGTTTACGTTCCCACGTTCTGTTTTAGGATATTCCTTTATAATCGGAATTATTGTTCTAAGTCTTTGGCGAATTCTTGTTTATTATCTTTACTTAAAGGTCAGCAATGAGCGAAAAGTTGTTTTACTAGGTAAAGAAAATCAAGTCATGCGTTCAATTCAAAACTTTATGTCTGATAAAAATAACAAGCATAAAGTAACGAGCGTTGTTGTCAGCAATTACTATGAAAACTTAAAAAAAATTATCGATGAAATCGATATTGTTTATATTTCAAGTAATGTTGATGAGAACGAAAAAGTAAAATTGTATCAATTAATTGTCAAACACAAGAAAAAAATCTTTTTAGATACAAGTTTTGAAAATCTAATTATGTTAAAACCAAACATGATGAACTTTGAAGATGAAAGTATTATCGAAGTCTCAAATTTTGAAATCCAACCAGAAGAGAATTTTATTAAACGTTTATTCGATATTTTAGTCTCTGTTTGCCTATTTGTGATTACCTCACCCTTAATGCTTATTGCAGCGATTTTAGTCAAAGCAACCTCACCGGGACCAGTGATTTACAAACAAACTCGGATTACATTAGATCAACGTGAGTTCTCGATTTTAAAATTTAGAACGATGTCGGCAACAGCGGAAGCAAAATCAGGTCCAGTCTTATCTACAAGTAACGACAGTCGCGTCACTACAGTTGGTAAATACTTGCGCGCTTTACGTATTGATGAGTTGCCACAACTAATTAATGTTATTCGCGGGGATATGTCCATTGTCGGACCACGTCCTGAACGACCATTCTTTGTTGATCAATTTAATCAGGAAAACCCGAATTACTATTTACGTCACAATGTACGTGCGGGGATTACTGGCTATGCCCAAGTTTATGGGAAGTATGCTTCTGACTACAATAGTAAATTGAACTTTGATTTACTGTACATCAAGAATTATTCATTGCTATTGGATATGAAAATTCTGCTTCAAACCATCAAAATTCTCTTTGATAAAGTATCATCAAGAGGATTGGATGAGTCTGAAGAACGTGAAGAATTGACGATGGATTATTGTAAAGAGAATGCTATTAGAATTTACCGTTAAGAGGAGCAGTGGCTCCTCTTTTTTTCAAAAAAAGAGAGACTTCTAACAAAGCTTGAAAAATCAGGAATTCTATGTAAAAATATATAAGCGTGGATGAAAAAAGAAATAGGGGTGAAGAAATGGAAAAGTTACCAGTAAGTGTCTTACTTTCCATTTATATAAAAGAGCGTCCTGAATATGTTATTGCATGTTTAGACAGTATTTTTAATCAAACTGTAAAAGTCGATGAAATAGTATTAGTAGAAGACGGTCCTGTAACTGAAGAAATGACAGTCATTGTAGATAAATATAAAGAAACGCATCCAGAAGTGCTTCATGTTTTACCTCTAGAAAATAATGTTGGTTTAGGTAAAGCGTTGGCAGAAGGGGTTAAAGCTTGTCGTAATGAACTGATAGCACGAATGGATGCAGATGATATTATGAAGACGGATCGGATTGAAAAGCAATGGCAACTATTTCAAAAAAATCCTAACTTGGTCATTACCGGTTCTAACATTATCGAATTTGAAGGGAACATAGAAAATGTTTTGGGTTATCGTAACCTTCCCAGTTCTAATGAGGATATTCGTGAATTTTCCAAAAGAAGAAACCCGTTTAATCATATGACTGTCATGTATAGGAAGTCAGACATTTTAGAGGTCGGTAACTATCTGCCAATGTCAGGGTTTGAAGATTATTATTTGTGGGTGCGGTTATTGAAAAAAGGAAAAGAAGCTCAGAACCTTTCTGAACATTTAGTCTATGCTCGAACAGGCAGTGATATGTACGCACGGCGTGGTGGTTGGCAGTATTTTAAGTCAGGACTAAAAGGACGCAAAGAAATCTATCAAGCAGGACTTGGTAGTTTTAAAGATTTTTTTGTGAGTTCCAGTGCGCATGTTGTCGTAAGTTTGATGCCAAATACTTTACGAGGTAAATTTTATGAAAAGTTTTTAAGGAAAGAAAATGATTAAGATTGAGGTAAAATTATGCAAGAGATGTCCCAGACAGATTTAAAAGAAATACAAGCTGTAACATTAACTATGTCCAAATATTTTGTGCAATTTTGTCAAGAAAATAATTTATTATGTTATTTCTGTGGCGGTGGTTGTATTGGTGCTGTACGCAATCAAGGATTTATTCCGTGGGATGATGATTTGGATTTTTTTATGCCACGACCAGACTATGAAAAATTAAAAAAGCTATGGCCACAGAAAGCAGATATAAATAGATATCCATTATTAGTTGCTTCTAAAACATATAATGATCATAATTCATTTATAACTATTAGGGATACTGCCACTACTTTTATTAAACCCTATCAAGAGGATTTAGATATCCCTCATGGTTTACCAATTGATATTTTTCCGTTAGATGGTGCGCCAGAAGGAAATTTGCGAAGAAAAATCCAAAAGTTTTGGGCACTGATTTATGCGTTATTTTGTTCGCAAGTTGTTCCAGAAAAACATGGTGGTCTGATGGCTATAGGAAGCAAGGTTCTATTAGGGATTTTTTCTTCAAGCAAAATTCGCTATCATATTTGGCGCTTTGCTGAAAAAAGAATGACTAAGTATTCCTTCGGCTCCACTCCTTATGTTACAGAATTATGTGTCGGACCACGCTACATGGGTAATATTTATCATTTGGAAGATTTTAAATCTGCTATTTTTGTTCCATTTGAAGATACAAAAATGCCAATACCAGTGGGCTACAAGAGCTACTTAACACAGGTTTTTGGGGACTATATGCAATTGCCACCAGAGGAAGATCGCCAACCCCATCATGAAGCGATAATTGTTGATACTAAAAAATCGTATACAGAATATCTTTAAAAACTTCAATTATTTATACCGAGGCTGAACGTTATCTATAAATAGCGTTCAGCATTTTGTTGTAAAAAAATAAATAACACAATCAATGTAATAAAAAGATAAAGTTTAGAAATAAAATAGTAAAAAAAAGTTAGCAAGATTTTCTTGACGTAAGTTGAAAATTATTAGAAAATTATTTGAAACTAGTGCTCATTCTAATCAGTTTTGGGAAATTTCAATTTGAAAAGTAAAAAATTGTTGGTTTCAAGTAAAATTTACATACTATAATTAAATGAGGATTAATTGTAAACAATACGCAAAAAGAAGGGTTAAATAATGAAGAGAATAAATAAAATATCTGTTATTACAATGCTAATGTTGACAGCATTGGTTCCTAGTTCATCAATAGTGTATGCAATCGATGCATCAAGTAGTGAAAGTGCAGAAGAAGTAATTTCTACGGATACAGCAGAAACACTAAACTCTACGTCATCTAGCGGGGAAACTTCGACAGAAAGTTCTTCTAGCGCCTCATGTTCAGTTCCTTCGGAAACAAAAAATAGTTTGGACACGAGTGATGCTAAAGACACTTGGCAATCAAAAGATGCTGAAGAAACTTCAGAAACGACTAGTTCTTCAGAATCTAATAATAAAGATGAAGACGAAATCGTAATAACAGAGGATATGAACAAACCTATGGGATCAGGAATGAAAGGAACGAGAAGAAAAAGAGCCGCATATGCCTACGGTGATCCTATTAGCATAACAGAGGCAAATCGTCCGCCTAAAAACTTTATCGATGTATCTTCTTGGAATGGTAGTTTAAGTGTAGCAAATTATCAAACTATGAAAAGTTATGGGATAGGCGGAGTGGTCGTTAAAATGACCGAAGCGACAACTTATCAAAATCCAGAAAGATTTGCACAAGTTCAAAATGCAAATGCAGTGGGAATAAAAGTATCCGCCTATCACTATAGTCACTTTACAACAAAAGATCAGGCAATAAAAGAAGCAAACTACTTTGCCGATACAGCAATTAATACTGGATTACCAAAAGATACTTTAATGATTAATGATGCAGAAGAAGGTAGCATGAATAATGGACAATTGACAGCTAATTCAATTGCTTTTGCTAATCAATTAAAAGCAAGAGGCTTTACGAATGTATTACATTATTCAATGGCAGCCTGGTTTACAGAAGGAGTTTTATCGCCTACACAACTAGGGACTGAAAATATTTGGATTGCTCAGTATCCTTTTGAACCGACTGCAGATCAGTTATGGCACAAAAATGAAGGTTATGCGGCATGGCAATGGTCTTCTTTATTAACAATTCCAGGTGTTGATATCGGCGTAGGTGTGTTTGATATTAATGCTGATTACACTGGACGATTTACATCTAGTGGTGGAAAACAGTATGATGTAATTTTAGATGAAAAACAATATGATTACACGGCAAAAGTAAAACCAGCAGCTGAATCAGGAAAACATGGCGTGTTTAATGGGATTATGAATACAGCTCCTGGGATCGTTAATATCGGTATGGGAGATAAATATGCGAACCAAAGTGTTCATATCATAGGATATGCCAAAACAAGCCGGACAGAGTTACTCCATTTTACAGTAGGTGGAAAAGATGCAGGCTGGATGGACAAACGAGCATTCACAGCTACGCTAGATAAAGCTACGTATAGTAAAATGAGTCGTGGAGCCAAAATAGGCGATGCAGCAGTTTCATCGAAGCATGGATTATATACAAAACCAAATAATACAGCAGAAGATGGAGAAAAAATAGGTTTAGGCTCTCTATATGCAAATCAAAACGTGCAGATCATTCAATCCGCTGAACTATCAACAGGTGTTACGGCTTATCAATTTCAAATAAATGGTCGAACAATTGGTTGGTTGGATAGCCGCGCCTTTAAAATGTAGAATAAGTTTATAAAGGTAACGACCAAACAATCTATCGAGGTTCTTTGTCAAATAGTATTGCTAAATAAAAATAGTGAACATCGTGAAAGTCAGAGGAGAAAATCCTCTGGCTTCTTTATTTTTTATTAAGTGCTTCTTATTATGAAATTATTTTTTCTCAAACATATGGTCACGGTCTATTTAACGTATTTAAATAATAAATAGTATTTTCTGAAATACTTGTATCCGCGATAAATGGCATTGACATGCATGATATTTAAATCGATTTTTACTCACTTCTAAATACGGCTTGAGTTCTACTATTTGAATTCTACAGAATTTTGAGATGTTCTTTGTGAATCAAAAAGTATAGGGTTTTTATCGTTTGTCCGTAATTTTTTTATTAAAATAACGAACAAAAATATTTACAGTTCGATTAAGGTCTACGATAAATTATTGAAACTTACTGTTAGTTATGAGAAAATGTAAAAGATTGAATGCAGTTTTGGCTGTGTTGATGAATATATAAGTTAAACAAAATTGAAATAAAACTAGTTGTTGACTAGTTAGAGAAAGGATTTTGTATCAAATGATTACAGCTTTAATTATTGCCGGTGGGGTCGGTAAACGAATGGGGCAGGAGATTCCTAAACAATTTATTATGGTAGAGGAAAAACCAATAATTATCTACACATTGGAATCTTTTCAAAAGCATCCACTCATTGATCGAATCTTAGTTGTGTGTAAAAAAGGTTGGGAACAAACACTAGATGCCTATGCAAAAGAGTACCATATTGACAAATTACAATGGATTATTCCAGGAGGAAATTCTGGTCAAGAATCAATTAACAATGGGGTTAATTTCTTAAAAGAACATTCAAACCCAGAAGATACTATTGTTATCCATGACGGAATTCGCCCATTAGTTGATGAATTAGTTTTATCTGATGTAATTGTTAAGTGTCAAGAATACGGAAATGCAGTGACTTCGTTGCCATATAATGAACAAATTTTTGTAAAAGAAACTGAGGAAACAACTCGACAATATATTAATCGTGAAACATTACGTCGCGTGTCAACACCACAAGCCTATAAATTTGAAAAATTAACTTGGGCTTACGAAAAAGCATTCCGTGAGAATATTGGTATTTCTGAATCGTCATATACAAATACTATGATGGTGGATTTAGGCGAAACATTGTATTTTGCTGCGGGTTCGGATAAAAATATTAAATTGACTACATCGGATGACTTAGAATTATTTAAAGCTTATTTAAAAATGAAGGATTAGGAGATATAGGCATGGAGTTAATTGATAATCCAATTTATCAATCTGAATTGAAAAAAGTGATGAATCACGCAGTTAATCTGGTTAATTTAGATAAAAAATCAATTTTGATGATTGGTGCTTCTGGAATGATAGGATCTTTTTTGATAGACACGTTGATGGCTGCAAATGAACAATTAGGAATACAAATCAAGATATATGCAATGGGAAGGAACCGTTTGAAACTTGAAAAGCGGTTTGAAAAGTATCTTCAGTTAGACACTTTTGAAATTGTTGAAGGTGATGTCACGAATTCTATACCAAAAGAGGTTCAAGCTGATTATTTGATACATGGTGCGAGCAATACGCACCCCAGAGCTTACGTAACCGATCCAATTGGTACAATTATGACTAATCTTGTTGGTACAGAGCAAGTATTGAAGCATGCTGTAGCAACCCGTCCTGTTAGAGTGTTATTCTTATCAACGGTAGAAATTTATGGGGAAAATCGTGGTGATGTAGAAAAGTTCACAGAGGATTACTGTGGATATATCGATTGCAACACTTTGAGAGCAGGTTATCCTGAAGGGAAAAGAGTTAGTGAGTCATTATGTCAAGCTTATATTGAAAAATATGATCTTGATATTGTGATTCCAAGACTTTGCCGTACATTTGGCCCCACAATGCTTTTATCTGATACGAAAGCCTCTTCACAATTTATTTTGAATGCTGTTGAACAAAAAGATATTATTTTAAAAAGTGAAGGAAATCAGTATTTTTCATATATCTATGTGGGGGATGCTGTTTCTGCTATTCTTCATTTGTTACTTGAAGGTAAAAAGGGAGAGGCATACAACGTTTCTTCAGAAAATTTTGATTTGCGATTAAAAGAACTAGCGCAACAATTAGCTGAAATCAGTGATAAAAAAGTGATTTTTGATTTGCCAGATGGCATAGAACAAAAAGGTTTTTCAACAGCTAGTACAGCAATACTTGACAATAAGAAAATCAAAGAAAATGGGTGGTACCCAATATTTGAATTAAGAGAGTCTTTGAAAAATACAGTAGAATTAGTTAAAGGTGAGAAGTAAAATGTGTGAGATTAGTATTATTGTTCCCGTTTATAAAGTAGAACCATATTTAAGAAAATGTTTGGATTCAATCTTAGCACAAACATTTACTAATTTTGAAGTTATATTGGTCGATGATGGTTCTCCTGACAATAGTGGTAAAATATGTGATGAATACGCAATAAAAGATAGTCGTGTTCGTGTTATTCACAAAGAAAATGGTGGCTTAAGTAGCGCTAGAAATGCTGGAATTGATATTGCCCAAGGAAAATATTTGGGGTTTGTTGACAGTGATGATTATATTGCTGAAGATATGTATGAGGTGTTATATGAGAATTTGAAATTTTATGATGCCGATATTAGTTCTGTGGAAATAATTCCTTTTCGTGATGATAAGTACGAGAATACTAGCAAAGAAAAAAAAGAAATTCTATTAAATAAAAAAGAAGCGATAAAGTCGGTTTTAGAAGGAACAGATTTTTATGCATATGCTTGGAATAAACTTTATCGTAAAGAACTTTTTTATAACAACCGATATTTAGAGGGTGAAACTTTTGAAGATGCCTATATAATTATAGATATATTACTTGAAACTGATAAAATCATTGTATCAAATGAAGAAAAATACTTTTATTTACAAAGAAATGATAGTATAATGGGCCAAAAATTTTCTAAGAAAACTTTGGATGTCATAAAGGCTTGGCAGTATAATCAGAAAAAAATATTGAATCATTTTCCTGATTTAAAAGATTCGTATAATCGTAGATTATGTTGGGCGTATTTTTATGTTTTAGATAAGCTAATTTTATCAAGTAACTATAAGCAAATTCCCGAGACAAAAGAAATTATTGAATTTTTAAAAAAAAATAGAAATTTTATATTATCTTATAAAGGATTCACTAAATCAAGAAAAATTGCAATTGTTGCTTTAAGTTTTGGAAGTGTATGGTATAAAAAACTAGTAGAGTATCGATTGAAAAAACTTGATTAGTTGAGTTTGTAAAAATTAAAGCGGAGGGGTTATATGAAACAATCACGTCTTTACTATTCAATAATGAACTCGTCTATTTCTACTTTAGTATTTTTTCTAAAATTAATTATGCAATTTGTGGTACGGACATTCTTTATAAGATATTTAGGGGTAACTTATTTAGGGCTGAATGGTCTTTTTACGAATGTACTTAGCATTTTATCTTTAGCTGAACTTGGAATAGGTACCTCTATTGTATATTCTATGTATAAGCCTATAGCAGTAGGTGATAAAGAAGAGATAAATGCGTTAATGGATTTGTATAAGAAAGCTTATCATTTTATAGGGGTTGGAGTTGCGGTTATAGGAGTCAGCATTATCCCACTTTTCCCTTATATTTCTGGTGACTATTCAATTAGTAATCAATTTATTTTGTATTATTTATTGTACTTATCAAATTCTGTTTTAAGTTATTTTTTTACGTATAAGCGATCACTGTTGATAGCACATCAACGAACGTATATTGTAAATTTGAATGATTTTATTTTTTTACTGTTAAGTAATGTTTTTCAAATATATTTACTTATACATTATAAAAGTTTTTCACTATATCTAATTGTCCAACTAGTTTTTACACTATTGGGAAATGTAAGTATTTCTTTAAAAGTAGATAAAGATTACAATGAATTGAAAAGATACTCAAAAAAACAACTATCTAAAGAAAAAATGAATAGTATTAAAAGAAATGTAATTGGAAATATGAGTTCTAAAATTGGCGGAGTTATTGTTATGGGAACTGACAGTATCCTAATTTCTAGTTTTGTTGGTCTATCAGCAGTGGGTTTTTACTCGAACTATACAATGATAGTTAATAACGTACAAAACCTATGTAAACAAGTAACTAACTCAATAACTGCTAGTATTGGTAATTATATTGTTAGCGCAAGCACAAAAGATGCATTGGATTTGTTTAAAAAACACTTATTTGTAAATTATTCAATGTTATATTTTTCCACTTTAATTCTTGCTTCAGTGCTTAATCCATTTATAATTTGGTGGATTGGCGATAAATATGTTTTGCCTTCTTTTACAGTTTTTTTAATTATTATTAATTTAGTTGTTCAAATGTTTAGAAATACAAGCTTTGTCTTTATAGATTCATATGGTCTATATTGGATTCAGAGATGGAAATCTATTATTGAAGCCACAATTAATTTAACTTGCTCATTGATCTTATTAATATTTTTTAATATGGGTATAAACGGTGTGCTTTTAGGTACATTAATATCTTCACTAGGCTATGTGTTATGGGTAGAAGTGTTTTACATTTTTAAGTATGGGCTTAAGGTAAGTATGTCTGTATATATAAAGTTGTTTTCAAAATACTGCTTTTTGTTAGGTTTAGCTACTCTAATCACTGTTTACGCACAATCTTTAATTGCTTATAGTGGTTTAGTTAGTATAATATACAAAGCAATTATGTCAATTTTTATTGGTGGAGTTCTGTATTTAGTTTTTTACTCACGCTCAAGTGAGTTTAAATATCTACTGAATATTGCAAAAAAAGTCTTAGGGAGGAAATCTTGATGAATATCTGCATAGTCAGTCCTTCTCTTGGTTATGGTGGATCTAATATCATTGCTGCAACACTTGGAAAAGAACTGAACAAGAATCACAACCTAGTATATTATTCATACAAGTATACAGACAATTATTCTAATCTTCCTGAAGAAAAAATATATTTTTTTAAAGGAAGACATAGCAAATTGTTAGATAAGTTTAAAAAAGGTATAGAGTATATCTTTAGTGGAGGAAAGTTTACGCCATATAAATACTATAAAGGAGAAATAAAACAGCTTTCCGAATTAATAGAAACATTTAATATAGATTGTATTATTCTAAATTCTTTTACTGCGGTATCTATTTTTGCAATTCCTTTGAAAAAAAAATATCCCAAAGTTAAACAAATAGCATGGATGCATGAATCTGCAGAACAGACTTTTGGCTCCTTAGTTAAAAACTATTTAAAGTCATATGAAGAATCTTTAGCAAGTGTTGATAGAATAGTTTGTTTAACACAAACAGATTTAAAAGCCTACAGTAAATTCAATCATAATTCAGTAATAATTCATAATCCTGTTACTTTTAATACCAGTGTGAAGTCTAAATTAAAGGAAAGAGTAATTTCTTTTACTTCTAGATTAGATGTGGAAATTAAAGGGCTTGACTATCTTATTGAAGTAGCAAAAACTATACCTAGTACTTGGAAAATACGAGTGGCGGCAAATGGTAGTAAGAATCAAGTAAAAAAATTCTTAAGTCTTATAAAAGAAAATGGCGTAGAAAATGTAATTGAATATGTTGGAGCTTTGAATGGGGAGGCATTAATAGATCATTATGTTAATAGTTCAATTTTTATATCCACTTCAAGAATTGAATCATTTCAGCTTGTCTTAATCGAAGCAATGGAGTGCGGGTTACCAGTAATAAGTTTTAAACATAGTGGAGCTAAAGAAATTTTAGATAATGGTAGATATGGTGTTTTAATTGAAAACTACAAAATTAATAAAATGTCTAGTGAAATAAATAAACTATGTAATAGTTATGAAGAGCGTTTAAAATGGCAGAATATTTCTTTAAAAAGAGTTAACGATTTTAATATGGACGAAATAAAAGTACATTGGATACAACTTTTAGACAATTTAGGAGTGAAATAATGGATAATTTAAAAAAAATTTTTTATTTGGAAAAATCATATTTACTTATTTTGATTTTTTCATTGATTATTAGATCTATGAATATATACAGCTTGTTGCCATCAACATTAGACAACATCCTGTTTTCCTGTTTAGCTTTTTTAGGTTTTTTTGTAGTTCTTTATGAATTATATAATTTTTTAATGGAAAAAAATAAAGATTGGACTGATTGGTTAATTTTGATATTTTTGCTTGCATTCCTGATATCTATAATATTAAATAGGAACTACGGAATGAGTAGTAATTTAAAATTGCTAGTATGGAATAGTATTTATGTGATTGGAATATACCAATTTATCAAAAGACAAAAGAATAGTTTTCTAATAATAGATTATATAAATTATATTGTCATGGTAGGGATGTTTCTATTATCAATTATATCTCTAGTTATGTATCTTTTTCAATACAGTTACGTTTATGTCTATGGACCAGGACCTAGAGACCACATAAGAATAGGTTTTCTAGAATCTAGATTATTTGGAGTTTTTGGAGATCCTAATTATGGTGCAACTACTGCTTTAGTTACTATTATATTATGTTTATATTATTTGTTTAAGTATTTAAATACAAAAAAAATATTTATCAAAATTTTTTTAGTAGTCAATATTGTAGTCCAATTCTTTACTTTGTTATTAACAGGATCGAGAAGCGCTTTACTTTTAAGCTATTTAGCAGTTGGTTTTCTTGCTTTTTCAATAATTTTTTACAAACAAGGGGTTAAAAAGACACCTGTATTAAAAAAGATTTTATATTCTTGTATGTTTACTTTATTAGTCTTATTCGGTTATTTAATAGTTCAGAATGGAACAAAAGATGTGTTAGTTACTGTACCTAATAAGATTTACTCAGCAGTGTATAAAAAAGAAGAGGTCAACGGAGAAATTACGGGAAAGAGAAAAGAACCTATAAGTTTAGATCGTAAAGATGTTGTGGATAATTCGGATATATCAAACATGCGTTTCTCTATTTGGAAAAGTTCGGTTGAAATATTCAAAACTTCTCCTATCTATGGAACTTCTCCAAGAAATCTATTATCATATGCTCATGATAAATTGCCAAATACTTTTATTTCCCAAAAGTCAATAGTAGTGCATAATACTTTTTTGAATATCTTGACAAGCGTTGGTCTACTTGGGTTTATTCCTTTTATGATATTTTTGATATTTAATGGGATAAAAATTATATTTTGTTATTACTTTTATCAAAGGGAGTTAAATTTACAATTTTTAACTTTACTTACTATTCAAATCATTTTAGTTTTTTCAGGTCTGTTTAATAATGAAATTATTTTAGTAAATACAGTAGGATCTTTCTTGTTTTGGAGTTATTTAGGTGCATTAAATGGATATCTAAAGGAAATTTCAATAAAAAGAAGTCAAAAATAAATTTGCCAAAAGTTGTACAATAATGTGTATTATGTTTAGATTTTAAACATACAATCTGTATTAATTATTATACTTATAGTAAACTTCTATTGCTAAATAGAATTTAAAAGGGTAAGTGGTATAAAAAAGCTTTAATATATCCGTTCATTATGAAAGCAGACCAAAATGAATTTAATTGGAGTGGGAAACTTGAGGAACTTTTTAATCACAGGCGGTGCCGGCTTTATCGGCTCAACCTTAGCAAATTATTATAGTAAAGACAATCAAGTTGTGGTCATTGATGATTTATCAATGGGCCAAACTGAAAATTTAAATGCATCTGAAAATATCACGTTTATTGAAGGTAGCGTGACTGATCAACAATTAATGGAAAAAGTACTGCGAGAGTATCAGTTCGATTACATTTTTCACTTAGCCGCAATTGCTAGCGTAGCAGATTCAGTAGCGCGTCCAGTGGAAACACACCAAGTGAATTTTGAGAGTGTGTTACAATTACTGGAATTAATTCGGAAATACCAGAAAGATTTAAAACGTTTGGTGTTTGCTTCTTCTGCAGCAGTTTATGGTGATGAACCAACTTTACCAAAACAGGAAGAATCAGTAATTCGTCCATTAACACCTTATGCGGTGGATAAATTTGCTTCTGAAAAATATGTGTTAAACTATTGTCATTTATATGATGTTCCAACAAGCGCTGTTCGCTTCTTTAACGTTTATGGGCCAAACCAAAATCCTAATTCACCTTATTCTGGCGTTATTTCGATTGTGATGGACTCTTACAAACGCTTATTAGCCAATCAAGAAGTGACATTCAATATCTTTGGTGATGGAAAACAATCTCGTGATTTTGTCTTTGTTGAGGACGTGGTTCAAGCGTTGAATCTTGTCGCTCATTCTGACCAATCACTTGGGGAAGTATATAATGTCGGAACAGGGAAAGCAACCGATTTAAATGAGTTAATTTCTTCTCTAAATGATATTATGAAAGTCACTTTACCAGTTGAATACAAAGAAGCGCGAGCTGGGGACATCAAAGATTCCTTAGCGGATATATCTAAATTACGTGCCATTGGTTATGAACCAAAATATAGTATCCAATCTGGTTTAGATAAATACGTTAATTATGAATTAAAAGATTAAGAGAATAAAAAGACGGATTTGAGACTAAATTGTTTATAAGACTTAGAGAGTAGGACATCAGTCGCTTTGATTGATGACCTACTCTTTCTTTTCGTTTTTCCTATATTTGAACCCACCTCACTCCAATGGTACAATAAACAAGATTGGAGTGAGAGCATGACAGATATTATTGCACATCGAGGAAGTAAAGGCACCCATCCTGAAAATACGTGTATTGCTTTCAGAGAGGCTGTTCGTGTTGGTGCTGAAGGAATTGAATTAGATGTTCATCTTTCTAAAGATGGTTATTTAATCGTTATGCACGATGAAACGGTGGATCGTACGACAGATGGTCATGGTGAAATCCAACAGTTAACATTAAACGAATTAAAACAACTAGATGCTGGAAGCTGGTTTCAGAAAAATCCTTCTGTTCAATGTGTTCCAACATTGGAAGATGTTTTAAATTGTCTTGAAGAAGAACAATTCAATGGTTTTTTGAATATTGAACTTAAAACGGATATTATCCATTATGAAGGAATTGAGAAAAAAGTCGTCCAACAAATGAAGCAAAAAAACTGGCCGTTTCGTTATTTATATTCCAGTTTTTATTTTCCAAGTTTAGTTAAATTAAAAAAAGCTGATCCTAAGACAGAAATTGCCTTTATTTATGAATCTGCAGAGGATTTAAGTCAAGCGGGACCGGCATTCGCGCTTGTCGATAGTTTACATCCAAAAATGTCTTGGGTGTTGGCTCATGAAAAAGAACTTATCACAATTGGGAAACCGCTGCGGCCGTGGACTGTTAATCGGATGGAAGAAATGGAAAATTGTTTTCAGCTAAAATTGGCGGGTGTTCATACGGATTTTCCTGAAGAAGCAAAATTTGCTCGTCAAAATTGGCAAGAAGAAGGAGAAACATAATTGGAGAAAGTATTAGTTATTGTAGGACCCACTGCGGTGGGGAAAACAGCATTAAGTATTGCTTTAGCAAAAAAATTTAATGGTGAAATTATTAGCGGTGACTCCATGCAAGTTTATCGCTCGTTAGACATTGGCACCGCTAAAGTCACAGAAACAGAAAAAGAAGGAATTCCTCACTATTTAATTGATTGCCGTGAAGTCAGCGAAACATATTCTGCCGCTGATTTTCAGAAAGAGGGTCGTCAAAAAATCAAAGAAATTACTGAAAAAGGGAAACTACCAATTATCGTTGGAGGAACAGGTTTGTATATTCAATCACTCCTTTATGATTTTCAACTAGGAAGTCGTGAGATAGATGACTCGCCTGAAATTAGAGAAACGTACAATTTATTTGCGGAAGAAAAAGGGAATCAAGCCTTATGGCAGTTATTACAACAAAAGGATCCTCTAGCGGCTAACAGCATTCATTTTAATAATCGTAAAAAAGTGATTCGTGCGTTAGAGGTCTTTGACAAAACCGGTTATAGTATTTTGACCCCAAAGGAAAAACCAGCTCGTCTCTATGATTATTATTTGTTAGGTTTGGAAACAGATCGCGCTTTATTATATGAACGTATTAATCAGCGGGTGGATCAAATGATGACAGAAGGGCTGTTGGAAGAAGCAAAACAGATGTTTCAGCAACCACATGCACAAGCAGCTCAAGGTATTGGCTATAAAGAATTTTTCCCGTATTTTTCCGGTGAACAATCATTAGAGATGGCGGTTGAAACAGTCAAACAGCAATCGCGGCGATATGCCAAACGTCAATTGACTTGGTTTAGAAATCGAATGGCTGCGCATTGGTGGGATTTGGTTCAGCAGCCAACAGATTTGCCCAAGTTGGAAAATGAAGTAGCGGAATGGCTACAACAGAAGGAGAGTGAGTAGGCGATGACCACTCATGAAAAAGTGATTCTAGTAGGAGTTGAGACGGAAAAAAATTATCAGACATTTTCTGCATCAATGGAAGAACTGGCGAATTTAACGGAAACCGCTAATGGAGAAGTGGTGTTTGTTTTAACGCAAAAACGACCACAAGTTGATCGACAAACCGTAATCGGTAAGGGGAAATTGGAAGAATTAATTCAATTAATAGATGCCTATGAAGCGGATCTTGTGATTTTTAATCATGAGCTCACACCGCGCCAAAATCAACTGTTATCTGAAGCGTTAGCTGTGCGAGTAATTGATCGTGTACAATTAATTTTGGATATCTTTGCTTTGCGTGCGCGCTCCAAAGAAGGAAAGTTACAAGTTGAATTAGCACAATTGGATTATTTATTGCCTCGCTTGGCTGGGCAAGGAAAACAGTTGTCACGACTTGGAGGAGGTATTGGGACACGCGGGCCTGGTGAAACGAAATTAGAGTCGGACCGCCGCCACATTCGGAATAAAATCTTAGGCATCCGTCGTGAGTTAAAAGAAGTCACTGCTCATCGTGAACGAAGCCGCCAGAAAAGACAAAATTCAGAACTATTTCAAATTGGCTTGATTGGTTATACCAATGCTGGCAAATCAACTATTCTCAACATGTTGACAACAGCAGGAACTTATTCAGAGGATCAATTGTTTGCAACGTTAGATCCTTTAACTAAAAAATGGCAATTGCCTCAAGGCATGGAAGTTACGCTGACCGATACGGTCGGCTTCATTCAAGATTTACCAACACAACTGATTGAAGCCTTTCAGTCGACATTGGAAGAAAGTCGGACGATGGATTTACTGCTCCATGTGGTGGATGCAAGTGCGCCAGATCGTTTACAACATGAACGCACAGTTCAAACATTGATTAAAGAATTAGCATTGGAAAATATTCCATGCTTGACGGTTTATAATAAAAGAGATCAAGTGGACAGCAAAGAATTTGTCCCAACCTTATTTCCCAATGTATTGATCTCAACTAAAATTTCTGAAGATAAAGAACGACTGGTTCAAGCTATCCGTGCCCAAATGATGGAATTACTCGAGCCTTATCAATTAGAAATTAGCCCAACTGACGGACAAATATTAAGTGAACTTCGCCGGATGACACTAATGATTTCAGAAGAATATGCTGAAAATGAAAATCGGTATATCGTGAAAGGCTTTGCGAAAAAAGAGTCTAAATGGTTGGCTGAATCCGAAAAAGAATAAAAAATGGTAAGTTGATTAGAAATGATTTGTAAAAACAAATCATTTCTATTTTTTTGGTTAGCAGGAGAAAATCAGCCATGAAAAGATGGAAAAGTCCATATTTATCAGGTTTTTTGTTTTATGTTAGAAAATCTAACATAAGTTCTTGACAATTTGTCATTCTATTGTTATTCTAAGAAATAACTAAGAGAGGAGGATGGAGATGAGAGAAAAAGAGTTACGCCGTTCCATGTCAGTTTTTCCAATTGGTACAGTTATGAAACTAACGGATTTGACCGCTCGACAAATTCGCTACTATGAAGAACAGGGATTGATTCATCCAGAACGTAGTGAGGGCAACCGACGCATGTATTCTTTAAATGATATTGATGTTTTGTTAGAAATTAAAGATTATTTATCTGATGGATTGAACATGGCAGGGATTAAGCGTGTGTATGAAATGAAATTAGAGGAACAAAAAAACACCGCCGAGGCAACTCGTCCGTTAACCGATGCAGATGTTCGTCAGATTTTATACGACGAAATCCTTTCGCAAGGAGGACTTACTCAGCAAAATCCGTTCCAATCGAATGTACCAAGGCTTTAACGTTTCAGCAGCCAATAAAAATGAAGGATGGGGATCAGACCGATGACAAGAAAAGCCAAAACGGCAGAAGAGATTAAACATATTGCAGAAGAAGAAAACGTACGTTTTTTACGACTAATGTTTACCGACATTATGGGAACAATTAAAAATGTTGAAGTTCCTGTGAGTCAGCTAGATAAAGTATTAGATAATAAAATGATGTTTGATGGGTCATCCATCGAAGGGTTCGTTCGTATCGAAGAAAGTGACATGTATTTATACCCTGATCTATCTACATGGATGATTTTTCCGTGGGAAAGCGACCATGGAAAAGTTGCGCGCTTAATTTGTGATATTTACAATCCTGATGGTACCCCTTTTGCCGGAGATCCCCGCGGTAATTTAAAACGCGCCTTAGCAGATATGAAAGAATTAGGCTTTACTTCTTTTAACTTAGGACCAGAACCAGAATTTTTCCTATTTAAATTAGATGAGAATGGTGAAATTACCACTGACTTGAATGATAAAGGTGGCTATTTTGATTTTGCGCCAACCGATTTAGGTGAAAATTGTCGCCGTGATATTGTTTTAGAGTTAGAAAGTTTAGGCTTTGAAGTGGAAGCTTCGCATCATGAAGTAGCACCTGGTCAACATGAAATTGACTTTAAATATGCTGATGTAGTTGATGCTTGTGACAATATTCAAACGTTCAAATTAGTTGTGAAAACTATTGCGCGCAAACATGGCTTGCACGCAACATTTATGCCAAAACCTTTGTTTGGAATTAATGGTTCTGGTATGCACTGCAATATGTCATTATTTAATGAAGAAGGTAATGTTTTTTATGACGAGTCAGGAGAGATGGGCTTAAGTCAAACTGCGTATCATTTCTTAGGTGGTTTATTAAAACATGCCCGTGCCTATACTGCGGTATGTAACCCAACAGTGAACTCTTATAAACGCTTGGTACCAGGTTATGAAGCACCTGTTTATGTAGCTTGGAGCGGCAGAAATCGTTCACCACTCATTCGAGTTCCTGAATCTCGTGGTTTATCGACTCGTTTAGAGTTACGTTCTGTCGATCCTTCAGCGAATCCGTATTTAACAATGGCAGTCTTATTACAAGCAGGTTTGGATGGTATCCGTAATGAACTTACGCCACCGCCAGCGGTTGATCGTAACATTTATGTGATGAATGAGGAAGAACGTCAACATGCACAAATTGAAGATTTGCCATCAACCTTACACAATGCCATCAAAGAATTACGTAAAGATCAAGTAATGATTGATGCATTAGGTCGTCATATTTTTGCCAATTTTGTAGAAGCGAAACGAATGGAATGGGCAGCCTTCCGTCAAACCGTTTCTGAATGGGAAAGAGAACAATATTTGGAGTTGTACTAAAAGCTGTTACTTTTAATAATCTTAATGTTTAGAAAGAGGGAGATAAGTCGAAACGCTTATCTCCCTCTTTCATTTTTTAGTTTGTGAACGAATAGATAATTTCTATTTCACAAAATAAAGTAATTTTAATTCAGTGAAATAGTTTGTTTATAGGGGGAAAAGGGGGTTTTTCTCAATTTCTCTTTTATTTTTAAGCAAAAAAATTGACAAAATCTTTCATAATTTGTGAAATTCCGCTATAATAAACAAGAATATGCGTGCAACTATTCTATTTTTTAGATATAAAGGATGAGAAAAACATGCGGAAAATGAAAACAATGGATGGAAATGCTGCAGCAGCTTATATTTCCTACGCCTTTACAGAATTAGCAGCCATTTATCCAATAACACCAAGTTCAACGATGGCTGAGCTTGTTGATCAGTGGTCGGCCGAAGGTAAGAAAAATATCTTTGGTCAACCTGTGAAAGTAGTTGAAATGCAATCGGAAGCTGGTGCTGCCGGCGTGGTCCATGGCTCTTTAAAAACAGGCGCGCTTACCACGACCTATACGGCTTCACAAGGGTTACTTTTGATGATTCCTAATATGTACAAAATAGCTGGAGAACTATTACCATCTGTTTTTCATGTGGCGAGCCGAGCTTTAACCACGAATGCTTTAAATATTTTTGGTGATCAAGGAGACGTAATGGCCGCACGCCAAACAGGCTTTGCTATGTTGTCAGAAAGCAGTGTGCAAGAAGTGATGGATTTGGCACCAGTGGCTCACTTGGCTTCGATTGAAGCGAGTGTTCCATTTATGAACTTTTTTGATGGCTTTAGAACAAGTCATGAAATTCAAAAAGTGGCAGTTCTTGACTATGAAGAATTAGCACCCTTAGTAAATCAAGAGAAATTAGCCGAATTCCGTCGTCGGAGCATGAATCCGAATCACCCTTCCGTTAGCGGAATGAACCAAAATCCAGATATTCACTTTCAACAACGAGAAACAATAAATCCTTATTATGAAAAATTACCTAGTATTGTTCAAAAATATATGACAGAAATTAACCGGTTACGGGGAACTAATTATGATTTGGTGACGTATTATGGCGCAGAAGATGCAGAAGAAGTGATCGTTACAATGGGTTCAGTTGCGCAAACAATTGAACAGACGGTTGATTATTTACAAGAACAAGGAAGAAAAGTTGGCTTTCTTAATGTCCATCTTTATCGGCCATTTCCAGTTGAAACATTTCTCGAAAAAATACCACAATCAGTTAAAGCAATTGCTGTTTTGGATCGGACGAAAGAGCCCGGTGCTGGTGGCGAACCGTTATTATTGGATGTCCAAAGTGCGATGTATGAAGCGGACATTCGCCCAACAATTATTGGTGGGCGCTATGGTTTAGGTTCTAAAGATGTGCTGCCAAATCAGATTGTTGCGGTTTTTGATGAATTAATGAAAGAACGTTCTGCCATGAAGAAGCGTTTTACAATTGGGATTGATGATGATTTAACTTATACTTCATTAGAAGTTGGCAAACCACTTGATTTGACGAATCCGAAAACCTATCAAGCTAAATTTTGGGGCTTTGGTTCTGATGGCACAGTAGGGGCGAACAAGTCAGCAATTAAGATTATCGGTGATCATACAGACAAGTATGCGCAAGGATTTTTCTATTATGATTCAAAAAAATCAGGCGGGTTGACCGTTTCTCATTTACGTTTTGGCGAGACGCCTATTCGTTCAACGTACCTCATTGAACATTCTGATTTTGTAGCCTGTCATACAGCCGCTTATTTGCATACCTATGATTTAGTAAAAGGGTTAAAAAAAGGCGGGACTTTCCTCTTAAATACCATTTGGAATGATGAACAACTAGCACGATTTTTACCAAATCAATTAAAACGGTATCTAGCTGAAAATGAGATTCAGTTTTATACAATCAATGCAGTGAAATTAGCTAGTGAAGTCGGACTAGGCGGGCGAATTAATACCGCAATGGAAACAGCTTTCTTCAAATTAGCGGAAATCATGCCTTTTGAGCAAGTGTTACCAATTTTAAAAGACGAAGCATTGAAAAGTTATGGTCATAAGTCCATGAAAGTTGTCGAAAAAAATATTCAAGCAATCGATAAGACCGTTGAATTGTTGCATCAGGTACCTGTTCCAGCAGAGTGGAGAACGCTTGAAGTTCAACCGCGAAAACGTTCAGAAAATGTTAGTGATTTTGTTCATGAAATTGTTGAACCGATTAATCGTCAAGAAGGGAATGCGTTATCTGTTGCGACACTAGCGAAAAATGGGATGACAGATGGGCGGATGCCTTTGGGAACTGCGGCAGTTGAAAAACGTGGAGTTGCATTAGAAGTACCTGAGTGGATTAGCGATCGGTGTACTATGTGTAATGAGTGTGCCTTTGTATGTCCTCATGCGGCGATACGACCATTCTTAGCCGATGAAGAAGAAATGACTGAAGCGCCAGAAGGATTCATTGTGCGTGATCTACGTGGTGCCGACGGCTTGAAATATCGTATCCAAGTCTCAGTCAAAGATTGTACTGGCTGTGGACTTTGTGTTGAAGCTTGTCCAGCTAAAGGCAAAGCTTTAGTAATGAAACCTTATGAAGAAGAAAAAGAGCAGGCTATGAATTGGGCGTTTGCTATGACGTTACGTCAAAAGGAAAACCCAGCAAAACCGAATACTGTTTTAGGTTCGCAATTTAATAAACCTTTATTAGAGTTTTCTGGTGCTTGTTCTGGTTGCGGCGAAACGCCTTATGTTAAATTATTGACGCAAATGTTTGGTGACCGAATGCTGATTGCTAATGCAACAGGTTGCTCATCGATTTGGGGTGCTGCAGCGGGTGTGACACCATACACTACTAATGAACAAGGACAAGGTCCAGCTTGGTCAAATTCTCTTTTAGAGGATAATGCCGAGTTTGGTTACGGCATGTTGTTAGCAACGCAAGCTCGTCGCGAACGTTTAGCTAGTAAAATGACCAAAGCTTTTTCTGTAGCCAGTGACTCGTTGCGTCTATTGATGGAAGATTGGATAGCACATCTGTCAGAAAGTGAAGGTACGCAACAACGTGCAGCTAAATTACGTGCAGCTTTGCTTGAAGAAAAAACGAATCAACCTTTATTGGAATCAATTTATGACGATCAAGATCTTTTTGTCAAACCAAGTCAGTGGATGATTGGTGGGGACGGCTGGGCCTACGATATTGGCTACGGCGGGATTGACCACGTGTTAGCCAGTGGCGCGGATGTAAATATGTTAGTTCTAGATAATGAAGTCTATTCCAACACAGGTGGCCAAACTTCCAAAGCAACTCCTGCATCAGCGATTGCGAAATTTGCTGCCAGTGGGAAGTATGCCTCTAAAAAAGATTTAGGGATGATGGCAATGACTTATGAAAATGTCTATGTCGCTCAAATTGCCTCAGGTGCAAACCAAATGCAGACGATTAAAGCTTTTGAAGAAGCAGAAAAGTTCCCTGGACCATCGATTATTATTGCTTATACGCCATGTATTACACATGGTTTAGCGGGTGGGATGAGTCAAACGTTGAAAGAAGCGAAAGACGCGGTTCATTCAGGTTACTGGTCTTTATATCGCTATAATCCATTATTGCGAGAAAAAGGCAAAGAACCAATGACATTGGATTTCAAAAAACCAGATTTTTCATTAATGAAAGAGTTTATGCGCCAACAAGTTCGCTTTGCATCCTTAGAATCTAGTCAACCAGATACAGCGGAATTGTTATTTAATAAAACAATTAATGATGCTAAGAGACGGTTCTATAATTATGCTCGTTTAGCTGGTCAAGAAGAAAAAATTCGAGCAAAACTTGAAAAACAAAGTGAACCAGAAATAAATGCGCCAGAGAACGAGAAGCCACGAGTGAAAAAAGAACGCGTAGTTGATCCGGAAGCGGAAGCAAGAAGGGCTGCCCGTCGCGCTGAACGAGCAGCCAAGAGAAAACAACGTGGGCAAGATTAAATAGAAATCAAAAAAACGTGTCTGAGCTTTTTGCTTAGACACGTTTTTTAGTTAGAAATGCGATTTTTTGATGAAAATTTCAAGTTATTTGAAAAAGTTCCTAAATTTTTTTGATGTTTCCGCTTGCGTTCTGTGATGAAAGAAAATAATGTGGTATACTTGTTAGGAAATCTTGAGAGAGAAGTGAGGGGTATGATGTCGTTTCAATTGAATCAATTATTAGATTTGAATTATTGGCAGCAAGTCATCTCAACGGATTTCTTATCTAAGGATTTTGTTATCAATATCATAGATATCCTAGTCGTATGGTACCTCGTTTACAAATTAATCATGCTTGTTCGTGGAACAAAAGCAGTCCAACTATTAAAAGGTGTCGCTGTTTTTATCATTATCCGCATTCTAAGTGAGATAATTGGTCTACATACATTATCTTGGTTAATGAATCAAGTCATCATGTATGGTGTAATCGCCGCGGTTGTTATTTTTCAACCAGAAGTGCGAAGAGGGCTGGAACATCTAGGGAGAAGTTCGTTTTTCCGCCCGAATAAAGGTGCGCAACAAGAAGATGAGCGTATTATTCAGGCCTTTGACAAAGCCATTCAGTACATGTCAAAACGGAAAATTGGTGCTTTGATAACCATTGAACGCAATACTGGTTTAGATGAATACATTGAGACAGGTATTGATTTGGATGCTGATATTACTGGTGAATTACTGATTAATATTTTCATTCCAAATACACCACTACATGATGGTGCAGTGATTATCAAAAATGAAAAAATTGCTGTTGCTAGTGCGTATTTACCGCTATCAGAAAGCAATTTAATTCCAAAAGAATTTGGAACGCGCCATAGAGCCGCAGTCGGTATCAGTGAAGTCAGTGACGCCATTACGATTGTTGTTTCTGAAGAAACTGGTGACGTTAGTTTGACGTTGAACAATGAATTAATTCCTGGACTAACGCAAGAAGAGTATTTAACAATTTTGCGTAAGGAGTTAATTTCGGAATCATCGGAAGATAAAAAAAGTGCTTTGCAGCATTTTATCGATGATGTAACAAAGGGGGTTAAACGCAAATGAGAAAAGCCTCCCAAAAAAGCTGGTTTAATGGTTTGCTTTCATTGCTGTTTGCATTGTTGTTATTTTTTAATGCCAATGCAACAGGCAATAATCCCTCCAATTCAGGTTCAAGCCAAACGTATAGTGAGACATTGAATAATATTCCGGTCCAAGTCCAATACGATAAAGACAAATATTATGTCTCTGGATTTGAAGAGAGTGTAAATGTTCATTTACGTAGTGCGAACCGCATTCAATTAAACATGGAATCAAATGCTGACACACGAAATTTCCAAGTGGTCGCAGACTTAACCAAATTGCCATTAGGGACTTCGGAAGTACCCTTGACAGTGCGGGGACTAAGTTCAGCTGTTACAGCTGAAATTGAACCGAAAACAGTGACTGTAACGATTGAAAAGAGAGTAACAAAAAAATTCGATGTAGAAGCACAACTTTCTGATAACATTGAAAAAGAAGGCTACAAAGTAAAAAATATTTCTGTAGATCCAAAAACCGTAGAAGTAACAACTGGAGAAGAAACAGCGAAAGCAATTGACAAAGTGATTGCGCCAGTCTCAAGTGCCAAACAAACAATTGATACGATTAAACAAACGGTAAATGTCCAAGCGCTAGATGCCAAAGGTCAAGTCCTAAGTATCGAAAATCCAGCACCACAAGTCAAAGTAACAGTAGGCTTAACTGCGCCAACAAAAGATGTACCACTGAATGTTAGTATGACAGGTACGCCACCAGCTGGGATCGCTCATTACAATTATAGTTTATCAACGTACCAAGTTAGGGTCAGTGGTCCGCAATCAATTTTAGATACGCTAGAATCAATTGAGGTACCGGTAGACATTTCTGATATTCGCAAAGAAACAAAACAATCAGTGACTATTCCCGTTGATGGAGAATACGTAGTTACACCAGATGAGGTTGACGTTTCTTTGAGCCCCGTGTACAATCAACAACAGTCATCAAATACAAATGAAACTTCAGGGGAACCTGCAAGTTCAACAACGGTTGGCTCAGGTAGCCAAGCAGTACAACCAAGTACATCCAGTCAAGTAGAATCAAATACTTCTGAAACAACAAGTGAGGGATCAACAGTAGAAAGTACAACTGCTGGTTCAACTGAAAATACAGAGAATCAAGTGACTAAGGAGAATCAAAATGGGTAAATATTTTGGAACAGATGGTGTAAGAGGAATTGCAAATAAGGAGTTAACACCTGAATTAGCTTTTAAATTAGGACGTTACGGTGGTTATGTGTTGAGTCAACATGAAGATAGTTCAAGAAAACCTCGTGTTCTCGTAGGCCGCGATACACGTATTTCAGGTGAGATGTTGGAACAAGCATTGATTGCTGGATTATTATCAGTCGGAATTGAAGTTTTCCAATTAGGGGTGATTTCAACACCTGGTGTAGCATATCTTACTCGTTTACAAAAAGCATCCGCTGGCGTAATGATTTCAGCTTCACATAATCCTGCGGAAGACAATGGGATTAAGTTTTTTGGGGCAGATGGCTTCAAATTAGTAGACGATCAGGAAGCAGAAATTGAAGCATTGTTAGACGCAGAAGAAGACACCTTACCAAGACCTTCTGCAGAAGGCTTAGGCTCATTAGATGAATTTCCAGAAGGCTTACTAAAATATTCGCAATTTTTAGTTCAAAGTATTCCTGGCGATTTAGCAGATATGACTGTTTGTTTAGATGCGGCCAACGGAGCAACTGCAACAGCAGTCAATCGTGTCTTCGCGGATTTAGAGACAGATTTCTATACAATGGGAACAAGTCCTAATGGATTGAATATCAATGATGGTGTGGGTTCCACTCATCCTGAAGCTTTGGCAGAAATGGTTGTTGAAAAAGGCGCGGATGCTGGTTTGGCTTTCGATGGCGACGGCGATAGAATTATTGCGGTCGATGAATTAGGACGAATTATCGATGGTGATAAAATCATGTATATTTGTGCCAAGTATTTAGCTGAGAAAAAACGTTTGAAAAAAGATACAATCGTTACAACGGTGATGAGTAATCTAGGTTTCCATAAAGCTGTAGAAGAAATTGGCTTAAAAGATGTGGTAACGCAAGTGGGTGATCGCTATGTTGTAGAAGAAATGCGTAAAAATGATTACAATTTTGGTGGCGAACAATCTGGTCACATGATCTTTTTAGATTACAACACAACAGGTGATGGCATGCTTTCAGGGATTCAATTGTTGAATGTTATGAAGCAAACGGGCAAAAAATTATCTGAATTAGCGGATGAAGTGACGATTTATCCACAAAAATTAGTCAATATTCGTGTCACAGATAAAAATGGTGCAATGGAAGTTCCGGCAATCAAAGCAGTTGTCGAACAAGCAGAAGCAGAAATGAATGGCGAAGGTCGTATTTTAGTTCGTCCTTCTGGAACAGAACCATTGTTACGTGTGATGGCTGAAGCGCCAACACAAGAAAAAGTTGATTATTACGTTGATAAAATTGCCGAAGTAGTACGTGCAGAAATCGGCGTTGAATAAGAACCAATTAGAAACCAGACACTTAATGCTAGCTTGCGTTAAGTGTCTGGTTTCTTTGTTGGAAATCAAAAAAAGAAAATAGCTAATAAGCTCCGTCTATCATTGACATAGAGCGGTTAAAAGGGTACTATTTTAGAAGTAAGATGCACCGCGTATCTTCTTTTTTTATTTGATAAAATCAAGAAGGGAGCGGCTGTAAATCAATGGAGTTATAGAATGGAGGAGCGAAATGAAAGAAAAAATGTCCGTCAAGACAATTGTAGCAATTGGAATTGGCTCTGCAGTTTTTGTTATTTTAGGTCGATTCGTTGTAATTCCAACTGGGATTCCTAATACGAACTTAGAAACGTCGTATCCATTTCTTGCTTTAATGTCAGTTGTTTTTGGACCAGTAGCTGGAGGGCTAATTGGTTTGATTGGTCACACATTAAAAGATTTTACCACGTATGGTAGCGCTTGGTGGAGCTGGATTATTTGTTCAGGAATTATTGGTATTATTTTTGGCTTCGCTGGTCGTAAAATGGATCTTCAACATGGTGAATTTACAACAAATGACATGGTGCGTTTCAATATTTTCCAAGCCTTTGGTAATATCGTCGTTTGGGGCTTAATCGCGCCTAGTTTGGATATTTTGATTTATAGTGAACCCGCAAGTAAAGTGTTTACACAAGGAGTATTCGCGACTGTTTCAAATATTGTCGCTGTGGGGATTATTGGAACATTGTTGATGAAAGCTTATGCATCAACAAGAACAAAGAAAGGCAGTTTATCAAAAGATTAAGAAACTGTCGAAATAATTTAAATGGTTAAGGGTCTGCCCTAGTAATTACTTTGCTAATGCTCAGACCCTTTCTTTTATGGAGAAACTGAGGTGAGGCCGAATGAAAAAACCAATCATTACTTTTAATAATTTTTCCTTTCAATATCATAGCCAATCTGAACCAACATTAAAGGGGATTCAATTAACCATCTATGAAGGAGAAAAGGTTTTAATCGTTGGGCCTAGTGGTAGTGGCAAATCAACATTGGCGCAATGTATCAACGGGTTAATTCCCAATATTTATGAAGGTGAGATTCAAGGAACAGCTACGGTTGCTGGTAAAAATATCCAAGAAACAAGTCTATTTGATTTGTCTTTTGATGTAGGAACTGTTTTGCAAGATACCGATGGGCAGTTTATCGGCTTAACGGTTGCTGAGGATATTGCTTTTGCTTTAGAAAACGATGCAGTTGAACAAGCAGAAATGAAAAAAGCGGTCCACAAATGGTCTGAGATTGTTGAGCTGAATCAGCTATTACAACACCGTCCACAAGATTTGTCAGGTGGTCAAAAACAACGTGTATCTATGGCGGGCGTTCTAATTAACCAATCAAAAATTTTACTTTTTGATGAACCTTTGGCTAATCTTGACCCTCGAGCGGGACAAGAAACAATGACTTTGATTGACACCATTCAACAAGAAACAAAAGCGACTGTTTTAATAATAGAACATCGATTAGAGGACGTTCTTTGCGAATCAGTTGATCGAATTATTGTCATGAATGAGGGCGCAATTATTTCTGACACAACACCAGATGAATTGTTACGTCAAGATACGTTGACCCAACAAGGGATTCGTGAACCTTTGTACGTTACAGCCATGAAATATGCTGGGATTGATTTAACAAAAGTTAGTCATTTAGACAAATTAGCCGAAGTATCAGGCGAAACGGTTTTGCCTAAAATGACACAGTGGTCTGTCCAACCTAGTTCAGTTAGTGCAGTCAAAGGAGCTGAACTATTACGTTTGGAACAAGTGTCCTATCAATATGATCGTCACGGTGAAAAAGTGTTAGATGACTTCTCAGTAACTATTCATCATGGAGAAATGATCAGCATTGTAGGAAAAAATGGTGCCGGGAAGTCTACACTTTCTAAAATAATTTGCGGGTTCATCACGCCTCAATCAGGCAAGATTTTATGGGAAGGACAGGATTTTTCCAATTATTCAATCAAAGAACGTGCAGATAAAATTGGTTATGTGATGCAAAATCCCAATCAAATGATTTCTAAAAAAATGATTTTTGAAGAAGTAGCTTTAGGATTAGTTTTACGAGATGTGCCACAAGCAGAAATTGAGGAACGTGTGACGAATATTTTACATATTTGTGGGCTGTATCCCTTCCGGAACTGGCCGATTTCTGCGTTGAGTTTTGGGCAGAAAAAACGGGTAACTATTGCATCAATCTTAGTTTTAGAACCTGAATTATTAATTTTAGATGAACCAACAGCTGGGCAAGATTTTAAACATTATACAGAAATGATGACATTTTTAGAAGAATTGAACCGCTTAGGTGTGACTATTTTAATGATCACTCACGATATGCACTTAATGTTGGAATATACAACACGTGCGTTAGTAGTTTGTGATGGACGTTTACTAGCAGATGCGACTCCAGTTGCTGTCTTAACAGATGAAAAATTAATTCAAACAGCTTCTTTAAAAGAAACGAGCTTGTTTACCTTTGCTAAAGCGTTAGGCTTGGAAAATCCCTTGCTATTTACGGAAAAATTTGTTGCTTACGATCGTGAGGTGCGTTTTGGATGAGTGAACGACAAATGTTAGGCTATCATCCTGATTCAACCTGGATTCATCGCTTAAACGGCACAAGCAAATTAGTCTTTTTAATCGTTGTCTCTGTGGCTTGTATGACCACGTATGATACTCGTTATCTGTTAGGAATGTCTGTGGTTTCGCTTGTTTTGTTAAAATTATCAAATATTAAATGGCATCAAATATCTTTTGTTATTAAATTTATTGCTATTTTTTCTTTGTTAAATATCTTAACGGTTTACCTTTTTGCACCTGAATATGGGGTTGATTTATATCAGTCACGTACCGTGATTTGGGAAGGAATCGGACGGTTTACTTTGACACAAGAAGAATTATTTTATGAATTTAATTTAGTTTTAAAATATTTCTGTACGATTCCGTTGGCATTAATCTTTTTATTAACAACAAATCCTAGTGAATTTGCCTCCAGCTTGAATCGAATTGGTGTGAGTTATCGGATTAGTTATGCAGTAGCGCTGGCTATTCGTTATATTCCCGATATCCAAGAAGATTTTTTTAATATTTCTTTAGCACAACAAGCGCGAGGTTATGAGATGTCTAAAAAGGGACGGTTAGGCCAACGAATCAAAGGCGTAGCACAAATCGTTTTACCCTTAATCCTATCTAGTTTAGATCGAATTGAAACTGTGAGTACCGCTATGGAATTAAGGCGTTTTGGTCAAAAGAAAAATCGAACGTGGTATGCGCAACAACCTTTTCATCTGCGTGATTTTTCGGTAATGATACTTGCCTTATGCTTATTAGGAATCAGTTTCTGGTTGTTCCATGTGAATGGTGGCCGGTTTTATAATCCATTCCAATAAATAACAAATTGATAAGGTTCTATAAATAGAACGGATATTTTTTTATTATTAAGAATCTAGTACTTTCTCTTACTATGAGTGTACTAGATTCTTTTTTTACAACTTTAAAGAACTAGACCAATTTTCGTTTTTTTAGATTTTTGTTGACAAGTACCTACTTTTAATTGTATGATTGTTTATGTTTCTACGGAATATATTTACAAAGGAGGTATATAGACCAATATAGGATAGCGCCAGACCTGAACGTTCAGGTGACGAGGAGAGAGCTTATCGAAGATTCGGCGGGTGGCTCTAGGGACTGCACTCTACAGATAACAAAGAAAAACTAATTGTGAAGTTAGAACAAAGCGGTTATCACGTAGGTAGAAACATATAATGGGATTTGCTAGTTAAACAGGACCTAGTAAATACAGAATTTCAATTGGAAAGTAGGAATTAGCATTATGTGTGGAATTGTCGGAATGATTGGAAAAGAAAATGTCACGGAAAGTTTGATTCAAGGATTAACAAAATTGGAATATAGAGGTTATGATTCTGCTGGGATTTGTGTGAATGATCAAAGCCAACAGCCCCATGTAGTTAAGGCAGTTGGGGGCATTGCCGATTTAGCAGCAAAATTAACGCCAGAAATCGATGGAACAGTTGGTATTGGTCATACTCGTTGGGCCACTCATGGCGAACCAACTGTCGCCAATGCACATCCCCATGTTTCAAGCGATCAACGCTTTGCATTAGTGCATAATGGTGTCATTGAAAACTTTGAAGAATTAAAAGAACAATTTTTAAGTGGTGCTCACTTAATTGGTGATACAGATACTGAAATCGTCGTTCAATTAATTGCACATTTTGCTGAAAATGGTTTTTCAACAAAAGATGCTTTTAAAGCGGCTTTAGCCGAAATTAAAGGTTCATACGCTTTTGCATTAATGGATAAAATGGACCCCAATACTATCTACGTAGCGAAAAATAAAAGCCCGTTACTTATCGGTCTAGGTGAAGGCTTTAATGTTATTTGTAGTGACGCGATGGCGATGATTAAAGAAACCAATCAATTTGTTGAGATTGTTGATGGTGAAATTGTAACTGTTACAGCGGACAAAGTAGTAATCGAAACGCCAGAAGGACAAGTAATCAACCGAGAACCTTTTGAAGCGCAATTAGATTTAAATGACATTGAAAAAGGAACATATCCGTTTTATATGCTCAAAGAAATTGATGAACAACCTGCAGTGATGCGCAAAATTGTTCAAGCGTATACTCAAGGTGAAAAAGTGACTTTAGATGAGGCGTTACTGGAAAAAATTAATCAATGTGACCGAATTTACATTATTGCTTGTGGGACAAGTTATAATGCAGGTTGGGTCGGAAAATCTTTAATTGAAACGATTGCCAGTATACCTGTGGAAGTTCATTTATCAAGCGAATTTGGCTACAACATGCCTATTTTATCTGAAAAACCGTTCTTCATTTTCTTAAGCCAAAGTGGTGAAACGGCAGATAGTCGCCAAGTACTGGTACAGGTTAATGAATTAGGGCATCCATCACTTACATTAACAAATGTTGCTGGCTCAACATTATCACGTGAAGCGGACGATACCTTGTTATTACACGCAGGACCAGAAATTGCTGTCGCTTCCACCAAAGCTTATACTGCTCAAATCGCTGTCTTAGCTATTTTAGCAAAAGCAATTGGTGAAGAACGCCAAACATTAGCAGCCGTCTCATTTGATGTGGCTCACGAATTGAGCGTGGTAGCAGCTGTCATGGAAACCTTGATTGATGAAAAACAACAAATGAAAGCCTTGGTGGAAGATTATCTGACGTATACTCGAAATGCCTTCTATATCGGGCGAGGAGTCGACTATTATGTGTCGATGGAAGCGGCCTTGAAGTTGAAAGAAATTTCCTACATTCAAGCAGAAGGCTTTGCGGCAGGTGAATTGAAGCATGGAACGATTGCCTTAATTGAAGAAGGAACACCTGTGATTGGGATTGTGACAGATGCCAAAGTCGCAGCCCATACAAGAGGCAATTTAAAGGAAGTCGAAAGTCGTGGAGCAAGAAATATTGTGATTGCTTTGGAATCCTTGGCAAAACCACAGGACCAACTGATTATTCCAGATGTTCATCCGTTACTTTCTGCCTTAGTTAGCATTGTTCCAGGCCAATTATTAGCGTACTATGCAACCTTACAAAGAGGCTACGATGTTGATAAACCAAGGAACTTAGCCAAAAGTGTAACTGTTGAGTAAATCAAGAACCTGAGAGAAAGATGTTCAACGGGTTTTCATGAGTTTTAATATCTGAGACAAAAATCACTTTAGATTTTTGTCTCAGATATTTTTTATAAAAGAAAGATATTCAGTCAAAAATGAAAGATTCCAAAGAAATTCTTTTTTTCCGTTGAAAACTGTTTGCATTTTAGCAAAATTAGATATAATTAATAAGAACCGAAAAATAAGAATTAGCCAGTGAGGTAACTTTGTTTGAAAGAAAGCAAAAAGTAGGTTAAGCTGAAAAGTGCTAATTTATTTAACAAAAAAAGATTGTGAGTTGTTTGATATGGATCAGTTTAGTACATTAACTGAACAAGAATTTACTACCTTTGCAATGACACATCCTGCAGGTAACTTTTTAGAAACACCCGAAATGAAACATTTATTGGAACGACGTGGCTGGCATTGTGAATACGTTGGCGTCAAACGAGAAGGCCAACTAATTGCTGCGTGTATCCTAAGCAAGAAAAAAGTCAAAATTGGTTATGCTTTCGACATTGACGGCGGAATTTTGATGGATTATACAGATAAAAAATGTGTAGAAGCCTTTTTCACAGGCTTAAAAAAATATGTGAAAAAAAATGATGGCCTTTATTTAACCTTTACTCCAAATAAACAAATTTGTTTACGTGATTTTAATGGCGGTGAAGTTGAAAAGGTCAATCAAGAAACATTTGACTATTTCACATCAATTGGTTTTGAACACCAAGGGTTTGATGTGCACAATTTTGATGGCGCGCCACGTTGGCTGTTTGTCAAAGATATGGCTGGATTAACAGAAGAAGAGCTTTGGAAATCTTATGGAAAAGATGCTAAATATGACATCAAGAAAACATGGGAATATGGAGTAACAACCCGAGAACTTCGTTACGAAGAGCTACCTCTCTTTAAGAAATTAACGGAAGAAACAAGTGCACGGCGTAATTTTGAAGATAAGGATTTAGCTTATTACCAAGCTGTTTATGAAGAGTTTGGCGAACGAGCGAAATTTATGGTGGCGGAACTAAACTTTGCTACTTATTTAGAAAATCTTCATGAGAAATTACGCAAATTACAAGAGACGCTCAACGAAGTCAATGAAGCGTTAATTGCCAATCCTAAAAGCCGTAAAAAAAATAACCAGAAACGTGAATTTGAAGATGAAGTTCGTACCGTGCGCAAACGGATTGACGAGGCTAAAGAAATGAAAACATCAGATGAACCTGAAATTTTAGCAGGCGCCTTATTCATTGTTCATCCACAAGAAGTGGTTTACTTGTTTAGTGGTACGTATGAAAAATATAAACAATACTATGCACCGTATTTAATTCAACATAAAATGTTAACTTACACAGTAGAAAATAACATTCCCAAATATAATTTTTATGGCGTTGACGGTGTCTTTGATGGAAGTGATGGGGTTCTTAAATTCAAACAATCCTTTGGCGGTCATGTCGAAGAATTAATGGGCAATTTCCAATGGAAAGCCAAACCAATGAAATATGCCTTATATCACGCATTAAAAACAATTAAAGAAAAAGTCTAAAATTAAAACCCAATCCTTAAAAAGGAATGGCAAAGTGAGGCGTTTAAATGGAAAATCAAGTTGAGGTTATGACGTATGCACAGTTAAAGGAAATTATGCAGGCGTTAGAAGCAAACGAAGCGATTACAGAAGATACAAAGATCTTTATTGATACAGGATGGGATAGCGTGCAAGAAGTAGCCCCAGATGCGGTCAGTATTGAAAAAGTTGCTAAATTTACAGTAGCAGATGTTTTAACAAACGAAAGTTTTGCTGGGTATAGTTTAGAAGAAAAGGCGGAGAAGTTGAACGCTGAGGGCGACCTAGAAACGGCAATTATTATTCGTAATCTTTACTAAAAAAGTCCGTTTGAATAGTTAAAATCGAGGTCGGGACAGAACCGTTTAGCTCCGAGCAACGCGTAGTGTTGGTTCTGTTCCCGCCGGTTATCAGGTTTTGAGCCTGGAGCAAAAATCCAAAGTGATTTTTGTCCCAGGCTCATCTGCTTTAAATAAGAAATAAAGGAGGTTAGATATGAGTACCATTCATGAATTTCCAAAAAACTATGAACGTTTTATTGCACAAGGAGAAGAAGCACTTGTAGAACATAATCAGATCGCCGCTTTAGAAAATTTTCAACAAGCCTATCAGCTACAACAAACGCCGCCAGTAAACCAAAAAATTGTCCAATTATTGTTGGAAATGGGTGAAGCTGACGAAGCACTAGCATTGGCAGAAGCGTTCCAAGAGACTTATTTTGAGAACCTTGAAACAGCGGCAATTTATATGCAAATTTATAGTCAAAGTCGTCGCTTTATTGAAGGGTATATTTTATTGAAGCAATTACTTCAAACTAAAAAAATAACGCTAGCACAACAAAAAACGTTAGAACAGCAATTAATGCAAGTGGAAGAGGCGTATCAACAATTAGAAACGCAGCAAATTCAAGCAATTAAAAGGAACTTGTTAGTAAGCGATCAATTGCCCGTTTATCAACAATTAGCGAACATTAAAACCAGTTTATATTTGCCTAAACCAGTATTTGTGGAAGTCGCAAAAGATTTAGTTATGAACCAAGCACTTAGTTATTTTGCTCGGGAATGGTTCATTGAAGAATTAGCACTGTTGCAATTTTCAGAGCCACTGACTTTTCTTTGGTATGACAATCAGCCTCAGACAGTCTTACTAGAAGGAAAAAATGGACCGTTAAATACGCCGATCTATTCCGAAATTTGTACTGAACTTAGGAATCGTTTAGAAAATGATGATCCAATTATGCTGCAGCATTTGGAAGAAGAAATTCGGTTGCATCTTGCCTATTTGTATCCATTAGCAGAGACGGTTATTTCAGATCCAACTATCTGGGTCTTGGGTTATTTGGCAACCTACTATCCTGAATATATTGAAAAAGAATTGACTGAAGCAAAAGGCCATCAAATCGCTGCTGTTCAAAAAGTTCAACAGGCGATACGAACGGCTTTTACACAAATAATGCTTTAAAAAATGGCACGTCCTAAAAACGAGGACGTGCCATTTTTTCGGTTTCAGAAATTTGCTGAATCTGCTCTAATTGCTTTTCTTGACTGATTATTGCGGATAATAGAAAAAAGCAAGACAGAAATAAGTAAAAAGGATTCCTTGAATCAAGCAAATCACAACGAACAATGGCGTTGCTCCTGGAAAAGAATCAGAAATCCGTGTAATTAAAAATTCAACTAACCATAAAATCATTGAAAATAAAAATAATTTTTTCTGATGAGTTCTCATAGTCCGCAACAACCTTTCTGGTGATTTTCACTTCTCTATCATAACATAGAAAACGAGCTGTTTTTTCTCAAAAATTTTGTTACTTCATAAGAAAAGTGGGAAATAAGCAAGTTTCAGGAAGTACTAGCTTTACCGAAAAGAATACTTAATCCATCTTAATCAAACCATACAGTCACGTTTATTGCAAAAGAAGTGTTTTTGGATGAAACAAATTATTTCATAAACACAAATATTTCTTTGTTGTTTGTATAAATGTCATAAAAGTGATTACTTACTACTTTTTGATTTTTAGACATATCCGTATCGGTCAGTGGTGCCATCTCTACTCCTAAATTCGATGAAGTATTGAACCAAACGTAATTAGGGAAATATAGACCGTCATTTGGTGGCACGATTTTTGAAAGAATTGGGTAGTTTCGACTTGTATTAGCATAAACAGTTGAATTTTTGAAAAACGTATTTAAATAAACTTTTTTTCGTTCGTTTGTTACAACATTTTTTAAATCATCTGTTAAAACAGCTGCTTGGCGATTGAATGCTTCTTTTTGATAGTTTAATGTGGAAGAATACACCAAAACAAACGATAAAATATAATAAGATAACAAGCTGGCCACAAGTAACGAAGTTAGATAAATTGCTTTCACTTGTCGATTGTTAAATAAACTTAACATGCTGATTGTAACAAAAACAGCAAATCCGTAAATATAGCGAGGCGCATCACCAGCGATATTTCTTGAATAGACAATAAAAATACCAAAACTTAAGAGAGAAGCAAGTCCTAAATACAAGATACAATAAAGGAAACTTAGGCCTAAGTTGATTTTGCTATTTGATAGATGACTAATAAAAAATAAAACAAGCAGCAGGAGCAGTAATAAAAGCCATAAACGATTACTTTGATTCAATAGCTCTGAAAAATAATGGTAACTATTTTGATAAGCCACACTGGGAATATCGTGCAAACTTGGTAAGGCCTGACTGCCCCCAATGTTGTTTGTTGCGGAAGGTACAAATTTTAACTCGATAAGGTAGCTGACTATAGAAAGTAGATAAGCGATAGCAGCAAGTGCGACTTTTTTACAAAGAGCAATGAAATTTTCTCCAGCAAGTAACTGCTTGAAAGTAAGGAATAAGACGATAACTATATAAATTCCTGACGAGGCTTGGTAAGTATTAAACATAACAAACAGTGAAAAGACAGAAACCAAGAAAAACGTAAAAGAATTACGCTGCCACCAATAAAAAGGAAGAAACGAACAAAAAATACTCAATGCCATATAGGGACTATCAAACCTGAAACTAAGACATTGAAGGAACCAAGGATTGAGGCCAATTAAAGTAGCTACTAAAGAGGAACCCCAGCTAATTTTTTGGTCATTGATGATATAAATAGCCAGTATGCTTGTGAGAGATAAGATAAGACCTGTTAGAATCGGTGTGGTCAAGCCCAGATCTGTCAAATGACGACTTCCTTGAACAAACCATGAGAGAAATTCACTGCCCCAACGTGCGTAAGTCGTACCAAAATCTGTCATTCCAGCGACTTGGCGAGCATTATCATCTAAGTAAGGGAAATTGATAATGCCGATGGATAAAACTGCCACTTGATAAATTAAAATGATCAATAGAAGATAGGCTTTATTTTCAATACACCAATTCTTTAAATCAAATTTTTTTGATTCTGTAGGTAATTGTTTCATCATTGTACTCCACTCCAATAATTATTTAACAATTAAAATATACCATAACGAGTGGAATGAAGAAATTGCTTTTGTTATTTTCTCATCTTGACAGAACACTAAGTGTAGGCAAAACAAAAAATCCCAACTCTTTATTAAAGAGTTGGGATTTTACCAAAAAGCCACCTGCCGGGCTTGAACCGGCGACCCCCACCTTACCATGGTGGTGCTCTACCAACTGAGCTAAGGCGGCGTTTTCAAAGGCTAAACTAACTCGAGGATTGCAACGAAGTGAAACCCATAGAGTTCACTTTCAAAGGCTACACTGCGACGAGTAATCGTCAAAGTTCCTTTTGAAAAATCGTACAAATCTCGTGCACAAGAAATAGAATAACGTATTGACGAAAGTTTGTCAATTGCTCTTTCGTAAAAAAAGAAAAATGATTTTTTTCTAAGAAAAACTGTTGACAATCTCTTTTTTCTCTAGTAAAGTGTAAATCAACATCACAGATAACTATTCATTCGTTGAAGAGAAGAGTAAATTTTGATGACCTTCAAAAGAGAGTCCTGATTGGTGAAAAGGGACAAGGTTCAGAAAAGTTGAAGATGGCCTCTGAGAATAAATTGCTGATAAGTAAGCAATTTCGGCTAAGCACCCGTTACCATGTGCACCAAGTTAATAAAGACTTGGATAAGAGATGAGATATAAAGAATCAGTTATATTTCGAAAAAAGGTGGTACCGCGAATCATTCGCCCTTTACTAGCAAAATGTTAGTGAAGGGTTTTTTGCTGGGAATCACTACGACTGGCGCGAAGCGACAGAGTAGATGATGAACAGTACAAGATGACCGAAGGGCAAGTTGTGTCATTTGCACGAAAGTGTTCCTACGATTCTCGCCACAGTCAAATCCTGTTGAGAAGAACTACGACTGATGCAAAGAGAGAGCAGCTATTATCTGCGATTACTCGATGCTTGAAGGGGTAGGAACTCTAGTCTGTTTGATTTTGAAAATAAACGAAAATCAGTTTAAAATGAATAGAAATAAAAAAGCAGTGATATAGTAAGTACAAGACTTGATTTGTCTAACAGAGAGCCTAGGTAGCTGAGAATAGGTGACAAAGACGTTTTGGAAAATGGCTATTGAGCAAGCGCTCCGAGTGTTAAACACAAGGCGGCGACGGGGGCTCCCGTTATCGAGCTAGGGTATCGAACATGTTGTTCCGTACTTGAAAAGGGAATTTGTGTGAGCAAATTCTGAACATGAGGTGGTAACACGCAAAAAAGCGTCCTCAACGATACAACTCGAGTTGTGTCGTTGAGGATGCTTTTTTCTTTTTTATGAAAAAATGCAGGTTGGTAAGAATGAAGGGGGATAAAGAATGATTGAACTAAAAAATATCAGTGTGACATTTCAACAAAAAAAACAAGAAATTCAGGCTGTCCAAGATGTTTCTTTGACAATTGATAAAGGGGATATCTACGGAATCGTTGGTTATTCCGGTGCTGGAAAAAGTACGCTAGTACGGGTAATTAATTTATTGCAACGACCAACAGCGGGCACCGTTATTATTAACAAAGAAAATATTTTAACTTTTTCTAAAAAGGAATTACGACAACAACGAAAAAAGATTGGAATGATTTTTCAACATTTTAATTTGATGAAAGAGCGGACTATATTTAGTAATATCGATTTTTCATTAAAATATTCTGGGCTAAGTAAAAGTGAACGGCGTCAAAAAATCAGCCATTTATTAGAGCTAGTTGGACTAAGTGAAAAACGGGACGCTTACCCCAGTCAACTATCAGGAGGGCAAAAACAGCGGGTTGCGATTGCCCGCGCTTTAGCAAATGATCCTGAAATTTTACTTTGTGATGAAGCGACGAGTGCGTTAGATCCAAAAACAACGGGACAGATTTTAGCCTTGTTAAAAAAGTTAAATCAAGAACTGAACTTGACGATTGTCTTAATCACCCATGAAATGCAAGTGGTTAAAGAAATTTGTAATAAAGTCGCGGTGATGGAAAATGGCTGCGTTGTCGAATCAAACGATATTGTTTCGATTTTTAGTCAACCCCAACAACCTTTAACCAAAGATTTTATTCGGACAGCAACTCATATTGACCAAGCATTAACCACGATTCTTGAACATCCTAAATTAGCTGATTTAGATAAAAATCAAGAATTAATTGAATTTTCTTATGTGGGAGATCAAACGAACGAGCCATTAATTGCACAATTGTATAGCCAATATCAGGTATATACAAATATCCTTTATGGCAATGTCGAAATTGTTCAAAACGTTCCTATTGGCCATTTAATTGTGGTGCTTTCTGGTGATGAGGCCCAGCGTCAACAAGCCCTTACTTATTTAGCGAAACAAGGCGTGCGAACCAATGTTTTGAAAACCTATCAGCAAACGAAGCAAAAGCAGAACTTACAGGTGATTTAAAAAAGGAGTGAACTGAGAATGTATCAATTATTTGAGAAATATTTTCCGAATGTTGTCCAATTAAAACAAGAGTTTCTTCAAAGTACATGGGAAACAGTATACATGGTTTTTTGGACAGCCTTGATTGCTGGTGTGTTAGGAGTCTTGTTGGGTGTCGTGCTTGTCAGTACTGGCCCCAGTGGTGTTTTGAAAAATCCACCCCTGTATAGTGTCTTAGAAAAAATTATTAATGTTTGCCGCTCTATTCCTTTCATTATTATGCTCGCACTGATTCAACCGTTAACACGAATTTTGGCAGGAACAACAATTGGTACAACCGCAGCGTTAGTCCCATTAGTTATTGGCGTAATCCCGTTCTTCGCGCGCCAAATTGAAAATGCGTTATTAGAAGTGGATCCTGGCGTTATTGAAGCGGCAGAAGCCATGGGGACGAGTCCCTTAGGGATTATTTTTCGGGTTTATCTAATTGAAGGGTTACCAAGTATTATTCGTGTTTCAGCGGTGACAATTATTAATTTGATTGGATTAACAGCCATGGCAGGAGCGATTGGAGCCGGTGGTCTGGGCAACTTAGCGATTACTCGAGGATACAATCGGTTTCAAACCGATGTGACATTTATGGCCACGTTAATTATTTTAATTATGGTATTTATCAGTCAAGCCATTAGTAATCAATTAATCAAAAAAACATCACATTAGAAAAAAGGAGAAATGACAAATGAAAAAATTTAGTAAATTAATTGGACTTATTGGGGTATTAGCTTTTACGATTGCAGGTTGTGCATCGGGGTCTGCGAAGGATACTAAGACAGAAACCGTTAAACTAGGGGTTGTAGGAACAAAAAATGATGAATGGGAATCGGTCAAAGACCGTTTGAAAAAGAAAAATATTGATCTACAATTGGTAGAATTTACAGACTATACGCAACCCAATGCAGCATTAGCAGAAAAAGAAATTGATTTAAATGCCTTTCAGCATCAAATCTTTTTAGACAATTACAATAAAGAACATGGGACGAAATTAGTATCAATTGGCAATACAGTCAATGCACCATTGGGAATTTACGCCAATAAATTGAAAGATATCACGAAAATTAAAGACGGCGGAGAAATTGCTATTCCTAATGACCCAACGAATGGTGGGCGGGCGTTAATTTTATTACAAACTGTAGGACTGATAAAAGTTGATCCTGCGAAACAGCAACTACCGACTGTCAGTGATATTACTGAAAATAAACGCCAATTGAAAATAACTGAATTAGATGCTACGCAAACAGCGCGCGCTTTACAAGATGTCGATGCTTCAGTGATTAATAGCGGCATGGCTGTCGATGCTGGGTATACACCAGATAAAGATGCTATTTTCTTAGAACCTGTAAACGAAAAAGCGAAACCTTATGTGAACATTGTCGTGGCCCGAAAAGAAGATCAAGAGAATAAACTTTATCAAAAAGTTGTAGAAGAATATCAACAAGAAGAAACGAAAAAGATCATTGCAGAAACATCAAAAGGCGCCAATGTTCCAGCCTGGGAAACATTTGGTAAAAAATAAAGGAGGCATTTATAATGAGTACAACAACGATTCAAACAATCCAAGAAACTATTTCTACAGAAAAGGAATGGATAATCCATTTAAGACGTCATTTTCATCAATACCCTGAAGCAAGTTTAAAAGAATATGAAACGATTAAGCGAATTAAAGAAGAACTACTAGCCTTAGCTATTCCTTTTGTAGAAGTAGGGGAAACGGGTGTTTTAGCAACCATAGAAGGAGGTCTTGGCGCTGGCAAAACGATTTTGTTACGTGCAGATATTGATGCGTTGGAATTGCCAGATGCAACAGGCGCTGCCTATGCTTCTAAAAATCCAGGACTCAATCATGCTTGTGGACACGATGGTCATGCGGCAGCATTGCTAGGTGCAGCTAAAGTGCTCAAAAAACATCAGGATACCTTTTCAGGAACGATTAAACTGGCCTTCCAGCCAGCTGAAGAAATTGGTGCAGGCGCTCGACAATTTGTGGAAGGAAATTATTTAGAAGCAATCGACCAAGTGTTTGGGATTCATTTAGATTCCAGTGTGCCGGTTGGAAAATTAATCGCTACCAAAGGCGCCACCAACGCCTCTTGTGATATTTTTAAAATTGAAGTCAGTGGTCAAAGTAGTCACGTCGCCCAACCACAGAATGGCCGAGATGCTGTTTTAGCAGCGGCCAGTATCGTTGTGGAATTACAAAAAATTGTAGCTCGCGAGATTGATCCTTTAGATTCTGTCGTAGTAGGAATTGGCGTTTTACAAGCAGGAACACGCTATAATATTGTAGCAAACCAGGCAACCATTGAAGGTACTGTTCGAACATTTAGTCAGGAAACGCGCCAATTTGTTTTACAACGAGTCGAAGAAATTGCCCATGAAATTGCCCAGTCTCATCGCACAGAAATTGCTGATTTTTCTGTTTATGCGGCAGCGAATCCATTAATTAATGAAGAACAAGCAACCAACCGTGCACAGCAGGTAGCCAGTGAAATTGTTGGTTTTGAAAATGTTGTGACCGATCATCCTAAAAGTTTAGGGGCGGATGATTTTGCTGATTACTTAGCGGTAATTCCTGGTATCTATGGACGGGTCGGTTCACGAAACCCTGAAAATCCTGCTACTCATTTTGGACACCATCATGAACAATTTGATATTGATGAACGTGCCTTACTTTTAGCAGCAGAGTACCACGTACGCTATGCATTAAATTATTTATCAGAATAATAGGGATAGGGAGCCGACAAAATGATTGTTTGTGGGCTCCTTTCGTTATAAACCAACGTGGCTTGCTTTCTTGTCATACTATGATAGAATACAAGCATAAGAAAGGTGATTCACATGTTTTTTGTTTTAACTGATAAATTAACAAGAAAAGTAGCTCCCGATAGTTTAAGAACAGATGAAGCACTGTTGTGGAGCCGAGCAATTAATTTCTTCATCGCTTGATAGCACATTTTTTGACTAGAAAAGCTAGTCTTATTTGAGTGTACGTACAAGCGGTTGTCGGGATTTCTGTCAGGATGGACGACGTGCAGACGTGGTTCTTTTTTTGTTGTCCCAAAATAATCAGTTAACAAGAAAGAAGTGACGAAAATGAGTATTTTAACTATTGAACATTTAACGCATCGGTTTGGCGAAAAGGTCTTGTATGAAGAGGCTTCATTGCAAGTGAATAAAGGGGATCATTTAGGCTTAACTGGCCAAAATGGTGTCGGCAAATCCACCTTAATTAAAATTTTAACGGGGGAAGTATTGTCAGACGAAGGAACGATTCAGTGGCAAAAAAATTGCAAGATTGGGTACTTGGATCAGCATGTTTCTGTAGAACAATCACTAACGATGGTTGATTTTTTGAAACAAGCCTTTCAAGAACTTTTTGATAAAGAAGCGAAACTGACAAAACTTTATGAAGAATACAGTCAAACGGCTTCGGAAAAACTTTTAGAACAAGCAGGCAAGTTACAAACAGATTTAGATGAAAGTAATTTTTACCAAATCGACACGATTATTCAGGATTTAGCCAATGGGTTAGGACTACAAGCAATTGGTTTGGATAAAAAGTTAGGGGAGCTAAGCGGTGGTCAACGTTCAAAAGTGATTTTAGCAAAATTATTGTTAGAGGCCCCTGATGTGTTACTTTTAGATGAACCCACCAACTATTTAGATGATACACATATTCAATGGCTTGTTCGCTATCTGAATAATTTTGAAGGAAGCTTTCTATTAGTCTCCCATGATTATCAATTTTTAAATGAAGTGACGAATTGCATCGCAGATATTGAGTTTGGCAAATTAACCAAATATACTGGAAATGTAGAAAAATCTTTTGCACAAAAAGAGCAGAATAAACAAACCTATTTGAAACAGTATCAGGCCCAACAAGAAAAAATTGAAAAAATGGAAGCCTATATTCGTAAATACAAAGCTGGAAATCGAGCAACGATGGCTAAAAGTCGACAAAAACAATTGGACCGGTTGGAACGATTGACTCCGCCAGGTTCCTTGACTAAGCCAGCGATTGAATTTCCTTATCAAGGGTTAGTTGCAACGCAAGCACTAACGACCCAGAAGTTAGTTGTCGGCTATCGGGAACCTTTGTTAGAACCGTTAGATTTAATGGTTCATGTCGGTGAAAAAGTCGCATTGAAAGGTTTCAATGGGATTGGCAAATCAACATTAATTAAAACGTTGATGAAAGTGATTCCTTCATTAGATGGAGAATTTCATTATCCGCTGAATACCAAAATTGCTTATTTTACCCAAGACTTAGCGTGGCCTAATGAGCAGTTAACGCCGCTAGATTATTTATCAGATCGTTTTCCAGATACAACGATTAAAGAGCGAAGAAGTCATTTGGCTAGGGCAGGTTTACCAGATAAGTTAGCAATGCAGTCGTTAGCCCTGTTAAGTGGTGGTGAGCAAACAAAAGTAAAACTAGCGGAACTAATGATGCGAACTAGTAATTTGTTATTTTTAGATGAGCCAACCAATCATATTGATGAAGCGGCCAAAAAAAGTTTACAAGAAGCAATTCACGTTTACCCAGGAACGGTTTTTCTGGTTTCCCATGAAGCAGATTTTTATGAAGAAATTGTGGATCGAGTAATTGATATTGAGGAATTAGTTAAATAAAGAAGAAAGAACCAAGTTGAGGGGGAGTCAACTTGGTTCTTTCTTCTTTATTATTTATTTACTCATTAAGCCATCATGGATTTTTGTTAAATTCCAGTTCATCATGCTGTAGTACGTATCGCCTTCTGTTCCTTCTTTGGCAAGGGAGTCTGTGAAAAGTGTATCGTAAATTGGTCGTTTCACTTCTTTTGAGACCCGTTCCATACTACGTTTATCGACACTGGTTTCAACAAATAACACAGGTGCTTTTGATTTCTTAATGGTATCAATAATCGTGGTCATTTGTTCAGGTGTTCCTTGACTTTCTGTGTTAATTTCCCAAATATAAGCGGCATTTAAATCATAAGCTTTGGAGAAATATTTAAAGGCACCTTCACTTGTAACTAATAATTTTTTATCATCAGGAATATCAGCAAATTTAGCTTTGGCTTCCTCATGTAGTTTGCTAAGTTTTTCGGTATAATTTTTCGCGTTTTCTGTATAGAAATCTTTATTTTTTGGATCTTTTTCTACTAACACGTCACGAATGTTTTCTACATATTTAATGCCATTTTCAATGTCTAACCAAGCATGCGGATCTTCTGTTTGTTCTTGACCGGCACTTGTTAAATATTGTGGCGTAACATTTTTGCTTGTAGAAAAGTAATCTTTATTCTCAACTTTTTTGGCCGTTTTCATTAATTTGTTAAACCAGCCATTTCCGCCTGTTTCTAAGTTCAAGCCGTTAAAGAATAAAATGTCCGCTTCAGAAGCTTTCGCAATGTCTTCTGGTAACGGTTCATATTCGTGAGGGTCTGTCCCAATTGGCACAATACTATGCAGCTCAATTTTGTCTTCCCCAACATTTTTCACTAAATCGGATAAGATCGAGTTCGTTGTCACAATTGCTAATTTTTCTTTCTTTTCAGCGGCTTGATTCCCGCAAGCAGCTAACGTTAACCCTGCTAAAAGTGTTAAAAAAAATAAACTAAATTTTTTCATTCGTTGATTCCTCCATTTCTTTCTCACGGTTTACAAATACTAGGCCTTTCTTTGGTGAGAAAAAGAAAGCCAATAAAAAGAATAAGGCGGCGGTTAAAACAATCGTCGCACCAGAAGCTAAGTTATAAGAATAACTAAAGAATAGGCCAATCACTGAACTTAAAATCCCAAAAGTAGAGGCTAAGCCAATCATTGTCGGTAAGTGATTTGTTAATAGATAAGCTGTTGCCGCTGGCGTAATCAGCATGGCAATGACTAAAATAGTTCCGACGGTTTGCAAAGAAGAAACAGCGACTAATGTTAGTAAAAACATCAATGCATAGTGGAAAAATTGAATATTTAAACCATAGGCCTGAGCCATTGTGGGATCAAAAGAAGTGAGTTGCAACTCTTTATAAAACAATGCCACAAAAATCAAAACAATCACACCGACGACACAAGTAATTAAAATATCGGTATCTGCGACCGCTAATACATTTCCAAACAGAATATGATATAAATCGGTGGAACTTTTTGCAAAAGAGATAAAAATAATCCCTAAAGCAAAAAAAGAACTAAAGACAACACCAATGGCAGTATCATTTTTTAGTGGACTTTTTTGGGTAATAAAGCCGATCGATAATGCAGCTAATAAGCCAAAAATAGAAGCGCCAAAAATATAATTGAAACCAAACATATAAGAAACAGCGACCCCTGGTAAAACAGCATGTGAAATCGCATCACCCATCAAAGACATCCCACGTAAAATAATGAATGAACCAATTACCCCTGAAATGAGTCCGACAATTATAGACGTCAAAAGGGCATTTTGTAAAAATTGATAACGGAATAAACCATCAATAAATGCAGCAATCATTTTGCAACCCCCTGTATTAATAAATCACCTAACAAATCACCGTATGCTTCTTGGAGCGTTTCTGCAGTAAATGTTTGTTCAACAGGACCCGCAGCAATTAGCCGGTTTTTCAAAACGATTAATTCATCAAAATAGTGGGACACTTTGTGCAAATCATGGTGAACAATGATAATCATTTTACCTTGATTTTTTAATGATTTAAGAATATCCATAATCACTTTTTCACTAGACATATCAATGCCGACGAAAGGTTCATCTAAAAAAATCACCTCAGCACCTTGGGCCAAAACACGAGCGATAAACACACGTTGTAATTGGCCACCAGAAAGTTCGCCAATCTGGCGTTGCGCATAGTCTTCTAATTGCACCATTTTTAATGCAGCCATGGCTGCTTGCTTTTCTTTCTTTCCTGGGCGTTTTAATAGTCCCAAGTTTGGATAGGTTCCTAGCAAGACCGTTTCAAAAACGCTAATTGGGAAACTAAGATCCAAGGCGCTACGTTGTTCTACATAGGCAATGGTTGTTTTTTGTTGGTCAATCGCTTGATTATTTAACAAAACATCACGTTCCTTTGTTTTAATCAAGCCTAATAACCCTTTAATAAATGTTGACTTTCCAGCACCATTTGGTCCGATAATTCCAGTAATTTTACCGGAGGGAATAGTAACGTGGATATTATTTAAAGCGGTCCGTCCTTGATATTGAACGGTTAACGCTTGAACAGCTAAGTTAAAGCTTTTTCTCATGAAATTCCTCCTTTTTAGGTTTGCCTTAAAATCAGTATAAGGGATAGTTTAAGAAAATGCAAATAATTTTTAGGCGCACCTAAATACAAGCGCTTTTTTCACAAAGAAAACCGTTTCTTTCAATAAATTAAGGAGGATCCCATGATTTTTATGACAAAAAATGGTAGAATATGAATGAAAACGACTATTATTTTATATTGACGGAGGATATCATGACCGAAAACTATCAAGATGACACCTTACGCATCTTCAGTTTAAATGCAAATCGACCACTTGCTGAAAAAATCGCAGCATCAGTAGGAACAGAATTAGGAAAAAGCACCGTGCGCCAATTTAGTGATGGCGAAATTCAAATTAATATTGAAGAAAGTATTCGTGGCGATCATGTCTACATCATCCAAGCAACGAATGCTCCTGTAAATGATCATTTGATGGAATTGCTTATTTTAATTGATGCATTAAAACGTGCTAGCGCAAAAACAATTAATGTTATTTTGCCTTACTATGGTTATGCTCGCCAAGACCGCACAGCGAAACCAAGAGAGCCCATTACTGCGAAATTAGTTGCTAATATGTTGGTAGAGGCAGGCGCAACACGTTTGTTAACATTAGACTTGCATACTGTTCAAGTCCAAGGATTTTTTGATATCCCAGTAGATAATTTATTTACAATGCCTTTGTTTGCTCATTATTATCGTCAACAAGCATTAGTAGGGGAAGAAATTGTGATTGTTTCGCCTAAAAACAGTGGCGTTCAACGCGCACGTAGTTTATCGGAGTACTTAGATGCGACCTTAGCAATTGTCGACCATGAAGAGATTGATGGGGTGCGTCAAGAAGGTTACGTTATTGGGAATGTCGCTGGGAAAAAATGTATTCTTGTTGATGACATTTTGAATACTGGTCAAACGTTAGCCACAGCGGCGGAAGTTTTAATGAAAAATGGTGCGCAAGAAGTGTATGCTTGCGCCTCGCATGGTTTGTTATCAGAAGGCGCAAAAGCAACCTTAGAAAATGCGCCAATTAAGGAAATTAGTATTACTGACTCTGTTTATACGACAGCAGACCGCCAACCAGCAACCTTGAATATTATTTCTTGCGCTGAGTTAATGGGGGAAGCGTTACTTCGTATCCATGAAAATAAACCAATGAGTCCATTATTCCGTTTAGAACCAAAAGGAGAATAAGTGATTCCTTAAACTAGAAATAGGTCTAACAACTTTAATAGTGTTGGGCCTATTTTTCTTATCTCTTTAATAAATAGAAGAGAAAGTATTCTGATTTTGTGTTTTAAGCTTTTTATGCTAGAATAACGCCAGAACATAAGGAAAGGGACGAGTCATTTGGAACCCATTTATTTAGATCATGCGGCAACAACACCGCTTCATCCAACGGTCATTCAAGCGATGACTGAAAATATGCAAACGACTTTTGGCAATCCATCAAGTATTCATCAGTTTGGACGAAAGGCACACGGTCTTCTGGAAGAAGTGCGTCAAACGATTGCCGAGAGCTTACAAGCCAAACCCCACGAAATTATTTTTAATAGTGGTGGCACAGAAGGGGATAACACAGCCATCTTGGCAGTTGCTTTTTCTCGTCAAAAGGAAGGAAAACATATTATTACTACGGCAATTGAACATCCCGCTGTGTTACGAACGATGGAATACTTAGAAACGTTAGGCTTTGAAGTGACTTACTTGCCTGTGAATGAAAATGGTCAGATTTCAATGGATCAATTCAAAAAGTCTTTACGCGAAGAAACGATCTTGGTTTCAATGATGTATGGCAATAATGAAATTGGAAATCGATTACCGATTGCTGAAGTTGGTGCAATTCTTAAAAATCATTCGGCGATTTTTCATACAGATGCCGTCCAAGCTTATGGAAGTGAAGTCATTTTACCTCATGAATTAGGGATCGACTTATTAAGTATTTCCGCTCATAAAATCAATGGTCCAAAAGGCGTAGGTTTTTTATTTAAAAGCGATGCAATCCAATTACCACCTCTTTTACATGGTGGGGAACAAGAAGAAAAACGACGTGCGGGCACGGAAAACTTAGCTGGAATTATTGGCATGGGTACTGCCGTTTCATTACTAACTTCTACAGAAAAGCAAGCAAGAAAAACAGCCTATCAAAGTTTTCAAACGATTATTTTAAAAGCGTTAGAAGAAGCCAATATTGATTTTTCAATTAATGGTGAACCAACCAATCGTTTAGCGCATGTCTTAAATCTTCATTTAAAAGGAATTCCCAGTGATTTGCTCTTAATGCATTTGGACTTAAGAGGTATTGCGATTTCAACAGGCTCGGCTTGTACAGCGGGAACTGTGGATCCTTCGCACGTGTTGACAGCGATGTATGGAGAAAATTCCTCAGCTATTAAAGAATCAATCCGGATTAGTTTTGGCTACGGGAACACACCAGAAGAAATTGCGACTTTTTCTGAAGTACTAGTTGCAGTGATTCAACAATTGAAAAAATAATCTGATTGCGGCAGCTACAGGTTTTCGCTATAATGAAGATAACAATGAAAATAACGAGGTGGAACCCATGGCATTTACAACAACGGCTGCTGTTGAAGGCTCAACAGTTTTTTACAAAGTACATCCTAGTGCAAAACGCTATACATTAAAAGATAACGGCTTTACTGAAACAAAATCAGGGAACTTTCAATTGATTCGTTCCTTAGATCCAACGCCTCAGAGAAATGAAGGCTTCAAATTGAAAATTACGATCACTGCTGATCTAAAAGAGTTGAAAATGTCCATTACAACGGCAAATGGTTTAAAACCAATGAATATTTTCAAGAATGAACAACATGAAATGAGTAAAGAAAAATACTTTTTCTTAATGGATGGCTTAATTAGCCGTGGTGTATTAGAGAAAGTAGAATAATTTAGAGAAACCTGAAGAAACAAGTGAAAGTAGCTTGTTCCTTCAGGTTTTCTGTTTCTTTGAAAGCAATAGCTTGTTGGCTGTGTCTTTGTTCCAAGTATTTTCTCATTATACGCCCGGCTTGCTTTACTTATTTCAAAAAAATAGTATAATGAAAAGCACTGAAAAGTTACGACCTTCAAATCGTGGATGATTTCAGAATCTAATTGAAATGATGGTGATAAAATGGCAGATAACAGCAAAACGCGTGTCGTGGTAGGCATGAGTGGCGGTGTCGATTCATCTGTCACAGCGTTGCTTTTAAAAGAGCAAGGCTATGATGTAATTGGGATCTTTATGAAAAATTGGGACGATACAGACGAAAATGGTGTCTGTACCGCAACTGAGGATTATAAAGATGTCGCAAAAGTAGCGGATCAAATTGGGATTCCGTATTATTCGGTCAATTTTGAAAAAGAATATTGGGACCGTGTGTTTGAATATTTTTTAGCAGAATATCGGTTAGGACGGACACCAAATCCAGATGTCATGTGTAATAAAGAAATTAAATTTAAAGCATTCCTAGATTATGCCATGCAACTAGGCGCTGACTATGTTGCAACTGGCCACTATGCGCAAGTAGAAACGGATGAAAATGGCGTAGTGCATATGTTACGTGGAATTGACAATAATAAAGACCAAACCTATTTTTTAAGCCAATTATCACAAGCACAATTGGCAAAAACAATGTTTCCATTGGGTGGCATGGAAAAATCAGAAGTTCGTGCAATTGCTGAACGTGCTGGATTAGCCACAGCCAAGAAAAAAGACTCAACGGGCGTTTGTTTTATTGGTGAAAAGAATTTCAAAGAATTTTTGAGTAATTATTTACCAGCTAAAAAAGGCAACATGGTGACAGAAGAGGGCGAAATCAAAGGACAACATGATGGTCTGATGTATTATACTATCGGTCAACGCCAAGGCTTAGGAATTGGTGGTGGCGGTAAAACACAAGAACCATGGTTTGTAATTGGGAAAGATTTAACCACCAATACATTATATGTGGGACAAGGATTTCACCATGAAAAACTATATGCAACACATTTAGAAGCCAGTGAGGTTCATTTTACTGTTGATACACCAATGCCAAAAGAGTTTGACTGTACGGCTAAATTCCGTTATCGTCAAGCAGATATTCCAGTGCATGTTTCCTTATCTGAAGATGGCACAAAAGCAACCGTTACGTTTAAGGAACCAGCGCGCGCAGTCACTCCAGGTCAAGCTGTTGTTTTTTATGATGGGATGGAATGCTTAGGGGGCGGCTTAATTGATCGCGTCTACCAAGATGAAAAAGAACTACAATACGTCTAAAAAGTTTCACGAGTTGTGAAACAAAAAGGATGAAGTTAATCAAAAGAAAAGCAGATATGCTGGTCATAAAACCAGTAAATATCCGCTTTTCTTTTTTGTTTTATATGCCTATTTTTTTGAAATAAGAAAAAGAGAAAAATTAAAAATTCAAATTGTGGATAACTTTTCTGTGTATAACTTAGTCATCATTTTTCTCTTTTTTTAATTCGGCGGTGCTTCGACGAACCCATAGAAGGTTAAGGAGAACCAGACAAGAAGTGGAAATAAAGACCCCACGATAACCGAAAGCGGCAGATACGCTTGAACCAATCATAGGACCAATCACATTTCCTGTCGCTTGGAAAGATTGATTGTAACTGAAAATACGACCTGCAGCGTCACTTGGGGAATAACGAGTGATCAACGTTTGAACAGCTGGTAGTAAACAGGCATCGGAAATCCCAACTAAGAAACGAAGCATAGCAAGCTGCCAGACATTTTGAACAAAGGCCATTGGTAGATAAACGAAAATGGCTAAAATTAAGCCAATTGTCAAGATGCGTTCACTGCCAATACGATCGCCTAACCGGCCGAAACGAGGGGCGGCTATTAACGTTGCAATCCCTGGAATAGAAGCAATGACTCCGCTGATTAAGGTGACATTTCCGTGACCACCCAACAATTGTTGAATATATAAACTGATGATGGGACTAATTGAATTATTGGAAGCTTGAATGATTAATGTCGTAATAAACATTCCAAGAATCACGTGGGGATGTTCTAGTTTTTTTAAAATTTGTTTCCCAGATGCGGCTTGATTTTTTTCAATTGGCACAAACTCTTCATGGACAAAGACAAGACTCAAAACAAAAACGAGTAATAAAATCGTACCAGTAATGAAAAAGGTTGGCCGATAACCGAAAATAGACGCAGTGACACCGCCCAAAAGAGGACCAAGCAACGTGCCGGTAACAGAACCAGTGGCTAAAGTACCAAGCACTTGACCGCTTTTTTCCTTAGGTGTGCCTGTAGCAACTAACGCAGTCGCATTACTGATATAACCGGAAAAAACACCTTGTAATAAGCGCAAGCCAATCAATTGATAAACACTTGTGACTGCGCCCATTAAACTAATGACGATAGCCATCCCTAATGAAGCACGTAATAACATTAACTTGCGTCCTTTTCGGTCGGCTAAACGGCCCCACCAAGGAGAAACAATGGTCGTGACTAAAAAAGTGGAGGAGAACGTGATTCCGCTCCAAAAATTCAATTGTTGGTGGGTAAAAGTACCTAATGTGTTGATATAAAGAGGCATAAATGGCATCACTAAGCTAAAGCCAATACCAGCCATAAATGTGCCAAACCATAAAACGAGCAGATTTTTTTCCCAAGGTTGTCTTGGACGGAAAATTTTACTTTTAATTAATTCATACATTCTATTTCCTCACTTTCTAGTAAAGAAATTCAAATTTGGCTTTGGCGAGTCGTTGATCATTCAATGCTTGATGCAATTCATTCGCAAAAAAGCCTTCTTTTAAATTTAGTGGATTTTTTGTAGCGTACACATATAACGTATAGGTGTGCATACCAGAGCGAGGGCTTAACCCCAGATAACGTTCGGTTAACTCAGGTAACGTTTCAGTGGCAAGCGCAGGAATCATCTGTTTCCCCAAAGGAGAAGCAAGACTATTTTTTCCTTGAATGGTTGGCTTGAGTGCTGTTCGACTAAAGTCTTCAGGAATCTCATTGGTTACAGGAACATTGGCAGCTAACCAATGAATAAAAGGGAAACCGATTAGAGGAATCGTGTCATAATCAATTAATTCCCAGGATAAATAACGGGCTTCTTTAGGAATGGCCGCTAAAGAAATAGGAAAAGATAAAATAGGACGTTCGTGTAATAAAAATTCTGCACTGGTTCGTTTGCCATAACGATCGGCCAAATGAGAACGGTTGGTAATATGCATGCCAAACAGCCTTCTTTCAAAAATGATGTTTACAAATTATTATTATAAACTATAATTTATAGTTTAAAAAGAGTCAATAGATATGATAAACTAATAATTGTCCAAAACTTAAGAATTGGAGGCGTCAGAAAGATGGCAAAAAAACGGAATTTAACGAAAGCCAAAATCCTTGAAAGTGCCCGCAACCTAGCGGAAGAATTGGGCGTTCAACAATTAACCTTTCAAAATTTAGCCGTTGATTTAGGCATCAAGTATCCTTCACTCTATAATCACTTTAAAAATATTGCTGAAGTAAAAAATGCTCTAGTGGACTTGTTAATTCAAGAATTAAATGATGCATTGCGAAGAGCCTTAGTGGGTAAGAGTGGCGCAGAAGCAATTCGGATATATGCTGAAACGTACCAACAATTTGCTTTTGAAAATTCTGCAGTCTATGAATTACTTATCAGTGTGCCGAAAACGCAAAACCAACAATTAATTGAAGGCATCCATGAAACCAATCAAATTATCTTACAACTTTTAGCTTTTTATCCATTTAATAATGAAGAACGACTGCATAAAAGTCGAGAATTACGTAGCTTAATCCATGGTTATATTACCTTACGTTTTTTAGGTTATTTTCAACGCGAAGAAGCCACGCCGGAAGAAAGTTATCGTCGCATGATTGAAGATTTTATTGCTTCTTTAGAAGTGGCAGGATAAAATAAATTTCAAAAATTTCTCAGTCCGAAACCAAATCCTTGCAACTTTTTCAGAAAGTGACTATGATACCTACAGTAGCAAAAAAAGGAGCGGTTCAATGTATCAAGTAATTACAATGTATGGCGACAATGAACCTTGGTGGTTTTTTGATGATTGGCAAGAGGACATTGTTCAAGAAAAAACCTTCGATAACTTGACCGATGCAGAGACATATTATGTGGAAGTTTGGCAAAAACTTTCTCAGAATTATACATACGTCAACACAAAGCCTAATTATTTAACGGCTTTCTGGAATGATGGGGAAGAACGCTGGTGTGAAGAATGCGATGAAGATTTACAACAATACTTCGGTTTAGCATTACTAGAAAATCATCATGCGGTTACTTTTGAAAATAAAGCTGAGTTTACCACAATATCCAATCATTTTGGCAAAACAAAATTCTGCAAACGGAAAGTTATTTGAAACGCATGAGTTTAAAGAAAAACCTCAGGGAATTTTCTTTAAACTCTTTTTCTATTCTCGGAATTTAGAGAAAATCGAGCTAATATTTGGTATAATACGAAAAGATAGCACTCAAAAAGGAGCGAAACTAGTGGTTGCAAAACAATTAATTATTGCTGAAAAACCTAGCGTAGCAAAAGATTTAAGCCGCGTTTTAGGAGCAAATCAAAAAAATAAGAATTATTATGAAGGACCCAACGTGATTGTCACATGGGCTTTAGGCCATCTCTTAGGACTAAAAATGCCAGAAGATTTAAACAAAGAATGGCAAACGTGGCAAATGGAAACTTTACCGATGATTCCTAAGAATTTAGGGATTAAACCGTTACCGAAAACGGGACATCAATTAAAAGCGATTAAACAATTAGCCAATCGTAAAGATGTTTCTGAAGCCGTGATTGCCACCGATGCTGGTCGTGAAGGTGAATTAGTGGCCCGCTGGATTTTAGAATATGTCCGTTTTAACAAACCAGTCAAACGCTTATGGATTTCATCTCAAACAGACAAAGCCATTAAAGACGGGTTTAAGAAAATTCGCCCAGCGAAAGACTACGATAATTTGTATTACTCTGCCTTGGCGCGCGCAAAAGCTGACTGGTTAGTGGGTCTAAACGTCACACGGGCCTTGACAGTGAAATATCAAGATAACTTATCCGCAGGTCGTGTTCAAACACCCACTTTAGCAATGGTACGCCAACAAGAAAAAACGATTGAACAATTTAAGCCTCAAACTTATTTTACTATCTCGTTATCTGTTGAATCAGAAAAAGCAAAGATGACCCAAAAAAATCCATACGCTTTGAAAGAACGGCAGGAAGCAGAACAATTAGTCAAAGAACTCTCAAAACAAAAGGGCTTAGTTACCGATATCCAAGAAAAAGTTAAAACAGAAAATGCGCCGTTACCATATGATTTAACCGAAATCCAGCGTGAAGCCAACCAGCGATTCCAATTTTCTGCAAAGAAAACGTTGTCTCTTGTACAAAGTTTATACGAAACCCATAAAATTGTTTCCTATCCTCGAACTGACAGCAAATATCTAACGACGGATATGAAAGGAACGATGAAAGAGCGCCTTCAAGCTATTGCTGATTTTTCACCAGAAGTGAAAGGCTACCTTAAAAATGGGGCTGTTGTTAAACAACAAAAAGTTTTCCAAAATGCAAAAGTCACGGATCACCATGGGTTGATTCCAACTGAACAACGTCCTCGTTATGAAAAGCTAAGTAATGATGAACAAAAAATCTATCAAATGATTGTTCAACGATTCTTAGGTTTGTTTGCTGAGCCAAATCAAACCAAACAAACAAAAGTTACAGTCGCTTTTGGAAAAGAAACATTTGTCTTTCATCAAAATAAAGTAGTTGTTGCTGGCTGGAAAACAACAGCCGAACAGCCGCTATCCACTGTCCAATGGCAAAAAGGCATGACCGTTGCGCCAAACTTTACCATTAACAAAGAATTAACGTCGCCACCAAAACCATTAACCGAAGGAACGTTGTTAGGAAAAATGGAGAAACACAGTTTAGGCACACCGGCAACGCGAGCTGAAATCATTGAAAAACTGATTAAATCAGAATTGATGGAACGAACCAATAGCGGTTTAAGTGTGTCTGCCAAAGGAAAGCAACTATTAGACTTGGTGAATCCATCACTTGTGACACCTGAACTAACGGAAAAATGGGAAAAGTCGCTCGAAGCAATCGCTTCGGGTCAACAAAAGAGTCAACTTTTCTTAAAGGATATTGAAGAGGATACGAAAAAATTAGTCCGTGAAATTAAACAAAGCGAGAAAAAATATCAAGATTTTTCCATTACGCAAAAAAAATGTCCAGATTGTGGCTCAAACTTACGGGAAAAAAATACGAAAGATGGGAAGATTTACGTTTGTACAAACCAAGAATGTTCTTATCGTCGGCGAAAAGATCCTAAAGTATCCAATCACCGTTGCCCACAATGCCATAAAAAAATGGTCATCATAGAAGGAAAAAATGGTCGTTCTTTCAAATGTAAATTCTGTTCGATTACTGAAAAAATTCCCGATAAAAAAGAACGAAAACAAAAAATGACTAAACATGAAGAACGTCGTTTGATGAAAAAATATTCACAACCAGACGAACCAGAAGAAAGTGCTTTAGCGCAGGCCTTAAAAGCCGCTATGAATCAAGAGTAGCGACTTGACGAATGTTGGCTCTAAATAATCAAGTCATCCTTGTTGGTCTTTAGTAAACTTTCAAATAGAAAGAGAGGGACACGGATGCTCGCAAATTTAAATCAAGCAATGGATTATATTGAAGAACATTTAACGGAAGAAGTATCCTTCGATGAATTGGCAAAAAAGACAGGGATTTCTGTTTACCATTTTAAACGAACTTTTTCGTTTGTTGCGGGGATGAGTCTGGCTGAGTATATTAAAAAGAGACGTTTGGCGGAAGCAAATTTAGCATTACTTGCTGGTGAAAAAGTGACAGATGTAGCTTTTAAATATGGTTATCAAAGTATTGAAGGATTCTCAAGAGCCTTTCGCGATTGGTCAGGACAAGCCCCTTCTGAAGTAATGAAAACACAAATCCAAAAAACGTTCCCTAAATTCTCTTTCTATATTGATATTAAAGGAGGACAATCAATGGATGTTAAATTGATTGAAAAACCAGCGTTTCAAATAGTCGGAGTTAGTCAGAAGGTTCCCTTGCAGTATCAAGGGGAAAATCAAGCAATCATGGAATTAGCACAGCGCATTACACCACAACAACGAGCGGAAATGCATACATTTGATGATGTATATCCTCATCAAGTAGTAAATGCTTCTTTTGACTTTCAAGAGGGACGAACAACAGAAGGTGGAGAAATGACACACATGATTGGCTTTGCCACTTCGCAAGAAAATACCTATGAAGATTTGGAGCAACTAAGCGTACCTGCTCATACATGGGCGGTTTTTCCAAATGAAGGTCCTTTCCCACAAACTTTACAAGAAACCTGGGCAAGGATATTTTCTGAATGGTTGCCTTCATCTGGTTACCAAGTCGTTGCAGCACCAGAAATTTCGTTTACGCAATATCAAGGGCCAGCAGAAGCTAAGTACAGTGAAATCTGGCTCGCTGTTACAGCTACTAAATAAAGAAAACCCACCATTGAAAAATGGTGGGTTTTTCCGCCAAGAAGGAGAAAGTTTGGTATAATAAACGTGAAGAAAAAATTCAGACCTTCTAAACTGAAATCTAGCTATGGATAAGTGATGCGAATACGGAATCATGGAGAAAAAATAATTCTCCGAGGTTTTAGAGTCATGTTGTTTAGAATGGTACCAAAACCGATTGACCTAGGGTTAAGTTACTTACCTAGTTTTAGAGTCATGTTGTTTAGAATGGTACCAAAACTAGTGGGGTTTCGGGTTTAAACGTAGCTTCGTTTTAGAGTCATGTTGTTTAGAATGGTACCAAAACACCTTTTAAATTATCTTTGTTAAGACGTAGGTTTTAGAGTCATGTTGTTTAGAATGGTACCAAAACCCAAGTTGGTACGATTACTCAAAAATTAGAGTTTTATAGCCATGTTGTTTAAAAACAAACTATCACCTCAAGCAATCCGTAATTTTCATCACAAGATTAGAATTTTTATCATCAAAGACGAGCTGCTTCGATTTCCGAAAACTAATCAAGTGATAAGTCAAAATGTTGATAGATTGAGATTAGTTCTTCCTTTTTTTAGGAAGGGCTTTTTTTATTGATAGAAGAAAGGGAAGAAATCTTGGGAGCACCTAAAAAAATTGTGAGAAATGCTTCTGTATTGTTTGGTTTCTGCCTCAGAAAGTTGTATACTTAGATTGGAATTATTCTATATTACATGCATTTTCACACTTTTTGGAAAAGTTCACTTGAATTTTCTTTTAGTTTCGTAGATAAAAGGAGTCATCGCTAATGGAAATGAACAATTCAGGTAAGCTTGTTTCTTTGTGTGGAGGCAAATCAGGGAGGAAATAATATGTTTGATATTGTAACATTGGCGAGAATCCAATTTGCGATGACAACAGTTTTCCACTTTTTCTTCGTACCGTTTTCAATAGGATTAGCACTTGTTGTAGCAATTATGGAAACAATGTACGTTGTGAAAAAAGAGGAACGTTATCGTAAAATGGCCAAGTTTTGGGGAAATATATTCCTATTAAGCTTCGCTGTTGGGGTTGTAACCGGGATTATTCAAGAATTTCAGTTTGGGATGAACTGGTCTGATTATTCTCGATTCGTCGGAGATATTTTTGGGGCACCGTTGGCGGTAGAAGCGCTCTTAGCTTTCTTCTTAGAGTCAACATTCTTAGGTTTATGGATCTTTACTTGGGATAAAATGAATCCAAAAGTTCACGTAACCTTTATCTGGTTAGTCGTATTCGGTTCAATGATGTCTGCTTTCTGGATTTTAGTTGCCAATAGTTTTATGCAACATCCAGTAGGTTATGTCATCAATAATGGCCGTGCTGAAATGGTGGATTTTGTAGCTGTCATCAGCAATCCAAAAGTTTGGTATGAATTTTCACACGTTATCATGGGCGCCTTTACATTGGGCGGCATGGCAGTAGCTGGTATGGCTGCTTTCCAATTGTTGAAAAAACGGGATATTTCATTCCACAAAGCATCTATGCGCATTGGCTTATGGGTTACTTTGTTCGGTTCAATCGGCGTTTTATTAGCTGGCGACTTGCAAATGAAAGCTCTAATTGAAGGACAACCAATGAAATTTGCGGCGATGGAGGGGGCCTATGAAGACTCTGATGATCCTGCTGCTTGGACATTGATTGCTTGGGCAGATGAACGGGAACATAAACAAGTTTTTGGTATCGATATTCCGTATATGCTAAGTATTTTATCGTATAACAAATTATCAGGTTCGGTTGATGGGATGGATACAGTCAACAAGCGCTTGGTAGAAAAATATGGGGATGATAAAAATTATTATCCACCAGTTAACACTTTATTCTGGAGCTTCCGTATCATGGCTGGTTTTGGTGCCTTAATGTTATTGGTTGCTGCCTTAGGACTATTCTTTACAAGGAAGAAAAAACCATCGCTGTACGAGAAGAAATGGATGCTGTGGATTGTTGCTTTATGTACGTTCGCACCATTCCTTGCGAATACAACAGGTTGGTTAGTCACTGAATTAGGTCGTTATCCGTGGACTGTCTATGGATTATTTACGATTGAACAAAGTGTTTCACCAAATGTATCGGTTGCTTCATTAATTACGTCAAATGTCATTTATTTCTTATTATTTGCTGGTTTAGGTAGTGTCATGGTTTACTTGGTCATTTTAGAATTACGTAAAGGACCAGACTATGAAGCGAAAAAATTAGCGAAAGAAAATGAACCAGCGTTGGATCCATTTGATAAGGGGGTATTTGGCGAATGAGTACACTACAATTATTATGGTTTGTCCTTATCGGCGTCTTGTTCTCAGGTTTCTTCTTCTTAGAAGGCTTTGACTTTGGTGTTGGAATGGCCGTTCAAACGTTGGCACACAATGACGACGAAAAAGATCAAGTCGTTGCAACAATTGGACCTGTTTGGGACGGAAACGAAGTTTGGCTATTAACAGCGGGCGGCGCAATGTTTGCCTCTTTCCCATATTGGTATGCTTCATTATTTAGTGGCTACTATTTAATTCTATTTACAATTTTATTTGGCTTAATTATTCGCGGAGTTTCCTTTGAATTCCGCCACAACATGCCGGAAGGTAAACGTCGTCGGATGTGGAACTGGACGCTATCAATTGGTAGTTTCCTTGTACCGTTCTTCTTTGGTATTTTGTTTATCAGCTTAGTCCAAGGAATGCCTTTAGATGCAAACGGCAATATGCATGCGCAATTTACGGATTATTTTAATCTGTTTTCAATTGTTGGTGGAGTTGCCTTAACATTACTTTGCTACTTACACGGCATGAACTATATTGCTTTAAAAACAGAAGGCCCAATTCGCGAACGTGCTCGAAATTATGCAGAAATCTTATACGGCGTTTTATATGTCGGTTTAGTTGTTTTTGCAGTGTTGATGTACTTCAAAACGGACTTTTATGAAAAGAACTTTGCGGTCACTTTAATTTTAACGTTAGCAATTGTGGTCTTAACGGTCATTGCCAATGTTGGGGTGTTTAAACGCAAAGAGATGTTAGCTTTTCTAGCGAGTGGTTTAACATTAGTTGTACTAGTTGCTCTCTTGTTCAGTGGCTTGTTCCCACGTGTTATGATTGGTAGTGAAGGTTTTGATTTGTTGATTAAAGATGCAACAAGCACACCATATACACTAAAAATTATGACGTGGATTTCTTTAAGCATTTTACCATTCGTGTTAGCTTATACTGCTTGGTCCTATTATATTTTCAGAAAACGTATTTCACAGACAGCCGTACCAGAGGGGTATTAAATCTATGATTGATAAAGACATCTTACAGATGCCTAAAATCAAAAAAATTCTTGTCTTGCTTGCAGGTTTTTCTTTCCTGCAAGCAGTCTTTATAATTGGGCAAGCTTTTTTTCTTTCAAAAGCCATTGTCGGCCTTTGGAGTGGCGGGCATCTTAACCAACAACTACAGAGTATTTTACTCTTTTTTATTTTTTATATTGGTCGACATGTTATTACGTATTTTCGTGAGAGAATGCTCGATACATTTAGTTATGAACGCTCAAAAGAATTACGCGAACAATTGTTAACCAAAATTTTCCGTTTGGGGCCAAATGTTGTTCAAAAAAATGGGACTGGAAATATGGTTACCATGGCTTTAGAAGGCATCAGTCAAACCGAAAATTATTTACAATTGATTTTGACAAAAATGATGAATATGATGATTATTCCTTGGATTATTTTAGCCTTTGTTTTTACACAAGATATTCGTTCAGGCGTAACATTGCTGATTGTTTTTCCGATTATTATTATTTTTATGATTGTGTTAGGTTATGCAGCACAAAGTAAAGCGGACAAGCAATATGCGGCGTTTCAAATGCTTTCCAATCATTTTATTGATTCCTTACGAGGAATTGACACGCTGAAACTGTTTGGGTTGAGTAAAAAATATGCTGGGAGTATTTACCATACAAGTGAACGATTCAGAAAAGCGACCATGAGTACATTGAAAATTGCTATTTTATCAACCTTTGCGTTAGACTTTTTTACGACATTATCGGTTGCTGTTGTGGCAGTTTTCCTTGGATTAAGTTTATTAAACGGCACGATTTTATTATTTCCTGCCTTGGTTACTTTAATTTTAGCACCTGAGTTCTTTTTACCGATTCGTGATTTTTCAAGTGATTATCATGCAACCTTAGATGGAAAAAACTCTTTTCAAGCGATCCAAGCGGTATTAGCATTGCCAGAAGCAGAACAGACCGATGTGCTCACGTTAGATGATTGGCATCAAGAAAGTCAGTTGTCAGTCACAGCGTTAAATTTTTCCTATGAAGATGCAACGCAAGAAGCAATTCAATCGTTGCAATTCTCTGTTGATGGTCGTAAAAAGATTGGAATTATTGGGGCGAGTGGTTCTGGTAAGTCAACGTTAATTAATTTATTAAGTGGCTTTTTATTACCAACAGAAGAAACGAGTCAATTGGCGATAAATGGCCAAACGATTCCACATTTTTTACAAAAAGACTGGCAAAAACAAATCCTTTATATTCCGCAAGCACCATATATTTTCCAAGATACTTTGGCAAACAATATTCGCTTTTATACACCTGAAGCGACAGATGAGGCAATTCAGCAAGCGATTCAGTTAGTTGGCTTAGACGAGCTGGTTAAAGACCTTCCCGAAGGAATTCATACCTTAATTGGGGAAAGTGGTCGAATGTTAAGTGGGGGACAAGCACAACGAGTAGCGTTGGCCCGCGCCTTTGTTGATCAAAAACGCCACGTCTTGCTGTTTGATGAGCCGACAGCGCATTTGGATATTGAAACAGAAGTTGAAATGAAAGAGCGCATGTTGCCATTAATGAACGATCATCTCGTCTTCTTTGCGACACATCGTCTTCATTGGATGGAAGAAATGGATTACATTTTAGTGATGGAAAAAGGTCAATTAGTGGAACAAGGAACGCTAGCAGAGTTGATTGAAAAAGATGGCTACTATGTTCAATTAATGAAGCAAATGAGAGGAGGACGCCAATGATGGAAAAACAGCCGACAACGAAAGACGTTTGGAAAAACGATCAATGGGTTCGTCCTTTCTTAAAACGCTATAAAAAAACCTTGTATTTTGCCTTACTTTTAGGCTTCTTGACGTTCTTTAGCGCAGGGGCATTAATGTTTACGTCTGGTTACTTAATCAGTCGTGCGGCTTCCTTACCAGAGAATATTTTATTAATTTATATTCCCATTGTTTTAACAAGAGCATTCGGGATTGGCCGTCCTGTTTTTCGTTATGTGGAGCGTCTAACGAGTCATAACTGGGTGTTAAAAATGACCTCTGATCTGCGCTTGAAACTTTATAATGTACTAGAAAAAGATGCGATTTTCTTTAAGACAAAATATCGCACTGGGGATATCTTAGGTTTGCTGTCGGAGGATATTAATCATATCCAAAACTTATATTTACGAACGATTTTCCCAACCGTTATTGCTTGGATTTTGTATATCTTTTTAGTGATTGCATTAGGTTTCTTTTCTTGGTGGTTTGCTTTATGCATGTTACTGATGTTAGGAGTGGTTGTTTTTCTATTACCACTTGTTTCAGTTCTAGTGAATGGTGCGCGTCAAGAAAAACATAAATATGCCAAAAATGAGTTATATCAAACACTAACCGACAATATTCTAGGTGTGTCTGATTGGGTATTTAGTCAACGAGGCTCTGAATTCGTTGCTCGTTATGAAACAGATGAAGCAAACGTTCGTGCATTAGATGAAAAAATGAAGCAATTTAACCGTGGCCGAGACTTTGTTTTACAACTTCTGTTTGGCGTGATTGCGATTGCTGTCTTAGCTTGGACTAGTGTGCGGTTTCCAGGTAATCATGGGGGCGCAGCCAATTGGATTGGTGCCTTTGTTTTAACCGTTTTTCCGTTAATTGATGCTTTTGCTCCGCTACCTGCTGCAGCACAGGAAACAACGATTTATAAGGATTCCATTCGTCGTTTTAATGAGCTTCCTGAAGGGGAAGATGACTCAACAGAAGCGCCTGTTCAGCCAAATGGTACCAGTTTATCGATAGAACATTTGTCTTTTGCATATGAAAATCAAGAGAAAAAGGTATTAAATGACTTATCGTTAACAATTCCTGAAAAACAAAAATTAGCGATTTTAGGGCGCAGTGGTTCCGGAAAGAGTACGTTGGCTTCGCTCATTCGTGGTGATTTACGGCCTACTTCGGGAGAAATCCTTTTAGGAAACATCCCAACTGAGGCATTTGGTGAGACGATGACTGAATATATTGGGGTTATGCACCAAGCACCGTACCTATTTCGAACAACCATTTTAAATAATATTCGGATTGGTAGAGAAGAAGCGAGCGAAGCAGAAGTTTGGGCGGTTTTAGAAAAAGTTGGCTTAAAAGAAATGGTTGCCCAATTACCAGAAGGTTTACAAACAATGGTGGATGAAGCAGGTTTGCGTTTTTCTGGTGGCGAACGACATCGCTTGGCACTGGCGCGGATTCTTTTGCAAGATACACCGATTGTGTTATTAGACGAACCAACTACTGGTTTAGATCCAATTACAGAACAGCAATTGCTGGAAACCTTTTTTGAGGCATTAAAAGATAAAACCGTCATCTGGATTACCCACCATTTGCAAGGCGTAACTTTGATGGATCAAGTGATCTTTATTGAAGATGGTCAATTAGAGATGAGTGGTACGCCAGAGGAATTACTTGCAACCAATGCGCATTATCAGAAACTTTACCGAATTGATCGTGGCATTAGTTCTTTCGAGGAATAAAAAAACGACTGGTTGTTGATTAAAGCAAACAATCAGTCGTTTTTCTATTTCAATTAATGGCAATTCTTCTATAAAACGTTTAAAATGAACGATGTAATAAGAGCTCAGTTAAGGAAAGTAAGGTTTCTTTTGCTGTGCCATCAGGCAATTGTTGAATATCAGTGATTGCTTTGTTGGTTACTTTTTTAGCAAAAGCTTGTGCTTCTGTAACGCCATGATAGTCATTGACTAGCGCCGCAACTTCAGCTGCCTCTTCTAAGGTAATGGCACGTCCTTTATCCAAATAAGGGCTGAATACGTCAGGTGCTGCTTGATAAGCGAAGAGAAGAGGTAACGTATAAACACCTTGTGACAAGTCTTCTAAAGCGGGCTTTTTCAAGGTTTCCGTGTCGGCAGTATAATCTAAAATATCGTCATAGACTTGAAAAGCAATGCCAATATGACGGCCAATTCGTTTAGCTAAACGTTGGACTTCTTTTGAACTATGACCGAAATAGGCCCCTTCAAGACAGCTTAGTGAAAAAAGTTCGGCTGTTTTGCCGTTGACACTTCTTAAATAAGCAGGAATCGACATGCGGCGGTCAAATCGATGACTCATTTGATCGAGTTCACCAAGTAATAACCGTTTCATTCCTTGTGCATTGATTTTCATAAATTCAGAGCCATTCATGGCATCTGCAATCAAAGTAAAGAATTCAGTGAATAGTAAATCACCTGTGTAAACAGCCACGTCTTTACCATATTGTGATTGAATAGTCACAGCGCCTCGGCGCAATGGAGAATCGTCAATAATGTCATCGTGAATCAACGTAGCCATATGTAGGATTTCCAAAGATGCAGCTATTTTTAATAATTGTTGTTTCTCTTGTTTTTCTTCATCACCCAGTTGAGCAAAAAGAAAGAAAAAAGCGGGGCGTAATAATTTGCCGCCAGAACGAGCCAAAGTTACTAAGGCTTCTTCAATGTCTTCGTTGCGTGTATGCAACGTTTGTTCAATTAATTCACATGTTTCCGTTAAAGAACGTTCAACGTCAGGAAACGACTTCCAAAATGTGTTCATAAATATACTACGATCCTTTCAGTGGTTCAATACTATTTGATTGTATACGAATTGGCGACAGAAATACAGTAATTAAGTTTTAAAAGTAACAAAGTTTGTAAAAAAGTAGCGGAGGGATAGTTTGAATCGAGAAATATTTTTTGAATTAGTAGAATTAAAAGCAAAAACAGCGAGTGTTTTGCCATTTTTGTTAGGAATTTGTTTTAGTTGGTACCAATATGGGCGGCTCCATGTTGGTTATGTTTTAATTTTTTTCATTGCGATGTTTATTTTTAATATGGCGGTCGATATTTTAGATAATTATAATGATTACCATCATGCCACAGAAGTTCATGATTATAAGGAAAAAACGAATATTATCGGTCGAGAAAATTTATCTTTGCCATTAATACGCAAAATGATTTTTTGGATGATTCTCGTTTCTGCTTTAATGGGGATTGGGTTGTCATTTATTGTCGGCTGGCCGTTATTAATTATGGGTCTTTATTGTTACTTAATTGGTATTTTTTATTCATCAGGACCGAAACCTTTATCCAGTCTACCATTAGGGGAAGTTTTCTCAGGATTTACAATGGGGTTCATGATTACCCTTATTTGTGTCTACATTAATACGTTTGAAGTTTTCAATTGGTCAGTAGCTAATTTATGGGGGATTTTCTTAGTCGCCTTACCTAACACTTGTTACATTGCTAACTTAATGTTAGCAAATAATATCTGTGACTTAGAGGAAGATGAAAATAACAAGAGATATACATTAGTTCATTACCTTGGCAAAGCAAGTTCTTTGAAATTATTCGTCGGATTAAATACAATAGCAATGTTAGCCATTTTGTTAGCTGTCGGTTTAGGATTGACGCCGCCAACAATGTTACTCATGCTTTTAACTTTACCTTTTGTACGGAAACAAACCCAAGCCTTACTGAAGGAACAAGTGAAGAGTAAAACATTTGTTTGTGCTGTGAAGATCTTAGCTGTGGGAGCAACTGCACAAGTGCTATTTTTTGCCATAGGTTTGTGGTGGCTGTAAATTTTTTATAGAGTGGAAGGGAATCAAAATGAATAAGAAACATGTTGTTATTTTAGGTGCTGGTTACGCAGGCTTAAAAACATTACGCGAATTACAAAAAGGCGCCAAAGACGTCGAAATTACTTTAGTGGATCGTAACAACTATCACTACGAAGCAACGGATTTGCATGAAGTTGCTGCTGGAACACAACCAGCTGAAAAAATCACATACAATATTATGGATGTTGTCGATGAAAAAATGACCACCTTTATCCAAGGAACAGTTAAAACAATTGATGCTGCAACACAAACAGTTGCTTTAGAAGATGGCCAAACAATCAATTATGATTACTTAGTTGTTTCTCTTGGGTTTGAATCAGAATCATTTGGTATCCCTGGTGTGCAAGAACATGCTCTACAAATGGTAGATGTGAAAACGGCTTTAAACGTGTATGAACATATCCAAGAACAAATGCGTCAATACAAAGCAACTCAAAACGAAGAATTCTTAAAAATTGTTGTCTGCGGAGCAGGCTTTACAGGGATTGAATTATTAGGTTCTCTTGTTGAAAACAAACCAAAATTTGCTGAAATCGCAGGTGTCTCAGCAGATCAAATCCAAATTTATTGTGTCGAAGCAGTTACTCGCCTATTGCCGATGTTTAACGAAAAACTTGCGAACTATGGTGTGCAATTATTAAAAGATTCAGCTATTCATTTATTATTAGGTAAACCGATTAAAGAAATCAAACCAGGCGCAGTTGTTTATCAAGATAACGAAGCAGGCGACTTGGCAGAACTTTCTGCTAAAACAATTATTTGGACAACGGGTGTTAGTGGAAGCCACGTTGTAGGCGATTCTGGATTTGAAGCTCGTCGTGGTCGTGTCATGGTTCAACCAGATTTAACAGATGCGAACCATAGCAACGTCTATATTATTGGTGACTGCTCAGCAGTTATGGATACAGAAACTAATCGACCTTACCCAACGACAGCACAAATCGCCTTGAAAATGGGGGCGCATGCTGCTAAAAATATTCAAGCACAATTGAAAGGGGAAGCAACTAAACCTTTCAGCTTTAAATCACAAGGTTCTGTTTGTTCTGTCGGAAATACACGTGCTTTAGGAATTGTTGGTAAAACAGACATTAAAGGGTACCCAGCTTCATTCATGAAAAAAATTATCATGAACAAAGCGCTCTTTGAAACAGGTGGTACCAAAGAAATGATGGCTAAAGGTCGTTTCGACTTATACCATTAAGAATCAGCAAAATAAGAAATAATGAGGTCGGGACAGAACCGTTTAGCTCCGAGAAATAAGAAGAAATTTCCGAAAATTGCTCTTTAATTTTTGGAGAATTTCGGCTTATTTCCGAAGGAGTTGGTTCTGTTCCCGCCGTTTATCAGTTTTTGAGCGTGGAGCAAAAATCCAAAGTGATTTTTGTCCCACGCTCATTTTTCTTAAATGAAAGTTTTAAAAAAATTTCCATGATTTTTCAAGTAAAATGAGGTGGGCACTTTTGTTCGATTCCATTTTTATGTATAATGAGAAGTGATGGAAAGAGGGAAGTTAAATGGCACAAAAAAGATCAACAAATAAGAAAAAAAGTACGACAAAGAAAAAGACCAAAAAACAACAGCAACAACAAGAACGTTTAAATTATATGTTTCTTGGCCTGATTTTTATTTTATTCGGTGTCTTTGGACTCTTTCGCTTAGGGTTTTTAGGCACGTTATTAGCGAATTGTTTACGCTTAGTTGTAGGTAATACCTTTCCATTTGTAGCGATTTTACTAATCCTGTATGGCTTATTAGTCATGATTTATGGAAAAGATTTTCCGTTAAAAAGAGGGCGCCCTATTTTTGGGGCTGTTCTGATTTATATTAGTGTTTTGTTATTTTTCCATGCCTTTATGTTTCGAAATGTTAGTGGCAGTCAACCAGATATTTTAGGTAACACTTGGGAATTTTTGCAAAGCGATTTAAAAGCCAACCAGGTGACGCAAAACGTAGGGGGCGGTATGATTGGCGCGCTGCTTTATCAAGGAACGTACTTTTTGGTGGCACAATTTGGGAGCTATTTAATTGCCACCTTGCTACTGTTAGCGGGTATTTTCTTGATGAGTATGTGGGATTTTCAGCAAATTGTTGATCATTTCCAAAGTATTCAAGATCGCCTAAGTCATGTTTCGGCAAAATCACAGGCGCGACAAGAAGAAAAAGAGGCGAAGCGAGCAGCGAAGAAAGAAGCTAAGGCTGCAGAACGCCAAGCAAAAATTGAAGCCGCTGCCCAACAAAAATTACAAGAGCGGGAACGTATGGAACAAGCGGCAGCCGATCGCTTAACAAAAACACCAGTTGAAACCCACCAACCAATGGTGGAAGAACCGGCCGCACCAACGCCTGTTCAAATTGATTCGTTTCAACAGCAAAATCAGGCGATGCCTGTACCACCAATTGCAGCAACAAAACCGCAACGAGAGCAGGAAGAAGAGGCGGCAGATGAAGCTGGTGTTCTCGAATTTGAAATTTCTGAAGAAGCGGAAGATCGTGATTATCAACTACCACCAACTGATTTGTTAGATACAATTCAAGCAACGGATCAAAGTGGTGAATATGAAAAAATCGAAAAAAACATTGGCGTCTTAGAACAAACCTTCAAGAGTTTTGGCGTTGATGCTAAAGTGGTCAAAGCTAGTTTAGGACCATCTGTCACAAAATTTGAAGTTCAACCCGCTGTTGGGGTAAAAGTTAGCAAAATTGTTAACTTGACGGATGACATTGCTTTAGCACTTGCGGCCAAAGACGTTCGTATGGAGGCCCCAATACCTGGCAAATCACTAATCGGGATTGAAGTTCCTAATAGTGCAATTAGTACAGTATCCTTTAGAGATATTGTTGAGGCACAACCAAGTCATCCAGATAAACTATTAGAAGTACCTTTAGGTCGAGATATTTCAGGGATGGTTCAAACTGCGGATCTATCAAAAATGCCGCATTTATTAATTGCGGGATCGACAGGGAGTGGGAAATCGGTTGCTATCAATGGCATCATCACAGGTATTTTGATGCAAGCGAAACCTCATGAAGTAAAATTAATGATGATTGACCCGAAAATGGTGGAATTGAATGTGTATAACGGGATTCCTCATTTATTAACGCCAGTGGTTACTAATCCGAGAAAAGCAGCACAAGCCCTACAAAAAGTAGTTCAAGAAATGGAATTTCGTTATGAAAAATTTGCAGCAACAGGCGTCCGAAATATTACTGGTTACAATCAACTAATTCAACAGAAAAATGCGGAAGATGGCGAAAATCGTCCGATTCTGCCATTTATTGTTGTCATTGTTGATGAGTTAGCTGATTTAATGATGGTGGCAAGTAATGAAGTAGAAGATGCGATTATCCGCTTAGCCCAAATGGCACGGGCAGCAGGTATTCATATGATTTTAGCGACACAACGGCCAAGTGTGGATGTCATTACAGGAATCATCAAAGCAAATGTCCCTTCTCGAATGGCTTTTGCAGTCTCAAGTGGGACAGACTCGCGTACCATTATTGATACCAACGGGGCGGAGAAACTATTAGGTCGAGGCGATATGCTCTTCTTACCAATGGGAGAAAATAAACCAATTCGTATCCAAGGGGCCTTTATCTCTGATCAAGAAGTCGAACGAGTGGTTGCGTTTGTAACGGACCAACAAGAAGCTGAATATCAAGAAAACATGATGCCAACAGATGAACCGACCACTTCAGGCGGTGGCGAAGCTCCTCAAGATGAGTTGTTTGAAGAAGCGAAAAACTTGGTGGTTGAAATGCAAACAGCTAGTATTTCATTGCTACAAAGACGTTTTAGAATTGGCTATAATCGTGCGGCTCGCTTAGTAGATGAATTGGAAGCACACGGAGTTATTGGACCATCAGAAGGTAGCAAACCAAGAAAAGTCTTTCTACAAGCGGAATCAGAAGAGGCAGCACCTGAAACACCAGAACAATAAACAAAAAGAACAAAAATAGATAAATTTATCTATTTTTGTTCTTTTTTTATAATTTCAGCAAAGCATCATGTTATAATCATCATTTTCTGGTAAAATAGAAAGGAATAGTGCGGTTGGGAGGGAGCGTATCATGAGAAGAAAGAGCGTGCTTTATTTAGAAGTAGCAGATCAGATTAAAGAAGATATTTTGAGTGGCAAGTATCCAGTAGGAACGTTTTTACCAACAGAAACAGAATTGGAAGAGCTGTTTAACGTTAGTAAAATTACGATTCGGCGGGCAATCGAAATGTTAGCAACAGAAGAATTTGTTGAGAAAAAAAGTGGCCGAGGCACAACTGTGTTAAGCAATCGTCCCTATAATAAACTATCAAAAGCAGGGACATTCACTGAATTTTTGAATGAATCAGGTCAGAAAGTAACTAAAAAAGTTTTACAAGTTGAAAACTTGACGTTGTCAAAAGAGATGCCGGCTTATCAATTTTTAGGAGAAGAAGTGGTTCACCTTTCACGGTTATATCTAATCGATGAACAACCCTATATTTATTTTAATTACTATTTGCCAGCTGCCATGAAAGACGTATCATTGACTGAATACAAAGAAGAATCCTTGTATCGTTTGATGGATCGACATGCCATTGAAATTTATAAATTTGAAGACCGTTTTGAAGTTGCAACTTTGACAGAAGCAGAGCAAAAGATGTTGCAAACAACTGAAACAACGGGCTTAAAAAGAATTCGGCGTTCGTTAAGCCCAACAGGTCGTTGCGTAGAATATTCAGAAGCTATTTATAATACGAAGATTCATCCTTATGTGATTGAATATGAAGCATAACTTTTAAAAGAATAACAGTGCACTTACAGTAATGTAAGTTCATTGTTATTCTTTTCTATTGTCGTTTTTTTTCGTTTTCGATACACTAAATGAGTGAGAAGAATAGGAGTGGAAAATATGTTAGAAGTACAAAATTTAAAAAAAGTTTACGGAAACGAAATTAAATATGAAGCCTTAAAAGGGATTAATTTAACTGTCCAAGATGGTGAATTTATTGGTATTATGGGACCTTCTGGAAGTGGGAAAAGTACACTTTTAAATTTATTGGCAACAATCGATAGTCCAACAGACGGTGAAATACTTTTAAATGGAAAAAATCCAAACAATTTGAATCAAGAACAAATTGCTAAATTCCGTCGTACAGAATTAGGATTTGTTTTTCAAAGCTTTAATTTAATGCCAACATTAACTGTTGAAGAAAATATTATTTTGCCATTGACGCTTGATGGAGAAAAAGTCTCTGTAATGAAACGACAATTAGCAGAATTAAGTGAGCGTTTAGGTATCAATCATCTGTTGAAAAAACGAATTGCAGAAATTTCTGGTGGACAAGCACAACGGGTCGCCGTTGCTCGGGCAATGATTCATCATCCACAATTATTATTGGCTGATGAACCAACAGGAAACTTAGATACGAAATCATCTAAGGATGTGATGGGCTTGTTACAACAATTAAACGAAGAAGAAGCGGCGACTATTTTAATGGTGACCCATGATCCGCTAGCCGCAAGTTATTGCAAGCGCATTGTCTTTATTAAAGATGGTGAATTAATTGATGAAATTATCCAAAACGGCAACCAAAAAGAGTTCTACGATTTAATCATGGTGAAACTGGCTGAGATTGAAGGTGTCGATAATGAATTTTAATCAGTTTGTTATAAGAAACACGATTCGAAATAAGCATTTATACTTGGCTTATTTCCTAAGTACAATGTTTTCTGTGATGATCTTTTTTACGTTCACTGGTTTTGTCTTTCACCCAGCCTTAGCTAATGGTTTAAATCCTAAAGCACAAATGGGAATGACGGCTGCGGCAATTATAATCTATGGTTTCTCTTTCTTATTTGTTTTATACTCGATGGATGTCTTTATCCAATCTCGAAAAAAAGAGTTTGGAACCTTGATGATTCAAGGGATGAGTCCAAAACAGTTAAAGAAAATGATTTTTATTGAAAACTTAGTGATTGGTTTCTTTGCTACAATTTTTGGTAGCATTTTAGGTGTTGGATTTTCACAGTTTATTTTATGGATTAGCAATTTATTGATGCATCTAGGTTTAGGTTTTTATTTGCCAGTGATGCCGTTTATCATTACTGTCATTTCATTTGCGGTCTTGTTTTTAGTAATTTCTTTCTTTATTCAATTCCGCTTGCCAAAAGCGACACTTCAAGAGCTATTAAAAGCAGGAGAAATGGGTAAAGGTGAAATCAAAAGCTCTAAAGTTAAATCTTTCTTAGCCGTGTTACTTTTAATTGTCGGTTACGGAATTGCTTTAGTTGCTAAGGGACAGTTAGTTTTAATGGTGATGTTCCCAGTAATTTTATTAGTTATTTTAGGGACAAAATTCTTATTTGACCAATTGAGTGTTTCTGTCATTGAACGTTTAAAACGGAAACCAAAAATCTTTTGGAAAAAAACCAATATGGTCGTTTTATCAGATTTAGCATTCCGCATGAAAGATAATGCACGTTCGTTCTTCTTGGTTTCGGTGATATCAACGGTTGCTTTTGCTGCCATTGGAACGTTATACGGCGTGAATGAGATGATTTTTAAAGGAATAAGTTCTGTACCGTACGAACTGACATTGTCTGATTCGACCAACCCAGAAAATCAAGAAATGAAACAATTTGCGACAAAAACATTCCAAGAAAAAAATATTCAGTTTGATCAGATTGATTACACAATGTACAAAACAAGTGCCGGTATCCAATTAATCAAAACATCTGAATATAATAAACTCGCAAAATTTATAGATGAACCAACTTTAACAGGTGAGAAAGTAGTTAATTTATCACAAAAAGATGCTCCTTCTGCTGCATCAGTAGATGTCAAATCTGTTCAATTGGGAAATGATCAAGTTTTAAACATTGATAAAACAGAAGAAACCAATGTATTACCAACTTTTGGCGGTGTGGTTGTTATCCCAGATAGTACCTCAACAGATGGAATCAAAGCGGAAACAGAAACAATTTGGCAGCCCAAAGCAGGAACCAATCGTGAAGAATTGATAAAAGCAGAAAATATTATTGGTGACAAGTATCCCATGTTAGTAGGAACAGCTGCAATGTCGGCAGCCATTACGCAATATTATACGCCAGTTCTATTTGTCGGACTATTTATCGGTATCGTGTTCTTTGTTTCGGCAGGTAGTTTCTTATACTTCCGTTTATACAGTGATATGAATACGGACGTTGAAAAATTCAAGATGATTTACAAACTTGGCTTGACGAAAAAAGAATTGAAGAAAATGATTTACCAACAAGTAGGTATTTTATTCTTTACCCCAATTGTTGTTTCATTTATTCATGGAGCTGTTGCTTTGAAAGCAATGTATGCTGTCTTAGATCAGCCAATGCAATTAGCTGGCTGGGAAGTTTTAGGCGTTTTCTTATTGATTCAGGTCGTTTACTATTTAATTGCCAGAACGTTCTACTTCAAAAAAGTTTATCACTTAGTGAAAGATTAATTATAAAAAATCGTTAAGCATGCACGCTTAACGATTTTTTTGATGTTCTTCGTGATATTGCATTCAAAGTGAGAATACGTTATAGTTATGAAGCGAATGTAATAGCAGAAATGAGGAAAAGAAATGCAGAAAGAATCCATTTATGGACTGACGAGAGAACAGCTTGTGGACTGGTTTTTAGCCCATGGCGAGAAGAAATTTCGCGCAACACAAGTGTGGGAATGGTTGTATACAAAACGTGTTGCTTCATTTAGTGAAATGTCGAACATTTCTAAATCGTTGATGACTTTATTAGAAGAAAATTTTTCATTAAATCCATTAAAACAAGTCATTGTGCAAGAAGCACAAGATGGTACCGTAAAATATTTATTTGAATTACCAGATAAAAATATGATTGAAACAGTCTTGATGCGTCAAGAATATGGATTATCTGTTTGTGTGACCACTCAAGTTGGCTGCAATATTGGGTGTACATTTTGTGCTAGTGGGCTATTAAAAAAACAAAGAGATTTAACTGCTGGCGAGATTGTTGCCCAAATTATGTGGGTGCAACATTATTTCGATGAACGTGGGTTGGATGAACGTGTTAGCCATGTCGTTGTGATGGGAATTGGTGAACCATTTGATAATTATGTCAATGTCATGAACTTTTTACGAACGATTAATGATGATAAAGGCTTGGCTATTGGTGCCCGCCATATTACAGTTTCAACAAGTGGTTTAGTGCCAAAAATTCGTGAATTTGCAGACAGTGGACTACAAGTAAACTTAGCAATCTCATTACATGCTCCTAACAACGAAGTTCGTACATTAATTATGCGGATTAATCGTAGTTTTCCAATTGAAAAATTAATGGCAGCAATTGATGAATACATTGAAAAAACCAACCGACGTGTTACATTTGAATATATTATGTTGAGTCAAGTGAACGACCGACCAGAACATGCTCAACAATTAGCAGATTTACTACGGAATAAGAAAAAACTTTCTTATGTTAATCTGATTCCGTATAACCCAGTGAGTGAACACGATCAATATAGCAGAAGCTCTAAAGAAGCGGTTTTAAAATTTTATGATGTACTCAAAAAGAATGGCATCAATTGTGTTATTCGTAAAGAACACGGAACAGATATTGATGCGGCTTGCGGACAATTACGCAGTAAACAAATGAAAAAAGAAAAAGTCAAAAACCAATAACGTAGTTAAAATCGGATCAGAAAGGTTTCTTTTTGATTCGATTTTTCGTTTATTTAATAAAAAATCGTCGGTTTTTCAATTCTTGTTTATAAACAAAAGATGAATGCTCTAAAACTTTTATGACAAATTTTCTTTTTGTGGTTTTCAAACTTGAAATTCTAAAAGAAATAGCTATACTGAAAAGAGATCGTCACAGAATTTTTCATGAAAACAGCTATTATTTTCGTTATCTTTTCAAGAAAGTGAAATTTTGTTACGCTTTTTTAGTTTAAATGAAATGAGGGAGTCTATGGAGAAAAAGCAATTAAAAAGAGAGATAACAACGTTTGGTGCGTTATCCACGGTAATGGGTACGGTGATTGGCGCTGGTGTTTTCTTTAAAGCTGCGAGTGTCGTTGGACACGCACAGTCAGCTAGTTTAGCTATCTTTGCTTGGGTGTTAGGTGGGGCCTTAACCATTTGTGCAGGATTAACCAGCGCCGAACTTGCTACAGCAATCCCTGAAACAGGTGGCGCAGTGAAGTATATTGAATATACATATGGTAAATTAGCTGGTTTTCTTTTAGGGTGGGCACAAAGTATCATTTATTATCCTGCCAACATTTCGGCGTTATCCATTATTTTTAGTACACAACTAATCAATTTGTTTCATCTATCGGCAAATTTATTGATTCCAATTGCCATTCTTGCGGGAACCAGTATCACGATAATTAATTTATTAGGAACAAAAATTGCTTCTTTGGTCCAATCAACGACATTGGTAGTAAAACTGATTCCAATTGCCTTGATTTCTTTAGTAGGATTATTTACTCCCGGACAAGTAGCTGTTTCACTTTTTCCTGTTGAAACAACAGCGAATACTGGCTTTTTAGTTGCTTTTAGTGGCGCCTTAGTCGCCACCATGTTTGCTTATGATGGCTGGCTGGGTGTGGGTAACGTGGCTGGTGAAATGAAGCGACCAGAAAGAGACTTGCCTAAAGCCATTATTTTTGGTTTGTTATTGATTACTTTAATTTATGCCTTAATTAATTTTGTGTTTCTAAAAACATTACCAATTGAGCAAATCGCTGGGAATTTGAATGCAGCTTCGGATGCTTCTGTGGCTATTTTTGGACCAATTGGCGGCAAAATCGTAACTATTGGGATTTTAATCTCTGTATATGGTGCGTTAAACGGCTACACAATGACAGGGATTCGGATTCCTTATGCCTTAGCCTTAGATAATCTGATGCCTTTTAGTCGTCAGTTTCAAAAGTTGTCTAAACGCTTTGTTGTTCCTTACGTTGCTGGAATTTTCCAGTTAGCTGTAGCCATTATCATGATGTTTTTCGGAACCTTCGATTTATTGACGGATATGTTAGTTTTTGTTATGTGGCTGTTTAATCTATTAATTTTCTTAGCTGTTTTTATTTTAAGAAAACGAGAACCTGAATTAAAACGACCGTATAAAGTTCCTGGCTATCCAATTATTCCAATTATCGCAAGTCTAGGTGGTATCTTCATCTTGGTTACAACGAGTATTACACAGCCTATTCTAGCATTTATTGGTATAGGGATTACGCTTCTAGGAATTCCAGTTTATTTAGTTAATAAACAAAAAACGAAGCCAAAAACGTAAACGATCCAATCGGATTATCATAGTTTTTCTCAAAAATTTTGTGATTCAGAGAAATTTTTGAAAACTAAACGCAAGATTTTTTTAGTATAATACTAAGTGTCTAGGAGTTCCACTATTTTGGGGAAGATAGATGGACAGCGCAAACTTCAAAAAAAGAACCTTCATCTTATTGGTGAAGGTTCTTTTTTTTGCTGAAATCATAAAATAAATGCGTAGTTTATTAGTGAGAGGAGGAAATGAATGACTGAAAATGTAAAAAAATTAGCCCATCAATTAATTGAATGGGGCGTCCTTCATGGGGCGCAAGACGTTTATTTTTTACCCAATGATACAGAAATAGCTATCTTTTTTCGGACAGGGATGCAACGGACACCTTACACACAAGTTTCCGCAGAAATAGGCGAAAAGTTAATTTTCCACTTTAAATTTATAGGCGGCATGGATGTCGGAGAAAGACGAAAAGCACAATTAGGCGCGACAACTTATCTAATTGGCGAGACGAAGCAACGCTTGCGTTTATCATCTGTGGGAGATTTTCAGAATCGAGAGAGCTTGGTAATTCGTTTTTTGCACCGATTTGGTGAACAAGCTGAACATTTTTTCTTTCCCCACCAGCTGAATGAAATTGAAGCATCTTGTCAGAAACGAGGACTTTATTTATTCAGTGGGCCAGTTGGTTCTGGAAAAACAACAACCATGTATCGTGTGGCTAAAAAAAGAAGTGGCGAACAACAAGTGATAGCGATTGAGGATCCTGTTGAAATTGAGGAAAAGCGGTTTTTACAGTTGCAAACAAATGAAAAAATTCAGTTAACGTACGAAGCCTTGATAAAAGTTTGCTTACGCCATCATCCTGATATTTTGATTATTGGTGAAATTCGTGATGGCGAGACGGCTCAAGCAGTTATTCGAGCCGCCTTAACGGGTCATACTATTTTTGCGACAATTCACGCCCGTAACTTATTGGGGGTGCAACGGCGTTTGATAGAATTAGGTGGCCCAGAGCATGAATTGGCTGAATGCTTGCAAGGTATCATTTATCAACAGATTTTGACAACCACGATTAATAAAGAACAAGTAGCAGGAATTCTTTATGATTATTTTTTCTTTAAGGGAGCCGTTATAAAGAGTAGTTGGCAAAAGAATCTAAGAAAGGCGTGGGCGTATGGGTTTATTACAGAAAAAACGTATTTTCAAGCCATCGAATAAATTAACGAAAAAACAACAGCAGCTTTTTCTGAAACTATTAGCGGATTTGCTTGCAAATGGTTTTAATATACAAGAAAGTTTTTCCTTCATGAAAAAATCAAACGCCTTACCTCAGCACAGTATAACTTTTTTAGTTGAAGGCTTTTCCTCAGGCATTGCCTTACAAGCTTTAGTCGAAGAATTAGGGTTTTCAACAATGGTCTCGGCACAATTGTCGTTTGCTACTGCACACGGGGATTTGGTGGGGACACTACAAGCGATTTCCGAACATTTTTTTCAAACGGAAAAATATCGGCAACAGTTCTATAAAATAATTAGTTATCCGCTGCTCCTGATTGTTTTTTTGATTCTCGTCATTGTTGGTATTCGGCAATTTTTATTGCCCCAATTAATGGAAAATGATGCCAATAGTTATTCTAAAAATATTGGGATTCTTCTGATTGTTTACAGTCCATATATTCTGGTTACCTTAGTTTTTGTCCTCTCATTTAGTTTCTTCATTTTAAACCGTTATTTGAAGCATCAGTCTGCTATTCAGCGAGCGTTCATTTATCTGAAATTGCCAATTATCCGTGGCCTTTATCGGGAATACGTCAGTGCTTTTTTTGCACTAGAATGGGGGAAGTTGCTTGCACAAGGATTAGAAATGAAAGAGGTCATCGATTTGATGCGCCATACAACCAATTACCCCTTAATGAAAGAATTAGCTGGAGCAATTAGTGAAGGACTGCTAGTTGGTGAAACCTTACATAGACAATTAGCTGCTTATCCTTTTTTTACAAAAGCATTGGGTTTAATGATTCAACAAGGGGAAGTAAAAGGAAAATTAGGCAAGGAGTTGATGGTTTATAGTAATGTCTGTTTCCAAGTTTTTTTCAAAAAAATTGAACGAGTCATTACCCTTGTTCAACCATTTATTTTTATCATAATTGCTTGTTTAATTATCGGTGTCTATGGGGCAATGTTGCTGCCTATTTATGGCAATATGGAAGGAGTTTTATAATGAAAAAGAAACAAAAATACGCAGGGTTTACATTATTAGAAATGTTGATTGTCTTATTGATCATTTCCGTATTGATTTTACTTTTTGTTCCTAACTTAGCGAAACATAAAGAAACAGTTGATAAAAAAGGCAATGAAGCAATCGTAAAAATTGTAGAATCACAAATCGAGCTCTACACACTAGAAAAAAATAGGACGCCTTCTTTAAATGAATTAGTCAAAGAAGGCTACATTACTAAAGAGCAGTTAGATAAATATACAGCAGAAAAGCAATGAACAAGTCAGCAGGATTCACATTAATGGAAACACTTGCTAGTTTGACGATTGTTTGCTTTATGACTATGCTCCCAACACTCGCTATTCACCGCTGGCAAGAAACATTAAAAATTGAACAGTTTCTTGCTACGGTAGAAAAACAACTTCGTTTTGCGCAACAGCAAGCAATTGTTTTAGAGGAAACACAAGAAGTTTGGTTTTTTGAAGAACAACAAAGCTTTTCATTTCCTGATAAATTGAACCAATCAGCTCGAAGGACTTCGCTAGCTGTACCTGAAAAAATGACAGTGAGTGGCCCAAGCAAACTCAGTTTTCTTCATTCGTCAGGGAACAATGGCCGTTTAGTGAAATATATTTTTACTTGGACTGAAAAGAAACAGCAACTTATTTTACAATTTCAGATGGGGAGTGGTAGAGCGTTTATATATCAATGGTTTTGAGTGTTTTTGCCACAGATTTACCACAAATCACAAGTTCTCAATAAGTTTATCCATCATATCAGCTGTTTCTTTTTCTTCTTCTTTTAGCACATCGCTATAAACATCCAAAGTTATATTAATATTCTTGTGTCCTAACCGAGTTGAAACGTACTTAATGTTTGCTCCTGCTTCAATTAAAAACGTTGCATGGGTATGTCTTAGGCCGTGTACGGTTATGTTTTGAACTTCTGCTTTTTCACATAACAGGCGAAACATATACGTAATTCTTGATTGTTTGATAGGTAAATTTCGAGAACTTAAAATAAAATAGTCCTTATCGCTTAAAATTATCCCTTCTCTAAAAAGCCGTTCTTTCTCATGATTTTTGTATTTTTTTATTAAAGTGAGTAATGAGTTGTCAAAATAAACTTTACGAATACTAGTTTTTGTTTTCGGCTTATTTTCACCATAATCGCCACGTGTAGAATTGATATCGAAATATTTTTCGTTTAAATCAATATCACTCCAACGCAGCCCCATCAATTCACCTTTTCTCATTCCAGATTTTAGCAGAGTCAAAAATATAACTTGCGTTTGAATATCTTCGTTTTCTAAAACCGCTATAAATCGCTGTAATTCCTTTTTAGAGAATGAACGAACATTATTACTTAAATCAAATTTAAAGCCTGTTAGCGTGTTGCTAGGGATGATTTGATTGTGTACCGCAGCGTTAATCATCCTCATTACAATTTTATGCCACGTTTGAATCGTGGATTCTGTATATTTGTTTTCTTGTCTTAATTTGTCAATAAATTCTCGCTTATAGGTAATCTTATTTAAAGAAGATAGTTTCTGATTTCCAATTAATGGTGATATGTGAAATTTGATAGCAGATTCAATATTTTGTTTTGTTGAAACACTCCAATTGTCTTGGGCGTAAGGTATCCAGACTTTGATCCATTCATCTATGGTGAGTTGTTTATTTTCGATGAAGGAAGTATTTTGTGTTTCTAAATCATATTGGATTTTTAGCAATGCTTTATTCGCCGCTCTTTCACTTTCAAATCCACGTTTGCTAGCTTCTTTTCGGTGTTTTAGAGAGTTGTAATAAGGATAGCGATATCCCCAAAAAGTTCCTTTTTTGTTTGAGTACGAAAAAACATATTTGTATTTTTTGGACCAATTTAGTTTCGCCATAGTTTCACCTCCAATATTCATTTAAAGCCCCTAACATGAATCGAACATGCTAGAACTCACCAGAGAGGGGAGAATTATTTTTTATCGAAAGTAATTATCCAAGACCCCATAAGGTTTTCAACTTTCTTTATTTTTGCAATTACTTTATCCCCTGTTCTTACATCTGGATTTTTGCTTGAAACAAAGTTTAAATGATCTCCAGTTTGAATTGTATATCCTAATGAGCCATCAGGAACATATTTATCAACTGTAAATTGCACAGTTTTACCTGTTAAATCTTCGCCGTTATTTAGTGCTGTTTCAGCTTCTTTACTAGTATAATCAGGCTTAACTTCTTTAGTTCCGCATGCAGTAAATACAATAAGCAATAGTAGTGTATAAATAAAATATTTAATCTTTTTCATAAAAGTTCTCTCCTTTATTTAATTCTTAGTGGTTGACCAGGATAAAAAACAGAGGTGTCAATGCCTGGATTTAGTGCAAATAGTTGTTCTAAGGTTAATCCATTCCTCTCAGCTACTTGTCGAGCTCCTTCGCCGCTTCGTACTTTGTCATATACGGGTTGTTCAACTTCAGAGCTTTGAGGTTGTTCAATTGCTGAAGATGATTGAGTAGATGGCAATGGTTGTTGTGATGTAGAAATTTCCGTGTTAACAGCAGCTAATTCGGTATACAAGTCTGTTAACTTATTTGCTTCAGCAGTATAAACATCTGTTAGTTTATTTGCCCATGATTCATATAATGAATAGTCGTCTTTATTAGAAAGTTGTATGCTTGCCATTTCCGAAATTCCAGCATTTGAAATATCTGCTAATTTTCCTATTTTAGAGTTTAAAACCTCAGCTAATGCTGAAACATTGCCTTTTATAGGTTCTCCTTCATTTCGCAGTTCTTCAATCAATATAGGTGTAGTTGTAGTCAACTTTTGAGTATAAGTCTCTAAAATTTGGGAATAGGTAGACCCACCTAATTCCATTTGAGTTGTTTCATCTGTTTGTGTACTTGAATAATGTATAGTTGATGACTCACTACTTGAGCTATTAATTTTTTTAGAATCAGAAATATCTTTCTTTTCGGATGTAATTGTGGTAGAGCTTGAGTTTTGCTTTGAAACCTGTTTAGTTTCGTTAGAACAAGCAGTCAGCAGTAATAATGATAAACTTAAAGTAACAATTTTTTTCATTTTTAAATTAATCCTCATTTCTGTTATAATATACTTGTCAGTAAATCTCAAAATGAGGTTTAAGTCCGTGTGCCCAGCACGGACTTTTTTTGTTTTAATTTTACCATTGCTAAAAATCTATAAAACCATCTTCACATAACTAATTAATTTTGTTGAATCATAGTTATATCTATATTGATTAATAGCTGATCTAGCTAAGCATGGATTTAATAAGAATATTTTTGTTAAAAAATCATATAACCTTACGTATAGTGCTGCAGCACTCATTTCAAATTCTTCGCAAATTTGACGGAAAGACATTTGTTTTTGTAAACATTCTTTCAATGCTTCATTGTTTATTAAAGCAAGGGATGCAAATATATTAGCTCTTATTTCTTTTGGTTCATCTTCGCTAGTGTATCCTTTTCCAGTAATTAAATCTGAAAAACTTTGAGACTTGCATTCCTTATTCATATCAAAAAAATAATGTGCAGATTCATGAAGTATTGAGAAATTTTGCCTTCCTTTAACCATTGTTGAATTATAGGAAATTCCGCATTTATCGTGAAATCTTATTATATTTCCTGAAAATATTTTTCTTGAAACATCACCGAAACTATAGGGAATTATGTCAACATTTTCTACGTCAATCATATAATCTTTGTAGTGTTTCCATCTTAACTCTTTTAATTCAATTCCATAGTAATTAGCAACTTTTTCAATAATAATATATGTCTGGTCATGATATTCAAAATAAGTATCGTAGTCTAAATACATAGGGGTCATCCAATCATTTGTTTTTAAGTCTTGATTTCATGAATTCTAAGTACTCTTTTAACTCTTCTCTGAGCTGATCTTTTTCGGATTCGGTTAAATCTTCTGTATTTACACGGAAGAAAGTTGCAATTTCATCTTCTTCTAAGTTATCAGAATTTGGATTATCAGTTCGTCCAAGCAAATAATCTACAGAAACATTAAAATAATTGGCAATTTCTTGTAGTTTTTCTGCGGTTGGTTGTTTTCCTGCATTTAAACTATAAAAATAATTTTCACCGTATTTTAACTCTCTAGCAACTTGTTGAAGGCTTTTGTCTTTTTGTTTTGCTAAATTTTTTATCCTTTCAAATGTTATCATATCAGTATTCCTTTCCAACACGAAAAAATAATTTACTAAAAAGAGTAAAAAAGTTTTTACAAAATTACTCTATAGAGTTATTATTGATTCGTAAGTTAATTTGATAGAAAAGAAACAAACTAAAACACACCTTATTAGCATTGAGTTTGGCGACCAAGTGCATATGAAAGGCTTTGTTATAGGTTTATTTCTTTATGTATCCATTTTACTCTATAGCGTAAAAATGTCAACAATATTTTTTTATTTCTATCAAATTAACTTATTTAATACTAAAGAAAGGAGCATCAAAAATGCCAGACACATCAGTAAGTCGTCAAAAAATTCGTGATTACTTTGAAAGTAAGGGAATTTCGTTGGTTAGTGTTGCTACCTATTTTGATATTCCAAGACAAGATTTGATCGATTATCTGAACGGAAAAAATAAAAGTAAAAAAGCACACGAAACACTTTTGGCAATTATCGACTTTTACAAAATCAGATAGGAGGAATGAAAATGGAAAATTTCTTAGATACATCTTCAAAAAACTTTCTATACAACATTATTGAAAAAATCCTGAGAAAAATGTTTGAACAAGTCATAAATGAAGCTAGTCAAGGATTAAATGAACGTGCTGAGTATTTAGACATCAAACAATTATCGTCTAGATATTCAATGTCTGTTCCTGAAGTTGAACAAAATTTTGTAAAAGACAAACGTATGCAAATAATCGAAAAAAGAAAGCCTGGTACTAGCAAGGGAAAAAGATATTGGCCTGCTAAAGAAGCTATAAAAATTTGTAATGACATCATGAATCATTGGGATTAAAGGAAAGAGCAATACAGAAACAATTTAAGGAGGAAAAAATGGACAACTTAGTAATTATGAAAAACCAACAAGCAGTAACAACTAGTTTACAAGTTGCTGAAACGTTTAATAAAAATCATCGTGATGTTTTAGCAGCGATTGATGATCTAAAAGAGGGGGTTGCGGAAAATTACGCAGACCTATTTTACGAAGATAGTTATATTCATCCACAAAACAAACAAAAATATAGACAAATCATTATGAACCGTGACGGATTCACACTGCTAGCAATGGGATTCACTGGTCAAAAAGCTCTTAAGTTTAAACTGAAATACATTGAAGCTTTCAACCAAATGGAGGAACTGCTCAAAACTCAATCAAACTTACCGATGAATAACACAGAATTGTTATTAGAAGCTGCGTTAAAACATGAACGTGGATTGACTCTTGTAAATCAACGTTTAGATAAGCTAGAAACAGAAACAACAATTAATAGAAGCCAACAACGAAAGATACAAGGCCTAGTTTCATCAACTGTTATCAAAGTATTAGGTGGCAAAAAAACATCGGCTTATAAGGATTCAAGTATTAAGCAATCAGCATTTAGTAATTGCTATAAACAATTGAAAGCATTATTCGATGTAGCCTCTTATATAGATATTCCAAAAGTTCGATATGAAGAAGCATTAACTCTAATTCCTAAATGGAAGCCTGACTTGGAATTACAAGCAAGAATTGATATGGCTAATGGAAACGGAGATATGTTTAAAGAAGTGAGCTAGATCAGTAAATAAAAATAAAAGGATAAGCCTAACTTATCCTCAGTTAAAAGTAGTATCAACAATGATTGCTTTTGGATTCATATCATTCTTAATGGATTCAATGATTTCTAAAACAGAAGATTTGTAGTAGTAAGTTTTGCTTGATGCGATTATTTCATTTTCTTCAGTTTTAATCAAAAAATAGTATTTTTTATCAGAAGCTCGTTTAATCACAAAAAACATTTTTGCACCTCACTTTCAATTGAATTATATCAAAATATAGGAGGTTAACAACATGAAAGCAATCCGAGAAACACGATTAGTAGGCGCATTTTTATTGATGATTGTACTAGGAGTATTGCTGAAAAGCCACTTTTCAATGCCAATACTAGCAACACTAAGTGCACCTTTCTTTATCCATTGGTTTTTTAACTGGGATGAAGCAAAGTATCAATACTCTAAAAAAGGAGGCGATAAAAAATGTATGTAGCTATAGGCGAAGCTAGTAGAGAAACATATGTGATTGGAGAAACACAAGCGGAAGTCATGCGAAAGTTGTTTGAAGAATATCCGTATGTTTCAGCTGATAAAAACGTTTATCCAGAGAGATTAAGCATAGTACAAAAAGAGCCCCGAACGTCTGCAAACGAACAGGGCAAATATTGAACAAAAAAATTCAAAATTTATTAACTAAGGAGAGTATATCAAAATGAACGATAAAATTCAAAATTTATTAATGGAACTTGTTAAAGAATGTCGGAAAGGAAAAGTTGCGATTGTTTTGTCAACTGTTGATTCAGAAATGATGGAAGCATCCAGTGTTTTACTTGCAGGTTCTTTGCCTGAACAAGCAATTGCATTTAGTGAATTATTTGAAAAATTTAAAGAGGAAGCACTTGCTCATGATTGTGATTGTCCGCAATGTAAACAAATAAAAGAATCATTTATTGGTGCAGAATCATCTTCAACTAAACAAAATAATGAGGAAAAACTAGATATATTGTTAAAAGATTTTTTACGAGGTGAGTTGTAATGATTGAAGTAAGAGGTTTAGGTAACGACATTTACGAATTAATGCTAGCAAACGCACAGAATAACATTATTCAATCTGTTCGGACATCTGCATCTTATGGCAATACAAGTTGTGTGGTAAGCAGTAAAGGAGCTACAAAACCATTTTTAGATCAATTACAAATGCAAGGTGTCGATTATATCGAATTGGAAGATGAAAAAATAAAACTATTTTGGGAGGGATTGTAATGCCTGAATTTGATTCGCTAGGGGCAAGACAAGAGCCACCTGAAGAAAAAGAAGTGTTAGAGCTAACGTGGGAATACGATGAGGAGGAAGACGAAAGATGATTCAATCTACTTTATCCATGAGCCATCAAGAATGGCTTGAGGATAGGCGTAAAGGAATTGGAGGATCAGACGTTGCAACAATTTTAGGCTTGAATCAATATAAATCAGCTTATCAATTATGGCTAGAGAAAACAGGTCAAGTTGAGCTGAAAGATACAGAAAGCGAGCCAGCCTATTGGGGAAATGTTTTAGAAGAAGTTGTTGTGAAAGAGTTCCAAGAAAGAACAGGAAAAAAAGTTCGTCGTAGAAATCAAGTCTTCGAACATTCGCTCCATCCTTTTTTAAGAGCAAATATTGATAGAGAAGTGGTTAGAGAAAATGCCATTCTAGAATGCAAAACTGCAAATCAATTTTTAGCGAAAGAATGGGCAGGAGACGAAGTGCCATTGAGTTATCTTTGCCAAGTTCAGCATTATATGAATGTTTTGAATAAAGACTATTGTTATATTGCAGTTTTAATTGGTGGTCAGAAATTTATTTGGAAACGGGTAGAACGTGATCAGGAATTAATCGATGTACTGACCGAGCAATTAGTTGATTTTTGGGAAAATAACGTAATCAAAGGCGTTGAACCTATTATTGACGGAAGTAAGGCAACAGCTGACTTTTTAAAGGATAAGTATAGCGACATAGAAGAAACGCAAACTACTTTACCTGCTTCGTTTGATGAATTGTTAGACCAAAAAAATGAAATGAAGAAAACCAAAAAAGAGTTGGATGTAGCTATTAGAAAAATTGAAAATGAAATAAAAAGCGAATTGGGAAAAAGAAATGCAAGCATTGGTATTACTAAAAAACATATTGTTGAGTGGAAGGAAATACCTACTAAAAGATTGAACAGTAAAAAGTTTGCTGAAAAATATCCTCAAATTGCAGAAGATGAAGAAATATATATGGTTACTACGCCACGAAGATTAATAGAAAAGGAGATTAAGTAATAATGGCAACAAACGAGACCTTAAAAAATCAATTATCACAACAAAATCAAAAACAAGTTCCTGCGAATCAATTAGGTTTAAAAGGATTAATGAATACTCCTACTATGAAGCGGAAATTTGAGGAAGTTCTTCATGAAAATGCTAATGCTTTTATGTCAAATGTCATGACCTTAGTTTCTAATGATAGCTACTTGGCAGAAAGCGAGCCAATGTCTATTTTAAGCGGGGCTTTAACAGCTGCTACATTAAATTTAGGATTAGATAAAAATCTAGGTTATGCCTATCTCGTACCATTTAATACTAAAAATAAGCAGACTGGCAAATGGGAGAGGAAAGCCCAATTTATTTTAGGATATAAAGGGTATATTCAATTGGCTCAACGGTCAGGTAAATATAAAGCATTAAATGTTATTGAAGTCTACGAAGGAGAGTTACTGAGTTGGAACAGGTTAACGGAAGAATTTGAATTTGATCCAAATGGTAGACAATCAGACGATGTAATCGGATATGTTGGATATTTTGAACTATTAAATGGATTCAAGAAAACTGTTTATTGGACCAAACAAGAAATTGAAGCTCATCGAATTGCAAATAGCAAAGACAAAGAAAAAACAAAATTGAGCGGTGTCTGGGCTACAGATTATAATGCGATGGCTCGTAAAACAGTATTAAGAAATATGTTATCAAAATGGGGGATTTTGTCCATCGAAATGCAAGAAGCGACAACTTCAGATGAAAAAGTTCAACAAATGCAAGAAGATGGAAATATTATTTCCGAAACGGAAGTAGAAGAAAATACTACGATGAAAACAGCAGAAGTAATTAATGAAGCTGATTCAGATTCATTGAATCAAACAGATTTATTTGATACTAAAAATCCACCATTAGAGTAAAGAAGGAGATGTAATGGCAAGACCTGCAAAAGAAGGTTTGGATTATTTTCCTCTTGATGTTGGAATTTTTGAAGACGAAAAAATAGAAGCTATTGCTGGGGAATTTGGTATTAAAGGAGAACTTGCGGTAATCAAACTGCTTTGTGCGATATACAAAAAAGGATATTTCATTTTGTGGGATGATTTATCGCAAGCAACTCTTTTAAAACGCCTGCCTGGAGTAAGTAAGGAAATGCTCAATCAAATAGTGAACCGCTTAGTCTTATGGGGATTTTTTGATAAAGAACTGTTTGACTCGGTCAAGGTGCTTACGAGTGAGAATATCCAAGCGACATTTTTCGAAGCGACAAAAAGACGGAAAACACCAAAACCAACTAAATATATAGTTAATGTCAACAGTAACTCTCAAAGTGAAACAGTTAATGCTGACATTAATACACAAAGTAAAGTAAAGGAAAGTAAAGTAAAGTAAATAAAAGTAAAGTAAACAAAAAAGAAACAGAAAGTAGCATCAATCCGTCGTCACCTGAAACGTCGGTTGAGAAAGCATTCTTTGAAGAGCCGTTAGGTGAAGAAAAACTAACGGAGTTAATCCGCTATTATTCACAGAATGTAAGTCCTGCTACTCCTGTTAATATCACTGATTTACAATATGATCTTGCTGATTTTGACGGAGACCTCGAGTTATTGAAAGAGGCTGTTAATATCTGTGCTAGAAATAATGAACGAAGATATAGCTATTTTGCTGGTATTTTGAAAAATTGGCGAGCAAATGGTGTAAAAACATATGCTGATTATCTAAATAACGAGAGAGAACGAGCAGATAAAAAAACACAAAATAAGCAATATCAAAATAAACCTGTTCGGCAAGAAAAGGTGCCTGAATGGATGAATCAAGCGAACGGTGAAGAAGAAAAGCTATCACCAGAAGAGCAAGCTGAATTTGAAAGACAAATGCAAGAATTGTTGGGAGGAGAGTAAATCATGATTGAAATGAGAGTACTTGATTATCGAATTACTAGTGATGATAGGCAAGTAATCGTAAATAAAGCGAGACGAAATGAACACGGAGAGTTAACCATTTTGACTGATAAAGACGGTACACAAAAAGAATCACTCGCTTTGATTGGTTATTATGGCAATTTAAGTAAGGCTCTCGTCGCAATAGAACGCGATTACGTGCTTTCTAGTGGTAAAACAATACAAACAGTCAAAGAATACAAAAAAGAGCTAGAATCGATTCACAGCAAGCTAAAACGTGAATTAGATTTCGGGGAGGAATTTTAGATGAATGAATTAGTTAAATTAGTGGAAGAATGGGCGAAAGAAAAGCATTTAGATAAAGCAGAGCCTGAAAAGCAAATGCTAAAAGTGATTGAGGAAGTCGGAGAAGTTGGGGCTGCATTGGCAAGAAACAACGAAAACGACCTAAGAGATGGCATTGGTGATGTGGTTGTGACGTTAATTATTCTCGCTATGCAAAATAACATGGACTTATACGAATGCTTAAATCAAGCATATTGCGAAATCAAAAACCGCCAAGGGAAAATGGTAAACGGAGTATTCGTCAAAGAAGCCGATTTGTAAGGCTCGAGGTGGAAGAGATGCGAATTATTCTACCGATTGAACCAAAACCACAAAGTCGCCCAAGATTTGCTAGACGTGGGAATTATGTTCAAACCTACGAAGATAGCGCTATGAGAGCCTATAAACAAAAGGTAAAAGCGTATCTACGAAAGGCAAAACCAGAATTGATTGAAAAAGGGGCTATTTTTGCGCATGTGACGTTTTACGTTCCTGCACATATCTCTATTAAGTTCTAAAAAGAAACGCTTAGAAGTGAAATTAGAGCGGAAATATTGCGATAAGAAAAGTGACTTAGATAATTATTTCAAAGCAGTCACTGATGCTGCCGAAGGTATTTTATATAAAAACGATGGTCAAATTGCTGTGATGGTTTGCCAAAAGTTGTACAGTATGCGACCACGAACAGAACTAGAAATTACAAGTTTGGAGGAACAAGTGTAGTGGGTAAAACGGGTAAACAGATCAAAGAGAATTATTCGGTTAGAAAGCGAGTAAAGAAGATGATTAAATTTAAAGAATTTAATATTCAATTATTCGACGTTCACATTTATATAAAAAGGCTAAGTAGTTTTAAAACCAACAAAAATAGTATAAAAAAACTAACTAGTTTCCGCTAGCTAGTTATAGATACATTTTCATCTCAGATAGAGACAATTAATAATACATTACTATGAAATTTAAGGCAACAAAAAAAGCCAGCTGACCACTAGCTGACTTATGTGGTAGAAACAACTGTTTTCCGCCAGTTGTTCTTTAGGTGTGAGTTAGCACTTTCCCCAAATAAAGTGCTATTAAATAGCCGATTAAAAATCGACAATAAATCTCTTGTAGAGACGTGTACTACTATTAACTGTTTACCAGAAGTTAATGTAGAAAAGGAGGAAATTTATTTCATAAATAAAATCCCCAAGAAAGTTAAAGTGATTATACCATTGAAAAATAGATTTGAAAATACCTTCTATGCCAAAAATATTTATTAGATGGAAAATATCAAATGAATAAAGATGATGTGAAAGATGACGAATGGAAGATTGTAAAATATTGTAGAATTATTATTGTTTTCTTTATAGTCAACCAATAATTTGTTGACTATAAACATGTATGAGTGATGAATATTTTGATAAATAAATAGCCAGTCGGTTTCCGCCGACTGGCTGAGAAGTGAATAGCTATTGGAATAGTATTCTTAGTATAATTTATATCATATAGAGTCGCTGATGAGCAAAGAATAAGCATTTCTTATATATGTTTGGATAAATAAAAAAAGCTACTTAGTTTCCGCTAAGCAACTCTTAAATGATGATATGTTTATTATAAATTATTATACCATAAAAGGAGCGATTTCACTTGATTCTATTGTTAAAAGAAGTAGATTTTCGACAAACAAAAGCGAATGCTAGAAATGTGTTAAAGAGTTTTAGACGTTTAGAGCGAATAGCTGGTCGCTCTTTGATAGATTTAAAATCACCAATTATTACAGAAATGCCTAAAAGCCAAAGCCACGGAAACAAAACAGAAGATGCACTGGTACAATTAGCTGATGCAGAAGCAGAAAGAGATGCAATTTTATCTGCACTTATGGCTTTGAGTTTGACTAGTAGACAAATTCTGCACTACAGTTTTTGTGTGCAGGATCATTACTCTAATTACAAGATTGCTAGAGAAGTTGGATATTCTGAAAGAAGTATTCAACGCATGAAATCAGAAGCTTTGATTGAATTCGCGGAAGCTTACCGAAATGGCAAAATAATTGCATATAAATAATTTTTGGCGGTTTTTTGGCGGAAAGTTGGCGGTTTTTATACGAATTTGAGTGCTAATATAGTAATATCGAAAGTCAAAGAAATAGACACATTACACAACACTTTCTCGTTTAGTCACCGTTCACTTTGTCTTTCGATGGTCACTTGCAGACTTACGTTCTCAATAAAATGAAGTGAGGTGAATAACCTCCTCTTTTTTCTACAAGTTTGCAAGGGACACTTTAATGGAATATAGCTCAGTTGGTAGAGCGTACGACTGTTAATCGTAGGGTCATGAGTTCGAGTCTCGTTATTCCAGTAAGTAGCTATGCTACTTAAATAAAAAAATCGTCAATAAGTCAAATGTAACTACCTTTACGATCAGATGACGGTTAAGATTTTCCCTCCTATCTGAGACTGCACTTCTGAGTGTGGTCTTTTTTTCTTAAAAATTCATAGCTAATCAAATTTCACTTTTTACATTCTTTTTATATTAGCTTATAGTATTATGTAGTAAGTAAAAAATATGAAAATAAGTGGAGTGAAAATTTAATGAGTTTAAATAGTCTATTGTTGTTATTGATTTTTGGTGGTATTGCAATTATTGGTTATTTTGTAAAAGATTTACCAAATTTGTTTAGGGAACTAGCAGTTGAAGAATCGCGAGGAAAAAACGAAAGAGAAATTCAAAAAGAGGCTTTCTTTCGTCAAATCAAGGGTTCAGATATAGATGAAGCTTTTAACTATTGGACTAGCTTGATGGTTGATATGGATAATAAGATAAATCAGATTGGAACGGCATCTGGTAAAAAAGAGTTCGTAAAAATGCAACAAAAGGTTTTGATGTACGGTTCGAATGGCACAGTCACTATCCTTTCTTCTATGATGCAGCATGTTTATAGACGGGGAGAATTGAAGAATACAGTAAAAGTTTCATTTGGAGATCAAGATAGTACAAAGGAAAATATACAAAACTATATGTTAATGTTTTACATTGCGTATCTAATAAGTTCATTAAAAAAAGACTTTACAGGATACAGTATTGATCCTATAGAAATTCTATTAATTAAAATAAATGATATAGATAGTCATAAGAATAAACCACTTTTTGAACAAGCTGAAAAAAATGTTCGAAAAGAATTAAAGAAGCTAGGGGTGACTATCTAGAGGGGAGTCGAAATGCTACTTGTAATAGCTTTTGCTTTTATATTATTAAAGATAGCAGGTTTTGTACAATTGACTTGGAATGAAGTGATACTATGTGAATTAATTCTACTGATGTGTTCTATTTTAGAACTCATATTAATTTACAAGAAAATAAATAATAGATTTAAATAGATCACTCGTTGAATGGTCTTTTTTTCGTACATAAAAAAACCACTAGACTATGGGATCTAGTGGCTAGGTAGCGTTAGTGAAAATCTCGTGTCACTTGTAGTTTATGAACTTTAGCTATTATGAAAGAGTGCTACCTAAAACAAGTGTAACATAGCTGTCAAGTTTTGTCGGATATTTGGATTGTTTTCGCATGAAAAACCACCAGATAAGATATCTAGTGGCCAGACAGCAGATTATGTTTTGAAATAACTGGAAGTGTTACATGAAGCAAAAAGGAGTTGCTGTCTTGCAGTGAGTATAACAGGAATTGAAGCGTTTGTCTTACAATAAACAAATATACATAAAAACAATTAGGAGAGAGAACATGAAAAGCTATTGGTATGTATCGTTAACACATGAATATCCACAGCCGAACCGCTCAACTGATTCAGTACGTGTCTAAAGGCCGCACAATAAAAGTGTAGCCTTTTATTTTATTCCTCGTGTTGAAAGAAATTAGTAATTAGTAGATAATTAATTCAAAAGACAGATGGAGGTATAATAGTTTGGAAAATAATTCAAAGAGTGCTGATGACAAAGTAATCAAAAACTATGAAGAGACGTTGAGTATTATTTTTAAAAAAATACCGGACTCAAATGAGCCCCTGATCTATATGGTCGCAAGTGAAATAGGTTTCGAGATTCTAGATTTAAAACTGTCAATAAATGCTTTATTAGAAAGTGCTTGTTATGCTGGTATTTTAGCTTTATCCAGAACAATGGTGGAAAATTATATTTATTTAATGTATATACTCGAACAAGATTCTTTTAAAAGAAGCAAAGCGTATCAATTGAACATGTATAGAGATATAAAAAAACAATATGAGGCGCAAAAAAAGAATAAAAAATTACAACAAATGTCTGAACAAGATCAAAGCTTTAATGAACAAATTGTTTTATATGAACAAAATGAGCCTAAAATTATAGAATATTTAGAAGAACTTGATTCACTCTATGGGCATAGATTAGTACCATGGTACAATGATGACGAAGAAACAAAAGGAATATATAAGCTATTTGAGCGTTTAGATAAGTCGGATTGGTATGATGGTATATATAGATACTTATGTATGGAATCCCATGGTAATAACGGATTAAAACATTTTGAAATGTTAGAAGATGGTACTGCAAAATTAAAACCAACTACGTTGGATGAAAAACAAATCAGTAGCATAACTTGTAGTATCCTAGATAGAATTAGAAAAATTAATTATTTAGAAAACAAAACTCAACCATTTATATGAAAGCGAGGTGGTGTTAATGGATGGCTAGAAAAAGAGATCCACGTCGTGACCAGGCTAAAGAAACTTGGTTAAAGTCAAACGGTAAAAAGGTTCTTAAAGAATTAGCTAATGAATTAAATGTTTCAGATTCCCAAATAAGAAAATGGAAATCGATAGATAAATGGGCTGATGAATTAAAAGGTAATGTTACCAATTCAAAAAGTAACGTTACTAATAAAGGTGGAGCGCCGCCTGGAAACAAAAATGCCGTAGGTAACAAAGGGAATAAAAGTGCCTCGCCACCAAAAAGAAATAAGAATGCGGTAAAAACAGGTGAATATGAGACAATATTTGCTGACTTACTATCTGACGAAGAAAAGGACATCTATTCTAAACTGAATGATGATCCTTTTTTTATTTTGGATGAAGAAATAAGAATCCTGAAAATTCGCCAATATAGAATGCTTAAACGCATAAAAGATGCAGAGGCTGGCTTAAATGATGAAGAAGTTGAACGTTTGCAGCAGCTTCGGAAAGTTAAAGAGCCATCGGTAATTGATGGGAAAATGGTTACTGTTAAGAGAGAAGTTTTAAAAGATGTACAAGTCACTCGTAAAACGTTTAGAAAACTAGATGACATTTTGGCTATTGAGGAAGCATTGACAAGAATTAGCAATCAGTTAACAAAGGCTATTAAGCAACAGAATGCTTTGCTAGCAAATGATGCCAAATTACAACTATTGAAGGTTCAAACTGAAAAAGTTAAAGCTAGTTTAGATGCTACAAATGGAGACATGGATATGCCAGTTTTCATCGATGATATATCAGGTGATGAATATGAGTAAAAAATTATCTGAATTTCTTCCTAAAGCATTTCATACTACTTGGAGGATAGCATTAAACTCAAATATATTGCATGTTGTTGAAAAAGGTGGTCGTGGATCAGGTAAATCATCTGGCATAGCACACATAATCGTTCAATTGATTATGAGATATCCTGTAAATGCTGTGGCCATTAGATATGTCGATAATACGATTGAGCTATCTATTTTTGAACAGATTAAGTGGGCAATTGAAGAACAAGGTGTGTCTAAGTATTTTAAAGTAAATAAAAGTCCTATGAAAATCACCTATAAGCCTAGAGGTAATTATATTGTTTTTCGTGGCGCACAGAATCCAGAAAGAATTAAGTCATTAAAGGATTCAAGATTTCCATTTGCTATAGCTTGGATTGAGGAATTAGCCGAGTTTAAAACAGAAGATGATGTAAAAACCATAACTAACTCATTACTACGTGGTGAATTAGCAGATGGTCTTTTTTATAAATTCTTTTATTCATACAATCCTCCTAAGCGACGACAATCATGGGTTAATAAGAAATATGAATCTAGCTTCCAACCCGAGAATACTTTCGTTCATCATTCAACATATAAGGATAATCCATTCATAGCTCAAGCATTTATTGAAGAAGTTAATGCTACGAGGGCTAAAAATCCGAAACGTGCTGAGTGGGAGTATGACGGCAAAGCTATTGGTTCAGGAGTTGTTCCTTTTGATAATCTACGAGTAATAAAAGGATGTATTACTGATGAAATGGCTGCTAACTTTGACAATATCAGAAATGGTCTTGACTTCGGTTATGCTACTGATCCATTAGCATTTGTTAGATGGCATTATGACAAAAAGAAAAATGGCATCTATGCTATTGATGAAATTTATGGTGTGAAAATTAGTAATAGGGAATTTGCTAATAAAGCTAAGTCTAAAGGATATATATCAGATAGAATTGCAGCTGATTCAGCAGAGCCTAAATCAATAGCAGAGCTAAACAGTGAACATGGTATGCCACGAGTTTTCGGAGTAAAAAAAGGTCCTGATTCTGTTGAGTATGGAGAAGAATGGTTAGGCGATTTGGATTTTATTTGTATTGATCCATTAAGAACTCCTAACATTGCTAAAGAATTTGAGAATATTGATTATCAAACTGATAAAGACGGTAATCCTAAACCTAGGTTAGAAGATAAAGACAACCATACAATTGATGCGACAAGATATGCTTTCAGTGAAGATATGGATAAAAATAATGTGAGGTTTATCCAATATTAGGAGGTGGGAAAATGTTTCAAAACAATTTAAGTTTGAAGCGGTATAAAAGAGTGCGAACAAAATATTCTACACAAATTAATGAAGAAGTTTTCGATCCTAATGATTTTATTACTGAAATGAAGCCATTTTTTGATGATAGAGAGCGTAAGTACAAAGCCTATACAAGCGAACAAAATGAGATCGATAGAAGACCTAAACCAAACACAGAGATTATAAAAGTGAATAATAAACTTCATGCTGGTTTATACAATACTATTATCGACCAAGCAGCTGACCATTTCACAGGCATTCCAATTAAGTGGGATTATGATATTACCGAACAACGCAAATCTATATTGCAAAAAATGGGTTCAAAGGTAAAAGACTTGTTTTCAGGGAATGTCAGAAATGAGACAAAAACTCCTGAAGAATTCGACAGATTAACAGAGTTAGTAAACGATATGCGGTTTGCCATGCTTGATTCTGATACAGCTCGGTTTCAAGGAGCTTGTGGTGTTGCTTTTCGTTTGTTAGAACCTGTTGAAACCGTGGAAGGTTGGCAATTATGGGCGAGCAATATCGAACCATGGAAAGCTGAAAAATACGAAAATGCAGATATCTTTATTCGTGAAAAATACGACACACATCAAAAAAAATTTTTCGAAGAAATGAAAGTCATTACTAAAAAAAGAATATGTATATATAGCAGATATGTTGAATCTAATTTAGTCAGTGCATCTGGAACATTTAAATTGATTGAGGAAGTAGAAAATCCGCTAGAAACGTTTTACCTATCAGAATTTAAAAATAACACGAATCGTTATTGCGATTTTGAAGTGGCGGAAGAACTTTCTGATGCATTTGATAGAAGCTTATCAGACCAACAAAACGAAGTTGAACAGTTTAAACTTGCTTATATGGCCATTAGTGGCTCACGATTAGATGAAAAAGAAGCACAAAGAATGATGGAACAATTAGGTATTATTAATTTGCCTGATCCACAAGCTAAGGTTGGGTATGTAACGAAAGACATTAATAAAGATTTCAACGAGTATCATCTTGATAAGCTGAAAAAGCTTTATTACACGGTAACTAAGTCAATTGATTTCAATGATGAAGTATTTAAGTCTAATAGCTCTGGCGAAGCTCGCAAATGGCAAATTATTGCACTAGAAGCTAAAACAAATACTAAAGAACAGTATTTTAAAGAAGGATTGAAAGAGGCAGCTGAGACGATGTCTGCCTTTATTAAATTTAGGGATAAATTAGATGTTGATGTGTCAAAAATTGTATTCACATTCAGTCGTAGCTTGCCAACAGACATCGGTTATCTTGCTGATGCATTGCCTAAACTTTCACCGTTTGTATCCAAACGAACAATTATTAATCAGATTCCATTTGTTAAAGACCCAGATTATGAAATGGACTTGATGAATTTAGAACAAGGTCAAGATTATCCTAGCGGTGAATATGATGAACTAGGTGGTGCAGGTAATGACGAAGAAGAAAACAACGGCTAGTGAACGTTATTGGGAAAAACGTCGTGGATTAGAAGATAAAGCACGTTTGAAACTGGAAAAGAAAACTCTTAATGAGCTAGAATCTGTTTTCGAACGTGCTTTAGTTAAAATTCAAAGACAGCTGTTGTCACAAGCTGATTTACACGATATCACTCAAAGTGAAATGCTAGAAGACTTTAGCAAACGAGACCAAGAGAAGTACCGTAAGTATATTGAGAAGAACTATGAAAAGTTGATGGAGTCTGACGAAGCTTATAAGCAGTTTATTGATGAATATTTTCCATCCTTTGACTATGCGAAAGTTAATCGCTTGTTACAGTTACGAGCAGACATCTTTTCTACTCTTGCAGGTGAAGCAATATCCAGTGATGTTAACGGTAAATTTAATAACGACTTAGAGAACATTACAAAACGAATCTACAATTCTAATTCTAATACGTTGATGCAATTATTAGGCGGTTCAGCACCTGGTTTATCAAAAAAAGAGCTGGAAAACATTCTGAATTATCCATGGAGCGGCAAAACTTTTTCATCTCGCTTGTGGGGCAATATTTCAAGTTTAGAGCAACGTCTAAGTAATTCTATTATTAATTCTTTAGCAAGTGGCGAAGGTGTTTTAGAAGCTCTTAGAACGATGAAAAACGATGGTGTTGTTAGCGGCATGTTTAAATTGGAACAAGGAAAGTTTAATCGATCGATTGAAAATCTTGTCAGAACAGAATATTCACATTTTGCGGTAGAAGGTGTAAGAAAATCGCTAAAGGATGTAGGTATTAAGCAAACACAAAGCTGGTCGGCAGAAGATGAACGTGTTTGTTCTATTTGTGGTAGACGTCATGGAAAAGAGATTAAAGATGATTGGCACCCACCGTATCATGGACGTTGCCGTTGTACTGAAATACCAATGGTTCCTGAAATTAGTGATGACATAGATAAATTGTATGAAGAGATGTTTGGTGATTTATTAGATGAATTTGCAAGTAAGCAGTGGGGCATTAAATTAAATCATCCGAAATCAACTACAATAGCCAATAGATTTAGTCTTTCTAAACTAACAGAAGAAAATATTGGCGACACAGAAAGAATTAATGATATAATTAATAGAACGAAAGATGTCATTAGTAATTATAAAAATGAAACAGGTATTGACGTGATAAAGTTGTTTGAAGATAAAAAATTTGCAGATAAAAATAATCCCTATACCGATGAAAAATCAAAATTTATCAGATATTTATTGAAAAATAACGGATTTGACGGTTTGCCTCAAAAGGTAACCGATGTAGACGATTTAATACCAGTCTATAGAGGTATTGTAGATTTTAAGTATGGTGATGACACATCGCAAGATCAAATTGATAGATTTTTAAGAAGCCATTTCGATATTTCAGGAGCTAGGTCTTCTGCAAATGGACGAGGGAGTTATTTTACTAGTGCCAAATTTAAAGCACAAGAATATGCAAATAATGGCAATAACGGCCAATTGATAACGGCATACTTGCTTGAAAAAATAAATTTACTTGATGATTCTATCTTTTTGAAAGAAAGAGAAGCTTTTAGAAAAATAGCAGATAATTTTGGAGAAGATGCAAAATATTATGCTTTTTTATTATCGAAAAACTTTTTAATGGATACTCAGAAAGATATATATGCGCTTATAAGTGGGTATGATGGTATTCAAAAAGGTGCTATATATAACATTTTAAATAGGACAATGTTAGGGGTGAAGAAATGAAGATACTAATGCAACATTTGGAATTTTCTTTTGGTAGTCTAAACGGTGACTATTCTGAACAAACTTTAGAAAATTTTGAATATATGTTCAATCGACTAGAAGAAGACAATTTAGGGTATGTTCATTTCGATAATGTTTCTGAATTTTATTTCAATGGAATAACTAACGAGGATAAGAGAGTTCTTAAGGAAACAATAATTGCTAACTCTAAAAAATAAGATACTAAGCACTTAAAGGATAACTTTGAGTGCTATTTTTATGCTTAAATTTGGAGGTGAGGTTATGAAAGGATTATTTGAAGCAGTGTTGAATCTAGAAGTTACCAATGGTACAGAAAAAGCCTATAAAAAAGTTTTTGAACAAGAAAACGAAAGATATTTGACCAAGCACACTTTAAGAGACGGCAACGGTAATATCGTTAAAGATGGGCTTGAATCAGTTTGGAGTGGTAATTATTGCCATGTCGATATTTTGTATTCTATACCAGGTAGAAAAAGTAAATTAACTATTTCGATTGTGTCTAGGACTCTGCAAAATGTAAAAGATGCTGTCACTGATTATCAAATGTTAGGTGCTGAACTGGTCCATAAGAATTGGAAGTGATTAGATGGATCCCTATGATTACTTAGATGCAGATTATGAAGAGCATTTACTAAGAGAAGAAAAGCAATTAAAGTCTGACGAAAGTTAGGCTTTTTATTTTGTCCGAAATGACGTTAAACTAGCGCAATGCTGGGCTTAATTGAATGGTGGGGCGCAATAAATAAATCTAAAGCAATGCGGGGCGATTAGTCGAATCGTGGGGCGAAAGGAGAAAAAAATGAAACCAAACCTATTACCAATGGATTTACAAATGTTTGCTGAAGGAGAAGGTGCTACAGACTTCACTTTCGATGATTTTAAGGCATTTGTAGAATCAAATGAAGAAGCACAAAAATTTGTACAATCACAGTCACAATCAGCTGCAGATAAACAATTAGAAGCTTGGAAACAAAATAATCTTGAAAAAATTAAGGAAACAACAATTAAGGAGTATGAAGAATCTAAGAAAAATAAAACTCCTGAACAAATTAAATTAGAAGAATTACAGGCTGAATTTGAAGCTGAAAAGGCATTACGTGTGACTAGTGATAATAAGGCTTTTGTTGCAGAAAAAATTGCTGGCTTAGATTGGGATGGAGATTTGAAAGATTCTATTTCTCAATTTATGTTAAATAATCTTGTTAGTTCAGATACTGAATTTACTAAGAAGGCTGTAGAAGGTTTTACAGAGCTTTTGGAAGCAATAAATGATAAGCATGCAGAAGCTATTAAAAATGTAGAAATGACTAAAGCTTTTGGTAATAAATCGCAACAAACCAACATGGTAACTGGTAATCAAACAAAATCGTTTGAAAATCCAGAGGCAGCATTAGGACAAAAATTACAAGCATTTATCGATTAGGAGGAAACTACAAATGAAAAAAAGTTCATTAAATAATCTTGAGTATTTAGATATTTCACAGGAAGTTAATGCATTACAAGTTCCAAATACACCATTTTTAAGCTATTTGTTAGGCGCAGGCAAAGTTGAAGCTGCCAAGTCAACTGAGATTAAATGGCGAGAATACGGCATGAATAATGATGATTCATCTGCTCAATTAGAAGGCGGAGAATACGCAGATGCGGAATCTGATCGTACATGGTTTAACAACTATACTGAAATTTTCAGAAAATCAACTTCTGTATCTGGCACATTAGATGCTATTAATGTAGATGGTGTAGGAAATGAATTGAATAGCCAAGTAGCTCTTCGTGCTACAGAAATGAAAATTGACTTAAATCGTAAATTGATTGTTGGTGTAAAGGCTGATGAATCTGGTTCTAAAGGTCGTCAGATGAACGGAATTTTAAATTTGATTAGCTCAACGAATAAAGTCGAAACAGCAGCTGCGGGGGCAGTAACAAGAAAAGATATTGATGCCTTATTTAAAACAATGTTCCAAAAAGGATACATGGGCGAAAAATTATGTTTAGTAGCACCTGATATGCAAGAATTAATGACTGATCAGTTGGATGAAAAATCAACAAAAATTGTGCAATTTGGCGATAAACTTACTTTTGGATTGCAACTTGGAAATATTGTCTCAAATTACGGCTCAGGAATTGCGTTAATTGAACCTAATTTACCTAATGGAACAATCGCAGCTATTGATACTAATTATGTAAAATTACGTCCACTACGTGAATGGCGTGCGGAAGAATTAGCAAAAACAACAGATTCAAGACGGATTGGATTAGTTGGTGAGTATTCAATTGAATACAAAGCTTCTAATTCTGGAGCAATCTTGAACTTGAAAGCCTAAAATATAATAACGAAGGAGGAAATTAAAAATGGCAACAGCAAAAAAAGAAGTAACCTATCGTGTGCTTGACAAGAAAAACTTTGTGGGCTTTATGCATCCTAAAACAAAAAAATTTATCACAGCAAACGAAAATAATGAATTTGTAGTTTCAGAAGATGACAAAGAAGCTATTGAGATATTAGAACGTGCTGCAGATACTTTTAAAGTTTAGGTAATGATGCTTTATGGTTGATGAAAAAAAAGAAGAAATCGTTGAGAAAATTCAATTGATGCTACCTAACGCTTCTGAAGATAGGATTTTGTCTGTTTTAAACCTTGTTATCTTTGAAATCAATTCTTACAATACTTGTAAAATTGATATTGCTTGGGACGAGTTTGAACCACTTATAATTGAGGTTATCTACAAAGCTTTAAAAAACGAAATAGATAAGTCTGTAGCTAGTGTAAAACGTGGTGATACATCAATTAGTTATGTAGTTGAATCAAAAGACATACAATCACTCATGAAGAACTATAGCAGTGCTATTAAACGTATTTTAGGCTGTGATAGCGGGGTGTTTTTCTATTGAATGAAGCAGAAATTTTAGCAGCTACTTATTTTGATACCTGTATTATTGAGAGAATGAGCGATATTGAAAATACGGAAAGTGGGATTACTGAACAAGCTTATTTTCCAATTCATGATGGCAAGTTACCCTGTGCTTTCTCTCAAGGAAGTATGGGAAACTTACCTGTAATAGAAAACAAAGAAGCGTTTAATATCTCTTATGAAGAACAAAAACTTTTTTTAGAACCTAATATAAAAGTTAAAAAAGGAGATAGAATAACTATTACTCAAGGTACAGGTCAAAAACATGTGTTATTTTCAAAAAAACCTTTTTATTATCAAAGTCATATAGAAGTAGTGCTATCAGGAAGTTCAATTGATGAGTAAAAGCGATCTTAGAATGAAATCAAATGCTGATAAAGTTATTGCAAATTTAAAGAAAATGACACCCATTGCTGAAAAAGTCTAGTGGTAATAAGTCAAGATAATTTTTCAAAAGATTTTTAAAGGTAGTTAATTTTTGAAGCGCACTGAACTAAACCCGACCAAAATTAAAAATTTTTTCGGGTACTTCCAAGGATTAGCGTCAATAACATACTGTTATTTATCTATCACGCTCCTTGGTGGCATATAGAGTTGATGGTTACGTAGTAGCGTATCCACCAGACGCGTAAATTTTCTTGCGGTTAGTACGATGGCTCGTTTGTGTTTATGCTTGGGTGTTTCAGCGTATTTTTTCTTATAATACGCATGGTACTCAGGCTCGTATCTCCTTACGGAGTTGGTGGCTTCAACTAGATAATAACGGAGATAACGATTGCCTCGTTTGGCCATAGGAGTATTTTCATACTCAGAGTTACCTGATTGGTTCTGTCGCCAATATAAACCGGCATATTTAGCCAATTTGCTTTCATCTGAAAAGCGATTGATAGGGCCAATTTCAGCGAGTATACCCGCAGCATAAACAGGACCGATTCCTGGAATACTGGTTAAACATTGATATTCAGGTAGCACAACGACTAAATCGTCAATGGCTTTGTCTAAGTCTTTAATTAACTTTTCAAGACTACGAATTTCTTTGGCTAGAACACCCAAAACAATATCTACAGAGTCCTGATGGACTTTTCCTAACCGGTAGGAACTACGTATGGCTTTAGAAATTGCCTTTGCAATTCCTTCGGGATTTTTAAAACGATACTTCCCTAGTTTTTGAATTAGGTTCGCAAACTCTTCTAATGACAGTTCGGCAAGTTGGTCCATTGTGTAATCTTCCGTCATTAGAGTTACTAATGTGGCACTTAAAACGGATCCACCTTCTGCTTTTAGTTCTTTAGAAAGCGTGTTGCATTTATAATAAATGTTTTCGATAAAGTGTTGCTTTGTACGAACCAGCTGTTTAATTAGCTGATAACGCGTTCTAGTTAAGTGTTGGAGGGCAAGGTATTCTTCCTCTTTAATGATGGAGTTGACTTGCCTTTGGATGCGAAAATAGTCAGCGATATAAAAAGCATCAATTTGATCGTTTTTGTTTTCTTCAAAAATATCACGATACTTTTTAATTTTATTTGGTTGTTCAACTGAAACCATAAGGTTCAATTGATTTAACTCAAGATCTTCTTTAAAAAACATAGCTGGATGAAAGCTATATAAAGATGTGGCCTCCATTCCAATCACTAAGCTCTCTATCTCAAATTTTTGAGAAAATTCGAGAATGTATTCTTTGATCTGGCTTGCGCCAAGTTGACTATTTCCATAAGATGCTTCTTTTAAAACAGAGCAAGTTGAATCGTCTGTCATAAAGCAAGCATCTAATTTTTCAGAACTAACGTCTAAACCGACAAATAGTTTCATGTGGAAGGACCTCCTTTCATTGATTATTCGGAAATTGCTTGGGTACTGTGGGATATCCCAGAATCACGTTGTCTAACGACAGCCTCGCATAATAGAGTTTCATTCATTAAACCTCTAAGCCACCCAATCTCTACTAGGATTGGTAGAGGTCAATGGACTCAGCTAGTGTGTTGGAGGTTATACCAACGGTTCGGGTCACAGACTTTCTGTCGCAGTAAAACTGCAGAAGGTGATAGCGTCTTCCCGTAAGTCCTTTCCAAGACTTATTATTCAGGAATATCCTACAGTATCCAAGTAGTAATCGTTATTTTATTTAAACATATTAGGAATAGCCCCTAAGGGCGATTGAAGGAATGAAAGTTTCTTCAAAATATATATTACGAGAAGGTGCTGCAATGGTGAATGATTCGTTAGCTAAAATTTATCAGTTAATTGTACCTATGACACCAATTAAATCGGGTGATTTAAGACGAGGCTATCGAATCATTAAAGCTAGAAAGTTGTCTAGTGGTCGTATCGTGGGAGCATTGATTAATAATGAAAAATACTTTAGATATGTAAACGATGGCCACCGAACAAAAAATGGCGGATTTGTTAAAGGCAGATTTATGTTGCAAAAATCTAATAAATTAGCTAATGCAACATATATTCCGAAACGATTTAAACAAATGGCGATTATCATTGTTAAGAAAGGTTAGATATGTACGATAAAATTTTAAAAATGCTTACTGACACAATAAAACAGTTCTCGAATGCGCCTATCTATCTTGATGATGTAATGCAATCGTCAGAACCGTTTTATTTTGTGTTAAGTCTTGAAGAGAGTCTGACTGATAATGTAGGTCAAAACGTTCAAAATAAAGCATACAATGTTGATATTGCACTGGTTGATAGTAAGAAAGATAAACAATTAGTAACAAGCCTAACAGAAAGCTGTGGGGCTTTTTTTAATGTGTTGAATTTGGACGGAAATGAATTGTTTCCAGAAGATTATCAAACGTTTAAAACAGACGGAATTCAACATATCAATTTTAATGTTGCGTTCCCACAATTAATTGAATGGAGTGAAAAATAGATGGCAAAAATGAAAAATGTAAGTGTCATTTCTGTAGAGAAGCCAACGTGGTTCCCACTAAAAGACGAAACGGGCGCTTTTCCAGTTTACGGAACGCCAATTACAATCGGTACTGCTGTCAGTATCAAACCAGATGTTACAACAGAAACAACGCCTGACTATGGCGATAGTGTAGTTCAAGATCAGTATGTTGCATTTGGTGGTGCAGAAGTTACTTTAGAAACAAACGGCTACCAAAATGAAGTTTTAGCTGAAATTACAGGGGGAAAAAAATTAAAGGGTGGCGTATTGCGGTCTGCGGATGATATTGCATCAGATGGAGCATTTGCTTACCGTCGCCGAAAATCGAACGGTAAATATCGCTATACGATTTTCTATAAAGGAAAATTTGCTTTAACATCTGATGAAACATCTACATTAGAAGGAAGTTCAGTATCTTATACTCATCCAGAATGGACGGGGTCTTTCGTTGATGTTCCAGGGTTGGGTTATATGTATTCCGTGGATGAAGACGATGAAGGTGTCGACTTAGAGATGATTAAAAACTGGTTTACTGAGGTAATGGATCCACGTAAAGAAAATACTACTGCTGTTACTGGTGTAACTTTAGACCAAACAGAGTTAAATTTAAAAGTTGGCCAAACAGCAACCTTAACACCGACAATTACACCAGATAACGCCTCAAATAAAAAATATCAGTTCCGTTCAGAAAGTGAGGCTATTGGAACTGTAACACCAATTCAAGGGAAGGTTACTGCTGTAGGAGAAGGGACAACGGAAATCGTAGTCACAACAGAAGATGGTAACTTTACCGCAAAATGTACATTAAATGTAACAACAGCAGATTAAAAATAACAGTTTAGGACGACCTTGTCGTCCTATTTTATATGAAGGAATTAAAATGGCAAGTAAATTTCAACAAAAAATTAAATTAATGATTAAAGATGGAAGCAAATATACTACAAAACAATTCACGTCGGCAGAATTTTTACCAGGTTCAGTCATGGATACAGGTACGGATTTACAAATCAGGTTAGAAGAAGCAACAAAAACAAATGATATGGAAGCAATTCGTCCTATTTTAAGAGAATGCTATGACTTTATTGCTGACGTTATTTTTGAAAAACAGTTTACTGGACAAGAATATATTGACGGTATGGATGCTCGTGAATTATTGAAAATTACAGCTCAATTGTTAGGTTCTGTTACTTCTGGTTATGATGCAATTTATTCTGAACAGAAAAAAAAGTAACGGAACTTTTATATCATCCTCATTTTAAGTACACGCCACAATATCGAGAAGCAGAACTAAAAAGTTCGCTTCTTGAGAATGGGTGGACTTTAAATGAGATCGAAAACACAGATTTAAACGAGCTTTTGAAAATTTATGCATTTAAAGATGCTGTAGACGAATTTGAAAATATCAAATATCTTGATGAAAATACTATGTTCTAAGAGGGAGGGGGTACTTTTTGAACAATGAAGACTTAGTCTTAAAAATGATACTGGATGAATCTGGCTTTTCACAAGGATTAAATTCAGCAGTAAAAAAGTTACAAGGCTTTGATGTTGAAGTTGATAGAACAGGACAAAAAGGCGGCCGATCTCTTGGGAGCATATGGACGTCTTTTGTTGGTAACTTTTTAGCTAGCGGAGCAACTAAAATTATCTCTAAAGGTATTGGATTGATTACCAGCAACATCGACGGGGCCATTAATCGTGTAGATACGTTAAATAACGCAAATCGTGTGTTTGAAAATATGGGCTTTTCAGCTGGTGAAACATCTAAAACAATGGATAGCTTAAAGAAAAGTATCCAAGGGCTGCCTACGCCGTTAGATAGCGCTATTAAAGGTGTTCAATTAATCGCTTCATCAACAAATGATTTAGGGAAGTCAGAACAGATTTTCGCAGCTTTAAATAACGGTATCCTCGGTTTTGGTGGTTCTGCTGAAATGGTAGAAAATGCTATTATTCAGCTTTCACAGTCATTTTCTAATGGTAAAGTAGATGCGCAAACTTGGAACTCAATGATTAACAGTGGTTTGGGTCCAGCGTTGAATGCTTTGGCGAAACAAATGGGATTAACAGCTGGTCAGATGAAAGAAGGTCTTTCCGATGGCTCAATTTCAGTTGAAGAATTCCAAGATGCTTTAATCAAATTAAATAAAGAAGGCGGTGGCGGTCTTAAATCATTAGAACAGATTGCTAAAGATTCTACCGCTGGTATTAAAACAGGTTTAGCTAACATGAAGACTGCAATCGTCCGTGGTGTGGCCAACGTTGTAACTAAAATTGACGAAGGTTTAAAAAGTGCGGGTTTTGGAAGTATAAGTGAAATCATTGCTGACAAAGGGGCAAAAATGGAAGCAGCTTTATCTAAATTTGCCGAGATGATTCCGCCAATGATAAAAACAGCCAAAACATTGTATGATACGTTAAAACCTTATGCAACATTGCTTGCAGGTTTAGCTGGCAGCATTGGAACGTTGATGCTTGTGAATAAAGTGAATGCAGCATTTAAAGCTTGGAGGGAAGGTACAGAAGCACTTTCGATAGCTCAAGCAATTTTAAATAAGACAATGCTATCAAATCCTTTTGTCGCAATCTTAACTGCTGTAGTAGGGTTAGTCACAGCGTTTATTTATCTATGGAAAACTAATGAAGGCTTTAGAGATGCTGTCAAAAACATTTGGAAAAATATACAGGAGGTCATCTCAAGCGCTGCTGATGTAGTTGTAAAAGCCTGGAATTCCACAATGGAATTTTTCAGCAACATGTGGGATGGCACAAAAGAGGCTTTTTCGAATGCTGGCACATGGATGAAAGAAGCACCTGGAAATGCAGCCGACTGGGTTAAAAATAAGTGAAACGGTACCAAGGAATTTTTCAGTGGACTTTGGAATTCAACAAAAGAAGGCTCAAAAAATACATGGGAAAATATTAAACAAAGTGCTGCTGACAGTGCTAAAAGTGTTGGAGAAAGTTTTAAAAATGGCTTTGATAATGTGAAAGATTGGTTTAAGGGTGTTGGAAAATCAATATCAGATGTTTTCACAACAGCATTTGATTTTGTTTGGAAATATATTGGTCCGTATGTAACAGGAATCAAAAATGCGTTTAAAATGGTTGTTAACGCTATGAAAGCGAACATTGAAAATGTCAAAATGATCGCTGAAAATGTCGTCACCATTCTAAAAAATGTTCTATTAGCTCCAATTCTTTTCATTACATCAATGATCACAGGTGGATGGGAAGAGGCAAAAGAAAACATGATTGCCGTTTGGGATAATATTGCTGAAGCTGCTCAGACTATTTGGTTCGGGATTAAAAATATCTTTTATAACACTGTTACAGCTATTTCCTATTCAGTCACTTCTATTTTCAATGGATTGATGTTGACAATTAAAAAGATTTGGATTGATGTGAAGTTATTTTTCACCTTACTCTGGATTGACATTAAATATGGAGCAATCAACGTTTGGATTGAAATTAAATATTCTATCATCGAAACGTGGATAAATATTAAATTTGAAGCAATTAGAATATGGGAAAGTTTGAAAACTTGGTTCTTTGAAACAGTAGAAAACATTAAAAATGGTGTAATTGATGGTTGGAATAGCTTAAAACAAGGCACAGTTGATACATTTAACGCAACTGTTCAATGGTCAAAAGATACCTGGAATAATTTTAAACAGTGGATTGTTGATCTTGTGACAGGTATAAAAGACGGCATCATTAACGGTTGGGAAAACTTAAAACAGGGAACAGTTAATATTTTCAACAATTTGGTACAAGGTGCTAAAAATGCGTGGAATAATCTTAAAAGAAGCGTTAGTGATACAGTTGAAAATGTGAAGCAAACCTTTAATGATATGCGCCATATCGATTTATTTGAAATTGGTAAAAATATTATCCAAGGATTAGTTAACGGTATTGGTTCAATGATTGGTGCTGTGAATAAAAAAATTAAAGAAGTTGCTGGTAATATTAAAGAAAAAATCAAAGGTGCTTTAGGCATTCATTCACCTTCAAGATGGATGCGGGATATGATTGGTAAAAATATTGTATTAGGTGTTGTAGCTGGTATTGACCAAGAAAAAGGAACGCTTGACAAATCAGTGAAAAAAATGACTGATTTACCAACAGAGTTACCAAATTTTTCTACTACTGGCAGATATATCAACCAACAAGGAGCTCAAACAGAAAGCTTAGCTAAAAATAAAGGTAATGCTACGACTAATATTGGCGGTGATACTTTCAATATCAATATACAAGCTATGGGAAAATTAAATGAAAAACAATTAATGGATATGGCTAAAGACCTCGTTAAGTATATTCAAATTGTTAAAAATAGAGATAGTGATGCAACGGGGGGTGCTTTTGGTGGAATTTAAAAGAGGACAGTTTTTTCTTAATGGAAAACATAGTTCTGAATTCAATGTATTTATGAGAGAAAGACCTGAACGACTTTCTGCAGGACGTGTGGTAGAGCTTAGGGAGCGAATGGGTAATGATTCAATAGCCGTTGATTTTGCATATTATAAAAATGTAGAACGTACCATTACATGCTATGCGAAAGCAAATACTTTACAAGAAGTTTCTTTTTTAGAAGATGAAATTTCCTTTTGGCTCGATATGGGAAACTATTCTGATTTTATTGTCTATTTTGATGAGCATTATATTTATCAGGCGATTGTAACGAGTCCACCAAAATTTACAGGAACAAGAAAAAGCGGGGTTTTAATTCCTTTTGAATTTACTGTAAGTATCCGACCTTTTAAGAAAAATCGTATTGGCCAATATTGGATAAGTAATCCTAATCAGTTAATCAATACAGAAAAATATCCTTCAGAACCCATTATTCAGATTTTGGGGTCTGGGGATATTTCTTTTTTTATCAATAATCAATCATATTCATTAAAAGCAATTAACGGTGACATCATTATAGATTCAGAAAAACAAGAAGCTTATAGAAAATCAGGTGGAGCATTTGAAATCTTGGATCATAAAACACTTTTTAAAGATTATCCGATTTTAAAATGTGGAGAGAATAATTTTCGCTGGACTGGTAAAGTAACAGAGTTTAAGGTTCAGCCGAATTGGAGGCGAAAGGTTTGATTCCAGTTATTTTTAAACCTGGAGAAAAAGATTTTTCAACAAATGGATTAGGACGTCTTGTTGATGCGACACGTTGCGAAATCACTGAAGAAGCAAACGGAAAATATGAACTAGAAATGGACTATCCAGCGATTAGCAGATTTAGTGATTATTTCGAAAATGGCTATCAAATTAAAGCAAAGCCAAATGACTTAGAAGAATACCACATTTTTGAGATCAAACAAACGTTTAAAGATACTTTTACTAATAGCATTGTTATTTATGCCCAATCTCGTACTTATAAGCTAGGAAACAGACAAGTGAGGCTAGTAACAGTTGATAATCGTAATGGTGCAGAAGCAATGAAATTAATCGAACAGAACATGGACGAACCTTGTGATATCAAACTATATTCTGATATAAATACAGCTTCTAGCACTACATTTGAAGCTAGAAATGTATTGAATTGTATTGCAGGGGAACAAGGTTCTCTACTTCAATACTGGGGCGGAGAAATAAAACGAGAGCCTTTTAAATTATCTTTGCTAAGGCGTAGAGGACGAGATAACGTTGGAACTGTTCGTTATGGTAAAGATTTAAAAGGATTAACCATTAAATTTGATTGGCAATCAATTGTTACTAAAGTTTTGCCATTTGCAGAGCTTCAAAGTGGAGCAGACGGAACTTCTCAACGGATTTATGGAAATGCAGTTAAAAGCGAATATATCAGTAAGTATCCTGATGTTTACGCTCAATACATTCAGTTTACTGAAGATCAAGGAGTAAAAGATATAGCTAGCTTAAATAAAGTGGCAAGTAAATACTTCACTACATTATATCCAGGAAGTGATAAGCCTAAAGTTTCTATTGAATTAGAAATTGAGAAACTTACAGATTCAGAAGAAGCAAAAGAATTTGCTAAGATGCGTAACTATAATTTATTCGATACATTCACTGTATACCACAAGCTTTATGATATTGACATTCAAACGAAAGTTACAGGAATTGTCTATGATGCTTTAGCAGAAAAAACAATAAAAATCACTGCGGGAGATATCCAAGTTGCTTTTTATAAACAGCAAAGCCAAGACTTTCAAGAAGCTATAAAAACATTGACAAAAAAAGAGTATATGAGTGATTTTGTAGATTATATTACTAATTTGATTAACGGTGTTGAAGGTGGAAGTATACTTCAATATCCTAAAAATCGACCTAATACCCATTATTACTTAGATACGGAATCCACGGATACTGCAAAAGATGTGATTGCAATTAATAACAAAGGAATTGGATTCTCAAGAACTGGCTGGAAAGGTCCATTTAAAAATGCGTGGGGAATTAATGGAGTATTGAATGCGGACTTTATAGGAGCTGGCAAAATAAAATCTAATATTTTTGAAACATCATTTAATAGCTGTGGAGATATTTTACGTATGGTAAACGGTACTTTACAAGCTTGGAATAATAAGAAAAAAATCATGGAATTAACTAAAAAAGGGATGGAGTTTTGGAATGGTAATAGTCACGTTGGCACGATGGGAACAAAGGGAAATCCTTTTCCAGGGTTAGCAGATAAAAATGGAAATCCTGTAGTTTCTGATGGGAATTCATTACTATTAGTCGCAGATAATCCCCAAAAAATTATTGGTTTGTCTAACCAATCAGGCACAGGACATTTAATTACTGGTCCTACACAGTTTTTTGTTGGAAATAATTTTAACTTTTTTGGTCCAAATGGAAGTAAAGCAATTCTGACAGTTGATCGATTGATTGTGGGCGGCAAAGAAGTTATACCTGGTCAAAATGGTGGTGGCGGTTCTGGAGCTGGAACAGGTGGTTATCCATCAGAAGTTACAAGCGATGCAGATAAATTTGCTTGGGACTTATGGAGTTACCTATTAGCTAACGGATACAGCAAAGCAGCTGCTGCAGGTATCCTTGGAAATGTACAAGGAGAAGTTGGTCCAAGTATGAACCCAGATACCGAACAAATAGGCGGTCCAGCTTACGGATGGGTTCAATGGGACGGTTCAGCATATCCATTGGTAGGTGCACCAACTTGGAATGGCCGAGAATATGTACAACGCTTAATCGCAGCTGCAGGTATCAAACAAGACTATAGGACGTCATTAGCCCAAGCTCAATTAATTAATTGGTGTATGTTCAATGGGCAATGGTTAGGACAAGTAAGTCCATTAACAGTTGATGAATTTAAAGTTGTCAGCTCGCCTAAAACAGCTGCTTATGCGTTTGAATTAAACTTTGAACGTCCAGCTGCAGCACATCCAGAAAGACAAACCTATGCACAAGTATGGTATGACAAATTCAAAGATTTGAAAGCTTCTACTGCAACAGGAAAAGCTGGCATAGAACATTTGGAGACCTTAATGGGCAAATGGCTTGGTAATGGGCAATGTTATGCCGTTCCAGCCGAATATTCTGGTTTTATGGGCGGCTGTGGTTTAGGTGCAGGAACAATTTATGGCTTTTCACATGTAATTGGTGATACATCATCTGCTGCAGATATTGGTGAAGCATATGATTGGAATGCGGTAGGTTGGCGAGTAATCCAAAATCCAACGTATCAAGATTTAGTGGTAGGAGCAATCGTCAATATTAGACGAGGTGGCCAATGGGGAACAGGTTGGACAGTAGACCCAACATATGGTCACACGGGCGTGATTTACGGCTTAAATAACGGACGTATCCAAACCATAGAACAGAACGCCGAGCAAGGGCAAATTGTCGCAAAATATGACCGATTATATTTTGCTAATTCTATTCAATCGATTGTTATTCCACCAAAATAACGAAAGGAGGATTTTTCAATGGTTAAATGGCAAGCAACGCTAAGTACAACTGAACCTTACAATTACATTGGGATTCAGAATGTACGACAAGGAAATCGAAACACAGAAGTCTTAGAAGCCATACTAGTTGAAAATGCTTGGCCACTTGATTTAACAGGTTGCGAAGTTTTTTTTGAATCGGTTATTGATAATAAATATCCGATTCAACGTTCAGCAAAAATTGTGAATGCCAAAAAAGGGATTATTCAGTATACCTTTGATGAATATTCTATGCAGTCGTTACACAGACAAGAAGCATATTTCAGTATTCATAAAGGTGATAACCTGATTGGTGCAACGCAAAACTTTTCTTACTTTGTAGTGAATGCTGCTTCGAAAACAGAAGGTGAAATGGGTTCTTATTGGCAGTCCATTGAAGATTTAATCGCGGACATGAACGCTTTTATCAACGAAAATAAGGGTGATTTTACTGATTGGATGAATGCTAGAAAAGAAGAGTTCGAAGCGTGGCGAGATGCGCAAAAAACAGATTTCACTTCATGGTTCGAATCAATCAAAGATATTTTAAAAACGATTGATCCTGGCGGTACGATGTTAGCCGAGCTAATGGATGCACGTGTAGACATTCAAGGAGTGCGCCATAATTCAATTTCTGAACGTTTATTGGCAGATATGGAATATTTGTATCAGAAATTAGAGAAACGCTTATATACGTTAGAATATGGCGAAATAAGTGACTTGATTATTTTACAAGATGATGCTTTTTCACTGAATCATGAAACAGAAATTGTTGGAACAGTTGATTATCCTGCGATCGATGGGGCATTGGTTATCGCAACAGTTGATGATACAAAACAGAACGCTTATGTGTTTGAAAAAGTGGGTGAAATAAGTGGTTAAAGCAAAACGAATGATGGAAACCGATGAAAATGGCGTGGAACGTCAGTTTTATCCTATTACACATGCATCCGCTGTTCGAGGATTAGAAAAAATTATTGCGGGTCAATCAAAAGTATTATCTGTTAATGGATATACTGGGGCAGTAATTATCACTAAAGCAGATCTAGGCTTAGAAAATGCACTGACAGAACTTCCTTATGCGACAGAAGAAACAGACGGTATTATCACTGCTGAAATGTTTCAACGGTTGTCAAATGGCGAGGGAGGCGTGTACATTCTTCCAATCGCTACCGCAGATGAACTGGGCGGAATAAAGGTTGGCCAACTGTTAGAAATTACAGAAGACGGAACGTTGTCTGCGGTAAAGCAAACAGATCAAAATTTCACCACTGAACTAAAATCGAAACTGGAAGAGTTGAAAGGTTATACTGCTGGAGCGAATATTTCTATTTCAGAAGATGGTGTTATTTCAGCAACTGGTGGTGGCGATGGCGGCGGAGTGAATCAACAATATGTTGACCAAAAAGTTCAAGAAGCCATTGACAGAATACCTGATATTACGTTTGAGAGAGTAGGGGAAGTTGAATGACAGATATTGTTAAAGTAAAACAAGGAGGAACACAGGTATTTCCTCAAACACATTGGAATGCTGTGGAAGGGAAACCAGAAGTATTGAAAGGTGAAAAGGGAGACCCAGGTCCACAAGGTCCAAAAGGAGATAAAGGAGACGTTGGTCCGCAAGGTCCAGCAGGGCAAAATGCAACAACGACAGACGTTGCAACCTCAATAAAAAATGGCTTGATGTCTAAAGAAGATAAAACAAAGCTAGATGGATTGCCAGCAATTACGTTTGAAAAGGTAGGGGAAGTGTAATGACAACAGATATTGTTCAATTAAAAGAAAAAGGAAAACCAGTCTATCTTAAAACACATACTGCCGCAATTGATGGGCTTGAATCTTATATAAAAAAAATAGATGCGGACAAAGCATATCAAAAAATTACCAAAAAAGAACCGTTGTGGACAGGTGCATGGTATGGCGGAGCTGCAGGAAATGGGCAAGTACCTTCTAAGTCTCTTTCACAGTGTGAGAATGGTTGGATTTTACAATGGCAAGAATATACCAAAGAAGGAGCTTTGAACGGTGCGTGTTATCACTTTTTCTTAGTGCCTAAACAGCATGCGCAGAATCCAGGTTCTGGGGGAGTTATTTTCCTTTTACATGGATACTATACTAATTTAGTACGGAAATATTTATATATTAAGGATACTAAAATTACTGGAAACGACTTAAATGCCTCTTCTAGTGATACGGCTGGTTCAGGCAGTAAAATGTTTGCGTTAAGTGCGATTTATGAATACTAGGAGGAAAGAGAACATGAAAATTTGGATTGATGATATTCAAGGTTATTTAGACGGATATTCCACAATGGAACAACCGAATAAAATTGAACTTGAAGTAGAAAAAGAGCCAACAGATTTTTTTAATTATCGCTGGGACGGAACAAGCTTAATATACGATCCTGATAATGTGCCAGAACCAGAGCCAACGACACCTACGGAATTGGAACTTTTACAAAAGCAAAATGCGGAATTAATGAAGCAAGTTTCTCAGCAGAATCAAGTTATTCAACAAACACAAAGAATGACTGGCGAATTGATGAAACAAGTCGCTGAACTTACGAAAGGAGCGGAATAAGATGAAAACGAATGCTTTTCCAGGTTTCGATAATATTAAACAGTTGTATGATTGGAATTGTTATACAAAACAAGATTTAGTAGATTACGTGAATATGAATTGCTTAACAAAAGAAGAATATACAAAAATTTGTGGAGAACCGTTTAGCGAAAGCTAAGCGGTTTTTCTTGTAAGTAGAAAGTAGGTGCAGGATGAACTTAACAGTAGAACAATGGTTAGCAGTGATTACATTCTTAGGTGGAATTATTTTCGCATTAATGAAATTTTATCATGTCTTTTCTCAATTAGAAGATAGCATGAAAGAACTAAAGGAAGCTGTTGAACGTTTAAATAACCATGAAATACGCATTAGCCGATTGGAAGAGCAAAATAAAACCCTCTTTAGAGGGATTGGAGGAAATAAAAATGATTAATTGGAAATCAAGAATAAAGAACAAACAATTTTGGCTTTCGATTATTCCAGCAGTTCTATTATTAATTCAAGTAGTAGCAGTTCCTTTTGGATATAAATTTCAAATTGAAATGATTAATAAGCAACTGTTAGATGTTGTTAATGCATTATTTGTTGTGCTAACTATTCTAGGTATTGTGACAGATCCCACAACACCTGGATTATCAGATAGGAAAGGAGATAAATAAATGAAAAAGAAACTATTGGCAACGTTACTGGTAGTCTTATTTTTTGTATCACCAATTAGCACATTTGCTACAAAAGGAGACCAAGGCGTTGATTTGTCTATTTGGAATGGGTATCAAGCAACATTTGGTTATGCACATGATAAATTCTCAATTTCACAAATTGGTGGGCAAAACAACTATGGGATTTATGATCAAGTTACTTATTCTAGTCAAGTAGCTAGTACGATTGCTCAAGGTAAACGAGCGCATACGTATGTATGGTGGCAAAACGTCCTTACCTACGAAAATGCAAAGCAAGTATTAGATTACTTTTTACCTAAAGTTCAAACACCAAAGGGATCAATTGTCGCCTTAGATGCGGAAGACGGCGTTCAATCGACGGATGTAACGCTATGGGCGTTAGACTATATCAAAGAGGCTGGATATACACCGATGCTTTACGGATACAAAGGGTATCTTACTTCATCTTATGATTTATCACGAATTGCAAAGAAGTATCAATTATGGATGGCAGAATATCCAGATTATGAAGTGACACCTTATCCAAATTACAATTATTTTCCTTCATTTGAAAATATCGGTATTTTTCAGTTCACGTCAACCTACGTTGCAGGAGGGCTAGATGGTAACGTTGATTTAACAGGTATTACTGATAATGGTTATACAAAGAATAACCAACCAGCAACAAACACACCAGCTATTGAGGAAGGTAAAGAAGTAGAAAATACGCCAAGTTCCGATGTTAAAGTGGGCGACACTGTTAAAGTGAAATTTAGTGTTGATGCTTGGGCAACTGGCGAAGCTATTCCAGATTGGGTAAAAGGAAACAGCTATATAGTACAAGAAGTAACTGAGAGCAGAGTATTGCTTGAAGGTATCTTGTCATGGATCAGCAAAGGCGATATTGAATTATTGCCAGATGCGGCAACTGTTCCTGATAAACTACCAGAAGCGACTCATGTGGTACAATACGGCGAAACATTATCAAGCATTGCTTATCAATACGGAACAAACTATCAAACATTGGCTGCATTAAATGGATTGACAAATCCAAATCTTATTTACCCTGGCCAAATTTTGAAAGTAAATGGATTAGTAGTAAGCAACATTTACACAGTTCAATACGGTGATAATTTATCAAGCATTGCAGCTAAGCTTGGTACGACTTATCAAACCTTAGCTGCATTAAACGGATTAGCAAATCCTAACTTGATTTATCCTGGTCAAACATTGAGCTATTGATTTTTTGCAAAATCGGTTGAAATTTAGAGGTACCTCATTTACAATAGAATCACCTTTTCATATTATGACTCTTTTCGATTTAGAAAAGAGGTGCTCCTATCTTATGCCAAGTCCTTAGGTAGGAGCATTTTAATTTTACTCATACGTAGCTTAGTTTAAAGCTATTGTATTACATAAGAAAACACCTACCACAGATGCACGTACTTCCCCAAGCAGTTGTCTGTGCAGTAGGTGTTTTTTTAGATTTTACTTGTTAATCATAACCGATTTTCTTTTTTTATAACAAGGTTAAGCTTGAATTTATGAAAAGGATAATGTGTACGGAATTTATCCTAATAAAAAATAGAATTAGCCTATTTCTAAGCTACTATTACTTGAGAACAGTTTCCTTTTAAATAAGTGGAAAATTGTAGTACAGCTACTTTAGCGATATTCCTTAATATCCCAGTTCTAATTTAAAGCCAAACACAATTTTGTTAATAATGTTAATAAGTTGTGAATAATTTTATTGGTTGAATTAACAAAACTAATTTGCTAGAATAATAAAGCAATTACTTGTAGTAAAAGACTACAGGCCCCTTGTATCATAATTGTGCAAGGGGGTTTTTTGTATCGTATATTTATATTTATATTTATATTTCATGTCTAGAGTAGATGGATTATAACCTTTTTATAGTATTGATCCATCATGTTTTAATACACTCATTTGCTTTATATGAAGTAGTATGGTATTATAAATAGGTAATCAATTTTGACATGTAACGAGAGCGCTATACATAAGACTATAATTCTCCTTTTGCTTATCAAACATTTTTTGCAACAAATCGCATACAGGGTATGCACAAGGAGGAAACATATATGAACAACGGTACAGTAAAGTGGTTTAACTCAGACAAAGGTTTTGGATTTATTACAGGTGAAGATGGCAATGATGTATTTGCTCATTTTTCAGCAATTCAAGCGGATGGTTTTAAGTCATTAGAAGAAGGACAAGCAGTAACTTTTGATATTGAAGAAGGACAGCGCGGTATGCAAGCTGTTAATATTTTTAAAGCATAATAAAGGTTTTGGTAAAACGTTCCAATTTAATTGGAACGTTTTTTTTATAAGATTAAATTGATAGGCTCTGAATGTTGAAAACGAAAGGAGATCATCATATGGGATTTGGAAAATGGAAAGAAGTTATACCATCAGATAAAAGTAAACAGTTTGAAGAAGGACAGAAAGTATCATTTATTTACAGAAAAGAAATTAGAAGTGGTATAATAGCTGTTTTATTAATTAATTCAGCAGTAATTAACATTATAGACAGTTCTAAGCCAAAAAACAAAAAAGAAAAAACAGTAATTAGTTATGAGAAACTATTATCGATGTATCAATTAAAAGACCTTAGTTTAGATTAGGGTCTTTGTGTTAAACTTAAGACAAGGATTTATGGCATGCTCTTTTTTCTAAACAGATTCTTTACGTGTTAAAGGATCTGTTATTTTTATTTAAAAATTGTTAGCTAGTTAGAGCAAATGGTTCGTAATCATTCGGTTGATTGTTCGAATTTATCATAGTAGTTAAAACGAAATTATCATGTGTATATAGAAAACACCTACTGAAGACGCACAGTACTTCCCCAAGTTGTGTATGTTTAGTAGGTGTTTATTTATAATTGTATATTTGAATTATAAATAAAATACAATTGTTTTGTAAAATGAAAACTTGAAATTTAAAAAAGAAAGCGGTAAAATATCTTTACCAAACAATTTTATTTTTCATTTTATTACTACCTCTTGCCGCCTTTCCCCAATGAGGCGGCATCTTTTTACATAAAAATATTGAACTAAAAAAATAGATATTGTAAAATATTGATACATATTTAAACTCTTATTTTTTACGCAGACCGCCTTTTCTCAATAAGACGGTCGTTTTTTTGTTGAAAATTGAAAATCAGTAAAGTAAAATTATTATATATTAAGCTATAACCAGTAAGAACTATTTTATCCCCAATAAGCTAGTTATTACTTGGACCATTAGCTCAGCTGGTTAGAGCAAAAGGCTCATGACCATTCGGTCGATGGTTCGAATTCATCATGGTCGATAATAGAATTAGACAGGTAGTGAATTATTTTGAAAAGAACAGGAATTCTCTTAGTGAATTTAGGAACACCAAAAGATTCTTCCAAGACGGAAGTAAGGAAGTATTTAAAAACTTTTTTATCAGATAGAAGAGTAATAAAAATACATCCTATAATTTGGAAACCGATTTTGAACGGTATTATTTTGAATATACGTCCAAAAAAATCAGCAAAACTCTATCAAAAAATTTGTACTGAAAATGGATTTCCTCTTTTGGAATATACTGAGAAACAAATGGAAAATTTGAAAAATATATGTCCAGAAGTGGAAGTTACAATTGGAATGTCATACAGTGAACCGAGTATAGAAACTGCTCTAGATACATTATTATCAAAAGAGATTGAAGAACTCAATGTCATACCAATGTATCCGCAATACTCTGGGACAACGGTAGGATCAGTGTTTGATTCCGTTATGAATTATTTTATAAAAAGTGATAGGATAGTGGATATTAAATTTATTCGATCATTTTACAATAATCCACAGTATATAGGTTACTTTTCAAAAAAAATAAATGAAGCTTTGAATGAAAGTCCAATAGATGCTATCGTTTTTTCATACCACGGAATTCCTATGTCTTATGTAAAAGATGGGGATAACTACCCGGAGGAATGTACTAAAACAACAAAATTAATAATGGATAAATTAGGAGATATTCCTTATTATCAAACCTATCAATCGAAATTTGGGCCATCTGAATGGTTAAAACCAGCAACTGATGATACCTTGAAAAAATTACCATCAAAAGGTATTAAAAATATATTAATTGTTGCACCAGGGTTTGTTGTAGACTGTCTAGAAACAATAGAAGAATTGGAACACGAAAACAGAAACTATTTTTTAGAAAATGGTGGAGAATTCTACAAATATGTTCATCCATTTAATGGGGATATTGAATTTGCAAAATTAGTAAAGGACATTATTTCTTTGTAGTAATTTGTTTAAGTTTTTTATTTTAGTTTGAATTTATTAAACAATTTATTCAGGTTTTGCACGAATATATTTACTGGTATAGCATATAGTAGAATTAAGCAAAAATTAAACGGCTTATCTCCAGTTCAGCATAGGAAATAAGCCGCTTAAAAAAGCTTGATTTTTTTTGCACTGCAGTTCGAGTCCTGTATGATCCATAAAAATACGTTGTATGAAAAGTCAATTCTTTTGAGATATTTTTGACTTCCTAATTTGATATACTGCGGAAAGTATCTGAGAATTTATTTAACACATTTTTTATTTACTAAAGAAAGTAAAGATCAGAGCTGTGCAAATAGAAATGATTAAAAACATCCCAATGTCATCATCTAATGTTTCAAAAATTTCAACAGGTTTCATAAAATGTTTAATTATTTTTTTCATTATATTCACCTCAAAAAGAGAATAGAATGAAATATTCTACTTATCCATTGATATATCTAACGATTGACTTACAAAATTGAAACAAAAGCCTAAAAGTCAGTTGGTGTGCTTATTATTATAATACAAAAAAGACCTCCATTCTTTTAAGAATAAGGTCTTTTTTTCGTAGTCGCCTTGTAGGCAAACTATTTCAGTTAGCCGTATTCTAAACTCAATAAAATGTCAAATACTCATACGTGTATTTTTACCACAAAATTTACCACAGATTTGCGGTATTATTTACATATCTTAGATTATCAAAAATGACAAAACAGCTATTTAATGCGTATTGTATGATGTTTTTGTTCCTTAAATTGTTACGGAATTTCCAGATGGGGAGTGGCAAATATACGAAGAAAATTAACTATTTATAGCGGTTTTATTTTATTAGAGAGTCTCGTTAGTTTTAGTATTGTATGTGTGATAGCAGGGATATTCTCCCTGACTATTACACAATTAATTCAGCAAAATTATCAACGGGAGCAAGAATTAACGCGCACTCGTCTAGGATACGAAGCAATTTTATTTTTAGAGCAGACGGGTGATTTACGTTTCAAAGAGCGGATATATCAAGGAGAAACTTACCGATTTTCTTTGATGGAGAACGAGGGAAGAAGGATACTAAAAGTGACAGATTCAAGAGGAGCGATTTTGATTGGTCAATAAAAAATATGCGGGTTTTACAATGTTAGAGTGTTTAGTGGCACTAGTCGTTTTAAGTTGTATGTGTCAATTGTTTCAGTTGATGATTCAACAAAGTTTTATCGGAAATCAATATTTGAAAAACAATGATTCGAAATCCTGGCATATATTTTTAATTCAATTAGAAAAAGAATGTCAAAAGCTCGTTTTCCAAACAGGCTCTGCTCAAGAGATTTCTTTCCTCGACTCAGAAACAAACAAGACTATTTCAATTCAAATCAAAGAAGATAAAATTATTAAGCGAGTCAATGGTAAAGGCTATCAACCGCTGTTAATTGGTATCAAAAATGGACAGTTTAAAAATGAAGGACAATCGTTTACTTTGGAAGTTACTTTTACTTCTGGAAAAACATTTGATAGTTTTTTTCCGATAAAGGGAGAATTTTAATGAGGCAAAAATATTCAGGAAACTTATTGTTCACGGCCATGGCCTTTGTTTATTTGATGAGTTTTCTCGCCCTTCAGTTACTAGAAGAACGTCAGTTAACACAAAAATTTACGCAAGCTACCCAGGAATACTATGCAGGGAAAAGTATCCTTCATTTATTTCTTGCAGATGTTAAACAAAATAGACGAAAGTTAAAAACAGAAGAAAGGCTCGTATACGCGCAAGTGACCCTCGATTATACATACAAAAATGAACAATTAAGAATAACTGTTTTATTAAACAAATCTGGTCGAAAATACCAATATCAAGAGAGAGTTTCTCATCAAAAAAAAGCGGAAACAATACTGGAATAGCGTTGTTTTTCTACAAATTATTAGATTTTAGAAGAAAGACAGTAAAGGCATTGATTATTCTTTCTTTTTTCGTTAAAATAAAACAGGTATGGAAGTTGTTACATTTTGAATAGAATAGAGGTGCTAATTTGTTCCCAGAAAAAATTGAAGAGGCTTTCGAGCCAATGGAACAAGCAATCCAGTTATTGCAACAGTCATTGGATACTTCTTTTTTAGATGCGTATATTGAAAATGGTGAAAATATTTTAGATGATTTTCAAGTACGAGTACTTGACGGAGTACCTAATCCAGAGACAGTGAAACAATTAGAAACGCTGTATCATACGATTAAAAAAATTGATTTAGCTCCTGAAGATGTGCGACGCTTGTCCCAATTACTTTTGTTAAAAGGAACGAGAAAAGAGCAGCTTCAAGCAAATCATCAATTGACGCCAGACGGTATTGGCTTTTTGTTTGTTTATTTAGTAGAACAATTAACAAATAAATCAGAGCCATTAAAAATTTTAGATCCTGCTTCAGGAATGGGAAATTTACTGTTAACGGTTCTGCTGAACCTTGAAACAGCTGGTTACAAAGTTTCTGGTTATGGTGTGGATATCGATGAAACACTTTTGGCAGTATCTTCTGTGAACAATGCTTGGTCACAAGCCAATATTCAGTTGTTCCATCAAGACGGATTGCAAGATTTGTTATTGGATCCAGTTGATTTAGCATTAAGTGACTTGCCGATTGGCTACTATCCAAATGATGAGCGAGCAAAGGGATTTGCTGCTGCTGCTGAGGAAGGCCATAGTTATGCGCATCATTTATTAATGGAGCAAGCCATGAAATACGTGAAGCCAGCAGGGTTTGGCTTATTCTTAATCCCGACCAATATTTTAGAGACTGAGCAAAGTGAATTCTTTAAAAATTGGTTGACAAAAAACGTCTATTTACAAGGAATGATACAGTTACCTGATGAATTGTTTAAGTCAGAACAATCACGTAAAAGTATCTTGCTTGTTCAAAACAAAGGTGCAGATGCTGAGCAAGTGAAGGAAGTTTTGTTAGCAAAACTTGCCTCTTTGAAAGATATCAATAAAGTAACGGAGTTCTTTAAACAATTTGAAGCTTGGAAAGCTTCAAATTTAAAATAAAATAGTAACGAAGAGGAGAAAATTATGTCTAAAACAATTGCAATTAATGCAGGTAGTTCAAGTTTAAAATGGCAATTATACCAAATGCCAAATGAAGAAGTGATCGCTAAAGGAATCGTTGAACGTATTGGCTTAAAAGATTCTATCTTCACAATTAAATATGGTGAAGGACAAAAATATGAAGTAATTGTTGATATTGATAACCATGAAGTGGCAGTAAAAATGTTACTAGACCAATTAATCGACTTAAACATTTTAGGTTCTTATGATGAAATTACTGGTGTTGGTCACCGTGTAGTTGCTGGTGGAGAAGAATTTAAAGATTCTGTTGTTATTACAGACGAAGTATTAGAAAAAATTGAAGCTTTATCTGAATTAGCACCTTTACACAACCCAGCGAATGCAATGGGGATTAAAGCATTTAAACATATCTTACCAGAAATCATTAGCGTGGCAGTCTTTGATACGTCGTTCCACACAACAATGCCAGAACACAACTATTTATATAGTGTACCGCGTGAATACTATGAAAAATTTGCTGCACGTAAATATGGGGCACATGGAACAAGTCATCGTTATGTCTCTCAACGTGCTGCAGAAATGTTAGGTCGTCCAATTGAAGACTTGAAAATTATCACTTGTCACTTAGGAAATGGTGCTTCAATCACTGCAGTTGATGGTGGTAAATCAGTCGATACATCAATGGGCTTCACTCCTCTTGCTGGCGTTACAATGGGGACTCGTTCAGGGGATGTTGATGCGTCACTATTGCCTTATTTAATGACAAAACTTGGCTTGACTGATGTACAAGACATGGTTGATATTTTAAACAAAAAATCTGGTTTATTAGGTTTAACAAATGGTTTATCAAGCGACATGCGCGATATTCAATCAAACTTAGATAAACCTGAAGTTCAAACAGCATACAACATTTTTATCGATCGTATTCGTAAATACATTGGTAGCTATGTCACTGTTATGAATGGCGTTGATGCGATTGTCTTTACTGCTGGAATCGGTGAAAATGCAGTTGGCGTTCGTAAAGATATTATTGATGGCATGACTTGGTTTGGTTGTGAAATCGATGATGACAAAAATAATGTACACGGTGAAGAAGCAGTTATCTCAACTGATGATTCAAAAATCAAGCTTCTATTAGTACCAACTGATGAAGAGTTAATGATTGCCCGTGACGTAGAACGTCTAAAATAATTAAACGAACACACCTTGTGAGACGCTCTCACAAGGTGTGCTTAATAGGTAAATAAGAAAAAACTGAGCCAACTATCAAAAGTGATAGTTGGCTCAGTTTTTTCTTATTTTTTATTTTTCTTCATTTTTTGGTAATTTGTTGTCTAAATCCGTCCGTACAACGAGAACATCGCAGCTAGCGTTACGGATAACTGATTCAGAGACAGAGCCAATAAATAAACGCTCAACGGCATTTAATCCAGTTGCTCCTAACATAATTAAATCAATGTTGTATTCTTTTGGTAATTCTTTGGCAATAATGTTCTTAGGAGAACCATAGGCTAGAACGCTAGAGACTTTTGTTTGTCCCATATCCACCGCTTGTTGTTGGTAGGTGTCTAAGGTTTCTTTTGCCATTGACATTGCTTCTTCTGCTAGCGCACCATCAAAAGAGGACACTGATTGGAAAGAGCGCGTATCAACAACATGTGCTAATAGTAATTCAGCATCGTTTCGTTTAGCGACGTTGACCGCTTTTTTAAAGGCTAAGTCTGCTTCGTCAGAACCATCGATTGCTATCATAATTTTTTGATATTGTTGTAACATAATAACCGCTCCTTTCAGCGTAAAAAAAATCATTAATTGTTTCTATAATAATTGTAAAACAAACAAAGAAAAAAAGAAACTGAAACCGCTTCTTTTTTTCTGAATATTGGCATTTTTTTGTAAAAAAAACTTCGTTCAAAAAAATCTTTTTGAACGAAGTTTTAAATTCATCGTCTTTTATGACATTTTTTTTGCAAAAGTTAAACTAAACAACGTTGAAAGTAATAAAACAAAAAAGATAAAACCAATTGACAATAACGGGCGATTAAAAATAGCCGCTAGAACACCTAGAATGGCGATAATCAAGTAATAACGCCCAAAACGTTCGATAAACTGTTGACTTTCTGTTGCAGTTTCTTTTTTTAAGAGTGGTAAAAAAGCTGCACTTTTCTTCATCAAATAATAACTGGCTACGCCTGTGACAACGGCGAGTAATAGTACGAGTATACGAATCATCTTGTCCTCCAAAAAAAAACAACTTGCCAGAGCAAATTGTTTAGAAATCTACATAAAAATGGTAAAATCCGTCGATGCCGGTAATCGTCCTAGAGTATTGAACCCGCAAGATAAGCAGGTGGGTTCCTCGATCGCAGTATTGAACTACCAAAAGAAAAGGCATGTTACCAACTTTGATACAAGCAGGATCCCTAGATATCAATAAAAATGTTCGGTCAACACAGTGAAAGGACAACGCGTACATCACAGATTTACCATCTTTATAATAGCATACTCTCTCAAAATCGGCAACGAGATTGTTTCTTTTTTTGAAAGCGTATTATTTTGTTATTTTTTCTGTTTCCATTCTTGGATACGCTTGAGTTGCTGATGTAAGGCTTGTTCATATTTACCAATATCAATCGGTTCGTAATAACGTGCCTCTTTTAATTTGTCAGGTAAGTATTGCTGATTGACCCAACCGTTTTCAAAATTATGTGGGTATTGATAACCAATGCCACGGTTTAATTCTTTGGCTCCAGCATAGTGGGCATCACGTAAATGATCAGGAACATCTCCCACAGAGCCTTGTCGAATATCTGCCAAAGCAGCATCAATCGCTGTGACTGCAGAATTTGATTTTGGCGATAAACATAAATCAATGACGACACTGGCTAGAGGAATCCTAGCTTCTGGAAACCCTAGCTTTTCGGCGGCTTGAACAGCGGTGACCGTCCGAGCGGCGGCCGCAGGATTCCCAAGACCGATATCCTCGTAAGCAATGACCATTAAACGACGACAAATAATCGGTAAATCACCTGCTTCAACTAAGCGACCCAAATAATGAAGTGCAGCATCTACATCGCTTCCTCGAATCGACTTTTGGAAAGCGGAAATCACGTCATAATGGGCATCGCCATCTTTATCATGCGTTAAGGCTTTTCGTTGCACGCACTCTTCAATAATCGGTAAGGTGATCTTAATTTCGCCTTGTTCATTTTTTGGTGTTGATTTAACAGCTAATTCTAGTCCATTTAGCGCACTACGTAAGTCACCGTTCGTTGCGCGTGTCAAATGTTGTAATGCTTTTTCTTCTAAGTGGACAGGATAATCGCCTAAGCCACGTGTGCTATCGGTTAAGGCTTCTTGAATCGCTTGCTGAATGTCTGTTTCCGTTAAGGGCTTTACTTCAAAGATTTGCGTACGACTACGAATCGCAGGATTAATTGTGATATATGGATTTTCGGTAGTGGCTCCAATCATAATAATTCGTCCGTTTTCTAAATGAGGGAGCAAAAAATCTTGTTTTGTTTTATCTAATCGGTGAATTTCATCAAGCAGTAAAATCACTGTGCCACTCATTTTGGCTTCTTCAGCAACGATTTGTAAATCTTTTTTGGTGTCTGTGGCCGCGTTCAACATGCGAAAGGCATAATTTGTTGAACCAGCGATTGCGCTGGCAATACTGGTTTTACCAGTACCAGGCGGCCCATAAAGAATCATCGATGAAAGCATTTTGGCTTCGACCATCCGACGAATAATTTTACCAGGGCCGACTAAATGTTGTTGACCAACTACTTCGTCTAAGTGACGAGGTCGCATTCGATAGGCTAAAGGTTGTTGCATAAAAGGACCTCCTTTTTCATAATCATCTTATTATAACATAAAGAACGTACATTCGCTTTTTGGTGGTTTTTTGGGTTTTAGATGGATATAGCGGAAGGTTTCGTGTATGATAGGGAGTGGTGAAAGAAATGAAAGAAACGATAAATATCTTTAACACAAAAACAACTGAAGAAGTGGCACAATACTTGTTAGGGATGTATTTAGAGCACGAAACAGCAACAGGCGTTTTAGGTGGGTACATTGTGGATGCAGAAGCTTATTTAGGTCCTGATGATGAGGCGGCCCATAGCTTTGGCTTGAGAAAAACGCCACGCTTACAAGCCATGTATGACAAACCAGGCACGATTTATTTATATACTATGCACACGCATTTAATTTTAAATATGGTGACACAAGAACAAGGCAAACCACAAGGGGTGATGATCCGCGCGATTGAACCTGTTGAAGGTGTCGACAAAATGATTGAAAATCGCCAAGGACGTCAAGGCGTGGAATTGACCAATGGACCAGGTAAATTAGTTGCAGCCTTAGGAATTGATAAGCAATTATATGGGCAGTCGATTTTTTCTAGTTCGTTACGGCTCGTGCCAGAAAAACGAAAATTCCCGAAAAAAATTGAGGCACTACCACGAATTGGAATTCCCAATAAAGGTCGTTGGACCGAGTTGCCTTTAAGATACGTCGTGGCTGGCAATCCATATATTTCTAAACAAAAAAGAACAGCAGTAGACCAAATAGATTTTGGCTGGAAGGATGAAGAAAATGAAAAAAGCAACAATGCTCACATACTTAGAGGAACAACTTGAAAAACACTTAGGAGATTACGAAGTAGGCCTTGATTGGGATCGCAAAAACCATACCATCGAAGTCATTGTTCGTTTATATGCAGAAAACAATGAGCAAGTGGCGATTGATGATGTTGATGGTACGCTTTCAGAAGAAGAATTCATTGAATTTGAAGATGGTTTGTTATTTTACAATCCGCAAAAGTCTGTCGTTGATGACGAAGAGTATTTAGTCACAATTCCTTATGAAGGAAAAAAAGGGCTACGCAAAGCAGTTTTAGACGGATTCATTCACTATTTAAAAGTGGTTTTAGATGAAGGGCAAAGTGATTTGTTAGACTTTTTATCAGATGAAACAGCGGAAGTTTTTGAATTGCATTGGGAGCCAGCAGATTTTGAAGCGATGATTAAAAAAGTGGCAGAAACAGAAAAAGAACAATGGATTGCGTATCCAAGTTATTAATTTAGAGGTGAGAACATGAAGTGGACAGAAGTAAAAGTCGAAACGGCTAGCGAAGCAGTTGAAGCAATTTCAAACATTATGATGGAAGCTGGCGCAAGTGGCGTGGCCATTGAAGATGCGTTGGACATTGAAAATTTTGAAAGTGATCTGTATGGGGAAATTTTAGATAAAGAGCAATTCACCCACATTAAAGAAGGGGCGATTGTGATGGCTTATTTTCCTGAAACAACCTTCTTACCAGAAATTTTACCATTTATGAAAGAAAATATTTTACGCTTGCCTGAGTACGGCTTATCCATTGGTAAAAACGAAATGACAATTAGTGAAGTAGCAGAAAGCGACTGGGCAACTGCTTGGAAAAAATATTATCATCCTGTCCGTGTCACACGATTCTTAACGATTGTGCCAAGTTGGGAAGCCTATCACGCACAAGATGAAGCAGAAAAAATTATCACATTGGATCCGGGCATGGCTTTCGGTACAGGCACGCATCCAACGACTCGTTTAACCTTGCAAGCTTTAGAAACTGTTTTACGTGGTGGCGAAACAGTTCTAGATGTAGGAACGGGTTCTGGTGTTTTGAGTATTGCAAGTCGCTATTTAGGGGCTAAAGACGTCTACGCATATGATTTAGATGAAGTAGCAGTTGCAGCGGCAAAAGAAAATATGGATTTAAATCCCATTGCGGCCGATGTTCATGTGTCAGCCAATGATTTACTAAAAGGGATTGACCATTCTGCTGATGTAATCGTCGCAAATATTTTGGCAGATATTATTGTGTTAATGATTGAAGATGCTTGGCGTTTGCTAAAACAAGACGGTACCTTCATTATTTCTGGAATTATTGAAGATAAAAAAGCAATGGTTTTAGAAGCACTAACGAAAGTCGGTTTTGTGGTGGACCAACTCTTTAATCAAGGCGATTGGTATGCGATTATCTTGAAGAAACCAGAGGAAGAGTAAAATGCAACGGTATTTCATGAAAGAAGATTATCAAGAAAAAGATTTGTATAAAGTCGCAGATGAAAACTATCATCATATTGTGCGAGTTATGCGAATGACGCCGAATGATCGTTGTTATTTAGTATTTCAAAATAAAACTGCCATTTTAGCTGAGATTGTGGAAATTGATTCAACATCTGTTTACTTTAAAGAAATTAGTAAAGAAGAAATGGACAAAGAATTGCCAATTGAAGTGACGATTGCGTGTGGGTTACCAAAAGGGGACAAGTTAGAATGGATTGTTCAAAAAGGCACGGAGCTAGGTGGCAATCAGTTTATCGGCTTTCCTGCGAAAACTTCCGTTGTCAAATGGGACCACAAAAAAAGAGCAGCCAAAGAAAAAAGATTACAAAAAATTGCCACAGAAGCGGCGGAGCAATCGCATCGGCAGCAGACACCAAGTGTTTCTTTGGTGGAAAAAACACAAGAAATCATTGCGCAATTTGACTCATATGACACAGTCTTGGTTGCGTATGAAGAATCAGCAAAACAAGGAGAAAAAAGTCAATTAGCACAAGTATTATCCACTTGCCAGCCAGGCGCACGTTTGTGTGTGCTCTTTGGACCTGAAGGTGGCTTTGCACCGCAAGAAATTGAACAATTTCTGCAGGCTGGGGCGAAACTTTGCGGGTTGGGTCCGAGAATTTTACGAGCAGAAACAGCACCGTTGTATCTTTTAAGTGCGGTTAGCTACCAAATGGAACTTTTAAATTAAGCGAAAGCCCGCCTGTAAAATTCTTGTAGGCATTCTCTTTGAATAAACAGAGAGTAAAAAAGCGACAGTGATTGAAATTTAAGGGAAATTTAGTATAATAGAGTTGTTGAAAGTGCTACTGTTTCAAGTGGTACTTTTCTTTTTTATTAAAATAGATAAAACGTGAACGAAGTGTTCTTTATCCAAAGGTCACCTTCATAGAGGAGTGAATACCATGCCAAAAGAAGAAATACTGACAGGCCCAGCGGTCATCAAAATTGTAAGTACCTATATGGGACCAGAACATGTTGAGTTGGTTCAAAAAGCATTAACTTATGCTGAAAAAGCACACGAAGGTCAAGTCCGACAATCAGGTGAACCTTACATCATCCATCCGATTCAAGTGGCAGGCATTCTGGCTGAATTACATATGGATCCCCATACTGTAGCAACAGGATTTTTACATGATGTTGTCGAAGATACGGACGTAACACTGGACGATTTAAAAGAAGAATTTGGCGAAGACATCGCAATGTTAGTCGATGGCGTAACGAAACTAGGAAAAATTAAATATAAATCTCATGAAGAACAATTAGCCGAAAACCATCGGAAAATGTTATTGGCAATGGCGCAAGATTTACGGGTCATTATGGTGAAACTAGCCGATCGTTTGCACAATATGCGCACATTAAAACATTTACGTGAAGATAAGCAACGACGGATTGCGCAAGAAACTTTAGAAATTTATGCGCCTTTAGCACATCGCTTAGGGATTAGTCGAATTAAATGGGAATTAGAAGATACTGCCTTACGTTATATTAACCCCAACCAATACTATCGAATTGTTAATTTGATGCAAAGTAAACGTGATGAACGTGAAGCTTATGTGGCAGAAGCAGTCGAAGATATTCGTTTAGCTACGGAAGATTTAGAAATTTACGCAGAAATATATGGTCGACCAAAACATATTTATTCAATCTATCGTAAAATGAAGGACCAAAAGAAACAGTTTAATGAAATCTATGACTTATTAGCCATTCGTGTTATTGTCGATTCCATTAAAGATTGCTATGCCGTGTTAGGGGCGATTCATACACGTTGGACACCAATGCCAGGTCGCTTTAAAGATTATATTGCTATGCCAAAAGCGAATATGTATCAATCTATCCATACGACAGTTATTGGGCCAAAAGGGAATCCAGTAGAGGTCCAAATTCGGACCCATGAGATGCACCAAATCGCCGAATTTGGGGTGGCGGCTCACTGGGCCTATAAAGAAGGCAAAGCGGAAAAAATTGAAACAGATGAACTGACGAAGCAAGTCGATTGGTTCCATGAAATTATTGAATTACAAGATGAAAGCTATGATGCTTCTGAATTTATGCAAGGTGTGAAAGAAGACATTTTTAGCGACAAAGTCTATGTCTTTACGCCAAGTGGAGATGTAACCGAACTGCCAAAAGGCTCCGGACCACTAGATTTTGCTTACAGTATCCATACTGAAATTGGGAATAAAACAACTGGCGCGAAGGTCAACGGCAAAATGGTACAGTTAGATTATGTCCTAAAAAATGGGGATATTATTGAAGTCCTAACATCACCGAATTCTTTCGGACCTAGCCGCGACTGGCTGAAAATGGTTAAAACAAGTAAAGCTAAAAATAAAATCAAACGTTTCTTTAAAGAACAAGACCGTGAAGATAATATTATTAAAGGGCATGATGCTGTCATTAAATACATGACAGAAATCGGCTTTACACCAAAAGAATTTTTAACGAAGAATAAAATGGCGGAAGTGCTAGATAAATTCAAATTTCAAACGGAAGATGATTTATTTGCGGCAGTAGGTTATGGCGAAGTAAGTGCGCAAGTAGTGTGCAATCGTTTAACAGAAAAAGAACGCCGCGAACAAGAGTTGGAACGCCAACGTCAAGAAGCAGAAGAGTTGTTAAATCAGCCAGCTAAAAAAGAATCAGAAAAAATGAAAGTTCGTCATGAAGGTGGCATCGTGATTCAAGGGGTGGACAACCTATTGATTCGTTTAAGCCGCTGTTGTAATCCAGTGCCTGGTGATGAAATCGTTGGTTACATTACCAAAGGACGTGGCGTTTCAATTCATCGTGCGGACTGTCCTAACGTACAACATCAAGAAGAACTAGCACAACGTCTAATTGAAGTTGAGTGGGAAGATACCGAGCACAGTCGCAAAGAATACGCTGCCGATTTGGAGATTTACGGCTATGATCGTAGTGGCTTACTGAGTGATGTTTTACAAGTCATTAGTTCGATGACAAAAAATTTAGTCGGCGTTGAAGCTCGTCCATCCAAAGATAAGATGGCCCAGATTCATGTCACTGTGAAAATTCAAAACCTTTCTCATTTAAAAACCATCGTTGACAAAATTAAAAGTGTACCAGATGTTTATAGTGTTCGTCGAACCAATGGGTAAGTGTTAAAAGTGAGGCAAAAAAGATGAAAGTAGTTATTCAAAGAGTCAGTCAAGCACAAGTTGCGATAGAAGAGCAGATAGTGGGACAAATCAAACAAGGCTTCATGGTGCTGGTGGGCATTCATCAAGAAGACACGCCAGAAGATGTGGCTTATGTTGTTGGCAAAATCAGTAAATTGCGTGTTTTTGAAGATGACGAAGGAAAAATGAATCGCAGTATTCAAGAGATTGAAGGATCAATTTTGAGTATCTCTCAATTTACCCTCTATGCAAAAACTAAAAAAGGCAATCGTCCCAGTTTTATTGAAGCGGCTCGTCCAGATGTGTCGATTCCTTTGTATGAATTATTTAATCAACAATTAGAAGCAGAAGGAATAGCGGTAGCCACAGGAGAATTTGGCGCGGATATGCAAGTGTCGTTGACCAATGATGGTCCAGTGACCATTGTGATCGATACACGAGAAAAATAATTGATTTTCCTATCGGAACCTCTTGACTTTCTAAGAGAACTTTAGTAGTTTATAGATAATATTAAAAATCTACGAAGGAACGAGTAAGTTTCATCTGTCTGCGAAGAGAGAGTTGCCGTGGCTGAGAGCAACTTCAACAGTGAAAGTGAAAGACATTCTGGAGATGGACGGAAGAAAAGCCGTCCCGTTACGAGCGTTAATCGTTGAGGAAAGAGTAAAATCTTTCAAAACTAGGTGGTACCGTGTAAAAGAGACTTTTACGCCCTTGTATGTTCAACATACAAGGGCTTTTTTCATTTTTAGAAAAAAGAAAATGGCGCACACATTTTTGTGGAATGATAGAAGGAGAGAAAGACAATGAGTTATCAAAAACCAAAAGGAACAAACGATATTTTGCCAGGAACTTCTGAAAAATGGCAATTTGTGGAAGAAACAGCTCGTTTGATTTTTAAAGATTATCAATACCAAGAAATCAGAACCCCGATTTTTGAACATTATGAAGTAATATCTCGCAGTGTTGGCGATACTACAGATATTGTTTCAAAAGAAATGTATGATTTTTATGATAAAGGAGATCGTCACGTGACGCTACGTCCTGAGGGGACAGCGCCAATTGTTCGGGCCTTCGTTGAAAATAAATTATATGGTCCGGAATATACGAAACCATATAAAACCTATTACATGGGGCCGATGTTCCGCTATGAACGCCCACAAGCTGGTCGTTTGCGTCAATTCCATCAAATTGGTGTGGAAGCATTTGGTAGTGAAAACCCAGCATTGGATGTTGAAATCATGGCTATGGCTTTGGACTTCTTCAAACAATTAGGCATCCAACAAATCAAATTAGTTATTAATTCCTTGGGGGATAAAGAAACACGTGCTACGTACCGTCAAGCATTAATCGATTATTTAGAGCCCCATATGGCAGAATTAAGCGAGGATTCACAACGTCGCTTACACGAAAATCCATTGCGGGTGTTAGACAGCAAAGATAAAAAAGACAAGGTGATTGTCGCAGAAGCGCCCTCCATTTTAGATTATTTAAATGAACCATCTAAAGCACATTTTGAAGCAGTAACTGATATGTTAGATTTACTAGAAATTCCTTATGAAATTGATAGTAATATGGTTCGCGGCTTGGATTATTATACACACACAATTTTTGAAATTATGAGTGAAGCGCCTAAAATGGGGGCGCAATCAACTATTTGTGCAGGAGGCCGATACAATGGTTTAGTTGAAGAATTAGGCGGCCCAGACACACCAGGTTTTGGTTTTGGTATGGGCATTGAGCGAGTGTTGTTAACAATGGAAGCTGAAGAAGTTGTGATTCCAGCGTTATCTGAATTAGACGCATATGTGGTTGGGATTGGTTCAGAAACCAACATCACAGCTTTGCAACTTGTTCAAAGCATTCGTAACTTTGGTTTCTCAGCTGATCGTGATTACATGAATCGCAAACCAAAAGCGCAATTTAAAACGGCCGATAAATTACAAGCAAAATTAGTTTTAACAATCGGTGAAAATGAATTGAATGAAGGCATTGTCAACGTAAAATCAATGGCAACACGCGAAGAAAAAGCCTTCCCGTTAAGTGCTATCCATGATTCATTTGATGAAGTGTATGACGAAATGATGACAAAAATGATTGAAGAATAAAAAGGAGAGATTGAGAAATGGCAAAACGCACAACCTATTGCGGCAATGTATCTGCCGAATTTATTGAAAAAGAAGTTGTATTAAAAGGATGGGTTCAAAAACGTCGTGACTTAGGAGGGGTTATCTTTATTGATTTACGTGACCGTGAAGGAATCGTCCAAGTGGTCTTTAACCCAGAAAAGTCAAAAGAAGCATGGGAAATTGCTGATAAATGTCGTAGTGAAAACGTCATCGAAGTTAAAGGTCAAGTCGTTTATCGTGATAAAGAAGCGATTAATCCCAAAATGAAAACTGGCGAGTTTGAAGTGATGGCGACTGACATTACGATTTTAAATACTGCGAAAACAACGCCATTTACCATTGAAGATGACAATAACGTTAATGACGAATTGCGCATGAAATATCGTTATTTAGATTTACGTCGTCCATCAATGACAAACAACATTAAATTACGTCACCAAGTAACGAAAACAATCCGTCACTATTTAGATAATCATGACTTTTTAGACATTGAAACTCCTTATTTAGGCAAATCAACACCAGAAGGCGCTCGCGATTATTTGGTTCCTTCTCGTGTCCATGCCGGTCATTTTTATGCTTTACCACAATCACCACAACTCTTTAAACAATTATTAATGGGGGCAGGCTTCGATCGCTATTACCAAATCGTTCGTTGTTTCCGTGATGAAGATTTACGAGGCGACCGTCAGCCAGAATTTACACAAATCGATATCGAAACGACCTTTTTAACACCAGAAGAAATTCAAACATATACAGAAAATATGTTGGCTGAAGTGATGAAAGAGACAAAAGGAATTGAGATTTCTGTTCCGTTTCCACGAATGAGCTATGACGAAGCAATGGCACGCTATGGTAGCGATAAACCCGACACTCGTTTTGCTATGGAATTAATTGATGTCGCAGATGTAGTGAAAGACGTAGACTTCAAAGTTTTCCAAGCAGCGTTGGAAAATGGCGGACATGTGAAGGCTTTGAATGCAAAAGGCGCCGCAGATAAGTATTCTCGTAAAGATATGGATAACTTAGGTAAGTATGTGAGTCAATTTGGTGCAAAAGGCTTAGCTTGGTTAAAAGTTGAAGAAGATGGCTTAAAAGGACCAATTGCTAAATTCTTAACAGAAGTTAGTGATGAATTAATTGCTGCTACCAATGCAGAAGTCGGTGATATTTTAATGTTTGGTGCCGATAAACCTGAAATCGTAGCCGCTGCTTTAGGTGCGGTACGTACACGTTTAGGTAAAGAATTAGGTTTAATTGATGAATCGAAATTCAATTTCTTATGGATTGTGGATTGGCCGTTGTTTGAATATGATGAAGAAGCTGGCCGCTATGTTTCTGCTCATCATCCATTTACACAACCAAAAGCAGAGGATGTGGCCCGCTTAGCAACAGACCCAGCCTCTGTGTATGCTGAAGCTTACGATGTTGTCTTAAACGGCTACGAATTAGGTGGCGGCTCATTACGGATCCATACACGAGAATTACAAGAAAAAATGTTTGAAACGTTAGGTTTTACAAAAGAAGAAGCACAAGACCAATTTGGTTTCTTGCTAGACGCATTAGATTACGGCTTCCCGCCACATGGAGGGATTGCTTTAGGGCTAGACCGCTTAGCAATGCTATTGGCTGGGGAAGAAAATATTCGTGAAGTGATTGCCTTCCCTAAAAACGGGAAAGCAATTGACCCAATGAACAACGCACCAAGTTTAGTTTCTCCATTACAATTGTTTGAATTAAACATTGATGTAACAGCCATTGACGAATAAGTGTTAAATCCAAAGAAAGAGTGACTTCATTGACGGATGAGGTCACTCTTTCTTTGGGAAGGAAAAAGATAACGAAAGATTTAAAAAGTGGCTGAGCTAAAAATCTGCCAATTGGCTGTTTTTTCTTTTTAGAAAACTTTGTATGATAACTGAGTGTATAAAGGAGCGAAACAAATGACAAAAATAATTTTAACAATTGGCGGTTCCGATCCTTTTTCAGGTGGCGGGATTCAAACAGATTTAAAAACGTTTGAAAATCATCAAGTCTTTGGCTTATTAACTTTAACTTGCCTTGCTACAGCCCCCAAGAATCATTTTCAGATTCATGACATGGAGACTTCTTTGGTGAAAGAGCAACTCGCTTCCATACCTGCCGGGAGTTTAGACGGCATCAAGATTGGCTTGATTCACAGTGAAGAAAGTATGTTACAAATTGCAACCTTTTTGAAAAAGCACGCAGGTCTGCCGGTGGTGTTGGATCCTGTCTTGGCTTTTAAAGAAACGACTTCAGTTTATGAAAAAAGATACATGCAGTTATTGATTGAAAAACTTTTTCCATTCGCAACGATTATAACGCCTAATTTAAAAGAAGCAGAATTACTCATTGGCAGAAAATTAACAACCGTCGAAGAAGTCCAACAAGCGGCGGAAGAGTTAAACTCTTTAGGAGCGGCAACGGTGGTGATTAAAGGTGGTAATCGTTGGCTTGGCCAAGAAGCACGTGACTTTTTTTATGATGGACAACAACATATTCAATTGGTCAAAGAAAAAGTAATGGCCCACACCATTGATGGCGCTGGTTGTTCCTTTGCCTCTGCAATTGGTGCGAATTTAGTTAAAGGATATCCGTTAATTGAAGCAGTTGATTTAGCAAAAACATACGTTCATGAAGCCATTGTTTCTGGGGTCCAGCTAAATGCAGCTTTTGGAAGTGTGTGGCATGAAGGATTACTAGCAGGAGGTGTGGCGGATAATGACAAGAAAAATTAGTCTATATGCAGTAATTACCGCTTTAACAGTGGCTGTGTCAATGGTCTTTATTATCCCCGTCCCAGCAACAAATGGCTTTGTTACATTGGCGGATGCAGGGATTTACATTGCTAGTTTACTTTTTGGTCCGATCGGTGGCTTGACAGTCGGAGCTTTAAGCGGTGGCTTAATTGATTTATTGTCAGGCTATCCACAATGGTTCGTTTTTTCGTTATTGATTCATGGCGGACAAGGTTGGTTAGCAGGGCACTTCTTTAATAAAAATAAAAAGATGCAAACGCTAGGATTACTTTTAGCCAGTCTCCTCATGATTAGCGGGTATGCTTTAGCGACTAGCTGGCTTTACGGCGTGGGTGCGGGGATTGCCTCATTACCAGGGAATATCATTCAATCCTTATTTGGGGTGATTGTAGCATTGCCTCTTAGTCAAACATTAAAACGTGTGTTACCAAAAAATGGTCGTTTAGAAGAAAGAAGGATGAACAAATGACTATCGATGAAAAAATGTTAAAAGAACAGTTAGTGACAATTACAGAAGAAGTCATTACAGCAGGGAATTTAAAAAAAGGGGACCTATTCGTTTTGGGTTGTACCACCAGTGAGGTAGTAGGTGGCGTCATTGGTAAAAATTCCAGTGCCGAAGTAGGACAATGGATTGTCTCAACCTTAATTGAACAATTAGACAAAAAAGGCATCTCTTTGGCTGTCCAAGGATGCGAACATATTAATCGTGCTTTAGCGATGGAACGTCGTGTGGCTGAAGAAAAAGGCTTTGAAATTGTCTCTGTAGTACCGCAATTACATGCTGGCGGTTCTTGTTCAGTAGCTGCCTTTGAAAAATTTGATGAACCTGTGGAAGTTGAACATATTGTTGCTCAAGCAGGGATTGACATTGGCGATACATCTATCGGTATGCATGTAAAACATGTGCAAGTTCCTCTTCGCTTGAGCATTCGAACGTTAGGTGCGGCCCATGTTACAGCATTATATTCTCGTCCTAAATATATTGGTGGACCAAGAGCCCATTATGAAACAACCCAAGAACGAAATCGTTAAGATTTCGTTCTTTTTTCATTTCTATAAACATTTGATGAATCTTCCGTAATTATTATAGGAATCTCTTTTTTTCTCTCGGTAAACCACGTATAATATGAAAAGAAATGTAATTTATTGAAAACCTGAAACGAGGCTATTATTTATGAAAAAAATTTATGACGGACTGCCAGTTCATGACTATACAACAAAATTTTCCGTGTCGATTGTCTATGCTATTCTTGCATCAATTGCCATGAACTTTTTCTATCAACCAGGAAATATTTATTCCAGTGGCTTAACAGGCTTGGCACAAATTTTAACAACCCTCTCAACAAAAATTGTCGGTTTTAATGTGCCTGTCTCCATTACATTGTATCTTTTAAACGTGCCGTTATTCTTTATTGCGTGGAAAAAAATAGGTAAGAAGTTTACAATTTTTACTTTCATTACCGTGACTTTAACTTCATTATTTATGCATATTGTTCCGCAAACGGTGATGACCCAAGATCCAATTATCTGTGCTATTTTTGGTGGGGCGATTTCTGGATCAGGAATTGGTTTTGTTTTAAAAAACGGGGTTTCTTCTGGGGGCTTAGATATTTTAAGCATTACCATTCGGAAAAAAACGGGGCGTTCCGTTGGCTCGATTTCAATTTATTTTAACGCACTAATTGTCTTCGTTGCAGGTTATTTATTTGGCTGGCAGTACATGTTCTACAGTGCGTTATCAATTTTTGTAAGTGGGAAGGTCACAGATGCCGTTTATACTAAGCAAAAGAAAATGCAAGTTATGATTGTCACTAAAAACCCAGATCGAGTCGTGGATGAGATTCAAAAGAAAATGCGCCGTGGTATTACAATTATTCATGAAGCGGAAGGGGCATATCACCACGACCGCCAAACTGTTTTGCTAACTATTGTGACACGCTTTGAGTTGCCAAGTTTAGAAGCAGCCATGAAAGAAAGTGATCCGAATGCCTTTGTCAGCATCTCAGATAATGTTAAAATTTTAGGACGTTTTTACGAAGAAGATTACAAATAAAAGGATATGAAGCAACGAGAGAATGGCTGTGTCTATTCTTTCGTTGCTTTTTTTGAAAAATAAGTAAAAAATGCTTTGTGAGAGGACCTGAAATTCCCATTTAAACAAGAAGTTAATTGAAAGACGTTCGTGAATTCCTTTGCTTTTGGTTTAATTAGATCTGATTATTCGGAAATAAGTCGCTATTGTTTCTCACAAACGAATGCTTTGTTTGGATTTGAAAGAAAACGATGAAAAAAGAATCATTTTTATTGAAAAGACCTAAAAAAACTGGTACACTAAGTGTGTAATTGATAAGTACTTTTAATACTGTTATGAATAAATAGTAGGAAAAACGAACATCAATTCTATTTTTTTAAAGTTCATAGGTCGTTTTCAGTCTTACTTGGACATATTTCGACCCACAAAAGGAGCGCATCATGTTAAAAGAATTTAAAATGATTGAAGCAGTTGCTCCAGATATGCTCGATGTATTACAAGAAAGATTCCAAATTCTTCGCAATATTTATTGGATGCAACCTATTGGACGTAGAAGTTTATCAGAAACGATGGGAATTACAGAGCGAGTCTTGCGTACAGAAACAGATGTTTTGAAGCAGCTCAACCTGATTGAACCTTCAAAAAGCGGAATGACATTAACAGAACGCGGTTTGGAAGTCTATCAAGGCTTAGAATTAGTCATGAATCAATTGCTTGGCATGCACCAAATCGAAAAAGAAATGACACAGTACTTTGGCATTCAACGTTGTATCGTTGTTGCAGGAGATAGTGATATCCAAAAGAAAGTTCTTTCGGACTTTGGAGATGTCTTAACCAATACGCTGAATTTACTCTTACCAAATGGTGAGAATACAATTGCGGTTATGGGTGGGACAACAATGGCCATGGTGGCCGAAAATATGGGATCACTAGAAACTGAAAAACGTCATAATTTGTTTGTTCCAGCCAGAGGAGGGATTGGTGAAGCAGTTTCTGTCCAAGCCAATTCAATTAGTGCTGTAATGGCCAACAAAACGGGTGGTAACTACCGGGCGTTATATGTCCCAGAACAATTGAGTCGTGAAACGTATAATAGTTTATTACAAGAACCCTCGATTCAAGAAGTTCTTACGTTAATTAGTCATGCCAACTGTGTGGTGCACAGTATTGGTCGAGCGTTGCACATGGCGGCACGCCGAAAAATGTCTGATGACGAAATGGTTATGCTCAAACAAAAAAATGCCGTGGCAGAATCGTTTGGTTATTTCTTTGATGAAGAAGGAAAAGTGGTCTATAAAATTCCACGAATTGGCCTTCAATTAAAAAACTTACAAGAAATTCCCTATGTCGTCGCAATTGCGGGCGGCAAAACGAAAGCCAAAGCCATTCGCGCATATATGAAAAATGCACCAAAACAAACGTGGCTCATCACAGATGAAGCTGCCGCAAACGAGATTTTAAAAGGGGTAACCCTTTAAAATAAAAAATTTTTGATTTTCATAAGGAGGAAATCTTTAATGACAGTTAAAGTAGGTATTAATGGATTTGGACGTATCGGACGCTTAGCTTTCCGTCGTATCCAAGATGTAGAAGGAATCGAAGTAGTTGCAATCAACGACTTAACAGATGCTAAAATGTTAGCACACTTGTTAAAATATGACACAACTCAAGGCCGTTTCAACGGTACAGTTGAAGTTCACGAAGGTTCATTCAACGTTAACGGCAAAGAAATCAAAGTTTTAGCTAACCGTAACCCTGAAGAATTACCATGGGGCGAATTAGGCGTAGACATCGTTTTAGAATGTACTGGTTTCTTTACTTCTAAAGAAGCTGCTGAAAAACATTTAACTGCTGGTGCAAAACGTGTAGTTATTTCAGCTCCTGGTGGTAACGATGTACCAACAATCGTTTACAACACAAACCATGAAACATTAACTGGAGAAGAAACTGTAATTTCAGGCGCTTCTTGTACTACAAACTGCTTAGCTCCAATGGCTAAAGCTTTACATGACAACTTTGGTGTTGTTGAAGGTTTAATGACAACTATCCACGCTTACACAGGTGACCAAATGACATTAGACGGACCACATCCTAAAGGCGACTTCCGTCGTGCGCGCGCTGCTGCTGCAAACATCGTACCTAACTCAACTGGTGCTGCTAAAGCAATCGGCTTAGTAATCCCAGAATTGAACGGTAAATTAGATGGCGCTGCTCAACGTGTTCCTGTAGCAACTGGTTCATTAACTGAATTAGTTACTGTATTAGACAAAGAAGTTACTGTTGATGAAGTGAATGCAGTAATGGAAAAAGCTGCTAACGAATCTTATGGTTATAACACAGACGAAATCGTTTCTTCTGATATCGTAGGTATGACTTACGGTTCATTATTCGATGCAACTCAAACAAAAGTTATGACAGTTGGCGACAAACAATTAGTTAAAACTGTTGCTTGGTATGACAACGAAATGTCATACACTGCTCAATTAGTTCGTACTTTAGAATACTTCGCTAACTTATAAGATTCATTCTTATCATTAGTGAAATTTGAACAATTGTGAAATAATAAGCGGGGAAGCAACGCGCTTCTCCGCTTTCTTTTTTTAAAAAAGAAAAATCCTAAAATTGACAATACAGGAGGTCTACTCATGGCTAAAAAGACAATTAAAGATGTAGATTTAAAAGACAAAAAAGTCCTTGTCCGTGTTGACTTTAACGTTCCGTTAAAAGATGGCGTGATCACAAACGATAATCGTATCGTAGCGGCTTTACCAACAATCAAATACGTGATTGAAAATGGCGGAAAAGCAATTCTTTTCTCTCATTTAGGTCGTGTAAAAACAGAAGAAGACAAAGCTGGCAAATCATTAAAACCAGTGGCTGAACGTTTAAGCGAATTACTAGGTCAACCAGTTACTTTTGTTCCAGAAACACGTGGTAAAGAATTAGAAGACGCTGTTAACAATATGAAAGACGGCGACGTTTTAGTATTTGAAAACACTCGTTTTGAAGATGTTGACGGCAAAAAAGAAAGCGGCAATGACGCTGAATTGGGTAAATACTGGGCTTCTTTAGGCGATGTATTTGTCAATGATGCTTTTGGTACTGCACACCGTGCACATGCCTCAAACGTTGGAATTGCTTCAACTGGTATCCCAACAGTTGCTGGTTTCTTAATGGAAAAAGAAATTAAATTCATCGGCGAAGCTGTTGAAAATCCAAAACGTCCATTCGTAGCAATCTTGGGTGGCGCAAAAGTTTCTGACAAAATCGCTGTCATTGAAAACCTAATTGAAAAAGCCGACAAAATTTTAATCGGTGGCGGTATGGCTTACACATTCATGAAAGCACAAGGCTATAGTGTTGGTTTATCTTTACTTGAAGAAGATAAAGTGGACTTAGCGAAAAGCTTAATGGAAAAAGCTGGCGACAAATTAGTATTACCGGTTGATACAGTTGTCTCTAAAGAGTTCAGCAATGACGCTCCTTTCCACACGGTTCCTTCAACTGAAATCCCAGATGATGAAGAAGGCTTGGATATTGGTGAAAAAACAATTGAATTATTCGCTAACGAATTACAAGGTGCGAAAACAGTTGTTTGGAATGGACCAATGGGCGTATTTGAAATGAGTAACTTTGCCAAAGGAACAATTGGTGTTTGTGAAGCGATTGCTAATTTAGAAGACGCAACAACAATCATCGGTGGCGGGGACTCTGCTGCTGCAGCAATTCAATTAGGCTACGAAAACAAATTCTCTCACATCTCAACAGGTGGCGGAGCAAGTTTAGAATTATTAGAAGGCAAAACTTTACCAGGTTTAGCTTCTATTAACGATAAATAATTAGTTTAAAAGACAATATTTTTAAAAAAAGAAAAGGATGTGCTTTTCATGCGCAAACCAATTATCGCTGGTAACTGGAAAATGAACAAAACTTTAAGCGAAGCACAAAGCTTTGCAGAAGCAGTAAAAAATGCTGTTCCATCAAACGACGTTGTTGACGCTGTGATTGGATCTCCAGCATTATTCTTAGCTCCTTTAGCTTGGAACCTAAAAGATTCTGAAGTGAAATTAGCTGCACAAAACTGCTACTGGGAAAACGCTGGTGCCTTCACTGGTGAAAACTCACCAGCTGCAATTGCAGATTTAGGTGTAAACTATGTGATTATCGGACACTCTGAACGTCGCGAATATTTCCACGAAACAGATGAAGATATCAATAAAAAAGCCAAAGCAATCTTTGCAAATGGTATGACACCAATCTTCTGTTGTGGTGAAACTTTAGAAACGTATGAAGCTGGTAAAACAGCGGAATGGATCGAAGGTCAAATCACTAACGGCTTAGTTGGTTTATCAAACGAACAAGTTGCTTCAATGGTTATCGCTTACGAACCAATCTGGGCAATCGGAACTGGTAAATCTGCAGATGCTAATATTGCAGATGAAATCTGTGGTGTTGTTCGTTCAACAGTTGAAAAATTATACGGCAAAGAAGTTTCTGAAGCTGTTCGTATTCAATACGGTGGTTCTGTTAAACCAGAAAACATCGCTGAATATATGGCAAAAGAAAACGTTGACGGTGCTTTAGTCGGCGGCGCAAGCTTAGAAGCAGACTCATTCCTAGCTTTATTAGATGCTGTAAAATAAGAAATCACTAACGGTAACGTTTTCTCAATGACTTTTGCAAAAAAATGTTTGCATAGTTTGCGAGAATTAACTACAATCATACATGAGGGAATCCCCTTAGTATAAATACAAACTCAAAGGAGAGACAAAACATGTCAATTATTACTGATATTTACGCACGCGAAGTCTTAGACTCACGCGGTAACCCAACAATCGAAGTAGAAGTTTACACTGAAAGCGGAGCTTTCGGCCGTGGAATGGTTCCTTCAGGAGCTTCAACTGGTGAATACGAAGCAGTTGAATTACGTGATGGCGACAAAGCTCGTTACTTAGGTAAAGGTGTTACTAAAGCTGTAGATAACGTAAACAACATCATTGCTGAAGCAATCATCGGTTACGATGTACGCGATCAAATGGCTATCGATAAAGCAATGATCGATTTAGATGGAACTCCTAACAAAGGTAAATTAGGTGCTAACGCTATTCTTGGTGTGTCTATCGCCGTAGCTCGTGCTGCTGCTGATTACCTAGAAGTGCCTTTATATCATTACTTAGGCGGATTCAATACAAAAGTATTACCAACTCCAATGATGAACATCATCAATGGTGGATCACATGCTGACAACAGTATTGACTTCCAAGAATTCATGATTATGCCTGTAGGTGCGCCTACATTCAAAGAAGCTTTACGTATGGGTGCAGAAGTATTCCACGCATTAGCTTCAATCTTAAAAGGCCGCGGCTTAGCTACTTCAGTAGGTGACGAAGGTGGTTTCGCTCCTAACTTAGGTTCAAACGAAGAAGGTTTCGAAGTAATCATCGAAGCTATCGAAAAAGCTGGCTATGTTCCTGGTAAAGACGTTGTTCTTGCTATGGATGCTGCTTCTTCAGAATTCTACGACAAAGAAAAAGGCGTTTACGTTTTAGCTGACTCAGGCGAAGGCGAAAAAACAACTGAAGAAATGATCGCGTTCTACGAAGAATTAGTTTCTAAATACCCAATCATTTCAATCGAAGACGGCTTAGACGAAAACGACTGGGACGGATTCAAAAAATTAACTGAAGTATTAGGCGACAAAGTTCAATTAGTTGGTGACGATTTATTCGTAACAAACACAACTAAATTAGCTGAAGGTATCGAAAAAGGTATCGCTAACTCAATCCTAATCAAAGTTAACCAAATCGGTACTTTAACTGAAACATTTGAAGCAATCGAAATGGCTAAAGAAGCTGGCTACACTGCAGTTGTATCTCACCGTTCTGGTGAAACAGAAGATTCAACAATCTCTGATATCGCTGTTGCAACAAACGCTGGCCAAATCAAAACTGGTTCATTAAGCCGTACTGACCGTATTGCTAAATACAACCAATTATTACGTATTGAAGATCAATTAGGCGATGTAGCTGAATACAAAGGCTTAAAATCTTTCTACAACTTAAAAAACAAATAATTCATTAAATGAATAACGCTTAAAGGGACAATTGGTTAATGAACCAATTCTCCTTATACTCGGACGTAAAAACACGCCTTTCTGCAAAGAAAGGCGTGTTTTTTTATATTTATAAAAATATTGAAAAAAATAGATTAGAAATAACTTCAACCGTACATCGCTCTATAATCACTTGTTTAAAAATAACAAAACATTAACAAAACAACATTATATAAAAATTTAATAAAACAAAATAATTGTTATTTTATAATTTTAGTATTGACTGGTTTCAGATAACGCTGTACGCTTAAAGAAATAGTATAGAATTTCACAAAAAAATGAAAACACAAATTTAACTTGGAGGATGTTGAGTAGTGAGCAACGGGAAAAAGATTTTTATTAGTCATAGTTCAAAGGATCAAGAATATGTGGATGCGTTTATCCAATTATTGAAAAAGTTTGGGTTTCGAACACAGGATATTTTTTATAGTTCCACTATTGAAACAGGTGTACAGCCAGGAGAATTAATTTTTGACACGATTAAAAGGGAGCTAACCAATCAACCTGTCATGCTGTATTTTTTATCTGATCATTATTATCAGAGTATTCCATGTTTAAACGAAATGGGTGCTTCTTGGATGCTATCAGATAAACACTATCCAATTGCGTTAAATAATTTTTCTATGAAAGATATGAAAGGTGTTATTAGTAGTGAGCGTTTGGCGATTGCGTTTAATGATAAGACAAGTACTAATGAAATAAACTGCTTATTAAAAAAGTTATCTCATGACACAGATGTACAAGCTGAGCCAGATTTTGAACTAAACGTTGAGAAAAATATTCAGCCATTCCAAAATAAACTGACACAACTGATTCGGCAAGCAAGTTATTTAAAACCTGATGAAAAGGGATATTTTGAAACGATTCTTAGCACTCATCGTCCTGTGTATGGCACAGCAAAAGGGGTGTATGACTGTTTCAAATTACCTAGCTTAATTGAGCCTAAAAGCTTAGGGTTAGACACGCTATCAGAGGATGAAAGCCATTGGCTATTCTTTTTTCTTACGTGGGGAACTTTTCAAGAAGGCGAAAAAGTGCGGTTTAAATTGAAAAAGGATAAGGCGTATAACAATCGGGAATTCAGTGATATTGGTAAATGTAAAAATATTTACGTCTCTTATTTAGAGAAGGTAGAGTAATTGGAGGAGGTAATAAATGAAAATGAATTGGCGTCAGTTGGTTGGTACATATCGCATTTCTGATAATGGCAAACAATATCAAAATGACTGGTTAAATAAGCAAGTTGATTTAGCCACAGAACTTCGTAAATCTTTTGATAGTGACTATCGTAGAGTAATTAAAAGTGATGCATTTAGACGCTTACAAGATAAAACACAAGTTTTTCCTTTAGAACGTAATGATTTTGTAAGAACACGTTTAACACATAGCTTAGAAGTGGCAATGCATAGCAGGGATATACTTAGATTAGTTATTTCACAGTTGAACGAACGAAACATTGAGGTTATGGAATTATCAGAATGCTATCGGTTGTTAGAAACAGCTGCATTAATCCATGATATCGGCAATCCCCCTTTTGGACATTTTGGGGAAGAAGCCATTCGTATTTGGTTTGAAAAAAATGGTCCTTTGTATGCTTGTTGGTCTGATTTTTCGGAGCAACAACAAAATGATTTTCTTAACTTTGAAGGAAACGCTCAAACCATCCGACTTTTAACAAAACTGCATCATGATAATGGGACTTCTAAAGCAGGAATGAAACTAACAGCCACGACATTAGCCACAGTTATCAAATATACGGCATCTTCAGATCAATTAAATAAGCAACAGCTTTTGTCTAAAAAAGTTGGCTATTTTTACTCGGAAAAACAAGTGTTTAACGCCATTAAATTTGCGACAGGAACACAAAATAAGCGACACCCATTAGTCTTTTTGTTAGAAGCTTCAGATGATATCGCCTATACTTTTTCAGATATCGAAGATGCCTATAATTATGGTTTATACAGCTATCAAGATTTAAAGCAGTTTGTTGATGGGCAAACAGGAACAAAAAAATTTTTAATGTTAGAAAAAGATAAAACAGAAGAAGCTACCTTACAAGAATTTTTGAGAAAGACACAAAGAGCTGTTTGTCAAAGCGTAGCGAAAAATTTTGCTAATCATTATGACTTAATTATGAGAGGTATCTATCATAATGAAATTATCATTGAAGATTGTGATGAAGTGAAATGCTTTCAGGCATTAAAAAACTTTTCTAGAGTCTATGTTTTTCAAACAAAAACAATTTTGGATCAAGAGGTATTGGGCTTCAATATCATCAATCGTTTACTAGATGAATTTGTTCCAGTCGTACTGAAATACGAAAAAGTTTCCATGAATAAGTATGAGGAGCGAATCTTTAATAATATTTCGGAAAGCGCGAAAGCGTTGTATAGAAGAGAAGCAAAGAACGCTACAGAAGCAGAAAAAGACTATTATCGTTTGAAAATGGCGGTGGACTTTGTATGTAATATGACGGATGGATATGCCAAAAAAGTTTATGATACATTATTCACTTAAAATTTGAGAAAAAGCTTCTCAGCGGTTGCCGCCGCTGAAGAAAACTAGTTCATTGCACAGGCTGATCGTTTCAGTAAAAATTTTAAAGATGCTAGTAATTTCACTGAAAATCGGGTACACTAAAATTAGCTAGTGTAACTAGCAAAAAAGGCAACTGGAATAGATAGGTTGTGCTGTCTATGAAGGGCTTTGTTTGTCAGGTGGTGCTGACATGTAAAGTGCCTTTTTTCTTTTTCTCAACATTTTAAGGACAAAAAACGATTGCAACATGTTACAATCGCTAACCTCGGAGAAAAAGGAATTTTTCTCCAATGGCCATTTCGATAACCTGTTGTGTGTTTCGAAACATTCAGAACGGTGGTGCGTTCTTTCAGTGCCTAATTATCCAATTCGTTTCTTGTTCCTCTATTTACAGTATACTGAATGAAAGCCTATTCTGCAATGATAGAATCAGGTTCCTGTGATTAAATAACATAAAAAATGGGCTCCTTATATAAAGAAAAATAACAAAAGAAATTTTGAATATTGACGTTTTTTTAGGTACGTTATGATAAATGAGAGGTGATTTTATGTTAAAAACGCAAATTGTTGATTATTTACGCAATCAAACAGCTTTTTTTGAACCATCTTTAGTCAGTGAAATTTTCACAGCAAGCAATATTGCAACGACATTTTCTATCAAACGAAATACAGCTAGTCACTATTTAAATCAGTTAAACGAAGAAGGAATTCTAGTTAAGATCAATACACGACCAGTTTACTTTTTTCATAAAGAAGCGTTTCAACAACAAAACTATCTTTTAAAAAGAACTGTTTATCAAAGTTTCCAAGAAATGATCGATGAACAGCCTGTTTTTGATCGCAAAAGTGATTTTTTTCAGTCGGTCATTGGTTATCGCGGTAGTTTAGCCCAGACCATCGAACAATTAAAAATGGCAGCGCTTTATCCTGGCGGTGGATTGCCTGTCTTAATTACAGGTGAAAGTGGTACGGGTAAAAGTTTTTTAGCATCCTTATATTATCAGTTTTGTCTTTCAAAAGAACTACTTGACGATTCAGCACCTTTTGTGACAGTTAATTGTGCGCAATATGCCAACAATCCAGAGCTTTTAACTAGTCAATTATTTGGGCATCTTAAAGGCGCTTTTACGGGAGCAGATTCCGATAAAATTGGGGCCTTTCAAAGTGCAGAAGGGGGCGTTTTATTTTTAGATGAAGTTCATCGTTTGAGTCCTGAAGGGCAGGAAAAATTGTTTACATTTTTAGATCAGGGTATCATTTATCGGATGGGTGAAACCAATCGGCCCATTCCTGTTACGTGTCGGTTGTGCTTTGCCACAACTGAAGAAATTTCTAGCACTTTTTTAACGACATTTTTAAGACGTATTCCTATTCAAATTAAAATCCCAAGTCTTGCTGAACGCACTCAAGCGGAAAGAAAACAATTAATTATGCGAGCATTTTATGAGGAACAGCAAGCTATTCAAAAAGCAGTTACTATCACGCCACAAGTTATCCAACTTTTAGAAAACCACCATTATGTAGGCAATGTGGGTGAATTAAGAAATAATATAAAAATTATTACTGCACGCAGCTTTGCCGCCAATCTTGATAAACGTGTTATTCCAATCACTTTACACGATCTACCGAAAGAATTTCTGGATCAATCAATCAAACTAGCTCCTGATGAAAATGGATTGCCTATTCGTTTAGATGAGCAAACAAATCTGGTTAGTTTGTTAGAGGAAACAGAGCTTGCGCAAAGAAGAATTATCCAGAGTTATGAACGAATCCTTCGTCTTTATGTCTCTCACCATCATCATCTTTCCACTGCTAATAACGACATCTCGAAAGAAATTGAACGCTTATTCGATGATTTATTATTTGAAAAGAAGCGAGAGAAAAATCACGAAATGCTATTGTTTATTACGCAAAATATCCGTCAATTATTGGAAACGATTGAATCGTCTTATCAAATTCGGTTTAATGGCAGTTTAGTCTATGCATTAAGCACCTATCTGTTTCAACGAAGATGTATTGATTGGTTTCCAGAAAAAGAACCTACAACAGTCATTGACGAACTTTTAACAGAAGTTCAAACTAAATTAGCAACTAGTTATGGCTACGCTGAACAACTGTTAACTTTAGTGAAACGTTCATTAGATATTGAACTATCCCAGATGGATCGAATTATTGTCACCATTTATCTTCACTATTCGGGTTCAGTAAAGGAAAGTCACTATCCGAAAGCGGTGATTGTTGCCCACGGATATGCCACAGCAAGTAGTATTGCGAATGTTGCAAATCGGCTGTTAAATGTGCCAATTTTTCAATCGTTTGACATGCCGTTAGATGTTACTCCCAAAAAAATTTCCGAACACTTAATTCACTATATGGAACGTCAAGAAACGAGGAATGGTTTAGTAATTCTTTTTGATATGGGTTCATTGAAAGAAATTTATCAGTATTTTCCGGCAGAAGAAGGTCCTTTTTTATTAATGAATAATGTGACAACAAGCTTGGCTCTGTCTATAGGAGAAGCCATTAAAGACGAAGTTTCTTTTGAAGAATTGCCCCAAAAAGCGTTAACGGTTCATCCAAATGAATGGGAAATCATATTACCTGAAAATAAAACGGAACGTGTCATTTTAACAACGTGTAGTACCGGAATTGGCACAGCCGTTAAAATTAGAGATTTACTTGAAAAAAGTTTACCTGCGGAAGCACAATTAAAGATTATTCCTTGTGAATATAATCAATTACGTAATGCAGAGTCGATCAAAGAAAGTTTCCCAGAATATGAGATTGTCGGCATCATCGGTACAAACAACCCGTCTTCAAATGACCTCCCGTATATCTCTTTAGAAGAGTTGATTGCAGGAAAAGGAATTACGACCCTTTTAGAATGGACAAAGAGAGAATTAACTAAAGATATGCTGTCCTATGTAAATCATGAGTTGATTCGTAACTTTTCATTAGATCGGGTCATTCAATCAGTGACGATTTTAGATACAGAAAAAATTATTCGACAAGTAGAAGTCTTTTTAATTCAATTAGAAGAGCGGTGGCAACAAACGATTCAAAATGATCGTAAATTGGCGGTATATGTCCATGTCAGTTGTTTAATTGAACGATTAATCCGGAATGAACCTATTGAAAATTATAATGGCGCCGAACAATTAAAGCAGTGTCAAAGAACGGTCTTGCAAGAGTTAAAAGAGGCGTTTAGTGTCATTGAAAAAGTTTATAGTGTCAATATACCTGAATCGGAGCTTTTTTATGTCTATGATGTGTTGTTTGGAAAAACGGAGTTTAACAACGCAGAAAGCGATTTTTAAAATAAAAAGGAGGGAGTGCCACTTTTTTGGCACTCTTTTTGCTATATAAAGAAGTAAGTGAGGTGAAGAAAATGGAACGTAAAATTATTCTGGCAACACATGGTAATTTCGCTGCAGGGATTCAGACATCATTAGCTTTAATTTGTGGTGAAACAAAGAATGTGGAATGTCTTTGCGCTTATATGGAACAACCTTATGATTTAGCCAAGACGGTCAAAGACATTTTAAAGAACAATCAACAAAATGAATTAATTGTGATTACAGACCTATTTGGCGGAAGCGTGAATAACGAATTCTTTAATTATGTGGGGAAACAAGCAATGCATTTAATTTCAGGATTAAATTTAGCAACGTTAATTGAAATATATACCCAAATAAATACTGTTGATTCATTAGTTGATTTAGTAAAACGTGCCGTTGAAAACGGACAAGAAAGTCTTTGTTATTGTAACGAGTTATCTAGTAAAGAAATTTTAGAAGAAGAATTTTAGGAGGAAATGAAATGATTAAATTGTTAAGAGTCGATCATCGCTTGTTACATGGTCAAGTGGCTTTTTCATGGACCCAAGGCTTAGGCGCCGATTGTATTTTAATCGCAAATGATGACGTACCTAAAAATGATATTCGAAAAACAACCATTAAGCTAGCTAAGCCAGCAGGAGTAAAACTGGTCATTAAAACGATTGAAGATGCGATTGCCGCACTAAAAAGTGGTGTTACAGAAAAATACAAACTTTTTATTGTAGTTGAGAGTGTGGAAGATGCTTATCGATTGGCTACTGCTTATCCAGAAATAAAAGAAATTAACTTAGGAGGGATGAAAGTAAGGGAAAATACTCGAAACATTTCTAAAGCAATTAATATCACACCGGATGAAGAAAAAATGGTTAAAGAATTGGTCGCAAATGGTTGTGAAGTTGAAATTCGACAAGTCCCAAATGACAAAAAAGTAGCAGCATTAAATGTCTTGTAGAAAGGAGAAATACAAATGATAGGACAAGCGATTCTTTTAGGTTGCATCGCTTTTATTGCGCAGTCGGAATATGCTTTAGGTACCTCGTTGCTTTCAAGACCAATTGTAACCGGTTTATTTGTCGGAATTGTATTAGGTGATGTTAAAACGGGCGTAATCATGGGCGCGACCTTAGAGTTAGCTTTCATCGGTTCTTTTTCAGTGGGCGCATCAATCCCACCTGATGTAGTGACTGGTGGGATTCTTGGTACAGCGTTTGCTATTACTGCTGGCGCAGGAACAGAAACAGCCTTAGTCTTAGGCTTGCCAATCGCAACGTTAACGTTGATTCTTAAAAATATTTATTTGGGTTTGCTCATCCCAATCATGAGTCAAAAAGCTGATCAGTATGCTGAAGAAGGAGCATATAAAGGGGTGGAGCGCATGCATTTACTTGCAGGCTTTGGCTTATCGTTCATGCTAGCGCTCATTGTAACTATTTCATTTGCCGTGGGTAGCAACACCATTAAAGGCTTACTTGATCTGATCCCTGAATTTATTCAACATGGGTTGTCTGTTGCAACGGGAATTATTCCAGCGCTAGGATTTGCGATGCTTGCACGCTTACTGATTAACAAACAAGTAGCGCCATATTTCTTTTTAGGCTTTGTCTTAATGGCCTACTTTAAGTTACCTGTAACAGGAGTAGCAATTTTGGGTGCCATTACAGCAGTAATTGTTGTGAATATCATGAATTATGCCAAAGGAAAGAATGAAACAATACAAACAACAAGTGGGGAGGTAATTGATGATGACGAAGACTTCTAAAACTAAGACAGAAAACTTAATTACAAAAAAAGAACTTAATCAAGTCTTTTGGCGTTCATTTCAAATGGAATTTTCATGGAATTATGAACGTCAGATGAATATGGCTTATGTCTATGCCATGATCCCTATTTTAAAGAAATTATATCCTCAAAAAGAAGAGATGGCGGCAGCTTTAAAACGGCATCTTGCTTTCTTTAATACTACGCCGCATATCGTGACGTTTATTTTAGGAATTAATGCTGCAATGGAAGAAGAAAATGTTCTGGACGAAAATTTTGAAGTTGGAACAATCGATAGTATTAAAACCTCGTTAATGGGACCTTTAGCTGGTTTAGGTGATTCCTTTTTCTGGGGAACCTTACGCTTGATTGCAACAGGTGTTGGAACTTCGTTAGCTTTACAAGGGAATGTGTTAGGGCCAATTCTATTTTTACTCATTTTTAACGTCCCCCATGTGATTGTTCGTTATTTACTGAATCGTTGGGGCTATAAATTAGGAACTGGTTTTCTCAAAAAGATTCAAGCAAATGGCATGATGGAAAGTCTCACATTAGGCGCTTCAATAATTGGCTTGATGGTGGTAGGTGCTATGACCGCCTCCATGATTGATTTAACTATCCCGATTACAATCAGCGGAAGTGGCAAAAATGCAGTCACAGTTCAAAGTATCTTTGACGATATCATGCCTAAATTATTACCGCTTGCATCTTTTGGTTTTGTTTTTTATTTATTGAAAAAAGAAGTAAAACCTTTAGCGATTTTAGGTGGCATGGCAATTGTCGGAATTCTTGGCTCATTAATTGGTCTATTTTAGGAGGCAAAATATGAAAACGATGCTGGATTATATAAATGAGGAGCAAGCAGCTCTAACTCAGATTCTTAACCAATTTCAATTAACTGATACAGACGTTTCAAAAGTCACGCACTGTCTAATTTTAGCAACTGGCTCGTCACATAACGCTTGTCAGGCGGCTAAAGTTTACCTTGAAGAAGTGGCGCCTATTTATGTGGAAATCCAAGAGCCGTTCAATTTTGCTCATTATGGCAAAGTGGATGATCGGTTTGATCTGGTCGTAGCGGTTTCACAAAGTGGTAAAAGTGCTTCAACAATTGATGCCATTGCAAAAATTAAAAACCAAACGTCTGTAAAAACAGTGGCCTTGACAAGTGATGTCACCAGCCCGATTACGGAGGTTGTGGATGAAGTCCTGGATTTAAAAATGGGGCTTGAAACAGTTGGTTTTGTTACAAAAGGCTATACGGCAACACTTTTAAATTTATTTCTATTTGGTTTGAAACTGGGCTATCAAAAGCATCAATTAACAAAAGTAGAGGTTGGAGAAGAATTAGCAAAACTTGCCAAAGCAATTCAGGAAATCGATTCGGTGATTTATAAAACCGAACAATTTTGGCAAAAAACGAAAAAAGAATTAATAGAGGGGACACGATTTATCGCAATTGGTTATGGGCCCAATATTGGTACGGCAAAAGAGTTTGAGACGAAGTTTACAGAAACAGTTCGCTTACCTTCCCAAGGATTTGAAGTCGAAGCCTATATGCATGGGCCTTATCTTGAAGCGGATACTACACATCTTTTGTTTTTTATTGAAAATCAAAGTCCTATTCAAGCACGTAGCCAAGCCTTGAAAAACTATCTAGCCAATTATGTTGGTCAATGTTACACAATTACAACGCGTTCAACGAGAGCATCAAATACGTTAGAGTTAGCAAGTGATGTCGAAGAAAAAATTAGTCCTTTATTATTAGTTATTCCATTTCAATATTTGGCGTATCAAGTAGCTACAAGTAAAGGAATTGATTTATCTCAACGGATTTTTGATGATTTTGATTGTGTCCTAAAAAGTAAAATAGCAAAGAAAGAGGGAAATCAGCCATGTTAAAATTTAATGAAGAACAACAAATCAAAGACATACGAGGTGCCTTAGCCTTGCGTTCAGATGTTGAAAAAGTTGTTGATCAAGTTTGGACGAAAGGATTTGATGCGGTTTATTATTTAGGAATCGGCGGTACTTATGCTTCAGCCATGCAAGCAGTTACTTATGCGAATGGAAAAAGTAATTTACCAATCTATGTTCAACATGCTGCTGAGTATTACACAACAGGCAATAAACGTTTAACAGAAAAATCATTCGTCATCTTGTCTTCCGTTACTGGGACAACACAAGAAGTGGTGCAAGCCGTTCAAGAAATCAAAAAGGTCGGCGCAACGTTATTTGGTTTTATCGATGCAAAAGACAGTCTTTTAGCAGATTTATGTGATTATGTGGTGACTTATCCAGCTCCAGGAACTGAGCAAATCAAGTTCTTTATGGTAGCTGATCGTTTAATGCAAAAAAACAACGAATTTACAGATTACGAAAATTATTACCAAGAATTGGAAGAATATTTGCCTACAGGTTTAGCTGAAGCCGAAAAAAGTGCCGATGCGTTTGGCTTAGCTTTTGCGGAAAAACATCGTCATGATAGCATTCACTATTTTATTGGCGCAGGGAACCAATGGGGAGCGGTCTATTCTTATGCAATGTGCTATTGGGAAGAGCAAAGTTGGCTTCGCTCAAAATCAATTCATGCAGCAGAGTTCTTACATGGAACGCTAGAAATTGTAGATGAAACTACGCCAGTAACGTTGTTTATTGGAGAAGACGAGCAGCGACCGTTGGCAGAACGAGTAGCAAAATTATTGCCGAAAATCTGTGCCAATTATACAATTATTGATTCGAAAGCGTATGAACTTCCAGGAATTAGTGAAAAATATCGTGGCCGAGTTATTTCATTTCTCCTAATGCATGCGGTAACGCAACGCATTGATGCGCATGTAGAAAAATTGAATTGTCACCCATTAGAGATTCGTCGTTATTATCGTCAATTTGATTACTAAGACAAAATAGCCTCTTTTTCCAGCAAGCCTGTGGTAGACTGAAGAGAGAATACTTCAGAAAGTAGGAAAACCAATGACAAAACCGAAAATCTATACAATGACCTTTGCCAGTGTTTACCCGCTATATATCCAAAAAGCAGAACGTAAAAATCGAACGCAAGCGGAGGTTGACGAAATTATTTATTGGTTAACTGGTTATGATGAAAAAGGCTTGCAACAACAATTGGCTCAAAAAGTAACGATGGAAACATTTTTTGAAGAAGCACCCAATTTTAATGAAAACGCCCAATTGATCAAAGGCGTAATTTGTGGCTATCGCGTGGAAGAAATTGAAGATCCTTTAATGCAAAAAATCCGTTACCTAGATAAATTAATCGACGAATTGGCCAAGGGAAAAGCGATGGAAAAAATTTTAAGAACATGAAGAGGTCGGGACAGAAGTGTTTAACTCCGAGAAATAAGAAGGAATTTCCGAAAATTGTTCTTTAATTTTTGGAGAATTTCGGCTTATTTCCGAAGGAGTTGCTTCTGTTCCCGCCGTTTATCAGTTTTTGAGCGTGGGACAAAAATTCAAAGTGATTTTTGTCCCACGCTCTTCATGTTTTCTTGTACACGGAATTTAACTATTTCCTGTATTAATGAAAGAGGTAACTCTTGCGTGTAGGGAAATTGAATGGCACCTTTCGAGGTTTTAAAAGGGCGTAATTCTTTGCTGAAACGTTGGATGGCTGATGGCGTAGGATAGAAACCTAAATGTTGCTTGGCCGCCGCAAAATGCACTAAATTGCCATTTAAGTAAAAGGTCGGCATTCCATAAGCGATTTTTTCAGTAGTCTCCTGAGGAACAACCGCTAAAATTGCTTGGTAGATTTCTGTTAACTGTGTTTGATGTTGGGGTTGCTGGCGAATATAGTTTGCAATGATGGTCATATAAAAACACCTCCGTTTGTTTCAGTATACTATGTAAAAAATAAAAGGCGAAGAAGATACAAAAAAACCGTCTAGTATTTTTTCTTTACTAAACGGCTTTTAGCTTAAATAACTACCTAAAGGGTCTTGCATGGAAATGTTTGTCACTCCTTAGTTTAATTGTTTTAAGTGTGCAATTGCTTCTTCAATTGTGTGACCAGTTGCTGTTTTACTTTCATTTTTTGCATCAAAAACAATGAAAATATTTTTGTCTGTGTCTAATTGAATACGGTATTGAATGTTTTTTACTTTGTAAGTCATAGTTATTCTCCTTTCATAAAGTACTCTAAAAAGGCGACGATAACTGATAACGAAATTCCATTGTTACTATACCACTGGAAAATTATTTTTGCAACAAATAACATTTTTTCTTTACCATTCCTTAGACTTCTTTGCTAGCTACTTCTTTACATTCTTTTTCAAGAAGCATAAAATAAATACATTACTAGTTTTTGAATAGGAGATCGATGTGAAAAAGAGAGTTGAGAAATTTAGACGATGGCCTTACCGCTACCTTTTGTATGGAATCGGGTTCATCTTATTAATTATTTTTAGTAATTTATATTTGCAATGGTGTCAGAATAACTTGTCTGTTGATTTAGCCTTCAAGTTTGCTTTTTCGTGGCATACGGAAAAGTTTTTCTTAGGTTGTTTTGTGCTAAGCGTTTTTTTACTTTTTTTATGTAGTTTGGCAGGCTCATTAGGAGTTGGCGCTCTTTTATATAGTGTCATAATAGGTGTTTTAGGATTTGCGGACTATCAAAAGATGTTTTATCGTGTCGAACCTATTTACCCAGACGACTTAAAAATGATCACAGAAGTTAGTTTATTAAAAGAAATGGTTGGTTTATGGCCGTTTATTTTTGTGGTTGCGTTAGGTTGTGTAGCACTTTTTTTCTTAGGAAAAGCCTTTTATAAAAGTTTCTTTTTATCGAAGAAAAAACAAACGATTCGTGTGTTAAGTCTTGTTCTTTCGATTGGTCTATTTTCATATATTGGTGATTTTAACAATCCGCAAAATTTGTTACGTAAAGCCTATAATAAAACCGCGTTATGGATTCCTTACAGCCAAAAAATGAATTACTACAATACAGGATTTATTGGTGGTTTTCTATATAATTTAAAAGTAGAGGCTATGGACCAACCAAAGGGTTATTCAAAAGAAGCTATTTCAGAAATTACTCAGAAGTATCAAAAGTTGGCTGAGGCGAAAACAGTGCCGAGCAATGAGCAACCAAATATTGTGTTTGTCATGAGTGAAAGTTTTTCAAATCCAGATCATCTGAAAGGCTTGTCCATTATTGGTAATCCTTTAGCTGATTATCAGCAAATCGCTGATAAAACTTACAGTGGCCAGATGCTTTCACAAAACTACGGGGGCGGAACTGCGAATATTGAATTTGAAGCCTTAACAAGTTTTTCGATGGAATTAATGAATGCCCAAATGACTACACCTTATACAATGATGATTCCTAAGATGACGGAATTGCCTTCCATTGTTTCATTACTTAAGGAACAAAAGTACCAAACAACGGCTATTCATCCGTACAATACATCTATGTATAAACGAAAAGATGTATATAAAATTTTAGGTTTTGATCAATTTATCAATGAAAAAACAATGAACTATACAGATAAACTAGAAAATAATCCTTACATTTCAGATCAAGCAGCGTATCAGGAAGTGACGACACTGCTTAAAGAAAAAGAGCAACCGCAATTCATTCATTTAGTTACTATGCAAACACATATGCCTTATGAAAATAAATACACAACGTCCAATTATTTTTCTCAAGGAAACGGCAATCAAGTCGCGCTCAATAATTACTTGCAAGATATTGCCTACAGTAGCGAAGCTTTGAAAAATTTCCTACAAGAAATCGAAAAAATGCCCAAACGCACATTAGTCGTTTTTTGGGGAGATCACTTACCAAGTATTTATGATGAAAACATTCAAGCGTTGAATGAAGGGGCAGCCCTTCACCAGACAGAATTTCTAATGTATGATACGGCGAACCAGTTAACAGAAAAAAATCAGCATCAAGCAACTATTAGTCCATTTTATTTTGCTCCCTCACTGTTCCAACAAAGCGGCTTACCGCAATCGGGATTTTACGCTATGCTAAACGAGGTACAAGAACAATTGCCTGCTTTTGAAAAGGGGAATTACTATCTCGGTGGGGAATGGAAAAAAACAGTAGAAATGAATAAAAAGCAAGAACAACTATATGAGGAATACCGACTGATTCAATATGACATTGTTTCAGGGAAGCAATATAGTTTAGAAAATCAATTTTTTAGCTAAAAAAAACACACGAAATATGAGCCGACCCCCAAAAGTTAGACCTAGAAATCTAACTTTTGGAGGTTTTTTTGTATGGCAAAATACAGTTTTGAATTTAAACTTAAACTTGTTCATGACTACTTATCTGGTCAAGGAGGTCTAAGGTTTCTCGCAAAGAAGTATGGGTTTAAAGATAGTTCTCAAATAAGCAAATGGATAAATGCCTATAAAGAACTTGGTGAAGAAGGCCTACTTCGCAGTCGAAAAAATAAGAATTACTCTGTTCAATTTAAGCTAGATGCGATAGAGTTATATTTAACAACAGAGTTGTCCTATCAAGAAGTAGCTAATCTTCTAAAAATGAACAATCCATCATTGATTGCGAATTGGCTTAGAACGTATCAGAAGTTTGGTATAGAGGGACTCTCTAAACAGAAAGGACGTCCACCTACCATGTCTAAAAAGAAACGAAATGAACCCCAACCACTACCAAGTGAACGATCTCAAGTAGAGAAACTAGAAAAAGAAAATAGAATGTTAAAAATTGAGAATGCCTATTTAAAAGAATTGAGGAGACTGCGTTTAGAGGACGAACAAAAAATGAACGAATCGCACGAATCATTCACAGTCTCCGAAGACACTTTCGATTAAAAGATATTTTGGAAACCCTAAGGTTTCCAAAATCTACTTACATGTACTGGCAAAAACGCCTCGACAGAACAGCTTCAACACAAATCATTGAAGAAGAAATTCAAGCGATTCGTAAAAAACATCAACATTATGGCTATAGAAGGATGACCCAAGAATTGAAACGACGTGGATTTCAAGTGAATAAAAAGAAAGTCCAGCGATTAATACAAAAGTTAAAGTTACAAGTCAAAGCTTTTACTAAGAAATCAAGAAAATATAATTCCTATAAAGGAACCGTTGGTAAAATCGCTAAAAATTTGATTCGTCGCCGATTTAAAACTTCTGTTCCTCATCAAAAAATTACAACTGATACAACTGAATTTAAGTACTTTGAAGCAGATAACGCAGGCATCTTTCGTCAGAAAAAACTATACTTAGATCCATTTATGGATATGTATAATAGTGAAATTCTAAGCTATAGCCTTTCTACTCAACCAAATGGTAAAACAGTTATGGAAGGTCTGAAAGAAGCAATTTCTCAAACAAATGATTGTCCCTATCGGCGCACCTTTCACTCTGATCAAGGCTGGGCTTATCAAATGAATGTCTATATACAAACATTAAAGGACAACAATATCTTTCAAAGTATGTCTCGAAAAGGAACCTGTTTAGATAATTCTCCTATGGAGAATTTCTTCAGTATCCTAAAACAAGAAGTGTACTATGGAAAAATCTATCAAAGTCAAAATGAATTGAGAGAAGCAATTGAGAACTACATTTATTATTACAATCATCACCGAATCAAGGAAAAACTTAACTGGAAAAGCCCAGTAGAATTTCGACAATTCAATCAAAAAACTGCATAAAAATAGAGTGGAAAAATCCACTCTATAAAAAGTCTAACTTTTTGGGGTCACTACAAGTTCCCATTTTTCTCTGGTGTTTTGATATTCCTAATTTAAAAATAAAATACTGTAATTTAAAGCTGCCGCAAAAGTAACCCAAAGAATATAAGGAATCATCAACCAGCCACGCGTTATTAATTTATAACGCAAGTAGTCCCACTGTTGAACTATTAATAATAGCCATAACAATGAGATATCAATCACAGATAATAAATTATTTTGTAAAGAAAAAAAGAAAAATGTCCAGAAAAAGTTTGCAATAAATTGTAAAATAAATAGCGTAATCATCCGTTTTTTCTGTTGTTTATTTGGATGAACTAAGATGAAATAAAAAGTAATGCCCATAAAAATATACAACACCAACCACACTGGTCCAAATAACCAGCCTGGCGGAGCAAAACTTGGTAATCTCAACGCTTGATAATATTCTCTCGCATTTACTGAAAATAAGCCCGACAAGAGCCCTAGTCCGGTAATTCCTACAATACTTATCCATAAACGCTTATCTTTCACTCGGTTCATGTTTTTTGCCCCTTTCTATTTCTCTTCTTTACTGTAGCATGGTTGCGAATAATCTACCATTAATACACTTAACAAAAAAAGACCGTTCTTTTAAGAAACAGTCTTTTGCTGTAACCTCACAGAAGCTATCAGCATGAGGTTACACTTTTTTTAATTTTTATAGGTCAATATCAATTGGTTCATCTCGTTCAAGAATTGCTTCAATACTATCTTTCATTAAATGAATGATTTGTTCTTCTGAAGGATGGATAATTCCAGAAGTCATCAATGCAGCCACACCAGTAGCGACCACCCATGTTCCCATGTGTAAAGAGTCGATTTGAACATCGTTTAAATTAGCATACTCAGGATCAGCTTTTACCGCTTCAGTAAAATAGTGATAAGAGAATTCTTGCATTTTTTTGCCGCCACCATATTCTTCTAAATAAAGCGCACGGTATAACTTACTTTCACTTGTCGCAAAATGAATATAGTTTAAAGCCAAATCAACAATTGTATTCCCAGTATGTTTTACTGGAAAGACTTCTTTCGCTAAGTATTTATGAATTTTTTGGAATAAAGCATCGCGTAAATCATCCATGTTTTTAAATTCCAAATAAATCGGTTGGGTGGAACATTTCATTTTATTAGCAATATTACGTGCAGTGAACTTCGAAAATCCTTCAGTGGCGACTACTTCATAGGCAGCTGTTAAAATCTGCTCTTTCGTAATGGTTTTTTTTCTTGCCATAATTCCCTATCCCCTTTATTCATTCATATACAACGCTTCCAAATAAATGCTTATGGTTATTGTAACACGATTTTTCTATTATGCAAAATTAGAACAACTCTTTGTACAAAAGTTCACTGAGCGGGAGCACGACAACTTTTACCCCAACTTAAAATAACAGTTGATAAAGGCTTTATTTCGTTGAGTTCCCTGCTCTTCCGTGTTATGATATGAGCAGTCATTACCCATCAAAATGAAGGAGGAATCACGAATGACCTTAGAGAATTTTAATGAAAATCTAAAGAAATATGCACGTTTAATTGCTGAAACGGGTGTCAATGTTCAGGACAATCATACGGTTGTTTTACAAATCAGTGTCGATCAAGCGCCCCTTGCCCGCTTAATTACGGAAGAAGCTTATCGCTTAGGCGCGGCCGAAGTAATTGTTCAATGGAGCGACGAAACCATTCAACGTGAATTTTTAGCCCATGCTGCAACTGATCGTATTGAAAATGTTCCTCAATATAAAATTGATCAAACCGATGATTGGATTGCCAAAGGCGCAAGCCGAATTAGCGTGGTTTCTTCTAATCCTGATGCATTAGCTGGCGTGGATGCACAACGTGTAGCAGCTTTCCAAACGGCTAATGGGAAAGCATTGGTCAACCTACGAAAAGCAACGCAAGCCAACAAAGTAAGTTGGACTGTTGTAGCTGCTGCTAGTGAAGGCTGGGCAGCTAAAGTCTTTCCAGAATTAGCAACAAGTGAAGAACAAGTTGATGCACTTTGGAATGAAATTTTCAAAACAACACGAATTTATGAAGAAAACCCAGTCATTGCTTGGGATATCCATGATAAAAAATTACAAGAAAAAGCGGCTGAATTAAACGAACAACAATTTACTGCTTTACACTACACAGCTCCTGGGACAGATTTAACGATTGGTTTGCCTAAAAACCATTTATGGGAAGGCGCTGGTAGTTATAACGCGCGTGGAGAAGAATTCATGGCTAATATGCCAACAGAAGAAGTTTTCACCGCTCCAGATAGTCGCCGCGTTGATGGTTATGTCTCTAGTACAAAACCACTAAGTTATGCTGGCACAATCATTTCGGGAATGAAATTTACATTTAAAGATGGAAAAGTTGTTGACTTCTCAGCTGAACAAGGCGAAGAAGCATTGAAAAATCTCTTAGCTATTGATGAAGGTGCCAAACACTTAGGAGAAGTTGCTTTAGTACCAGACCCTTCACCAATTTCACAATCCGGTTTGATTTTTTATAATACATTGTTCGATGAAAACGCCTCTAATCATTTAGCCTTTGGTTCGGCCTATGCCTTCAACTTACAAGGCGGCACGGAGATGAGCGAAGAAGAATTAGCTGAAGCTGGTTTAAATCGTAGCCAAACACATGTGGACTTTATGGTAGGATCTGACAAAATGAATATTGACGGCATTAAGGAAGACGGGACGATTGTTCCAGTTTTTAGAAATGGCGATTGGGCATAGTCCTACCAAATGTTGAAACCAAAGTTTTTAGCTCCAAAAAATAAGAAGAAACTGCTTTTATTCAGTAGGTTCTTTTAAAATTTAGAAAGTGAGGCCTAAGTTGCAGCGATTTAGGCCTCACTTTCTTATGCTAAAAAATCAATTGCATTCGAAGGACCTTTAACGTTATAATCAAATTGAAAGCGGATTCTTTTACACGATATAAGTTTACTTTTAAATAAAAGAATTTTTTTCAAAAAAGTAGAATTGGAGAATTAACATGGGATTATTTGATGGATTATTAGGGAATGCAACACAAAATAACAATGAAACAGCTGAAAAAGAATTACGGGATGTTTTAATCCCTAACGAAAAAGTAGATATGGCCTTCACTTTAGTAAGAGATTTAATTGTCTTTACAGATAAACGCTTAATTTTAGTCGATAAACAAGGAATTACAGGTAAAAAAGTTGATTATAAATCGATTCCCTACAAATCTATTTCACGCTTTTCTGTTGAAACTAGTGGACATTTCGACCTAGATGCAGAACTAAAGATATGGATTTCAAGTGCTGAGTTACCTTCAGTAAGTCTTCAATTTAGAAAAGATAAAGATATTGTTGCTATTCAACAAGCTTTAGCAGCTGCTGTATTATCTTGAATCCACAAAAAAAGACAGGAAAGCGACCAACTTTCCTGTCTTTTTAATTTTAGATAAAATAAAAAAGGCTTCTCAGCCTTGATACGTTCCTTATTCAATCAGACACATGGCGGCACTTGCTTAGTGCTGCTTCCTTCCGGATCTGACACAATTCACTAGCCCGCCATTGTCCTAGCCTTTCGGCAAAACCTAGTATAACGTATTTTTATTCTTTTGACTAGTCTTTCTTTTGATTTTTTAAAAGTTTCTCTTCTTTTTTCTTTGCCCGTAACCTTTTAAAGAACTGAACTAGCAATAAGCGACACTCTTCTTCTAAAACGCCTGCTTCGACATAGGCCACATGATTGAAGCGTTCATCTTCTAATAAATTCATCAAAGTCCCAGCAGTGCCTGCTTTAGGATCAGTTGCGCCATAATAAACTTCTGGAATTCGTGCTAAAAGCATCGCCCCACTACACATTGGACAAGGCTCTAAAGTTACAAATAATTGGGTTTCTTCTAGACGCCAATTTTCTATCCCGCGACACGCTTCTTGGATTGCATACATTTCTGCATGCGCCGTTGCTTCTTGCCGTGCTTCTCTCAGATTATGCCCGCGGCCAATAATTTCCCCTTGACGAACTATCACAGCTCCAATAGGCACCTCAGCCAAACCTTCTGCTTTTTTCGCTTCTGCAATGGCTTCTCGCATAAAAAATTCTTTTTCTTCTTGTGTTAACGTTGTTTCTTTTTTTCCCAATTAATTTCCACCTTTCGGCTTTTTCCCACTAAACTTCTGTCTTGCTTCATGGTACAATAAATCAGTGAGGTGTGTCTATGATTATTGAAAATTTATCTCAGCTTTATCCCAAAGGCTATTTATCAAAAACAATTGGTTCCGAAGCCACCTATTCAATTCCTGTTGACGACCAATTTTTCATTGTGAATAAAGCTTTCTTAAGCATTAAAGAACAGCATTTGTTGGAAGCGCTTTTTCCAATTTCTGAAAACCCAACAATTACTGGTAACCATCCTTGGTTCAGTTACTTATTTCAACAGGCAAAATTACCTGCCGAAGGGACCTTTCGTATGTTGCAAATTCAAACGAATGTCACAAAAGAATTACAAGCTGAATGGCAATTTAATTTAACAAAGATGTTTCCAGATACAGTTGATTGTTTCAGTCCAAGTAATAATATGTATATTTTAGTTGAAGAACAGTCAAAAAATACCTTTCAACAAGAAGAAATTCAAGGGATCTTTTTAACATTAGATACAGACTTTGATTGCACTAGTGCTGTATTTGTTGGCAATTTTTATTCCTCTGAAGACATTCTCCGGCGTTGTTTCCATGAAGAACAACGTATTTTTTCAGAAGAACTTAATTCCTCTAGTCGGACGACTGTTTTTAGTTTAACTGATGTTGCCCTCCACTATTTTACCAAGGAAGCCATGAGCCAAAATGTACTTGTTGAGTATTATCGTCGTTTATTAAATAAAGACACCGATATTCAGCCAATCATCAGCGCTTTGTGGAAAAATCAAGGCAATATCAGCTCCACTGCAAAAGATTTATTTATGCATCGAAATACTTTACACTATCGGTTGGAAAAGTTTTTTGAACAAACTGGCTTATCTTTAAAAAAAATGGATGATTTAATCTTTTGTTATTTGTTATTAAGAAAGTAGTACGTCCATTTTGTACTCGTATGTTTTTTATTCCCAATTAGAAAGTAGGCGTTCCAATGAAAATTACCGCATATGTCGCTAGTGCATTTAGTAAAAACCACGAAGGTGGCAACAAAGCAGGCGTTGTTTTTATGACACAGCCCTTAACGAGAACCCAAAAAATGGCCATCGCCAAAGAACTAGGATTTGCAGAAACTGCTTTTATTTCAGACTCAAAGATTGCTGATTTCCGCCTTGAATATTTTACGCCAAAAGAAGAAGTCGACTTATGTGGCCACGCGACAATTGGCGCTTTCACCATTATGAAGCACTTAAATAAATTATTGCAAACAGCATATACAATCGAAACGAACAGCGGTTTGCTCGCAATCACGGCGAACGATGAACAACTATTTATGGAACAAACTGTCCCAACTTTTTATGATACGCTCACTTTAGAAGAATTGAGCGGCTGCTTTGATTTAAACGCAGTGGCAACAGCTTTTCCTATCCAGATTGTGTCAACGGGTCTAAAAGATATTTTGGTTCCCATTAAAAATGCGCAATTATTACAGGATTTACAACCAAACTTTGAAAAAATTAAGTTACTTAGTCAAAAGTATGGAGTTATTGGGATGCATCTTTTTGCTTTGTCTGAAGAAAATATCATTTGTAGGAATTTTGCACCCCTTTATGACATCGATGAAGAAGCTGCTACTGGTACATCAAACGGTGCGTTAGCTTGTTATCTGCGCCATCACCAAATTTTACAAAAAACCAATTACACTTTTGCCCAAGGTTATACCTTAAACGCTCCTTCAGAAGTCTTAGTGCGTTTGAACACTACACCTCAAAAGACAATTGATCAAGTTCTAGTTGGTGGCAGAGGCTATTATGTTGAAACAAAAGAATTATTTTTATAAAAAAAAGATGGCCTAGGCCATCTTTTTTACTTCATTGCATCTTCAATAAATGTGAAAAAGCGTTCTTTTAAAGAATCTGTATTGTCTTTAACTTTTTCGCCATATTCAGCTAATTTTGAACCGCCATCTTTCACACGATCAACAACATTTAAAACAGAATCTAATTCATCATCGGATAAATCATCGACAATCGATAATAATTTTTGGTTTCCATCAAATTTATCGTCTACAAACTTTTTAACTTTATAACGATTGGAAACATGAGATACCTTCTTAATAATTTTTTCAGAAGCGATGACTGCAACAGAGACACTTGCAACTGCAGCAATGCTTAAACCGATACCAATTTTTGTTGATGCTTTCATTTCCTTCAGCTCCTCTGTTATTTTCTATTTTAATCATAACATATTATTACTTTTATGCGTAATAGAAAGACCTTTGCTGGCACTTAGTCTCGGCGGTTGTTGCCACCAAATAAAATAACCAAACGTAAAAGTTGTAAAAAGGTCGAAAGCGCCGCTGCTACGTAGGTAAGTGCAGCTGCAAAAAGAACTTTTCTGGCCATTGGGACTTCTTCTTCTGTTAATAACCCACCTTCAGAAAGAATACTTAATGCACGTCTAGACGCATTAAACTCCACCGGTAAAGTCACCAATTGAAAAATCAAGGCTAATGAAAAAGCCAAAATTCCAATGTTGATTAATGTTTGATTCCAACTAAATAAAACACCAATCAAAATTAGTGGAAAGGAGATGGTTGAACCGATGTTGGCAACTGGAACAATGGCTGCACGAAGACGTAAAGGCACATAGTTCGTATGATCTTGTACCGCATGTCCGCATTCATGAGCCGCCACGCCAATAGCCGCGACCGATGTCGATTGAGCAGTGGCTTCGGATAGACTCAACATTTTGTTTCCAGAATTATAATTGTCGGTTAAATCACCAGCAATTTGCTGAACTCCGACATCATTAATTTGTTCTTTTTGTAAAATATATTGTGCTGCCTGCGTGCCTGTAACATGTTTACTGCTTCGTACTTGATCATATTTACGAAAGGTACTGTTAACATATGCGGAGGCCGCACCAGAAATCGCAATTCCGATAATTACCAATATATAGGTTGGATCGATTCCAAAATAAAAGGGCATCATTGTCCTCTACCTCCATCTTTTTTTCTTTATTGTAGCATGATAGTGAAAAAAAGGGAGCGACAAACGTTGTCTTTTGTTTAAAAAAATGATGAATTTTTCAAGAAAGTGCCAAAACTAACAAAAGTGTCACTCAATTAACGGAAAAAAATATGGCAAATTTCCCAAAAAAAAGGCATACTATTCCTTGAGGTGAGGAAAATGAAAACATTACTAAAAATATTAATTCCCATAGTCATTTTAGCTGGCGGTAGCTGGGGCGTTTATAATTACTATTACGGCGGAGAAGCCTACTATACACAAATCACAACATCTGGTGAAAAGAAAGATGAAAAATCAGCTTCTGGTGAACCGACGACTTTGTATTACTATCAACAACCTGCGTTTAATAAAAACGGTGAAGAAAAGACCGTTGAATTAAACGAATATCGTGATCAACCTTTGCGTATGAAAGCCTATCTAAAATTGAAAGTCAATCCCCGTAAAGGTGTGATCAGCTGGAATGAAGTGACAGAAAAAGAAGTCCCTGAAAAAGCTTTAGAAAAATTAAAATAAAGAAAAAACCGTTGGTCGCTTGCCAACGGCTTTTTTTCTTTATAATTGATTACTAATTTTTTCGATATTTTTTAGCATGATGGACACTGTGCCATCTGGATTATTAACAAATTCAATTAAATCCCCATTGCGGTAAACATCTAACGGAACAATTAATTCAATACCGTTATCCATTTTTAACTTTTGTTTGCCAAATTTCTTTTCAGAAATTTCGCGAGATTCTCTGACTGGCGGTGTTTTGTCGACAAACTTCGACTCATTCACTTCTTCTTGGTAAGCTAATTTAGCTGATACATTTTCTTTAAATACTTGCTCAGCAATCTGCTCATTGTCAATCGTTCCCGTTTCCTCAATGCTATCATATACCGCTTCTTTTACAGAAGCCATTAGTTCAAACTCATCTTCGTTAAATTTCTTTCCAATGCGTTTGACTGCCTTTTTAATTTCTTTGATATTTTCTTCCATGGAAGGTGCCGCTTGCGTCTCAATCACTTTTTCAGAGAAATACCAGATTTTTTCTCCTGAAAATTCATATCTTTTCTCTAGTAATTCAAACGCTAATGTATCTAAGTCAACTGTAATTCCTTCATCTGGTTTTTGTGATTTTGAAGACAAAATTGCTCGATTGATAATCAGTTTGTTATAAACGGATTCTTCTTCATAGTCGACGTAATGCGTGTAACTTTCTTTATAGTTTAATTTAATCATTGCGACATGTAACACCGTATCTAATTCATATAAAATGAACAAAATATCAGCACTAGGCGCATCTTCGCTTCCTGAATAAACATCATACCAATGTTGGGTAACTTCTTGGCTTTTCTTCACAAAATCACTAGGAATCCCACGTAACGTGTCAACAAAGGAACTATTTTCCGCCAATGTTCCAGTCTTTGTTTGTGCAGTCGAAAGTTTTGAAATTTTTGCAGTTAAATACGTTCGAATATACTCGGTCGTTAAATCTAGTTCCTTTTCAGAGAAAACCGGCGTCCCAGTTTCTCGATCAATAATGTGTAAAATTGCTTTTTTTAAATAAATATCCATTTTTACGCTCTCCTTTTCTCAACCTTTTTAGTCTAACTGAAAGAGAGAAAAAAGCCAATAGTTTCTATAAAAAGAAGAAGAATTCGTAGACAAATATCTACAAATTCTTCTTTACTTCAAAAAGCGATTACCCTTCTTCGCTGTATAACATCCCTGTTGCTTCATCAACTGGATCGACTTTATTAAAGATGCCTTTCTTTCTGAAAATATAAGTTAAGCCCATTGGTACAATAATGGCAATCACCATTGCGCCTAAAACCGGCAAGTAATATTGTGGCACAATAGATAAAATTCCTGGCAAGCCACCGACGCCTATACTTGTCGCACGAACGCCCATTAAAGTGGCAAACATTCCTGCCATTGCTGAACCAATCATGCCCGCAACAAATGGATAAACATATTTTAAGTTGATCCCAAACATCGCTGGTTCAGTCACACCTAGGTAACAAGAAATCATTGCTGGAATCGAAACTTGTTCTTCTTTTTTGTTTCCACGATGCATAAAGATAACTGCTAAAACCGCTGAACCTTGTGCAATATTTGATAGAGCAATCATTGGCCATAAGTTGGTTGACTGAAAGTCAGCAATCAACTGTAAATCAATCGCATTACTCATATGATGCAACCCAGTGATGACTAATGGTGCGTACATAAAGCCAAAGACGGCGCCAAATAACCAATTAAATGTTGACGTTAATCCTGCATTTACGATATCAGAAACCCAACTACCAATCGTCCAACCGATTGGTCCTAAAATGACATGTGCAGCCAATACTGTTGGTACTAAAGCAAACAATGGGACAAAAATCATTGAAATTGCTTGAGGAATCACTTTTCTAAAGAAAATTTCAAGATAGGCAAGCAAGAAGCCGGCTAACATAGCTGGGATAACTTGCGCTTGATAACCAATCATGTTAACTTGAGCAAACCCAAAATCCCAGAAAGGAATTTCTGCTGCTTTAGTCGTCGCAACTGAATAAGCATTCAGAAGTTGTGGTGAGACTAATGTAATCCCTAGGACAATCCCCAAGATTTGTGTGGTTCCCATTTTCTTCGTAATACTCCACGTAATCCCAACTGGCAAGAAGTGGAAAATTGCTTCGCCGATTAACCATAAGAATGAATTGACCCCATTCCAAAATTGAGAAACTTCCACGATTGTTTGACCATCAAGAAAGCCAAATGGAACCCCTTCCAAAATATTGCGGAACCCTAAAATCAATCCCCCGATAACAAGTGCAGGAATTAATGGTGTAAAAATCTCAGCTAAAACAGAAACAACTCGTTGAACAGGACTCAAATTACTTTTGGCAGCTGCTTTCCCTTCTTCTTTTGAAACCCCTTCTAAACCGGAAATTGCAGAAAAATCATTATAAAATTGTGGGACTTCATTCCCAATAATTACTTGAAACTGTCCAGCATTTGTAAAGGTTCCTTTTACAGAAGGAATATCTTCAATCACAGGTACATCCGCTTTTTTTGGATCTTTTAATACAAAACGCATTCGAGTTGCACAATGAGAAACAGCTGAAATATTTTCTTTGCCTCCTACTGCTTTCAACAACTGCTGTGCATCGCTTTGAAACTTACCCATTTTACATTCTCCTCTCAAACTTGTATATACAATTAAGTTGTATATACATCATACTTGATTATTCTTTTTTTGGCAAGCGCTTTCTTTCAAAAAAAGAATTTTATTTTTTTACAAATCCCTTGTCTTTTCTTAAAGAGTCAAACAGAACGCTTTTTTAGCTGCTTCTTTATTGCTATACTACAGAGGGAAAAAACGAAAAGGAGTATGAAAAATGTTTTTTAAAGAAATTCATCATGTGGCAATCAATGCCTCAAATTATCAAGCAACTAAAAATTTTTATGTCGAAAAGTTGGGCTTTGAAGTTCTTCGCGAAAATCATCGTCCCGAAAAAAATGATATTAAATTAGATTTAAAATTAGGCAGCCAAGAATTAGAAATTTTCATTTCTGATCAATTTCCCGCTCGCCCCTCTTATCCTGAAGCTTTAGGATTACGTCATTTAGCTTTTAAAGTTGAACATATTGAAGAAGTGATTGCTTTTTTAAATGAGCAAGGAATTGAAACAGAACCGCTACGAGTAGATGATTTTACGGGTGAAAAAATGACCTTCTTTTTTGATCCAGATGGACTACCTTTAGAACTTCATGAATAATAAATAAAGGAGAGAAACAAAATGAAAGATACCTTTCGCTTAGAAAACCAGACGATTTATTTTGGTACAGAACGAGCAATTTCAGCCAGCCCTCAAACGATTTGGCGCTACCTGACTGAGACAGACAAGCTAAAACAATGGTTTCCAGAATTAGAAATTGGTGAATTAGGTGTTAACGGGTTTTGGCGGTTTATTCTGCCCGATTTTGAAGAAACGATGCCTTTCACTGACTACGCAGAGGAAAAATATCTGGGCGTGACTTGGGATACTGGTATCATCTATTTTGACTTAAAAGAACAAGCGCCTCATCAGACCCTGTTAGTCTTTTCAGAATCTCTCCCAGAAAATTTTACAACACCTCGCCATAAAGATATCGCTGGTTGGTCAATTGTTCTCAACCGCTTGAAGCAAGTAGTTGAAACTCCTGATGCAGCACCAGAAAAAATAGATTTTCCGCAAATAGAAAATCATTACTTAGAAAAATTAACGAATTTAGAAAATTAAAAAGTGTGGCACAACGGGTAAATAACCCTCTGTGCCACACTTTTTAAAAACGCAAGATACGCTGATAAACAAATAAACCTAAATCAATTAAGCAAACAACAAAAATTGCCAATAATACAAAAGAGACCCGCAACTCTGCGGCGTACATCCCTCGTAAACTAATTGTTGCCAAACATAACCCAAAAATCGTTGCCATTGTCACTTGTAACACGGTTCCTGGTTTTAGGGCATAAACAAAAATGCCAATCAAACTAGAAACAACGAGGTGTGTCAATGGCAATTGAAGCCAATTGACAACAAACAGACTGAGGAAACATCCTAAAAGAGTCCCCCAAAAACGTGTCTTAATACGCGTGTTCATTTCTGCCTTCACTGGATGCAAGAGTAGAAAAACATTCATCGGAATCCAAATTATTTTAATGCCTCCTACACTCCACATTAAAATAAAACTCAGCGTAATGGTGAAACTCATACGAATAGCTAAACGAAATCGTTGCACCTTTTCGTCAGGACTTTCTAAAAATTGTTTGAAACTTGTGATCCCAAAAAAAGTCTGTTGTAAGTCGTGCCAGAAATTAATAACCGCCAATTTTTGTTGCTTCATATTTAATTGAATGCTTTTAAAAAAGCGAACATGGCCTCTACTCTTTAAGCTGGTTAGCTGACTTAATCCTGTTTGCCACCAAGCGTTTAGTGTTAAAGCCAATAAAAAAAGACCGATTAAAAAGGCCACAACTTGAGATTGCATCAAAAATGTATTTCCTTTAACCTGGATTAACTGACAAAACGTAAACATCATCAAATAACTATGATACCGCATCGGTGTCGCAGATGAATAAAATAAATAAACAATTAAAAATGTCACACTACTATTTAAAATAATAGACCAGCTAAAGGAACTACTAGCTATAAATGCTAAAAAACTGATCACAAATTGCCTGATACTCATTTTGGGCAGCGCTACAAACGAATAATCTTTTTTATAGTTAATTTTAAACATAATAGTAAATACAGGCACCATAATTAAATAGCTTGGGGAAAATAAAAAATCCAATGTATAAAAACTAACCAAAAAAAAGGCGATGACTGGGAAAATGGCCCAAACATACGCAAAAAATTGCTGACTTTTTGTACTAAAAAAATAAATAACAATCACTCCAATATCGATTCCTTATCCATTGTAACATGCTTGTCAATTCCCTCCTCAAATTGAATATACCAATTCGTTAAAAATAAATAAAAAAGCAAATAAATACGCTTTCATTTCTTGTTTTTTGTGCTATAATCAGCCTATATGATATATCATTTAAAACAAAGGAGCTACTTTCATGAATATTCAAGCGATTGATACGCGACACGGAACTGCCAACCAACATAGTTTTTCAAACGGAAATTGTCTACCCTATACTGGCGTGCCATTTGGGATGAACTTTTACGCCCCGCAAACAACTGACCAAAAAGGCAGCTGGTGGTTTCATCCAGAAGATCGAACATTTCAAGGCTATCGAGTAACGCATCAACCAAGTCCTTGGATGGGTGATTTTAGTCATTTATTAATGACCCCTGTCAGTGGTTCATTGTCGGAACTTTCTTTATTCCATGCCCAAAGTTCTTATCGTCCAGAAGAAAGCCTTTTTTCTCCTGTTGAAATTAACTTAACTCAATTACGCTATCAAATAACTTCTCAATTAATCCCAAGCATGTATGGGGGTATCTTAACCATTGATTATCAACAAAAAGATAATCACTTACTACTAACTCTGCCTGGACGTTATCAAGTAAAACAATTAGATGACCATCAAGTGGCTGTAAAAGTCATCAACTATTCTGGTTGTGAAGATCCAGATTTTAGTTTTTATTTTGTGCTTCATTTTGAACAGCCTTTAACCAAATGGTTTGCCCCTTCTTCAGGTGAAGATGGCAAAATCCTTCTTTCTTTTGGAAATATTGCTCAACAAGTTGTTCATTTTAGTAGTTCATTTATTTCTGAAAAACAAGCGCAGTTAAATTTAGCGCGAGAAATCTCTTTGCGTTCTACTGAGATGCTGCAACAAGGAATCGCAGATTGGCATAATTATTTCGATCGCCTTAAAGTAACGCATGAAAACCCTGAACATACTAAAACGTTTTATCATACACTGTATCGAACATTCCTATTTCCGCAAACCTTTTATGAATTGGACGAAAATCAGCAGCCGATTCATTATGATACGTTCTCGCAAACGGTTCGTCCTGGTGTACTATATACCAATAATGGCTTTTGGGATACTTATAAAACGGTCTACCCATTGTTCTCGCTAATTGCTCAAGAAAAATACGAAGAGATGCTAGAAGGCTTTTTAAATAGTTACAACGAAACAGGTTTCTTGCCAAAATGGTTATCGCCAGATGAGCGTGGTTTAATGCCCGGCACCTTGATTGACGCTGTCATTGCTGATGCCGCCGTGAAAAAGATTCGTCCTGACTTGATGCCTCAGTTCCTAGAAGCGATGAAAAAAGGCGCCACACAACAAAGCGAACGAGAAAATTATGGACGTCAAGGAACTCTGGATTATCTAAAATATGGCTATGTTCCTTCAACCTATCATGAATCTGTCAATCATACCTTAGACTATGCGTACAGCGATTTCTGTATTTCGCAAGTTGCAAAAACATTGAATGATTCAGAGACCGCAACGTTTTATCGTCAACAAGCCTTGAATTATCAACAACTTTTTAATCCTGAAACTGGCTTTATGCAAGCAAAGGATACTGAAGGCAATTTCCGTCCTGACTTTTTAGATATTCGTTGGGGCAAAGATTACGCCGAAGGAAGTGCTTGGCAATCAAGTTTTGCGGTTTATCAAGATTTTGCAGGTTTGATTAAGCTATATGGTAGCGAGTTAGCTTTCGAAAAAAAATTAATTCAGCTCTGCAATCAAGCGCCTAACTTTAACGTTGAAGGCTATGGTTTTGAAATTCATGAAATGAGTGAAATGGCGGCAATTGATTTTGGTCAATTAGCCATCTCAAATCAACCAAGTTTCCATTATCCGTTTCTATTCAGCTACATCGGCAAACCAGAGATGGCTCAACCACTTTTAAAACAACTAATGCAAACATTTGATGCTTCACCAACTGGCTATCCAGGTGATGAAGACAATGGTAGCATGTCTGCTTGGTATATTTTTAATAGCTTAGGCTTTTATCCCGTCACACCAGGAACTGGTGAATATGTAATCGGGATGCCTTTAGTCCAGACGGCGGAAGTAAAACTATCAAATGGTAAACAATTAACCATTCAAACATCACCAAACAAAGTCCAACAACAATTTATTCATGAAATTCAGTTAAACCAAGAAAAACATACTGCGCCTTATTTTACTCATCAAGAACTATTAAACGGCGGGACTTTAGATTATCAATTAGGGATTGTCCCGAATCCACAAAACACAGCAGAACGACCGTTTTCATTAAGTACAGAAAAATAATAAAAAGAAAGATGTTCATAAAAATTGAACATCTTTCTTTTTATTCTTCGACACCTGCGTAATTTGATTGGTATTGCTCTCGAAATTCTTTTGGGGTAATTCCATTTAATTTTTTAAACATTTTTGAAAAATAGTTGGTATTGTTAAATCCTACTTTTTCTGAAATTTCGTTGATTGTATCATCCGTGTACAATAATAATTTCTGGGCATGCTTGGTACGCACTTGATTCAAATATTGAGAAAAACTCCGCTTGGTTTCTTTTTTGAAAATTTGGCCTAAATAACTAGGATTCAAATGAAGCTCATCCGCCACCGTTTTTAAGTTTAATTCTTCTAAATAGCCTTGTTCAATTCTTTCTACAGCTTGGCTAACACTTTCTGAATATTTTTTTATTTTAGGTTTATTTTTCACTTCTGCCAAGACTTGCTGCATTAACGCATACAATGTATTAAGATTGTTGCTAGCTCGAATTTCTTCCACGATTTTTTCATAGTTTTCTTCTAACACAGTTGGATACTGACGGGAAATATCTGAAAAAAGTAAAAAGACTACATAGCGTACATATTCTGGCGTAGCGTGTTGTTGACTTAACTGATTGAAAATGGCATCTAATTCCCGTTGAATGGTCTGCATATCCCCAATCATCAAGGCTTGGTTAAACGCTAGAAAAGTAAAATCTTCTGCCGAACGATTCATTTGTTCTTTTTGATTATTTGGCAGAAATTCTTGATAGAACGTTTCAATTGCTTGCAACTGTTTTACTTTCTCATAACTTTCATAAACCGTTTCCCATTCATTGACAGATTCCCCTACAAAAATCTGACCTTGACCAGCTAGAATCGCTTCAATTTCACGAATAAATAAGAACGCTTCTTGTCTAGCCCCTTTATAGATAAGTAACAATTGGTGGTACGTACTCATCCAACTTTCAATGAATAACAGTTGACCTTTTTTCATAAATAGTTCCTTGATTGTTTCTAAAAATGGCATCTCAGCTTCAACCAATAAAACGGTAAAATCACCTGGTTTTATAGTCGTAAATTGCTGCATTAACTCTTCGTATTCCCCTTCGCTGATTTCATCATTAAGCCAACGCATCAAGCCATTTTCTAGATATAGACGCACGCGGGCATGGGATTTTTTTTGTTGGTCCAATTCTGTTTTAATTCTCTGGATATTGGCTAATAGTTCTTGCTTATTGACTGGTTTCAAAAGATAATCTTGGACCTGCAAAGCCATGCCTTTTTTGACGTAATCAAACTCTTGATAACCTGATAAAATTAAACTAATAAATTGATGTCCTTTTTTCTTTGCTTGCTCAATTAATTCGATCCCACTCATTTCCGGCATCGTAATATCTGTTAATAAAACATCAATGGATTCTGTTTCTAAAAAAGCCAATGCTTCTTGCGCACTACGCGCTGTTTTAACAATTTCAAAGCCTAACTCTTGCCAAGGAATAATCCATTTTAAGCCTTCTAAAATCATATATTCATCATCAACAAACATCACTCGATACATCTTTTCACCCCTTATGCTACAAACGAAAGACGAATTGTCGTCCCTTCTCCTTCTTTCCCTTCAATGGTTAAACCATAACTCTCCCCAAAAAAGCGTTGTAAACGTTCATGAACATTTCTTAATCCAATGGATTGTTCCGTTTCTATTTCTGTTTGATTTAAACGTTCGCGAATTTCCTCTAACCGATTGGCGGTGATTCCTTTTCCATTATCCACAACAGCCACAATAATTTTTTCGCCTTCTCGGTAGGCGTGGACCTTAATAGCATTGTCTTGTCGTTGATAGTCAATACCATGCACAAAATAATTTTCGACAAGCGGCTGAATGATAAACTTAGGAATTTCAACATCAGCAATTGTTTCTTCTATTTCGAACTTATAGGCAAATTGATCGGGATAACGCATTTGATACAAATACACATATTTTTCGCAAAATGAGATTTCCTCTGCCAAGGTCGTGGTTTTTTCTTGGTTAATATTATTCCTAAGTAGCGTTGAAAAAGCATAGACAACATCAGCTAGTTCTTCTTGTTGCCGACTCAAGGCATACATACGAATATATTCCAACGTATTATAAAGAAAATGAGGATTAATTTGCGACTGTAACGCTCTCATGTGGGCATCACGTTGCTTAATTTCTAAAGTATAAATATCGTGAATGTATTGATCTAAACTGTCTACCATAAAATTAATCGCGGAAGCAATATCATTCAACTCTTCCTGAACTTGATTCGTGTCAATTCGTTCTTTTAAATTGCCATCGCCAATGGCTCGTGTCGCTTCTAAAATTAATTGGACTTGTTGAGAATAGCGTTTAAATAGGCGGTTTAAGCCCACTAATAAAATAACAATCAAAAGTAACCCAATCCCTAAAATGGCCGCATAATTCATAAACAATTGTTGAAATAAGACTCGGCGGCTTGTTAATAAGAGAATGGTACTCCGGCCACTGCTTTCTATTTCCGTAATATCGTAGCGATTATGAAAAACTTGTTGAATGTCACTATCGGTGTGCATTCTTTTATCTAGTTGCCGCTCTTCTTCTTTGGTAAATTGTGCTTTTTCAGAAAAAATTTGATTCCCAGCACTATCATAGATAAACGCATTAATACCTGATTTTTTCAATAAGTCTGCTTGGTTGCCTAGCAACTCTTGACTTGAAAACACAGTGTACAACTCTCCCAGCGGTTGTCCTGTATAAGGATCGGAGATAATTCGCATTAGTTGAAAGCCATGTTTTTTAATTGATGACATATCCATTTTTTTCCCATTTGTAGCTGTGCGATTGGCGAACAAAACCTGATCAAATTCATCTAAGCGAATAATCACTTCTTCTAAGTCAGGAAAGGTGCTAAATAATGTACTTAAATTATTTCCAAAGTGGGTACTGACCCGATCTTCCGACCATTGGCTGTAAGTATAGTCAAAATACTCAGGAGGAGAAAGTTCCATATATTTTCGCATGTTTTCAATTTTACTTGCAGAGCCAGCTAATTCATTAATCATATTCGTCGCCGCATTATTTTTATTCGTTACATAGCTGTCAATTTGGGAAACGGCGTTATTTTTTTGTGAATCAATTGATAAGTTAATTGTATAAGTAACATAAACGCACAAAGCAGCCACCGTTAACAAAATAATACTTGTTAACAGTAGACTGTATTTTTGTACTAATCGATTTAATAAATATTTTTTTTTAAACAGTTTTTTGAAGATTCGCTTCATTTTGTTCCAACTTTCCATCAATAAACTGGCGATTTTTACGTGTGACATAGGCGCACCACATCATAATTAAGGCAAACGAAGCAAATAGTAGCAGTCCTTTCATTTTCCAAGTTAAAGCAACGATACTAATTACACCGAATAAGACTTTAAAAAATACACCGAGGTTTAAAAAGATACTGATAAATGAAAGCTTCATTAAATCAATAGTTGAGATAAAATAGCTTCCTTCATATAGTAGCATATAAATGTAAAAAATAACGAGTATTAGGGAAACAAAAAATAAAATAAATGTAATAATTAACCACATTATTCCGGTAAATTGAACGGCTAAATAAATATTATAAAAAACAAATCCTAAAGTGAAGAGAAAAAGTAGAAAATAACAGTTACTTCTTTTAAAATGTGCTTTCCATGATTCAAATGCTCGTTTAACGGTGATTGCTTGATAATTCATGCCCTCTTCCAAAATGAAATCAGTCATCATTTGGAGTGCTGGACCAACACCAAAAATAATCCCTCCAGCTAAACTAAATAAAACAAACAGTAAATTTAGTTTGATTACTGTCCAGGAAAGGTAAAACAACCGCTGAATCCCTGTACTTTCCATCTTCCTCTTCCTTTCTATTATGTAAAAGGCTGAGCCAAAAGCGCTCAGCTAATGCCTCAGCCTCCTGTGATTATTTTTGAGATTGGATATATTCGTCTAATTGTGTTTGCATTTCTTTTTGAACTTTATCCCAGCCAGCTGTTTTTAGGTCATCCATTAATTTTGGAAGTGTTTCTTCTGGATCAACAGTTCCTGTATTTAAGCTTGCTGCGTAGCGGTTCATAACTGTAGCAACGTTAGTGATTTCAGTTTTCACTTTATCATTTACAAAAGTAAAACCAAGAATTGGTGAATCTTTTGCTTCTTCGATGCTCTTATCACGTTCTTTAACCATGTCTTCAGTGACAGATTCTTCTGGCCAAATGATTAAGTTGTTTCCTGTGTTCCAAGCACTCAAATGAGTTGTTGGTGTGTAATCTTTCAATAATTTCACACGATCATCGCCAACTTTTTCATATTGTTTGCCTTCTTCACCATAAACAAGTCCGTTTAGCAATTCTGGATTGCTGTTTAATAAGCCTAGCAATTCAACAGATTTTTCTTTGTTTTTAGACGTATTTGCAACAACATAGTTAGCCATTTGCGCTTGAGCTGTTGTTTTTAATGGTTCTGTTAGTGGACGAGAAACAAGTGGTTTGCCAGCAGCTTGTGTTAAGATTGTATCACCATAATCCATAGGTCCTTGTGTTTCTTGACGCATGAACCAAGTATTGGTATTTAAGTCATATGGTGTTGTACTTGTAGCAGCATCTGTTGGAATCAAGCCATCTTTATACCATTGATGTAAGACTTTTAAATTATTAATCATGTCTTTGTCGGCATATTGGTTAATAATTTTTGGTGAGCCAGTATCAGTTGTTTTCACTGCAAATGGATATTGGTTACCAATAGGGAAGTCATAATTACCTGTTGCAAAGAATGTTTGGCCGATAGCAAAAGCAGCAATATTTGGTTCTTTTTTATGGAATTCTTTTAGAACTTCGGTTGCACTTTCATAACTACCATCGACTTTACTAATATCTAAATTGTATTTATCGACATATTCTTTATTAAAAGTTAAAACTTGTTGACCGTAAGAGTTACCTAAAATTGGGAACGCATACAGTTTTCCATTGATCGTATTTCCTTTAATATAGTTATCTGGTAATTGATCATAGGCTTCTTTGGCATATTTAGGTGCTAAATCAGTTAAATCAGCATAGGCGCCTTTTTGTGCATTCGTTGCATAATTTTGTGCTAATGAAATATCATAGCTTTCACCAGAAGCAACGATTGTTGACATTTTTTGGTCCCAATCGCCCCAACCAACAAATTCCATTTTTAATTTTGCCCCAATTTTTTTCTCGATAATTTTATTCGCATTATCGATTAATTGGTCATAATTATCTGGTTTGTCCCCAACACGATACATTAATAACGTTGGTGTACTATCATCACCTTTTGACGCTGCATCTTTTGAAGATTTACCGCACGCGCTTAGTCCTACAGCTAAAGCTGCTGCGCCAGCTACGGCTAATCCTTTTTGCCATTTTTTCATTCCTTATTTCCTCCTGTACAATTTTATTCTTTCACGCCGCCGATTGTTAAACCACCCACGAAATATTTTTGGAAGAATGGGTAAGTTAACGCAATTGGTAACGTAGATAAGACAACAATCGCCATTCGAGCCGATTCACTTGGTAGAACGCCTAAGCCTTCTTGTGCTGCTGCACCCATATCCGTACTTCTCGATAAGAACTCTAAGTTGTTTTGAATTTTCATCAATAAATACTGTAATGGTACCAAGGTATCTTTTTGAATGTAAAGTAATGCATTGAACCAATCGTTCCAATAACCCAAAGCCGCAAATAAACTAATTGTGGCAATCCCTGGAACGGCTAGCGGTAACACAATGCTGACAAAAATGCGCATTTCACTTGCGCCATCAATACGTGCCGATTCAATAATACTGTCAGGCACGGTTTTCTTGAAAAACGTTCGCATCACTAAAATATTAAATGGTCCTAAAGCTAAAGGCAAAATTAACGCCCAAATTGTATCTTTCAATTGCAATAAGTTTGTCATTACTAAATAGTTCGCAACCATCCCTGGTGAAAATAACATTGTAATTAACGCAAACAATGTAAAGAATTTTTTAAATGGAAAGTTGGAACGAGAAATGACATAGGCATATAATGACGTCATTGTTGCATTGACAATCGTCCCTGTCACCGTAATGAATACCGTTATCCCTAAGGCATGAATAATGCGTTGACTCATTGCCCCTTGGAAAATGTAACGATAGGCCTCCAATGAAAATTCTTTTGGCCAAAACCGGTAGCCGTTTGCTGCTAATGATCCTTCACTTGTCAATGAAATCATAATAACAAAGAAAAACGGAACCACACAGGAAATAGCAAAAATAGCAATGACAATATTGAAAATCAAATTCGCTGTCGGGTTGAAGGATCGAACGTTAACGCTAGTGACTTTTTTCTTTTTCATAATCCTTCCTCCTAAAATAGTGCTGAATCTGGTTCAATTCGACGAACAACTAAATTCGCAATTAATAACAAACATGCCCCAACGACAGATTGATATAACGCTGCAGCTGCCGTCATGCCTACATCACCAGTAGCCGTTAAGCCATTGTAAATATAGGTATCTAACACACTTGTCACGTTGTAAAGCGCACCTGAGTTTCTTGGTACGATGTAGAACAAACCAAAGTCTGCTCTGAAGATACCGCCGATGTTTAAAATTAATAAAACAGACATCATTGGTAAAATTTGTGGAATCGTAACATTTTTTATTTGTTGCCATTTGTTGGCACCATCCACCATCGCTGCTTCATAGTATGTCGGATCAATCCCCATCACAGAAGCATAGTAGATAATACTGTTGTAGCCTAGACTCTTCCAAACATTTAGGAAGACAAAAATTACTGGCCACCAACGTGGATCTGCATACCAGTTAATCATTGTGCCGCCATTACCAGTAATCCATTGATTCAAAATCCCTTTATCTGGACTTAAAAAGGCATAAACAAAATAGTTAATAACCATCCAAGATAAGAAATATGGTAGCAATGACATCGTGTGATAAACTTTAACCAAGCGACGATTTCTTAATTCACTCATAATAATAGCAAAAGCAATCGCGAAGAATAAGTTAAAGGCTAAAAAGACGACATTGTACAAAATGGTGTTTCTAGTAATTAACCAAGCATCTTTTGACGCAAATAAAAATTTAAAGTTTTCAAAACCAACCCAAGGACTTTCTCTTAGACTAGCTAAGAAACCATCTGGTGAAATATGAAAATCTTTAAATGCGACCACATTGGCTAAGACTGGTATATAGAAGAAAAATATAAACCAGATAAATCCTGGTAACGCCATAAGGATTAAGGCCTTATAACGCCATACATTTTGAAAAAACCCGTTTTTCTTCTTCATTCGTTTCGCTCCTTTCATAAATATAATAGCGTTTTCATAATATCTTTTTAAGGAACAAATTATAGGATTTGAGAAACAAATTATAGATTTTGTGTCATTTTAAGGTAAAAATTTACCGAAATGACTGTTCTTTGTGAAAACGTTTATCTAATATTTTTTTTATAACCTCTTAAGAACATTAAAAATAATTGGATAAATTCCACTCATAAAGCGGTTTCACTTGTGCGTATTTGTTGTATAAAAGCTGAGAACTTGTTATTTTCACAAAGGATATTATCTAATTATTTTTGAGGAGGACTATTTTTGAATTTTATCCGTAAAAACACTAGAGCAATTAGTTTAATTGTGGTATATTTTTTCACAGTTTTAATGCAAGCTGGTTCTTTATTATTATTAGCTATTTCACTGTTATTTGATAATAATTTAGTAGAATCATCTTTTGCAAATCTCGTAACAGGTTTAACTATTACTGCTATTGTGGGAATAGTTTTATTTTGGAAAGAAATCGTTGCTGGGTTCGACTATTTTAAAGAAGAGACTCTTTGGCGTATTTTTAGCATTTTCTTATGGGTGGGGCTGATTTTTTTAGTCGATGTTATTATTCAAAAAATCATGAGTAATAATCTAATTGCTAATCAACAAGATGTTCTCTCATTTGGTGCACAAGTCCCATTGCTTGTTACTCTATTTTTCTTAGCAATCGTGGGGCCAATTGCTGAAGAACTAGTTTTTCGGCAAGTATTAATGAATTGTTTATCGGAAACAATTGGTATAGCCTGTGCAACTATGATTTCAATTTTTTTATTCACCTTTATGCACACACAACAGCCCCTTGATTTTCTCATTTATCTGCCAGGAGCTATTTTATTATCTGCAGCTTACTTAAAATCAAATCGTTCGCTTGTATTTGTTATGGCTATTCACATTGTTAATAATATGTTGGGTTTCTTGTTATAAATCAAAAAAGGAACTAGCTTAGCTACATTTGCTATTGCTAGTTCCTTCTTTGTTTCAATTACTTCACTTTTCCCCTAAAATTTCAATCCAACCATAATAATATTCAATATATTGATTTTCCTCTTCTAGTTGTGTCAAGATATGTTCCCCGACAACGATGCCTGTTTCAAATCCTTGTTTTGCTAAACGCTTTTTTACTTCTTCGATATTATTCAAACGGGTATCTTGTGTATTGACTTTTAAAATAAAGCCTTTGTATTGGCTACTTGATTCTTTGAGCCAAATCACTTTATCTAAACTTTTTTTATTCACATGATTTGCCAAACAAATCCCATACGTCAGTTCATTGGATTCACTTAAATCCCCGTAAATACCTAAAGTTGAAATGTGTTCCATGTAAACTTTCATCTCTTCTGGATTCTCAATATCAACAACAACAATTTTATCAAAAGGAATTGGTTCATCTGAAAAAACCAATGTTTCTAAATCAATTAACGCATGTAAATGTAATTTTCTTTTCTTGATTTCTTTGTATTTATGTTGAAGCCTTTTTATTTCTTGCCCCAGTTGTTCTTCTGTTGCTTCCATGGTGGCATAGAGATCGGTAGGTGTCTTTTTATATAAATTCAACATATCTTTGATAGGAATCCCCATTTTTCGATAAAAATCAATATCATATATTTTGAACAAATCTTCTAAATCAAAGGTTCGATATCCGTTTTCTTCATTGCGTGTTGTACTAATCAACCCTTGCTCGTCCCAATAACGAATCGTGGACTTAGGGATATTTAACAACTCAGAAACATCTTTTATTGTGTAATTTTTTTCCATCCTGTTCCCTCCATCAAAAAGTTTAGCATTTCTACTGTTGACATTCAAGTTACTTGAACGTGTACAATGACTCTTTGTAACAGCTAAAACGGTATTGTTTAAGGAGGAAATTTCATGAAATTAATGAAAGAGTTTATTAAAGAAAATAAATGGATTGTTCTTGCGACAACTTTAACCATCTGTTTGCAAATCGCAGGAACCCTTGGCGTCCCTAAATTAGTTGGCAAGTTGATTGATGTGGGCATCGTTAGCGGTGACCAACAAGTAATTAAAACGATTGGCATACAAATGTTTCTTGTGGCATTCATTGGAACAATTGCCGCAATTATTTCTAGCTATTTGTCTGCTTTAGTAGCTGCTAAATTTGGTTTTCAAGTTAGAGGATTGTTCTTTAAAAAATTTCAACAATTCTCGATGAAAAATGTTGATAAGTTTGGTTCAAATTCTTTGCTAACTAGAATGACCAACGATGTAGATAATGTTCAAACAATGATTGTGCTATTTTGCCAATTAATCTTTCCAGCGCCTATTATTAGTTTATTTGCCTTAGTGATGACATTTTCTTATTCAGTTTCACTCGCTTGGGTAACATTGGCTTCCATCGTATTTTACTTAGTCGTTGTTTATTTTTTAATGAAAAAAGGTACCCCTTTATCTTTAAAAATTCAACCAAAAATGGATCGAATTACTACGACTTTACGAGAGTTCTTTACTGGAATTAATATGATTCGTGCGTTCAATAATCAAGACTTTGAAGAGCAGCGAACCAATCAAACATTTAAAAATTATGCTGAACGCATGAGTAAAGTGAATCAAATCTTTGCTTGGATTACTCCCGTTGCCTTTTTATTAATGGGCGTTGTGTACGCCTCTATTTTGTGGTTTGGCGGTAATTTAGTTGCAATAGGCACCCTACAAATTGGCACCGTTACAGCTGTGATTGAATATACCCTTCTAACTTTGGCCTACTTAATGATCGCGGCTATGGTATTAGTTGTCATTCCACGGTCCGTTGCTTCCTTGAATCGCTTGCAAGAAGTTTTGTCAGAAGAAATTGAAATTAGCGATCCTCACACTGAAGCAACCATTGCTTATCATCCTGAGAAAGCCTTGATTTGCTTCGATCACGTCACGTTTCAATACACAGAAACAGCTGATCCTGTTTTAGAAAATGTTAGTTTTGTTATTCCTAAAGGAAAAACAACGGCGATTGTTGGTGCAACTGGCGCTGGTAAAAGTACTTTAGTTAAGTTACTTTTACGAATAAATGATGTCACAGCCGGCACGATTAGCTATTCTGGCACAGATATCCGCTCATTATCTCAGCAAACGATTCGCCAAGTCATCAGTTATGTGCCACAAAAAGCCTTTCTTTTCAGTGGGACAATCTTATCAAACTTATTAATGGGAAATGCCAAAGCAACTACAGAAGAAATAAGAACGGCACTAGAAATTTCACAATCTTCTGAATTTATCGATTCCTTACCGCAAGGGATTGAAAGTTTCGTAGCACAAGGCGGGTCCAACTATTCTGGTGGTCAAAAACAAAGAATGTGTATTGCACGAGCCTTAATCAAACCGGCAGACGTTTATATTTTCGATGATAGCTTTTCCGCATTAGATTACAAAACTGACGCCGCTCTACGTGCCGCTTTACATGCACAAATGTCGGACAAAACTTTACTCATTGTTGCTCAACGGTTAAGTACAATCATGAACGCTGACAACATTATCGTCCTAGATGAAGGAAGGATTGTTGGTCAAGGCACCCACGCTGATTTACTTACCACTAATAGCTATTACCAAGACTTTGCTAAATCGCAAGGTATCTTACCCAAGTAATTAAAGAAAGGATGTGACTGCTTGAAAGAAAGTTTTCTTTTCAAGCCATACAATGAAAAAAACAATGAATCTTCAAAGCTTTAAACGTTTCTGGAAAATGATTAAACCTGAGCATCCAATCTTTTATGGTCTAATGATCTGCAGTTTAATTGGAAACTTATTAATTGTTGCCATGACCTATATTATGGCAATCGGGATTGATAACCTCTTAGAAGCTATCAAGCGTGTCGGGCTCAAAGGTATGACACTTCCTTTAGTTGAAGAAGCGCTCTTAGGTCCCGTCTTACTTTTAATTCTCTTTTCAATCATTAGTAGTATCACTTCTTTTATTCAGGAACGAGCAATGGCTTCTTTAAGCGAACGGGTTACTTTAAGAATTAGAAAAGAAGTGACAAAAAAGTTTAAAACTTTACCAATGGCCTTCTTTGACAATCACCAAGTGGGCGATATCATTAGTCGTTCAACAACTGGCTTAAACCAATTGTCACAAGTTCTTTTAACAGGCATCAACCAATTTTTCACTTCCGTCGTGACTATCCTTTTTGCAGGAATCATGTTGTTCTATATTGATGCAAAATTAACCATTTTAGTGTTGCTGCTAATTGGCGGCAGTACTTTCATGACGACAAAAATTGCGAATAAAAACAAGGTGTTTGCTGATCAAAGTCAAGCTGAATTAGGTCAATTAAATAATAAGATGGAAGAATATTTAGCAGGAAATTTGGTCACAAAAACCTTTAATCAACAGCAAAATGCTGAAAAAACAATTGATGCTGTTAATCAACAACATTATCGTGCCTTTAAAAAAGCACAGTTTCTAAATTTTGCGATTTATCCAGCTATTCGTTTTATTAATCAGTTGGCTTTTATTATCAGTGCTATCTTAGGCGCAATGCTCGTTTTATCTGGTGGTATTACGATTGGTTTCTTGCAAGCGTATTTGCAATATATCAACCAAATTTCTGAGCCGATTTCTACCGCTTCTTATGTCATTAACTCAATTCAAGCAGCGATGGCTTCCATTGATCGGATTTTTGTTATCTTAGATGAAGCTGATGAACAGCCAGAAGCAACTCATTTAGAAACTATTTCTTCTCCTAAAGGAGCCATTGAATTTAAAAATGTTCAATTTGGCTACACACCAGAAAAAATTTTAATGAAGAATGTTGATTTTTCTGTTCAACCGAAAAAAACAGTGGCCATTGTAGGACCCACCGGCGCTGGTAAAACAACATTAGTCAACTTATTAATGCGTTTCTATGAAATAAATCAAGGTGCCATTACTTTTGATGGAATTGATATTACGAAACTTTCTCGACAAAATCTAAGAAATTTATTTGGCATGGTTTTACAAAACACTTGGCTATTTGAAGGAACCGTAGCAGATAATATTGCCTATGGAAAAAAAGATGCTTCTCGTGAAGAAATAATTGAAGCAGCTAAAATTGCTCAATGTGATCATTTTATTCGGACCCTTCCTCAAGGATATGACACAATTATTTCTAGCGAAAATGGTGCATTATCACAAGGGCAACAACAGTTATTAACCATCGCCCGAATCATTTTAGCAAATCCGCCCGTTGTTATTCTCGATGAAGCAACTTCGAGTGTGGACACACGAACAGAAGCCCATATTCAAAAAGCGATGGAAACTGTCACAGAAAATCGAACAAGCTTCGTTATCGCTCATCGATTATCCACAATTGAAAATGCTGATTTAATTTTAGTGATGAAAAATGGCGATATTATTGAAAAAGGAACGCATCAGGAACTATTACAAGCTCCGACTCTTTACGCCAGCTTATATAATAGTCAATTTCAAACCACTTAAAAAGAACTGGAACAAGTCATTCTTCTTTTGACTTGTTCCAGTTCTTTTATTGCTTAGAAATATTGAATTCCCATCGCTTTTTTGACTTCTGTTAAGGTTTGTGCTGCCACTTTTTCAGCAGCAAGACTTCCTTTATGCAACATTTCCATAATCGCTTCTGGATTTTTAGCCAGCTCTTCACGACGTCGACGAATCGGTGCGAGTTCTTCTTCTAGGACATCAATTAAGTAACGTTTAATTTTCACATCTCCTAAACCGCCATGACGATAGTGCTCTTTTAATTCTTCAATATATTCTTTCTCTTTCCCAAAGACATCCAAGTAAGTAAAGACCATATTTCCTTCAACTTGTCCTGGGTCCTCTATACGAATATGATTTGGATCGGTATACATACTCATTACTTTTTTCTGTACCACTTCAGCTGGATCTGAAAGATAAATACCATTGCCTAAAGACTTACTCATTTTTCCGTTGCCATCAATTCCTGGCAAGCGTCCCATGCCTTTTGGTGGTAACACAGCTTCCGGTCTAACTAAAACTTCACCGTACGTCTGATTAAAACTATGCACAATTTCTTGCGCTTGTTCCAACATTGGTTTTTGGTCTTCCCCAACTGGGACTAAGTTCGCTTGAAAGGCAGTAATATCAGCAGCTTGTGAAACGGGATAAATAAAGAATCCTGTCGGAACACCTTCCCCAAATTTTTTTTGCTCAATTTCTGCTTTGACCGTTGGATTCCGACGAACACGTGACGTGGTCACTAAATTTAGATAGTACATTGTTAATTCAGCTAACTGTGGAATTTGCGATTGGATAAAAATTGTTGTTTTCGTAGGGTCTAAACCAACTGCTAAATAGTCCAAAGCAACTTCTAAAACATTGGCTGAAACTTTTTCGGGATTTTTTGCATTATCTGTCAATGCTTGTAAATCTGCAATCATGACAAATAATTGATTTGTAGGGTCTGCTTGCATTTCTACTCGTTTTTTTAAGGAACCTACGTAATGTCCTAGGTGCAATTTACCAGTTGGACGATCACCTGTTAAGATAGTATTCATTGTCTACACACCTTTATCGTTTACTTTCATTTATTATTTTACCTTGTTTTAAAAAGAATGAATAGTAGGCAATAGAATATTTATTGATTCTAGATAATCGAAGAGACTAGAAAGATTGCAAGGTACAGCAATTCTTGTTCCAATCTCTTCAAACAGTTCGTTTATTTTGTGACTTTAATTGAAAATTGTGCAGTCACTACCGGTAAAACTTTGCTTGTTACTTTGATTTGATAATTTCCTGCAGCAGTCGTTGCTTCTGTCCTAATCAGACCGTTTTCATCTACACTTACTGTATTGCCAGCATCTGGTGTAACCAACTCATACGTTACTTGCGAGCTCCAAGCATCCGTTTCTGTGTGCGGCGCTTGACCAATCACTTTAGATTGAATTTGATAATTTTCGCCTGATTTTATAGTGGCTGTTTCTGTAGCAAATTGAATTCTTTCAGGAATCGCATGAGTTTGCACGACTTGGAAGATTTTTCGTTCATCGGGATTCGCAATTCCTATTTTTTCTTCTACTGCAGCAGGGAACTGGTAAGTACCTGGCGGGCTACTTGGCGAATAATTACTAACATCGTCATCCCAAGAAATAACCTTCAATTTCGTTTCGCTACCATCATCTAATTTTGCAATTACTTCAGTTGGCAAATTCAGTTCGCCTCGCGAGGTGCCTGTTAGTCGATCCAGCGTAGGCAATTCCTTGAATCCAACAATATGTTTAGCGGTGACTTTTACATTGGCAATAATTGGCATTGAGACACCTGCTGCTCGTCCTACAACAGTGAATGTTCCTTCTTTTTGATAAGAAGATGCTGGAACTTCTGACCAATTGACAGTCACTTCTCGTTGTGAACCATCCGAATAAAAAATAGTTGTTTTTTCTGGTAGATTAGGGGCTTGACCCGCTTCTGTCGTGACCTCAATCGACTCATGTTTGACTTCGAAAACATTCGATAAAACAATTTTAGGAGCTAAACTATCCTCTGTTAGCTGTTGACCAGTTGGCAAGGTCAATTTGCCTGCTAAAAAGTCTTGATAGGCCTTTTGTGCGCCTTCTTTTGAAAAAGCATCAAACCCAGCATTATCAGAATCATAACCAGGCAAACGACTGTCTGTAATCGCTAATAAGAAACTTAACTTGGCTGGAATTTTCTCACCACTTTGAATTAGCTTCCGTAGATAGTTACTAATATCGATAGAGATTGTATTTTGATTATTCATAATTGAACTATTTGTAAAAGATTGTCGAGCAATAAATTCTTCATTTGGTACATTTAAATTATTTGGGCCATTGTTCCAAGTAATGGTGTTACTCATCCAATTAGTATCTGTTCCATAAACATCTACTTGGAACTGCGTATTTTTCAAACGTTCATCATTTGTATTTCCAGCACCATTCCACGCATCATAACGCATCACATTTAATTCTAAATTGGCACTTTTTAGTGATTGATAGTTCTTCAATTCTTGTGTATCAATTTCAACGTAAATCCGGCGATTATACCCCGCAGAACTAGCATTTTTTAATTTTAATGCGTAATTGCCCGTATAGTTTACTCCATAAGGATATTTATAGGCGTCTCCTGAACTAATGGCAGCAGTACCGCCTGCTATAGCAGAGTATGCTCGGTTACCATCACTCTTTTGAACATAGGCAGTTTGAGCTGTTTTTAGTTTAACGGTATCTTTTCCTTCACCAAGTTCACCCTCAAAAGAGACCTTGGCTGTTACTTTGACAGCATCTATCGGTAAGCCGATAACTGTTGCTGCAACTTCAACTGTGCCTGCTGTATTAATTTTTTCTTGAGGGATTGCTTCCCATTGTAACTTAAATTCTTTTTTGCCTGTCGCAACCACTTCTTCATTAACGACTTCTTCGTACGTTAATTCAACTTGCTCTGGCAAATTAGGATACACACCTGTTGCCGAACTAATTTCTAACACTTGATTTTGATAACGAATACTTTTTTCAATTGTGGATGCTTGTTGCGCACCAATATCTAAAACTTTATTTTTCAAGCTATTTCCAAAGAAGTCTTCGGCCGCACTGTTCACTTCCGACAAGCCTTTACCAATCGCTGGAGAGGTTTCTTTTAACTGGAACATTTGTGCTCGCTGACGTAAGCGTTCTTTAGAAGTAAATTCAACCACATTATCTTTTGTTGGTTTCAATGTCGTAAATTCTTGCTCTGCCAACTCTTTCACTTTTTCAGGGTTATCTGTGATTTCTAATTGTGGTTTTTCAAAAATGTTTCCACTTGATACTAATTTTTCAACAGTTGCACCACTTTTTTCTGTAGCAATTTCTTTTGGCCAAATAACATTATTTTTGAAATATTTTTCTGGATTATCGACCATTTTACGTTCAATTGGTTGTGTCCCATTTGTTGGATAATTAGATAAGAATTTTAATTGTCCGGTACCTTCTTTGTATAAAATATTATTGTAAAAATTGGCTACTGTACCACTGTTGTCAGAACTATTTCCTTCACCAAATAATGATGTTGAAATGCCGTCGCCAACATAAATCGTATTATTGTGGATAGTTGGCATTGCCGCTCCATCATTTTTCACCCAATAATGGAAAATACTTTGTTCTTTATAATTGTAGCCACCAGCTCCGCCTGGATTGTCTTTACCTGTTCCTCGGTTACCACCGCCGTCATTAGCTGAGATATTGTACCGAATAACCGAATTTTTTTGATCAGACATAAGCAATAAAAAGCCGCCAGTATTATGATGTGAATAGTTATATTGATAAATAACATTGTTTGACTGCATGTCCACATCATAAGCTTCGGCATCGTTAAATCCATATTTGATTCCGTATACTTCGTTATATTGGAACAGTCCGTCATCTACAGACATTGCCCAAACGCCCGCGTAATTTTGTGTACCATAATCGGCATTGCACATTCGGACAGCAACATTTCCTTCGACGACACCGCCACTTTTGGATTCTGACAAGACAATTCCGTCGCCAGCAATATCTTCTAAATAGTTATTACGAATCGTAATATTAGAAAACGTTTTGTAGAAAGTGTTGCCTCTTGAGGTATCTGAATCAGCTTTTGTTCGAATTCCTTCAAGTCCCACTCGTTGAATCACATTATTTTCAATCAAAATATCATTAAATCCAGTCGTTGTTCGATGATCATTGGCTGCTGTTACTACATTGCCATTCTCATCAAACCAACTTCCTAAAACAATAATTCCACCTACCGCTTTTAATCGTTTGGTTGCAGTATTCCCACTTAGATTCAAATAATATTCTGTTTGAACATCATGAACATAGTTATTCCTTATCGTGACACTATTGAACGTTCGATTTTGTTCATATCCTAGGACTAATATCCCCGCTCTTTGAGCATCTCCTGGTTTCTTATAGCCTTCGAGATTATCTAGCTCTGGTGTATTTGTCACTTCTAAGTTTGAAATATCCCAATATTCTTGGTTCACTAACTGCACAGCCCCTGAGATTGCACGTTTGAAAGTCCCTGTGCTGTAGGTGCCACCACCGTTAATAATCGGACGCCGTGTTGTTTCAAAAATGGTTTCTCCTTTGTCATTCGTATCATAAAAATCAATGACAATCTTTTGTGCCGCTGTCCCATTCCCTTTTGGATGCAACAATTGGTTATTCCAGGTACTTTGCGCATTCAGCAGAAGATGGTCGCCTGGCTGAAACTCCGTCTGATTCACTTTTTCAAAATCACGCCAAGCACTGGCTGGAGACTGCCCATCATTGGCATTATTTCCTCCTTCCCCATCCACATAGTAGGTCGTCCCATTTTGAGCGACACCTACTGAACGAAAAAGTAACGGTTGATCACTCACTGTTTCCCCATAAGCAGGAAGACTAAATAATTGAAGCTGGGAAAAAACAAGTAAAATAGAAAGGAAGATGGTTACACTTTTAAAATACGCTTTTTTTCTCATTTTCTGCTCCTTAACTGTTTTTATTTTGATAATTTTGAAAAAACTTTTCTCTGTCTTTCTCCAACAAGTCTACTTTGGTTGCTTGTTGATACGTAGCTAATTTCTCTTTGTAGCATGTGTTGATATAGGCATTTTTGCCAAATTGTGGTGCTTCTTCAAACTGTAAAAGTTGCCCTCCTTCCTTATTAAAAATATAAAAGTATTGGTTTTCGTGGTATCCTTTCACCACGGTACCAACAGCTTTTTCACTAAGAATCTCCCCAACAGACAACGAATAAATATCCTCTTTTTGGATTTCTGCACTCTTCAATTGATACGATTCAATAACAAGATTAGGTAATTTATTTTGCCACTCCAATAACGTCTCCTCATAAGATAGATTCGGAGAGATTGCTTCGGCTATTTTTTCTAATTCTGCTTGCTTACCTGAAAAAGTTGGAATTTCAATTGCTTCAACAAAGTAATCGGTCTTTTTATATTTATCATCCAATTGCTCAAAGGCCTGCCGCAATTCTTTTTGCGTTGGCTTTTCTTTCTCCATTAATTTCTCTTTTATTTGGTCCTGTAATTGTTGATCTTTTGCATCTAAAAATTGCCAGAGCGTTAAACTGCTCTTTTGGTCTTGCCATTCTTTTTTTTCTTGCCCAAATGTTTGTGAGTGGGCTATTTCTAACTCCGTTGCCAGCTGTTTAATCATTTTATGTTGTACTAAATCCTCCGTTGCAACCTTCAGTAGTTCCTGAGTGGGTGATTTTCCGTTATACGTTTTGCGCCAGAAATTTTTCCCAAACGAAGTTAAATTATTCTGATCAGAGAATTGCTTCGCTACACGATTCATATTTTTATCGCCATAAACAATTAATTCTTCGACTTGGATTGCTTCGTTATTAATCATACTTTGCTGGCTGGTAGTAAAAATAACGAGCACAAAAATAGCACCTATCAAAAAGCTACTTAAAATAATTATTTTTTTCTTCATTCGTTCGCTCCCTCCACTTTAATAAACAAGGCAAGAACAAAATAAGCAACCCCACCTTCATTCATTTTCCTGAAAATCGAGATTACTTATTATGTAAAAATTATTTATTCTTTTTTTGCTTTTCATGCAATTTCCCAGTATTTAAATAAATAATCCCTAGGAAAAGGACAGGGGTTACAACAAACCCAAACTGTGGCTTCAAAAACATCATTGCAAACATTGAGAATAGTAAAAAAACATTTAGACAGCTGACATACCATTTCCGCAGTCCATAGTAAATTGAAATCCGAAACACATCTTTAAAAGAAGCTTGCGGGTTTCGTACTTGAAAATACCAAGCATTCAGCATAATAGCTAACCCAAAAATTAGCAGAAGGACCATCAATGGAATAAACCATTTACCAATCGTTGTTTTGGCAAAAAAGAATATATCTGTCACACTGATGATGCTACTTCCTAAGCCTAGCAAGCTGATAAGAAAGCCTCTTAACCCAAACTGACGAAACTTTTGGAAAAAAGTTTTAAATGGATCCAGCTCCTTTTCTTCTTTAAAAGTATCGATTAAGCCTAAAAGTGCAATCATCCCTGCCCCTATCGGCAACAACGTTACTACAAAAAGTGGGAGGTTTCGTGGATCAATGTCTAAGCTAATCACCGCTATGAAAAAAGGAATGTTCACTAAGAGAAGCCCTAGATTACCGATAAATAAAATGTAAAGCCAGCGAAAAATTTTCATATAAATATTATTATCAAAGGTTTGCTTAGTAAACATTCAAACTTCCTCCTAATTCTTCATTCCAGATGTAGCAATACCTTCAACAAAGTATTTTTGCATTGCTAAAAAGACAATCCCTACTGGTAAAATAGAAACCACTGATGCGGCCATGATTAAGGCATATTCAGCATCAAATAAACCGACGAACATTTTCAAACCTAACTGAATCGTTTTATTCTCAGTAGAAGATAAATAAATGAAAGGTCCCATATAGTCATTCCATGTATTCACAAAAGTAATAATCGTGAGACTGGCTAAAGCTGGTTTGGTTAATGGTAAAATAATTTTCCAATAAATTCCCCACTCACTTAACCCATCAATCCGCGCACTTTCACATAGTGAATCTGGAATACTACTGTAATATTGTTTCAGTAAAAAGACTCCAAATGCATTAAATGCTTGTAATAAAACAAGTGACCATAACGTGTCAGTCAAACCTAATTGACGCATCATAATAAATTGTGGAATCATATACGATTGCCAAGGAATAGCAATTGTTGCGATGTACGTAATAAAAAGTGTATCTCTTCCTCTAAAATTCATTTTTGAAAAGCCATATGCTGCAAAACTTGAAGTAAATAGTTGAATAATCGTAATCACAATACTTAAAAATAACGTATTTTTAAAGAAAGTTAACAATGGAATGCGTTCCCAAATAACGGAATAGTTTTCTGGATGCCAACTTTTAGGAATCCATTGAATTGGAATGGTGAAAACTTCATTGTTTGTTTTAAATGATGCTGAAACCATCCAAATGAAAGGCACCAAAGTAATTAACGCAAGTAAAGTTAAGAGAATGATTACAAGGATCCCACCAGGTGTGACTTTTTCTGCTTTTTTCGTTTTTGCTTTTCGAGTATTTTCTTTTTTTGAAAAAGTTGCTTCCATCTTTTCTCCTCCTAAACTTTCTCTTGATGTTGATTCCATTTAAATTGAGCCACAGTAATCGCTAGAACGATGATGAATAAGACCATCGCAATGGCTGATGCATAACCAAAATTAAATTTGACAAAGGCTTCATTGTAAATTTCATAAACTAACACATTCGTTGCACGTCCTGGTCCACCACCAGTCATAACTTGAACTAAGTCAAAAACTTTGAAACAGTTAATTACAAGCATGATAGTCACGAAAAAGGTCGTTGGTCGTAATGAAGGTAAGGTAACATTTAAAAATTGATTCCATTTACCCGCGCCATCCATTGACGCTGCTTCATATAATTCTCTTGGCACACTTTGTAAACCAGCTAAATACAAAATCATATAATACCCCATAAAGCGCCACACACTAACGATGATAATTGCTGGTAAAGCCCAAGTAGAACTAGATGTCCAGCCAGGAGGATTTTCAATAAATAATTTCAAAAATTGATTAATTGGTCCCATCGTTGGATGAAATAGCATATTCCAAACGACCGCAATCGCAACTAATGACGTTACATAAGGAAAGAAAAAAGCCGTTCTAAAAAATTTCATCCCTCTAATTTTACGATTCAACAAAATCGCTAGTCCTAATGAGCAAATCAATGTTAACGGAACAACACCAATCGTATAGATAAATGTTTGTTTTAACGAAATCCAAAACGTATCATCATGAATCATTTTGGTGAAATTTTTCATTCCGACAAATTCAGGAGTTGAAAAAGAATCCCAACTCATAAAAGCTAAAATCAGTGAACAGATAACCGGGATTAAAGTGAAGAGGAAAAAGCCAATAAAGTTTGGTGCGATAAAAGATAACGCAGTCCACGTATTTTTTCGTCTCAATTTATTTGCTGTTTTTGTTTTTGAAGTAATTTCCATAATTGTATTCTGTTAAGTGAACTTAACAGGCCCTCCTTCCAAACTCAAGCTACATTCTTTATTTAAAAAAATAAGCTGAAATTCATTGTAGGTTACTCATTTCAGCTTATTTTTTTCATCAATCTTTTGTGTTTTTGCAGGAAATAATAGTTAGTCTATCTCTGCTTTGACACGTTTTTCCATGTTAGCAATACCATCTTTTGGTTTTTCGTCGCCGACCATAATTAAATCATGTTCTTCTTGTAATACTTTATCAATTGCGGCACCGTTTTTATCAGATGGGAATTCTAAATTAATTGTATCTGGGTTAAAGGCTTTTTGTGAGACTTCATCTGAAGGCATTCCTTTTCTTGCAAAGTAGATTTTATCAATTTCATCTGTTTTATAAGAAGGAACCACCCCTACTTCTGCTAAAAGTTTTGCACCTTCTTTACCTGAAGCAAAGTCTAAGAATTTTTGAGCAGCTTTTTGTTTTTTACTGTTTTTATTAATTGCAAAACTTGTCGGTGAGCCAAAGGTAGTTGCTTTACCTTTTTCTTGTTGTGGTATTTCGGCAATCCCCCATTCGACATTTGTTTTGCCATCATCAATGTTGGTTAATAAAGTCCCCATGTACCAGCTACCCATGTACATCATCGCCGCTTTTGAATTTTCAAATTGTGATTGATACGTTACTTTTGTTGATTTTGCTGTTCCAAAATCCATTTGTGATTGATCTTTTTGCATTCTCAATGCGCGATCATAATAAGTTTCCATATAATTGTATTTCGGTTCAATCAAATTGGCATTATTTTGAGCAGCAGCAATCGCTTGAACGGTTGAGCGCCAAGTATGTTGATAGGCACCATATACTTGTTCTTCTGGTTTAGATAATTTTTTCGCTAACGCTTCATATTCGTCCCAAGTTAAGTTATCGGGATAGGCAATTCCGGCTTCATCAAACATTTTTTTATTGTAATACAATACCCAGAAATCTGTACGGTAAGGCTGAGCATAGGTTTTACCATCGATTTCATACATCTCGTAACTTGCTTTGGCAGGTGCGATATCTAAATCTTTAACGTGATCGGTTAAATCCACCAATTGATTGCGTAGCGCGTAATTAGAATATGAAAGTAAGTTTTTCATAGTTAAAATATCTGTCGTATCTCCTGATGAAAGCATCGTTGTTACTTTTGTGTCATAATCATCTGAAGCAATGTCCACCGGTTCAATAGTGATATCAGGATTTTCCGCTTCAAAAGCTCTGAATAATTTCTCAAATTCTGGGGTCGTGTCATAATTCCAAGTAGTTACTGTTAATTTTGTTTTGCCATCTTCACTCTTTTCAGTTGCTTTCTTTTCACTTGAACCACCACATGCTGTTAAAGTTACTGCCGTCACCGCTAACAACGCTGCCGCTGTTAAGCCTTTTTTCCAAAATTTCATTTGTACTACCTCCGCTATTTATTATTTTTTAGGAGTTTTCCTCCATGAATTACCAAAAAGAATACCAGCTTTTCGCCAAACGAGTTAACGCTTCCAAATAAAAGTAGTCGCCCCAAATCATGCATTCATCGACTCCTGTATTTGTTTTTTTATCATAGACACCATGAAGCAATAGGCCGTTCGACTCTGGTCGTAAAACCGTTGTATACTTTTCCGCTAATGCTTGTAATAGTTCTAGCGCAACCTTTTCATAATAGCCATGTTTTTCATCATTTAATGGAAGCTGACGAGATAATTCTAGTAAGCCACATGCAGCAATTGCAGCAGATGAGCTATCACGTTCTTCTTCACTCCCTTCATTGAAAATTAAATCCCAGTAACAGATTTTGTCTTCTGGTAATTCTTGAATAAAGTAATCAGCAACATTTTTGGCTGTTTCCAGAAAACTACTATCTCCTGTATATAAATAACTTAACGTAAAGCCGTAAATTCCCCAGGCTTGGCCGCGAGCCCAACAAGAATCATCTGAATATCCTTGCTGTGTCTTTCCGTACAAGGCTTCGCCTGTTTCCGTATCAAAATAATACGTATGGAACGTGGTGTGATTTTCTCGCACAATATATTTTTGTGTTTGTTTCGCATGATTGTAGGCAGCTTCATAATACTCTTGCTTGCCAGTCATTTTTGCTGCAAAGTATAATAATGGTAAGTTCATTAAACAATCAATAATCATTCTACCTCGTTGCTCTGGATCGTCTAAATTCCCCCAAGCTTGAATAATCTTGGCTTTTGGTGAATAACGTTTCATTAATAAGTCCGCAGCTTGCAAGGCCATTTCTTTTGAGGCCTCATGACCATTGACTTGATAATCGGCAATGGCTGTTAAAATATACAAAAAGCCTATATCATGTGTTTCCAGCTCAATTTGTTCATCCAAGCGATGTTGAAAAGAAGCCATCTGTGTGGTAATCACTTCATCGAACTCTGTTGAATTTGTTAATTCCTTTGCTAAAAATAACATTCCTGGCCAAAAGCTGGCCGTCCAATCAATATTTTCTTCAGGATAATAAATTTGATTTAAACTTGCCGCGGGTGGAACTAATTCTTTAAATGTCTCTAAATTTCCTCGAACTTTGTTTAAAGCAAAACTGATTTGCTTCGGTAACCACTCAATCTGTCCATTTTCTGTCATTGTGTATTTTTCCCCCTAATTCCCCAAAATTACAACTTTTTCTTCAACTAAAAGCTGATTTTCTTTTAACCTAACTTTAACTGGCTCAATTTGCTCATTCGGTAGTACGCCTGTCACCAATGAAATTAAAAGATGTTTCCCTTTCGACAAGTTTGCTTTCAAATATGGCAACTCCGTTAACGGATAAAGTAAATTTGTATTCGGTTCTGTCCGAATAATCGCAGCTTCAGAAAAACCGTTGATATTTTCTACTTTTGACACACCTTTTGCATTTTTTACCTCAGCCATTTGATCAGAAACACAAGTGACCTTTTCATCGAAGAGCGGGATTGAGAAGCCACCTTCATAAGCCACTAATGCACGTTGTGTCTCAATTTCGTGGATCCGTAAATGTTGGCCTTCTAATGGTACAATTGTCGTTTTGATTGCTACATCGGACCAAGGATGCCATTGATGAATGATACGATCATCAAGAATTTCGTACTGATCATCTAATCCTTTCGTGCGGAAATAATGGTCGTCTTCAGCTAAAGCCAAGCAATTATCATAAGCACCTTCGTAATACCAATAATCACTCTTTATAGTACTGAAACCAAAATGGGAAGAATAAACAAATTTACTATATTTATCATGCGCATGAGCTTGATAATTAATAAATTGTCCCGCTGGAAACATTAAACCATGTGTCCCTGCATCATTTACTTGATAGTAGTTCCGACTTTCTGGTGAAGGTAAGTGTTTTTCTGGAAAACTAATAGGCTGTGTTTCTGCTTGCCAATAAGGATGATCTTTTGGAACCGCTAACAAAATAAATGTTTTAAAAGCCCAATAAGGCGAACCAGGACCATTATAGCCTTCGGCAAAGACCATATTTTGATAATCATAACCTACCGACAATAATCCATCTGTTGTAAAAATATCTTTGTTCATCCATTGATGAAGATGTCGGCTGATTAGACCTTTAATCTCACCCCACGGCAATGCTTCAACATCTGCAAAAACTAAGGCACTAAAAAATGACACTTGAGCAAAACGATACGTTAAGCTACGTCCAAAGGGAATCGCTTCTCCTGGCTGAGTAAACCAATACTTAAACTCTTGCGCGAACAAAGTTGCTCGTTCCTTCATAATAGCCACTCTTGCGGTATCTTCCGGGGCAAAACGACAATACAATAAACTATAATAATGAATAGCGAAAGAAACATAATAATCAACTTGTGTCTCGACTCCGTCATAATACCAACCATTACCGACATAAAAACGATCAATTACAGCCAAATCAACAGCGATCTGTTCTTTTGAATACGGCATTTCACAATGTTTCATCGCTAAATTCAGCAACACTCTAAAGAAATGCCAATTATTTGGCGGAATAATGTTTTCATTGGCTTGTATCAGCCAACTGTGTAAATTGTTTTGCTGTTCTTTTGTTAATTGGTCCCACGTTTTTTCTTTGTTTAACAAAAGAAATGTACTTAATGCTGCCATCTCAACAATCAATTGATCATAATCTTTTGTTTTTCCCCAATAAGATGAACTCTCAGGATCGGTTCCTTCGATAATTCCAGTTAGAAAGTCATTCAAATACTCACTTTCATTTTGTGTTACATAAGGACCTAGTCCCCATAATGGTCGTAAAAATGCCTCCGCATCACGTGTCCCTTTAGAATAAACCGTTCCGTGTGTCCCTAAATCCAGATGACCTTGATACTCTCGATCAAAAAACAATTCCAGTGGCGCTAATAAATCTTCAAATCCTTCTGCAACTTCTTCGTATGTTTCAAAAGGATTCTGTCTAATTCGTGGCTGAATCATGATTCTCCTCACTTTCAATTAATGTCCCTTTCAAAAAGCCGTAATATTCTCCGTAAACTGTCACTTCGTCACCAATCTTCAATTTTTTCTTTTGCTCATTAAAAACTTGATATTTACTAGAACCACTTTTCAAAATAAAACGATCACCTTTTTTTATTAAACTGGAACGACTGTCACTCTCAACAATCTCCCCTTTCAAAGAAATATATTCATTTAAACGAACGTCACCATTTTGTAATTCTGTTTCTGAATAAGACTGTGCCGTTTCCTTTAGATTTTGAAGAGATTCTTCATCAAATTCTTTTTCACCGGATTTACAACCTGTTAAAGCAAGTAAAATTAGTAAAAAAAGTGAAAATCTTTTCACTAAACCACCTTCTCCATTTAATTAAAGCGCTTTCTTTGACTTTATAGTATATTTTTTTAGTCAAAAAATCAATAGTTTTTGCTAAAAAAAAGTAAAAAAAGCTTTTTCTTGCTTTTTTTTACTAAAAAGAAATATACTATATGCTATAATAGTACTTGAGAAGGAGGCATTTAGAATGGCAACTATCACAGATATCGCAAAAGTCGCGAATGTTTCAATTTCAACTGTATCGCGAGTTCTGAACTATGATCCAAACTTATCCGTTACAGAGGAAACCAAGCGAAAAATTTTTGAAGCAGCAGAAACCCTGAATTATACGAAATATAAAACTAAAAATAAAAACAAACAGCAGGAGCAACTGACACCTAACCTTTCCGTACAAACAGCTCCGCAAGAGCCTTCGATTGCCGTCGTTCAGTGGCGTTCAGATGACGAAGAACTAACGGATATTTACTATATGTCGATTCGTTTAGGCGCTGAAAAGCGGGCCGAAGAGTTAGGTTACAATATTCTAAAAGTTTCTCAATTGGAACAACATAACCTTCAAGGGATTGATGGCATTTTGGCAATTGGCAAATTCACCCAAAAGACGTTACAAGAGTTGCAGCAACTGCATCCAAACCTTTGTGTAATTGGCAGTAATTTCCCACTGGAAGAATTTGATTCTGTAAATACTGATTTTTATCAAGCAACCGAGATTGCCTTAACCCATCTTTTGGAATTGGGCCACGAAAAAATTGCCTTTATTGGTGCCGAAGAAAGCGAAAATATGTATGGTTTCCGTCGCTATAAAACACCGACAACCAACGCTTATCTTGACATTATGCAGCATTATCACTTGTTTAACGAAGATTATTTTATCTTAAAAGAAAATGGCATGTTGGATGTCAAAACGGGGGAACAATTGACAGAAGAAGCGTTAGAAAAATGGGGAAATGATTTACCTACTGCGATTCTTGCTTATAATGACGCCTTTGCAATCGGTGTGATACATACGTTAGCCGCACACGGTATAAAGGTTCCTGAAGAAATTAGTGTCATGGGGATCAATGATATCTCTATTTCTCAATATGTCTCACCGCCGCTATCCTCTGTCCATGCCTTTACTGAAGAAATGGGCGAGACAGGCATTAATTTATTGCACAAACGAATTCAAATGCCTAGCATTCCTCGTAGAGTCCTGTTAAACACAGAATTGGTTGTCCGCCAATCGACAACTAGCCCACGCCAGAAATAAAAAATAAGGACCGCTCCTATAAAGGAACCGTCCTTATTTTTTATTTGTTTTGACCAAATAATTCAATTTGTGTTAATGCTGGAAATGGTGATGGTTCATCTGCTTGAATTAACTCTGTTAGTATCACCCACTCCGCTGCCCGTTTCGCAAAGGTAAAGCTCTGGCGTTGCTCAGTCTTAACAGTTTTAAAAACTTCATGTGTACCGTCGGAAAATTTTAAAGTCACTTGTTGCCAATAATTATCATGAGGAAAGTCCGCTCGTAATGTTAAGATCACTTTATCCAACAAGACTTCACGCCCAAATTCAATTTTTAATGCGGCATCTAATTGCTGATTAATCCCCCATGATTGATAAGGATACGGCCCATGATAAAGATTAGCAAAGGTACCGTCAATCGCATTGCAAGCAAAAAAAGTGGCATCATTTCGCGTTTCCACGTTGGCAGATGCATGAGGATACGCACCAGTAAAATGTTGTAAATCATGTGGATTTAACGCCCAATTACGATAACTCTTAATTTCTTCTTTAGTGGCAATACGCACACTTATATAAGGTTTCTTGGTTTCAAAACGATACGCTGCTCGCGCTTCGATAACGTTTTCATTTTTTATGATTGGAAACGTCCATTTTTGTTCTGGAACATAAATTAAACTGCTATCAAGCGTAGCATCTAACTTCACCATTAAATAAGTATTGGGCGTATCTAAACAAACTTGAATCACATCGCCGTCTTGTAATTGACAATCCCGAGCAGCTAAACAAACAAAATCTTTTCCTGTAATAGTTAACTCTTTCAAAGAATCTGAATCATCTATCTTAGCTTTTCTAATTTCTTGTTCTTGATTTAAAATCGATAATGAAATACACGTCATATGCTTCCCTCCTAATTTTACCTTTATTATATATTATTTTAGTAAATTAATCTATTTTTTTACTAAAATAATAACTTTAGCTTTATTTCTATAAAAGTATTTGGTACTCACTATAAGACGTAAGATTTTGATTCTGCTCTTTTTGAACACAATAAATATTCACCTGTAAACCTGGCAGATTTTCAGTAACCTCAGAAAGACTCATTACTTGCACCTCCCTTAACGAGAACTTTTAAAATGCAGACTATCTTACATTCTTTTTTTGCTATCCTTACTCGATTTTCTGCTCCTTGCTTTCGTATATACTTAGCTACTTTCTCTTAGCCCTACAAGACTCACATAATAACCTCTTTTATCCAAAATGATCGATTAACATGATCCTATTTTAATTCGCATGATATTTATGAATGATTATTGTCATTGCACGGGCTTAAACGATGGTGACTTATTTTATCTCACATATTTTTTAATATCTTACTTCAACTGACCAAAGTCATAAAAGAATCCAGAGGATCTTTTCCTCTGGATTCAATGTTATTCTATATTTTTTACTAATAGTATCTGATAAAAAGAACAAATTAATTAAGATTTATTTTTGTAATTGTACTTTTCTACAACTATTTATGATAATTTTTTTTTAATTTTCGAAAACGTAAAACAGAAGTGATAAGAGCAACTCCTAAAAATACTATACCTATCCAAATACTTACCAATACAGATTTATCGTTTTCACCAGTTTCAGGTAAATTATGTTTTGCCGTTGAAGTTGTTTCTTTATCTCTAGTTTTATCTTTATTATCTGGTTTTATTTTGGGATTAATTTTGTCTTTCGTATACACATATGTGACTACTTGAGTTTTAACCGTAAATTGACCAATAGGATTACCTTGAACTTCTTTAAATTTATAACCAGAGATTTCTTTTTTCTCTGTTAAGTAGGAACCTCCAATTTTCCCTATTTTCACTACATCATGCGCTATTGCTTGTCCCCTTGTATCCACGTACTTTACTATGATATTGCCGCTGGGAATGGGGTCATGCGTATATACGTAAGTTACGGTTTGAGGTTGACCTGAGAAGTGACCGGATACATTACCTTGTACCTCTTTAAAGGTATAGTCCGAGATTGTTTTCTTCTCTGTTGAGTAGGGATTTCCAATATTTCCTGTTTTCACTACATCATGCGCTATTGTTTTTCCCTTTGTATCCACGTACTTCGCTGTGACATTGCCACCAGGAATTGAATTGTGCGTATATACGTAAGTCACGGTTTGCATTTTTTCTGTAAAATGACCGGATGCATCGCCTTGAACTTCTTTAAACGTATAACCTGAAATGATTTTCTTTTCTGTTGAGTAAGATTCTCCAACATTCCCCTTTTTTACTACATCATAAGAGATTTGTTTGCCCTCTGTGTCCACATACTTGACAGTAATGTTCCCTCCAGGAACTGGAATTTTTTTATAAAGATACGTAATATCAGAGGTATTATCCGTTAAAGTTCCAGAACTTGGCGCAGAATCTTTAGATAATCCTGAAAAGGTGTAACCCTTGATATCTTTTTTCTTAGATGTATAGCTCTCGTCTACAGAATCTTCACCATTTGTATCTTTACCTTTATTTTTTTCTTCAGAGGCAAGTATATTTCCATTAGATGTGGAATCATTAATAGTTTCTTCATAGTGAACTGTTATTTGTGGTATACCATAGATTTGGGCAGTCATTTCAACATTATTACTCAGATTCGCCCCTGAAACCGTTCCTTTTGCATAAGAATAGCTGTGTAGTTTAGCTGTTTCACCTATTTTTGCTTTTCCAATTTTCGCTACCTGAACGGGTATAAAACCTGAAATTGTTGTTTGTGTTTTAAGCTTATCTGCCTTAATTGCAACTGTTCGAATACTTGACCAATCGCTGACTTGCTTTTCGTCTACCCAGTCACTTGTCGTTAAATCAACCGAAGTATTAGATTCATTCTTAGGGAGAGAGTATATTTTTGTTGAATAAACAACGTGTGCACCAGCTCCTAAAAGATTTAAAACAGGACCTGTTAATACCATATCAAATGTATCACCATTCGTTTTTTGAGGGAGAACAGCAAGAGTCTGCGCATTAGTATACTCTTTATTAGAACCGTTAGTAATAGAGAGCATTATTTTACCCGAGTTATCATCATCATTTTTATCGACTCTCAGACCTCTATCAAATCCTGCTTTCCCTGTTGATTCTTTATAATAGTTAGAATCACCTGTTCTATTTCCTGATAATCCTACGGTAGATATAATTGATGATGGAGCCGTAATTGTCCATTTCATACCAGTAGAGCCATCATAAACTTTCCCACCATAAATCGGGTGTAGTTCATCCTTGTTGTTATCCGTTAATTGAGTTACCCAGTGTACTGTCGTTCCTGACATTGGTGCTGCAACATCACTTACTTTCCATGGGAGAGCATCTGGATAAAAGAATGCAGATGACGTACCCATATCCGCAGGGATTATTACACTATCCTTAGAAAAATCTAATTGTGTAAGGTGCTCTCCAGTCGTCGGATCAATCCCTAAATCTGTAATAACAGGATAATATTTATGCTCCTTGTACGTCCAGCCCCATTCCGTAATTTTACTTTGATCTATATCAATCATTCCCTTATCAATGCTACTGATCACTAAGGTTGGCAATTTTACTTTTGCGGTAACTCCAGTCGTTGCGCTTCCAGGAATGATTATTTTCCCATCTACACCGCCATCCATTGTAGTTTCTTTATTGAGTTCCGCCCACTTAGCACCTGTCGTAAAGGTTTGCCCTTGTGTATAGGTTCCGGAAATATCATAATTCACAGTCCCTTTTAAACTAAATTGGGAGGTCGAACTTACACTATCATCAAAGTATTTGAGGTGCCCCGTAACTGACATATCTTTATCTGTGGTTACACTGTGCACATCTAAAATAATAGGTACACTTTCTCCATTATTATAAGTTTTGTCCTCAATCACGGCATTAAGTAGTCTTACTTCAACATTATTCCCTGCCAAAATATTAGCTTGTCCTGCAACACTTACAATGTGTGCACCAGCATCTAATGCTGCAGTTACTTTTGCATCATTAGATGCTAATGTAGAAACAGTATAAGTGGACCCATTATCTAAGACGACTGTAAATGGACCGATAGCATTAAGATTTCCAGAAGTTGTCACAGAACCGTTAGGACCGGTTGCAAAAGAAATATCTGTCAAATTACCACACCATTTAGTAGGAAGAGTGAATTTGTAATCTTTTAACCTGTTCGTTTGGTTTACTGTATCATCTAGAAAATTTACGGATAGATTTGGGGTAGCTAAATTTTTATTGATCGTCGTATCCGATTCTTTTCCTGTAACAAATCCTGTTACCCCAGTACTATTACTGATTGTTTTAGAATAGAAACCTTCATGCTCTGGATCAATTGTAGATTTGTCATATCCTTCTAAGACACCCCCAAACATTGGAGTCATCGTTCCAGGGTTAGCTGCACCAATAACAACATCATCCAAATTACCTAGTAGTATTGGTTCATTACCAACTGAGCCGTCATAATATTGAGGTATCAAGGTCAAGTCTGGAGTAAAATGATAAGTTCCTGAAGCTGTTCCTGTCTTAAAGTAACCATAAAGGTACATAAATGCTTCATTATATGAAAAATACCCTCCCCCTGTAACATTAGATACAATAATATCCCCTCCTGCACCATTAGGCTGAGAAAGTCCATCAGGAATATTGGGAATTGCACTACCGTCGTCTGGGACATTTTCATTTGTATCTCGATAATCCGCTAAATGTCCTCCCACCAATACGAAGCCAGAAGGCACGTGAATGATACCCTTTACTTTGACATGTTGGGCTTGAGTAATTCCCGCACTCGAAGCTGTAAAATCTGGATCAGTTTTTACCCCCAAAACAAAATTATAAATAGAGTTTCCATCTGCCGTATAGACATTATTTGCGACCGCGGTATTATGAGTCCTTGCAGTAGCAATAGACGTTATAGGATTAGTAACTACTATAGAACTATTTAAAGTCTGTCCACCACCTTCTACTGTAATAGGTAATGTTGTACTGCCAGGAGAAAATTGATGATTGTCTCCCTGATCTGACATATAATATGAAATATTGAAAGATTGTACACCTGGCGTTGAAAAAGTATAGGTGAGGTTCGTCCCTCCATTAACCGAAGTTTTGGTTACTGTAGCCCCACTAGGTATATCGTAAGTTTCTATAGTTAAACCACTAGGGACAGTAATTTTAATTTCATCCCCAGTAATAACTGAAGCTGAAACTGAAAATTGCCTCGTACTTGAAGCATTATTTGGCCACCCTACACCATCAGAGGTCAATGTGTAAGCAATCGTATTCTCTACACTTTGAGTACTCGTATCCATATCTAAAGTTAGCCCAGACATTTTTACTGGTTGAATATCCTTCATACTGTTGATACTTTCAGAAGTTTGTTTTGTTGACGTCAAACCTTGGTCCTGTGCTATATCTTCTTTAGAATTTGCTTGAGTGGTATACTGGTCTGTTATATGTTGAGTTCCACTAGTTGTTGAATTTTCTGTTCTATCTGCTGGCGAGTTAGCAATCGCATCTGCAGTTACAACTAAATTAGGTGAACCAAAGAGTACCGTAATTGTCACTATGCTCGATACAAAACATTTTTTACTCGTCTTATACAATCTAAACCTGATATTATTTTTCATATTTATTCCTCTCTTTTTATTTCATTTATTTTTTCTTTGTTATACTCTAATAAAGAATCTCTCTCTTAGAGAATAATAACCGTTCTAATTAACTAGTCTATATCATTAAAACTCTCGAGAAAATTATTTTCATGTCAAAATATTCTCGTTTTATGTTCAAATTAAATTGTCTTATGTAAGGGGGAGGTGTCTTTTTATAAACGAAAAAAGATGTTGGTAAAAATACCAACATCAGACAATATAGAGTTGCTTTAATCCATTATATCGAAAGGATTTTTTACCGTTAAAGCTATCTCTCCCATACGTAGTACACATTCTTTTGTCAAAATCTTTTTTTAGATTCCAACTAACTAAAGTCAATAATCACCAGCGTTCACTTCAACTGATGTCCCACTCTCTAAAACTTACTTTTCGATACTTGCGAGTATCTTCTCTGTGTTCATATAACGAAAATCTTCTTGATCGATAAAAACAACCTGCCCCTGACAACCTTCTAAATATTTTTCCACTTTTTCTTTGACACGAGCGACTTGTGGGGTCAACATTAACACATCATACTCTTTATAACCAAGTTTTTCCTCAATCCGACAAACAGGTGCATAATCTAAATCATAAGATAACTCTTTTTCCCTAATTGCTTCAAGTAATTTTGAAACTAACAGCGATGCACTAATTCCCGTCTCACAAATAATCAATATGTTTTTGCTCATAAACTTCTCCTCATTCATGAAATATTTTTATCTAGCAAATCCGATTGGTGAAAATGCTACATAGGTTAGGATAACCACGACAACTAATATACTTGCGACAAGTTTTGTATGTTTCCAAGGTTCAATATTTACTTTCGTATCAAAAGAATTTAAAACAAATTCGCCATCTGGTTTTATTTTAGAAACTACTATTAAAATAAGAATGTCTAAGAAGAAGAGCAGGCTTAAGACATATAAAAAATGGATATCTTTCAAAAATACTTTTGATAGCGCATACAAAACAATATGGATAGCAATTGTCATTTTTGCTCCAAAAGCAGTTGCTTTTTTGGAATAAAATGCAAAAAGTATAATCACTAACAATGGCATATTGTATAATCCATTAAACTCTTGAACAAATTGATACAATCCAGCTGGTGCAAAAGAAATAAACGGTGCAACGATAATTGAAATAATCCCTACAATAACTGTAACTGTTTTTCCCGCACGAGCAATTTGTTTGTCATCTGCTTTCTTATTGATAATTGGTTTGTAAAAATCTAGCGAAAATAGAGTAGAGGTTGCATTTAAAGCCCCCGCAAAGGAAGATAAAATTGCCCCAAAAATAACTGCAGCAAAAATGCCGAAAAGCATTTTTGGTAAAACTTCAGTTACTAAATATGGATATGCGTTATCAGGATTGGACATCAACGCATCCCCAAAAAGATTTCTTGCAACAATTCCTGGAAATACTAAGAATAATGCGCCAAACACTTTGAAAATCCCCACTAAAAAAGCCCCTTTTTGTGCTTCTGCTAAATTTTTTCCTGAAAGTGCTTTTTGAACAATCATCTGATTGGTACACCAGAAATACAAATTATTAAACAACATCCCTGTAAATAATGTTGGCCATGGTACAACAGCAGAATCAATTGCACCTACAGAGTTCAGTAACCATGGTGTGTTTTCAACAACCTGTTCAATCCCACCAATAAAACTGCCATCACCCAGTTTCATTAAACCTAGTATTGGAACCAACAAACCACAAACCAATAAACCAACGCCATAAATCGAATCGCTATTGGCACTTAAAGATAGGCCGCCAATCAGCAGATAAAGAATCCCAACAATACCAATCACCATCGCCACAAGAATGATTGCGACAATAGGTTCGACACCCAACAGCTCATCAATATGAAAAATCTTATTGAATACTAGTGACCCAGAATAAAGAACTACTGGTAAAAAAGAAATCATATAGGTAACAATAAACAAGATTGAAATAATTCGTTTTGTAACTGTATCATAACGAATTTCAATGAAATCTGAAACCGTATTAATACCGTATTTAAAATATTTTGGTAAAAAAATGACTGCCAATGCGACAATTGCAATTGCAGCAGTTACTTCCCAAGCCATTACTTCCATTCCTGCATGATAGCTTTGACCGTTTTGTCCAACAATTTGCTCTGTGGATAGGTTGGTCATAATAATTGTCCCAGCAATCGGTAAGGCTGTTAAGCTTCGGCCACCCATGAAGAAACCTTCTGATCCAGAAGTATCTACACTTCTGGATCGAGAATAGGCAAAAATCCATACGCAGATGACAATTACTAGGAAACTGATTATTGAAAATAGATTCATTGTCTAGCTCCTTCTCGATTAGATTAAAGATCGGTGACCTTTCGGATATAGTTTCGCGCTTTGACGGCATATTCAAACGGATTGGCTTTGGCAGGATCTTGTTCCGCTTCAACTACAATCCAACCTTTATAGCCACTCTCTTCGATTGCTGACCAAATTGGTTTGAAATCAATCATACCATCCCCAGGGACTGTAAAGACGCCTTTTTTCACGGCCTTTAAGAAGCTATCTTCTTCTGTTCTGACTTCCTCTGCCATTTGTTGGCGAATATCTTTGAAGTGAATGTGTTTAATCCGGTCTTGATAGCGCTGATAGATTGCGATTGGATCTTCTCCTGAGAAGACAAGATGTCCAGTGTCAAACAATAATTTAACTTTTGTCGGATCCGTCATTTTCATTAATCGATCGATTTCTTCAGTCGTTTGGACTCCTGTCCCCATATGGTGATGGTAAACAATCTCCATACCTTTTTCATGTGCCAAGTCTCCTAGTTTTTCTAATCCTTCAGCTAGTTTTTGCCACTCTTCATCAGAAAAAATTGGTTTCTCATTAAAAACAGGAGCCGTCATAATTCCTTGTATGCTGTGTCCTTGTTCAGCCACAACAATAACCTTAGCATCCATTGCATGTAAGAAATCTCGATGTTTTTTGAAGTCTTCCGCGGTTTCTTCGAAAGGTTTTGTTGTTAAAAATGTACTAAACCAGGCACTCGCTACTTTTAGTCCACGAATATCTAAATATTGTTTTAAAACCTGTGGATCTTTTGGATACTTGTTGCCAATCTCCGTACCTTTGAATCCAGCTAGCGCCATCTCACTAACGCATTGTTCAAACGTATTTTCGCTTCCTAGCTCTGGCATATCATCATTTGTCCATGCAATCGGCGCAATAGCTAGTTGAATTTGTTTCGCCATTATGTCACTCTCCTACTTCATTTATAGTTGTACCAAACGATTCGTATCAAATGATTCTTGACAAGCTAATGCAATTTTTGTTGATTGTAGACCATCTTCTGCATTAACTGCTGGTTGACGTTTTTCTTGAATACAGGAAATAAATTCTTGTGCTTCTCGAATGAACGCTTCTCTAAATCTTTCTGGAAAGTTTTGAGAGCAAGGTCGCACAATCCCTTGATTATTCATAACAGTCACTAAATTTTTTTCAGGTACTTGCGCTACTCGTAATATCCCTTTGGTGCCCATGATTTCTGTTTCGACATGGTAACCATGTGTAGCATTTCTTCCAGCAACTAGTAAAGCCATTGTTTTATCTTTAAGACTCATCATAGCTGCTCCGGTTTCCAATTCACCGACTTGATCTAATTCTGGATATGCAGCATTTTTACCAATTGCCCAAACTTGTTCTACCTCTTGACCAGTAAACCAACGAACCAAATCAATATCGTGAATCGCCATATCTAGAAATAAACCGCCACTATCATTGTTCATTGCAAACTTAACGAAGCTTTCCAGTCCATCACTCGGATCAATTCCATAACAACGGATTAACGTGACTTCCCCAATTTCCCCATCTTCTACCATTTTTTTCGCATACTGATAAGATTCATCGTAACGGCGCATGAAACCTAACATAAATACTTGCTCGGGATATTTTTCAATAACCTCTTGTGTTTTTTTTATGTCCTCAATTTCAATTCCCAATGGTTTTTCAGTAAATACGTGTTTCCCATTTTCCATAGCTAAACGGACTTGTTCACAGTGGAATCCTGAAGGTGAAACAATAAAAACGGCATCAATTACAGCGCTTTGAACCATTTCTTCATAACTAGAAAACGTATACTTAACACCTAACTCCTTCTGTGCAAATGCTAATTCTGATTCAACTAAACTACAGGCGGCCGTAAGCTCACAGCCACTAACAGCAGAAGATAAATTTTTTGCATGTACCTTGCCTAATCTACCTAATCCTACGATTCCTACTCTAATATTTTCCACAAAACCCCTCCTTTTTTTAAGAATTATTTGGTATATAACGCTGGTTGTTCATCTATTTCAATCATTACTTTTTCCCCTGACTCACGAGACTCATGACAAGCCATCATTGTGATTGCTGCCACGTAGCCATCCCAAGCAGTTGGACCAACAAGTTTATCGTTTTTAATTGAATCAACCCATAACTTAAATTCGTAATCATACGCATCTAAAAAACGCGTTTGCCAGTCGGGCGAAATTGGTGTGTAATTTTTCTCCGCAGCTTTAATTTTGGTATAGGCTGGATCCGTCATTCCGACTTCTGCCGTTTCAAAAACTACGTCACACTTAATGTCGTAGCCAAAACGACAATTAACAAAAATTTCTAAATCAATTGTTACACCTGATTTCGTCTGGAAAATCAGTAATTGAGGATCATGTAAATCTGCATGTGTATGGCTGGTTTTCTTTGGTAAAATCATTTGCACTGAGGCATAATCTTCGGCTAATAGCCAACGAAGAACATCAATTTCATGGATTGCAGTATTACTGATTGCCATTGGCGTCTTATAATTTTCATCAGCGCTTGGATTTCTATGCGCACAATGGAGCATCAGAGCTTCACCATACTGTTTTGATTCAATTGCTTCTTTCAACTCAATGTAGCCACGATCGTATCGACGCATGAAGCCCACCTGTACCAATTTTTTACCATAAGCGACTTCTGCATCTACAATTCGGCGACATCCTGCGGCATCCATTGCTAATGGTTTTTCGCAGAATACGTATTTTCCATGCTTGATTGCTTCCAAGACATATTTTTCGTGTGTTGGGTCCCAGGAAGTAACAACAACAACTTCCACTTCTTCAGAAGCAATTAATTCTTCGCCTGTTTTGAAAAATTGAGCCCCAATCTCCTCAGCAATTTTGCTTGCCGCTTCAACATTAATATCTGATACTGCTGTTACAAAAGCGCCTTGTGTCTTGTGATTAATTCTGTTAATATGTTCGATTCCAATCGCCCCTGTACCAATTACGCCTACTTTTACTTTCAATTATTTGTCCTCCGATTTCTTTATTTTATGCGTATTATGTATACGCTTACAATTTTATTTAGTCAATCATTATTTTCAGAAAGTCATGTCTTATATTTGTACTAATAAAAGATACTTTCACCGCTTTAATCATAGAATCCTCGAAGCTCCTTTGACAGAGCTTCGAAGTAAAACTAGTTTATTTCGCTAGGAGCGTATCGAGCGGTCACAACTTTTCGATGTGTATAAAATTCTACACTGTCTTTTCCGTTGGCGTGTAAGTCACCATAGAAAGAGTGTTTCCAGCCGGAAAAAGCAAACCAAGCCATTGGTGCTGGTACACCTAAATTGATGCCTAACATTCCTGCATCAACATTCTCTCTAAAGTAACGGATAGCTGAAGCATTACTCGTATAGAGGCATGAACCGTTAGCAAATTCTGATTGATTGGTCAGTGTAACTGCTGCTTCTAGATTTTTCACTCGAACAATTGAGGCAACGGGTGCAAAAATTTCATCTTGCCAAATCTTCATGTCCATCGTGACACGATCAAAGATCGTAGGTCCCACGAAGTAGCCTTTTTCAGGAATATTTTCACGGCCATCTAACAATAAGTCCGCTCCTTCATCAATACCTTTTTGAATGTAATCAAATGTTCGTTGCTGCGCCTCTTTTCGAATCACGGGGCCTAAAAAGACTCCTTCTTCCAGACCATTTCCAATTTTTATCGTCTGTGCTGCAGCCTTAAATTTTTCAACGAATTGATCTGCAATAGTTTCTTCTACAACGATCACCGAAGCAGCCATACAGCGTTCACCGGCTGATCCAAAAGAGCCACCGATAATGTCTTTTACTGCACGATCAAGGTTGGCATCTTTTAAAACGATAACATGATTTTTTGCGCCAGTTAGTGCTTGGACTCGTTTCAGATTTTTTGTTCCTTCTTTATAGACATATTCACCAACATTTTTTGAGCCCACAAAGCTAATTCCTTTTACTAATGGATCACGCAATAAAGTATTAACAACATCGTGTGCCCCATAGACAACATTAAAGACGCCACTTGGAAATCCTGCTTCTTCTATTAATTCAACAATTTTTTCCATCAATAATGGCGTTTTTTCGGAAGGCTTCAGCACCACCGTATTCCCTGCTGCTAACGCCATTGGGAAAATCCAAAACGGTACCATCATCGGAAAATTGAAAGGAGTAATTCCCCCAACAACACCGATGGGATAACGGTAATTGGTAATTTCAATATCTGTAGCCGCTGTGGATAGAGAATCACCCATTATTAAATTCGTAATGCTCGCTGCGTGCTCGACATTTTCAATCCCTCGCTGAACCTCACCTAATGATTCTGACAAAGATTTTCCATTTTCAAGCGTAATTAATCGTGCTAGCTCTTCTTTATTCGTCATCAATAAATGATGCAATTTGAAAAGATAGCGGCCACGAACTGGAACACTTACTTTTTTCCATGTTTGAAAAGCCTCATCCGCTACTCTGATTGCTTCTGCAGTTTCTGCTTCACTAGATAATGGAACATTTACTAATGCTTCTTCTGTTGCCGGATTGACCACTTCTTCAAATTCAGTGGCTGCACTTGTTACCCAGCGGCCACCTATATAATTCTTTAAAAATCGAGTCATTTATTTTCCTCCTAAAAAAGTCTACTTATTTTTTTGTTTCTAATTGTTAGTCAATTCGTTCCGATTTAAAATCCACTCGTGTTTTTTCTCGTTATGAAACTTCCAAATTCGTTCAGGTCCTGCCATCACATTTAAATAATAAGAGGTGTAGCCATCTGGCACGCCGACAGGATGATATCCCTTAGGTACCTCCACAACATTTTGATGCTCTATAGTCATCGTTTCATCTATAGAACCATCCTCTGTATATACTCGTTGGAAAACAAATCCTTGCTCTGGATTCAGCTCATGATAATACGTCTCTTCTAAATAAGATTCGTCAGGTAAATTTTCTTGGTCATGTTTGTGTGGTGGATAGCTAGAAAAGTTACCACCTTCAGTGTAGACTTCAACCACCAACAAACTACTGGCAGTATCGACATTGTCTGGTAAAATGTTATGCACTAGTCGTTTATTCTGATATATCCCTCGTTTTTCAACCGTATTTTCCTCAGCGGTAATCACGTGCACTGGCAACTTTTTTTTAGCTGGCGAATAACAAAGGGCCAAACGAACAGTATCAGAAGTTGCTATTAGTTCAAACGACGTTTTTGCTGGAATATAGATACTATCTGTCGGAATTTTTTCAAAAACAGAGGTTCGTTTACCTAAATTCTCGTACCATTTATCGCCCACCTTAACATTGATTTTGCCAGTTAATACGACGATACAAACTTCCAGTTCATTACCAGCTTCTTGATACATTGCTCCATTATCTAATTCAAGAACTTGAAACTCAATATACTGTAAATCAGTGTTGTTTTTTCGAATATTTTGAACTTGTCGAACACCGGGAGCTAGTTCTTTTATCAACGGTTGATGTTTCAATGTTTTTTTCAATTCATTCGCTCCTAACTTTTTGGTTGTATAACGAATACCTAATATTTTCTAGCAGTTGCAAGTTTTTCTTTTTTAACTTGGTATGCTTCTTGAATCGCTGGTTTTTCTGATACTTCAGCAACACCGACATTCCACCAACTACCATCGTAACCAGCAGTCATTGTTTTAGGAAGAACATTTATTTCAATCAATGTCGATTGCATTTGGTTTTTCGCGTCGACAATCGCCTGTTTTAGTTCTTCAATCGAATGGACTTGATACGCTTTGGCACCATATCCTTCAGCGATTTTAGCATAATTGATATTCATAATTTCGCCTTTTGTATTTCTAAATTCCGTCCCTTGACTTATGCCGCCATTCTCCATTTGCAGATTATTAATGCATCCGAACCCAGAATTATTGAACAGAACAATATTGATTTTTTTGTCATATTGTAATGCAGAGACCAGTTCGCTATGCAACATCAAAAAACTACCGTCACCGACTAATGCGTAAACCTCTTGATTAGGATTAGCAAGCCGTACCCCCATTGCACCAGCAATTTCATAGCCCATACAAGAATAGCCATACTCTAAATGATAAGTATTTTCCTTTACAGGATTCCACAATCGTTGCATATCGCCTGGCAATGACCCTGCCGAACCAATCACAATCGCATCATCTTCGACAAAATCATTCAGATGAACGAAAACCTCTGTTTGTGTCAGAGTTGTATTCAAAGAATCAGCATAATCATTTAAAATATTCTGTGTAAAGTGGTTTTTGATTTCCGGATCAAAACCTTTCCGTTTAAAATGAGTTGTTTTTAATCGTTCCCGCTCTTTCACCCATTCGTTCTTCAGTTCAGTGATTTTTTCACCATAAGCCGTTCGATATCCTTCTATCATTGGCAGAATTCCTTCTAAGGTTGCTCGAGCATCTCCCACAATTTGAAACGCTTCCATTTTGTAAGTCTGTGGTCGACTTACGTTAATATTTATCATTTTTGATTGTTCAAAATTAAAAATACTTTTTGATGCAGTGGTAAAATCCGTATAACGCGTGCCAATTCCAATAATCAAATCCGCTTGCTGAACAGCTTTATTAGCAGCCGAGGTACCTAAAATTCCCAAGCCTCCAAGATTATTTTCAAATTCCCATGAAACAGTTGATTTACCAGCATGTGTTTCAACCAAAGGTATCTGATGAACTTGAGAAATTTTCTGAAGGCTCTCACCTGCTTCTGAATACTTGCAGCCGCCCCCCACAATAATTACTGGGTGTTTACTATCCTTTATCAAGTGACTAGCTGTTTCAAGCTCACGAATTGTCGGCATCCGTCGATCGATATAATGAACTCTTTTTCTAAAAAACTCTACTGGATAATCATAGGCTTCTGACTCAACATCTTGTGGCAAACAAATGGTGGCAGGTCCTGTAGTTGCAGGATTGGTCATAACTTCAAATGCCCGTAGCAATGCTGACATCAGCTGTTCTGGCCGATTAATACGATCCCAATAGCGAGAAACCGCTTGGAAAGCATCGTTGGTAGAAAAGGTTACACTTGATTCATGTTCCAACTGCTGTAATACGGGATCTGGTTGCCGAGTAGCAAACGTATCTGCTGGCAGAAACAATACAGGTATATTATTAGCGAAAGCCGTTCCAGCAGCAGTCAATAAATTAGCAGAACCTGGACCAGCAGACGCTGAAACTGCGAATATTTTCTTACGTAAACTTTGTCTAGCAAAAGCGATAGCAGCATGAGCCATCCCTTGTTCGTTTTTTCCACTGTAACTTTTTAAATGTCCCGGATCTTGTTCCAACGCTTGACCAATCCCTAAAACATTCCCATGACCATATACATGAAAGATTCCTTCCACATAAGGTGTTTCTTTTCCATCAATGCTGATATATTGTTGATTCAAAAATTTTAATAATGCTTGTGCTGTCGTTAAACGAATCGTCTTTTCCATTTTATCCACCTTAAATCCTAGCGATCATTTCGCCGTATATTTCCTTCTCCAGTTTAATGAACTCTTTTACTTCTTGCGTCGTTGGTAAAGAATCTGAGCAATTGTTACTTTTGACCATCATCGAAGCTTCCGCTGAGCCAAACTCCAAGCAATCGATAATTTCCCAACCTTCAAATAAACCATATAAAAATCCAGCTGCATAGCCATCACCGCCACCAAATCCCTTGCGTGCCTCCACTGGAAATGGTTTAATTGAAAACTGTTGTTGATCTGCTGTATAAGCTGTTGAGCCTTTCATCCCGTGTTTAATAACGACTATTTGAGCGCCACAATTATGCCAAAAAACAGCGCTTTCATTATCTGTCATATTTGGTTGAATCAATCTTTCAGTTAAATCAAATTCTTCTCTCGAGCCCATAATAATATCTGATTCTTTCGCAACTATTGAATAATAAATAGCGATTTCATCCACATTTTTCCAATTGTATTCTCGATAGTCGATATCAAAAATAATTTTGACGTTGTTTTTTTTCGCTAACATCACAGCTTTTAACACGGCTTCTCTTGAAGGGCTTTCCGCCAAAGCAGTTCCTGAAATTAATAAGGCTTTTGAACGTTTCAAATAATCTTCATCGATATCTTCGACACTTAGTTGTAAATCCGCAGCTTGGTTCCGATACATTAAAATGCTACTTTCTTTAGGTGATAGCATTTCTGTAAAAGTCAGACCCAACTTTTCGCCATGCTGTGCTTTACTTATCTGAGAAGTATCAATGCCTTGCTCATTAAAGTAATCAATAACATATTCTCCGAACTGGTCATCGGATACTTTCCCAATGAAGCCAGCTTTCATCCCATGTTTGGTGATACCCACGGAAATATTTGCAGGAGAACCTCCCACAAACTTTTCAAACATATGAACATTTTTTAAAGGCTTAAATTCTTCTTTAACTTGCTCATTATAGGCAGGGTTAAAATCGATAGCCACTCTACCTAAAAGAACTAGATCAAATTCTTTTGATTGATCAAAGCTAATATAACTCATAGATCCACCTCTTCTTCGTTCTTCTATTATTTACAAACGAATTATAGCACGCTTTCAAAACGCGTGCAACATTAAATTGGCACATTATTTTTGCGTGCATTTTAAAAGAACGCAAAAAAAGAAGCATGAATTGCTTTACAGCAAGATTCACACTTCTTTTAAAGATTATATTTTGTTTTAATAATGATATCTGTAAATAACATCTCTTCTGTTATAAATTTATTATTCTGTAGTTGATTCGCTAATAGTAGCAAAGACCGATAGCCCTGCGTAAAACCATCTTGATCAATTAGAAAATCAACTTGATTTTTTTTCAGCATCTCGATATTTTTCTCAGTTAAATCATAGATAATCACATACGGTCTGTCTTTCCCTGCCCTTTTTTTCAACACACGAGCAATTCCTGCTTGACCTCCTGAAAACACAACGACACCTTTTAAATTAGTATAGTTCTCTAATGTGTCACTTAAAATCTTTTCGACTTCATCGCTCGAATCAAAACTGCTTTGAACACCTGTTAATTTCAATTGTGGAAATGACTGTTTCAATTCTTCAACAAAACCAGCAACTCGTAAACTATTCACACTATTTCCAAAATATCCAGTAATAGCTAGGACATCTCCCTCTCCTTTTGTCAACATTCCTAATAATCCAGCAGCTGTCTTCCCGCTTTTAAAGTTATCCATTCCGACAAAGCACTGACGTTTACTACCAACAATGTCCGAATTGAATGTAATGACCTTAATGCCTTGTTCCGTAAGCTGATTGATTTTTTCCCTAATCGCCACACTATCAACTGGCATGATGGCAATTCCTTTTACACCAAGTTCTAACAAGCGTTCAAGTGCCTGTAACTGCGCCGCTTCATCGACCCCGTCTATTTCCTCTAAAAAGCAATCGATATTTCTTTTTTTTAGATCACCTATAACTGCTTGTAAACCTGATCGAATTGGAATCATAAAAGATGATTTTGCCAATTGTGTCACAACACCTAATTTGATTGCTTCTTCTTTGGCCATCTTTTTTTTCTTCGGAACATAGTTCATTTCTTTCGCTATTGTTTTAATTTTTTCAGCAACCTCAGGATTGATTCGGCCGCGATTATTCAATGCTCGATCCACAGTTCCCCTAGATACTCCTGCTTTTTCAGCAATTTCTTTTATTGTTCCAGCCATTTGTTCTCTCCTTATTTACTTGATTTGCAAAATTATTTTGATTATTTATAAGCTTTCGTATGTATATTCTATCACAATATAAAAAAGCACGCAATTTTGCGTGTTTTATTTTAAAATATAGTTTACTTTAATTTATATTTTAAAAAAAAAGCACCTCAGCTCAGACTGAGGTACTTTTTTAATAAGTTATTTTTTCTGATCATCTTCATCCATTTTCAGAACCGCCATAAAGGCTTCTTGAGGAACTTCCACGGATCCAATTTGTTTCATCCGTTTCTTCCCTTCTTTTTGTTTCTCTAACAATTTACGTTTACGAGAAACATCACCACCATAGCATTTAGCCAGTACGTTTTTGCGTAAGGCTTTAATATCTGAACGCGCCACAATTTTTTGACCAATCGCCGCTTGAACTGGGACTTCAAACTGTTGACGTGGAATTAGTTTTTTCAGTTTCTCAACAATCGCTTTCCCACGCTCAAATGCGAAATCTCGGTGAACAATAAAGCTTAACGCATCCACTTTTTCAGCATTTAATAGAATATCCATTTTCACTAGGCGGCTGGTACGATAGCCAGCCATTTCGTAATCTAAGGATGCATAGCCTTTTGTACTTGATTTCAATTTATCGAAAAAGTCAAACACGATTTCAGATAACGGAATTTCATAAACTACGTTTACACGATAATCGTCTAAGTAATCCATTGTAATGAATTCGCCACGTTTACGTTGTGATAATTCCATTACTGCTCCTACATAATCGTTTGGCACCATGATTTGCGCTTTAACATAAGGTTCTTCCACAGATTCAATCGTTACTGGTTCTGGAAATTCAGCTGGGTTATCAACAACAACGGTTGTTCCGTCTGTTTTATTAACATGATAAATTACAGACGGTGCTGTTGTAATTAACTCTAAATTAAATTCTCGTTCCAAACGTTCCTGAACAACATCCATGTGCAGCAAACCTAAGAAACCACAACGGAAACCAAACCCTAAAGCTTGCGATGTTTCCGGTTCAAATTGTAACGCCGCATCATTTAATTGTAATTTTTCTAATGCTTCCCGTAAATCATTGTAGCGCGACGTATCAATTGGATATAAGCCACAATAAACCATTGGATTCATTTTGCGGTAGCCTGGTAGTGCTTCTGCTGCTGGATTGTCGGCCAAAGTCACTGTATCCCCGACCCGTGTATCTTGAACCGTTTTAATGCTAGCGGTGATATAACCCACATCACCAACCATTAAATAATCACGAGCAATTGGTTTCGGTGAAAAAACGCCGACTTCTGTTACATCAAACGTTTTGCCGTTACTCATCATTTGGATTTTATCCCCAGGACGAACGACACCGTCAATTACACGGATGTTTAAAACGACCCCCCGATAACTATCGTAAATAGAGTCAAAAATCAAAGCCTTTAAAGGAGCCTCAATATCGCCTGATGGAGCTGGTACATACTCCACCACTTGTTCTAAAATATCTTCAATCCCAATCCCTGCTTTGGCACTTGCTAAAACAGCTTCCGATGCATCAATTCCAATTACGTCTTCAATCTCTGTCCGAACACGCTCTGGATCAGCGGCGGGTAAATCAATTTTATTAATAACAGGTAAAATTTCTAAGTCATTATCCAATGCCAAATAGACATTTGCTAGCGTTTGCGCTTCAATTCCTTGCGCCGCATCAACAACTAGAACAGCCCCTTCACAAGCTGCCAAGCTACGAGAAACTTCATAGGTGAAATCGACGTGCCCTGGTGTGTCAATCAAATGGAAAGTATAGGTTTCACCATCTTTAGCTGTATAGTTTAATTCAATTGCGTTTAATTTGATAGTAATGCCGCGTTCTCTCTCTAAATCCATTGAATCAAGTAATTGATCTTGCATTTCTCGACTGCTAACTGTATTTGTTTTTTCCAAAATCCGGTCGGCTAAAGTTGACTTTCCATGGTCAATGTGGGCAATGATCGAGAAATTACGAATTTTCTCTTGTCTTGCTTTCATTTCTTTATTGTTCATTTTTTGCCTCATTTCTTTTAAGAAAAGCTAGCTCCCTGCTAGCTTCATCAATCAATTGTTATATTTTAGTTGCCTTTTTTATCAAATTATCATGTTTAAAGGTCTAGGATAATCAGCACTTTTCATTATACCAATTTTTGAAGAAGATTTAAAGCACTTCCCTTTTATTCTTTTGGTTTCGAAAGGCTAACAGAGTTTCGAAAAATTTGGTATACTAAAAACAGTAAATTTATTGGAGATGGAAAAATGGATGAACAAGAATTTCGAAAGCAACTGACCTTAAAGCCTGTTGAGGAAGAACACATTGATCAATTTAATGAACTTCTTTCCTATGTTTTTCAAGTGACTGAAGCAGATATTGAAGAAAGTGGTTTTGAAAACAAACGCGCATTTATCAAATCAAAACAACCGATTTTAGAACTTTCAAAAGTATTTGGCTGGTTTCACGAAAATCAATTAATTTCACAAATTGCTATCTATCCATGCGAAGTCAATATCCATGGTGCTTTATATAAAATGGGCGGCGTTACTGGTGTCGGTACCTATCCTGAATATGCCAACCACGGTTTAATGAAAGACTTGATTCAAACGGCATTAGAAGAAATGCGCCAAGATAAACAGTGGATTTCTTATCTTTTCCCTTACAACATTCCTTATTACCGACGTAAAGGTTGGGAAATTATGTCCGACAAGTTATCTTTTAAAATTCGGGATACGCAATTACCAAAAACCGTTCCCGTTCCAGGAATGATTGAACGGTTAGCTGTCGATCACCCAGATGTCTTTGATGTCTATGCGCGATTTGCTCGTCAAAATCACGGTGCGCTCATTCGTAGTGCCTTTAACTGGGAAGAATATTGGCGTTTCGAAAACGAGGAAGAACGGACTGCTGCTGTCTATTATGGTGCCAATCAAGAACCTTTAGGAGTACTTTTCTATTGGGTGGCCGATGAGGTATTTCATATTAAGGAAATGTTTTACTTGAACCAAGAAGCCCGAAATGGCTTGTGGAATTTTATTACTGCGCATTTTTCGATGGTTTATTGGGTCAAGGGCGATATCTATAAAAACGAACCATTAGCCTTTCTTTTAGAAGACAGCCAAATTAAAGAAAGCATTGAACCCTATTATATGGCGCGAATTGTTGATGTCAAAGCCTTTTTAGAAAACTTTCCTTTTGAAAGTACAGCTAAGCCCTTCCATTTTGTCGTTAAAGATCCTGTTGCTGAGTGGAATAATGGTATTTTTGGCTTAATTTGGGATGAAAATGATCAAGTGACCATTACGGATGAACCTCTAGGCACCGCCGTTCACTTAGATATTCAAACACTAACTTGTTTAGTCATGAATTACCGACGCCCTTCGTACTTACATCGAATTGAGCGCATTGATACAGATAAAGAAACTTTAAATTCTTTGGAACGGATTTTTCCTGACCAAGAAGCTTATTTCAGTGATTATTTCTAAAACCTTGGATTGGAGACAGACAAATGACAAAAATTTATTTTGCAGGACCTTTATTTTCGCAAGCTGACTTACGTTATAATGCCTATTTAGTCGAACAAATTCGACAATTGGATAAAACAATCGATCTTTATTTACCACAAGAAAATGCGGCGATTAACGACAAATCTGCTTATGCCGATAGCAAAATGATTGCCTTAGCAGATACAGAAAATGTCCTTGCTAGCGATTTATTGGTTGCTTTATTAGACGGTCCAACCATTGATGCGGGCGTAGCTTCCGAAATTGGTGTTGCTTATGCCAAAGGAATCCCGGTGGTTGCCCTTTACACAGACAGCCGCCAACAAGGTGCTGATAATCACCAAAAGCTTGATGCTTTGAACGAAGTCGCTGAAAATCAATTCCATTATTTAAACCTTTATACAGTTGGTTTGATTAAATTGAATGGTCGGGTTGTTTCTTCAGAAGAGGATTTGTTGGAAGAAATTAAGCAACGATTGTCATAATAAAAAAGAACGAGCGAATTCGCTCGTTCTTTTTTTATACTTCTTCTATTGGTTCATTTTCAAAAACTAATTGATTGTCTAATAGACTAATCGTGACTTTTGTTTTTGGCATTACTCGACCAGAAACAATTTCTTTTGCTAATGGTGTTTCGACTTCACGAGTAATGAAACGTTTTAACGGACGAGCTCCATAAGCTGGCTCATACCCATTTTCAGCAATCCATGTTTTAGCTTCATCAGTGATTTCCAACACAATTTCTTGTTGCTCTAAACGATGAGCAAGTTGTGCGGTCATTTTACCAATGATTCCTTTCACATTATCCAAGCTCAATGGTGTAAATAAAATAGTATCATCAATTCTGTTTAAGAACTCTGGTTTAAAGTGTCCTTTTAGAATATTCATGACTTGATTTTCAACTTCTTCTGGAATTGTTCCTTCAGGTGTCACACCTTCCAATAAAAGCTGAGAGCCGATGTTACTTGTCATAATTAAAACTGTATTTTTAAAATCAACGACCCGACCTTTAGAATCTGTCAAACGACCATCATCTAAAACTTGTAATAAGATATTAAAGACATCTGGGTGCGCTTTTTCAATTTCGTCTAATAAGACAATTGTATAAGGGTTTCGACGAACAGCTTCTGTTAACTGGCCACCTTCTTCATAACCAATATAGCCTGGAGGGGCACCAACCAAACGAGACACGGCATGTTTTTCCATGTATTCACTCATGTCAATCCGTACCATATGATCTTCAGAATCAAACAAATCTTCAGCTAAAGCTTTAGCAAGTTCTGTTTTACCAACACCAGTTGGTCCTAGGAAAAGGAACGAACCAAGTGGGCGATTTGGATCTTGTAAGCCTGCTCTTGAACGAATTACCGCATCACTAACAGCATCGACGGCTTCATCTTGACCAATCACACGTTTGTGTAATGTTTCATTCAGTTTCATTAATTTTTCTCGTTCGCCTTCAACTAATTTTGTCACAGGAATGCCAGTTAAACGACCGACCACTTGCGCAATTTCGTTTTCAGTAACCGATTCTTGTACCATTTTGACGTTATCTTTAGCGTTCTTTTCTTCCAATTCTTTCAATTCATGTTCTAATTGTGGAATTGTTCCATGACGCAAAACAGCAGCTCGTTCTAAATCATAATTATTTTCAGCATCTTCTAATTCGTGTTTTGCTTTATCAATCTCTGCACGTTTGTTGGAAACCGCATTAACTTCTTCTTTTTCCGTTTCCCATTGCATTTTCATTGAGTTGGCTTCTTCACGCAAATCTGCTAATTCTTCTTGCAAGTTGGCTAACCGTTTTTTACTTGCATCATCTGATTCTTTTTTCAAGGCCGCTTCTTCAATTTCTAGTTGCATTAACCGACGTGTTACTTGATCGAGCTCTGTTGGCATCGAATTCATTTCCACTCGAATCGTTGCGCTTGCTTCATCGACTAAGTCAATCGCTTTATCTGGTAAGAAACGATCAGTAATATAGCGATCGGATAAAGTAGCGGCAGCAACTAAAGCATTGTCATGAATATTCACGCCGTGGTGAATTTCAAATCGTTCTTTTAAGCCACGCAAAATAGAAATTGTATCTTCTACTGTTGGTTCTTTGACTAATACTTTTTGGAAACGACGTTCTAAGGCTTTATCTTTTTCCATATATTGGCGATATTCATCAAGCGTTGTGGCACCGATTAAATGCAATTCACCACGTGCTAGCATCGGTTTTAATAAATTCCCAGCGTCCATACTGCCTTCAGTTTTACCAGCTCCGACGATATTATGAATTTCATCAATGAATAAAATGATTTTGCCATCACTTTTTTTCACTTCTTTTAAAACAGCTTTTAACCGTTCTTCAAATTCGCCACGGAATTTTGCTCCCGCAATTAAGGCACCCATATCTAAAGAAAAAATGGTTTTATCTTTTAAGTTTTCGGGAACATCTTTACGAACGATTCGTTGTGCTAATCCTTCAACAATCGCTGTTTTACCAACACCTGGTTCACCAATTAAGACTGGATTATTTTTAGTTTTTCTTGATAAAATCCGAATAACGTCACGAATTTCTTCGTCACGACCAATGATTGGATCTTGTTTTCCTGCTTTTACTTGTTGTACTAAGTCAACACCGTATTTTTCTAGTGCTTTATATTGTTCTTCCTGGTTTTGAGAAGTCACACGATCTCCTCCTCTCATCTCTTCAATATTTTTTCTTAACTCTTTTTCCGTAATGCCTTGTTGCATTAAATATTTTGTTAAACGATAATTTTTCAATTTCATTAAAGCTAAAAGTACAATTTCGGTTGATAAAAATTCATCTTGGAATTCTTCTCGAAGTGAATCAGCTTCTTGCAATAAATGGAACAAATTTTGACTTAAATTTTGACCATATTGCACATTACCGCCCGCCACACTTGGATATTCATCTAACGCGTTATCTACTTCTCGTTCAAATGCGTCAACATCTAAACCAGCATCTGTGTAAAAATTACGTCCAAAATGGTTTGGTTGAAGAAAAATTTTCCATAAATGTGCGATATCAATTTCTTGATGTTGCCGTGTCACCGCAACTTTTTGAGCTTCAGCAATCGCCTCTTGAAGCGTGGTTGTCATTTTTTCAATATTCATAAACGATCCCTCCCGTTTATTATTTTGTCTTTTTTATTTTAACATTCTTTACAATTATTATTATCCGACTTTTGATGGATTTCTTCAAAAGTTAAGGTATTTGTAAACCTTATAAATTTATTATACCCCATTGGTCAGTAAAGGTCAATAAATAAATTGACCTTTTTTGACCTTTTTGATAAAAAAAACCTAAAACAACTAAATATCACTGTTTTAGGGCTTTTTCGCAATCACAACTAGTTTGACCAACTCTTTATTGCTTTGATTTATTAAAAATAAAGTTTTAACGTAAGATACTTTTTATCGGCATAGCTAACCAAAATAGCCAAACTGGTTATCGCTAAAAATAATTCGTACTCATAACCACTAAAACCACTTGCCAAACCAAAAGAAAAAATAGCTCCGACTAAAACTGCTATGAATCCTACTGATACCAAAGGAATTAAAAAGCCAATAATCATAAATAATCCACCAATTAATTCAATTGCTGCTACACCATAAACAAAAAGACTTGGCAAACCAATACTAGCAAAAAACGCTAAAGTATCTTCCAATGACGTTACTTTCATCACTCCATGAATTAGCATCGTCACCCCTAGCCAAATTCTAATCACTTGAATGCCTCGCTGTTGTTTATCCATACTTCTCCTCCTTTGTTTGCATTAAATAGTTAATGTAACTATTTAAGTTACATTATAAAGGATAAATCGAAAAAAGTATAGAAAAAAACAAACGTATTTAACAATACGTTTGTTTTTTAATCCTTCAGTTTATAACATTATAAGAGAAAAGCGAGAAGAATCATCCTCCTTCTCGCTTTCTTGTTACCCTAAACCAACACGTTCAAAAATCGTGTCAACATTTTTTAAATGATAATGGTAATCAAAGGCATCATCTAGCTCTTCTTTTGATAAGACAGATGTAATTTTTTCATCCGCATCTAGCAACGGACGGAACGCCGTTTGATGATCCCATGCGTAAGCTGTTTTTGGTTGGACCAGATCATACGCTTCTTCACGTGTCATGCCATGGTCAATCAATTTTAACAAGACACGTTGGCTATAAATTAGTCCATAGGTCGCATCCATGTTACGCTTCATATTTTCTGGGAAGACCGTTAAGTTTTTGACAATATTACCAAAACGATTCAACATGTAATTTAGTAAAATCGTCGTATCGGGAATAATAATCCGTTCAGCAGACGAGTGAGAAATATCTCGTTCATGCCATAAACTCACATTTTCAAAGGCAGTAATGACATGACCACGAATCACACGTGCCAAACCAGTCATATTTTCAGAACCAATTGGATTCCGTTTATGCGGCATTGCCGAAGATCCTTTTTGTCCTTTTGCAAAAAATTCTTCTACTTCACGTGTTTCTGATTTTTGTAGACCACGAATTTCTGTTGCAAATTTTTCAATACTTGTCGCAATTAATGCCATGGCAGAAACATACTCTGCATGTAAATCACGTGGTAAAACTTGTGTCGAAATCTCTTGAGCACGGATCCCCAAATGTTCGCAAACATATTCTTCAACAAATGGTGAAATATTGGCAAAGGTACCTACGGCTCCACTGATTTTACCTGCTTCGACACCTTTGGCTGCATGTTCAAAACGTTCAATGTTGCGTTTCATTTCAGAATACCACAACGCTAATTTCAAACCAAATGTAGTCGGTTCTGCATGAACGCCATGCGTTCTTCCCATCATGACCGTATGTTTATACTCTTTGGCTTTGGCTCCGACAATCTCCGTAAATGTTTGTAAATCTTTCCGTAAAATATCATTCGCCTGTTTCAATAGATAACCATAGGCAGTATCCACAACATCTGTGCTGGTTAACCCATAGTGTACCCATTTTCGCTCTTCACCAAGCGTTTCTGAAACGGCACGAGTAAAAGCGACAACATCATGACGTGTTTCTGCTTCAATTTCTAAAATACGTGCAACATCAAATGATGCATTTTCTCGGATTTTTTGTACATCTTCTTTAGGAATCTCGCCAAGTTCTGCCCAAGCTTCATCCGCCAAAATTTCAACTTCTAGCCATGCCTTGTAGCGGTTCTCATCTGTCCAAATTGCGCCCATTTCGGGTCTTGTATAACGATCAATCATTGTGCCTTATCCCCTCTTTACTCCTCAATTTTTGAAAAATAATTACGACCAAATCTTTGTTTCTTTAATTTCTTCCAGTGTTTCATCGATTTCTTTGGTTAATATAGTAATATGCCCCATCGCTCGTTGCGCTTTTGCTTCACTGTGGCCATAATAGTGGAAATGCCAATCTGGATGTTCATTAATAATGTCCATCGTTTCATAGGCCTCATTTCCAAGCACATTGACCGTGACTGCTTCAGACAACAGTTGAATCGTTGGCATTGACCAATTACATAAGCCACGAATATGCGTATCATATTGGCTAAAAGAACAAGCATCTATTGAAAAATTCCCAGCATCTTCTGGACGAGGTAAAATTTTATTTACATAAATCCCGCCTGTTTCTGTATAAAACATTTCAATTGAAAGGGTGCCGACTAAACCAACTGCTTTAGCAATCACCTTAGCAATTCGTTGCAACTCACCACTGACTTCGTCATCAATTCGGGCTGGTGCAATCGTTTCATGTAGCTTACGCTCTTTTTTAATTGTTTCCACAACTGGAAATGTCGCAAATTCGCCACGACCATTACCAGAAATCAGAACAGATAATTCTTTTTCGTAAGGAATCCAAGCTTCCAAAACACAGGTTCCTTCTCTTAGAAGATTCATGGATGGCGCTAAGTCTGAAGTACTATGTAGTACATAACGACCTTCCCCTCGCGTATTCTTCAAGATACACGGATAACCAATGCCATCAATTGCTTCTTGAATATCAGTCGGACTAACAATCGTTGCATAAGGTGCAATCACAATATTATTATCTTCCAAGAAACTTTTTTCCATTAAGCGATCTTGCGTAATCGCTAAAATGTCTGTTCCTTGCGGTATATTCGCCAAATGTTGAATCGCTGTTAACGCATCAACATCTGCATGTTCAAATTCATACGTAATCACTTGGGCACGTTTTGCCAATTTCTCTAACGCTTCAGGATCATTATATGCTCCTAATAATTGCCAATCGGCAACTTGTGCAGCAGGACAATCAATTTGTGGATCTAGCACACCCACTCGAAACCCCATTTCTCTTGCACTAAGGGCCATCATTTTTGCTAAATGTCCGCCACCAATGATACCAATCACTTGACCAGGTAATAGTGGTTTATCCAAGTTCATCACAACTTTCCATCACAGTTTTATCCTTAAAATCCTTCTGCGGTTTCTCGTCGCAGTCTAGCCTTTAAGAGTGCTCTTTTTACATGATACAAGGAAAAAGGCTCAACTTCAAGTGCCAGCAGTGTTTCCATTAGGTTTTCTCATCAGAATTTATTAACATACTTTAGGATAAAACAGCGGTAACTTACTACTCGTCTCTTTGTAACCAAGCTTTTTTCTCTTTTTCTCTTCAGATTGATGAAAACATTAAATTTTTCTAAACGATGATTAGGTCAAAAAAGTATGAAAGAAAAGCCACCTGACCTTATCTATCATACTTTTTTGAAACTATTCGTTACTTTCTGAGGTTTCTTTTAAACCATTGAATAAAAGATTTAAAATAATTGCGGTAATGCTGCTCATGACAATTCCATTACCAGTAAACATGCTAACAGTTTCTGGTACTTTATTAAAGAGCGTCGGCATAATATTAAAGCCTAAACCAAAGCCAATCGAGATGGCAATAATTAATAAATTTTTGTCATTTGAGTAGTCAACTTTTGACAACATGCGCATTCCTTGGACAGCCACCATTCCAAACATAACCAGCATTCCGCCGCCTAAAACTGGCTCTGGGATAATTTGGGCCATCGCACCAATTTTTGGTAATAAGCCTAAAATAATTAAGAAAAAAGCAGAAAAATAAATTGGTCGACGTGTTTTGATCCCAGATAATTGAACTAACCCGACATTTTGAGAGAAACCTGTATAAGGAAACGTATTAAAAATCCCCCCTAAAATGACGGCTAAACCTTCTGCATGATACCCACGACGTAAATCATCTTCGCCAATTTTCTTCCCTGTAATATCTCCTAAGGCAAAATAAACACCTGTTGATTCAACCATACTAACAATTGAAATAATAATCATCAACACAATAGAAGAAAGATCAAACGTTGGTTTGCCAAAATAAAATGGCTGTGGAAAATGAAACCACGTAGCTTGACCAACAGGAGATAAGTCCACTAATCCCAGAAACGCAGCTAAAATTGTGCCGCCGACTAGGCCGATTAACACGGCAATTGACTTGATAAAGCCACGTCCCCAAACTTGCACAACAATGATTAAGGCAATTGTTACAAATGCGAGGAGCAAGTTTTTAGGATCACCAAAACTTTTGTCCGTTGCTAAGCCGCCACCCATTTTTTCAACAGCAACAGGAATTAAGGTCAAACCAATAACTGTAATGACTGTGCCGGTGACTAAAGGCGGAAATAGACGTTTAATTTTTGAGAAAAATCCTGCAATAAGAACGACAAAAATGCCCGAAGCAATAATTGAACCGTAAATTGCACCAACCCCTTTGTTCGTACCAATCATGATTAAAGGTGCAACTGCTTGAATGGCACAACCTAAAACGACTGGCAAGCCAATCCCAAAAAACTTATTCACCGTTAATTGTAAAAGTGTCGCAACGCCGCACATAAAAATATCGATTGAAATCAAATACGTCATTTGTTGCGAATCAAAATTCAAGCCGGTTCCGATTAATAAAGGTACGGCAACTGCTCCAGCATACATCGCTAATAAATGTTGCAATCCTAAAACGGCGGCTTTCCCATTTGGTGTTTCCGTCTGTTGTGGTGTATTCAATTGTTTTGTTTCCAAGATTATGCATCCTCCTCTAAAAACGTCACCGTTCCTTCACTTAATGAAGCAATACGTGCTAAAGAGACTACATTTAAGCCCATGTCTTCTAATAACTGACGACCATCTTGGAATGATTTTTCAATTACGATACCAATTCCTTCAACCTTTGCACCAGCCTGTTGGCATAATTCTACCAATCCTTTGGCAGCTTGTCCGTTAGCTAAAAAGTCATCAATAATCAACACTTTATCAGCATCAGATAAAAATTTTCTTGAAATGGAAATTTGACTTGTCACTTGTTTTGTAAATGAATAAACTGAAGCCGTTAAAAGCTCTTCATCCATGGTTAAACTTTTTGCCTTACGAGCGAAGATCATTGGCACGCCTAATTTTTGCGCTGCGTATAAGGCAGGAGCGATTCCTGATGCTTCAATTGTAATTACTTTGGTAATGCCTGCTTCTGCGAAAACCTCAGCAAAACGATTACCCATAGCCTCCATTAATTCTGGATCCACTTGGTGCGTAATAAAACTATCTACTTTTAAAACACCTTCACCTAATACACGGCCATCATTTTTAATACGTTCGACTAATTCCTTCACAATATGAACTCCTTTACTTATTTTTCGATAGATGCTTTGTTCTCATCCTGAGGAAAGGACGGTTCGTTAAAAACGAACGAAATAAAACAAAGTGCTATTTATATTCGTGTTCTAACAAAAGAAAAAAGCCCATTTTGCCAAAGCAAAAAAGGGCTATCCGCTCTTCTTCACTTATAGACCAGCATTTACGGTGCTGGGTAGAGACGGTCAACCGTATTTTGACCTTATACAAGCTTCTATGTTTCTCTAGGATAGTACAAAAATCTCTAACTTTCAATGGTTTAACAACTTTTTTTCATTAGAATTTTCAAATAATTGGTTCATTCTTCCATTGTTCCGTAAAAGCGAACATTAAATAGCCAAAAACGCTTTGGCAGGATAGACTGCCAAAGCGTTTTTTATTCTTCATCGGTTGCTTTTTCTTGTTCACGATATTTTTTCATTTTTTTGCTGAATAATTCACCGTTACTAGGGGGCGTATATGTAATAGCATTCGCTCCGGCGATAATGGTTTCATGAATACTCGATTCAGTTGGTCCTCCTGTTGCAATAATCGGTAATTCTGGATACTTGCCACGGAAATAGCGTACGGTGGCTGCAGTGTCTTTTCCTGCACTGATATTAATCATATCCACGCCAGCCGCAAGTTTTTCATCAATTGGCGTATGAATAGAAGTTACTGTACTGATAATAGGAATATCGATTGCTTCATCCACCATTTTAATTGTTTCAATTGGTGTAGGACCATTCAAAACGACACCCATTGAGCCTTGTGCTTCTGCAAATAAACTCATATAAGCAGAACGCATGCCTTGCGTTAAACCGCCGCCGACTCCTGAAAAGACAGGAATATCCGCTGCTTCAATAATGCCTTTTGTAATCGCTGGATGCGGTGTAAAAGGATATACAGCAATCACTGCCTGTGCATCCGTATTGCGGATAATCGCAATATCTGTCGTAAAAATAATTGATTTTATTTTACGGCCAAAAATTTTAATGCCACTGGCTTGCCGAATAATCTCTGGCATTTTTACAATATCTTGTTTCAGCGGCGTCATAATTTCTGGAATCCACTTTTCGCTCATTGTCATCGTTCCTCCATGCTTAACGGTCGTATTTATTTAAATTGTATTCTTCTATTACATGAATGATCTTATCAGCGTATGTAGGATCCGTTGCGTATCCAGCATCTTGAAGCGCTTGTGCAGCCTCTTTATAATTTTTGGCTAACAAGACTTTTTCATATAAATTTGGATCCCAATCGACCCCATCAACAAATAACTTGGTATGATCTCGCATGGATTCTTCCCAATTGTCATAAACTCGAAAATCACCCTGAATCGTAATCCAGACCTCATTGACATACTCTTTTGTTTCTAAATTGACTTTTGGTTGATTGCCATATGCTTTAATCCCAAAAAGATTGTTATATTTCGATGCTAATTGACTTTGTCCAAAATTTGATTCTAAAACTGCTTGCCCCATAATAATACTTGGTAATACCCCGTAAGATTCTTGTAATTCACGTGCATACGGTGTGATTTCAGCAACAAATTCTTCTTTTGAGATGTTTTCATTTTGGCGATTGACTGACTCGCTTTGTCCCTTATCTGAATCAGAAAGGACAGATAACGAAAAGACAAAGGCCAAACCGACGACAACTACGCCTAAGAATAACTTTGGCAAATTCAGCTGCTTTTTTCTTTTTTTCTGATAGTTGCTCACTTCATTAATTCCCCACTTCATCTTTTATTTTCCGATAAAATGTTTCACTATCTTTCACTTTCGTGATTGATTTCATTTGTTACTATAACCGAATAATTGTATCATTTTCACAGAAAATTATCAACTTTCATCACTGCTTACGCTCGTGATTTCAGTACTTGATTCAGTGGTAGCAGTTGAAGAAACTGTACTACTTTCAGAAATTTTAGTGGATGATTTCACTGTTGTTTCAGTTGATGTGTGAACAGATTCTTCAACTGGCTTTTTGCCAAAAAAGACAAAAATTACCGCACCAAACATAATAATCACAGATAAAATCCCAGCAATTGTGTATTTCAAAAGACCATCCTTCCTATTCGTTATTCACCTACGTAAGTATCCATCAGATTTTCATTGACCCAATCTAATAATTCAACTTTTGAACCTTCCAATTGTCGTTGAATCGTAGCTGGTAACCGGAATGTAATAATATCATCAAAACCCCATTCACCATAGGCCAGCGTCACTTTCAAATCAATATAACCAGCAGCAATTTCTTGTTCCTGTTTATTGTTAGGAATCAATTCTACAACGCCCAAATCAGATTGTAACCATTTTTTGGCAATTGTTGTTTTTAACCGTTTATATTCCGAAACAGCTAGGTTGCGTTTTTCCGGAAATAAGATGGTTTGGCGGAGTATTTTTTGAGTCAGCATCCACTCATAATCCGTAAACAAATTCTTAATTTTTTGCATGACTTCATTGTCCAAACCAAATTGGCCTTCTTTCCAAGCTTGCCAATCGGCTGCTTGAATTTGATAAGCGGAGTAAAAATTTTCTTCTGTTTGGTACTGTTCAATAATTGCGTCAACAATAATATCTACATAAACTTGATGCATAATCATTCGCCTCCATTTTCTATTTTACTGAAATTCTCTAAAAAAAGCATCTTTTTATCTCTGGATTTTATCATATTTACAAAATTGTCCTTGTTTTCTAATTTCTCTTGTTTACAGTATAATAAATAATGAAGAAGATTTGAAGAAATTGCATAGATTAGGAGGACTTCTTTTGACAAAAAAATTATATCAATGGGGCATCGTAGGATTAGGTGGGATTGCCCACGAATTTGCTTCAACGTTTAAACAAGAAACTAGCCAACTTGCAGCTGTTGCTTCACGGACATTGACTAAAGCAGAACAATTTGCCGCTGATTATTCAATCCCTAAAGCCTATGGTTCTTATGAAGAATTGCTAGCAGATGAAACGATCGATGTTGTCTATATAGCAGTACCAAATAAACAACATGCTGAACACATTTTAAAAGCGCTCCAGGCCGGAAAACATGTGTTGTGTGAAAAAGCTATTACGATGAACGCGGCAGAATTAAAACAAGCCTTGGCAGTTGCAGAAAAAAATGACCTTATTTTAGCAGAGGCCATGACTATTTTTAACATGCCACTATACGACGAATTACGTCGCTTGATGGATGCTGGCAAATTTGGTCAGTTAAAAATGATTCAAGCACCATTTGGAAGTTACAAAGAACCCGATCCTAAAAATCGCTTTTTTAATCCTGACTTAGCAGGCGGCGCATTGTTAGATATTGGTACTTATGCGGTTTCGTTTGCTCGTTGGTTTCTCAGCTCACAACCTGACGTTTTAGCTTCTAGCATGGTTCCCTTCTCTACTGGCGTTGATGAACAATCGGTGACATTGCTTCGGAATAAAGAAAATGAGTTGGCTACTATTTCATTAACATTCCAAGCAAAAATGCCAAAGCAAGGAATTGTTGCTTTTGAAGATGCCTATATTACCATTACAGATTATCCACGCGCAGATGAAGCGATTGTTCACTACAACGACGGTACGGTTGAGACCATCGTTTCTGGGTATTCAGCTGAAGCCATGAATTACGAAATCTACAATATGGTTGAAGCAATCAAAGGTACACAACCCAACCGCTCCTTATTTTTCACGACAGAAGTCATTGATATTTTGGACCAGATGCAAAAATTATGGCAGGCGTAAGGGAATCAAAAAGAGCGTGGGACAAAAATCACTTTGGATTTTTGCTCCACGCTCAAAAACTGATACACGGCGAGAACAGAAGCAACCCCTTCGGCTTATTTCTCGGAGTTAAACACTTCTGTCCCGACCTCTTTTTGTTTTACTGCTTAATTATTTTTACTAGTTTGAGATATATCCCTAACAGTATCATAAATACTGCACTAACTCTTAACTCTGTATTATACTCATAAAGCCAAGTAGCTTGTGAAAAGACAAGAAATACTAAAAAAATAATTGGTATACAAAATAATCTATTCTCTTTTTCTGTCAAAAAAATGATTGACAGTGATAATAAAAATAACGGAATAAACATAAATTGTAAAAATATGTTCGATAAGACAACTATGTAATTCTTAAATAAGACTGGATTGATCCAGATAATTGCAACAATAGTCAATACAAAATATCTAATGATACTTTCCGTCCTGATGGCATATAACAGTCCTAGGAAAGCCAACAGGCTACCAATTATATCTTCATAGGCAAATAGATGTGTACTGATCATCGCTTCTGTTCACCTCCTTTAATAATAAAAGCTTAATTCAGTTTTTCTCTTTCTTTCCTACTTCTTCTCAGTTAAGTTTTGTAACAATAAATAACAAAAATAGACCACTACGATCAACTGAATCATTAACCAACTAGGCGTTACTTCACTTAACACTGTTTCTCCATAACTACTCCCTAACAATGCAAAAGTCAAAACCAAAAGTGCCTCTGGAATAAATGAGCGTGTTTTTTTGTAGAAACTTTCGATTAAAAGAACCACACCTGTCATTATAAAAAATAACGGTACAACCAAAATGTCATATATCAGATAAAAAAATCCACTATCATTTATAGAATAGCTAATTAGTTTAAATATGAATAAATTTTTCCATGTTACAGCTAAAATAATCCATAAAACGTATTTCATTGTATAGCGATCAGAGACAAATAAAATTACCGAAAGCAGAAAAATAAATAAAAAACCAAAGAAAACCATCTTTTTTACTCCCTTAACATTACTAATTGGTGAATATCAATTTAAGCTTTATCGCATCAAATAAAACTGGAAGTTCAAGCTAAACGCTTAAACTTCCAGTTTCCATTTTTCTCTATGGATAAATACGGTTTAACATACGTGGGAACGGAATCGCTTCACGAATATGTTCATTACCAGTAATGAACGTAACAGCACGTTCTAAACCTAATCCGAAGCCAGAATGTGGCACAGAACCGTATTTACGTAAATCTAAATACCAGCTGTATTCTTCTTCAGATAAGCCAAACTCAGCTACTTTTTCTTTCAAATAATCATAATCAGTTGCACGCTCTGAACCACCGATAATTTCACCATAACCTTCTGGTGCAATTAAATCGGCACAAATTACAACATCTTCACGTGTTGGATGTGGTTTCATATAGAAGGCTTTAATTGCTTTTGGATAATTTAAAATGAATGTTGGAACGCCATAGTAATTTGAAATAAAGGTTTCATGTGGGCTACCAAAGTCTTCGCCCCATTCAATGTGATCATAATCATTGTTTGCTTCTTCTTTTTGTAATAACTCAATCGCATCATCGTAAGTAATACGTTTGAATGGTTCCGAAACATATTTCTCTAGTAACGCTGTATCACGTTCTAAAACATCCAATGGATATTGTTGATTTTTCAATACCGATTTAATTAAATGTTTTACATAGGCTTCTTGAATATCTAGTGATTCTTCATGAGTTGTGTATGCCATTTCTGGTTCAATCATCCAGAATTCCGTTAAGTGACGACGAGTTTTGGATTTTTCCGCACGGAAAGTTGGTCCAAAAGTAAAGACTTTTCCAAATGCCATCGCACCAGCTTCTGCATATAATTGACCTGTTTGTGATAAGAATGCTGGTTGTCCGAAGTAATCTGTTTCAAATAATTCTGTTGTGCCTTCTGGTGCTGAGCCTGTTAAAATTGGGCTATCAATTTTAATGAATCCTTGTTCGTTAAAGAACTCGTAAGTAGCACGAATAATTTCGTTACGAACTAACATGATTGCATGTTGTTTGCTTGAACGTAACCATAAATGACGATGATCCATTAAGAAATCTGTGCCGTGTTCTTTCGGCGTAATTGGGTAATCTTCTGAAGCGCCAACGACTTCTAAATCAGTGATATCCATTTCATAGCCGAATTTAGAACGGCTATCTTCTTTGATAACACCAGTAACCATGACTGCTGTTTCTTGTGATAAATGTTTAATTTCTTGGAATTTTTCTGTACCAGCTTCTTCACCAAAGGCTCCAATGAAGTTTGGTTTGAACACGACACCTTGGAAAAAGGCTGTCCCGTCACGTAATTGTAAAAAGGCAATTTTTCCGCTTGAGCGTTTGTTAGCAATCCAAGCGCCAATTTTTACTGTTTCTCCAACATGTTTGTTTGAATCAATAATTTGAATTTGTTCCACGTTTGTCTCTCCGTTCATTTCTTAGTTTATTCTTTTAGGCGTTGTGCTGAATTCGTTTCTTTTCTATAAAGTCGTTCATTCGCTCAATCGCTTTTTCTAACGTCATTAAATCTGTCGCATAGCTCATCCGCACATGTTCTGGTGCACCAAAGCCCTCTCCCGTTACCAGAGCAACATGCGCTTCTTGTAATAAATCTTCCACCCAGTTAGTCACGTTATCATACCCACAAATTTCTAACGTTTTTTTGACATTCGGGAATAGATAAAAGGCGCCTTCAGGTTTTATTAGCGAAACGCCTGGCAAAGCTGCTACTTTTGGATAGATATGATTCAGGCGTTTTTCAAAGGCCTGACGCATGTCTTCAACTGTCGACTGTTCACCTGTTAAAGCCTCAATTGCCGCATATTGGCTAACCGCGACTGGATTACTGGTGGATTGTGAAGCGAGTTGTGTCATTGCTTGAATAATTTTTTCATCACCGACTGCAAAACCAATGCGCCAGCCTGTCATTGCATATGTTTTGGAAACACCATTAATAATGATTGTCTGTTGACGAATTGCTTCTGAGATGGTTGCAATTGGTGTGAACCGATGTCCATTGTACACCAAACGGCCATAAATATCATCTGCAATAATGAGGATATTATGAGCAACTGCCCATTCACCAATTTGGCGTAATTCTTCTTCCGTATAAATAACACCAGTTGGGTTAGATGGTGAATTTAAAATGATTGCTTTCGTTTTGTCTGTTCGTACAGCTTCTAATTGTGCGACTGATACTTTAAATGATTGCTCTTGCGTGCTTGATACAAATACTGGCTTGCCTTCTGCTAACTTGACTTGTTCACCATAACTTACCCAATAAGGGACAGGGATAATCACTTCGTCCCCAACGTTCAAAATGGCTTGAAATAATAGATATAGCGCATATTTGGCACCATCTGTCACAATAACTTGCTTGGGTTGATAACAAAGTTGATATTCTCGTTCCACATAAGAAACAATCGCTTGCTTTAATTCAGGAATACCGCCAGAAGGAGTGTAATAACTTGCTCTTCCATCCTCAATTGAAGCAATTGCTGCTTTTTGAATATTTTTCGGGGTTACAAAATCTGGTTCCCCAACCGTTAAGCTTAAAACATCTACACCTTTTGCTTTTAATGCTTTCGCTTTGGCGGCAGCTGCTAATGTAACAGAAGGAGTCAATTGCTGTGCTCGATTTGATACGTTCATACACCTTTCACTCCCACTTTCATCAAAACCTATCTAAATTAAATATCTTTGACAACGTTGATCTCTTCACCTTTATCAAAGCTCATCAAATAATACGTCAGTACTCCTTGATCATTTTCGGTGACCACTTCCCATGCAGGGCGCTTATCATAAAGCCCTAACGTAGCTTTCATCACCGATTCATCGGGATGGGCTTTAGCAACAATGTCTGTTATTTGTTGTTCAGTTTGACCATCTTTTTGATTTAAGACCGTGACTTTTTCTCCCGATTTAGGGACAATCACGACAATCTCTGTGCCTTTATCATTTTTGCCGGTTAAAGTAAAATACGTATTTTTGCGTGTAAACCAGTAAAATTTATCAACTGTTTCTAAATTAGCAGAAGTTTTGGCAATTGCGGTTGCTTCTTTTTTGGCTTGAGCCATTGGTTGATTGGTTCGTACAAAAAAGATAATTATTGTTACAAGAATTGCTAAAAGGATTGCCAATAGGGTTAAAAGGACAGTAATCCGTTTCTTCTCTTTCTTTTCTTCTAATTCCTCCAAAAATCCTTCCATCCTCTCTAAACTTACTGGGTCTTATTATAGCAGAAAAATAGCGGCCTTTCACAAATATGACCTAAAAATAATCAATTATTTGTTTAAAAATTCCTTTAATTCTTCTAAAATTTCAGGCATGGGCGCTTCTTTTACTGAGAGTCCCTTGGGAAACGCTTTGATTAATCGTTTGCCATATTTTGCAGTGACTAAACGACGATCCAGAATCAGCAATGCCCCTCTGTCTTCTTCAGAACGGATTAAACGGCCCAGTGCTTGTCGTAAACGTAAGGCTGCTTTTGGTACCGCTTCTTGAGCAAATGGTTGTATCCCTTCTGCTTCTAAATACGCATATTTTGCTTGCACAAGTGGTCGTTTCGGGTTTTCAAAAGGCAAACGCGTGACTATCAATAACTGTAAAGCTGTTCCTGGTAAGTCCACACCTTCCCAAAAGCTATCGGCTCCTAGCAAGACATTCGGTTTTCCATTAGAGAACCGTTTAAGAATTTTTTCACGACTGCCGCTAATCCCTTGGGCGAGGACCTCTTGTCCTTTTTCCAATAATCTTGGCTGGACTTGATGATACACGGTGGACAATAATTCATGCGAAGTAAAAAGAACCAACATCGAACGTTCCTCTTGCGCCATCAATTTTTCAATGGTATCTGAAATGTATTGACCCATTTCATAGGAAGAGGCATTTTGAATGGCTACTGCTTCTTCCGGTACATAGACTCGCGCATTTTCTGCATAGTTATATGGCGTTGGCAGGGTTTTGAACGTCACCTCTGTTAAACCTAACCGTTGCGGTAAATACTTTTTATTGTTGCCAAACTTCAATGTGCCGCTTGTATAAATAATTCGTTCATACCGCGGATACCACTTTGTTTCAGGAAGCAAACTAGCTTCTAAGTCATGAATTTCAATCAAGCCATGGTCATCATTTTGTGGTAAATATTCTTTTACCCAACGTGGACGCCAATCATCAAGATAAATGGTAAAACAGTGATGAATACGTTCAATTTCATCAAAAAATTGAAACAAGCGAACAAAAACGATGCGATCAGCCAAACTAAAGGTTTCCAACTGACTCATAATTGTTTGCTGTAACTTACTTTGAATAGTCAACAGCTCCTGCAGTAAAAGCTGGAGCGTTTGACTATGTTTTTCTCCCGCAGCAGATAAATAATCAATACGTTCTTTGGTTAAAAGCAACTCCTGATGGTCTATTCGCTTCTGCGTTTTACTAAATAAACGATGCAATTCAAAAAGAAAATCTTGCCATTCATCCACAAAATCCAGTAAACCTTGCTGATAAATTTTTACAAGCCGCTGCTCTTCAGAAAACTGTTGAAAAATTTGCTGTAAAGCAACAAAAAGTTGCTCTTTTTCAATAAAATGCGTGACTTGTTTTTTTAGTATCACACTGTTTACTCGTTCGCTCGCCATCCGACTAGCGATGTCTGGTAAATGATGTGCTTCATCAATAATTAGCCACGGACTTTCAGGTAATAACGGTTGTTTTCTTAGCGACTCTTGCGCCAAAAATGCATGATTAACAATCAACACGTTACTTTGAGCGACTTTTTTATACAGATGTCTTAAAAAGTCAACTTCATAAAGTTCATCTTTTTTTGAAAGAAAATCCAATCCGCGATGTGTAACTTCTTTCCAGAATAAATGATTTAAATTCGTCAATTGTAGTTCATCTAAATCGCCCGTTTCTGTTTCTAGCAACCAGACGAGAACGCCCATTTGATAAAGAGCGTATTGTTTTTGCGGAGTTGGCTGATTCAACGTTGCCTTAAAGCGTTGTAAATCAAGATAGTGTCGATGGCTTTTAATAACAATGCCTCGTAATTTCCCTTGGCAGATTTGATTGGCTAATGGTAAATCTTTTTCCACTAATTGATTTTGTAAAACAATCGAAACTGTTGAAATGATGACTGGTTTTTCTGGCGTTGCTAAATAGCTCATCGGCAACAGATAGCCTAATGTTTTTCCCGTTCCAGTCGCCGCTTCAATAAATAAATCTTTTGTCGTTCCTTCTGTAAAATGATGATAGACTAAATTCATCATCCGACTCTGTTCCGCACGATAAGCGAAACGTTCGCCAAACAGTTTTTCTTTGGCTTTTTTAGTTTTGGGATACGTGCTAGTCTGATAGAACGTTTCTTCAAAAAGAGGAACTTCTTTTTTGCGTAAAGCAATGCCACTGACCACTTGATAAGCTGGATTTAATGGTGTGACTTGTTTTTTCATTTGTTCATACGTTTGTTGAATAAAAGTACTGGTTTCCCGCGCTGTCTGTTGACTTAATTCCGCAATTTTTTCCATAGTGACTAATGGTAAAGATTTCATTTTTTCTTGAATTAATAACAAAAGTTCGGCTGTAACCTGCGCATCACTATCTGCTTGATGGGGATTCTCATGAGACAAACCTAAGCTTTCCGACAAATCACTTAAACGGAAACTTTTTTCTGTCGGTAAAAAAATCTGTGCCAATTCCACTGTATCAATGGCTGGAATGGTAAGTGGCGGCGTGCCACACCGTACCAGTTCACGAGCTAAAAAATTATAATCAAAGTGGACGTTATGCGCCACAAAAATAGTATCTTCCAGATAATGATAAATTGTATGTGCTACATCTTCAAAATAAGGCGCTTTTTGAACTTGCGTATTACTAATCCCCGTTAAACTTTGAATTTGTTTTGGTACTACTTGATTGGGATTCACATCTGTCGCAAAGTTCGCAATAATCTTTCCATCTTGAACGAGAACGCATCCAAACTGAATGATCCGATCACTTGTAGGATCTGTTCCAGTCGTTTCAAGGTCAACTACTGCATACACTTGTTTGTCTTTCAATGACTTCACGCCTTTCATTCATCTTTGAAAATTATACTACAATTTATAGGATTTTCACTAGTATTTCAAAAATTCTCTTGAAATCTTTTCCAGAAATAATAAGAAAGAGCCTGAAACAAAAATCCAAAGTGATTTTTGTTTCAGGCTTAAAAGCTGATAAATTGAACGGTTTTGTCTTACCTTCTCCTAAATAAACGATTAATAACAGTCAAGGATTTTCTGCATATACTGGTTTAATTGCCCATAGCCTTCCAATTCTCTAATTACTGGTAGCGGACAACGAACCTTTTTATTAAATAGTGTCCGCTTTTCAACATATTCTGTAACTTCGTCTAAAAATTTATCTAATCCTTTTTCTAGTTTCATACAACTTAACTGATTGCAAATTCGCACATCTCTTGCCTTTTTCTTTTGAACTTGTTTAAATGATTGTGAGAATGCTTTTGCTTCAAACATTTGTGCTTCTAACTGTCTTTTTTCAATCGTTATTTTCGGTACTGCTTGATTTCCATCAGTATCCTCTAACTGGCGACTCATAAAGCGACGATAAATTTCCTCTTCTAATTCGTCCAATTGTCGTTGAAAGTCCGCAGGAATTGTCCGACTTGATGAATTTTCTTTCTCACTTTCCATAGAGACAGCTTCTTTTTCTGACTTCTGCTCCTCCTCTTTTTCGGCAGACTTATTCACTGAATTTAACGAGCTTTTTTCTGTTTCTTGTGGAAAAGTAAATAAAGGTTTTGCCGCGGTACTCTGCTGGTTTTCTTGAGGTTCTTCTGGCAGCGCTTCTTTAAATGGCGCTAGTTCAGATAACACTGGTTCTTTCGCTGGTTCTTCAAGCGCTGGTTTGTTAACAGGAAGCTCTGCTTCACTTGTTGCTACAGTTGTTTCAACTTCTTGCTTTTCCAAATTATTAGGCGAGATATTGACGTCTGGTTGTTCCAGATTAGCATCCTCTGATACTTTCAGCGATGCCTGTTCTGCGGTTATCACAGGAGAAGCTCTTTTCAAATGGATCGTTTTTATTTGTCTAGAAATGACGGGATTTCTCGTTTGATTAACGGCTTCATTCAAGGAGGCTAAATTTTCTTTTAAAAGTGTCAACATTTCACGTAAGACAGCAATTTCACCAGCTAATTCCGTTATTTGATTTTCTTGCGGCACTACTTGCACATTGGTTTCATTCATACGGACTGTTTTTTTATTTTTAGTTGTCGGTATTTCATACATCCATTGTTTCAGTGCGAATCGTAAGTCACGAGTGGTCGGCTCAAAGCTTCCAAAATAAACAGTGTAGTACATTAACTCCGTTTCAACATAGACATAAATCTTTTTAACAATTAACTCTTCAAACTGTTCTGATTCATCCCAACTTTCACATAAAGCCTCAAAAAATTGTTCCCCTTCTGCTAAATTTTGGTACTCTTTCGCTAAATAAAGCTTGCGAATTAAGTAAAAATTATACGGTGTTTCAACATTATCCGCATAAATTTCTCGTCCTAAAAAATCTGGATTCGTTTCTTTACAAAGAAAGACCGTTTTCTCTTCTGGTTGTGTTTCAAGTGTTTTAGTCATGAGGTTCACTTCCTTTTTCTCCGTTAATAACCATTTTTTAATGATAGATACCTTTAGTATACAGGAGAAATTCTTCTGATTTTCTCATATTTTTAAGAGACAATAGAAATTTTAGAGAAAAATCGACAGAAAAAAACGTGAGACAAACAGTCCTGCTGACCATTTATCTCACGCAAAATACTTATACTGACTATTTTATTCTTGAAACATGTAACCAATTATTCTGCTGAATCAATTGGCAAAATCGTGTCTTTTTTCTCGCGACGTGCAATTGCTGGTAAAATCATTCCTAATAGAATTAAGACGATTGGTGTCACAATGTTAGAAGCTAATTGGAACAACCAGCCTTGGGGATCTGAGGCATACTCAAATTTAGGCACCATTCCTAAGATACAAGCAAAGGCTGTAAATAGGAAACACCAGAGACCAAACACAAAACCAATTTTAGGATTTTTAACAAATTTATATTCTGAATTAAATTGTTTGTACGCTTTGTTTAGAAGCATATAGGCAAAGAAGACCCACAAGTAACGCATTGGCATAACTACAGAATTTAAGTTAGTTAGCCATTTAACCACTTCGTTCATGTCCTTCAACCCAAACATCGGTAAAGCAATAATAATACTTACTAAAATACCTGTTAATAAGTAACCATTAATTAACGTACCTTTTTTCGTACGTTTACGTAACCAACTTGGAACAAATTCTGGATCTGCTTCAGCTAAAAGAATTTTCAGTGGAGCATCAATTGAAAAGGCTAACGCAGCCACTTGACCCACTGTATTCGTCAAAGCATAAACAATCATTAAGAGATTACCGACACCATAATATGCGCCTAATTTTTGGAAGGCACTGTAGGCACCATTTGCCATTAAATCTTTAGGAATATTGTCACTTGAGAATAACATTCCCATTGCAAATGAACCTAAAACAGCCGATAAACCAACCATTGCCGCTAGGAAAATCATTCCTTTAGGGAACTCTTTGGCTGGATTTTTAGTTGCATTTACGTAAGGAGAAATTTTTTCAGCGCCACCTACCGCAAAAACTAACATTGATACGGTTGTAAAATAACTAAAATCAAATTTAGGAATGTAGGTGCTGACTTGTGACATGTTTGGCGTCGCAAATTCAACCGTTGAATTAATAAATGGTGCGCCTACCGCTAATAAAATGAATAAAATAGACATCACAAACATGGCGGTTCCAGCTAAACCACCAATAACTTTTAAGGTGGTTAACCCTTTTGTTGATAATAACAAGAAAACCAAGAAAATTATTAATGAAATAAATGATACCGTTACGATTGGCATCGTATTGACTAGGTTTCCATTCCCTTGAACTGCCCAACCTAAGGCAATTAAAATTGCTTGTGGTTTTTGTGCCAAGTAAGGAATGTGCACTACCCAATAAGTCCATGCTGCATAATAGGCTAGACGTTTAGTACTGGTGTTTTGCACCCACGAACTAACCCCACCATTGCTGTCTTTAAATGTTGAACCTAATTGTCCTACGATTAACGCATAGGGAATAAAATATAAAACTAAAATCAAAAGCCATGAAGTGACCACTGAAATCCCTTGTTGTGCATAATTATTCACAACATTTCCAAGACCCCAGACCATGTTAAAGGCAATTAACCCGACGGTGAACCATCGTAATTGCTTTTTGTCCATATAACCAATTCCTTTCTTATTAAAAAAAATAAAGCTCTTCATTTATCATAAGCATTTTACTTTTTATGCACAAGCTCAACATAATTAAATAAAGATGGCTTTTTAATAAGTAATTAAAACGCTTCTAGCAATGATTTTCTAATTTATTTGATGACTAAAACAGGCCGGTGAATAAGTTGCTTCACCGGCCTTTTTCTAAGAGATTTTTCTTTTATAACATATCAAATAATGATAATTGGTTTTCATCTGGCAAGTCTTTTAAGACACCATTTTCATTCATGTATTCAATCAACGTTTTAGAAACTTTGCCTCGTGTTGCCAAATCTTCTTTCGACAAGAACGGTTGCTCTTCTCGCGCAGCGACAATGGCTTTCGCTACGTTGAGTCCTAAACTTGGCACTGCTCGGAAAGGTGCAATCAAGGTATCCCCTTCAATCACAAAATTTTCAGCATCCGATTTGTACAAATCGATCATGCCAAATTTATAGCCCCGTTCCAGCATTTCATTACATAATTCTAAAACCGTTAATAAGTTTTTCTCTTTAGTGGAGGCGTCCATCCCTTTGTCCGTAATTTCTTTCATTCGTGCTTTCACAGCTTCTTTCCCTTGTGACATTGCCACTAAGTCGAAGTCATCCGCCCGAACGGAGAAAAACGCACAGTAATATAAGATTGGGAAATAAACTTTAAAGTAAGCGACCCGCAACGCCATTAATACGTATGCTGCCGCATGGGCTTTCGGGAACATATATTTAATTTTAGAACAAGAATCAATATACCAGTCAGGGACGTTGTTTTCTTTCATCGCATTTAAATACGTATCCCGTAGTTCATCAGGAATCTTATTCCATTGTCCTTTACGTACCGTTTCCATAATCTTAAAGGCCATCCCACTGTCCAAACCAGCATGAATTAAATATACCATGATATCATCCCGACAACCAATTACTTCAGCAAGATTGGCTTCGCCACGGCGAATCAACTCTTCTGCATTCCCTAACCACACATCGGTTCCGTGAGACAGTCCAGAAATTTGAAGTAATTCTGCAAAAGTTGATGGATGGGTCTGTTCTAACATACCTCGAACGAAACGTGTCCCAAATTCAGGAATTCCTAACGTTCCTGTTTTAGAATAAATTTGCTCTGCATCCACACCTAGAACATCAGGTCCTTCAAAAATACGCATCACTTCTGGATCGTCTGTTGGGATTGTTTTTGGCTCAATCCCAGATAAATCTTGTAACATCCGAATCACGGTTGGATCATCATGTCCCAGAATATCAAGTTTTAAAATATTATCGTGAATAGAATGGAAATCAAAGTGCGTCGTTTTCCATTCTGCCTCTTGATCATCTGCAGGGTATTGGATTGGCGTAAAATCATAAACATCCATGTAATCAGGAATTACAATAATACCGCCGGGATGCTGCCCAGTCGTCCGTTTAACCCCTGTTGAACCTTTAGCTAAGCGATCAATTTCAGCGCCGCGCAAATGTAAATTATGATCTCTTTCATATCCTTTAACAAAGCCATACGCTGTTTTGTCGGCTACTGTACCAATGGTTCCTGCCCGGTAGACATATTCTTCACCAAAAAGAACTTTCGTGTAGTTATGGGCTTCGGCTTGATAATCGCCAGAAAAGTTCAAATCGATATCGGGAACTTTGTCGCCATGGAACCCTAAGAACGTTTCAAAAGGAATGTCGTGACCATCTTTAAACAATCGAGCACCACATTTTGGACAGGCTTTTTCAGGCATATCAAACCCTGAACCATAGGAACCATCTTCATAGAACTCAGAATATTGACACTCAGGACAATAATAATGTGGCGCTAAAGGATTTACTTCAGTAATCCCTGTCATTGTCGCAACAAAACTCGAACCGACAGAGCCCCGTGAACCGACTAAATAGCCGTCTTCATTACTTTTATGCACCAGTTTTTGAGAAATTAAATAAATGACCGAGAAACCATTCCCGTTAATCGAATTCAGTTCCTTTTCTAACCGTTTTTCGACAATTTCTGGTAAAGGATCGCCATACAATTCGCGCGCACGATTGTAGCTTAAATCAGTGATCTCTTGTTCAGACCCAGGAATTTTTGGCGTATACAAATCGTCTTTTACTGGAATAACTTCTTCACATAAATCAGCGACTTTGTTGGGATTTTCTACTACAATTCGCTTAGCGACGTCTTGTCCTAAAAATTGAAATTCCGTTAACATTTCATCGGTGGTTCTGAAATGAACCTTTGGTAAACTATGGCGATTTAACGGATTAGCGCCACCCATAGACCCGACTAAAATTTTCCGATAGATGGCATCTTCTTCATTTAAATAATGAACATTTCCAGTGGCGACAACCAGCTTGCCAAGTTCGTCACCGATTTTCACTAGATTACTAATAATTTCTTCCAAATCTGCTTCATTTTTCACCAATTCTTGTTCAATTAATGGCGCGTAAACTGGTTTGGGCATAACTTCAATATAATCGTAGAATTTGGCACGATTTTTTGCTTCTTCGACACCTTTTTGCATCATTGCTTCAAAAATTTCGCCGTTTGAACATGCGGAACCGATTAAAAGTCCTTCTCTTAACTTCGATAATTGCGAACGAGGAATCCGTGGTACTCGGAAAAAATAATCTACATTGGACATGGAAATTAATTTAAAAAGATTTTTTAATCCTGCTTGAGTTGTTGCTAAAATCGTTGCATGGAAAGGTCGAGCTCGTTTGTATGAGTCTCCTTCGCCAATATGACGATTCAAATCATCATGGAAATGCATATCATGATTCTCTTTCGCTTCTTTTAAGAAAATCCAGCACAAATGACCTGTTGATTCCGAGTCATAGATGGCGCGGTGATGTTGTTCTAAGTTGACGCCAAATTTTTTCGATAAGGTATTTAGACGATGGCTTTTGAAATGTGGATACAAGAATCTGGATAATTCTAATGTATCGATGACGGGATTAGCCGCTTCAGGTATTCCATGTTTGCCATAACTTGTATTTAAGAACCCCATATCAAAAGAAGCGTTGTGGGCCACTAAAATAGTTCCTTCTGAAAACTCTTTAAACATGCGTAAAACTTCTTCTTCGGATTTTGAACCGCGCACCATTTCATCTGTAATCCCAGTTAAATTGATTGTCGTTTGAGATAATGGATGGCCAGGATCAATAAACTGCTCAAAAGTCTCAATGACATTTCCTTTGTGCATTTTGACTGCGGCCAATTCAATAATTGTATCATAAACAGCGGAAAGCCCCGTTGTTTCCACGTCAAAGACCACATAGGTAGCATCTGTTAATTCAATATGTTCTTCGTTGTAAGCAATGGGTACACCATCATCAACAATATTGGCTTCCACGCCGTATAAAATTTTAACGCCTGCTTTTTTACCTGCAGCATGGGCATCAGGAAACGCTTGGGCGCCGCCATGATCCGTAATTGCGATGGCCTTGTGACCCCATTTCCCCGCTTGCGCCACCAAGTCACCGACTTTATTGGTCGCATCCATTGTACTCATGTTACTATGCATGTGTAATTCTACACGTTTTTCACCTTCTGGCGCGTAGTCTTTTCTTGGCGCATGGGCGACTTCCATCAAATCTTGAGCATTCATGACTAAATCACGCATGAAGGTATCTTCTTGTACACTACCACGAACACGAATCCAACTTTGCGGTTGAATCGCATCAAAAACTTGTTCATCTTTTTCCCCATTCGAAAATTTCTTCACCACGAAAGAGGAAGTATAATCAGTTATTTTCAAAATTAAAATTTTTCGTTTAGAACGCAATTCACGCACTTCTTTATCAAAAATAAAGCCTTCAATCGTTATCCGACGTTCTTCTTCCAGTATATTTCCCATTGGCATAACGGGTTCATCATTGGGAATATTCCGACCTAAACGAATTGGACCATCAAACGCAGGCGCTTGTTGTTGTTTTTCTTTTTTCATTTGTTCATGTTTAACAAGCGATTCAGCAGCTTGTTGTTGAAAGGCTGCGGCTTGTTCTAATTTTTGCTCTTCAAACTTTTTCAGCACTTCTGCAGCTTGCTGTTGATCCATTTTTGGTTCAATATGAAATTTAGGAAACCCGTAAGAGAAATAAAGTTCCTCAATAATTGGTAAATATTGTTGCTTCAAATAAGGAATAACTGCTTCATTATCAACAGGTAAAATAATTTTCCGATCTTCAAATTGTGGTGTCTGTGTTTTTAAGACTTTCTGAACTAACGGCGTATTGCATTGACTATTTAACAAGGCCAACTGCCAATAATCCGTTAATTGTTCCTCTGTAAATGTTGTCTGATTTGTGGTTATTTGAACGGAAACCTGCGCAATTTGTTGAAAAGCTAGTTCCAATTGTTGCATAAATGTTTGATATAGCATCACTGGCATCAATTCATCAAAACTTAAATGAAATTCCCATAAGCGACTTTGTTGGTGAACAATGACCTTGTCAATCCGGCCATTTTGAATTAAGGGATGTTCTTTCGCTGTGTCATCTAACTGAATTTGCGTCATCAGTTTATCAAATAAATCGCGTGCTTTTTCTGTCACAAAATGAACCTCCTTCTATCATTGAAAAAAGGCCCTCAGACAAATCTGTCAAGTGCCTTTTTTCGGTTTCTCTGCATTCGCTTCTCTATTAAGTATACTCGTTTTTTGTAAAAAAACAATCTTGTTCCGTCACTGGCTTGCTAAAAATTAGAGAACAAGAATAATGTACTCCTGAAGAATTCCATTATTTGTTTGAACATATTGAACAAAAAGACATCCTGTCAATCCGTATTTACCAATCCCTTACAAATCTATTCTTGCCATTTCTTCCAATTTCTCAATCTCTTTTCGATAATTTTTCCGCATGGCTTGTTCTGTTTCTTCTAGGATTGAAACAAACCGATTTTCTGTTCGTTTCACTTCATCTAAACTGGTGGCTATTTGATGATGAAACATTCGTTTGTCCCAAGTATCATTTCTAGTAAAATAAGCCACCTTGTCTACTAGTTGGTTCGTTTGTTGTCTAAATCGCTGGATTTCAGTGAAAACATGTTGCTGTTGTTGATTGATTCTGCGCTTTTCTTGATAATAGTTGTCTTCAATCATCTGGTAACTGCGGCGTTTTTCTTCCGGTGTCATCTCTTAACCTCCTTTTGCTGGTGTTTTTAAATTTGCGTCAGGAATCGCTTTCAAATAATGGCTCGCTGCGTCCGCCACTTGCCCTTGGAAGGCACCTTTTAAGGAAGAAGGCAAGGTAGTTTTTGATTGTTTGCTCATCAATTCTGAAAGTTTCTTGATTGTATGTGTGGAGGTTTGTTTGATGGTTGCGATTCTGGTTTGTTTTGCTGTAATCACAGCTTGAATGGCTTGGCGTTCTTGTATCTTTTGTACACGTTCTAATTCCAATTGAAGTTCTCTTTCCAGTTCATCCATGTGCAACATCCTTTCATCTCTGTGCAAATAACTGATTACCTGCTTGGCGATCATATTCTTGAATATTTTTAGCCGCAGTTGTTAACTTTTCACTAAATGTCATCAGTTTTTGATTATATTGTTGAACTCGTTTCCGATTGTGACTGGCCTGTGCCTCGTTCCACAAACGACTTTTTTCATAGGGTGCAATCATTGCTTGGACCTCAGAATAAGACAAATATTGTCTTATTTCATTGGCACTTGTTAAAATTTCCTTGGAAATTTCTGCTAACGCTTGTTCTGTGTCTTGCTGGCTTTGTTTCAACAATTTCTCCGCTTCTTCACCGATTGTCCTAGCCTGATTAGCTACCTGTAATGCCAAGTCTGCTCGTAACTTGATTTTTTGACCGCCAGAAGCACTGGCAATTTTTGTATGTAAAGAACGAATAGCTTTATCAGTACCAGATTTTAATTTTTCCAAATTCGCATTCGTTTGCGCAAATTCGCCATAGAGTTCTAAGTACTCCTGCACTCGTTTTTTCGCTTCGGCTTCATTATTTGTGGTGGGATCCCAGTCGCCATTTTTCTTTGCCCAGACTTTCGCTGCTAACTTGACTTGCTCCAAAGTCATATTCGGTGCGAAAATGCCATCTTTGGCTAAACGATCCAAATCCAAGTCGTCTCCATCAAAATAGTTAGCTAAAGTATTATGTTCACCAACCCCTGAAATCGAAGAAATCGTGCCATATTTACTATCACGTCCTGACAGTGCTGCCCACGAATCATTTTGGTAGCGAATCAAAAATTCTGGATTTTCTTGTAGCCACTGTTTTTCACTCGTCGTTAAACGTTCAAATTGATTGCGGCCCCAATCATCAAAACTGGTGGTACGAAAGCCCATTTCTTGCCCGTATTTCCCTGCCATTTTCATCATGTAGCCACCTGATTGACTAAAGCCTGCAACATCGGTAATTGTGCCGTTTTGCGAGGCGATTTTTTGCTGCGTTTGTTTTAAAAATTTTTCAGCTTCCTGATATTCTTCAGAAAGTCCACCTACGAAAGCTGTCCCAGCTGTTTCAAAGCCTTTTTTACCTTCATCCCCAAAGGAATTGGTACCAGCGTACACGACAGCGACGCTGTTATAGTCAGGTTTACCTTGGTCATCTAAAGGCGCGATGGACATGGCATTTAGTTGGCTGGATTGGGTGCTGGCGGCTTTGTGGATGATTCTAAAATCTTTTGTTTTTTCTTGAATTTCTAAAACTACTGTATCACTATTTAATTGAACTGTCTCTTTTGTAGAATCAATTGCTTTTGCTAAGGTCTCTGTTGTAATTTCATTACTCAAATTCCTTTCCCTCCTAATATGTTAATTCATGAATTTCTAAGTTATAAATTACTTTTGCATTTGGACTTCCTTTATCAGACTTTCTAAATCTCTCAAAAACTTTTTTTCAGCTTGGTTCAAATCGTATGTCGCATTCCTTAATCCTACTCTAACTGCAACATCTGTATTTTTATCGTTTAATGAGTCTAGCACAACATATTTTTTCAATTCATCATCATATTCGGTTTTATCGGTTAGACGAAAATACATCATGAAATAATCATCTTTAGATACATATACTCTAATTTCACTATTAACATAATTCCCCAACAACGATGTCCCATACCCTTTTGCATTCCGCCACTCTACACCAACGCCTTGCCACTCAATCTTCTCAATGCCTTCATAGTTTTCTACCAAATAGTTTGATACATATTTTTGAATTAAATCGATTCCTTGTTGGTAATCCTTTTCTATTGCTTTTTTATCCATGTATTGTTTTCCTCCTATTCCTAAAATAATTAACACGACAGTAGCTAAACCAATTAGCCACCATTTTCTTTTTTTCACTGGCTTTCCTCCTTTCTTTTTTATGTACACTAATTTTTTAAAACTTCTATGTTAAGATATTCTGGCTTCCTGATATTCTTCAGAAAGTCCACCTACAAAAGCTGTTCCAGCTGTTTCAAAGCCTTTTTTACCTTCATCCCCAAAGGAATTGGTACCAGCGTACACGACAGCGACGTTGTTATAGTCAGGTTTACCTTGGTCATCTAAAGGCGCGATGGCCATGGCATTTAGTTGGCTGGATTGGGTGCTGGCGGCTTTGTTTATAAGTTGAAAGCTTTCCTTTCGTTGATTAATTTCTAACTTGAATTCTTCTCCGATTCTAATCTCTTTTACTCTATCTTTGGTGTCGTCAATTGCTTTAGCTAACACTTCTGTTGTAATTTCATTGCTCATTACACTAACCTCCTAATACTTCAATTCATAAATATCTAAATTATAAATAATTTTAGGTATCGATAGCTTTACTGTTTTTTTCCTAACTTGCTGAAGTTTTATTTTTTCTTTGTCATTAAATCGTCTATTAGCATTCCGGATTTCCATTTCTAACATAGAATCTATGTTTTCAGAATTAAGAACATCACTTTGAACATATTTTTTTAATTCTTCGTTGTATTCTGTTTCATCAGTCAAGAGAAAATGTAGTTTAATGTAACTATTTTGAGAAATAAATAACTTAACATCGCTTTTCACATAATTCCCCAACAACGATGTCCCATACCCTTTTGCATTCCGCCATTCCACGCCAACACCTTGCCACTCAATCTTCTCAATGCCTTCATAGTTTTCTACCAAATAGTTTGACACATATTTTTGAATTAAATCGATTCCTTGTTGGTAATCTTTTTCTATTGCTTTTTTATCCATATATTGTTTCCCTCCAATTCCTATTATGATTAGTAATGCAGTAACTAAACCAATTAGCCACCATCTTCCTTTTTTCACTAGCTTCCCTCCTTTCTTTTTATGTACAATCGTGTTTTAACATTCTATTGGATTCGTCCCATAAATCCCTTTCACTAGTACAGCGCCAATGCTACTGGGTTCCCTTTACTAACCTAACTTCATTCAATCGTTTCTGTTCTGAAAGAGTATTTTCTTTAATTTTCTAACCTATTTTTTATTGGTTATAACCTCCTCTATTCAATCTAATTAATTAGCCACCATTTTATAATATCATTAACATATAATTACTGTAAATATAATTTTAAATTCTATCTATATATGAAAAATTTGTTTAAAAACAAAAAAATATCATTTAATCAGCTTAAACCACTTATTTATTTCTCTTATTATTAAAAACAATAAAGGAAATAATTTTATATAGATTAATCTTTAAAATCGAATATTGTTTATAGCTTGAGACATTTAAGTTTTTTATTACATTAAAAAAGCTTAAAACAAAATCAGAGAAACTTTGATTTCGTTTTAAGCTTTATACTGTTATTAAGTTTGTTTATTTATTCTACTTCTGATGTTGTGTTCATCAAAATAGAAAGTGTACTTTCTAATTCTTCTTTGCGTACTTCCAACATTTCACCAGTACGTTTGATTTTGACTTCTACCACACCATCGACTGCTTTTTTACCGACTGTGATACGGATTGGACAACCAATTAAATCAGCATCAGCAAATTTTACGCCTGCACGCTCGTTGCGGTCATCAACTAATACTTCGTAGCCCGCTTCGGTCATCATTGCTTCAACTTCTTGTGATAGTTTTGTTTGATACTCATCTTTCACATTCATTTGGACCACGTGTAAATCAAATGGCGCAATCCCTGTTGGCCAATTAATACCGCGCTCGTCTGCATTTTGTTCAACGATTGCTGAAAGTAAACGACTAACGCCGATGCCATAGCAACCCATGATCACTGATTTTTCACGACCGTTTTCATCTAAAACTGTTGCGCCCATAGCATCACTATAACGCGTTCCTAATTTAAAGATATGACCAATTTCGATTCCTTTAGTAAAGGCTAAGACACCATTGCCATCAGGAGAAGGATCGCCTTCTTGAACAAAGCGTAAATCTTCGTAACTAATTGGTTGGAAGTCACGATCTGGATTTACATTTGTCAAATGATAGCCATCTTCATTAGCCCCAACAATGGCGTTGGCTAAATCTTGAACAGCTAAATCTGCATAAATTTTAACATCTTCGGCAACATTGACTGGACCAATTGAACCAAAGCCCGCTCCTAAGACACGGCGAGCATCTTCTTCTGTTGCTTCATCTAGGAAATCAGCGCCTAAGAAGTTTTTCAATTTGACATCATTGACATCATGATCGCCACGAACCAAGACCATTACTGGCTCTTCATCGGCAATAAATAGTACTGATTTAATAATACGTTGTGGCTCAACTTCAAAGAAGTTTGCCACTTCGGCAATTGTACCCACTTCTGGTGTTGCAATTTTTTCTAAATCTAATTGTGTTTCATGTGATTTTTTCGGCGTATAAAGACTTGTTGCCATTTCTAAATTGGCAGCATAATCACTTTCTGTTGAATAGCAAATAGTATCTTCCCCAATTTCAGAAATCGCCATAAATTCTTTAGAATCTTTACCACCCATGGCACCACCGTCCCCAATAATGGCACGGAATTCTAGTCCACAGCGTTCAAAAATGCGTGAGTAAGCTTTTTCGTAATCACGGTATGATTGATCTAAACTAGCTTCATCGGCATGGAAAGAATAGCCATCTTTCATGATAAATTCACGGCCTCTTAATAAGCCAGAACGTGGGCGTTTTTCATCACGATATTTTGTTTGAATTTGGTATAAATTCAAAGGTAATCGTTTGTAAGAATTGATTTCATCACGAATTAATTCTGTGAAGGTTTCTTCATGCGTTGGGCCTAAGATATAGTCACGGTCATTGCGATCTTTTAAGCGATACAAGTTAGGTCCATAAGTTTCATAACGTCCTGATTCTTTCCAAAGTTCTGCTGGTAATAACGCAGGCATTAACATTTCAACTGCATCAATTTTCTCAAATTCTTCTCGCATAATCGTTTTTAATTTTTCTAAAACACGATTGGCTAAAGGTAAATAAGAATAGATCCCTGCAGCGACTTGACGAATATAGCCTGCGCGCAACAGAATTTGATGACTTAAGACTTCTGCATCATTTGGTACTTCTCTTAACGTTGGAATTAACATTTTTGACTGTTTCATTAAAACTCTCCTCTATTTTAAAATCAACTATTTTTGATTTCTTTACACACTTTTTTACTTAAGCTTTCTCCTTAAAAGAAAAAGCGTTGAATATCGTTCCAAGTAACTAACACCATTAACACCATGACAAACCCAAAGCCAATTAACGTAATGATGCCTTCTTTTTCAGGACTAATTGGTTTTCCACGTACACCTTCAATAATGTTTAAGACAATTTTCCCGCCATCTAAAGCTGGGATCGGCAACAAATTAATAATCCCTAAGTTCATTGACAACATGGCCATTAAGAATACAACTGTACTTACTCCAGCATTGGATGCTTCTTCCGATAACTTAAACATCATGACTGGCCCACCTAGTTTGTTTAAACTAAAGCCTGTGAATAGTGAGCCGAGTGCTTTAAAAATCTGTGTCGTACTATTTAAAGTATCCTGAATACCGCCCATCAATTTTGACGGTAAATCGGTTTTCATATAAGGATAAACGCCGACTTTACCAATCGTTTGTTTTTCCACTTTTTGTTTTTCTGGTGTCACTGTTAGTTGCTCTTCTTTGCCGTTACGCTCAACTACGAACGTTAACGGCTTTTCGGGGTTCTTCTGCACAATGGTTGTAAAATCTTCGTATTTTTTGATTTTTTGATTATTAATCGATAAGACTTTATCGTTTTCTTTCAACCCAGCTTCTGCGGCTGGGCCATTAGGAATCACTTGTCCAATTTGGTTCGTGTTTAAATCAGTGACGCCTCCTTGTAGAAAAACCGCTAACGTAAACAGAATAAACCCTAAGATAAAGTTATTCATGGGTCCCGCAAAGTTCGTCAAAATGCGTTGCGATAATTTCGCTGATTGAAATTGAACGTCAAGTGGCGCAATCCGCACCTCGGTTCCATCACTTTCAATAATCGTTGCATCATGGTCAACTTTATAAACAGTTTCTTCTTCCTCGTTTCCATTGACATAGCCCTTGATGAATAATTCTTTTTCAAGATCAAAATCAACGACTTCCATCGGAATACTATGAGGTAATTGTACTTTTTTACTTGTATTAATTTTAACCACATTACCCACGGCATTTAACTCAACAGATAGAGGCATACCTGGTGTGATTTCTGTCATGTCTTCGCCCATCCCAGCCATTCGCACATAGCCACCAATCGGCAATAAGCGAATCGTATAAGTGGTGCCATCTTTTCCACGATGCGCAAAAATCTTTGGTCCCATTCCGATTGCAAACTCACGAACTAAAATACCCGCTCGTTTTGCAAAATAAAAGTGGCCAAATTCATGTACGAGGACAAGAATACCGAAGACAATAATGAATGTGATAATTGTTTTCATAGATGTCCTTCTTCCTTCATTCACTGACGTTCAGTGCTTTTTATTATTACATGGGAAAGTCTCGTAAAACTTGCTCTGTTCCCTTCCCGATAAACCAGTGCAACTGTTTACTGAGAACAGTCGCCACTGTTAGTGAACAAATCTTTCCTTATGTAAGACAAGTTTTATTTTAGCATATTCACTCATAAATAACCATTGGACTTGACCACTTCGTCTGGATATTTTGTGTTTTTTTAGAAAACTCTATAAATGAGAGGAATTGATTACTACGACCAGTATTTTTTTAAAGACCTTCAACAATAGTAGCTAACTTTAGACCATAAACTTTTCCGACAGTTTGTCGTATTTTATCAACACGCTGATTGACATGTGCTACCATGAAAGTATTAATAGTAATTTTAGGGGGAATGAATCAATGTATGGAGAATTACATGGTAAAGTGGCCGTTGTCACTGGTGCAGCTACGGGTTTAGGATTATTTATTACTCTGCGTTATATCTTAGAGGGCATGAATGTTGTTGCTGACTATGTCGGTGAGCTGCCTAAAGAATTTGAAGATGTTCAAGCCAAGCACGCAGACCGCGTAAAATTCGTGAAGGCTGATGTCTCTAATGAAGAAGATATTAAAGCGTTAGCTGAAACCGCTTTAAAAGAGTTTGGTCATGTTGACATTTGGGTAAATAACGCCGGTGTGGAGGCTTCTTTTCCGACAATTGATATGTGCCATTAAAAGAATGGCAACGTGTCATTGATGTCAATTTAAACGGTGTCTTTTTGGGTTCTAGAGAGGCACTCCGAATATTTAGAGATCAAAAAATCAAAGGGTCAATCATTAATATGTCCTCCGTTCACCAAAGAATTCCTTGGCCAACGTTCGCCCACTATGCGGCAAGTAAAGGCGCAACCGAAATGTTCACGAAAACAATCGCTTTGGAATATGCGGAATATGGTATTCGTGCCAACTGTATTGCACCTGGAGCGATTAACACACCTATTAATGCTGAAAAATTTTCCGATCCCGAACAGTTAAAACAAACAACAAGCATGGTTCCTATGGGCATTATTGGTAAACCCAATCAAGTAGCTGCTGCGGCCGCTTGGTTAGCTTCTGATGAATCCTCATACGTAACTGGAACAACACTCTTTGTAGATGGCGGGATGTCTCTATACCCTTCGTTCCAACACGGAGCTGGTTAAAAAGTAGTCTGCAACAAAATTCTCTATGAATTTTTGTTGCAGACTTTGTACTATCACACACAAAATCTATTCAGGAGGCTTATCATGAAACTAGTCAAAAATGTTCTTTTAATTTTAATTGGTTTAGTTATTATCGGGATTGGCGCATCCACTTTAAGAGTGGCAGGTTTAGGAGTTGATCCTTTCACTGCTATGAATATCGGACTTTCTTCGATGTTTGGTATGCAATTAGGCATTTTTCAAATTATTGTCAATGCGTTTATTCTATTCTATGTCTATTTAAAAAACAAAAAAGCCATTGGTCTAGGAACTATTTTAAATATGCTTTTAGTAGGAATTTTGATTCAACAGATTTCTACTTGGCTTCAACCTTACGCCAATAGTTTAGGAGGCTCAACAATTGGCAAACTACTTTCTTTATTCTTCGGAGTCCTGATTTTTACATTTGGCTGTGCCTTATACATGGCTACAGATCAAGGCGAATCCCCCTATGATGCGATTGCGCCAACCATCTGTCAACAAATCAACAAACCTTACGCTTCTGTTCGAAAAGCACAAGATTTGTTGGTCCTATTAATTGGCTTTATTGCTGGTGGTCCAATTGGGATTGGTACAATTATTTGTGCATTTGGTGCTGGCCCACTTATTAGTTTTTGGAACAAGTTACTTCAACCTTTAGTAAAATAATTTTTTAACTAAAATATAAGAAAAAGCGATGACTTCATAGAGATTTTCTTCTCGAGTCATCGCTTTTTTATTTGTGCTTCTTTGAAGAAGCATGATTAGTATGTTTCTTGTTTGGCTTTCCGTTGTTATTTTGGTTGATTATTTTGTTGGTAGAGTGAAAAACTATCCTACTGACCCTTCCAATAGAGATTTCATTAGAAAGAGTTGGAAAAAGTCAGTAAATATACGAATCACTAATGAGTAAATCCTTACTCTTAATCACTAATAATTAGACAAAGAAAATTCAATCATAGTTAACAACGGAGTTAAATAAAATAGCATGGGCATGCATAATACTATCATTAATTCTTATTATAAAACATTGAAACGTTAGTCTATAAATCCTTTAACTATTCTGTGTATTTTTTATGACTCTTTTGAATCTTTCACCTGTAAAAAAATTAAATTTGTGTTCAATAAATTCATCCGCAACTGCCATCTTAAAAAAACTATTCTCTTGGATCGAATTATTTATAATGCTAACCCATTTATCATATACTTGACATTGTTTTTCATTCCAATTAGTCGCTTCATAAATATTCTGCAAAAACTTTTCATCACTACTATTTATATAATTCAAAAACATTCCCATTATTCCAACAACTATATCTGATAGTTGAACAAGCTTATGAGTTTCTTCGCCAAGAAATTCTGATTTCTCTTTTGCTTTCAAAATGCTGGATTCTACAAATATAAAATTTTTATTTCCCACATCTAAACTACCTAATTTTTCTTCAACATCTATTTCATGGTCGAATATTAATTCCGAATTATTAAATAGAACCAATCTTTGAAGATACATCTGATAATACTCTTCAATCAATTTTCCAGGTTTATTATTAATAAGTAATGGCAACCCCAGCTTTTTCGCTTGTGTTATTTCTTTCTTAATAATTTCTAAAGTTATATCTTCTTTTTCAAAATAATATGCTTCATATTCATCAGACTTCATATAGTTATTTATAAGCTCCTCAATAGAACATAAAAACAATATGGGATTCTTCACATTAGGATATGTATTATTTCTAAACACATCTAAACTTTTTTTTTATCGAATTTAATAGCCTGATATAACGCTGTTTTAAAATGTCTAGAATTCTCAATACTCCCTATACTAGATGCAAAAGGTAAACTATCAATAATGTCTACAGTGCTATAGTAAAAATTATCCATATATTCAAAATGAATCCAGTAATTATTTTCATATAACCAGTTAATCACTTTTTGGAAATAGGGTTTCTTCAATAAATTAGGAAAATCTTTTGCTCCTTGCCTAACAGTATTAAATTTTAGTTCATCTTGTTTCTTAGATTCTGGAATACTTTCCCATAGAATCGCTATAGTTTGTAATGGTATTTCTTTTTCAGTCACAATCCCTCCAAGAACAAAAAATTTACTTTCATCACTATTAAATCCTGTAGTAGTAAGATTAAACTTTCTAATATTACTTGTTTCATCAAAGAAGAATTTATAATTCTTCTTATTGTCTCTTATACCACTTAAAGAAATAATATCCTCTCTAAATTTTTCCAGCATTGTTAATCCCTCCGCGTTTCTTTAATTTAAATATTTTTGTTTCGGCCTATTGATTATTAAACGATAGAAACCATTTTATTTTTAAATTAGATATGATCTATCAACTTGAAGGTTGTACTTTCACTATCTATCCCCCTTTCTATTAATTTTCTGCCAATTTGTTCACTATATTTCCCAAATTCTCCCTCCATCATCACAAATTTTTCTTCAGCCCTAGTTACACAAACATAGTGATTATTTTTTTTACTTTCATCATTGAAGCTATAGTAATTAGCAAAACTAATCACTTGATTAAATTCCAGGCCTTTTGAACCGAAAACAGTCATAACCTTATGCAAATCATTAGATTTTATAAACGCTGGATAGAAATACTTGTTTGTAACACTATCTAACAATAATACTTTTTCATCATTTGTTATATTCATCCCTAAGTAGTTATTAAATTTAGTAATAGATTCAAAAAAGGAGATACTAATATCGTCTTTAGTTTGATTAGATGACAATGGCACTAGTTTCTTTAGAGGCTTTAATAAACTATCAATTTTATTCAGTAACGTTCTATTTTGCTCTACTCTCAATACTTCAGCGATGTCAAAGACAGAATAGTTATCATCCAATAAGTAACAGGCAATTACTTTTAATACATTAGCATTTTCAGACCCGTCATCTAATGGTGTTTTAGGAATAAAAACAAAATTAAATCCTTGTGCATTTAAATTATCAGAAATATCTTTTGCATCATTGTTTATATTTGCAATAATTGTTATATTTTTATTTTTATCCACTATATTGGACTCACAAAGCTCATTAATAGAGCTAACATAGTCATTGGTCCTGCAATGAACAACATGAGTTACTTCTTTAGAATAATCGTCTCTGAACTGAGAAGCATTATGCATAAGATTAGCATAATTAACAATTTCAAAATGACTTCTAAAATTAGTTACTAATTCAAATCTTTGCATCCCTTCATTTTCTAGTTGATTAAAAATATTTCTCTGTGCACCTCTCCATAGATATATGGCTTGTTTACCATCTCCTACAATAAAAAGATCAATCAATAACACGTTTTTTATATACATAAATAGATTATGCATATCTGTATCAGAGTCTTGATATTCATCCAAAAAGATCATTGTGTATTTTGATTTAAAATATTCTTGAGCCGCTGTACTTTGTTCTAATACTTTTTTTGCTAATTCAAACTTAAAATTTCTTTTAATGTTATGATAAGTTCCTAGTTTATTACTCTTTTCTAATATATTTAGACCTTCATCAAAAGAACCAGATTTTACAGAATCCTCATAACTAATCACAAAATCATTATTATACATTTCGCCGAAAGCATCTATCAAAAATGGTCTTATGATTTCATATTCAACAAAAGAGTCGTTAGTCATTACAACAAATTTATTGTTCCCTCCAATTTGTTTTGACTTTCTTTTTATTTCCTCTGTAGCCTTAACCGTAAAAGTTATTGCAGCAACTGTTTTATGATCTGAAATTTCACTCATTTTTTTTAGGATTTTATTAACCATTATTGTGGTTTTACCCGACCCAGCACTAGCAGAAACTATAATATTACCGCTAGCAGCTAAGATATCTTTTCTTACTTGCTCATCGACGATTTCCATTAACTCTCCACCAATCTTTTTAAAGCTTTAAATCTATCATGATTAAAAATTTTATAGCACTCTTCATCATTCAAATTATCAATAAGTTTTAACATATTTAATAACTTCTTATCTTGGAGAGTATCTACAGGATTATCACCAAAAACATTTGTCAGCTTTTCTGGAATAACCTCGAATAAATCGTTCTCTAAATCAACTTTTGAAATGAATATATTATTCTTTTCAAATTCTCTGATACAAGCTCCGTTAAACTCATATAACTCTCTTTTTTTATCAAAAACCATCCTCTCCTTATCGCTTATTAACCAAATTAATTTTCCATTCTCATCCTTCGATGAGTAATCAATTGTAATAGCTTCTAAATTTTTTTTACCAATAATATTTAAGCAACGATTGAACCCGATAGTATCGAATGACTTTATATCTCCTCTTTTAGCTTTCAAATCATTGTCAGTTTTGATAATAGGTAGTATTTCCAACTCTTTTAATATATCAAAGTATGGTTTGAATTTAATACCATCTACTAATAACAGATATCCGCCCTCTAATTCATAAATTGGACTAACAATTGACAATATTTTTTCAAATAACGCCTTCTCTGAAGGGCCCTCTATGAGCAACACACGATCTGAAAACAGCGCTGTTGTTAATGATTCATTCAGTTCTTTCTTTATTGATTTAAATTGTTCGGGCACATTATACATATAGGATTTACAGTCAGTTTTGTTTTGTGAGTATATTCTAACAAGAGAAGCCTCATCCATTTCATATAATAATTCTGACGAATGAGTGGATAAGATAAAATAGCCATACACAGAATAATCAAACAATTGCTTTGATAGAGCTACTTGCATAGAACGATGTAAACTATTTTCTGGCTCTTCTATCAAATAAATGGTTATTCTATCAGAATCATATTCTTTCGTTAAATAATTCAAAAGAGAATAAGCTAATATTTTTTTTCTACCATCCCCTGATGTAGGATAAAGTGCATTATCTCCTTCTCTTTTTATATACGGGTGTATATCACTAAAGAAACCTTTTATTGCCATCTCCGATTGTAATTCAATTGTTATATCCTCTTTTTTCAGTTGATGATACTCATCTGTTAGTTCCTTTTGAAAATTCCGCATAACTTCCATAGAACTAATTTTCCTATTCATTTCAAACGTCAAATCTGAAATCTCTTGCGAAATAACTATATCCTCATTTGTTAATTTTTTTTGATCAAATAATTTTTTTCTGTTTTTAGAAAAAACATAATCTAAATCAATAGTTGGATCAACATAGATAATATTAAATAATCTATCGATATCCGAAAAGCTACCATTTTGAGGAATTTTATGCATACTATCCAAGTTATTACCCCAAAATAATTCTGGAACACCTAGGGCCTCACTATGATCAAAGGTTCCTATAACTTGAAAATAGAATCTGTTTAGCTCTGAACTGTCCCTTGAACCACCAACTTTTGAGATTATATGCTGTGAATCTCTATCAGTCTGACGATCTGTTAGATCAACTTCAAGACTGATTTTTATGACATTAGACGTATCTCTATGATAATAATCACTTTCAGAGAAACCGTCAGATCTTATTTTACGATCTAACAAACATCTTAACGAACAAAGTAAATTAGTTTTTCCAACGTCATTCATACCAAATACAACATTTTTATTAGATAAATTAATAGCTACATCTTCAAAATTTCTAAAGTTCTCAATCATAAGCCTACTTAATTTCATAGAAAAGCCTCCTTATTAAAACAGAAAATCTCAAATATATTCTTTACTTGATATAACTAATGATATCACAATTGCATCAATAATAACTTCCCTTTTAGTTCAAAAATAGTTTTTCCATACAAAAAAGACTAGTCATAAATACAATAACTAGCCTTTCTTTAAAGATACAATCTTAGCATTGTTTTGCTGATACTTTGAAAAGAATCCCTCATCCAAGCAAAGCAGTTCTTCAATTTCTTGATATGTTAAATATTTACCGGAAATATTCGAATATTCATCAACAAATGATTTGGGAGTATATATTTTTTCTTCAAACAATAACTCTAACGCCTCTTCAAAAGCCTCTGGCATGGCTATCGGCATAATTTCATCCAAAGGTTCTACTTTTCTCCATCCTCTTTTACTCAAATTCTTATAAAGTCTCACAAACTCATCTTGTGTTATTATTTCTAGCTGCTTTGCCCTATAAATCATTGATGCAATAGATACTTTCCATTTCACCTTCAATTCTCTATAATGGTTTAAGTTTAAAGGATCCTTAGAGACGTCAATACTAAACGCTTTTTTAGGAAGTAGAAAGTACCCTGCTAACGAGTCCGCTTCTCTTTCTATTTTCTTATATACATCATTGTTTTCATCTTCAATATTATCAATGTCTTCATGTTGAATGAAATGCGCCAATTCGTGTATGACATCAAATTGCCTTCTGTAAAAAGACTTTTTATTACTACCTAAAACAATAACATAATAATTCTTTACTCCATTTTGAAATTCCACTGTGACTCTTTGGCTAAAAGCATCTATCTTTTCACTCGAAAACGTTAAATCTGAAATTACAAATCCTTTACTTTCTAAAAGTTCTACGGCATTTTCAATAGGAGCTTCTCCTAAATTCCATAGATTTCTCAACAAGCCAGCTTTTTCTTCCAAACCCTCTATATCACTCAAATCAGGTAACTCAAATTCTGGAAATTCTACTGTTTCCTCTAAAAAGCTCCTAAGACTAACAATATTTTCAACTCTCGACAATTGATATTGTTTATCCTTTTTTGAAGTACTTAAAAGTGATCGGAAATACGAGTTTCCATATGCAAAGTTCTGTTTATTCGAAGAATAAAAAAATTCTTTTGGGAATCTCAATGCTTGCAGCAAAGAAAATAATATTTCAGGAGTTGGTGCAGAAATGTTCTGTTCATATTTTGAAATCATCTGTTTAGATACACCAATTTTCTCTTTAAGTTCCTCTAGAGTCATCCCTCTATACATTCTTGCTTCTTTCAATCTTTGACCATTAAATTGGTGTTGTATTGACACTGTCATTACCTCTATTCGGCTTTTCTTTTTCTACCTTTAAGTTTAACATGCTTGTTTTTTCTATTTTTTAATTCAGCTCTTCCGTTACCTTCTATTTCTGAATCACTAGCAGCAATAATGTAATCTGATGGAATAAATTTACTCCAATCTTCACTATATAATATTTCACAGCCATCAGATAATTCATACATAGTAATCTTGGGAGTATCTCCAATAGAGTTATCTCTTGTAATTATACAAACTTTCTCTATATATTCACCAAATTGCTCTAATATTTTATTTGCTTTTTCTGAAGCTTCCCCATAAAGATCTGAACTAAATCGATCGATAGTGTATTCAGTCGGATCAAAGAGTTGTCCATATTTATCATGCTCTTCTTCTGGTGATGGATTCTTTAACAATATTACACTTGTGAGATATGTCAATCCTCTTTCCTTATGAAACTTTCTCATTAGCTGATTTTTGTTATCTTCAGACATAAATGCATACATAACCTTTTCCATCTTATCAATGAAAATAACTGAGCGTTTATCAATGAATTGAAATCTTTCAGCCAATTGAGTATCAATAATTTTTTTCAAATTATCCGCTCTCTTTAACTTACCGAAATTTAAGTTTCGGCTCTTATAGTCTATATTATATTTATTAACAATCTCCTTTAACTCGTTTTCATAGCCATGATAAATTTGTTCAACAATAGCAACCTTCAAATTCTCTTCCAATCAATAACACTCCTTCAATATAAGATATACCTACTTTAACACACAAGGAGATTTTTTTCAAATATCGATCGAAAAAGGAGATTACCATCGATTTTGTCAACCTTCCGATTTTATCTATTAAGTAAAGTTCAGCAAAAAATCTATTTTTCTTCTTCTAAATCGAACTCAATACTTCTCTTCACCCTCTGTATCGTGCTCACACTCAATCTGCTCCTTTTAGAAACCTCTTTATAACTTAATCCTGATTTCAGTAATTCATAAGCATGTCTTTTATCATCTGTTATTTTGCTTTAGGGCGTCCTTCTCGGCAGTTCGGATTTATTTCTCTTAGCAAATGCTTTACCCTCCTGTGTGCACTCTACGATCAGGTCACGCTACATTTCAGCTACTGACAAAATTGTACGCATTAACATCCGACCAATAGATGTATTTTCAATGGTACCGAGATTAAGATTCTTAATTGTAATATTTCGTTCTAGCAGCGGTTCAATCACTTCTAATGCTTCTTTAGTATTCATTGTAAAACGCTCCAGCTTCGTGACTACAACTGTATCGTTATCCTTCAGAATTGATAATAACTTGGTAAATTCGGGACAATTTATTTTCATTCCTATAAATTTTTCTTTATACATATTTTCTTCAAACACGCCAACTTGTTTAAATTGTTCCAGTTGCTGCCCTAATGACTGAGCTGTCGTACTTACTCTCACATATCCATAAATCATAAAATATTACTTCTTATCTTAATTATTTTTTGACCTAAGTTAATGAACATCTATCAAGATTGACAAATCAACAAACAAATAGTTGGTAAAAAACTATTATGTTTCTGATCAACTAAAGAATCTATAAATCATTTTCTAATGAAATCCCCCTTCATTTCTCTCCCTAAAAGTTTAGGTAAATTTTTTGATTAATTCCTAAAACATAGGGTGTTTGTATCAACCCATAAGACATATCGTATGTTAAAACTTCTTGTTCTGGGATTACATTAAGTGAATTATAGAAAAAACTCCTTGTGGCTCTTTTTATGTATCTGGTCTGGTAGTAATAAGCAATCGCAGGTGAAAATTTTCTAAGAACATTACTATCATTGTAATCACTAAACTTAATTGTCAACTTATCTGCAATAATTCCAACGGCTCCTTTTAAAACACTTTATGTACAAATAATTATCACACAACCAAAAGATTTCCCTATATTTAACCAATTTGCTAAGTATACAAATTTTCAAATCGTATCTATCAACATAGTTAGATAGATTTTCAGGCAAAATAAAAAACTCCGAATGCTGTTATATCAACATTCAGAGATTCTATTATAGGTTTAACCCACACTGCCTTCCATCTCATAACTAATCAACCGATTCAACTCAACCGCATATTCCATCGGTAATTCTTTCGTAAATGGTTCAACAAAGCCCATAACAATCATTTCTGTCGCTTCGGCTTCAGATAAGCCGCGACTCATTAGATAATATAATTGTTCTTCAGAAATTTTTGAAACTTTGGCTTCGTGTTCTAAGGACACTTGGCTGTTATGGATTTCATTAAACGGAATCGTATCTGATTTTGATTTTTCGTCCATGATAATCGTATCGCATTCGATGTGGGAAATCGAGCCTGCGCTGTCTTTTCCAAAAGTCACTTGGCCACGGTAGTTAACTTCGCCGCCGTCTTTAGCAATTGATTTTGAAACAATTGAGCTAGAGGTATTCGGCGCATTGTGAATCATTTTGGCCCCAGTATCTTGGATTTGGTTAGCGCCAGCAAAGGCAATCGATAACATCGTGCCACGGGCACCTTTGCCATCTAAGTAAACGCTTGGGTATTTCATGGTTGTTTTAGCTCCTAAGTTCCCATCAATCCATTCGACAGTGGCACCTTCGTAAGCTTTAGCACGTTTGGTTACTAAGTTGTAGACGTTATCTGACCAGTTTTGAATAGTGGTATAACGACAATAAGCATCTTTTCTAGTGAAAATTTCTACGATGGCCGCATGCAAGCTGTTACTTGAATACGTGGGTGCCGTACAACCTTCAACATAGTGAACGCTGGCCCCTTCATCGACAATAATCAAGGTCCGTTCAAATTGGCCGGTATTTTCAGCGTTGATTCGGAAATATGTTTGTAATGGTACATCAACTCGAACGCCTTTTGGTACATAAATAAAGGTTCCACCTGACCAAACAGCTGAGTTTAAAGCGGCCAGTTTATTATCTGTTGGCGGCACAAGTTTTGAAAAATACTCTTTGAATAAGTCAGGATATTCTTTTAAAGCAGAGTCAGTATCTGTAAAAATGATGCCTAATTTTTCAAATTCTTCTTTCATGTTGTGGTAAACAACTTCTGATTCATATTGAGCAGAAGCCCCAGCTAGATAAGCACGCTCAGCTTCGGGAATCCCAATTTTTTCAAAGGTTTCTTTGATTTTATCAGGTACATCATCCCAATCGCGTGCAGGTTTGTCACTCGGTTTTTGGTAATATTTAATTTTACTAAAGTCAATATCTGACAGGTCTGGACCCCATTCTTGCATGGGCATTTTATTGAATTGTTCTAACGATTTTAAACGGAAGTCAAGCATCCATTCTGGTTCGCCTTTCACGCGAGAAATTTCGCGAACGACGTCTTCTGTTAGGCCGTCTCCGGTACTAAAGACTGGTTCCACATCGTCGTGAAAGCCAAATTTATATTCTTCTAATTCAGGTACTGTACTCAATTCGTCGTCACCCTTTCTTTATTTTTCACAATGTAAATGACCAGCTTCGCCTTGGCCGTTATTAGCAACAGCCTGCTCTAAGGCTTTCCAAGCCAGGGTTGCACATTTGATCCGAGCTGGAAATTTAGCTACGCCGCTTAACATTGCTGCATCGCCTAATTTTTCATCTTCGGCCACTTCATTTCCTTGAACAAGTTGAGAGAAATCCTCTGCTAAGGCCGTTGCTTCGGCGATTGTTTTTCCTAAGACCGCATCAGTCATCATACTAGCACTTGCGGTACTGATGGAACAGCCACTTCCTTGAAAGGCGATATCTTTAATCACACCGTCTTCAATGGCCACATCCAGTTCAATCACATCTCCACAAGTAGGATTATTCAGTTCAATTGTTTGGCTAGACGCATCTAGCGTTCCGTGGTGATGTGGGTGGCTAGAATGGTCCAAAATGACTTGGCGATATAAGTTATCTAATTTAGAAAGTGCCATGCTGGAAAAACTCCTTTGTCGCTTTAATCGCTTCAACTAAGCGATCTGCGTCTTCTTTGGTATTGTATAAATAAAAACTTGCCCGTGCGGTTGCTGGCACGCTCAAATAGTTTAATAACGGTTGCGCGCAATGGTGACCCGCTCTGACAGCGACCCCTTCCATATCTAACGCCGTAGCCACATCATGTGGATGTAAACCTTCAATATTAAAAGCAATCACACCTGTGTGGTCTTTTGGATTCTGTGGACCATAAATCGTCAAGCCCTCGATAGCTTGCAACTTCGGCAAAACATAGTGAACAAGGGCTGCTTCATGTTGATGAATGGCCTCCAAACCAATTTCTGTTAAATAATCAATGGCGGCACCTAAGGCAATTGCCCCAGCAATATTAGGTGTGCCAGCTTCAAATTTCCATGGAAGCTCTTTCCAAGTACTTTCTTGAAGATGAACAAAGTCAATCATTTCGCCACCAAATTCCACAGGTTCCATTTGTTCCAATAAATGACGTTTGCCATAAAGGACACCAATTCCAGTTGGTCCACACATTTTGTGACCACTAAATGCATAAAAATCAGCATCGATGGCTTGAACGTCCACAGGCATATGAGGAACTGCTTGCGCGCCGTCTACCACCATCACAGCGCCATTTTGATGAGCTAATTGTGTTAATTCTTCGATTGGATTAATGACCCCTAACACATTTGAAACATGAGCAATCGAAACAATTTTCGTTTTTTCTGTAATTTGTTGACGTGCACTTGCCATGTCTAAAAAGCCGTCTTCAGTGACGTCTATATACTTCAAAATGGCTCCTGTACGTTGGGCTAATTGTTGCCAGGGAATAATGTTTGAATGATGTTCCATGTAAGATATGACGATTTCATCCCCGGCTGTAACTGCCAAGTCACCATAACTTTTGGCAATCCAATTCAAACTGGTTGTTGTTCCTCGTGTAAATAAAACTTCCGCTGTTTCTTTGGCATGGATAAATTGGCGAACCTTTTCGCGGGAGGCTTCATAGTCCTTCGTTGCTCGTTCGGCTAACGTGTGCACCCCACGATGAACATTGGCATTATCGGTTTCATAATAATGTCGTAAAACATCTAACACCGCCGTTGGTTTTTGGGTTGTCGCAGCATTGTCTAAATAAACTAGCGGTTCATCATTAACTTCTTGAAATAAAATAGGGAACGATTGACGAATGGTTGCTGCATCCATCATGCGTTTAACTTCCCTTCAATTACTTCTACAAATTCATTTTGTACTTCTTTAACTGGAATTGCTGTAATGACAGAACCTAGGAAGCCACGAATCACCAAACGTTCCGCTTCTTCTTTACGCAAGCCGCGGCTCATTAAATAATACATTTCTTCTGGATCTACTCGACCAACGCTGGCTGCGTGTCCGGCAGTCACTTCATTTTCATCAATTAAAAGAATTGGATTGGCATCACCACGAGCTTTATCAGACAGCATTAAAACACGACTTTCTTGCTGTGCGTCGGCTCCTTTTGCGCCTTTTAAAATGTGGCCAATTCCGTTAAACGTTAAAGTACCACGTTCACGAATGACTCCATGTTGTAAAATATGACCAATCGAATGTGGCGCTTTGTTTGTCACTCGTGTGTCGATGCCTTGTGTTTGTTTACCTGCACTAATTGCAACGACTTTAACTTCTGAATGAGCGCCTTCGCCAACTAAATCAGAATCAAAATCAGCCACAACATCGCCATCATTCATGACGCCTAGAGCCCAATCAACAGAGGCATCCCGCATAATATAGCCACGACGATTCATATAAGTCGTTACAGTTTGCCCTAATTGATCCACGGCTGAGTATTTAACTTTTGCGCCATCTTTCGCAATCACTTCCACAACAATATTTCCAGAAGCTTTCTCTGCGTGATGACCAGTGGATTGAAAACGTTCTAAATAACTGAATTCACTATGATTATCTGCAACGATTAAAACATGTTTAAAGAAAGGTTGGTTGCTATCTGAATCCTGAATAAACAAAGATTCAATGGGCTCTTCAATCACTACGTTTTTAGGAACGTATAAGAAAACGCCACTATTCATGAAAGCTGCATGAGCTGCTGTCAGCTTATCTTCTTCTGGTAATACGGCTTTAGTCATATAGTATTCTTTAACTAATTCTGGGTGCTCTTGTAAAGCAGTAAAAATGTCTGTAAAAATTACCCCTTGTTCCGCTAATGAGGCTGGCAATTGCTCAAAAGCATGAAAAGATCCTTGTTGAACAATTAAAGGATTGTCTTTCATTTGATCAAAACTTGCGACATTTCCTTCAGAAGGCACATAACTTTCCATGTGAACATTTAATAAAGGCCAACGATGAAATTTCACACGATCAATATGTGGTAACTCACTTTCGTCAGCGTTTTTTAAAGCCGTTGTTCGCAATTCAGTCATCCAAGCTGGTTCTTCATGTTCTAGTGAAAAAGCGGTGACTTCGTCAAGATAATCCATTAGATTTACTTTTTTCATTTATCTTGTCCTCCTTACGCTTCTTCTTTGTAATCAATACCTAATTCTTGGCTGATACCAGCATAGCCTTCTGTTTCTAAACGTTTTGCCAAGTCAGCCCCACCGGTTTTCACAACGCGGCCTTCCATCATGATATGAACAACATCTGGCGTGATATAGTTCAATAAGCGTTGATAATGGGTAATAATTAACGCACCAAAGTTCTCGCCGCGCATTTCATTAACCCCTTTAGAAACTACTTTTAACGCATCGATATCTAAGCCTGAATCAATTTCATCTAAAATGGCAAACGTTGGCTCTAACATCAATAATTGTAAAATTTCATTTCGTTTTTTCTCGCCGCCAGAAAACCCTTCGTTTAAGTAACGCTCAGCCATTTCTTCAGGCATATTTAATAATTCCATTTTGCTATCTAATTTTTTTAAGAACTGCATGACTGACATTTTGTTGTCTTCGTCACGTTTTGCATTGATTGCTGCACGCATGAATTCAGCATTGGTAATCCCTGGAATTTCACTTGGGTATTGCATTGCTAAGAATAAGCCTAGGCGAGCGCGTTCGTCTACTTCTAAATCTAAAACGTTGACGCCGTCAAATAGAATTTCTCCTTCTGTGACTTCATAGTTAGGATTTCCCATAATTGCTGCTGATAAAGTAGATTTACCAGTCCCATTAGGTCCCATAATCGCATGGATTTCTCCAGTATTAATTGTTAAATCGACCCCTTTTAGAATCTTTTTATCTTCAATTGATACGTGTAAATTTTTGATTTCTAACACAGACATGTACAATTCCCTCCAACTTGTTTTAATCGTTTTTCCGTTCTCACTCATTTTAGCCTAATTGAGAATGAATCGCAAATTACAATTGCTAAAAATAACAACTCTTATCATCAAATTTTAGGATTCAATTTGTGAAGAAAAATTTTAAAAGGCTGATATTTCAAAGTTTCTCTATATTTTTAAGTGATCGTCCCTACACAAAGAAAAAAATTCTGGTAGAATAAAAAAATTTATTAAAGAAAGCGTTTTCTTGGATAATTACTTTAGAATAACTTTCACAAAGAGAGCGTTGAGATACGCCTTTCTCATCTATACAAAAAAAATCCAGAGCATTTGCTTCTCTGGATTCAATAATTTTTATTAGTGATTGGTTTTATACTTCTAAAAGTTCTTGTTCTTTTTCAGCAGTAATCGCATCGATATTTTTGATGCTATCGTCTGTTAATTTTTGAACATCTTTTTCAAATGAACGTAATTCATCTTCAGTGATGTCGCTATTTTTTTGAGCTTTTTTCAACTCATCCATTGCATCACGACGAACGTTACGGACAGCAACTTTTGAGTTTTCCGCTTCTTTTTTCACGTCTTTGGCTAATTCTTTCCGACGTTCTTCCGTTAATTGTGGAATCACTAAACGGATGACATTTCCATCATTGGTTGGACTAATGCCGATATCACTCATTTGAATAGCTTTTTCAATGTCAGCGATAGAATTTTTGTCAAACGGTGTAATCATTAATACACGTGCTTCTGGGATATTGATACTTGCTAATTGGTTAACTGGTGTTGGTGCACCATAATATTCTACTTGAATACGGTCTAATAGACTTGCGTTCGCACGACCAGCACGAATTTGACCTAATTCACGGCGTAAGCTTTCTTCCGCTTTTGTCATTTTTTCTTTGGCTGTTGCTAAAACTTCTTTAGACATTCTTTATTTCCCCCTTACAGTTGTTCCGATATTTTCACCAAGGATGGCACGACGGATATTTCCTGCTTCATTTAGGTTAAAGACAACTAAAGGAATATCGTTATCCATACTTAATGAGCTTGCTGTTGAATCCATTACTTGCAGCCCTTTAGAAATAACATCTAAATGTGTTAGTTCTTCAAATTTTGTCGCTGTTTCATCCACACGTGGATCCGCAGAATAAACACCATCAACATTGTTCTTCGCCATTAAGATGACGTCCGCATCTACTTCTGCAGCTCGTAACGCAGCCGTTGTATCTGTCGAGAAGTAAGGATTTCCTGTTCCTCCGGCAAAAATAACAACGCGGCCTTTTTCTAAATGACGTTCTGCACGACGACGAATGTATGGTTCTGCAATTTGACGCATTTCAATTGATGTTTGAACACGTGTAGGCACACCAAGATTTTCTAATGTATCTTGCAATGCTAAGGCATTCATCACAGTAGCTAACATGCCCATATAATCTGCTTGTGCACGTTCCATGCCCATTTGAGCACCAATTTGTCCACGCCAGATGTTCCCGCCGCCAACCACGATGGCCATTTCGATACCTAATTCATGGACCTCTTTAATTTCTTGGACGATTTCTTTAATGACTGGTGGTTTAATGCCAAAACCGTCTTCTCCGGCTAGCGCTTCTCCACTTAACTTTAATACGACACGTTGATACTTAGGTTTAACCATCATAATTCCCTCCAAGATTCTCTAAAAATCATTCAATTCCTCATTTAGATGACTTTTCACCAAAATGATTTTTTAGACCAAGCAGTGCGATCCACTGGTTTTGCCTAAAAAAAGGGAGCGCATATCAAAGTTATGCGTTCCCAAATGGCTGAAAGACTGCCTTGAATCAAGCAGTAATCAATTTATGCAGCTTCCTTTGGGGATCGCTGTCTGTTTAGATACTTATGATTCACGGCTTTTCAACCGAGCGTTTGATGCTCTTAGTTTTTCATTTGGCTCATTACTTCATCCGCAAAGTTATCTTCACGTTTTTCGATACCTTCGCCAACTTCAAAACGTACGAATGATTTCACTTCGCCGCCTTTAGAAGCAACAAATTTTTCGACAGTCATATCTGGATCTTTAACAAATGGTTGGTCAACCAAAGCGATTTCTGCTTTGAATTTTTGTAGACGACCAACAACCATTTTTTCAACGATATTTGCTGGTTTACCTTCGTTTAATGCTTGTTCAGTTAACACAGCTTTTTCGTGTTCTAATTCTTCTTGAGGAATTTGAGATTCATTGACATAGCGAGGGTTGATTGCCGCGATGTGCATAGCAACATCTTTCGCTACTTCTTCGTCAGTTGTGCCATCGATAACTGTTAATACAGCAATACGGCCACCCATGTGTAAGTAAGCGCCAAATGCAGCATTGTCAGCTTTTTCGACAACTTCAAAACGACGGAAGCTGATTTTTTCACCGATAACAGTTGTTGCTTCGATTAAATCAGATTCGATTGTGCCTTTTTCAGTTTTAATAGCCATTGCTTCTTCCATCGTAGCTGGTTTGTTTTCAGCAACTTTAGTCGCAATATCTTTAACTAAATCTTGGAACATTTCGTTTTTAGAAACGAAGTCAGTTTCTGAGTTTACTTCAACGATTGCTGCAACGTTACCTACAGTTGCTACGTTTGCTAAACCTTCAGCCGCAATGCGGTCATTTTTCTTCGCTGCTTTAGCCATACCATTTTCACGTAAAAAGTCTACGGCTTTTTCCATGTCGCCTTCTACTTTTACTAATGCTTTTTTAGCGTCCATCATTCCAACGCCAGTCATATCGCGTAATTCTTTTACCATTTTAGCTGTAACGTCTGCCATTATTTGTGTCCTCCTCGGATATTATCAATTCTTTTTAAAAAAGCTATCTCAAAGGAGAATCAGGCTTTTTGTCGCCTAGCCTTTGAGACAGCTCCGTAATCATTATTATTCAGCTGATTCGTTGTTTCCTTCAACAACATCAACGATTTCTTCGATTGAAGTTGCTTCTGGTGTTTCTTCAACGAATAACTCTTCAGTTGCTTGGTCTTCCCCTTGGTTACCTTCGATGAAAGCATCAGCCATTTTAGCAGTGATTAATTTCACGGCGCGGATTGCATCATCATTTGAAGGGATTACAACATCGATCTCATCAGGATCACAGTTTGTATCAACCATTGCAACGATTGGAATGTTTAATTTGTGTGCTTCTTGAACAGCAATGCGTTCTTTACGTGGGTCAACGATGTACATTACATCTGGAATTCTTGGCATATCAGCGATACCACCTAAGAATTTTTCTAAACGTTCACGTTCTTTGTTTAAGCCAGCAACTTCTTTCTTAGGTAAAACTTCGAAAGTGCCGTCTTCTTCCATTGCATTGATTTTTTTCAAGCGAGCAATACGTTTTTGGATTGTATCCCAGTTAGTTAACGTACCACCTAACCAACGATGGTTTACATAGTATTGACCAGCGCGGATTGCTTCATCTTTGATTGCTTCTTGTGCTTGTTTTTTAGTTCCTACGAATAAAGCAACGCCGCCTTCTTCTGCAACGTTTTTCATGTAATCGTAAGCTGCATCTACTAATTTCACTGTTTTTTGTAAGTCAATAATGTAGATACCGTTTCTTTCTGTGAAGATATATTTCTTCATTTTTGGGTTCCAGCGACGAGTTTGGTGACCAAAGTGTACGCCGGCTTCTAGTAATTGTTTCATAGAAATTACTGCCATGTTGTGTTTCCTCCAGTTTGGTTTTTATTTTCCTCTTCTTTTCGTCAACTCCTTGAAGAACTACCGTAGTAGCACCACTTCGCAGATGGAAAAGAATGTGGATTTCGTGTGTGAAAATCACACCTTTAACAGTATAAGATATTTTCAGAAAAATAGCAAGCCTTAAAACTAGAAATGTCGCTCCTACTGCGCTTGCCAAACAAGATGACATTCTTCGTTTCCTGTTTCATCGATGGTTCGCTTTTGTTGGACAAAGCCTTGTTTTTGATAAAAGGCGTACGCTGCTTGATTTTCCCTGTAAACAGCCAAAGATAAGATGTCCTGTTCTTCTTTTGCTACTTGCAGTAATTTCTGACCGATGCCCTTCCCTTGAAACACTTTTTTTATAAAAATTCCTGCGATATAGTTATCCATTAAGCCTAAAAACCCAATTATCTGACCCTCTTCTTCTGCTAAGATCAGTGTTGCTTTTGGTAACGCAGCGCGGACAAATGCCTTATTTTCTTGCCAATAAGTTGGTGCGACAAATGGATGAGCTTCTAGATTCGTTTGCAGCCAAATAGCCATAATGGTTTCTAATTCTTTTTCTGTTAACTGGGTTGTCTTTTTGATAGTCAGCATTTTTTGACACTCGTTTCTGTTATTGATTATTTTCAAAATAAAACATTAACACGCCTGCTGCGATAGCGACATTCAATGATTCCGCTTGACCTTTCATTGGAATATAAAGATTTTTCGTGGTTTCTGCTAACAATTCTGGCGAAACCCCGCTACCTTCATTGCCTAAAATCAACGCATAATTTTCCACTGCCTCTTGTTCATAATAAGCAATCGCAGCTTCATTTAGTTCTGTACCGAAAACTGGTAGACCTTGCTTCTTGAATGCCTGAACCACTTCAGTCAACTCTCGTTGGAGAACTGGTAAATGATAGTGGCTTCCCTGCATTGAGCGCAACACTTTTGTATTGTAAATATCTGCTGTGCCCTTACCTAAAATCACGCCTGCTAAACCTGCTGCATCAGCTGTGCGAATCATCGTACCAACATTACCAGGGTCTTGGATATTATCTAAAAGTAACCAACCACCTTTAAAAGAAAGCGACTGCTCTTGTTGCGTTTCCAAGGTGACAATTGCCAAAATCCCTTGTGAAGTTGGCAACTCCGACAAGCTATTTAAAACCTCATCACTTACAAAAATTAATTTTTCTGTTTCTTGTTCAGCTAACCAAGTTCCCCATTCTTGTTGACCTCTTTGGTTAAACAAAATCCACTGGACATCGGCATTGGCCTTCACAGCTTCTTCAACTAAATGAAATCCTTCTATTATATATTGGTTCAGTTCTTCTCGGTACTTCTTTTTGTGTAATTTTTTCCATTCTTTTAATTGGTTATTTTTCGTTGATGTAATTTCTTTCATAAGTCACCTCGCCTTTGTATTATAGCATGCTTCTAGCTTGCTTGGATACTTGCTAGAACCAAGAAAAATCGCTATCATAAAGAAAAAAGCAAAGGAAGTGTCTCTCATGGAAAAACTAAGAATGAATGTACAAGGACGTGTCCAAGGTGTTGGCTTCCGCTACATGACAAAAATGGTGGCAGATCAATTAGGTGTCACTGGTTCGGTGAAGAACGAAGACGACGGGTCCGTTTCAATCACAGCAATTGCACCTGAAGACATAATGGAAACATTTATCAAAAAAATCAAAGATTCCCCCAGTCCAGCGGGACGTGTAACGTATGTTGATATTCAAGAAGACCCTTTGTTAGAAGAAACGGAACAATTTAAAGTGATTCAATAAACTTACTTTCTAACGATTGATTTCTTTGGAAAGAAGCCTTGAACAGCAAGTAGTTCCTGCTTTTTATTGATTTTTGTAAGAGCTTCTTTTCGATTTTGATTGAAAAAGAGCGCTGTTTCAAGTATAGTTAACCATGTAAAAATTTTTTAGAAAAGGACCGAATTACATGCGTAAATTAAACCGATGGCTTTACGGCTCTGGCTTACTATTTTTAGTAATGTTTTTATCAGGCTGTGTGAAAACAGGAGCAGATGGACAACCAACTGGTGAAGGTTTTGTCTATAACTTCCTTGTTTTACCGATGAGTAATGCAATTACTTATCTTGTCGATAACTTTAATTGGAACTATGGTTGGGCGATTATTTTTATCACCATTATTGTACGGATCATTATTTTACCGTTAGGCTTACATCAATCGAAAAAAAGCTTTATCCAAACGGAAAAAATGCAAGCAATCAAACCCCAAGTGGATGTTGCACAAGCAAAAATGAAACAAGCAAGTACGCGTGAAGAGCAAATGGCCGCACAAGCAGAACTACAAAAGATTTATAAAGAAAACAATGTGAGTATGGTTGGCGGAATTGGTTGTTTGCCTTTATTAATTCAAATGCCTATTTTCTCTTCTCTGTTCTTTGCTGCTCGTTATACAAAAGGTATTGCCACGGCAAGCTTCTTAGGAATGAATTTAGGGCAACCAAATATGATTTTAGTGGCATTAGCTGGTTTAGCCTATTTAGCTCAAGGTTATATTTCAATGATTGGTATTCCTGAAGAACAAAAGAAAACAATGAAATCAATGCTGATTGTTTCACCATTAATGATTGTTTTCATGTCCTTTAGCTCACCTGCAGGCGTAGCGCTTTACTGGGTAGTTGGTGGTATTTTCACATGTATTCAATCTGCCATCACAAATATCCTCTTACGTCCAAGAATTAAAAAACAAGTACAAGAAGAATTGAAAAATAACCCACCAAAACAAGTGGTTACTCCTATTAAGGATGTGACACCAAAAGAAACAAACAAAGCAACGCAAAAAACGAACCAACCAAAAGCAAACGGCAATAAAGGTCGCAATGCTGGAAAACAAAAACGTAAATAAAAAAAGGATCGCCTCTAAACGGCGATCCTTTTTTTACTTCAATTCTTTCCCAGTTATCTCTTCAATAGTTCGAATAGACTTTGGACCAAAGCCATGCAACGAAAGTAACGCTTTTCGGCCTCGTGCATAGAGTTCATCCACACTGTCGATTTTTTCATTCGTTAGCGCACGAACAGCTGGCTTTGATAATTGTGTTAAAATTTGTTCAAATGTTGTTTCTAGCATGCTGTCGGTTCCTCCATAGCGGTCGAAAAGCAGCGCTTTTTATTTTACAATTAATAAATCTAAGCTAGCAATTGATAACGCCATTTTAGCAATTTGCATTAATTGTTTTAATCGGTTTTGTTTGACTTTTTCATCCTCAACCATAACCATCGTTTCATTGAAGTACGCATCAATTAACGGACGTAGATTTACTAGTGCTTCATAGTTTTCTGCAATCGTGCGTGTCGCAAATGCTTCAGATAAATCGTTAACTGCTTGATACAGTTCTTTTTCTGCCTTATTTTCAAACAGACTTGGATCAATCCCTTCTTCAGTATCACCTAAAAGTTCTTGACCTTTTTTCGCTAAATTAATAACACGCGTTAAGGCTTCCATTGATGGTTTAAAATCTTGATCTTCAAAACGGCTTTTTAAAATATTCGCTGAAGCAAATAATTTCGATAAATCGGCTTGCTCAGCAGACACCACTGCATCGATAATGTCATGGCGAACATTTTTCGTCATTAATAATTGACGTAAGCGAGCTTTCACAAATTCAACGACTTCTGCTTGTCCTTCGTTTAGTAAAACGCCATATTTCTCAACATCTTGATTCACTGCTTCATCAACTTCTGTTTGTAATTGAACTAATGGGAAGGTCCAGCCTTTATCTTCAATAATTCGGATAACGCCATAGGTTTGACGACGAAGTGCATAAGGATCGTTAGAACCTGTTGGAATCATACCAACTGAGAAGAATGAAAAGACGCTGTCAAGCTTATCGGCTAAGGCTAAAACAGCCCCGATTGCTGTTTCTGGCAATTCACCTTCACTGGAAGTTGGTAGATAATGTTCTCGAATCGCCGTTGCTACGGCTGGTTTTTCGCCTTGTAATAAGGCATATTTTTCTCCCATAATTCCTTGTAATTCTGGGAATTCACCAACCATATTTGTTACTAAGTCAAATTTATAAATTTCAGAGGCACGTTTTAAATCTTCCAATTCCTCCTCAGATAAGCCAACTTTTCGACCAATGATTTGTGCAATTAAAGCAACCCGTTGCATTTTTTCATAAATTGAGCCAATCTTTTCATGGAAAGTCACATTTTTTAGTTTTTCAACACATGCTTCAATCGTTAATTTTTTATCTTCATTATAAAAGAATTCTGCATCTTCTAAACGAGCAATTAACACTTTTTCATTTCCTTTAATCACGTTTTCAAGGTGAACATTATCCCCATTGCGAACAGCGATAAAATGCGGCATTAATAAGCCTTGGTCGTTACGAACTTCAAAGTAACGTTGGTGTTCTTTCATAGAAGTCACTAATACTTCATCTGGAACAGATAAATATTTTTCATCAAAACTGCCTACAAATGCAGTTGGATATTCCACTAAATTCGTAACTTCTTCCAATAACTCTTCATCTAAAGCTAACTGCCAATTTTTTTCTGCAGCGAGAGCGTTCGCTTGATCAACAATCATTTGTTTCCGTTCATTCGGTTGAACCACTACAAATTGTTCTTTTAATTTTGCTTCATATTCATTAGCATGTTGGAACGTCACATCGTCTCCCAAGAAACGGTGGCCACGAGAAGTTTGCCCTGTTGTCACGTCTAACACTTTGAAAGGAATTACTTCATCATCAAGTAGTGCCACAATCCAGTGAATTGGACGAATATATTCGAAATCATAGTTTGCCCAGTGCATTGTTACCGGGAAAGTTAGACTTGTAATCACGTCATTTAATTTTGTTAATACCTCTTTGGCACTTTGGCCTTTGGTAAACTTCGTCACATAGACATATTCGACACCATTTAATTCTTTGAAAACAATGTCCTCAGTTGTAACTCCTTGGCCGCGTACAAAACCTTGTGCAGCTTTTGACCAATTTCCTTCAGCATCTAAAGCAATCTTTTTCGCTGGACCTTTTACTTCTTCTTCAACATCCGCTTGTTTTTCAGGAATCGCAGTTACTTTCACGGCTAAACGACGAGGTGTGGCAAAGGATTGCACTGTTTCATAGTCTAAATGATGTTCATCTAAAAATTTGATTACTTTTTCTTCAAGTTGGATACGGCTTGGTGTGACAACATGTGCGGGCATTTCTTCTAAGCCAATTTCTAATAATAAATCTTTTGCCATGTTATTCTGCCTCCTTGGATACGTGTTGGTCTTTATTTAATAATGGGAACCCTAATTTTTCACGTTCAGCCACAAAAATTTTCGCTACGGAACGAGCCATATTCCGAATGCGGGCTAAATATCCTGCACGTTCCGTTACAGAGACAGCACCGCGAGCATCTAATAAATTGAATGTATGGCTACATTTTAAAATATAATCATAGGCTGGATGAACTAAACTTTCTTCAATACAGCGTTTAGCTTCTTTTTCAAATTTGTCAAAGTTTTCTAAAAGCATTTCTTGGTTACTAATTTCAAAGGAATATTTTGAATGTTCATATTCAGGTTGCACAAAAATTTCACCATATTTAACGCCTTGTGTCCATTCTAGATCATAGACACTTTCGACTTCTTGGATATATGATGCCAAGCGTTCTAACCCGTAAGTAATTTCAGAAGTGACAGGATGACATTGTAAGCCGCCAACTTGTTGGAAATACGTAAATTGGGTAATTTCCATGCCATCTAACCAAACTTCCCAACCTAAACCAGCACAGCCCATTGAAGGATTTTCCCAGTTATCTTCTACAAAACGAATGTCATGTTCTAATGGATCAATTCCTAATAATTTCAAACTTTCTAGATAAAGTTCTTGGATATTTTCAGGAGAAGGCTTCATTACAACTTGGAATTGATGATGTTGGTATAGACGGTTCGGATTTTCACCATAGCGTCCATCAGCTGGACGACGAGAAGGTTCTACGTAGGCAGCATTCCATGGTTCAGGTCCAATGGCACGTAAAAACGTGTAAGGACTCATGGTGCCGGCTCCCTTTTCTGTATCATAGGCTTGCATTAACATACAGCCATTAGATGACCAAAATTTTTGTAAGGTTAAAATCATTTCTTGTACGGTTAACTTGTTTTTCATTGTTTTCCTCCTTGGAATATTTTTTATAGACATAGGGATTGGCTTTGCTTCGGGAATGTAAATTTAAAAAGGGCTACAGAGAAACAATTTTGTAGAATGGGATAATTTTTATGCTGTTCATCATCTACTCTGTCGCCTTTGCGCCAATTGAGCTTTTTTGAATAAACGTTACTATTTTTTCTTTTGGTGTTAACTGTTTGCTTTTTTTTATTCGGTTACAACGTTCCCTTTGGTCACCTTGTGCTGTTCCACATCTGCTCTGACACTTTGTGTCAGTCGCAGTGAGGAACATGCAAAAAGTCCCCATGCCTATTAATAGACATAGGGACGAATAATTATCGCGGTTCCACCCTACTTCCGATGTGTTCATCGGCAGCTTCGTTTGTCGTACTCCAAAGTGCCTTTCAAAAGTTCCGTGTTTCTGGCTCCCACTCTCCCAGATTCGCTTAACAGAGGGTTCTTTTTACTTCTCTTTTTCTTCGTACGTATTTAACTTCTCTATCATAATACGGTGTCTGAGGGAAGTTGTCAAATTTTTTTTAGAAAAACGTCTGCTTGTTTATGTTTATTTTTCTTCCTTCTTTCGTGGCGGAATTTTTAACGTATTTTCCCACGTTTTCATTTGATCAATAAATTTTTTACTTTTTAAGTGCAAACCAACATATTCATCGTATAACATATCAATCGTTTCTCGAATACTCTTCTTAGTTTCTTCTTTTACTTGAATGTTTTGGACTTTTTCATAGGAGACTTGCGCAAATAAGCGAATAAAATGAATTGCTCTAGGATCTGCATGGTAGCGCTGTTCATCTAAATGCCAATGTTTTTCACAAAGCACACCGCTATACTTTGAAGAGTAGTCAAATTTCCCTTGTGTTTCGCCACAAGCCACACAATGATGCCATTCTGGTCGTACACCAAACCGTTCTAACAATTGAATTTCAAAAATATTTGTAATGATTTCCGGATCTTTTTGCTCATTTAAAGCGGATAATGCCATGTGGGTAAATTGAAATAAGTTCGGATCATAGTGCTGATCTTCAATTGCTGCATCGACTAAGTTTAAAATATATGTTCCATATGCGTTAATAAATATGTCTTGTTGAATGTTTCGAAAAGGTTGAACTTCTTTGCTGCTATTGAGAAAAGATAAGCCTTCTTCTCTAAAATTTCCGATGTAGACGGCTTCTGTAAATGGCAGAATCGCTGGCAAAAGAGGATTATTTTTTCGATGCGCGCCTTTCACAAAAAACATCAATTTTCCATAGGATTCTGTAAAAATTTTGACGAGTTTATCCTTCTCTTTAAAATCCTTCGTAAATAAAATAATGCCTTTGGTCTCCCCTAATGCCATTCAATTCACTTCCATTTCTTATGTAAATTAGTGTAGTGTTTGGAAAGTTCGTTTATACACTCGCTTCCCAAACACTACTTTCTTAATATTCTTCTTTGCGATAACCAAAATCTTGTAAATAGATTTTTTTGTCACGCCAGTCTTTTTGGACTTTTACCCACAGCTCCAAATACACTTTGTCATCTAATAAATATTCAATATCTTGACGCGCCTTGGTACCAATTTGTTTCAGCATTTTTCCGCCTTTGCCAATAATGATACCTTTTTGACTGTCCCGTTCCACAATAATGGTTGCTTGGACATGGACTTTATCGTTTTCATCCCGTTTCATTGAGTCCACAACGACAGCGACAGAATGAGGAATCTCATCTCTTGTTAAAAGTAACACCTTTTCACGAATTAATTCAGAAACGATAAAATATTCTGGATGATCCGTAATTTGGTCATCAGGGAAATATTGTGGTCCTTCTGGCATTTGCTCAACGAGAACATCCATCAAATGCTCAAAATTATTTCCTTCAGTGGCAGAAATGGGAATAATTTCTTTAAAGTCCATTTGTTTCGAATAGTCTTCAATAATACTCAATAAATCATCTGGATGGACTTTGTCAATTTTATTAATAATCAAGTAGACTGGACTATTATTATTTTTCAATCGTTCAATAATAAAGTCGTCACCTTTCCCGCGTTTTTGATCAGCACTTACCATGAATAAAGTAGCATCTACTTCACGCATCGCATTATAGGCACTTTCCACCATGAAATCGCCTAAGCGGTGTTTAGGTTTGTGAATCCCTGGAGTATCGATAAAAACAATTTGTGCTTCAGGAATTGTATAAATTCCTTGAATCTTATTACGAGTTGTTTGTGCTTTGTCACTCATAATTGCAATTTTTTGGCCGACAATTCGATTTAACAATGTTGATTTTCCAACATTTGGTCTGCCGACAATGGCTACAAAACCAGATTTATGTTCAGTTGTCATTGTATTTCTCCTCTTATTTCCACATTTGAATGATTTGTAAAATTTTTGGTACAAATAGAATTAGTCCTACTAGCACTGCGAAACCGGCTGTTAATAAAACAGCTCCTGCGGCCATGTCTTTAACTTTTTTTCCGATTGGATGAAAGTGAAAATCCGTAAACATATCTACGACATTTTCAAAAATTGTGTTGATAATTTCTGCCAACCAGACAAGAAAAACAGCCAATAACAACCACAGCCATTCAGCAAGTGTTAAGGAAAACAAGAAACCAAACACAATGGCCGTGACACCAAACGCCACATGTTTGCGCATATTACGTTCTTCTCGAAAAACTGTTTTGATTCCTTGCCAGGCAAATTCTAATGAATTAATAAAATGTTTATTCTTTCCTGTTTGCTCATCTTTTAAGGCCATACGCATCTAAAATCTCTTTCTGTAAACCAAACATTTCTTTTTCATCTTCAGGTTCCATATGATCGTACCCATTCAAATGTAAAAAGCCATGTACTGCCAAAAAGCCCATTTCTCGCTCCAATGTGTGCCCATATTCAACTGCTTGTTCTGCTGCTCGCTCTGTTGAAATAATTAAATCACCTAGATTCCGTGGTAGCTCTGCCAACTCTTCATCATCAAAAATAATTGGCAATTCGTCTTCCCCTTCATCCTCTAAAGCAAAACTGATGACATCTGTAGGCATATCTTTGCCCCGATAGTCACGATTAATCACTTGGATACCTGCGTTATCTGTAAAAGTCACCGACATCTCCGTATCTTCGGCAATTTCTAGAAAACCCGCTGCAAATTGCAGCAAGTTTTCGATTTCTTTGATTTCTTCTGTTGGTACTTTCTCGGTTTCATCAATGAAAGTAATATCCATTAGTCATCTCTCTTTTCTTGTTCATCTTTCATTTCTTCTGCTTCAGCTTTCATTTTTGGATACTTAATCCGTGAATGGAAGGTACTGCACAATCCATTAATTAATGATTTTTCAATGATGCGAATCTCTTTCATCGTTAACCCGCATTCATCTAATTGGCCATCTGAAATTCTATCTTGAATCACATTATGCACAAAGGCTTGAATTTTTTCGTTGGTGGGATGATCCATCGCCCGCACAGCAGCCTCACAAGTATCAGCAATACTCACAATCCCTGCTTCTCGTGTTTGTGGACGTGGCCCAGGATAACGGAAGTCGGATTCTTTAATTTCAGGATTGCGTTCTTTTGCTTTCACATAGAAAAATTTCATCAATGTTGTGCCATGATGTTGACGACAAATGTCAATCACCATTTGCGGCATATTGTACTCTTCTAAAATTTTGGCGCCATCAATTACGTGGCCAAAAATAATTTGTTTACTATCTTCTGGTAATAAAAAGTTATGTGGATTTTCTGCACCAGCAGGTAAGTTTTCCACAAAGAAATTGGCGTGTTTAATTTTGCCAATGTCATGGTAATAACAAGCAACTCGTGTTAATAGCGACCGCCCGCCAATCTCAGCAACAGCGTTAGCGCTCAAACTAGCCACCATCATGCTATGATGATAGGTACCTGGCGCTTCTTCTAACAGTTGTTTTAACAACGGATGGTTCGGATTACTTAATTCATTCAAGACAATCATACTATCATCGGTCACTAATAATTCGATATATGGATGCAAGCCCATTGTTGCTAAAAATGAAAGTACCGTTCCTGCACTTGCACAAATTAAAGCTGTCCACGTTTTACCATCTGTTAAACTCATCCCTTGATAAATCATTAAGACAACCGCCATGAAAACAGGAAAGACCACTACCCACATTAAAGCTGGGAAAACTTGCTCACTCATCCGTTTTCGTTTAACAACTGTTGCTAGAAATCCTGAGAATAAGTACATAATCAGAATAACCGTCAACGAGTTTGTGCCAATAGAATTATAAAAGATAAATAACGCAAAAACGACTTGGAAAATGGCAGCGATTATCCCTGAACGACGATTCACAAAATGATTTAGAATTAGCGGTGCAAAGGCTGCTGGATAGAACAAGGGAATATACATCAACTGCTCTGTTTGGAAAATCTGGAAGAATTTCATTAAAATAACACTGATTAGCATAGCACCCGTGTAAAAGATAATAAACGAGCGTTGTCGCGAAGGCTCAGTCACTTGTTTTGTAAAGAAAATCAACACTTCAACTTGAAGTAAAATAGCTAGTGCTAATGCCACCATCGGAAAAATAGACGTATTTTGACTAGTCATTCCTAGTAACTCAAGTTTTTCGACCGCTTTTGCATCAATTTGAGTACCTTCACGAACAATAATTTCGCCTTGATAAATCATTGCGGGTTGAACAGCATTCATCGCTTTTTGGCGTAGCTCTTCTGTTCGTTTTTCATTGGCAATATCGTTTACCACAATCCCTTGGTTAACAATGTAACGAATGACTTGTTGCATGGTACTCGTAATGTCTAAGTATTGAATTTTACCGTTAGCTTCTTGGCGAATTTTATCCAAATCAGATTCTCGAACGTGATTTTGCATCGCATCATCCACCAACATCAAACTTTCTGAACGAACCTTATCTAATTGCTCAGAGGTTAATGTAAAGATTGTTTGATAAAAAACATTAGGAAAACTTTGATAAAACGTAACTTCATCTTGCGGTAAAGATTCAAACAATGACTTTAAGCTAGCTACTCGTTCTTCCACGGTCGGCGCAGGAATCGTTTCTTCCTTTTTGGCCTTTGCTTGCTTATTGCTGTACTCTTTGTCTACTTTTTCATTCGCAGAATCAATCAATTTAAATAATTTATCAATACGATTATGTTGGACAGATGCCGTATCTTCTTGATAAATATATTCGGGTGTGACAGCTTCTGCTGCCAATTTTTTTCTTTGTTCTGTTTCGTAGGTATTCTCGATATTTTTATTTGCACGAATAGTTTTCTCGGCCAGTTGACCTTCTTTAATTTCTACTCTTTTCTGATGGACACTGCCAAACATAATCATAAATAAAAGAAGAGAAAAAACGGCTAATAAAATAGGTAAATAGGCTTTACCTAAACGATCCCCTAACTTTGTAAGTACTTTTTTCAAAAGGTACTTTCACTCCTTCCCTAACTGCTTAGGAATGCTTTTGTTGTTCTTTTTCATAGGCTTGAATAATTTGCGCTACAACCGGATGACGCACAACGTCACTGGCTTCAAAATTTACAAAGGCAATTTTTTCAATGTCTTTTAACGTACGCTCGGCGTTAACTAAACCACTTGTTACACCACGTGGCAAGTCAATCTGACTAGTATCTCCATTAACAATCATTTTTGAACTAAACCCTAAACGAGTTAAAAACATTTTCATTTGGGCAACCGTGGTATTTTGTGCTTCATCTAAAATGACAAAAGCATCATCCAATGTACGACCACGCATATAAGCAAGCGGGGCTATTTCAATAACGCCGCGTTCCATTAAACGATTTGTATGATCCATACCAAAAATTTGATACAAGGCATCGTAAACTGGACGTAAATAAGGATCGACTTTTTCTTTTAAGTCACCTGGTAAAAAGCCCAAGCTTTCGCCAGCTTCCACTGCTGGACGAGTTAAAATAATTTTTTGTACTTCACCTTTTTTTAAAGCTGCTACTGCCATCACCACGGCTAAAAAGGTTTTCCCTGTCCCCGCAGGTCCCACCCCGAAAATGACGTCATGAGTTTTAACTGCATCGATATATTTTTTTTGACCAACATTCTTAATTCGGATGGCCCGACCATGATGGTCCTTCATAATTTCTTCTTCATACATGGCAATAAACGCCTCTAAATTTCCAGCTTTGGCCATTTTTAAAGCAGAAACGACATCTGGCGTATGCACTTTGATGCCTCGTTGAATTAATGTTTGTAGCGCTCTTAACACGGAAGCGACTAACTCTACCTCTGATGATTCGCCAATTAACTGAATAACTTCGCCACGACTATTAATCGTTACGTGGGTATTCTCTTCTAAAAATTTGATATGTTTATCATGTGTTCCTAAAAGCATGTGTGCATCATCAGAATCAGTAAGTATTAATTCCAAAGATTTTGACTGATTATCTGTCAAAAAACGTCCATCTCCTTTATTATATAGTCCTTTACAATGATACCACATTCTTATCTGTTTAAAAAGAAGTCGTACCTGATTTGACTTTGAAAGTCAAAAAAGAGAAAACCGTAAAAAGCTACCGGTTTTCTCTTTGTATAAAAAAACTAGGACAGTATCCTGTCCTAGTTTCGATAACGCTCTTAGTTTTCTTGTAATAATTCTTTCACAATTGCGTTAACTTGGTTGCCATCGGCTTTGCCTTTGACTTTCGGCATCATAGCGCCCATCACTTTACCAAAATCTTTTGGTGAAGTGGCGCCAGTTTGCGTCATTACCTCTTGAACTAGTTGACGAATTTCTTCCTCCGTTAGTTGTTGAGGCATATATTTTTCAACAATTGCTATTTCAACTTTTACTTTTTCAACAAGATCGTCGCGTCCCGCCTTTTCAAACTCTGATAAAGAATCTTTTCTCTGTTTCATCTCACGAGACAATACAGTGAGTTCTTCTTCTCCGTTCAATTCACGGCCCGCTTTAATCTGATCATTTTGAATGGCAGTCTTTAACATACGAAGTACGGCTAAAGTTTCTTTGTCTTTAGCTTTCATCGCTGTTTTAATGTCGTCATTCAATGTGGTTAGCAATGACATACCACCAACTCCAATTCATTCAAAACTAGAATTTTTTACGTTTTCTAGCTGCTTCAGATTTTTTCTTACGCTTTACACTTGGTTTTTCGTAGAATTCACGTTTACGTGATTCTTGTAAAGTACCCGCTTTTGAAACGGAACGTTTGAAGCGACGAAGAGCATCATCAAGAGATTCGTTTTTACGAACGACTGTTTTTGACATGTTATTCCCTCCCTCCGAGCTTAAAAAGTAACCGTTTTTCTTATTTGTGGGAAAAACCCACAAATTAAAATACTGTCCTTGTTATATTATAGCTAAAGCATAAATAACCGTCAACCACTCTACTGATAAAATACGAAATTTTTGTTTGATTTTTCGTCTTATTCGCTATTTTTCGCAACAATCGGCACAACGACCAAGTATTTCAAAGCGATGTCCTTCAATTGAACAACCTTTTAACTGTTCTTCAAAAAAATTCATCGGACACATGTGAATTTCTTCCGTTTTGCCACAAACCGTACAAATAAAGTGATGATGATGTTCCACCTCTTGGCAACAACGGAAGCGAAACTTTTGCTCGCCATTTAATTCTGTTTTTTCCAGCAATTCTAAGCGCTCAAAGTCATGCAAGTTACGATAAACCGTATCATAACTGACTCCTTTAAAGGTTTCATTCATAAATTCATACACTTCACGTGCAGAAACATACCGATTTCGCTTAATCAAATAGCTCATCAGTAATTCTCGTTTTTTAGTATATTTTAATCCACTGGCTTTCATGGTTTCTAAGGCTTGTTCAATATTGGTTTTTACTGGTGCCATCGCCATTTCCTCCCTCACCAACCTAAATCAGAATCATTACGAAATAGATTCTGGACTTATGGTATAATAAAATTATTAAAAATGCAAGAAAGGACTTACCCTCTATGACTATTTCTGAAGAAAAAAAATGTGTGACGATTTTTGTCATCTCAGATTCTGCTGGCGAGACCGCTTCAAAATTGGCGGCTGCTTCAATGGCCCAGTACCCCACTGTTGATTTTACTTTGATTAGACGAACATTCGTTAAAGACGAAGATAAACTGGTGCAAGCGTTAGAAGATGCCAAAAAAGCAGAGGCCATGGTACTGCATACTATCATTAATGATCATCTCGTGGCGATTGCTAATCAATTTTTCAATGAGCATCAATTGTTCCATTTTGACATTTTGACACCACCTGTTGCGGAAATCGAACGATTAACAGGTGTCGCACCTATGCGGGAACCAGGTGCCTTACATCATCTGAATGAAAATTATTTTAAACGAATTGAAGCAATGGAATTTGCTGTCAAATATGACGATGGCAAGGACCCACGAGGCTTTTTAGAAGCGGATGTGTTACTTCTTGGTGTTTCCCGAACTTCTAAAACACCGCTAAGTCTCTTTTTAGCCAACAAGAACTTAAAAGTTGCTAATTTGCCACTAATTCCTGAAGCACATTTACCGAAACAATTATTCGAAATGGACCCTAAAAAAATTGTTGGCTTAACCAACGATCCCAATGTTTTAAACGGGATTCGTAAAGAACGAATGCGCGCATATGGATTGCCTGAAAATACTTCTTATTCAGATATTGAAAAAATTCGGCGAGAACTGGCTTTTGCTAATGATCTTTATCAAAAATTAGGTTGTATCGTTATTGATGTCGCTTCTCTTTCAATTGAAGAAACTGCCTCAATGATTCTTAATGCTTTGAACTTAGAAGATCATAGTTATTATTCCACGGAAACATCCGAGGATTAAAAAAAACGAGAAAAAATCACTAGTGATTTTTTCTCGTTTTTTTAAAAGACTTGAACGCCTTCTTGATCAATATTGAAAATTTGGATGCTCGCTTTGGTAGATAATTTCTCCAAACTTTGAACAATTTCGTTGGTTCGTTCTTCTGGCGACAAGATTAGCACAGTTGGACCAGCACCGCTTAAGAAAGAGCCATAAGCACCTTTTTGCTGAGTTAAACGACGAATTTCTTTTAAGTGAGGAACCAATGAACGACGATACGTTTCATGCCATTTATCTTGTTCCATCATTTTGCCTGCTAAAGGTAAATCTCCGTTTAAAATTGCGGCAATCATAACATTGGCAATTGAGCTGGCCGCGACCGCTTCTTTATAAGTCAATTTTTCGGGCAAAACAGCGCGACTTTTTTCGGTAAATAATGGTTCCTCTGGAATAAATGCAATGACATCACACATTGGAAAGTGATGTTTGACATGGTAGACTTGGTTTTCTACATGGCTAGCCACCACGAAATCTCCTAAAATAGCTGGGGCCACATTATCCGGATGTCCTTCCATCTCTGTGGCCAAACGAACTTTTTCTTTAGGGGACAAATTTAAATGTGCTAGTCGGTTAGCTAATTCAATGCCTGCTACAATCACACTTGAGCTACTGCCTAGTCCTCTTGCAAGGGGAATGTCAGAAACCATCCGAATAACTTTTGGTGTTAATTCTGGTGCAATTTTCAATGCCGTTTGAATTAATAAATTCTCTTCATTAGTAGGAATCTCTTCTCCCATAGTATGTTGAATTTCCCAAAATTCACTTTCACCTAAAACGTTGATTGTTAAATAAGCGGATAATGCAATGCCACATGAATCAAAGCCAGGTCCTAAGTTGGCACTAGTGGCAGGTACTCTTATTTTCATAGTGTTGCGACTCCTTTTCGTAAGTGCAGACGCATTTCTTCCACGTCACTCATTTTTGAAATAGCTACTTCTGTCTCCATTGCTGTATCAGGATCTTTCAGTCCGTTACCAGTAAAGACTGCCACGACGGTTTCACCTGCTTTGATTTTACCGCTTTTAACATGTTGAATAACTCCAGCTAATGAAGCAGCCGAACCAGGTTCAATGAAAACCCCATCTTGAGCAGCAATTTTTCGGTAAGCCGTTAAAATTTCTTGATCTGTCACGGCATCAATGAAACCACCGGATTCATCCCGTGCCTGTTCTGCTAGTTGCCAACTAGCAGGATTTCCAATCCGGATCGCTGTTGCCACGGTTTCAGGTTGCTCAATCACTTGGCCTTTCACGATCGCTGCGGCACCTTCTGCTTCAAAACCATGCATTCTTGGTAAAGTTGTTCCTTGTTTTTCATGCCATTCTTTAAAGCCTTTCCAGTAAGCGGAAATATTGCCGGCATTTCCAACTGGAATCGCTAAGACATCGGGCGCTTGACCTAATTGTTCACAAACTTCAAAAGCTGCTGTCTTTTGCCCTTCTAAGCGATAAGGATTCACTGAATTAACTAGCGCAACTGCCTCAGTTTTCGCAATCTCTCGCACCGCTTTTAATGCTTCATCAAAGTTACCTGGAATCGAAATAATGTCTGCCCCATACATAATAGCTTGCGCCAATTTTCCCAGTGCGATTTTCCCTTCTGGAATCACTACATACGCTTTAATACCTGCTCTTGTGGCATACGCAGCAGCGGCGGCACTAGTATTTCCTGTAGAAGCACAAACAATCGCTTTGGCACCTTCTTCTACCGCTTTTGCTACAGCCATCACCATCCCGCGATCTTTGAATGAGCCAGTGGGATTTAAGCCTTCGTATTTTCCATATAATTGAATACCTAATTCTTTGGATAAATTAGGTAAAGGAATCAGTGGCGTATTTCCTTCGGCTAAAGAAATCATTGGTGTTTTTTCTGTTACGGGCAAATACGCTTGATACTGTTTTAACAAACCTTCATACATGTTTACTCATCTCCTATAACCTTCATTACATTCAATAACTGAAAGGCTTCCGTATTTTGAATAGCTGTCACAACTTGTTGCATTTGTGCTTTTGATATCTGGTGTGTAATGGCAACAATTCTTGCTCGCTGTCCATCTGATTTCTGTTGAACTAATTGATCAAAGCTGACTTCTGCTTTAGTCATTAATTGCGTCAACTGCAAAAATTGTCCTGGTGTATCTGGAACATCTAATGAAAAATAGTACTGCCCAAATACATTTTCGGAACTCGTCAATTGGGTTTTATGTTGATACGAATTGAACATATGGCCAGTCGTTGCCAAGCGAATGTTTTTAGCAATCGTAATTAAATCACTGACCACACTGGTTGCTGTCGGTTTAGCGCCAGCTCCTGGACCGTAATACATTGATTCCCCCACGCCTGCACTTTTTATAAATACTGCATTGTACTCATTCCGAACAGATGCAATAGGGTGCTTTTGATTGACTAGCATAGGCGCCACTTCCACCGAGATACTATTCTCATTTTGTTCAGCAGAGCCAATCAATTTGATTTCATACCCCAGTTGTTTAGCCATAGCGACATCATCTAAAGACAATCCGCGAATTCCACGAATATCAACTTGTGGTAATGAAACATTCATCCCAAAAGCAAATTGACTTAAAATAACCATTTTATAGGCTGCATCGATTCCATCGACATCATTTGTCGGATCCGCTTCAGCAAATCCCAACGCTTGCGCTTCTGCTAAAGCTTCTTCATAACTTTTATCAGCAGAAACCATTTGCGTAAGCATATAATTCGTCGTACCGTTAACAATTCCTAAAACTTTTTGAATATTGTCTGCCGCTAAGCTATTAGCAATTGTTCTTAAAATAGGAATCCCGCCAGCAACACTTGCTTCATAATATAAATCACAATGATGTTTTTGGGCTAACGCTACTAATTCACTCCCATGTTGCGCCAGCAAATCTTTATTAGCAGTCACAATATGTTTACCATTTTCTAAAGCTTTCATGATATACGTTTTGGCTGGTTCAATGGTTCCCATTAATTCCACAACGATTTGAATCTCTTTATCTTCTAAAATATCATCAATTGAAGTTGTTAAAGAAAGACCGTATTCTTCCGCTTGCGCTTGTTTCGTTTCAAGATTTCGGACAAATGCTTTTTCAATGACTACATTCATTCCTGTCACTTGTGAAATTTTCTCTTGATGTTCTTTCAAGAGAGTTAAAACGCCAGTGCCTACAGTCCCTAATCCTAGTAACCCGGTCTTTAAGGTATCCTTCATTTTTACCTCCATCAACAGCGCTATTCTAGTTACGCTATTTTTTCCTACTTTTTATCGGTGTTCAATATGCTCAAAGGTCTGATTTAAAATATCTATTACATGATGATCATCTAATGTATAAAAAATCGTTTTTCCTTCGCGACGTGCCTTGACAACCCGGCTATCTCTTAATAATTTTAGTTGATGAGAAACGGCGGACTGTTCCATTCCCAATTGTTCACTAATCGCCGTTACATTATGCTCGCCTTCTTTTAAAAGTAGCAAAATTCTTAAACGTGTTGGATCACTTAATACTTTATATAATTGACTTACTTGTTTGATTTCTTCCATTTGTTTCATTATAGTCGCCTCACTTTGCACTCATTATAACACAGAGTTTTTTAAAATAAGAACTGCGATTGTTCTTTCCTACGAAAAATATGGCACAAAGAAAGTTGGAAAAATGACAAACTTGTCGATTTTCCAACTTTCTTCATCTATTCGTGGTTGGCTTGCTGAACTGCATCCATCACGGCATAACGGAAGCCATTTTTTTCTAGAGCTACGACACCGCGAATCGTACTTCCTCCTGGAGAAGTCACTTCATCTTTCAATGCTCCTGGGTGTTTTTTCGTGTCTAAGGCTAAGGTCGCCGTTCCTTTTATCATTTGAGCGACAATTTCATAAGATAAGTCTCTTGGTAACCCTTCTAAGACTGCTGCATCTCCCAATGCTTCCATAAAGATATCAACAAAAGCTGGACTGCAACCAGCCACAGTACCAAAAGTTTCCAGTTGCGCTTCACGAATTTCTTTGACTAACCCTAAAGTAGCAAGAAGTTCCATTACCAGTTCCTTCGTTTGGCCTTCAATTGTTGGTGCCAAGGCTACGCCAATCACGCCTTGATTCACGCTAACTGGTGTATTAGGAATGGCATGAACAACTTTGGCTTCTTTATTGCCAAGGGCCATTTGTGCTTCTTCTATGGTATGACCTGTTGCAACAGAAATCAATAGACTTTCGTTGGAAAAATGAGGGGCTAATTCCTGAAGGACAGGTAACACGACCTTTGCTCCTGTCGCAATAAAAATAACCTTACATTCTTGGAAAAGTGCATAATCTGTGACAAGTTGAAAGCCCCACTCTTTTTGAAGTGCTTCTGCTGTTCCACTTGATCCGCCTTTCACATATAAATGTTCCTTCTTGACTGCCTCAGCTTTCAGTAACCCTTTAATGATGGCACCGCCCATACTGCCAGCACCGATAAAGCCAATTTTCATAGCATTCCCTCCTTAGTTAAATAAAGTGTTTGTGTCAAAAGTCAATTAGCTTTTGACACAAACACTAACATTCGTACTTTTTTCCGTACAGCCTGTTTCGTTTATTTTATTTTGTTAATTCATTAACGACTGCTTCAAACGCAGCAATTTTTTCAGAAGCTTCTGAACTACTTGTTGCTTTTGTTGCTAGATAGAATTTAATTTTTGGTTCTGTTCCTGATGGTCGGATAGCAATCCAACTGCCATCTTCTAAATGATATTTCAACACATCAGAAGGAGGCGTTTGTAATTGTTCTGTTTGACCATCTGCAAAAGTGCGTGTTAATTCTTTAAAATCTTCCGTTTGAGCAACTTGAATCCCGGCAAACTCAGTTGGCGCTTGTTCACGACATTTTGCCATTAAAGCTTTGATTTTACCGCTTCCTTCAATTCCGCTCATTGTTACGGAAATAGTTTTTTCTTCAAAGTAACCAAATTCTTCAAAGATATCTTGTAAGCCATCGTATAATGTTTTTCCTTGTTTTTTATAGAAAGCCGCTACTTCTGCTAATAAAACTAACGCTTGAATTGCATCTTTATCACGAACAAAAGGTTTCACTAAGTAACCATAACTTTCTTCAAAACCAAACATAAACGTTTGACTGTGGTCTTCTTCGTATTGTTGAATTTTTTCAGCAATAAATTTGAAACCTGTTAAAACATTAAACATCTTCGTATTATATTTCTCAGCAATCGCTGTAGCAAGTTCACTAGAAACGATTGATTTTAGAACCGCAGCATTTTGAGGCAACGTGCCTGCTTGTTGATGGGCTTCTAAAATATAATGAATCATAATTGAACCTAATTGATTTCCTGTTAATACTTGGTAGTCTCCATTTGGCATCCGCACAGCAGCACCTAAACGATCAGCATCTGGATCTGTTGCAATCAATAAATCAGCGCCTTCTTTTTCCCCTAAACGAATCGCGTATTCAAAAGCTGAATGTTCTTCAGGGTTTGGTGACTTAACTGTAGTAAAGTCAGGATCAGCAACGGCTTGCTCAGGTACTAAAACAAATTTTTCAAAACCGGCTTGTTTTAATGCCTTTTCTCCTAACATTTTCCCAGTTCCATGTAAGGGAGTGTAAACTAATTTTAATTCTTTACCCATTTCGTTAATTAATTCTTGATTAATCGTAACTGTTTTAATTTCTTTCAAATACGCGTTATCGACTTCTTCACCAACAATGTTAATTAAACCGCTGTGGGCAACTTCTTCATCTGATAAGACATCAATTTTCAAAGAATTTTCGATACTACGAACATATTTAGTTAATGCATCTGCATCAGCTGGCGGCATTTGACCACCGTCTTCACCATAGACTTTGTAGCCATTATAGGCAGCTGGATTGTGAGAAGCCGTAATCATGATTCCCGCAAAAGCTTTAAAGTAGCGGACCGCAAAAGATAATTCTGGTGTTGGTCGTAAGCTTTCAAACACAAAAGAAGGAATATCATGTTTAGCTAATGTTTTAGCTGCTTCCATTGCAAATTCTGGAGACATATGACGTGAATCATAGGCAATAGCTACACCGCGACGTTTTGTTTCAGGATCTTGCGTATCCATAAAACGTGCAAGTCCTTCTGTTGCTTGACGAACCGTAAAGATATTCATCCGATTAATACCGGCGCCTAAAATCCCGCGCATCCCGGCAGTCCCAAATTCTAATGGTGCGTAAAATGCATCTTCACATTTTTCAGGGTCTGTATTTAAGTCCTTTAATTCATTTTTTAAATTTTCTGGAATATTTTCTTCATTTAACCATTGTTGGTAAACTTGTTCCCAAGACATGGAAAACACCTCGTTTGTTTTTTTGTTTTTACTTTTTAAGTATAGCATTGGATATTCGTTTAGAAAAGGGAAGTTGTAGCGTTTTCTCTCAGCAAATGATTTTTATAAGAAAAATCTTACTTACTGTTCTATTTTTGTTTGTCTATTTTCAGAAAGCTGTCGTGTAATCCGTACCATTCGCTCACAAAAAAGAGGCATTTCTTCTGGTGAAATTCGGGAACAGTTCAAGCGAATACTTCCACGTTTTTCACTAAAAGCTACACTTGGTGCTACCAAAACACCTTCTCGTAAAAACACTTGCCAATCTTCTGGCTTAAGTGCCCCTTGACGCCAATGTGCCCATAAATAAAAACCGCCTTTTACTGGCGAAACTTCCCATTCTGGCAACGATTTAAATACTTGATATACAGCTGTTGCTCGTTGTTCCACTTGTTTATTTAATAACGTAATTTTTTCAGAAAAAGAAGGATCTTCAATCGCCATTTTAGCGAGCATCTGCGGAAAAATACTCAACGAAACATCCATCATTTTTCTGGCTTCTGCAATTTGTTTCGTCACAGAGGCGGGCGCACTTAACCAACCAATTTTCGTGGTCGAACCTAAAATTTTTGACAACGAACCGATATACAAGACATTATCTGGATCTAATTTTTTTAAAGGAGGAATTTCTGTTTTTGGGATAAAACTTAGCTGCCCAAAAACATCATCTTCTAAAATTGGAACTTGATACGTTTGACAGACTTTCACAAGCTGTTCTCTTTTTCTTAAAGGCATTACTGTCCCAGTCGGATTTTGAAAGGAAGGATTAACCATAACCATTTTGATGCGATGTTGTCGAATTGTTTGTTCTAGCGCTTCAAGATCAATCCCTTCCTCTGTCATGGGCACACCAAATAAGCGCACACCAGCAGCTTGGAAAATTGGTAAGGCATAGAAGAAAGATGGATCTTCTACGGCAACACTATCTCCTTGTCTCAATAAAACTTGCAAAACTAAAAAAAGTGCTTGTTGTGCACCTGAAGTGAGCAATAAACTTTCACTTGGTAAATGAAGCTGATATTCCGTTGCTGTAATGGCTTGGATTTCTTTTCTTAACGGCAAATAACCTAATTCATCTTGTGCTTCCTCTTTTAAAAATTGTTTCCAATTTAATGCTGGAAAATCGAAACTGGGAATTAAGTCTAACGGCAACTCGCCTGTATACATATCTAAGTCAGTCGGCAAATTTTGTTTAGCACGTAACTCAATCTCTGTCACCAAGGGATGAACTTGTTTGAACACATTTTGTTCTAAATAACGATGCCAATCCGTTCGTGGCGTCATCATTACCCCCCATTTTCCTTCGTTGACAATCGTTCCGCTCCCTCTTTTTCGCACAATCCAGCCTAAGTCCACCAGTTCATCTAATGCATGAACAACGGTTGAACGATTGACAGATAAGTATTCTGCCAGTTTACGTTCCGAAGGGATTTTTTCACCTGGTAATAATTCGCCTGTTTGAATCTTTTGAACAATCATTTCCATAATACTGCGATAAATGGGAACATTTTGTTCTTTTTTAAGTTGCCACATAGCAATCACCTCAACAATTGGATGAGTTAAAAGTAATCCAGTTTAATGCTTTTGTCAATCGAAAATACAAGAAAAGTGGGACAGCCGTTTTGACGAATGTCCCACTTTTCTGTTTTACTATTAACAGGTTTGTCTCAATGTTTGTGTAAAAATGCTTGGATGGTGTTATAAAAGATTCCTGCGAACATAAAGATTAACCAACTAAACCGCCAATCCCCTAAAACAAAACTAATAAATAGATAGAGTGCAACAACTAAGGGCCAATAAACGGATGCAATAATTGCACCGACAGGATTTCCCACAGGTCCTTCCTCTGTTTTTGTTTGTTGAGGGGCAAAATCAGGATGACCAACATGTTCTGAATAAAAATAAGTTTCATTTAGCAATTTATTAAAACTTCCTTTAATTACTCCACCAAATATAAACAAGAAGACACCCACCGATACTAAAAAGAAGAGCCAACTAATCCCCATCGTTCCATTATAATATTGTCCGCCCATCATTTGATGCATGGAACGGCGCATCATCAGATGAAGGCCACTACTAAAGACAACAACTGGGATTAAACCCAAAATACAAAAAACGACGCCCGCTGCCATACAAAAAATAAATGATCGTTGAAAACTTTGTTCTCTTTGTGCAACTTCTTTTTTTAACTTAATCGGAATCAATCGTTGCCCCAGTTGTTTGTCCATTGCAACAAACCGATTACCAGCAACAATAAATAATGGAACGCCGATTGCCACACCTATGAAAAGACAAACTAAACCAAGACCGTTAGAAAGAACACCACGCATACCAACCAGCAAGCCAACACCCACCATGATTGCAACAACACCAAGGCCAATTTGAATAGCACCTTTACGTTGGACAGCTAAATAGTCAAGTCCTTCCTCCACTGAAATTTCTGGCAAACCGTTCATTGAATCGTTTGTTTCATCCACTTGTTTATTTTCTAAATTCAATTCTTCCATTAATTCATCAATAGTACCAAATTCAGAAATAATTGTACCAATTGCTTCATTTTCCGATTTTCCTTGGCTGAGCAAATCTTCATAACGATCCTCAGCATTTGCTAATAAGTCCGCCTTTAATTGTTTTGTTTCAGATGTTTCAACAACACCTGAAAATAAGCTATCAATAAATTCTTCTATAATTTTCATTTTCCCATCTCCTTTACAAATGCTTCGACGACGTCTTTTGTTACTTCCCATTCTAGTAACTTTTCCTCTAAATAACGCTCTCCTGCATGGGTTATTTGATAATAGGTCCGCTTTTTGCCATGCGTTACTTCTCCTGGAAATGATTCAATGTAGCCATTTTTCTCTAAACGTGTAAAAGCAGAATAAAGTGTCGTTTCTTTAATCGAATATTGTTCTTTAGAAATTTCACGAATGCGTTTAGAAATCGCATAACCATATGAAGCGCCGGATTGTAAGATTGAGAGAATAAAGGTATCGTTGTATCCTCGAATTGCATCACTACCAATCACATAAATTCCTCCCTCAAGTACTTCAACTATCGTACTACGTCTGTCGTTGTAATTATCTTAACACGATTACTACGATAGGTAAAGTAAAAAAAGCACGTAATGCAGAAATCATTTTAATTTCTGCACTACGTGCTGTCTTCTTTTCAGTCTATAGTTGAATCTTAAATGGTATCACCATTAAAAATAGAATTTTTTACAATCACATAATCAACTTTACGAATCGCTTCTAAATCGCGACCTCCCGCGTATGAAATGGAAGATTGTAAATCTTGTTGCATTTCGACTAAAGTATCTGCCAACTTCCCTTTATGGCGTAACCAGATTTTTTTCCCTTCAACGTTTTTCTTTTCGCCTTTTTGGAATTCAGAGGCGCTACCAAAGTATTCTTTGTAAACAACACCATCTTCCACTTTTGTTTCACCTGGTGATTCTTCATGTCCAGCAAATAATGAACCAATCATGACCATAGTTGCCCCAAAACGCACAGATTTTGCAATGTCTCCATGGGTCCGAATCCCACCATCTGCAATAATTGGTTTCCGAGCAGCTTTGGCACACCAACGTAAAGCCGCTAACTGCCAGCCACCTGTCCCAAAGCCAGTCTTAATTTTAGTAATACATACTTTTCCTGGTCCAATCCCCACTTTGGTGGCATCGGCTCCAGCGTTTTCTAATTCGCGAACGGCTTCTGGCGTTCCAACATTGCCCGCAATAACGAACGTTTCTGGTAAAAATTTTTTTAAGTGTTGAATCATATTAATCACCGCATTTGAATGACCATGGGCGATATCAATTGTCACGTAGTCAGGAACTAAACCTTCTCGGGCTAACGTTTCAACAAAAGCGTATTCCCCTTCTTTCACACCCACACTAATTGACGTGATTAAGCCCTTTTGTTGCATTTTTTTAATAAATGGCACTCGCGCCTCTTCATCAAACCGATGCATGATATAAAAATAACCATTTTCAGCAAGGGTTTCCGCAATCGTTTCATCAATAATTGTTTGCATGTTCGCTGGAACGACAGGCATTTTAAACGAATGTTTTCCTAAAGTTACTGTAGTATCACATTCAGAACGACTATTCACGATACATTTATTGGGAATTAATTGGACATCTTCATAATCAAAAACTTTCATACTTACTGCCTCCTAGTTATTTACAAAAATAACGTAAAAACCGAACATCCGGTCATTTAACGTTCGTGTTTACAAACACCATTGTTAATTTACACTATTTACCGCCACTTGTCAAAGGCGTTTTAACGAAAATTAATCTTTTTATCCTTCTTGAACGTTTGGTAAAATGGCCTGCAATAAAATAGCAACAATTGAGGCAGTTGCCACGGGTGAACTAAATAAATATTGTAAAAATTGTGGTAGAGTTTCCAAAAACTCTTTTGGTAACAATGTCAACGCTAACGTCATAATAATCGGAACGGCAATTACATACATCTCTTTTTCATGAATTGTTACATCACTCATGACTTTCATTCCACTTACAGAAATGATGCCGCAAACAACCACAAAAACGCCGCCGATAACTGGTGCCGGAATGGCCGAAATCAAGGTGGAAAGTTTTCCAGATAAGCCAAATAAGACAAACCACGCACCTGCAGCCACAAAAACCTTGCGACTAGCAACTCCAGTGATTGAAATAATCCCAGCATTTGTAGAGTAACTAGTTACTGGCGTGCCGCCAATAAATGAAGAAACTAAGCAACCTAAGCCTTCACCAATTACGCCGCGATTAATTTTTTCTTCGGTCAAAGGTTCAGCGACAACATGACTCACAGCAAACCAAGTGCCTGTTGTTTCCGCCATTAAAACCAGATAAATAACTAACATCGTGGCAATAGCTGACCAATCAAATTGGAAAGAAAAGTTAACTAATGGTAACTGAGGCAAACTAAACCAAGCCGCTTCACTAACGGCTGATAAATCAAGTACCCTTAATAATTGTGCCGCGATGCTCCCAAATAATAATGCCAAAATGACAGAAGAAACGCGGAAAATCCGCCCTTTTTTCAAAGCAGAACCTAAGAGCGCAAAGAAGATCAACGTACCCGCTGCTATAAATGCTAATAAAATATTTTGTCCTAATTCCCCTTTTGCGTGGTAAATATTATCCGATAAAGCGACTGGCATTAACGAAAGCCCCACCACAAAAATAATTGTTCCTCCCACAATTGGTGGAACAAATTTAGTGATTAAACGATTAAAAATACCAGTAAATCCTAATATAATAACAACAATTGCCCCCACTAAACTAGCACCTAAAACTGCGCCCCAGCCATTTCCTTGTTGGTTGTTGGCAAAATAAATTCCTGCAATTGCCCCGATTGGAATAAATGAAGGGCCTTGCGCAACTGGTAATCTCATACAAAAATGAGATTGAATAATCGTGGCAAGTCCTGCTGCTATGAATGTTGCTTGGATTAAAGAAGACGTTTGTGCTGTGCTAATCCCAATAATTGAAGCAATGATCACAGGCACGACGTACACGTCCATTGCTAAGACATGCTGAATCCCTAACATAGTGGCCTGCCCAAAAGATACTGAATCTTCTGGCCCCACTGTTAAATGAAGATTATTTTGTTTCTTTTCACTCATTTTTTATACTCCTTTAGTTGCTGACATTAAATTTTTATCATGTACTTTTTCACCTTGTACCCAGACTTCTCGAATATTTTCTGGTCGTGCTAAATATAAGATTTTTTGGAAAATATCAAGCAATGATTCCCCTGGATTTTTAGGGATTCGTGCTTGTGACAAGCTTGTATTAATAATTTGAACATCCCAAGCATACCCTTTTTCTAATTTTCCAATTGGCAAACTTAGCGCTTGACCACCACCAACAGTAGCTAAATAAAACGCTTCATTTACTGTAATCCGTGCTGTTTTAACACCTCGTACTTCTGGTTTTTTTGTAGCATCGACGCCATCTTCTAACATTCTAGAAGAAATAACCGCTTGCTTTAAATTGTCAAAAAGACTTGGTGAAAAACCACCTGAAAGATCACTACCTAAACCAACTTCTACTTGATGTTGATGTACTAATTTTGCAATCGGTGTTACTGCATTGCCAAAATAAGCATTAGAGATTGGGCAGTGCGCCACAGCCGTCCCTGTTTCATGGAATAAATTCATATCTGCTTCTTCTAAAAAGCCTGCATGTGCCATCACTGCTTTTTCTGTCAATAAACCAAAATCATTCAATGCTTGAGCATCATTTTTTCCAAAACGTTCTTGAACAAATTGATGTTCCCAATCACTCTCACTACAATGACTTTGAACATGGACTTGATATTTCGCTGCTAATTCTCCTAATCCTTTAAGTGCTTCCTCTGTACAACTAGGAATGAAACGCGGAGTTACAACGGGATATACGCCTTGTTTTGTTTGCTGCGCTAATGTTTGAATTTCTTGAATAAACCGTTCCGTTTCTTCTAATGCTTGTTGCGTTGTTTGATCACGATAGTACTCAGGATTCTCATTAAGATCATCCATTACAACTTTACCAATTAAGCCACGCTGCCCTTTTTCCGCACAAATCTCTGCCAAACGACGGCTAGCTTCATAATGAATGGTTGCAAAATAAAGGGCTGTTGTTGTCCCATTAGCTAACAATTGGGTTACCAATTCATCATAGACTTGTTGGGCAAATGTTAAATCTGCAAATTTGGACTCCAAAGGAAACGTGTACGTATTCAGCCATTCATACAATGGAATATCCAAGGCGGTCCCAGATTGTGCCCACTGAGGTGCATGGACATGTAAATCAACAAAGCCGGGTAAAAGATAAGAATCTTGGGGCAATTCTTGAAAACGTTGTGCCTCTTTTTGTTCTGCTAGCACAGTTTCATACGCTTCAGCATCTGGTTCAATTATTTCCTGAATTACTCCGGCCTCATCTATACAAAAAAGTGTCTCTTCATAAACTTTAATCTCTTGCAAATTTTTACTAGAAAAACCTGTTCCTTTTATTACAAAATGAAACATTTAATACTCCTCCTTACTATCACATGAAGATTATACATAAACTTTCGCTTAATAACTATAAAAATGTGATTTTTTTTAAAAAAATCCATGTTCAAACAAGCAAAAACCGAACATTCTAAGAATGATTTATTTTTTCTTTGGATAAACAAGAAAACTTTCTATTCTTAAGATTCTTCGGTATACTTGAAGAGAATCGTTAGAACTTTAGGAGGTCCTGAGATGATACAGATCGAACAAATTAGAACAGGTGTTATTCAAGAAAACTGTTATCTTGTTTATAATGAAGAAGCATTATTAATTATTGATCCAGGTGCAGAAGGAGCAAAACTAATTCAAGAAATTACCCGTTTAGGGAAGAAACCAGCCGCTATTTTATTAACACATACTCACTATGATCATATTGGTGCGGTAGAAGAATTGCGCCATCATTATCAAATCCCTGTTTATGTTAGTCCATTAGAACAAGCGTGGCTTTCCAATCCTATTTTGAATCTTTCAGGATTAGGCAGACATGATGATATAGCAAATATTATTGTTCAACCCGCCGAACATGAATTTAAACTAACCGATTATGAAATTGGCGGCATGAAATTTTCCGTAGTCCCAACACCTGGTCATTCAATTGGTAGCGTCAGCTTTGTCTTTGATGATTTTGTTGTTGTTGGGGATGCATTGTTTAAAGGTAGTATTGGTCGTACTGATTTACACACTGGTGATATGCAACAATTATTACACAGTATTACGACCTATCTATTCACTTTACCAGAAGAATTTCCTGTTTATCCAGGCCATGGTGATGCCACAACCATTCAACATGAAAAAGCCACAAACCCATTTTTTAATTAGAGATTTATTCACTATTTAAAGAAACTTAGGAGGAGTAGCAATGACTGAAGCAACGACACTTTATATTATTCGTCACGGAAAAACGATGTTTAATACGATTGGCCGAACCCAAGGCTGGTCAGATACCCCCTTAACCAAACAAGGAGAAGAAGGCATTTATCATTTAGGCTTAGGCCTTAGAGACATAGACTTTAAGGAAGCTTATAGTAGTGATAGTGGTCGTGCCATGCAAACCGCTCAGATTATTTTACAAGAACATCAAAACCACCAAAAGATTCCTTACCTAACCGATAAACGGATTCGTGAGTGGTGTTTTGGTTCTTTAGATGGTGGCTATGATGGTGAACTTTGGGGTGTGGTGCCACGCATTTTAGCTTTTAAAAGTTATGAGGACATGATGACCACGAAAATTACCTATCGTGAGCTAGCAAATGCTATTATTGAAGCCGATACGGCTGACTGGGCGGAGCCTTATGAAGTTATTCGTGATCGTGTTTGGTCTGGTTTCGAAGATATCGCTCATCATCGAGAAAAAAATGGTGGCGGCAAAGTCATGGTGGTTTCCCATGGACTAACAATTTCCTTTTTACTTTCCTTAATTGATGCAAGTTTGCCTATGCAGATGGCGCTGGAGAATGGTAGCGTGACGACCTTAACTTACGAAAAAGGAACATTTACCATTCAAGGAATTAATGATATTTCTTATATTGAAAAGGGAAAAAAGATCGCTGAAAAGCGCCGTTTGTTGTAAAAAAAGAGAAGGTTATCTGTCAAAATGACAGATAACCTTCTCTTTTTATTTATTCTTTTAAACGTTCTACATTTTTTCTTGAGATTTGAATTTTTTCTAAGGTTTCCTTATAGTTTTTTGCTGCATAAGCAAAAAATAAAACATCGACTACATACAATTGTGCCACCAAGGAAACAGTAGCCGCACTTCTCAATGGCACGTCTTCCCCACTAGAGGTTTGAAGGACGATATCACTTTTTTCACCAATCACTGATTTTTCATCTTGTGTGATACTAATAATAGGAATCCCTTGCTGCTTCGCTAAATCAGCTAAAGTACTTGCTTCTTTATTCGTTCCAGAATTAGAAATAACAATAAAAACACTAGGCTTTTCTGTAGAGCCTAACATAGAAGCAAATAAATGATGATCCAATGTTGTAAATACCGTTCGGCCTAGTCGCGTAAATTTTTGATAAATATCTTGAGCAACCAACGAAGAGGCACCCAACCCATAGACAAAAATTACTTCTGTTTTTTCCAACAAATCAACGGCTTCATTAACTGCGACATCCTCTAATGTCTGACCGCTTCGCTCAACCACATGAACAAAGCGCGCCTGTAACTTTTGTTTAATGTCAGCTGTTGATTCCCCTTTAGTAACTTCAGTATACATTTGCTGCTTCATTTGGCCAAGATTTGCAGATAATAAAAGTTTCAACTCTGTGAAGCCATTCACATCCATAGAATGACAAAAGCGAATAATTGCCGCTGGGCTTGATCCTGCTTGTTTCGCTAGCTCTTGCGCATTCATTGAAATAACTGTTTCTGTATTTTTTAAAATATATTCTGCGATTTTCCGTTCTGATTTTGGTAATTGTTGTAGACGATCTTGGATAGATAAGACAATATTTTGTTGCATAAACACCCCTCCTGATACACCATTTCCTACGCAATTAAATTTTAACAAAGAAAAAGGGAGAAGCCAAGTTCTCCTTTTTTCTATTTATTATTTAGTTGTTTGCATATCTTTAGGAATCCCAAAGAATAACGTTGCTACAAAACCACCTGCGTAAGCAGCCAATAAACCTAATACATATGCAAGCCATTGGTTGTTGGCAATTAATGGAATTAAAGCCACCCCACTTGGTCCAATAGCAATCGCACCAACATTACCGAAGGCACCAATTACTGCACCACCAATACCACCGCCGATACAAGCAGTAATGAATGGACGTCCTAATGGTAAAGTAACTCCGTAGATTAATGGTTCACCAATACCTAAAATCCCAACTGGCAAGGCACCTTTAATCATTTCAACTAATTTTTTATCTGATTTACAACGAATCCATAATGCTAAAGCTGCACCGACTTGTCCCGCACCAGCCATGGCCAGAATTGGTAATAACAAAGTCATCCCTGTTTGATTAATCATTTCAATGTGGATTGGCGTCAAAATTTGATGTAAACCAAACATTACCATTGGCAAGAAGGTTAAACCAAGAGTAAAGCCAGCAACCATGCCACCTTTTTCTAAGACAACATTGATAATACCAACTAAGCCATTAGAAATAGCTCCGGCTACAGGCATGATTAAGAAAATAGTTGCTAAGCCAATCACTAAAAGTGAAATGGTTGGCGTTACGATAATATCAATTGATTCTGGGACAATTTTATGCAATTGTTTTTCTAACAATGATAATAACCATACGGCAAAAATAACACCGATAATTCCGCCTTGTCCTGCAGATAATGTTCCCCCAGTGAAAATATTACTGATTGGTGCATCTGGATTCATTCCTGTCAACATTGTTACTGCCCCAATAACACCACCCAACGCTGGCGTTGCACCAAAAACGCTGGCACTGTTAATCCCAGTGTAAAGAGCTAAATAAGCAAAAATCCCATTTTTAATAATATTTAAGACATCAATATATTGTTGCCATGAAGCTGAAATATCACCAGCAACAACTAAGTTAGACATAACAGCTGCAATCCCGCCAATAATACCAGCCCCAACAAAGGCAGGAATCATCGGAACAAAGATACTAGAAATGGCTTTTAACACTTTTTTAAATGGTGAAGTGTTATTTTGTTTCGCTTTTTGTTGTGCTTTCATTTGAGCGGCTTTTTCTTCTACTAAATCTTTTCCAGATTTGCCTACTGAAGCATCAGTTGCGGTGTCATGATTAAATGGTTCTCCCAATTTGACACCTGCTTGATCTACCATTTCTTGTGCAACCTTGTTAACAGTACCTGGACCAACAACTACTTGTAACGTATCATCTTCTACGACGCCCATAACGCCATCAATTTTTTTCAATCCTTCAATATCCACTTTGTCATAATCGCGGATATCCATACGAACACGAGTCATACAATGAATGACTTTGTCCACGTTTTCTTGACCACCAACTTCTTTATAAATCCCATCAGCAATGCGTTTAATTCTTTCTTCTGCCATGTTAAAACACCCTCCTAATTCCTTAATTTAATGTATTCTTGATAAATTGATTCCCGTCAATTAATTTTTGTGTTGCTTCTTCTTTAGTACTATCAGTTAAAATCATTACAATTGCTAACTTCACATTTTCTTCTGCTTCTACAAATTTTAGTTCGGAAATTTCATAACTACAACCCGTTGCTTCCATAATAATCCGTTTGGAACGCTCCACTAATTTTTCATTGGTTGGTTTTACATCAACCATTAAGTTATTGTAGACTTTCCCAATACCAATCATGGAAATAGTTGATAACATATTTAAAATTAATTTTTGAGCTGTCCCAGATTTCAAGCGAGTCGAACCTGTTAAAAATTCAGGTCCTGCATCTACTTCAATAGGCATTTGTGCATACTTACTAATTTCAGCATCTTTATTACATGCCACAGTTGCGGTAGCTGCTCCCACCGTTGTAGCATATTCTAAACCGCCAATTACATAAGGCGTCCGACCACTGGCTGCAATCCCAACAACAATGTCATTTGCTGATAATTTTAGATCAACTAAATCTTGACGACCTAGTTCTTTTGAATCTTCAGCACCTTCTACTGCGACAGTCATTGCTTTTTGACCACCAGCGATGAGGCCTTGAACCATCTCTGGCTCGACGCCAAAAGTTGGTACGCATTCGGCTGCATCTAAGACACCTAACCGACCACTCGTACCAGCGCCCATGTAGATCAAGCGGCCGCCTTGATTGAAGCTTTTGATGATGGCTTCTACCACTGGTTCAATGGCTGCTAATTCTTGACCCACTGCCATTGCAACTTTTTGGTCTTCTTGATTCATTTTTTGTAAAGCTTCTTTGACACTCATCTCATCTAAGCCCATTGTATTTTCATTTCTACGTTCAGTTGTTAAGTTTTCTAAATTCATTCTCTATCGTTCCTTCCGTGACTAGCGTAAATTGATTGCCTGCCTTGATTAACGGCAATATCGTTTGATCTTTTTCAATAATTCGTGTAATCGTATTGACTTTTTCATCTTTCGGCAAGTCCACAAGTGTGACTTGAATTTCTCCCATATAGCGACCATATTTTTCATTATCAATCGTTACGGTTCCCACTGGACGGGCTTCAGTCTGCTCTGACTCAATCGTTGCAATTTCATCTTTTCTGAACATTTCACTCGTTCTTGATAATTCACTTCGCAAAACATCTCTTGCAGCATCTAAACGATTGGTATGAGTCCCAAGTATTCGCTTCAAATAGAGGCTCTTGCTAGGTGCTACTTCTAACAGAAATTGATTGGTTTGGTGATAATAACCAAATTGAGCCATGGTTCGCTCACTAATTGTGGGGTCACCAATATAAACAGCATCGACATAAGGATCAGCCATCAAACCAACGGCAGCGGCGAAAGGATTTTGCCCCCGATGTTTTTCTAATGTTGGTAAACCAGCAAAAATTGGGCCTCTTGTTTGTCCATCTCCTGGCACAAAAGTAAAAACTTGTAAGCCTAATTCTTTAAGCCAGCGGTTCTTTTCATTAAAAAATGTTGTTCCAATGCCTGTTTCAGGTCTTGGATAATAATTATGCCAAGCTTCTAAGCGAGAAAAGTCCGCTTGGTGAGCCTTTAACTCAGCCACTTCTTCCAGTGTAATGGTACTAGCATTCAATCCTATATCAATCTTATGTGAAGCATGAGCCATTTGTTCTATCGTAATGCCGTAGTCCATCCGGAGGCCAGTTACGCCCAACTCGATTAAAGGCTCTAATTCATCGAAAGAAAAACCCGCTCTTTTTAACGCTTCACCTGAAATATCTACCATAATTTTCATTTTTTCTGCCTTAGCAATTGCCCCTAAATCAGTCAAGCGTTGGCGGTAAAGGGAAGTATCATCTTCTGGAATGTGTAAAGAAGTGAAAATACCATCAAATCCAAGCGCTTTCATCTTTTTGATATAAATAATTGTATCGTTTGTAATCTCTTCACCAAGAAAAACTGAAATACCATACATCTTTTTAGCTCCTCTCTAATACGCTTTCATTATAACTTGTTTGAAATAAAATTTCAACTATTTTTCTAAATATTTTTTAATTCCAAAATAAAATTTTATTTATGTTCAAAAAAAACAGATATTCCTTTATAGAAATATCTGTCTAATTCATTAATTGGCTGTGGCAGAGCCAACTGGTGTACCAGCTGTAACCACGCCAGTTTTCTCTAACGAAAATTGTGCTACTTTATCCATGTTGGTAATAATGACAACCATTTCAGTTCCTTTACCAGCTGCTTTAATTGCTTCTAAATCAGCAATTGCGACCACCGTATCTGCAGTCACTTGGTCGCCTTCTTTCACTTTAATAGTGAACGGTGCCCCGTTTAACTCTACCGTATCGATACCCATGTGTAATAAAATTTCAAGACCGTTTGTCATTTTTAAACCAATGGCATGTTTTGTTTGGAAAACGCTTAAAACTTCTCCTTCAATAGGTGCATAAATTTCACCATTTTCTGGAACTACTGCATAGCCATCTCCCATCATTTTTTGTGAAAAAACAGGATCATTCACTTCACTAATTGGGATAACGGTTCCATTGGCAACGGCATACATTGTATTATTTTCGACAACTTCATTCTTTTTCTTCAAAAATCCAAACATTTCTCTTCCCCCATTTTTTAAAGTATCACTAGTATAGAAAAAAGTTTCATGAATTACAAGTGGCACCTTTGTATAATTCTAAAATTTATTTTAAAATAAGAATTTGCATTGGCATTTACTTTGTCAGCGGGTATACTTATACTTGATGTATTTTGCATTTATTTCAGAAAGGAATGGTGACATGCTTTTTGCTAACCTATGGAAAGCAATTATTCTTGGTATTATCGAAGGAATTACCGAGTGGCTTCCAATTAGTAGTACCGGACATTTAATTTTAGTGGATGAGTTTATTAAACTCGATCTAAGTAAAGATTTTATGGAAATGTTCAACGTCGTTATCCAATTGGGAGCGATTATGGCGGTTGTTATTTTATACTTCCACAAATTGAATCCTTTCTCACCAAAGAAAAATGGCGAAGAGAAAAAAGATACTTGGATTCTTTGGTCTAAAGTCTTAGTCGCTTGTTTACCAGCGGCAGTTATTGGTCTAAAATTTGATGATTATTTAGATGCACATTTTTATAACTTTTTAACAGTATCGATTATGTTAATTGTTTATGGGATTGCTTTTATTATCATTGAAAAACGAAATAAAAATGTTGCACCGAAGTGTACTAATCTAAAAGACTTCACTTATAAAGCCGCTTTAATCGTTGGTGCTTTCCAAGTACTGGCATTAATTCCAGGAACTTCACGTTCAGGAGCGACCATTTTAGGGGCAATCTTAATTGGGGCCTCACGTTTCGTTGCAACAGAGTTTTCATTTTTCTTAGGAATTCCAGTAATGTTTGGAGCAAGTTTTTTAAAAATCTTTAAATTCTTGGCCAAAGGAAATACGTTTGGATCAGAAGAAATCATTATTTTATTAACTGGCTCTATTGTTGCCTTCGTTGTTTCCATCATTGCGATTAAATTCTTATTGAATTACTTGAAGAAAAACGATTTTACAGTTTTCGGTTGGTATCGTGTAATTTTAGGTGCGATTTTAATTGGCTACTGGTTATTCTCATAAAAATAAAACCGTTGCTTTCACTGTTGAAAGCAACGGTTTTATTTTTTTAAATCGCCAAACGTTATTCGCTCAATCCCCTGTTCTTCAAACCACTGACGAACACGAGGATCACAAATTGTTGCTAATTCTTTGCAGCGTAAAGTGGTATATGAAGAATTATCTAACACAAATTGATCCAAATACCCAACATCAAAATGCATCTCAGCAATTGCCGATTCCGGCATCCATAATAAACCAAAGTCATCTTCTAAAAAATTCTCCACTGATACGCCTTCGTGAATATAAGATAACGCGCCAGACTCTAACAAATGTGTTACCTGGAAATAACCTTGTTGCGGTGGATATTCTTTTTCCCCACTATATTTCAGGGTTGTATGAAGTCCGTACTCTTCTGCTAATTCTAAAAATACGTGATCAACCACTTCATCCCCAATCGAGTGGCAATCAAAATGTTCAGGATAATGTCCAGTTAGTTCCTTAAAGCGCGTCAATTGCGCAATCGTTTCAAGTCGTACTTCTTCATATACGAAGGTTACTTGCTTTTGTTGACGATAATAAGAAGAGCGATGAAAATTGCCTTGTTCATCTACCAGTGAAGGAATCATACATGGGTCCGCACAAGGTTTCCCTAATAAAAAATTCGTATGCTGACCTACAAATAAGCCTGGATAATTTTTTGCTAACGCAACGGCGTGTTCTGCTGTTGGTAAATTGGGCATCAAAAGTGTCGACGTTGTTAAACCATCGACATAACTTTTGATAATGCCATGATTAATCGCTTCTGACATCCCAAAATCATCAGCATCAACAATTACTTTAACCAACAGCTCCCCCTCTTTTCTTTACGTATTTTTGATGACAATTCCGACAATAATATTAACAGCTGATTCACAATCATTAATCGTGCGCTCAAGCTGATCATAAACATCTTTCCACTTGATAACTTTTAATAAATCTTTTTCGTTAGTCATCAAATCTTTCATGGCGCTACTGTATAATTTATCGCCTTGAGATTCAATCGTATTCACTTCATCAATCAATGAAACTAACGTTTTGGAATTCTTAAATTTTGCAAATTCCTTCGTTGCTGATTTAACGCCTTCTGTCGCTTTAACAATATAAGCAGTTAATTCTAGCGCGGGCGCAATCATTTCTTCGACAACTAAATGATCAAGTAAATAAGACAAACTATTAATGCTATCGATAATGTTATCTAAGTGATCCGTAATATCGACAATATCTTCTCGATCAATTGGCGTAATAAAGGAAATATAGAGTTCATTTAAAATTTTGCGAACAATTTCATCATTCTCTTTTTCCAATTGATGAATCGCTTCTGATTTTTTTACTAAGTTTTCTAATGAATAATTGTCTACAATTTCTTGCAAAACCTTTGCCGCTTCATAAGCATTTGTTGCTAACTGGTTTAATTCTCCAAAATAATCAAATTGTTTTTTACGTGCCATGTTTTTCTCTCCTTAAAAAATTGCAATAAATAATTTTGACATCACATAAGCGATCAGCCCACATCCTGGGAAAGTTAAAATCCATGCTATCAGCATTTCTTTCACGATACGCCAGTCAACACTTGAGATTCGCTTAGAAGCACCTACTCCCATAATCGCTGTCGTTTTTGTATGAGTAGTTGAAACTGGAATCCCAAAAGCCGATGCTAAAAATAAACAAATAGCCGTGCTTAAATCTGCAGTGAAGCCTTGATAGCGTTCGAGTTTTACCATATCCATCCCGACTGATTTAATGATTCTCATGCCGCCCACAGAAGTTCCAATGCCCATTGTAATGGAACACAGAACCATAACCCATAACGGAATCACAAAACCGCCACCTGTTTTTTCGACTAAATTATTATAAAAAAGTACTAACATGAACACGCCCATAAATTTTTGCCCATCTTGCGCACCATGTAAAAAAGCATTAGCTCCTGCACCAAAGGCTTGCCCTACTGTAAAAAATTTGTTGGCTTTTCTTCTAGGCACAGCCGAGAAAGCTTTCACAACAAGTTTGGCAATCAAATAACCGCCGCCAAAGCCCATAACGGTAGAAACAACTAGACCAACAAGCACTTTGATCCATTCCGAGCCATTGACTGCACCCAAACCACCTAATGCCATAGCCGAACCAGTCAAACCGGCAATTAACGCATGGCTTTCACTTGTGGGAATACCAAAATACCACGCAGCAACTGCCCAAACCACAATTGAAAAAAGCGAAGCAGCCAAAGCCACCTGTGAAGCGTTTCCATTTGCGTCAAAACTAACAATGTTGCTAATCGTTTCAGCTACTTGGGCATTAAAAAAGGTCATGACTAATGCACCTAAAAAGTTCATCACAACAGCCATCCAAATTGCGACATTCGGTTTTAACACCCGAGTCGAGACAGCGGTTGCAATTGCGTTCGGCGCATCCGTCCAACCGTTAACAAAAATTACACCCATTACCAAAGTAATCGTTACCAATAATGCAATACTCACAAAGACACCACCATTTTTCATTTATCTATTTTATCATAGCATGTTTTAAAAAAAATGTATGCTTTTTTCTTAAGGCTCTGGCAAATTTTCTTATTTTTTTCTTGAAATTGTCTGTTAAGGAAAAAAACTTGTCGTCTTTTATTGCAATGGAACAATGGATTAGGTATAATGATTACTGTTGAATTACATTGGCTGACCAGTGTAAAACCTAAATCATCGGAGGTGAAACAAATGCCAAATATCGAATCTGCAATCAAACGCGTACGTACAAGTGCTAACGCGAATGCGAAAAATTCATCTCAAACAAACGCAATGCGTACAGCAATCAAGAAATTTGAAGAAGCTGTAGCTGCTGGAGCTGATAACGTCGATGCTTTATACAACGAAGCTGTTAAAGCTGTTGATATGGCTGCAACTAAAGGTTTAATCCATAAAAACAAAGCTAACCGCGATAAAATTCGTTTAAGCAAATTAGCTAAATAATGTGAGATAGAAGTTAGCATTCATGTTAGCTTCTTTTTTCATCAAAAAATGTCCAAGTCTGTTTTCACAAAGACTCGGACATTTTTTTATAAAGGTGAATCAATCCACGGTAAATCTGTTGTGAGATGTTGACTAAATAATTTAGTCTCTTCTCGCAAAGCTAAACGTTGTTGTCGTCTCGTTTCATAATTGGAACAAATCAACTTTTCTTCTGCAGTTTCTGGGACGACTGCCGCTAATTGGAAGTCACTTTCAGGATTCATATGAGACGGAATGGCTACAAAAGTTGTAAAACAAGTCGCCGCTAAATAACGCTCTCCAGTTGTTAAATCTTCTCCTACAACTTTAACAAATACTTCCATCGATTTATGATGCACGCCAGAAACAAACGTTTCAACACACACTGAGTGATTTTCTTTTAAAGGTTTTAAAAAATTCAAGTTATCTAAAGATGCTGTAACTGCCCCTCTCCGACAATGTCGTGAAACGGAAATGGATGCGGCGTCATCAATTAAAGACATTAATTTCCCACCAAATAGTGCACCAAAGGGATTTAAATCAAAGGGAAATACACGATGTGTTTGAATCACTCGTGATTCTCGACAAAATTTTTCTTTCGTCATTAACGATTCCTCTACTTTCATTTATAAACTTTTCCACGCTTTACTTTAGCTTACTTTACCATTTGATGCAATCCTTACTTTTTAGGAAACATTTAAAAAATAACAAATTTGCAAGTCCCATTTATTCATTTTTAGGAAAGTTGCTGTATAATAATAACGGTTAAAGAACTTTTAAGGAGATGGATACACATGAAAATTGCAATTGCTGGTGCCGGCGCTATGGGCAGCCGTTTAGGAATTATGTTGCATCAAGGCGGAAATGATGTAACTTTAATCGATCAATGGCCCGCGCACATTGAAGCCATTCGTAAAAATGGTTTAATCGCTGATTTTAACGGAGAAGAAGTTGTCGCGAACTTACCAATCTTCTCACCAGAAGAAATTGACCATCAAAATGAACAAGTAGATTTAATTATCGCTTTAACTAAAGCACAACAATTAGATGCAATGTTTAAAGCGATTCAACCAATGATTACTGAAAAAACGTATGTACTATGTTTATTAAATGGCTTAGGTCATGAAGATGTACTAGAAAAATATGTACCAAAAGAAAACATCTTGGTTGGCATTACCATGTGGACAGCTGGTTTAGAAGGACCGGGACGTGTTAAACTTTTAGGTGATGGCGAAATTGAATTAGAAAATATTGATCCTTCTGGTAAAGAATTTGCTTTAGAAGTCGTTGATGTCTTCCAACAAGCTGGTTTAAATCCAAGCTATAGTAGCAATGTTCGCTACTCTATTTGGCGGAAAGCCTGTGTCAATGGCACGCTAAACGGTTTGTGTACAATCCTTGATTGTAATATTGCCGAATTTGGCGCACTATCTGTTAGTGAATCCCTTGTTAAAACATTAATCAGTGAATTTGCAGCAGTCGCAGAAAAAGAAGCCATTCATTTAGATCAAGCAGAAGTCTATACACATATTGCTCAAACTTATGATCCAAACGGTATTGGCTTGCACTATCCGTCTATGTATCAAGATTTAATTAAAAATCATCGTCTCACAGAAATTGATTACATTAATGGTGCTGTTTGGCGCAAAGGACAAAAATACAACGTAGCAACACCTTTCTGTGCCATGTTGACACAGCTTGTTCACGGAAAAGAAGAACTATTAGGAGCTAAATAATAAGAAAGTGCCAGAGACAATCGTTGAATGACGATTGTCTCTGGCACTTTCTTATTTTGCTTGCGCAGTCAATTTTAAAATAAATAATTGGAATAGTAATTCTTTATCCATTTGGCCCGTTTTCATGCGGTAATCATTTTCAACTAATTCATCATAAAGTCTTTCTAATCGAGACAATTCAAATCGTCGGACTTGTTGTAACGCTAACTTGACTCGATAAGGATGAACCTTTAATGTATCAGCAATATTCGCTTGTTGATAGCCCATCTTAGCCAAAATTTTTGTTTGTAGAAAAAGGCGAATCTGATTCAATAAGATTGCATTTAACTTAATGGTTTCTTCTCCTTGTAAAAGTAAATCTTCATACAATTGAACAGCTTTTTCACTGTTTCCAGAAAGTACTTCGTTGGTTAAATCAAAAACATTATGTTCCAAAGACTTAGGGACTAATTCTTGAACCGCACCTCGTGTAATTGTCTTCGTCTCAAGGGCATATAAATACAGCTTCTGTAATTCTCCCATAATTTTTGATAAGTTCAAGTCTGTCAATTGAAGTAATAAATCAAAAGCATCGGAGCGAATAGTGTACCCTTCGCTCTCAATCGTTTGAGAAATGTACTGACGAATAGCCTTTTCATCCATTGGATTGACATCAACTACTGTGGCATTTTTTTTCAATGCTTTGGTAATTTTTTTTCGTTCATCTAATTTTTCATAAGAGGCCATAAAAACAAGAACAGTTGTTGGTGATGGACTTTCCAAATAATTCAATAAAAGATTGACATCATGTTCCACACCGTTTGTTTTTCTTTCGGCAGTTAAAAAGTAAGGATTTTCCACAAAGACAAGGCGATAATCACCAAAAAACGGAATTGTTTCCGCTTCAGCAATCGCTGCACTTAAAGGTGTTTCCTCCATATCAAATGAGAAAAAGTTAAATTGATCATCCTCTTCCGTCAACAATTCTTTCATCAATGTTGTTTTAAATAATTCAGTTAAATAAAGTTCTGTTCCTATTAATAAATACACTGGAGCGATTTTTTGCTCTCGCACTTCTTTCAAAGCTTTTTGTAACTCCATTGGCTCGCTCCTTTTCTCGTTTCTCTTGTTTATCCTATCATGTTACTTCTGGAAATACTAGTCTTGTTCTTTAACAAATTTGGCTTTAGAAAGCCCTTGCCAAGGTAACCATTGATAATAAATCATTCCTTGAAGATCGGTCCGATAATAATTTATTTTTTGCTCCTCCAGCGTCGCTAATGTCTCCTGATGAGGATGTTTAAAACGATTATTCAGTCCAGCTGAAATCAATGCTTCTCGCGGATTAAGCTGTTTGATAAATCTTTTAGTAGACGACGTTTTACTACCATGATGACTGACTTTCAAGATGTCGATTTTCAACTGGGGATAGCGAGCCAACACTTGTTCTTCTCCTTCGGCTTCCAAGTCACCAGTAAATAAAAAATGCCGTCCGCCTAATTGTGTGGAAAACACTATCGAGTCATTATTGCCCCCAATACTGCTCTTATTTGGTGATAAAATTTGAAAAGAAACGGGCCCATTAATTCGCTTGGGCGCTAAAATTGGCCGACAGTCTGTCCCGCTTTTTTGGAGTTGTTTCAAGACTTGGCGAAACGAAAAATTGGCTTCAGCTGCTCCTTTAGGAAAATACAGAACAGAAATTGGAACCTTCTGCGCAATGGCTAATAAATCGCCAAAATGGTCTTCATGTGCGTGTGTGATGATCACTTCATCTAAACGTTTGACTCCTTGACTTTTGAGAAAAGGAATCACTGAATATTCCGCTCCTGATCGACTATTTTTCCGTTGCCGCCAAGCTTCTTTGTCAAAAGACAACCGACCACCTGTATCGATCAATGTATTTTTTCTGTGAAAAGGCGCTTGGATAAACAAACTATCCCCTTGGCCTACATCGATCATTGCAACAATGCCAATTGGCGAAAGGTATTTACTATTTATCAAAACAATTAGTAGTCCGATTGAGAAAAAAATTTTTTTAGACTTGTCTGCTAAATAAATCATTGAAAGTCCGATTAGTAATAACAAACTAATTTGTATCCAAGAATTTAAATAGCCGATGGTCAGCTTCGGATTTAAGTGAACTAGCACCCACTCAAATAAGCCATTCATTGTTAAAAATAGTGGTTCGAGCAAGACTGCTAAATAGCGTGCTGGCATAATAATCACTAGAAAAAAGCTCAACGTCAAAAGCGGTAACAAGAACCGTTCAAAAATTGGTAACAAGAAAAATGTTAAGAAACTTCCTAACAAGGGCCATTCATAAAATGATTGGACTAAAATAGGTAAGGAAGCCACAGCCAATAGGAAAGAGCCTAAACAATTTTTAATGAAAGGCGAAGAATAACCAACCAATGTTTGCTCTAAAAACAGCAGAACAAAAGAAAGTAAGTAACTAAATTGACCGCCGACTGAAAAAAAGAGGGTTGGCTGAACAATCAAGTGCACTAAGAGAGTTAAACTCCAACAATCGAGGGCCGGAACCTGCCAATTAAACCGTCGATTGAACGTATTGAGGTTTGTTTGTAAAAGCGCCCGCATGACACTAACTGAGAATCCTGTTAAACCAGCATATATCAGTGAAAAACCGCATTGCCACAAAAAATAACTTTCTTGCGTTCGGCGAGCAATTCTTAGCATTAGTAAGCGAAATAAACGAAGGAAAAAAGAAACATGCATCCCTGACAAACTAAAAAGATGCAAAATGCCTAATGCTGAAAATTTATCGCTTATTTCAGCAAATTCTTCATTACGAAAACCTAAGAGCAACGCATTCATATACATTGCACTAGTCTCAGCAAAATTTTTCTGAATATGTACCATCGCCCATTTCCGCCAGCCGCTAATGATTTCTTTAAACCGCCAAGAAAAAAAAGGACGCGGTTGTCCTATCTCCTCAATGAATAAAATAGCTTCGATTCCTTGATTCTTTAAAAATAGTTGATAATTGAAGCCATTTTTGTTGGTTTGACCTTGGGGCGAGTCTAAAATACCTACAGCGGTTGCCTGAATGGTTGTGGTTAGTTGTTGCCATTGCTGTTTTTCTTTCACACTTTTTAATTGATAAAATGCCATCACTTTCTGCCTTTTGCCTTTTACGATCCAATTGGCAGGAAATTTTACTTGATCACCATCTACTTGTATTTCATCTGGTAATATCGTTAGCTGTCCTGACAAGCGGACTTCTTTAGGCAACAAAGAGACTGGCTTTAACCACTGGAAAATCAATATGCCCCCTACTATTAAAAAACTGCACAAAAAACCTCCCAATATAACAGGAAAACTTTTTGTACAGACAATATGGATAACAGTGATAGAAAAAAGAAGAGCTCCTAATAGACTAGGTGCGAAAAAACACCACAGCCCACAACTAGTCAGCAGAGCTATGAAGAACCAATTATTCCTCAGCTGAGGAAGGATTGTCCTCAAGTGTGGCAAATTCTTCTCCCCATTGTAATTCGGCAAAATATTTTGGTACTAAAGTCACTTTTTCAACCGTGGCTCCTACTTGTTCAATTAAATTTAGGGCGTACGCATCATTACGGTAATCCTTTAAATAATAAATCTTTTTAATCCCTGCTTGTAAAATCATCTTTGTACATTGCAGGCAAGGGAAATGTGTCACATAAATTTCTGCCCCTTCTGTAGGGACGCCAAACTTCGCACATTGTAAAATTGCATTCATTTCTGCGTGGATTGTTCGAACGCAATGATTATCAACAACATAGCATCCTTCATCAATACAATGCGTTCCGCCACTGACTGAACCATTGTAACCTCCTGCAATAATTCGTTTGTCGCGAACAATGGTTGCTCCGACAGTTAACCGTGTGCAAGTACTTCTTAATGATAATAAGACGCTTTGTCCCATAAAATATTGGTCCCATGGAATTCGTTCCATAATAAACCTCCTTTATTTTTAATGACTCCTGTGTTCGATTTGCCAAATCATTTAATCTTATTACAAATAGTATGTTATCCGCATCCCATAGTCAAGAATTCTCAGGAATTTTCTGTTAAAAGTTAGCCAGTCACTGTCAACATGTCTTTTAAACGTTCTACTGTTTTCTCTCCAATACCTGGAACATTTTTCAGTTCCTCGACGGTTTTAAACGGTCCTTGTTCGTCACGAAAGCGAATAATCTCTTGTGCTTTTTTCGCACCGATTCCTGAAATCGTTTGTAGCTCTGCTTCTGTTGCCCTATTAAGGTTGATTTTTTCCTCCTGATTTTGCTGAGCAGGTGCTGATTCCTGCAGCGTTTCTAATGACTGTGGCACTGGTTCTCCTTTTTTGGGCACGTAAATAATCATTTGATCTTTTACTTTTTGAGCGTAATTGACCTGGGTAGTATCAGCTTCCTCGCTCACGCCTCCAGCTAAAGCTAAAGCATCCCAAATCCGCTGCTGATTTTTTAGTTGATAGATTCCTGGTACTTTCACTGCGCCTTTAATATCAACATAGATCATTGTTTCTGCCCTTTCTTTTGTGGCATCTGTGGCGAACTCTGCCATAGTGGTCAGACTTGTCTCCTCCCACATTGTGGTGTCTACACGTGGCTCCTTATTAACCATCAAATAAATGCCCACTAATAGAGTTATCAAAATAACTATAGACGCGCCACTACCTAGCAATAGCCACTTTTTAGGTAACTGTTTCAACCAATCCATCGTTTGTCCTCCCTTCAAAATATAATTACGCATTTTTTAACAAAAAAATGCGCCTGGACCAAAAATCACTAGTAATTTTTGGCCCAGGCACACTTTTATTTTAATTTTTCTAGATAGTTCAAGGCATCTTGAACCGTTTTTACTGGGACAATTTTCATTTTTGTCCCAATTTTTCTCGCAGCTTCTTGTGCTTCTTGATAATTCGATTTGATTTTCGGCTCAACTTTTTTCATTTCTGAAGTTATTTCATCATCGGGTGCAAAGAAAATTTCTGCACCGTTCTCACTGGCAGTTACAACTTTTTTGTCAATGCCTCCGATTCTACCAACGATTCCTTGACTGTTCATCGTACCTGTTCCAGCAATTTCATGACCTTTACGTAAATCTTTATGACTTAATTGTTCATAGGTCTGCAAAGTAAACATTAACCCAGCCGATGGCCCACCAATATCACCCGCTTCAATAGATACTGGGATAGAAGAATCAATTTCAGTATGATCAGTCAAACCAATACCAATCCCCGCTTTTTTATCTGTTGGCAATTCAATTAATTTGCCGGTCGCTTCTTTTGCTTTGCCATCTTGAATAAATTGAACAGTGACTTTTTGATTCACTTTTTGTGCTTTAATGTAATTCATTAATTCTTCACTGCTTTTAAAAGATTTACCATCCACGCCTGTCACGGTATCGCCAACTTCAATTTTTCCTTTAAAACTTGAGTTGTCTTCCATCGCTAACACATAGACACCTTTAAATTTCATCTCATATGGAACCTTCGCTAATTTTAAGGCTTGCTCAATTGCGGCGTTTTTTGAGGAATCCATATAATATTGTTGAATTCGATTATATTCGCTATTACTACTATCTCCCATTAATTCTTTTTTGGACATGACTTCTTGAAAATCCGAAAAGTTTGCTTTTATGGCAGAAAAAATAGTGGCCGAACGAATGCCCACCGTTGTTAAATAAAAAGCACCTGACTGCGTATCTTTTTTTCCATCAACAGTTACAAACTCTTTTAAATTTTCTGTCGTTCCTGGTCCTTCAATATAATAAGGAATTGGGACGATAAACAAACCAATTAGCAGCAATGCCAATACCATTGGAATGAGTGATTTAAACGAAAATTTTTCTGTTTTTTTATTCATTATTTTAGCTCCAGTCATTCTTCTTTTGTTTTAACGCATGATAAATATTGGGAGGAAGATAGTCAGACACATCGCCTCCAAAACGTAAAACTTCTTTTAGTAAACTGGAGCTTACATGTGCATATGGTTCTTCTGCTAATAGAAAAACCGTTTCAATTTCTGGCGCCAGATGTTGATTCATTTTAGCAATGTCTTTCTCGTACTCGTAGTCTTTGACGTTTCTAATGCCACGAATCAAAAAATTAGCCCCTAATGATTTTGCACTTTCCACAGTTAACTGGGTTTCTTGCATGATAACACGCACATTTGGCATTTCTTTAGTTGCTTCTTCAATTAAATATTTTTTCTCTTCTGGCGTAAATAATGTTTGCTTACTTGTATTTATAAAAACGCCAATAATGACTTCGTCAAATAACTTCGCACTGCGTTCAATCAAATTTAAATGACCATTTGTCATCGGATCAAAACTTCCGGGAAATAGAGCAATTTTACGCATCTTACGCCTCCTGACGATAAATCGTTACTTGAGTGATTCCGTAAACGGTTTCTCTTGTTTTTTCTAGTGTACCAATCGTTTCCGGTAATTTGACAGTTTTATCTGTTTCACAAACGATAACGGCTTCGTTTGTTAATAACTGCCGTTCTAACATCTTTTCTAATTGTGAAACAATTTCTTGTTTGGCATAGGGCGGATCCAATAAGACCAAATCAAATTGTAGCTTCTCTTCATAAAACTGTTCTAAGGCACGATTAGCATCCATTTTTCTAACTTCAAATTTTTCTGGTTCTTTTGTAATCGCAATATTTTCTTTAATTACTTTTAGTGCAGCAAAATTCTTTTCAATACAAATACTTTTGTCCATTCCACGAGAAACGGCTTCAATCGCTAACCCGCCACTTCCTGAATATAAATCCAGCGCCATTCCACCATCGAAATATGGACCAATCATATTAAAAATAGATTCTTTTACTTTATCTGTTGTGGGCCTAGTATTGTCGCCATCTAACGCTTTCAGACGCCGGCCACCATATTCTCCAGAAATAACACGCATTGTTTCGACTCCTTTATCAATCATTCTTTTATAATTCATTATAACAAAAAGAGTGAAAAATGTTTGAAATTTCTCATAACATTTCTCACTCTTTTGCATTAGACATTCTCTGCTAAGCGAATCTCTGTAGATAATTCCTCTACTACATAGCCGTCGTCTTCTTGTTCTTGATAAGCCGCTTTGGTACCAATTTTTTCAGCAAAATTCATTTCGACATCTGGTCGATACGATTTATCGACACTACGAACAAAATGTAACTGATTAATTTTTTCCATGTTACTTTCAATATTTTCTTCATTCATGTAAATCACCACATATTTCATTTTTCGTGAAACATAGTGAATCAGTCCATATCGGCGTAACTGTTTTAACGGTTTTAATGTGTATACCCAAACAATTAGGCAACGACGCTCTTGAAGCGTAAATTCTTTTTCTTCTTTAGCTTGCATGGCAGCTTCCTCCACAACCTGAATGTTTCTTTCCTCGTTCAAAGAAAGGATTTCCAGCATCTACTTTAATATCTTCAGAAATTAGTTGCGCAATCTTTAAACCAATTGTATCTAGCAACGTTTGAACGTTTGTCTCAGCAAAACGATAATTTGCAACGATTTCATTTAAATCAAGCGCCCGCTTCGCTTTACGTAGGGCTCGTTGTTTCTCCCGAAAATCGGGTGCATGAATTCCATAAGCTTCTACTCGTTCAAAGGCTGACTTAGCTTCTAAAAATGCTTTTTGTAACTGAGCAACTTCCGCCGAAGCATACATAGCTTTTTTTGCTTCTTTATAGTTTTGAACAGCATCACTTTCTAAAAGTGCTGAAATTAAACATTCTGTTTGATCTTCAATTGCAAATAAATGTTCTGTCACAATCATAACTTTTCACTACTCTCCGTGATTTGCCTATTTTCTGGTCGTTTCTCTAATAAGACTAACACACCTTCATTGGAAAAGGCAACGCCCAATTCTGTCGTTTCTGACTCAGCAAAATAGCTATCATATTGCGGGTCCGAAAACCATGACAAAATAGTAAAGGTACTATCATAAACAGGTTCTTGGAATATACCTGCTGGTTCTCTCAACGAAAGTTTGCTCGTTTTAACTACTAAAGAAAATTCGTCCTTAGTCAAATGAAAGGGATGAATGGCTGTATGTTCCTCTCTCGTTTGTAACAATTCTGCTTGTCGATTTGCCGACAAAATTGTTGGAGTATGGTTAGCCATCGTTTGATACAATGTTTGGGCATCTTTTTGGCTTTGTGTAGAAACTGAAAAAGCAGCTTGACTTTCTTGCTGTTTAACCAGATTCATGACATAAATCGCTTGGTTACTTTGAACAGGATCGAAGGTCATTGACTGCGTTATATCAACTGGCAAAGGAGAACCTTCATTTAATTGATACGGCATTTCCGTGAGCAACGTTTCTTTATTGACATAATTAACTGCCATTAAACCGCCTGTCCGCTGATTAAAAAATAACACTGCAAAACTGCCATTATCAAAAGCAACCAGTGGTCGATAGTTCATATCTTCTTCCATCAGCTCGACATCGTAAGCTTCATGATGAAAATTAAATGCAAAATTCGAATAAATCGTCATTAAATCAGACAAGTCAGCAAGCTTCATATCTATTTTAAACGGTTCTATCATTTTGTCATTGTTAAAGGCCTTAATTGCGATGACTTTATTTTCTCGAACGTTGACTTCTAAGTAATCATTCATCGTCAAACCGAACGTCCATAATTCATACGTACGACCTGTTTTAATTTTTTCTTTAGGATTGCCAAACTGGCGGATAAAGGTTTCCACATCTTTCCCTATGTATGCTGCGTAGCCAGAAGCTGGCAATTCTTCATGAGGAACAGCGGTGTGAGCGCTGGATAAGCGCCCACTTTGAGCTGTTTCGGTTGGTTTTTCAGCAGGGAAAAAAACTGGCTCTAAATATCCGATGAGTAGAACTGTTAAAAAAACAGCAGTAAAGGCCCAAAATCGCTTCATTTTTTCCCCTCTCATCTTATTTTTCTTTCACTTCTAATAACAAATCACCTGAGCTGATTGCTTCGCCTTCTTCAACATAAATGTGATCAACCGTGCCCGCAAAACGTGCTTCGATAGTCGTTTCCATTTTCATGGCTTCTGTAATCAGCAACGGCTGACCTTTTTCTACTTTATCGCCACGTTTGACCAATACTTGTAGAACAGAACCAGACATCGTTGCGCCGATTTGTTCTTTATTAGTTGGTTCTGCCTTTTGTTTTACTTGAACAGCAGACTTAATGGAGGCATCTTTAACTAAAACCTCACGACGTTGCCCATTCAAATTGAAGAACAAGACACGGTTTCCGTCAATATCAGGTTCGCCAATTTCATCTAAACGAATAATTAACGTTTTTCCTCGTTCAATTTGAACTTCCAATGTCTCTCCTTGACGAATACCATTAAAGAATGTTGGCGTATCTAATAAGGTTATATCTCCAAAGGTTTCGTATTTTTGACGATACTCTAAAAATACTTGTGGATACATTAAATAACTTAAAACTTCTTCCAATTTAGGTTGATACCCAATTTTTTCGGCTAATTCTTCTTGTACTTTCGCAAAATCAACAGGTGCTGCTAAGTCACCTGGCCGCTCTGTGAAGGCTGGTCGACCTTTTAGAATAATTCGTTGCAGCTCTTTCGGGAACCCACCAACTGGTTGACCTAAATCACCTTGGAAAAAAGTCACAACGGATTCAGGAAAACTTAGTTCTTCGCCACGCACATAAACATCTTGTTCTGTCAGATGATTTTGAACCATGAAGAGTGCCATGTCTCCCACGACTTTTGAAGATGGCGTCACTTTTACAATATCGCCAAACATCAAATTCACTGTGTGATACATTTTTTTGATTTCATCCCAACGGTGCCCTAAGCCTACCGCTTTTGCTTGCTGCTGTAGATTAGAGTATTGCCCACCAGGCATTTCATGCATATAGACTTCTGTTTGCGGGGCATTTAACCCATTTTCAAATGGTTGATAATACATGCGCACATCTTCCCAATAATGATTGATTTTCTGTGCATTATCAATGTTAATAGTTGGCGTCCGTTCACCATTGACTAAAGCATAATATAGACTGTTCATACTTGGCTGGCTAGTTGCGCCACTCATCGCACTCATTGCGACGTCAACAATATCAACGCCTGCTTTAGTAGCTGCTGAATAAGTGATGATCCCATTGCCACTAGTATCGTGGGTATGGAGATGAATTGGTAAATCCGTGGCTGCCTTTAATTCACTAATTAAACGATAAGCAGCTTGTGGTTTCAATAAGCCAGCCATATCTTTAATCGCAATGATTTGTGCCCCTAAATTTTCCAATTCTTTAGCCATATCAAGGTAATATTGAACATTATATTTTGCTCGGGCTGGATCATTGATGTCCCCAGTATAACAAATTGCTGCTTCCGCAATTTTTCCGGTATCCCGAACGACTTGAATACTTTTTTCCATTTGAGGAATCCAGTTTAAGCTATCAAAAATTCGGAAAACATCGACTCCTTGGCGAGCGGATTCTTTAATAAATTCTTCAATAACATTATCAGGATAATTTTGATAGCCTACCGCATTAGATCCTCTGAACAGCATTTGTAAAAGTGTGTTTGGCATCAACTGACGAATTTTTCTTAAACGTTGCCATGGGTCTTCGGTTAAGAAGCGATAGGCAACATCGAACGTAGCGCCACCCCACATTTCACTAGAAAACAGCTCAGGCAGGGCTGCATCAGTTAGACCAGCAATTGCTTTAAAATCTTGTGTTCTCACACGAGTAGCTAATAAACTTTGGTGCGCATCACGGAACGTGGTATCTGTCATTAACACACTTTCTTGATTCTTAACCCAATCGATGACGGCGGTTGCTCCTTGAGCGTCTAGAATATTTTTAGCTGTGATCACTTTTTCTGGAACTTCAATATCTGTCGGCACGCGCGGGGCTTCAAAATATTTTTTCTCCGTTCGTTCAATGCCAGGGAACCCATTGACCGTTACTTCTCCAATGTATTTCATCGTTTTATTGCCACGATCGCGCATACGAGGAAATTCAAATAATTCAGGTGTATTATCAATAAAGGTTGTTTTGGCTTCGCCAGATTGAAACGCTGGATAGCTCACAACATTTTGTAAAAACGGAATATTTGTTTTCACGCCACGAATCCGAAATTCTTTTAAGCAGCGTTGCATTTTACTGATTGCCTGTTCAAAAGAGAAACCATGCGTACAGACTTTAACCAATAAAGAATCAAAGTAGGGCGTCACAGCGTAGCCAGAATAAGCATTCCCTACATCTAAACGCACACCAAAACCACCTGGTGAACGATACGTATCGATTTTCCCTGTGTCTGGCATAAACTGGTTCAGGGGATCTTCAGTCGTAATCCGACATTGAATAGCCGCGCCTTTTAATGTCAATTCGTTTTGTTTTGGCAAATGCATATCTTTATGCAAATCAAGCCCTTGTGCAATTTGTAATTGAGAGATCACAATATCAATATCTGTAATCATTTCTGTGATAGTATGTTCTACCTGAACACGAGGATTCACTTCAATAAAATAAAACTGATCCCCTTCTACTAAAAACTCAACCGTTCCCGCATTCACGTAGCCGACATGCGCCATTAACTGTACAGCAGCCGAACAAATGGCTGCTCGTTGTTCTTCATTCATTGATACACATGGTGCGACTTCTACCACTTTTTGGTGGCGTCGTTGAACGGAACAATCACGTTCAAATAAATGCAAGACATTCCCATGATGATCGCCTAAAATTTGTACTTCGATATGTTTAGGATTAGAAATATACTTTTCAACATAAACCTCGTCAGAACCAAAGGCTGCTTTCGCTTCACTTTTTGCTCTTTCGTAACCTTCTCGTGCTTCTTTGGCATCGTGGGCAACGCGCATCCCGCGACCGCCGCCACCTAAAGCAGCTTTAATCATGATAGGAAAGCCATGCGTTTCACCAAAAGCTACGACCTCTTCCACCGTTGCTACTGGCCCATCTGAGCCTGGAATCGAAGCAATCCCCGCAGCTACAGCTGCTTCTTTCGCTTTAATTTTATCGCCAAAAATATCTAAATGGTGTGTTTTAGGTCCAACAAAAATGATTCCTTCTTCTTCACAACGTTCGGCGAAGCGTAAGTTCTCTGATAAAAAGCCATAACCAGGATGAATGGCATCTGCTCCCGATTTTTTGGCAATTTGGATAATATTTTCAATGTCTAAATAGGCTTCAATTGGTTTTTTCCCCTTACCAACTAAATATGCTTCATCTGCTTTGAAACGATGAACAGAATACTCATCTTCTGCAGCATAAATCGCTACTGTCTGGATATCTAATTCTGTACAAGCTCTAAAAATTCGAATCGCAATTTCGCCACGATTGGCAACTAATACCTTTTTCATAACGTCACTCCTACCATCAATTTCCTTCAAATTTATTGGTTCTGTTCTAAAGATAAATAGTACTCCTTTTCTAATTTCTGACGTGTTTCATCTGCACTGATATTCAGGACAAAGGCCACAGCAATCGAAATAATCAGCAAACTATTCCCACCTTGACTCAAGAACGGGAAAGTAATTCCTGTTAATGGAATAATCCCAGTAATCCCACCAACATTAATAAAGACTTGAATTAATAACATTGTACCAATTCCAATACACATTAGTGAATTAAAAGGTTTCTTCGAGCGTACACCGACTAAAATAATTCGCGCAATCATAAACATCAACAATCCTAAAATCGCTAGACCACCGATAATGCCTAACTCTTCTAAAGTAATCGCAAAGATAAAGTCCGTATGTGCTTCTGGTAAAAAGCCTTTTTTCTGAACACTATTCCCTAGACCTTTGCCAAACCAGCCGCCGTTACTGATTGCATAATAAGAATTAGCTAACTGATGGCCTAAGTTCCGTTCATCTAAAAATGGATTTTTAAAAACAGCAAAACGATTATAAATATATTGATAACGCGCTGGGAAAATTTTTCCTTTAGACATAATTAATAACTGAATAGCCGTGATACTACCTAAAATGCCCAAGCCACCGACCAAGTAGGTATACATATAATTAATCCCACTTGCTAAAACCATCACGATGGTAATTAATGTTAGAATGGCCGCATTCCCGAAGTCAGGCTGGATTGCAACTAGAGCAATTAATACAAAAACGAGCATCAATGGGCGCCCGGCAGCTTGTTTAAATTGATCCATACCTCCATTAATTGTCTTTTGTCGCCGTGCTAAAATATAAGACAGATACCAGACAACCATAATTTTTAAATACTCAGCTGGTTGCATCGAAAATCCACCAATCTCAATCCAACCACGTGCGCCGTTAATTTCTTTCCCGATACCAGGAATCCGAACGGCTAAAACCATAACCGTAATTACTGCAATGGCAAACATGATAAAACTTCGATTCTGGAAAACGGATGTTTTCATCTTATAAATAAAAAACATTGCAACTAACCCTACTACCCAAAAGGCAACCTGGTTAATAACGAATGAGGTAGGTGAAAAACCTTTCATTACTTGTAATGCGGATGTGGAACTATATACCATAATCAATCCCACGATACTTAAAATTAAATATGGAATAAAAATACTATAGTCTAGCAAATGCCGTTTCTTTACTTTGTTTGGCAAAGCTTAACCCTCCTTGCCAATCTCGTTTTTTTCTTGTGTTTCTTCATAAACATCTGTATATAATTGATTCAATTCGCGTTCTAAATCACTTAGTAAACGATGTCCTTCATCATTAGTTAAAATCCCCAAACGGGTCGCATAGGTCACTTGTCTTGAAAAACCATACATTTGTGTATCCACCACTTCTTCAAATGCTTTACATTGAGAAATGCACAAACTGTTTTTTTGATTACGAATAAGCATTTTAATGCGTTCTGCATCGTCTTCTAATAATTGAATGGCAAATTTCTTTGAAATTCCTTCGTCCATTTGTACAGAACCTCCCTATCTTAATTAAATAATTATAACATAATTCTCAGTTAGATACATGATGATTTCAGAAAATTTCCTTTAAGAAATTTTCTAAAACCAAGCGATATATTAAGTAAGAAATCTCTTTATATAACAAGCTTATTTTATCAATACAACAACAAATACATTAAAAGACTTTTTTCTTATTTTCTGCTTTTAATTTTAAATAAAATAACAAACTATATCATTTTTTTGTCTCTTGATATTCTTTAATTACTTCTAAAAAGGCGGTACCATATTTATCTAATTTATTTTGGCCGACCCCTTTTATTTGCAATAATTGAATCGTTGTTTGCGGTAATTTTTCACACATTTCTTTAAGTGTACTATCGGAAAAGACTACATATGGCGGCACACCTGCCTCTTGAGCCATGTCCATACGTAATTCGCGCAATCGTTCAAACAAGGCATCATCCACTGCTACTTTTCGTACTTTTTGGTCTTCTTTTCGGAAGACTTTCCGTTCCCCTAAAAGCACCTGAACACCTTCTGTCGAGACTGATAACAACGGAAATTGCCCATCAGAAGGAATTAAATAACGTTCTGCTGTCAAATAATCAATCAGCTGTGTGACTTCTTTTTGGGTGCGGCCTTTCATTAGTCCGTATGTTGGCAAACGATCAAAATGCCATTGATCAATTTTTTGATCGTTTGAGCCAGTCAAGACTTTACCAACTAAGCCCTTACCGAAACGTTCTCCCATACGTTTTACACAAGACAAGACTTTTTGGGCATCGACCGTAATATCGACTAATTCTCGATTATCCAGACAATTCGAGCAGCGACCGCAGTCCGTCCCTTCTTCACCAAAATAGCGTAAAATATATTTTTGTAAACACATTTGTGCATTCGCATATTGTGACATTTCCCGTAATTTCAAGTACTCTTTCTGCTTATAATCAATGGTCATTTCAGATTGTTCAATAAAGTATTGTTGAATTTGCAAGTCTTGTGGAGCAAACATTAACACAGCATCACTAGGTAGACCGTCACGACCAGCTCGGCCCGCTTCTTGGTAATAAGATTCAATATTTCCTGGTACTTGTGCGTGAATGACAAAACGAACATTACTCTTATTAATCCCCATACCAAAGGCATTTGTTGCTACCATCACTTGCACTTGATCATACAAGAACGCTTCTTGATTTTCACTACGTAGCTGTTCACTCATGCCCCCATGATACATCCCAGCCGCAATTTTTTTACTTTCTAATAAATGATAAATTCGTTCAACTTCCTTCCGCGTGCTTGCATAGATAATACCTGATTGCCCAGTATTCATCTTTAAATATTCCAAAAGAAAAACGTCTCTGTTTTGATCCTTCACGACTTGAAAAGATAAATTTTCTCGAGCGAATCCTGTTTTGATTTCATTTTCTGATGGAATTCTTAATTGCTTGACAATATCCTCCGCTACTTGTGGCGTTGCTGTTGCTGTTAGTGCAATCACAGTTGGTTGCTGTTGAAATTGATCGATAATCTCTGCTAAACGCAAATAGCTTGGACGAAAATCATGCCCCCATTGTGAAATACAGTGTGCCTCATCTACTGCCAATAAATCAATCGGTACATGTGTCAGCATCTGTTGAAAATCATAAGATTCTAATCGCTCTGGCGCAACATACAATAGCTTGACTTCTTTGTTAACCGCTAATTGAATACGATGATTCATTTCTTGATAGGAAATGGTACTATTGATATATGTAGCTGGAATCCCCATTAAATTCAGGGCATCTACTTGATCTTTCATTAAAGAAATTAATGGTGAAATCACCAATGTTAAATTATCCAAAAGTAAGGCTGGCAACTGATAACAAATCGATTTGCCTCCACCTGTTGGCATAATGCCTAAGACATTTTCTTGTCGCAATACATGACGAATAATCGTTTCTTGTCCTGGCCGAAAATCATCATAGCCAAATGTATCTTTTAATAATTCTTGTAATGCACTCATTTATTGCGCTCCAATCTTTGTTCTACAAGTCATTTTAACACGCTAATCTAACAGGAACAAGGTGTGTTAAAACAAGACACAATCGTGAAACACCAGTTAACGTGAAACATCAAAAAGAATGAAAAATTGTGAAAGCTTGCTATCAAAAGCTTTCAAAAATAGCGACATTTGCTTGTTGTGGATAACGAGTAGTTATCCACACATAAAAAAATAACCTTATCTTAAAATACGCATTAATTCGTTTTTGCCATCAAAAAAACCAACTATTTTCGTAGTAAAACGAGCATAGTTGGTTTAAATGTTTATTTGTCGAAAAATTATTCAGCTTTTTTCTTTTTCTTGCTTGCTTTTTCGCGTTCGTTTTTGTTAAGAATTTGTTTTCTTAAACGGATGCTTTCTGGTGTTACTTCACAGTATTCATCTTCATTCAAGAATTCTAATGATTCTTCTAACGTTAATTTTTTCGGTTTTTTAATGACTGATGTTTGGTCTTTCGTTGCCGAACGAACGTTAGTCATTTGTTTAGCTTTTGTGATGTTCACAGTTAAATCGTTGTCGCGGTTGTTTTCCCCAACAATCATTCCTTCGTAAACTTCTGTCGTTGGTTCAACGAAAACTGTACCACGTTCTTCAATACTCATAATTGAGTAAGTCGTTGCTTTACCAGTATCGATTGAAACTAGTGCACCTTGATGACGGCCACCAATCGTTCCTTGAATCATTGGTAAGTATTGATCGAAGGTGTGGTTCATAATACCATAACCACGAGTCATTGATAAGAATTCTGTTGAATAACCAATTAAGCCACGAGCTGGTGCTAAGAAGATTAAACGCATTTGTCCGTTACCGGCATTAATCATATCTTGCATTTCGCCTTTACGTAAACTTAGGGATTCAATCACGCTACCCATGTATTCTTCAGGTGTGTCAATTTGAACACGTTCAAATGGTTCACATTTAACCCCATCAATTTCACGTTCAATAACTTCTGGACGAGAAACTTGTAATTCATAGCCTTCACGACGCATATTTTCAATTAAAATTGATAAATGCAATTCGCCACGGCCTGATACAGTCCAAGAATCTGGGCCAATTGGATCAACACGTAAAGATACGTCTGTTTGTAATTCAGCCATTAAACGTTCTTCGATTTTACGAGCGGTGATGTATTTTCCTTCACGTCCCGCAAATGGAGAATTGTTAACTAAGAAAGTCATTTGTAAGGTTGGCTCATCAATGTGTAGAATTGGTAATGCTTCTTGATTGTGAACATCTACAACTGTTTCCCCAACGAAAATGTCTTCCATTCCGGAAACGGCAATTAAATCGCCCGCTTTTGCTTCATCAATTTCCACACGTTGTAGGCCAAAGAAACCTAAAATTTTCGTTACACGGAAATTTTTCACGCTGCCATCTAATTTCATCAACGCAACTTGGTCGCCGACTTTCATTGTGCCACGGAACACACGGCCAATCCCAATACGTCCAACGTAATCGTTGTAGTCTAGTAATGAGACTTGGAATTGAAGTGGTTCGTCTGAATTGTCAACTGGAGCTGGCACATGTTCAATAATTTTATCAAAAATTGGGGCCATTGTTGGCTCTTGATCTGCTGGATCATCTGATTCACTTGAAGTTCCGTTTAAAGCAGAAGCATAAACAACTGGGAAATCTAATTGATCGTCGTCTGCGCCTAATTCGATGAATAACTCTAAAACTTCATCTACTACGTGTTCAGGACGAGCAGAAGGTTTGTCAATTTTGTTAACAACCACGATTGGTGTTACTTTTTGTTCTAATGCTTTTTTCAATACGAAACGTGTTTGAGGCATTGTTCCTTCATACGCATCGACAACTAAAACAACACCGTCTACCATTTTCATGATACGTTCTACTTCACCACCGAAGTCCGCGTGTCCTGGAGTATCTAGAATGTTGATACGTGTACCGTTATAATCTACGGCTGTATTTTTTGCTAAGATAGTAATTCCACGTTCACTTTCAAGTGCATTGGAATCCATTGCACGTTCTTGTAATTGTGTGTGTCCATCTAAAGTGTCAGATTGTTTTAAAAGTTCATCTACTAAGGTTGTTTTACCATGGTCAACGTGGGCGATAATTGCCACGTTACGAATATCATCTCTGTATTTCAATTTAATTGCTCCTTATCTATATACGCTTATGTTACTTAAGTCCATAAAAGCCGACTGCTTATTATAGCAAACTTTTTTCATTAAAAAAAGGCTTTCGCCTGCAAAAATAATGAAAGTTTTAGAAATTATTCGGCTTTTTCTGAAAACAAGGACATTTTTTTACAAATTTTTCTCTTTTAAAAGAGGAAGAGCCTTACCTTTCAGCAACGCTCTTCTTTGATTATTCCGATTCATTTAAGTATCGGGTAAATACTTCATCATAGGTTTCAGGAGTTGCTGCAATAAAGTATTCACGACCCGTAAAAGTTAATGGTTTTCCTGTAATACCAGAGTATTTAAACCCGAATTCCTCCAAAAGTACTAAGCCTGCTGCATAATCCCAAGGACTTAGATTAGATAAATAGCCATGATGGTTGCCTTTTAACATGGCGATAATTTCCAAGCCTGCACAACCGCTAATACGCACGCCCATGCTTGCTTGTCCGATTTCCGTTGCGTGATGAATATTTTTTCCATGCATGTAAGCATTCATGCCCCATAATCCATCTGCCAAGGCTTTCATAGTAGGCGCTTTTAATAATTGATTATTCCGATAAACGCCAAGCCCTTTGCCGCCCCAATAAAGTTCTTCTCGCATCACATCATAGATAAAACCTAATTTACCAATGCCGTCTTCATAAACAGCTAACATAATACAAAAATTTTCTCTTTCCATCACGAAATTCATTGTGCCATCAATCGGATCGATGATCCACACGCGACCAGCAAAACTTTTTAAAGTATTGTAGCCTTTTTCTTCCCCTAAAATTTGATCTTCGGGAAAATTTGTTTGAATTTTATTCATTAAAAATTCTTGGGTTTGTTCATCCATATTTGTCACTAAATCGGTGCGGCCATTTTTCTGTTGAACGGTTAACTCTGATTCCAAGTTCATTCGAATCACATCGGCTGCTTCAAAAAGCCAACTTTGAATTGTTTGAACAAATTTTTGCGTTTCAGTCATCTAATCATCCCCCAGCTTTAATTTACCGCTTCCCTGTTTTTTAGCTTGTTGAAGCGTACGATATAACGAATATCCTGAAGCATTTTCAAATTCACGACCTAAGCGTTTTTCTTCGCCGATACTTTTAACGACCGTTTTAAATTGTTGATAAGTTGTTAAAAATTTGTCAACAGGCAAGCCTGTTTCGTTGGCTTGCTCAACTGCTGTCCACATATTAGTGACAATCACCATTTCCTCTGTTGTCCAATCTAAATCTAATGGATATTGATAGTCTTTCATGTCTTCACCTCATCTTCTCTAGTTTAGCATATTTTCATAAAAAAACATCTTATTTACGTCGATTTTTTAATGCGTTAAAGAGAGGATATTCTGCTGTTCCTTTGCGATACAAACTTTGTTGTGAAGCATAAATACCGCTATTTCCTGAACACATAAAACTGATTAAGCAGACCATGAAAAAATAGACCGCCGCTTCACTACCAAATAGTTCAATGCCCATAATGAAACAAGCAATCGGCGTATTCGTGGCGCCAGAAAAAACACCAATAAATCCTAAACCTGCTAAAAAAGGAATTGACAGATGTAACAAAGGGGCCAAAGAACTACCTAACGTAGCCCCAATTTCAAACAATGGCGTCACTTCTCCTCCTTGAAATCCGGCACCCAAGGATAACACCGTAAAGAATAATTTCCCAACAAAATCAAAAGGCTGCGCATTGCCTGCAAAAGCATCTTCTAGTAAAGGTAAACTCAAGCCTAAATAACGTTGGTTGTTTAAGACGAGCACAAACAGAACGACAATGGACGCCCCAAGAAACGCACGAAGGTAGACATTAGCAAACCAATTTGCATAGGTCTTTTTTAAAAAGACAATGGAACGACTAAAAACCCAACCTGCCAAGCCAAAACAAATCGATGCCAAAAATAATTTTACAAATAGATCAACTGACCAAGTCGGAATTTTGCCCATCGGATAATGCGTATGTGTTACACCAAAACTTTCAGTTACAAAATTAGCAAATAAGCCTGCAAAAAAACTTGGGAAAAGTGCCTCTGCACGAACTTTTCCAATCGCCAAAACTTCTAATCCGAAAACCGTTCCCGCTAATGGTGTGCCAAAAACAGAACTAAAACCTGCACTAATTCCGCTAATAATAATTACTTGTCGTTCCAAAGCGGACAGTTTAAAGACTTTTCCTACAGCATTTGCGATTGCGCCCCCCATTTGCACCGCCGTCCCTTCACGACCAACAGAACCACCAAATAAGTGCGTAGTAATCGTGCCAAACAACGTTAAAGGAATTAAGCGCAAGGGAATATCTTCTTCCCCGCCATTGCCTTGTTCAATCACTAAGTTATTTCCTCGGCTAGCATTTTTCCCAAAACGCGTATAGAAATACGTAAAAACGACACCGCTAATAGGGAGGATAAAGAGTAACCAAGGGTTTGCTAAACGAACATCTGTTACATAGGTAAGACTCTTTAAGAAAAAGGCGGATAACGCCCCCATAAATAAACCAATAATTGCGGTAATGAGCAACCATTTTGCCATATAACCGCCGATTGATAGTAGTTGCTTTGTTTCTTTTTTCACTTTACATGCTCCTTTACAATTTTCTTATCGCCAATCCTAGCGTACAGAAAAAGCCTACCAAAGGGTACACTTCTCCCGTTTGGTAGGCGTCATTAATTTATTCGTCCGATAAATAGTTCGTGGTGAACACCATCACCATGTTGCTATTAAACTATTAAAAATAATACCACGCAACTCTGGAAAGTGCAATAGAAGAATAACTCATTACCTTTAACAACCTTCACGTGTCTTTTTAGACACTAGCTCATTAAAAAAAATAACCATGATTTCTTCGCTTTCCAGATCTAACAACTTAGAAATCAATTTAATATCTGAAGCTTTAAATACAACCTCTCCTTTTAATTTCTTATAAATTGTTGAAGCTGAGATTGGTTGACCTGCAGCGGTCATTTCACTTGCTAACCATTCAACATTTTTCCCTTTTAATTTCAATTTTGAATGAATTAAATTTGATTCCATTTTACTCCCCCTTTTCACCCCTTTTAGTGTCTTATTAGACACTGGAAGTATATCATTTTGTGAAAAAACCGTCAATATATGCCTATTCAATAGTTATTTATCACTCTATGTATAGAGTAAAACATGTTTCTTTTGCGACACTTTTTGTGCTAGAATGTTTTTACGGAGGTGGTTTTTTTGAAAGAAAATTTTTTGAAGCAAAAAAGGATGGAGAAAAATCTTACATTAGAACAAGTTGGAAATTTTGTTGGTGTTGGAAAAAGTACCGTCAGGAAATGGGAAACTGGAATGATTGAAAATATGGGGAGGGATAAAATTGTCGCCTTATCTAAAATTTTAGATGTATCACCTCTTGAAATCTTAGGTATTCCTGAAACGGAAGAAACGCCATTTGTTGTCCCAACCAATATTATGAACATTTACAAACAGTTAACAACTGAAAATCAAGAAGCAGTCTTTCGATACGCTCAAAAGAAATTAACAGAACAAAATTACTTTTAATATTTATTTTAAATAGATGAATGCTAGACTTTTTAGTCAACGTCAAACAAAAAAAGCTTATCCTTACGGATAAGCTTTTTTTAGATTGACTGTTGGCCAAAATACTGACGCCATTTGGTTTTCATGGCTGTCGTCATCGGCAACGCCGCTTCTTTTACAGCACAATATTTGTCAACAAAGGTTACAATGTAACTTTCTTTGTATTTTGGTGGTGCAATAGTTGCGCCCCACATATGTTTAATAATAATGTCTCGTTCTAAATCAGACAACTCTGTAATTTTTTCAGCATTTTTGGCTGCAATTCGTGGATGAACATAGGCATGAGAGCCTTCGTCAAACTTTGTTGTGCGCCAATCATAGTAAAACAAATCATGTAATAAACCAGCACGAGCTGTTGCACGAGCATTGCCGTTCCAACGCTTTGCTAATTTATAGCTATGATAGGAAACACTAATTGAATGTTCTAAACGAGTTGAATGCATATGTTGTGTGTATTCTGCTAATTTTTGGACTTCTTCGGTTGCTAATAAATCTTCTACATAAGAAAGATATTCTTCGTCTTCACGCCATTTTTCTGTCATATAATTGGGTGCCACCTTTTCTAATCCTTTTATAACTTGACTCGAGTATAGCACCCCAGCTATTTAATTACTATGAATTTCTCAATCTGTAACTTAACTTTAATATTTGCTTAATAAGTTTAGCGTTCAACGCAGTAAAATTTTCACAAAAACTTCTACATTTCTTCTGGTGCATGTAACCCTAGTAAACGTAAATCTTCTTTTAGAACAGTAGCTACTGCATAAACTAACGCTAAGCGTGCCTCTTTTTGAGCATCTTCATCCAAAATCCGAACATGGGCATAATATTTATTGAACGCTTGTGCTAAATGAATGCTATGTTTCGCAATAACAGATGGTTCATATTTTTCAGCAGCTTGCATCACAGTTTCAGGGAATTTTTGTAACAACTTCACGACTTCCCAGCTATCCTTGTCATTTAGTGCATAACGTTGTGTAGCGTCTGGTGTAAAGTTTGCTTTACGTAAAATACTCATCGCACGAGCATGTGTATATTGAACATATGGCCCAGTTTCGCCTTCAAAACGAACAACTTCATCTAATACAAAATCGAAATTATTTAGACGATCATTTTTAAGGTCATGGAAAATAACTGCACCTACACCTACTTGTTTCGCCACTTCTTCACGATTTGCTAAGTCTGGATTTTTCTCGTTAATTTGATTTCCTGCTAAAGTAACAGCTTCATTCAATACTTCTTCTAATAAAACAATTTTCCCTTTACGTGTGGATAATTTTTTACCGCCTTGAGTAATTAAACCAAACGGAATGTGTTCCATATCATCTGACCAGTCAAACCCTAGTTCTTTCAAGACTGCTTTTAGTTGTTTGAAGTGATTGCTTTGTTCGTTACCGACTACATAAAGTGATTTGGCAAAATCATACGTCCGTTTACGGTAAAGCGCAGCAGCTAAATCCCGTGTGATATATAAGGTCGCACCATCTGATTTACGAATAAGTGCTGGATTTAAATTATATTCTGTCAAATCAACAATTTCTGCACCTTGATTTTCTGTTAATAAATGTTTTTCTTCTAATAAAGTAACAATTTCATCCATTTTATCATTATAAAAGGCTTCGCCATTGTATGAATCAAATTCAACTTCTAACATGGAATAGATTTTATCAAATTCTTTTAGAGACTCGCTACGGAACCATTTCCATAATTCATTGGCTTCTTGGTCTCCTTCTTCTAATTTTTTAAACCATGCACGTGCTTCGTCTTCTAATTCTGGGTTTTCTTCTGCTTCTTCATGAAATTGCACATATAAGCGCAATAATTCATTAATTGGTTGTTGGCGGACTGCTTCTTCAGAACCCCATTTTTTATAAGCTACAATTAACTTACCAAACTGTGTACCCCAGTCACCTAAGTGGTTAATCCGAATTGGCTGATACCCAATTTTTTCTAAAATAAAGGCAATTGAATTCCCGATTACCGTAGAACGTAAGTGCCCCATAGAAATTGGTTTAGCAATGTTTGGTGAAGACATATCAATAGGAACATTGCCATTATTACCAAAGGTACTGTTTCCGTAGTTGTTTTTTTCTTTGACTACTTCGCCAATAACAGCTTGACTGACTGCTTCTTTATTCATGAAGAAGTTTAAATAAGGTCCCACCACTTCAATTTTTTCAAAATTTGTGCCATCAATTTTTTCTGCTAATTCTGCTGCAATTTGTTGTGGTGCTTTACGATAAATCTTAGCTAATGAAAAGGCTGGAAAAGCAACATCTCCATGATCAACAGATTTAGGATTTTCCAATAATTGTTCGATTTGATCCATCGTTAATTCTTCATTTAAAACATCATGTAACGCTTTTGCTACGATTTCTTTGTTGTTCATAAGAACCCTCCTGATTAATTTGTAAGTATAAAAAAACAAAAACGTCTCTGACAAAACAAAATGATTTGTTTTGTCAGAGACGAGAATTTACCCGCGGTACCACTCTAATTGTCTATACTACTTGGATAGACCTGCTTCATCGATAACGGTGATTGCCGTCTGCTTTCAGCAGAATTCTAAAAGTGCGCTTCCTCATTCCGATCACTCTTGGCTCCCACCTTCCCAAGATCGCTAAGCTGACGTTGAAATAAGTACTCTCTTTATCATCGAATGTCATTGTTAAACTGGCTTCATTATAGCAAATTTTTGTCTAGCTGGCTAGCCTTCTTCACTAATTGTCATAAAACTAACGCCAGGTTCTGCATTTAAGTTATACGAAGCAAAATGATTCTTTTCAGCTTCGATAAAGGCGGCAGCGCCAATCATCGCCGCGTTATCCCCACAAAGTTTTAATGGCGGAATAAGTAATGTCACTTCTGGTAATTGTTCACTGATTGCATGTCTCATTGCTTCTCGTAATCCTTGATTCGCAGCAACGCCCCCAGCGATTAGCAATTGCTTAACAGGATATTCTTGACAAGCACGAATGGTTTTAGTCACTAATACTTCTACCACACTCGCCTGAAAACTTGCGGCTAAATCCTTTGTAGACAGTGCTTCACCACGTTGCTCTGCATTATGAAACGTGTTAATAAACGCACTTTTCAAACCACTAAAGCTAAAGTCATAGTTATCCTCTTTTAGCATCGCCCGTGGAAATTGATAGGTATCTGTGCCTTCATGGGCCAAAGCATCAATCTCTTTGCCACTAGGATAAGGCAACCCTAACACCCGTCCGACTTTATCATACGCTTCACCAGCTGCATCATCGCGTGTTTCACCAACAATTTCGAAAGAGCCATCTTCTTTCATGTAGACCAATTCCGTATGTCCTCCACTAACGAGTAAGGCCATCAATGGAAATTCGAGCGGTGCCACAAAACGGGCAGCATAAATGTGTCCAGCCATATGATTGACCGGAATAAGTGGTAATTGGTGCGCCCAAGCAAATGCTTTTGCTGCAGAAAGTCCTATTAATAAAGCACCGACTAACCCAGGCCCATAGGTCACAGCAACACCACTAAGCTCTTCTGGTGTGACTTTTGCTTCTGTTAATGCTTCTTCAATACAGATCGTCACTTGTTCAACATGATGACGACTCGCAACTTCCGGAACGACTCCACCAAAACGTTGATGGCTCTTAATTTGCGAAGCTACGATATTGGAAAGAATTTTGTCGCCATCTTCAATGACAGCCACACTTGTTTCATCACAGCTACTTTCCACAGCTAATAATAATTTACGTTCTTTTGTAAAAATTGTCATTGGGCTTCCTTCCTTAATTTCGCACACATTACAAAGGCATTTTCTTGCGGTTCTTTATAATAATTTTTTCGAACAGCTACTTTCCGAAATCCTGTTTTCTCATAAAGTTTTTGAGCTAATGTATTCGATTCTCTGACCTCTAAGAAAATTTGTGTAATGTCACGACTTTTAACATATTCTTTAAAAGCTTTCATTAATTGACAACCAATTCCTTGGTGTTGTCTCTGACCATTCACAACAACGTGACTAATTTCTGCTTCATCTAAAATAAAATGATAGGCAATATAGCCTAACCACTGGCCATTTTCAACTAAAAAAAGATATTCGCTATTTTCCTGAGCAAAATCTTCCGCGAATTGTGTTTCTGTCCAAGGGGAGCCAGTTGTATAAGAAGAATTACTGAAACGCCATAATTCTTCACCAATATTTGCTACAGATATTTCTTTTTTTGTTACTAACATTTTTTCTTCACTCTTCTTTTAAATCAATTATCATTTCTAGTGCGTCTTCATTATTTTCGTCATAATAGCCTTTTTTCACCGTTTGTGAGGCAAAGCCAATTTTTCGATACAAACGTTGGGCTTTAACATTACTCATTCGTACTTCTAGCGATAAGGTTTCACAACGATTTTTCTTGGCAAAAATTCGCGTTTCTTCTATTAAAGAACGACCTAAACCTAAGCCTTGGTATGCTGTATGGACAGCGACATTCGTAATGTGTGCATCCGTTCCTTGAATCCGACAACCAATAAAGCCAACTGTTTTTCCGTTAATTGCCGCTAACAAATAGAGATGCGGCGCTTTTGAGCCAAGTTCTGCCATGAAAGCAGACATCGTCCAAGGAAGTTCCCCAGCGTAAACTTCACGTTCAATTGCTAGTAAATCCTTAATATCTTGGTAGGTGATTTCACGCAATTGAAATTCTTGCTGGTTCATTGCAATGGTTTTAGTTATATACCGTTGCCGTCTTTTTGTAAAGTATTTTGTCACAAAATTAAAGTTTTTCCACATAGCTTTCTCCATTAGGCGTGTGTGTCTTCAACCAATTTTCTTCCGCTTCTACTTTTTTCAAATACGCAGGTAAGAACCCATGAACATTTTCAACAGGCTCAGCCACACTACCTAACGCAGCCAAAACTGCAGCATTAGGAATTTGCCATTGCGGGACATCACAAATTTCCCCATGAGGAATGATTTGAGCTATTTCTTCAGTGAATTTTTCAACATCTTCACCCACAAAAAAAAGATTTGGTTCATTTTTTAGTTGTTCTAATAACTCCCGCAGGGAAATATGTTGGTCCGGTAACTCATTTTGCCACACGCCATCGACAAACCGATAAGCACCAGCATAGACGTTTTTACGACGCGCATCAAAAAGAGGCACAACTAAACCGGTTTGCCCAACACAATTGGCAGCTAACGTTTGTAGACTGGAAATGCCTACTAGCTCTTTCTTTAAAGTATAGGCCAATGTTTTGGCAGTCGTCACGCCTAAACGTAAGCCAGTGTATGATCCAGGTCCTTCTGCTACGACAAAACGATCAATTGCCGTTGGCGCCAAGTTCAATTGACTCATCAAATAGTCAATTGCCGGCATCAATGTTAAGCTATGATTTCTTTTAACCGTTGCTGTATAACTTCCCAGAATTTTTTGATTTTCACACACAGCAATACTCAATGTTTGGTTAGATGTATCTATTGCTAAAATTCGCACACGAATCCCTTTCCTTCTACAATTTAGTCGCTTCATTGTAGCACACTTTCCTTTTTCTAAAAAGGGAAAACGAGGTTTCTTTTTACAGAAACCTCGTTTCGTTCATTTTCTCTTTTTATTTAATGGTTGCTTCTAAGTAATCAATTAATGGTTTACTGATATCTGTTGCAGAACCATTTTCTCCTGAATTTTCAACCATAATCATTGTTAAGAATTTATTGTTACTACGATCTAACGTTAGAAGGAAACTGTTTTCTTTGCCATCTGTATCTTGTTTATCTTTTATTTCAGCTGTTCCTGTTTTAGCAGCCAATGAGAAGTTCGGATTGTACATATTATAAACATAACCTGAAGGATCTTCCACACTACCTAAAAGATCTGTGGCAATTGTATTCGCTGCGTTTGCGCTGATTACATTGTCTTTTTTCTTTGTTTCTTTGTCTAAAACTAATTTTGGATAGACTAATGTTCCATTATTTTGGAAAACACTATACATGGTAGCTTGCTGGATTGGCGAAATTAACAATTGGCCTTGACCGTAGCCCGTATCTGCTAAAAGAATTTCAGAATTAAATTTATCTTCATTTGAAATTTGAGCAGACGTCATGGCAATTGGTAAATCTAGTTCCTCACCGAAAATGAATTTATTAAGACCAGCTCTAAATTTGTCTTCCCCCATACGTAATGTTTGTTGGGCAAAATAAATATTATCTGAATTAACTAAAGCGGTACGCAGATTGACTGGACTTGCTTCTTTTACACGTGTCGCAAAATAGCCGCCCCAAGATTTATCTTTTTGCCATTTCAAACCATTAATTTCTAGCTCTTCATCTGGCTTCAATGTCCCTGCATCTAAACCAATGGCACCGGTAATTGTTTTAAAGGTAGAGCCTGGTGCATAGCCTGTCGCAAAACGTGCTGTGAATGGTAAATCTTTGTTGTTATTGTAAGCATCATATTCTTTTTGAGAAATGCCATTGGCCATTTTATTAGGATCATACGAAGGTGAACTAACCGTTGCTAATAAATCGCCTTTTTGAGGATCGGTAATGACCGCACTACCAGGACGTTTGTCAAATATAGCGAAGGCTTGTTGTTGTACGCCACTGTCAATCGTTAATTTAATCGTTTGACCATCTTTTTTCTCTTTGGTTTGTAAAGCTTTTTTGACATTCTCTTTGTCATCTAAAATAACTAGTGAGCCACCATCTTGCCCTCTTAATTCTTTATCAAACGCTCGTTCTAAGCCAGTTTTACCAATTACGCCCGTACTACTTAACTCTGGATTTTTTTCAATATCTTCTGCAGTAATGGTGCCCGTATACCCGATTAATTGCGCAGCTGCTTCCCCCAGCGGATAATAACGTGACTCTGTATCTTTTGTCGCAGCCCCTGTTGGTAATTCTGTCACTGGTTCAGAAGCGACTGTGATTGGTACAAAGGAGTCTGCTTGGACCCATCCTTGGCTTAACTTTTGATTGATTTCATCAACAGAAACGCCGAACTTATCACTAAAAGCTTTGATATTGGCTGTTTTTTCTGCGCCAGAACCAAGTTTGCCAGGCACTACGCCCACTTCGTCAAACACTTTGTTAATTGCTAGCCCACTACCATTACGATCGACAATTTCTCCACGTTTGGCATTATCTACTTGAATCGAAATTTTATCATTTCCTGACATATCTGGAAAAATTAAAGACGGCTTCCAAGCGATTTGGTAGGTATCGCCTTTTTTGGCGATACTTGATTGATAAGACAAATCTTTCATTTCGCCTAAAGGAGTGCTCATCGATAATTTATAGGTAAATGTGTATTGATTGTCTTTCGCCTTTTTGACTTGAACATCACTAGCTTTGACTCCTTCAGCTTGAATCCCTGAATAAATTGCTTGGTATTTTTCAACAACAGATTTAGTATCATAGCCATTTTTCTTTAAGCTAGCTTCTTGAACAACGGACGGTAACTTATCAAATTCCTGTTTTGACAATACGTTTAAAAATGTAGTAGCTGTTTTCTTCGCTTCGGCTAATTCTTGTTTGGCTTGCCATTGACTATAAGCATAATACCCGCCACCGGCAGCAGCGATTAGAACCAAGGCAGAAACACCAAGAATAAGTGGTTTTTTTGAAGATTTTTTATTACGATTGCTTCGTTCCATTCAATAATCCCCTAACTATATAATATGTCTTTTCTTCTATTATACGTAACTTTTTTTAAAATGCTTGTGTTTCACCTATACTTTTTTTAATTTCTTAATAAAGTTTGATCAATTTTTTCCATTTCATCAGGCTTTCGTTGGATTTCTCTGCATTCATTGTGTGGTATACTAGCTTTAACAATTAGTTTTTTATTAGGAGGAATGAACATGGGACTTATTAAAGCAGCAACAAGTTCAGTTGGCGGTGGCTTGGCCGATCAATGGCTAGAGGTTATTGAACCTGATAATATGGGGGACACAACCGTCATGACAAAAGGTGTTTTTGTGCGTAAAGATGATAAACGTGGTTCTAATCGTAAAGGAACGGACGATGTTTTAACAGATGGTTCTGTTGTACATGTCTATCCCAACATGATGATGCTTCTTGTCGATGGTGGCAAAATCATCGATTACACTGCTGAAGAAGGCTATTATACAGTCAAAAATGATTCTGCGCCTTCAATGTTTAACGGTTCTTTAAAAGATGCGATTGCAGAGACCTTCAGTCGTTTCAAATTTGGTGGCGTAACTCCACAAAAACAACAAGTTTTTTATATTAATTTGCAAGAAATTAAAGGCATTAAATTTGGAACACCTGCGCCATTAAACTATTTTGATAATTTTTATAATGCCGAACTTTTCTTACGTGCACACGGAAATTACTCAATTAAAATTACAGATCCTTTACTATTTTATACTAATGCGATTCCTAAAAACCAAACGCAAGTAGATATTAATGATATTAATGAACAATATTTGGCGGAGTTCATTACAGCATTGCAAGCAGCAATCAATCAAATGTCTGCTGATGGGCAACGTATTTCTTATGTTCCCTCAAAAAGTGTTGAATTAAGCAAATATATGCAAACTGCGCTTGATGAGGATTGGCGCACCAATCGCGGTATGGAAATTGTTTCTGTAGCAGTTGCGAGCATTTCTTATACAGATGATTCAACTAAATTAATCAACATGCGAAATGAAGGTGCTATGCTCAGCGATCCAGGTGTTCGCGAAGGCTATGTTCAAGGTTCCTTGGCTCGTGGTATGGAGGCTGCTGGTAAAAATGAAGGTGGCGCTATGAGCGGCTTTATGGGCGTTGGTATGGGCATGAATGCGAATGGCAACTACTTTGCGCAAGCGTCTCAAACAAACCAACAACAAATGCAAGAAAAACAAAACCAGCAAAATGCACAAGGGGCTACAGACACTTGGACTTGCCCACAATGTGGGACTGAAAACACTGGGAAGTTTTGTTCAAACTGTGGTACACCAAAACCAACAAACGAAAAACCAAAATTAGAAATGAAATGTAGTGAATGTAGCGAAATTGTTGACTTAAGTAATGGTATTCCTAAGTTCTGTCCACATTGTGGTAAACCATTCCAAGGGGTTCCTTTATAAGCAAGTAGTGAACAATTAAAGAAAAGGGTCAGGCACAAGTCTACCCTTTTTCTTTGAATCAGATTCCTGTTATTTACTCACTCTATTAGAAAGGACGGTTGCAATGGAAACAACATTTACCCATAAATGCCCCAACTGTGGCGGCCCGCTCTTATTTAATCCCAAAGATCAAAAATTTCATTGTGAATATTGTTTAAATATTTACACGGAAGAAGAAGTGACTCGTTATGAGCAACAGCAACATGAGGCGCATTTAGAGAATCCCTCAACAACGACTGCCGAGGAAAATTTGACTTTCACAGCGGAAGAAGAATCCTCCGCCACGCAACAAACAGAGACCACTGAGAATGAAACAACTGCCGATGCAGGCACAATGGAAATTTTTAATTGTCCAAGCTGTGGCGCTCAAATTGTCACCGATGCAACAACAGCAGCCACATACTGTTATTATTGCCATAATCCAGTTGTCTTGGCTGGTCGATTAAGTGGCGAATTTTTACCAGAAAACGTCTTACCCTTTACAATTGAAAAAGACGAAGCGATTGAAAAATTTCTCGCTTGGACCAAGAAAAAATGGTTCATTCCTCGAGATTTTTTCAGCAAAAATCAAATCGATAAATTAACTGGGGTTTACTTCCCCTATTGGGTCGTTGATGCAGAAGTCGACGGACAACTGCAAGCTACTGGCACAAGTATTCGCATTTGGCGCGTAGGTGATATTGAATACACCGAAACAAAACGTTTCAATGTGGGACGTTCAGGAAAATTATCGTTTAAAGAATTAGTTAAAAATGCCTTGTCAAAAAACGTCCAACAAAAAATGGTGGAAGGCGTTCAACCATTTTTAATTGATCAAGCGGTGCCTTTCAAAAGCCAATACCTAGCAGGTTTTCAAGCAGAAAAACGCGATATTGAATATGAAGCAATCAAAAAACACGTCCAACAAGAATTACAAGATTATTCGGAATCATTGTTACGGGACTCTGCTTCTGGTTATACTACGTTGACAAATGTTCGCACGGATATTTCTCTAAATCAAGAAAATAATCACTATATGCTTTTGCCAATTTGGTTAGTCACCTATCGCAGTCAGGAACAATCAAAAAAAGTTTATTATTATGCCATGAATGGACAAACAGGTAAAGTAAGCGGTGTACTTCCAATTAGTTACACTCGTTTAGGGCTAGCAACGTTAGGCATTTTCGCTGGACTCTTAGCACTCTTTTTATTAGGAGGTTATTTCCTATGAAAAAACGACTTTTACCTATTTTTTTCCTAATACTTCTTACCTTTGGCCTTGCCCTACCCGTTTCGGCGGCTGAAAATTCAATTGATGATGACGCACAATTACTGACACCTGATCAAATAAACCAACTAAAGCAAGAGATACAACCTTTGGAAGAAAAAACAAAAGCCTCTGCCTTTATTGTGACCACAAATAATAATACCTATGGCGATGAACAAGAATATGCAGATCATTATCTTTTAAATAAAGTTGGCAAGGATCAAAATGCGATTCTTTTTCTCATTGATATGGACTTACGGAAAGTCTACATCTCTACTTCTGGAAACATGATTGATTATATGACGGATGCACGAATTGATGATACCTTAGATAAAGTAATGGATGGGATGAGTCAAGGAAATTATTTTGCGGCTGCTCAAACCTTTGTTCAGGAAACTCAAGCATTTGTTGACAAAGGGGTTCCTGGGGGTCACTATCGTGTGGACAGCGAAACAGGTAAAATCACTCGTTATAAAGTCATTACCCCGCTGGAAATGGTAATTGCTTTTGCTGCTGCGCTGATACTCAGTTTGGTCTTCTTAGGCATTAATATTTCTAAATATCAATTAAAATTTTCAAGTTATCAATATCCCTTTAGGGAAAAAACAACTTTAAACTTAACCTCCCGCACAGATCAGTTAACCAACTCTTTCATCACTACGCGTCGTATTCCTAAAAACAATGGCGGCAGTGGCGGAATGGGCGGTGGTGGTAGCACCACCCACTCAACTGGCGGCGGCACATTCGGTGGCGGCGGTCGAAGTTTTTAGATTTTTCGCAGAAATACCAACTCCTATAAACCAACCGATTGAACCAAAACTATCTGATTCACAAAAAAACTCATCTAGCACTATTGAAGACGTAATGGCTGAGTTAAGAAATTTAAAAATGTTAGTTGATGAAGGAGTTCTAACAGAAGAAGAATTTCAACAAAAGAAACGGCAATTGCTTCAATTAGATTAATAAAAAAATCCTGAAAAGACTCGTCATCTTTTCAGGATTTTTTTCTTCTTGGTATTTTCCCATAATTCTTGATAAGGTATTTCATGGATATCACGAAAATAAGCTACTTCAAACTTTTCAAAATCAGTTGACTGGCAGTTGCCGGTTAAAACACCAATTCCTGCTTTGCCATGACACGTTCCCATGAAAACATCCACGAGCGAATCACCTACCATAATTACTTCTGTCGCCTTCAATTGACATGACTGACAAAAGGCTTGGAGCATGTCCGCATCTGGTTTCGGTAAGTAACGATCTCCTGTCGCAATAAAATCAAACATTTCTGTTAAACCAAGATATTCCATAATCAACATAGTCGCTGGCAAAGTATCTGAAGTTGCTAATCCAATTTTATAGTTCTTCCGTTTTAGCTCAAGAAATAACTGTTTTAAATCACCAATTGGTTCAATCTTTTTCAGATTTTTTCGTAAATAATCATAAAAAAATTGCTCCAGCCATCGACTGCTGATTCCCTGTTCGACTAATTCCTCAAATTGCGCCAATTCCTGATAAAGTTCCTGATAAAGGACTTCATCAAGTAAATGTTTTTGCAAAAAACGTTGCTCCTGAATAGCTAATATCTTTTTTATTTCTGCTGAATGATGAGGGGCTAACATACTTAGTGTTTCAAAACAAGCTTGCAAACCTGCTTGCCAAAGAGTGTCAAAACGAATACACGTACCATCTTTATCAAATAAAATTCCTCGATTTTCCATGAAAGAACACCTCAAAACGTTTGCTTTGCTTCCTATTTGTTTCTTCAAGTATACTAATCATTTATTTGATTTTGATATTCTTTTTGTATCATTTGTGTAAAAAAATATAAAAAAGCAACGAATTTTTCTAAATTCGTTGCTTTTATATTAATCGATTACTTTTTTCACTTTGAATTCTTTTGTTTCAGCAGACGGTTCTGTTTGATCAGCTAATTCAAATAAAATATGGGTACCATTTTCTTCATCTTCAACGATAATCAGTTTTCCTGGAATCTTTCGAGTATCTTTCGCAATTTGGGCTTCTTTAATTAATTTTTTTTGATCTCTTTTTGAAGCAAGGGCATTTCCTAAATTAAAAAAGACAGTTTCTTCCATAATTAACCACTCACTTTCTCTACTTTTTTTAAGTTAATTATAGCATATCCCTAGAAAAAGTGGCAGCTTGTGTCCTTTTACTTTCATTTAAGCATCAATAATCAAGGAATAAGCATAAGGACTTTCATAAATTCCTGAAGTATAATAATTGAGCCTCTTTTTAAATAGCGGGCCGTCAATTACCAACGTATGGTACTCCCCGTTTTCTCCGCAAATATCTAATTGATGCTCTTTAAGGTACGTGATAAATGTTTCATTTAACGGTTCTCCTAAAAATTTTATTGGAATACCTGCCTCTTTGCTGACCGTTTTGATAATTGCTGTGTACCCTTTTGCCAAGAATTCTTTCACAAGTGCTTCGCGATTTTCCTGCCAAAGAGGTAATTGTGGCTCAAGCCCAGCACTTAATGCAACTTGGCGATCCCAAGCACCATTTTGTTCAATATCTATATCGCCAAAACAAACCGTTTCTGCACCTAATTTTTTGGTTTCCTGCAGTGCCTCAACCACTTTTTCTGTGTAATTTGTTTCATTGTTATGTGATATAACAAGTGGTAAATCTAACGCTTCGGCTGCTGCTTCTAAGACGGAGATTGGTATCCCGTGAAACCAAGAACGATTAATTTCATCACTTAATGTTGTCACTAACGCTACTGGCTGATTTCCTGCTTGTACCAATCGATCCATCGCCAATAAACAGTCTTTACCAGAGCTATAACTTAAACAAAATTTTTTCATAAACGTTCCCTCTTTTCTTTATGACTATACCTCAAAACAATACATCCGTATACATATTTATTATTTAAGTATAACTAATACTGAATAGTTATTTGAATCAAAACATGGTATAAAATAGAGGTAAAGCAAGCTTTATTCACTTCTTTATATCTCTTTTCAACGGATGATCAGCTGGCGGAAACCAGCTGATCTTTTTTTCAAAAAACACAGCTATCTTTTGCAGTTTTCTTTTCCTCATGTTATAAAGAGATAGTAGGAAGCATTTATTCACTTCTTTACAAATCTATCTTAATCTTAGACAGTCGGCGGAAAACGGCTGTCTATTTATCTGGAAAAATTATGAACTCGTCAGCTAGTGGTCAGTTGACGAGTTTTATGTTATAATAATTAGAACACGAAAAATATTTTTAAACGAACCATTCAATTGTTTTGATGATTTTATTCAAAACTGGCGTGTCTAGAGAGACACAAGGATGTATTAGAGGTAGGGAATACATCGCTTAAATGAAAAATACTTGAATACTAGAAATAGTCTGATCCAACTTTAAAATAATAATATTGATTCGTTAGATAGCCTTCTCTTTAAAGAGAAGGCTATTGTCAATTAAAGAGTAAAACCACCGTATGTTTAAAGTTAAACTTATCTCAAACATACCCTGTCAGTGTTTCACGCATTATCTCAATAAACAGTAAAAATCCAGAAGAGAGACTCTTCTGGATTTTTACTTATTTGACGATACTTTTTTAAATTTTGTTAATCAATTTAAAATAATCCACATAAGTGCATAATTGGGAAAACAAATAATAAACTATCAAAACGATCTAAAATACCACCATGTCCTGGCAAGATGTTACCAGAGTCTTTCACGCCATAATGACGTTTGATAGAAGATTCAACCAAATCACCGAATTGCCCTACTATAGAAAATAGAACCGTCAATACAAGCATCACCGGCATTGGATAAGGAAATAGCCCTTTATTAGCTGTGAAAACTAAAAACAACGCTGCTACAACCACGGCTGATAAAATACCACCAAGTGCACCTTCTATTGTCTTGTTGGGTGAAACATCTGGCATCAATTTATGACGACCAAATCGTCGTCCAAATAGATATGCACCAATATCCGTTGCCCAGACAATGAATAAAGCAAATAACAAGACTTCAAAACCTGCGGAACGGGCACTAATAAAGTTCTGGAACCCCATCCCTACATATAAACTGACAATAACTGGAAAGCCAGCTTCTTCAATCGTATATGTATTTTTAGAAATCACCGAAGCACCTAACAACAACATTACAGTGACATAAAATAAAATGAAATTTGTTTGCATTTCCGGCAAAAAGTTTAACCATTTAATTGTCGGGATAACTAAAAAAACGGCCCCTAATGCTGATAAAACACCTTCAAAACTTAATAACGTTAATCCTTTCATACGGAATAACTCGTACACGCCGACTACTGCCAAAGCAACAGCGGCAATCTCAATTGCAAAACCACCATACCAGATAATTGGAATAAAGATGATTAATGCGACGATAGCTGTGATGACACGTTGTCTCACTGCGGATCGCTCCCTTCTGTTTCTGTAGTTTCTTTTAGACCTCCAAAACGACGATTACGATTTTGGAAAGAAGCAATCGCGGTTTCTAAAGTGTCCCCTGAAAAATCAGGCCATAATGCTTTTGTAAAAAACAACTCGCTATAAGCAATTTGCCATAGCAAGAAATTACTAATTCTCTCTTCCCCACTTGTTCGAATCAACAATTCTGGATCACGAAGTTCCGTGGGTAAAAAGCCAGTCATTAAGTGATCTGCGATCGTTTCTTCTGTAATCTCATCTGCCGTATATGCTTTTTCTGAAACCTCTGCAGCAATCTGTTTCATGGCAGTTAGTAGCTCCGCACGCGCCCCATAATTTAAAGCAAAGTTCAAAACCATGCCCGTATTGTCCTTGGTTTGCTCAATGGCCCGCTTAACAGCATCTTGCGTATGGCTTGGTAGAAACTCTTGGTAGCCCATTACATTGACTTTAACATTTTCCTTAATTAATTCAGGCACGAATGTATCAAAAAAATCAACAGGCAATTGCATTAAGAAATTGACTTCATCTGTTGGTCTCTTCCAATTTTCCGTTGAAAATGCATAAAGTGTTAAAACTTTAACGCCTAAATGACTAGCATGCTTCGTTATTTTTTTAACCGTATCCATGCCTTCTTTATGTCCAGCAATTCTCGGCAGTCTTCGATTTTGTGCCCACCGTCCATTTCCGTCCATAATAATGGCAATGTGCTGCGGAATTTGGCCTTCTTTATCAAAGGCGTACTGGCTTGCTTCTTCTACATATTTATTTTTTTGCGGAAAAAAACGTAACATCTTTTTCCCTCCATTCCAAAAAATCTATCTTAATTATTATAACAATAACTAATGCAAATGCCTATGCATAGTCCCTGAATTTTCCTGATAATTAAGAAATTCCTTGTAACTTTATCATTTATGGTCCTTTTTTAAAAGAAAAAAACTTAGACTTGGCAGGTAAATCAACATGATGTATCTGCCTAGCTTTAAAATTTTAAATAAACAACGGGACAGGAGCAGCTTCTTCGGAAATAAGCTGAACGTCCTTGAGAGACAAAAAGCATCTTTCAGAACTTTCTTCTTATTTCTTGAAGCTTAACACGCCTGTCCCGACCTCAAGTTTTTATTCTATTGTCTTTTTCTTTTTATTCATTGACTGGAACAATGGCACCGTTCCATTTTTTCGTAATCCAATCTTGGACTTCTTTGCTACGTAACACTTTGACTAATTTTTTTACATTTTCGTTGTTTTCGTCTTCTTTACGAACCGCAATAATATTGGCATAAGGTGAACTTTCTTTTTCTAAGGCAATCGCATCTTTTTTCGGATTTAATCCTTGATCCACGGCAAAGTTTGAGTTAATTAAAACCGCAGCCCCTTCTTCATTGTCATAAAGAGTGGTCATGATTGCTGGATCACTTTCATGATTGAATTTCAACTTTTTAGTATTTTTATCAATATCATCGAAAGTAGCAGTTGTCCGGTCTACCCCTTCTTTCAGCGTGATTAAACCAGCATCTTCTAAAATCGTTAAAACACGTGGCCAATCTGAAACGGAAGAGCTAACGTAAATCGTTGAATCATCAGGAATTTCTTGTAACGATTTGTATTTTTTCGAGTAAAGCCCAACTGGTTCTAAATGAATCGCACCTGCATTCACAAAGTCATAATCATTTTCTTTAACCGCTTCATTAAAGAACGGCACATGTTGGAAATAGTTGGCATCGATATCACCACTTTCCAACGCCTTGTTAGGTAGCACGTAATCTGTATAAGTCGTCACTTCTAATTTTACGCCTTCTTTTTCTAATAAAGGTTTTACATGTTCTAAAATCTCTGCATGCGGAACTGGTGAAGCCCCAACTTTCAAGACCGAGTCATCACTCTTTTTATTGCCGCAAGCCCCTAAAATTAAGACAGCTACTGCTACAGTAATTACTGACCATAATGTACGTTTTTTCATCTTATTCCCTCCATTTATCGTTTATCTATTTTTTTAGCGACTGTATCCCCAAGCCATTGAATCGCAAAGACAATAACTAAGATACAAATCGTTGCTACTAAGGTAACTGTATTTTGACCACGTTGGAAGCCATCTTGATACGCCAAACTTCCTAAACCGCCCGCTCCAATAGCAGCCGCCATTGCAGTGTAGCCCACTAAAGAAATGGTTGTAACGGTTAAGCCAGAAACAAGTGCTGGCAGACTTTCTGGTAATAGCACTTTCCAAATTATTTGGAAACGATTGGCCCCCATTGCTTTGGCTGCTTCAATCACGCCTTTATCGACTTCACGAAAAGCAATTTCGACCATGCGAGCATAAAAAGGTGCTGCGGAAATAATCAATGCTGGTAAGGAACCTTTGACACCAGACATACTCCCTAAAATAATTTTTGTAAAAGGAATTAACAGAACGATTAAGATAATAAACGGAATCGAACGGAAAATATTTACAAAAATGGCTACTAGCCAATACAGTAATCGGCTCAAAATCCCTTTTCTGCCTGACGTTTCAAAAAGTAGTAGTCCTAAAATCAGCCCTAAAATGGCGACCACTATGATTGAAATCCCTGTCATATAAAGTGTTTCAATCGTTTTTTCTTGTAGTTTACTTATATCAATTTGGGAAAAATCAAAGAAACTTGCTAAGCCACGATTATTCATTTCCAATCACCTCTGTTTCTACACGAAGTTTACGTAATCCTTCAATGGCTGCTAGAATATTTTGCTCTTCGCCTAATAATTGAATATAAAGAGAACCCACTGCACCCTGCTTTGTTTGCTGAATGTTCCCTTGAATAATACTAACTTCTACTTGATATTCTTGGACAATATGCGAGATAATTGGCAATTTCGCTTGTTCACCGTGGAAAAGCAGGCGAACAATTTTTCCATTCGGATATTGTTCCAACATTTCTTCAACAACCAGTTCCGTTTCTTCAATGTTTTTATCCGCTTCTTGTTGGATAAAGCGTTTCGCAATTTCTGTTTGAGGCTTTTTGAAAATATCGATCACTTTACCTTCTTCAACAATTTCACCATATTCCATCACAGCTACGCGATTACAAATTTTACGAATCACGTGCATTTCGTGGGTAATTAATACAACCGTTAAATTTAATTCTTGGTTGATTTTTAGTAGTAATTCTAGCACTTCATCAGTTGTCTGCGGATCCAAAGCACTCGTTGCTTCATCACAAAGCAAAATATCAGGATTGTTAGCTAAGGCACGGGCAATCCCCACTCGTTGCTTTTGCCCACCAGAGAGTTGACTTGGGTAGGCGGTTTCCCGTCCTTCTAAACCAACCAACTTGATTAACTCTTCTGCGCGGCTTTTCCGATTTTGTTTTGGAACGCCAGCAATTTCCAATGGGAGCATGATATTTTCTAGGACCGTCCGTGACCATAATAAATTAAAATGTTGAAAGATCATCCCAATTTTTTTACGGAAGTTTCGTAGTTCTTTATTTGGCAACAATGCAATATCTTGTCCTTGAATTTCTACTTCACCTTCTGTAGGTGTTTCAAGCCCATTCAATAGGCGAACCAACGTACTTTTTCCTGCACCTGAATAGCCAATAATGCCATAAATATCACCTGATTCAACCGTTAAATCAATATCTTTTAAAGCCGTGACTTTACCCGCTTTACCGGAAAACTCTTTTTTTACATGACGTAATTCAATTAATGCCATTTTGTTCTCCTCTTCTTTCTGTTCTACTTTCTTATTTTGAAGGTTTCGCACTTTTTATGAAACGAATTTGCTTAATAAAAACAAAAAAACTTCCATCCTTTTGCTATTACAGCAAAAAGGACGAAAGTTTGTCATTTCGTGATACCACCTTAATTCGCTATTATTTCTCAATAATAACCTCATACGGTACTTGATTCTTCGCATACCGTTGGCTGTAACGGGCGCCCCGTAGTAAGTTCACTGCTTCGCTCACTTACTCTGCTCAAAGACCATCTTCCATCTTAAATCTGTTACCCATTCTCAGCAAACAGGGCTCTCTTCAAACGTCCTTAACATGTACTCTTCTTTTCAAAGCTTTCTTTTGATTAGATTGAGAAAATTATAGCAATAAACATTGGCCTTGTCAACGTAAGACTAAAGATTTTCAAATTCTGTTGGTTCAACATCTGCTAAAACAGCAATCCAGGCATTTTCTTCATCTAACGCACTTGGCTCTTGATCAGCCGCTTCATTAATCGCGACTACTTTACCAGATAATGGACTACTGAATTCACTGACTGCTTTTTCTGCTTCTAATTCAATTAAAGAATCACCTTTAGCTAATGTTTGTCCGACTTTTGGAAATGTTGCAAAAGTAATCTTCCCTAAATCCTCTTGGGCTTCGGCGGTTAAACCAATTTTATAACCTGCTTCTGTTGGTAAGATCCATAATTGATCGATTTGTTTCATTTCACTCATTTTCCAAGCACTCCTTCGTAATCTGCTTCTTTAAAACCATTCGTTAGAAATGTATTGTCTTTTAAGAGAATTGGACGCTTAATCAACATGCCATCCGCAGCTAAGCGCTGACTTGCTTCTTCAATAGAAAAACTGTCCACAAGATCTTTTAATCCTTGTTCTCTATATAAAACCCCACTTGTATTAAAAAAACGACGAACAGGCAAGCCGGTCTCTTTCATCCATTTTGCTAGTTGTTCACTACTAGGCGGTGTTGCTTTAATATCAATTGCTTGGTATTTAACGCCTTGTTGATCTAACCACGCTTTCGCTTTTTTACAAGTTGAGCATTTAGGATATTCATAAAGTGTGTACATTTCTACCCCTTCTTTCTTCTTTCTTTAACGACCACTTCTGGTACGAACCGTTTCTTGTTGGTAACGCATGGACATAATTAAGCCCACCCCAATCATGTTACCTAAAATGGAAGAACCACCTTGACTAATAAACGGTAATGGAATCCCAGTTAATGGTAGTAAACCAATATTCGCTCCAATGTTTTCAAAAACATGGAACAAAATCATCATGATAATTCCTGTGGCAATGTAGGCATAGAATTCATTATTTGTATCAAAACAAACGCGAATCATGCGGTAGATTAAAATAAAATACAACAAAATAATGAAACAGCCACCAATAAAGCCAAAGTTTTCACCAACAACTGTAAAAATCATATCTGACTCACGAACAGGGACATACACATCACTCACGTTAAAGCCTTTTCCGAAAAGGCCCCCAGAACCAATTGCTGTTAATGCTAGCGCTGGTTGGAATGAGCGATCTGGATCTGTATGGAAAGGATTTAGCCATAAATCAATCCGATCAAATTGATAAGCTTTAATGCCAATTTTAGACAATAAGTCTCTTCCTGTTTCTGTTGTTACCAAGTAGATGGTTCCAGCTCCGACTAGAGCAGCTATGATAAAGGCGGGCACAATAATTTTCCAAGTAATGCCAGACATTAAGAAAACTCCCCCAAAAATGGCTAAGAAAACTAACATCGTCCCGAAGTCTTTTTGTAAAAGTACTAAAACAATTACCGGAATCGCCACTAATAGCATTTTAGCGATTAGCCAAAAGTCGCTTTTGAGTGTTCGGTCCACATATTTAACATTATGCATGGTCACTATATAGGCCAACATCAAAATAAACGCAATCTTCATCAATTCCGATGGTTGGAATGTGGTGCCACCAAAGCGAATCCAGTTTTTAGAACCTGTTTGCTCTGCTAGCACGGGATCATAGAATTTCAGTAGTAATCCCATTAATACTAATCCAAGTGCATAAAAAACGGGCGTTAACCGCCAGAGTAATTTTGAGCTAAAATGCATAATAATGACAATACTTAATCCTCCGACTAAATACCACAGTCCTTGTTTCATTAACAAGCTTCCAATTTTAGGTTTGCTTGGATCATTGTAAAGCGCTACGTAAAGCGATAGCATACCAATTAGTGATAAAAGAAAAACTGGTAATATCACGCCGTAATCAATTCGACTATCTAAATTTGTTTTCTCTTTTCTATTCATTCGTCATCCCTTTTCCTTTGTTCATACGTTTTTTATTATATCTTTCTCACAGAAGAAAAGAAAGGAATTCTACTATATTTGAGAAAAACTTTAGAGAATTGGTCCTTCACTATCAATTTTTTCTTTTTCTTCAATCCTATTTGGCTTTTATTTAAAATTTTTCACATCAGTGATAATGAGAAAGTTTACTATAAACATTCAGTACCAAAAAACAGTCGCAACTAAAACACGTTGCGACTGTTTTTATTCGCTTTTTCTTTGTTTCGTTTGTTGTAGCTCTTTATTAATTCGGACAATTTCGTTGCCAAAATTTTGCCAGTCACTGGCTCGCGGGGGCGCTAGCCAAATTAAACATTTTACTGAAAATAACGTTTTTGGTAAATAATCCGAAACTACTAAATCAGTATCTGGTCGAATCGCTGAATGAAAGTGAATGCTGAAAGATTCGAATATTTTGATTTGTTCTTTGATAAACTGAGTATATTTTTCTCCTTGCGTAAAATTCACATAAAGATTGATCGTGCTTTTTTCATTCCTTTGGTCATAAAGACGGGATAACACTAATAGCAAATCAAAAAATAAAGAAAGCTTACTAAACTCAAACGCCGAACAATCCAACGCAAATAAAAACTGACGACAACTATCAAAAACAATTGGGTAGCGTTCCTGAAAAAATTCTAAATCCATAATTCGTAAGGTGATATCGATAAACGGCGTAATAAAACGATGTTGATAAATAATCGGAACAATTTCTTGATAAAATTCTTCGTCCGAAATTGTAAACGGCATATAAGAAAAGAATAATGTTTTCGTAGCAGTAATTGCCTCATTGTGAGAACTCAGCAGATGTTCCGAAATAAGTTCACTTTGATAGACCGATAAATTGCCGATAATTCCTTGAATTTCTGCGTTTTTCTCTGCATGAGTCGCCTTCATCACTTCGTTTATCCAACATTGAATTTCTTGATAAATCGAACTTTCTTCGTCAAAAACGAATGGATTTTCTTCTTGGGATAAAAAATAATTAGCTTTTCTCTGCGTTCGTTCTAAAGCCACCAATACATAATGTTTAAATAAATGAAAATTAGTGATATTTTCATAAGAGCCTTTCAATTGAGCCAATAATTGGTTCACTGCGCGAAGATCTGTTTGATTATATAATTCTTCAGAATCTTTGTAAATTCGGTAATAGAGCATAGTAAAATATTGTCTAATCGCCATTTCATTGCCGCTAAGTTGTAAATTTTTGGATAACTTGATACCATATTGACCTAATTCTTTCCGGATATGGTCAACAATTTTGTATACAACCGTTCGACTCATCCCGTGCTTTTCACCATATTTTTTGATTGAGGTAAACTGATGAAAGAAAATCGTTTTTAATAGATTAAATTCTAACGAGTCTTTTAAATAATATTCTTCAATAATACTTGAAGAAATACGAAGGCTTTGAGATAACAAAATTTCATTATTTTTTTCACTGATTTCCATCTCATTAATCAGACCAAAGCGTTGCAAATCTGCATTGATTTCTGTTATGTTCCGTTCTAGCAAATAAGGAGAAATAGCTAATTGCTTACATAAACGATCTTTTCGTTCAGAAAATGAATATTGTTGCTCTAACTTTCTAATAATCGCTAATTTTAAATTTTCCCGATCATCTAATAACAAGAATTCCATTTAAACTCTCCTTGTTCCATACAAAAGTGAGCCTGACAGGAAGCTTAAAGTGGTGCCAAATTGAGAGGACCCACTTGCCGCTCCTCCAGTAATTTCCACTGGGGCTATCGTATCTATTTTTTTCAACAACTCATCATTTAACAGCACCTTTTTATTTACTCGTTCCTGTTCAATTTTATTTTTCTTTTTCTCCTGTTTTGTTTGTTGCTCCTTGTCCTGTCTCGAGGCAATAATTGGTCTTTCTGGGCCAATCATTGCTTGACTATAAGGAAGCTCTGCAAGCATATTCCCCTCTGCAGCAAAATTAGTAGGGTTGACATACACCTTCGCAATAGAAAGGTATGACTCGTAACGGAAGGTTACAAAATAAAGGCCTACTTTTTGAGTATTTACATTATTTTCTATAATTACATTTTCTAAATTTAAAGGGCGACCCTCTTTATCTTTTAGAAAAACGACATTGTCTAAGGGTGACCATGCTTGATTAACTCCTAAAAACGTGTCTTTTAATTTAAGTTCCGTTTGATTTTCTTTGACCGTAATGGTTGCTGTTTCAATTTTGCCATCCACTTCATAAGTCACGGTGTATTTGCCTGGCGTTGTCGCTTCGTTTGCATAGCTATTCACTGAAGCAATCAACATTCCTGAAGAAAGAAATAAGGCTGTGCCGATACTACCATAATAAATAGTTCGCTGGTTCATCTCGTTTATTATTCCTCCAAACTATTTCATAAAAATAACTATCTTAACAGAAAAACCTGCTAATAGGTGTTCTTAAAATAAAAGTCACTTGTAAAACTTCCTATTTTCCAAGGAAACAGCTACCCTCATTCATGCACTTATTCATCTTTTAAGCGTGGAACAAAAGTTACTTTAAACTTTTGCCCCACGCTCATTTAATTATTTTCGTTTCTTCTTGATGACTATACCACTAATAATCACAATAAGTAACACAACAAGTCCTAGCACACGATATAGACCATTAGTTTGTTCTCCCGTTTTGGGATAACGTCCTTGCTTGTCAGGTTTCACAATATGTGTGACATACTGACTACTTTTTATCGTGGTTTGATTCGTTGAGGAACTAGTCTGGTTGTTCTCATTTTTATCTGGTAGTGGTGTAGGATTACGATCAATCACATGAACAGTTGCTACTGTCGTCAATTGACGAGGTGTTTCGTTTGAAAACATTGAGAAAAGTCGTGACTGCACAGCTGGTTTGGTTTCATTAACTGGCTCAGTGGTATAGGAAATCTGGTACTCTCCTGTTTTCTTTGTATCAACTTCCCCTTTTACTTGAACCTTATCAAAGGATATAGCATGACCGTCACGATCTGTCGCTGAAACGAAATTATCTTCTGGTTTCCACGAATCACCAACATAAATCGTTGAATCTTTGACCTCTAACTTAGATTGGTCGGGTTTGACAGTCACATTAGCTGTTTCTTCTTTACCTTCGTAACTGTAAATGATTGGGTAAATGCCCGCTTTGGTGTTATCAACTTGACCTGAAACAGTGATTTTTTCGAAGGGAACGTCTTGACCAGTTTTATCTGTTGCTGAAACAAAGTTCTCTTCTGGTTTCCATGAATCGCCGACATAAATCGTTGAATCCTTGACTTGTAAACGACTATCATCACGGACATGAACGATTGCTTTCGCTTCTTTTGTGCCATTTTTATAGACAATTTCATAATCGCCTATTTTATCAACATTTACTGTTCCCTGAACATCAATTTTTTCAAACGGAACGTCTTGACCTGTTTTGTCTGTCGCGGAAACGAAGTTATCTTCTGCTTCCCATTTATCACCCACATAAATTGTTGTATCTTTGACCTCTAACTGACTGTCATCACGGACATGAACGATTGCTTTCGCTTCTTTTGTGCCATTTTTATAGACAATTTCATAATCGCCTATTTTATCAACATTTACTGTTCCCTGAACATCAATTTTTTCAAACGGAACGTCTTGACCTGTTTTGTCTGTCGCTGAAACGAAATTATCTTCTGGTTTCCACGAATCACCAACATAAATCGTTGTATCTTTGACCTCTAACTTAGATTGGTCGGGTTTGACGGTCACATGGGCTGTTTCTTCTTTACCTTCGTAACTGTAAACGATTGGATAAACGCCTGCTTTGCTAGTATCAACTTGACCTGAAACAGTGATTTTTTCAAACGGAACGTCTTGGCCTGTTTTGTCTGTTGCTGAAACGAAATTATCTTCTGGTTTCCATTTATCGCCGACATAAATCGTTGAATCTTTGACTTGTAAACGACTGTGATCAATTGTTTTAGTTAATGGAATTTTTAGTTGGTTGTCTCCTTTGACCAGCTTAATGGCTTTTCCTGTCAAATACTCTTCATCCACGGAATATTCCTGCGGTACATTCGTTACTCGCAAAGTATAATCACCTGTCATGATGGCATCAAAGAAGTATTGACCTTTTTCATCTGTTGTAAATTCGGTTGCTGTATGCGTGACATTATCAATTAGTTCAAAAGAAACCTTCGCAATTGCTTGGTTTTCATCCTCTATGTTATGCGTATAGAATGTGGCAGTTGCTAAATAAACAATACCTTCCGCATCGCCTTCTGAGAATTTCAATGTGATTGGTGCAGTGGTGACTTTTTTCTTGTTAGCAGACATCTGGTCCAATGTTTCAGAGTCGATTGTTGTTTCTGTATAGATTTGGCCAGCGTTTGCAGAGACAGTATTGTATTCAATCGTAATGTTTTCTGTCAATGTATAGTCTTTAAAAATGACTTTCGCACCGTTTGTAGTCTTCTCTAATGAATAAGCATCTTCTGGCACGCCTTTCACGGTAATAGAATTCAAATCGATTTGAGCATTGGTTGTGCCTTTTGGTGTTAATTCAATCGTTGGATTTTTCACACGATGTGTTTTATTATCAATATTTTTTGTTGTTACTGTTGTTTTTGTTACATTTTTTAATGTTGGATTCGCCGCTTGTGTTGCACTCAAAATGTCTAACGCTTCATTTTGAACAGAAACCGAAGCAGACATTTCATTATTATTCGATTGTGGTTCTTTAGCTGTCCCTGTTATATAAAGAGTTGGCACGTCGATCCAGCCATTGGCGTTTTTATACTCAATAATGTAACGTTTGTTGGTTTTTCCAAAATCAAACGTGTAACTATTGGTATTTTCGTCAAAAGTAATCGTTGGATATCCAGGGCTGTTTGGTGTCATTGGTTTATCAAAGTATTGACCGCGGTCCCAGTATTGTGGATAAATTGAATCTACCTGATCGTTTGAAACATCATAAATGTCAAAAAGAACATCGGCGCCAGCTGGAATTTTTGTACGGACGCTTAGTGAGTCAAAAGAATCATTTCGTGCATTGACAAGGAATTGATTTTTACTACTTTGAAGTGTTCGTTCAGAACCACGCTTACTATTAGTAGTTACTGTCGTATCAACTGGAGTTAAACCTTCAGCACTCATTGTTATCGGTATCGTATCGACTGGGATACTTTTATCTTTTGGCAAACTATCTGGCACATAATTAAAACCTATTGGAATTTGGATTTCATTGGTTATTGGCGTAGTGAACTTAATAACTGAGCCATCTGACGTTGGCGTTACTGTATAATCCGTTCCTAACTTGTAATAAAAATAAATTTCTTTTGTAGCTCGTAATGAAAGATAGTTAGGATGCTTTACTTTAATTTCTAAATTTTGAATCGGTGTCTCTTTGCTTCCCATAACTGAGACAGTTGTTCTTGATGAATAGGCACCATTTTGATCATAATTACCCCAAGCAGTTTCAGCATTCAAAGGATTAACAACACTAATTGGTTCAATATATTGATCAGATACTAATTGAATGGCTTTATTGGGACCAATTACAGGTGTACTTAATGATAGATTGATATCTTTCTTGTCAAAATCCATTGTTAAGTCAGAAATATTTATTCTTAAATAGCTATCTTTTGTGGCCGTTAAGGTAAGCTTGCCACCTTCAGTTTTAATATCAAAATAGTCTTCCAATTTTACATTTTCATATAAAGGACCATACGCCGTAAATTTAGGATTCTTAATTTCTTGACCGTTGGTACTCTCTAATACGATTTGTTGACCCACTTTTGTTTCTGTTAACGTGCCATAAATTGTTACATAATATTTCCCTTTGCTTTGAAAACTGATATAGGACATACTACGCATTTCACGATCAGCAATTACTTTACTTGTTTGACTCGTCTTAGCAGTAAAATCGGTTGTTTGTTTAGTTCCTGTCGTACTTTTCAAAGAAATTGACCCAATTTTTGTTGTTGGATACTGCTGCGAATATAAGTAGTTATAGTCCGAAGCACTCTCTAAATAAATTGTTCGATTAATCGATAAAGAATAGGCTTTTTGTTGATTCATGTTTGGAACAGTTACAGCAATCCGCCCGAGTGAATTATCGCTTAATGTATAATCTTTGCCAGGTGTTAACAGGGTTTGCGTTTCTGGTAAAATTTGACCATTAATGTCGACATCGTAACTGAAAACTTGAGGTTCCAAGTTATCTTGTTTTCCAAAGACAGCGCCTGGCGTCTCTGTTGTTAATAATTCTAATGTTTGATTGCCAGTTAACGTCCGGTCTAAATTATAAAAAATTTCGCCATCTAACCCCGTCGTTCTGGTTCGTTCGTTATATTGAATTGGTTCCACTTGTTCATATAAATCAAACGAGTAGGTTTTTTTATTTTTTCCTGGAGTTTCAATTTTGATTAATGGTTCCGAATCTGTTGTTAGATAACTTTTTAGTTCTACTTTAAAGGAGGTATCCGAAACTCGCTGATTAAACGTAATACTTAATGTTTTGGTCGCCGCATCGACTGCCCAAGTTGCGCCAATGCCCGTCACATCTCCGCTAACAGTTGAATAACCTAAATGTTCTGGTAATTGAACTGTATAAACTGATCCAGGTGCATAACCTGTGTTTCCAACAGCAAATTGGAACGTAGCGGTTACCGGTGTTGTATTTAATTCGCGGTGAACCTCTGTTTGGCTGTATTCTGTTCCACCAATCGGCGCAAGACTCATACTGTCAAGTAGTTCATCTGTAATTGGCGCTTGAACATCTGGTAGGGCTTTTTCATTAAGTGAGGTGTCCTTGTCCTCCGTTGTTTGTTGTTCAGATGGTGTAGCAGCATCACTGGAAGCTGTTGTGCTCGCCTCTGTGGTTTGCGATTCAGTTGTTGCAGTTGGTTGATTCATTTCTGAAGTAGTCGTTGTTGCTAAAGGTAAAGATGGTGTTGAGTTCGATAACTCTGCCTCTTTTTTTGCTGTATCAGTGGTCTCTGTTTGTGCTTCTGTCGTTGTTACAGCATAGGCATTTACGGCAAACCCGAAATTTTGTGCGAGAAGTATACTCAACATCACAAAAGAAAAAGTTTTTTTCTTCATACTAATCCCCTTTCAATAAAATTCATATAACCTAATAATAGCTTGTTAAAAATGAAACAATTGATTAATTTTTTTTGAATCTTCGAAAAAAAAACAGCTTTTCATAAAAAAATACTTGGAAAATCAGCCACAATCACTGTTTTTCCAAGTATTTTTTTATGAATATTTGTAAATTATCGTTTCTTTTGGCGAAAAACGACCACGAAATAAACTGCAATAAACAATAACACTAAGAGCGAGTTACTATTTTTAATGAAAGTTAAAAATTGACTTGTTTGCATTGAAATGCCTTTGCCGCCAGTCAATTCTAATAAAAATTGTGTCGTACCACCTTTGCCTACTACAGTGACTAACATAAGCGCCATCAAAATAAATTGATGGAATAAACTCCCTTTTGTTTGTGTTGTATATTTGATAAGGATGCGGCTATCTTTAGGCAAATCTGTCTCTTGATAATATCGCCTAGCTAAAAAGCTGTTCAATGTGCTTTTGAAAAAACTCAAGAGAAACAGGCCTAAAATAGTCCACGAAGTAAGAAGTAATATTCCCAAACTTCCCGCCAGACCAATCATTGGTATGTTGTTTGACCATTGTTTCGTTTTACTAGCTGCAATCATTGCAAAAATCATCCCTAAAACATAAGGTAAATAGAGATAGATGCCCATATGAGCTCTGCCGTAAACCCCTGCAACATAAATGGAACCAAATAAAAATAAATAGTTCCCCACAATCCCGTTAATCAAGGTCGCAAGATTCATTTCTAATGATACTTTATATGCGCCGCGTTTGCCATAATGACTAACGAAAAGGACAGCCACCACAAAGAAACAGCAGGCGCCAACAATCGCATAATCAAATTCCACCGCATTCGTTAATAAGCGACCACTTCTTAATAAAAGTAATAACACAAAAAAGATAACAAACAGAATTAATTCTTTTCGTGAAACTTCTGCTGATTCTTCTTCTAGCTCGTTTAATGAAACAGGATAGCTCTTGATTGCTACTAAAGCAACCAGAAAATAGAGCGCGTACACCAATAACGCCAGTCCAATCTCAGTCGCTTTAAAAAATAAAGCGCCAAATAAAACAGCGGTCAATAAGACTGTCGTTAAAAGATTGCTGTGACTAATTTTTTGACCTTCTTCTTTCAAGAAAAAGCGAATTGATTGATTACTTGGTGGCAACAACGCCCCACTAAGTCCTAACAACATTCCTGAAATACTATAAAGCGGGAAAGAAAAAGCGCCGGCGATCCCAATTAAGGAGCCTGCCAAGCCTAACAATAGAGAAATCTTTAGTAGACCTAGACTAGTTAAAGACAAATTAATTCCTCGAACCAGAAAAATGCCTGTCATACGCAATGTATAAAATAAGACAAATGGTAAAATTGTTAGAAGGTTGTGTCCATCACTCAATTGAATGTAAAGTAAATAAGGCACAACAATAATCGTATTACTTAGTAAACTTAATGCTGTATTACCAAGACTTTCAATTTTTTTATTCATTTTGACCTCTTCTTTTATCTTTCATTTTCTATTATTTTTAGGGTAGCATTGTTTACTTTTTTTGTCCATAAAATAACAGATGTAGCAATTTCCTAATGTCTATTTTCCACTGTTACGTATAATAGTTAATGACGACTGCTTGGACTTTCTCTGTTCCGTTATTTATATACGTGTGTACTTGATTAGCATCAAAATACATAGCAGCGTCTTTTGGAAGAAGATATCTCTGACCGCCCACTTCAATAGCTAATGTTCCTTGAATAACCATGACATATTCTGTCGAACGTTTTGAATGCCCAACAGCTTGATACTTTTTCCCTGGATCTAATTCAAACTGAAAGAGTTCAAAATTTCTTTCCTGGTTGTCTGAGTAGTAATTAAAGACTCGATAGGAGTGATCTTCAGAATGTTGTGTTACCGTCTCAGTTTTTTTTACCACGGGATTTTCTTTAACATAGTCATCTTCTAATAAATACGTATACGGAACATTGAGTCCATTACTTATTTTCCAAATTGTATTTATGGTAGGATTAGTGGTTCCTTTTTCAATCTGCGAAAGCATCCCTTTACTCACTCCGGTTATCCCAGCTAGTTCATCTAACGTAAGTTTTTTTTCTTGTCTAATTTTTTTTAAATTATTGCCAATAATTGTATTAATCTCCAAAATAGTTGCTCCTTCTGTTTCTTTTTATTATCTAAAAGTTTAATATATTGAACAAAAGTATTCTTTATTGTATTATACAATATATATCTTAGTTGTTCAAAAGGAGTGGTTAATAATGAAAACGCTCATTCGCTCGTTGTGTCTCATTATCGAAGGTCTAGATTTTCAGACACACGTGTTTAAATTTTATACAGAAAGAAGGAAAAAAAGAGAATGAACCACCAATTAGATGCACGCACTGGCATTCGTGAAGCCTTGCCAACGGTTTTTGGCTATATTGGTATTGGCATTGCTTTTGGTATCGTAGGACAAGCAGCAGGTTTTTCCCCTCTTATTGTTAGTGCGATGTCGTTTTTTATTTTTGCAGGATCTGCTCAGTTTGTAACAGTTAGTATGTTGACTGGTGGCAGCCCTATCTTATCTATTGTGTTAGCGACTTTCTTAGTAAATGCGCGTATGATTCTTATGGGAATGACCATTGCGCCTTACTTTAAAGCCGAATCTCTCGGTAAAAATCTCTGGTTGGGAACCTTACTGACGGATGAAAGTTTTGCACTAGGAATGAATAAATTAAACCACACCAAAGGACGTTTAAGTTTTGAGTGGTTTAATGCTGCCAATTTGATTTCCTATGCGACTTGGTTTTTTTCGACGATCATCGGTGCCTATCTAGGGCGCTTTATTGCAAATCCTCAAGCATTAGGTCTTGAGTTTGCGGTCGTGGCTATGTTCATTGGTTTACTCTATCTGCAGATAATTAGTGATCGTTCCATGAAAATTGCTTTACAACTCATCATGGTCCTGATTACTTTTGGGTTGATGTCTATTGGTCTAATTTTTATTCCCAGTAATTTAATTGTCTTAGTTGTCACGTTAATCGGTTGTGGAATAGGAGTGATGATAAAACATGCCTTCTTCTGAGTATCTCTTTTTAACAATTTTAGGCTGTACCGTTGCAACCTGGCTTTCAAGAATACTGCCATTTTTACTTTTAAAAAAAATCAGTCTGCCGCAGAAATTATTAGAATATCTAAGTTTTGTTCCCATTGTGATTATGTCCGCCTTATGGTTTAGTAGCTTATTTGAACAAAGAATAGGGCATTTACCAAGCCTCAATCTTCCTTATTTATTCGCTTCATTTCCTACCATTTTAGCCGCAATACTCTCTAAAAACTTATTGATTATTGTACTGGTAGGCATTGCTTCATTTGCACTAATCCAAAATTTCATCTAAAAAAACAGACAGGCACTACCAGATGGTAGTGCCTGTCTGTTTTTTAGATGCCAGCTGCAGGGATCGAACCTGTGACCTACGCGTTACGAGTGCGTTGCTCTACCAACTGAGCTAAGCTGGCCTGAAACAAATCTATTATAGGACTTTCTACTTTATTTGTAAAGTCTGTTTGTTATTTATTTATACAAAATCTCTTTAAAATAAGCCAAATAGCGACTTTACAAACTTTTTTCTGAAAATGTGGTATAATAGAGATATCAAGAAAGGATGGTTTTTTGTATGTCAAATTTTAATGGTATGGTTACTCCTGTTGTTCCATCGGATGCTGGTAAGGATTTCGCCGTTGACACCCATGTTACTTTTCTTGTTCACGGACAGCCACAAACAGGCGTTGTTACGAAACAATTAAAAAATGCCGCTGTCGTCGAAATTGACGAAACGCAAAAAAACAATCACTTAATGGTGCATAGCAATGGTGTGATTGTTATTAATTACAAACAATTGAAAAAGATTTAATTCTTCAAGCGTGGGAAATTTCCCCCGCTCTTTTTTATGTACAGAATTGGAATACTTTCCAATTCGTCGGAAACTATAATGCTGTAATAAAAGCAAAAAAACCAAAAATAATTCCGGGAACATTAGCAAAAATAATGGACTTATCTCGTGTTTCTCCATCGTCTCCATATAACCCATGAATCGTCCAAAAAATACAATTAATCATTGCCACTAATGGTTGCGTCGGATTGCCTTTTTCCCCATGTAAATTTCCATAAATTTGTGGAATATATGAAACATACATCAAAACTGACATCACACTAGCAATCACAGCGATAGCGTGTAAGACTTTTTTATTCTTTTTCATAGCTCCTCCTTTGTTTTTTTATTTTTTATTATACACCTAGAAAAGTTCTTTAAGCAAAAGAAAACCGTTAGTAACCATATTCGGTTATCTAACGGTTTTTTGTTATTATTTTGTTCCGAATAAACGGTCACCAGCATCCCCTAAACCAGGAACGATATAGCCGTCTTCGTTTAAGCGCTCATCTAAAGCTGCTGTATAAATATCTACATCTGGGTGCGCTTCTTGTAAAGCTTTCACACCTTCTGGAACGGCCACTAGACATACAAATTTAATGTTGCTAGCACCACGTTCTTTTAATGAATCGATGGCCATAATTGCGGAACCACCTGTTGCTAGCATTGGGTCAACAACAAATAATTGACGACTTGCAATGTCTTCAGGTAATTTCACGAAGTATTCATGTGGTTGCAACGTTTCTTCATCACGGTAAAGTCCAACGTGTCCAACTTTCGCTGCTGGAATTAATTCTAAAATCCCATCAACCATGCCAATGCCGGCACGTAAAATAGGAATGATTGCTACTTTTTTCCCTGAAAGTGTTTTTTGTGTTGATTTACCCATCGGTGTTTCGATGACAACATCCTCTAAAGGCATATCCCGTGATACTTCATAAGCCATTAACATAGCAATTTCGTTGACAACTTCGCGGAAAACCTTTGTCCCACAGTTCTTTTCGCGAATCATTGTTAGTTTGTGTTGAATTAGCGGATGATCAATTACTTGAAATTTTCCCATATCTATTCTCCTTCATTATTTTATTCTTTCTTATTGTAAAACAAAAGAGCCTAGGACACAAGTTGAATTCCTTAAATCCTAAGCTCCGACTCTTATTTGTACAGAGAATCGCGCTTCAGCTATCCCTGATGTTAGTTATATAATGGATATTTTTTAGTTAGCGCTGCTACAGCTGCTTTGACTTCATCATGAACTGCTGTATTTTCTGGATCTTTTAAGACTTGAACGATTAATTTAGCAACTTCTACCGCATCTTCTTCTTTAAAACCACGTGAAGTAATCGCAGGCGTTCCAATACGGATACCACTTGTTTTAAATGGACTTAATTGTTCAAACGGAATTGAATTTTTATTGACAGTAATATTTACACTATCTAAAATAGCTTCTGCTTCTTTTCCATTTAAACCAAAACCTGTCACTTCAATCAGTAATAAGTGGTTGTCTGTTGCCCCACTAATTAAACGAGCTTCTGGCGCTTGATTGAAAACTTTCGTCATCGCTTGCGCATTTGCAATCACTTGCTGACTATATTCAGCAAAACTTGGATCCAATGCTTCTTTAAAAGCTGCGGCTTTTCCGGCAATCACATGTTCCAACGGGCCACCTTGAATGCCTGGGAAAATACTACTATTTACTTTTTTCGCCAATTCTTCGCTATTTGTCAAAATTAAACCGCCACGAGGACCACGCAATGTTTTATGGGTCGTACTTGTTACGATATCAGCATACGGAACTGGATTTGGGTGCAACCCTGAAGCTACCAAGCCTGCAATATGCGCCATATCAACCATTAACTTGGCATCTACTTCATCAGCGATTTCACGGAAACGTTTGAAGTCAATCGTTCGTGAATACGCACTTGCGCCTGCAACGATTAGTTTTGGACGATGTTCTCTTGCTAAAATTCGCACGACATCGTAATCGATTACTTCTGTTGAAGGATCCACTCCATAACTGACAAAATTATAGGTTTTGCCACTAAAGTTAACGGGCGAACCATGTGTTAAGTGACCACCAGCTGATAAATCCATCCCCAAAATGGTATCACCTGGTTCAACCAATGAAAGGTATGCCGCTGTATTGGCTTGAGAACCTGAATGGGCTTGTACATTCGCGAATTTTGCACCAAATAATTCTTTGGCACGATCGATAGCTAAATTTTCTACGATATCGATAAATTCACAACCACCATAGTACCGTTTGCCAGGGTAACCTTCTGCGTATTTATTCGTTAAAATACTTCCTTGGGCAGCCATAACTGCTTTTGACACAACATTCTCAGATGCGATTAGTTCCAAGTTATTTTCTTGGCGCTCTTCTTCTCTTGCAATTGCATTCCATAAATCTGGGTCATACGTTTTGTAATCCATTCAAACAACACTCCATTTTGTTTTCTTTTGTCTGATTGTATCATACTTCTGTGTCAGCTTCGTTACAAATACCTCTTATTTTTCAAAAAATTTTTGATTAGCTGATTTTTTCAAGCGATTCATGTAAGCAGTGCCTAAACCAGTTTCTGCAAATCCTTGCGCAAAAATCGTGGTAGCTCCTTGCTCATCTAACGCTCTTAACCCTGCAAATAGTTCTTTTGTGGCATTTTCAACCGTTTCTGCACCATAAGAATAAACAAATACATTTTCTGTATCTAGTTGTGCTGCCTGTTTATCACTTAAAAATAAGCCGATTTTTTCCTGTTGTTCTTTTGCTTGCTGAATCGCCGCTTGCCATTCTGCTGTTTGACCGCTTATAATCCAAACTTCCGCATCAGGAGAATAGTGTTTGTATTTCATCCCTGGCGCTTTGGGTGCTGCAGTTTCACTAATCAAATGTGTATCGATTTTCACTTGAGGAATAATGCTTTCCAACTGCTCTTTGGTAATTGCTCCTGGTCGTAAAATAACTGGCACACCATCTTCCGCCGTTAAATCTAAGACCGTTGACTCCACCCCAATCTGCGTTGGGCCATCATCTAATATGGCAGCAATTTTCCCCTGCAAATCATGATAAACATGCTCTGCAGATGTTGGACTAGGCTTACCAGAAGTGTTCGCACTTGGTCCGACCAATGGAACATTGGCTTGTTCAATCAAAGCTAAGGTCGCTTGGTTATCTGGCATACGAAAAGCGACTGTCTCTAAACCACCTGTTACTGTTTTAGAAAATGTATCGCTAGGCACATTAAAAATTAAAGTTAATGGTCCCGGCCAAAAGGCAGACACCAATTTTGTAGCGACTTCTGGTAAGGTCGCCACGTATTTTTTGACCATCTCAACGTTGTTCACATGAACAATCAATGGATTATCACTGGGGCGGCCTTTTACTTGGTAAACTTTTTTTACTGCCGCTTCATTTAAGGCATCGGCACCTAAGCCATAAACAGTTTCTGTTGGAAAAGCCACTAGCTCGCCTGCTTGAATGGCTGCTGCTGCTTGGGCTATTTCTTGTTTGGTTAATTTTTTTGTTTCCATTGCAAATCGCTCCTTCTAGAAAAGTGGCGACGAAGAACCTTAGTTACTCGGCTATCGCGAGGCGATCGTTGCCAGATAAATCTTTTTCAATTTTAATTGTTTTTTGTGGATAGGCGGCGCTCAATAATTCTTGGAGGGCCGCGCCTTGTTGAAACCCTATTTCAAAATAAATTTTACCGTCTGCTTTAAGCATCGTTTGACTTTCATGAATTAATTGTTGGTATAAAGCCAAACCGTTATTTTCAGCGAATAAAGCGGTTTTAGGTTCATACGTTCGGACACTTGCATCCATTAAATGCCATTCTTGTTCACTAATATAGGGCGGATTAGAAATAAGCAGATCAATTTTTTCAGAAGCAACTGGCTGTAAGCCATTCCCATGATAAAATTCGATGTCAGCACCTAATACTTTCGCGTTTTGTTTAGCGACAGTCAACGCTTCCTCTGAAAGATCAATGGCAATAACTCGCCAGTTGGGCCGTGCCAGTTTCAAGCTAATCGCAATGACACCTGTCCCTGTTCCGACATCCACGACCGTCAAAGGAGTATCTGGGTTGGCTTTTAAGCAACGCTCGACTAATTCTTCTGTTTCTGGCCTAGGAATCAAAGTATGTTCATTAACAATAAAGGAATGTCCATAAAATTCAGCTTGTCCTAGTAAATATTGTGCTGGGTAATCTGTCAATAATTGGGCTAAATCCGTTTTTAATTGTTCCTCTTCTTCTTTAGGCATTTCTTCTTGCATATGCAGGAGCCACTGCGTTTTATCCCAACCTTTACGTTCTAAAAAAACATAGTGAATAGCATAGCCTTCTTTGCCTTGCGCCTCTAAAAAAGAAGAAGCCCAGTTAAGGACTTCAAAGTAACGTTTAGCCATTTTGCATCTCTTCTAATTTCGATGTTTGATCATATAAGACTAATGCATCAATGATTTCATCTAATTTACCAGCAAGAATCTGGTCTAGTTTTTGGATGGTTAAACCAATACGATGATCCGTTACTCGATTTTGTGGGAAGTTATACGTTCTGATTCGTTCTGAACGATCTCCGGTCCCCACCGCCGATTTACGGTTAGCATCATATTCACTTTGTGCTTCTTGTTGAATTTGGTCATACACACGAGCACGCAAAACTTTCATTGCTTTTTCACGGTTTTTTAGCTGTGAACGTTCATCTTGCATTGCGACCACGATTCCTGTTGGTAAATGGGTTAAACGAACAGCCGAAGCGGTTTTATTGACGTGCTGTCCACCAGCGCCACTTGCATGATAAATATCGACACGGATATCTTTATCAGCTAATTCGATTTCGACTTCTTCGGCTTCTGGCATAACTACAACGGTTGCTGTCGATGTATGAATCCGTCCTTGTGATTCTGTTGAAGGAACTCGTTGCACGCGGTGAGCGCCACTTTCATATTTTAATTTTGAAAAGACGTTATCTCCTGAAATCATCATAATTACTTCTTTATATCCACCGATTCCAGTGACGTTCGCTTCTAAAACTTCCACTTTCCACCCTTGTGCTTCTGCATATTTCTGGTACATATTAAATAAGTCGCCAGCAAAAAGTGCGGCTTCATCGCCACCGGCTGCACCACGGATTTCCATGATGATATTTTTATCATCATTTGGGTCTTTTGGTAATAATAAAATTTTAATGCGGTCTTCTAACACTTCTTTTTCTTTTTTCAAATCAGAAAGTTCTTCTTTCGCCATTTCGGCCATTTCCGCATCTAAGTTTTCACTTAAAAGTTCTTCGGCATCGCTAATCCCTTCAACAACTTGTTTATATCGGCGATAAACCTCAACCGTCTCACGTGTATTAGCTTCTTCCTTCGATAATTCCATGAAACGTTTTGTATCACTAATGACTGCTGGGTCACTTAATAATTCGCCCAATTCCTCATAGCGATCTTCAATAGATTGTAATTGATCGTACATAGTGTCTCTCCTTACTGTTCTTCATTCACTGTTTTTGGATGAAAATAATGTTTGCGACAAACAGGATAGTAGGCTTCATTCCCACCAATTTGGACTTGATCCCCTTCATAAACGGGTTTGCCATCAATATAGTGCAAGTTCATAGTTGCTTTTTTATGACAGAACCAGCAAATCGTTTTTAATTCTTCTAATTTGTCTGCATATAAAAGTAAATACTTTGAGCCTTCAAATAATTCATTTCTAAAATCATTCTTTAGCCCAAATGCCATTACTGGAATATCTAATTCGTCAACAATTCGTGCAAATTCAATGACATGATGCTTGTTTAAAAATTGACATTCATCGACTAATACGCAAAAAGGTTTGTAAGACAAATCATTAATCAAGTCAAAGACATTGGTTTCTTCAAAAATTGGAATAGCATCTCTGCGTAATCCGATGCGACTGGATACTTTCCCGACACCATCACGTGTATCTAGTCCACTGGTCATCAAAACAACTGGTTTGTCTTGTTCTTCGTAATTGTGTGCTACTTTTAAGATTTCAATGGTTTTACCACTGTTCATTGCGCCATACTTGAAAAATAATTGAGCCATGTTCACTACACCTTTCCGTTAGTTCCTTACGTATTTTACTATATTTTCAGCAAAAAAGCAGTATTTTTAGCTAAAATGGTCGTGCATTTTTCTGAAAAAAACAGAATCTACGCCAAAGTCATTTTAGCAGGGCTTTTTATGCTCCAACTAATGATCCTGCTAGTATGCAATAAAAAAGCCCGAAATTGTAGTTATTTGACTACAATTTCAGACTTTTTAATGCTAGTTATTTTTGAGCAGAGGCAAATTCTGCTGATTGCGTACCTGCTTGACGACCATAAATGATAATATCGGCGATGGCATTGCCTCCGATACGGTTTTGACCATGTAAGCCACCTGTTAATTCACCAGCAGCATATAGACCTTTAATTGGTGTGCCATCTTCACGTAAAACTTCTGTTTTCGTGTTGATTTTCACGCCACCCATTGTGTGGTGAATCCCTGGTGCAATTTTAATTGCGTAGTAAGGCGCTGTGCTTAAGTCAGCTTCCATGCCAGTTGTCCGGCCAAATTGTTTGTCATCTTTGGCATTAACATCTTGGTTCCAAGTATCAATCGTTGCTTTCAATGTATCGGCAGGCATGCCAATTTTTTCAGCTAATTCTTCAATCGTTTCACCTTTTTCCACGAAACCTTTTTGATCATAGAAATCAATGGCTTTTGCACGGTCGCGAACGCCTTGGTCAAAGACTAAATAAGCTGATTTTTCTGGTAAGGCATTGATTGCTGCAGAAACTTTGTCACGTGTATCTAACTCATTAACAAAACGTTCTCCTTTTTGAGAAGCCAAGATTGCGCCTTCTCCACGAACTGCTTCACCAATTAAGAAAGCATCGCTTTGTTGAACAGTTGGGTGAATTTGAATTTCTTTCATATCCACTAACGCACCGCCAACTTTTTGAATCATTTGGATACCGTCACCTGTTGTGCCTTCTTGGTTCGTTGTAACATAGTTTTTCAATTCTGGTTTGTATTGTGTAATTAATTTTTCGTTGGCACCGAAACCACCTGTTGTGACAACGACTGCTTTTGCTTTAACTGTTTTTTCTTTATCATCTTTCATTTTCACTTTTACGCCATCGATTTGACCGTTTTCTTCAACTAAGTCTGTCACGTCAGCATCAACAAACAATGGAATTTTTTCTTCGCGAACGTTACGTACTAAACCGTCAACTAGATAGCCCCCAATTGCTGATCCGTCAGCAGGTCGGTGTGTGCGTTTTTCGCTCATTCCACCTGTAATCGTTAAATTGCTCAATGTAATTCCTTTTGTATCTAACCAATCAATTGCTTCAGCTGAATGATCAACAAAATAACGTAGTAATTCTTGATCGTTGGTTCCTTTACCACCTTTTAGTGTTTCTTCAAAGAATTTATCGTTGCTATCTTTAATGCCTTCTTTTTCTTGGAATTTTGTTTGTGAAGCATTCATTCCTGAAGACGATTTAATTGTATTCCCACCTGCAACAGGCATTTTTTCTAAAATAACTGGATTCATGCCAGCTTCTTTGGCTTGTAATGCAGCGGTCATCCCCGCACCACCTGAACCAACAATAACAACATCATAACTGTCTTTTAGTTCACTTGGATCTGTATAACCATTAGCAGAGGCACCAGATGTTGCTTCTGTTTTTTCAGAAGATGCTTTTGTTTTACCAGCGGCTTTTTCTTGATCGCTTGTACAACCTGTTGCTGCACCTAATAATAACCCTAGGGAAAGAACTCCCATTAACACTTTTTTCATTGTTTTCCCACCTTATAAACTATTGATTTCTACCAACACAATTTTTTATTTTTCATTTGAATAAAAATAACAGTTTGTTACATAAAGTGAACACATTCACATATCAACCGAAATAAAAAAGCTACCACTACTTTTTAAAGTTGTATCGTTAGACAAACTGACCAATTATTAATAAGTTGTTTGGGGAACAACCTATTTTTCTATTCTTTCATAAAATATCATGTTCTCGCTTGTTTGTGGATGTTTTCCAATTATTTCTAACGAATTTCTTATTTTTATTTGTCATTTCAAGGATTTTCTGGCAGAATTATTCGTTTGAGGCGAAAAGTTTTGGTATACTTAGTTTAATTAGAATTGGGAGGTTATCTAGTGAACCATACACGTTTGCTGTGGCTGGCACAGCGAAAAAGCGATCGATTTATTCGCAAAAATTTTTCATCTATTCAAATCATCGTCGCTTATTACATATTAATGACGGTTATTTCTTATTTATTGTTTTGCCTCCCTATTTTCAGAGAACCTGACTCGCATGTTCCTTTTATTGATTTATTTTTCTTAGCAATCAGTACAGTCAGTGTTACTGGACTCACCACAGTCGATATTAATTCGGTTTTTAATGATCGTGGGATTGTCTTATTGGAGGTTCTTTTCCAAGTTGGTGGCTTAGGGATTATGATGATTTCAACGGTCTTTTTTATTTTATCAAAACGGCGCATCACATTAAAGCAACGTCAGTTAATTATGACTGACATGAATCAGCCACGACTGAGCGGAATTGTTCGACTGATCCGCACCACTTTTTTGATTTTAATTTGGTTCCAAGTAATCTTCGGCTCGCTCTTTTCGCTTTATTTTTATATAAGTGGTTATTATACAAACTGGCGAGATGCGATATTTTATGGATTTTATCAAGCTATTTCTGCAGTGACTAATTCAGGCTTTGATATTTCAGGTGATTCAATTATTCCTTTTGCTCATGATTATCTCTTTTTACTGGCAATTATGTTCTTAATTTTTATCGGCGGAATTGGATTTCCCGTTTTACTGGAAATTCATGAGTGGTTACATTTTAAGAAAAAGAACTTTCGTAAGAAGAAACGAGGCTTGCCTTTCCGCTTCTCATTGTTTAGTAAAATTGCTTTGCTAGCGTTTATTGTTCTGTTTATTGGTGGGACTATTTTGATTTACTTATTAGAAAAAGATCACCTATTTTTGACAATGAATGAAAGTGGCCGTTGGGTAAGTTCGATGTTTTATTCGATGACTACACGAAACGCTGGCCTCCAAATTAATGATTTAGGGGACTTCCAAATTACAACATTGATTATTTTCTCTGTGTTAATGTTTATTGGTTGTAGTCCTAGCTCTGTTGGTGGTGGTGTTCGAACAACGACTGTTGCGATTATTGGCTTGTATTTGTTAGCCTTTTTAAAAAGTGAAGATGATATTAGCGTCTTTAGCCGTAAAATAGATGACGATGATGTCAAAAAATCGATTGTCGTCTTCATGTTATCTTTGATTATGTGCTTTTTCGCTGTCGTCTTTTTGTCAGCAACTGAAAATCTGCCCTTGATTTCAATCATTGTGGAAGTCGCTTCTGCCTTTGGGACAACCGGTCTTTCTTTGGGCATTACAGACGATTTAACAACAGTAGGTAAATTAATGATTGCCTTATTAATGTTTATTGGACGTATTGGTATGCTTTATACCTTAATGATTTTTGTACCAAAAGAAACACGTGACTTAGGCTACGAATACCCTTCAGAAAAAATTATTATTGGATAAAAAAACAAAGCCTCTCAAGGAAGAGGCTTTGTTTTTTTATTTTTTCATATGTGTGGCTAGTTTGTTATAACTTTCAGAGCGTTCAATTGCATCTTCTTTAGTTTTATCAAGTAAATGTTCGACTACTTCTTGATTCTCTTTAATTGTATGCAACGCAGAGTAACGTGTTTGTTTTTCAAGGAAATCACGCATTTTGTCAAAATCTGTTTTCTTGTAGTCAATGACCATCGGATCTTTGCCTTTCTTAACTAACTCTGGATTATAGCGATAAAGTGGCCAATAGCCAGATTCAACGGCTTCTTTGGCTTGATCTAACGTCCGAACCATTCCACCTTTGACCCCGTGATTAATACATGGGGTATAACCAATGATAATTGATGGGCCTAGGTACCGCTCCGCTTCGTCAATTGCTTTAATCGTTTGCATTGAGTTTGCGCCTAAAGCCACTTGTGCAACATAGACATTCCCATAAGTGATTGCCATCATCCCTAAATCTTTTTTAGAGGTATGTTTCCCACCCGCTGAGAATTTGGCAATGGCTGAAGCTGGTGTAGCTTTAGATGTTTGTCCGCCTGTATTGGCATACACTTCGTTATCCATAACAAAAATATTAACATCTTCCCCACTAGCAAGAACATGATCAATGCCGCTAAACCCGATATCATAGGCCCAGCCATCGCCGCCGACAATCCATTGACTCGTTTTCACTAGTAAATCTTTTTGTTCGTAAATTTTTGTTAAAAGTGGATCTTCATCGGCTTCTTCACTTAATGCTGCCGCTAGTTTGGTGGCTCGCTGTTGTGTTCCTTCTCCTTCAGCCATGTGTTCCAACCAATCATTTAACAAGGCTTGAAGTGAATCTGATCCGACGTTTTTAGCAAGACTTTCTTCAACCAGACTAGCTAAATGTTGACGTTTCGTTCGATTGGCAATATACATACCATAACCATATTCCGCATTATCTTCAAACAGCGAATTACTCCAAGCTGGTCCTTGGCCACATTCGTTCGTTGTATAAGGCGTCACCGGTGACGAACCACCCCAAATTGATGAACAGCCTGTTGCGTTAGCAATCATCATTCGATCACCAAATAGTTGCGTCAACAACTTAATATAAGGTGTTTCGCCACAGCCTTCACAAGCACCTGAAAATTCCATCAATGGCTGGTTAAATTGGGAACCTTTAACAGAAAGTTTTTTGACTGGGTTGGCTTTTTGTTTAAGAGTCATCGCAAAGGCCCAATTCATCGCTTGCTCTTTCTGAGTTTCATAAGGTTTCATTAAAATCGCCTTGTCTTTCACGGGACATGCCTGAACACAAAGACCACAACCTGTACAGTCTTCTAAAGAAACTTGGATACGATACATCAACCCATCTGTGCCACGCATTTCGCGCATGGCAAAACCTGCAGGTGCTTCTTTCAGTTCTTCTTCATCCGCTAAAAACGGTCGAATAGCCGCATGTGGACAAACAAAGGCACATTCATTACACATCGTACACTTATCCATTTGCCACTCAGGCACTTCTAACGCAATGCCACGTTTTTCATAAGCCGCAGTGCCCATAGGAATGGCACCGCCCTTCATTCCGTTTTCAATCAAATCTGAAACGGTCAGCTGATCCCCTTCTTGACGATTGATTGGTTCTAAAATATTTGTCACAAAAGCTGGAGCTTCCGACTCTTGATTTTCTGGTTCTAAAACAATGGTTGCCCAATCTTCTGGAACTACGATTTCTTGCAGCGATTCAAAAGTAGCATCAATCGCTTGGTAATTTTTTTCAACAATTTCCATTGATTTTTTTCCATAAGTCTTTTTCACTTCTTCTTTAAGTAACGGTAAATATTGCTCTTTCGTTAAAATATCTGTTACTTCAAAAAAGGCAGTAGACATCACTGTATTGATCCGACGGCCTAAGCCTACTTTGCGAGCTAACTCAACCGCATTGATAATATAAAATTTGATTTGGTGCTCCCCAATATATTTTTTTAACTTAGCCGGTAATAAACGATGAACCTTTTCTTGATCCCAAATAGTATTCAGTAAAAACGTTCCGCCATCTTTTAAACCTTTTAACAGGTCGTATTTATGCAAATAGGAAGCATTATGACAAGCGATGAAATCTGCTTGTTCAATTAAATACGTGGAAGTAATTGGCTCTTTACCAAAACGCAGATGCGAAACGGTTAAACCGCCTGATTTTTTAGAATCATAACTAAAGTAAGCTTGTGCATAAAGGTCGGTATGATCTCCGATAATTTTAATCGCTTGCTTGTTTGCTCCCACAGTTCCGTCAGAACCAAAGCCCCAAAATTTTGCTTGGAAGGTAGTATCTGGCGTTAAATCTAAAGTAGGTTCTTCTGGCAATGATTGATAGGTTACATCATCAACGATCCCTACCGTAAAGCGTTGTTTTAATTCTTTAAATGGCAATAACAAATGGTCATAGATCGCTTTAATTTGATTAGGCGCTACGTCTTTAGAACCTAACCCATAACGTCCACCAATCACAATTGGACGATTTTCATGTTGATAGAGAGCGCTTTGAACATCTAGCAATAACGGTTCCCCTTCGGCTCCTGATTCTTTTGTTCGATCTAAAACCGCAACCTTTTCTACTGTAGCTGGTAATTTTTCAAGAAGGTTTTCGGTAGGAAATGGACGATATAAATGAATATTGATAAAACCAACTTTGCGTCCTTGTTGATTGAGATAATCGACTGTTTGTTTGATTACTGGTGAAGCCGACCCCATTGAAATAATGACTTCTGTTGCATCTTCAACCCCATAATAATCGGTTAAATCATACGTTGTTCCACGAAGATTGTTAATTTTTTTCATGTATTTTTGAACAATTTTTGGCATTTCTTCGTAATTTTTATTGACTGTTTCTCTTTGTTGAAAATGAATGTCAGGATTTTGAGCGGTCCCTGAAACAGTGGGATGATTAGGATTCATGCCTCCCATTCTAAAACGAGTTACAGCTTCCTGATTCACCATTTCTTTCAGGTCATCATAATCAATCACTTCGATTTTTTGTAGTTCATGGCTCGTTCTAAAACCATCAAAAAAGTTTACAAAAGGTAAACTACCTTCTAAGCTAGCTAAATGAGCAACTGCCGACAAATCCATTACTTCTTGGACACTCGATTCTGCTAACATACAAAAACCTGTTTGGCGGGTAGCCATCACATCGCCATGGTCACCAAAAATACTCAATGCACTTGTCGTTACTGCCCGAGCCGCCACGTGGAACACAGAAGGTAGCAATTCTCCTGCGATTTTATACATATTGGGAATCATCAACAGTAAACCTTGTGAAGCAGTATAAGTAGTGGTTAACGCACCTGTTTTTAACGAACCATGAACTACTCCCGCTGCCCCAGCTTCTGATTGCATTTCAATAACTTGAACTTTTTGACCATAAATATTTTTTAAACCACTTTCCGCCCATTCATCTACCAACTCAGCCATTGTTGAACTTGGTGTGATAGGATAAATAGCGGCAACTTCTGTAAACGCATATGAAATATAAGCCGCTGCGGTGTTTCCATCCATTGTTTTTTTCATTTTTTCACCTTTTATCTTTCCTAAACATTGCTTGTGACTGTTGTTTTTTGTGTTTTGACATACTGATCAATTGCATTAGCTGCGATTTTCCCAGCGCCCATCGCTAAAATAACGGTGGCAGCACCTGTGACTATATCGCCCCCGGCAAAAACGCCAGGTATTGAGGTTGCTCCTGTTTTAGGATCAGCTTGAATGTAACCCCATTGGTTTAGTTCTATTTCTGGATATGTTGATAACAAAACTCGATTTGCCCCTTGGCCAATTGCCTCGATTACTGCATCAGCAGGAATGGTAAACGTGCTGTCTGGAACCGGTTCTGGCCGTCGTCTTCCAGACACATCTGGTTCACCTAAAACCATTTTGATACATTCAACACCGGCTAGATTTCCTTGTTGGTCATCTAAATAAGCAATTGGATTCGTTAACCAATAATAGTTAATTCCTTCTTCAAGGGAATGGTGGTATTCTTCAATTCTTGCTGGTAATTCTTCTAACGAACGACGATACACAATGTTCACATTTTCAGCGCCTAATCGTTTGGCTGAACGAGCGGCATCCATTGCAACATTCCCGCCGCCAATCACAACAACATTTTTAGCACGTTTAATCGGTGTATCATATTCTGGAAACTCATAGCTATGCATTAAATTGATTCGTGTTAAAAATTCACTAGAAGAATAAACCCCATTTAAACTAGTTCCTGGGATTCCCATAAAATTTGGTGCCCCTGCACCAACCGATAGATAACAGGCATCAAACTCTGACATTATTTCTTCCATCGTAATCGTTTTACCTACTACCACATTGGTTTCTATTGTTACACCTAAGGCTTCAATACTCGCAATTTCTTGTTTAACAATTTTTTTCGGTAATCGAAATTCAGGTATGCCATAGGTTAATACGCCACCAGCTTCATGAAGCGCTTCAAAAATAATTACTTCGTAGCCGAGCTTTGCCAAATCCCCCGCAACTGTTAACCCAGAAGGACCAGAACCGACCACTGCGATTTTCCCTTTTGTTGGTTCCGCTGTTTTTTTTGGAAACATGTGATTTTCTAATGCCCAATCGGCAACTAAACGTTCTAATTTGCCAATTGCCACTGGTTCAAAGTTTTTGGCTTTCCCTAATTTACAAACTTGTTCACATTGTTTCTCTTGCGGACAAACGCGTCCACAAATAGCAGGTAAATTCGTATATTTACTTAAAATATTGGCTGCTTGTTCCATGTTTCCTTCACGAATAGCTAAAATAAATCCAGGAATATCAATCATCACGGGGCATTTAGCAATACAAGGTGCATTTTTACATTGTAAACAGCGAATCGCTTCTTCTTGCCCTTCTGCTAATGTATAGCCTAAGCAAACCTCTTCAAAATTATTCTTTCTGATAGTAGGTGCTTGTTCCGCAATCGGTGTTTTTATACGACTTTTTCTAGCCATTTTTCTCCACCTGCTCTTTCAAACGATCTGTAAAGCAAACTGCTTCTTCTTCCTGATATTGCTTCATTCGATTAATGAATTCATCCCAATTTACTTCATTGCCTTTAAACTCAGGTCCATCAACACAGGCAAATTTCATGGTGCCATCAACAGTGACCCGACAACCGCCACACATGCCTGTTCCGTCAATCATAATAGGATTCAAGGAAACATAAATTGGTAATTGATGTTTTTCAGCTGTCAAGGTACAAAATTTCATCATGATGCTGGACCCAATCGCCCAACTGCACGCTACAGATTCACGTGCAATAACTTCTTCCATCGCTTCTGTTACTAAACCCTTTTTACCTAATGAACCATCATCCGTTGTAATGATTAGCTCATCTGAATAACGACGGCATTCTTCTTGTAACAGAACTAACTCAGCTGTTCGTGCTCCCAAAATCGTAATCACTCGGTTGCCTGCTTCTTTTAAAGCCTTGATAATTGGATAAATAGCCGCGATACCAACCCCGCCACCGACAACCATCACCGTTCCATATTGCTTCACTTCTGTGGGCATACCTAAAGGTCCAGTGACATCTAACAAAGAGTCGGAAGTTTTAAGTTGGGAAAGTGCAGCTGTTGTCTTACCGATTACTTGGAAAATAATTCGAATACTGCCTGCTTGTGGATTTGTCTCCGCAATCGTTAAGGGAATCCGTTCTCCCTTTTCGTCAATTCTTAAAATAACAAACTGTCCAGCCTGAGCATGTGTCGCTATTCTTGGCGCTTCCAGCCAAAAGTCAAATGTATTACTAGATAATTGAGTCGACTGAAGAATATTAAACATTGAAATACCTACCTTCATCATTCCTTTTCATTCTGACTCCTACTTTCTTAAACCTTTAGGCAACGCTATCAGATAAAGTTGTGGCAACACTTTTAACAAATGTTTTTAGCATTTCGATGTCTTCTTCTTCTGCATTGTTTTCAATTTCAACTGTTTCAGCTACTTTTTTAGCACCAGCTTTTTCAAAAGCTCCTACAAAATCATGCGCTGATTTACAGAAAAATTCACCATATTCACGATCACCGGAACCAACAACGCCAAATGGCTTACCTGTTAAATCCTTTTCAGTTAATTCATCAAAGAAATCTTCAAATTCAAAAGGCAGTTCCCCATCACCATAAGTATACGTTGCGATAATACAAGCATCTGCATCATCAAAGAAGTCTACATCAACTTCTGAACACTCTTCACGTTCTACTTCAACTCCAGCTTCTTGAAACTGTTCTTCCAAAATCTCGGAAATTTCTTCTGTGTTTCCAGTCATACTTGCATAAACAATTTTTACTAGTGCCATCTTCATTCATTTCCTTTCTTTTTCCTAAATATTTCAATGCATTCAAATGCAATTGTAACCCCTTACATTAATTCCTAAAAAAATAACTTTTACAAATGATTTTATTCACAAACTAATCTAAATAAGTATGTACTCTTCCCCTTTCGAGATAGAGTATTTTTTACTACGTCTTTACTATACCACATTCCAAACCTTTTTAACAATATTTTTAAGGTAAAAAAAATATTATTTAGGTTCTTTTTTATAAAACGTTTTTCCTTCTTCCAATCATAAAAATTGCTTCTAAAACCGCTCCCCCTAATGCACGAGCTTTGTCGGAAATCGTCAAGCAATCGACTTTCTCAACTGGTCGAGGATCTACATCTGCACACTTCAACCCTTGATAACAGGTTACCTTTTCTGAAATCAATCCTCTCAAAGTCCCTGTCAGAGGCGAATAAACTGGAACCTGATCGATAAAGAATAATGCTTCCCCTTTCAACACGAGATCCCCTATGTTTTTAAGGTGGGTAACTTGTCCTGAAGCAGGGGCATGGACAACTCGTTCCGCACTTTTTCCGCCAATTTCACCTGGAATACCTGTATTAGGTAAAGCTGTTCCTTCAAAGTATAAACGTCCCAACCTATGGCCACGCATTGTCTCAATCACAACATCGACATCTTGCGGTGCTGAAAAGCCTGGTCCTAAAGCAATCGTAATCGGTGCCATTCCTCGATGCGTACCTAAATTTTTCTTAGCCAAAATCGCATCGATAACAATCAGTGGTTTCAATTGTTGAATAGCACTTGCTGTTTGATCGACAAAAACAGGCAGCTTATTTTGCTGCCAACATTTCGCGCAATCCTTTAATGAAGTAATTCGAACAGCAACCAAATCTTCCACTCTTTGTTCTTTCTGGAAAATAGCATCACAAACTGAAACAGTCCGCCGAATGGCCAGAGGACATTCTGTTTCTAATACTAGTATTTTAAAGCCAACGTGCCATAATTTTTGGATAACGCCTGTCGCTAGATCACCCGCTCCGCGAACAATCACTAATTTTTCTTGGATGTTTTGACTGATTTCTCCCATAAAATAAGTCCTTTCTCTAATTCCATATTGCAAGCAATAATCTTGTCTAATTTTTCAAAACAGCTTTTGGGTAATTGAAGACAGACATTCATTGCTTGAACAAATTCTCTTCGCGTATGGGTTTGATTTAAACACAAAATTCGTTGGCCTTGGCTCTCTTTAAACAATCCTTTTGGATGAGCAATCAGTTGAGCTAACAATGTTTCTGTGATTGGTTCTTGTAGTTGCGCATCGGTTAATTCCAAAAAAAGCGGCAACCGATGAATGGTCGTTTCATCTATCTTTTGACCAATCACAGAAATCGGAAGCACACCAATTGTGGTGGTTGTTTCTTTTAATATCACGGGTTCATAAGAGGACCAGCCTTTCAAAGGTCGTTGTTTGGACCCATCCGCTTCTAAAAAAACTTTCGTGAAGTGCTGAAACAATGTTTGAAACGAGGTCATTGCAGGCATTGTTAGTTTTGTTTGGTTGTTGATAGCGGTTCCTGCTAAAGTGATTCCGCAGATATTCGGCGTTATTTTTTCAAAATGGTTCGTATAAAAATAATCATACAATTGACGTTGGGGAAACCCAATTTTTGTGGTTGTACTAACCAGAACAGCTTCTTTTCGATATGTTTTTGCTAGCGCCCACATTAAGCTTGTTTTCCCACCACTACCAACAATTGACACAATCTCCTTTCCTTGTAAATCAAAACACTTTTTTAAGGACTCCACAGTTGGTACCTCCTTTCCCCAAGGTCATTTTTCACAGAAAAAATAGAGGCTACGCGTACTTTTGCTTCTTCTAAAAAACATACACTGTGAGTTATTTCCGCTTCATTAATGAGTAAACCGATCCCACAGCCATCCGTCAATGATGGTGGCAAAGTAAAGACGCGAACAGCCACCTTTCTTGTCAACAGTACTTGTTCTGCCTGAACAGCATAATGTGTATTCGGAAAGGTTAGCAAATACTCCATCTTTTCACCTTCTTTTTTGTTAAAGCGTAATTACTTTAGCCGCTTGATTCATCGTTTCAACAATTTCATACATATTAGTAATAGAGCCGATAGCTAAGGTGTCTGTTAAATGATAAAAATCTAAACAGGCCCCACACGTTTGAATCGTGGTTCCCTTCTCCGCTAATTGTTGCAAATCAGCTAAGGTATTCGCTGCTTGATTCGTTAAAAACGCCCCTCGATTAAAGAATAATAGCTGTGTAGGAACAGTTTCTGCTTCTGATAATGATTGAAGATAACTTTTCATTAATAGTCGTCCTAGCTGCTCGTCTCCAGTACCTAATTGATCGGAGCCAATCGTAATTACTAAATCTGTTGCTGACTGACTTGTTTGTTGCGTCGCTTCTTCAGGTACCGTAATTTTGACAGAGAAAACCGTGGCTTCTATCTGCTTCGCAGTCAAAGTGGCCTGTTTTTTAGCAGCTAATTTTTTCAAATTTTCAACAGCTACTTCGTTATCGACTAAAACTTCGATAGTGCCTCCAGCTAAACCTAACTCCGCCAAGGCTTTTTTTGTTTCAATCACAGGTATTGGGCAAGGTTTTCCCAACGCATCTACTAATTTCATATTTGGCCCTTCTCTCTATAAAAGTACTACTGCTTGTTGTTCTTTTGGCAGAACCTCGCCAATAATTTTGGCAACAGGGTCCTCTTTTTGAATAGCTGCTAAACAGGCTGCCGCTTCATCAGCAGCGACACTAATTAACAGTCCGCCAGATGTTTGTGGATCAAACAAAAGTTCTTGCATTTCCATAGAAATTTTTGAATAATCGATTGTCGTTCCGATTGTTTGGCGGTTTCTTTGCCCAGCTGCAGTGACTAAACATTCTGCGGCGTAGGCCAACGCTCCTGTAATGGTTGGTAATGCTTCTGTATCAATCAGTAATGTTACCTGATTATCAGCCATTTCTTTTGCATGAATTAATAGACCAAACCCAGTCACATCAGTACAAGCATGTACTGCGTAGGATCGAGCATTTGCAGCGGCATATTTATTTAAACGTTCCATCGAATCTTGTGCGATTTTTTGTTCCGTCTGCTTCGCTAATTGCCCCCGAACAGCCGCTTGAATAATTCCTACACCTAATGCTTTAGTTAAAATCAAGACATCCCCCACCTGTGGCGTATTATTATGCCACAATTTTTCTGGATGAATTTCTCCAGTTACCGCTAAACCATACTTGGGTTCATGGTCATAAATCGAATGGCCTCCCGCCAGTAAAGCACCCGCTTCCTTTAATTTTAAGCTGCCACCTAAGAGCATTTGTTCCAACCATTCTTTTGACATCTTTTGTGGAAAACAAACAAGATTTAGCGCATAAAGGACTGTTCCGCCCATGGCATAGACATCGCTTAAAGCATTAGCGACCGCAATTTTTCCAAATGATAACGGATCATTGACCATTGGTGAAAAAAAATCAACCGTTGAAATCAAAGCTTTTTCAGGCGTTAGTTGGTAAACCGCGGCGTCGTCGGCATGTTCAAATCCGACGAGTAGCCGCTCATTTGCCGGTGTTTCGGGTAAGTGTTGCAACAATTGATTCAGTACACGGGATTCAATTTTTGCCCCGCAGCCACCTGATGTACATTGTGATAAAAAATCCATGCTGTCCGCTCCTTCTCAAATTAGTAGTTCTTGTAAAGCGTGAATTGTCCAAGTAATTTCTTCAGGCGTTGTCTGCCAACCAAAGCTAAAACGTAAGGTGCCAGTTGCTAAAGTCCCAGCTGTTTCATGGGCTAATGGTGCACAATGTAAACCTGCGCGCGTCATAATGCCATATTGTTCTGCTAGTTGCTGTGCCACTACTGTTTCTTCCTAATTCCACAGTGTGATAGAAACAACAGGGACAGTTTGTGCCACGTCCTTGGTTCCTAAAATTGTGACAGGTAACCCTGATAAACCATTTAAAAAATTCTGCATTAAGGTTCGTTCGTGCTTTTGAATCGCTGCTAAACCAATTTTATTCAACTCTTTAACAGAACTATTTAAGCTTAGAATACCTAAACTGTTTAACGTACCAGCTTCAAATTTATCTGGTAAAAAAGAGGGTTGATCAAAGGAATTAGAGTGGCTACCAGTGCCGCCCGTTATCAGTGGCTTAACCGCTTCAGCCCCTCGCTCACTAAAAGCTAACCCACCAATACCTGCTAATCCATATAAGCTTTTATGTCCAGTAAAGGCTAACACATCAATGGCCATCTGGGTCATTTTTATTGGTAAAAATCCCGCCGTTTGAGCCGCATCCAAAACAGTTAGTAATCCTTTCTGGTGGGCCCATTGAAAACATTCTTCAATGGGTAAAATGGTGCCTAAGACATTGGATGCGTGTGTCATCACCAAGGCTTTTGTATTCGTTCGCCAGGCTCGCTGAATATCTTCTACATCTAACAGGCCAGTTTTTTGACAAGCAACATACGTCACTGAAATGCCTCGTTCTTTCTCAAGTAAGTGAAGCGGTCTAGCTACTGCATGATGTTCTAACATAGTCGTAATCACATGGTCGCCAGGTTGTAAAATCCCCGCTAATGCAAGATTTAAGGAAGTTGTTGCGTTATTCGTAAACGTAATCTGAGCCGCACTGGGTGCCTGAAAAAAGTCTGCAAACAATTGACGTGTCTCTAAAAGAGGAAGCCCCTCTCTAAGCAAAGGGGCATTTCTTCCGTAATTCATGAACTGATTTTCTGCTAAATAGGCAGTCAAAGCCTCAATGGTTGCTGGAAATTTTTTATAGGAAGTCGCTGCATAATTTAAATAAACCAAATCCTTCATACGATTTTCCTCTCTAACTATTGGTTTCTTGAATTAATTTTCTGTACTCTTCTGGCGTATCGATATCTTTTAAACGGCCAGGAGTCGCTATTCTCAGCATCTGAACTGCTTCTGGAAAGCGTTCATAAATCATGCGTCCGCCTTTTTCACCAGTCAATGTTAATAGTTCTTGTCGAAATTGATTACCGAATAATACTGGACTACTAGGACAGCCATCTTTTTGTAATGGCACTACAATTTTATTTCTCTGACATTTATCTAACACAGGTTGTAGCATTTTAGGTGTTAACAATGGTTGATCACTAGGTAAGTATAAATAGCCAGCTCCCCGAGCTTGTTCAGTTCCTAAACGAATACTGCTACTTTGCCCTTCTTGCCATTGATGATTGAGAATCAACTGAATGTTCTTAGGTAAAGGAAACGCTGGCTGATTCTCAGGCGAAACAACTAAAATCCGTTCTAATACGTCTAATTGATTCACTAAGGTTAACGTGTGCTCTAAAAATGTTTTTCCTTGATATTTTAAGAACAATTTATTTTGGCCCATCCGTTGTGAATTGCCCGATGCTAGAATAATGACACTAACGAGTGACATGAGTTGTCTCCTTTTATCTTTTTTTCTTTTGATAAGGGGTATTTTCTAAAGGCAGACTTGGTCGGAGCTGACCATCCAAGGCAAAATATGCGCCTGCTAAAGCTGGTGCGGTAGGGATCGTTGCTAACTCACCTACGCCTTTAATTCCATAAGCTAAACCTTCGTGAAGATTGTCAGCATGAACCAAAATTGTTTCGATTGGTGGTACTTGAGTGGCGTTCACTAATCCTAGCGTTGCATATTTTGCTTTAACATAGCCTTCTTCTAAGGCAAATTTTTCAGTTAAAGCATACCCCATGCCCATCGCAATCCCACCTTCAATTTGACCTTCAGCAGCTCGTGGATTCACCACTTGCCCCATATCATACGCAGCCACAAATTTAGCTACTTTTCCTTTGTCATCTAGAATAGCTACTTCAGCAGCATAACCATAGCCAGCATGACTAACTGGACTTTTTTTATCATTAATTAACGGATCCGTTTTCGCTGAATATTCCCCATAAAATTCTTCACCTTCCAAATCACTTAAAGCACGTCCCATATCAAGCTCATACCGTAATTGCATTGCCGCTCTTCTAGTTGCTTCTCCTGTGAAGAGTGACTGCCTCGAAGCCGTTGTCGTTCCTGAATTCGGTGTTCTTCTCGTATCAGGGGCTTCCGCAACAATCATTTCTGGTGGTAAATTTAATGTTTCACAGGCAATTTGCGTCGTAACGGTTGCCATTCCTTGACCGATACAAGCAGCACTTGTGCGGACATGTATTTTTCCTTCTTCAACAGAAATAATACAACGCCCTGTATCAGGTAGCCCCACACCCACGCCACTATTTTTAAAGAAACTAGAAATTCCAGCAACTTCCGCTTGTTCATAGACGTCTTTAACCGCTAACAAGGCTTCTTTTAACGCCGCATTTTTCGAGACCAATTGTCCATTCGGTAAAGTATCTCCTGGGGCGACGGCATTTTTAAAGCGTATTTCCCATGGTGATAGTCCGACTTTTTCTGCTAACAAGTTTAAATTACTTTCAATTGCAAAAGCCGTTTGGCAAACACCAAATCCACGAAATGCACCTGCTGGCGGATTATTAGTATATACAGCAAACCCTTCCACATCAATCGTTTGATACTTGTAGGGACCTGCCGCATGTGTACAAGCCCGTTGCAATACTGGTCCTCCTAAAGAAGCATAGGCCCCAGTATCCGCATAAATCACTGCTTTCATTGCAGTTAAATTGCCTTCTTCATCACAGCCGGTCGTAAAGTCCATTTCCATGCCATGGCGTTTGGGATGAACCATCAAACTTTCTTCACGGCTTAGCAGTACTTTTACTGGTTTCTTCAATAACCAAGCGGCTAAGGATGCATGATGCTGAACACTCATGTCTTCTTTCCCACCAAAACCACCACCAACAAGTTTTGATTGAACATGAATTTTTTCCTTGTCTAGTCCTAACATCCGAGCCACTTCCCGTTGTTCATCATAGATACTTTGACCCGCACTAAAGAGTAAAATGCCCTCACCTTCAGGCTGTGCAATCGCACACTCGGGTTCCATGAAGGCATGTTCGTTAATTGGTACGGAATAATGTTCTGTCACTACAAACGCAGAATTTGCTAATACTTCATCTGCGTTGCCACGTACCAAGTGTTCATGAGACAAGATATTGCCCTTTTCATGAATAGCTGGTGCACCTTCTGCTAAAGCAGCTTCACAAGAAGTAAGCGGTATCATTTCTTCGTAATCAACTTCCACTAAATTTTTTATCTCTGGTAAGGTTTCTTTTCTTTTTGAAACAACGAGTGCTACTGCATCCCCAACATACCGTGTTATTTCTCCTACTGGAATCATTACATCCCAATCGGAAATAAATTCTAAATGACCAATTTTATTATTTCCTGGAACGTCTTTAGCTGTGAACACAGCCACACAGTCAGGATGCGCCAATGCTTGGGTACTATCGATTGATAGAACTTTTGCGCGAGGATAGGCACTCCGCAAAGCAGATGCATGAAGCATTCCTTCTATGTCAATGTCATCTACATAAATCCCTGTTCCTAAGGTTTTCTCCACTGCATCGACCCGTTGGAAGTCTTCCCCTAATTTACCATTTGAATGTTCTTCTGGAATGCTCGTTTCTTCACAAAACATTTTAGCAGCTAACTGAATGGCTTCTATTATTTTCACATATCCTGTACAACGACAAATGTTTCCTCGTATAGCTTTCTGAATGTCTTCTTTTGTGGGTTCGGGTTTCTTGTTCAATAATCCTTGTGCCGAAATAACCATCCCAGGGATGCAATACCCGCACTGAACTGCACCCGTTTTTGCAAACGCATAAGCATAGACATCTTTTTGCCGTTGGCTTAAACCTTCGATTGTCGTGACTTCTTTGCCAGCTAATTTTTCTAGAGTAAACAAACATGCTTTGGAAGCCTTTCCATTTACTAACACCGTACATGCACCGCAAGAGCCTTGGTTACAGCCATCTTTTGTTCCAGTTAGGCCCAGATCCTCCCGCAAAAAGTCCATTAATTTTTTGTTTGTTTCACAGGTTTCACTTTGACCATTTACAATAATTGAATACATTTCTTGCACCTCGATTTCTGATATAGTTTAGTGTTCAATCACCTAGATTATACCACAAATCTTCGTTCTAAAAATTATTTTTTAGTAAAAAAACTTTTTTATTTAACTTAAAGGTCCTCATTATTGATAGCGCTGTTGAATTAATTCTCCCGCGATGCTAATCGCTAACTCTTCTGGTGTTTCGGCTGCAATATCTAAGCCAATTGGCATGAAAATTCTTTCAATTTCAGTCATTGTATAACCGACCTCTTTTAACCGTCGAACTTGTGAAGCAACTTTGTGTTTGCTCCCCATCACACCAATATATTTGGCTGGTGTTTCCAATAACTGTTTGGCAACGATGAAATCAAAATTGTGTCCTCTGGTAATTACTATACCATAATCGTCCGCCGTTATTTCAATAAACGCAGCTAAATTTTCTAAAGGAATAACCCGTAGTTCCTCAGCTTGTGGAAAAGCTTGTGCCGTCAAAAATTCTGGACGATCGTCCACTACAACGCAATAAAACGATAAATAGTTTAAAATAGGTACCAATGCGCGTGCGACATGTCCACTTCCAAAAATATATACTTTCCCTACTTGGAGGATTGCTTCTGTTAAAAAAGTTGTTTCCTCTTTTTGCACACAATGGATACCTTTAGGTAGCAAACTTAATTCCCCCTCCCAAGAAGTGGAACCAATCAATTCGCCTGTTTCACTATAAAAGGATACTTTTCCTAAATTGTTTTGATCTAGTTCAGTCATTAACCAACCTTGTTGATTATTTTGAAAATGCGTTTCTATGGACTCACACAACTCTTTTAAAAATGGCGTTTCCCATGAAAGATAATGGAAAAAAATCGTGACATTTCCGCCACAGACCATGCCTAAATCAGCAATATTATTCGGGGCTAAAATAAATTGACGTTGTGCATTTTCTTTCTCAAGAAGTAGCTTTTTTGCCACTTGTTCAGCCTGAAATTCAACCGCCCCACCACCAACAGTTCCGGCTATTCTACCTTCGGCGGAAACCAGCATTCTAGCCCCTTGACTTCGTGGTGTAGATCCTGAACTTGTACCAATCGTTAATAACATCGTGTCTTGCTTTTCCAATATTGCCTGTTTCAAACGCTGAAATACTTCTCTCATTTCAGTTCCTCCGATACTACATCCTGTTCTTTAAAGATTTCTTCAAAGCATGCCTCTACCTGTTGATACACTTTTTTCTCAAATAAAAGATATTGATCAATCAACTCTTTTCCTTGATCCGTAACAATTGACCCGCCACCATTACAACCACCAACACTTTTGATAATTAATGGAAAAGATAGCTCTTCTTCAGCTACCCGCACAATCCGCCATGCCTTATTATAAGACATTTTCATCTCTTTTGCCGCTAAGTTTAGTGACCCAGTTTGCTGAATTTTTTGTAAAACTTCGACAACGCCAGGACCAAAAAAGTTCCGATCTGTTTTTAATTTTAAGTTTAGGGAATACGTAAACATCTTCTCCTCCTTTATTCGTTCATTTTTTTATAGATAACGTAAGGGAAAAAGGATACGAAAGCTTACTCACTTTCGTATCAAAAAAAGCAATCTTTACTCAAGTGCTACGCGCTTTTTTGGTTTTAAAATGACATTTAAAAGGACTGCTACCAAAGTGGTTAAGATAACTTCCGAATTACCGAAAATCGTTGTTACCCAAGTTGGAAAACCAGCTAAGCTTCCAGTAGACAATGTGACACCAATTCCAAATGCTAGAGCTGTTCCGACAACCCCAGTATTTCGAGGAGTCATTTCCTGCGAAGCAATCATCCGAATACCTGTCATAGAAATAGAAGCAAAAACTGAAATCGTTGCGCCACCAATTACCGCATAAGGAATCGTAGTTAATAATGCAGCTACTTTCGGAACAAAACCAGCAATTAATAATATAACTGAAGCGAAAACCAGAACATATTTATTAATCACTTTTGTTACCGTAACCAGACCAACATTTTGTCCAAAAGTTGCCACTGGGATTGATCCAAATAAACTGCCAATAAAGTTAGTGAAACCACTCCCCATAATTCCGCCAGATAATTCTTCATCCGTTGCATCCCGATCCATTGCCCCAACCGTTGTTGCTGTAAATTGACCGATGGCTTGAACAGCATCAACAATAAACATTACCACCAGCGTAAAGATAGGTACCAGTTGAAAATCCAGTCCAAAATGAAACGGGGTAATTAGCTGAACGATTTTAGCATTTTGAACTGGCTCAAAACTAACCATCCCTAAAGCTAAAGAAATCAAATAACCAATAACCATTCCGTTTAAAATTGCTGATAACTTCAAAAATCCTTTTGCAAAATAATTGAAGTAAAAGACAATCGCAAAGGTTAATAATGCAACTAACCAATTCCGGGCTGAACCAAAATCAGCACTACCAGCTCCTCCTGCCATATACTTAATCGCAACTGGAAACAGGGATAGCCCAATACTTAAAATAACCGTTCCTGTTACTAAAGGCGGAAACAACACACGGATTTTTTTAATGAACAAACCAACAATAATAACAAGAATACTGCCAACTAATTGGGAACCAAAAATTGCTGCAATCCCAAAATCAGCTCCGATGGCCATCAAAATCGGTACATACGCAAAACTTGCCCCCATCATAACTGGTAACCGTGAACCCACTTTTCCAAAAATAGGGAAAAGTTGAATTAACGTTGCAACTGCTGAAAAAATCAATGATGTTTGAATCAAAATAGTCGTATCACTAGGACTTAATTGGCAAACTTTGGCAATCATAATTCCCGGTGTGACAATCCCTACTACTGCTGCGACAACGTGTTGCAATCCCATCGGAATTGCTTCAGAAATTGATAGTTTCGCATCATATTCAAATAATGCTTGCTCTTTTTTTTCATTCATAGGATCGTTTCCTTCTTCTTTTTATTCTAAAAGGATTGTTCCCCTTAATCAGTAAAGAATGCAATCCTTTTTCCCTCAGAAACATCTTAAAAATTATCCTTTGACAGCAACTGCTTCAATTTCAAATAAACCATCTTTTGGCAACTTGGCTACTTCTACACAAGAACGTGCAGGCAAAACTTCTGAAAAGTAATTCCCATAGATTTCGTTAATTTTGCTAAAATCAGACATATGTTGTAAAAACACCGTTGTTTTCACAACATTATCATAGGTCATCTCGACCTCTTTTAAAATCGAACCTAAATTGATAAAAGCTTGTTTTGCTTGTTCTTCCACTGTAGTCTTCATTTCGCCCGATTGCGGATCTAATCCTAGTTGTCCAGAAATGTACAACGTATTTCCCGCTAAGACAGAATGTGAATAAGGTCCTACAGCAGCTGGTGCCTGTGCAGAATTAATCATTTTGTTTGTCATCGTTTTCCTCCATTCTATGATTCTTTATTTTCAATTAAAGTCCCTGTTTTTCCAGATAATCCTTCTTTGGCTTTTTCTAATAACGTAATCAATGTTTTTCGACCTGGCTTAGATTCAGCAAACTTAATCGCTGCTTCAACTTTTGGTAACATTGAACCTGGAGCAAACTGACCTTCTTGCGCATATTGTTTCATTTTTTCTGTTGAAACATTCCCTAAGGCTTCTTGATTTTCTTTACCAAAATTAATACAAACTTTTTCAACTGCTGTTAAAATCACGAGCAGATCAGCATCTACTTGTTCAGCTAGTCGTTCACTACAAAAATCTTTGTCGATGACTGCATTTACACCTTTTAGTCGGTTCCCTTCTTGAATGACTGGGATGCCACCACCGCCGCCAGCAATGACTGTTTGGCCAGCATCAACCAATGTTTGAATCGTGAGAAGTTCGACAATATTTTTTGGTTTAGGAGAAGCGACGACTTGGCGATAACCACGGCCAGCATCTTCCATCACTTGTATATTTTTTTCTTTGACTAATTGTTCTGCTTCTTCTTTTGTCATGAAGCGGCCAATTGGTTTCGTTGGTTTTTTGAACGCCGGATCATTTTCATCCACGACCACTTGAGTGACTATGGTGGTGACGGCTTTACTTATATTTCGCTGACGCAACTCTTCTTGTAGCGCATTCTCTAAATCATAGCCAATGTAACTTTGACTCATGGCTACGCACATGGATAACGGAACAACTGGATATTGTAGATTATTAAAGGAAAATTCTTCCATAGCTAATTGAATCATCCCCACTTGAGGACCATTGCCATGAGATAAAATAACTTCATATCCTGCTTCAATCAAATCTGCAATCGCTTTGGAAGTCTGTTTTACGGCAGTCATCTGCTCCGTCAAATTATTTCCTAAAGCATTGCCACCTAAAGCTACTACGACGCGTTTGCCCATTGCTTCACCTCATTTTCTGTTTTATAAAAAGGACGATGCTTTTTCTTTTTCACAACGAGTTTTCGTATTAACTGTCTGTTGTCGTTGCATGAAGTCAACGCACATGACTAAGCGTTCTTGACTCGAGACAATCACACATTCATGAATAGACTTGGGAAGGTCTTATTTGTTCATGTTGAAGAGGCAACTTCTAATGATTCATTGTGTAAAGAAAAAGCATCTGTCTTCATGCCAAATTCATTATTTTACTTCTCTTGGTGTCGCTTTATCCGCTAAGTCTGTTAAAGTTTTTTGCGGATTTTTTACTTTACTTAAGAAAATCATAGCCGCAATAACATACGGTTTGTAGCTAGCTTCTTTGTAAAGTTCGACCCGATAACGATCGAAAACAGAAGCTTCCACTTCGCCTTCTTCACAACTTACGCCAGTAATATCAGCTGGTAGACAATGCATATACAAAGCTTTGCCGTCTTTCGTTGTTTTCATCAATTCTTCTGTACATTCCCAATCTTTGTGCTTTTTATTTTGAGAAAGTAATTCTTGTTCTAATTGATCAATTCCTGCTTGGTCACCATTGCCATATAATTCAGTTCGCTTTTCCATTGCCGCAAAAGGTGCCCAGCTTTTCGGATAAACAACATCCGCATCTTTGAATGCTTCTGCCATACTATTCGTTTTAGTAAAGTTCCCACCAAATTCTGCCGCATTTTTCTTCGCAACTTCTTCTACTTCTGGCATAATTTCATAACCTTCTGGATGTGCTAAGACGACATCCATTCCTAAACGGGTCATTAGACCAACAATTCCTTGAGGAACAGATAATGGTTTTCCATAAGATGGTGAATACGCCCAAGTCATGGCAACTTTTTTCCCTTTCAGGTTTTCAATACCACCAAATTCATGAATTAAATGCAACGCATCCGCCATTGCTTGCGTCGGATGGTCAATATCACATTGTAAATTCACTAACGTTGGGCGTTGTTCTAATACCCCATCTTTATATCCTTCTTGGACAGATTCTGATACTTCGTGCATGTAAGCATTGCCTTTACCAATGTACATGTCATCACGAATACCAATGATATCAGCCATAAAAGAAATCATGTTTGCTGTCTCACGAACAGTTTCTCCGTGAGAAATTTGACTTTTTCCTTCGTCTAAATCTTGAACTTCTAAGCCCAAAAGATTACACGCTGAAGCGAAACTAAAACGTGTTCTTGTAGAGTTGTCGCGGAATAAAGAAATCCCCAAGCCACTATCAAAGATTTTAGTTGAAATATTATTTTCTCTTAAATAGCGTAATGTATCGGCAACTGTGAAAACAGCTTCTAATTCATCTCTTGTTTTTTCCCAAGTTAGGAAAAAGTCATTTTCGTACATTTTTTCAAATTCTAATTTATCTAATTTCTCAATATATTCTTTAAACGTTTCCATTCCATCTGCTCCTTTTTTCTTGTCTAATAATCCTTTACTTAACCACAATAAACCGTTGGTAATGCCGCATAAACGGCTGCACAACGAACCAAATCATCTTTCCAAGTTTTTTCATTTGGTGCATGTGCTTGTGCTTCCGCCCCTGGCCCGAAACCAATACAAGGAATGCCATTACGTCCCATAATTGAAACGCCATTTGTTGAGAAGGTCCACTTATCTAACAATGGGCGTTCTTCACGCATTTCCACTGTTTCTACAGAGCCTTTCCGTGTTTCTCCATAGAGATTTTTATGCGTTTCCATCAAGGCTTTTGTTACATCATGATTTTCTGGAATGACCCACGTTGGGAAATAACATTCAATTTCATAAGTTAAATCAGTATAAGAAGGACGATCATAGTTGTACATTGAAACCGTCACATCATCTCCATATTTTTTAACAGCTGGTAAATTGCGAATTTCTTCTAAACAACTTTCCCAAGTTTCTCCAGCAGTCATTCGACGGTCTAGTGAAACGGTACAGCCATCCGCAACAGCACACCGACTTGGTGAAGAATGGAAAATTTGCGATACAGTCACCGTACCACGTCCTAAGAAACGGGCTTCTTGCCACTCTGGATTGTACTTAGGATCTAACATACGAACTAAACCACGAATCGCTGTGCTTTCTGTATCTCCATTGTTGTTTAAGGCACGAACATCTTGTAAGATATCCGCCATTTTGTAAATGGCATTATCTCCACGTTCTGGTGCTGAGCCATGACACGAAACGCCTTTGACATCAACTTTAATTTCCATGCGGCCTCGTTGACCACGATAAATCCCACCATCTGTTGGCTCTGTTGAAACAACAAATTCTGGACGGATACCGTCTTCTTTGATAATGTACTGCCAACATAAGCCGTCACAGTCTTCTTCTTGGACAGTAACTGTTACTAAAGCAGTATATTTTTCTGATAATAGACCTAAATCTTTCATGATTTTAGCGCCATAAATAGCCGAAACAATCCCGCCTTCTTGGTCAGACGTACCGCGACCACCGATCTCAGTTTCTGTTTCATAGCCATCGTAAGGATCAAATTTCCAGTTACTCATTTCACCAATTCCGACAGTATCCATGTGCCCATCAAAAGCAATTAATTTTTCACCAGACCCCATATAACCAAGTAAATTCCCTTGAGGATCAATGTCAATTTTATCGAAACCTAATTTTTCCATTTCGGCTTTTGCTCGCGCAATTTTATTGCCTTCTTCTGCACTTTCTCCTGGAATTTTGACAAGGTCTCTTAAAAATTTGACCATATCTTCTCTGTAACCTTCTGCTGCTGCATTTACTGCATTAAAATCCATTCCTTTTACCTCCATAAAATTTTTTTATAATTGTCTGGATCAGTGTCCCCTTCGGTAGAAAACATTAAAACGTTTGACGTCTCATCCAGTTGCAATGCCTCACGTAATTCTTGATAGTCGGGATCTTGCATCACTGTAGCTACTAAGCCCATTGCTACTGCCCCAGATTCGCCTGATACAACTTGCGGATCCCCTTTTAATGGCGCGCCCAACATACGCATTCCTTTTTCAGAAACCCAATCTGGTGCTGAAACAAAGAAGGATGTATGATTTTTTAGAATATCAAAAGAAATCGTATTAGGTTCTCCACATGCTAAGCCAGCCATAATTGTCTGTAAATCACCATCGACAAAGCGAATTTCTCCGTCTTTTTTAATTGCTGATTGATATAAACAGTCAGCCGCCTGTGCCTCAACTACGACCATAATCGGTGGGTTTTCTGGAAAAGCATTAGCAAAATAACCAATCACCGCCCCAGCTAAACTGCCGACACCAGCTTGAACAAAAACATGACTAGGTCGTTCAGAGCCAAATTTTCTTAATTGTTGAGAGGCTTCTAACGCCATCGTTCCGTATCCTTGCATAATCCAAGTCGGAATTTTTTCATATCCGTCCCAAGCGGTGTCTTGAACCATGACACCGTTTTCAGTTTCTTCGGCCATTTTATTAGCCATTCGCACACATTCATCGTAATTAACTTCTTCGATTGTGACGGTTGCGCCTTCTTTTTCAATATTTTCTTTTCTCGTCTGTGTTGAACCCTTCGGCATGAGTACAACTGATTTTTGGCCTAATTTATTCGCAGCCCAAGCGACTCCTCGTCCATGGTTGCCATCAGTTGCTGTAAAAAACGTAGCTTGTCCAAAAGCTGATCGTAATTGATCAGAAGTTAATTCATCATATGTTAGTTCCGAAACATCTTTCTTTAATTTTTCGGCAATATAGTTAGCCATGGCAAACGAACCACCTAAGACTTTAAAAGCATTTAAACCAAAGCGATAAGATTCATCTTTAACAAAGAAATCATTTAACCCCAGATACGCGGCCATATGATTCAATTCTGCTAATGGTGTTTCTGAATACTGTGGAAAACTTTTGTGAAAAGCCAAAGCTTTCTCAATTTTTTCTTTAGACATCAGAGGTAAGTACTTATCCTCCGTCTTCGGCATTTCATTTGCTGTCCATTTAATTTTTTCCAAAAATACTTCTCCTCCTTCTATTTTTAAGTTGCTTTACGAAAAACAAATTTTCCTTGATTTGCCAAGATGACTTGCCCAGCTTCAGCAACTTTTTGACCTCTTAAATAAACCATTCGAGCCTGTCCTTGTGTTTCAAATCCTTCATACGGCGTATAATCGACATTTTGTAACTGCGTTCTCGCAGCAATCACGCCGGTTGTTCTAGGATCCCAAACAACTAAATCGGCATCACTGCCTTCTTGCACCACACCTTTTTGTGGATACATCGAGAATTGTTTAGCAATATTTTCAGAAAGCAGAGCAACCATTTTTTCCAAGGTGATTCGGCCCTTCGCCACACCTTCCGTGTAAATTAATTCTGGTCTCGTTTCAACACCTGGCATCCCATTGGGAATTTTACTAAAATCATCTTTGCCAACTGTTTTTTGTCCGTGAAAATTAAAACTGCAGTGATCTGTCGATATTGTATTGATTGCCCCCTCTTTAATTCCTTGCCACAAAGCCTGTTGATCCTCTCGTTTGCGTAGTGGCGGTGAGCAGACATATTTTGCTGCTTCAAAATTAGGCGCATCATACAAGTGATCATCTAGTAAAAGATATTGAGGGCAAGTTTCTACATAGACTGATTGTCCTCTTTGACGAGCCCGTTCCACCGCTTCTAACGATCGTTTTGTGCTTAAATGCACAATATTAACCGGCAAATCAGCCATTTCCGCTATCATCAAATATCTTGCTACCGCTTCTGCTTCCACAGCCGCCGGTCTTGATAACGGATGATAGTGCGGGGCTAACTTTCCTTGAGAAACATATGATTGGATTAATTCATCTACTAAATCACCATTTTCACAATGAACGCCTAACATTCCATTAACTTTTTTTATTTCCTTCATCGCTTCAAAAATTTCCGCATCTGTGGTCCGTAAGTTATCATAAGCCATATACATTTTGAAGGAAGTAATACCTGCAGCAATCATTTCCTGAATTTCAGCAGCTATCGTTGGTTTCCATTCAATCATGGACATATGGTAAGTATAATCACATGAACTCTTGCCTTCAGCCAATTGATTCCAAGTAGCTAAACAGTCTTTCAATGAGCCGCCTTTATTAGGTGTAGCCATATCAATAACCGTAGTCGTACCTTTGGCCACCGCCGCTTGGCTGCCAGTAGTAAAGTTATCCGCCGTACTTAACGAACCTTTGCCATTATTTAATTCCAGATGCGTGTGCGCATCAATAAAGCCTGGTAATACATAACACCCCGTAACATCCTCAATCTGAGAATTTTCTACTGGTAAATTTGCCCCCATCTCTACAATTTGCTCGCCGTCAATTCGAATATCCAATTGACGACGATTATATGCAGATACGACGGTTCCACCTTTGAGCAGAATAGACATTTATTTATCCCCCAGTCGTAAATTTCCTTTTATGCTTGCATACAATAAGCATATTCTTCAATCATAGTTACCATTAATGCGATTAAATCTTCTGGTACATCTAATCCTTGATCCGTTAATTGAATTGTTGACACCGTTCCCCATAGACGCAGTAAACAAATTTTATCCACAGGATTTTGAACATAGAAACCTGAATTAGTACTGTCATAAAAATCAGCTTCACTGTTAAATAAGGTAAATTTGTCTTTGTAAGGGGCACTTGCATAAGGGCAAAATGTTTCACAGTTACCACATTCGTTACACATCCGATCAACATGGACAATTTGTGGTTTTCCTTCGACATACACAACAATATTTGCTCGGTTTGGACAGACATCCATACAAGATTCACAAATTGTGGAGCATTCTAAGCAACGACTAGCTTGACTACAAGACATCTCGTCTGTTACAAGGATACCTCGTTTGTTTCTAACAAATGCAACATCACTATTTAAATTATCTTTTTCATAGTGATGATTGTGGACAAGACAAATATTATTTGCCGCTTTTGTTGCATCAGCGATTGCTTCAACAATTGTGGCTGGTCCTAAATTAGCGTCACCAATGACATAGACGCCTGGTATATTTGTTTCCAATGTTTCTTGATTTGAAACGACTTTCCCATAGTTGTCTGTGTGAATGCCTAATGCTTGGTAAAATTCTGTATCTACTTTTTCACCAACAGCGGCAATCACTGTATCAGCAGGAATATCAATCATTTCTCCTGTACCAATTGGACGACGGCGTCCAGAAGCATCTCGTTCACCTAGGACCATTTTTTCACAAGTTAATTGTTGATTTTCATGTTTAATTGGCGAAAGTAATTCTAAAAAGTCAACGCCATCTTCTAAGGCTAAATAAAGTTCTTCTTCATCTGCTGACATATTGCGTTTATTCCGACGATAAACCACTGAGACTTTTTTAACACCAGGTAATGTTGTGGCTGCACGAGCACAGTCCATAGCTGTATTTCCGCCACCAACGACGACAATCTGTTCTCCATAAGGATTAATTGTTGGATTTTCTCGGTTTGCTTTTAAAAATTCTAACGAATTCAATGCTCGACCAGATTCTAAACGAAGGACCCCATGTTTCCATGCACCAATGGCATAAATAACATTCGTATAGCCTTGGTTTTTCAATTCTGCCAATGATGGCGCCTCTTGTCCTGTACGGAATTCGGCTCCCATAAATTCCGCTAACTGAACGTCTTTTTGAACAGATTCCATAGAAATTCGAAATTCTGGTACAATCTGGCTACAAACGCCCCCAATTGTCTCGGATTTTTCAAACACAGTAACAGGCATGCCTTCACGTGCTAATAAATACCCAGCAGAGATCCCTGCAGGGCCTCCACCCACAACAGCTGTTTTAGGTGCATTTTCTTTTGGCTGTGGCTTTTCTAGTGTCGTCAATAATTCATCATAAGCATGTTCAGCTGCTTCTAACTTCACTTCCCGAATATGAATAGATTCTTCATAAAATTGACGTGTACATTTAGTCATACAAGGATGTGCACAAATGGTTCCAGTAATAAAAGGCAATGGATTTTTATCGACAATTACTTGCAAGGCCTTTAAATAATTACCTTCACTTACATAACGAAGGTAAGCAGGAATATCCTGATTGATTGGACAACCACCGTCACTTCGACAAGGAGCGATATAACAATCTGTTAGTGGAACTGTTTTTCTTAGTTTGGTACTTTCTGGTAATTTAATTGATTTTTGGTAACGTGCTTGTGTTTTAGCTTTCTCAACAACTTGAGCTAATTTATCCAAGTTGACATGAACCATCTGAGGATATTCTGCTGCGCCCAATACATTAGCAACTTGATTCATTCGTTGATAGCCACCAGGTTTCAACAGCGTCGTTGCCATAGTGATTGGCCAAATCCCAGCATCAAATATTTCTTTACTATTGAAAATATCTGCACCGCCAGAATAAGAAATTTGTAGTTTCCCATCAAATGCTTCTGATAATTTTTGTGCCAATGAAATACTAAGAGGAAATAGCGAACGTCCTGACATGTACATTTCATCACCAGGTAATTCATTTGCTGCAATCGTTACTGGGAAAGTGTTCGTAATTTTAACTCCGAAGCTTAGATTTTTACTATTAGCTAATAATTGCAGACGTTGTAACATCGGTACTGCTTCTTCAAATTGTAAATCTTCTTTAAAATGGTGATCGTCAAAAACCATATAATCAAACCCTAGCTCATCCATCGTTTGACGCGCATATTCATAACCTAACATGGTTGGATTACATTTAATAAAAGAATGGAGCCCTTTTTCACTTAATAAATAGGCCGCAATTCGTTCAATTTCGTCTGATGGACAACCGTGTAAAGTCGACAGCGTAATAGAATGACAGACTTTAGGACTAATTGCTTCGATATATAAGTCATCTACTTTTTTAAAATAAGATAGATATTTTTTGGCAGCTGCTTGGCATTCCGCCCAAATCGGCGTTCCTTCTGCGTTCTGCATTTCGTTAATATAACGATCAATTTTTGGTGATTGAATCCCTGCCAAATCATAGCCAACACTCATATTAAAAATGAAACCATTCGGGTCACCTAGCTCGAACTCTTTACTAAGTAACTTCAAAACGAACCATGCTTTGACGTATTCATCATAAGCTTGGGGAACGCGCAATTCTGTGGACCACTCAACGTTGTAACATTCATCTGCTGCTGCGATACATGGTTTACTCACAGGTAAATCTTCTCCATCCAGTATCTGGACTGTCTTAACTTCAAAAAAACGAGAACCTGTTAAATAGGCCGCAATAATATTTTGTGCTAATTGTGTATGAGGACCTGCTGCTGGACCACAAGGGGTTTCCATTTTTTCTCCAAATAACGAAATCGTTTTTGTAGGATCCGCATGATAAAATTTACGAATGCCAAAAATTGTGCCATCTTGTTGATACTCACTAAAAATCCAATTTAATAAAGCCTCAATTGAGATGGGATGCATAATATCACTCATTAACGTCACTCCTTTTATTTATAATGAAAGCTATTGATTTACTCGTTTCCAGAAAGATTGTGCTTGCGTTTGCGCATCATGCCAAACTTTCTCTTCATCAATTCCTTGAACTTCACGATTACGCATCCGAATTTCTCCATTAATCACCGTGTCAGTGACCATCCCACCATTCATGCCGAATAAAATGTGCATGTTATAATTCTCTTTTGTCATTGGTGTCGGGCCATGATAATCAACAATAATGACGTCTGCTGCTGCATTAGGTTCTAAAACGCCTAGCTTTGTTTTAAAATAGCGATTAGCCATTTGCGGATTATTATCAAACAGCATTGTGGGAATTTCTGCCCAAGCCGCATTTGGATCAGCTAAATGATGTTTGTGGATAACATTTCCTACCTTATAAGATTCCGTCACATCATTCGTATAACCATCTGTGCCAAGACCCATCAAAATACCATACTCATTAAACATGCGCATCGCAGGTGGGCAACCGACCGCATTCCCCATATTCGACTCTGGATTCGTGACCACCATTGTGTCTGTATCTCTTAGTAATTCCATCTCATGAGGTCCAATATGGATGCAATGGCCTGCCATTGTCTGTTTTCCTAAAATTCCTAAATCAAATAATCGGTTCACAATCGGCTTCCCATATTTTTTCAAAGAATCATGAACATCGGCTAAATCCTCTGCAATATGAATATGATAACCAATCCCATCTGGCGTATTGGCTGCACATAATTCTAAAGAAGCATCTGATAAAGTAAATGCTGCATGCATACCCATCATCGCTTTTTGCATATCATCATTTCTTAAGGAACTGGCTTTAATAAAGGCGGCATTTTCTTGAACTGCTTCCCGCATTTTCTGCTCACCATCGCGATCAGAAACTTCATAACAAAGGCAGGTCCGAATCCCTAACTCGTCCGCTGCATTAGATAATTGGGTTAAACTCCCTGTAATTTCTCCGTAACTAGCATGATGATCAAAGACAGTTGTAACACCGTTGCGAATACTATCTAAATAAGCAACCTTACCACTTTGATAAGTGTCTTCTAATGTCAAAGCACGATCAATTCGCCACCATTGATCTACCAAAATATCCATGAAATTTTTAGGATGATAATTCGTTAAACTTAACCCACGTGCAAAGGTACTATAAATATGATTGTGCATGTTAATAAAGCCTGGCATAATCACTCCACCTTTAGCATCAATAAATGTCGCTTCTGGATAAGCTTGTTTTAAATCTTCTGTCGTTCCGACTTGTTTCACAACTTGACCATCAATCGCCACACACCCATTTTCAAAAAAATGATTCTGCGCATCCCGAGTGATTAAACGCCCATTTCCAATTAATAACATGTATTCTCCTCCTATTTTTCAACCTATTCCCCACAAGTGGCAAACGCTTACAAATCTATCGCTCAATCATTCACGAATATAGCTTGACTAGCTTGGCTAATCTATATCCCTACGAAAAGCATTTGAAGCGCTTGCATTTTTTTACTAACGAACTCATTAACTTGATTAAAGTATATCACCTTGCCTTAAAAAAAACAATGCTACCTAAAAAATATTTTTTAGAATTTTAACAGCCGTTATCTTGTATTATTATTTTTATCATGCTATCATTATTTTTCAGAACAGGTAGTACGCGACATTAAAGGATTTAACACTGCCTATTCCATTTAAAAATATTATGTTAAATTTGACACAATCTTATAAAAACTGTTTGTGCCAGGCACATTAGAAAGGAGCTTATTTATGTTATCCGACGAAAAACTTACTTTTTTAACACAAATTGCTAAAGGTTTAGCTGGTCAATTTGGAGAAAACTGCGAAGTCGTTATCCACCAAATCAATGAAGACAATATTAACAATTCTATTGTTTCCATCGAAAATGGTCATGTCTCTTCTCGTCATCTGGGCGATGGACCTTCTCAAGTAGTTTTAGAAGCCTTAAAAAAAGATCCCAGTGAGTTGAATGATCATATTAACTATCTGACCCGTACCCATGATGGTCGTATTTTAAAATCTAGTACAATGTATTTTAAAGATGAGAATGGTCAACTCGATGGTATTTTTGCTATTAACTACGACATCACTACATTGATTGCTGCAGAGTCGAACTTAAAATCTTTGATTTCCACTGCAGAACCTGAAGAAGATAAAGACCCTGATTACATTCCTCAGGATGTTAATGAGTTGTTAGACGATTTAATTCATGAATCAGTCAAATTAGTTGGCAAGCCGGTCCCATTAATGACGAAGGACGATAAAATCAAGTGTATTCAATTTTTAAACAATAAAGGCGCCTTCTTAGTCACTAAATCTGGAGACAAAGTTTCTAACTTCTTCAATATTTCTAAATATACGCTATACAGTTATATTGATGCGAAATAAAAATGGAAATCGATGGACGATTTGTTGTTAAGACAAGTCGTCTATTCTCTTTTTTCCTTCACTATTCTACTTTTTCTAAAAGACTTTTTAAATAATAGTAAGAAAAAGTAAAAGGAATTAATTTTTTATTTTAGTTATGGTATGATAGATTGAGTTTAATTTAAAATAACGAAAAATTAAAGATATAGAAATTGGGGGACAACAAATGGGGATTCGAAGTCATTTAGCAATTGCTGCAGGAAAAACTTCGCAATGGGTTTTACAAACATTTTTTAAAGGCGGCAGTAGCTACCCAGGGAAATTAGCCCTAAAAATCGATCCTAAAATTTTAGATACATTGGCAAAAGACTATGAAATTGTCGTAGTCACTGGAACGAACGGCAAAACATTGACAACTGCTTTAACTGTTAACATTTTACGCCAAGAATTTGATGAGGTATTAACAAATCCAACGGGTGCTAACATGGAGCAAGGAATTGTCTCTACTTTTTTAAATGCCAAGGCGAAAAAAGGACAAAAGAAATTTGCGGTGTTAGAAATTGATGAAGCAAGTTTAAGCCGTGTCACTAAATATATTCAACCAAAATTATTTGTTTTTACGAATATTTTCCGCGACCAAATGGATCGCTATGGTGAAATTTATACGACGTATCGCTTAATTATGGAAGGCGCCGCTGCTGCTCCTGAAGCAACTATTTTGTGCAATGGTGATTCGCCAATTTTTAATTCAAAAGAAACTGTAAATCCTCGCAAATACTATGGATTTAATCATTTACCACCGAAAGAGCAATTGGCTCATTACAATACAGATGGGGTTTTATGTCCAAAATGTAATCATATTCTTCATTATAAAATGATTACGTATGCTAATTTAGGTGATTACTATTGCCCAAATTGTGGCTTCAAACGCCCTGAATTGGATGTGCAGTTAACGGAAATGGTCCGGATGGATAACACATCTGCTGATTTTGTGATTGATGGCGAAGAATATGGCATTGCTGTTGGTGGGATGTATAATGTTTATAATGCGCTAGCAGCCACAGCGGTAGCAGAATATTATCAGGTGGCACCAGATAAAATCCGAGCGGGCTTAGCTTATGATGAAAAAGTTTTTGGGCGTCAAGAAACTATTAAAGTTGGCGATAAAGAATGTACGTTAGTTTTAGTAAAAAATCCCGTTGGTTTAAATCAGGTCATTGATATGATGGGCTTAGCCCCTTACTCTTTCTCGCTGGTTTCATTATTAAATGCCAATTATGCAGATGGAATTGATGTCAGTTGGATTTGGGATGGTAATCATGAAGCCTTTGCTGATATGGACATTCCAAAAGTAATTGCTGGCGGTGATCGCCATGAAGATATGGCCTTGCGTTTAAAAGTTGCGGGTATTCCTGAAGAAAAATTACTAGAAATTCCTGATTTGGAGCAAGTAATTTCAGAAATTAAAAGGTTGCCGACAGATCATGTCTATATTTTGGCAACCTATACTGCTGTTTTGCAATTAAGAAAATCATTAACAGCCCAAGGGTATATTCAAGGGGGAATGAATGGTGTCTAAAGAATTAGTCGTTTGTCATTTATATGGCAACTTATTAAATACTTACGGAGATAACGGAAATTTATTGATGCTTAAATATTTAACCGAAAAAATGGGCGTTACCTTCCGATCAGAAATTATCAGTATCTACGAACCGTTTGATCCCGAAAAATATGATTTAGTCTTTGTTGGTGGCGGTCAAGACTTCGAGCAACTGATCATCTCAGAAGACATTCAGAATAAAAAAGAAGCTTTGACTTCTTATATTGAAAATGACGGCGTCTTGTTAGCTATCTGTGGTGGTTATCAACTTCTAGGACATTACTATGTCGGCGCACAAGGCGAAAAAATTAAAGGAATCGGTGCGTTAGATCATTACACTTTGAGCCAAGACAACAATCGTTTCATTGGTGATATTGAAATTTATAATGAAGAATTTGATGAAACGTATTATGGTTTTGAGAATCATAACGGCATGACTTTTTTAGGCGAAGGTGAACGACCTTTAGGAACAGTCAAACAAGGCAAAGGCAATAACGGTCAAGATAATGGCGAAGGCGTTGTCTATAAAAATGTGTTTGGCTCCTACTTCCACGGTCCAATCTTAGCACGCAACAAAAATCTAGGGATTCGGTTAATTCGGACCGCTTTAGAGAAAAAATATGGTGAACCGATCGCTATTCCTGAAACGCTTTATAAATAAAAGAAGAATCTAGTTCCTACATATAGGGCTAGATTCTTTTTCATTTCTCCGACAACTATTTACATCTTTACAAAATATAGTAAGATAAAGAGGTGCATTTAAAATCGAGAATTTCTCGGACTGGTTCGGAAACTTCCCAGAATAAAAAACTAAGTATCTCTCAATACTAACTCAAGTCATAGCTTTTTTAACAAGAGTTATCATTTGCAGTTAACGAAAAAGGAGGATTGGAAAAAATGCAAAAAGTAATTATTGATTGTGATCCTGGAATCGATGACACGCTTGCTCTCTTGTATGCACTTGCTTCACCAGAGCTAGATGTCCAAGCGATTACCGTTGTTTGTGGAAATGTCCCTGTGGAGATTGGCGTGGAAAATGTTTTTAAATGTTTGGAAAAAGTTAATCGCTTAGATATTCCTGTCTACCAAGGGGCTGCTAGCCCTTTAAAACGGCCATTTGTTAGTGCACAAGATACACATGGCATGGATGGTTTAGGTGAAACATATTTCCCCAGAACTAGCAAAATCCAAGCACAAGCGCTTTCCGCTGCTGACTATTTAGCACAAACCTTTCAACAAGCTACCGATTGCTCAATCATTGCCCTTGGTCCTTTAACAAATATTGCTTTGGCTTTAAAAAAAGAACCTCTTCTGGGGCGAAATCTTCAACGTTTTGTCTCAATGGGTGGTACCTTTAAAAGCCACGGCAATTGCTCTCCTGTTGCAGAATTTAATTATTGGTGTGATCCTGATGCAGCAGCTTGGGTTTTTGAGGAATTAGGTGCAAAAATCGAGATGGTCGGCTTAGATGTCACACGAGAAATTGTTTTTACACCAACAATTCTCAATTATTGTCAACGACTCAACCCCAAAATGGGGAATTACCTCGCTGAGATTACTCAATTTTATTTTGATTTTCATTGGAAATATGAACGTATTTTAGGGTGTGTTATCAACGATCCCTTAGCGGTTGCTTATTTTATTGATCCTACGCTCTGCCAAGGCTTTTCCAGTTACGGACAAATTGTTCCTGACGGCATTGCTATGGGGCAATCAATGATCGATCAATATCATTTCCAGCAGCAACCAGCTAATTGTCATGTCTTGACTACGGTTGATAGTCAACAGTTTTTCGTGAAGTTTCTATCCATTCTTTTAAATGTACAAATAGATGAGATCGAAAGAGATTTCAAAAATTTAAGGATGGGATAACCATGAAAAAAATAACACCACGAATCATTACAATTATCGCTTTTAGTGTTGCTTTAAATTACCTCGGCAGTACCATTGCGTTACTCCTTCGTTTACCAATTTATCTTGATAGCGTGGGAACTATTTTTACAGGTGCGTTATTAGGCCCACTCTTTGGTGCACTGACAGGTATTTTAACAAGTCTATTAACTGGATTGACAACGGATATCTTTTCTCTGTATTATTCACCTGTCCAACTCTGCACAGGAATTTTAGCAGGTTTGCTCCTTCATCAGCAGTTAAAAGTAACCAAATTACCATTTAAAACGTTGTGGTTAACAATACCAGGAACAGTGATTTCTTCCTTAATCACAGTTTGTTTATTTGGTGGAATTACTTCTGCTGGCTCCAGCATAATTGTCCAATTTTTATATGGTTTAGGCTTCAATCAGTTAGCAAGCGTCCTGTTGGTTCAATTGATAACAGATTACGGGGATCGTCTGCTATCAGTCATCATCGTCACAGCTGTTATCGCTGCCTTACCTAAACGTTCCTTTATAACAAAATAAACTGTTTTAATGCTAAAAAAGAGGAAATCATCTGTTGATGATCTCCTCTTTTTTTAGCGACTGCCAGGTTCTGAAGCTATAATCGTTAGATCACCTTCAAAACGCCAGCTCGGAATATCTGTCGGAAAGATAAAGCTATCGCCTTTTTTCAAATCAAAAGTAGCCACATCTGCTTTTGCAGCATCTTCTGTAATCAATCGACCCACACCTTCAATAACTGTTGCTAATGTATAAGGTGCTTGTTTTTTGACTTTTAGAATCCCACTGACACGCCACTCATAAACATTAAAGAAATCTGTTTTTACATAAGTAACAATGCTTGATTGTCCTTGATTTTCTTGTTGAATAGAGAAGTCAGGATCCTTTGCCGGAACGGTTGTCACATCAATGGATTGTTGAATATGCAATTCCCGGGTCTTTCCTTGATCATCTGTTCGATCATAATCATAAACCCGATACGTAGTATCACTGCTTTGTTGCGTTTCTAAAATTAAAATACCCGAGCCGATGGCATGAATAGTGCCGCTTGGTACATAATAAAAATCGCCTTTTTTCACTGGTACTTTTCTTAAAAGATCGTCCCAACGACCTTCTTCAATCATTTCAGCTAGTTCTTCTTTTGTTTTCGCGTGATGTCCATAAATGATTTCAGCGCCAGGTTCTGCATCAATAATGTACCAACATTCAGTTTTGCCTAGCTCGCCTTCATGTTTTTGGCCATATGCATCATCGGGATGAACTTGCACGGATAAATCATCTTCAGCATCTAAAATTTTCGTTAATAATGGAAAGACAGCGCCACCTGCATGGCCGAATAACTCTTGATGGTCTGCCCACAATTCATCTAATTTTTTTCCTTTAAATTCGCCATTTAAAACAGTACTAACGCCATGTGGATGTGCACTGATTGCCCAATCTTCACCAATTTTATCGCTCGGTAAATCGAAACCAAATAGTGTGTGTAGACGATTGCCGCCCCAAATTTTTTCTTGAAAAACAGGTTGTAAAAATAATGGTTCTTGCATTGACTGTGACCTCCCAAATTGAATTCGCTCTCATTATATCACTAAAAACTAGTCATTTCATCTGAAACTGATGATTTCTCTTTTAAATAGGTTGCCAACAACTGATCTCTTTCTTCGATATAAGTGTTCCGGTGGTCCTCTGGATGGACTCGATTAGATAAAAAGATAAACGCTGATTGTTGTTGCACATCAATTAGCAAAAAAGTGCCTGTATAGCCTGTATGGAATAATAATGGCCGTTGCGTAGCTACATCATATTTAAAATCCCAGCCTAGAGAACGTGGTTTATCTGCAGCTGGCACTTGGTTAACTAGTAACAAATCAATCGTCTCTTTTTTTAAGAATTGGAGATTGTGATAACTGCCTCGATTTAAATACATTCGAACAAATTTTGTTAAATCATAGACATTGCTAAACAAGCCAGCATTCCCTGCATGTTCTCGTAAAACAAATGCCTTAGGATCATGGGTTGTACCTCGAATCAACCCTCTTTGTTCATGTAATTCTGTTGGCACACAGTTTAAAGGATTCTTTGGTAGAAACGTACTTTCGTTCATCCCTAAAGGAAGCAATACTCGCTCAGATAAAATTTCTATCATTGATTGCTGGAACATTTCTTCTAACATAAAGCCTAATAAAATAGTTCCTGCATCTGTATAAACAACTTTTTTACCTATCGCTTTGCCTGCGTGAAATGAATGATTGTAGGCGTCTTTTAATTCTTGGGCATTCAGCTGATCACGATTAGGAATATAGCCTTGTAAATCTGCCGTATGTGTCAACAAATGCCGGATTGTAATATTAGAATCTTGAAAAGAGGGATAATAAGTTTGTAATGATTGATCTAGAATAATTTTTCCTTCTTCCACTAATTGCAAAATAACGGTGGTGGTGCCGACTACTTTGGTTAAAGAAGCCACATCAAACAGCATGGCCGAGGTTAATTGTTCTTTGGTGGGTTTTACTTGTGCGAGTCCCCAACAATTGCTCTCCTCTTTTTCACCTTCAATGAAACAAAAACTAGCCCCCGAAAAAACACCTTTTTTCATCATATTTTGAATTTTCCACTTTGTTTTTTCGTACATTTTTTCACCTACTATTTTTAATATTAAAGGAAAAGTCTAGAATAAGTTCCGAACAAAAGTAGCGTTAAACTTTTATTCAGACTTTATTCCAGACTTGCTAAAACAAGCTTATTTTGTCTGTCTAAGCGTTTATTTTAAGACAAACCACCATTCCAAGCCAATTGGATCAAACACAGTGACAATCGCTTTTTTCTGGTCAATAAAGAACTCTTGATTTTTTGCCGTTAATTGTTGCTCCATTGCTAAAATATGGTCTTGATCAGAGAGCTTAATGGTAAAGAAATCTAAACCTAAGTGTGGATCAGGTAATTGATCCACTTCACTTGTTTCAGGTTTTTGGAATCCAATAGTTGCTTTGCCATCTTCTAAAACAAATTGATCTTTTTCATTGCGTTTTAAACCCAGAACTTCCTCATAATATGCTTTTATTTCTTTTTGATTGTTTGTTTTTAATTGCACATGCGCTAAATATGAGCCAGCGGCTAACCCTTGATGTGGCTCTAAGTCCTCACTGATAAGATCTTTAAGCACAATCGGTTGCTTTTCAGAAGTCGAATTTGCTGTTGCTTCATCGTGAAAAATCTCAAATTGATTGCCTTCAAGATCAGTAATGAACATGCTTTGACGTGTGCCAATTTGGAAACTTTCATCAATTGGGTAGTCTTGTTCAAGCACTCGTTGAGCAATTTGTAAAAATTCTTTTTCCGTAGGAACTTTAATTGAAAAATAAGCCATTTGCTTTTCTTCATTATGAAAATCTTCGGCTTTTCTAGTTTCTTCTAAAATTAATAATTGCGTTCCTGCTTCACGTGTACCCCAGATAGACAGGTTATTTTCTTCTGACTTTAAAACAAAACCCATTACTTTTTTATAAAAGTCGACCATTTCGCCAACTTTTTTCGCACGAATGGCAATTGTTTTTAATGTAGCAGCTTTTTCTAATTGAAATTCAGTCATTTTTTCTGTTACCTCCATTTTCTTCTCTCCCATTTTATACATCTCTTGCTATTTCATCAAGTAATATCCTGTTTTTCTCAAAAGAAAATAGAAATTTTTCAATTTCGCTAACTTTTTGTCAAAAAAATAAGGCTTTAGGAACCAGTCTTTACGACTATGGTTCCTGAAGCCTCATCATGAATTACTATTTTTTTGCTTCGCCTTTTAGGCTACTTCTTCAGAAAACTGACTGTTATATAAATCAGCATAAAAACCGTTTTTCGCCATTAATTCATCGTGGGTTCCTGTTTCCACAATTGAACCTTCTGCCATAACGATAATCGTATCGGCATCACGGATAGTCGACAAGCGATGAGCGACTACAAAGCTGGTCCGATTTTCCAGTAAACGATTCATTGCTGCTTGAATCAGTATTTCTGTTCGAGTGTCCACACTTGAGGTGGCTTCATCCAAAATTAAAACGTCTGGATTTGCTAAGAATGCTCGAGCAATTGTAATTAATTGTCGTTGACCTTGAGAAATATTGCTGGCTTCTTCATTTAGAATCGTTTGATAGCCTTCTGGTAATTTTCTGACAAAATCATCCACATGGGCTGCTTTCGCCGCACGGATCACTTCTTCTTCGCTCGCTTGCTCATTACCATAATGAATATTGTCATAGATACTTCCAGTGAACAACCAAGTATCTTGAAGAACCATTGAAAAGTGTGCTCGCAACTCTTCGCGAGACAAATCGCGCGTATCTACGCCATCATATTTGATGCTGCCGCTACTAATATCATAGAAGCGTTCCAATAAGTTAATTAGGGTTGTTTTCCCAGCACCTGTTGGGCCCACGATTGCGACCATTTCCCCAGGTTTAACATTTAAATTGAAATCTTTCATTAATAATTTCTCTGGTGAATAGCCAAAAGCAACATGTTCAAAAGAAACACGATAAGGACTATCTGTTTCCACTGGTACGCCAGAAGGTTCATCCACCATTTCTTCTTCATCTAATACTTCAAAGACACGTTCTGCCGAAGCCACCGTAGCTTGGATTGTATTCATTAAATTAGCGATTTGAGTAATCGGTTGTGAAAATTGATTGGTATATTGAAGAAATGCTTGGACATCCCCTAAATCCATCATACCATTCGCTACTTTTACGCCACCAAGGACTGCAACAAACACGTAGCCTAGATTTTTGATAAAGTTCATTAAAGGCATAATGATCGCTGAAATAAATTGTGCTTTGCGACCAGCATGGTATAATTTTTCATTTTCTTTTTCAAATACTTCTTGATCACTTTCTTCGTGGTTGAAACTTTTTACTACTACGTGACCACCGTAGGTTTCTTCGACTTGGTTATTCAATAATCCTAAGCTTTTTTGTTGAGCCGCAAAATGTTTTTGCGAGCGAGGCGCCACAACCATCACAACAATTAAACTTAATGGCACTGTTGCTAAGGCAATTAGTGTTAACTGCCAGCTAATGGTCAGCATCATCCAAAGTACACCCACAAATGTCACGATACTGGTAATTAATTGGGTTAAGTTTTGTTGTAAAGTACTCGCAATATTATCCATGTCGTTAATTGCCCGTGACATGATGTCCCCATTACTATGAGTATCATAATAGGAAATTGGAACTTTGTTCATTTTCGCTTCTAATTCTTGACGTAATTCATAAACTGTTCGCTGTGAAACACGTGTCATAATTACTTGCTGCAAGAAATTAAAGACAGCAGAAATAAGATACATGGCAATAACAATTAATAAAATTTGACCGATTTTGTCAAAATCAATTGGAAAAGATGTTATTTTTAAGCCTTGTTTCATTTCAGCAGCGCCTTTCATGACGCCTTTAAAAATTTCAGTTGTTGCCTGTCCTAATACTTTTGGTGTTTGAATTTGGAAAACGACGGCTGCGATTGCTAATACTAAGACAGCAATAATTGACAGCATTCGTTTAGACATGTATCGAAATAAACGTTTCACTGTTTTCCAGAAATTTTTTGGTTTTGGCCCTTTTGCGCCAATGTTGCGTCCTGGTCCACCGCCCATTGGTCCGCCTTTTGGTCGACTACTCATGCAAGGTCCTCCTCTCTCAATTGAGAATGTACGATTTCTTGATACGTTTGGTTGTTCGCTAATAACTCTTCATGCGTTCCTTTACCAACTAATTTCCCTTCGTCTAATACTAAAATTGTCGATGCTTCCATAACCGTACTTACACGTTGGGCCACTAAAACAACAATTGCATCCGTCATCTGCTCTTTTAAGGCTTTTCTTAAATTAGCATCTGTTTTGAAGTCCAATGCAGAAAAGGAATCATCAAAAACATAGACATCTGCTGGTTTTACTAAAGCACGAGCAATAGCCAACCGCTGGCGTTGTCCGCCAGAAAAATTACCGCCGCCTTGTTCGACATGACTATCCAAACCTTCTGCCAATTCTGAAACAAACGCCTTTGCCTGCGCAATTTCTAAAGCTTGCCAAATTTCTTCATCGGTCGCATTTGGGGCGCCGTATTGCATATTTTCACGAATCGTTCCTGTAAATAAAACAGCCTTTTGCGGTACAAAGCCAATCATTTCTCGTAAATTATGCTGTGACGTTTCTTTAATGTTTTTACCATTTAGTAAAATCTTGCCAGATTCAACATCATAAAAACGTGGTAAAAGATTAACCAGCGTTGTTTTCCCAGAACCTGTCCCACCAATAATTGCGACCGTCTCCCCAGATTTTGCTGAAAAATCTATATCTTCCAGTGCTAAGTTTTCAGCATGCTGGTAACGATAATTAACATGTTCAAACGCCAATGTTGCTTTGTCGCCTTTTAGAGAGAGTAGTTCTGGATTGGGTACATCTTTGATTTCTGAATCAGTATTTAGCACCTCATTAATCCGATCAGCAGAAGCTTGCGCCCGCGGTACCATGACAAAAATCATGGATAGCATCATGAAACTCATCAGAATTTGCATAGCATAAGTCATAAAGGCAATTAAGTTCCCTACTTCTAGTTGCATTTCCGCAATATAATGACCGCCAAACCAGGTGATTGCAATATTGGTACCACTCATAATGAGTGTCATTAAAGGAATCATCAAAGCGACAATCGTATTCACTTTAATCGCCGTTTGTGTATAATCCTTATTGGCTTCATCAAAACGTTGTTCTTCATAGTTTGCTTTGCCAAAGGCCCGAATCACACGAACCCCTGTCAGTCCTTCACGAAAAACTAAATTTAAACGGTCGGTTTTCTTTTGCATGCTTTTAAATAACGGAACCGCTAAAAACATGATACCTCCCACTAAAACAGCCATAATTGGTAAAACATATAGAAAAATTTTCGTTAATTGTGGGTCCTTGTTATATGCCATAAAACTTGCACCAATTAACGTTAAAGGTGCGTTAATCATTAAACGTAAAAACATTTGCATAACCATTTGAATCTGATTGACATCATTGGTTGTTCGTGTAATTAGCGAAGCTGTCCCAAATTTGTCAAATTCATTATTAGAAAAATTTTCAACTTTTCGATAAATATCAGTCCGTAATTTTTTACCTAAACTTTGTGATTCTTTGGTGGCAAAAAAGGTATTTCCAATAGAAGCGACAATGCTAATCAAAGAAAAGCCTAACATGACAACTCCTGTACTCCAAATATAGTTAATATCTCCTTTAGCGACACCGTCATTAATGATATTAGATGTTAATGTGGGCAGATATAAATCTGCGATAATTTGTACGATCATAAATACAACCGCTGCAAAGACCGACCATAACGACATCCGTTTGACTAGTTTAATCAACTAACTTCTCCTCCTTTTTGCTACTTATAAGCGCCATTTTTCAACCAATTTAATTTCATTTTTAATTGTTTGACTGCTTCAGTTGAATCATAGGCGGTATTTTCTCTTTGTTGACGATACCCGTCAACAATTGTTGAGAAAACGGCATGCATCGCCGTCTGCATGAACCATGTGAATTCTTTTGGCGTTTCAATGGTTAATTTCGAACGATCGATTATTTGATAAAGATGTTCTGCATAGGCAGCATGGCCTTTTCTTCCTCTATGCTTATGACAGTGCTGTTTCCTATTTTTTTCCTCTTCCCCAGTCGCTAAATTATCTGTCACCCGACGTGAAGCACGATAGTCCATGTTGACAAATAAATTCCGATAGAAAGAAGCATTCTCTCCAGTTAGCACTTCGACAATCATCTTGGAGAAATAGACATCCATGGCTTCGATTAAATCACCATTTTCCGCAATAATTTGTTTCTCTAAATCTCGTTCACTATTTTTTCTTAATGTCGCAAAGTAATAAAAATACAAATCTTCTTTGTTCTCAAAATATTGATAAAAGCTACCGCGAGGAATTTCCGCTAATTTAACAATATTTGCAATTGACGCTTCTTGTAAAGAATGTCGTGAAAATTCAATTTGCGCAGCATCTAATAAGCGTTGTTGCTTTTCTTCTGGCAAATGAAAAAACGTATTCGTAGGCATATTTGTGTTCCTCCCTTTTATGACACATTGTCATATGACACCATGTCATTATAGCACTCTCTATTCAGAATGCAAGTTTTTTACAAAAAAAATCAAGCACCCAGCAAGACAAAATTAATGTTAGATTCTGTCTCACCAGTTGCTTGATTAATAATAGTGTTTGATGCATTCTTGTAACAAGCCAGCGACCTCTTTTATAGGTCCATTGGCATCTATTCGTTGATAATTAGGATATTGTTCTAATTGGTTTTTGATAAGAATTTCTTGATCATAAAGGTTTAAACGTTCTTCAATAATTTTAGGATCAGATTCTCGTTGCTTTAAACGTTGATAAATATTTTCTTTTGAAACGTCAAAAAAAACTGGAATGACGGACTCGCCGAAACGCTCAAAGACCGCTTGAAAGCCTGGAAAAGTTAACGCATTATAGGCTGGATGCTCTTTCGTTGTTTCAACGATGGCATCTACACCGACACCGTAATAGTTTCCATGGTAAAAATCATACTCCACTAACTGATTGGTTTCAATCAAGGTTTGAAAACTTGCTTTTGTTTCAAAATAGTAATCCACACCATCCACTTCATCCAATCGTTTTTTCCTCGTAGTATGCGAGATAACTTTATAGTTTTTCGGAAAAACCTTACTTGTAATTGCGGTCTTGCCAGAACCACTCGGACCCATAATAACAAAAAATGGATGTTGTAATTGCTTAATCATTAGAAACGCTCCTCTCAGTTGTTTCTATTATAACGTATTGTGCATTATTTTGAAAAATTGACAAAAAAGAGCTTGGGCCAAAAATCACTTTGGATTTTTGGCCCAAGCTTAAAAATTAATAAACGGCGGGAACAGAAGCAACAACCTATTACGATTATCTTGTTTTGTTTAATTACAATAACTAGTCTAAGTTTTGTCCATTAGTTTCAATAACTTGTTTGTACCAATTAAACGATTTTTTTTCATAACGGTTTTTAGTACCATTTCCTTCATCGTCTAAATCAACGTAAATAAACCCATACCGTTTACTCATTTCACCTGTGGAAGCACTGACTAAATCAATACAGCCCCACGGCGTATAGCCCATTAAATCGACGCCATCTGCAACTGCTTCTGCCATTGCTTCAATATGACGACGTAAATAATCAATCCGATAGTCGTCTGCCACATAGAAATTTTCGTCTACTTTATCAATTGCACCTAAGCCGTTTTCCACAATAAATAAAGGTTTTTGATAACGATTATATAATTCATTCAGGGCAATTCGTAAGCCTTCGGGATCAATTTGCCAACCCCATTCACTTGCTTCTAAGAAGGGATTTTTAACGCCGCCTAAAAGATTCCCATCTGCTGTATCGTTGGTAGTACCAGTAACATCGACAGCAGTCGACATATAATAACTAAAGCCAATGTAATCCACTGGGTATTCTTTTAATAATTCTAAATCGCCTTCTTCAATGACTAAGTCTTTCACAGCATATTTTTGATACATGCGTTCTGCGTATGCTGGATATTCACCACGAACTTGAACATCTGTACAATAATAATTAAACTCTTGGTTTTCAATCATTGTAGCAACTTGATTGACTGGATTCGAATCAATGCCATACGTTGTTGCATAAATAATCATACATCCAATTTTTAATTCTGGATTTAATTCATGGCCAATTTTTACAGCTTTACTACTTGCAACAAATTGATTATGCCAGGCTTGGAAAATGTTTTGATAATCATTGGCTCCATTGCTTTTCACCAATCCTTGACTAAGTGCTGGGAAATGGAAAGCTGAATTAATTTCATTGAATGTCATCCAATAGTTAACTTTTTGGTGGTAACGTGTTAAAACAGTTTCCGCAAAACGTTCATAAAAGTCAACTAATTGACGATTTTTCCACCCGCCGTATTCTTTCGCTAAATGCAGTGGCATTTCATAATGAGAAATCGTAATTACTGGTTCAATGTTATAGCTTAAACATTCATCGATAACCGCATCATAAAATTTCAAGCCGGCTTCATTCGGTTGTGTTTCATCTCCTTGTGGAAAAATACGCGACCACGCAATTGAAAAGCGATAACATTTGAAGCCCATTTTAGCAAACAACGCAATGTCCTCTTTAAAGCGATCATAGTGATCAATTCCTGTATGATTAGGGTAGCGATATTTCGTTTCGTCAATCGTCCAATCAAACGCTTCATCTCCTAAAATAGCGAAACGTTGTTTTCCTCCAGGCATCGCATCTGCCACAGATAACCCTTTACCATCGGCTAAGTAAGCCCCTTCTAATTGATTGGCTGCGGTCGCACCGCCCCATAAAAATCCTTTTGGAAATTTTGTCGTTGTTGTCATACTTGTTCCTCCTCCAATTGTCTTTTATTTAATAATGGCTAAAAAGTCTTCACCATGTAACACGTCTGTTTGGTTCATATCCAAAACATCTAAATAATCATTCGTATTCGTTACCACAATCGGTGTAACTACTGGATAACTAGCTTCTTTAATGGCAGCAATATCAAAAGTAACCAGCAAATCTCCTTTTTTAACAGAATCACCTTGTTTCACTGATAATTCAAAGCCTTTACCATCTAATTCGACCGTATCCATGCCAATATGCATTAATAATTCAACGCCCTCTGTTGTCGTCAAGCCAACAGCATGTCCTGTGGGAAATAATGTGGTGATTTCACCATCTGCGGGTGCATACAGTTTGCCTTCAGTCGGCTCAATTGCAACACCTTTTCCTAAAGCACCTGAAGCAAAAACAGGGTCTTGTACTTTTTCTAGCGGTAAAATTTCACCTTGAAGTGGACTTGCTAAAATAATTTTGTCTTCTTGATTCGTTTTTACAGGTGCCACCATCTTATCAGTTTCTGTTTTTTCAGTTGCTGTTTCTGGATTAGGTTGATCTTCAAAACGTAAGACAAACGTTAAGACAAACGCAATGATAAAAGCAATTCCGGCACCAATTGCACCAGTAATCATCGGTGCAGTATCTTTTGTCTCTGCAGGAATAAACCCAGGTAAGCTCAACATACTAACCAAGCCAAACGTAAAGTTTTTCACGTGATTCATAGCTACAAATGCACCACCGATACCGCCACCAATACAAGCTGCAATAAATGGTTTTTTCAATGGTAAAGTCACGCCATATACAGTTGGTTCAGTAATTCCAAAAATAGTCGTAATACTTGAAGACAAAGCCAAACCTTTTAGTTTCACATTTTTTGTTAGGAAAAAGACAGCTAAAGCAGCCCCGCCTTGTGCAATAACGGCTGGTAATAACATTGGTACCATCGTATCGCCACCTTGTGTTAAGTTTAACATCATAATTGGTACAAAGCCCCAATGCATACCAAACATTACCAAGACTTGCCACAACGAACCCATTAATAACCCTGCGATAATTGGACTAAAAGCGTAAATTGCGTTGTATCCTTGTCCCAACCAATCGCCGATGACCGTCCCGATAGGACCAATAGCTAAGAAGGTAACAGGTGCCATAATAAGGAAAACAGCTAACGGAACGCAGATAATTTGTAGAAAACTCGGAATTACTTTTTTGAAGAAACGTTCCACATAACTTTGTGCAAAAACAGCCAAAATAATTGGTAAAACCGAAGAAGTATAGCCACTTGGCCCAATAATCACTGGAAGACCAGCAAAGCTAATTGTTTTGCCTGCTAAAGCAGTAATGCTGGGATGAACTAAGGCCATCGCCAAAGCAACCGCTAAAAAGGGATTAGTATTGAATTTTTTAGCAGCCGTAAACGCTAACATAATTGGTAAGAAAGTAAATAAACCATCTGCAATCGAAAAGAGAACAAGATATACGCCTGAAGTGTCAGCTAACCAGCCCATAGTTACAGCCAATGTTAAGAAGCCTTTTAGAACCCCAGCGCCGGCCATTGCACCTAAAAACGGTGTAAAAATAGAAGAAATAATATCAATTAAACGGTTAAAGATATTTCCGCCACTTTCTTTTTCTATATTATCAGAATCATTACCTAGTCCACTGTTGGCCATCAAATCCTTATAGACATCACTAACGTGACTGCCAATAACCACTTGATATTGTCCTGCACTTTGAACTACCTGAATAACATCTGGGTCAGCATTCAATGCAGCTGTATCTGCTTTATTTTCATCTTTTAATTTAAAACGTAAGCGTGTAGCACAGTGAACAACACTATTAACGTTGCCTTCGCCCCCAACAGCTTTTAACACACGTGCTGCAATTTCTTGATTTTTACTCATCTCTAGATCCTCATTTCCATTAATTTTTAATATCAAAAAAACCTACATTGAAAAAGAGCCAGATCCTTCTCTTCACAGCTGCGCAGTCTGCGAAAATCGTTATCGGTTTTTTCAATCTAGGTTTTGCCTGCATTATCAGTAACAATCCGCGATTATTGGTTGTTATGCTTTTTTATCATTGACCACTCTTCGGATATGAATGGTTAAATAAATCATTTCCGCTTGATCAATTGGTCGATCATAGCTTTTTAATAAATACTCATTAATACGTTGGACCGCTTGAAACGCCTTAGGATACTTTCCTTGGACCAATGCAAAAAGAAATTCGTCCTCCTCATCATGCGCTTCTTGTTTTAAATAACGTTGCGCAAAATATTGAAGATGTGTAACAATTCGTTGATAGTTCAATGAATCTTCATCAAACACCTGTCCAAAGTAGCGACTAATAATCGTTAAAATATCACGAACCATCTTGGTTGCTTCCATGGTAACTTCCATATTGCCATTTCCTTGTTCAGCATTCACAATATGAAAAGCAATGAAGCCCGCTTCATTTTCTGAAAATTGAACCCCTAGCTTTTCAGCAATAATCGCTAATGCTTGCTTTGCGATTTCAAATTCTTTAGGATAAAATTTGCGTGTTTCGAATACAAGAGGATTCGGAATATCAATTCCTTCTTTGGCTCGAAGTAACGCATAGTGAATATGATCCGTTAAAGTTAAATAAATATTTGATGAAAGCTCAATCGCTAGCGTTGTTTCTGCTAAATCAACGATTTGTTTGACGACTTCTACTTCTTTGGTGGGGACGTCTTCAAACAGCTGCTGGAATTGCCCTGCCATAGCGGAGTCCTTTAACACGAATTCCTTTTCAACATAATCTGGATTGATCGTGTCTCCAATCTTCTTTTGAAAGGCTAAGCCGCGTCCCATATAAACAATTTCTTCGCCTTGCTCATTTCTTGAAAGCACGACATTATTATTTAAAACTTTTTCAATCCTCATGATGAATGCAACCTCACTTTTTTATAAAAAAAGCCCAGAATCCCTCCACTGATTGTGTTAATGGAAGACTCTGGTTTTGCCTGCAAAGCAGTAACAATCCTTATTTACAAAGTAATAATAGCATGCTTTTTTTTAATATGCAAGCCTTTCCAAAAAAATATTTTTATTTATTTTTTACTCTTTTGATCCATTTTAAAAAAAAGTTTACTAAATCTAAAAAAAAGACTTGCTTTCTCTTACTTTTTATTAGTAAAATAGAGATGTTGAATTTTTAAACTATTTATTTTAAGGAGATTACACAATGTCAAAATTATTAGTTGTTAAAGCACATCCATTAACAAAAGAAGAATCACGCTCAGTTCGTGCGTTAGAAACATTTTTAGCTTCATACCGTGAAACAAATCCATCAGACGAAATCGAAATTTTAGATGTTTATGCCCCAGAAACAAACATGCCGGAAATCGATGAAGAATTATTATCTGCTTGGGGTGCACTTCGCGCTGGCGCAGCATTTGAAACATTAAGCGAAAACCAACAACAAAAAGTGGCTCGTTTTAATGAATTAACTGATCAATTTTTATCTGCAGACAAAGTAGTAATTGCTAATCCAATGTGGAACTTAAACGTACCGACACGCTTAAAAGCTTGGGTAGATACAATCAACGTTGCTGGAAAAACATTCCAATATACTGCAGAAGGACCAAAACCTCTAACAAGTGGTAAAAAAGCCTTACACATCCAATCAAACGGCGGCTTCTACGAAGGAAAAGATTTTGCTTCTCAATACATTAAAGCGATTCTAAACTTTATTGGCGTTGAGCAAGTTGACGGATTATTCATCGAAGGAATCGATCATTTCCCTGATCGCGCGGAAGAACTTTTAAATACTGCCATGACCAAAGCAACTGAATACGGTAAAACATTCTAAATTTTCCGAGTGATTTACATCAAAAAGAGACAAGCAGTTCGTTCACTGCTTGTCTCTTTTGTTACGTAGATTCTTGTTGATCTGGCTTATCTTCATCATACAAACCGGAAACGATTTGGTACCACTCAAAAATGTGTGTAATTATCACCTTAGCTGCGGCATAAACAGGAATTCCTAAAATCACCCCGACAATCCCAAATAGTTTACCAGACGTTAATAAAACAACCAAAATGGTGACTGGATGAATGGATAACTGACTGCCTAGAACAAGTGGTGAAATAAACCGACCTTCGACCGTTTGCTCAATGGCAAAAACAATCAAGACTTTAATTAACAAGGCTGGCCCACTGACAATTCCTAAAAAGACTGCTGGAATCATGGCTAAAAATGACCCTAAATAAGGGATTAAATTTAAAAAGCCTGCTGCAATACCTAAAGTGACTGCATAATCTAAGCCAATGACAGAAAAACCAATCATAAACATAATTGCCACTGCGAAAGCGACAGTTAACTGTCCTCTAATATAAGAAGAGACTTGATCATTGACTTCTGCAAGAACTTTTAAGGTTGGTTTACGCATCTTCACTGGTAAAAACTTCATTAAATATGGCGCTAAGTTTTTGCCATCTTTCAGTAAATAAAATAGAATAAAGGGCATCGTAATGATGGCGACAAAGATCGTAGCCACCGCCCCAAAGAAATTACCAATTCCTTGTACTGTGAACGTTGAGACGTTTTTAATGATGGTACCTAACGAACTGACAACTTTATCGCCTGCCGCTTCAAGTTGTTCTCTAAATTGCGCGAAAAGTGGATCACTTAATATTTCCTGCGATTTTTGATCAATTGTATCAATATATTGAGGAAAATGATTCACAAAGCTGACAGATTGCTCACGAATTTTAGGAACGATTACAATACCACCCCAAATGAGTAGTGCCACAATTAAAATAAATAGGCCGATAATACTCCAGACACGTGAGATTTGTTTTTTCTCTAAATAATCGACAATTGGATTTAATAAATAATATAAAATCCCCGCCATAATTACTGGTAAGCCGACAACGCCGAAAAACTGCCAGACGGGCTTAAATAAATAAGAAACTTTCGTAAAAGTTAGAATAATTAACAGCACCAATAAGACAATCAGTAAGGCTGTTACTACTTGATTATTTAAAAACCAACGCCAAAACCAAGACAGGCGTTTATCAGTCGTTTGTTTTTTATCCATTGATTCACGCTCCATTTACTAAGTAATCAATTGTTGTTCCAATAGTTATCTTTGGTAACTGATGGGGCGTTAAATAAACACCATTTCGGATAACATCATCCTCATCGGTTGGTGCATCAGCAAAGATTAAAGTGCTGTGAGCGATACTTTGCAAGTTACTATTGGCAAAAGAACCCACTTTTGTGATTGTATAGTTTGTATCGCCAATTTTCAGATGATCTCCTTCTGCCAAGGTAACTTGGTCTTTTTCTGGGAATGATTGAATAACTGCATGTTGCTTCAAGGTATCGGTAGCAGTTTCTCCAAAAAGAATAATCATTTTTTCTGAATCATCGATTGCATGTTTGCCTATTTCTGTTACGGTTGCTTGCATCTTCCATCCCACTCCTTCATTATCTTACTTCTATTATTATAGCATAGAATAAAATAGATATTCAGGAAAAAGAAAAGGCGGTGAACAATCGTCAATTGACTTTTGTTCACCGCCTTAAAATAAGTTTTTATTTAAAGAAGTTCATAATATGAGTCCAAATTTTTTCATCAAAGACATCCATTGGATTCCCATTTCCAATCAAACCATAACCAATCATTGTTCCCACAACAAATAAGATAATGACTAACGAAATGACCACTAGAATTTTCAATAATGTTACTAAAATATAACGAAATGAACTCATACGTTTGACTCCTTTAGATTACTGTCGTTGCTTGTTTTTCTTCAATTTTTTCATCATTGACACGTTCAACGTTCGCGCCTAATTTTTGAAGTTTTTTATGGAACTCATAATAGCCACGATCTAAATATTTCAAATTAGAGACACGTGTAATGCCATTTGCACGTAACCCTACTAAAATCAATGCGGCAGCTGCCCGTAAATCAGTGGCTTCCACTGCTGCTCCTTGTAACTCGTTGCCACCATTAATAACGGCAATGTTGCCGTCAATTTTTAAGTCAGCGTTCATTCGACGCATTTCCTCTAAGTGTTGGTAACGATTTTCAAAGACTGTTTCTGTCACGATGCTTGTTCCTTCAGCAAACATTTGGATCGCTGTCATTTGCGCTTGCATGTCTGTTGGGAAACCAGGATGCGGCATTGTCTTAACATCTGTTGGTTTTAGATGTTTTGGTCCAATTACACGGATGCCGTTTTCTTCTTCTTCAATGATTGCACCCATTTCAGTTAATTTAGAAATTAGCGGACGATTATGTTCAGAAATTGCTTCTTCAATTAAAACATTGCCCTCAGTCATTGCTGCAGCTACCATGAACGTACCTGCTTCAATTCGATCTTGAACGATTGAATGCTCTACGGCATGTAATTTATCGACGCCTTCGATACGCATCGTTTCTGTTCCAGCACCGATAACATTGGCACCCATTTTGTTTAAAATGTTTGCTAAGTCAACGATTTCAGGTTCACGAGCAACGTTTTCAATGATGGTTGTTCCTTTCGCACGAACAGCAGCCATCATAATGTTTTGCGTAGCGCCGACACTTGGGAAGTCTAAGTAAATAGTGTTACCGATTAGTTCATCCGCAATTGCTTCAATATAACCATTTTTTTGGATGATTTTTGCACCTAATGCTTGGAAGCCTTTTAAGTGTAAATCAATTGGTCGTTTCCCAATGGCACAGCCACCTGGCATTGCCACTTTGGCATGGCCATTACGAGCCAATAAAGGTCCCATTACAACGATAGAAGCACGCATTTTACTAACGTACTCATAGTTTGCTTCGATCCCTAAAGGTTGTGTTGCGTCTATTGTTACTTCATTCGCGTCTTCATCAAAATCAATGGCTACATTCAAATGCTTAATTACTTGATTCATTGTAAATACATCAGATAAAATTGGTACATTTTTTAAAGTAGTAACGCCTTCTTCAGCTAAAAGAGTAGCTGCTAAAATTGGTAAAACAGCGTTTTTGGCGCCTTCAATTTTTACAGTTCCTTCTAATTTTGTATTACCACCATGAACAATAATTTGTTCCATTTTGTTCCCCCCAAAAAAATGAGAATAGGTATTCCTATTCAAAATCTTTACTATTATACCATTATTCAACTAAAAATTGTACCTTTTTTTATTTTTCAATTTTTAAGGAAAATACACAATGAAAAGATTTCGACAAAGCGCAATCAATTCTAAAGCAAACGAGCTAACTGTGTATCCGATAGCGATGGCGAAAAATACCATCAGCATTCTAATTTGCGGTGTAAATTGGGTTTTGAAAAATTGCTCAATACGCAATGATTGCAACGCCCAAAAACTTATGTAAATGAACATAAGATGACTAACGATTCGAACAATAGCATCTACTCCATAGTATTGCATAAGGAGCCTCCTTTTTTCTAACGTAGGAACATTTTATCACAAAATAATAAAAACCGATAATTAATCCACTTGAAATGCCAAAATTTGACACTATTTATTAAAAAATACGAAGAAATAGAGTTTAAGGCAACTGACTCAATAGCAAGCGCCTTAAACTCTACAAAAGTGACTGAATCCTTCAGCCTTTTTTACCCATGTTTCGATACGTTGATCCGGTTGATTGCACGATGCAAAGCAACAGTCGCACGACGTAGTTGATCGCGGTCATCTTTTGCTTTGGCTTCTTCAATTAAACGCTCTGCTCGTTGTTTTGCTCGTTCAGCACGAGGTACATCGATATCTCGTTCACGTTCGGCACTATCGGCAATAATAGAAACGACATTATCACGGACTTCCATGATACCACCATTTACAGCTACCCAGTCAACATGTGTATCTGAATCGGTCCGTTTGATGCGGACTTCATCAATCGCTAGCGGAACGATGATTGGCGCATGTTTTGGTAAAATACCAATTTCACCATCTGTTGTTTTCGCCACAACGATTTTTGCATGGTGGTCATAAACTAGACCATTAGGCGTTACTACATTCACAGTAAGACTATCCATTGTGTTTGCCGCCTTTCTAGTAGTTTAATTGTTTCGCTTTTTCGATGGCATCTTCAATTTTACCGACACTACGGAAGGCTTCTTCTGGCAGATTGTCATGTTTACCTTCAAGAATTTCTTTAAAGCCACGAACTGTTTCCGCAACTGGTACATAAGAACCAGGTTGACCTGTAAATTGTTCAGCAACGTTAAAGTTTTGAGATAAGAAGAATTGAACACGGCGTGCGCGACCAACAAGTACTTTTTCGTCATCTGATAATTCGTCCATCCCTAAAATAGCGATGATATCTTGTAATTCACGGTAACGTTGTAAAATATGTTGCACTTCGGTAGCCACTTCGTAGTGTTCTTCTCCAACAATTTCAGGAGCCAAGGCACTAGAAGATGAAGCTAACGGATCTACCGCTGGATAAATCCCTTGTTCGGTTAATTTACGTTCCAAGTTAGTTGTTGCATCCAAATGGGCAAACGCTGTTGCTGGCGCTGGATCGGTATAGTCATCGGCTGGAACATAGATTGCTTGAATAGAGGTAATTGATCCTTTTTTCGTTGAAGTAATCCGTTCTTGTAATTGTCCCATTTCAGTCGCTAAGGTTGGTTGGTAACCAACGGCTGACGGCATCCGACCTAAAAGGGCAGAAACTTCTGAACCGGCTTGTGTGAAACGGAAAATGTTATCAATAAATAATAGCACGTCTTGTCCTTCCACATCACGGAAATATTCAGCAATCGTTAACCCAGTTAAGGCCACACGCATCCGTGCACCTGGTGGTTCGTTCATTTGGCCAAAAACCATGGCTGTTTTTTCAATAACGCCTGAATCTTTCATTTCATAGTACAGGTCGTTCCCTTCACGTGTCCGTTCACCAACACCAGTAAAGACGGAAATCCCTCCATGTTCTTGGGCAATATTATGAATTAATTCTTGAATTAAGACGGTTTTACCAACACCGGCACCACCGAAAAGTCCGACTTTACCACCTTTTAGATAAGGTGCTAATAAGTCAATAACTTTAATCCCTGTTTCTAAAATTTCATTACTGGTACTTAATTCATCAAATGCTGGCGCTTTTTTATGAATCCCACTACGTTCAGCATCTGCAGGGAATGGCGCTTCTAAGTCAATTGTGTCTCCTAAAACGTTAAACACACGACCCAATGTATCTTTACCAACAGGAACTGAAATTGATTTTCCTGTATCGATAACTTCCATTCCACGTTGTAAACCATCTGTCGATTCCATGGCGATAGAACGAATCACTCCATCACCTAGTTCTAAAGCGACTTCAAGTACTACTTTTTGTTTTGCTTCGCCATTTTTATAAACGACTAAAGCGTTGTTAATATCGGGTAAGGATTGATCTAATGAAAATTCCACGTCAACAACGGGACCGATTACTTGAACAATCTTTCCTGAACTCATAATTTCTTTCCTCCAGTCTTCATAAAGTCACACGCTTTGAACGTTTTTATAAACGTTCAAACGTAAGACTAGATTATTCTAGTGCAGCTGCACCAGCAACAATTTCTGTAATTTCTTGGGTAATCGCCCCTTGACGAGCACGGTTATAAGAAATTGTTAAATCGCTAATAATATTTTGCGCATTGTCAGTGGCTGTTTTCATGGCGGTCATCCCAGCAGCATGTTCTGCTGTTTTCGCATCAATGATCGCCCCATAAATTAAGCTTTCTGCATATTGTGGTAATAATTGATCCAAGATTGCTTCAGGTGAAGGCTCTAAAAGATATTCTTGTTCGTAAGAGGTCGCCTCTGATGGATCTAAATCAGTAATTGGCAACATTTTTTCCACACGAAACTGACTCGTTAGTGAGTTAACGTGGTGATTATAACAAACATACAATTCATCAAACACTTCGTTTTGGTACATAGTCGTTGCCGTTGTCACAATCTTACGGACTTCTTCAAACGTTGGTTGATCCGTTAAGCCTCTGAGCTCATAGGAAACATCGATTCCGCGTGCTTTAAAGAAATCCGCCCCTGTACCACCAATGGCGATTAAGGCATATTCTTTATTAGAATCATGGTCTTCTTGAATCATACTCATGGTTTGTTTTAAGATTGAGCTATTGTAGCCACCAACTAACCCTTTGTCAGAAGTGATAACGATATAGCCTGTTTTTTTGACAGGTCGTTGTGCTAACATCACATGATAGTTTCCTTCACTAAGAGAAGATTGTTCTGTTTCACGTAATTCACTTAACTGAGCAGCTACTAAATGCGTAACGACACTACGAATTTTTGAAGAATATTCTTGAAAGCTTTTAGAGGCGCCTTCTGACTTGGTCAATTTGGCTGCAGAAACCATTTGCATCGCTTTGGTAATTTGGCTTGTCTTTTTTGTTGATGCAATGCGTTGTTTGATTTCGTTTAATGAAGCACCCAATGTCGCTCACCTCTCTTATGCGTTATCGATTTTTTCTAAAGCTTCTTTGGCTGAATCTCCGCTATTGTTTGCCGCTGCAAACATTTCAGAAAACTCTGTAATCGCTGCATCTAATGCATCAGTATCTGGTAAGTCTTTCGTAGTACGAATGGTTTCCAATAAGTCTGCATGTTTGCCATCAAAATAATCGAATAAATCTTGTTCAAAGTGTAAAATTTTATCTACGCTCACGCTATCTAAAAAGCCGTGTGTTAACGCATATAAAATTAAGACTTGTTTTTCTACAGGCAGTGGCGCATGTAGTTTTTGTTTTAAAATTTCTACCGTACGACGACCACGGTTTAATTTAGCTTGTGTTGCCGCATCTAAATCAGAGCCAAATTGTGTAAAGGCTTCTAACTCACGGTAACTAGCTAAGTCTAAACGAAGCGTTCCGGCAACTTTTTTCATTGCTTTGATTTGCGCTGATCCTCCGACCCGAGAAACAGATAACCCAGCATCAACGGCTGGACGAGTGCCTGCATAGAACAAGTCGCTTTCTAAGAAAATTTGTCCATCAGTGATTGAAATAACGTTTGTTGGAATATAAGCAGAAATATCGCCTGCTTGTGTTTCAACGAATGGTAAGGCTGTCATTGAACCGCCACCTAATTCATCACTTAATTTAGCTGCACGTTCTAATAAACGTGAGTGTAAATAGAAGACATCCCCTGGATAAGCTTCACGACCTGGTGGACGGCGTAATAGTAGAGAAAGTTCACGATAAGCCACGGCTTGTTTTGATAAGTCATCAAAAATAATTAAGACATGTTTGCCGTTATACATGAATTCTTCACCCATTGCAGTTCCTGCATATGGTGCAATGTAAAGTAATGGTGCTGGTTGTGAAGCCCCTGCAGTCACAACGATTGTATAATCTAAGGCACCAAATTTACGAAGTGTCTCTACTTGGTTACGAACAGTAGATTCTTTTTGACCAATCGCTACATAAATACAAATTACATCTTGTCCTTTTTGGTTAATAATTGTATCAATTGCAATCGATGTTTTCCCTGTTTTACGGTCTCCAATAACTAATTCCCGTTGTCCACGACCAATTGGTACGAGGGCATCAATGGCTTTTAAGCCAGTTTGCATTGGTTCAGCAACAGATTGACGTTGCATAACACCGGGAGCTGTTGCTTCCACAGGACGTGTTTTGTCTGTTTTAATTTCGCCTAAACCATCTAATGGTTGACCTAATGGATTAACAACACGGCCAATCAAAGCTTCCCCAACGGGTACTTCCATGATTTTGCCTGTGCGTTGTACTTTATCTCCTTCACGAATGGTTTCAAAATCGCCAAGGATAATAATCCCTACATCATTTGTTTCTAAGTTTTGTGCCATTCCGTATGAACCGTTTGAAAACTCAACAAGTTCTCCACTCATGGCATTTTCTAAACCGTGGGCGCGGGCAATTCCGTCACCGACGTAAGTGACTGTTCCAACTTCTTCAACAGCAAGCTGTTGTTGATAGTTTTCGATTTGTTCTTTAATCAAGGCACTGATTTCTTCTGCTTTGATAGCCATTCAATTCACCTCTTTGTAGTCCTAAAGATTATTTTAATAACTTCTGCTGCATATGTTCTAATTGTTTGCGGATGCTGCCATCGATTACTTGATGGTTTGCTTCAATAACCACTCCGCCGACAATTGACGGGTCAATTAAATTGACTAAATGCGCTTGTTCATACCCTAATAATTGGGCAGCTTTTTCTTCCATTGCTTGATGTTGTTCTTTTGATAAAGGAATGGCTGTTGTCACTGAACCCAAAATTAGTCCTTGGTGCTCATCATAACGTCGTTCATATTCATCAATCATCAAGAGCAGATCGTACATGCGACGATATTCGTAAACCACTCGCAAAAAGTTTTGCATCATTTCACTAAAACCTGTTACTAGTTTTTCCATGATGCTGTCTTTTTCATAAGGCTCTAAGCGATCATCACTTAAAATATCGCCAATACCAGGTACTTGGTGATAGACTTCGCGAAGCGTCAATAATTCTTGATAAATTGCTTCAGCTTGGTTCTTTTCAACTGCCAACTCAAACAAAGCCTTGCCGTAGCGTTTACCAACTGTATATTTATCTAGTTTCATTTGCTTTACCTAAACTTTCAATATAAGAATCAATCAATGCTTCATGTGCATCTGGTGTTAATTCTTTATTTAAAATTTTGGCTGCAATTTGAAGAGAAAGATCTGCCACTTCATTTTTTACTGAAGACAATGCTTCTTCACGTTCTTGAGAAATATCTGTCCGAGCTTTTTCGCGTAAGCGAGTAACTTCCGCAGTTGTTTCTTTTAATGTTTTTTGGCGAGTCTGTTCTCCACTTTCTTTCGCGTTTTTAATAATTTCAGCTGCTTCTGATCTGGAAGAAAGTAATTGTTGTTGACGTTCTTTTTCCATTTTCGCTGCTGCTACGCGAGATTGTTCTGCAGAGTCTAAATCGTTGGCAATTTTTTCTTCACGTTGTGTCAAAATATCTACGATTGCTCCCCATGCATATTTCTTTAATAAGAGCATCAAGATTAAAAATGCACCACTGACAACAATCATCGTGCCTAGTGTGGTACTAGGAGCCGTTTCACCGACTACCAATGTAGTAAGTAGCATGAAGTCTCAACTTCCTTTCCTGCAAAAATCGATTTAGCTTCTTCAACTGCTTTATCACCAGCTATTGAAAAGGCTAAAGATAGAAGAAAGCAGTGACGGTCCCGATAATAATCAGCGTCCTGCCTCCATTTTATTGCTTATCTGAATAAAAGTAATAAAGAAACAACGACACCTAAAATTGGCACAGCTTCGATTAAAGCGACCCCGATAAACATTGTTGTTCTTAATTGACCAGACATTTCTGGTTGACGAGTCATTGACTCGATTGTTTTTGAAATAACTTGTCCGTTACCGATAGCGGCTCCGATAGCTGAACCGAAAATTGCAATTGCTGCTGCGATAAAATTTAATCCTTCCATTGTGTAAAATCCTCCTAAAAGATAATTTTTGTCCTTCGTATTTCTTGATTATTCTTCTGTTTCAATTTTGTGTGACATATAAACCATTGAAAGTGTCACAAAGATAAACGCTTGGATACATCCAATAAAGATTGAGAATGCTACCCAAATCATTTCTAGCGGAATTGCTAGTGGGATAACCCATAATCCGATGCTTGCTACGGTTCCAGCAATTAAGCCCAATAGAACTTCGCCGGCAAAAATGTTTCCGTACAAACGCAAGCCTAATGTTAATAGATTCGTAAATTCTTCCATTAATTTTACCGGTAGTAAGAAACCAACGGGTCTTAAATAACTATTAACTAGATAGCCTTTAAAACCAAAGCGTTTCATACCAAAGAAGTGTGTTAAGACAATCATCATCATCGCTAACGTTAAGGTTACGATTGGATCGGCGGTTGGACTTTTCCAAACGCTGAGATCATCGCCCACAACGATTTTTGTAACGAGACCCAAGATGTTTGAAACAAGTACAAACATGAAAAGGGTAAACGCCATTAAATGAAAATTGCTCACTTCTTTACGAGGTAAATTGTCTGTAATGATTCCACGAATAAAATCCACTAACCATTCGATGACCGTTTGTTTGCCCTTAGGTCGTAGCTTCATATTTCTCGTACAAGCATAGACAAAGGCGAAAACAATGATACACGTCAACAGCACCATCAAAACAATGGTTCCATCAAACCAAATTGGTCCGATATTGAAGAGTAATTTCTTCTCTTCCAAATCAATTCACCTCTTTTCCAACAATCTTTCAGAAGTTTCATCCTACTCCTGAGTGATAATCCCTGGCAAAGCTATCGTACCACCACTTGTTGATAATTTACAAATAGTTTACTTTTAAAATTTCATGTGTTGAAAATTGGTTGGAAAACCTTTTCCATAAACCAATCTAATGCAGGGTGGTACTGCTTTCCGAAGCGATTAAAAAATGAATCATTTACATTCATTTACTCAACACTTACCAGATTTTACACCTAATCCGAAGAAAGGCAAGCAAATATGCGAAAAAGAATAAATTTACATTTTTAACGTCGGTTATTTTTTAATGTTCGGCTGATTTGTCGGTCAACTTCCTTACGTTTCAAGTCTTCACGCTTGTCATACTGCTTTTTCCCTTTAGCTAAACCAATCAAAACTTTGGCATAGCCGTCTTTAATATAGACCTTCAAAGGTACTAATGTGATACCTGTATTTTTGGTTTCGCCGATTAACTTATTAATTTGTTTTTTGTGTAATAATAATTTTCTGGTACGTAATGGGTCATGATTAAAAATATTGCCCTGTTCATATGGACTAATATGAACATTATACAAAAAGGCTTCTCCGTTTCGAATTCGTGCAAAACCATCTTTTAAATTGATACGACCATTTCGAATAGATTTGATTTCTGTTCCTTGTAAAACAAGCCCAGCTTCAACCGTATCGATAATTGAATAATCATGTCTAGCTTTGCGGTTTTGTGCGATTAATTTTCCTTCCCCTTTTGGCATAAGCGACCTCCTCTACTTCTTCTTTTTCCCTTTTTTATTTTTTTGTTTCATTGCTTCTTTATAAAAAGGTTGTTTTTTGCCTTTGCCTTTTTTCTTATTTTTCTTTTTCTTACCATCAAATGATTCATCTTTTTTATTTCTTCGTTGATTATTTGAACGAGTTGAAGAATTGGCTTTACCTTTTTTACGTCCTTTTGGTCCTTCGACTGGTGCGACTTCCTCAGCTGAAATCAATTCAAAATCAACTTCTCTTGTTTCTGGATCAGCTTTTTCAACACGGATTTGAACTTTCTGACCAATTTTCAAAGTCATTCCCGTCCGTTCACCAACTAACGCCATATGATTTTCAATAAAGTGGAAATAATCTTGTTTTAAGTTGTTCACGTGAATTAAGCCTTCTATTGTATTAGGCAGTTCCACAAAGATACCAAATTTTGTGACTGAGCTGATAATCCCGTCATACGTTTCTCCCACTTTATCTACCATAAATTCGGCTTTCTTCATGGCGTCCACTTCACGCTCTGCATCAACTGCGCGACGTTCCATACTTGAACTATGATTGGCAATTTCTGGTAATGCTTCGTTCCATTTTTCTTGATTTTTTTCAGATTGATCTTGGCTATAGCTGCGAATCAAACGATGCACAATTAAATCTGGATAACGACGTATTGGTGAAGTAAAATGCGTATAATATTCAGCCGCCAACCCATAGTGTCCGTAGTTGTCTTCTGAGTATTTCGCTTGTTGCATACTTCTTAGCAACATCGTATTGATAACCACTTCTTCCGGCTTATTTTCAACTTGCTCTAAAACTTTTTGTAAATCTTTCGGTGAAATGTTTTCTTTTGTTCCTTTAACAAGAATGCCAAGTACTGCAGCAAAATCAAAGAAACGTTGCATTTTTTCTTCTTTTGGTTGTTCATGAATCCGATAAATAAATGGCAGTTTTAAGTCATGATAATGACGCGCCACAGTTTCATTCGCTGCCAACATAAAGGATTCAATTAATCGTTCACCCACGCCACGCGTGCGTAAAAGAATATCTTGGGGATGACCATTTTCATCAACTAGGACTTTGGCTTCACGATCTTCAAAAGAAATCGCACCACGGCGCATACGCATCTCTTCTAATATATGGTGCAGCTCGCCCATCTCTTTAAACATGGGAACTAGCTCTTTGTAGCGTTCTAACGTTTCAGGTTTTTGCTCTTCTAAAATTTCATTGACTGCTGTATAGGTCATTCGCTCCGTTGTTTGGATTACACTTTGGAAAATTTCATGCGAAATAACTTCTCCTTCTGGTGTAATTTCCATCTCACAACTCATGGTTAAACGTGGAACATGTGGGTTTAGCGAACAAATCCCATTTGATAATCGCTGCGGAATCATTGGCACAACTCGGTCTGTCAAATAGACACTTGTGCCGCGTTCATACGCTTCCATATCCAATTGGCTTCCTTCAGTTACATAATAAGAAACATCTGCAATATGCACCCCTAAAAAGAAATTGCCATTTGCTAACTTTTGTACCGTTACTGCATCATCTAAATCTTTCGCATCTTCTCCATCAATCGTCACAATCAACTGATCACGTAAATCCCGACGACCGACTAAATCGCTTTCTGCAATAGTTTCTGGTACTTGGTCCGCTTCAGCTAAAACTTCATCAGGAAATGCTGTGGGAATTCCATGAGCCACCACGATTGATAAAATATCCATTCCTGGATCATTTTTATGACCAATCACTTGTTTGACTAGTCCTTCCATACTCGTTGGATATTCTTGATCTGGATAATAGGTAATTTCAGCAATGACAATGCTACCATCTACTGGCTTAATCCCTTCAGGTGCAATTGATACAGTATACTGATTCAATTTCTTATCTTTGGGAATCATGTAGCCATACAGTCCCATTTCTGCCATTTCTTCTTCACTATATGCCACAAATTCTCCGACAACTTGGCTCACTGCTCGCTCTTTAATTTCTTTTACTTTACCTTCTGCGCCGCGATCTGAAAAAGGATCCGCATGTTGGATCACGTCAATTAAAACCGTATCTCCATCCATTGCAAAGTTCGTTGCCTCTTTCGGAATGTAAACATCTGGTTCTTCAGGATCGATGGTTACAAAACCAAAGCCTCGTTCATTTGCACGAAACGTTCCTTCTATTAATAAGTCTTTCATTGGTAACAGGACTTTGCCTTTTTTGTTGAAACTAACTGACTTTTCTCGTTCCATTTGTGCAATGGTTTGCACTAAAATTTTAAAATCTGAACTTTTTTCTAAATTCAAGCCTTGTGCAATTTCTTCCATTGAAAAGCTTTTCTTTTTTTGGCTTTCCATGAAATGTAAAATTTGCTCTTTAATTGTTTGTTTTGTCATTATTTCTCCTCATTCCAAGGTAGTGTTGCTAAAAATTGCACCACATCTTGCTCTAATTGTTTGTGTTCTCCACTCACCGTAATGACATGTCCGCTGTTTGGGTACCATTGTAAGGTCACACGTGCTTGTGTTAGCGCTTGGGCCGTTTGATAGACGCCCATTGGCTCAATCATTTCATCTTTGCCAGCTTGCGCTAAGAAAAGAGGTGCGTGGATTTTGTTTAGTTTGTCAGCCGTCTGACTAGCAATCGTTTCAATCGCTCCTAATTGTTGTTTGACTCGTTGCTCAATCGATTGCAACCGGCTTTGTTGTTCCTCTGCAGGAACTTCTGCGATTTTCATCACATTTTCTGCGTATAATACAAAATTTTCTGGGACTTTATTTTCGACAGGGTAGATCGGTGAACAGAAAAATCCACCACCAATTAATCCTGTTAATTGTTCCGTTAATGCATGCATACTGAAAATCCCGCCCATTGATAAACCAAAAATAGCAATTTCTTGGTAACCTCTTTCTCTCAAAAAAGCGACTGCTTCTTGTGTATCTTGCCACCATTGTTCCGTTGTTTGATCTAAAATATCTTCAGGAACTAGCGTGCCATGTCCTGAAAAATTAGGCGAATAGACAGTATAATTTTCTTTTTCTAAACGTCTGCTTAACATCCGTACATCATTACTGCTGCCAGAATAAGCATGTAATAAAAGGACCGCCCGTTTTCCTTTTTCTGAAAATAACGGCTTCGGTAAATTGATTTTTTTTGCCACTTCGCTCACCTCAGCTTCATTCTATCATATTCTCAAAAGAAAACCTTCCGAAATGATAAGTTTCAAAGACTTTTTCAGAAAGAAAAAGAACAGAAAAATAAGTGTCCGCACTCATCTCTCTGTTCTAAACTTGTCATTTTAAAAGATTACGTACTTATTTTGAAGATAAGAACGCCAAAACAAATAATAAAATCATCCAAATTGCGCCAAGAACTGCTGTTGAGCGTTGCATAACAGCTTCAAAACCGCGCGCTTTTTGCTTCCCAAATAATTTATCTGCACCGCCAGTGAAGGCACTTGCTGCACTGTTTTGTTTGCTTGGTTGCATCATAACAGTAATGACGATTAAAACAGATAAAATGATGACCAACGTTAAGATTAGATTATACATGCGTTAATTCTCCTTTTTATACAAATATGCGAAATTCATCTACTTTAATGTAGCATATTTTATCTGTAAACACCAGTGAAATTTAATGTCTTTCCTTATTTGTCTCTAATAACAACAGCCGCAAGTAGGAATCAGATTTCTACTTGCGGCTGTTGCTAGTTTCTTCTTTATTTTCTCAATACGTCTCCGTATTCAGGTTTAGTATCAAATTCTTTTTTGGCAAATGGACATAGCGGAATAATTTTTTTATGCTCTTTTCTCGCTTTTTCAACACCGGCTAAAACAAGTTTTTCAGCTAATTTTTGTCCACGATAAGTTGGATCAACAAACGTATGATCAATAATCATCATGCTTTCGCCAGCATCTGACCAAGTCATTTCACCAATTTCTTGGTTTTCATCGTTATATAGAGCAAAACGATTGTTTTCTTCTTTAATTTGCATATTCGTTCCCTGCTTTCCGAATATATTTTAGAGCACCACTTGGACATGAATCAACTACAATCATGTCATTTTCAACACTTCCGTTATCTGGAATAATCCATGGTTTCCGACCAACTTCAAAGACTTCTGGATTTCCACGAACACAATTACCAATATGTTCACAAATATCTTTATTATAAAAGATATCAATTCCTTCCCCAGTATATTTACGGTAGCCTTCTTTTAATAGTTGTTCTTCCGTGACTGGTTGCCCATCTATTTGGTTTCCTTTCATTGCACAATCTCTCCCCTGTAACTTATTAATATTAAAAACGTACCTTTATTTTACCACTAAGCTGGACATTCAGGCAATTAATTGTTCCACCTTACTTGCCAATTCGACGAGCACGCAAAGCAGATAAGATTGACACAGTGTCCACGACTTCTTGTAGCATAGCCCCGATTAGCGCCGGAATGATCCCGGTACTAGCAATTAGCATTAGTAAAACGCAGATAAAAATTCCGATTAATACAGATTGTTTGGCAATTTTCATGGTATCTTGGGCAATTTCGACCGCTTGGCTGACTTTACTTAAGTCATCTTTTAAAATAACAACGTCAGCAGTTTCACTAGCCGCAGTAGCTCCATGAGCGCCCATAGCAATACCTACGTCTGCAGCAGCAAGCGAAGGTGCATCATTTACACCATCTCCTACCATGATGACTGGATGATTTTCTTTAGGCAATTCTTTTAAAATGGTTAACTTATCTTGTGGTAAACATTCCCCATGTACTTCGGTAATTCCTACTTCTGCAGCAATCGTTTCTGCGACGGATTCTTGATCCCCCGTCAGCATTAAAATTCGTTGAAGATGTAATTGGTGTAATTTTTCCATAGTCTCTTTTGCTTCTGGGCGTACAGTGTCTGTAAAAGTAATTCGGCCTAAATATGTGCCATTACGTGAAATATGAATAGTCGTTTTATCAATTTTTTCAGTTTCTTGAGACTCTTGTGTCACAAAATTCTTTTTACCTACCCGTATCTCAGCACCATCCACAAATGCCTTCACGCCAGCACCAGAAACTTCCGCTAGATCTGTAATATTTTTTAATGGGACATCTTGCTTTCTGGCATAAGCAACAATTGATCTAGCTAAAATATGACTTGATTCTTGTTCCACGCTTGCTGCCAATCCCACTAATTCAGCAGCAGTTATTTCAGCATTGATTGGTTGGACTTGATCAACAGAAAGTTGTCCTTGCGTAATCGTGCCTGTTTTATCAAACGCAATCGTTTTTGCAGAAGCTAATTTTTCGACCATCGTTCCCGATTTAATAACGACCCCATGACGACTTGAACGACCCATCCCTGCCACTAAAGCAATTGGGGCAGATAGAATTAAAGGACACGGCGAAGCAACAACTAAGACTTCCGCAAAACGAGTCGGACTTTTTGAAACAAACCAAGCAACACCTGCAATTAAGTAGGCAACTAGTGTAAAAGGTACCGCATAGCGGTCTGCTAAACGTACAAAATGAGCTGGACGTGCCGCAGATTCTTTCACTAAGTTCACAATTGTTTGATATTGACTGTCTGCTACAGTTTTTTCAGCAACCATTTTCAAAGAGCCATCACCATTCACGGAACCCGACATTAATTCATCCCCAGGATTTTTTTCAATTGGTTTTGATTCTCCTGTTAATGAAGATTCATCGACTGTTGATGTCCCGGTTTTTACCAAGCCATCAACTGGAACTAGTTCCCCTGGTTTTACTACTAATTCATCGCCAACATTGATTTCCTCAACAGAAACATCTTCTAAATTTTCGCCATTCAAGCGATGAGCTTTTTGTGGCGAGTTATCCAATAATGACTTCAGCTCTTGGTTAGCTTTTCCAGCGGCATAGTCTTCTAATGAATCACCACCAGTCAACATAATTAAAATCATCAAACTGGCCCAGTATTCTCCCACAGCTAAGGTTGCAACGATAGCGGTAATCGCTAAAATATCGACACCATATTTTCCTTCACGTAAGGTTTGAATCATTTCCCAGAACATCATTAACGCCATTACAGAACCTGTTATTAAAATAATGCCATACGCCCAATTCGGCTGATGTAAAATAAATTCAAATAATAATGCCAAAACTCCTGTTATAATTGTAATCCCCAATTTTGTTACATGCTTCATCTCTTTTTCTCTCCCATCATTCACTTTACATTATTGAGCGTACCTTTTCTGTTTTGAAAAAGAAAGTGAAAACGCCTAAATGAAAACGACTTTCATTATCATAGGATAGTTGCTGTAGCAACGTTTACTTTCTGAAAAGTAGTTATGTAAAAAAAACACAGACCATCGTTCATTCGCCGATGGTCTGTGTTTTTATTTCCAAAAATCATCAAAAATTGTAATGGGTAAATGCCGTTTGTGTTGTCCTTTTTTATACCAGTTTTCAATTGTTTGTTGATCTGTTTCCGAGACTTTTTTGCCTTCCAAATAATCATCAATGGCATCATACGTGACACCTAAGGCAACTTCATCTGCAACTAACGGTTTGTCATCTTCTAGATCAGCTGTTGGTATTTTTAAATACAAGGCTTCTGGTGCCCCAAGTTCTTTCAGCAAAGCTTTTCCTTGGCGCTTATTTAAACGAAATAACGGTAAAATATCCGCTCCGCCATCGCCATATTTGGTGAAGAAAGCTGTCACATTTTCGGCTGCGTGGTCTGTGCCAATTACTGCGCCAGCATTTTCGCCAGCTACTGCATATTGTGTAATCATACGTTGACGTGCTTTCATGTTCCCTTTATTAAAATCGCTAATTTGAACGCCAGCGTTTTCTAGCGAACCAACCATTGCATCCACTGCTGGTTTAATATCCACTCGTAAAGAAACATCTGGCTGGATAAAGGCTAGCGCGGCTTGTGCATCAGCTTCATCTGCTTGCTCACCGTATGGAAGGCGAATCGCAATAAATTGATACGACATATCTCCTGTTTCTTCGCGCATTTCAGTCATCGCTAATTGTGCTAAGCGACCAGCTAATGTTGAATCTTGTCCGCCACTAATTCCCAAGACAAAGGTTTTTAAAAAAGGATGTTTAGTTAAATAAGCTTTCAGAAAATCAATACTTTTACGAACTTCTTCTTTTGGATCAATTGTCGGTAAAACACCTAACTCTTGAATGATTTTTTCTTGAAGTGTTGTCATTTCTAGGCCTCCTTATTCACCGTTTCCGTTAAATGTTTAACGTCTTTACGCACTTTTTCCAATAAATTCATTTTGTGGTTCCAACAATCTGTTGAAAGGTCCACTGGATATTTCTGCGGATTCAAGTCCCGCTTGTATTCTTCCCAAAGTGAATCTAAATTTTCTTTTGCATATTGTTTAATTTCATCTAAAGTTGGTAATTCGTACACACGTTTTCCTTCAACGAAAATATCTTGGAGTACTGGCCGTGCTTCAAAATCACGGACATACTTATTAATAAAGGTATGAACGGGATGGAACATATAAATTTCTTCTTCTTGGCGAGGATCTTCGTTCCAAAGTGTCACATAGTCCCCTTCTGACTTTTTATCAGATTTACGTGTAATACGCCAAACTTGTTTTTTTCCTGGTGTTGTCACTTTTTCAGCATTGCTAGATAGTTTAATGGTATCTTTCATTTGACCATCTTCACCTTCAATTGAAACTAATTTAAACACCGCTCCTAAAGCCGGTTGATCATAGGCCGTAATTAGCTTGGTACCCACGCCCCATACATCAATTTTTGATTTTTGCATTTTTAGATTCAAAATCGTATTTTCATCTAAATCGTTCGATGCATAAATTTTTGCTTCAGTAAAGCCTGCTTCGTCCAGTTGTTCACGAACTCGTTTAGAAATATAAGCCATATCGCCACTATCAATCCGCACACCTAGGAAATTAATTTTATCACCCATTTCTCGAGCTACTCGAATTGCGCTTGGCACTCCCGCTTTCAAAGTATCATACGTATCAACAAGGAAAACGCAATCCCGATGTGTTTTGGCATACGCCATGAATGCTTCATAATCATTTCCATACGACTGAACCAATGAATGGGCATGGGTCCCACTAACCGGAATACCAAAAATTTTACCAGCACGAACATTACTTGTCGCGTCCGCCCCACCAATATAGGCGGCTCTTGTGCCCCAAATGGCAGCATCTAATTCTTGTGCTCGGCGTGTTCCAAATTCCAATAAAGGATCATCGCCAATCACGGATTTAATTCGAGCCGCTTTTGTCGCAATTAATGTTTGGAAATTCACCATATTTAGCAAGGCAGTTTCTACCAATTGACATTGTGCCAAAGGACCTTCAATTTGAATTAACGGTTCGTTATTAAAAACCAAATCCCCTTCTAAAGCAGAGCGTACAGTACATTTAAATTCAAAATTTGCTAAATACGTCAAGAAATCTTCTGGATATTCTTCAACTTCTCGGAGATATGCAATATCAGATTCTGTGAACGTTAAATTTTCGAGATAATTGACTAAACGTTCTAAACCTGCAAAAATTGCGTAGCCATGATTAAAGGGCATCTCTCTAAAGTAACATTCAAAAACAGCATGTAAATCTGCTCTCCCTAATTCCCAGTATGTTTGCATCATATTGATTTGATACATATCTGTATGCAATGTCAAACTATCATCTGCATATGTATAGTCCATCGTTTTCTACCTCTATTCTTTGTATTAAAAACTTGTTTATATTATAACAAAAAAATTTTTTTTAGCCTAAAATCTGCTTAGACCTCTTTTTCTTTAAAAATGAAAAATTTACTGAAGAAATAATTTAAAATCACTACTACAACTTGTGTAATCATTTTCGCCCAAAACGATGAAAAATGAATGCCATCAATTAGGAGAATCATTAAACCCATATCAGCCACAAAAGATAAAATTCGGTACCAATAAAATAAGCCCATTTCTTTAAAAAAACCAGCTATGCTTTCATGCTTACTTGCGAATACCCAATATTTATTCGTGAAAAAGGCAAATAGAACAGATAAAAACCAACTAATTGCGTTACTTATCTTGTAATCCAGCCCTAACACGTTTTGACAAACAAAAAACACAACTAAGTTGACGACAGTCGTTGCACCACCAAAAAATAAATAAGCCAGTACTTCTCGGTATTTACGAAATAATTCTTTCAATTTTCACGCATCCTTTCAACTAATCATTTTATCAAACTTCGGCAAGAAAACCTATCTATTTTGTGTAAAGACACAATTCTCTTGCTAATTTTACTATTTATTAAGTATTTATGAAAAACATAATAAGAGTAGAGGATAAGTTCATCCATGGATGAACTTACCCTCTACTCTTACTCTAATAATATATTGACTCCATCGACCGATAAGTTAAATCAGCATTAGTCCTTTAGCTTAGGAAGTGCTATCGTTTGTCCTTCGGTTAATACAGAATACGTTAAGTCATTTGCCTGCTTGAGGGCGGTTAAGGAATAGCCCGTTTTTTTAGCAATTTTTGCGAGTGTCTCTCCTCTTTTTACTTCATAATACTCAGTAGACTCTGTTTTTGAGTCATTCGCTTTACCATTTGATTGCTCTGCTGTTTCCAAAGCATTAGTCACCGATTTACTGATTATTAGTGATTGAAGTAACGCTTGTTCTTTCGGTTCTAGAGAAGTCGCCGCTGTATGCTGAGGAATCGTGATTTTTTGGCCAATATAAAACATTTCTTGAGTCTTTGAATTTTGTTTTAAGATGGCTGTTGCTGACACACCAAACGTCTGGCTAATGGTGGCGAGAGAATCTCCTTTGCTTACTTCGTAGACGACTGCTTCTTTTTTTAGCTGTTCTTTGACTGCTTCCTTATCAAACGAAGGTTTCTTTTCTTCTGCCAAATTAGTCACTACTGGTTTCTTCTTTTCTTGATCGTATTCAGTTAATTGATAGGTTTCAATCAACGCATTTAATTTTTTATCGTAATATGTATCCGTTGCATAACGACCTGTTAAAAATTTTGTTGCCTGCTGATAATTCGTCGTGTTTGCTTTCAAAACGCCGTGATAAAACGTTGCATTACCCGCCAGCCCATTGATGATTAATTTACTATAGTCTGTTAATGACTCTTTATAGGAAGGATACTGACGAAAATCGGCATGAATGGTGGTCATCTTCCCTTTACCATCATCTTCTTGTGTGGAAAAGCTGACACTTTGACCTTGATAAGCGCCTTTAATGCCAAATAAATTATAATTAGGCGGCGCGGCTAACGCACTATTGCCCGAGCCACTTTCTAAAATAGCTTGAGCTATCATGACAGAAGCGTATAGATCATGCCGCTGACCAATAACTCGTGCTTCTTCACCGATTTTTCTAATAAACTCAGAAGTAGAAGCATTCTCTTGGACAACAAAATTTGCCTCGGCTTGTTGTTGAATTCCTGCTTGCTTTTCCTTTTCTTGACTATTGTCTATCTCTGAATGTACCAACGGCTCTTTGGTCTTTTCAGTTAATGTAGAATTTTGTGGTTCCTGATTATGAGGCGGCTTTTCAGTGAGTGCTTTACGCTCTTCAGACGCTGGTTGCTCACTTTGTAACGATTCGGTTGGTTTAGTACTAGCAATTGGCTTTTCTTGTGGCGGTAAACTATTTTCAGATTCTGAAGGTTCCACATTATTTTCCTGATGGTCACCTCTGTCATTTTGTATTGAACTTTCTTGTTGTTCAGACGAACTTATTACTGTTTCGTTCAGCGTTGAAGAAGTAAGGGTTCCTTGGTCTTGATTGACTTGGTCCGCTCTTTTTTCTTCCAGCGATAGCTGTCGGTTTTCGTGACTCGTTTCGGTCTCCTCTTGAGCGATTAATGGTTCCGAATTGTAGTAACTGGCTCCAGCATAAGTCCCTAAGACTCCAAGACATACCAACTTCAAATATCTTGCCTTTCTTTTTTTCATCGCATTTCTCCTTCATTTACCTCTTTATTTCTGCTAATAATTGCTCTATCTGTTGGTACATTCCTGTTGATTCATTCTTGATGGTTAGCATTTGTTCACAATAAGCTTGGTACTCTCTTGCCACTTGCTTCATGCGCGTTAAAGTTGCTAAACGTTGTTCCATCTCTTCATGAACTGTTGCAACTTGTTGGTTAGCTTGGGCAATTGTTTCTTTTGCTTGACGTTTGGCTTCTAATAAGACTTCACCAATTTCTTTTTGAGAAAGCGTAACGGCTGTGTCTAAGTTCTCTTCGCTAGTCTGTCTCTGTTGTATCTTTGCTTCAGACAATTGTTTCTGTAAAGAAGTGATAGTTGCTTCTTTATCACTTAACGTTTCTTTAACATCTTTAAGTTGAACATCTTTTTCGACTACTTGTTTTTGTAATGCTTCCACTTCATTGGTTTGCATTAATAATTGCTCCGTTAGTTTTTTTATGGATTGCTGATATAGTTGATTTTCTTCTTCTAGTTTTTCAGCAAAAGAAAACGATTCTTCCGACAGTTCAGTCGGCACTTCTTGCTTGACCTGCTTAACTTTTGCAGCTTGCTCTTTTGCATAAACGACCTCGTCATCAAAGATTGCTTCTTCTGTTACCGTTGGTTGTGCTTTCATCGATTGTTCATTTTCAAAATCCGGCATCTTCTCATACTCCTCATCTTCATTGTTTTTAGTCAAAAATTGCCACATCTTTTTCTCCTCCTTCGTACCTTTTACACCGTTAACATATAGCCTTTTGAACGAATTGTTTTGATATATTGTGGTTTGTTCACATCTTGTTCAATTTTTTTGCGCAAATGGAAAATCACATTAGCGACACGATATTTTCGTTCATTCGCAGTATCTTTCCAGACATTTTTGTAGAGTTCTTCATATGTAATTGTTTGTCCTGCGTGTTTGTATAAATACTCTATTGTGAAAAATTCCAATTTTGTTAAAAGAATTTCTTCTCCGCTTCCCAAGCAAACACTCAAATTTGGCGCAATTAAATACAATCTCTCAGAAAGATTCTTAGTAACTGTTTGTTCCTCGTTTGCAATAGCTAATTTAGGATAAAAACGTCTTTTTACACGTTGCAATAAATTACTCATGCTTAACATGCATTCTTGACGATCATAAGAATGATCAAAAACGCCATCTGCGCCTAATTGTAAATAAATAATTCGATTGACTTTACTAATTGCTTCTGTCCGAGAAAATAACCAAATTGGCAAGTCTGACTGCTTGCGAATTGTCATTAATAACTCACAACAAGTATTTACTTGCTGGTGGTCAGTAACTTCAATCACTAACCCATCAATATGGTGCAAATGAAGAAGTATATTTGTTCCTTGGATGATCTGACATTCTACTTGATTACTAACAAACCAATTTTGGCAGTATTCTTTTGTTTCAATTGTCAAAGGAACGACACCAATTGTATATTTTTCCATTTTTCCACCTCAATCTTCCTAATATTCCCCTTCAAAATATAATAATTTTTATTTATATTCTATTAATAAATAAAAATTACCAACTACTAGTTTTCAAAAAATGATTGTTATTACTAAATTTTATCGAATAAAAACAAGGCTGTCTAGCTAAAACGAAGCCTTTAAATTATCATCTTTTTTGTTAAATGAGTAAATATTTGAGAAAATACCATAAGCAAAGATATTATTTAGATTATTTATTCTTTATGTAAAAAAAAGCTTACGATTTTTCAATCGTAAGCTTTTAGAATACTTTTTTATTTTTACATCATACCGCCCATGCCCATTGATGGATCCATCATAGGAGCTGGTGCAGCTGGTTCTGGTTTGTCTGCAACAACTGCTTCAGTTGTTAATAATAAAGCTGACACAGAAGCTGCATTTTGTAAGGCAGAACGAGTTACTTTTGTTGGGTCAACAATACCGGCTTCAACCATGTTTACCCATTCACCGTTAGCTGCATTGAATCCGATACCTAAGTCAACATTTTTTAGTTTGTCAACAATCACTGATCCTTCATAGCCAGCATTTTCAGCGATTTGACGGATTGGTTCTTCTAATGCACGAACGACAATCTTAATTCCTGTTGCCACATCGCCTTCAGCTTCTAGCGCAGCGACTTTACCAATTACATTGACAAGTGCGGTACCACCACCAGAAACCATGCCTTCTTCTACAGCGGCACGTGTTGCGTTTAATGCATCTTCAATTCGTAATTTTAATTCTTTTAATTCTGTTTCAGTTGCAGCACCGACTTTAACGACAGCAACCCCGCCAGCTAATTTAGCTAAACGTTCTTGTAATTTTTCACGATCAAAATCAGACGTTGTTTCGCCGATTTGGTTTTTAATTAAATGAACGCGGGCATCAATGGCTTCTTTTGAGCCAGCACCTTCAACAATTGTTGTGTTATCTTTGTCGACAACTACTTTACTAGCATTTCCTAAGTTTTCAATGGTTGTGTCTTTTAACTCTAACCCTAAGTCGTCAGTGATTACTGTACCACCTGTTAAAATAGCAATATCTTCAAGCATCGCTTTGCGGCGGTCACCAAATCCTGGCGCTTTTACTGCGACAACATTAAATGTACCACGGATTTTGTTCAACACTAATGTTGGTAGAGCTTCTCCATCAACATCATCCGCAATAATCAATAGTGGACGGCTTTGTTGTAGAATTTGTTCTAATAAAGGTAAGATATCTTGAATATTTGAGATTTTTTTGTCGGTAATTAAGATATATGGATTTTCTAAAACAGCTTCCATTTTATCGTTGTCAGTAACCATGTATTGAGATAAATAACCGCGGTCGAATTGCATTCCTTCAACCACATCTAATTCTGTTTCAATCCCTTTTGATTCTTCAATGGTAATTACGCCATCGTTACCAACTTTTTCCATTGCATCAGCAATTAATTGGCCGACTTTTTCAGAACCTGATGAAACAGCAGCGACTTGTGCAATCGCTTCTTTTGAATCAACTACAGATGAAATATTGTGTAATTCTTCTACTGCTGTTTTTGTTGCTAATTCAATCCCACGACGAATACCTAATGGGTTAGCTCCAGCAGTTACGTTTTTTAAGCCTTCACGAACAATGGCTTGTGTCAAAACAGTCGCTGTTGTTGTTCCGTCACCAGCAATATCATTCGTTTTAGAAGCAACTTCTGAAACTAATTTTGCGCCCATGTTTTCAAAATGATCTTCCAATTCAATTTCCTTAGCAATTGTTACTCCATCGTTAGTAATCAATGGTGAACCAAATGATTTTTCTAAAACAACGTTACGACCTTTAGGGCCTAATGTCACTTTCACTGTATCTGCTAATACATCTACTCCGCGTAGCATTGCTGCACGTGCATCTTCTGCAAATTTAATCTCTTTTGCCATGATTTCTTCACCTCATAATTTTTTTCTTCTATTATATTATTCTGTAAAAGTTGTTTATTATTCAACAGTGGCAATAATGTCTTTGGCTGATACAATTAAGTATTCTACGCCTTCGTATTTCACTTCTGTTCCTGAATATTTTTCAAACATTACTGTGTCACCAATTTTTACTTCCATCGGAACTTTTGTGCCATTTTCAAGCACACGACCTTCACCTACTGCGATAACTTCACCTGTTTGTGGTTTTTCTTTTGCAACGGATGCAAGAACAATTCCTCCAACAGTTTTTTCTTCTTCTTTCGCGACTCTAATTACGACGCGATCGCCTAATGGTTTTAACACAATAAATCCCTCCAAATAAAAAGTTTTCGCTTATTTTAGCACTCGATACATAAGAGTGCTAACTCACACTATTTATAATACTCATTTCACTCTAAAAATGCAAGTCTTTTCTCTCTTTTTCTTGTCAATTATAAGATACGCATTTTTTATTGCGTATTCTTTTTTCATGGAATGTTTTTCCAATCCTTTAATTCATGGTAAAATAAATTGACTACGATTGGAGGCGAATAAAATGAAACAACGTTTACTTACAGCATTAATAGCAACCTTCGTTTATTTTGTGATAGCGAATTTAGGAAATCTTGTTTTCAGTGTCACAGAAGGAATTGTTTCGACACTTTGGGAATCTCTTTTCTTTTTCTTATTCGTTTTTCTTTTATTAGGATATCGCAATAATCGTAAAAAATAATTATAGAAAGGATTAACCATGACCTTAAGAAAATCAAGTTTATTTATTTTAGTCACATACATTATCGCTTTTTTCGGGCCGTTACTTTTTTCGGGTATTTCCCCCAATGCAGCGATTAATGTGACAACTGCTCTCTACATTATTGGCGCCCTTGTAATGATTGGCATCTTTTTAAAAACAACAGAACCTTCTCCTTTAGAGGAAACAGCAACCTTGAAATCACCTATTTTTATTTTTTTACTAGGTGTTAGTGGGATTTTCATTGCCATGCTGATTCAAGGGGTTACTTTTGCCATTGAAGTAGCCATCACAGGAGAACAAGCTACTTCTCAAAATACACAAGCTATTGTAGCGGTGATTTTGGCAAATCCTTTATTTATTTTGGCAACTACTATCGGTGGTCCGATTATGGAAGAATTCGTCTTTCGTTATGCATTTATCCATTTAATCCAGCCTTTTACAAATTTCTGGATTGCGGCTACTGTTAGTTCGGCGATTTTTTCACTCGCACATGCCGATGGTCACTTTTTTGTTTATTTCTTTATGGGATTTTTCTTTGCTCTTTTGTACAAGCAAACTGGAAAAATTTGGACCTCAATTATCGCCCATTGCGGCATGAATACGATTGTGATTATTGTTCAACTACTTTTGCATAATAGTGCAATTCAATAAGAAAAGGGCCTTCGTCTAAACGACTAGGCCCTTTTCTTTTGCTTATTCTTCTTCGTCAATCAATTCGTTGTCATGATGTAAGAAATAAATCAATGTTTGTAATTCGTTGGTTAAGTCAACATTTTGAATTAATACTTCAGGTGGCGCTACTAAACGCGCAGCCGTAAAGTTTAGAATTCCTTTAACCCCTGCTTCGGCAAGTTTGTTTACAACTTCTTGCGCTTTGCGAGCTGGAATAGTTAAAATAGCTACTTCGATTTGTTGAACACGGATTTGTTCCATCATATCTTCCATTGGATAAACCGGAATACCGTCAACAATGCGTCCCACAATATCTTCATTCACATCAAATGCACAACTTACACGAATACTGTTGCTTTGATGGAATTTGTACTTTAATAAAGCACTTCCTAAATTACCAACCCCGATTAATGCGACATTGGTTAACTCATCTTCATTCAATGTTTTTGCAAAAAAGTTCATTAAGTTTTCAACATCATAGCCGTACCCACGTTTACCTAATTCACCAAAATATGAAAAGTCACGACGAATAGTCGCACTGTCTACTTGTACCGCTTCACTTAATTCAGTTGATGAGACTTTATTTTTTCCTGTATCATGTAACATTCTTAAGTAGCGATAATATAAAGGAAGGCGTCGCGCCGTTGCTTTTGGAATAACTTGATCTTTCACAATTGGACCTCCAATACTTTCACTTAAATCTTATCCATTAACATAATAGCAGTTTTTCACAATAAAAAGCAATTCTATGGCTCAAAAATAGCATTTTTCTTCAAAAGTTTGTGATAAAAGGTATAAACCTTCACAAAGCATTTTTTGATACGTGCTATTTTAGCAGATTTTATGCTACACTAAGGGCAATGAATTTAGAAATGAGGACTACTGATGATTTTATTACAAGCAAATCAAGTTGCCCGGCATTTTGGCTCGGAAACATTGTTTGAAAACATACATTTAGAAATTGCAACAAAAAGTCGGATTGCCTTAGTTGGTCGTAATGGTGCTGGAAAATCGACTTTTTTAAAAATCATTGCAGGCATTGATGCTCCCGATAGCGGAACCATTGCCAAAAATAAAACTGCTACGTTAGGTTATTTAGCTCAAAATACCGGCTTAGAATCAGATAAAACCGTTTGGGAAGAAATGACAAAAGCCTTTGCTGACATCCTAGAAATGGAACAGCGTATGCGAGAATTAGAAACTAAAATTAGTGAAATGGAGCCAACCACTTCCGTTTATGAAGGAATTTTAAAAGAGTACGATCAATTGCAACATACATTTTCTGAAAAAAATGGCTACGGCTATGAAAATGAAATTCGTTCAGTCCTTCACGGCTTTGGCTTTGATGAATCCTTTTACACGAAAGATATTCAAACCTTATCTGGTGGTCAAAAAACCCGGCTTGCATTAGCGAGAATGCTTTTACAAAAACCAGACATTTTAATTCTGGACGAGCCTACAAACCACTTAGATATCGAGACGCTTTCTTGGCTGGAATCTTATTTGCCAAGTTATCCCGGCGCCCTATTAATTGTTTCCCACGATCGTTATTTTTTAGATAAGGTAGTTAATGAAGTTTATGAACTGAGTCGCAAAAAAATGACTCACTACAAAGGAAACTATTCCAAATACTTAGAGTTAAAAGCAGAACAATTAGCCAGTGAATGGAAAGCGTATGAAAAGCAACAAGAAGAAATCAATAAGTTAGAAGATTTCGTTGCCAAAAATCTGGTTCGTGCATCTACAACGAAACGTGCACAAAGTCGCCGAAAAGTATTAGAAAAAATGGACCGTTTAGACCGACCTCAAGGAGATGAAAAATCGGCGCATTTTCTTTTCGATAGTGAAAAAGTTTCTGGAAATGTTGTTTTACAAGTCGAAGATGCCGCCATTGGTTACGACCAAGAACATATTTTATCCGAACCTATTCACTTGGATATTCGTCGCAAAGAAGCCATTGCCTTAGTCGGACCGAACGGAATTGGTAAATCCACTCTCTTGAAATCAATTATTGACCGCATTCCTTTCATTAAAGGAAGTAAAACTTTTGGCACCAATGTTTCTGTAGGTTACTATGACCAAGAGCAAGCCAATTTACATGGCAATAAAACGGTCTTAGCGGAATTATGGGATGAACACCCAACCACACCTGAAAAAGAGATTCGAAGTATTTTAGGCGGCTTTCTCTTCAGTGGAGATGATGTTGAAAAAACGATTCCTTTATTAAGCGGTGGCGAAAAAGCCCGTGTGGCATTAGCAAAATTAGCGATGGATCGTGACAATTTCTTGATTCTCGATGAGCCAACCAACCACTTGGATATCGATAATAAAGAAGTTTTAGAAAATGCGCTGATTGATTATGAAGGAACCATCCTCTTCGTTTCCCATGACCGTTACTTTATCAATCGAATTGCAACAAAAGTTGTTGAGCTTTCTGAAAAAGGCAGCAAACTTTATTTAGGCGACTATGATTATTATTTAGAAAAGAAACAAGAGGAAGAAGAAATCGCTGCCCTCTTAGCTAATGAAGAAGCGGCGAAAAAACCCGAACCAGTTACAGCCAAAAATACCTTTTATCAAAACAAGGAGCAACAAAAATTACTCCGTACTTTGCAAAGAAAAATAACACAAGTCGAAGAAAATCTTGCTCAGTTAGATACGACAATTGCACAATTAGAAGCACAAATGAGTCAACCAGACATTCTAGAAAATCATGTTGAATTGCTGGCTCTAAACCAACAATTAGATGACGCTCGTCAGCAACAAGATGAACTACTTGAGCAATGGGAAAATTTCAGTTTAGAATTAGAAGAAATGGAAAATAACAATTAACGGAGGGATTCACTATGGCTTCCAAAAAAATCAGTTTAACGAAGCCCAAATATCAACAAATCGCCGTTGATGTTGCGGAAAAAATTGCAGAAGGCAAATTACATGTCGGAGATAAAATCCATGCCCGTTCCACCCTAGCTAACCAATACCAAGTGTCGCCAGAAACAGCCCGCAAAGCCATTATCGTTTTAGTTGATTTAGAAATCGTTAAAGCCAAACACGGTAGCGGCTTCTATGTGGCATCAAAAGAAAAAGCGCAGGACTTTGTGACACAATATCAAGACGTTCAAACGATTGCTGAAATTAAAGAAGAATTGCTAGATAGCGTAGCGAAACAAAAAGAAGAACTTACTCATTTTTCTAGCATTCTAGATACTCTTGTTGAACAAACAAAGCGTTTTGATTCTTTCAATCCAATGAATCCTTATTCATTAGTTTTAACAGAAGAAGCTGCTTATCTTGAGGCGACGATTAGCGAAATGAATTTTTGGCAAAACACTTCGGCAACGATTATCGCCATCAAACACAAAGAAGAGCTTCTGGTCTCACCTGGTCCATATGCAAAGATTTCGTTGAACGACACACTTTATTTTGTTGGACATGACGAATCAACCTTACAACGAGTGCAGAATTTCTTTTATCCTTAAACAAAAAAGTGACTACTTATCTTGCGGTAAATAGTCACTTTTTTTATTTATTATTTCTATTTTTCATAAAAACCCACTATAAAACCTAGTTAAAATACTGTTTTTCTTCATTTTCAGAAAGATTTTCATCTAATTTGACAAAGTGACAACTTTATAGTAGTCTGATGTAGTCACTTTTTTTAATGAGGAGGAACAATGATTTGCCAAAAGTAAAAGTAAATCACCTTACCAAGATCTTTGGTAAGAAAACCAAACCGGCACTTGAAATGATTCGTGCCAACAAAAGTAAAACAGAAATTTTAGAAAAAACGGGTGCCACAGTCGGTGTTTATGATGTAAATTTCGAAGTTGAAGAAGGCGAAATTTTCGTTATTATGGGGTTATCAGGAAGTGGAAAATCAACATTAATTCGTTTATTAAATCGTTTGATTGAACCAACTTCAGGAAATATTTATATTGATGGACAAGATATTTCTTCTTTAGATAAAGAAGGATTACGTGAAGTACGTCGAAATAAAATGAGCATGGTTTTCCAAAACTTTGGTCTTTTCCCCCATCTAACTATCTTAGAAAATACGGAATATGGTTTAGAAATTCGTGGTGTTCCTAAAGAAGAACGCCAAGCAAAAGCTGAAAAAGCCTTAGAAAATTCTAGCTTAATTGCTTTTAAAGACCAATTACCAAGTCAATTATCTGGTGGGATGCAACAACGTGTCGGCCTTGCTCGTGCCTTGGCTAACGATCCAGAAATTTTATTAATGGACGAAGCGTTCTCTGCTCTTGATCCGTTAATTCGTCGTGAAATGCAAGACGAACTATTAGATTTACAAGAAAATGTCAAAAAAACCATTATCTTTATCACACATGATTTGAATGAAGCTTTACGAATCGGCGACCGGATTGCTTTGATGAAAGATGGTCAAATTATGCAAATTGGGACTGGAGAAGAAATTTTAACCAACCCAGCCAACGAATATGTGCGAACCTTCGTGGAAGATGTGGATCGTTCAAAAGTCTTAACTGCCCAAAATATTATGGTACCTGCTTTAACTACTAACATTGAAATTGATGGCCCAACTGTTGCTTTAAAACGGATGCGTCAAGAAGAAGTGAGTATGTTACTTGCCGTGGATAAAAAACGCCAACTAAAAGGCGTTGTACGCGCAGAAAAAGCTTTAGAAGCGCGTAAAAACGGGACTTCTCTTGTAGAATGTGTGGATCCAGAAATTCAAACAATCGACAAAGATATGTTAGTGAATGATATTTTCCCACTGATTTATGATGCACAAACGCCTCTTGCCGTGACTGATAACGGCAAACTATTAGGCGTGGTCATCCGTGGTAGCGTACTTGAAGCACTTGCAGAAACAGAGGTGAACGAACATGAATAAGTATCAATTACCTGTCGCGTCTTGGGTTGAAAGTTTTACTGATTGGTTAACTTCAACATTTGCTGGATTATTCAGCTTTTTACAAACAATTGGTCAAAGTGTAATGGACAACATTACTGCCTTACTAACAGCCGTACCACCACTTGTGCTGATCGTGCTATTAACGATTGCTGCTTTCTTTATTTCTAATAAAAAAATTGGCTTAAGTTTATTCACGTTTATTGGCTTAATGTTTATCTATAATCAAAACTTATGGAACGATTTAATGAGTACCGTTACGTTAGTTTTACTTTCTAGTGTTATTTCCATTATCATTGGTGTGCCACTAGGGATTTTAATGGCGAAAAGCGAAAAAGCCAAAAGTATCATTACACCGATTTTGGACTTCATGCAAACAATGCCTGGTTTCGTTTACTTGATTCCAGCCGTTGCATTCTTCGGAATTGGTATGGTTCCTGGGGTCTTCGCCTCTGTTATCTTCGCTTTACCACCAACCGTTCGCTTTACGAACTTAGGAATTCGACAAGTGCCAAATGAACTTGTTGAAGCAGCTGATTCTTACGGTAGTACTGGCTGGCAAAAATTATTCAAATTAGAATTACCTTTAGCCAAAAACACGATTATGGCTGGTGTTAACCAAACAACCATGCTAGCCCTATCAATGGTAGTTATTGCTTCAATGATTGGTGCGCCTGGATTAGGACGTGGCGTCCTTTCCGCTTTACAACGTGCACAAGTCGGGAACGGTTTCGTAAATGGTGTGGCTTTAGTTATTTTAGCGATTATCATTGACCGTTTTACTCAACATTTAAATAATAAAAAAGCAGCCCCTAAAGCAGCTGGTGCCACCTCTAAAAAGAAAAAATACGGGATTATTGCAGCGGTTGTTGTAATTGTCGCTGGCTTAGTTGGTGCTTCAATTTTTACAACAACAAATGATAAGCAAATTTCCCTTTCTTATGTGGAATGGGATACCGAAGTAGCCTCCACACATGTGGTTGCCGAAGTCTTAAAAGATATGGGATATGATGTTAAAACGACTCCTTTAGATAACGCAATCATGTGGGAATCTGTAGCTAAAGGTGAAACAGATGCCATGGTTGGTGCGTGGCTGCCAGGAACTCACGCAGAGCAATATAAACAATATAAAGATAAATTAGACGACCTTGGTGAAAACCTTAAAGGCGCGAAGTTAGGAATTGTTGTCCCTTCTTATATGGATGTTGATTCTATCGAAGATTTATCTGATCAAGCTGGGAAAAAGATTACTGGAATTGAACCTGGGGCTGGTGTTGTTGCAGCAGCAGAGAAAACTAAAGAAGCTTATCCTAATTTGAAAGATTGGTCTGTTGAAACTTCTTCATCAGGTGCCATGACTGTCGCCTTAGGACAAGCAATTAAAAACAACGAAGACATCGTTATTACTGGCTGGTCTCCTCACTGGATGTTTGCAAAATATGATTTAAAATATTTAGCTGATCCAAAAGGCACTATGGGCGGCGAAGAAGCGATTCACACAATGGCTCGCCAAGGCCTAAAAGAAGATCAACCAGAAGCTTACAAAGTGTTAGATAATTTCCATTGGACAACTAAGGATATGGAATCTGTCATGTTAGAAATTAACGAAGGCAAAGACCCACAAGAAGCTGCACGCGATTGGGTTGATTCACATAAAGACCAAGTATCAGAATGGAAAAAATAATTCTTAACAAATGACTTCCCCATCTATTTAAAAGAGGGCGTTGAACAAATTGTTCAACGCCCTCTTTTTTCGCAAAAAAAACCACTCAGTTGGGTAGACTGAGTGGAAAGGAGTTATTTTTACTTGAGGAGTAAAAATGAAAAGTGTTTATGTTGGGTGTTTTGTTGGTATGCTTATATATTAACGAGAACCTGTGAATAATTTGTGACGAAAACCTTGGAAATTTGCTACGAATTACTTAAAAAAGTTTAAATGTGTCTCACCCTAGTTAATCGATACAGCGATTATTTCTTTTTAGCATTTTGGATGGCTTTAAATAATGTTGAAAATTGTCCTTTGAAAGACATCACATCATCAAAGATATCAACACCATCGTTTAACATTTTGACGGTAACCCAGCCAAGCGCTTCCGTAATTGCTACCGCAACTGAAGCATTGACCATGCCACCAGTCACAGTTCCGACAACAGGAATCACTTTTAGAATATTTCCGACTGCGCTCTTACCTAAACTAACCACTACTAATTCTTTGGTTAAACTTTTCCCTAAGCTTTCAGACCAAGACTGACCAAAAATTTTATGCAGCCGTGACATCATAGTTAATTGAACAGGTACCAGTAAAAAAGCATCCGAAAATGGAATTGGTGAAAACCCAATAATTGCTGCTGACAATGCAGCAAAATGAATCGTTTGATGACTTTTCTTTTTCACGTCAGGTGAAACACCAGCCAAAAATTCATCAAATACTTTGTCGAGTTGTGTTTGACTGTTCGTCACTAATTGTTCTGCTTTACCTTTAGAAGTTGCGAAAGCATTCATTATGGCCGTAGACGTTTTTTGTGGAAATTTTTTCAAGACATCTTGAAAAAAAGAACGAAATTCTGGGTCTTCGATTTCTTCATTCAATTGCTTAGTTTCTTGTTCTGCTAATTCTTGTTTTTCAATCTCTTCAAAAAGTTCTTGTTTCTTTTTGTTTTTATGTTTTTTTCTTCTCATCTCATTAACTCCTTTATCTATCAATATGTAGAAACAAAGTATAGCATAGCCCTTGGTTGATTCTCTTTTAGATGATTTGAAAAGCCAGAACTTATCTGTTTTTTAAACAAATAGAAATGTTCTAGCTTTTCTCAAAAAATCAGCTATTTTGTTTGTTCTTCACCGCAATAGACCGTCAAGTGTTTAGGCAAAATCTTCAGCGTAATTGGCAAAGCAGCTCCTTCATCACCATCCACATTAGTGGTTAATTCTTCTTGGTTTTCTAAGGAGATTGTTCCTTCTTTAAAGGTTAGGTAAACTAAATTATCAGTGGACTGGTCGACGCCTTTTAACAAATCTGGGACTGCTTTTACTGCATCCCACAATGATTGATCTTTTAAATAAACTAAATGAAGTTTGCCATCATCCACTTGGGCCTCTGGTAATAATGTTTCAAAACCACCGATTGAATTCGTTAAGCCAACTAAAACGGTACTACTTTCAATGGTTTGTTCTTTTTGATCCAAGCTTAAATGAAAAGGATACGTTTGAGCATTCGCTAAATGTTTGGCACCTGAAATAAAATAAGCGAGTTTTCCTAACTTCGTTTTTTGTTCAACGTCCACGTCGTTAATTGACTCTGGAATCGTCCCAATCGCAACGACATTCATAAAGTAGTCGTCATTGATTTTCCCCACATCTAAAGCACTGGTTTTTTCTAAATCTAATTGTTGAATCGCCTCTTCAGGATCCATCGGTAAATTCAAGGCTCGCGCTAAATCGTTCACCGTTCCTAAAGGAAAAAAGCCAAATTTTGGGCGGCAAGCTTGTTCTGCCAACCCGCTAATTCCTTCATTAACGGTTCCATCTCCCCCCATTACGAAAACACTGTCGAAGTGACTTTCCGCAGCTTCACGGGCAAATTGTTCTGCATCGCCGCCTTTTTCTGTTTGTTTCACTACAACTTCATCAAATAACTGCTTTAATTTTTCTTCTGCTAACGTTTCAAATTCTTTGGCTTTTTCACCACCAGAACTGGGGTTAACAATTAAAACTGCTTTTTTCACTGGCACCACTCCTCATTGATATCTAAATCGTTTGATTCCTTACAATTATTATAAAAGATATTTTTGATTCTGGCGAAAAATATGCTGACACTTGCTTAACAAACAAGCATCCCTGCTCCTCACTACTTTTCAAAACGTTCTTTAAAGCAATAGGCAAAATAATAGAACAATTTCCAAAAATCTTGCCAAACTTTTGGATCCATCCCCGTCAATTCATGAATTCGTTTCAAACGGTAATTCAATGTATTTCGATGGATATGTAATACTTGTGAGGTTTCATTGATGTTTAAGTTATGATTGGCGAAAAAAATAACGGTTTCATAGTATTCATCATAAATCGTCTGGATGGTTTCAAAAAAATCCAATTCAATATGAAAAGGAAAATTAAAAATTCCTTGAATGAAAAAATCTTCTGCTTGGTAAAACTTAGCCTTTTCTAATTGGAGAAACGATAGAAGTAAATACGTGTTTTGTGCCTCTTGGACCATTTGTTGAATCGTGGCTTTTTCCGAACTTATCACAAGGTATTCTGTTACTGGCTTTGTTATCTGAGGTGGTTCAGAAGTAATCACCAGATAACAATTTTCCCATTCAAATATTTCATGTCCAGGATAATAACTGGATAATAAGCGCTTGTCCTTGGTCAGTACACAATGATTCTGGTCATCTAATTGAAGGTTATATAGTTCCAACGCTTCAAGTTTTAAGGCTTCTGAGTAAGCAGAATCAACATGCATTAAGTGCTGGATAAACTGATTTTTTTGTTTCTTCTTTTTTTCGCGTTCTTGTTGTGTATTTAATTCTTCTGTCAGTAAAAGAACAATCGAGCGCACAAGCTTGGTAAATTTGCGCACCTCGTCTGGTTCTCCTGAAATGCCTACGACACCTAAAATGTGATTATTCAAAATAATCGGTTCATTGGTGCCTTTTTTCTCTAAAGAAGTATCTTTATAAATTTCAATATTTTTTCGTTCATTGATGGCTCTTTCTGCGCCACGATGGCGCTCCCCAATTCGAGCAGAATCTCCACTCGCAATAATTTTTCCTCGTTCATCCATAATATTGATGTTATAAGGAATATCTGCCATCAACTTTTCAACAATTTTATTTGCTTGGATTTTGTCTAATTTTAACATTGCTATCGCCAACTTTCTAAAAAGCGAGTAGCGTTTGGGACATAAGCCGCAATGACTTATGTCCCAAACGCTTAATTCTTCAGATCAACGACTGAACATTTTTATTTCAGCTTTCATTACTGATGATACCATGGTTAGTTCTTAGTCACAAGGCACCAGCTGTAATGTACGAGCAATATTTTCAACGGTTCTTTCTAAGTTAACTGGTCCATTTTTCAATGCTGCTTCCAATGGTTCGGCTTTGGCCAAAATTCCAAAAATAGCCGTCATCCCTTCTTCATAGAGGACATCCACATCTTTGCCGATATAGCCAGCACAAGCGAAAACCGGTTTTTGATACTTCTTGGCCAAACGTGAGACGCCATAAGGGGCTTTGCCGAATTTTGTTTGAAAATCCATCCCACCTTCACCAGTAAAGACATAATCAGCGGCTTTTATTTTTTCTTCTAATTGATTCACTTCTACGACAATATCAATTCCTGGGCGTAACTGAGCTTTTGTGAATGCTAGTAACCCTGCACCCAAACCACCAGCAGCTCCTGCGCCTGGCATCATCTCAACATCAATGCCGACCTCTTTTTTGATAATCGCTGCATAATGGGCTAAGTTTTTATCTAATTGAGCCACCATTTCTTCTGTCGCACCTTTTTGCGGGCCAAAGACATGAGACGCCCCTGTTGGCCCTGTTAGTGGGTTATTCACATCACTTGCTACTAGAACTTCGGTAGCAAAAATGCGTTGATCAAACTGTGTTAAATCGATCTGCGCCAGTTTATCTAATGCACCACCGCCACGTGTCAATTCTTGCCCTTCCTTGTCTAACAAACGCGCACCAAGTGCCTGAATCATACCTGCACCCCCATCATTTGTCACGCTACCACCAATGCCGATAATGATTTTTTTTGCCCCATGATTGAGCGCATGTTGAATCATCTCTCCTGTACCATAAGTAGAAGTGATCAAGGGATTACGTTCTGCTGCTTTAACCAATTCAATTCCGTTGGCTTTCGCCATTTCAATGACCACCGTTTCTTGGTCACCTAATAAGCCGTAATAGGTTTCAACGATTTGATCAGGAAGCGGTCCTGCCACGCGCACTGGTACTCTTGTACCTCCTGTTGCATCCACTAAGGAATCCACCGTTCCTTCCCCGCCGTCTGCCATCGGGACATGTTGAATGTCTGCATCTTTAAATACAGCTAAAATCCCTTTTTCCATTGCCAGACAGGCTTCTTTTGCACTCATACTTTCTTTAAATGAGTCTGGAGCCAAAACAAATTTTTTCGTCATCTTTTCGCGCCTACTTTCCAACTAGTTTAAAATAAAGCCATATAAAATGGTTGCAACAATCGTCATTACCCCACCGACACACATTTCATAAGGAATCACTCGAATTCTTTCTTTAATCGTCATATTCATACTTTGTGCCGTAATATGGAAATAATTGCCTTGAGGAACACTATCAATCACAGTTGCACCAGTATGCACCATGACTGCTGCTGAAAGTGAAGATGTGCCCATATCTAAAATCGCTGGTCCAAAAGAACCTGTCGCTAAAATAACCGCTGTGGATGTTGAACCAACTGCTAAGCCCATTAAAATACCAGAAATCGGTGCCAAGAAGGTTCCAGAAATTCCCATAACAGAAATTAAGTGGACAATTTGTGTTGATAAATCAGAAACAGAAATTAATCCAGCAATTGCACCTGCACCAATTAAAATTAAAACGGTATCGGTTACTCTCTTCAAGCCAGAAGATGCATAAAAGGCCAGTTGTTTTGTTTGCCCAATCGCAATTGTCCCAACAACTGAAGCGAACGGCAAAATATACAGAGCATCAATATTCAAACTTTTGATGAAAGAAATATTTAAAACGGCGCCAATCGGATTAAGTAATAATAAGACAATCGCTAACACTGGCGCGATTAACGCCTTTTTCAAAGGTAATAATTCTTTTGTTTGTTCCTCTACAAGATCCGTTTCTTTGACCATTGATCCTTTGCTTCTCATGATATTTGCAAGAACAACAGCTGTAATTAAGCCAAATACGGCTGGAATAAAACCAGCAATCATAACGTCACTTAAAGGTAAATCAAAGCCGTTCGCCGCTGCAATAGTATTTGGATTAGGCGAAATAATATTGCCCGCTTTGCCGCCACCTGATAAGGCAATCAATAATGATAACTTACTGATACCCGTACTTTTCCCAACAGATAGAGCAATCGGGGCAACAATCAACACTGCAACAGGAATGAATACGCCCACTGCTGTAATTACCATTGTGGATAATGCCAAAGATAAAATAGCTTTTTTCTCGCCAAGCTTTTGTACAATGGCGTTGGCAATTGATTCTGCCGCACCAGATTCCATCATCACACCCGCCAACATACCGGCTGCTAAGACACGGATTGCGGTTCCCATAATACTTTGTGTTCCGTTTAATAGAACAGCGACTGTATCTGACAGGGAAGCGCCTCCAATAAGACAACCAACAATTGCACCAAAAAACAAGGAATACACAGGATTAAATTTTTTCAAAATTAATACTATCGCTACAACTAATCCTAAAATTGCAGCAACCCAAGATATTGTAATATCTGGCATTCAAAATCAGCTCCTTAAATTGTTTACGCTTTCATTCTATCAAAGTCCTTTCTTTTTAAAATTGTAAATTTAACAGGATTTATTGTTCAAATGCACAAAAAACCGTTCTTAAAGAACAGTTTTTTGAAATCTTTTTCTATCTTTCTCAATAATGACCACCAATCCAACGAACAAAAGAACACTCACAATTAACAATACTGCCGTTTTATTATATCCATGAAATAGCGCTTCGCCTCCACATGCGTAAAGTATTGAGGAAGGAATTACACCAATGAATATAGCGGCTATTAAATTTTTTAATGGCAACTGCATAGTATCTGCAGCAAAATTAATCACAGAAGAAGGAATAATTGGAATCATGTAGCCCACCATAATCCCAATTTTTGGATGCTTCATCCGTCGAATGGACTGGACCCAATGATTGGTCTCCGTTTTTCTATCTAAAAATTTTATATGATGCATCAAAAAGATTGCAACTAAATTTCCCAAACTATTCCCTAAAACATTAATGAGTGTGCCGCTGAAGGGACCAAAACTCAATCCTGCAATCACACCAATTACCGAGGTTGGAATCCCTGGTACTGCACACATGATCGCGGTCAAAAAAACTAACAATAGCGCTGCTGAAAAACCATGTGAACGAATTCGCTCTAATAATTGTGTCTTACTAGCTTTAGGATTCAAAAATAATTGAATATCTGTTTGATATTCTAGATACAAACGGTAACCCACCAGCAGGATTAAAATAAACCCGCTACTGATTAGTAGTATTCGAATTGTTTTCCTCTTCATTTTCTTTGCTCCTTTTATGCTTTATACAAAGTGTAGCACAGGTTTCTTCGTGCCTCAATTAGAAGCTTGTATGAATAAAAGCCGCCCCTAAAAGTTAGACTAAAAATCTAGCTTTTAGGGGCGATTCGAAAGTTATGAAGGTACTTTTTTTATTTCCGATACATCTTAAACAGGAAATAACGGGTAACAATAGTTGAGGTAGCAGCTTTCTTAAAAGCATTGGTAGAAAATTGGAAAACTCAGAACAATTGGTTTACTTTCACTATTTTGAAATTCCTTTATTTAGATTATCCTGTCCAGAATATCGACAACTTGACTATCAGACTTCACATATAGATGCCCATATGTTCCCAAAGTAATCTGTATATTCGCATGTCCTAATCTTTCTTGAATCAGTTGAGTACACTCGAACTTATTTTCAAAAATTTCTTCTGGAGTAAATCCTTTTTCAGCATGCCGCAACTTTCCTGTTTGTTCACGTTGATTAAATTCTGTAGATTCGTGAGAAAATATTTTCCTTTGACTTTTATAAAAAGTATCTTCTTGACGTTTTAAGGTAACAGTAACATAACGAATAAAAATATAGGTAAGATCCATTTCTGTCTTTATATCGTAAACATCTCCTACAATTTAGGCAGACGGTATTGCCAATAACCATGATAAGCACGCTCAATTGGTAAAGACCTCTCTTTTAGCATTTTGGGTAAAATATTGCAAGTCAGGTTTTTATAAGAAATGAATAACTCGTATTCTGTAATCAGTTTTTTAATAATTGCTGATTACTTAGATGTACTGGACTCTGCTTTAAAATAGCTAAAATATTTTTTGATGTACGATCAATAGGAAGATGTTCTCTTTTTGAAACCTAAAATAAATAATAACTTCACATTTCATTCAGACTTTATTAAGTGTGCTGCACTTATTTCGTAAATTCCATCACAGGGAATTATACAAAGAGGTATTTTTTTATTTTCATATAAACTAATCAAATGGATCTTTCTGAATAGTAAATACAAAAAAGTGCAAAAAGATTTTAAGCTTCCTACACTTTTAAAACTATTCAAAATATTATATCTTGTATGTTTCTAAAAATTTTTCTTTACTCCATTCTTTTTCTTCTTTATCTTCTTCATAAGCTCTCATCACAACTATAAACACCGTAGCCATTATAAACACTCTCCCATTCAGTAATACTTTTTACTAACACTTAAAAATGAGAAACTATTCAAAATCAGCATGCCTTTTAAACATGGTTTCTGAAGTCTCCCCCAGTTCATCCATTAAGTTTAAAACCATTCCATCAAAGGTCAAAAAAGCCAATTGTTCAAACGCAGACCCCATTGGTTGAGCAAAAGAGGCTGTTTCTCGATCATTTTCTTCTTTCGTAGTACCTGGTAAAACAAGTACTACGTCAGCTAATTGACCAATCGTTGACTCTTTTTTCATCGTGACCAAGGCTAAATCAATACCACTTTGTTTCGCTTTTTCTGCCAAGCTTTTCAAACTACCAGTCTCTCCTGATCCAGAACAGATAATTAATAAATCTCCTGGTTTGGAGTGAGGAGAACTGATCTCTCCAACAATACTAACTGAAAAGCCAATATGCATTAATCGATTGGCAAACGCTCGAATCGCAATTCCTGAGCGACCTGCACCATTCAAAAAAATATGATTTGCTTGTTTAATTTGTTCAACAAAATGAGCAATCTCATTTGTATCTATCCTTTGTCCATTTTGAGTGAGTTCAGCTAAAATATCTAGTGTGTAGTTTTTCATAGGGTTCTCGTCTCCTTTAGGCAATCGTTCTTCCACCATCCATTAGAATGGTTTGTCCTTGAATATAGGAATTAGCTGGATCTGCTAAAAATATTGCTAAATTGGCAACATCTTCAATGGTTCCAAAACGTCGAACTGGAATTTTATTGATAACTGCATCTAAACTTTCTTGGGTTGGATAATTTACGCGCATCATTTCACCTGTATCAATTAGACGAGGAGCGATAGCATTAACATTAACCCCTTTAGGTCCAAGTTCTTTTGCTAATCCACGTATTAACCCTTCCCCACCAGCCTTAGACGCTGGGTATGATACACCACCGCCAGTTCCACTTAAAGCTGATCCTGAACTGATATAAACAATTGAACCCTGATTATCTAAAAAGTCATTATAAAATGCTTTTACTGTATTAAATAGCCCGGTTAAATTGATGCTTAATGTTTTGTTCCATTCTTCGAAAGAAATATCATTTACTTTGTTTGCAAAAGCTACTCCAGCATTTAAGACAAGAAAATCAATACGGCCAAATTCTTTGAACACTTTTTCGCGAGCTTCTGTCAAAGCAGCTGGATCTGAAACATCCGCTTGAACAAATAACGATTTTACATATTTATTTGTAATTTCTTCTGCTGTTTTTGTTCCTGTTTCTGGATTATAATCCACGATTACTGTATTTGCTCCGGCTGCTGCAAACTTTTCTGCAATTCCTTTACCTATTCCATGTGCTGCCCCAGTTACTAATGCGACTTTCCCTTCAAAGTTTCCCATTACGGATTCTCCTCTTTCCATTGATTTAGTTTTGATGCTGATTCTCACTAATTAACTAGTGAGAATCACATCTTTATTTTCACTTGACTGCTTCTTTTAATAATTGATATTGTGCTTGTTTATCACCTGAGAATAATGCTCCGCCAACAACAATCAGTTCTGCTCCGGCTTTCACACACTTTTCTGCAATTTCTTTATTGACTCCACCATCTACTTCAATGTCAATTTTGCGATCCCCAATAAGTTGTTTCGTATTACGGATTTTTTCTAAACTTTTTGGGATGAAAGTTTGACCTGGTTGACCTGGATTAATCGTCATAATCAAAATATAGTCAATGTCATCCAGTAAATATTCCAACACGACTTCTGAGGTTCCCGGATTAATTACAACACCTGCTTTACGTCCAGCTTGACGAATTTTTTGCAAAATAGAATGGATATGTGGTGTTGATTCATAGTGCACAGAAATCATTTCTGCTCCCGTTGCAAGAACATCATCAATATGATCTTTCGGATGTTTGACCATCATATGAACATCAAAAATCATTGTAGAATTTTTTTTCATTTCGGCAATCTGATTGGGACCAAATGCAATATTAGAAACGAAATTTCCGTCCATTAAATCCACATGTAAAATTTGTGTATTTTCTTCCTCTAAAAAATTGATATCATCTTGAAGGTGCATAATATCTGCACCAAAAATTGAAGGTAAGATTTGTGCCATTTTTATTTCCGCCTCTTTCTTTTTTACTAATTATTCTTAAAAAATAGTTGAAAGCCAGTAAGTAAGGATACTCCATGGACCTGTTAACACAAAGTCTGTTCCTTGCCCTTTCAGACCAACTCCAGCACCATTTAACATCTCTGTTGCACCTGGTGCTACATAACCACCTAAGTACATGACAATTACACAGAAAAGAACAGTTGTTAGTATTGAGCGCAACAAATTTCCTTTGCTTGCCATAACCGTCATCACAGACATGTAGATTACAGACATTAAAATACCAATTGGGAATGTTTTAACTCCCGGTAACGCTAACGCACAAAGCATCACCAACGGAATAGAGATAACTGTTGTTGTCGTCGTCGTTGGATCGCCTAGTCCTAAAGCTACATCCATCCCAATATTCAAATCTGCGTCTTCGCCCATTTGTTTGGTCATGAAATCTTTCGCTGCTTTACCAATTGGTGATAGCCCATCCATTAATACGCCTACTACACGAGGCATTAAGACCATTACACCGGCAACCCCCATCCCCATAGGAATAATTGTAGTAATATCTTGTCTTGTTAACAAACCTAAAAGCACCCCAACAATCGTTCCAATGATTACAGGTTCACCTAATACACCAATTCGTTTATTTACACGTTCCAAGCTAATATCTAATTTGTTTAGCCCTGGAATGAAGTCAATCAATTTGTTCATCGCCCAAGCAACAATTAGTGTCCAGCCTGTATGAATAATCGTGGTACAAGTCGTTCCTTCTAAGCCATAGTATTCTTGCCACATAGGTGCAACCCAATCTCCGACAAACAAAGCAAGAACAGATAAAATAACGGTTACAGCCAAACCGATAAAGAAATTATCAAAAATGAAGTAAGCCAGTGCACCTGGTACTAGAAAATGCATGTAATTCCAGATATCAACATTCAATGTTTTTGTTAGTTTCAAACGTACTAAAATCAAATTAAGTACAAGACCAATTGGAATAGCTAAACCAGCGAATGGTGCCATCCAAGAAGCCGCTCCTACTGCTGGCCAGCCAATATCTGCAATTGTGAAGCCAGTTCCCATTTCTGAATAATAATCGACTGCTGGTGACAATGAATCATTCAACAAGCCAACAACTAATGTCAAACCGATAAAACCTACTCCAACCGTTAACCCAGCTTTGATTGCATCCCCCAATTTCATTCGGAAAACTAACCCTAAAATAGTAATAATAATTGGTAAAATTGCTGAAGCACCCATGCCAGTGATGGTCTGTACAATATTAACTAGTGTATCCATTCTTTTTTCTCCTTTATAGTGAAATACAAGACTGTTGGGACATCTAATCACCGATTCATTTCTCAATTAAACATCGACACTTTTTTTATGATTATGGTAAAATGAACTCAGCTTTACTTTTGTATGCCGTTCCGCTTTGTTTTCGAGGCAAAAGCGGAACGTTTTTTATGCGTTTTGAATTTCTTTTAGTTTCTCTAATAACGTATGTTTAAGCTTGTCTTCATTAATTCCAGTAACAAATCCCATGATACTCATCAACGGTACATCTAAATTTCCTTTGAAATTATTCGTAGTCAACACGATATCTGCATTTTTGCTCATTGATGGTAATTCTGTCATGCTACATTTGTTCAAACTAATGTGAATCCCATGTTCTTTACATAATGCTTTGACTTCATCTGCTGCTATGGTGGATGTGGCAACTCCACTTCCACAAGCTACTAAAATATTTACTTTCTTCATCTCTTTTTCCTCCTAAAATTTATTTTTCAACAGCAATTGCTGAAATTTCCTTCATCACTTCTTCCGATGTTTTTGCAGCCTTTATTCTATTTACAAATGTTTCTTGTTGAATCACACCTATGACCTGTTTCAAAATTTGAAGGTGTTGCGTGCCATCGTTTAAACCTAAAACAAAAAATAAAGCAACATCAATTTCTTCCTCTGCATCTTCCATTTTCTTCATTTTAATGGGTTGTTGGAGTGTAACCACTGAGATAAATGATTGCTTAATGTATTCTGGATTCCCGTGAGGAATGGCAACTGTGTGTGTGCCCAAATCTAGACCAGTTGGATAATTTTCTTCTCTTTCAACAATAAAGTCATAAAATCCTTCATTGATGTAGCCTCTTTCTTGGAAGATTTCTGATAACTGTCTAAATAAGTCGTTTCTATTCGAAATATCTAAGTTGAGAAGAATTAATTCTTCTTTGACATATTCTTTTAACATGAATAACGCTCCTTTTCATTTTTTAGTGAGTGGCTAACTCCTTGACTAAAGAATAAACGCTTTCAAAGCAAATAGCTATTTCCTTTTTTCACAAAGAATGTAACTATTTAAGAACCAATTGTGATGAACGAAAAAGAAGCAAGGAAATTAAGCATTCCTTGCTTCTTTTTCAGAGAACCGCTAATAATTAAATAAAAAATGTCCTAAGAATTTTTATCATTAGTTGAAAAATTTCGTATTGCTTTACTTATTTCATTTACATCTTCTAACTTAACTAATTCTTCAATGAATTCGGCATCATTTGCCATTCGATTGATATGATATAAAATTGGTAGGTGACTGGTTTTATCTGGCGTTGTTAATAAGGCAACTACATGGATTTTTTTCCCATGATAAGTAATCTCTTGTTTTAAAACGGTAATAAACACACCCAACTTCTGATCAACAATCGCTGGATCAAGATGGGGTAGTAGAATACGCTGCCGTAACATAATATAGGAAGGTTGATCAAGGTATTCTTGCAGCAAAAGCTCATTATAGTCTGAGGAAATAATTTTTTGATTAACCAATGCCTGACTGGATTGATTAAGAATACTTTCCCACGAAAGCCGATCTTCTGCTAATACAATATTCTCATTTTTAATCATTTGCAGAAGATCACCCTTAGAACTGTTTTCAGTAATAGTATTTGATTTCTGTTCACTCAGTAATAACGAATTTAAATCCTCTTTCAATTTTGTTTCCAGCTTTTCATCCAACGAAACATACTGTTTCAAAACACTTATTATATCTGTCGCTCGAATACTGTCAAAATCTAAATGGAAGATATCCTTAATGACATCCTGACGTAGTTTCAATTGATCACTGTTAGTCAGAATTTCATTCATTACATAAACTTTTTTTTCTGACTTAACTGGCACAGTGGAAAACACGATATCATGAGGCAGCATAAATTTCTTGTACTCACGTATTGAGTTTGTTGGATAAAAAAGAAATTCTGGGAAAATTTCCTTTAATTTTTGCTCAATCAATTTTGACATAGAAATGCCATTCGGACACAAAATCACCGCCTTAATTATTTTCTCTTCCAAATCATTGTGATCATTACTAATCAAATGTCCACCCACAAATAGCGTAATATAGGCAATTTCTTCATCTGAAATCTCAGTTTGGAAAAATCTTTCCAACGGGGAAATAGATTGACATACAAAATTGTGTAATACATTGTATTCTGATCGAATTTTATCATACAGAACATTTCCTGTTGAAAGATCATACTTAATTCGATAATATGCTGGCTTAAAATGGTTTAATAACTTTATCAGTAAATCTTTTTTATCAGACAACACCAACAATGTGTTCACTTCAAACTCTGTTAGAAACTCCCAAAGTGAATTGGCTAATAGAGGTAAATCTTTTTTCGCGACCATCCCTTTATTACGAACATTTGAACTTAGTAGCTGTAAAGAGATAAAGACTTTTTCATCTTCAGGTAAGTCAGGAAAATCTGTAGTAATATAAGAGAGAGACTGATATTCTTTTGTGTGTTCAATTTCCTCTCTTTCCTGAATACGACTACTGTCGATCATTTGTCCTCGTTCTATTCTTACAAATATTGAGGAAATGAAGTAAAGTAAAGGATAAAAATCTTCATCTGTATATTTCACACCCAAAAATTTTTCAATTTTTAGAACATCATTTTTAACACTATCCAGATATTTTTGAGAACTCTCCAATAGTTGAACAGTGACATTATCACCATAGTTTTTATAAATCTCAATAATCGAATGAAATAAGGCGATCCGTTTATCCCATTCTTCTCCTACTATCACATACCCCTTTTTACGTGAAAATTCTATTTCAAGATGGTATTTCAGCAATAAAGTTTTCGCTTTCTTAATATCTGCTAAAGCAGTATTTTTACTGATTTGAAGTTCAATACAAAAATGGTCTAGGGACAACTCTTCAACCCTAGTTAAAATCATAATCAACAGTAAATGGACTCTGTCTTCTTTCGAAAATATGATATCTTGAACAGACTGATGAATCGTTAAATAATCAGCCGATTCATTCTTTGCATAGTAGTAGCCATTTCTTCTTTCAATCAATGGTAATCGTTTTTCTGATAGTTTTTCATTGATTGCTTCTATACTATAAGCTAATTGTCTGGAAGATAATTCAAGTTCGTTAAGTAACTCCGCTTCTTTTAAACTTCGATGTTTGATTAATTGTCGAAGGATTTCTTGATCACGAGCACTCATTTTAACACAACCCCCTTTACAAAAATAATAAGCGCTTTCAGTCGGATTATCTATTCTTTTCAGTCCAAAAAATGTATTTTTCTTCATTTCAATTGTGATAATCAAATAAAATTGGAAAAATCATTAATATAGTAAGCTAACTCTTAACTAATAAAAACAAACACTAGATCAAAAACAGTCAATTATTCCAAAGTAATACGCTAATATCCTAATTAAGATTGTTATGCTAGATATATTTAAGACGACAAGTAAGCATTCAAATGTTTTCAAATCAAAAAAGCCACTTACAAAAGAAATAATGAAAAACAACTTCTTTTCATATTATCTTTTGGCAAATAGCTTTTTTCACCCTATTCTAAATCAGCATGACGCGTTTTCATCGTTTGATTTGTTTCTCCTGTTTTTTCCATTAAATTTAAGATGATACTATCATATAAAAATAAACTAGTCTGTTCAAATAAAGACCCCATTGGTTGAAGAGCTTCATCCTTAGACTGTTTTGACTGTGTTGGAATAATCACTACTTGATCAGCAATTTCTCCTAGTGTAGATGATGAATTTGTTGTAAACAATCCGATTACAACGCCATTATCCTTTGCAATTTTTGCTTGATTAACAAGACTAGTTGTTTCTCCAGAACCTGAGCCAATTAGGAATAAATCACCTGATTTAGTATGTGGTGAACTAATTTCTCCGACTAAGCTTACTGAATACCCTAAATGCAATAATCGATTGGCAAATGCTCGAATCATCAAACCTGATCTACCTGCACCTGCTAAAAAAATATGATTTGCACCCTGAATAGCTTTTGTCATCCGATCCACTTGTTGATCAGATATTTCATTTCCTATCGTCAAAACTTCATCAATAATCTCATTAAAAAACTTCATTTTTTTCCTCCTAAAATCGTGTATATTTTCATATTTCACTAAATGAAAGACGGATGGAAAATACCATCCGTCTGATTTTATTCAGCTAATTTAGTCAGTAAATATTTTTGAACAGTATCAGTTTCTTCATTTTTACATGTATCTACAAACTCTTCATCTTGGAATAAGCCAATAAGTTTTCGCAAAATACCAATGTGTTGATTTCCAGAGGCTAAGGCTAAATTGAAAACCAAAGAACAACCCACTTTCAAATCTTTGTCTTCCATTCTTCCGAATTCGACTGTGTTCTTGATTCTTACCACACTGATACTGTCTTTATTTACTAAATCAGAGTTTCCGTGAGGAATAGCAATTCCATCTCCATTAGCTAGTAACAATCCTGTCGGGAAGTCAATTTCTCTTTCAATACAAGCGTCAATATACTTAGCATCAATATTCCCTTTTTCGACAAGCTTTTCTCCAGCTGTTCTAATTGCTTCTTGATAAGTTGTAATCGTATCTTGTCCATTACTTACAATAACATCAATTGCCATCTTCTATCCCTACTTTGTGATTTCTTCTTTTACAGCATCAAAAATTTCATCTTCACCTATACCTGTAAGTAAGCCAGCACCAACAATCACTTTTGTTGTCACATCAGGATTATCAATTTTTGTAGATGAAACAACTAAATCATAGCTATTATATTTATCAGCATTACAATCCATAAGAGATGATTTTTGTACATCAACTCCACTAATCCCTTGTTCTTTTAAATAGTCTTCTAATACAGAGACCATAATTGATGATGATGCAATTCCATTTCCGCATACTACTAAAATCTTTTTGTTCATGATAAAACCTCGCTATCTATACTATACTACACTGTTGCATCATTTTGAAGCTGAGAGCGTTCTTTCTTTTTCAACAAGTATCCTACTGAAATTAAGATCGCTCCAATCAAGATAAAACCAATTAAACCAATATGACTTGCAGCTGCAAACAATCCAGTAAATGGATTTGCTGAAGGGTTAAGTGAAGAATACATCACATTTTTTTGTGCACCTGCACCAAATTTTTGGAATAACTCGTTTGTTGCTGGCGTCATCCATGAAGCAATGTATAATCCACCACCAAACAAGATAACTGATGATAACCAAGTACGAATAATATTTCCCTTAAATACTGGTACCATACATGCAATAAAGAACACAAACTGTGATAAGTCTCCCAAAGGCATTACTCTATTTCCAGGAAGAATAACCGCTAAAATAACCATTGCAGGAATTAATAGTAGAGCTGAAGAAATAACTGATGGGTTTCCTACAATTAGAGCTGTATCCATCCCTACAGTAATGTCACGATCTGGGAATCGTTTCACTAATTTTTTGCGTGCTGCATTTGAAAGTGGAACAAGACCTTCCATCATAATAGAAGTCATTTTCGGCAATAACAACATAACTGCAGCCAAGTACATTCCTAATTGTACACTTGAAATAATCGTTTGATATGGACTTGTCCAATCATACCCAAACAAACCTAAAAGTGTACCTAACAGAAATCCGACAATTGTTGGATCACCTAAAACACCAAATCTTTTTTGAATCGTTTCAGCCGTTACATTTAATTTCCTAAAACCAGGTATACGATCGAAAATCCAGTTAAATGGATAAGCAAATAATAAGTAAGTGTTGGCTACTGGGTGAGAAATTGATACGCCTTGAGGTAAACCAAAAAACTTCTCATTGTTTTTCGCACCCAAGTCAGCCGCAATTAACGCCCAAACATGGAACAAACCGGCAGTTAAAACCCCATATAGAAAATTACCAGAGTATACAGCAACAATCGCTCCCATTGAAGCATTTTGGTGAAGGTTGAAAACATCAACATTGACACAGTCTGTGATCTTCAACACAAGCAACAACAAGTTAATTCCTACACATAAAGGAATAATAATGGCACCCATACTAGAACCAAATCCCATAACGGCCGTTGCCGCACCACCAACATCAATTGCATCTAAAGAAGATCCTGTTTTTCCAGCTAAACCAGTGATAGCGGGTTCCATCTTTTCCAACATAAACCCAATAACCATTGATAAAGCAATAAAACCAATTCCCACCTTCATCGCTGATTGAATTGCTTCAGCAAGCGGACGTCCCAAAGCTACCATAAATACAAGAAAAATCAGTGGAATAAAAATAAAATTGCCTAAATCATTAATAAATTGTGTGATAAATTCCATTTTTTCGCTAGTTGACTAGCTTCCCCCCTTTTTTAATCCGGTCTAAATCCCATATTCCAAGCTACATGATCTGGTTTTTTTAGAAGTAAATTATCATTTTTTTCTGCTTCTAATAAATTGTTTTTTGAATTTTCTCTTGCAGTTGAAAATTCAAAAGGTTCATCATACCATGCATCAATAATCTGCTTCATGTATTCTAATCCATTTACACGCAAACCTAAACCTATGATTTGTACATTATTACTTAATCTTGCTCTTTTTGCAGAATAAGGATTTGTAACAGCTGTTGCTCGAATTCCCCAATGTTTATTGGCTTGACAAGTAAAACCAATTCCAGTTCCACAAATGTATATTCCTAAACGACAAACATCTTTTTGGATCAATACAGACATTTCATCTGCTAACTTAGCAAAAGTATTGACTCCATCCTCTGGTACCTGTACTGGATCATAGACAACATCAGCATTTTTCTCTTCAATCAAGTATTTCTTTATCGCCTCCTTTGTTTCAAAACCTAAGTCATCACATGCAATTGCAATTTTGGTTTTCATTTAAAATCTCCTTTCTGAATCCGTTTACTTTAACTACACTCTTATAATACAATTGGTTTTAATTGGTGTCAATAGTTTTTAGTTGGTTTTTTCAATTTTGGAATCGCTTGAAATCAACTATAAAATAAATAAAAACAATATTAATTAGTTTTTGGTTGTTTTCACTAGGCTTTATGGTATTCTTTATGTAAGATGATTTGTTAATGAGGTGAAGTAAATGTTATTGATGGCAGAAAGAAGAGATTTGATACTACAGGAATTAATTAAAGAAGGCAGTGTTTATGTAAGTGAATTAGCAAAAAAATATTCTGTAACCTACGAAACAATTCGTAAAGATCTTACTTATTTAGAAAACAAAGGGCTTCTTATGAAAAGCCACGGAGGAGCTACGCTAAAACAAAATGCCATTGAGCATTCTTTTCAAGTACGCGAGAAAGAAAATGCTCATTATAAGAAACTGGTTGCACAGAAAGCTCTTGAACTTATTCCTGATAATAGTTCAATTGTAATAGGAACCGGAAGTACTACATTGGAACTTGCCATTCTTTTATCTATGAAGTCTGGATATAAGATTTTTACTGATTCACTACCAGTTGCAAGTTTACTTATAAGTTCAAAAAATCAAGTATTTCTTTTTGGTGGAGAATTACGTGAACCTAGTTCTTCAGTATTTGGAGGTTGGACCATTTCTCAAATTAATCAAATTCAAGTAGACTTATGTTTTCTTGGAACTGATGGCTTTAGTAATGTTGATGGTCCCACTAGCCCGTCGTCTTCAGATGTATTTGTAGACCAAGCGATTATTTCCCACGCTGAAAAACGCTACATCTTGGGTGATTATACAAAATTTGATCGAAAAAGCCTATACAAAATTTGCGACTGGTCAGAGATTACTGCTTTAATTACAAACAAAGAAGCGGATCTCGAAAAAATTAGAAAAATCGAAACAATGACTCATGTAATTACTTGTTAAATTTTTAATATAGACATGAAAGACAAAGTCAAATCGTTAATAGTAGGTATACAAAAAAGTCTAACAATTTTGCTAGACTTTTTTTGTATGATTTTATACTTTTACTTTGATTTTTATGCTTCAGTAATCACTTTTTAGTAATTGGCTATTCAAAATCTGCATGTCGATTAAACATTTTTTCTGAGGTTTCTTCCATTTCATCCATTAAATTTAAAATTATACTATCAAAAGTCAGAAAGGCTAATTGTTCAAAAGCTGAACCCATTGGCTGTTTAAATTCTTTTGAATGATGCACATTTTCATTCTTAGTTGTACCTGGTAGCACTATAATTGAAGAAGCTAACTTACCAATTGTAGAATCACCTTTCATGGTGATCAAACCAATCGTAACGTCACTTTCCACGGCTTTCTTAGCTAAAGATTTTAAGCTTTCTGTTTCTCCTGATCCAGAACAGATGATCAAAAGGTCACCAGGTTGTGAATGAGGTGAGCTTATTTCACCAACAAGACTTACCTTAAATCCCAGATGCATCAATCGATTGGCAAACGCTTGAATTGCAATACCTGACCGACCAGCGCCTAAGAGAAAAATGTGTTTGGCTTTTTTAATCTCTTCTAGAAAAATTAAAATTTGTTCCATTTCAATTTTTTCAGCGTTTTGTGTCAGTTCATTAAGGATTTTCAAAACATAATTTTCCAAATTTTTCCTCCTAGACTTCCGCTAAAGCAGTTTTCAAATTCGTAATCATTTCAACTTCTTTGTTTTCTTCACCAAAAATGTATCCTCCTGATACAAACATATCTGTTCCAGCATTGGCACAAAGTTTGATTGTTTCATTATCGATTTTACCATCCACTTCAATTAAATAGTGATAATCATTTGATTCTCTCAATTGACTAAGTTCAGCGATTTTATTTACAGTTAAAGGAATAAAATCCCTATTAGGTCGACCCGGATTAATGGTCATTACTAATACTAGATCAACTTCAGCTAAAATTGGTGCTATCAATGACACAGGAGTTGCAGGATTGATTGCAACGCCTATTTTCTTTTTTTGTTCCTTGACCATTTGAATAATGTGCATACCATTATTGGTAGCTTCTGCATGATACGTAATAGAGTCAGCTCCAGCCTCAAGGAAAGCAGGTACAATTTTTTCTGGTGTTTCGACCATCAAATGGACATCCAGTAAGATGTCGGTGATTTCTTTTAATTCTTTAACAATACTGGGTCCTGACGCCATGTCAGGCACAAAATATCCATCCATCACATCCACATGTAGCCACTTTATTTCTTCTATCTCCAAGGTTTCAAGGGTCTTCTCTAAACGACTGATTTTAGAACTAAATAATGAAGGTGCTAAAATATATTCTTTCATAAAATTTATTCCCCCATGATTATCACATTAATTGTACGATCTCGTTCACGAAGACGATCCCAATCAACGAAATACACTCTACCGAGCGATCCGATTTGCAATTCTCCATCTTTTAAGATGAGTGATTGAGAATTGGTTCCATAAATAGATGCTTTCAGATGGGCATCTGTATTTAACATCACCCATTTTTCAGCTGGATAATTAGGATCGCTTAATGAAGTCCCGAAAGCAATATGTTCTGGACCTGGACTATGATATTGTCCTTCGGTTGTCATAACCGGAGCGATTTTTTCCATGGTTTCATTAATATCTACATGTAGAAAATCGTCTCCAAAATAATTCACATCATGCATAGTTTCCTCATAGAAAAATGAACAAGTTGTATGTGGGGTGGTAATGATCATCACGCCATCTGCCAAACCAGAATCTAAAGCAATACGAACCAAGTCTTCACGTAAATCATGGTACGAAGCACGACCTTCTATTGTATGCAGTTTGATTGTGTCATGTTTGATCATCTATTTCAATTCCAATCGTGTTTTTACATCTTCAAATATTTTGTCTGCTCCGATCCCAGTTAACAAGCCTAGACCATTGATCACCTTATCTTTGACTGAATCTGGAACAATCGTCGTGCTAACAACCGCATCGTAATCATCCATTTTATTCAGTTCGTCCGCAATCTTAGATTGATATATTTTGACCTGATCCGTATAGTTTTCTGCTTCTAACCACTTGTTGATTTTTGATACCGCAATAGTTGAGGTTGCGTGGCCCGCGCCACAAATTACTAATAGTTTTTTCATGAATTTCCCTACTTTCTTTTTATTGAACTTCTTGTATATTTTCTACTTTTTTCCCTTTGATTTTGTTAAAGTAAAACATTCCTGCTAAAATCACAATTCCTAAAAGAATAATCCCAAAGATACCTAACTTTTGAGCTAATAAAACAACTAAACCTGCTGGCCACAAGCCACTTAATAACATTGTAACTAGTCCTGAAGTTCCTACATCAAAGTTTGCCATTTGGAAGAGTTCTGTCACAATAGGCGCTAACCATGTAGATAAATAAAATGTCATCACTAAGTACAGTGAGCAACCGACTAAAGAACGAACAATATTTCCTTTAAAATAAGGAATCATTAAGCAAATCGCAAATGTGAAAAATGCTAAATCACCAAAAGGTAACACTTGATTTCCAGGCAAAATTACTGCAAGTAACAACGAGATAGGTACCAACAGTAGCGATGTAGACATTACTGTTGGATGCCCAACGGTAAGTGCTGCATCCATTCCAATATTTACCACACGACCATTTAATTTTTTATCTGTAAATTCTTTAGCTGCCTCAGCGATTGGCAACAGCCCTTCCATAAACATTGCAACCATTTTTGGCATTATTTTCATAACTGCAGCTGTTTGCATACCAAGCAACCCGATACCTGCTGCATCATATCCTGCTAAAAATCCAACAACGATACCAATCAACAATCCAATTACAACGGTATCACCAAAAATCCCAAATTTTTTCGTCAAACTTTCAGCATCTGCATCAATTTTGTTAAACCCTGGAATTCGATCAAAAATCCAGTTCATAGGTTTAGCAAACAATACTCCAGACAATGCCATCATATGTGTAATTGCAATCCCAGGATAACCGAAGAATTCACTTACTTCTTTTTGTGCTGCATCCGCTAAGAACCATTGTAAAAGAACTGCAACAATTGCTCCAATTATCCCAAACCAAAAGTTTCCAGTTACCGTTTGAACTAGCATACCTAAAAAAATTGGGAACCAGAAATTCCAAATATCAACATTCAATGTTTTCGTCCAACCAAGCATCACTAAAATAAAATTCAAAATTAATGAGATAGGGATCATCAAAATTCCCAAAGAGGTTGAAAAGGCCAATGGTCCACCAACTCCTACTCCAATATCCAAAACATTTAGAGAAGTTCCAAATTTTTCACCCATTTGCTGAATAGCACTACCCAAACCGCCCGATAATAAATCTAATACTAATCCTAATCCAATATTCCCAATACCAACAGTGACCCCAGATATAAATGCTTTACTAGGCTTTAACCCGAAGAATAGTCCAATGATAAAAATAATTACTGGTAAAAAAACTGTTGATCCTAATCCAATAAACCACTGAATACCATCCATAATAACATCCATTTGTTTTTTCCTCCTTGACTTCTAATAAACCCCAGAATCATTTAGCAATTTGATAAAATCTTCTTTTGATGATAATTCTCGTAGCCTCTTAACTTTCTCATCATCAGTAAACAATGCCATTAAGTTTTGCAGGGTCTCTACTTGTTCATGAGGGACTGCCATCGCCAGCATGAATACTAAATTAACTTCGATGTTGTGACTTTTATCCGTCATATCTTGGAAAATTACTGGTTCATCCAATGAAGCAAAACAAATTTGTGACTTATTAACATTCACTGAATCTGTATGAGGAATCGCAAAACCGATACCATTGAATTCCAAACCAGTCGGATACTCTGCTTCTCTTGTTGTGATGCCATCTAAAAAACTTGATTTGACGCATCCAGATAAATAAAGTTTTTCATACATTTTTTCGAATAATTGTGTTTGATCGTCAGGTTTGATATGAAACAAACAAAGTTCTTGATCAAAAAACATTTTAGTTTCCTCCAGTACTAAAAATTTGTAGCATTTGCACAGAATCGTTGACTTTCACAAGCGCATCAACTTTCTTTTTCTCATCAATAAATTGATAGAGTTCTTCGACAACTTCGCGAATCTCTTGTAAGTCTTCTTCACTGAGATTTACCATAATAATCAATTTGACCGTGCGATCTCCCCAATTAATCGATTTCTTAAGTGATACAATATAAATATGAGACTTAAGAATCGTCGTTGGATCTGCATGAGGTAATGCAACACCACTTTCCAAATTGGTATTCCCAATATCCTCTCTCTCAAAAACCGATTTCCGAAATGTAGGCAATACTAGTTTTCTTTTTTCTAGTTCATCTATCATGCTATTTAAACAATCAGCTTTATCAGAAAAAAGATTTTGCAAGCTAATAAGTTTAAGATTGACATATTTACTCAACACATCTACTTCAAAATTTCTATCTAATGAATCAGATAGTCCAAAAGGTGCTCCTTGAATGAGATACTTTGTATATGCCTCCATGATCTTGATATAGTCTTGATTACTAACTAAAGGTGTAACTTTTACAAAAGGAGTTTTTGACTGTGGAATATCAATCGAGCTGATAATCAAGTCAATATTTTCTTTGTCACTTTTATTAAATCTCTCCAATGTCGATATCTCCACATTATCATGGGCTGGAATGAACTTACGAACCTTTGAATAGATAAATTGAGCTGAAGACATTCCATATTGACAAATAATGACAATATTGCTTGCTTTGGATTGACGATCCAAGGCAATTTGGAAATGGATCAAAATAAACGAAATCTCGTCATCATTTAAAATCACATTATACTGTTGTTCCACAATAACTAATGCATACCAAACAATACTGAAAAGCTCAGAATATTGGTCACGAATATTCTCCAATAAAGGATTTTCAATGTGAATCCCACGTTTTAAACGAAGAATCATAGCAGGTATATGATATAATAGTGAATTGAAAAGGTGCTCATCCTGAGTCAGATCAATTTTTTCAATTTTACTCATTCTAGAAATCAAACGGTACACTAAATCTACATATTTTTCATCACTAGCTTTCACTTCAGTAGTAACTCGATGGGCAAAAAGTTGACGAGATAAATAGTCTTTATCAGCTTCACTAAAATTCAGAACAGTCTCTTGAGATAATCGTTCAGACATGTCATTAGCAACCACAAACGTTTCCATATATCGTATACTACTAAATAGGTAATCATCCTCTCCTTCAACATGATACCCCATTTGAATACGACGGCATTGAACCAAGAGAGTTGTCAAAAGTGATTCCATATAATAGTCAGAAACCTTCTCAGTGAGTTCTCTAAAATTCTTGTGTAGAATTTTTGATACGATATCCACTAATTGTTTCTCAAAAAAGTGGTATAATTTTGCATTGACAGATTTTTCTTCTATCAAATTTGAAAAATGTGTTACTAGCTGCTTAATTGCTAGCTGAATCTCATTCTCTGCCCCCTGACTAGTCAATCCATCATTATTTGATATTATTTCAATCCCATTCGATACAATGATTTCATTTATAATTTTTAAATCGTTATAAAGTGAGGTCTTACTGACTAAATATTGCTCAGCAAGAGATTCTAATGTCGGATTATCCTCTTCAAAAAATACACTTTGAATAATTTTGACTCGTCTATTTACAGGTGACAGCTGGTCTTGCGAAAGCTCACTTTCTAGCTCTTTTAAAAAGTTGCTTTTTGCACTATGTTCACCTGACAAGTGGATACCTAAAGAAGGTAACCTTTCTATTTCAACAGAATAAGGTTGAATGAAAAGTCTAAGTGTTTCTAAATCTTGAAATACGGTTTTAGTTGAGACAGACAATTTTTTACTATAGAAAGAAGCAGGTAAAAATTTATCATGTTCAATTAGCAAGCGCGCAAGTTTTATTTGCCTTTCGTTCATGGATATCACCTTTCTGTTAGCTAACGTTCTTCTTTACATATCTAAGATAACATGATAAATTAGCCCTAACAATTACATAAGTTTCTTTATCCATTGTGGAAGTGAATTAAAAATTTTCAGTTTAATCTCGCTTACATATCTTTTCTATGTATATGAAGAACACTTAATCAAAAATATTTTATTCTTTGTTTTATGATTTATTTTTAATGTTCAATTTTAAATATTTTTGCTCTTTTGGCAATAAACCAGTTCATTTTCTTTTGGACTTCTTAACTTAAGATAATATATTAGTTGACCATCAAAATTCTACTACATAAATGAATTTTCAAGAGAAAATAAAGAAACTGGTTTCAATCCGAAATCAGTTTCTTTCAACAAGTAGACTAGCCATAACTTTTTTAATCAGATTAACTTTCCAAAAGACAATTGCAGATATCATGCAAAATCAGCAAGGCCATAAAATCTGTTAAAATGATATTTTTCCTTTGAAAATCTTGTCTTCAACTTTATTTCATCTAATACATTCATTTTTTAATGCTCTTTGTTTTAAAGTAGAAAATAGTTATAATCCATAGATTTTTTCAATATAGTAGAGCTAGTTTAGGATTCCATATCCTAAACTATAAGAACTATTCTTTTCATAGCTTCTTCTTGCAATAATATCTCCAGAATTCCCTTCAATCGTATGGACAGTATTATTTTCAAATTTCTCCACAATCCCTACATGATCACTGACACCATCACCATCCCAATCAAAGAAAATAATCGCTCCACTTTTCGGTTCTACACCTCCGCCTTGCCATTGGTTATTCGTTTTAAAATTATTTATTCCTGTTGGACAATAGGCAAAACGTTCCATCTTCAAGTTTGCTTTTTCCGCCACATAAGAAACAAAAGTTGCACACCATTCTACACGACTGTTAAAACCATACCAACGCCAGTATTTTTCGCCACCTTCATGAATGCCGTCTGCTAGCTCATCTGATGCAATTTTCGCAATTTCAGAATTTCCACCAGTGCCAGAATGACTCAAAAATCCTCCTCCGAAATCGTACACCTGCACAATGTTTAAAACTTCATACCCTTGATGCCCTTTCCACATATCCGCAAAATATTTAACCCCAACTTCTATTGATTCATCTGGGTCTGTTATGGAATTTAGTGGTCTGCCTTGGCTTTCGCTACACTGCATAATATCGGGATACTTTTCATAATTTCCACCTGATTCTGCCATAATAATTCCTAATGGATAGGGTACGGCTTCGGGTATCTCATTTTTCACCGCTTCTTTCGTTACCTTTTCTTTCCAGCGAAGTACCGCTTCTGGAAGATTTTGCTCCTCTTCTGTACCAGTAACATTAGTCGATGAACTTTCTCCCCAAATCAATAATAGTATGAAGATAAAAAAGATTCCAAATAAACAAAGCGCTAGATACTTAGATAACTTCATAGACTGATTCCTCACTGATTTCTGATTCCATTAGGTTTCTTGTCTTAGTTCGTCAATTTCCTTTGCTAATTGTCTGGCTTCATCTTGCTCAACAGATGTTGAATGGTAAAGTTGTTTGATTGATAGTATAATTTTTAAACATAAAGCACTCGCTTCCTTTCTGATTTGGTTTGGTCACTTTAATCTTACAGAGATGAGTACTTTTTGTGTACCTTGAAATCAAAAAAAATGGGACAATAATCAGATTTTTTTCTGATTATTGTCCCATTCTCTTTTGGTAGAAAATTGGAAAACTGACAGCTAAAAAGGCAGCTTATTTCGCTCTTCATTCGTTGATTTAACACCATTTCAACTGAGTTTTCACGTTATTTCCGATACATCTTAAACTCCAAGAACAGATCGTTATAAATTCCTAAGTATTCTTGACCTAAATCTTGGTAAACTTCTAAATGTTTGACGGTTTCATCATCTGGATAAAATTGTTTATCTTCAGCAACTTCTTTTGGTAATAGTTTTTTAGCTTCTTTATTTGGTGTGGAATAACCAATATATTCTGCGTTTTGTGCCGCATTTTCTGGTCGTAACATAAAGTTCATAAATGCATAGGCACCCTCTTTATTTTTGGCTGTCTTAGGCATCACAATGTTATCAAACCAGAGATTAGAGCCTTCACTGGGAATCACATAATGTAGATGTTCATTGTTTTCTAGCATTTCAGCAGCTTCACCAGAGAAAGTTACAGCAACTGCACTTTCTTCATTAGCCATGTACATTTTGATTTCATCGGCAACAATTGCTTTGACATTGTTCGTTAATCGGTTTAACTTATCGGTAGCCTGACGTAATTGTTGGTCGTTTTTACTGTTTAACGAATAGCCTAAACTGTTCAAAGATAATCCTAACACTTCGCGAGCGCCATCAATCAGCATGACATTATTTTTTAATTCCGGGCGCCATAAATCATCCCAATGTTGGATCTGACGGCCGTCAATAAATTTATCATTATAAATAATCCCCAACGTGCCCCAGAAGTACGGAACGGAAAACTTATTTTTGGGATCAAAGGATTGATCTAAAAAGCGTGCATCAATGTTTTCTAAGCCTTTTAATTTGCTGTGATCAAGTGGTAAAAGCATCTTCGCTTTCATCATTTTTTGAATCATATATTCAGAAGGAATGGCAATATCATAGGCTGTACCACCTTGCTGAATTTTTGTATACATAGCTTCATTAGAATCAAAGGTTTCGTAATTGACTTTATAACCTGTTTCTCTTTCAAATTTCTTAATCAAGGCCGGATCTATATAGTCCCCCCAATTGTAAATGGTCAAGGTATCTGCTCCTGCCATGCCACTTGCTTTCTCCAATTGGCGCACGCCAAAAAACAAGATGACAATAATAGCGATAATTCCAATAAAAAGTGACTGTAATTTTTTCATTTTAACTTGGCCACCTCACTTTGTTCCCGACGCATTTTCTTTAAACGTTTTGGCGTATTGTCTTTACTGATAAAGTAATAACCGACAACTAGAATCATTGAGAATAGGAATACTAACGCACTTAAGGCATTGATTTCTAAACTAATTCCCTGACGTGCTCGTGAATAAATTTCAACAGATAATGTTGAAAAACCATTGCCTGTCACAAAGAATGTTACGGCAAAATCGTCCAACGAATAAGTAAAGGCCATAAAGTAGCCAGCAATAATTCCTGGCGCTAAAAAAGGCAAAATAATATTTTTAATCACTTGAACATTATTGGCCCCTAAATCCCGTGCCGCATCTACCATAGAATCGTTCATCTCTTGTAGTTTTGGTAAAACCATTAAAACAACAATTGGAATACTAAAGGCAATATGCGACAATAATACACTTGTAAAACCTAAACTGATAAACCCTACTGCCGTGAAGAAAATTAAGAAACTGGCTCCAATAATAACATCTGGTGAAACGAGTAAAATGTTATTAAAGCTAAGCAACGTGTTCCGGTTTTTACGACGTTTTGTATAATAAATCCCCATCGCACCAAATGTTCCAATGATGGTTGCTATTAAAGCCGATAAGAAAGCTAGCAAAAACGTATTCAGAACAATGGTTAACAAGCGTGTGTCTTCGAAAACGTTCCGATAATTATCTAACGTAAAACCAGTAAACTGATTCATCGTTTGCGTGTCGTTAAACGAATAAAAAATCAAATAAAAGATTGGTGCGTACAGTAGCGCAAAGACAACGAATAAATACACATAAGACCATTTAAACTTTTTCTTTTGCATTATTTGCCACGCCCTTTCTTCTTCTCACCCGTCAGCAACATCACAATAAACATGGCAACAATTAAAATCACACCAATTGTTGAACCCATGCCCCAGTTTTGCGTTACTAAGAAGTGTTCCTCAATCGCCGTTCCCAACGTAATCACCCGATTGCCGCCAATTAAACGCGTTAACATAAAGAGCGAGAGCGAAGGAATAAAGACAGCTTGAACGCCACTTTTCACACCGTTTAGGGAGAGAGGAAAAATGACACGGCGGAACGTTTCCGCACTGCTAGCTCCTAAGTCCCGACTAGCACTAATCAATGAAGGATTCATCTCTTCTAAGGCATTAAAAATCGGCATAATCATAAATGGAATTTCTATATACGTTGCGACAAATAAAAAACTGAAATCTGTAAACAGAATTTGGTGCGTACCCAAACCCATAAAACTCATAAACTGATTGATACTCCCATGAATACTGAAAATCCCAATAAAAGCATAAGCTTTTAATAATAAATTCACCCACGTTGGTAAAATAACGAGCATTAACCATAACTGTTTATGCTTGAGCTTTGTCAAAAAATAAGCCGTAGGATAACTTACCAATAACGTAAAAATGGTAATCAGAAAAGCATACCACACTGAATTAATGGTCATACTTAAATACGTTCCTGATGTAAAATACGTTTGGTAATTCGCCAAGGTAAACTGGCCATTCATATCGAAAAATGATTGATAAATAATCATTAGCACTGGCGCAATGACGAATAAAAGTAACCACATTACATAGGGAATCGAATAAATTCGACGCATTGTTTTCATTTTATTTTCCCCTTTCGTTTACTCGTCGTAACTTTCTAAACGGGCATCAAAGTCTTCTTCTGATTCATTGAAGCGCATCACGTGAATATCTTCTGGCTCAAAGGAGAGCCCTACTTGAGCGCCTTCTTTGGCTTTTCGAGTGGAATGCACCATCCATTCATTTCCTTGTTCATCAAAACAAATAATTTCATAATGAACGCCGCGGAATAACTGCGTGTCCACCGTTACGGTTAGCTTGCCTTTTTCAAGCGTGGTAATCGTTAAGTCTTCTGGACGTAAAACGACTTCTACAGGTTCATTTTTCCGCATGCCGCCATCGACACATTCAAACTTTTTGCCCACAAATGAAACTAAATTATCTTCCAGCATCACGCCGTCCACAATATTACTTTCCCCCACAAAGTCAGCAACAAAGTGATTAATCGGTTCATCATAAATATCGACTGGTGTGCCACTTTGCACGATATGACCTTTATTCATGACAAAAATTTCATCGCTCATCGCTAATGCTTCTTCTTGATCATGGGTCACAAAAATAAAAGTAATCCCTAAACGTTGTTGTAAATCACGTAGTTCATATTGCATCGCTGTGCGTAATTTCAAATCTAAAGCGGATAACGGCTCATCTAAAAGCAATACTTTTGGCTCATTGACAATCGCTCGTGCAATTGCGACCCGCTGACGTTGGCCCCCAGACATTTCACTAATTTCACGTGTTTCGTAGCCGGGTAATTGAACCAAACGTAATGCCTCTTTCACTTTTTTTTCAATTTCTGCTTTGGATAGTTTTTTGATTTTTAAACCAAACGCAACATTATCAAAAACATTCATGTGAGGAAACAAAGCATAATCCTGAAACACGGTATTGACTTGGCGTTTATTGGCAGGTACATCATTTATTCTTTTACCATCAAAATAAACATCGCCAGAAGTCACGTCATTGAATCCCGCAATAATACGCAAAATCGTTGTTTTGCCACATCCTGAAGGTCCTAATAACGTATAAAATTTTCCTTCTTCAATTTCAAAGCTGACATTTTTTAATACTGGTTCATCGTCAAATTGTTTGACAACATTTTCAAATGAAATCACATGGTTTCTCACTGGATAAACTCCTCCATTTCGTCCTTTATAAATACGATTCTGTCGCCACAATTAACGCACGACTTTTTCCTCGACCATTGTTGCTAATTTGGTGAGGTTCTGTTGCTTGGTAATACATGGTTTGACCTTTTTTAGCAATATACGTGGCTTCCCCTAATATCAAACGAATGGAGCCATCAATCACATAAATAAATGTTTCTGATAGAGAAGGTTCAAACGTTTTATATTCGCCATTTTTATCAAAAGTAATAATGACAGGTTCCATTTCTTTTTCATTTGAGGCTGGAATTAACCATTTTAGTTCATAGCCATGTTCTTCATCATAATAGAGGGTACTTTCTTCTTCATTGTAGACAATTTTCTGTTCAAGCGGTTGCTGACTAAAAAACTGCTCTGGCGTCACGCCTAGTACTTCTAAAATTGAGAAAAATGTTTCCATTGATGGTGAGCTTAAATCCCGCTCCAATTGGGAAATATAGCCTTTGGATAAATCCGTTCTTTCGCCTAATTCTTCTTGCGTTAAATTTTTCTGAATGCGTAAATTTCTCAACTTCTCACCAATTTCCATGGCACACCTCGTTTCTATTTTCAGCTAATCTTTTCAACAAAAGTTTTGTAATACTAAACTTACAGTTTAGTTTTACCTTTTTTAGTATACGAACTTTTTGAAAAATTTCAACCATTTTTCTTTATTTTTCTAGTCTAATTGTCACACAATCTTTCTTTTCTGTATAACTTACTGTTTATAAGAAGAAAAATGATACGAAAAAATCAGAATATGATAAAATAAGACGAGTTGCTTTTTTACATAATTGGAAGGAGAGTTTTTATATGAATTCATTTCAAGCATTTACGTTAAGAGAACAAGATACATCTGTTATTGGTCAACTAGAAACCATTACTTTAGACGATTTATCAGAAGGCACTGTAGTAATCAAAGCAGCCTACTCCTCAGTTAACTTTAAAGACTCTTTAGCTTCAAAAAAAGACGGCGGTGTGATTCGCAATTATCCAATGATTCCAGGAATTGATGTCAGTGGCACTGTTGTCACATCGGAAGATCCTCGTTTCAAAGAAGGCGATAAAGTGATCGTAACAGGCTATCAATTAGGGGTTAGTCATACTGGTGGTTATTCTGAATATGTGCGTGTTCCTGGCGATTGGGTAGTTCCACTTCCTGAAAAAATGAGTCTCAAAGAAGCAATGATCTTCGGAACTGCTGGCTTTACGGCCGGATTATCTGTCACAGCTTTAGAAGACGATGGCTTACGCGACGACAAAGAAGCCCCCATCATTGTAACTGGTGCGACAGGCGGTGTTGCGACATTGTCTATTGCGATGTTGCATCAATTAGGCTACACTTCAATCACTGCATTAACTAGAAAGCCAGATTCTTTTGAGCTTTTAAAAGAGTTAGGTGTTAGTGAATGCTTATTAGTAGAAGATTTCTTAGCAACTCCTGTTAAAGCATTGATGAAACAGCGTTTTGCTTTTGCAATTGATACCACTGGTGGGGAAATTACTTCTGCTGTTTTACCACAACTTCGTTATGATGGCCGTTCAGCCATTTGTGGCCGCGCTGCTGGAATTACATTAGAGACAACCGTTTTACCCTTTATTTTACGGGGCGTTCATTTATTGGGCATTGATTCGGTTAATGTTGGTATGGACAAACGAAAAATAGTTTGGCAACGTCTTGCCACTGATTTAGACATCACTGAAAAAGCTGTGTATCAAGAGATTACTTTAGAAGAACTTCCCCCTGTTTTTGAAGCATTACAAGCAGGCCAACATATTGGACGGACCATTGTCCGAATTTCTTAAGGAGGCGTTTTGATTATGGATGTTTTAGTTACTGCTGGTGGAACGTCAGAACCGATTGATAATGTTCGTTCGATTACCAATCATTCTTCTGGCGGACTAGGAAAAGCAATTGCTGAAAGTTTTTTAGCTGCTGGACACACCGTAACCTACGTAACAACCAAACATGCATTACGTCCAACCCAACAATTGGACTTATCAATTAAAGAAATAGAAACAACGGTTGAATTAGCCACTACGTTAGAACAACTCTTTGCTGAAAAGCAATTTGATGCGATTGTTCACGCAATGGCAGTCAGTGATTTTACGACGGAAACCGCGCAAACGGAAGAACAATTTATTGCTTCTTTTGCGCAACAATTAAGCGAACAAACATTGCCAAAGACCAAAGAAGCCTTGGCAACTATCGTTCAAAACACATTGAATCAGATTGCTGATATTCCTCAAACAGCAACAAAAATTTCATCTGATACGGACCGATTATTAATTTTTCTAAAGAAAAATCCTAAAGTCATCCAAATGATTCGTGACAAGCAACCCCAAACTGTTTTAGTGGGCTTTAAATTACTTGTCAACGTTTCACAAGAAGAACTTGTCCAAGTTGCACAAGCCGCTTTGGTTAAAAATCGGTGTGACTTTGTCTTAGCCAATGACTTGATGAACGTTCATGAAACAGAACACGAAGGATTATTAATTAACGAAACGGGCATTGTCCAAGAAGCTTGTTCAAAACAAGGGATTGGTTCAATGATCGTTAAAAATGTTGAAAAGAAATGGAGAGAACAACAATGAAAACTATTTTATTAGGCGTCTCTGGCAGCATTTCTGCATATAAAGCAGCAGATATTACAAGTCAACTAGCTAAGCTTGGCTACAATGTGGAAATTTTAATGACTAAAAGCAGCACAGCGTTCATCACTCCGCTGACGTTACAATCACTTTCTAAGAATCCAGTGCATACGGATGTCATGATGGAAATTGATCCCAGTAAAATTAATCACATTGAGTTAGCTAAAAAAGCGGATTTATTTTTAGTAGCACCTGCTTCGGCCAATACCATTGGGAAATTAGCCCATGGGATTGCCGACGACTTATTATCAACAGTTGCTTTGGCGCTTTATCCTGAAACACCAAAAATTATTGCGCCCGCGATGAATACGTATATGTACCAAAACCCCATTGTCCAACGAAATATTGGCATTTTAAAAGAAGTCGGCTATCAAGAAATAATCCCACGTGAAGCTCTATTAGCTTGTGGCGATTATGGTCGTGGCGCACTTGCCACTGTTGAAGATATCATTCAAACAGTGATGAAAATTTTAGCATCTGATAACAAGGAGTAATTTATGAATAACACGAAAAAATTTACGTTAACAGCAATGTTCTTAGCTATCTTACTTTTACTGGCTTTAACCCCGCTAGGATTTATCACATTAGGTCCTTTAAATTCGACCACGATGCATATTCCTGTAATTATTGGTTCCATTGTTTTAGGGCCAAAAATCGGTAGTATGTTGGGCGGCACGTTTGGGATCATTAGCTTAATTAAAAATACGACAGCACCAACACCTTTGTCGTTTGTTTTTTCTCCATTTATTCCTGTGATCGGTACCGATCATGGTAGTTGGAAGGCACTTTTAATTGTGCTCATTCCGCGGATTTTAATTGGGGTCGTTCCTTATTTCGCTTACAAATGGCTAAATAAATTAACGAAGGAAAAAGCGCAACCTGTCTCCTTATTTGTGGCTGGTGTTTTAGGCTCAGCAACGAATACCATTTTAGTCATGAACATGATTTATTTTCTTTTTAATTCAGCTTATGCTGAAATTATTGGTAAAGCTGGAACTGCTGTTTACCTAGCTATTATTGCGACGATTTTCAGTTCTGGTGTGCCAGAAGCTCTTGTTGCTGGTGTAGCTGCTTCAGCAATTGCTAGCGTTTTGCTTCGCTTAATGAAACGGAATGCAACGCAAAAACTATAGAAAAAAACACAGGGACTAAAAATCAAGTTTGATTTTTAGTCCCTGTGTTTTTTATTTATTTTTTTTGTTTTCGTAATTTATAGGCATATTCACTGGCTTTAAATAATAATTTATTAACCGGTAAATCGAATTCCCCAATAAATTCATTAATCGTTGGGTTGAAGTTCGCTTTAAACTTAATTAAGCCATCATTTAAACTACCTTCTAAGCCGCCCATATTACAGCTTTCGCAGCCACGGTTAAAACATTCTTGAATGGCATCTCGCCAAGTCACATATGTTGGCATGTAGCGTTTATAACGATCATCTAAGCCAGCATAAAGGATTTCACTTGTTGGACCAAATGTCACAGCCAAGGCGCCAGCAACCGTGACGATTTCACCAGCTTCTGCGATATTTTCTTCTAATTCTTTTAGTTCCCGAGTCAAGGAAGCATCTAATTCTTCTAAATTATGGCGCTTTTTCACTTGATTTTCTTTCAAATTACTCAAGTCTTTTTGATTTTTGTCATAGCGTTGTCGCGTGCTGTCTAAGCGTTCCTTTAAATTGACTTGCGCCAGCATAATAAAGGAGTCTTCTGGGTAAATGTTCAACAGCTTCTTAAAGTAATCACTATTCCGCAAAGAAATATGTTGGCGTTCCATGGTTGATTGAATGACTTTTTCAAATTCATCAACAAAGTCAACATGCCCTTGCTGCACAACGACCCCTTTTTTTTCAGCTGTTTTAATCATTTTCTTGGTACTTTTTGACAATTGTTCCTCACTAAAATCTTCACGATAAATATTCGCTTGGAAGCGAGGCTGGATGGTGGCCCCCATATCCATTGTCAGTCCTTGATATTTGGCACCTGCTTCTTTCAAGGTCTCAATAATAGCTGTCGCTTCAGCATGCGGTTGGTGTTCTTCTCCCAAATGGAAATCTTGATAATGAACCGCTGGATCCATTTTTATAAATAAAGCTCGTTTTTTCTTGCCAAATTTTTTCAATTCAGCCATAAAGTAGCTGACCAGACGTTCATTTGTATAGTCCATTACTGGACCTCTTGGTGTATATAACATCGTAAAACCGGCTGGTAATGGTTTGATTAAAACTAAACTTGATGCGACTAATGTATCCTTTTCATAAACCCCAACAATTTCAGAACCCCAGTTATCCTTGACTTTTGCCCATGAAGATGACTGTAGTAAATTACATAATGGGTGATTTTTAACAAATGTATCGTGTACTTCTGCCGGAATACCGATTTTAAATGTGTACATGTTCAAACTCCTCTGCTGTGACTTTCCAATAGTCCGTTTATCTTACACTATCATAGTGTATTCCAACAGACTAGTAAAGTTTTACATGAAAATTTTTAGAAAAAATGTAGATCTTATTCTTTATGTAAAAAAGACGAGGTAGAAACAGTTCATTCTATCACTTAGTTCACTAATAGCAACGACACTTTTCTTCACTGCCATTCAAAGGATGAATCATTTCTATCCACATCTTTTCAATTAAATACGTGTTTCAAATTTTAATGACTTGTTGATAAAATACATGATTGGTGCTGAAATCGTCATAATAATCGCTTCACTTAATGCTAACCAACCATAAGTTGTCCAAAATGCTTGACCGCCACTTGGTACTAGCATAAAGGCAATAAAAAACATACTTACAGTGAAAAATAGACTATTTAGACACATTCTAACAGGAATACTTGGTACCTTTTTTTGTAAAAAAGCTGTTAAACTCAACGCAAATAATGTTTGCGCTCCACCAAACAGAGCATCCATTACACCGAAACCAAAAAATAAGTTAAAAAAGATAACGCCGCCTAAAACACCCCACATCAATTTGCGATTGAAAACGACTAGGTGATTCAAACTTTCTGAAATTCTAAATTGAATCATACCAGAAGAAACTGGCCGAACCAATAAAGAGAGGACAATATATAAGCCCATAATGATACCATTGGCTAAGACTGTTCTTAGCTTTCGATTGGCTTGAAACGAATTTTGCATACTTTTTCCTTCTTTCTCCGAGTTTTTTTACAAGGGATGGTTGATGAACCTTGGTTACAATTGCAACAGTTCACATTCTAATATGGAAAGTCAAAATAGTCAATGAAAGCCCTGTTTTACTTTGCACTTATTTGCAGTTTTCACCTCTCATGCATTGTTTCGTGCCTTTTTCTAGTCATTTTTTACTTTTTTAAGCAATCTTTATTCGCAGAAGTTCCTCCCTCTGGTATAATGGACAATAGCGATTCAAAGGAGGAGCTCAATGAACATTCACTACTATCTTATTATCAACGAGCAGGCAAGTAGCGGCAATGGCCGAAAAGTCGCTAGAAAAGTGATTCAACAACTCAAGCAACAAGAACTTAAATATACGGCTCTTTACACTGATTACGCTGGACATGAAAAAGAATTGACGAAGGAACTTGCAGAAACAACTTTACTTCCTTGGTCTGAAGACTTAGACGTTTCAACTTTTCCAATCCTAGTCGTGCTAGGCGGCGATGGCACACTACATAATGTCATTAATTCATTACTTCCATATGATTCAGCTATTCCTTTAAGCTATATTCCATGCGGCTCTGGAAATGATTTTGCACGAGGGGTGGGATTATCAAGAAATATTGATAAAGCATTGCATCAAATCCTGCGCACCAGACGACCAAAAGAAATTCAAACGATTCATTATGTAGAAGCCAACCAAGAAGAAATCGGCTTAGCCACCAATAATGTTGGCTTAGGGTTGGATGCGGCAATCGTGGAAAAAACCAACGAATCGTCATCAAAAAAAGCCTTAAATAAATTTAAGCTTGGCTCGCTTTCCTATATTTCTTCAATCATTCATGTCTTTTTTAAACAAAAAGGCTTTCCAATTTTAGTTGAAATGAATGGTAAACAATACACATTTAATCGTGCTTTCCTATGTACGGTCACAAATCATCCTTATTTTGGCGGGGGCGTATCAATTATGCCGACGGCCAATCCTCGCAAAGCAGTCGTGGACTTAGTTGTCGTGGAACGAATCAATATTTTTAAAATTTTGTGGCTTATTTTCCTATTGCTTCGTCAAAAACAAGGGAAATCTAAGCATTTTCATCATTTTCAATCAAGCAAAATTCGAATTGTTTCGACGATTCCACAAACCATTCACGCAGATGGCGAGATTTTAGGCAAACGAAGTATTGATATGGTTTATACCACACAAAAACGTTTGTTTTGGTTTTAACTGAGTCTCTTAAAGTTGAAAAAGAGTGTCATAAGTCAAAACGACTTATGGCACTCTTTCCTTTTCTCACAGAAATTGATAAGGCGTCGTATCCTTCATTCCAATCATTGGATCAACAGCATTTGTTTGAATAATTTCGACTGTTAGTCGTGGTTCTTTTGGTAATGATTCTTCGACAACTTTTGTCGCTTTATTTGCTGTTTCTGGGGTTGACTCTTCCCCTTCATCAGCAAATAGTGAAACTTCTTGTACCGTTGTGTCGACTAATTGCTCGTCTGTTTCTTTTATCTGATTGGCTTTCGTTGATTGCTGTTCAGTTTCATAAGAGACAGCTTTTGTTTCCTTTTCAGTAAATGGATGGTCTGCCGTTAAACCTTCTTCATAGGCTTCTAACTGGGTTCTAGTCGTTAAGGTCATTTGTTCTGCGTTCACGATTCGTTCTTTTAGCATCGTCATGCGACTAGCCGATTCGTTTTTGACACATGTTTCAAAAGCAGAAACCTCACCTAGTAGAATTAATAATTCTTTACTACGTGTCACTGCTGTATACAGCAAATTTCGTTGCAGCATTCGGCTATACTGATGAACCATTGGCAGTAACACCATGCGGAATTCACTACCTTGCGCTTTATGAATCGAACAACAATACGATAGCGTAATTTTATTCCATTCATTTCTTTTATACGTTACTTCATTATTATCAAACTGTAAAACTAACTCGTCCACTTTGTCCTCTGAGTCTTTGGCTAAAGTAATTCCGACGATTTCTCCCATATCTCCATTGAACACATTTAATTCTGGCGTATTGACTAGTTGCAAAACTTTGTCCCCAATCCGATAGACGGTGTCATTCCATTTGACTTCTTTTTTCTTACCATCATTTGAATTGAAGATTTCTTGCATCATCTTATTCAAGGCATCAATGCCAGCTGCGCCACGATACATTGGCGCTAAAACTTGGATATCTTGTGGCGTAAACCCTTTTGCTTTTGCCTTTGTGACGATTTGTCGAATGTATTCTTCAATATGACCAATATCACTTGCAAAGAACGAGCGATCCTTTTGATTTTTTTGAAAATCAGCAGGCAACTTTCCTTCTTTAATTTCATGGGCAAGAGGAATAATACTTGAACCGTCTCCTTGACGATAAATTTCGTTTAGCTCACATTTGGGAATTTCGTTAATTTGCAATAAGTCATGTAAGACTTGACCTGGACCGACAGACGGTAGCTGATCCTTATCACCAACAAAAATCACTTGCATGTTTGTCGGAATAGCTTTTAATAACGTATTGGCTAACCAAGTATCCACCATTGACATTTCATCTACAATTAGCAAACCACCTTCTAATTCTTTGGCGGTTAAACTCGGATTTTTTTCACGACCTGTCAAGCCTAACAAACGGTGGATGGTACTTGCAGGTAAACCTGTCGTTTCGTTCATACGTTTCGCTGCTCGCCCAGTTGGCGCCGCTAGCAAGATTGGAAACATCTCCTGCGTATAGTCTTTGAGATCTAATGAAAGGCCATTTAGTTCCGCAAACAACGAGACAATCCCATTGATAACAGTTGTTTTCCCTGTTCCGGGCCCTCCAGTTAAAATAAATAACGGCGATTTAATCGCTTCTTCAATCGCTGCTTGCTGCGAGTCGCCATACTGAATATTTAAACGTTTCTCAATCATGCGGATATTTTTTTGGACTTCTTCTTCCTCATAATGAATTTCTTTTTTACGAGAAAGTAAACGCTGAATCGAAGTACCAATGCCCCATTCAGAAAAATAGAGACTGTTCTCAAAAAGTTTAGTCTCTTCTTGTTGGATTTTTCCATGTTCGACTAACGTAATGATTTCATTGGCCACTTGATCAGGTGAGATTTCCACTGGGCGACTTGCTTCCAAGGTCCGAATCGCTTCTTCTAATAAAACATCTGCTTGAACATACGTATTGCCTGAGCGAATGGAGTGTTCAAACACTTCATGTAAAATCGCCGCTCGAATTCGAACAGCAGAATCCGCCTGAATGCCGATTTGTTCAGCAATATTGTCCGCTCGTTTAAATCCGACTCCCTCAATATCTTCAACTAACTGATAAGGATTTTCTTGAATCACAGAAAGGGTTTCTTCTTGATAGGTTTGATAAATTGAAAAAGCTAACTGACTACCGAAGCCGTATCGATTTAGTCCCACAATCACTTGCTCCATCCCGTGATTCAATCGAATTGTTTCGACGATTACTTGACGTTTTTTTTCATTTAAAACAGTAACTTCTTCCAAAACACTAGGATCATCAATAATTCGGTCAATCGCACTTTCCCCTAATACTTCAACAATTTTTTCAGCTGTTCGTTTACCAATGCCAGGAAATTTGTCACTTGATAAATAGTTAACCACCCCACTAGCCGAAGTCGGTCTTTCTTGCTGATAACTATCCACCTGAAACTGTCTGCCATAACGAGGATGGTCCACAAAATGACCAAAGAAACGATAGGGTTCCTCTTCTTGAACTTGGCCAAAACTTCCAGTTACTACAATTTCTTTTTCTAAATAATCTGTATTTGTATCGGTCACATTTACAAGAACGACTTTATAAAAATTACTGGGATTTTCAAAAAAGATTGCTTGTACAGTCCCAACAATAAAGGCTTTTTCTTCGTCCTCACCAAAAAGTGTTACCACTACAAGCCCTCCTTTCTGTTGTGCGCTTATTGTGCTTTTTCTTTAGCTAAAAAAGACGTATCATTCCATAACGTTAAGTCGTACGGCATGTTCCTTGATGCCTCTTTGGTTTCAAGGATTGAAAGGCTATTGTTTAACAGCCCGCCCATTGTCCGTAATTCTGATAATGGTTTACCAGCCATCGCTTGGATTGCCGCCGTCAGGGCTGCTCCGTGTCCGACAAATAGAACTGGACCTTCGTGCTGCTTCGCCGCTTCAGCAACTGTTTCTGAAATCCGTTGAATCGCTTGCTCGATTGGTTCACCATCAAAAATTGTTGGATCATACAAATCTAAACGATGCCGTAAATGATCTAATTCTTCTCCATAAAAATTACGCATTTCTTCAATATATTGTCCTTCTAGACGACCTAAACCTAATTCTTTTAAGGTATCTGTATAAACAATTTCAACTGGATGAGTCAATTCTTGTTGAATTCCCCGCGCAGTATTTTTGGCACGTAATAGCGGACTAGAATAAATTTTTTCAAACGGAATATCTTGTAAATATTGGCCTAATTGTTTAATTTCGTCATAACTAGTTGGTAATAACGGCGAATCTCCTGTCATTCCTTGAAATCGTTTCTGTTGATTCCATTCAGTTTTTCCATGTCGTGTAAAATATAATTTCATGTAACTTCTCCAAACTTCTTTATCTCTTCATATGTCTTTCTAGTTTATCACTTCCCTGCGAAAATATCCATGGAAGTTTCTAGTAATCCAAGCAAAATAAGCCTAGAACAAAAATCTAAATTGTTTTTTGTTCTAGGCTTGAAAATTGGGCAACAGTAAAAATAAAACCACTTTCTTCTGACATTTAAAAAAAAAGCGCTACTGTCTTAACTTTTTTTAATCCAATTTATCATTTTCATAATGATGCGTCAGTTCTAAGTTCGGAAAATTTTGCTGACGTAAGGCTTCATAAACAATTAGTGCGGCAGTGTTAGAAAGATTCAATGAGCGCACATGTTCATCATTCATAGGAATTCGGATACACTTTTCTTCGTTTTCTCGCATAAACGTTTCTGGTAAGCCCGTTGTTTCTTTTCCAAAAAGAAAATAATGGTCCTCGCCATCATTATAATTGACCTCGCTGTATGTTTGGTGAGCAAATTTGGTTACTAAATGCAAGTGTTTGCCTGCCACATGGGCTAAAAAGGCAGCCAAATCTTTATGATACGTAATATTTACATCATTCCAATAATCTAATCCAGCACGTTTTAAGTGTTTATCATCTGTTGAAAATCCTAAAGGTTCAATTAAATGCAACGGTGTATTCGTCGCTGCACATGTCCGTGCAATATTTCCAGTATTTGCTGGAATTTGTGGTTCAAATAAAACAATATGGTTCGTCAACTATCTTCAGCTCCTCAAATATCAATCGTGTTCATTTTAGCATAAATTCAAAATAAATAGCGCCCACAATACTTATTTTCAAAAAAAAACCGCATGACGCGATGATGTCAGGCGGCAGCTATTCTAACCAATAAAAAAAACGTACCGTCTCGGTGTCTAGCACGGCGAGTCGTTACGTTAGTGAAGGTCTCTTCACTAACTTTTATCAGAACAGGACCCTGATAAAAACCAATGAAAAAACAACTTGTAAGTAATATAACACCAATGTCACTTTATTGCAAGACTTTTTTAGGATTTTCTTCACAAAAAAGTCTATCTTTTACGACCTACTAACAAGCGGACGTCAATCGTGATTTTTTCCAATGGTCGCTGTTGTAGTTTGGCTTTAACTTCTTGAGAAACTTGCCACTCTAATGGCGACATTTCTAATAAATCCAACCGTCTTTCCTCGGGAATGTCAAAGCAATAAGTTATTCGTTCATCTACTTCCACTGCTAATTCCTCGGCAAAACGTTGGACTACTTTTTGATTGGAATAACTTTGTTTCTTTTCGTCATTGGGATAAAAAGCCGCTCGTAATTCCTTTAAGTAATTCTCTTCAGGAATAATTTTAATCACAGTCCCATCAGCTTTTAGTACTCGCCGAAATTCTTGATAATGTGAAGGAGAAAAAATATTCAAAATCGTATCAAGCCCTTCATTCGCGAATGGCAAATTCGTTAAATCCGCCACACACCAAAACGCATCAATTGGCTGATTACTTGCTAAATAGATTCCTTCCTTTGATAAATCAAACCCGATTTTCAGTCCAGATAAGCCTGCTTGACTTAACTCAGCTAGAAAACTCCCTTCACCACAACCAACATCGACTACTGTTTTATTTTGAGGAAGATAGTGCATAATTTTGTTTAAAACAGGCGCGTACATGCCACTTTGAATCATTTTTCCTCGAGAAGTAAACATTTTTTTATTATATTCTGTCTGAACGCCATGATTTAGAAAGTATAGCGTGCCTTTCTTGGATAAATCAAATTGATGTCTCTGTTGACAAATCAGACCAACCCCTTCTACATGCATTGGTTCATGACAAGTTGGACAGCGAAATACGGCTGCTTCTTTTTTCAATAATTGTTGTGCTCGTTCAATTTTCTTTAACATTTAAAACTCCTTACGTTCATTAAATGAACATTTTCTCTTATAAAAAGTTGCACTCTTTTTTTCAGGGCTATGGTAGTAAGCAGAATTATGGTACAATGCCTGTGAAGAAAAAGCAAGGAGCGATAAGAAATGATTAAAGAATTCTGTGCCGAAAATTTCACTAAGATTCCCCAAGCCATTCAAAAAGGTGCGAATCGCATCGAATTATGCGATAACTTAGCCGTGGGTGGAACGACGCCAAGTACTGGTGTTATTGAAGAAGTCTTAGCATACGCTGGCGAACATTCTGTACCAGTGATGACAATCATTCGTCCTCGTGGCGGCAATTTTGTCTATAATGATATTGAATTAAAAATTATGCATACCGATTTAATCGAAGCAAAGAAATTAGGAACCGACGGCATTGTTATTGGCTGTTTAACTGAGGACGGTTGGTTAGATGAAGAAGCTTTGGACTTATTCATTGAAACAGCTGAAGGCTTGCAAATCACTTTCCATATGGCTTTTGATGCCTTGTCGAAAGAAAACCAATTTAAGGCGATCGACTGGTTAGCTGAGCGTGGTGTGACGCGTATTTTAACTCATGGCGGGCCAGCTGGTACCCCTATCGAAGACAACTTTGATCATTTAAAAGAATTAATTGCCTACGCAGATCAACGGATTCTTATTTTACCAGGTGGCGGTATTTCCACAGAAAACGTTCAAACTGTGATGGACACTTTAAAAGTCACAGAAGTCCATGGCACAAAAATTGTTTAATTTCTTGTATCTAAAAAAGTGAGGTAGCCGTCGTATTAACGGCTATCTCACTTTTTTGATTTCAAGCAAACCAACGAATCCTTTTACCTCAGTCTCATGATAAATAAGTGCAATTTTTTAAACAAAATAACGCATAAACATGCTGGCAATATTGAAATAAATTAATACACTGGTTAAATCACTTAAGGTAGTAATAAACGGGCCACTGGCAACTGCGGGATCAAACCCTAATTTATCCATTAACATTGGGATTAAACTCCCTGCTAAATTCGCCACAGTAATTGCACAGAGCATTGCCATCCCAATCACAAATCCAAGCGGAAGATTATGTTGCCACACGCCAACCACAATCATAATGGTTAAACCTGTCACAGCCCCCGTCACTAGTCCCGTGAGCACTTCACTTAAGATTAAGCGACCAAAATTACTATCCTTTTCATCTTTCATAGCCAAACGGCGTACCGCGACCGCCAATGATTGTGTCCCGGCATTGCCGGCTGTTCCGGTAATTAAAGAAATAAAAACGGCTAAAATACTCGCTTCGCTAACTAACGACTCATAATTACTGATTAACGAGGCCGTAGACATCCCTAAAAACAGCAGCGTAATTAACCAAGGTAATCGTTTAGAAGCGGCTTTTAAAGGGTTCTCACTAACTTCCTCAACGTCGACCCCGGCTAAACCAGAGTAGTCGCTAGCGGCCTCATCATCGATAACATCAATAATATCATCAACTGTTACAATGCCCAACAAATGATCATCATAATCTGTAACTGGCACAGCTAAGAAGTCATAGTCACGAATTGTTTGCGCGACATCTTCTTGGTCATCGCCAACATGAACTGAAATAACCCGCTCATTCAAAATATCAGCAATCAAGGTATCATCATCATTAACAATTAAATCCCGCAACGAAATAACGCCGACTAAATGATTTTCTTGGTCGACTACGTAAACGTAATAGATTGTTTCCGCCATGTCCGCTTGATTCTTTAAGACGTACATCGCAGAACGCACTGTTTGATTCGCCACAATCGAAACAAATTCGGTGGTCATAATCGCCCCAGCAGTTTCATCTTCGTAATGAAGTAACTCTTTAATTTCGCCTGCTTCTTCACTACTTAACAAACTAAGATATTTCGCCTTTTGACTTTTATCTAACATATTTAGTAAATCCACCGCATTATCGGTATACATCTCAGCTAACATATCTGCTGCATAACTTGGGCGCATTTCAGCTAAATAATCTTTCATATTCTCATTATCTTCTTCGATAACATCAAACATATCCGCTAGTTCTTTCGGAGATAGGTAATTGTATAAATGTTGTCGGTCTTTTTCATCTAACGATTGGTAAAATTGTCCTTGTTCATAAATGTGTAACGCTAAAAATAGCTCACGAAATTCGTTCATTTGTTGATTTTTTAGCGTTTCTAAAAGAAGGGCAAATTGCTCTTCCATTTCTTGGCCTTCATTCATCTTACACTTTCCCCTCCTGCCTCTTTATTATTATAACGTATCATCTACACTTTTCATATCCTCCGCTAGTGGAGAAATCAGATGAACCGTTTCTTTGGTAAAAGGATGAGTAAAAATTAGTTCCATGCAATGCAACGCTTGCCGCTCAATTCCTTGATCCATCTTTCCATGATACATCTCATCCCCTAACAATGAACAGCCAATTGCTTCAAAATGTACCCGAATTTGATGTGTTCGTCCTGTATGGAGCTGAATGCGCACAGCTGCTGCTTGGGCTCCTCTTTTTGCGAGCCAATATTCTGTACTAGCAAATTGACCTGTTTCGATAACTTGGCGTTTTAATAAAGAGGACAAGTCGCGCCCAATTGGCTTTTCAATCAATTGATGCTCGTTTAACTGCTCAATCGCTCCACCAACAAGGGCATAATAAATTTTTGTCACCTTTTTTTCTCGTAATTCTTGGTCAATTAAAGCATGAGCAAAGCCGTGTTTCGCAAATAACATCAGCCCAGAAGTATCTCGATCTAAACGAGTCACGACATGAATAACTTGATTCACGTAATTTTGACGCTTGTAATAGCCCTTAACACGATTCGCCATCGTTCCTGAAGGATGATACTGAGCAGGTATCGAGGCAATGCCAGCGGGCTTATTAACTACTAAAAAATGATCATCTTCAAACACAATTTCAATCGGTTCATCATCTGTTAATAATGTCTCATGTTCCGCTTCATCTGGAATCGTCATTTTAACGACATCGCCAGTTTGTAAAGGATAGATGGCATTTTGAACGGTCCCATTCACTTGAATTTTACCACCCTGAAATTTCACCTTAGCTAATAACCCTTTTGAAACGCCTTGTTCCTTTAAAAAATATTTCACTTGTTGTGTTGTTTCTTTGTCATATGTCCATTGAAATTCCATCGTTTAATTAATCCTCACCAATAAAGGCATCTTTCACTCGATGCCAAAAATGCATGTGCCGATAAGAGGCAAAATGAATCCGTTCGTCTGCAATTCGATAGCAAACAGAAGCGATATTTTCTTGATAAATATCTAATTGGTCCACCGTGACAAAATAATCATCACTTTCCTGTAATTTAATCTCCAGCCACTCCGTATGTGCGATTACAATCGGTGACCCCAATGTTCGAAAGACACGATTGTTTAAGGAGGCGATTTCGGTTAACTGAAACGCATTAATGCTAGGATGCAAAACAGCTCCACCAATACTTTTATTATACGCAGTAGAGCCGGTTGGGGTCGAAATCGACAACCCATCACCACGAAATCGTTCAAACAGTTCGTCTTTAATAAACACATCGCCCACCATCGTCCGGTTTCCTCGTTTAATTGTCGATTCATTTAATGCTAAAAAATGTTTATCTGGTTTCCCATCTCTAAACCGAATCCGCACATCTAATAATGGATAACTCGTACTTTTTTCACGATGAATACATAAACTTTCAACTAGTTCTTTTAATTCATAATCACGCCAATCTGTATAGAAACCCAAGTGTCCGGTATGTACACCTAAGAAACTTACTTCGTTTAACAGATGATTAAATCGATGAAAAGCGGAAAGAAGCGTACCATCTCCGCCGACTGAAATCACAAGTTCAGGTTGACGATTGTCTATTTGAATTTGGTTTTGCTCTAATAGTGTTGTCAGTTGTTTTGTGACTTGTTTCGATTTTTCTTCCGAGTTATGAACAATCGCCACTTTCATAAGCAGACTCCTTTACTGATTTTCTGGTGTTTCGTTTTTAATTTGCTTATAGTATTCGTTTTCTAGCAATCCACGGCCATGAGAGAAGTAATGTTGTGCTTCTTGAATTTCTTCACGAATAGATGACATTTCTTCATCTAATAAATAGGCTGCCTCTGCCGCTCGCTGAAGGCGTTCTTTCATTTCTTCAGGAAAGACACCTTGATATTTATAATTCAAAGAATGTTCAATCGTTGCCCAAAAATTCATGGAAAGTGTCCGAATTTGGATTTCGGCCAAAATAATCTTTTCCCCGGTGACTAATTGCACAGGATATTCCACCACCACATGGTACGAACGATAGCCACTTTCTTTTTTATTTTCAATGTAGTCCCGTTCTTCCACAATTTTTAAGTCTTTACGATTTCTTAAAAGTGCGACTACCTGGTAAATGTCTTCCACAAATTGGCACATAATCCGCAAACCAGCAATGTCTTGCATTTCTTCTTCAATCCGATTTAAAGGAATATGCCGAATTGCCGTCTTGGTCAAAATACTATCTACTGGTTTCACACGTCCTGTAACGAATTCAATTGGTATGTGTTTATCTTGCTCCCGAAATTGTTTACGAATACCTCGTAGTTTTACTTTTAATTCGCTGACCGCCTGTTCATATGGCGCTAAAAACAGCTCCCACTCTCGTTCCATGGTAGATCCCTCAATTTCCTTGAATTTCATTCACTGATTATTTTACCACAGTCCTCACTAAAATAGGGTGTTATTCGCTATTTGATTTCCAAACGCCTTTCATTAGAAAAAATTTTCACAGAGAAGACCACTTTTCTTGACGGAAACCTATATAATATGTGAAAATTGGAGTGATTTAAGAAAGAGAGAGAACCCCATGAGTGAGCACTTAGAAATTGAATTTAAAACATTAGTTAGTCCGCAAGATTTCAAACGATTAATCGACCATTTTGCTATTCAAAAAACGGACTTTTTTACGCAAACAAATCATTATTTTGATACGGACGATTTTCAATTAAAAGCACAACGAATGGGCTTAAGAATTCGCGTATTAGCAGATCGTGGTGAGTTAACCTTAAAAGTTCCTGCGCCAGAAGGATTATTAGAAATCAATGACCCTTTATCGCTTGAGACGGCGAACCACTTTATCAAAAAGAATCAACTCCCTACCGAGGGGGCTGTGGCGAAGAAATTACAAGAATTAGGTATTGAAATCGCCTCGATTCATTTAATTGGTTCATTAAAAACAGCACGTGCAGAAAAACAAATTCCTCAAGGACTACTTGCGTTAGACGAAAGTTGGTATAACCAACAGCACGATTTTGAATTAGAGTTAGAAGTTACTGAAGCTGAAAGCGGCAAGCAAGCGTTTCAAACATTAATGGCTGATTTGAACATTCCCATTACGCTTGCACCTAACAAGATTCAACGCATGATGCGGACCACTGCCCCTTAGTATTCGAAGCACTGACGTTCTGGCACCTGTATTTGAAAAAGCATGGCATTGGAGGAAGTATGAATGGTTGAAATTTATTTGTTCGTCAATCCTTTAGGCGGCGTCTGTTTAGAAATTGAAAAAGAAATTATACAATTGTCTGTTAACGACAAGAAGAAAATACAATTGCGCTTTATTCCTTTATTAAACATGAAAACGATCAATGAATTTTTGAGTCGTCAACATATTCCGATTAATGACATTAAACGACGGAATCGAATTTTTGAAGATTTATACTCAGCCGCTCTTGACTATAAAGCAGCACAGTTACAAGGCCGAAAAAAAGGCCGACAATTGTTGATTGGCTTACAAAAAGCAGTAGCTGAAGACGGTCTAGCTTACTCTCCTGAGTTATCAGAAGAACTACTTCTAGCGGCCGGCGGGGATATTGATATGTATCGTAAAGACCGACAATCCGATTTTGTCAAAGAATCTTTCCAAACCGACCAAAAAGTTGCTCGAGAAATGGGGATTAAACAACATCCTACCGCAGTCGTTTACAACTATACTTGCGAGAACGATTTCGGCATTTTAGTCGAAAATTTTGAAAACATGGATGAAATTAAACAACTTTGTCGTGTCCATCCACATAACGAACCGTTGCTGAACCAAGGTGACGCAACCTTTGAATTTAAACGTCGCTCCAATTATCATTTTCCAAATGGACATTTACATTTATTATAAAAAAGATGCTGCGACGAAAGCTGTTAACCAATTATCTTAAGAGTTAAAAAGTGGGATATAAGTCATTTCGACTTATATCCCACTTCTTTGTCTATAATTTTTCAACCAAAGCTTCTAATTCCGTTAAACGTTCTTCAAAAACTTTCATTGCATCTTCGATATACGCGGCTTGTGTCATATCCACGCCCGCTTTTTTCATCACTTCAATTGGGAAGTCACTACTTCCTGCTTTCAAGTAGTTAAGGTAGTTCTCTAAAGCTCCTTCTTCTCCAGCTAAAATATGTTTAGACAATGCCGAAGCGGCTGAGAAGCCAGTTGCATATTGATAAACATAATAATTGTAATAAAAATGTGGAATTCTCGCCCATTCGTAACTGATTTCTTCGTCTCTAACTACTTCTGGTCCATAATATTTAGCATTGAGCTCGCCATAATACTCACTCAAATATTCACTCGTTAATGGCGTGCCTTTAGCATCTTCCGTGTGAATAAAATGCTCAAATTCCGCAAATTGCGTTTGACGGAAAATGGTTCCCTTAAAGCCGTCTAAATAGTGATTTAAGACATACGCACGTACTTTAGGATCTGTTTCTGTTTGTAATAAATATTCTGTTAAAATATTTTCATTTGTGGTTGAAGCAATCTCAGCTAAGAAAATTGAATAGTCGCCATAAACATACGGCTGATTATTCCTTGTATAGTAACTATGAACACTATGGCCCATCTCATGGACTAATGTAAATAGTTGATCCAAACTATCATGCCAATTCATTAAAATGTATGGGGCTGTATCATAAGCTCCTGAAGAATATGCGCCGCTTCGTTTTCCTTGATTTTCAATCACATCAATCCAACGACTTGAAAAAGCTTCTTTAACAATAGATAAATAGTCTTCACCTAGTGGTTTTAAAGCCTCAATTGCTTTTTCTTTTGCTTCTTCATAGCTGTAACGAATTGGTGCTTCACCTAGCAAAGGCGCATACAAGTCGTACATGTGTAATTCTTCTACGTTTAATAATTTTTTTCTTAATTTTACATAACGATGTAGCAAAGGTAAATGTTTATTTACTACAGCTACTAATGTTTCGTGAACACTTTCAGGGATATGATTACTTGCTAAAGAGGCTGCCCGAGCAGAATCATAATTTCTAATTTTTGCTTTATAATTATGTGTTTTAACATGTGCACCTAAAGTTGAGGCTAATGTATTTCTAAATTGTTTGTACACTTTGTACAACCCTTTAAATGCTGCTTCACGAACAGATGGATCGACACTTTCCATTAATTGACCATAAACGCCATGAGAAAGTTGAATCGTTTCGCCTTCAGCATTTTGCACAGTTGGAAATTCTAAGTCTGCATTATTTAAAATTGAAAATGTATTACTTGAGGCACCAAAAATTTCACTAGCCCCCGCCAGTAAAGCTTCTTGTTCCATCGATAAAACATGGGGACGTTCATCTAAAATATTTTGAATATAGTGACGATAAACAGCTAATTTCGGCTGCTCTTCAAAATATCCCCAGATTTGTTCATCACTTAATGTTAAAACCTCTGGATCAAACCAAGAAACAGCTTCACTAACTTGTGCATATAAAGAACTAACTCTGGCATATAAAGCTTGGTAAGCTGTATTTGTAGTGTCTTGATCATTTTTTAAATGAGAATAGACATATAATGTTTCCACTTTTCTATAGACATCTAAAACGTATTCTAACGCAGCTAGAAAAGCTTCTGCACCATTCCCTAAGGTACCTTTAAATGATTCTGCTTGATTTAGCTCTTCTGTCAACTGATTATACGCAACATCAAAAGCAGCATCATCTTTAAAAATTTTGGTTAAATCCCAAGTCAATGGAGTTGGAACTTCATCACGTGTTGGTAATTGTTTAATTTCGCTCATAGTTTACTCTCCTTTAAGAAACGTTTTACTCATTATACTATCATAATTTAACACGTGTGACTAAAAAAATGTTGTTTTTTCACTTTTTTTAGCCAATGAATGAGCTTTTCAGGATCTTCTCTTAGGAAAATACTAGTTATTAGGTACTTATTGTTTACTTTAATTAACACATAACATTCTTGTAACCATCTCAGTAAGTTATTTCCCACAATTTTAAAAAGCTTTTTTAAGCCAATATTCGGCAGTGGCTGCCAAACAAAGTTCCCTTCTTCCAAAAAAATAGCTTCCAAGATACGCCATAGTTCCTGTTTGGTCACTAAACGCCCTTCTTTGGTTTTTAGTGCTTCCCAAACAAGCATTTTTAAATGAATATCTTCTTCAGAAGAAGGTAATAGCTTCAATCCAGGATAGTAAAACCAAGGAGGTAACTGGAGAAGGTGACAACCTTTCGTATATAAAAAGCTTTGTGTTCTAAGCAACTGAGCATTTCTGTAACCAAGTTGTTGCGTCAATTTTTGATAATAATCATGCATCAATTGACCAGTATGCCGTCTATCTGGCAGTAAATTTAAATTAGCGGTCGGTAGTCGGAAGATTTCTAGTAATTTTTTTTCGTAAAAATCCCATGATTGTTTTCTTCTATAAAATTGTTGACATTGACTCTCTTCAATATGACAAAGTAATTCTATTCGTTCTTGTTTCTTATTGGCCGTCCATAAATAAAACCCCAAGGACTCCGAAAAGTAAAGAAATTGTTTCGTTAATTGCGTGAGCTTGTCTTTAGGCACTAATCGTTCACCTAAAATCCAAACAACTTGATAGCCATGAGCTTGATAAGTCTCCGTCCGTTCCACCAAACGTTTAATTGGCAATGGACTACATTGAATTTCAATGGCTATCTTGCCAATGAGTAAATCTGGGCGTTGCTTCAAGTTGGGTAAGTATGCCTCAACTTGAAAGGACAGCTTTTCGCGTAAACACTTTTCCGCAAAAAGCTGCTTCAAGCGGAGGTGTTCTTCTGTTTCAGCTTCTGCTTCGTACCAACAACTATTCTTTTTACGATGAGCAAAATGGGGTATTTTAATGGGGCCTGCCTTCAAAATGACCGATTGATGACACATTGGACACACAAAAGCTTGTTCGCTTCGTATCTGTGTTAATTCATCAATCGAGCAATCGATTAAAGAAAATAATTCTTGGTTGTCTGCCGTTAAAGCTGTTAACATGATTTTCACCTCTCATAAATAAACTACGCAAAGTTTCTTAATTTTCATCAAAAAAAAAGCAAAAACTCGAAAGTTTTTGCTTTTTTGCTTAATCATTAAAGTAATAACGTGTTAATTCCAACGCACTGCGTTCCATAATACAAGTGCCATATTCGACTAAAGTATCCTGAGTGACAGTTGTTTTATGAGCAAATTCTAAAATCTGTGCAATTTCATTGTCAACATTTGTTTTTTCTAATTCATCGGTTAAGAACAAAACTTGTAAGTAATAACGATCGTTGTACGTGTATAAGTTAGTCAAAACAGATTGCATGAAGACTTCTTTGGATAATTGGATCATCGCTTCAAAATTATCTAATTCAAAGATTACATTTCTGTTTGTTTCATCTGTGGCTTCCATCTCATCAAGTTCATCGGCGGCTGCTTTGTCTGCTTCAATTTGTTTGCGAATTAATTCGCTAACATCTGCATTGACTTCGCTCAGACCTTCTAAGGAAGACAAGTCGTCCATAGCGACATTTTTACTAATAAACAGTTCTAAACCATCATTTTTAGGCAAGACTTGGAAAGTGACTGCTTCACTGCCTTGGAATTCATCTTCGACATCAACTTCTTCTAAAATACTATAAAAGAAATTTTCAACATCTTTGTGGTTTCCTAGTAAGTCAAGAAAAGTAATCCCTCTATCCGCCAGGTCTTCGTTGCCAATTAACACACGAATCGTATTTTCATTAATATGTTCCATTTCCATAGCGCTACACCTCTCTTTGCTTCAATCAGGAAACTTCTTACGTTCATTGTAGCGAAAACTACACAAAAGTAAAGTGGAAAGTCTGTAAATCCTAGAAAACTAGCGAACGTTTTATAAACTTTGAACTTTTTTAACGATTGGTTTTTCGCTCCTTCTACCTCTTCATCTTAACGCAGTCTCTCCAAAAAAGATACTATTTTTCCTTGACCACGTTCTGCCAAATCAAATGAATACAAGTTCTAAATATGTATTAAAAAGCCAGAGATAAAAATCCCTGGCCCTAAATTCATATGAATCGTTCTTTATTACAATTAACAAATAAAGAACAAAATTTTATATTTTTTATAAACCTGCCATTAATTGTGCTTGGCGCAATTCCAGTTGTCGAACATCTCTTGGTAAGAATCGACGAATTTCATCTTCGTTAAAACCGACTTGTAATCTTTTCTCATCAATCATAATTGGCCGACGCAACAATCCAGGGTTTTCTTGAACCAACTCTAATAAATCTTGAAGTGGAAGCTCGTCCAAATCCATATTTAATTTTTGGAAAACTTTAGAGCGAGTAGAGATAATCTCTTCTGTTCCATCTTCTGTCATGATTAAAATTGCTTTTAATTCCTCAATATTTAAAGGTTCAGAAAAAATATTTCTTTCTTTAAAAGGAATTTCGTGCTCTTGCAACCAGGCTCTAGCCTTACGACATGACGTGCAACTCGGGGAAGTATAAAGTGTCAACATTGTGCATCACTCCTTTTCGCGAATCATCGCGTTTCTGAAACAGGGAACTGTACTGTTCCTCTATTTAAAACCAGTATACCTAATTTCTAATAAAAATACTAGGGGTTTTTAAACATTTTTTATTAACTTTGTTTATTTTTCCTTCATTACATCCGTGTAAAATTAGGGTTAATTTTTATGAAATTTTATGGATATTCGTTATGATTCTGTAAAAAAGTAATACAGTTTTCTATTTTTATGGTCGCTGTTATAATTTACTTCTCTTGGTGATTTTTCAAGAAGTTCCCATGTATTTTTTTCTAATAAAATGTATAATAGAACTATTCACTATCTTAAGTCTAAAGTCAGGTGGTTATTTAATGAAAACAATTTTTTCTGGTATTCAGCCCAGTGGTACTCCGACAATCGGAAATTACATTGGTGCAATGAAACAATTTATCGAATTACAAAATGAATACAATTGTTATTTTTGTATTGTGGATGAACATGCCATTACCGTTCCCCAAGAACCGCAAAAGCTACGCCAACAAATTCGTAGCTTAGCAGCTCTTTACCTAGCGGTTGGTTTAGACCCACAAAAAGCAACAATTTTCATACAGTCTGAAGTGAGTGCGCATGCAGAAGCTGGTTGGATCATTCAGTGCAATACTTCTATTGGTGAGTTAGAGCGAATGACACAATTTAAAGATAAATCACAAAAAAATGGTCGTGCTGGCGTAAGCGCTGGTCTTTTAACATACCCTCCGTTAATGGTTGGTGATATCGTGTTGTACAACGCTGACTTAGTGCCAGTCGGAGATGATCAAAAACAACATTTAGAATTAACACGTGATTTTGTGGAACGCTTCAACAAACGTTACGCCCAAAAAAATCAAGAAATTTTAACGATGCCTGAAGTAAAAATCGCTGAGCAAGGTAGTCGAATTATGAGCTTACAGGAACCAACGAAAAAGATGAGTAAGTCCGATACAAATGTGAAGGGCTTTATTTCAATGCTTGATGAGCCAGCAGTGATTCGCAAAAAAATCCGCTCTGCCGTAACTGATTCAACTGGTGTAATTGAATATAATAAAGAAGAAAAGCCTGGCATTACTAACTTACTAAATATTTATTCTGCTGCGACAGGTCAAACTGTTGAGGAACTTGTTCAAGCATACGAAGGCAAAGGCTATGGAGACTTCAAAGCAGATTTAGCAGAAGCAGTAGTTGCCTTATTAGAACCTATTCAAGTGCGCTACCAAGAGCTTCTAGCTTCAGAAGAATTAGATATGATTTTAGATGAGGGCGCAGAAAACGCTCGCCTGGTAGCCAACAAAACACTTCAACGAATGAAAAATGCTGTTGGTTTGGGAAGAAAAGTTCGGCGCTAACTAAACATAATAAAAACCCGCGAAGTTTTATTCGCGGGTTTTTTTATGTTCTAAATTGAGCATCGTACAGCCGACGATAGTGGCCTCTTTGCGCGTACAAAGTTTCATGTGTTCCATCTTCTAAAATTCCTTGGTCACTCACTACGATTATTCGATCAGCATGTTTAATCGTTGCCAGTCTGTGGGCAATAATTAATGTTGTTCGCCCGTCAGCTAACGAGTTTAATGACTCTTGAATCACTTGCTCTGTTTCTGTATCTAATGCAGAAGTCGCTTCATCTAGAATTAAAATCGGCGGGTTCTTCAAGAACATTCGCGCAATTGCCACTCGTTGCTTTTGACCGCCCGATAATTTCACGCCACGTTCGCCAATAATTGTGTCCAAGCCATCCATTAGCTGAATTACATGTTCTAAATGTGCTAATTTCACCGCTTGTTGAATGTCTATTTCTGTAGCATTTAAATTCCCATAAGCAATATTTTCTCGTAATGTTCCAGGGAATAAAAACACATCTTGTTGAACAATTCCAATCTGCTTACGTAATGAAGCCAAGGTCATTTTCTGGATATTTCTACCGTCAATCGTAATTTCACCACTACTGACTTCATAAAAACGAGGCAACAGATTGCACAAGGTCGTTTTTCCTGAACCACTTTGGCCAACGAAAGCAACGGTTTCACCAGGTTGAATTTTTAAATTGATATGGTCTAAAACTTTTGTGCCATCTTCATAAGCAAATGAAACATCTTTATAGGCAATCGTTCCTTCTAAATGCGGAACAGCAACAGCTCCTGGCAAATCTTTGATGGACGGTTGTTTGTCCATTTCTTCCGTAAAACGTTTAAAGCCAGCAAATCCTTTGGGATAGCTTTCAATCATATTGTTGACTTTTTCAATCGGCCGAATAAAAATATTGGCTAATAAAATAAATCCTACAAACTGTCCTTCTGTAATTTCTCCTTTAATTGTATAATACGCACCAAAAATTAATGAAAATAAATTTATCAGACGAATTAATAAGTAATTATAGGCGGAACTGACACCCATCACCTTATAAAAATATAATTTCGATTTTCGATACATTTGATTTAAATAATTAAACTGTTTTCGTTCAAATGGTTCATTTGCAAAAGATTGCGTGACACGTATCCCACTTACTGACGCTTCAATCCCAGCATTAAATTCACCTAAATTATCGTAAATATCCGTATTCGCTTTTGTCATTTTCTTATTAAAATAACCTAGCGCAATCGTGATAAATGGCAATAAAATAAACGTAGCGATGGCTAATTTCACGTGAATGGTTAACATTAATAAAAAAGAACCTGCTAACGTCATAATCGTAATAAAGACGTCTTCTGGACCATGATGCGCCACTTCTGAAATTTCAAAAAGATCAGTGGTCAAACGGCTCATTAATTTCCCTGTTTTTTGATTATCATAATACTCAAACGGTTGTTTTTGCAGATGTTGATATAATTCTTCACGCATATCTGTTTCAATATTCACGCCTAACATATGACCAAAATAAACCACAATAAATTGTAAAAACGTATTGATTATATAAAATGCAAATAAGCCCGCACTAGCTAATGCAATGAGGCGAAAATCTCCTTTTGGCATAATCTTATCAATTACTTGGTTGACTGCTACTGGAAAAGCCAACTCTAACAGCCCCGCAAAAACGGCACACCCAAAATCCAAAATAAATAATCGACGATACGGCCGATAATACCCAAAAAAACGCTTTAACATAACTCCCTAACTCTCCCCCTTCATTCTCATTCATTATACGGAAAAAGACTGTCTCTTGCAAAATTCTAACTTCTATCAGAACACGTGTTATTTAAGTAACTTTGACTCAAAATCATTTTCACAAACTTTTCATTATCAGAATATTTTTTCATTTATCGTTTCCATTTTTTCGGTAAAAATAACTATAATTGTCTTTCCCCGCAAGGCTTTGATTTCTGTACAAAACCTTGAAATACAGTGAAAAATACTCTATTTATTTGTGAAAATATCGGCTACAATATAACATATGAAAAGTTTTGTAAAAAAGTTAAGAGGTGCACTTGTTAAATGAGAACCATTGTTTTTGATGTTGATGACACGCTGTACGATCAGCAACAACCCTTTCGAAATGCGATGACTAAAATTTTCCCAAACGTTGCGACAGAGGATATGCATGAATTGTATCTTCGTTTTAGACACCACAGCGATGAAACGTTTCCGAAAGTTTTAGCCAATGAATGGTCCCTAGATTTCATGCGGTTTTTCCGGATGAATGAAACATTAAAGGATCTAAACTATCCAGGAATTTCACAAGAAGAAGGAAAAATTTTCCAACAAGTTTATGAAGAAGAATTGGATAATATTACGATGCATCCAGAAGTTACTAAGCTTCTTGATACTTTACAAGAGAAAGAAATTCCGATGGGGATTATTACAAATGGTCCAACAGACCATCAATTTAAAAAAGTTAAACAATTGAATCTTGAAAAATGGGTTCCAAGCCAAAATATCATTATTTCTCAAAGTACGGGTTTTCAAAAACCTGAAAAGGAAATTTTTGATTTAGCCTGTAATCAATTTTGTATGGAACCTGAACATACTTTATATGTTGGTGATAGTTATGACAATGATATTGTAGGCGCACGTAATGGTGGCTGGCATTCTCTTTGGTTTAACCACCGCTCTCGTGAACTACCAAGTTGCCAACCTGCATCACACCTTGCAGAAGTCACTTGTTTCACCGAACTTTGTCCGACTGTGGAGAAATTATTTAATCTTTAAAAAAAGCCGTTCTTCAATTTGAAGAGCGGCTTTTTTTTATTTATTTTTTTGTTTTTTCAGACGTAAAATGATGAACAGGCAGATTATCAGTAAAAGGAGCAATAAACCGATTAAGAGATAAATAAGTTTAGATTCCGTTTTTTTGACGGTTACATCTTTCTCATTAAATGTTTTTGCTTCTTCTTTTGAGATCGTAAATTCTTTCGTAAATTGCCATTTTTTTCCTGAGCCTTCCACAGTCATTGCCAATACATACGTCCCAGCTTCCATTTCATTTTCTTCATAAGGAATAGGGAAATTAAAAATTGAATTGGGCGCCATTTGCATATCTTCTTGTTCTTTCTCTAAAATAACGTTACTTGTTTTCTTATTTTTAACATTTGCCGTTACTTTCATTGATTGAAGATAGGCTGCTTCATGGTTTAGTAGTGTTGCAGAAATAACACTGCGCGCATTTCTTTGCGTCGGTTCAACTTTCTCTAAAGACAATTCAGGTTGCACAACTGTTTCATTTTCTCGAAGTAAAACAGCTACTGTATAGGCATAGCGATTTTCAATTGCTAAGCCGTTTGTATTTTCTTTTTGCTTGTCTTTCGTTTCATCGACTTTTTCACTAAACGTGATCCCGCCCGCTAGTTGCCCTGAAAACTCTTCTTTAGGCATCTTCACTCGTAGTTCAACTAATTTTTCACTTTTAGCAGGCAATTCAACACTCTCACCGCCGTCTTTCAGTTGAATGATTTCTGATAAATCTGCTGGTGCAGATTTATCTAATGCTGTCAACGACTCACCATATTCAATCACTCCGTTGCTGTTTGTTGTGGCCGACTTCACACTAACATCAATCACTAAATTTTCATCTGTACTATTGGCCGCTCGAACTTTCAAAATTTGTTCTTGGTCTGGTTTCATCATTAAATCAAAATATGTTTTTGTTTTATCTATTTGGTTTTCTGGAATTTCTGTTTCAACACTAAATCGTAATTCTGCTGCTGAGGTTTCAATCCCAAAAGCAAAGAAATAAAAACTTAGGATCATCAGAATAAAATATCTATTTTTCATTTCGCTCTACACTCCATTTCTATGTAAAGGAGAAAGGCTGAGTTCCCCTCTTCCTTTCTCCAAAAAGGTTCTTTTTATACTGGCGTATTAGCTAATGTCCAAGTAATTGTTGTTTTGTAGGCATCGTTTAATTTAACTGATTTACCTGGCACTTTTAATTGAACATCTTTCATTACTTGACGGCCGTCAACTTCAGCAATTGAACTAGCATTGCCGTATAAGTATGACCATTTCCCAGCACCTTGATCTGTTGCGGCTACCATCACGTTATGACTTTCACCCACTGTACCAAAAGTTACGCTCGCTAAACTTGTTGGTGCAGCACTTTGTCCTGCTGTCACAGCTGAAGCATTTTGAAAGACAATTTCAGTTCCTTCAAGTGTCTGACCTTTTGTAGCAGAAGTAAATGCAGAATTTTGTTTTGCAGATAAAGTCCAGCCTTCTAAAGTTCCACGATTATCTGTAATTTGAGCAAATAATGGACCCGTTTTTTCAACATTATTTTTATCTTTTAAAACTTGTGCTGATGCAAAATAGATTTCATCTTTTGTGCTGATGATATTTTCACCAAAGTTTAAACTTGAAGCATAGTCCAAGGTTAAGGGACCTGTAGAACCTTCATCAACTGGTTTGTCAGGATTTACTGGGTCGATAGGTGTCACAGGATCTTTGCCGTCTTTGTCTTCTGGATCCACTACAGGATTTTTGCTGTTAGGATCTTTTTCATCTGGTGCTTTAAATTTTACAATAGCATCTGTGTCGCGATTAGCCACTTCCTCTGCTTGAACTGGTAGTGTGCCTACCGCGATGGTTGCTAAAATTAAGCTGCTTGCGATGGTCATTTTTTTCATGTTAGTGCTCCTTCTCTTCTATTGTTATAGTTTCAATAATTATACGCTTGGTAAATCAGCGATTGTCCATGTTAAAACAGTTTTGTATTGAACAGCATCTTTTGGTGTTGCTCCTGGTACAGTTAATGTGATCGCTGTATTTTTATCTACGCTTTCACCGTCAACTTCCACTTTTTCAATCCCACCGAACGCACTAAGCCAAGTTCCAGAACCTTGACCTTCAGCGGCAGACATCACATTTGATGAATCGCCAGCTACTAAAGTTACTTCATGCGCAGTTGGTGTGACTGCTTTGGAATTAGACACTGCTTTGTTTTGACTTAATTTAATTTCTGAACCGTCTAAAACTTTATTTAATGTTTCTTTTGTCGCTGTTAATTGTGTTTCTTGTTTAACTGTTAAGGCCCAACCGGCATTCGTTCCGCGTTTGTCGGAAATTTGTACATAATTTGGTTTAGGATTAGTCAAATCAGGACCAGAACCGTCTGCCAAGAAAAAGTATTGTGGATTTGCATAATATTTTTCATCTTTATTTGAAATTTTATTTTTGCCAAAGTCTAGACTAGAAGCATAATCGATACTTAGTGGACCAGTTGTTCCTTCATTTGGCTTATTGCCTGTGTCTGGTGTCGTTGGATCAAAGGGTTCAACAGGTTTTTCGGTATCTGGATTCACTGGATCGACAGGTTTGTTGATAGAGGCATCCGGAGTAAATTCAACGATAGCATTTGATTCATAGTTTTTTTCTTCTGCATTCACTTCTGGTGCAATAGCCACGCCTAAAGTGATAGCGGGGATTGTTGATAAGATAATTTTTTTCATTTTATTGTTCCTTCTTTCTTTTTTTTAAAATAAAACTAGCCATAAAGATGACTATTATTCCGAGATAATTAAACATTTGTTGCTGTTTAGTACCAGTTCGAGGTAAGAAGCCTGAGCCTTTTTGATCAACCGTTTTACTTGTTGAATGCTTCAATGATTCTCCACTCATTGCTGGGATTGCTTCCGACTGCTTGGGGAAACGCTGTGGTATCTTACCATCTGGTTTTTCTTTGTTGGCTGGTGGCTCATACTCGCCATAAAAAGAAACTTCTGCATTTGTCGGATAGGCATTTGTTTCAGCAAATACATCAACTGATGAAATCAATCCTAATAGCAATACACCGCTAACTATTTTTTTGATAAGACTCACCCCCTATTTTGCACTGCCATCAGGTACGTCCATCAAGTGCCAAGTTAGTTTTGCTTCGTATTCTTCTGCTTTGGCCGTCCCTCCAGGAACAGATAATAACAACTCTTGGTCATTTTCTTTCCATTGATCAGAAATATTTGTTTCTTGATGTCCATTGACTTGGTTGTGAACAAGAATCGATTGGCCTTCTGGAATGTCCTGTAAGCGATGGTTGGTTCTAAATTTTAAAATATTCGGCAACGTAGCACCTGATTCAGATTTGAAATCAGAAGTAACGGTTAGTGCAAGCGACCAATTATTCCCCGTTTGACGAGTATCTCGTATCACTAATGGTTGATCCATGGAAACAATTGGATATTGGGTCGTGCTACTAGCGATTTGCAGCTCATTCCCAAAGGAAATCGCTGTGGGTACCGTTTTGAACCTGACAGAGCCAACCACAGTGACTGTTAGCGCTAATTCATCAATCTTGTAGCCTTTATCATAGACTTCCACGACCAACTGCTGTTTTCCATAAGTTAGTTCTGGTAATAACAAGGCTTTTTCCTTAAATGTTTTAGAATTAGTGGTTGTTTCATCTGCTAATTTCTGGATTTCTTGGCCCTCTTTTTTGACAATAAATTGTAATCTATTCCCAGCATCGACATCTTGCCAATAAAAAGGCAGGGCTGTTTTTTGAAAGTCATCAATATCGATTGTTTTTTCCATCGACTTTTCTATACGCTCTTTTGACCAAGATAGTTTCGTTTCACTTAAGAAAACTTCTTTGACAGGTTGAACGACTGTTCCAGAAAAGTTCCCTAAGTATGCTTTATCTGTTGATTCCCAGATATAAGAAACGCCTTCATGAGCTTTGGGTAAATTCCATTCAAACAGTCCTTTTGTGGCATCGTAACTTCCATAAGGGCTAATCGTCAGCGGTGGAAATAGTTGACCATCACGAGATACCACCTTATTTTTTAATTGCAGTGGTTTCCCAGCAATATAATCGACAGAAGATAAGATAATCATTTGATTAGATACATCTAGCCCTGTAATGGCCGTTAAGCCTTTTAACGGACTGATATCTGAAATTTGATTTTCTCCCACATCTAAAACTGTTAGATTGAGTGTTTTCTCTAACGGTGCCAAGGAAGAAATTTGATTGTTTCTTGCATACAGTACACGCAGATTAGGAACAGTGCTTAAAGCTTCCAGACTAGCAATCGTTTGATTCATAATACTCAACTCTTCTAGACGTGGCTTATTCGCCAAGGGCGCAATTGTTTTTAATTGATTATTTTCCACATAAAGACGGAGTAGGTTATTTGCTTCCGTAAGCCCATCTAAAGTAGCAATCTGATTATTGGCAGCCCAAATGGTTTCTAAATTACGAAGAGAACGAAGCGGGTCGAAGGAAGTCACTCGATTATTCGGCGTGATTTTTGACGGATGATCTGTCGTATTTTGGATACTTAAATTTTTTAAAGCAGCCATTCCTTCAAGTCCATTTAATGTCGTTAATTGATTGTTCTCAACATACAAGCCTTCTAAATTAATTAATCCTGCTTGACCTAACGGACTAAGATCAGCTATTTTATTGTTTCTCATATATAAAAAACGTAATAGCTTAAATTCACCTTTAGCAAAAGGACTCAAATCTGTTACATTGAGTGAATCTTGAAAAGATAATTCTTCTAAGTTTCTTAGGTATTGAACTCCTTCCACATTAGAAACAACGACATTTTCTAAAATAACTTTATTCAGTTTATCCAATTCTGCTTGGGTGACAGTATTAGAGGTCCGAGATTTGCTTAACTGTTTTCTGATATTTTCCGCAAAGGCTGGATCAGGAAATAGTGTACTGATAGGCGTCGCTTTATCTAAGACAGCACCTGCGTATAATTGGGGCATCATCAGTTGTGCTTCCGTTATCGCTAGTGCTTCATTTGGCGGCTCTTCACTTGTTTCAACAGTCGTTAACTCTTCTGATTGGGGAATCTCCGAACTACTGGTTGCTGAATTTTGCTCTTCTGCCGATGAAGTTTCTGGAATCTTTTCTTCTGAAACAGATGAAACATTTTCTTCACTGGAGGATGCGATTGTTTCGGTCGTTTCGGCGAAAGTTGTTACAGGAAGTAGCAAACTATTAGCCAAAAGTAAGGCACTAACTGCGGAGATGCACATTTTTTTCATAAACTTCACCTCCTGATATTTTCTTAATTATAGTGAATATCAACTGAAAATGGGTTCAATTACGACAAACTGTCCAAATTAATTTGTATAGACAAGACAAAGAGCGCCAAATAGGGTTTTCTACCCCTATTTGGCGCTCTTTGTCGCTAAACACAACCAGAATGTATTATGACAAATTCTCAATTATGCCTAGTTTTCTTTTATTTCTTTTAAACTATCCTCTATTTTTTCCAATTGCCCAGCAAAAAATTCTTGTTTGGCTTTTGGTAAAAACAATGTGATAGATAAAAGGATTTGTTCTTTAAAGATTGACCAATCTGCGAATATTTCTTCATTGGTTAAAATCATTTCTATTTTTTCTGCTATTTTTTTCCAGAGGATCATTCGCCAGTTATTTTCACCCACTTCATATTCTTTAAACATGCTTAATACATGAAGAATATGGGGAACATTTTGGCTGACAATCGCCGCAAATAAAAAATCAATAATTACTTGCTCGATAATTTCTAGCGAGCGAATATCAATAATTTCCCGCTCATTGACAGATTGTAGTACACGAAAAAGTAACGAAGTTGGAAACGGCTGCAAGCCAACATTTTTTTGTAATGCTAAAAATTTCAAATTAAAAATAGTATACACATCGGCATTAATTAATCGTTCCAGAATCTGATTTTCTAATGCAATAATTTCCTCTTTTGTCACAACCGTTTGAGGGTTAAAAAGATATTCCAACGCCAACATCGAATACATTACTTCTTGCTTTCCTAAAGCAAAAGACGATTTATCATAATACGCCCGATAATCTGCAACGATTCGACTACTTTCTTGAAAATTTTTACTAAAGATTGCTTGATTAAACTGCTCCTTAGCTAAAACTGTTTTGGACATTGGCGTTAATTTTTCTGTCATTTCCATCGGCGAAATAGACAAGATTTCGACAATAATGGCTAAATCCGAAATACGCAATTCACTATTTCCTTGGACAAAGCGTTGATAACTTCGACTAGAAACACCATTTTCATCAAAGACACGCAGAGGAATATTTTTTCCTTTACGAATCCGTTCAATTTCTTCACCTAGCGGCCGATATTCCATATATTCTTTTTGTTTCAAACGAATTACTCCATTTCTCTTTAAATAAGGTAGCAACTAAGTTGAACGGCTATTCTCCAATGCTTAAAATTGTGCGAATATCTTCTTCCGTCATTTTCGCTAATTGCTCTTCATTTCCTTGAATCACTTTTTGGAACAGCTCGCGTTTTTCTTGCTGTAAGGAATTCATTTTTTCTTCAACCGTTCCTTCTGCAATCATCCGCCACACTTCAACAACCTTTTTTTGTCCCATGCGGTGCGCCCGACCAGCCGCTTGTTCTTCGACTGCGGGATTCCACCATAAATCGTATAAAATAACTGTATCTGCACCAGTCAAGTTTAGTCCGGTTCCCCCTGCTTTCAATGAAATTAAGAAGACATCTTTTTCTCCTTCATTGAAGGCATTCGCCATCGTTAACCGATCTTGAGGCTTCGTACTTCCTCGTAAATAGAACGTCTCTAAACCTAATTCATTCAATTCTTTTTCTAAGATAGAAAGCATACTTGTGAACTGAGAAAATAATAGGACACGACGATTGTTTTCTTTGGCAGCCACTAAAAAGTCTTTGACTTGTTCCACTTTGCCAGAACCTCCCGTGTAATCCTCAATAAACAAACGCGGATCGCAACAGATTTGTCGTAAACGGGTCAAGCCTGCTAAAATACTCATGCGATTTTTCTTGAAGGTCGCCTGATCCATTTGACTGACATCTGCTTGCATTTGTTTTAGATAGGCCAAATAAACCGTTTTTTGTTCTTCCGTTAAGACACTGTACATATTATTTTCAATTTTTTCTGGTAAGTCTGCGAGCACCGTTTTCTTGTCTCGTCGTAAAATGAATGGTTGAATCATTTTGGCAATTTCTTCCGGCTTAATTTCTCGAAAGGCTTTTTTGCCTGGGAACAATCCCGGTAAGATCATTTGGAAAATTGACCACAGTTCATCTAAATTATTTTCAATTGGTGTGCCACTTAATGCAAAACGTTGTGGTACTTTTAAACTTTTTAAGGCTTGCGCCGTTTTAGTCCCACTATTTTTAACCATTTGGGCCTCATCTAAAATCAAATAGCCGACACGTATTTCCTGATAAAGCTGAACATCTTGTCGCATACTTGCATAAGAAGTAATCAGAATATCTTCGGTGCTATTTTGTAAAAGCGCTGCTCGTTCTTGACGGTTGCCAGAAACCACTTGAACATTTAAGGTTGGCGCAAAACGTTTGACTTCGGCTAACCAGTTATAGGTTAAACTTGCAGGTGCGACAATCAAAGCTGTCCCTTTCAAGCGCTCTTCTTCTTTTTCCGAAAGTAAATAGGTAATGGTTTGCAGTGTCTTCCCTAAACCCATTTCATCAGCTAAAATACCGCCAAATTGATAATGGCTAAGCATTTTCAGCCATTTATACCCTGTTTCTTGGTAATGGCGTAACGTTGCTTGTAAAGATTTGGGGACTTGCGCTTCAAAGTTTTCTGGATGCGTTAAATCCGTGACCATTTTTTTAAAGGAATCTGAAAAATGTGCCCGCTCGTTGTCTTCTAATAAACTTTCGATCATGAGACCTTGATTTTTGGGCACATGAATGACATTGTCTTCTTGATGCATATTTTTTCGTAGCTTCGTTAAAATTGCACTTGTATGGAAAAATTCCTCTGAGTCAAAAGCAAGAATTTCACCACTTTTTAACGTATAAAAAGCATCATTACGTAGCAGACTAGTCAATACTGCATCGATTTCGGTTTCATCAATGCCAGTGACATCAAACCGAATATCTAACCAAGAATCCCCTTCCGCAACTTCAATCGTTGGTTGATGATGCTGGGCATCTAAATACAATTCCCGTAATTTCCGTCCCATCCGAACTTCTCCTAATTGACGGAAAGCTGGAACCTCGGCTTTAAAGAAATAATACAAGGACTCCCCAGCAGGTAAGACTTTTTCAAAGCCTGTGGTTGTTTGCTGATAGGCAAACTGTTGAAATTGTTGCTTAATTGCTGTTTCTTTTGCTTTATCTCGAACGATTTCTTGATTGACTTCAGGTAATTGAGCATATTTCGGGTTTGTCGAGAAAATGACTTCTCCATAGTGATAGTCAATTCGAGCATTAATCCGACCTTTAATTTTCTTAAAAATAAAGACTGCTTTTAAAGGATGATGGACGACTAATTCTTCAACTGATTCTTCAACAGACACTCGACCAATTTTTTCCAATAATGGTAACACTTCACTAAATAAATCAGAAACTGTTTCTTTTTCATAAATAATGGACGGCTCTTCCAAGCGTTTCATTAATTGAAGTAACGTGGTGTAGATGGCTTCCTGCTCTTCTGTTAGTAAATAAACCGTTTGATCCGCAATCGCCCAGTGATAGTGGGCTAGAAACGTTGTAATAGGATTCTGAATAGTTAATTTGAAGCTTTGTTCCTCGGTTTTTTGCACTGTAAACGTAAGTGGCAAACTGGTTTCTTTGAACGTTAGATAGCGATACTTATGAGTTTGATTGGTCAATATAAACTGACCCGTTCGATTCATTTTTTCAACTAACGATTGACTGCGATCAATTGGTAATAATAGATAACGTTTGTCGATTTTCCCTTTAACTTGAATACCGTTTGCACCTAATAATTGGCTGGTATGATAAATTGCCGCAAGTTCTGTTAAAATTTCTTGAATCTCCATTGAAAAAGAATCATGTAGCAAAGTAAATTGGTGTTGTTTATTCACCATAAAGGTCATTTCTTTTTCATATGCTTGTAAAAAATCACCAATATTTTTCACAATATATGTTTTAGGTTTGGTGCCTTCCAAACCAATTTTTAAAGAAAGACCAATCGTTGATAATTCTGGATAGTAATTATTCGTTTCGATCACATCTAAATGAAATTCTAAACGTAAAGGCTGCAAGGGAACTTCGGCAGAAGCTTTGCTTAATTTGGCAAAGCCTTTGGTAAACATTTCAGCTGTTGATCGATTTGTTTTCTCAAAACTGACTGTTTGATTCGCTTGAATAATTCTTGACACGCCTCGTTGTTTCAGTGCCAGTTCAACTGCCACTGTATGCTTGCAATAGCCATGTTCCATCCAATATTGACATTCACAAACATCTTGTTCTTTGGCGGTACCATCCAATTCAACAAGATAAAGTTCTTCCCCTAAAACCTCAGACAACCAGATCCTTTTTTCTGGATTTTGAACGATAGATAAGACCCGGCCTTCTTGCATATATTCGCGTCCTTGTTCAACGATTCGCTCTGGAATACTCCATTTCATCGACTCACCTCCTCTTCTACTAAGCTAGCTGATAGTGAACGGTACTTTGACCATTCCCATTGCTTTTTATTTGTAATTGTTGTGGAATTCGTGCTTTTAATTCGCCAATATGACTAATAATCCCAATCATGCGGCCTTCATTTTCAATCGTTTCTAACGCCTCCATTGCCATTTCCAATGCTTCTTCATCTAAGGAACCAAAGCCTTCATCAATAAACAACGCATCAATTAAGACTCCGCCTGCTTGTTCTTGAATCACTTCTGCTAAAGAAAGTGCCAAAGCTAACGCTGCTATAAAACTTTCCCCGCCTGATAACGTGTGAGCGCTGCGCACCGTCCCTGAATTGTCATCATAAATATTGATTTCTAGCCCCGTTTGATTCCGATAACTACCTGCTTCGTGATTCAATTCAAATTGATAACGACTATTGGTCAGGCGGTCTAAACGCTGATTAGCGACTGTCAGCACTCTTTCTAAATACGTTTGTAACATATACCGTTCAAAACTAATTTTTTTAGGATTATTGCCATTCACCGTATCTGCCAATTGTTGTAGTGCAGCAACTTCCTCAAACTTGTCTTCAATTGTTGTTCTTTGCGCATTAATTTCTTGAACCAACTGTTGGTTGTTCAGCATTTTTTCATGCAGTTGATAGTATTTTTTTTCTTGTTCTTCAATTTGTTGTGTTATTTGTTCAATTTCTGTGGTGATTAAAGATAATTCTGGGAACGTATCACTAGATAATTTTTTCTCAATTTCAGCGAGTTGGATAGTCAGTTGGGTTTGCTCTTGTTCAAATAAAGCAATTTGTTCTTGCTGACTTTCTAGTGTCGGTACCTCTTTCAACCACTCCGTCAATTGGTCCTCTGTCACTCCTTGTTCCGTTAAAACTGCGTTTAACTGACTCTCAAGTTGTGCGACTGTTTGTTGAAGTGTTTGTTGTTCTTTCTCCAAATGCGTCAGCGTACTTTCAAGGATCATTTCTTCTTTCTTCAAGGTTTCTCCTTGTGTCGTCACGTTTTCTTTTTGACGTTCAAATGCAGAGAGTTCTTCTTGAAGCAAAGCTTGTTGTTTGGTCATTTCTTCGTATGTGACGGTTGCATCCAATAATTGGCTAGCAATCATTTGCTGCTGGATAGTGATTCTTTCCAGACTTTGTTGCATTGTTTCTACTTGTTGTCGGAGCACTTCAAAGCGTTGGGAATTTTCAGCTACTTGTTCTTCTAGTTCCGCCAGACGGTCCTTTTCGACTGAAATTTCCGTTAGTTTTTGTGCTATTTGTTGTTTTTCTTTAGCTAATTGCGACTCAACTTCCGCAATTTCTGCAGGTGTTACTTGTGAAAAAGTTAGTCCTGTTAACGGCAACTGCAAGTCAGCAAACTGCGCTGCTAATTGTTCTTGTTCCTCAGTATACGCAGCTTCCTGTTCTTGTAATTGGCTTTCTTTCTGTTGCTTTTCCGCCCCTAATGCAGAGAGCGTTTCAGTAAATCGTTGAACCGTTTTTTCAACTTCCGTTAATTCCCGTTCCGCTTGATTAATCTCTTCTAAGGAAACTTCTTGATGAGTTTGTTGCTTTGGATGTTCTAAAGAGCCACAAACTGGGCAAGGTTCCCCCTCTTCAAGTAACAAGCTTAATCGTTGGATTTGTAAAGAGGCCCATTGACTTTTCTTTGTCTGCAACTTCGCTTCTTCGGCGCTTTTTTGTTGCTGTTCAACAGCAAACCGTTGTGTCAACTCGTGCAATTCCACTTGGTTTTGACTAATTTTTTGCCAAGCTTTTTGATTTTTTTGCCAACGTTCTACAAAATTTTGCCAATGATCTGCTACACTAGAACATTCAAAATTTGCTTTTTCAAGTGTTCCTTCTTGTTCAATAAATTGTTTGGCTGTCGCCACTTTATCCGCTAATGTTATTTTTTCCTGTTGGCAAGATTCATACTCTTTTTGAATGGCTTGATAATTGGCTTGTTCTGCTATTTGTTGTTGGGCTAACTGTTCATATTCTTGGTATTGTGGTAATTGACGTTGAATCGTTTGAAGACGTTCTTGTTTTTCAGCAATTAATGGTTGTTGTTCTTCCAACTCACTCAGGATTGCTTGCCAATCTGTCAATGCTTGTTGCGTTTCCATAAGAGCTTGTTGTTTGGACTTTGTTTCTTGCTCTTTTTGTTGTTTTTCGCTTCGTTTTTCAAAGACTTTTTCAGCTAAAGATTGCTGTTTTTGGCTCCATTTTAATTGCTGAATCTGTTCCTTTAGCCGCTCAATGACGGTTTCCTGTTCAGCTTGTTTTGTTTTCTTTTCCAGTAATTCTTCTTTTTGCTGTTGCAAGTTTTGTCGTTCTTCAATAGCATAACGAACTTGCTCTTTTGCTTGTTTGGCTTGTTTTAAGGTTGTAATTTGTTCTCTTTCAACTAATAGTTGTTGCTGAGCCTCTTGTTGTTGGCTTTCTAATAATTGAAGTTTTTCAAAAAGTGTCATTGTCGGTTCAGGTTCTTCTGACCAATGCAACTGTTCTGTTTTCAGTTCAATTTTTTGCTGGGTTTCTTGAATCTCTTGATTGGCAATTTTTAAGCGTTCTTTTAAATTTTCGCTGAACAACTGATACAATTCTGTTCCGAATAAATTACGCAAAACCTTTTCTTTTTCATCACTTTTAGCAATTAAAAAAGTCCGAAACTCTCCTTGTGGTAACAATACAATTTGAGCAAATTGATTGGCATTCAAATGTAATAATTCTTGAATGAGTTCGTCCACTTCACGTCTTTTAGAATAGGCTCGTAGTTCTTTCCCTTGAGCATCTTTGACAATTAAAGAAATTTTGGCACTTTGTTTACGGACTCCTGTGCCACGTTTTTTAAAAAGTTCTTGTTCGGGAAGTCGGTTCAGTTCATAGAGAAACTCGTTATGTTTAAAAAGCAAAGTAACTTCAGTGGCTTCTGAGGGGTCAGCAAATGTGGAACGCATTTCTTTGCCTAAACGTAATTTCCCAGAACTTTCACCAAACAAAGCATAGCTCATTCCATCAAAAATCGTTGTTTTCCCAGATCCTGTTTTTCCACTAATTAGAAAAAGTGAAGAATCTTCAAACTTCGTAAAATCAATGGTTTCATTAATATACGGTCCGAAGTTTTTCAATGTTAAAGATAATGGTTTCATCCTGTTACTTCCCTCTTTCTAATTGATTAAGTGTACTCAGTTCTTCTTGGACCCATTGTGCTTGTTGTTCTGTCAAGGCCTCTCCTGTCACATCGTTAAAAAAGTCATGCAGATGTTCTTCTGGTGAACGTTGTTCTATTTGTACCACTTTTTTCTGATTTCCGCTGCTTGTTTCTCGACCATTCAAACGTTCCAGCCCAATAATTTTGGGGTAAATTTTTCGCAATTGATTCATCATGTTGGGAATGATCGCTCGGTCGGTTAATTGGACATGTAAATAATTTTCCCGATTCACTTCTTGATAAAAAGCGGGATCCGTTAACTGCTGAAACGAGCCCGTCAATTGTTGAATGTCTCGCAATGGTTTCAAAGCACGGAATTGAAAATGAACTTCAGTTTCTGTTTCAACAAGCCATACACCCTTTTCTTGTGTCATTTCTGATAAAGAAAATTTTACAGGCGAGCCACTGTATCGAGCATTAGGTGCCTGCAACGCATTTTTTCCATGTAAGTGGCCCAACGCGACGTAATCAAAAGGATCTAACAAAGCCGTCGGTACAACATCCAAACCACCCACTGTTAATTTTGTTTCAGAATCAGTTTTTTCACTGCCAGCGACAAAAAAATGACTAACTAACACTTGTTTTTTGTTGGGGAGAAAAGATTCTTGCATTTTCGCGACAACTTTTTCCATCGCCGCCTGAATCGTTCGAATCGTTTCATCTTCAAAATATAAGCGAGCCGCAATCGGTTCAAAATAAGGCAACAAATAAAATTGGGTATTGGCGATTTCAATTGGTTGAAAAGCTTGTTCTAAACGCGTATTCAAATGAAATTGCGTTTGGTTAAACCAAGGGCCTCCTGTTTCTAAACGAGTGCTGCTATCATGGTTTCCCGAAATAGCTAACACGGGGAAATGCTCTTTGAGATTCATTTGAATCATCATTTCATTAAAAATCTCGACTGCTTCAACTGCTGGAACAGAGCGATCATACAAATCTCCAGCGATCACAACAGCATCCACTTGCTCTTCTTTCGCAATTGCTAAGATTTGTTTAAAGGCTTCCCTTTGTTCTGCCAACAAATCAAAACCATGTAATTTTTTGCCAATATGCCAATCTGCTGTATGTAAAAATTTCATTTTTTCACCGCCTAAAAAAGTCCTTCTTATTATTATAACAAATTTCTGGTATTTTTTAAGAAAATCGGACAGAAGAATTAGATTTTTAACAAACTTTTTTCTTAACGCAAGAAAAAAGACAGGGAGCATCATCTTTTGATGAGACTACCTGCCAGTAACATTCCTATTCTGTAGCGGTTTGTTTTATTCTTTTTCTGTTGATTCATATTTAAAAGTTGGATCAATTTCTTTATCTAACTGATCAAATGCTTCTTGCATCCGACGTTCTACTTCAGCTAAACCGTCTTTATCCATTTTTTTAATATCGCTAATATCGATTGGCTCCCCAAAACGAACCGTTACTTTTTTCCGTTTAAACAACTCTTTTAAAGTTAACGGACCTTGATAAACAGATGGCACGATAGGTACTCGCCCCATTTTAGCAATCAAGGCTACCCCGCCTTTTAATTCTGAGGAATGACGCGTACCACTGGGGAACATAATCAAACTTAAATCAGAATTTTTTAAAATTTTGACAGGTGTTTTAATCGCGCTGGGACCGGGCTTCTCACGATCCACTGGAAACGCATTCGCATGTTTTAAAATGAAACGTAAAACAGGATTTTTAAACAACTCTTTTTTTGCCATAAAGCTAAACTTCTTAGGACTGCCAGCAACAGCTAAATACAGCGGTTCCCACCATGTTCGATGCGGCGCAACTAAGACATAGTTTTGGTCTTTTGGTAATTTTTCTTTATTTTCATAATGTGCATTTCCATTAATCACAAATAAAATGACGCGAACCACGCCACGCATAAATGTAAAAAACATAATTTTCTTCCTTTCTTCTCTCCGCTTTCTAGTATGCCGAAAGCTCTACCTTTTGACAAGCTTTTTTTACGTCTATCAATTAGAGAAATAACATGTCCCTACTAATCTAGGGAACAGATTTTGTCATACGGGTTTAAAAGTAGTATAATACATGAACAATCAGATGAAAAGTTGGAGGTTCTTAATCTATGTTATTATCCGGCGAACGGATTGATCAATTATATGCGGATGATATTCAAATTATTCAAAGCAAAGAAGTCTTTTCTTTTTCCATTGATGCAGTCTTATTGGCTAATTTTCCGCAACTACCAAAAAAAGGCAAGATTGTCGATTTGTGTGCTGGCAATGGCGCGGTCGGCCTCTTCGTTAGTCGGAAAACAGCTGCAAAGATCGACCAAATCGAATTACAACCTCGTTTGGCAGATATGGGTCAACGAAGTATTCTATTAAATAAATTGGAAAAACAAGTAACGATGTATGAACGTGATTTAAAACAAGCGACAGAAGTCATCAAAAAAGATTCTGTGGATTTAGTACTATGTAATCCCCCATACTTTAAAGAACGACCAACTAGCCAAAAAAATCCAAACCCGCATTTAGCGATTGCCCGTCATGAAATTCACACGTCTCTTCAAGAAGTGGTCACTGTGTCAGCGGATTTATTAAAAACAAATGGTCGCCTCGCAATGGTTCATCGTCCTGATCGTTTCCTGGATATTTTACATGCCATGGAAAACGCCAATATTGCGCCGAAAAAAGCTCGGTTTGTTTATCCGAAGCCAGGCAAAGAAGCCAATGTTTTACTAATTGAAGGCATTAAGCAAGGCAAAAAAGACGGTTTTCGTGTGTTACCACCTCTTTTTACATACAATGAAAAGAACGAATACGAAGCAGAAATGAAGGCTATGCTGTATGGAGAATAAGAAATCCCATTATTTTTATGTTTTACTTTGCCAAGATGGTTCCTTTTACGGTGGCTATACAACTGAGCCAGAACGTCGATTAACCGAACATAATAGCGGAACTGGTGCAAAATATACACGGTTAGCCAAACGCCGCCCAGTCAAAATGATTCATACAGAGAAATTTGAAACACGTAGCGCGGCCACCAAAGCCGAAGCTGCCTTTAAAAAATTAACGCGTAAACAAAAAGAACAGTATTTAAAAACCTTTCATTAAGTGACAATAAGCAAAAAGAAACAGCCATCATTTCATTGACGAAATGATGGCTGTTTCTTTCTCTTTTTAAACTAAGTTCTCGACAAAATGAATAACCATTTCGGCTGATTTTTTCCCAGCTTCATCGATGAATTCGTCAAAGCTTTGAGTTGCTTCGCCATCTGCTGTATCACTCATTGCCCGTACAACTAAGAATGGAATATTGAACTGTGAAGCCGCTTGGCCAATTGCTGCGCCTTCCATTTCGCAAGCTAAGGCTTCAGGAAACTCTTTCTTAATTTTGGCGATTTTCTCAGCGCTATCCACAAAAGTATCTCCAGTAACAATCAATCCTTTACGAATAGCTAAACCAGTTTTTTCAGCAGCTTTCGCAATTTCCATCCGCAAGTATTCACTTGTTTCAAAATACAAAGGCACACCACCAGGCAATTGTCCATAGGCATAACCAAAACCAGTGACATCAACATCAAAGTAAGCTAATTTGTCTGCAATGACTAAATCGCCGACTTTTAGTCCTTCACCGATACCACCAGCAGAACCTGTATTAATCACCATATTTACGCCATATTGATGAATCAATAAAGTCGTGGTAACAGCTGAGGCCACTTTACCAATTCCTGAACGAACCACAATCACCTCATGTCTTCCTAACGAACCAGAAACAAATAAAGCGCCTGCTCGTTCCCATGACATCGTGTCTGTCAATTTTTCTTTTAGAATTTTGACCTCTTGATCCATTGCTCCAATAATTCCAATTTTCATAGTGATTCCTCTTTTCTATAAATTCAAAACGATATATGCCACAACGGCTAATAAAATCGCTACAATAATAATTGCCTTGTTTAACCAAGTACTCCGTTCTCGACGTTTCGAGTATTCTCCTACTCGTGACTTGTTGATCGGTTTTTGTTTTTTCTTTTCTTTACGATAAAACGTCGAAATTTCTTTTTCTTTTCGCTTATACGCTTTTTCCGCCAGCTTCTGCTCTTCCTGCTGACGACGTTCTGCTTCTTTTTCTTCTGCTTCTCTGCGTTTGCGAAGTTCTGTCCGAGTGACTAACGGACCTTTGCTCATTGCGTGTCCTCCTTAAACTGTCTCTGCAGTAAATACAATTCCCAGTATTGTATAGCAAAAAGTGTTTTGGCATCACAAATCGTGCCTTTTGCCACTTCTGCTTTGGCTTCAGCTATTGTTAGCTCGTAAAGTTCCAAGATTTCATCTTCATCTTGAGGACGCGGATTTTCGACTTTCTGCAAATCCGTTGCCAAATAGAGAGCCAATTTTTCATTAGCAAATCCTGGTGACAGATACATTGAATTTATGTAGGTGAGCTGACCTGCACGATACCCAGTTTCTTCTTCCAATTCCCGCATAGCCGTCGTTTCCAGTTGATTTTCTTCTCCAGGATCAATTTTTCCCGCCGGAATTTCTAAAATTACTTGTTCCAAGGGTTTTCTAAATTGTTTAACTAAGACGATTTTTCCTTCTGCGGTTAACGGAATCATAGCTACTGCGCCTGAATGAAAAACCAATTCGCGTTTAGCAGTGCCGCCTGTCGGTAAAGCCACGTCATCCAAAAAAACATCAATAATCTTTCCTTTAAAAATTTCTCGACGTTGAAGTGTTTTTTCTTCGAAGTCCTCATAATTTAACATATCTTTCACCAACCTTTCTTGTTTATCATACCCTAAAATGATAAAAATCGCACCCCTTCTTCTCTAGTTAAACCCTTTTCAAAGAAAAAAATTTATTGCTTTAGAAAAAAATTACATTTTCGAAAAAAAATAGACATAAAAAATTCACAACTTCCTTGTATTATTTAAGCATACCAACAAACAACCCTAACAAAACACTTTTTCATTTTTAACTCCTTTCCCGTCCTACCCCCAATTAGGACGGGTCTTTTTTTTGCGTTTTATACTTTTTTTCTTAGGATTTCACTAAATCATAAAATACATCTTCCGCTGTATGTCTTTTCTCTCACAGAGTATGCTAAAATAACTATTGTAACGAGAGCTGACTCTTTCGAGGATTAGATAGATAGGAGGAACTATATAAATGAACAAATTAAATACAAAATTACTGATTGGCTATATTCTTTTAGGAGCCTTAATCATTGCTGTCGCTAGAGAATATGGCTTCTTCGCTTTTGTGATTCTGGTAGGCTTTTTAGTATTCGTTCTCTATCGAAAAAAGAAAAATGCCGCCGACAAGAGCGATCAAATGCCTTACTTAACAAAAGATAAAGAAGCCCATTATCGTGAGTTGGGGTTATCTCCACAAGAAATTGATTTTTTCAGAAGTACAATGAGCACAGCCAAAAAACAAATCATACAATTACAAGAAAACATGAATCGTTCAACTAAATTACGGGCGATTGACTTACGTAATGATACTACGAAGGTTTCTAAAGCTCTGTTTAAAGAGTTAGTGAAAGAACCTAAAAAGTTACACTTAGCCAATCACTTTCTCTATACACATTTACCAAATATCGTTGACTTAACAAGTAAGCATTTAGAAATCGAACAACATGAAGTAAAAAACAAACAAACGTATGAAAAATTAGAAGAAAGCGCACAAATCATTGACCAATTGTCAAAATTAGTTAAAAATGATTATGAGGAAATCGTTTCCGATGACTTAGACGATTTAGATGTCGAAATGTCGATCGCTAAAAGCAGCTTATCGCAAAAAGCTGCGACTGAGGAATCACCTCAAGCAAACGAAGACCAGCAATAATCATTAGGGAGGAAAAAAAATGACTGAGCAACAACCCAAAGAAACAACATCTGTAACCAATACATTGGACGATTTATTAAGTAATCCATTTTCATCAATGGATGAACTAACACCAACGCAACAAAATGAACTATCTGAGTTAAAAGAACAGCAAGCAGCTCCTCGTTTAATTGATAAATTACCACAAGAACGTCAAGCCCAAGCAAAAGAATTAGCTTCAAAAATTGATGTCCAAGATTCACAAGCAGTAATTACCTATGGTTCAAATGCCCAAATCAAACTCGGCGAATTTTCGCAAGCGATGTTAAACCACGTTCAAGCACAAGACATTGGTCCTGTTGGTGATTCACTGACCGATCTAATGTTTCGTTTAAATGAAGCCAATCCCAATGAATTACGTGCTGGCGAAGGCAACTTTATTCAAAAAATGTTAGGTAAAGTCAAACAATCCGTTTACGAAATTACCGCCAAATATCAAAAAATTGGTGCGCAAATTGACAAAATTGCTGTCAAATTAACCCATGAAAAAGATGGTCTTTTAAAAGATAATGCCATGTTAGATCAATTGTATCAAAAAAATAAAGATTATTTTGATGCCTTAAACATCTATATTGCCGCTGGGGAATTAAAAGCAGAAGAACTACGGACGCAAATTATTCCTGAAGCCATGAAAAAAGCGGAAGAATCTGGAGATCAAATGGATGTCCAAATTGTTAATGATTATAACCAATTCCTAGACCGTTTAGAAAAAAGAACCCATGATTTACGCTTGGCTCGTCAAATTACGATTCAACAAGCCCCACAAATTCGTTTAATCCAAAATACTAACCAAGCTTTGGCTGAGAAAATTCAATCATCGGTGAATACAGCGATTCCGTTATGGAAAAACCAAGTAGTCATCGCCTTGACCTTACTCCGTCAAAAAGATGCTGTGACTGCTCAACGTCAAGTCTCTGAAACCACCAATGACTTACTGAAGAAAAATTCAGAAATGCTAAAAATTTCTGCAATTGAAACAGCAAAAGAAAACGAACGTGGCCTAGTCGATATTGAAACATTACAAAAAACACAAAATGATTTAATTGAAACTATCCAAGAAACATTACGTATTCAACAAGAAGGAAAAGAAAAACGCCAAGCTGCCGAAATCGAACTTGGCCATATGGAAGAAGATTTGAAAAATAAATTATTAGAATTAACACAATAATCAATGTTTAGAACAAACTTCTTATAGTACAAGCCTGGGACAAAAATCCAAAGTGATTTTTGTCCCAGGCTTGCTTTTCTTTTTACGCTTGAATATTGTATTTCAGCCACTTAATGATACAATAAAAGAAAACCATGTTTCTTTTTGAAAGGAGGAGCAATTGTGCCACAATTTGCTTCTAAAGCCGAAGAAAAAAATTATTATGAACGCCAAGCCAGCTTAGCAGAGTTTTTAACTTGGTATCATCAACAAGAATTACCTGAATATGAAAAACCCTCTTTAACCGTTGATATGGTTCTTCTTTGTTACAACAAGGAAGCCGATCAATTAAAAGTCTTACTGATTCAACGTAAAGGTCACCCCTTTAGAAACTCATGGGCGCTTCCTGGCGGTTTTGTTAATCGTAACGAATCTACTGAAGATAGTGTTTTAAGAGAAACAAAAGAGGAAACTGGTGTGGTGATTTCTCAAGAAAATATTGAACAATTACACAGCTTTAGTCGCCCAGATCGTGATCCTCGTGGCTGGGTCGTGACAGTCAGCTATTTAGCCTTTATTGGTGAAGAACCTTTAATTGCTGGCGACGATGCCAAAGAAGTCCACTGGTTCAATCTTGAACGGCATGGTCAACACATCACGTTATCTCATGAAGATGTGGAAATTACTTTAGACTTGAAAACAGCGGCCTCTCTTGGTAAAGATACATTAGCCTTCGACCATAGTGAAATTATAATTAAGGCGTTTAATCGTGTTGTTGATAAGATGGAACATGAACCGCAAGTGCTTCAAGTCTTAGGAAAAGATTTCACCATTACGGAAGCCCGTAAAGTTTTTGCGAAGTTCCTCGGCGTTGATTATCGCAGCATTGACCATTCAAATTTTAAAAAAGCCATGACACAATATTTTGAAGAGTTAGGTGAACGTCCCGTTGGCATTGGCCGCCCTTCAAAAATTTACCAATTGAAAACAACAACAGGTTTCTAAGAGGAGGGAATATTTTTTGACTGTTTACTTAAGAAAAGCAGAACCTTCTGATTTGCCTGACATCCTTGCTATCATTGAAGATGGACGCCGCACCTTACAAAAAAGTGGCATTCCCCAATGGCAAAACGGCGATGGCCCGAATCAAGAAATTTTAGCAAAAGATATCGACCAGCAAACTTGCTATATTTTAATGGTTGAGGATGCCTTGGCAGGCGTTGGTGTTTTATGTTCGGAGATTGATCCTACTTATGAAGCGATTTTTAATGGTTCTTGGCAACCTCATTCCCAAGCTACGTATACAGCAATTCACCGTGTTGCTCTAAAAAGTTCCTTTCAAGGTCAAGGACTGGCCTTGATGCTTTTGCGCTCACTGATCACAGCCGCTCGTTTGCAAGGCGCTACTGATATTCGAATCGATACACATCCACAAAATCTCGCCATGCAGCACCTGATTAAAAAAGCTGGCTTTGTTTATCAAGGTGACGTGATTTTAGATGTTAACGATGGCGAACGTTATGCTTATCAGATGATATTGAAATAAAAAAGTTAGGGATAACTGCCAGATTGACAGCTATCCCTAACTTTTTACATCTTATGAACACTATGAGCGCTTTGAATGCCCTCACAGGCTTCTTTACAAGCTTGATTAATTAATAAATAAGAGGATTCTTTTTGGCGGATTCCTAATTGATATTTCAATTCATCTGTCACTTGGCAAGATTCACTTAATGCCTCTAACCAGAAAAATACTCCTTCTTTATACGTATCTAATCCTTCTAGCAAGATTTTCGTTGCTTCTTTATCATAATACGGCTCTAAATTTTTACGAAACATCATTTCTTCTGTAAAAAAACGATTCACATTATTTCGGCAAAACATATAAGTGTCACGGCCTCTCCGATGTGCAGCCTGATTACAACCGTATTCTTGAACTTCTTTAGAGATGGCTTTGAAAATTTCGTTGTATACTTCAATTCTTTGCATAATTGACAAAATGGTATCTGTATAACTAAACATAACTCCTTGCTCCCTTCCCCTTCTAAGTAACAAAAATTTGCTTGTTACTTTCATTATAAAGGGAATGTTGGGTTTATATCAAATGATACGCTGTTTTCTTGCTAAAATACTTCGTTTTTTCCTTAGAAGAATAATAAGTAATCGGATTACTTAATCTGTTATGTTCGGATTTTCTAGACTTGGAAAATAAATTATTTTATAAAGCCATTTTCCGTTTTAACTGATGGCAACGGGCCAGTCTGTGTATTGCCAGGAACACCAATATACGTATTGCCGTTGATGGAAGTCATTTCGTTTTCCTCAGCTGCTTCATCTTGAACGGTATAATCACTTTGATATAAAAATTCACCGTTCGTATGGAAGACATAGCCGTCTTGATCTCGTTCATCTGGCTTTTCTAAATTTAAAGACACGCGTAATTGATGACGGACATTTTCAATACTATCTGGATATAGTTCAACCATACTGCGCCCTTCATTACTAAAAGTGCGCCAGTCAAAAGAAAGCTGTTGTTTATCATAATTGGTCCAAGTCAAGCCTTCTTTGACTAAATGAGTCAATTCATTGGAATCCACATCAGTTTGAATGTTTCCATTTAACGAATCAATAATGTCCATTATTTTCATGATTGATTGACCAGATTTCAACTTGTCTTCAACTGCTTGAATAATTTCTTGTTGTCGGAATCCACGCATAATATCGTTATCGCTATGTCTTTCACGGGCATAAGATAAAGCTTTCGTACCATCTAAATGCTGTTTCCCTGCATCAAAATGAATGGATCCTGGCCCGTCTTTGGTGACACCATCAAACGCCTGCTTGACATTGACATCTATGCCGCCAACTGCATCAATTAACTTAATAAAAGATAAAAAGTTAAACACAACGTAATGATTGATTGGAATATTCAATAATTTCTCAACTGTGTTAACAGAAGCTGTTGGTCCATCGTAGGTATAGGCGGCTTCAATTCGTTGCATCCCTTGGTAATTTTTTGCATCAATTTGAACAAAACTATCCCGTGGCAAACTTAAATAGGTTATTTTCTTCGTCTTGTTATTCACGGTAATCACCATCATAGCATCAGTCCTAGTTGTGCCTAATTTCCGTTCAATTGTATTGTCTAGACCCATGACCAAAAACGATTGACTATCTTTATTTTGCGCTTCAGTATAATCATTTTTTATGGGAACATAGCCTTTATCAATTGTTTTCTTTAAATAGCTACCCGCTACAGCAAAGTATGCTGAGCCGACTGTGACAAAAAACAAAATGATGACTAAACTAATTAAGCTGATTTTTCGCTTCCTACTCATTGGCTGTACTTCCTCTCTCTTGAAAAGTCTCCACCATCATTACTACTCCTCTAAGCAGACAAGAGACAAGTCTATCTTACCAGTCCCCTTCAAAACTAAACATAGCAGAATTTATATAGGGGTATAACCTAGAGGAAACAAAAAAGAGGGGCTTGTTTGTTTAAAAGCCTCTCTTTTTTGTTATTTATTTTTGTGTTCTTTTTTGAACAATTCCACCATTTTTTGCTGTGGTTTTGGAAAAACATAGTCCGAAAATTGTTGTGCTGCTACCCATCGCTGCGACTCTAGTGTGGCTAATTCGCCTGTATTTCGGCCATAAAAGACTAAGATATGCCATTTTAAATGACTGAAAATATGAACGACTTCGCCTAAGGCACGTTTTTGCCAGACAACTGTTTCATAGTCCGTAAAAAAGCTGACAGGTTCTTCAGCGACCAAAGGCTCTGTTACAGGCTCTAACTCTAAAGTTAATTGTTTTTCCGTTTCTGCTGGTTGCGCCAGTTTTTGCAATTGTTGAAATTGTTTTTTGCTAATTTCTTCAATCGGAAACAGCCACATATTGGCTAACAAACCGGTTTCAGGTCGTTGTTCTAATAAAAATTCTTGCTTTTTATTTTCAATAATAGTGCCGACATAATACACATCTTTCGGCTTAACTTTTTTTGATTTGACTGGATAAGCGGTCATTTTATCTGCCTGATAGGCCGCACAATATTGCTGAAGCGGACAGCTTTCACACTTAGGGGAAGTTGGGGTGCAGACGGCTGAGCCTAGATCCATTAAGGCTTGATTAAAATCCCCTGGACGCTCACGATCGATGATTTTAAGCATCGCCGCTTCAAATACTTTACGACTACTCGCTTTTGCAATATCTGCATCAATTTCAAATAAACGGCTCACTACCCGCATGACGTTACCGTCAATTGCTGGTTCGGGGAGATTAAAGGTAATACTGCCAATCGCACCAGCCGTATAGGGACCGATTCCTTTTAAACTCCGAATATCTTCGATTGTATCAGGCATTTTCCCACCAAATTCTGAAACAATCTGTTGCGCTGCCACTTTTAAATTACGTGCTCGTGAATAGTAGCCTAACCCTTCCCAAGCTTTCAACAACTTATCATCTGGCGCTTCCGCTAAATCTTGAATCGTCGGAAACCATTCCATAAATCGATAAAAATAATCAATGACTGTATCTACGCGAGTTTGTTGTAGCATAATTTCAGAAATCCAAATACGATATGCATCTGTATTCGCTCGCCAAGGTAAATTGCGTTTTTCTCGTTCATACCAAGCTAAAAAATCTTCCTGGAATAAACTAACTTTTTCGGGACTCCACGCCTCCCAAGGCTCTTTATTCGTCATGTTCTACTTCCTTTTCGCTAATAAATTGCTGAATCAAATCATAGTCAAACCCTTTTTGGAATAAGCTTTGTTTGACTTTTTGGACTTTTTTAGAAAAATCAAATCGCTGATTAGCACGCCATAAACGTTCGCCTTCCTTGTTTAACGCTTGTTGTTCTTGTTCTTCGTCCTTTTCAAAAGCTAAAGATTCCAAAGCTAGATCAATGATTTCATTTGTAAAGCCCTTTTGCATCAGATGCAGACGCGTTTTCTGAAGTGCATCTTTAAAACTTTTAGTTCGATAGCGTTTCATGGCTTTTTCTGCAGTTGCTGTGGCAACATTAAGTTGTTCATCTAACGTATAAAAGGTCAAGCCATGCTGAATATCTTCTTCACTAATGCCTTTTTGCTTTAATTGTTGTGCCACATTTCGTGGTCCTTTATCACTGGTTCGCATAGCTGTCCGTACGTAACTTTCACTAAAAATTGCATCATCCAACAACCGCAGCTCTTCTAAACGTTGAACGATTTTTACTCGATCTTCAGGTACAATTTCTTTCTCTTTTAAATAAGTAAAAATCTCTTTCTTTGAACGTAATTGATAGCTTAAATAATTCATCGCCATTTGTAACCCGACATCATAAGAACTGGCTTTTTTTATTTCTTCTATTAAAGTATCTGATAACTCTTGGCCTTTTAGCAGACGCTGCCGTACTAAAATATCTTCCGAGACACGCAGTTTTTCGCCTGAAGATAGCCAAAGTAGATAAAATTCACCTTTATCTTTACTAATTCGTGTGATTGTTGTCATCTTATTCTCCTGCCCCTCTAAATCAGAACATATATTCTACTATACCATAGAATCCTTGGAAGCCAAATAAATAAAAATGTGCTAAAATGGGAGGAAGTGAAAAATGTGAGATGACTAAAGGATGAAAGAATATGACCCAACAACTAGTAAAAAAAGGCCAACAAATTTCTTTAAAAATTAAACGATTAGGAATTAATGGCGAAGGTATCGGCTATTATAAAAAATTAATTATTTTCGTTCCTGGGGCGCTACCGAAAGAAGAAGTGACTGCCACGATCACAAATGTTACACCCAAATTTGCTGAAGGAACCCTTCAATCTGTCAAAAAAGCTGCTAAAGATCGCGTGGTCCCTCCTTGTCCTGTCTATGAAACATGTGGCGGCTGCCAACTACAACATTTAGCCTACAAAGCACAATTAGACTTTAAAAAAGATTTATTAAAGCAGGCACTTAACAAATTTAAACCAGCCAATTATCAAAACTATGAACTACGAAAAACAATTGGGATGGAGAATCCTTGGAATTATCGAAATAAAGCCCAATTCCAATTACGCCAAATCGATGGCCAAGTAGAAGCTGGTCTCTATCAAGCTGATTCACATCAATTAGTACCGATTGATAACTGTTTGGTCCAACAGCCTGCGACAACCAAGGTGATGAATACATTAGTTGATTTATTGAATGACTTTCAATTACCAATTTATGATGAACGTAAAAATAGTGGTATCTTTCGAACATTAATGGTTCGAGTGGGCATCCAAACTGGCGAAGTCCAAGTAGTTTTCATTACACAATCGCAGAAATTTCCACAAAAAGAAAAAATGGTTCGCGCAATTAATGAACAATTACCAGAAGTTGTTTCTATTATGCAAAATGTCCAAAATAAAAAAACCTCTCTAGTAATGGGTGATGATACCCTTCACTTATGGGGCAAAGAAAGCATTGAAGAACACATTAACGACGTTGTCTTTGATTTATCGCCGCGAGCATTTTTCCAATTGAATCCAGAACAAACGGAAGTTTTATATAATGAAGGAATCAAGGCCTTAAATTTACAACCAAATGAAACTGTTGTTGATGCTTATTGTGGCGTCGGGACCATTGGCTTAAGTTTAGCGAAACAAGCGCATCAAGTTCGTGGTATGGATACCATTCCCGCCGCAATTGACGATGCTAGATTCAATGCAAAACGACTTGGTGTTACGAACACACATTATGCTGTTGGAACAGCTGAAGACTTATTACCTAAATGGTTCAAAGAAGGCTTTAAACCTGATGCCATTGTAGTTGATCCCCCACGGACTGGTTTGGATCGTAAATTATTAACGGCCCTTTTGAAACAACCACCTAAGAAAATGGTGTATATTTCTTGTAATGTATCCACGTTAGCACGTGATTTAGTTCAATTAGCCAAAGTATATCAAGTAGACTATTTACAATCTGTTGATATGTTTCCACAAACCGCTCGTTGTGAAGTTGTCGTAAAATTAACGAGAAAATAAAAAAAGGCACCAAGTTTCACGAAATTCGTGAGACTTGGTGCCTTTAACTAATTAAACAATTATTTACTTAATTAGCTATTTTTTCGTCCGAAGAAGAATGAAACCACAGCAACTAAAATTACTGCCCCAATAATTGATGGCACAATTGCCATACCTGCTACGTGAGGACCCCAGCTACCTAAGATTTTTTCTCCGATAAATGAACCAACTAAACCGGCAACGATATTCGCAATCCAACCCATTGATTGACCTTTGCTTGTAAGTGCGCCAGCGATAGCACCGATAACAGCACCAACGATTAAAACCCATAAAGTATGCATAAAATAATTCCTCCTAAATGCTTTATCTAGCGAATAATTCGCTATGTTACTATTATGGACTACTTTTATTAGATAACAAAATAGTTTGCTTGTTTCTATGAAAAAAAAGCAATAATTTCTGATAATTTCATTAAAAAAGCTCAGAACAGGAGAAAGAAGTGCACTGTTCTGAGCTTTTATTTAAGAAATTGTTGGTCGTTTTACTCGTTCATGTGCGACATCCGCTGCTTGAATCTCTTTATTATTAAAAGGTGTTAAGCGGAATGCCAATTGGAATTCTTCAAACGTAGTCCGGTATTTTTCTAATTGCCACTGGCCACAAGAGTAGCTACCTAGGGCGTTTTGTTTGTAATCGATATTTAAAACAACATACTCACTTTCTTGTAATTCATTGGTATGCTTAGCAACATCTAGCGCTTGTTCTTCAAAATAAGAAACACTAAAATTATATGAATCAGCCGCTGTTGCTACTACCCCTTGGCCGCGATCATCCGTGAATGCGGACCATTTAGTCGCCATGTGGTTACCATTGGCTTGTGGAACAACATAATTAGTGAACATTTCCGCCACTGTAGCCTCATAAACGCCAAGTAAACCAGCTTCTTGTGAATCTACATAGTTTTCTCTCGGCCCTTTACCGAAATATTTTACTTCTGATAGAGACTTGTCTAAATGGAGAGTCACACCCAAACGTGGTAACATATCTGGCGCATTTTCAATTTTACCAGCAGGACTACCTTTTAAGTCGAAGAAAATTTCGCCATTTGGTGCAATTAAATACTGATAGGTACATTGATAATGCCAAGCACTGTTAGTCGTTCCGTTAATTGTTTTTACGATGACTTGGATAAAATCATCAACTTTTTTCCACTCAAAAGAACGGACAATTTCATGCTCTAAATGTAAGAAATATTTCTTCTTCATTTCATCAATAATTTCCATATCATTACTGATCGGTGCCCGCCAAAATGTAAATCTCGGCCCTTTATGCAATAATTTTTTACCATCTCGTGTCACATTCGTTAAGGCGCCCTTCACTTTATCAAAATTAATTGAAAAGTTTGATCCTTCAATGTATAAATGAGGGCCAATCTCCTTTGCCATCAGCGAGCCAACTGGTGTGATCTCAATCCCTGGTGTTGCAATTGGCAATTCAAACTGTGCGGTAGCTAATTCATGACCAGCAGATGCATAGGCGGTCGTTTCTTTCAATTGATATGAAAGAGTTAAATAATAGGCGGCTCCTGCCTTTTTAGGAAAATCTAAATGATAAGGTAAGTGCAGTCTTCCTTCTGCTCTAGCAGCAATTGCTGGCACTGCTACTGTCCCTGATTGAATCACTGTTTGATCTTCAGTAATTGTATAAACCAGCTTAAAGATAGCCAAGTTTTCAAAGTCAAACCGACTCAATAATGAGAATTCACCTGACAGAACGTCAATAGCGCTAGTTGTAATGGGTTCAATGACTTTTTTGTATTCATACAAGCTAGGAGATGGCGTACGGTCAGGCATCAACATCCCATCAATACAAAAATCTTTGTTACTTGGATCATCGCCGAAATCGCCGCCATAACGATAATAAACTTCACCGCTATCTGTCACCGATTCAATGCCATGGTCAAACCATTCCCAAATAAAGCCACCTTGTAATTTATCATGAGCATAAAATAGCTCTTGGTATTCTTTTAAATTCCCAGGGCCATTCCCCATCGCATGACAATATTCACATAAAATATGCGGTTTTTTTGAATTTTCAATAATCGTATTCATCAGTAATTCTCTAGTTGGGTGTTCCAACCACGTATACATTGTAGAATAGACATCCGTGACCTCTGCCTCAAAATCACCTTCATAATGAACTAAACGTGTTGGATCCATTTCTTTGGCAATACGGGCCATTTCAATAAAGTTATGACCAAACGCAGATTCATTTCCTAACGACCAAAAGAGAATTGATGGATGGTTTTTATCCCGTTGAATCATCCGTACCATCCGAGAAACATAAGCCGTTTCCCATTCTGGATCGTTGCTAATCCAATCATATTCTCCGGTTAATTCAAAGCCGTGACATTCCAAATCAGTTTCATCAATCACATACATTCCATATTCATCGCATAAATCATAGAAATAAGCAGATGCTGGATAATGGCTGGTTCGAATGGCATTAATATTAAATTGTTTCATTAAACGAATATCTTTTTCAATTTCTTTACGACTAACCACTCGACCATTTTTCGGATTATAATCATGACGATTCATTCCTTTTAGTTTAATGGCCACACCATTGACTAAGAAAGTCTCACCAGATACATGAATATTTCTGAAACCAACTTTTTGCGGAATAACTTCGACGACTTCCCCTTCAGAAAAAACAGTGATAAATAGTTGATACAAGTATGGTTTTTCAGCTGACCAAGCAGTGACAGACGGTAAACTTGCTGAAAATTCAACCGTACCTTGATTTCCTGCGACAGTCTCTTTAAGAACCGTTTTTCCCTGCTGATCCATCAACTCCAATTGAACTTGTTGTCCTTTGTCTTGCCAAAATTTACCCGTAATTGCCAAGTGGCCATTTTGATACGAATCATCTAAATCGGAAATAATAAAGAAATCTTCCAGCCCATTTTCTGGTACACCGAGTAATTCAACATCACGAAAAATACCACTTAACCACCACATATCTTGATCCTCTAAATACGTACCATCTGACCATTGATAGACTCGCACCGTTAAATCATTTGTTTCACCAATTTTAGCGTAAGGCGTAATGTCAAATTCTGCTTCATTTCGTGCACCTTTACTGTAGCCAACTTCATGGCCGTTCACCCAAACATGATAAGCTGAATCTACGCCACAAAAACGTAAAATGATTTTTTTATCGTGAAATGTTTCATCTATAGCAAATGTCCGTTTGTAAATACCTGTTGGGTTTTCCGTTGGTACATACGGCGGATTAATGGGAAAATTGTACCATAAATCAGAGTAATGCATTTTGCCATATCCTTGGACTTGCCAATTTCCAGGAACAGTGATTTGATCCATTTGGCTTGTATCAAAGTCCGTCGCAAAAAAGTTTTCTGGGCTGTATTCTGGCGCTTCTAAAAAAAGAAAATGCCAGCGTCCGTTTAAATTTTTGTATGCTTGTGTATATTTATTTTCATTTAATAACGCTGTTTCTTTCGAGGGAAAGCTCGAAAAGTGTGCTCGTCCAGGCAACCGATTAATACTATCTACTTTATAATTTTCCCAAGTCTTCATAATCCATTTCTCCTTTACCAACTTCATTTTTTTCTTTTGTTTCATATCGTTTCCAACAAATCCAAGCAAAGCCCATAAAGACAATTAACCCAATGATGTTATACGCCAACATGCCCAGTGGACTAGCGGTTCCTTTCGGTAACGTGCCATTGATTTCTTCCATGATTAATTTTGGGTCCGGCACAGTTGACATAAAGAATACAAAGATAAAAATGGCTAATAAGAAAATCCCCGCAATTAAGCCAAAGGTTCGATTACCAAAGCGGAAACTTCTCGGCATTGTTTCTTTTTTCCAACGAAGCCCAATATAGGCGATTAACAAGAACAAGACAGGCACTAATGACGTAGAAGCTGTCATATTAATTAACGTTTCTAAAAAGCTATCCATATTTCCAATTCCTAGTGCTGGAATAGCAACTAAAATCGTCACAATAATTCCTTGAACTAACAAAGCATTGGTTGGATTTCCCTCTTCGTTCGTTTTCACTAGCCACTTACCGAAGACCCCATCAGGAATTTCTGAGAAAAATACTTTAACTGGTGCTGCCGTCCACAGAGCCAAAGAACCAAGACTTCCGACAAATAAGATAATTCCTACTAAGCGCACCATCATTGCTGCGGGAATATGGAAATACGTACCTAAAATTTTAAAGATATCAAAAATACCATTTGAAAAGTTTCCTTTTAAGACGTCCGTTGGCACTACCAAACCTACAGCAACGGCACCAAGAATATACATGATGCCGACCGCAATCGTCGCACCAATCATCGTGCGGACAAACGTTTTATTGCCGCCTTTAACATCCTTAATGTATACGCCGATACTTTCACCACCGCCAACAGCTTGTAAAATCCACGCCATCGTCATGAAAAAAGTCCAATTAAAAGTTGGTATAATTGACGTCGTGGTAAACTCTTGTGCTGGTTCATTGCCAAAACCAAACACGACGACAAAGGCTAAAACCACAAAAGCCACGCCCATAAATAAACGAGCACCACCCGCTAAGCTAGTCACTTTCGAAATCCACGAAACCCCTTTAATACAAACCCATGTCATTAACCAAAATAACAGAATAGAAATCACTGCAATTATTTTAGTACTATGGTTTCCTTGAAAAACGTTTTGACCTAAAAAAGCGTATGAACCATAAATCAATGTATTCGGTAGTAATGAACAGAAGAAAAACAAGTTGACAAAGAAATACGACCAAGCACCTAAAAATGCCCATTTAGGTCCTAACACAGATTCCAACCAACTGTGAACACCTGATTCATTTTCAGAATTAGCAGAAGCAAATTCTGCAATCATTAGAATAAATGGTAAAAAGTAAAAAATAGAGCCGAATAAATAGCCTGGAATAGTTGCTAGGCCAATCTGAATACTGTTGTTAACAATGCTGGGAAAGGCAAAAACCGCTGAAAAAGTCATGAGCATCAATGCGACAGAACCTAATCGTTCCCGTGAATGTGTTGCCATTTTACTACATCCTCTCTTTATCAAATTAATTAGTACTCACACATTGTAAAACGCTTACAGTTTTTTAAAAATAAAAAATGTTGCCTATTTCTTGTAAAGATGTTGACTTTTAGAAAGCCTTTACATACTCTTATAAAGAGGTGATAGCATGCAAAATGTTTTTACAAATAATGTCAGCATCCTGATTAATGATCAACCTATTAGCCAAGAATTTCATCTTTATGAAGCTGGCTATGAAAAATGCCGCCCGACAAAACCAACTGAGTTTGCCCCCATTAATTATTGGGTTTTGCATTATTGTAGCGATGGTGAAGGTTATTTTTCAACACCCTTTATGGAAAAACAACACATTACCGCTGGCGATTTGTTTATGATTCCAGCCAATTGTCGCAATATTTATTATCCTAATCGGCAAAATCCTTGGACCTATCATTGGGTCGGTTTTGTTGGAGATCTTTCGTCTCAGTATTTAGAAAAAATAGGCCTGACTACCGAAAATTGTATTTTAAAAGGAACTGTTGATAAGAAATTAGAAAGTTTATTTAAAAATATTTACCAAGAAGCGAAGAAACATAATCATTTTGGCAGTTTAAGTGAAAGCTTTCAATTGTTGAATTATCTAGAGCATCATTCCGTTACACAGCACGAAAATCAAAGCCAACAATTATTTAACCAAATTAAAATGGCTATTCACGAAAATTTTTCAAACAATCTTTCAATTAGTCAATTAGCTTCTGAGTATAACATTGATCGTAGCTATTTATTTAAGCTATTTCAGCGTTATGAACAAACAAATCCTAGTATTTATGTACAAAACTTAAAATTGCAAAAAGCCTGTTCTCTGTTAAGAAAAAGTTCCTTAACCATCACGGAAATCAGTTTTGAAGCAGGTTTTTCTTCACCTTCTTATTTTTCAAAATTTTTCTTCCAGAAAAAAGAGATGACACCTCGACAATATCGTCAACAGTTTTTGACTTAAAATAAATTGTTGCTTATCTGTAGTTAAAGAAAAAAACAATTTATTTAATAATTTTCAAATTTAGGTAGTTCTTATAATTTATCTATTTTATAATTAATTAGGGTTTTATTATAGGTGGGAGTGTGATATATAGACTAATCAAAATCAATAAATAATTTACAAGTTTTAGCAAATAAACAATATTGGAGAGAAAAATGAAACATTTTATTAAAGAAAACAAAGGTTTAGCCATCTACAGCTTTTTAATTGTCTTTGCTACTTATGGTATTAAACTATTTAACAATACTTACGCTATTGATACTATGCACTTAATGACTAACTACAGAGGCTACTTAAAACATTGGGTTTCCATTGGTAGACCAGGATTAGTAGCTCTAAAGCTTTTAACATACAACTATGTAAATGTTTATTTTTTAAATTTGTTAGCTATTATTTTCTTTGCTATCGCCACTATCTTGTTGTGCTATTATGTTGATCTTTCAACTAAGCAAATTTATAACAAAAAGTATTTATATATTATCCCAAGTATTTTTCCAACCAGTCAATTATTTAGCGAACAATTTTACTTCGTCCTACAAAATTTTGAATTTTCATTAGGTATCTGTTTGGTTATACTTTCTCTCATTGCTATTTACCATATTCCCAATAAAATTTTTAAATTATTCGGCTTTTTGTTGCTGACATTTACACTTACTATGTACCAATCATTCTTTGTATTTGCGTGTACCTTAATTTTATTCAAGATTTTAATGACATTGTATTTTGCTCAGTTAAATGATCTTAAAATTTCTTTTAAAGACTATGCCTTCAAAATTGGTCATTTTATTCTACTAGCTATTTCATCTCTCGTTCTATCTCAACTAATGGCGATGTTAGCGAAAAAAGTTTTAAACGTTGAAAGCTCCTATCTAGATAATATGATTCTTTGGGGTAAACGTCCCTTGATAGATTCTATCAATGATATTAAAGATTACGCCAAAGAACTATTTTTCCCTACAGTCGGAGACACTTTTTTTACACCGCTGTTTTTGATATGTGTTCTTTTACTGGTCATTGTATTAATTAATATGTCCTATCTGAAACGCAAAAATGTTTTCTTCATCTTTATTACCTTGTTAGGTATTCTAATCACTCCACTCATGTTTACAATTTTAGGTGGAAAACGTCCGGCAATTAGAGGTGAAGTACCTAACTTCCCTGCTGTTTTAGCATTATTACTCATCTTTATTATGATTTACTGGGGATACAACTTTGTGCTTAAACATTTATTAGTTGGCATAGTAATTCTCTTTACTTTTATTCAAGTTCGGGAAACAACCAACCTAGAATATTCTGAGTATCTAACAGCCGAAGAAGATTTACGTACTGCGGAAATGATTACAAATAATATTTATTCAATGGAAATTGAGAATCCTGAATCCTATAAACTTTTAATGTATGGAAATCGTTCTCCTCGGAATGTTTCAAATATAAAAGGTGAAACAAACGGTGTCTCATTATTTGAATTCATGCCTAACTCGGTGCATACTAGTTTAAATACTTTACTCTATATGAAAACATTTGGATTAAATTTTAATGATCCTACCCCAGAAGATTTTGAAAAACACAAAGCTTTACAAGCAGAAATGAATGTCTGGCCTAGCAAAGATTCTATCCGAGTGGTAGATGATTGTATTGTTGTTAATTTGTCAAAGTAGACAATTAAATTTTATAGATATTTTACTAACGGTAGTTGTTTTAGCAAAAGACAACTACCGTTTGCTATAAAAAAGAACCCTTGCAACACAAGGGTTCTCGAACATTCAAAAGTTGAATGAATTATTTTACTGTTACTGAAGCGCCAACTTCTTCTAAAGCAGCTTTTAAAGCTTCTGCTTCTTCTTTAGAAACAGCTTCTTTAACTGGTGCAGGAGCGCCATCAACTACAGCTTTAGCTTCTTTCAAGCCTAAGCCAGTTGCTTCACGAACTGCTTTGATAACTTTAACTTTTTGATCGCCAGCTGCTGTTAATTCAACAGTGAATTCAGTTTGTTCTTCTGCTGCTCCACCTGCTGCTGGTCCAGCTACTGCTACAGGAGCTGCTGCTGATACGTCAAATTTTTCTTCGATAGCTTTAACTAATTCGCTTAGTTCTAAGATAGTTGCTGTTTCTAACTCAGCAACGATGTTTTCAATGTTTAATGCCATTTTGAATTTCCTCCATTTAAATTAAAATTGTTTGTTTTTTATTTGTTTGAATTAGACTGCAATTAAGCAACTTCTTCGTTTTTCTCTGCCACTGCTTTGACAGCGTAAGCCACGTTGCGGACTGGCGCTTGTAATACAGATAATAGCATAGATAGTAAACCTTCGCGGTTTGGTAGTTTTGCCAACGCAGTAATTTGTTCCACTGAAGAAACTTTTCCTTCGATGACGCCACCTTTGATTTCTAATGCTTTTGCATCTTTAGCAAATTCGTCGATGATTTTAGCTGGTGCTACTACATCGTCGTTGCTGAATGCGACAGCAGTTGGGCCTGTAAAGACTTCGTCTAAGCCGTCTAAACCAACTTTTTTAGCTGCACGAGAAAGGATTGAGTTTTTGATGACTTTCATTTCTACGCCTGCATCACGTAATTGTTTACGTAAGTTAGTGACTTCTTCAACTGTTAAACCACGGTAGTCCACGATTACAACTGATGCTGCTGATTCAAATTTCTCAGCGGCTGCTTGAACTAGGGTTTCTTTTTTAGCGATTGCTGCTTCACTCATTTATTTCACCTCCTGATTTTGATGGTGGAGTTGGACTTGGTTTACGATATGTAAAGTAGAAGAATCAAATGAAACTTCGCTCACTTCGTTCGCCAAGTATTGTTTTACATCGGCTTTTTTTCAAAAAGTCGTGTAAAACAACAAAACTCCATGCCACCGTAGACATAGAGGGACCGAATTGTATATAACTCAACAATTGTCCTCGGTAGGAAATTAAGACTTGCGTCACCTACTGTCTTCGGTACAGTTAATTATTAACCTCACTCACTTTACCATAGGGTAAGTGAGTGAGTCAAGAATTTTTTAATTATTTTCTTTCAAATTAGAAAGAAGCTTGGTCAACGTGGATTCCAGGTCCAAATGTTGTTGTTACTGAAATGTTTTTGATGTATTGACCTTTAGCAGTTGATGGTTTAGCTTTCAATAATACGTCGTTAATTGTGTTGAAGTTTTCAACCAATTTTTCGTTATCAAATGAAACTTTACCGATTGGTACGTGGATGTTACCAGCTTTGTCAACGCGGTAAGTTACTTTACCAGCTTTAACTTCTTCAACAGCTTTTGTAACGTCCATTGTTACAGTACCAGTTTTAGGGTTTGGCATTAAACCTTTTGGTCCTAAGACACGGCCTAATTTACCAACTGTAGCCATCATGTCAGGAGTCGCAACAACTACGTCAAAGTCGAACCATCCACCTTGGATTTTTGCAACCATGTCGTCGTCGCCTACGAAATCTGCACCAGCAGCTTCAGCTTCTTTAGCTTTTTCGCCTTTAGCGAATACTAAAACAGTTTGTGTTTTACCAGTTCCGTTTGGAAGCACAACTGCTCCACGGATTTGTTGGTCTGCTTTTTTAGGGTCAACGTTCAATTTGTAAGCAACTTCAACTGTTGCGTCAAATTTCGCGATGTTTGTATCTTTTGCTAAAGCTACTGCTTCTTCAACTGAGTAAGCTTTTGTAGCATCAACTTTTTTCAATGCTTCTTGCATTTTTTTGCTCTTTTTAGCCATTTTGTTTCCTCCTTGATTGTGGTTATAACGGTTGTACCTCCCACGTCTTTCATATCTTTAAATATGAAACGAACTGAGAAGCTACTTCTTTGAGTAAGTGTGGAATAAAAATTATTCTACGATGATACCCATGCTTCGTGCAGTTCCTGCAACCATGCGCATTGCTGCTTCAACGTCAGCGGCGTTTAGGTCTGCCATTTTAAGTTCAGCGATTTCTTTCACTTGATCGCTTGAAACTGTTGCAACTTTAGTTTTGTTTGGTTCACCTGAACCTTTTTCGATTTTTGCAGCTTTTTTCAATAAGACTGCAGCAGGTGGTGTTTTAGTAATGAATGTAAATGAACGATCTTCATATACAGAGATTACTACTGGAATAATCAAGCCTGCTTGGTCAGCTGTACGAGCATTGAATTCTTTAGTGAATCCCATGATGTTGATACCTGCTTGACCTAACGCTGGACCTACTGGTGGAGCTGGTGTTGCTTTCCCCGCAGGAATTTGTAATTTAACGATTTTTTCTACTTTTTTAGCCACGAAAATACCTCCTTAAGTTCTCGTGCGTGGTTAATGGGGTTGAGATTTCCCCTCCCACTCAACGTACATTTAAAACATACCCTATTACTATACAGGATTCCCTTTACTTTTTCAAGATGTTTTTATGATTTCAAGGCAATTTTTTTATCCGTTATTTTCTTCATGAAATGCGCATCATGCTCAATCACTAGCATTGCAGGCTTCACAGATAAGATTAGCGTTTCTAATTGTTGATGATTAAACACATCCAAGTAATTAAGGGGTTCATCCCAAATATAAAGTTCAGCTGATTGAGACAATGATTTGGCTACTTCGACTTTTTTCCGTTGCCCCATACTCATTTGTTCAATTCGATTAGTGAAAACGGCGCGCTCCATCCCAAGTTTTCGTAAGTTATTTAAAAATTGGGTGTAATCTAACTGATTTTTCTCTGCAAATTCGGATAAAGTTCCTTGATTGTCTTCATAATCTTGGCGCACATAAGAAATGGTTAATTGGTGAGCCAAAGTGGCTTCGCCTTCTGAATCCCCAGAAAAATCCCCCAACAAATACTGAATCAAGCTCGATTTTCCTGAGCCATTTTTTCCTGTTATTCCAACAATTTCTCCCGCGTTTATTGAAAAAGAAAGTGGCGCAAATAGCCAATTTTTCTCGTAGCCTAGACGAAGCTCTTCCACCGTCAATAATGTTTTGTGATGCGTTGGCTGATAATCCATTGACAAAGGATCAATATACTCAAGATCTTTTAATAGTTTTTCTTTTTCTGCTAATTGTGTTTCGGCACGTTGTTGAATGTGTTTCGAGCGCTTCATTACGCGCGCTGCCCGGGCACCAATGGCTCCTGTATCAAAAATCGCCCCGCTCCCTTTTTCTTTAGCATTGCCGTACTTATCACCTTCACGGTTCATCGACCATTCCGCTTTTTTACGAGCGGTTTCTTTCAAGCGATTGACTTCTTTTTTGATTTTTTCATTTTCTGCCAGTTCAAAAGCATCTCTTAATTTTTTTTGCTCTTCATAAATAGAAAAATCCCCTTGGTACAGTGTCAATTGACTTTTTTCAATCGCCAAAATATGATCAACCACTTCATCAACAAATGCCCGATCGTGGCTGACTAAAATAAATCCATGTTTCTTTTTCTTCAAATATTCAGCCACTTGTTGTCTGCCAGCTAGATCTAAATGATTTGTTGGCTCGTCAATTAAAGGAAAGGCATTTTCTTCAATAAAAAGAAGACCTAATAAAACTTTCGTCTTTTCGCCGCCTGATAAAGAAGAAAAGGGCCGCCATAAAACTTCAGGATCAACGTTTAAAAGCGTTAATTCTCGTTCTAATTCCCACTGTTCAAAAGAAGTCACCTCTTGTAAGACATAATAAGTGAGCTGTTGTTCTTCTGCAACTGTTTGTGGAAAATAGACGAAATCGACTTGATGAAGAATCTCTCCTTGGTAATCCAACTGCTTTTGTAACAATCTTAATAAGGTTGTTTTCCCACGGCCATTGCGGCCAATCAATCCTAATTTCCAATTGGTATCCATCGTGATATTTGCCTGATCAAAAAGCAATACTTCTTGATTATCATAGGCAAAAGATAGTTGTTTTAGTTCAATTTTCGACATAAATATACCTCCATAAAGCAAAATTGATGCAGCTTTACGGAAATCAGCGGCATCAATCCAAGGTATACAAAAAGACCCGTGGCTGAATTCTTTAAGCTAATTTCCGAAAATCCGCACACTCCACCCGTTATAATCAGGCAAAGTTATACAGTTTCTCTAAAAAATTAACTTAAATTTTCAACGCACGAATCCCTCTTTTCGTCTTTTATTATCTAGAATTTAGCATCTCTTCACTGATTTGTCAACGAAGGCCCCTTGCTTTCATTCTGATAAAAATTTAAATTATTCGCTAAAACACAAGCGATTGCCTAGTTCCCCGCCATTTTTTGTGTTAGACTTCCAATGAAAACATATTCTAATGAAGAAGGTGCTGAAATGGAAGAGTTACGCTTTAATAGTGTTTTTGATATTATCGGACCCGTTATGATTGGTCCAAGCAGTTCTCATACAGCCGGAGCGGCAAGAATTGGAAAAGTAGTTCGCAGTATTTTTGGACAGCAACCTGATAGCGTTGACATTTATTTATATGAGTCTTTTGCCAAAACTTATCGTGGTCACGGAACAGATATCGCCTTAGTTGGCGGCCTTTTAGGCATGGAACCAGATGATGAGCAACTAGCCAATTCTTTGGAAATTGCCTATGAACAAGGAATGGAAGTTTGTTTTATTCCTAAAAGTGAAAAAGCAGACCACCCTAATTCCGTTAAAATTGTGGTTTCTTCTGGCGACCGAAAACTATCTGTGACAGGAATTTCAATTGGTGGTGGAAACATTCAAATTTCTGAATTAAATGGCTTCAAATTGTCTTTAAGTATGGGCACGCCAACATTTATCGTTGTCCATCAAGATGTTCCTGGCATGATTGCTAAGGTGACCAACATCCTTTCAGCTAGCGATATCAATATTAGTACAATGACCGTTACCCGAGAATCTAAAGGGGAAAAAGCGATTATGATTATTGAAGTTGATCAAGCCGAAGTCGGTGACATTGTCATGCAATTAGCTGAAATCCCTCATATATATAGCGTCAACTATTTTGACTAAATGAACGTAAAGGAGTAATACGATGTTTTATTCAATTGAAGATTTGGTAGCTCAAGCGAAAGAGTACCCTTCTGTGAGCGAATTAATGATTGCAACAGAAATGGCTCATGGCGGGTATTCTCGTGAACGAATTATTGAAACAATGGAAAAAAATCTAGCCGTTATGAAACAATCCGTCGCTGAAGGAATCGCTGGTGTTACCTCAGTAACAGGGCTAACTGGTGGCGATGCAACCCGCTTAAATGATTACATACATTCAGGCAACTTTTTAAGCGGTGAGACCATTTTACAAGCCGTGCGAAATGCGATTGCTGTTAATGAAGTTAATGCAAAAATGGGCTTGATTTGTGCTACACCAACCGCAGGCAGTGCCGGAGTAGTTTCTGGCGTCTTGTTGGCAGTTATTGATCGCTTAAAGTTAACGCATCAGCAACAATTGGATTTTCTATTTACAGCTGGGGCTTTTGGCTTAGTGATTGCCAATAATGCCTCAATCAGTGGTGCCGAAGGTGGTTGTCAAGCTGAAGTCGGTTCTGCTAGTGCAATGGCAAGTGCCGCTTTAGTTGCGGCTTCTGGCGGTACGCCTGATCAATCTGCTCAAGCTGTGGCCATTACGATAAAAAATATGATGGGCCTCATTTGTGATCCTGTTGCGGGACTTGTTGAAGTCCCTTGCGTGAAGCGAAATGCATTAGGTTCTTCTCAAGCCTTCATCTCAGCTGACATGGCTTTAGCGGGGATTCGAAGTGTCATTCCACCAGATGAAGTCATCCACGCAATGTACCAAGTGGGTCGCCAAATGCCACAAATTTTCAAAGAAACCGCTGAAGGCGGTCTTGCGGTGACACCAACTGCACAACGTTTAAGCAAAGAAATTCTAGAGAAACAAAAATAGAAATAACTATAGCAAGAAGCTTACAGAAAAAAACGTCCATTCGTTTTTTCCGTAAGCTTCTTCTTTAATCACTTGTTCCGCCTAAACCAACCACAGCGACAATTCCATTCATGACATCTTTCATCGTTTCACCTACAAATGAAACGGTTCTACCATCAATGCGTTTAATCATTGGTAACATTTCAATGCGATCTGCTTGTGCTGTCGTCACACATTGCAATTTTACAGTTGCTGGTGTTTGCAAGGTATATCGGGGTAATTCAGACAACGCAAAGGAAGTTAACACCTGACTTGTAGTTGCTACGATAGCTTCCCGAACTTGTTGCATGGGTTTATTTTTGATTGCATAACGTCCCAGAGATTCTTTGGTGGAAACAAAGGGAACTTCGGGCATCATTTTTTCTTGAAAAAGTTGTTCCTCTAAGCCTGATTCACCGATAATTAAACCAACAGGGACACCTAATTCGCTAGCGTAAGCTGCATTAATTGTCGTTTCATTCATCGCTAAGTCGTTTATTTTTAAATCATAAGCAACACTAGCGCTATACCCATGATCCATATTCCCTTTTTGTTTGCCAATACCGGCATGATAACCTAAGAAAAAGACCACATCATAGCTACTATCCAAGCCACTCATCATATAATCCATGCGAGGAAAGCCGCTCACTAAGGAAATTCGTTCATCCATTTCTGCCAAGCGCGCATAAGCTAAATTCAATCCACGGCTATGCGAATCGGCAATAGTAATTTCTGTAATTTGTTCATTTTTGGCACTCTTTTGAATCCCTTCAATCAACCAAGCCACATGTTGGTGATATAATTCTCGGAATAAAACGGTGTCTTCTTTTTCCATATCAAATGTCGCAATACCTGCTAATCCTTCAATATCGCATGACACATAAATCTTCATTTGTTCCACTCCTTTGACAATGGCTGAACCAGTGCTTGAATTTTGTCGGCGTCTAAATTTTTGATTAATTGAATGACTAATTCTTTCGCCGCTTGGTAATCTTGAAAGTCCACATAGCAATGGGGTGTGTGAGCGTAACGGACAGGAATTCCTACAACAATCGTCGGGGCTCCTTGAACTTGTGTAATCGCCATGCCATTGGTTCCACCACCACTTCGAACAGAAACTTGAACAGGAATTTTGTTTATTTTAGCAATCTCTAGTGCATACTCTTGAAATTCCGGATTCGTAATCATAGAAACATCAAAATAACGTAACATCGGTCCTTTTCCCATTGCTGATTGAATCATCTCTGGCGTTTCTGCCGTATCATCAGCCGGGCAGCCTTCGAAAACAATAGCTAAATCAGGATTGACTTGTTTTGCGGCAATAAGTGCTCCTCTTTCGCCAACTTCTTCTTGTGCAGTTACTGTCGCAACTAACTTGAATGGAAGTGTCTCTTCTTTCAACTCCTCCATGACATCCACTAAGCAAGCACAGCCAATGCGACAATCAAAAGCTTTTCCTAAAAAAAGCTCTGTCTGTTCGTTGTAACAACACGTCACATCTGGAATGACCGGTGCACCAAGATCGATTTTGTACGTTTCAATTACTTCTTCTTTTGAGGTAGCGCCAATGTCGATCGTCAAATCAGCAATGGTTAACGGCCGCTGACGTTCCTCTGGTGTCATAAAGTGAGGGGGTCGACTAGTAACTACGCCTGGCAGATAGGTACCTTCCCGGTTACGAATCCGAACTTTTTGTGCAGAAATCGTATTAGGGACCCAGCCACCTAACGGAAGAAAACGCAACAAGCCGTTTTCTTTAATTGCTTGAATCATAAAACCCACTTCGTCACTATGAGCATCAAAAAGCACTACTGGACCTTCACTTAGATTATTTTTCTTCTCAAGATATAAATTTTTAATGGCATCTAGCCGTTGAATAGTAAAATCTGCAGTTGCGTGTTGAAGGATTCTAACGACTTCTGTTTCAAAACCTGAAACACCATTAGCATTTGAAAGTTCCTGAATTAATTGAACAGCTTGCCTTTTTTTCATTTTTTCCCAACCTTTACTTGTCGCTGATAGAGACTGATTTGTAATAGCCTGAACCTAATGGACCATAGACTAAATTTTGGACAGAATCGTCCACTAAGCGTGCTTCTGTTAATTGATAAAGAGGAACTAGGGGTGCTTCTTCCGCAACCAATTGATCCGCTTTTTGTAATGTTTTCCAACGTTCTTCATATTTGTTTGCATAAGTTACGTTTGCTTCTTGAAGCAACTGATCAAAGGTCTTATTAGACCATTTACCAAAATTATTGGAATTTTTTGATTGCAGTAAGTTTAAGAAATCGATTGGATCAGCATATACTGGCGTCCAGCCACCAACCACAATGTCGAAATCTCCGCTGCGACTTTTTTCTAAACGATTATTAAAAGGAACTGGCGAAACATTGACTGTTAAATTTTCTAAATTATCTGCTAAAGCTCCTTGAACATACTCACTGATTTTTTTAGCATTTTCTGTATCCGAACTTAAAATGGTTAGCTCCGCTTTTTCAATTCCTAATTCTTTTTTAGCCGTTTGCCATAACTCTTTCGCTTTTTCTGGTTCACTAGGATTTAAATCTCCTAATTCCTCTGCAAAATCTTTTTGCGTTTCTTGATTAGTGAAACCTGTTGGCACGAAGCCAAGTGCTTTTTTTGAGCCATCATTTAAAACATTTTTAGCTAAACGTTCAGAATTCAATGATAATGCTATCGCTCGACGTGCATTCTTATTTGCCAAAAGATCTTTTTGCGTATTTAATTGGATATAATACGTTCCAGGAATTTCACGAATTTTCAAAGCTGCATTGCCTTGTTCTTGTGCAACAATTTCTCCAGAAATTTTTACAACATCTAATTCTTTCCCTTCGAAAAGATTTTTCCCAGTATTGACTTCTTTAACGACTTGGACATCCACCTTATCTAGCGAAACATTCGCTTGATCCCAATAATTTTTATTCTTCACATAGGACCAAGTATTATTCGTGCCATCCCAACCTTCTAATGTGAAGGCGCCATTGTAAAGTGTTGACTCAGCTGATGTACCATAGTTTTTGCCCGTTTTTTCGACAAATGCTTCATTTAAAGGATAAAAAGCTGGTACCGCCAATAATTGTTGAAAATAACTCATAGGATAGCTTAGCTCTACTTCCAAGGTATGGTCATCAATGGCTGTTACCCCTAACTCTTCTTTAGATTTGCCACCGTCAACAATAGCACGATAATTTTTTAGCCCTTCAAAATAATACGCTTGCGGGGAAGCTGTTTTTGGGTCCACTGTGCGCTTCCAAGAGTATTCAAAATCATTGGCTGTGATTGGCTCGCCGTTACTCCATTTTGCATCTTTTCGAATCGTAAAAGTATAGCTTAAACCATCATTGGAGGGCTGTACTTTTTCAGTTGCCAATGCTGGTTTAGCTTCTCCTTTTTCGTCAAAGGAGAAAAGTCCCTCTCCTACTTGACTCATTACATCTGCTGCGGTATTATCCATTCCAACGACACGTCTGCCGTTGATAATTCCGAATCAATCCCGACCCGTAATACCTGTTGTTCTTGCTTTTTGGTTTCTTTCCCAACACTTCCACAGCCCGAGAGAAGTAGAACCATGATTGCTGCCAAAGACAGCCTTTGCTTTGTTGCCCTTTTCATAAAAACACCTCATTTTTTTATTTTTTGATACCTTTTTCCCACAAAATTATTTATAATCTGATAAAGGAGGTTTGCTCATGAACTTAGATTACTTAAAAGAAACGTATCATTTAACGAAAACAGAAAGTCAGATTTTGTATTATTTGGATCAACAAAGTACGAATGCGGCCGATTTGAGTATTCGGGAAGTTGCCAAACACTGCTTTTCTTCGCCTAGTTCCATCATTCGTTTAGCCAAAAAATTAAATTTATCAGGTTATAATGAACTTATTTACAAATTAAAAGAAGCCCATTTTTCTCAGCCAATCCCTTTTGAAACAGCGCCTTCATTTGAAACAACCAACGAGTTTTGTCAACTGCTTGCCAAACACAAGAGTCATTTATTTGTTATTTTAGGTCATGACTTTTCACGACATTTGGCGGCTTACATTAGTGAAGTTTTCAATTTTCATGGCATCCCCAGTATCACAACAGCCTATACTCATTCGATAAATAGTCAAAATAATCAGAATTTTCTTTTTATCATTCTTTCACATTCTGGTGAAGAAAAATACCTAAAAGAAACAGCTCTGCTTGCGAAAGAGAAAAAACATCCTATCATTTCTTTTGTTGGCGCCAAAAATTCAACTCTTGGTCGACTGGCAGATCTCGTTTTTTCAACTGACTCTTACAGCCCGTTTTCAACAAGTGTCGCTCAGCCACAAATGTTTTTTGGCCAAACATTAATCACCTTTGAAGCCTTGATTTGTGCTTATTTAAATCATGAGGATTCCATTCCAATATCTCCTAAAAATAAATAATTTTATTTATTATAGCTGAAAAAAGCTATTTCGCTAGCCAAAGTATAGAAAAAGGCACATGTTCCATTTTTTATGGAACATGTGCCTTTTTGCTATTTTTTACTCGGCCATAGAAATTCGATTAGCAATTGATCTACTTCAGGATTTTCATGTAATTGACTATGTTGTGCATTTTCTCCTTTAATAATCTGGCTAGTGACTTGAGTTCCTCGCTGTCTTAGCAAGGCGTTGACTGCTAAGGCACTAGATAACGGTACCGTTCCATCACTTAAATCTGTTAGACTTAATTGACCACCAATTAATAAAATGGGCAGTTTTTCTGGAACAACATTAATCATCTCTTGATAATCCAAATAGCGGCTACTTTTTTCTGTGGGGCCGTTTTCTAGTTCCGTTTCGATGGTTTGCTGTTGACTCGTATCAATAAAATCATTGAAAGGTGCTCCAATGCTGACGAATTTTTCAATTTTAGGTAACGATGTATCTTGCCCATAAGTTCCTAAATAACGTAAACCACTAACACCACCCATAGAGTGCCCGACAATATTGGCTTTGTTCACTTGATAATTTTTTTGTAAATAGAGTAATGTGTTTTTTATCCATTCTGTTTGATTCCATTCATTGTTTTTATTATCTTCAAATAGAACTTGAACACTGGGATTCGTCGCTTTGCCACTTAAAGCTCCTCGCTCTTTAACCACGGTCCCATCAGGTTTAACGAGTAGCACTAATTCTTGAGTTGTGGCACCTTGTTTCTCCAAGCGATGCAGTAACGAGCCAAACGAATTTTTAGTTCCTGCGTAACCATGAAAAAAAAGCGTTGGTGTTGTTGTGCGGTTTAACTCAACAGTTGCTTCTTTTGTGGCGGCTTGGTTGTCATCCTTCGTAGTTGCCCCAATTTGGCAAGCACTTAATAATAGAATAAGACCCATTAGCAAAGAAAAATAACGATATTTTTGGGCATGTTTCATTTTTTTCATTCCTTTCTGCGATGAACTAAAAAAGGGCTTGGAAAAGAAGTCAGTTGACTGCTTTTCCAGACCCTACAATCTGTATCAATCAGCTGAACAATAGTTTGTCAGCTTGTTTATTAATCAATGTTATCGACTTGTTCAAAGTCTAATTCTGTACTTGTTTCACGACCAAACATATCGATGTTTACTTTTAATTTTTGTTTTTCTTCATCGATTTCTGTCACAACACCTTCAAGACCAGAAAAGGCACCTTCGATAATTTTCACTGTATCGCCTAGCGCTACTTCTAAGTCTGATTGACGGGTGCTCATGCCAATTGAACGTAAAATGTGGTTAATTTCTTCTTGTAATAAAGGAGCGGGTTTACTACCGGCACCATGTGAGCCTACAAAACCAGTTACGCCTGGCGTGTTACGAACAATATACCAAGAATCATCGGTCATAATCATTTCCACTAACACATAACCAGGGAAAGTTTTATGAACGATTTCTTTTTCTTTACCATTTTTGACTTCTTTTTCTGTTTCTTCTGGTACAACGACACGAAAAATATAATCGCCCATCCCCATGCTTTGTGCACGTGATTCAATGTTTGCTTTTACTTTATTTTCATAGCCTGAATAGGTGTGCAATACGTACCAATTTCTTTCAAAAGTTTCCATTACTGATTCGGCTCCTTTAAATGTTTTAGTTTATTTTTTTCGAGCAAATAAAAAAAGCTCAGTTTCCCGAAGCTTTTTCTCGAATACTATTATAGCACCCCTCGTCGGGAAATACTAGAATTAATTATTTTAAAATCCAGCCAAATGCCGTTTGGATAACAGTATCCATGATAAAGAACAATGCTGCAAATAAAATAGATGTTTCAATTACAACTAATGTATCTTTACGCAATTGTTTTTTTGTTGGCCAAGTTACTTGCTTCATCTCATCAGCAACGCTGCGGAAAAATTTCATGTTGATACCCTCCTCTAAATCTATTTCGTTTCTTTATGTAACGTGTATTGATTACAATATTTACAGAATTTATTGATTTCTAAGCGTTCGCCACGTTTACCTTCACTAACGGATTTAGAATAGTTGCGAGAGCCACAAACGGAACAAGCAAGAGCTGCTTTCTTTGTTGCCATGTTCTTCGACCTCCTCTATTCACAAATTTACTTCTTAACAGTACCATTATTCGAAAAAGTTGTCAAAGTTTAATTTACTTTTTAAAGAAGCACTGTGCCGATTCTTACGTAATTTTTTACCATTATCGCGAATACGTGCTTGATTTCTTTTATAAAATATCTGATTTTTCTTTATTTTCTATTTATTTTAACAAAATTGCTTTTATTCTGAGGTCTCAGCTATTGTTTTCTGCTAAGTTATGATATGATAAATTTATTAAAAATGAACCCTTAGGAGGCCTATTTATGTTATTAAAATCTGTAGTTATTAAAAAAGATAATTTAACAACCGTCAATGAATCTTGTACTCTAGAAGAAGCTCTTTCTATTTTAGAAGACTCAGGTTACCGTTGTGTCCCAATTTTAGACGAATCTGGAAAAATTTTCCGAGGAAATATCTATAAAATGCATATTTACCGCCATAAAGCAAACGGTGGCGATATGAGTTTACCTGTTACCTATTTGTTAAAAAATGCCACAAAATTTATTTATGTCAACACTTCATTTTTCAAGGTATTTTTTACTATTAAAGAACTACCTTACATTGCTGTTTTAGATGAAAATAATTATTTTTATGGTATTTTAACACACAGCACCTTATTAAATATTTTAGCGCAATCTTGGAATGTAAAACAAGGGAGCTATGTTTTAACGATTGCTTCAGTTGGTCAACAAGGCGACTTAGCAGCCATTTCAAAAATCATTGCCAAATATAGCAGCATCGCCAGCTGTATTACATTGGATGTTGATAGTGAAGAATTTGTTCGTCGCACACTTATTACTTTACCAGCCGGCACAACTGCCGAAACGTGTACAGCCATTGTAGAACATTTAGAGCGGAAAAACTTTAAAGTTGTAGAATTGGAAAATTTAGAAGACGAGTAAAATTTACGAATTACCGAACGAAAACTATTAGTAATATAAGTAAAAAACAACAATATAGTTCCTTTTATGGGAACTGTATCGTTGTTTTTTATTTTCTACTAAAATATCTCTATAATTTAGAGAACTGATGAATCTAAAATTGATTTTTTACAACTCATCAGTCCTTATTGGCAAAGAGCCTCTATAGTCCGTTGATGTAAATGATTTTTTTATTCCGTTTATAGAAACAATGTCATTAATTCGTGCCAAACCATTTGCCGATAAAAGATAGAAGAATGGTAAATACTGAATTAAATATCTAGATCGTCCACCTTCAAATAAAAGCAAATATAGTAATGCTCCTATAATCGTTAATTTTATTATTAATAGTGTACCTCCTTGAATGTCCTTAACAAAAAAAGATAACAACATTCCTAGTAAAACTACAATCCACAGTATTTGCATGACAAACCGAAGATTATTTGTACGTTTTCCTTGTTGATAGTAGGTATCTCTAAGCTTCGTTTGAAATTCACTTTTCGAAGGTTTTGTAGGATTTTGTGGTGTACCATCTCGTCCCCAACCAAAATCGCCACGATCAGTATTATTAAAATGTTTTACTAGAAGAAATTTAGTGTAACCTACCATCCCATAATCTTCCAACCGTTTCTTTATAGTTTCAGTTGTATATTTCTTTTTCTTTTCTAATGTAGGAAGGCTATTCACTTTTCTTGTATCTTTCTCACTATATCCTCCAGATCCAGTCAAACCCATCATTACAAAGTGCGTCCACGGTTTTTGCATCTCAGCATCATAATTAACGATTGTTTGCTGCTTCTGAAAAATTGAAAAACATCCCACAGTTATTATAAAGAAAAACATCGCTACAAAAAATGATAAAACATTTTTTTTATAAAGCTTTCCGGTAGTGAGTAATTTAATTCCCATAATAATAGTCCATGCTATTAAGAATACAATAGAGGAGGGCTTTAAAAGATAACAAATACCTAGAAGAATACCTATAAATATTAAATTCCATACGCCACTATTTTTTATCTCGATTTGTTTAGCATATAAAAGTAGCACAGCTGATATAACAGGAATCATTATTACATCAGTATATGGTACTAAAATCCATGGTGAAAACATCAATGAAAAAGAAGCCAAGTAGAAAGTTAAATATGCAACTTTTTTATTAAACAAATGCTTAGCTGCTTTAAATAAGATAACAAATCCTATATCCATAAAAATTATATTCCACAACTGCCAGACAAACCAAGACGATCCCCAAGTATGATTAAACAGATTCATCACCTTAGAAATTCCATACATCAAAAAAAAGAAAAAAGAATTATTAGGATTTATTGATAGGTAATTACTGATAACTTCTTTATTTTCAGGCGAAGCACTTACACCATTAAAAATAGCTGATACATCCCAACCAATAGGAGCGGAAATATTAGTTAAGATAAACACTTGTAAACAAAAGCCAAAAATAAAATAAATGCCTGTAATTAATCCTATATTTTCCACAAATATTTTTTTTACACCAAACAGATATTTATCAATCCACTTTTTAGCATGTTTACTAAAAAGAAGTACTACTATCGCAAGTATTGCTATTAACAGTATCAAAAAAAAATGGTTTGTAAGAGTACTGATTTTTAAGTTATCTGAGCGGAAAGCACCTATTAATGTTATCGAAATAAAAAATAAAAAAAGCCCATTTATGGCTGAAGGTAGCCATTTTTTATAAATAAAATTCATTATAATCTCCCTATGATCATAATACAAGTATACTTAATTTTCATTCGAAAAATTAAAGAGTCTTTAGACTTCTTCACCAATAATTCGAACTTCCGTTTGCAATTCAACATCAAATTTTTCTTTAATCACTTCTTGGATATGTGCAATTAATTCCACATAATCTGTTGCGGTTGCATGATCGATGTTAACAATAAATCCCGCATGCTTTTCGGAAATTTGAGCACCGCCCCATTTTAAGCCTTGTAAGCCAGCGTCTTGGATTAATTTCCCTGTAAAATGACCAACAGGGCGTTTAAAGACACTGCCACAAGAGGGATACTCTAGCGGTTGCTTCAGTTCACGAAGTTCCGTTAATTCATCCATTTGGGCTTTAATTTCTGCATGGTTTCCTTTTTCTAAAGCAAACGTTGCTTGCAAGACAATACAATGTAATTCTTGAATTTCACTATGACGATAACGGAAATTCAGGTCTTCTTTCGTCATGGTTTGGATAGTTCCATCTGCCAACAGCACTTCTGCAGATTGGAAAACATCTTTAATTTCCCCGCCGTATGCTCCAGCATTCATATAAACAGCACCACCGACACTTCCCGGAATGCCACAAGCAAATTCAAAACCAGTTAAATCAGCTGCTAAGGCTTCGTAGGTTGTATCAATCAGCTTGGCACCAGCATCCACAATCATGGTGGTACCGGCTACTTTGATTTCTTTCATTTCTGTTAGCATAATCACGACATCGCGAATACCGCCATCACGAACAATCAAGTTGCTAGCATTGCCTAATACTAACCATGAAAGTCCTTGTTCTCGGCAATACGCCACAATCTCTTCAACTTCTTTTTTTGTTTTGGGTAAGGCCAACACATCAGCTGGGCCGCCTGTTTTGGTAAAGGTTACGTTTTTTAATGGTTCATTTACTAATAAAGTAATTTCGTTTAATGTTTCTAACATAGCTTTAGTGTTCACGAAAGTTAGTCCTTTCTTTTCAAAATATCTGTCTTATTCTAGCATGATAGAAAGAAAGTTGCTAGTCCTCTTTAAAGAACATGCCGTTGTTGTTGGCGTAGCATTTCTTCACATAACGCATGACTTTCATAGACTTTTTCTTGCTTTAACTCTTGCTCTTGCGGTTTTTGAATGGCCTGAATGAAAGCAGTAACCATTTGGTAAAAACCTCTTTTTTCCAATGTTGGCGTCCAATCTCCCATCTCTTTTACTTGGTATTCTTCTTCTGTTTGGATGGTCAAATGCGTTAAATTTTCCAAGCGATAAGTACCTGTGGGGCTGGTGACTTCAAAAGTTTCTGTATTGGCCCCAGAGTGTAAATCCATGGAACAAACAATCGTTGTCTGTTCGGTTTCTAATTGTAAAATTGCTCGTTTTAAATGACCGTTTTCTTCCACTAATTTTGACTGCACCACGTGGAGCGGTCCTTCCGCTAAATAAACGGCGGTATCAACGACATGTAAAAATAAATCATACATCATAAAACTTGTTTCTCTCGTTGTATTGATGCGGTTCTTTTTAAGAAAAATTGTTTGTTTTTCAGGAATATTTTTCAATACTTCCGTATAAGGGGCAAAACGACGATTGAAGCCAACCATCAGGCGCAGATTTTTTGCTACTGCCAATGCTTGTAATTCTTTGACTTCAGCAAGCTCTTCACTTAAAGGTTTGTCCACAAAGACGTGAATACCAGCCTGCAATAATTGGCGAACGACTGCACCATGCACTTTTGTGGCTACATGGACAAAACAAGCATCAATCTTCGCTTCAATCAATTCTTCTATGGTCCCAACAGTTTCTGTAAAGCCATACTGATCAGCGATTTCTTGTCGTGTTTCTGGGTTTCTAGTTGCCAATACAAACTCTGCCAAGTGGCGGCATTCACTATAAGTTGGCAAATACGCTTTTTGTGCAATGTTTCCTAAACCAATGACTCCAATTTTCATTCATTTGTCCTCATTTCTGCTCTTTTTACTATTTTATCATAGACTACTTCTTTCCAAAAATCAGTCATTTTCTCTTTTTCTTTTCAAGTATTTAAAACTTCTTTAAAAAGTATTAGAATAGAAGAAAGCACCAAGCGACCTTTTCTTTGGTTCTGGTTTGCACTGAAACGAGCAAAAGCGTTTCTTATTTGAAAGGAGTTTCAACAATGAAATGTATTTCTTGGAATGTCAACGGCTTACGAGCGGTTGTTAAAAAGAATTTTATGGATGTTTTTAATGAATTAGATGCAGATTTTTTCTGTTTACAAGAAACAAAATTACAAGCTGGGCAAATTGATTTAGAACTTCCTGGCTATCATCAGTATTGGAATTATGCCGAAAAAAAAGGCTATTCTGGCACAGCAATTTTCGCTAAAGAAGAAGCGTTAAGTGTTCGCTATGGCTTAGGTATCGAGGCTCACGATCAAGAAGGCCGCGTGATCACTTTAGAATATCCAGAATTTTTCATGGTCACTTGCTACACACCAAACTCACAAGCTGAACTAAAGCGTTTAGCTTATCGAATGACATGGGAAGATGCTTTTCGTGCCTATTTAAACGAATTAAATCAAGAAAAACCCGTAATTCTTTGCGGTGATTTAAACGTAGCTCATCAAAAGATTGATTTAAAAAATTGGAAAACCAATCAAAAAAATGCGGGATTCACGCCTGAAGAACGGCAAAAATTTACTGAGTTATTAGACAGTGGCTTCACTGATACATTCCGTTATTTTTATCCAGAAGCTGAGGGCATCTACTCATGGTGGAGTTATCGCTTTAACGCACGAAAAAATAACGCAGGTTGGCGGATTGACTATTTCGTTGTGTCAGAATCCTTGAATGAACGTTTAGTCAGTGCTAAAATCCATACAGATATTCTTGGTAGTGATCATTGTCCAGTGGAAGTTGTACTTGATTTTTAAGTGTTACTCAACGCGTTGAAAGGAGTTTTTTTAATGAACTTTTACGCTTTTGACTTTGAAACAGCTAGTTATGATAAACATAGTGCCTGTTCCATTGCAATTGTTAAAGTAGAAAATAGTCGGATTGTGGATGAATTTTACACGTTAATCAAACCAGAAACACCTTTTTTCTGGCGAAATACGCAAATTCACGGCATTCATGAATCAGATGTTGTCAATGCGCCCAAATTTCCTGAAGTATGGCAACAAATTCAGCATTGTTTTCAACCAAATCGGTTAGTGGTCGCTCACAATGCAAGTTTCGATTGTAGTGTTTTGGCTGGCTGTTTAGATTACTATGGCTTAGAACAACCTAATTACCTTTCTTTATGTACAGTCAAAACGAGTCGCAAACTGTTTCCTGAATTTCCTAATCATAAATTAAATACCGTTTGTGAAAACCTCAATATCACTTTAAATAATCATCATGATGCTTTAGAAGATAGCCGAGCTTGTGCCGAAATTCTTTTGCAGCAAGAACAACGATTTGGGGTTGAACCTTTAAAAAAATTAGTATTGGTGAAATAATCCAGTTCTTGTTTCCAGCGAAGGCGTTATCTCTTTCAGCAGCTAGTTGGCAGGAGATACCGTCTTTTCTTTTACATAACTTTTCCGCTAAACCAAAAATTTTTCAGAAAGGACGCGATGATGTATTCGATTCTTTACTTATTCACAGACTCTCTCAAAAATGCGTGGCGCTCAAAAAACCAATTTAGTACGTTGATTCTTATCTTTATTATTAGTTTTCTGACTTTTTCTGCTCTATTATTGACTTTGTTGTTTTCTCGATGGCTTTCACAAATGATTCTTCTTGATAATTATGCAGTGGTTCCTCCCTTGAAAATTTTCAGAGGTTTGGCTGGAATCAGCGCTGGAACCCTCTTTTTCTTCCTGATTAGTTATATTTGCCGAGCTTTCTTCCTAACTTTTTTAGAGCAAAAAAACGACTTACTGATCTTAGCTCTTTTAGGTACGACAAAATTACAAATTTTAATTAGCTATGCCTTACAACCCATCTATTATTTGATTTTTATTTTGCCTTTAGCTGCTTTTCTAGCCAATAAGCTCATTCAACAGTTTATCCATGATTTTTTCAGCGAGGTACCTGGTTTAATGCATATCGATAGCTACATGCAAGGTATCTTTTTACCACTAACAGGAAGCCTATTGTTCATTTGCTGTTGTGTCTTTTTAATTCTTTTTAGGAAACTCCATCGCCTAATCAAAAGAGATACTTGACTAACTATGCGAAAAAAGTGAGAAATACGTCATCTCGACGTATTTCTCACTTTTTTGAATGACTTAGGTCTTTATTTTTCCGCCTCTTTTAAGCCAAGGCTTCAATAATTTCGGTCATTGTTTTTGAACCAAAAATCATTTGTTCTCCATCAATTAGCATTGCTGGAACGCTCATAATTTTCTTTTCTTTTTTCAACTCTGGAAATAGACTAATGTCCACCATTTCTGCTTCCACATGAGGATTAATTGATGCAATATGTTGGCAAGCCGCCACGACATCGGGACAGAAATGACATGTTAGTGAAACAAAGATTTCTATTTTTCTTTTTGGCAATGCAAGTATGTTCTTTTGCAGACTTGCTTCTAACGGCTGCCCCTCGCTGCCGACATTATAAACCGCCAAAACCAACGAGTTTACTTCATGGCCACTAGGAATACCACTAAATTTAATTCCTGTATAGTTTCCTGCCGTATCTAAGAGCACAACGCTAGGCATTTTTTCAATCCCATACAGCAATTCTTTGGCTGGCTCAGTATCTTTCAAAATCGTTTCTAAAGTAATCTTCTGATCCAGACTTGCAAATTCTGTTAAGAATGACTGAAGTTCCAATGATTTTTCATCACTTGCATCCAAAAACTGAAGCAATGTCACTTTTTTGGTTAGTTTAGCGAAAATACCGCTTAATTGTTGGCGCATACTTTCTGGGAACCAATGATGCTTACCAGTAACTTTCGCTGGCTGTTTTTCTTTTGGTTGCTGACTGTTTGTTTCAGGGGCAGATTGATTAGCTAATCGTTCAGTCATTCGCTTCGTTACAATCGGTTGGCCCGCCTGTGTTTTTTGTTCTGTCACGTAACGTTGCGCATGAGTGGCGGCAATTGCACCGTCTGCAACCGCCGTCACAATTTGACGTAATTCTTTTATTCGTAAATCTCCTGCTGCATAAACTCCTGGAATATTGGTTTCCATATTTTCAGTTGTTGGCACATACCCACGGTCTAAGGCAATTTTCCCTTCAAAAATTTCTGTACTTGGTTTATTTCCAGCAAAAACAAACAGACCAAATGTACTGTCTTTTGGCGCTTCATAAACCGTTTCTTCTCCCGTCTGGTTATTGACAAACACAGCTTTCCGGACAAAATCATCTCCCGTAATTTCTTTCACTTCTGTGTTATAAACAATCTTAATTTTCGGGTGATTTTTGGCCGCCTCCGCAGTTAATTTTGCACATGTAAAATCAGGTTCTCGGATAATCATCGTTACTGATTTACCGTAACGTGTCAAATAAACGGCCTCTTCCGCTGCTGCATAACCGCCACCAATCACAAAAATATCTAGGCCTTGGAAAAACTCCCCATCACAAGTAGAACAATAGGCCACGCCGCGTCCTGTAAATTCACTTTCACCAGGGAAACCAATTTTACGAGCAGAGGCCCCTGTCGCAATCAATACTGCATATGCTTGGTAGGTTTGACTCGCCGATTGAACAGTTTTTATCGTTTGACTAAAATCAACATCAATAATCTCGTCTTTTGTAAAAGCTACACCGAAGTCTTGTGCTTGAATGCGCATTTCTTCCATTAGTTCTGGACCTGTTGTGTGACGAATCGCTGGATAGTTCACAATTTCAGAAGTCGTCGTTACCTGTCCGCCAATTTTGTCTTTTTCAATAATTAAGGTATCCATCATTGCGCGACCTGCATAGATACCTGCAGATAAAGCAGCTGAGCCGCCACCAATAATAATCAAATCGTAGATTTCTTCTGTCACTTGCTTCTCCTCTTTCTTCTGTGTTTCAGAAAAAGAGCTGAACAAAACATTTTCTCTGTTTTATCCAACTCTTTGACCTCTATTTACAAAGCGAATTTAAATTTTACCAACTAAATCTAAGCTTGGTGCAATTGTTTCTTCTCCTGGTTGCCAATTGGCTGGACAAACTTTATCACCATGTTCTGCTACAAATTGAGAAGCTTCTAATTTACGAACAAGTTCTTCAGCATTACGACCAATACCCATGTCGTTGATTTCATAAGATTTGATGTCCCCTTCTGGACTCACAATAAATGAAGCACGGTAAGCCATTCCAGAAGCTTCATCTAAAACGCCAAAGAAACGAGCAAGTTGACCGTTGGGATCGGCTAACATTGGATATTTAATTTTTCCAATCGTTTCTGTAGCGTCAGCCCATGCTTTATGCACATAATGACTATCTTCTGAAACAGAGTAAACCTCACAATTTAATTCCTGTAAATGCGCATAATGCTCTTGCATATCCCCTAATTCCGTAGGACACACGAAAGAAAAATCAGCTGGATAAAAGAAGAAAATACTCCATTTTCCTAAAATATCTTCTGTTGATACTCGTGTAAATTCACCATCGTGATAGGCATCACATTCAAAGTCAAAAAGTTTTTGATTAATTAAATTCATTGTCGTTCCTCCTCTGTTTTTTTACTCTTTAAGGATAACAGTTTATAATTATTCCGTCAATAGAATAATTATAAACAAAAGAGGTTTTATTAACACATAATACTGTCATATTGAGAATTTTATGATTATCATTCTCAATTAGAAATAGCGAGATAACTTTTTAAATAACATAAAAAAGAAAGCGAATCATTAAAAGAACTTGCTTTTTAATGATTCGCTTTCTTTTTGTGAAGACATTCTTTAACTATCTAAAATAATCGTTTCTTTCTCTTTGGTAATTAAAATAACTCCATCACCAAGAGGAACTAAAGTAGAAGTTAAATCAGGGTGCGCCATGACTACATCTAAAAATTGGTTTAATTTACGATGAATCGCTCGATTTTTTTTCGGTACTTCCTCAGCAGGGTCTAAAATTGTCCCAGCTTGAAATACATCATCCACCATCAAAACGCCGCCAACTGGTAGCAACCGTAAACATTCAGGTAAAAATTCAATGTATTTTGATTTGGCACTATCCATAAAAATAAAGTCATAAGGTCCTTCCAACATTGGTAGAATCTCAGCTGCTTGTCCTTCTAAAAGAGTGACCTTTTCTTCTAAGTCCAGGCGTTGGTAAGTTTTCTTCGCTTTTTTTATCATTACGTCAAAACGATCAATCGTGGTCACGTGACCATCTTCACCGACAAATTGGGCCATCAAGCTTGAAGAAAAACCAATTGCTGCCCCGATTTCTAAAATATTTTTGGGCTTTAGTTGTCCTAGCAAAAATTGTAGAAAAACTACTGTTTCGTGTGGAATAATCGGCACCCCTGCTTCATTGGCTTCCGCCTCCACTTCCCCTAATTCTCCGGGAAGTTTCTTTTGTTTTGTACGCATATACTCAACCAATTCTGGTTTAACGACTGGTCGATGCATCATTTCGTTTCTCATCACTTTCGCTCCTTTTCGTCCCTTTATTATACGAAGTCCTTGTTCCTCTGTAAAGGATTGAAATAGGATTCTTATTATTTGTTTGAAAATAACATGCACATTCTTAACTTCCTAGCTAAGTGTGGATTACTTCTTGTAAGCACATTTTTTCTTTGTTTCTGCTATTTTTTATTAAGTTTTATTCAGAAAACGTCAAAAAGTAGCCCTCAAGAACATACCTATTGATTTTTTCTCGTTATTTCTTATAAAAATACTTCTACATATGTTAATATTTTCCCTTAAATCACTATTAATTCTTGCTATTTCAAGCCCCAAAACAAGCCTATAACCTTGCCAAAATAAGAAACGTCAAATTTTACTACTTTGTCTGTAAAAATTTGATATCACAAAAGAAAGGAAATCTTGTATACTCTTTACAGATAGTGATTTATAGTGAAGCACATAACCAAATTCCCGGACTTGACTTGGTTCAAGTACATATGCAGGCGAGCTATTTGATAGTTCCCTGATAAAAATCGTTTCGACGATTTTGCACATAGCACTACCTTTCTAAAAGCTAAACATTATTTTTTAGCTAGAAAAAAGACAACCGTTTGAAACGGCTGTCTTTTTTTTAATAAATTAACCCAAGCAAATCTTCTTTTTCGATATTGCCAAAGTATTTTTTAACGTCAATTTGATCAATGGCTTCTTCTAAAGAAGCTTTATCATATTTCACGCCGGTTAAAATATCTTCAACATCTTTAATTTCACCAAGCCCAAAGAAGTCCCCAAAGATTTTAATTTCTTGAATGGCACCATCCGCCACATTCATTTTCATTTCAATTGAACCAATTGGAAAACGATGGCGACGTTCTAAGTTAAATGCAGGTGATTTACCATAATTCCAATCCCAATTGCGATAGTATTGCTCTGAAATTTTGTTAATAGCCGCCCAGTCTTGATCAGTTAATTCATACGTTTTAACTTGGTCGATCGAATCTACGCCGAAAATTTTCAAAAGAATTTCTTGGCGGAATTCTTCCGTTGTCATCTCTTGTTTATCTTCAGATAAAAATGGTTTAATGTTTGTTACCCGTGAACGAACAGACTTGATACCTTTAGATTCGATTTTATCTTTCCGTACTTTCAATGTATTTACAACTTCATCAATATCACTATCAAACATTAAGGTTCCATGTGCAAACATGCGGCCGTTGGTAGCGTACATCGCATTTCCTGAAAACTTCATATCATTAATCACTAGGTCATTGCGCCCTTTTAATTCGGCACCTTCAACGCCTAAGTCGTGCAATGCTTGAATAATTGGTTGGGTAACTTTCGCAAAATCACGGAAAGAGTTGCCGTCATCTGGCATAATAAAACTAAAATTCAAATTACCATGATCATGATAAACGGCGCCGCCGCCACTTAAGCGACGAACAACATGAATGCCGTGCTCATCTACATATTCTTTGTTAATTTCTTCAATTGTATTTTGGTTACGGCCAATAATGATTGACGGCTCGTTAATGTAAAATAAAAGAATGGGCTCATCTAAAGGCATTTCTGTTAACAAATATGTTTCAATTGCTAAGTTCACTCGTGGGTCATTATTTTCATTCGGTACAAAAATCACAATCGGTTCTCTCCCTTGGTATAGTTACTTTTTTAAATCTCAACTGTTAAATCTGGTTGGGCTAATGTCACTGGAATTTCCGTTCCAGCATAGTTTTGCGCTTCTTCCCGTAGTTGTTCCAATGACCCATGTTGTGGTAAATGGGTCAACATCAATTGTTTGACTTGTGCGGCTTTGGCAATTTCACCCGCTTCTCTTGACGTAAAATGTGCATGATGTCGTTCATTACCTTCAAATAAGTACGTATCCGCTAAGAATAAATCGGCGTCTTTTGCAAAGTCTTCAAAACTTGCTAAGTAACCAGAGTCTCCTGTAAAGACAAAGACTTTGCCAGTCGCTTTTTCAACAATCCGCATCGCGTAACAAGTGACAGGATGAATCGTTTCCATGAAAGTAATTAAAAATGGTCCTACTGCCAACTCTTCTGCTTCAAAATACTCTTTCCCTTCGGAAACGTTAGGAAGCGTTAGTTCTTTGAAATGCATTTGATCTTGTGTATGGCCATATATTGGCAAAATAGGCGTCGGTTCCAGCGTTGGATAAAGCTGACGATAATATTGTAAAACACCTAAATCTGCGATATGGTCATGATGGTAATGCGACAGAATGACAGCATCTAATTTCAATGGATCTAGATAGTTTTCTAAACGCACTAATGTCGTACTGCCTGCATCAATAAGCAAATGAAAGCCTTCAGATTCTAACAAATAGGAACTCGTTCCTTCTCCTTTGTATGGATAAGCACCTAAACAGCCTAAGACAGTCAATTTCATGTGTGGACAACCTCCTTCAATACGATACTTCCATGTTACCATAAAATAACGGAAAAACGAGGTTAAAACGCTTAAATTTTCACAAAAAGACCAAAGAAAAAACCTGAACCCTTTGTCGAGATGACGAAGGATTCAAGCTTCTATTTTATTCTTCGGCTAAACCTTTTTCTTCTAAGGCAGTTTGATAAAAACTAGCTAACGCTACATAGTTATAAGGAATCACCCATAATAGACCGATACCAATAGCTAAAAAGCCCACAATATACCAACCAATAAAAGAAAATTGTAAACATAAATATTGCCAAAAACGATTTTTCATTAAATATAACGCCTGTTTCAATGCCATCATAATTGGCAGTTCTGGATTATCAAAACGTAGCCACACAGCAAATTGAAAAACGCCACTCACAAATAAACCAATTAAAAAGATCAAGATAGTGGCAACACCAAACGCTAGGAAAAAGGAAAAATCATTTAAGAAAAAGGTCTGAATTTCCTCTGGTGTAACTGTATTAAACATCAATTTGAAATACAAGGTTGTCCCTGCCCCAAATAAAATTGGTAACAAAAATAACAAACCAATTACACGTTCAAGTACTTTTTGAAGTAGGTTGACCACAAATAGCGGACCATAATATTTTCCTTGAAAAACACTCATTAAAATATTGACCCGCACCTTTTCACCACGCAACACCTTCAAGGCTGCGTAATATAGCGCATAACTTAACGCGAATAAAACAAAAATTTGCAGTAATACTGCGGCAAAACTACTTTGAAAAACTTGATTTTCACCAGAAAATAAATTTTGCACAATCGATGTTAAGAAGCTCTGTAAAACCACTCCTAAGAAAGTTAACCAAGCCATGATCCCCCATTGCCCATCAAGAGCTCTGCGAGCATTAGCACGATGTTGCGAATTTGTTACTAAACTTTTCATTCATTCCATCCTTTCTGAAACTAATAACTAGTCAATTTAGCGACTGTTTCTTTATCTAGACGTTTCACCACTTCTGTGACTAATTTGACTGTGTTGAAATAATCATCTTCATGAATAACTGAGGTATGTGAATGCAGATATCTAACAGGCACCGTGATGGCTAATGATGGAATCCCGTTGCGCGTTAAATGCATGCGGCCAGCATCCGTACCTCCCCCTGTAATCACTGTATATTGGAAGGGAATGTTATTTTCTTCCGCCACTTGAATAACAAAATCACGTAATTTTTTATGCGGAATCATTGATGCATCATAAATCAAAATTTGTGGCCCTTCACCTAAAACAGAGTCGGCTTCTTTAGGTGTCATTCCTGGTGTGTCACCAGCTGTTCCTGTGTCTAAAGCAAACGCTATGTCTGGATTCACAAGATGCGTACTTGTTTGCGCACCGCGTAGCCCGACTTCTTCTTGCACATCACTGCCTGCAAATAAAATATTGGGGTGCCCTTCTGTCGCTAAATTTTCTAAAACTTTTAATGAAACGGCCGTACCAATTCGGTTATCCCACGCTTTTGCCAATAAAAATTTTGTATCATTCATGCGACGATAGTCAATATATGGTGTCACCATATCCCCTGGATGAATCCCCCATTCTGCAACTTGTTGATCGCTACTTGCACCAATATCAATAAACATATCTGCAATCTCATAGGGTTTGTTACGAACTTCCGCTGTTAACACATGCGGTGGTTTAGACCCAATGACACCATGGTAAACCTTACCAGTCGTAGTTTTAATCTGAACTTGTTGGGCCAACATCACTTGCCCCCACCAACCGCCAACGGTTTGAAATTTTAAAAAGCCTTTTTCTGTGATTTGGGTAACCATGAAACCGACTTCATCCATATGCCCAGAAATGTAGACTTTTGGTCCTTCTTTATCACCAACATTTTTTGCAATAATACTGCCAAGGCCATCATATAAAAATTTATCCGCATACGGTGCTGCATACTTTTTAAATAACGAACGTACTTCGTCTTCATTCCCAGCAATCCCTTTAGCACTTGTTAAATCAATTAACATTTTTTCTTCTTTTGCATCCATAAAAATAACTCCCCTCAAAAACCAATTTTATCCATTATACCACGAACTAAAAAAATACTTACAAAAAATAAATTGAGCAACGTTCTCCACTAAAAATAAACGAAAAAACAGCCTGCACGCTCGTTATTCAACGGCAGGTACAGGCTATTTTCATTGTTACGAAGCGTTTCTAGTCCGCTTCAGATAATTGGTACTTGATCCATCTTGCCTTCTTAAAATTGAGGTAAGACCAATGGATTTTGTTGTTGCCAATCTGTCTGATAAAAACGATCATCAATTTGATACGTTAACTTTTTAGACACAGGTTGTTTCATAAATTCATCTACTTGACGATCAACAGCGAGCCAACCACGCCAACCTAAATGAATCGTGTCCGCCATAAAGTAGCGTTCATTACTACATGTTGAGAAGTCAGCAATGTTAGTAAACCCTTGCTCTTGAAGTTGATATTTCAGCTTGCGTGCTACTTGTTGCAACATATCTTGTGACAAGCCCGTATAGTCCGACCAACGTTTGTTAACAGGTGGGATTACAAATAAAACATCGACATTTTTTTCTGCTAACTGTTCTAACGCAGCTTGGAAATCACCATATTCTGGAGAAAAACGATAATCCCATTTCTTTTGTGAATGAGCTAATTTCGGTAAAACTGGTTTAATCCGTTGGCGATAAAAACCGTTACTAATTTCAAACTTATTATTATTAATGGCTTTTGCCGCAATTTTTCCAGCTAGCTGATCTAATTCATTAAAATTATACGTAGCAGGTAATTGTTTCATATCTTTTTCAACAATTGGTTCTCTGCTAACCATGCCAATTTGGCTAAACAATTCATCTTCACGATTCAAGAAACGGAGATTCATTATAAAATAATCTCGTTGAGAGCGTTGGGGAAGTTGCCCTGCCTGCAGATTTGCCAAAGTTTCCATTAAGACTTTGTCTTTTTGAACAACTGGAAATTTGATCAAACGTTGTGCTAGATATTGGTCACCGCTGGTTAATTCGGTTAAATTAGCTAACCATTGATAGGTTTGTAATTGTGAATAGTGTGCACCAAAACTATCATTAGGTACACCCTTTTTGACAAACCATTGCGGAGATAAAATAAAGACCGCTTTCTTATTGGCAATCGCATCGCCCATCGAATGAATGACCATTGCTTGGGTTAATGACTGTGTGCCCGCTTCTCCTAGTAAAAACGGTCGATAGTTCCGTTGATACTTTTCAGAGAGCACACTAGGGTGGAAAGCACTAAATCGACTTAATTCAGAAGAGCCAAAAAAAGGAACATATTTACCAGAAGCCACTGCTTTGTTTTTAATCACATTGCCTTTTAAAACGTTCGGTGCCATTGACGTTGATGCTTCCTTCAACGTTTTTTCGGAAGTTAAATTGATTCTGAACGGTGCAAAAAAGAACACTGCAACCAAGACCGCTGAACAAAGCACTGGACCTAAGATTCTGATTAGTCGTTTTTTTCTAGACATTATTGTAAAGCTTCCACTTGTTGAATGATTTGTTTTGGTGTTCCCCATACTTCACGGTCAAAGTCTGATACAGGAACTTGGATTCCTAATTGTCCTTCAATTTCTACTAATAATTGAACCGTTGCTAAAGAGTCCAATAATCCTTCTTCAAATAATTGAATGTCTTGATTGTTCACAACTTCGTCTGTTCCTGTAATATCTTCTAAAATGTTTAATACTGTTTCTTGAATGTTCATTGTAAATTGCCCCTTTATATTTTTATTTTTGTTTATTTAAACCATAGTTTGTCTAAAAATCCTGAGAAAATCAGGAAGCTGACACAAACCGCTTGGAAAGTTAAAAAGACTGCAAATGCATGTGTAAATTTGTTTGATGGTATCTTGTCTTTATGTTTTTTCTTAAAACGTAGCCAAGCATCTGTTACACAAATTAGTGTTGCATGGTAGAGCCCATAAGCGATGTAGAACCACGTTAATCCATGCCAAATGCCCATGATTAAGAACAACGCAAAGTAACCAATATTAGAAGTCACAATCCGACTTTTAAAGACTTTCTTTTTCATTAAGAAAAACATTAAGCGCATGTAAATGTAATCACGGAACCAAAAAGATAAGGTCATGTGCCAACGATTCCAGAATTCTTTAATATTCCAACTTAGGAACGGTTTGTTAAAGTTCATTGGTGTATCATAGCCCATTAAATAACTTGTGCCAACGGCCAGTAAACTATAGCCTGCGAAATCAAAGAATAGATACAAACTGTAATTATACATATAGCCGACTGTCCACCAAGATAAACCACCTTGTGCCAAGGCCATTTTTTCCACATGTGGTAAAAAGACACCACCAAGATAATGACTGATAATAAACTTATATAAAAATCCTAGAAATAAATAAAAAATTCCTTTTTCTAAAAAGTCTAAATATTTCTCCGCACTCGGCGGGTTTTTCAAATCTTTTTCAAAGCGCCGATAACGATCGATGGGTCCTGAAGAAATAGTCGGGAAAAACAAGAGAAACTGAATGTAACGAAACGGATGATATTCTTTCATTACGCCATCCCGTAAATCCATGACCACTTGGACCGCTTTAAAGGTTAAATAAGAAATCCCTAAAAAGCCAAGTAAGGTTGTTTTGCCTGTCATGAAGGGAGAAACTTTCACCCAAACAAGCGGTAATATAGCTAAAAAGACAGCCAGATAAAAGACCCAACCTGCATTTTTATTTTTTCGATAAGCCGCATAGCCCCACGTTAGTAACGTCTGATAAATAACATATACAATCAGAGCGACTCCTTGTTGCCAAAATTCGCCACCAAAACTGATATATAGAAAGACCAGTGTCACGAGCGTTTGATACCAAGGCCAACGTGTCCCTTTAATGGCTAAAGTTAAAATCATCGGCAACAAGGCCGCAATTAGCAGAACAAAGTAATACGGTGCATTATAGGGAATCATATGAGGAAAATTCATCATGTGGCATTCACCTCATTCATCAACCCTTTCCGATCAATTTTGCCATTACTTGTCAAAGGTAATTGTTCAACATATACAAATTTTTGCGGAATCATGTAGTCCATTGTCAACGTGGCTAATTCTTGTTTAATTGCCTTAGTTAATTGAAAATCACTTGAAAATTCATGTGCTTGCGGAACGACATAGGCAATTAATTGTTGGACTTTATTTCCTTGATATTTCGGCACAACGACTGCTTGTTTCACGTAGGAAACATTCGTTAAGTGATGATCCACTTCTTCTAACTCAATGCGGTAGCCATGCAATTTAATTTGAAAATCTAAGCGTCCCTCATACTGCAATAGGTTATCGACTAACTTTCCAGCATCGCCTGTGCGATAAGCTGGTACGCCATCTAATTGGAAAAAAGCTTCAGCTGTTTTCGCAGGATTATTTAGATAGCCTTTGGAAACACTTGGTCCAGCAATGACGATTTCACCAATTTCACCTGCAGGTAATTTTGACATGCCTTCCATAATATAAATTTGCGTATCCTCTTTCACATACCCGATTGGTAAACGTTGAACACTTTTTAAAACTTCTTGAGTGATTTCAATGGCACTAATCGCTACAGTCGCTTCTGTCGGCCCATACGTATTATAAATATGCGCAGTTGGGAAACGAGCGGCTAATTTCTCAGCTGTTGGTTTTGGTAATTCTTCTCCACAGAATAAAAACGTGCGCAGTGCTGGTAGATGTTCACCATCGAAGCTTGGTTCCATTAGACACAATTCAATAAAGGACGGTGTTGAAACCCAGACGTCGATTGTTAATTGTGGCAAACGCGTAAATAATTGTTTAAAATCGTTAATGATTTCATTGGGTAACGGAGTTAATGAGCCGCCTAACGCCAATGCGGGATAAATAGACATCACCGATAAATCAAACGAATAAGGTGCCTGTGCTAAAAAGCGGGCCCCTTCTTCTAAACCAAAATCTTGCAACAACCAATTCGTAAAGCTAACTAAATTATCATGACTGATTTGCACACCCTTTGGTACGCCAGTTGTCCCTGAAGTGAAAATGATATAGTAATTACTTGCTCCTGTGACAGGCGTCAACGCAGGCGCATGTCGAGGTGCATGCATCATCATTTCTGTTAATTCTTCCGCCGTAATTACTGGCACTTCGGTGGCTAACTCAGGCCATTCATGCACAGCAATCACTGCGGTTGGTTTGGCTACGTTTAGAATTAGTTCAATGCGTTCTTTTGGTGTATGTGCATCAATGGGGATATAGCTAAAACCAGCTTTCGATGCGCCTAAAAAACTCACAATCATTTCAAAATCTAATTCTCCATATACGACAATCGCTGACTTGTCCGTTTTCAGCTCAGCTAAATAAGCGGCTAGATTGTCTGACTTTTCTTTTAACTCTCCATACGTAGAGACTTTTTCTTCGGTTAAATAAACAGGACGTTGGGGTTCTTTACGTGCCCATTCATCAATCGTTTGAATCATATTAATTACTTTTTCCATGTATAGCCGCCTCCTTAAAACTCGTTATAAATGAAGGTTCCTCCATTGATATTCTTGTAATGATAAAGATAAATTAATGCAATGACAATGAAAGAATAAAATAACGTTTTACCGATGAATTTAAGACTTTCGTTATTGAGAATTTTCTGAAAAGTTGTTTTCATTATCATTCACCTCCTAAGGTTAATCGCTATCCATTATTTTATGCTATATTTCAGCAAAGTCCATTGAAATTTCTTACAATTTAATAAAAAAACTAACAATTTCGTCACTTCTTAAATTTTCATGATTTTCATAAACGGAACTCTCATAATTTTTTCGCATAAAGAAACTGTAAAAACCGCTTCACAACGGCTTTTACAGTTTTTTAAAAATGGATGTGTCGAATCATCCGCGCATAAATGGCAGACGTTAAAATATAAAAAATTAGATAAACAATTATTAAGATTCCACAAGAAAGATATACTAACAAATATCCTGGACTCTTAATAAATTGGCTTAGCAAATAAATGGCAAAGGTGGTATGCAAAATCCCAATGACCATCGGCGGAAAGAAAATCAAACTATTCTGTCGATAAATTTGCTTAGTTATCGCTTTACTAGAAACACCCATCCGTTTTAAAGTCACGTAATCTTGACGCTCACTTACAGCTGAAAACAGTTGTCGTAACATCAAAATACTGCCCGTAATAAACAACGCTAAAATTGCCACAAACATGGAGACATATAAAGTCAAGCCGTTAATTTTTCGTTCATAGCGTAAAGAGGCGTAGCGATCATTCATATTTAGCCGCCAAGTTTCGGTGACATCATCTTGCGTATTCTTTGCCTCTTCGTTAGGCATTTGTTTGGCAAAACCACTCAACTGCTGGTTATTTTTTTCATACTTATACAAAATTGGCGCTTGCCATTCTGTGGCAATCTGTTTATTTACGGCTTCATAAAGTTTTTCACGGCTTTTCGTGTCAACATTTACGGCGTTAATCTGATACTGAATGGAATTTTTTGTCACTTTCTGATAAAGGGCATCGGAAACGACAATCGTTGGTAAGGAATATTGCAATAAAAAATTGCCTAGATAGTTAGGCAGCACTTGTTGCAGTTGTGCCTTCTCTCCTTCAACAAATTGCAGTTTCGATTCATAACGAGACATACCACTTAAAATATTGGTAAAGCTATCCATATAGATAACACTTTGGTCATTTTTTAAATGTAAATCGTTTAAATAAGGATTAATTTTTTGATAGTTGCGGTAATTTGAGAAGGATAAAACATTAACTGCTTCAATCGTTTCTTGTTCCTCTTGCGCTTGACCAATTCGCAAACTGCGTTCAATTCCAGTAATTTTATAAGAAAGTGTCACTTCATTTTTTATTTTGGTGTCCTTCGCTTCATCGAGAACTTTCTTCAATTTAGGATAGCTTTCCTGTGAAACTAAAAAGTCCACGGGGCCATCACTGTTGACCGTGTGCATACTAATCGTATACACAAAAACCATCACGCCGATCCCACTCAAGGCTGTCGCAATTAACAAGGTCAAACCAGTGAGTGTTTTGCTACTTTTAAATAAGTAGCGTTTGGCATTGCCTAAAGTAATCATACGTAAATCTTGGTAATACCATTTTTTTCTATGATTAAATAAGCGAATGATAAAATACATGGTATAACGGAAAAATAAATAAGTTCCCACCACACATAGACCCAAAATGATAAAAGGCGTCAATGTAATAATCATCGGAATCGAGATATCCAATGAATCATTTAATTGTTTATACACAATACCTGTCGCTAAATTCCGAAAATCAAACGCAATAAAATAACCAGCCAGTAAACAAATAGGTCCTAAAATACCTAGAAACTGCCGCCGTTTCGTTAAACGACTATAATTAATTTGACCAATTTTTTCTTGGTGCATAAGCTGCGACAATGGATAACGATAAATCATCCAAATACTTCTTAAGCAGACAATCAAAATCATAAATGCAAAAGCTACACCGGTTTCAATAACGGAACGCCAAGAAATATAGAAGAAACTGGGGACTTCTAAAAACATAACTTTGGCTAAAATCATTGAAAACAACTTGGTGAAAATCACTCCTAAAATAATTCCATTAATTAGTGAAACAAAGCCTAAAACTAAATTTTCTACTAAAAAAATTAGTGAAACTTGGCTCTTTCTCAAGCCAATTAATCGATACAAGCCAATTTCTTGGCTACGTTTTCCTATAAAAAAACGATTTGCTGCCAACATAAAGCCCAAAATAATAATGGTGACTAAGGTACTACCGAGTCCTAAAGATCGCTTAATTTCGATATCACGGCCTGCACCTGCGACAAGAGGCTGGTTGTAAGCAATCGCACGGAAACAATAATAAACGACCGCTGCAAAAGTCATACTAATGTAATAAACCAGATAATTAGGTACATGAGCTTTTAAATTTTTTAATGATAGTTTAAAAATCATTTGCGCGCCCGCCTCCACCAATCGTTGCTTGCATATCTATCACACGATTAAAAAATTCCTTACGTGATCCTTGACGAACAACTTCTGAGAAAATCGCACCGTCTTTAATGAATAAGATGCGATTGCAAAAACTGGCCGTGTACGGGTCATGTGTCACCATCAAAATTGTGGCATCATCATGCAGATTAATTTCAGCTAAATATTTCAACAATTCTGTTGCTGATTTTGAATCCAGCGAGCCAGTTGGTTCATCTGCAAAAATAATTTTAGGGTTCGTAATCAAAGCACGAGCAGCTGCTACCCGTTGTTTTTGTCCCACAGATATCTCTGGTGGATAAGCAGATAAAAGCTCCTGAATCCCCAAAATCGAAGTCACATGTAACAAACGTTTATCCATTTCTTCTAATGAAACTTTTTCTACAGCTAAAGGCAACAGAATATTGTCCTTCACATTTAACGTATCAATTAGGTTAAACGATTGAAAAATAAACCCCATTTCGTTTCTTCGAAAATCACTTAATTGATTATCTCGCATTTTTAAAATATCTTGTCCGGCGATGCGCACGATTCCTGCGGTTGGCAAAATAATCGAGGATAAGACATTCAACAGTGTCGATTTCCCAGCACCGCTGGGACCCATAATCCCCACAAATTCGCCTTCATCAACGGTAAACGAAATATTATCTAATACTTCTGTTTTATTATTTAAACGACCATATGTCTTGCTGACATGGTTTACTTCTACAATTTTTTTCATTTTTCTCGCTCCAACGTTTTGTTATTACTCTTATTTTACCAAGAAAAAATCTGAATGAACATCGTTTTATCTTACAATATCGTTCGGTAGTCAAAGAATAATTGGCATTTCGTGAATAAATCCGCAAACAATTATTATTTAATAATTGTTATTTTTTAGTGTTGATTTTAGCAATTTGGCAAAAAAATCTTTGCTGTTTTTTAATTTGGACAAAGAATTTTTTTCACGCAAAAAAATTTGCTCAATCCTTTTCTTCATTTGTTTTCATATTTTTTCAAAACAGCACAAGCACAATATATAGTGTTTGTCTAGTGATATTTTACTAAAAATACGCAATATATCGATTGAATTTAGCCGACCTTTGTATTAGGATAGTTACTAACGAGATATAAGGAGCTGGATAAAATGATGAAGATTACTGATGAAAAAGCCGAGGATGTTAATCTCTCAACAATTAAAGTCGTCAAACGGGATGGTCGTTTAGTGACTTTCGATGATCAAAAAATATACGATGCTTTGATCAAAGCTGAACAAAAAATACATGACCAAGTCACTCCTTTGACACATCAAAAAGTCCAATCGATTGTTGCCGATGTCAATCGAGAAATTGCCGAACGTTTTACCAATAACGTAAAAATTTATGAAATTCAAAATATTGTGGAACATACTCTGCTATCCAACAACGAATATGCCTTAGCCGAAGAATACATTCATTACAGAACCCAACGTGATTTTGAGCGTAGTAAAGCGACTGATATTAATGTATCTATCGGCAAATTAATTAATAAAGATCAGACTGTCGTGAACGAAAATGCCAACAAAGACAGTGACGTTTTTAATACGCAACGTGATCTAACCGCTGGGATTGTTGGAAAATCAATTGGTTTAAAGATGTTGCCTTCACACGTGGCTAATGCCCATCAAAAAGGCGACATTCATTACCACGATTTAGATTATCATCCATATACGCCCATGACAAACTGCTGTTTAATTGATTTTAAAGGCATGCTAAACAATGGCTTTAAAATTGGGAACGCTGATGTCGAATCACCAAAATCAATTCAAACGGCCACTGCACAAATTTCTCAAATTATTGCCAATGTAGCTTCCAGTCAATATGGTGGTTGCTCTGCCGATCGGATTGATGAATTATTAGCGCCTTTTGCGGAACGTAATTATGAAAAACATTTAGCAGATGCGCAAGAATGGATTGAAGGAGAAGAACGCCAAAAAGCATTCGCTCAGAAGAAAACGAAAAAAGATATTTTTGATGCCATGCAAAGTCTTGAGTATGAAATTAATACCTTATTTACTTCCAATGGACAAACCCCTTTTACTTCTCTGGGATTTGGTTTAGGTACCAACTGGTTTGAGCGAGAAATTCAACGGGCGATTTTACAAATCCGAATTAATGGTTTAGGGATTGAAAAACGAACAGCTATTTTCCCAAAACTAATTTTCACAATTAAACGAGGCGTCAATGCGCAACCTACTGATCCAAACTACGATATTAAACAGCTGGCACTGGAATGCGCAACGAAACGCATGTATCCTGATGTTTTAAACTATGATAAAATCGTTGAACTAACAGGTAGTTTTAAGGTACCAATGGGCTGTCGTTCCTTTTTACAAGGCTGGAAAGACGAACAAGGTGAAGAAGTAAATGTTGGCCGAATGAATTTAGGCGTTGTGACCTTGAACTTACCAAGAATCGCTTTAGAAGCGCAAGGAAGTCAAGAAAAGTTCTGGCAAATTTTAAATGAACGTTTAGCGATCGTTAAAGATGCTTTGGTTTATCGGGTTGAACGTGTTAAAGAAGCTAAACCAGCGAATGCACCGATTTTATACATGTATGGTGCATTTGGAAAACGTTTAGCTACACAGGATGCCGTAGATGAACTGTTTAAAAACAAACGTGCCACGGTTTCACTTGGCTATATTGGCTTGTATGAAGTGGCTTCTGCCTTTTACGGCGGTGCTTGGGAGGACAATCAAGAGGCCAAAAACTTTACACTGGATATTTTAAAAGAACTGAAAAAAAATGCCGACAACTGGGGCAACGAATACGGCTATCATTTTAGTGTCTACTCTACACCGAGCGAAAGCTTGACTGACCGTTTTTGCCGTTTAGATACTGAAAAATTTGGCATCGTCGAAAATATTACAGATAAAGAATATTACACAAATAGTTTCCATTATGATGTACGCAAAAATCCAACGCCTTTTGAAAAACTTGATTTTGAAAAAGATTATCCAAAATACTGTTCTGGTGGTTTTATCCACTACTGTGAATACCCCATGTTACAGCAAAATCCCAAAGCACTTGAAGCTGTCTGGGATTACGCTTATGACAAAGTTGGCTATTTAGGAACCAATACGCCAATTGATCATTGTTATGCCTGTGGTTTTGAAGGGGACTTCCATCCAACTGAACGTGGCTTTGAATGTCCAGAATGTGGCAATCATGATCCTAAGACTTGTGATGTCGTTAAACGGACTTGTGGTTATTTAGGTAACCCGCAAGCTCGCCCAATGGTACATGGTCGTCACAAAGAAATTTCCTCTCGTGTGAAACATTTAAAAAATTAAACTCGATTATTCTATAGAAAGAAGTTTTGCTGATGCGTAATCCGAAACCACAAGAATGGAAAACCGAAGACTACAGCCAAAAAAAGATTGCCGATTACAAAGCGTTCAACTTTGTTGATGGCGAAGGTGTACGCAATAGTTTATATGTGAGTGGCTGTCTCTTTGCTTGTGAAGGTTGTTTTAACAAAGCTGTCCAAAATTTCAATTACGGTACGCCGTTTACAGAATCTTTAATGAATCAAATTATTGAAGATTTGTCCCATGACTATGTCCAAGGTTTGACTCTTTTGGGTGGTGAACCTTTTCTGAATACAGATGTTTGTCTTAGTGTGGTCAAACGTGTGCGGGAAACATTTGGCTCAGCCAAAGATATCTGGTCTTGGTCTGGGTATACCTTTGAAGAACTACTTTTAGAAACGCCTGATAAGCTTGAACTACTCCATTCAATTGACATTTTAGTTGATGGGCGCTTTGAACTGGCAAAACGTAATTTAAATTTACAATTTCGTGGCAGTAGTAATCAACGGATTATTGATGTACCCAAATCACTTGCTGCTGGCAAAGCTGTTATTTGGGAAAAATGTCATGACGCCGAAACGTCTTATGAACAAATCAAAAAATCAATTTAAAAAAGTTAGCCCTTTAGCCATCTCTTGAGGATGTGTCTAAAGGGCTAACTTTTTTCCCATAAAGGTAAAACAATGTTTTCATACGCTAGTGGATCTAAATTCGTTAAAGTAATGCCTAATAAACGGATTCCTTGTTCTAAACCTAAAATATCTTCCCAAATTAAATTCGCTTGATAGAAAAGTTCTTCTTTTTTAGAAATATATTCAGGTAATGTCACACGTTTCGTAATCGTCGTATAGTCAGTATAACGAACTTTCAGGACTACTGTTTTGCCATGTTTTTGCACTCGTTGCAATGCACGCTCAACACCTGCTGCTAATTGTCTCAATTGAGCCGTAACCTGCTCTTCCGTCGTTAAAGGGGTGCCGTAAGTATGTTCCTTGCCTACCGACTTACGATCTCTAGTCACTTGAACTGGCGCATCATGGATACCACGGACTTTACGATACAATGAATAACCCATTTTACCGAATAACCGAATCAACGTCATCTCATCTTGCTTGTATAAATCTGCTCCAGTAAAAATCCCTAGTTCATGCATTTTGGGCACTGTTTTTTTCCCGATTCCGTGGAAATCTTCAATCGGTAATGCTTTCAAAAAATCTTCGGCCTCTTCTGGTAAGACAACCGTCAGGCCCTTTGGTTTCTGGAAATCTGATGCTAACTTGGCTAAAAACTTATTGTAACTAACACCTGCCGAGCAAGTTAACTGCAATTCATGCCAAATATCATATTGGATCATTTTCGCAATTTTAATAGCCGACTTACTGTTGACCTTATTTTCAGTTACATCTAAATACGCTTCGTCAATAGATACTGGTTCAATCACATCTGTATAGCGGCGAAAAATTTCACGGATTTCTTGAGAAATTTCACTATATTTCTGATAATTACCTGGCTTAAAAATGGCACTTGGACATAGTTCATACGCCTTTTGAGCACTCATAGCCGAGTGAATACCGTACTGTCGAGCAATATAATTCGCTGTGGTCACCACTCCTTTGCCCCCAGTATCACTTGGATGGCGCGCAATAACTAACGGATGTCCTACTAGCTCTGGATGATCTCGTTCTTCAACTGAAGCAAAAAACGCATCCATATCTATATGTATAATTTTTCTCGACGTATCTTTTTTTAAGGGAAAACGTAATTCGCTCATCATTTTGATTCGCCTCCTCCCTCCATTATATACGAACGTCCGTTCTTTTTCAAATTGAAACTTCTTTATTTCAACCAGAAAAAGCTGAAAATCCGTGAAGTTATAAACACAGATTTCCAGCTTTTTAATTAAACAACCAATTGTTTTTGTTGATTATAGTAGCCTTTATAGGCAAGATAAGTTGCAATTACTGAACCAATACTTGTTGCTGATAGCAACATAAAGGTCACCATAATCTGATATTTTATCGCATGGACCGGATCAACGCCCGCAAAAATTAAGCCTGACATCATCCCAGGCAAACTAACAATTCCGACAGTTTTGGCAGAATCAATCGTCGGTGCCATCCCGGTTTTCACACTTTGTTGGATGATTGGTAAAGAGGCGAGTTTGATAGTTGCACCTAACGCTAGTTTCTCCATTACCGCTTGCCGTTGGTTTTGAAAAAGAGTATCTAAATTGCGATAGCATAAACCAATTGCCACCATCGAATTGCTGGCAATCATCCCACTGATAGGAATGATTTGAGAAGGAATAAATTTAATAGAACCAGAAAAAATCAAAATACCAATGGTAATTCCTGTACTACAACCAATTGCAATGAAAGAAATCAAAAAGCCCTTTTGTAATTGCTGGCTGCGTTTTTTTGCATTAAAGGCTGCGTTGGAAACAATCACCAAAACCATGATGAGCGTTAAAATCAGGTTATTGACTTGAAAAACATATTTTAATAAATAGCCGACTGCGACTAATTGAATGACTGCTCGAATCACACTAATAATAATATCTTTGGTAAAACCTAATTTTTCTTTAGTACTAATAATTAATGCGACCACCACTAGCATGGCTGAAAAAAATAAGGACAAATTATTAACTGCTAAATCCATCTGTCGGCGCCACCTTTCCTGCTACAATACGAATCACTTGCTGTGCTTGCTGAATTTCTTCGGTATCATGCGTGACACGAACCAGCGTGACTCCTTGCTCTTTGTTTAATTGGTTTAACAATTGATTGACAATCTGTTTGCTTTCTTCATCTAATCCCGTTGTAACTTCGTCTAATAATAAAACATCTGGTACAAAAATAATGTTTCGTAGCAAAGCAACCCGTTGTCGCTCACCACCAGAGAGTTCGGCTATTTTCTTTTCAAGATAAGCAGCGGGCAATTTCACTTGTTGGAGCAATGCCACGACTTTTTCCTGATTAAACGCTTCTTGTCTGACGGTAAATGGAAATAATAAATTATCATACACGGTTTCACCAAATAAAGTTGGCTGCTGAAAACAATAAGAAACCTTTTGGCGGTATGTTTCGATTGGTATTGTAGTAATTGGCGCTTCTTGATAAAAAATTTCGCCTTCTGTAGGACTTAATAATGAAGATAAAATTTTTAAAAATGTACTTTTCCCGCTACCTGAAGGACCAACAATTGTTGTATTGCTGCCTGTTTCAAATGACAAATCAATATCAGAAAGAATGCTACGACCATTTACTTGATAAGACACGCCTTCTGCTCGCAATAAATTACTCATGTTTCTCTCCTTTTTTAAATGGAATGATATTCTTTATATACTTCTTGTTTTTTTACATTTCTCAATTTGGCCACTTCTTTGATTGCCTCTTTTGAACTCCGTCCCTCTTCCTCCATTAAAACTTGCACATGTTCCTTGAGGGAAATAGCTGGCATTGCTGCTATTGTCTCTTTCTCACCAGTAAACCCGCTAACTAATAAACAACACTCGCCTTTTAGCGTATTTTCTGCTAAATATTCTGTTAGTTCTCCTAAGGTACCACGCAAATACTCTTCATGAAGTTTCGTTAATTCCCGACAAATCACAGCGGGGCGTTCTTGACCATAGACTTCAGCAAACGTTGCTACCGTTTTAGCAATCCGATAGGGGGACTCATAAAAAATCTGTGTCGGCCGTTCTTCTTTTAATGCTGATAACACGTCTTTCTGTTCTTTTTTCTTTCTTGGTAAAAAACCATAAAACGTAAATGGCTGTGGTAAAAGACCCGAGGCAATCAAGGCGGTCATTCCTGCCGTAGGTCCTGGCAAGGCAATCACTGCCAGTTCTTCTTCAAGACATGCTGTAACCAATTCATGACCAGGATCACTAATTGAAGGCATACCTGCATCGCTAACTTGGGCAATCGTTTCACCATTCAGCAATCGTGTAATCAGTTGAGGAATTCGCTCTTTGTAATTATGTTCGTGTAAACTAATTTGTGGTGTTGTAATCTCAAAATGATTTAGCAATTTTTGTGTGTTTCTTGTGTCCTCACTAGCAATCACCGTTGCTTCTTTCAATATGTTTAAACAACGAATACTCATATCTTCTAAATTGCCGATCGGTGTTGGGACAAGATACAATTTTCCTTTTGTTGTTTGCTTATCAAAACTTTTTTGTTTTTGCATAGCGCATCCCTCATTTTCCTTTTTCGTTCTATAAATAGATAAAGGTTTGATTTGACAATCGATTGACTGTCAAACCAAACCTTTCCTTTTTATTTGCAGTGTTCCACTAGACTTAACGCGTACGTTCCCCATAAATAACATCAAGACAAAAGGCACATTCTTCATCATTTTCACGTCTTGAACCATATAAAATATTGCAGACATGGAAGCCCTCTTCATAAAGTTTTTCCAAATTCATACGTGATTTTGATAGCTCTTGTTTTTCAGTTTCAGTTGTATTTCCTGCTAACTTATTCAGTTCTTGGAGATGCTCCCGTAAGCGTTGGTTTTCGATTTCCAACGTGGTATTTTTTTCTACCAACTCATGGAGTGCTGCTTTAATTTCTCTTAATTGTGTCACTGAACTGTCTAAATCAGTTTCCAACGAATTTAATCCATCATAGAGCGAACGTTTATCCATTTTGATCACCTTTTTCAGCAGCAACTTTCGCAGTAGCTTCTTTGATTTCTTCGTAATCATAATCCGCTGCGATTTCACGACCATGCAGACGAACTTTGACAATCCGACTTAATAGATTCAACCCGACGACTTTGCCTTTGCCATCTGGTGTTATTACTTCTTTTCCATAATCTGGTAATTCTTTTTTAGCGGCTTCATATTCGTCGTTTTCGTATTTCAAACAACACATTAAGCGGCCACATAATCCCGAAATTTTGACAGGATTTAAAGATAACCCTTGATCTTTAGCCATTTTGATTGAAACTGGCATAAAATCTCCTAGAAATGTTGAGCAACATAGTTGTCTGCCACAAGGGCCAATGCCACCTAATATTTTCGCTTCATCTCGGACACCAATTTGACGTAACTCAATTCGCGTCCGGAAAATAGCCGCTAAGTCTTTGACTAATTCACGAAAATCAATTCGCCCATCTGCCGTAAAGTAAAAAATCATTTTGCTACGATCGAAGGTATATTCTACTCGCACTAATTTCATTTTTAAGTCATGAGCTCGAATTTTTTCATTGGCAATGCTTTTGGCAGCTTCTGCATCAGCCAAATTTTTTTGTTCTTTTTCTAAATCATTGGCTGTTGCTTTATTTAAAATGGGTTTTAGGTCCTCTGGTAAATCGTCTGAATCGACTGTTTTTTTAGGAATAGCAACAGTAGCTAATTGTTTTGACTGTTGAGATTCAACGAGTACTTTCTCATTATAAATATACTCAGATTTTCCAGGAGCAAAATAATAGATATGACCGGCTTCACGGAAGCGAACTCCTACTACTTCTACCATTTTATTCCTCCTAATCTAGTTCAAGTGAACGTCGCTTCAATCGGTTAAGGAACTTGCTGAAACAATTAAGTTCCTACTATATTATGAAACTGAATGCCACTTGGCACTTTTTTCCTTTATGATTTAGGGTGAATCATTTGGATAACTAATTGTTCACAAACATTTTGCCAACTAACATTGGCAGTCCATTTTTGGCGTGCTTTCAAAATTAGCGCCAACCGTTCCGCCTGCTCTTCCGTTACTTTTTTGGCTTGCTGTGTCGCAACACTTTCTTCCAATAATTGACGGTAATAAACCATGAGCAAGTCAAAGCTAAGCGCTTGTTGTTCTTTTTCCTTAAATACTTTGACCATTTTCTTCTGAACGTAGATAAATGCCTGTAAATCATTACTTTTTAGATAATTAAACCATTGCAAAATGATTTCCCTAGCTTCATTAAACCATTCATCTTGAGAGATTTCAACTGCTTTCTCAAAACTATTTGTCAGCTCAGCTAAAAGGGTTGCAGTCTTTTCACCAATCCCCTGTTTGATTAAGCGATCAATTAATGTTTTTTTGACTAATGGTTGAAAATGTAAGGTTTGGCATCGTGATTGAATCGTTGGTAAAATTCGAGAAAGCGAAGTGGTTTCTAAAATAGCTAAAATTTGTCCTTCTGGTTCTTCTAAAAATTTTAAGAGACTATTGGCTGCGCCGGTACTCATTTTATCTGCTTCTTGAATTAAGAAAACTTTTTTAGCAGTCTCGACCCCACTTTTAGAAAACTCCGCTTTTAATTCACGGATTTGGTTCACTTTGATGGTTTGCCCATCTGGCGCAATTCTTAAAACATCTGGATGTTCATTTTCATTAATCCGCACACAATTATGGCATTCGTTACAAGGCTGTTGATTTACTAAATTCGTACAAAAGACATGTTTCGCCATCCATAGGCCAAATTCCTTATCCTGTGGAAGTTGAAGTAGGCGGCGCTACTTGCTTCGTCTTACCAGTTGAAGGATTCCATCAATATTAAGATGAATGAAGCACAACAGCTACAGCAAAGGTTGCATTTGCTGTAGCTGTTGTGCTTCATTCATCTTAATATTGATGGAATCCTTCAACTGGTAAGACGAAGCAAGTAGCGCCGCCTACTTCAACTTCCACAGGATAAGGAATTTGGCCATCCATTGTGATATCTAAAGTCACAGGTGTTGAAACATATTGTTTTCTTGATTGACATGTTTCTTTAATTAAAGCTAATGTTTCGTCGACACGTTCATCATCAATCCCAATAATAAATGTGCTGTTTCCCGCTTTTAAGAACCCACCTGTTGAGGATAATTTTGTAGCACGAATATTGGCATCAATAAATTCATTGGCTAATCGGTTACTATCTTTGTCTTGTACAATGGCTAAAATAATCTTCATGGTCTACACCTTCCTATAATTAAAAGTTTTCTGGATAACGTTCAATAATCGCCTGATACGTTGCTTCTACGACAAGTTCTAAACTCATCCGTGCATCAATCTTTTTGATACGTTGTGGATTTTCTTCTGCTAATTTCAAATATTCATGACGAACACGTTGATGAAATTCTAATCCTTCTGAATCTAAGCGATCAATTTGCTGTGTTCGATTTTCTTGAATCCGCCGTAAGCCAGTATCTGAGTCAACGTCTAAATAAATTGTAAAATCTGGTGAGACACCTTCTGTCGCAAACGCATTAATTGAAGCAATGGGGGCAATCCCAATTCTACGCCCAGCGCCTTGGTAGGCTAATGAGCTGTCAACAAAACGATCACATAGGACTAAATGACCTGCTTCCAAAGCTGGCAAGATTTTTTCCACTAAATGTTGACGACGAGCAGCTGCGTAAAGTAAAGCTTCTGTTCGCTCATCCATTCTGTCATTTCTTGGATCTAAAATAACTGTTCGAATCTTTTCGGCAATCGGTATGCCGCCTGGTTCTCTTGTAGTGACAATTTTTCGTTTTGACTCTTTAGCTAATCTTTCAGAAACTTCCTTCAAAACACTGGTTTTACCAGCGCCATCTGGACCTTCAAATGTGATAAAAATACCCTGCACGTGCGAAAACTCCAATCAATTTTTACTTGTATCTATTATACTTCATCTTGCTCTATCAGTCTAATTGAAATCCTTATGTCCTATTTAAAGTGATGCATCCGCTGAAAAAAAGAAACTGAAAAAGAAGTACGGAAAAGCTTGAACTGCGACATTTTCTCACAGAAACGACCTACTTCGATTTCAACTTCTTTTTCCAACGATGTTTCTTTTAAATTTCTCGACGTCCTTCGACTGCTTTTAGCAAGGTTATTTCGTCTGCATATTCAATATCGCTGCCGACAGACAAGCCGTGTGCCAAACGAGTAACGGTGATTCCAGCTGGTTTAATGAGCCGTGATAAATACATCGCCGTCGCTTCTCCTTCAGTGGTAGCGTTGGTTGCTATAATGACCTCTTTCACTTCATCATCGTGCAATCGTTTGATCAAAGAGGCAATATTAATATCTTCTGGTCCTGTTCCTTCCATCGGTGAAAGCACCCCGTGAAGTACGTGATACAAGCCTTGATATTCACGCATTTTTTCCATTGCCATAACGTCTTTTGGTTCTTCCACTACTAAAATAATACTACGGTCACGATTTTTATCTTGGCAAATTTCACAAGGATCTTCTTCAGTAATATTTCCGCAAATACTACAGAAATGGAGATCTCTCTTGACACTAATTAGCGCTTTTGCAAAAGCATTAGCATCTTCTTCTTTCATATCAATTGTATAAAAAGCAAGCCGTGTCGCTGTTTTTTGACCAATTCCTGGTAATTTCATATAACTTTCAATCAATTTTGCAATCGGTTCTGGATAATTCATGAGGCTTCTACAGTCCTTTCTTAGCAAGGCGTTTCTGTTATTACTGAGCGAGTTACAACAGATTTTGCGTCACTGAATATCTTATCACGCCCTGTCAAAAAAGCAACTGACAATTACTGCTTTCTAATACAAAAACAAGTCGTTAGTTACGAGCACTAAACGACTTGTTTTTGTATTAACCAATCCAGGTTTCGTGTGTATAGGCCATTTCCCAAAAAGCGTATTCCATCTCACTGCTGATAACAAAAGCGGTGATCATAGCTGCTTGTTCTTGTGGTGAACTTTCTTCATATAATTGGTCTAACAGTTGCCGTTCCTCTTGGACGTGTTGGTACGCTTCCTCCCCAGCATAGGTTTCGATCCAACGTTGGTACAGTGGCTCTGGTGAGTGTTGTTTTACTAACTGTGCACCAATTTCTTGATAGAGCCAAGAACAAGGCAACATACTTGCTGCGGCCGTCTTAGGCGTTCCTTCAATAAGTTGGCGATACATATGAGAAACATAGTGATAAGCGGTTGGTGCAATCGGTGTCGCTGCAACTTCTTCTTCTGTAATCGCTAGTTCTTCAAAAAAAGTGTCACGAATAGCTAATTCGCCCAACGCGAGATTTTCCGCATTTGTTAAGAGTAATTTTTTCAATCGAGGTTGTTGCGTTTGTGCCGCAATCAAGCGATAAAGTTGACTAAAATGTTTTAAATAGTAATGATCTTGAATTAAATAGTAGCGAAAAATCGTTGGACTCAAGGTTCCTTCATGTAACTCTGTGATAAAAGGATGCTGAAAACTTCCTTGCCAAGAAGCTTGCGCTTGATCTTTGGCTTGTTCTGTAAATGTCATAGGTTTCTCCTTTACGTTAGAAAAATAAACAAATTTGTAAAAATGATGATCAAAATAGCAAGCCCCAGACTGACTTTTGCTGACACAAAATGCTCTTTTCGACTTCTGGTGGCTCCTTCTTCATAGCCATGGGCAGACATTGCTTCCGTATATTTATCTCGCCAAGAAACAGCAACGAGCAGTGTTTTAACATAAAGCATCGGCGACCAAAAATGAAACGTTTTGCCACGGAGTAGGCTCGCTTCTTTTAAATCATTAATTTCTCTTTTCACTTCCGGTAAGGCGTGAACCACCACTAAAATTCCATAAACAAAGTTTGGTGCTAGCCCCTTTTGTTCCAATAACAACAATAATTCTTCAAAATCAACGCCTACAGCAAAAGCTAGTCCTAAACCGGCAAAGGCATACGTTCGACTAAACAAAAGCCAGGCTTGTTGACTACTCGTACCATGCAAATAAATAGACCAAAACGTCCCGATTGCTGGTAAAAGTGGCAAGAAAAATAACCAAAGCAGTAAGCGGGATTTTCGCTGGCCTATTAAAAAAATGACACAACCCATAAAAACCGCCAAATTTGCCAAAATTGACTGAGAAAAAGATAATTCAAAGGTCAAAATAAGAATCAAAGAAGCATAAATTGCTGCATTTGTTTGCTTTATTTGCATGTGGTTCCCTCCTGCCAGATAATCAGTTGTTGCTGCAGCAATTCTATTCTGTAATTGCTCACGCCAGAGAGAGGTTCTAGCCGATGCGTGACGATTAGAAAATCTTGTTGCGCACTTTTTTCTTTGATCCATTCAACAAAATAATTGCATGCTCGCTCATCTAATCCAGCAAAAGGTTCATCTAAAAGTAAACAGTCCAAATCTAAGCTCAGCAAACTAATTAATTGCACCATCTTTTTTTGCCCTTCACTTAGTTGAAAAACACTGTGCTCTAGTTTTTCTTTTAAACCTAAAAAAGTTAAGGCTTCCTCTTGTTTTCTTCTTTTTTCTGCTGTCATGTTCTGACCAAACAAAAGCTCTTCTCGTAAAGTCAACGTGACAAACTGACGATTGGCTTGTTGCACCGCTAATGTCATGTGTTGATACAATTTTTTTGAAGCCCGCAAGCGGCGGCCTGCCAAGAACATTTTCCCTTGATATTTTTGTCTCTGAACGATGGCTTTTAATAAGGTGGATTTTCCCGCCCCATTTGGCCCCGTCAACGTGGTAATTCCTTTAAACAAAAGCGCTTCTTTTTCTTCAAGTAGCACTCGTTTTCCCTGAGACAAACGAAAATTTTTCAATTGGAGCATTGGTTGTTTTACCACAGAAGTTGTAAGCTGAAATGTCTGCGGTTTTGTTTTGATAAACGTCAACGGTTGTTTTTCAAACTGGCCGTTTTTCAACGTGACGACTTGGTCCACAACATCAGCGTAATCGTTGAAATCGTGGTCGCACACCAAAATCGTTTTGCCTGCTTGATGGAGTCTTGCTAAAATTTGAATAAATTGTTTTCGAGAGGTTGGATCAATACTTGCAAAAGGTTCATCTAATAAAAGAATATCTGGGTTCATTGCTAGCAGAACTGTCAACGCCGCTTTTTGTTTTTCACCACCAGATAACGTCGCTAATTCTCGTGTGAATAAGGTTTGAGTCTGAACAAGTTGAAGCGCTGTTTGGATTTTTCGGTTCATTTCTTCAGGCGAGATTCCTAAATTTTCTAAAGCAAAAATCAGTTCTCGTTCCAAGGTTTTCATTGTAAATTGTTGACTGGGGTTTTGAAACAGCATGCCAATTTTTTGCGTCTTTTCACGAGTTGATAATTGTCGGCGTTCCATTCCTTCAATCAAAATTTCTCCTTGGTAATCAAGCGGAGCAAATCCGGCAATCAATCGTAAGAGCGTTGATTTTCCACTACCACTATCGCCAATTAATAAGGAAAACGTTCCTTGAGGAATTGCTAAATTTGTCTTTTCAAACAAGGGTTGTTCTCGTGAAAAGGACACAGCTTTTAATTGGATACTATTCATTTTGCCTTCACAGCTAACCCTTGCGCAGACTGATACATTCGTAAAATAACCTTCGTTAAGAAAATACCAAAGAAACAAATAGAAACGAATCGAACGCTAATTAAAGCAATGTTCATCCCCAGACCGTAATTGCCATAACCAAACTTAAAGTATTCATACACATAACTAAAAATAGTCGTCCCAATCGCACTATAAAATAACGTTAGTGTATCGTACCGTTTGTAGCGTGTCACAAAAAAGCCACTTTCACTACCTAGGCCTTGAATCACACCAGAAATTAATACACTAGGTCCGAAATACGAACCATAAAGCATTTCTGCCAAAGCGGCTAAAACTTCCGCCAAAACAGCACTTCCCGCTCGTGGAATCAGCATCGCTGCAATTGGTGCCACCATGGTCCACATTCCAAATAAAAGCTCATTGGCAAATGGACTCAGGCCTAATGGTAACAGCGCAGCATTCAATAACGCATAGAGGAACCCTGCCCCCATAAAAACACCGCCAAACAAAAAGGCTAAAAAAGCGAGTAAGACGACTTGTTGCAATGACCATTTTTTCAATAAAAAAACTCCTTTCTCTTAACAAAAAGCAAAAGGAGTGACTTAAATAAACCCTGATAAAAGAAAACACACTCATCCTAGGACAGAATGAGTGCGTGAAAAATCAAAGTAAATCGGCATTTCCCTGCGACAGTACTAACTGCATCAGGTTCAATGGGTATCATCTCAGCCATAACAGCACCCCAAATGTTTTTTATTAAAATGTACTTTTACTATAGCATAGAATAACTATAAAAACTAGTCTTGGCACTTTTTTTCTTTCATCAAAAGCTGAAGAAATCAAACAATTTTGTAAGATAACTGTTAGGCAAATAAATGGTTGGTTTTTCTGGACTTTGTTATATTGTTCTTTATGAAAGAGAGGCGTTTATACTATGGGTAAAACATTAACTGGCTTTCATTTGAAAGTCATTGGGGTTATTTCAATGGTCTTTGACCATCTATTGCAATTTTTTAGTTTTTTAGGTGTGCCTGGTTGGTTCGGATGGATTGGACGAATTGCTGCACCTATTTTCTTATTTGAAAGTTCTGAAGGCTTCATTCACACAAGCAATCGGCGAAAATACATGTTCCGGTTATTGTTAGGCTTCTGGATTATGGGGATTCTGAACGGCATTTTAAATGCGTATTTTTCAACAGGTGGCTTAATTATCAATAATATTTTTGGGACGTTATTTTTAGGTACGGTCTACATGCAGTCTATGGACTATTTTAAACAAAAACAAATTGGTAAAGGGCTTCTTTGGTTTATTGTGCCTTTATTAATCAGTGCTCTACCTCTCGTTGTTTTTAGTTCTCCAGACATATTAAGCAACCCTGCTATCTTAATTGGTTTCCAACTTTTCAATCTGATTGTGCCATCACTAATGATGACAGAAGGTGGGTTTTTATTTGTTCTCTTGGCCGTGGCTTTTTATTTATTCCATGGCAAAAAGTGGTTACAAATTTCAGCAATTGGCGTTGTTGCGTTGATTTCAGCAGCCAGCTATAATTTCCAAGAACTATTCGGGGTGAACCACCAATGGATGATGATTTTAGCAGCGATTCCAATTGTTCTTTATAATGGTGAAAAAGGCCGTGGCATGCGGAATTTCTTTTATATTTTCTATCCAGCTCACATTGCTATTTTTGCAATTATTAGTTTCTTCATGCAACGTTAATTATTTTCTGCTTGACGATTGCCTAAAAACTGTTTACAATGCAACATGTAAACAAATCGTACAGATAACACGCAAGTTGCGTGTCGAGAGAGAGGCGGTTTCTATTCTTATAGAAACTGCTTCTATTTTTTTACGAAAAAATGAAAACTATAGAGGTGATTAAATGGAACAAAAAAACGTACGATTATTCCCTGCCGTTTTAGCGACAGGAATTATGTCTTTTGCTGGCGTATTAATTGAAACAGCAATGAATGTAACCTTTCCGACATTAACAAAGGAATTTGGTGTTTCCACCGGTACCGTGCAGTGGGTGACAACGATTTATTTATTAGTTATTTCTATCATGGTGCCCTTATCCAATTATTTATTAAAAACCTATTCGTTAAGACGCTTATTTATTGTTGCGAATCTTTTCTTTTTGATTGGTTTAGCGATTGATGTCTATTCGCCATCTTTCAGTATCTTGTTATTAGGCCGACTCTTCCAAGGGGCTAGCACTGGGATTGCTTTGCCACTGATGTTTCATATTATTTTGAACTTTACCCCGCTGGAAAAACGGGGAACGATGATGGGGGTAGGCACATTGACCACTTCAATTGCTCCAGCCATTGGTCCAACGTATGGTGGAATTTTAACATCTTCCCTATCTTGGCACGCCATCTTTTTATTCTTAATTCCTGTTTTACTGCTTTCTTTGTTTATGGGATTATCTGCTATTCCAGAAATACCTGTTAAAAAAACCACCACTCTTGATTTGGTTAGTTTAATTGGTATTGCCCTGTTATTTAGTGGTTTGTTGATGTTTTTAAGTAAAATTGGTACATTGTTTGGCTGGCTTTCACTTCTGGCAGCCGTTATTGGCTTTGTTATTTTTTATAAACGAGCAACGACCGCTGAACAGCCACTAGTACGTTTGACAATTTTAAAAAATCCCGCCTTTGTTTTATTTTTATGTGGCTTTTTAGTTTGTCAATTCTTATTGTTAGGTATTTCCTTTGTCTTACCAAACTTTGTTCAAATCGTCCTTGGAAAAAATGCGTTTGTAGCTGGGCTAGTCATGCTGCCAGGTGCTACAGTTGGGGCCATTTTGGCACCACTTTCTGGACGAGTGTTGGATCAATACGGCGCTAAAAAACCTATATTATTTGGCTTAAGTTTGGCGACAATCGGTTGGCTAGCTTTAACAATTTTACTAGAGATGCCTGTTTTATTAGGATTCGTCGCTGGACATGTTACCTATATGATTGGTCTAGGTTTTGCATACAGTAATATGATGACGACTGGTATGAGCTTGTTAGAGGAGAAAGATTTTGGCGACGGCAATACGTTATTTAATACACTTCAACAATTTTCTGGCGCTATTGCGACGGCCATTGTAGCGACGATTATTAATATCGCTCAAGACCACGCAGATAATTTTGCTCAGGGGACAACGATGGGCTCACTCATTTCTCTGATTTTCTTGCTAACCTTATTAGTGATTGTTTTGATTGCTTGCTGGAATTATTTCCGCAAAAAAGCTTAAAAAAAAGCAGCTGGTCAGTTCCATAGTGACCAGCTGCTTTTTTTAGTTTTCTAAAGATAGTTGTTTTTTTATGCTTCTTGCTTCCGAATATAAAGTACGAACAAGACAGCAATTAGCACGATAAAACCACCAAAAATCGGTGTATATGTTACTGATAAATGATCTGTGACCATCCCACCTGTCATTGAGCCAACGGTAATCCCAATATTAAAGGCTGCAATATTAAAAGCTGAGGCCAAAGTGATATCTTCTGGAACATACTTTTCCGCTAATTCTACAACATATAGTTGTAAACCAGGTACATTCATAAAGGCAAATAGACCCAACATCAAACTTCCTAATAAGCCTAGAAGACTGTTATCCATTAAAACAGTAATGAATAAAAAGACTAAGGACAGAATTAATAAGCTAAACATTTTTACTAACGAATCTAAAGGTTTTTTATTTGCCCAGTGACCACCTACTGTATTGCCAATTGCGACCATTACGCCATAAACAACTAAAATAATCACTACCGCATTGGCTGAAAAGCCTAAATTTTCCAATAACGGTGACAAGTACGTATATGCAGCAAACGTTCCACCATAACCAAAAGCAGTAATTAGAAAAGAGAAAACGAGGGGTTTGTTCGTAAAAATCCGCGTGATTCCTTTTAAGTCAACCTTCCCTGGTATCGGTAAATTTTTGGGAACTAAAAAATAACTAGCAATCAGTCCCACCAAGCCAATACTGGCTATAAAAAGAAAGGACATATGCCAAGCTGTTTGTTGCCCAATAAACGTCCCTAAAGGTACGCCAGTCACTGTTGCAACCGTTAACCCCGTAAACATAATAGCAATGGCACTGGCTCGACGTGATGGCGGCACAACATCTGCGGCGATGACAGTCGAAACAGACATGAAAATGCCATGCGCCAATGCAGAAAGTATCCGCCCTACTAATAAAATAATAAACGTTGGCGCAAACGCAGCAATTAAATTCCCACTAATGAAAAGAAGCATAATCCCCAGCATTAATGAGCGACGATTCCATTTTCCTGTCAAAATTGTTAATAACGGCGCCCCAATCGTCACACCTAAAGCGTACAAAGAAACAGTCAAACCTGCTTGGGAAAGACTAATATGAAAACTTTTAACAATCATTGGTAATAAACCCACACTAATAAATTCTGTTGAACCGATTGCGAAAGCATTGATAGCTAATGCAAAGAGCGTTAAATTTGGTGAAATTTTCTTTTCCATTCTCTTCCTCCTAAAAAACATTTGAATTTCAACAAAAATTACTATATACTAAGATTGAAATTTTGATAAGTACCTACTTTTTTGTATCATAGGTACCTTTTAGTAACTTTTGTTTATTATCAACCTATTAAGGAGGAATGTTTTTTGGAAACTCGTACATATGCGATTGGTGTCGAAGCAACGATGGATGTTATTGGCGGTAAATGGAAACCAATTATTCTGTGTAATTTACGGCACGGCGCCATGCGCCCCAGCGATTTAAAACGCGGTATTACTGGCATTAGTCAAAAAATGCTGACACAACAATTACGGGAACTCGAAGAAGACAACATTATCGAGCGGAAAGTTTACAACCAAGTTCCACCAAAAGTCGAATATTATTTAAGCGATTATGGTCAAAGCCTCTCTGCTGTCTTAGATAACTTATGTAATTGGGGAGAATCCCACGTGGCTCATTTGCAAGAACAAGGCCAAGAAATTTATTTAAAATGTGAAGATTAGTGAACAAAACGTTTATAAACTATATCAAAAAAGAGCTTTAAGCTATTTAAGAGCCTGGGGAAAAATCTAAAATGATTTTTCCCCAGGCTCTTCTTATGCTTTAATAACTTGAATATCTTGCGTTAATTGGGCCCAATGATTAGTAGGTCCGTGACCATGTCCAACAGAAATTGCTTGGCTAATGGCCCCTTGTATAAACTGTTTGCCAATCACAATCGCCGCTTCTAACGGCGTACCTTTTGCTAATTCGGCTGCGATACACGCTGAAAAAGTATCTCCTGTTCCATGAGTATTTTTCGTTACAATTCGTGGTGCACTTAGCCAAAAGCTCGAACCGTCTTCCATTAACACATAATCAGCCGCTTGTTGATTTGTGCTATGTCCGCCTTTCATAATAATATTTTTTGTGCCCAATTGCTGTAATTTTTTTGCTGCGGTCTGCATTTCTTGTTCTGTCTTGATGGTCGTCTCTAGTAAAACTTCCGCTTCTGGTAAATTAGGTGTCACGACCGTTGCTAATGGCAACAGTTGCTCTTTAATTGTTTGAACTGCCTCGGCTTCTAACAAATGATGTCCACCTTTAGCCACCATTACAGGATCGACAATCAACGGACCAAAATCAACTTTCTGCAAATTGCGAACAACAGCTTCGACACGCTCACTATCTGCTAACATCCCCGTTTTCGCTGCCCCAATTTTAAAATCAGCCGCCAGTGATTGAAATTGTGCATCAATAAATGAACTAGGAATCGGTAAGCTATCTTGCACGCCATACGTATTTTGTGCCGTCAATGCAATGACAATATTTAAGCCAAATGCCTGCCGTGCTTGAAATGTTTTTAAATCTGCTTGCATGCCAGCTCCCCCACCAGAATCAGAACCAGCAATCGTGACTACTTGTGGGGTCAAATTATATTCGGTCATTTTCTCGCCTCCAACATTCGCTCCGTTACACGCATCAACCCTTGAACTTTCTCGGTTATCTGTTCAGCCAGCATAATTTCACTGACCAGTGAAACACCAGCCACTCCCGTTCCCATAAGTTGTTCTATATTTTCTTCTTTGATTCCACCAATCGCTACAACAGGAATCGTGACTGCTGCGGCAATTTCAGAAAGTGTCTGCAAAGAAGTTAACGGACTGTCCTTAGTCGTTGTGGGGAAAATTGCGCCCACGCCTAAATAATCGGCGCCCTCGTTTTCCGCTTCAACTCCTCGTGCCACCGTTTTGGCTGAAACACCTACGATTTTTGTGGACCCAACCAGTTTTCGCACAAGAGCAACCGGTAATTCATCATCCCCTATATGCACACCTGCCGCATCCACTGCCAAGCAAATATCGACACGATCATTAATAATCAACGGAATCTGATACGCATCTGTTACCGCTTTAACTTTCACTGCTAATTCGTAAAAGCGCCGTGTTGACACTTCCTTTTCACGCAGTTGGACCAATGTCACTCCACTGCGACAAGCAGTTTCAATTCGTTTTAAAAATTCAGTATCACTAAAATCATACCGGCCTGTCACCAAATAAACTTTCAATTGCTCTCTCATAGCACTCGTCCTTTCACCGCCTCAAACCAATCCTTCTCCTTCATTAAAAGAGATAACTGATTTAACGTATTTTGGCGAAAATCGGCCAGCCCTTGGCTCTTAGTCTTGGCTTTTTCTCCGCAAAGATTAAAATAGCTCACTGCGGCTACTGCCGCAGTCATTGGCGCGTTGCCTTCACCTAATAAAGCGGCAACTAACGCGCCGACTAAATCGCCCGTGCCAGTGAAACAATCCAACTCAGGAACGCCATTTTGTAAGACAATCACTTGCTCTTGACTAACCAAAACATCTTGAATCCCTGTTGCTAAAAATACCGTCTGGGGAAACTTTTGCGTTTGTTCACGTAAAGCCTGAATCAGTTCCTCAATTGCTTCTTCACTTTGATCCAAAGGGCTGCCATCTACTCCTCGACCATGACTCACCAACTGGCAAAAAGTCCGCATTTCTGAAAGATTCCCTTTCACAACGGTTGGCTGATTGTGCACCAGCTTTTCCCCGACTTCATTGCGAATATCACTAGCGCCATAACCAACTAAATCGACTACGGTCGGTTTATTCACTTGCCGAGCATAATCACTAGCTGCTAACAAGCTCTGCTCTCGTTCTTGTGATAAATGGCCTAAATTCAAAACCAAGGCACTGGTTTGCTGAAACAACTGCGGAAATTCCCGGGGATCATCTGCCATAATAGGCTTAGCATCAATATAAAGTAATGCATTCGCCATAGACTCACACGTAATTTCATTCGTAATGCACTGAATTAATGGTGCCGTTGTCAGTGGAAAAATCGTTTCAAACTTAACGCTTGTTTTCATAAAAGTACCCTCCCAAAAATAATTCCTGTGTTTGTTTAAATACCCGAGTTTCTTTCAGTTTTACTAAGACAAGCCAAGCAATCACTGAACCAATCAGTGTGGCACCAATAAATCGTGGTGTATAAATGAACCAATAAAAATTCTGCTTACTGCCAGTAAACCAAACCATTACAGGATAGGACAATAACGAGCCAATGATGCCTGTCCCAAAAATTTCTCCTAGCATCGACCAGCCTAATTTTTGTCCCCATTGATAAAATAAACCAGCAAAAAACGCGCCAAAGACGGCACCTGTTAACGCTAATGGCGGAATACCTAAGAACGTCATACGGATTAAGCCGCAGACAAGTGCCATGAGCGTTCCGTAAAGAGGACCTAATAAAACTCCGGCAATAATGTTCATGACACTGGACATAGGGGCCATTCCCTCAATTCTCATTAACGGCGATAATACGACGTCCATCGCAATCATTAAAGCTAGTAACGTAACTCTGTGGATTCGATTTTTTTCCACGTAAAAAAACTCCTTTCTGCGAGAAGCAAAAGGAGGCGCGACTGAAAAAGACAGAAAAACCCAACCACAAATAAACGTAGTTGGGTGCAATAATCGGTCAAAATTTCAAGACATTTCCCTGCGCCAGTCCTAACTGTTTCAGGTTCCATGGGTATAATCTCAGCTAATAGCACCCCAAATGTTTCTCTTCAATTGGCTTTAGTATAGCATAGTTTTTTGGAAGCGACTACTAAAATTGCCAAAGAGTTTTCCCACAAAAACAGAAAAAACGTCATGCCCAAAAAGTTCGATTTTTTGGGCATGACGTTTTTCATACTTTCGTTTGTCTTATTTTTTAGAATCCTGGCATTCCTTTGGTGTATTTACCTAAAGTTGCTTCGGTTTCTTTTTCAATTTTTACTAACGCGTCGTTGACAGCCATAATGACTAAATCTTGTAACATATCAACGTCTTCAGGATCAACCACGTCTTCTTTAATGGTCAAATCTTTCATTGTGCGATCACCAGTAAATGTCGCTGTCACAAGTTGATTGGTGGCTTCACCGATAAATTCTTTTTCATTTAGCGCTTCCTGCGCTTTGGCCATTTCTTTTTGCATTTTTTGTACTTGTTTCATCATGCCTTGCATGTTGCCCATTCCTCGCATCATAATTCCTCGACTCCTTCGTATTAATCATCTAGTACTTCGACAAGCTCTTCACCAAACATAGCGATTGCTTCATCTACTACTGGATTTTCTTGTGAATGTTCATTTGTTACAGGCGGTTCGTCCGCTAGACGAGCCATTTCATTTTCAGGTTCAGAATGATTCAAACTGCCCTGATTTTGGTTAATAAAACTTTGTCTTAGTTTTGGCCAGCTTTCTCTAGTAATACAGACCATCTCTGGTGTATAGTCCATCAAACGGCTTAAATTATTATTGAAAGCTAACTGCATCTCTTCATCGTCTGTTGCACGAGCACAAACAATCTCATAGTCAAATGCCACCACGATGCCCTTAGGACTCGCTGCGACAGGTTCACTAGCCTTTAGCATCGCTCGTTGAGTCACAGATAATGTTTGCAGTAAGTCTTCCCAGACATTTTTCACATTCATTAAATGTGTTCTAGTCGCTTCGTTTAAGACTTGATATACCCGTTCTGTGGGTACACGGAACGAACTTTTTGGCGCTTGTGGTCGTGCTTGTTGACGTGGCGCATCTGCTTCTTTGGCAGCTACACCGTGTTTCTTTAATTCAGCCAGTTCTTTCTTCAGTTGCCCGATTTGATTTTGTAAATCTGCTAATTCTGGATTTCCCTCTGCACTACCATCTTGATTAGCTGTTTCTGGCGTGTTGTGTTTATTGGGTTGCACCGTTTTAGCTAATTTGACAGTGGCTACTTCCAGATAGATATTCGCATTGTTGGTAAAGCGGATCTCATTTTGTGTGTCACTTAAAATTTGGATTAGTTGGTAGATTTTTTCAGCAGGTGTTTGTGTAGCTAGTTCCTTAAATGCTTCTGTCAAAGTTCCTGCTTTTTCTGCTAATAACTTCGGTGCTTGCTGATACATCAGCAAATCTCGACAATATAATAACAAATCTTCTAAGAAACGGCGCGCTTCTTTGCCTTCGCCTAAAATACTTTCCAAGCCTTCTAATGCTCGTTCAACATCACCGGCGACACAACACTGAATATAATGATCCATCATTTCATAGGTTAGGCTGCCTGTCACTTGCATTGCATCTTCCAGTGTTACTTTTTCATCACTAAATGAAATCGTTTGATCCAAGATACTCAAGGCATCTCGCATCCCACCTTCCGCAGCACGCCCAATCACATAAAGGGCTTGTTCCTCATAATCGAGAGCCATTTCCTGCATGATATGGGCCATATGATCGACGATATCTTGCGTACTAATTCGCTTAAAATCAAAGCGTTGCGTCCGTGAGATAATCGTTAACGGAATCTTGTGTGGTTCAGTCGTTGCTAAGATAAAAATAACATTTTGTGGCGGTTCTTCCAAGGTTTTTAAAAGTGCATTGAACGCGCCTGTTGATAGCATATGAACTTCATCAATAATATAAACTTTGTACTCGGCTTGTGTCGGTGCATACTTTGCTTTATCACGAATATCACGGATTTCTTCCACGCCATTATTACTCGCCGCATCAATTTCAATGACATCATTTAAACGACCTTCCGTAATGGCTACACAGGTTTCACAAACATTACAAGGTTCACCATCTTGACTATGTTTACAGTTAATCGCTTTAGCGAAAATTTTTGCGGCACTGGTTTTACCTGTACCACGAGGGCCAGTAAATAAATAGGCATGAGATGTTTTCTTTTGCACTATCGCATTTTTCAGTGTCTGAGTAATTGCTTTTTGTCCTACTACGTCATCGAAACGTTGTGAACGCCAGACCCGATAAAGTGCTTGATAAGCCATTTTTTACCCTCCCTTATTTTTCATTCTTATCTATTATACGTGATTTTTAGTCATTCGGCATCTTTTTTCTTTTAATGAGTCACTGGCGCAACCATTGCTAAAAAAGCCGCTTTTCCTTCACTTGTTTCTGCAAACGCACTGGCTTCTTTTAATCGCTGTTGATACGCTGAAGCGACAGTTTCAAGTGCCTGCGTTTTCTGATTGCTCCAAGTCGTTAAACCTTGGACTTCTGCTAACGTTAACGAAGGCTTTGCTTGAGGTCGACTAAAAATTAAGTCCATGACATATAAAAGTTCTTTTCGTCGGGCAACGATTTGTATCTCATCCGTTGGCAGTTTCAGCGTTTGCCATTGCTCAAAAATATCATTTGCGGCTTGGGCAACTTCTGACGCATTCGGTCCCTCTAGGCGAAATGTTGCAACTGGCCAATTCACCATTCCTGCGTTGATTAAAGGATAGTTAGCTAACTCAACATATTCTGAAATGCTCGCTTCGGCTAATGGAAATTGTTGCAAACCCGTTTGATAATAGACATGCTCATTTTGTTCAAAGACAGCATCAATCCCAGCAAAATAATGAGGAAAGACCTCAACAATTTTCAACAATTGCTGAAAAGTCTTAACTGAACGTTTCGCTGCCTGATGTTTTTCAAACGCAATCACACCTTGTTGCTGATATTGTGCCTGTTTTACAAAGGAAAACCCCCAGCTTTCGCCATCTAAGTTCATTCGAATCACTCGATGGTTCGTAGTCGCAGGAAATTGCTGACTTCCCTGGTAGCCTTCTGTTGCCATGCACCATTCACAGCGGGGATAGTTTTGTGCAGAGAGCGTTGCTTTTGGCGCCTCACTGTGGACCTTATTTGCTAAAAAATCACCATAGACTGTTGAAAAAACAACAGGTTTTTCCTGTTCAATGACCGTACCGTTTTTTTGACAAAGTTGGTAAAAATACTCGGTAGCCTCTTGTGGCTCTTTAGCATAATGTTGTGCAAAAAAAGCATTAACCACAGAAGGTGGCGGTGTTAACAAATCCATCAATTGCACCATGAACTGTTCTTTTTGTTGCTCTGTTTTTACAAGTTGGTTGGCACTCGCAATTTGACACAATTGTTCCGCCAAATCAGCGGCGGGTGTTGCCACAGGCCGTATGTCTACTTCGCCTAATTCTTGTTCACCAATCATTGATAATAAACGGTTCTGAAGATATAAGCGATCCAATTCCATCCAACCACCTGCTTGAATAGCAAGTGTGGTAAAATCGGCAATCATTTGACTCGTGGTCATCGATTCATTCCTCCTATTACTTTTCTTGATATCCATGTGGATGAGCTTGGTGCCATTGCCAAGCGGTGGCGATAATGTCCTTGACCTCAGTTACTTCTGGTTGCCAGCCTAAAACTCGTTTGGCTTTTTCACTAGAAGCAATTAATGTACTAGGATCCCCTGCTCGGCGTGGCGCGATTGTCGCAGGGATTTCTTGACCTGTTACTTCGCGAGCAGCATCTAACATTTCTTTAACAGAATAGCCGTTGTTGCTACCCAGGTTAAAGACGTCACTTTCGCCGCCATTTTTCAAGTATTCTAAAGCCAAAATATGTGCTGCAATCAAGTCTTCAATATAAACATAATCTCGAATGCACGTGCCATCTGGTGTATCATAATCATCCCCAAAAATACTTAGCTCTGCTCGTTGGCCTAATGCCACTTGTAAAATAATTGGCACAATATGCGTTTCTGGCGTGTGATCCTCACCAATTGAGGCATCTTTTTTTGCTCCCGCAACATTAAAATAACGCAAAGCAACATATTTCATTCCATAAGCGTTGTCGCACCATTTCATGATTTTTTCCATCATTAATTTACTTTCCCCATACGGGTTTTTAGGATTCGTTGGGGTTTCTTCTGTAATAGGCATTGCTTTTGGTTCGCCATAAGTGGCCGCTGTGGAAGAAAAAACAATGTGTTTCACTCCGAATTCTTGCATAACTTCCAAGGCAATTTGAGTGCCGTGAACATTGTTATTGAAATACATTAACGGTTGCTCCACGGATTCTCCTACTAAAGAATTGGCCGCAAAGTGCAACACCCCTTCAATTGATTCCTTTTCAAAGACACTACGTAAAAAAGCTTTATCACGAATATCGCCTTCATAGAAAGTCGCTTGTTCATGAACTGCTGAACGATGCCCCGTTAATAAATTATCAACAACCACAACGGCATATCCTTTTGAAATTAATTGATCAACGGCATGTGAGCCGATGTAGCCTGCGCCACCTAATACTAAAATAGACATAAATACGCTCCTTTTACTCCCTAATTTCTTTTTCTATTGTACCATTAAATAAGGTTTACTTCTGAATTATTTCATTTTGTAAACAGGATTTAATTTGGCCATTTCTCCTTATTCATTTTTCCTATAAAAATACAGAAAAGACTTGGTAAATTTTAACAAATCTCTAAATTAGTCGTAGAGTTTATGAAAAATCATTGTAACTATTGGATTTTTTTGCTTTTTTCCGTCATAATAGAAACAAATACAATTTGAAAGAAGGAATGAACGATGAAAAAATTTGTATCAGGTATGTTAGTCGGTACTGCTATCACAGTTGCTGCTTTAGCCGGTGTGGCTACAACTATTAAAAAAACAGTCATTGATCCAATTGAAGAAAAAGAAGATATGATTGAAGAAAACCGTAAAAAAGCGATGCGTAAACGTATTGCACGTTAAAAAATAGCTGTGACGTTGAGATAAAAAATCTAACGCCAAGAAATCAACAGAAGCGCTTCTGGCTCTGTTGATTCTCTTAAGCATAACAAGTGGTCATCCATCGCTTTGATGGATGACCACTTGTTATGCTTTCTTTTTTACCAAAGGAGCTGACTATTTTTCTTAACTATTAAAAATAGTAGCAGCAATCCGATCCATATCGCGCATATTCCAAGGATCCACACCAGGACGAGCTGCAGCGGCTGTTAACCAATGAATACCTTCTGTTGGAATACCACAACTAAAAAGGCCTGTCGCCACCTGTCCATCTTTTGTGATGACTTGATTCGTGGCAGGCACAATCAAGAGTGCACCTGTTTTGACTATTTGACCATCGGCTAATGCTAGTTGATGGAGCGTAGCTAGCTTATCGGCTAACAACTGCCTCGTTAAAGGATTCAAACTTTTTTCATTATTGACTTTGGGAATGCGCGCTTCAATTAAAAAGTGACTATTATACCGATTTTCCGGAAACAAATTAGCATAAGTAATAAATTGACCCGCTTTCATTTCGACACGCATTTCTGGCCCCAGAATCGTGACTAATCCCAGTTCAACTAACGCCTGTAGCTCTTCTGTTCTTTCAACAGAAGGTCCCACTGACAAAAAGGTATTCAACGGGGTAAACCAATGCCACAACCACTTTTGACTCTCGTCATTCGTTAATAACCCTTCATCCAAAACAAAGCGAATCTGATCTCTTAAATCTTTTAAACTGTCTAAAGCAGTGGTCAAAGGACCGCTAAGATTGCCTTTCTCTGCTTCTTGAATATCCCATTTTAAATACTCTAGTAAAAACGAACGAAAACTTTCATGAGTGGTTTTCTTTGTTTCAGGATGTTCTAACGCTTGCCAATCAAACCAATCTTGTTTTTCAAAGTGGGCTAGGCTTTCCGGCGCTCCCTTGGTTTGAATAAACAGCTGTTGAAAGGCCTCTTTAGAAAGATGCGGATATTTTTCTTCGATTAAGCAAGTGTAATACACATATTCCACTTCTTTTTTTAAATACCCAAAAAACTCTGCGCCTGTAACCTGTCCTTTTTTACGACATTCAGCTAAATACGTTTCGGTTAAAAAAACAGGCTGATAGGCTTCCCCGTAGCCTTTTTGATTAATCCCTCGAGGATGAGAAGGAAAACCGCGACCAGAACCAGCAATAATAATAGGCTCTCTTCCAGAAGTTTCATAACGTAAGCGGCCATTTTGACGAGAAAAAACACCCCCGCGGCCAATCGTCAAGGCAGATAAATAGTCAAAAAATGCCAAACCTAAGCCTTTTAACACAACGGGTTGTTTTGCAGGTATATTGGCAAGTGCCAATAAAGCATCCGCCGCATTTTTAGGAGAAGAATAAAACAAACGATGCTCCTTGGCGTAGTCCGCCAGCTCTTGTTCAACAGTCGTTAATTCATTTTCTTGGTGACCCAAAGCTAAAATTACTTTGTCTGCCGTAAACTCAATGGATTGAGTATACACATAATAGTTATCCTCTCCTGCCCGCACAGCAGTTACTGGCTCTTTAAAAAACGTCAGCGATGTTTGTTCGTTACACCTCGTGGCTAAATACGTATAAAACCATTTTTGGTACATGCCATAAAAAGCCCTCGAGCAGTGATCATTCGGTCCAAGGCGATGACATTCTTTCAACAACTCAAGATAATTATAGGGTTGTTGCTGTTGAATGTACTGCGCAGCTTCTGTTTGGGTCCATTCATAGAGAGTGGGGCCCTTGACAATTGGTCCTTCGCCACTAAAAGATTCATCTGTAAATAAAGTGACTTGACTAATCACGGTGTTCATTAATAAATAATTAGGTTGCTCTGCTCGCCAAATTTTCCCACCTGGACCGTATGGATCAAACAACGTGAGCTGAACATTTATTTCCGTTTTACGAGCCCATTCAATGACTCGTTCTGCAGCTGATAAGCCTCTGGGTCCAGCACCTACAATTGCAATTTTCATCCAATCACCTACTCTATTTTTCTAATAATTCTTTTAAGACAACCGCTTGATTATGCACTGTATCTTTCGCCCCATAGACCAGCGTGACTACTGGCTGATTTTTTACAATCGTCTGTAACTGCTTAAACGCTGTGGCAGTTGGCTCATGTTTCAATTCTTCTTGGTATTTTTGTTTAAACTCGGGATATTTATTTACTTCATGATTAAACCATTTCCGTAGCTCTGTACTTGGGGCCACTTCTTTGAGCCATTCATCTAACTTTTCAGATTCCTTGGATTTTCCTCGTGGCCAAATACGGTCAACTAAAACACGGTAGCCATCTTGCTCTGTCGGTGCTTCATATGCTCGCTTGATTTGAATCATCTGCCTTCACCTCTTCTCTTTATTGAAGCTCAAAAAGTGAGGACTGACAAAAAGCAACATCTCTATTAAGCTTTCCTATACAAAAAGAGTTGGTCTCAATGAAGACCAACTCTTTTTGTTATTAACTATTTCTCTTTTTCACTTTCCCAGTCCAGCCATCATAGCCGCCTTTTAAAATATAAATATCAGTATAGCCATTTTTGCGTAATAAATTAGCTGCTCGGATACTTAAAGCTTTCTTCTGATCATAAAGATAAACAGGTTGATCCTTACGAAGAGAACCAATTGTTGTTTTTAACATGCTGTATGGCATGCTGCGCGCCCCTAAAATATGCCCAGCATCAAATGTATCTTTCTCACGAACATCAATCACTTGTGCTTTACGCATTGTTTCTTTAAATTCTTCTTCCGTCAGCATTTTTGCTGAACGTTTCACCATAATTTTCAAATATAATTCATTGAATACCATCGCTAGTACAATAACTAGCAAAATGCCATTGATTACCCATAAAATACTCATTCTAAAAAGCCCTCTCTATTTCTCTTTTGAAAATTGTAATGCTAGTGAAGCGGCACCAATGACGCCGGCCTCATTACCTAGCTCTGCTAATTTGATTTTTGTACTATTTCGAACTTGCGGGAAGGTAAATTCTTGGAAATATTTTTCGACACGACTACGTAAAAATTCTCCTGCTGCAGAAACACCTCCACCGATAACCACGCTATCTGGATTTAACGTGTTGCCTAAGTTTCCTGTGGCTAAGCCTAAATAGAAGCAAACACGATCCACAACCATTAAAGCAAAATGATCGCCTTTTTCGGCAAATTCAAAAACGTCTTTACTTGAAACATCCTGTCCATCATCAATCGCTTGTTTCAGTTCAGAGTCACCTGCAAACTCTTCTGATAAATGACGTGCAACACGAACGACACCAGTGGCACTAGAAACAGTTTCTAAACAGCCACGTTTCCCACAGGTACAGTCAAAGCCGTTAGGATCAACCGTCACATGCCCAACTTCACCAGCGCAGCCAGCAACACCGTGGAGCAATTCTCCCGCTGCAACAATGCCTCCGCCGACACCTGTTCCTAAAGTAATAAAAATCACGTCGGGATTGTTTTCCCCCGCGCCTTTCCAACGCTCACCTAAAGCGGCAACATTGGCATCATTATCTAAGGCAAACGGAATTCCTAAAGCAGATTCGATTTGTTCTTTGACAGGCTGTACAGTCGTCCAGTTTAAATTATAGGCACCTACAACAGTTCCTTTTTCAATGTCGACACTTCCTGGTGTTCCCATACCAATTCCCACAAAATCTTCTTTTTTCATATTATAAAGATCTATACGGTGACGAATACTTTCAATAATTGATGGCACAATATGCTTGCCATCTTCTAAAATATTCGTTTCAATACTCCATTTTTGTTGAACAACGCCATCGGTTGTTAAAATAGCAAATTTGATGGTCGTTCCACCTAAATCAATCCCAATAATCTTCTTATCCATTTAGTCGATTCCTTTCTGCTTCCCTCTAGATTCTTCTATTCGATGCTCTCTTTGCAAAATATGCCGGGCCTGTAAATACGTATCTCGGTCTACCAATTGACCTTCATACAATTTTTTTAATTCAATCATCATTAACTCAATATCATAAATCCGTGCACCGACATAAATATACATCCCAAACTGTTTAAAAAGTTGTTGTACATCATATAACGTTTCCATACGAAAACACTTCCTTATTATACAGGTAAACCGTATTTTTTAAAACCCAATAACAGACAAATTACGACAAGAAAAATAAAAATTAACGTGGCCATAATTCGCTCGTGCTTATTAAATGCTTCTTCACGATTTGGAACAGCAAAAGCCGTCGCTACTAATAGTCCACCAATTAGACCGCCAACATGACCCATCATATCTACAGAGCTACTAAACAAGTTAAATAACAAATTAATCACAATAAACATTGAATAGCGTTGCACCATATACATAATCGCTGGATTGTCTCTAAAATGGCGTCCTAAAATAACAAATGCGCCGAACAAACCAAAAAGCGCTGTACTAGCACCCGCTGAGACACTGTTGGGTGTCCCAAAGGCAAAACTGGCGATATTTCCAGCAATCCCACTCAATAAATAAATTCCCAAATAGCGCCAATGCCCATAAATTGCCTCAACCTGTGCGCCGATATAATAAAGAGTAACCATATTCAAAATAATATGCATAAATCCAATGTGAAGAAACATTGGCGTGATAAACCGCCAGTATTCATGATTTTGAGCTACCAGTGGACGAACCATTGCTCCCCAATTAACTAAGTTTAAAATATTTTCTGATCCTCCAGTTAATTCCAATCCAAGGAAAACAATGATTGAAATACCTAAAAGGGCATACGTAATGAACGGCTGATTTTTTAGCCGTTTCAATTTCATTTCTGTTTGATAATTCATTCCATTCCTCCTATTGTATAAATAATTGTTCGATTGGCTGATCAAACGCTTCTGGTTGCCATTGCTCATGGAGTTGTTCACTAAAAACTAAACTACATGCATGGCCCGAAAAATGTTCCAAATAACGATCATAAAAACCACCGCCGAAGCCTATTCGATAGCCAGCACGATTGAAAACAATCCCTGGCACAATCAATAAATCAATCGCTGTAGCTGTTATTTCTGCCGCTGTTAACGGAGGTTCTTCCACGCCAAATGCACTGGTATCATAAACCGTCTCTGGAAAGACTTGATAAAAGTGCATTTTGCCTCCTTTAAATGTTCGCGGCACCGCCACTTGCTTGCCCTCTTGCATGGCCCGTTCGAAAATTGGCTGTGTTGATAATTCTAGCGGTAACGACCGAATCATTCCGATTGTTTGTGCTTGTTGCCATTGCTGACTAGCAAACAACTGTTCATAGAGACTTGATTCTTTATGTTGTTTAATTTCTGGATGTTGTTTTAGCCATTCCAGGGCAGTTAAGCCCACTTTTCTCAACTTGTTTTTCTCCATGTACACCTTCAACCCCTTTTCTGTTAAGTTTATAGAAAGTGTTCTTAAAAAACAAGCTGATTCCCCTTTTCTCTTTGAAAAATCCCGTTATTTTTCTAACGTTTTTGACGCTTCTTTAAAAAAGTCAACAACCAAATCCATTGTTTCTCCTTTCACTAAATGCCGCTCACCGATTTCCGTTATAAATTGCGTATTTCTCGCATACGTTTTCCCAGACACTAATTGTTCAAAATCAGCCATGTCTTCATAGGGAATTTTTTCATCTTCCGTTCCATGCCAAAACAGCATCGGTCGTTCTTGTAGTCTTTCTGGCGTTTGTGATAAATCGTATTGATGCACCCAACTTAGCAACAGTGGCAAGTCTTTAGGTACAAAAATAGCAAATTCTTTCGCCCGTTGAATCACTCGCTGAATATAGCGCGCCGGATAGGGTGTTCCCATTAAGCAAGCAGCAGCTTGAATCTCAGGATGTTGGGTCATAAGAGCGCTAGTAGTAATACCGCCCATGGATACACCACCTACGCCAATCCAATTTTCTTTAATCAACCCTAATTTATGAAAATGATGGATAATTACTGGAAATTCAATTAAATTATATTGAATGCTACTCCAAAATGTAATCGAAGGAATCGTGGAAATAGGTCCTGTTTTTCTTTCTCCATGGTTCATGGCATCTGGTAAAATGACCCGAAACCCCTCGTGTGCTAATTTTCTTGCTTGTGTTAAAGATAATTCTTTAGCTGATTGCCAACCATGATAGTAAACAATTAAAGGTAATGCTTCGTTTTTTTGCTCTTCTGTTGTCACTTCTAATGCTGGAATTTTTGCTATGTAGCGATGTCTAATACTGATTTTCATTCATGATTCCTCCATTATAAAATATCTTCTCTTATTTTACCGTTTTTTGATAAAACCTGCTCTTTATATGATTTATCAAAAAAATCACAAAATATGCGAATTCGCATTTTCCTATTTTATTACTTTCCGTTATAATCATTTTATTAAATACAAAGGGGTGTTTTTATGGTTAAAATTGAGGAAAAAGGTAAAGTAACATTTGGACAAGCTTTTAAAGATTATTTTCGTGGATATGTTGATTTTAAAGGTCGGACCACACGTGCTGGTTATTGGTGGATGACATTGGTATTAAGCATTTTAGCACTTATTTTTTATATTGTCATTGTCGGCAAAGCCGTGTCAGCAATTTTAGCAGCTGAATATTTTGAAACCTATGATTTTGGAAACTTATTACCGTTAATGCTTTTTGCACTTGTTTTATGGTTAGCTTTATTATTACCAACGTGGGCAATGTGTGTACGTCGTTATCGTGATGCTGGGATGACAGGTTGGGGCGTGCTTGTTTTATATCTACTTTCTATTGCCTGTAGCTATACACAAGTTTTCTCTGTTATGTCAACACTGAAATATGATGTTCAAACAGATACTGTGATAACAGGTGGCAGTCCCGTCTTCTTATTTTTCACTCTTGTGATTAGTCTGTTTTTCTTCTTACTAACAGTCTTACCGACAGATAAACTAACAACAACTAGCCAAAATAGCGTCTTACGCTTCTTCTTCCGTTACAAAGAAGTGAAGTAAGGAAAAGTTTTAAGCCTTTCTTTTAAAAGAAGGGCTTTTTTCTTATTTTAAAATCTTTATGATAAAATAAGAACTAGTCTAGCTAAAAAAATGGAAGGAGAAAATATGGCTACTTTTAAACGGATTCTGAATCTAGAAAATTATATTTTTACTTTTTTTATTTTATTTGTCTTTTACGGCGCAATTAACTCTCCCTATTCGCTGGTAAAAATTCTTTGGGAAAAGCCTAAGCACTTGCTTGTTTTACTTCCTCTATTAATTATTCTATTGTTGATTATTTATAAAAACAAAAAATTTCTTTACACTAAGATTCAAGCGCTCTGGCACTTAATAAAAACCCATGATCGTGTGGTTATTATTGGTAGTTTGATCAGTTTATTTTTACTACAACTTTTACTCCTGACGCAGATTACTGTGCCGATTGGCTGGGATGTTTTTGACAACTTTCATAGTATTACCACTGAAAATAGGGATTATTCAAAAATCGTACTTTCTTTAAACCCCAATAACGAATTTTTCTTTTTCATGATGTATTACCTTAATAAATTTTTGCGTTTCATTGATGTAACAGGGAGCTGGAGCAATACTTGGTTTAGTTGGCAAGTGGTTAATTGCTTGTTTATTAATAGCAGTTTATTTCTCTTTTATCATGCCTCTAAGCGTGTCTTTAATCCATTAACGGCCTTCGTTGCTTACAGTTTATTTTTTCTTTCTTTCGGATTGTCTCCATGGTTACTCACGCCTTATACAGATACGGCCGTCTTATTGTTCATCAACCTAGTCTTTTTTGCATATAGCCTTTTTGACCAAGTTTCCCCTCCCTTCGTAAAATATTGTTTATTACTGTTTATTGGGATTGGCCTAGCTTGGTGTTTTTTAATGAAACCTTCGTCTATTATCTTTTTTATTGCATTTAGTTGTATCAAAGTGCTGCAACTTCTTTTAGTAAATCGGAACAAACAGTCTATCGTAAAATTAACCGTGGTTGCTCTCTTTTTACTGACTGGTTTCGCCAGCGCATATTATAGTTTTCAATTTTTTGTGGAAAAACAAACGATTACGGAAATCGATCAAGAACAAGCCAAACCTTGGACACTTTTTGTAATGATGGGTTTGACTGGAACTGGCGGTTACAATGATGCAGATACACAAGCAGTAAATCAGTTGCCTACACAAGAAGCCAAAAAAGCTTATACCATAAAAATGATTCAAGACCGTTTAAAAAATAAAGGATTCTTCGGTTATCTCCGTTTTCTGGCTCAAAAAAATCGTCATAATACTGCCAATGGTGATTTTGACTGGGGTTGGGATGGCGGTGATTTAATTCCAGAAACACCTTCTAAAAATCGTTGGCAAGAACACTTGCGGTCACTGTATTATCCGCAAAATCAAAAAAGTAACTATCTACGAATTTATATGCATTTTTTCTATTTACTCACATTACTAGGTCTATTGTTCAGTATCCCTCTAAAAGATTCAAAAAATAACTACGCGATTTTAAAATTAGCTTTCATTGGAGCTATTCTGTATTTATTGCTCTTTGAAGGCGGCCGCTCTCGCTATCTAATCCAGTTTATGCCGTTTTGGTACTTGTTATCAGCGAGTGGTTGGCTGGGGTTGAGAGAGATTCGAAGATACAAAAAAACAGTAAAATAGAAAAGAGGATTGAGTTAAAAATGAAAAAAAGTTTACTGGGGTTGATTGTTTTTTTATCCTTACTGACCCTTACTTCTTGCAGAAATAAAGTGACCACAAAAGAGCTAATGGCAAACGAGTGGGCCGTAAACTCCAACGTTGATGAAGTAGTAATGATTGTATCATTCAGCGAAGATACCGCTACTTTCAAAATCAATACAGATGAACACACATCAACTGCAAAAAATGAGTTGGAAAAAGCAGGCGAAGAATTAGGTAAACAAATTGCAAATAAAATAGAATACAAAGTCAAATACCATCTAAAAAACAATCAAATTCGTTGGGAAAATGAAGGAAAAGAAGTAGCTTACAAGATAAAAAAAGAAAAGCAAAATCTACTTTTCACTCCTACTAAGACAAACAATTCTGATAACCAAACAAAACTAGTTTTGAAACCTTACACAAAGAAAAGTATTGATTCTTCTACTCAAAAAGATAAAACGGAAGAAACCAGCTCTAATTATCAAAACGTCTCATCTGAAACAAACCAATCTACCTCTTCATCTACTACTAAAGAACCGCTACCACAAGTTAGCTTAGCTGATTTTATAGGCGGTTGGGGTATTCCTCAAAGTGATAACTTATTTTTTATAAATGCTGACGGAACACTCACTAGCATAACTCAATCGAATGTTCCTCTTCAAAATGTAAGTTTTTCTGTGGATGAGAATGGTAATCAAACAATGACGTTTCTTTTGAATAATACGCCCCGAACAGTAACGAAAAATAATGATGGTACTTTAACTGTTAATGGACAAATATACACTTATCTAGGTAATATTACGTTGGAACAATTAATTGAAAGAAATAATCAAACTCAACAAGTTTTTGAACAATCTGAACAGCAACCACCACAAAACTCTGATTCTAGTGAACAAATACAAAATTCTAAATCAGACCAACCTATATACGATACGGTACGAAGTGGTGAAGGTGGGCGACAGTTAGCCGAAAGAAATGGTTTAACCTTAGAAGAATTATTAGCATTAAATCCAGGCATTGAAACTTCTGTTTTTTATCCTGGTCAGTCATTACGAATTAAATAGAAATTTAGGTATACTAATAGATAATAGTCTATAAAAGTAGAACTGGACTATCTACCATTTACTTTGGGATACCAGTTGATGGCAATCAGTTTGACGAAGTGGAACTAGACCTTGTACCTACTGGCTCAGCAAAAATTGCGACATTTGATATAGCAGTTGGGCATTGATTAACAGCATGCATATAATTTGATAATATGAAATATAAACAAAAATGTCTAAGGAGCCTAACATTCTTTCAAGAAAGAATGTTAGGCTCCTTTTATTCAGACAATTTCAGCCACTCTTTGCGATTGCAATAGGACATAGTTTTTACAAAGACAAAATGATAAAGCAAACCGTAAGCTAGCCCCAACATATTTAACAAAATTCTTAAGTAAAGACTTGTTTCTAGCCCAAATATCATAGAAGCTGCCATGATAGCACCAACACAATTAAAAATCGTTTTACTTTTATAAGATGTGCATAAGCCTAAACAAAGTCCTCCTAAAATACCAAGTAGGTTCGTTGGTATATAAAATAACAAGATAGCCGATACTAGAGAACCAATAACGACCCCTATTATTCGTTCTTTTGCTCGTTCAGACAATTTAAACGTATTATACCCAGAAAATAATGACGAACTAGCAAATGTTGCCCACATAAAGCGGTCAATCTGAAGGTGCGTTCCTATAAAAAGTAATAAGCTAATGCCTAAAGCGTAATAACCAAACCAAATATTTCTTTGATTAAAAAAACCATTTTCTGTAACCATCTGTATAAAAGTAATCTCTTGATCCAATTTTTTATGTTTCACATGATAAACAAAAGCTAAAAGTAGATAAGCAAACACTAATACAAAGAAAGTTTGTTCTAATTGCTGAAACGATTGATAGTGAACCGTGCCAACTAAATATAAGTAGGAGAACGTATACAAGCCAGGATTACCCATTTTAGGGTTTTTACCAGTTAAGAAAAACAATGCCAGCAAGCAGATAAAATGAAGACCCCATTGTAAAAATGATACAGAAATCAGTGAAATTAGTGGACTAACACCTAGAATTGTTAACACGATTCCTAAACTAAGCAAGGCCTGTTTTTCCCTGTAGCCATATGAGACGAAACGGATACTCAACAGCAAACAAAATAATACAATTGAAAAAGGCGCTACAGCTTTTCCAAAGAAAAAAGTAATCGTCGACACCCATAAAATCGCAAACGAAACTAATAAAATATCTCTTATTAACAAGGCGCGCCAAAAATATCTCCGCTGTTTTTTAGTGTCCGCTTGATGAATTTTTTGTTTTAAAATAAATGGATCTAACTGCAATAATTGATAAAAAGTCACCTAAAATCATCTCCTAAAAATCGACTCTTCTCAATTCATTATTCCAACTTTTCCTTCTATGAAATCATAAGAAAAGTAGTTGTGACGAACATTTTACTACAACTTTTTTTCTGAATCAATACATGCTTTATTTCTTATTCCAATACCTCTCCCGATACGATTTGCTTACTTCATAAAAAATAAGCCTAGAAAAAATCAAAACGATTAATTCTAGACTCAAACTTAAATAACTGTTGAACAAAAGCTAGCGCTTTTTTACATAAACTTTTCCAACAGATCCATTTCTTTTTCTAATTCTTTTTCATCATACTTGTCATACTTACCAGCTTCTTGTGCAATTTTTTTAATCTCATGAATGGCTTTTTTTTCAACAATCCATCTCTTCATACTATGTTTTTTTGTATCCTCATCTAGCGAGCCCAACTCTTCTAAACTTGCATCCAATTTGTTCAAAACGTCAGCAATTTTTACTAATGCTTGCGCTTCTTTTTCTTCATAGTTTGACATAATAGACACCTCTTCTTAAGTATTTTTCTACTTTAAGTGTACGTCTCTGTCGTTTTATTTGCAACTAATAACTCAACTGCTTCTCAGTACGGAGGATAAGGGATTCGAACCCTTGCACGATGTTACTCGCCTAACGGTTTTCGAGACCGTCCCCTTCAGCCAAACTTGGGTAATCCTCCCTCTACATTCCATCTACAAATGAACATGTAATGAATCAAAAGATAAAAAGCCTAGACCCTTACACAACAAGGATTCTAGGCTCTATCTAACTAAATTATTTAGTTTCACGGTGTAAAGTAACTTTTCTTTCACGTGGGCAATATTTTTGTTTTTCTAAACGATCAGGATTGTTACGTTTATTTTTATTTGTTAAGTAGTTACGTTCTTTACAAGAAGTACACTCTAAAGTGATGTTTACGCGCATGTTTTCCCCTCCTACTAATAATTGATCTTTCCAAGAGATTTCTTAGACTTGAATATCATACCATTTTTTTTGTCATTTGACTACCCTTTTGGGCAAATTTGTAAAGTAGTTCTACTTTACAAATTTTATTTTTTGTACATTTCCATATACGCTTCTAAAACTTCTTTGGCAATCGTTTGATTTGGTTTGGAAGATTCATCATTTAAGTGTGGTAAAACAACGCTAATTGCAATTTCAGGATTTTCGTACGGCGCATAAGCCACCAAGTTACTATTAACCGTTGTATGGTTTACTCCATTAGCATCTGTTGCTTGCGTTTCGGCGGTCCCTGTTTTAGCAGCAATCGAAAACTTGTCTGATTTTAAACCACGTGCAGTTGTAAAAGGACTAGTTCCATTTACTACATTATAGAAACCTTGTTGAAGAATTCCTATCTGGTCTTCAGAAATATTCACCTTATTCAAAACTTTTGGTTCAATTTCTTTTAAAATTTTTCCTAAAGCTCCATTTTCATCATTGCCATAGATTCCTTCTACCACATGGGGTTGCACGCGGATACCATTATTTGCGACAGTGGAAACGTACTGTGCTAATTGTAACGCGCTATAGGTATCATATTGCCCAAAAGATAGGTCAAGAAGATTACCACCTTGTGGCGCAGAAGACGAATCCTTAAAGTCCTTGTTTTGAATTCCTGTTGTTTCTCCTGGTATATCAATTCCAGTTTTCGTTCCCATACCATATTCTGCAAAAGCTTTTCTTAATTCTTTAAAGACAGTGTCATCTCCTACTTCATAAGGGAAAATCATATTGGGATAATAATTCACACCCATCATTTTAAAGACTAATTTCATCATATAAGCATTCGAAGAATATTCTAACGCTTGCTCCGCAGTTAATTGCATGGTTGTTCCGCCAGAAGCATTCCACCAAGAAGCTTTTGGATTACTACCTGCTAGTAAAATAGCTTCATCTGTTAAAACGTCATTGCCTTTAATGACGCCTGTTTCATAACCAGCTGTTAAAGTACCTGCTTTCACAACTGATCCAGGAACTTCAGAATTCAAAATAGGTGCTAAAGGATTAGGTGTGACTTCTCCAGTTGCTAAATCATGATGAAATCCGGACATCGCTAAAATAGCACCTGTTTGAGGGTTCATAGCAACGACATATGCATTTTCTGAGTATGGTCCAATGGTTTTGACTATTTGTGAATAGTTTCGTTGTAAAATTTCATCAACTTTGTTTTGGAAATTTGAATCAATCGTTAATTTTAAGTTGGAGCCTTTTTCCCCTTTGGAAATTGGGGTTTGTGAAACAATCTTTCCGTTATTGTCTAAAACGACTTCTGATTTTGCTTTTTTACCTTGTAGTACGTCTTCATATTGTTTTTCTAAATAGCTAGTCCCGACACGGTCATTTCGTGCATAGCCTTTTTTCAAATATTCATCGACTTCTTCGGCTGGCAATCCTTGTTTTTCAGTTGAAACGGTGCCCAACAGGCTACGTAATGCGCCACTTTGAGAATAATCACGCGTCCAATCAGTCCCTGTTGAAACACCAGATATTTCCGCTGTGTGTTCACCAATTGTCGCAATTTCACCTTCTGTTACCCCTTCATTCTTGATGAAGACCGTGTTCATTTGTGACGCTGCATTCATTCGTTTAAAAATCGTTACTGCTTGTAAGGTTCGGTCATCAAACGCAATTTCTTCAGGGGTGACTTTTTCAACTGCTTTGGCATATAATGTGCCTTCGTCCGTAATTTTGTTGCCTTTTTCATCTTCTTTATCTTGATCGGTTAAACGGGCTTGGGCTGCTTTTAAATTTTCAGGATTCGCTAACCAATAATCTTTTTTGTCACGATCCGTTAAGTTTGGATCAACTGGAACGTTAATAAGTTCGTTAACTTTATTCGCAATCGGTAAAATATCTTTTCCTTCAATATTTTTTCCTCGTGTGTATGTGATTGCTAAATTAGCTTTGTTAGAAACCAAGACTTTTCCTTGTGAATCATAAATTTGTCCTCGAGGGGATGGTGTCGTGATTTGTAGTGAAGAATTGGCAGTGATTTTTTTGTTAAACTCTTCTCCTTCTACAATCTGTAAATACCCTAAACGGACAATTAATGAAACAAATAAAGTGAATATCACAAAAAATAATAAGTTCAATCGAAAAGGAATATGTGGCTTTCTACCTCGTTGACTCTTTGCTGCGGCATCTGTTTTTTTTATTTTATCTATAAATGAGTTTTTCTTCATACCTCTAGTCCCTTCACTAAAAAGTTTCGCATTCTCATTGTAACAAAAAATAGTCAAAAAATCAGGATTATTCCCAGCTCTAAGGAAATATTTAATTATTTTGTTGTTGAAAAAAGTCAAAAGGACTTCTGAATTCAGAAGTCCTTTTGACTTTTTCTCTTTTTTTAACGGCTGTAATTGCGAACTTCAGCAGCCATGCTGTCAATGAAAATTGATAAATCTTCGACAGACGTTTCTTTGCTTCCATAACGACGGACGTTCACCGTTGCATCTTCCATTTCTTTGTCCCCGACCACTAATTGATAAGGTACTTTTTGTGTTTGAGAGGCCCGAATTTTGTAGCCCATTTTTTCGTTACGATCATCGACTTCAACACGTAAGCCTTGTGCTTGTAAACGTTCTTTGATTTCATAAGCATACTCAGAATGCGCTTCTACAGAAACTGGGATAATAGTTGCTTGAATTGGTGCTAACCAAGTAGGGAAAGCGCCTTTGTAAACTTCTGTTAAGTAAGCCACAAATCGTTCCATTGTTGAGACAATACCACGGTGGATAACAACTGGGCGATGTGTATTTTCACCATCTTCGCCAACATAAGTTAAGTCAAAACGTTCTGGTAATAAGAAGTCTAATTGGATGGTTGATAATGTTTCTTCCATTCCTAAAGCTGTTTTTACTTGAACATCTAACTTCGGACCGTAAAAGGCAGCTTCGCCTTCTGCTTCAAAGTAATCTAATTCTAATTCATCCATGGCAGCTTTTAACATCGCTTGCGCTTTTTCCCACATCGCATCATCATCAAAATATTTGTCTGTATTATTTGGATCACGATAGCTTAAGCGGAAACGATAATCCGTAATGTTAAAGTCAGCATAGACTGCCACCATTAACTCCAAAGTACGTTTAAATTCGTCTTTAATTTGGTCAGGACGAACAAAAGTATGGCCATCGTTTAAAGTCATTTCACGAACACGTTGTAACCCTGATAATGCGCCAGATTTTTCATAGCGGTGCATCATCCCTAATTCAGCGATTCGAATTGGCAATTCGCGGTAACTATGAATGTCATTTTTATAAACCATCATATGGTGTGGACAGTTCATTGGACGTAATACTAGCATTTCGCCATCGCCCATATCCATTGGTGGGAACATATCTTCATGGTAATGATCCCAGTGACCAGATGTTTTGTATAATTCCACATCTGCCATAATTGGTGTATACACATGTTGGTAACCTAAGCTAATTTCTTTGTCCACAATATAACGTTCAATTGTACGACGAATGGTTGCGCCTTTTGGTAACCAGAAAGGTAACCCTGAACCAACTTCTTGTGAAACCATAAATAAATCTAATTCTTTTCCTAATTTACGGTGGTCACGTTCTTTGGCTTCCTCGCGCATTTTGATAAACTCTTTTAAATCTTTTTTATCGAAAAAGGCAGTGCCGTAAATCCGTTGCATCATATGATTGTCAGAGTTTCCGCGCCAATAAGCACCAGCTACTGAAAGTAATTTAAAGACTTGAATCCGTCCTGTTGAAGGGACGTGAACACCACGACATAAATCAACAAAATCGCCTTGATCATAGACAGTGATGATTTCATCTTCTGGCAAATCTGTAATTAATTCAACTTTGTAAGGATCATCAGCAAATAATTCTAACGCTTCTGCACGTGAGATTTCTTTACGAACGATTGGGTTATTTTCCTTCACAATTTTCATCATTTCGGCTTCAATTGCAGGTAAATCTTCCGCTGTCACAGGGGATTCCCCATTATCTGTATCATAGTAGAACCCAGAATCAATCGCAGGACCTACGCCAAATTTAATGTTAGGGAAAAGACGGCGTAAGGCATTAGCCATTAAATGAGCTGCCGAGTGACGTAAAATTCCTAAAGCATCTTCATGATCAGGTGTCACGATTTCAAGCGAACCATCTTCTACAATAGGACGATCTAAATCGATTAAAACACCATTGAATTTACCAGCTAAAGCTTTTTTGGCTAAACTGTTGCTAATACTTTTAGCAACATCAAATGTTGTAATTCCAGAATCAAACGGTTTAACAGCGCCATCTGGAAAAGTAATGTGAATAGACATAATAAAATTCTCTCCTTTTAATTTTTTTGATTTGAAGCGTTTCATTGTGTTCCTGTTTTTCACAATGAAACGAAACAGCCACCTGTTCCCCTTGTTAAAAAACAAAAAGTCCTAGTATTCTAACGAATACTAGGACGAAAATATCGTGGTTCCACCTAATTTTGAACACAAATAATCTGTGTTCCTCTAGCGTGTTAACGGTGCGACCGCCTTTGTTTCAACAAAGGTTTCGAAAGTGGTCATCCCTTGTGCCAATCTGGAAAATTTTCAGCCAAGATTTTCCTCTCTAATAGATCGCGGGCAAGTTCAGTTGTCTTTCTCATCAATCATTTATGCACTTATTTAACCACTTATTTTCAGAAAAAGCAAGTGATTCAACAGAAATTCTCTGAAAACTTATTTTTTCCATTCGCCGCCTTGTGCATAGCGGTCTTTTTTCAATTCATTGACAATCACATGGATATTCTCTTTTGGTGCACCAGCGTTTTTTGACACAGCTTCTGTAATATCTTTGACCATATTAGTTAACTGTTCTTCTGTGCGGCCTTCAATTAATTCTACATGTACAAATGGCATCTTCGTTCCCCCAATTTAAATTGCTTGTTCTGTTTGTATCATAGAGCGGGTTATGACGCTTGTCAATAAAAAATTGGAGACGTCAGTCGTTACGGTTGACGTCTCCAATTTTTATTTTTCAGATACATAGTTGGACCAAAGTGCGGTCTTGCCTAATATCTCTTTTTATACTTCTTCGCCGTAATCTACAGGTTTATCAAATTCACCTGGTGCATCATCATAGATATGTCCGTAAATAATTACCGGCATTCCGTCATAGGATACATCAAAGATTTTTGAAACTTCTGTTCCTGGCGTATTGATACAGCCATTACTACCAGCATCGGTTTTAAAGGCTTCTTTATCGCCATACTTATCCAATTTATGGTCGGAGTCATGAATCCCGATTTGTGTGACAACGCCACCTTGACTTAATAACGGCATCCAATATTTTACTGGCACACTGTATCGAGAACCATCAAGCATTTGACCTTCTAAATTCACATCGGTTGTCCGATATAAAATTGTATGGAATCCTGGTACTGTTGCGGTTCCTTTGTTATATCTGCCAGTAATGACATCTGTGGTGACTATTTTTTTGCCATCAATGAAACAATACATTTTTTGATCTTTTAAATCAATTTCAATGTAATTATTGGCTATTTTACTATTTTCTTTGGTATCGCCAACCAACGGAACAGTGATTGCATTCGTTTGTTCTTGGCTATTCAGCGCGTTTACTAGTAGTTCTTGCGTTTTGGCCCCATCAATCGACCAGCCATAACTTCCGTTGTTTTTAAAACGACGTGTCGTGCCGTGAACATCTGTAAATAAAACTGGTTGATTAGCAGAACCATATGTTGTTTCTAATTGTGTCACCCAAGTAGTTAGTTTTTCTTTGTTGATTGTGCCATCATCATTCAGCACGTTTTGAATTTGTGTTTTATCAAAGGCTACTTTTTCACCATTAATATCAACTGTAATTGTTTTATTTAACTTGTTATTGAGCGTTGTCAATGTTGCCTTTAACGTTTGATCCTCTTTTGTAATTTCAGGGGCTTTATAAAAATCTTTGGCATTGTATTGATAGTTGCCTTTTCCCGCTTCAACATCCGCAATAATCTGCTGATTTAAGCGCTGTGTGTCCACTACTGTGCCTTGTTCTTCAGGAACAATTTCAAAAGTGCCAATGCCTCGACGGATACTCGCATTTTTGCTTGGTTTCCCCTCTGGAAAACTTAAAGTCGCTAATTTGGCTTCTAGTTCTTTTTTGAATGCCTCGTTTAACGGTAGCTTCACCTTGCTACTGTGTAAATGGTCTTTTAAAAATTTTTGATCCAATTGGTATTTTTTAGGAAGTTGAATTTTTTCTTCTTTTGTCCCAGTTTGAACCACAACTTCTTCGGTTTGATTAACTTGCGCTAATTTTTCTTCTGCAGCATTTACATTTAACCAGCCTACAGAAACTCCATTTACTTTTGTGGTTGGTAAAAAGTGACTTTGAAAATAAACATAGCTGCCCCCAGCAACTAGAGCTAGTCCAACCAAAGAAGTAATAATTACTTTCTTTTTATTATTTTTTCCTGATTTTTGACGACGTGTATTACGCATTTGCATTTCTTCTTTTTTCATTTGTTCATCCTTTATATCAATAATTTTAGGTTTATTTCTTAGAGACTAGGCAACAAACAACTGCGGTGATCTACAATCAAAAAAGGTTCCCTTTCTCTCGCAGATTAATTTTTTCAATTATACACTATTTTTATGTTGTTTTCAGCTTATTTTCCTTGTAAATCCTTTAATCTTAAAGAATTTGTATACTCTGTGACTTTTTTTGCTTCTTGTAAATGATACGTAAACTGGGCCATTTTAGCAAAATCCTGAGCGACGACGTCAAAAAAGGCTTGTGTCTTTATTAAGCTGTTCCAACAAGCTTCTTTACTAGAAAAATCCAGCAACGATGCTAATTGATCCATCGTGTCAGGAGTGACATAATTTTTCAGATACTTAAATTGTTTCCCAACAGAAATTGGCTCCGGTTCCTGCCAAGCCGCTTGCCAAGAAAGCAAGCGCAACAGTTCCTGCTGACAATATTCATAGAGATGTGTGACAGCGTAAAATAGTTCATTCCGACAAAGCCCCTTAACTACATACGTACTAACCCACCAAAATTCATTGCAACAATCGTTAAATTGCTGCTGATCCGGAACTGTTACTGTATAATTTTTATCAGATGCTACAGGTAAAGGCGGCAAATTTTCATCTTTGTCTAACAAGATAATTGCTAAAGAATCGCCTTCATGCCAATTATCTTTTTCTGCGAGAGGACACAACGTTAAATCGATACGTTGGCCATCTTCAAATAACATTAAAAATGTTTCCCGCGTCTTCGGTTCTGTGGGAAATAAGGTCATTTCCTTGGGACGTTGCATAATTAATGGTTGTCCAAATTTTGCTATCCACGTTGCTGTTTCAAAAAACTCAGCACATGGTTCTACAATATAAACAATGTCGAAATCTTGAAAACTATCTTTTGGCGCTTTCACATTCGTGCGAGAACCCACCATTCCCACAGCTCGAATGTGTTCTTCTTGTTTTGCTACATCCATAATAAGTTGAAACATTTCTTCTGTACGCATGCATTCGCTCCCTCTCTTCAAAAGTTTCTATTAAAACATAGATTTTTTTATAAGTCTTTTGTTTTCTATCGCTTTTTCTATGGTACTTCGTATACACTAACATTACAAGGAGGGATGTTTCATGCATTGGTTAAAAATAACAAGTTTATCCATTGTCAGTTTTGGCTTTTGTATTCTTTTGATTTTAGGTCTACTTATTTTTACTGGCAAAAATACGCAACCCACCGATAAACCAGATGCTATTTTAATTTTAGGGGCCCGTGTTTTAGGGACGTCTAAAGAAACCGCACTGCCCAGCCGTGTTTTGCAAGCTCGGTTAGATGTGGCTATCCCCTATATTAAACAACACCCCGAGACACCCGTTATTGTTAGCGGAGGGCAAGGAGCAGATGAGCCGGCTACGGAAGCCGCGGTTATGAAACAATACTTGCTAAATAAAGGTGTTCCAGAAAAACAGATTCTCTTAGAAAATCGTGCCACACGCACCAAAGAAAATATTGTCAATTCACAAAAACTCCTTTCTTTTAAACGGCTAGTGATTGTTACTAGTGACTTTCACATGTACCGCTCGCAACTTTTAGCCAAGCGAGCAGGCATCTCAAATGTTTCAGGCATCACTGCGGCTTCTTCTTTTCCAAAAGATATCAAAAATTTTGGTCGAGAGCTGCTTTCTTTAGGCTATGCCTTACTCTTTGATTGGTAAAAGAGCGTCCTTCGCAAGACCATTTTGCGAAGGACGCTTTTATATTCTGTGGATTTGCTCACTTTTGTTCTCTTCTTCTTGTGTTTAAATTATAAAAATGATAACATATCTTTGTTAGCGCTTACAAATAATATTTATTTTATAGGAGGAGAAAGTTATGGGGCATCAATTGAGCACTCATTTTTTTAACAAGAAAACAGGGATTATTTCAACTTTTTTAAGTTTGATACTTTTAGTCGGTGGTTTACTGTTTGCACTACCTGCATTTGAAGTACAAGCAGCATCAACTGTTACACCTAAAACAGTCATGTATGTAGAAGTAAACAACCACGATTTTAACAATGTGGGAAAATATACTTTAGCTGGAACCAATCAACCTGCTTTTGATATGGGGATTATTTTTGCAGCCAATATTAATTATGACACGGTCAATAAAAAACCTTACTTATATCTAAATGAACGGGTCCAACAAACTTTAAACGAAGCTGAAACACAAATTCGTCCAGTTCAAGCACGCGGCACTAAAGTCCTATTGTCTATTTTAGGCAACCATGAAGGTGCTGGCTTTGCTAATTTCCCAACTTACGAAAGTGCGGATGCCTTTGCAGCTCAATTAGAACAAGTCGTTAATACGTATCATTTAGATGGTATTGATTTTGATGATGAGTATGCTGAATACGGAAAAAATGGGACGCCTCAACCAAATAATTCTTCGTTCATTTGGTTACTTCAAGCCTTAAGAAATCGCTTAGGCAATGATAAATTAATTACTTTTTATAATATTGGACCAGCGGCTGCGAACTCTTCAGCTAATCCTCAAATGAGTTCTTTAATTGATTATGCTTGGAACCCTTATTATAGTACCTGGAATCCGCCACAAATTGCGGGGATGCCTGCTTCTCGTTTAGGTGCTTCTGCCGTTGAAGTTGGTGTCAATCAAAATCTAGCTGCGCAATATGCTAAACGTACAAAAGCGGAGCAATATGGTATTTATCTAATGTATAACCTCCCAGGAAAAGATTCATCTGCGTATATCTCGGCGGCGACACAAGAACTTTATGGTCGAAAAACGAACTATTCACCAACTGTTCCAACACCTTAATTATTATCTCGTGTCTACAAGCGCCAACATGTAAAGAGTTAAAAGCCAGCTTACTACAAGCTGGCTTTTTGGTATCTTGAGCGAATCGTTTTGAACATAAAAAAGACCCGCCCTTTGGGTAAGGACGGGAAAGGAGTTAAAAATGAAAAAGTGTTTTGTGTTGTTAAGGTTGTTTGTTGATATGCTTATATCTTACAAACTAAATGTGAAGATTTTGTGATCATTTCATTCTTATTTTGCTACTTTTATAGGAATTAAATAGATTGCCACGAGACTATCTTTAGTTGCCTCGTGCATCCGTTATTCTGACTGCTCCTTGTGGTGATACTCTGTAAAAACCGACAGTCCCTGTCCCTCCATTTGCAACCATCTGTTTCGATTGGGCTCTAAAAAAGAAGTCATTTCCATTCATACCCAAAAATCCAAGGTTTGTATCATTATTTTCTGCATCAGTCAGTGTCTTTCTAATATATGTCTCTGCTTTTTCTTGTGTATCGATGATTTTTGCCTCTTCATTTTGGTCTTGATTTTCCTCTTCAGAAGAACGATAGTAATACTCTTCCGCAGGATAATTTCCACTATCTTGAGTAATTAACAATCGCGGTTTCGTCTTATCCGATTGGTCGCCGTTAGGATTTTCAACACCAATTCTATATAATAATAGCGCAGCACCAGTAGGCCCCCACCTAATACTTAAGCTTGTAATTGGTCGCGACTCATCAGTAGGTGAATCCTTCGTAATCATTCCTCCGGTATTTGTACTACCATCAGGATGAATGATCAAACTCTCTCCTTTACCATTTTTCCATGTTCCAACTAAAGTAGTAAAATCGCCAGCATTAATCGCTGTAGTATCTAAATCAGCTACAGTTAGCTGACTGTTGTCTTCATCAGCTGTGGACTCTTCATTTTTCACTGATTCGTTAGACTCGACACTGTGGCTCGCTTGTTCGTTTGTCTTATCAATTGTTTCACTCATTTTTTCATTCGTCTCTTCAACTTTAGAGGATGCCTCCGTTGAAGCGGTTACTTTCTTTTCTTTTGGTTCCCGACAAGCAGTTAATGATAAAACCGCTAGCCCGACAAAAAACGCGAACATTCCCTTTTTCACGCCTATTCACCCCGTTCAATGATCTATCTTACTAGACTATTGTACTATTAATTCAACTGTTTAGACAAATATTTATGGAACAGACAAAAGTTGAACCTGTCATTGAATGCTTTGTGTCACATGGACCTATCAATCAACTTTCTTTTTTCTATGTATTATATGAAAAAAAGTGAGCCATCAGTCAAAATGACCGATGGCTCACTTTCTAAATCTTAAAACAAACGAACAAATGGATTATTCAGGTAAATCTACATTATGATGAACTTTTTGAACATCTTCTAAATCTTCTAAAACGTCTAACATTTTTTCAAAGTTCGCTAAATCGTCGCCTTCTAATGTTACTTCGTTTTGTGGAACCATTTCTAACTCAGTAACCGTGAATTCTTCAATGCCTTTTTCTTTTAACGCTTCTTGTGCATGGTGGAAATCTTCTGGTTCTGTGTAAACGATAATTTGACCGTCTTCTTCAACAACATCGCGAACATCAATGTCTTTTTCCATTAAGTATTCTAAAATTTCATCCGCATCGTCACCAGCAAAGCCAATGATACCTGTATTATCAAACATGTAGGAAACAGCACCGCTGACACCCATGTTTCCGCCGTTTTTACCAAATGCGGCCCGTACATCTGCTGCTGTTCGGTTCACGTTGTTTGTTAAAGCATCAACAATGACCATTGAACCATTTGGCCCAAATCCTTCATAGCGTAATTCAGAATATTGTTCATCTGCTGAACCTTTTGCTTTTTCAATAGCGCGATCAATAATATGTTTTGGTACATTGTATGTTTTGGCGCGTTCGATTACAAACCGTAATTTTTGGTTTGCATGAGGATCAGGGTCTCCTGACTTCGCTGCTACGTAAATTTCAATCCCGAATTTTGCATAAACACGGCTATTGTTTGCGTCTTTGGCAGCTTTTTTCTCTTTAATATTTGCCCATTTACGGCCCATATTCTCACTTCGCTTTCTCTGATTTGTTGTTAGTATCTTATCCCTTGTTTATTATACTGGGGAAACTGATTTTTGTTAAGTATTTTTTAGGTATCTGGCGAAAATCGTAAGGGAAACCGACCAAAATTTTGTTCTTTTAAAGAAGAATCTCCCATCTGATATAGTTGATTGGCGCGAATATCTAACGAAAGCATTGCGCGGTTTTCTTTAGATACTTTGGAAATTACCGGCAATTGAATTTGTGCTTTGGTTTCTTTTAGATAAGCTTGTCCCTTTGGCGTAAATCCTAGCACATGGAGATAGCTGTCTTGCCAAACAGTTTCAACTTCTTCTTTGGTCATATTTAACAATATATAGGTTGCTAATCGTTGCAATCTTGTCCAAGTATAACGCTTCGTCTTCATACGTTCCATTAATTCGTGAAAAGAACCTGCTGCTTGGATTTGATCTTTTAGTCGATATTCAAGTCCTTCCGTCATTTGGTAAATGGCTTGTAACTCTTCTAACGAGGATTGAACAATTTTATACTTTAGGAAGGGCCAGTAGTTTTCCCATGAAATCATTGCCTGTGTTTGTAAATGTTGTGCGGTTATAGAAGGAACCGTTGGCAGTACTTGCGTTATTTCTTGTTGAAAAACACTTTGCCTAATCGCCGTGGCGCTAGCAACTTTCCCAGAAATCGTTGCATCATGAAAGCCCGCTTGTTTTCTAGCAATTGGGTAGAGCGTCATCGGGGTTGGATACGTGGCATTTTCCTTTGCATAACTCATCCCCAAAATATGATTAGGCGAAGAAAAATCAAACCTGCTTTCAGGATATACTTGACGAAAAACAGCAGTCATTTTTTGTGGATAACTCAATTGTTTGTCTGTCAATGCGTGGAACGTTTGATCAATTAAGGATTGATTTTCTTGGACAAACTGGCCGAAAGCCGCATAATCAATTGCGCTTGTACTATCTGTTCCAAAACATAAGCTCTCACATTGCAACGCCTGCAATAACTTTATACCGCCTTTGGCAAAGTAATCCGCAGACTGTACCGACCAAGCTGTCGGCAATTCAATGACTAAATCCACACCATTTTGCAAAGCTTCTTCTGCTCTGGCCCACTTATCTAGTAAGGCTGGTTCTCCTCTTTGTAAAAAATTTCCACTCATTATAGCAATCACTACTTCAGCTCCGCTTTGTTGGCGAGCTTGTTGGGCATGATAGCGATGTCCATTATGAAAGGGATTATATTCCACGATAATGCCACAGGCTTTCACTCTAGCCACCTCCGTTATAAAAAAATGGACTTATCAGCAAAGAGACAAACGTTTTTAAGCGCTGTCCCAAGCTCATAAGCCAAATCTTATTAATCTCTTTGACAAACAAAGAACCAGCGTTCACTTGTTTCAGTTGGTGCTTCATCTGTAAAGTCTGCATAAACTTTGACGTTCATGAAACCAGCACTTTCTAACATTCGTAAATAGTTATCTAACGAATAGGTTCGTTCTTGATGCAATTCATCATACCGAACAAAGTACTCATCTGTTTCCTGTTCTTTCACAAAAAATGTTAAGAAATGTTCGATGCTGTGTTCTTTTTCACCAGCGTAACTATCCCATAGAAAAGCAAACTCTTCTGTTTGATAATGATAGCTATATTCTGGAAAAACTGAATCAATTTTGTAAGTAGAATGAACATCAAAAATGAACGTTCCTTCCTCTTCTAACGCTTGATAAACTTCATCGAACACTTGTTGTACTTCTTGGCGATTAGCCATGTAGCACAGTGAATCAGAAAAACAAGTGATGGCTTGGTATTGTCCCACTTCAGATAAATCTAGCATATTTCCCTGAACAAATTGAACTGGCACTTCTTCTTCAAAAGCTCGTTCACTAGCAATCATCAACATTTCTTCTGATAAGTCTAAGGCTGTCACATCGTAACCACTTTTTGCAAAATCAACTGCTAAAGCGCCTGTACCACAAGCCATTTCAAGAATTTGTTGGGTTCCTTGTGGGAGATGACGATTGGAAAAATCCAACCATTTTTGGTATAGGCTTTCGTCCATCACTTCGTCATAGACGAAAGCAAACGTTTCGTAGGCCATTTTAGTCGACCCAAGCGCTTAGATCAACCATTGGGGCATCTGACCATAATTTTTCTAAGTTGTAAAAGGCACGTTCTGAAGATTGGAATACATGGACAATAACATCGCCTAAATCGATTAAAATCCATTTTCCGCCTTCTTTACCTTCCACACGCTTGACTTCTACTTGATTTTTGGCTTCTTGTTCGTTAATTTCATCAACAATCGCATTGATTTGACGTTCACTATTGGCTTGGCAAATTAAAAAATAATCTGCTAATAATGAAATATCTCTTACGTCTAATGCGACAATTTCTTCTGCTCGTTTTGAATCTGCTGCTTTGACAGCAATTTCTAAAATTTTCTGGCTATCTATGATAGTTCCCTCCTAGTAATTCTTTCTTCTTTTATTTTTGATTAACGACCCATTGATTGTAGGTCTCTAACGTTTTTGGATAAATTTTATGTTCTTGTTCAATCAAATGTAACAAGGTATGTTTCGTTTCATAAGCAACCGCTGCATCTAAGTCAACAAGGGCAATTTCACGGGCTTCTTTCACACCTGGAAAATCACGTCCTGGTTCAATGTAATCTGCGACATAAATAATTTTATCTAGCAAGCTCATCTTAGCAGCCCCAGTTGTATGCACACGAATTGCCTGCAAGATTTCTTCGTCATCAATGGCTAATTCCCGTTGAACAATATCCGCCCCAACTAAGCCATGCCAAATTTCATTGCCATAGTTTAATAAAGCCAAATCAAAACCATCTCGGCGAATAATCAACTCGAATTCATCGTTTGGACGTTCTTTGGCGTAATCATGCGTCAAAGCAGCAATACTGGCTTTCGCTTCATCGGCACCATATTTCGCTGCCAAGGCCACAGCTGTTTCCTCGACTCCTAACACATGGCGAAAACGACGTTCACTCATTTGCATTTGAACTTTTTGCATTAATAATTCACGTTGTGCAGCATCATAATTTGTTATCCAGCTCATCTTGATACAGTCCCTTCTCTTGAATATAGTTTATCACATTCTCTGGAAGAAGATAGCGTGTTGAGCAACCACTTTTGACTTTTTGTCTAATCAAAGTGGAACTAATCGCCATCTGCGGAACATCGACCCAAATAATTGGATAGGTAGATTCCGTTGGATAATTAGGACGCCGAATGCCGACAAATTGAACTAAATGGAGTAAGTCATCAATCCGATGCCATTTGGGCAAGTATTCCACCATATCTCCACCAATTATAAAATAATAATCAGTATCTGGATTGGCTTCTTTTAAGGCTTTCATTGTATCATACGTGTAACTTTTGCCTTTGCGAATTAATTCAATTGGCTCAATATCTAAGCAGGGATTATCAGCCACCGCTAGTTCTAACATTGCTAACCGATGTTCGCTGCTAATTGTTTTCTTTTCGTCTACATGTGGTGGTAAGTACGTAGGCATTAAGTAAACTTTGTCCAAACCTAGTTGATTTTGAACTTGATCGGCCATGACAAGATGTGCTAAATGAACGGGATTAAAATTACCACCTAACAAACCGACTTGCTTTCTTGTTTGAAAACGTAACGGTTCCTCTTGCAAGAGAACGTCCGCTCCTTGACGCGCTTGTCTTTTTTCTCCCATTGTTCATCCCTCCAATATTAAATCTCTTTGACTGCTGCTGAAATTTTTTGATATTTTTCTTTACTTGATGGCTTGAATAAGACCAACACGCGACCAATAATTTGTACCACATCGCAATGAATGGCTGCTGTTAGTTCTTCTGCAACCTCTTCTGCTACTTCATCTGTATTTTGTAATAACGTAATTTTAATCAATTCACGTTTTTCCAACGCTTCATCAATTTGTGTAATCATTGCGTCATTCAAACCACCTTTGCCTACTTGAAAAATAGGTTGTAAATGGTGTGCCTGACTACGTAAATAACGTTTTTGTTTTCCTCTAAGTTTCAAATTGTTTGCCTTCTCTCTAAAATTTAAATTAATGCTTTTCTACGTAAAACATCGACACCTTCAGGCGCCCAACCAGCGACTACACCAGGTTCTGTGACAGTAATCCAACCTAGACCAGCAAACACAATATCCGTTTTTTCTTTCACGGAAAATTCAAAGCGCACTAATTCAGGAAACTCAGCGACTTCATCGGCACGTGGAGGCTGCAATAAGCCACCAACATGTTTTTCATAAAAAGCATCGGCGGTTGCTGTTTTTGTTCGGTGTAAATTTAAGTCATTGGAAACGTAGGCAATGAAGGAACTTTTAGCACCTTGGACATAATCAAAGCGAGCCAAGCCACCTAAAAACAAGGTTTGTTCAGCATTTAATTGGTAAACTTTCGGTTTGATTTCTTTTTGCGGTGCAATAATTTTCAAGTCTTTTTTACCTAGATAATGTGCCATTTGATGACGGTGAATAATTCCTGGCGTATCAATTAAGAAGTGGCCATCGTCTAATGGAATTTCAATTTTATCTAGCGTTGTTCCAGGAAATTGTGATGTCGTAATCACATCTTGAACACCCACTGTTTGTTGAATGATTTGATTGATTAATGTTGATTTTCCAACATTGGTCACACCTACGACATAAACGTCTCGGCCTTCACGATATTTTTCGATCGTATCTAATAACTCTTGCATTTCTTGTGGTTTCTTGCCACTTGTTAGTAAAACATCAACAGGGCGTAATCCTGCTTCATGGGCCCGTTCTCTCATCCATTGAACCATTTTAGGTTTTTTTAATGATTTAGGCAAAATATCCACTTTATTGCCAACTAACAACACAGGATTATCTCCGATAAAACGATGTAGTCCTGGAATAAGAGAGCCATTAAAGTCAAAAATATCCACTACGTTCACAATCAGTGCATCTTCTGTTCCTAAACCATTCAATAAACGTAAAAAGTCATCATCTGTTAATTGGACATCTTGAATGTCATTATAATGTCTTAAGCGAAAACAACGTTGGCAATAAACTTCCCCTGTTTCCATTCCTTTTTCGAAAGCTGTTTTTGGTGTATAGCCTAATTCATGAGGATTTTCCGTTTGGATAATCGCACCACAGCCAATACAATGAATTGCCTCTGTCATTCTAATCCGCCTCTCCATGTCATTTCTGGATGTTTTTTTGATAAGTATTTCATAATTTTCCGTTCAAAGAACCGATTGATTCTAGTATTCCAGCCATCTGTATCGACAATCGGTTGAACTAAAACATTGCGTATACCCGCTGCGTTAGCTCCCCGAATATCTGTCATAATCTGATCGCCGACCATTAACATTTCAGATGGCTTCAAGCCTAATTTTTTTTCTGCTAATTTGAAGCCACGTGCGGTTGGTTTCAAGGCACGTGCTACATAATCTAAGTCAAACTTTTCAACAACGCGTTTAATCCGGCTGTCTTTGTTGTTTGAAACAACAAGGACGGTAATTCCTGCATTTTTCATCTCTAATAACCAAGTTTTTAATTCTTCTGTTCCATCGGGATTATTCCAAGCAATTAACGTATTATCTAAGTCAGTTAGTACTGCCTTAATCCCCAGTTTTTTTAATTGTGCGGGGGTAATTTTATAAATCGCATCAATCATCCATGTCGGTTTATATTTTGAAAACATCGTGACTCCTCTCACTGACACTATGTAGTTTCTTCGATTTTAAGAGACTGAAACATAACTAAACAATTATGCTTCAGTCTCTACCTATTGTATTATACTGCATTTTACTGAAAATTTCTATAAAGGACGGTCGTTCCTTGTAAAAGAACAAGTAAAATAAAAGAAAAAATAAAAAAAGCCACCCATCAACCCCTGAAAAGTTCGTTGATGAGTAGTAACTTCTAATATTTGCGAAAACGTTGGTATCTTTTTTCTAGTAACGTTTCCGTATCTAATTTAGCTAATTCAGTTAATTTTGAAATGAACGCTTTTTGTAACATGCGATTAATTTTTGCTTGTTCCAGAGGCTGACCGTTCATAACTTCTGGAATTACTTTATCTACAATAGCTAATTCCTTCAGCTCTGTCGCTGTGATTTTCATCAATTCTGCTGCTTCTTTCGCACGACTGCCATCTTTCCACAAAATAGAGGCGAAACCTTCTGGCGAAAGAACCGCATAAATCGTGTGTTCCAACATCCAAACTTCATCTGCGACTGCTAAAGCTAAAGCACCGCCACTACCGCCCTCACCAATGATGACTGAAATGATTGGCACTTTCAAATCAGACATCTCTAACAGGTTTTGCGCAATGGCTTCCCCTTCTCCCCGCTCTTCGGCACCAATCCCACAATAGGCAGCAGCAGTGTTCACAAAGGTAATGACTGGGCGATTAAATTTTTCCGCTTGTTTCATTAAACGTAACGCTTTGCGATACCCTTCAGGATTAGGTGAACCAAAATTACGTTCAATATTTTCTGGTAGATTTCGACCTTTTTGGATACCTACCACTGTAACTGGTTTCCCTTGCAAAGTAGCAACACCACCGACTACAGCTAAATCATCGGCAAAGTAACGATCCCCATGAAATTCTAAAAAGTCCTCAAAAATTGCTTCTATATATTCTAAAGTTGTCAAACGATCTTGGGCTCTTGCCAAGGTAACAACATCATTGGCTGTTTTCTTTTCCATGTTAACGCCACCCTTCCAAAGAATGTAAACGTAACAAGTCGCTCAATCGTTGACGCAAAAGATTTCTTGGCACAATCTGATCTACAAAACCATGTTCTAAAAGAAACTCGGCCTTTTGAAAATCATCTGGCAACTCTTGACGAATCGTTTGTTCAATTACACGGCGGCCAGCAAAACCGATTAAACTCTGAGGCTCTGCCAAAATAATATCGCCATCCATCGCAAAACTTGCGGTAACACCGCCAGTCGTTGGATCAGTCAATACCGTAAGATACAGCAAGCCTGCTTTGTTATGCCGTTGCAAAGCGGCCGAAATTTTCGCCATTTGCATCAATGAAAAAATTCCTTCTTGCATACGGGCACCACCAGATGCAGTGAAAATCACTACTGGTAAATGCTTTTCTGTCGCCCGCTCAAACAAGCGTGTGATTTTTTCACCAACAATCGTTCCCATACTGCCCATGATAAAATTAGCGTCCATGATTCCGATTGCAACAGCTTGTCCTTCAATTGTTGCTTCTCCCGTTAAGACAGCTTCATCTAGCCCAGTTTTTTCTTGCATTTTTTCAATTTTTTCAAGATAACCAGGAAAATTTAGTGGATCTTTTGTCACTAATTCACTGTCCCAATTGTGGAAACTTTTTTCATCAACGGTTATCGCTAATCGTTCCCATGCACCAATCCGAAAACTATAGCCACAATGCGGACAGATTTTTTCTGCACCCATTTCTTTTGTATACAGTGTTCGCTTACAAGAAGGGCATTTTGCCCACATATTATCTGGAACAGAAGGCTTCTTTGATGCATCATTTGCATCAGCACGATTTGGATTAATGCGAATGTAATTTTTCTTTTTAAATAATGCCATTTGCTTACTCCTCGTATTTTAGCGGCAAGAGCACAGCTCTTGCGGCGTTCTTTCTTTAATGATTGCTTTCTGGCTCCCAATTTGGTAGAAATGTTTCTTGTAAAAAGCTTGTGTCATAGTCACCTGTCAAAACATTGTCATGTGTAATTAAATCTAATTGGAATTCGGCATTCGTAATAATACCTTCTGTTACAATTTCATTTAAAGCCCTTTGCATTTTCATCAAGGCATCAAAACGATTTTCACCATGTACGATGACTTTTGCAATCATTGAATCATAATAAGGCGGAATTGAATACCCTGAATACATAGCGCTGTCTACACGCAAGCCCATTCCACCACTAGGCAACAAGAGATTTTGAATTTTACCTGGTGAAGGAGCAAAATTAAAGGCAGGATTTTCAGCGTTAATTCGACACTCAATCGCATGCCCAGTCATGATAACATCCTCTTGGGTATAGCCTAAAGGTTCACCTGAAGCAATTTCTAATTGTGCTTTGACTAAATCAATCCCTGTTACCATTTCCGTAACTGGATGTTCGACTTGGATGCGGGTATTCATTTCCATGAAATAAAAGTCGCCAGCTGGATCCATCAAAAATTCAATGGTTCCAGCATTTTCATAATGCACAGCTTGTGCCGCTCGAACGGCCGTTTCGCCTAACATCTGACGCTTTTCTTCAGAAATAGCAATCGATGGTGATTCTTCTAACACTTTTTGATTATTTCTTTGTAGTGAGCAATCACGTTCCCCTAAGTGAATCACATGCCCATATTGATCACCTAAAATTTGCACTTCGATATGACGTGCTGGATAAATAATTTTTTCTAAATACATATCATCATTACCAAATGCGGCTTTGGCTTCTTGCTGCGCTGAAGTAAAGTGTTTCGGTAACTCTTCTTTTGAAAGAACTTTTCGGATTCCTTTTCCGCCACCACCAGCAGCTGCCTTTAACATCACTGGGTAACCAATTTCTTCAGCAATCGTCAACGCTTCTTCGACAGAATCAATGACGCCATCACTCCCAGGAATAACAGGTACCTTGGCTTTTTGCATCAGTTGACGTGCGTTTATTTTATTGCCCATTGCATCAATCGTTTCTGCTTTAGGACCGATAAAAGTAATGTTACATTCTTCGCACATTGAAGCAAATTGACTATTTTCAGATAAGAAACCAAACCCTGGATGAATCGCTTCAGCATTGGTAACAATCGCTGCACTTAAAACAGCTTGAACATTTAAATAAGAATCAGTTGCTTTCGCCGGTCCAATACAAATGGCTTCATCTGCTAACTGTGTGTGTAACGCTTCTTGATCCGCTTCAGAGTAAACAGCAACTGTTTGAATGCCTAATTCGCGACAGGCACGAATAATACGAACAGCGATTTCTCCGCGGTTTGCGATTAATACTTTCGAAAACATTTTTCACCTATCCAATCATAAAGGTTAATTCAGCCTCGGCAACTTTTTTTCCATTAACTTTTGCCACACCTTTACCCATTCCAGCAGAAGCGCGGACTTTTAAAAGTTCAACCTCTAAAATTAATGTGTCGCCTGGTGTTACCTTTTGTCTAAATTTTGCTTTATCTAATCCACCAAAGTATGCCGTTTTCCCTTTGAATTCAGGCATTGAAAGTAATGCCACGGCGCCTGCTTGAGCCAACGATTCAATAATTAAAACTCCTGGCAAAACAGGATTCCCAGGAAAATGACCTTGAAAAACTTGCTCATTAACCGTTACATTCTTTTTCGCTACAACGCGTTCCCCGGGAATGACTTCTTCAACACTATCTAATAATAAAAAGGGATAGCGATGTGGTAAAATTTCTTGAATTTCTGTAATTGTTAATTTCATGTTTTATTCTCCTTTAGCAACTCGGAATAGCGGCTGACCAAATTCAACCACATCTTCATTGTTGACTAATATTTCAGTAATCACACCGTCAACTGTCGCCGTAATTTCATTCATTAATTTCATCGCTTCAACGATACACACAACGTCACCCGTTTTAACAGTGTCTCCTACTTTGACAAAGTTCTCTTTATCTGGTGCTGGTTGTAAATAAACGATTCCTACAATGGGTGACGTAATTTCTTCTGTCTTTTCATTGGCTGTCGGTGTGTTGGTTGGAGTTTCTTCAGCGACAGAAACTGTTTCAACAGGCACTGACACACCACTAGCGGCTACTGGTGTTTCTTGTGGTTGCGCCACTGGTTCTACGGCACTTCGCCCAGAAACTGTATTTTTATTCATATATAATTCAAACGAGCCTTCTCGTAAATCAAATTCGGTTAAAGTTGATTGATCAAATTGTGTTAATAGTGCTTTTACTTCTTCTAACTGCATGTTAATCCTCCCAGCGTTTTAAGCAAATAACTGCATTGTGGCCACCAAAGCCTAGCGAGTTACTTAAAGCATAATCAAATTTATGCTCTTTGCTTTCGTTTAAAACAACGTTCACCGTAATTGCTTCATCTTGATTTTCCACATTAATGGTTGGCGGAATAAATTGATGTTGTAAAGCATTTAGGGTAGCAATTCCTTCAATTCCACCAGCGGCGCCTAAGAGATGTCCCGTCATACTCTTTGTACTACTTACATACGCCGTTTTTGCGGCATCACCTAAAGCCAATTCAATTGCTTTAGATTCTGCACTGTCATTGGCTTGTGTGCTTGTTCCATGGGCGTTAATATAGCCAATTTTTTCTGGAGAAATCCCCGCTTCTTCCATTGCTAGTACCATGGCTTTCGCTGCGCCGCTCCCATCTGGTGTTGGTGATGTCATATGATAGGCATCGCAATTAGCACCATAGCCAACCACTTCACCTAAAATAGTTGCGCCTCGTTCTAGAGCATGATCTAATGATTCTAAAATAAAGACACCCGCTCCTTCTCCCATCACAAATCCACTACGTTCTTTATCAAAGGGAATTGAGGCTTTTTCTGGATCAGTCGCCTTTGTTAAAGCGGTCAAGGAAGCAAATCCTGAAATACCGATTTCTGTAATAGGCGCTTCTGCTCCACCAGCAATAATGACATCGGAGTAGCCATGTTTGATATTGCGGAACGCTTCCCCAATTGAATGAGTTGCACTAGCACAAGCTGTCACTGTTGAAGTACAAATTCCTTTGGCACCAACACGTAAAGCAATATTTCCCGCCACCATGTTTCCAATCGCCATTGGAATAAATAACGGTGCCACACGTTCAGGTCCTTTGTCGTGCATCCGAATTACTTGATTTTGAATTGTTTCCAAACCACCAATTCCGGAACCCACCATAACGCCAAACCGATCCACATCTAGTTGACTGGTATCCAAGCCACTCATAGCCATTGCTTCTAAGGCCGCATAAATGCCAAATAACGAAAACTTATCCATGCGTTTGCCATCTTTTTTAACAAAATATTTTTCCATTGGAAAGTCTTTCACTTCAGCTGCTAAGGTGACACCTGTTTCACTAACATCAAATTTACTAATCGGTCCGATACCATTTTTCCCTGTTTTCAAACTTTCTAAAAAAGTCTCAGGTTCATTGCCAATCGGCGAGGTGACACCGTAACCGGTAATAACTACTCGATTCATCCTTTTGACTCCTTTCGTTTATCCGTGCATGACTAAGCCGCCATCGACATTCACGACTTGCCCAGTAATATAGGGACTTTTAGCTAAGAAAATCGCTGTAGCTGCGACATCTTCGACTTGCCCAAACGTTTGTAAGGGAATTTGCGCATTCATTTGTGTTTTAACTTTTTCCGATAAAACATCCGTCATTTCTGTTTGGATAAACCCTGGTGCAATCGCATTGCAGGTAATACCGCGCGGCGCAACTTCTCGTGCCACCGATTTAGTAAAACCAACGACACCGGCTTTACTCGCAGCGTAGTTTGCTTGACCAACATTTCCCATTAAACCAGAAACGCTAGCCATATTAATAATCCGACCACTTCGTTGTTTCATCATACGTTTAACCGCTTGTTGGGTCATGTTAAAAGTTCCTACCAAGTTAATATCTAAACAGGCATTAAAATCCTCTTTTGTCATTCGTAATAATAATTTATCATTCGTAATCCCAGCGTTATTCACCAGAATATCAATCGAGCCTAATTGGTCAACAGTTGCTTGAATCATCTCACCCGCTGCATCAAAATCGGAAATATCTCCAGAAAGGCCAATACATTTTACCCCAAAGGCTTCAATTTCTTGTCGTTGTTCTGGCGTAATCTCACTCCGACCGTTTAAAACAATATTGGCGCCCTCTTTCGCAAAAGCCAACGCAACTGCTTTGCCAATCCCACGAGTGCTTCCAGTAATAAATACGTTTTTCCCTGTTAATTCCATTTTTTACCTCCCAGTAAGTGCTGTTAACGTTTCTGTTAATGTTGCAACATCTTCCACACGGTGCATTTCAATTGTTTTGTCAATTTTTTTAACAAAACCAGTTAATGTTTTCCCTGGACCAACTTCAATCATCGTTCCCACGTTCATAGCCTTCATCGTTTCGATACTGTCTTCAAAACGTACCGCAGACATGACTTGCTTTTCCAATAACGCTTGAATTGCCTCTTGGGGCATAATTTCGGCAGTCGTATTACTAATGACAGGAATTTGCATCGTTTGAAAGTTCAATTTTGCTAAATCCTGAGCCAATTTTTTTGATGCTGGTTGTAACAGCGCCGTATGGAAAGGGCCACTCACATTTAACGGAATCATTCGCTTCACACCAGCTTCTTTGAGAAGTGTCATCGCTTGATCAACAGCAGCAACCTCACCACCAATCACGATTTGTTGTGGTGTATTATAATTTGCTGGAGCCACAATTCCGAAAGCACTTGCTTCTTGACAGGCTTTTTCAATTACTTCACGCTCAGCATTCATGACAGCAACCATTTTGCCAGTTCCTTGTGGTGCTGCTTCTGTCATGTACTGACCGCGCTTTTGGACCAAGGCCACTGCTTCTGAAAAACGCAAAGCCTCGCTGGCAACCAAAGCACTGTATTCCCCTAAGCTTAAACCCGCTACGACATCAGGCGTTAGTCCTTTTTGTTGCAAAAGACGGTAAAATGCGACACTGACTGTTAAAATAGCAGGTTGCGTATATTCTGTTTCATTTAAACGTTCATTTTCAGTAAAACAAAGTTCTGCCATCTCATAACCTAAGATATGACTTGCTTCATCGAAAGTTTCCCGAACAATCGCTTCTTGGTGATATAATTCTTCACCCATCCCTTGATACTGGGCTCCTTGTCCACTAAATAAAATCGCTGTTTTCATACGACACCTCATTTTTTGTTAAAATTATTCACTTAGCCCCAACGCTGATTCATCTTATGTACAATCGCTTTGCATTCAGACATGAGTGAATCAATGATTTCTTGGGCTGTTTCTTCTTTTTTTATTAACCCGGCAATTTGTCCCGCCATGACGGAACCGTAATCCATATCCCCGTCAACGACAGCTTTGCGCAAAGCGCCTTGACCAATCTTTTCAAACATTTCTAAATCAGGTACTTCTTTTTGAAGTTCTTGCTTTTCTAATTGATTATATTGAGCAGTTAATTTATTTTTTAAAGTACGCACTGGATGGCCAAAATGTTGACAGGTAATTACTGCATCTAAATCACGTGCCTTTAAAACTTTCTGTTTATAATCTGGATGAACGTTGCATTCTTTGGCAATTAAAAAACGTGTGCCTAACTGGACTGCTTCAGCACCTAACATAAAGGCCGCAGCCATACCACGACCATCACCAATCCCACCTGCTGCAATCACAGGAATCGACACAGCGTCAACGATTTGCGGTAAGCCACTCATAGTGGTTAACTTGCCAATATGTCCACCAGCTTCCATTCCTTCAAAAATGACAGCATCGGCACCAATTTTTTCCATTCTTTTTGCTAAAGCAACTGAAGGAACTACTGGGATTACTTTAATGTTATGTTCTTTAAAACGAGCCATGTATTTGGCTGGATTGCCTGCACCTGTCGTTACGACAGGAACCTGTTCTTCACAAACCAAATCGACAATTTCATCGGCAAAAGGTGAAAGTAACATAATATTGACACCAAAGGGTTGCTCCGTTAATTCTTTAACTTTTTTAATTTCTTTTTTTACGACTTCTTTTGGGGCATTACCGCCAGCAATAATCCCTAATCCACCAGCGTTTGACACGGCACTTGCTAATGAAGCATCGGCTACCCAAGCCATACCGCCTTGAAAAATGGGATAATTGATTCCAAGCAACTCACATAACTGTTGATTCATTGATTTTATACGTCCTTTAGTTCTAAGATAAGTACACTTCATTCAAGTAAAAAAGGATTTTTCCGGCTTATTTACTTGTTTTTTTAGGGACTGGGTCATTTAGCAATTAAATGTCCCAGCCCCCTATTTTCATGTATTAGTTTGCTTGTTGTTTTTCTACATATGTTACTAAATCTTGAACGGTTTGGATGCCATCTTCTGTTTCGATTTTCACATCAAATTCATCTTCGATTTCGTTAATGATTTGGAATAAATCTAAGCTATCCGCATCTAATTCTTCTTGAATGTTTGTAGTTAATTGTACCTCTTCAGCATCTTTTCCTAATTCTTCTACGATAATTGCTTGAATTTTTTCAAATACCATGTGTATATTCCTCCAAAATAGTCATTTTCTTCATTTATATGTGAACAGTTTTTTACAGCGTTAGGAGCAGTGAGCCCCATGTTAAGCCGCCGCCAAATCCTGTTAGCACCACGCGTTGTTGGGAACCTAAAATTAAGGTCCCATTTTCAACTGCTTCATCCAACAAAATAGGAATGCTAGCAGCTGAGGTATTGCCATATTTATCCATATTCGTTAAAAACTTCTCGCGGGAAATCTTCGTCTTACGTGCAATTTTATCGATAATGCGCACATTTGCTTGATGTAGTAGAAGATAATCCACGGTTTCGTCCGTCACGAGTGATAAAATATTTTGTGAAACATCTTTAATCGCAAAATCAAAAATACTACGTCCTTCCATCTGTAGCGTCTTACTCGCCTGCTCATGCCCCTGATAAAAAGGACTTTCGTTGATCGTGTAGCCTGACGTTAAAGCCGCCCACCGTTGTCCATCTGCTTGTAATTTTTCATTTAGAAAATGCGGTGTCTCAGCCGCTTCAATCAAGACGCCGGCAGCCCCATCACCGAAAAGCACCGCTGTGGAGCGATCGGTCCAATCCAACATTTTGGAAAATGTTTCGCCACCAATTACTAGACCTGTTTGATAACGACCACTTAAGACTAGTTTTTCTGCCATGCTTAAGGCATAGACAAAACCAGAACACGCTGCACTGATGTCAAAAGCAAAGGCCTCAGTGGCGCCAATTGCGCCTTGCACTTGGCAAGCAACAGAAGGCATATTGAAATCTGGTGTCACTGTTGCAACTAAAATAAAGTCAATCTCACTTGCTTGCTTTCCAGATTTTTCCAATAACTGTTTTGCGACCTGATGACATAAATCAGACGTATTTTCTTGCGTAACGATGCGACGTTCACTAATGCCTGTTCGCGAATGTATCCATTCATCAGAGGTATCCATCATTTCACTCAGTTGGTGATTCGTGACACAATTCTCTGGAACATAACGGCTTGTACAACTAATTCGTGCATAATTCTTCATGGGGATCCTCACTTTTTATTTGTATTCTTGCAAGAAATCATGAAGATTTTTTAGTGCTCTTAACAGCGCTTGTTCTTCTTCTTGCTCCATGCCTTTCAAAATGTTTTTAACCATTTCACGATGAAAATGCTGATGGACTCTAAAAAGTAATTTTCCTTTTTTAGTTAAGCCAAGCTTTACTACACGTCGATCATCTTCACTACGCAAACGTTCAACATAGCCTTTTTTAACTAAGTTGTTAATCGCTACAGTAAGTGTTCCGACGGTAATTGACAGTTCCTTGGCTACTTCTGAAGACGTTTTTTTCTTGTACATACCAATTGCTTCGATTGTGTGCATCTCCGTAATGGATAAATCATTAAATTGTGATTTTTTCAATTCAGATTCTTCAATCGTTAAGATGTCATTAAAGACACTGACTAAATAATCGTTGACTGTTTCTAAATTAGGTTCCATTCTGTGCACCATCCATATACTTTGATTATCAAAACATTTGATGTTCAAACTATATCGTAAATAAGCAAAGAATGCAAGAGAATTTTCTATATTTTTAATGAAATATTCTTCAAATATTTCAAAAAAGGCGCATTTTCAAGGGACGAGGCTTTTAAAAAAAGGATCAATTACTTTGATACCCAAACTATTTTCACAGAAAAAGGAAAGAAGTGCAACTAAAAAGCATCACTGGCACTCCCTTGATTGAGAAGTGCCAGTGATTTTTGTTATATAATTCTTAAATTCCCACTAAGCTATTGCTACAACTTGACTGGATAATACGAGAAGAGAGTGAACCAGAAGCTTTGGTGCTTCTACTCCACTCCCTTATTAAAATGTAGGACGATTAATTATTGAATTAAGTCGTAAATTTCCATTGCTACAATATCGATGTTATCGAATTGATAGCTTTGGTGCGTATCAGATTCTGTTAATTCAAATGTTTCTGTTGATTTATCAAAACTTACAATACATTTCTCTACGCCTTCACGTTCAAAGCGGCGTACTTGTACTTCATTATCTGCTGCTTCGATCATTGCTTCCAGTCTCTTAATAATCGCCACAAGTTGTGAATGTTTCATCAGTGGGCCTCCTTTTGCAAACTAGTTCTGTACCATTGTAACAAAACATTGCCTAACTTGCATGATTTTTCGTCATTTTTTTTGATTTTTTTGTTGTTCTTTAATTTTTATTCGTTGGTTGCTTGCCATCTGTCCACCAAAGCTTAATTAAGGCCTGTGTGCCATCATTTTCAAACCCTTTATCTGCAAGGCTTTCATATAATTCTGTCGCTTTTTGCGTCGCTGGCAATGGAAGGTCAAGTTTTTTTGCTTCATCTAACGCAATCTTTAAATCTTTGATAAAATGTTTAACAAAAAAGCCTGGCGTATAATCTTCTTTTAAAATACGCGGTCCATAATTACTTAATGACCAGTTTGCAGCACTGCCACCACCGACCGTTTCCAGAACTTTTTCTAAAGTCAATCCTGTCGCATTTGCGTAAACGAGCATTTCAGTCAAACCGGTCATTGTGCCTGCAATCATTAACTGATTCGCCATCTTAGTGTGTTGCCCTTTTCCAGCTGAGCCATGTAGCATAAACGTTTTGCCAAATGTTTTGAAAATTGGTAAGACGGTCTCATAACTTTCTTGATCGCCACCAACCATAATTGTTAAAGTACCATTTTTAGCACCTAAGTCACCACCAGAAACTGGCGCATCCAACGCATGAGCACCCACTTCTGCTGCTTTTTTGGCAATCTTTTCAGCCAAGGTCGGCGTACTTGTGGTTAAATCTACTACTATTTTACCTGTAAGATCTGCTTGAAAAATCCCTGTTTCATTAAAATACACGCCTTCAACATCTGAAGGAAAGCCAACCATTGTAAAAATGATATCACTCGCTTCCGCAATTGCTTTTGGCGTATCATACCAAACTGCTCCTTCAGCAACTAAATCATCTGTTTTACTTTTTGTTCGATTGTAAATATTGACAGATAAATTGTTTTTCATCATGTTACGAATAATTGATTTTCCCATGACACCCGTTCCAATAAAGCCGATTTTAGACATAGTAGCTTCCTCCGTTCTTAAAATAAAAAACTTTCCTCCTTCAGTATAAACGAAGGAGGAAAGTTTTGCAGTTTATTTTCTTAAAGATGTAAATTTTACTTTAATTTTTTTAATTGAGTCCGCATTTTCTTTTTCCATTTGAAGTTGATCAAAGTAAATCAATGTATCTTGATAAAATTCAATCATTTTGTTGCCAAAGTTTGTAGAAGAAATTTCAAATAATTTTTCATCTAAAATAGTTTGGTCCATTTTAATATTTGCTTGTATATAGTCAATCAATGTTGGGGCAAAATCACTGTCTGTCTTAAAAGTTTTGCCTAAGCTTTCATGATCAAATAAATTATTTAAATAGGCGTTCCCTTCTGCAACACATTGAACACCAGCAGCCATCGCTTCTGTATAAGTTAAGCCTTGTGTTTCCGACGTTGAGGCGCTGACAAAATAGTCAGCAGCTTTATAATAAATCGCGACTTCTTCATTTGGCACTTCACCCGTAAATTGAACGTATTCACTGACTTCTAGTTCTTCTGCTAATTCTTTTAAATCCTCTAGATAGGGACCATTTCCAACTATTACTAAACGAGTTTGTGGTAATTTTTCAATAATTTGTGGTAATCCTTGAATAATTGCTTGAATATTTTTTTCATAAGAAATTCGACTTAACGATAACAACATAATCTGTTGCTCTTCAATACCTAGTTGTTGACGCATTCCAGCGATCATTTCTTCAGTAATATCGGGACGTAAAAACTTATCAATTTCGATCCCTGTTGGAATAATTCTCATTGGTGCGGTCACTCCATAATCCCGTAATTTTTCAATTACACGTTCACTGGGACAAACAACACCTGTCGTATGATTTGTAAACACTCTTGAAAAGAATTTAACATGTGATGGACGGACAACTTTTCCTTTAGCAATATAATGTAAGTAATCTTCATACATTGTATGATACGTATGGATGACAGGGATTTTCATTTTTTTCCCAACCATTTTCCCTAAAATACCCGCACCAAATTCAGTATGTGTATGAATTAAATCTAATTCCAATTCTTTGGCAATTAAATAGGCGTACCACATGCCGCGAACCACTACTCGGCGATCTTTAAAAGACACGAATGGCACACTAGGCATTCGTATGACATCTTCTTCAAAATCAGTCGCGTTAGGATCGGTTGTCGTAAAAATATACACTTCATGGCCGTGCTTTTCTAATTCATCTTTTAAGGTCTTAATAGAAGTCGCTACCCCACTCACTTGCGGGAAATACGTATCAGTAAAAAAACCAATTTTCACTCTCATTACCTCCATTTCATCTAACAATAACTGCCTTCAATATTTGTTAAGATAAGACTGTTTCGTAGACTTCTTTTAACTCGTAACCAATTTGCTTGATACTTTTTTGCTCTGCTACTTGATAGCCTGCTTCTCTAGTGCTAGGTATTTTCCCTTCTAATAAGCCTTCAATATATTTTTTAAATTCTTCAATAGAATGACCCATATAACAATTTTCATTAGCTACTAGCCAGCCTTGATAAACTGGAATATCACGCACTAAAACTTGTTGCTGACTAGCTAATGCTTCTAAGACAACAATTCCTTCCGTTTCTTCACGCGAAGGGAAAAAGAAGAGATTCGCTGCCGCATAGGCCCCTTCGATGACATCTCCTTTAATATAGCCTGGGAAAATAACATTTTCTGGATGATCTTCTTTAACTAATTGTCGGATATTTTTTGGGATAGAATACATTGGTGTATCACCAAACCAAATAAATTGATACTCTGGTAACTGTCGCGCAACTTCAATAAAATCAGTGATTCCTTTGCGTTCAAAAAATAATCCCACACAAATAATTACTTTTTTCTCTTCATCTATTTTAAAATATTCTCGGAATTTTTGTTCCTTTTCTTCTGAAGGATAAAAGCGTGATAAATCAATACCATTTGAGATCGCCGAAATAGGCACTTTAATGCCATATCCTTCTAGCAATGTTTTAGAATACGGTGTTGGTGTAATTAAATGATCCGCTTTGGAATACAAACTGATAAGATATTTTTTTACTAATGGTGCCAGTTGATTAGACCCAATAAAGGAATTACGAAAATCTTCTTCTGTCGAATGGGCATGATAAATAACTTTTTTTCCTAGTTTACGTGCTTTTCTGACCATACGATGGCTATTTACGCCATATGTATTAATATGCAATATATCATAGTCACTGCAATCAGCATCTAATGTATATTCTATCCCAACTTCAGAGAGCGCTCGTTTCTGGTGATCTAATGCTCGACCAATACCTGATTTGGCTAAGATTTTCTCACCTTCAAAATATAACAATATTTTCAAACCCGCTCCTCCTTTTCTGCTTTACTAACTATAATAAACACATTATACCATAGCTAAAATTTGATGTATT